>Ga0222419_100003_pt1 | contig 1001370 bp, 817 predicted proteins | sample 1B20Ametagenome_FD_182474 | JGI IMG/M metagenome (GOLD analysis project Ga0222419, IMG submission 182474) | Enriched microbial communities from leaf-cutter ant dump, University of Wisconsin, Madison, United States - 1B20A (version 2) | ecosystem: Environmental > Terrestrial > Nest > Insects... | reverse complement strand
AGCAAAAGCATCGCGACTGAAGTCGCTCCCACAAGTGAGGGTGGGAGGTGTGCGGGAGCAGCTGGCTTTTGCTTGTGCTCCTGGCTCCCTCTCCCCCGCTTCGCGGGGGAGAGGGCTGGGGAGAGGGGGCGCTCTTCACTCCCCTGTGCGGCGGTGAGTCGGGGACGATCAGGCCGCGAAGCGGGAGCCGGCATGGATGCCGGCTCCTTTTCGCTCGGGCAGGATGCCCGATCGAAAAGCCCGGCCCCGACTCACGAACTTGCCGGGCACAAGCCCGGCAAGCGCCAAGCGGGGTGGCCTTCTCTTTGGCTACTTTCTCTTACTCCGGGCATCCTGCCCTCCGCCCTTCGGGCCAGCTTCGCTGTTCGCACGCGCTCCAGGCGCGTGCGTGGCCTCCCAAGAGAAAGTGGCTCGCGCTCCGAAGGAGGGCGAAAGCTCTTGCTCTGTATCCACCATCAAAAGCAAAAGCATCGCGCACAAGTGCGCTCCTACAGAAAAGCAACAGCAAAAGCATCGCGACTGAAGTCGCTCCCACAAGTGAGGGTGGGAGGTGTGCGGGAGCAGCTGGCTTTTGCTTGTGCTCCTGGCTCCCTCTCCCCCGCTTCGCGGGGGAGAGGGCTGGGGAGAGGGGGCGCTCTTCACTCCCCTGTGCGGCGGTGAGTCGGGGACGATCAGGCCGCGAAGCGGGCATCGACATGGATGTCGATGCCTTTTCGTCCGGACAGGAGTCCGGTCGAAAAGCCCGGCCCCGGCTCACGAACTTGCCGGGCGCAAGCCCGGCAAGCGCCAAGCGGGGTGGCCCTCTCTTTGGCTACTTTCTCTTGGCCACCCAAGAGAAAGTAGCTCGCGCTCCGTCAGGAGTGCGAAAGCTTTTGCTCTGTATCCACCATCAAGAGCAAGAGCATCGCGCACAGGGTGCGCTCCTACAGAAAAGCAACAGCAAAAGCATCGCGCACAGGGTGCGCTCCTACGGGGGAGCGCTGGCGGGGGGGGGTCAGCGGTCGTCGCGGGTCCAGATGGCGCCGTCCTCCTCGTGCACGGGAAAGCTGGCGATGGGCTCGTAGGCCGGGGGGCGGGTGACGGCGCCGGTGCGCACGTCGAAGCGGGCGCCGTGGCGGGGGCATTCCACCTCGAAGCCGAACACCTCGCCGCCGGCCAGGTCGCCGCCGTCGTGGGTGCAGGTGTCCTCGATGGCGTACAGCGCGCCGTCGATGTTGTACACGGCGATGGGCGTGTCGCCGTCCCACACCACCTTGTATTCGCCGGGCAGGAAATCGCTGCGCGTGCCCACGCGTACCCAACCGTTCATGCCACCGTCTCCACCAGGTTCTTGAACAACACCTCGAAACGCAGGTCGTCGCGGCGCGGGATGCCGAAGCGTTCGTCGCCGTAGGGGAACGGCTCGAACTGGCCGGTGCGCTGGTAGCCACGGCGGCCGTACCAGGCGATCAGCTCGTCGCGCTGCACGATCACCGTCATGCGCATCACCTTGCAGCCCCAGCTCTCGGCGGCCAGCCGCTCGGCGCGCGCCAGCACCTGCTTGCCGATGCCCGCGCCCTGCGCGTCGGGATCGACGGCGAACATGCCGAAGTAGCCGCCCTCGTCGCGCCGCTCCACCAGGCAACTGGCCAGCAGCCGGCCATCGCGCTCGGCCAGCAGCAGGCGGCACGACGGCGTGGCGATCATCGTGCGCACGTCGTCCACGTTGGTGCGGCGGCCGTCGAGCAGGTGGGTTTCGGTGGTCCAGCCGCGCAGGCCGGATTCGCCGCGATAGGCCGATTCCACCAGCGCCACGATGGCGTCGGCGTCGCTGGCGCGCGCGGTGCGAAAAACGAGGGCGTGATGATCCATGGCGGGAGGTGGTCGTGGCGTGGGTGGCAGGGAGGGTGGTGACCCGGGTGTCGCGGCGGGCACCGGGCCCTACGCGCTGCCCGTCGTGCGCTCATGGACTTTCAGGTGGGCGTACGCGGCCGCCAGCAGCGGCGCGGCGGCGGGTGCGGCGGCGCGGGCCAGCATGTCGCCGATGACATGGTCGGCCTCGATCGGATGGCCATGCCGCAGGTCGCGCAGCATCGAGGCGGTGAGGTCGGAGGCGGGATCGGTGAGCGTGTCGCGGGCGCGCCGCAAGGTGGCCTCGCCGGGCGCGTGGCCGGCGCGCGCGGCCACGGCGCGGCACTCCTCCAGCATGGCCAGCGTGGCGGCCTCGCCGCCCGGTACGGCCACGATGGCGCCCACCGGGCCGCGCATCAGGCAGGTGATGCCGGCCAGCGTGGCGAGAAACACCCACTTGTCCCACATGTCCTGCAGCACGTGCCGGCTGGGGCGCGCGTCGAAACCCGCATCGGACAGGGCCTGCGTGATGCGCTCCATGCGCGCGGACGCGCCGCCGTCGCGCTCGCCGAAGGTGAGGCTGTGCGACTGGTTGAGATGGCGCACGTGGCCATGCTCGTCCAGCGTGGCCGCGATCACGCACTGCCCGCCCAGCACATGCGATGCGCCGAAGCGCGCATCGAGCAGGTCGAGTTGGCGCATGCCGTTGAGCAGCGGAACGATGGCCGTGCCCGGCCCCACCGCCGGCGCGATGTCGTCCATCGCCTGGGCCAGGCCGTAGGCCTTGCAGCCGAGCACGATCAGGTCGAACGACTCGCGCAGGTCCGCTGCCTGCACGGTCGGCGGCGACGGCAGGTGGGCGTCGCCGAAGGCGCTGTGGATCGCCAAGCCGTGCTGCGCCAACTGCGTCGCGCGGCGCCCGCGCACCAGAAACGTGACGTCGCGTCCGTGCTGCAGCAGCCGTCCGCCGAAATAGCCGCCGGTGGCGCCGGCACCCACTACCAGGATTCGCATTGGCCCAACCTCCCGTACGTCCGCCCATCGTACGCGCTTGCCGCCGCCCCGCAGGAGGATGCGGCCTTTCGCGGTGTCATCCGCGCATCGGCTTGTTTCCGCAGGAAACGCGGCGGCGGTGCTACATCAGCAGTTGCCGCACCTTGAGCAAGGCCGCCACGAACGCGTCGATCTCCTCGCGCGTGTTGTAGAACGCCAGCGACGCGCGCAGCGTGGCGGGTACGCCGAAAAACTGCATCAGCGGATGCGCGCAGTGATGGCCCGAGCGCACGGCCACGCCTTGCAGGTCGAGCAGGGTGGCCAGGTCGCTGGCCTGCGCGCCGTCGAGCAGGAACGAGATGACCGGCTCCTTCTGCGCCGCCTCGCCGAAGATGCGCAGGCCCGGCACCTCGCGCAGGCGCTCGGTAGCGTAGGCCAGCAATTGCTGTTCCCAGGCGTGGATCGCCTCAAAGCCCAGCGCCTCGTAGTAGTCGATGGCCGCCGCCAGGCCCACGAAGCCGGCGATGTTCGGCGTGCCCGCCTCGAACTTGTGCGGCACCTCGGCAAAGGTGGTGCCGCTGAAACGCACCTCGCGGATCATGTCGCCGCCGCCGAAGAACGGCGGCATCGCCTCCAGGTGCTCGCGCTTTGCCCACAGCGCGCCGGTGCCGGTGGGGCCGAGCATCTTGTGGCCGGTGACGGCGTAGAAATCGCAGCCCAGCGCCTGCACGTCCACCGGCCGGTGCGGCACCGCCTGCGAGCCGTCCACCAGCAGCGGGATGCCGCGCTTGTGGCAGGCCTTGGCGATCTCGCGCACGGGGTTGACCGTGCCCAGCACGTTGGACACGTGCGCCACGCAGGCCAGCTTCACCTCGGGCGTGAGCATGGCGATGTACTGCGCCACGTCCAGCTCGCCACGCGCGTCGATCGGCGCGGCCTTGACCGTGGCGCCGCTGCGCGCGGCCACCAGCTGCCACGGCACGATGTTGGCGTGGTGCTCCATCACCGTGGTGAGGATGGCGTCGCCGGCCTTGAGTCGCGGCAGCGCGTAGCTGTAGGCCACCAGGTTGATCGACTGGGTGGTGCCGGAGGTGAGGATCACCTCGTCGCGCGACGGCGCGTTGATGAAACGCGCCAGCTTGTCGCGCGCGCCCTCGTACGCGGCGGTGGACTCCTCGCCCAGCTGGTGCACCGCACGCGCCACGTTGGCGTTGTGGCGGCGGTAGTGCGCATCCATCGCCTCGATCACCGACGCCGGCTTCTGGCTGGTGTTGGCGTTGTCGAAATACACCAGCGGCTTGCCGTGCACCTGGCGCGCGAGCAGCGGGAAATCCGCGCGGATGCGCTGGACGTCGAAGGCGGTGGCAGGCGTGGGTTGGGCGTTCATGCGTCGATGTTTTCCGTGAGTGACTCCCTCCCCTGCGAAGCAGGGGAGGGTTGGGGAGGGGTGCTTTTGATCTTGAAGGTCAAAAGCCTTACCCCCTCCCAGCCTCCCCCTGCAAGCAGGGGGAGGAGCAAAGCTTCAAGCGGGGAGCTGGTCGATCAGCAGGGAGGACAAATGCTCGCGCAGCGCCTCGTTCGGCAGCTCGTCCAGCACCGCGCGGCAGAACGCCGCCGTCAGCAGCGCACGCGCCTCGGCCAGCGGGATGCCGCGCGAACGCAGGTAGAACAGCGAGCGCTCGTCGAGCTGGCCGACGGTGGCGCCGTGGGCGGCTTTCACCTCGTCGGCGTAGATCTCCAGCTCGGGCTTGGTGTCGATCTCCGCGCCGGGCGACAGCAGCAGGTTCTTGTTGCCGAGGTTGGCGTCGCTGCCGTCGGCGCCGGGCGCCACCACGATGGCGCCACGGAACACGCCACGCGCACGATCGCTGGCCACGCCGCGCCAGATCGAGCTGGAGGTGGTGTTCAACGCCTGGTGGCGGATCGCCAGCTGGGTGTCGATGTGCTGGCGCCCGTGCGGCATGAACACGCCGCGCGTATCCAGCTGCGCGCCGTCGCCCACCAGCTCGGCACGCAGGTCGTGGCGCACCAGCGCGCCGCCAAGCTCGGCCAGGTGCAACGTGGCGTGGGCACGCGCGTGCAGGCGCAACGCGGTGCGCCGGATCAGGCTGGCGCCCTCGGCGGCGTGTTGCAGCACGGTGTGGTGCAGGCGCGCGCCGTCGCGCAACTCGATGTCGCCCACCACGGTGGCCAGGTGGCGTTGCTCGCCGGTCGCCAGGTGCTGCTCCACCAGCGTCAGCTCGGCGCCCTCGCCCAGCTCGATCACGTTGCGCAGGTGCCAGGCGCGGTCGCCGTCGGCCGGCGCGCCCACGAACACCATGCGCACCGGCGCGTCGATGCGTGCGCCTGCGGCCACGCGCAGCACCACGCCGTCACGCGCCTGGGCCGCGTTGACCTGGGTGAACGCCTCGTCGGCACCGGCGTGGCGGCGCGACAGCACGAAGCGCAGCGGCTCGGCGTCGTCGTGCAGTGCCTGCGACAACGGCTGCAGGGTCAGGCCCGCCGGCAGCGCGTCACGCGTGGACAGGTCGGCGCGAAACACGCCGTTGACGAACACCAGCGTTGCGCCCTCGACACCCGGCAGGGCGAGCGCGGCGGCATCCACCGCATGCGCGGACGCCGCCGCGTCGCCATCGGCAAAGCCGCGTTGCGACAGCGCGCGCAGCGCGGTGTATTTCCACGCCTCCACCCGCGCGCCGGGCAGGCCGGTCTGCGCGAACAGCTCGCGGTTCTCGCGCCGCATCGCATCCAGCCAGGTGATGCCGCTGGCGGGCAGCGGCGCGTCGGCCAGGGCGGCGACCAACGGTGCCGGCTGGTTCATGCCGATGCCCTCGCCGCCTGCTGACCGGTGAGGCCGGCGTAGCCTTGCGCCTCCAGCTTCAACGCCAGCGACTTGTCGCCGGTTTCCACGATGCGGCCGTCGGCCAGCACGTGCACCACGTCGGGCACCACGTAGTCGAGCAGGCGCTGGTAGTGGGTGATCATCAGGAAGGCGCGATCGGGGGAACGCAGCGCGTTGACGCCGTCGGCCACGTGCTTGAGCGCGTCGATGTCCAGGCCCGAGTCGGTCTCGTCCAGGATCGCCAGCTTCGGCTCCAGCAGGGCCATCTGGAAGATCTCGTTGCGCTTCTTTTCGCCGCCGGAGAAACCCTCGTTGACGGCGCGATGCAGCAGCTCGTCGGAGATCTGCATCACCTTGAGTTTCTCGCGCACCAGCTTGAGAAACTGCATGGAATCGAGCTCCTTCTCGCCACGCGCCTTGCGCTGGGCGTTGAGCGCCGCGCGCAGGAAATAGGTGTTGTTGACGCCGGGAATCTCCACCGGGTACTGGAACGCCAGGAACACGCCGGCGGCGGCACGCGCCTCCGGCGCCAGCGCCAGCAGGTCGATGCCGTCATAGGTGACGCTGCCGGCGGTGACCTCGTAGCCGTCGCGCCCGGACAGCACATTGCCCAGCGTGGACTTGCCCGCGCCGTTGGGCCCCATGATGGCGTGCACCTCGCCCGCGTTGACGGTGAGGTCGAGCCCCTTGAGGATTTCCTTGCCCTCGACGCGGGCGTGCAGGTTTTCGATTTTCAGCATGGTTGTTCCTGGTTTCTTTAGCCCCTCTCCCTTTGGGAGAGGGGTTGGGGAGAGGGTGCGGGGCTTGCTCGGATGTCCGTGCAAGCCCCGTACCCTCATCCGCCCTTCGGGCACCTTCTCCCGGAGGGAGAAGGGAAAAGCATCAGCCCACCGCTCCTTCCAGCGACACCTCAAGCAGCTTCTTGGCCTCCACCGCAAACTCCATCGGCAGCTCGCGGAACACCTGCTTGCAGAAGCCGTCGACGATCATCGACACGGCGTCCTCTTCGGCGATGCCACGGGCGCGGCAGTAGAACATCTGGTCGTCGGAGATCTTGGAGGTGGTGGCCTCGTGCTCCACGACGGCGGTGGGGTTTTTCACTTCCATGTAGGGAAAGGTGTGCGCGCCGCACTGCTTGCCGATCAGCAGGCTGTCGCACTGGGTGTAGTTGCGCGCGCCCTCGGCGCCTTTTTCCATCTTCACCAGGCCGCGATAGCTGTTGTTGCTTTCGCCGGCGCTGATGCCCTTGGAGACGATCTTGGACTTGGTGTGCTTGCCCAGGTGGATCATCTTGGTGCCGGTGTCGGCCTGCTGGAAATGGTGGGTGAGCGCCACCGAGTAGAACTCGCCCACCGAGCGGTCGCCGCGCAGCACCACCGACGGGTACTTCCAGGTGATGGCCGAGCCGGTTTCCACCTGGGTCCAGCAGATCTTGCTGTCGTCGCCCCGGCAGTCGCCGCGCTTGGTGACAAAGTTGTAGATGCCGCCCACGCCGTTCTCGTCGCCGGGGTACCAGTTCTGCACGGTGGAGTACTTGATCTTGGCCCCTTCCAGCGCCACCAGCTCCACCACCGCCGCGTGCAGCTGGTTTTCGTCGCGCTTGGGCGCGGTGCAGCCTTCGAGGTAGGACACGTGCGCGCCCTCCTCGGCAATGATCAGGGTGCGCTCGAACTGGCCGGTGTTTTGCGCGTTGATGCGGAAATACGTGCTCAGCTCCATCGGGCAGCGCACGCCCTTGGGAATGAACACGAAACTGCCGTCGGAGAACACCGCCGAGTTCAGCGCCGCGAAAAAGTTGTCGCCGGTAGGCACCACGCTGCCCAGGTACTTGCGCACGATGTCGGGGTATTCGCGGATGGCCTCGCTCATCGAGCAGAACAGCACGCCGGCATCGGCCAGCTGCTTGCGGAAGGTGGTGCCGACGGAGACGGAGTCGAACACCGCATCCACCGCCACGCCGGCCAGCGCCGCGCGCTCGTGCAGCGGCACGCCCAGCTTCTCGTAGGTGGCCAGCAGCTCCGGGTCCACCTCGTCCAGCGACTTGGGCTGCTTCTTGGGCGCGGCGTAGTAGCTGATCGCCTGGTAGTCGATCGGGTCGATGTTGAGCTTGGCCCAGTCCGGCTTGGGCATGGTCAGCCAGTGGCGGTATGCCTCCAGCCGCCACTCGGTCATCCACTCCGGCTCGCGCTTGACGGCGGACAGCGCGCGGATGGTGCCCTCGTCCAGGCCCGGCGGCAGGCCGGTCATCTCGATCTCGGTGACGAAGCCGGCGGCGTAGCTGCGGCCCAGCGCGTCGGCAACCTCGGCGTTGTCGCGCAGGGCGGTGGCGGTGCTGCTTTCGATGGTCATGGCGTCTTTCATTCCGTGGTGGCCGCGTCGGCGGGGCTGTCGATCACCTGCATGGCGATGCGGCGCTTGGGTGACGGCGGCTTCATCATGTCGGCCAGGCTGACCGCGCGCAGCGCGTTGTCCAGCACGTGGTTGATCTGCTGCCAGCTGCCGCGCACGCCGCATTGCGCCTCGCGGTCGCACTGGCCCTCGGCGATGCTGCATTCGGTCATGCCCAGCGGGCCTTCCAGCGCCTCGACGATCTCGGCCAGCGAGATCTCGGCAGCCGGACGCGCCAGCCGGTAGCCGCCGTTGACGCCGCGAAACGACTCCACCAGCGCCGCATGCCCCAGCGCCTTGAGCAGCTTGCTCACGGTAGGCAGCTCCAGCCGCGTCTCGTCGGCGATCTGCATGGCGCTGTGCACGTGATCCGGGTGGGTGGCGATGAAGGCCATCACCACCGTGGCGTAATCGGTCAATCGGCTGACGCGGAGCATGGGAACCGGGCCGGGGAGAATCGGGACCAAAATGGTACTGATTAGCGCCGCCGTGGTCAACGCTGCCGCAACGCACCATGACGGGGAAAACCGCGCCCGGCTTGCCCGATCGCCGTGCAGATCGCGCCGCCCGTCCACGCCAAGTCATTGAAAACACGGGCCACGCCCGGCCCGCCCCCGCTGGCATGGCTCGTGCTGACTGCGATGCACCACCGCAGGAGGAACGCCATGAAGTGGATCACCGCCATCATCAAGCCTTTCACGCTGGACAGCGTGCACGAGGCGCTCTCGGAGGCCGGCGTGCAAGGCATGACCGTCACCGAGGTCAAGGGTTTCGGCCGCCAGCGCGGCCACACCGAGCTGTACCGCGGCGCCGAGTACGTCGTCGATTTCCTGCCCAAGCTGAAAGTGGAGGTGGCCGTGGCCGACGAGCAGCTGGAGCAGGTGGTGGAGGCCATCAGCGGCGCGGCCCGCACCGGCAAGATCGGCGACGGCAAGATTTTTGTCAGCGAGATCGAACAGGCCATTCGCATCCGCACGCAGGAGGTCGACACCGATGCGCTCTGAGACGGGATTAGGAAAACGGGATGCGGGATTCAGCGGCCGCCTGCTGGTGCGCGGCGCCTTGGTCGCAGTCGGCAGCCTGCTGGCCGTGCCGGCGCTGGCGCAGGGCACGGCGGCGGACAGCGGCGATACGGCGTGGATGCTCACGTCGGCCATGCTGGTGCTGCTGATGACGATACCGGGGCTGGCGTTGTTCTACGGCGGCATGGTGCGCGCCAAGAACCTGCTGTCGGTGTTGATGCAGTGCTTTGCCATCACCGCGCTGGTGAGCGTGCTGTGGATGCTGTACGGCTACTCGCTGGCGTTCAGCACCGAGGGCATGCACGAGGGCGTCACCAACCTGCACTCGTTCATCGGCGGGCTGGACCGCGCACTGTTTGCCGGACTGACCCCCACCACGCTGTACGGCACCGTGCCGGAAAGCGTGTTCGCGATGTTCCAGCTCACCTTCGCCATCATCACCCCCGCGCTGATCGTCGGCGCGGTGGCCGAGCGCATGAAGTTCTCGGCGCTGATGCTGTTTACCGCCGGCTGGTTCACCCTCGCCTACCTGCCGATGGCGCACATGGTGTGGGGTGGCGCCGGCTCGCTGCTGGGCGACCTGGGCGTGCTGGATTTCGCCGGCGGCACCGTGGTGCACATCAACGCCGGCATCGCCGGCCTGGTGGCCTGCCTGGTGCTCGGCAAGCGGCGCGGCTGGCCGCACACCGCCATGCCGCCGCACAACCTCGGCTACACGCTGATCGGCGCCAGCATGCTGTGGCTGGGCTGGTTCGGCTTCAACGCCGGCTCGGCGGTGGCCGCCAACGGCACCGCCGGCATGGCCATGCTCACCACCCAGGTCGCCACCGCCGCCGCCGCGCTGGGCTGGATGGGCGTGGAGTGGATCATCCACCGCCGCGCCAGCGTGCTGGGCATCGCGTCCGGCGCGGTCGCCGGCCTGGTGGCGATCACCCCCGCCGCCGGCACCATCGGCCCCGGCGGCGCACTGGTGCTGGGCGCGGTGGCCGGCGTGGTGTGCTTCTTCTGCGCCACCCGGCTCAAGCACCGCTTCGGCTACGACGACAGCCTGGACGTGTTCGGCGTGCACGCCATGGCCGGCATCGTCGGCGCCCTGCTCACCGGCCCCTTCGCGGCCGCCTCGCTCGGCGGCTTCGGCGCGGTTGAGCACCCGCTGGCGCAACTGTGGGTGCAGTGCAAGGGCGTGGGCTTCACCGTGGTGTGGAGCGGCGCGCTCACCTTCATCGTGCTGAAGCTGGTGGACTGGACCGTCGGCCTGCGCGTGGACGACGAACAGGAACTGATCGGCCTTGATCTCGCCCTGCATGAGGAGCGCGCGTACAACCTGAGTTGACCGCCGCCGGGTGCCTGGCGCCGGTGGATGGCCGGCGCCAGGCAGGAGTCGACCGGCGAGGCTTGCCGTCATCGGCGTGTCGCCCATGCCCGTCACGGCCGAGCTCGCCCTGCGCTTCGGTCGCGCGTTCGGGCAAAGCCCACAGTTCTGGATGAATCTGCAAACCGACTACGACCTCAAGATCGCCGAGCGCGACCTGAAGGCAAGCCTGCGAAAAGTCCAGCCACTGGCCGCCTGACCCCGTCAACCACAACGGCGCACCAGCAAGACGAAACACCCCCGCACAAACCTGTGGGAGCGGCTTTTCTGTAGGAGCGCACCTTGTGCGCGATGCTTTTGGCGAGGGCTGGGCTGAAAAGCATCGCGCACAGGGTGCGCTCCTACAAAAGGCGTCGTGCCGTGTGCGTTGCGAACGTCACGCACCGGTACCATGCCCGCATGACCACCCCTACCGAACCCCGCGCTGCCGCCCGCCTGGCCTGGGCCCGTGCCGCGCTTGGCGACGACACGCTCGTGCTCGCGCCGGCGTCGGCCGATGCCAGTTTCCGCAGCTACTGGCGCACCGCACATCAGGGCAAGACCTGGATCGTGATGGACTCGCCGCCCGAGCGCGAGGACCCGCGCCCATGGCTGGCGATCGGCGCGCGACTGGCCGCTGCCGGCCTGCATGTGCCCGAGGTGCGGGCGCAGGATCTGGCGCAGGGTTTCCTGCTGATCGAGGATCTGGGCGCGCAGCTCTACCTCGACGTGCTGGACGACGCCAACGCGGACGCGCTCTACGGCGACGCCATGGACGCGCTGGCGATCATGCACACGCGCGTGGCCGCCGACGACCTGCCGCCGTTCGACCACGCGCGATTGGTGGACGGGCTGGAGATGATGCCCGCGTGGTTTCTCCAGCGCCACCTGGGCCACACGCCGAGCTGCGGCGAATGGGATGTGCTGGAGGCGGCGTTCGACGTGATCGTGCGCAACGCGCTGGCGCAGCCACGCGTGTTCGTGCACCGCGACTACCACAGCCGCAACCTGCTGCGGGTCGGCAACGGCGGCGCGCCGATCAGTCCGGGCATCCTCGATTTCCAGGGCGCGTTGCACGGGCCGGTCACCTACGACCTGGCCTCGCTGCTGCGCGACGCCTACATCGCCTGGCCGCGCGAGCGGGTACACGGCTGGGTGGCGTCGTACCGGCAGCGCTTGCGCGACGCCGGCGTGATCGACGCACAAGTGGACGACACACGCTTCCGCCGCTGGTTCGACCTCACCGGCCTGCATCGGCATGTGCGCGTGCTGGGCCAGTTCTATCGGCTGTGGTACCGCGACGGCAAACCCGGCTATCTCAAGGACGTGCCGCAGGTGTACCGCTACGTGATCGAGGTGGCGCGCGGGTACCCGGAGCTGGCCGCCTTTGCCGACCTGCTGGAGCGTCATGTGGACGGGCGCGATCTCACGCAGGCGGGTGAGGCATGAGGGCGATGCGGGCCAAGGCCCAAAAGCGAACCCCTCCCCAGCCCTCCCCTGCGAGCAGGGGAGGGAGCAAAGGCTGTGGCCCCTCCCCTGCTCGCAGGCGAGGGAACCGCGTTGAGGAGGTGGCGGCATGAGGCATGCACTGATCTTTGCGGCGGGGCTGGGCGAGCGCATGCGGCCGTTGACCGACCACACGCCCAAGCCGCTGCTGGCGGTGGGCGGCAAGCCGCTGATCGCCTGGCACCTGGAAAAACTCGCCGCCGCCGGCGTGAACTATGTGGTGATCAACACCTCGCACCTGGCCGGGCAGTTTCCCGAGATGCTGGGCGATGGCGCGCGCTGGGGCCTGCGCATCCGCTACGCGTACGAGGGCGACACGCCGCTGGAAACCGGCGGCGGCATGCTCAACGCCCTGCCCTTGCTGGGGCCGGAGCCGTTCATCGCGATCAACGGCGACATCTGGAGCGACGCCGACCTCGCCACCTTGCCGGCCGAGCCCGACGGCCTGGCCCACCTGCTGCTGGTGGACAACCCGCCACACCATCCCGACGGCGATTTCGCGCTGGACGCGCACGGCCGCGTGCATGCCGATGGCGCACCACGACTGACCTTCAGCGGCATCGGCGTCTATCGGCCCGCCCTGCTGCGCCCCTGGCGTGACGTGGCCGGCGACATCGCCGGCACGCCGCGCTTCAAGCTGGCCCCGCTGCTGCGCGCGGCCATGGCCGACGGCGGCGTCAGCGGCACCCGGTTCCATGGGGCATGGACCGACGTGGGCACGCCGCAACGGCTGCAGGAGCTGGAGCAAGCCCTGGCCAAGGCCAGGCCATCGCCGTAGGAGCGCACCCTGTGCGCGATGCTTTTGTTTTTGCGAATCCGGAATCCCGAACAAAAGCATCGCGCACAGGGTGCGCTCCTACGGCGTTCGGGGAGCCGGTGGATGGCCGGGTTTGCGCAAGCACCAAACAGAAACGGCACCTTGCGGTGCCGTTTCTGTTTCATCAGGCGCGGGGGCTCAGTGGGCCGGGGCGTCCGGGGCGTGGGCGTGGCCGTGCTGGATTTCCTCCTCGGTGGCGTCGCGCACTTCGCCGATGGTGACGTCGAAGTGCAGGCTCTTGCCGGCCATCGGATGGTTCATGTCCAGGTCGATGGTGCTCATGCCCACCTTGTGCACGGTGGCGGCGCGCTGGCCGCCCTCCTTCAGGCGCAGCACGGTCACGTCGCCGGGCTTGAGGCGGTTGGCCTGCGGCACGTACTTCTTGGACAGGCGCTGGATCTGGCCCTCCTGGCGCGCGCCGTAGCCTTCCTCCGGCGTCACGTCCACGGCCAGCGTCTCGCCGGCCTCGTGGCCGTCCAGCGCCTTTTCCAGACCGGGAATGAGCTGGCCGTGGCCGAGCAGAACCCACAGTTGCTGGTCGCGATCGCGCGAGCTTTCCACCGCCTCGCCGTCGACCGTGAGGGTGTAGTGGAATGCGATGACCTTGTCCTTGCCAGCCTTCATTGCCTGTCTCGTCTCGATGGGAACAAACGCCGGATTCTAACGCCTGCGCCAAGGCGCTGCCCAGCCGACGAGGCATTGCAACGCGCGCCGCGAGCGGCAACCATCGGCTATCGACGTCGACCCGGAGACATGCATGGCGCTCGACCGCGCAACGTGCCGCCGCATCGCCGGCCACTATGCCCATCCGGGCCACCGCTGGTATGCGCGCGGGAAGCTGGCCTGCGACCCGGCCTATACGGCCGTGGCCGAGCTGTTCGACGGCCCGCCGCAGCCGGTGCTGGACATCGGCTGCGGCATCGGCCTGCTGGGGCAGTACCTGTACGCATGCCGGCCGCCGGCGCGCTACGTGGGCGTGGATCACGACCCGCGCAAGATCGCCGCGGCGCAGGCCGCCGCGCGCGCCGCCGGGCTGGCCCCGGCGATGGCGCTGCACTGCATCGACGCGGCCAGCCTGCCGCCGGTGCACGGCCACGTGGTGTTGCTGGACGTGCTGCATTACCTGCCCGCCGCACGGCAGCAGGCGCTGTTGCAGACGGCGATGGCGCACCTGGCACCCGGCGCCGCGCTGGTGATCCGCAACGTGTTGCGCGAGCCGAACTGGCGCTTCCATGCCACCCGGCTGGAGGAGTTTTTCCTGCGCGTCTCCGGCTGGATACCCGGCGGCGCCCAGCATTACCCCACTGCCGGCGAGCTGTGCGCGCCGCTGCGCCAGGCCGGGCTCACCGTGGACGTGCGCCCGCTCCATGGCCGCACGCCTTACAACAGCTATCTGCTGGTGGCGCGGGCGTAACCGGCCGCAAGGGGCTATACTCGCCGGCGCAGTCGCTCCGGCTGCGGCGGCGCCCCCGCCTTCCCCCCCTTTGACTGCAACACGGTACGAACACTCCGGGTTGCTCAGGAGTGCTCCATGTCCTTCGATTCGCTGGGCCTCGCGCCCGCGTTGCTGCGTGCGCTTGCCGAATACGGCTACACGCAGGCCACCCCGATCCAGGCCGCCGCGATCCCCGCCGCGCTGGAGGGCCACGACCTGCTGGCCGCCGCGCAGACCGGCACCGGCAAGACCGCCGCGTTCGCGCTGCCGCTGCTGCAAAAGCTGTCCGCCAGCGGGCAGACCCTCACGCGCCGTCCGCGCGCGCTCATCCTCACCCCCACCCGCGAGCTGGCCGCGCAGATCCACGACAACATGCGCAGCTACGGCAAGCACCTGCGGGTGAGCGCGGCCACCATCTTTGGTGGCGTGGGCATGGGCCCGCAGGTCAACCTGCTGCGCCGTGGCGTGGACGTGGTGATCGCCACGCCCGGCCGCCTGATCGACCACCTGCAGCAGCGCACGGTGGACCTGTCCGCCGTGGAGACGCTGGTGCTGGACGAGGCCGACCGCATGCTGGACATGGGTTTCCTGCCCGCGCTCAAGCGCATCCTGGCCGCGCTGCCCAAGCAGCGGCAGACGCTGCTGTTCTCGGCCACGTTCGCGCCGCCGATCAAGGCGCTGGCGCTGGATTTCATGCACAACCCGCGCGAGATCGCGGTGTCGGCGCCCAATACCGTCACCACCTTGGTCAGCCACCGCGTGCACCCGGTGGACGCCGCGCGCAAGCGCGACCTGCTGCTGCACGTGCTGTCGCAGGACACGCGCCGGCAGACGCTGGTGTTCAGCCGCACCAAGCACGGCGCCGACAAGCTGGTGACGTTTCTCAACGCCTCGGGCCTGCGCAGCGCCGCCATCCACGGCAACAAGAGCCAGAACGCGCGCACCCGCGCACTGGGCGACTTCAAGAGCGGCCGCGTCACCGTGCTGGTGGCCACCGACATTGCCGCGCGCGGCATCGACATCGAGCAGTTGCCGATCGTGATCAACTTCGACCTGCCCGCCGTGGCCGAGGACTACGTGCACCGCATCGGCCGCACCGGCCGCGCCGGCATGGAAGGCCTGGCGCTGTCGCTGGTCAGCCATGACGAGAGCGGCCTGCTGTACGACATCCGCAAGCTGCTCAAGCAGGACATCGCCATCACCCCGGTGACCGGCTACGAGCCGTCCGCGCCGCTGCGGCTGGATGCCGGCGCGCCGCGGCCCAAGCAGGGCGGCGGCCAGCGCCAGCCGCGCCAGAACCGCCCCGCCGGCAACGCCCGCCCCAACGGCCACGGCACGCAAAGCCGCGGCGAGCACCCCGGCAACCAGCGTCGCCGCTCCAGCCAACGGCCGGCCGCCAAGGCCTGACCGGATGACGCGGTAGGAGCGCACCGTGTGCGCGATGCTTTAATTGCGCCATAAGGCGAAGAGCATCGCGCACAGGGTGCGCTCCTACAGCAAGCCCAGCGCCTCGGCGTGGTGGCGCAGGTGGTCGTCGATGAAGCTGGTGATGAACCAGTAGCTGTGGTCGTAGCCGGCGTGCCGGCGCAGCAGCAGCGGCTGGCCGGCCTCGGCGCAGGCCTGGTCGAACAGCTCCGGTTTCAGCTGCGGCTCCAGGAAGGGGTCGGCCTCGCCCTGGTCGATCAGGATCGTGCCGGGAAAGGTTTGCCGGCGCACCAGCTCGCAGGCGTCGTGCGCGGCCCACGCGGCCGGGTCGTCGCCCAGGTAGCGCGGCAGCGCCTTGTGGCCCCATGGCACCTGCGTGGGCGCCACGATGGGTGCGAAGGCGGAAACCGAGCGGTAGCGGTCGGGATAGGTCAACGCCAGGGTCAGCGCGCCATGGCCGCCCATGGAATGGCCGCAGATGCCGCTGCGCGTGGTGTCGGCGGGGAAATGCGCGGCGATCAGCGCGGGCAGTTCATCGGCCACGTAGCTGCGCATGCGAAAGCGTGACGACCACGGCGCCGCGGTGGCGTCGAGGTAGAAGCCCGCGCCCTCGCCGAACTCCCAGTCGCCGGTGGCGCCGTCGAAACCGGTATCGCGCGGGCTGGTGTCGGGCGTCACAAGGATCAGCCCCAGCTCCGCCGCCAGGCGCTGGGCGCCAGCCTTGATGGTGGCCGTTTCCTCGGTGCAGGTCAGGCCGGCCAGGAAGTACAGCACCGGGCAGGCGTGGTGCTCGGCCTGCGGCGGCAGGTACAGCGCAAAACGCATCGGTCCGGCGCAGGCCGTCGAGGCGTGACGGTAAAACCCTTGCACACCGCCGTGACAGCGGTGGCGGGACAGTGTTTCAAGCATGTTCGTGGCGCTCTTTGCATTTCACCAGCGCCGAGCATATCCGCGTGGACGGCGCACGTCGCCGCACCACGCCACAACGTGGCGATGGGCCGGCTGGTAGAATGCACCGCCTGCGCGTCGCCTTTCCGATGCCGCTTTCGTTCGAGGTACCCCCCATGTCATCCCCCGCTTCCGACCACGCCCCGGCACCGTCCGGCTTCGGCGCCCTGGCGCTGCACCCCGACGTCCTGCGCGTGCTGGCCGATGTCGGCTACGAGTCGCCCTCGCCGATCCAGGCCGCCACCATCCCGCCACTGCTGGAAGGCCGCGACGTGCTGGGCCAGGCGCAGACCGGCACCGGCAAGACCGCCGCGTTCGCCCTGCCCGTGCTGTCGCGCATCGACGCCCGGCCCGGCAAGCCGCAGGCGCTGGTGCTGGCGCCCACGCGCGAGCTGGCGATCCAGGTGGCCGAGGCGTTCCAGCGCTACGCGGCGCACATCCCCGGTTTCCAGGTGCTGCCGATCTACGGCGGCCAGAGCTACGGCCCGCAGCTGCACGCGCTCAAGCGCGGCGTGCACGTGGTGGTGGGCACGCCCGGCCGCGTGATCGACCACCTGGACAAGGGCACGCTGGATTTGTCCGACCTGCGTTTCCTGGTGCTGGACGAGGCCGACGAAATGCTGCGCATGGGCTTCATCGACGACGTGGAGAAAGTGCTGCAGGCCACGCCGCCCCAGCGCCAGGTGGCGCTGTTCTCGGCCACCATGCCCACGCAGATCCGCAAGATCGCCCAGCGCCACCTGAAAGACCCGGCCGAGGTGATCATCAAGGCGGCCACCACCACCGCATCCAACATCCACCAGCGCTACTGGTTCGTCAGCGGCATGCACAAGCTCGATGCGCTCACCCGCATCCTGGAGGCCGAGCCGTTCGACGCGATGATCATCTTCGCGCGCACCAAGCAGGCCACCGAGGAGCTGGCCGGCAAGCTGCAGGCGCGCGGCCTGGCCGCCGCCGCGATCAACGGCGACATCGCCCAGGCGCAGCGCGAGCGGGTGATCCAGCAGCTCAAGGACGGCAAGCTCGACATCCTGGTGGCGACCGACGTGGCCGCGCGCGGGCTGGACGTGGAGCGCATCAGCCACGTGCTCAACTACGACATCCCCTACGACACCGAAAGCTACGTGCACCGCATCGGCCGCACCGGCCGCGCCGGGCGCAACGGCGAGGCGATCCTGTTTGTCAGCCCGCGCGAGCGCGGCATGCTGCACGCGATCGAGCGCGCCACCCGCCAGCCGATCGAGCAGATGCAGCTGCCGTCGGTGGAGGTGGTCAACGACGTGCGCATCGGCAAGTTCAAGCAGCGCATCACCGACACGCTGGCGGTGGGCGAGCTGGGCGAGTTCCAGCAGTTGATCGAGCAGTACGAGCGCGAGCACAACGTGCCGGCCATCGAGATCGCCGCCGCGCTGGCGCGCATCGCCCAGGGCGACCAGCCGCTGCTGCTGGCGCCGCCGCCCAAGCGCGAGAAGTACGAGCCGGCCACGCGCGAGCGCGGCGAGCGCAACGTGCGCGAACGCCGCACACCCGAGCGCGACGGTGCCCGCGCGCCGCGCGAGTTCGGCCCGCGTCCGGTCCGCCCGCACGCCACCGAGCAAGGCAAGCGCACCTACCGCATCGAGGTGGGCCACGAACACGGCGTCAAGCCCGGCAACATCATCGGCGCCATCGCCAACGAGGCGGGCCTGGACAGCCAGTACATCGGCCGCCTCAGCATCCGCGACCACTACAGCCTGATCGACCTGCCCGAAGGCATGCCGTCGGAGGTGTTCGAGCACCTCAAGAAAGTGTGGGTGGTGCAGCAGCAGTTGCGCATCCACGCGTGGGACGGCACCGACACCGCCTCCAGCCAGCCGTCGCCCGCGCACAAGCCCGGCGGCTACCGCAAGCCCGGCGGCTACCGGCCCGGCGGCAAGCCGCCGCACCGGCGGTAGACGACAAAGCGTAGGAGCGCACCCTGTGCGCGATGCTCTTCGCCCGATGAGGCAAAAGGCATCGCGCACAGGGTGCGCTCCTACGCAGGATTCAGGCGCTTTGCGGCAGCGGCGGGGTGTTCGACGTCGAGGGGTCCAGCCAATCGTGCGGCGTCAGCACCGGCAGCCCGTGCGCGAGCCGCGCCTTGTCGCATTGCGGGCTGACCGCGCCGAATTCCCACGACGGTGCCACCTCGCGGCACACCGACGGCCGTTGCGGGTAGATGCCGCAGTGCGCCGCCTCGCCCACCGTGCCGCACAGCGCAATGCAACGCGGCGCGGCGGCGTTGGTGCCGCGCATGGCGAGGCGGTGCGGGTCGAGTTTCTCGGTGAGTTCGGCCGGTACCGGGCCTTGGAGAAACGGCTCGGCTTCCGACCAGTGAAACGCCACGCGAAAGTACGCGCAGCAGGCGCCACAGCGCAGGCAGGGATGATCCATCGAACGAACCCGAGCGCACCCCGAGGCACGCAGCGGGCGCATTCTAGAGCGTCCGGGGGCGTGGTGGCGCGTGCGCCGTCAACGATCCACGTGGGCCGCCACGCTGGCCGGATAGCGCTCGCCCTGCACGCGGATGTGGGCCAGCGCCTCGTCGATGTGGCGCAGATCCGCGTCACCCAGCACGATGTCGGCGGCGGCCACGTTTTCGCGCAGTCGCGACACCTTGGTGGTGCCGGGAATCGGTGCAATCCACGGCTTGCGCGCCAGCAGCCAGGCCAGCGCCACCTGCGCCGGCGTCGCCTGCCGCTCGCCGGCCAGGCGGCCCAGCAGGTCGATCAGCGACTGGTTGGCCTTGCGCGCCTCGGGCGAGAAACGCGGCACCGTGTTGCGGAAATCGTCCTTGTCGAAGGCGGTGTTCTCGTCGATCTTGCCGGTGAGAAAACCCCGCCCCAGCGGGCTGAACGGCACAAAGCCGATGCCCAGCTCCTCGCACAACGGCAGCACGGCCTGCTCCGGCTCGCGCCACCACAGCGAATACTCGCTTTGCAGCGCGGCCACCGGCTGCACCGCGTGGGCGCGGCGGATCGAGCCCACGCCCGCCTCGGACAGGCCGAAATGGCGCACCTTGCCCTCGGCGATCAGGTCGCGCACGGTGCCGGCCACATCCTCCATCGGCACGTTCGGGTCCACGCGGTGCTGGTAGAACAGGTCCAGGTGATCGGTGCGCAGTCGCTTGAGCGAGGCCTCGGCCACGAGGCGGATGCGCTCGGGCCGGCTGTCCACGCCGTTGACGGCCTTGCCATCGCGAAAACCGAACTTGGTGGCCAGCACCACCTGATCGCGAAACGGCGCCACCGCCTCGCCCAGCATCTCCTCGTTGAGCGCGCCGTAGGCCTCGGCCGTGTCGAAAAACGTCACGCCCAGCTCGAACGCCTGCCGGATCAGCGCCACCGCCTCGGCCCGCTCCAGGCCGGGGCCATAGCCGTAGCTCAGCCCCATGCAGCCGAAACCGAGCGCGGAAACCGTGGGGCCGTGGCGGCCGAGAGCGCGTGTGTGCATGGGGAGTCCTGCCTGTGGCGATGAAAGAAGGCGCAGTCTGGACCTTGTGCAGCTATCGATAAACCAGGCCATATCGAATGGACTTATCATCCTGATCGATCAATCCACGGTGCCGGCATGGTGGGCGAGAACTACAACGACTTGCAGGCCTTTCTCACCGTGGCGCGCGAGGGCAGCTTTACCCGCGCTGCCGCCCGGCTCGGCATCTCGCAGTCGGCGCTCAGCCACAAGATCCAGCAGTTGGAAGCACGCCTGGGCCTGCGCCTGCTTACCCGCACCACCCGCAGCGTGTCGCCCACCGAGGCCGGCGAACGGTTGCAGCAAGCACTGGTGCCCAATTTCGACAGCATCGACGCCGCGCTCGCCGACCTGGGCGCACTGCGCGACCGGCCCGCCGGCACCATCCGCATCACCACCGGCGAGCATGCCGCCGCCACCGTGCTGTGGCCGGCGCTGGTGCGGTTTTTGCCGCGCTACCCGGACATCCGCGTCGAGGTGGTCACCGATTCCACCCTCACCGACATCGTGGCCGAGCGATTCGACGCCGGCATCCGGCTGGGCGAGCAGGTGGCCAAGGACATGATTGCGGTGCCGATCGGCCCACCCACGCGACTGGTGGTGGTCGGCACCCCGGCCTACCTGGACAGTCGCCCGTCCTTGGCCACGCCGCGCGACCTTACCGGGCACGACTGCATCAACATCCGCTTTCTGACCCACGGCGGGCTGTACGCGTGGGAGTTCGAGAAGGACGGCCACGCGCTCAATGTGCGCGTGGAAGGCCGGCTCACCTTCAACAGCACCGCTCGTGTACTCGCCGCGACACTGGCCGGTTTCGGCCTGGCCTACCTGCCCGAGGACATGGTTCGCCCGCACCTGCAGGCCGGCCGCCTGCGGATGCGGCTGGATGACTGGTGCCCGCTGTTTCCCGGTTACCACCTGTACTACCCGAGCCGCCGCCAGCCCTCGCCCGCCTTCGCACTGCTGGTGGATGCGCTGCGCTATCGAGGGTGAGCGCCAGATGACCCTGTGGAGCGCACCTTGTGCGCGATGGGCATGACGAAAAGCATCGCGCACAAGGTGCGCTCCTACAGGTCTTCGCTGGTTGTTGTGGGAGCGGCTTCAACCGCGATGCTCTTGCTTTTGCGAATCCCGGCCCAAGAGCATCGCGGCTGAAGCCGCTCCCACAGGCACGCCGCCGAGGCTCAGAGCGCGCCGGAGAACGTGTCGCAGCGGTCCATGTCGCCGCTGTCGAAGCCGGTCTTGAACCAGCGCATGCGTTGCGCCGAGGTGCCGTGGGTGAAGGTGTCCGGTCGCACGCGGCCTTGCGCCTGCTGCTGCAAGGTGTCGTCGCCGATGTGGCTGGCTGCGTTCAGCGCCGACTCGAGGTCGCCTGGCTCCAGCCACTGCAGTTGTTGCTGGCTGTGGTTGGCCCACACGCCGGCGTAGCAGTCCGCTTGCAACTCCTGGCGCACCGACAGGCCGTTGGCGCCTTCCATCGCCGCGCCACGACGGCGGGCGGCGTCGGCGCGGTCGAACACGCCGGTGAGGTTTTGCACGTGGTGGCCCACCTCGTGCGCGATCACGTAGGCACGGGCGAAATCGCCGGAGGAGTGCAGCTCGTCCTGCAGCTGCTGGAAGAAGGCCAGGTCGAGGTACACCTTCTGGTCGCCGGGGCAATAGAACGGCCCCACCGCCGCCGTGGCGCCGCCGCAGGCGGTGGACACGCTGCCGCTGAACAGGTGCAGCGTCGGCTCCACGTACCTGGCGCCGCGCGACTGGAAGATCGCGCCCCAGGTCTGCTCGGTGGAATGCAGCACCGCGCTGACAAACGCCTTCTGCTCGGGATCGACCTGGGTGGCCACGCTGGCCTGGCCGTCATCGCCGGAGGACAGGCTGGCCTGGTCGAGCAGGGCCATCGGGTTCTTGAAGAAGATCCAGCCGAGCAGGGCCATCACCACCAGTCCGCCCAGCCCCATGCCACGACCGCCGCCGAAGCGCGGGCCGCCGCCACCGCTGCCGATCTCGATGTTGCTGCTGCTGCCGCCCTTTCGCCAATCCATACCCGACCTCGTTGCGCCCATGCACGCACCCGCATGCGTGGGCGACGATAGCGGTTGCCGGGCGATCGCGCCATGCGGCGGTGACGCTACAGTAGGCGCTCCCTTGCCTGCGGAACGCGCCCATGACCCACCTGCCTGCCCTGGTCACCCTGCTCACCGTCGTGCTGCTGTTTGGCACCTTGTTTGCGGTCGGCCGCGCCCGCGCGCGCTACGGCATCAAGGCGCCGGCCACCACCGGCCACGAGGCGTTCGAGCGCATCTACCGCGTGCAGATGAACACGCTGGAAGCCAGCGTGATGTTTCTGCCCACGCTGTGGCTGGCGGCCAGCTACGGTTTCAGCGGCTGGGCCGGCATCGCCGGCCTGCTGTGGGTGGTTGCCCGCGTGTGGTATGCGCTGGCCTACGCCCGCCGCGCCGGCGCGCGCGGCCCCGGTTTCGCGCTGGGCATGCTGGCCTGGCTGGCCGTGCTGGTGATGGCGGCGGTGGGCGTGGTGCGCGCGCTGATGATCGGCGCTTGAACCCGGCGCCGCCGCTGCCGGCCGCATCCTCGCGACCACCTACGCTGACGGCCGCCCTGTGGCTGTTGCTGTTCTATTTCCTGTTGCAGGCGGTGCTGGGCGCCCTGGCGGCGTTCGTGCTGGGCCTGTGGCTGGGCACGCACGGCGCCGACGCCCGCGCGGTGACGGCCATGCTGGCGCGACCGGACGCACGCGCCGCGCTGGTGATGCTGGTGCTGGGCAGCGCGGCCATCATCACGCTGTGTCTGGTGCGCCGCCACTGGCCCCGGCTGTGGTCGCTGGCGTCACCGCCGGGGTTGGGGGTGACGCCGCCGGCACGGTGGCGCTTCTACCCGCTGGCGCTGGTGCTGGGGCTGGCCGCGCCGGTGCTGGGCGGCTGGCTGACCCAGTGGCTGGCGCACGGCCACGCCGTGCCGCAGGACATCCAGCGCGTGGGCGCCGAGGCGGCGGTGCCGCTGCGCATGGCGCTGATGGCCGTGGTGGTGACGGTGGGACCGCTGGTGGAGGAGGTGCTGTTTCGCGGCGTGCTGCTGTCGGCCCTGCTGCGGCGCCTGCGCACCGGCTGGGCGGTGGCGGCCTGCTCGCTGCTGTTTGCGCTGGTGCACCTGCCGGACCTGGATTTCCTGTGGTATGCGGTGCCCGACCTGGCCCTGCTGGCGGCGATGCTGGCGTGGCTGCGGCTGCGCTCGGGCTCGATCTGGCCGGCGGTGCTGGCGCATGGCGCCAACAACCTGATGGCGATGGCGGCGTGGTGGGTGGCGGTCACTCCCCCGGGTTGACGCCGAAACCGCGCAGCAGCCGCGCCGTCTCGAACAGCGGCAGGCCCATCACGCCCGAATAGCTGCCCTCCAGGTGCGCGATCCACGCCGCGCCGCGCCCCTGGATCGCATAGGCCCCGGCCTTGCCGAACGGCTCGCCGGTGGCCACGTAGGCGGCGATGTCGGCCTCGTTCCACGGCGCAAAGCGCACCTGCGACACACACACCTCGCTGGCCTCGCCGCCCTCGCCCAGCGCCCACACCGCCGAGATCACCGCATGCGTGCGCCCGCCCAGCCGGCGCAGCATGGCGGCCGCGTCGTCGGCGTCGCGCGGCTTGCCGAACACCTCGTCGTCGAGCACCACCTCGGTATCGGCACCCAGCACCACGGCACCGGCCGGATCGACCTGCGCGCGGCCGGCCAGCGCCTTGTCGCGCGCCACCCGGCTCACGTAGTCGTGCGGTGTCTCGCCCGCCGCGCGCTGCTCGGGCACGTCCACGTCCAGCACGGAAAACGCCATGCCCAGCTGCTGCAGCAACTGCTGGCGGCGTGGCGAGCGGGAGGCCAGGTACAGCACGTCAGAGCGCCAGCTCGTAGTCGCAAAACTGCTGGTCGCGCCGCCAACCCAGCGAGGCGTACAACGCCTGCGCCGAGGCGTTGTCGCGCGCGGTGGACAGCGACAGGCGCGCCGCGCCCAGCGCCCGCGCATGGTCGGCCGCCGCCGTCATCAACGCGGCGGCCACGCCCTGCCGCCGCGCCGCCAGCACCACGAACAGGTCGTTGAGCACGTAGGTGCGCGCCATGCGCACCGAGGAAAACAGCGGATACAGCTGCACGAAACCCACGCCCTCGCGCTGCTCGTTGCGCGCCAGCAGGATCAGCGACTCGTGATGGCGGAAACGCTCGGCCAGGAAATCTCGCGCCCGACGCAGGTCGGACACCTGGCCGTAGAACTGGCGATAGTCGTCGAACAGCGGCGCCAGCGTGTCGAGGTCGTGGATGGTGGCTTGTCGAATGGTGAAGGACATGGATCGCAACGCGGCAAGGGAATCGCGAAAGCATACCCTCGCCGGCATCAGGCAGGCCGCTGTAGGAGCGCACCCTGTGCGCGATGCTTTTGCTTTTGCGAATTCCGGCCCAAAAGCATCGCGCACAAGGTGCGCTCCTACAACGTCGTCCGTAGCGCTGTCGCGGATCAGGCGCGGTGGTACGGATGCCCGGCCATGATCGTGGTGGCGCGGTACAGCTGCTCGGCCACCACCAGGCGCACCAGCATGTGCGGCAGGGTCAGCGGGCCGAGCGACCAGGTCTGCTCGGCGCGGGCCAGCACCTCGGGCGCGTGGCCGTCGGGGCCACCGATGAGAAAGGCCAGGTCGCGCCCGGCCATGCGCCACTGCGCCAGCTTTTCGGCCAGCACCTCGCTGGACCACGCCTTGCCGCCGCCGTCGAGCGCCACCACGCAGGCATCGCGGGGCAGCGCGGCGAGTATCGCCACGCCCTCGTCGTGGATCGCGCGTGCATCATCGCGGCCCTTGCCGCGCGTGCCCGGCTTCAACTCGACCAGCTCCAGCGGCAAGGTATGCGACAGCCGCTTGCGGTAATCGGCAAAGCCCTCGGCCACCCAGCCAGGCATGCGCTCCCCGACAGCGATCAGGCGCGCGCGCATGATTGCTGTCGGGCAAGCCAACACCGGCGCGCAGCGCCCGCGTTCGCCTCCTCCCCGGCCCTCTCTCCAACGGGGAGAGGGAGAAAGCACGCGTTCACCCGACGCTCGCCGTATCCATGTCCGGCTCGCTGTCACCCACCGTCCACAGCCGCTCCAGGCCGTAGAACTCGCGGATGCGCGGCAGCATCACGTGGACGATCACGTCGCCCAGGTCCACCAGCACCCACTCGGCCTCCTGCTCGCCTTCCACGCCCAGCGGCATCACGCCCGCCTTCTTGGCGAACTTGACCACTTCGTCGGCGATGGATTTGACGTGACGCGCGGAGGTGCCGGAGGCGATCACCAGCAGGTCGGCGATGGAGGTCTTGCCGCGGACGTCGATCTCGCGGATGTCCTTGGCCTTGAGGTCGTCGAGCGCGTCGAGGACGGATTTGCGCAGGGCGGCCGTGGTGACGGCCTTGGAGGTGCGGGCTGTGCTCAAGAGGGGGAGCCTCGGTAACGGGGTCGCAGCGCGGAATGGCGCGGCGCAAGTATACCGGTCCGGCCACAAGGCCACGTCAACGCCATCGGGGGTCAGGCGCGGTACTCGTCCACCAGCGTGGCCACCAGCTCGGCCGCCGGCAGCGGACGCACGAGGCTGGCGGCCTGGCCGCACCATTCGGAGATCAGGTCGCCACGACCGGCTTCGGCGGCGGCGCGACGCAGCGGTGCGGTTAGCGCGTTCAGGATCGGATACGGCGGCAGTTCGTCCGCGAACGGCTCCATCGCCTCCACGAAACGGTTGCGCAGGCCGCGCGCGGTGCGGCCGGAAAAACTGCGGATGAGGGTGATGCGCTCGTCGTCGGCGCCGGGCAGGTCGCGCTTCCACGGCTCGGCGATGGTGCATTCCGGACAGGCGAGAAAGGCCGTGCCCAGCTGGCTGGCCGCCGCACCCAGCGCCTGCGCGGCGCGCATGCCGTGGCCATCCATGATGCCGCCGGCGGCGATCACCGGCACGCCCGGCCCCAGCGCGCGCACCACCGTGGGCAGCAGCGCGAACAGGCCGACCATGGCCGCGTCGGCCCCCGGCAGGAAGCTGCCGCGATGGCCGCCGGCCTCGGCGCCCTGCACGCAGACGGCATCGGCGCCATGCGCGGCCCAGGCGCGCGCCTCGGCCACCGTGGTGGCGGTGCCGATGACCGCGATGCCGCGCCGTTTCAGCTCGCCCATCTGCGCCGCCGTGGGCAGGCCGAAGGTGAAACTGGCCGCCGCCGGGCGCGCCTCGCACAGCGCGGCAAACTGGTCGGTGTAGCGCGGCGCCCACTGCGCGGGCAGCGTGGTGCGCACGGCCAGCCCCTCGCGCGCCATCAGCGCATCCAGCCGCGCGCGGGCGCGTTCCACCTGCGCCGGGTCGGGCGCGAAATCATCCGGCAGCACGAACAGGTTGATCGACCAGGGCCGCCCGGTGCGCGCGCGGATCTGTGCGGCGTGGTCGAGGATGGCCTGCGGCGACAGGTAGCCGGCGCCCAGCGAGCCCAGCGCCGCCGCGTTGGACACCGCCGCCACCAGCGCCGGCGACGTGGCGCCGGCCATCGGCGCCTGCACCAGCGGATGGGTGATGCCCAGGCGAGACAGCAGCGAGGTGCTCATGCGCGGTCGCGCGACAGCAGCCGTCCACCCATGGCGGCGTTGGCCGCCATCACGATCAGCACGGCCAGCGCATGGGCCAGCAGGTCGGTGGCCGCCGCGCCGTAGGCGTGGCAGATCTCCAGCAGGCTGGCCGATGCCGCCGCGCTGGCCAGCCCGGCCAGCACCGCCGTGAGCACCGGGCGCAGCGGACAGGCACGGCGCAGCAGCGCGATCAGCAGCGCCGACAGCGGGATCGAGAACGCCAGGATGAAATACAGGCAGTCGGGCGCGGGATGCGCGCGCGCCACGTGCGTCACCGGCGCCACCCATGCGCGCAGGCAGCCCAAACCGCTGGCGCCGATCCACAGCAGGGCCGGCGGCAGCGGCAGCCAGGCCCAGCGCAAGTTGCGGCCGGGCACGCCGGAGGCGAACGCGGCCCACGCGGCGGCCACGGCGGTGAGCACCGCGCCGACGGTGGCCCAGGCCATGTCCGGCGAGGCGTTCCAGCGCTCCATGGCGATGCCGGTGCCGTAGCGCAGCAACAGCGCCACGGCCAGCAGCGCCACCGCCGCCAGCCACGCCAGCGTGCGCCGCCACGGCGGCGGCAACGGCCGCACCGGCACCAGATCGGCGCCCAGCGCGTGGATCAGCGTCTCGTGGCGGGGAGCGTGCGACATGCGCTCAGGGTTCTCCGTTGAAATGGCGGCGCAGCGACTTGAGCCCGCGATGCAGGTTCACCTTCAGCGCGCCGGTGCTGCGGCCGGTGCGCTCGGCCGCCTCGGCCAGCGAGCGTTCGCGCAGGCCCATCTGCCGCAGCGCCTCGCGCTGGCCCGGCGGCAGCGCGTCGATGGCCTCGCGCAGGCGTTGCGCCTCCTGCTCGCGCTCGCTGGCGGCGCTGGCGTCGTCGATGTCGGGGTGGCGATCCAGCGCGTCGGTGTCGTGCAGCTCGCGGCTGTCGTGGCGACCGCGACGGCGCAGCGCGTCGATGGCGCGTCGCGTGGCCAGCGCGTTGAGCCAGGCCTCGTACGGGCGCGCCGGGTCGTAGGTGTGGCGCACGCGGTGCACGGTGATCAGGGTTTCCTGCACCACGTCGTCGAGCTGGTCGAGCGGCACGCCCTGGCGCCGCGCCGCGGCACGGATCAGCGCAATCGAATCGCCCAGCAGCTTCTCGTAGGCCACCCGGTCGCCCGCCTGGGCGGCCGCCATCCACGCCGCGCGGCGCTGCTCGGCGGAAAGCGGGGAGCTGCTGGCAGGTATGGCTGGCACGCGGTGTCCGGCATTCGCCCGGGGAAAGAGCGCATCATCAAAGACCATCGTGTTGCCGGCGGTCAAGACGCGCAAGGGGTTTTCTCCATCAACGAAAGGGGTGCACCGGGTATTCGCCATCCGCACCGGCGCGGTTACGTCGGCGAGGTAACCACGCCCCGCATGGCGGCGAATAGCAGGTGAATCCCCCACGGACACCCTCCCATGATCGTGCTGATCCTCGCTTACCTCGGCGGCGCGCTGACCATCCTCAGCCCGTGCATCCTGCCGGTGCTGCCGTTCGTGTTTGCCCGCGCCGACCGCCCGTTTGCCCGCAACGGCCTGCCGATGCTGCTGGGCATGGCGCTCACCTTTGCCGCCGTGGCCACGCTGGCCGCCGTCGGCGGCGGCTGGGCGATCCGCGCCAACCAGTACGGGCGCCTGGCGGCCCTGCTGGTGCTGGCGGTGCTGGGCGTGGCGCTGCTGTCCACGCGCGTGGCCGACTGGGTGAGCCGCCCGTTCGTGGCGCTGGGCGGCCGGCTGTCACGGCAGGCGGGTGAGCGCGACTCGGCATGGGCCGCCGCCGGCCTGGGTGTGGCCACCGGGCTGCTGTGGGCGCCGTGCGCGGGGCCGATCCTGGGCGTGTTGCTGACCGGCGCGGCGCTGAACGGCGCCAGCGTGCAGACCACGCTGTTGCTGCTGACTTACGCCGCCGGCGCCGCCACCTCGCTGGGGCTGGCGTTGCTGGTGGGCGGGCAGGTGTTCACCTGGATGAAGCGCTCGCTGGGCGCGGGCGAATGGCTGCGGCGCGGGCTGGGCGTGCTGGTGCTGTGTGGCGTGGCGGCGATCGCGCTGGGGCTGGATACCGGCGTGCTGACGCGCGTGTCGCTGGCGGGCGGCAACACCCTCGAGCAGGGTCTGCTCGATGCGGTACGGCCGTCGCCGGTCAACGCCGCCACCGTGCGCGCGCCGGACGGCCGGCTGCCGGTGGAAGGCGAGCTGCCCTCGCTGGCCGGCGCCACGCAGTGGCTCAACAGTCCGCCGCTGAGCGTGCAGTCGCTGCGCGGCAAGGTGGTGCTGGTCGATTTCTGGACGTACTCGTGCATCAACTGCCTGCGCTCGCTCCCGTACGTGCGCGGCTGGGCCGACAAGTACAAGGACCACGGTCTGGTGGTGATCGGCGTGCACGCGCCGGAGTTCGCGTTCGAGAAGGACCCGGCCAACGTCGCCAAGGCGGTGAAGGACCTGGGCGTGGATTACCCGGTGGCGCTGGATAACCGCTACGCGATCTGGCAGGGCTTCAACAACCAGTACTGGCCGGCGCATTACTTCATCGACGCGCGCGGGCGCATCCGTCACCACCATTTCGGCGAGGGCGAGTACGAGCAAGGCGAAGACGTGATCCGCCAGCTGCTGACCGAGGCCGGCCAGCATGACCTGCCCGGCGGCTATGTCAGCGGCGACCGGCGCGGCGTGGAGGCGGCCGACTCCGGCGACCCCACCCGCTCGCCGGAAACCTACGTGGGCTACGCCCGCGCCGCCCAGTTCGCCGGCGGCCGCGTGGCGCACGACGATCCGTGGGATTACCACGCGCCGGCCGCGCTGGGCGCCAACCAGTGGTCGCTGGACGGCCGCTGGGCCGTGCACGCGGAAAGCGCGCAGTTGCAGCGCGCCGGCGGCCGCATCGTGTACCGCTTCCGTGGCCGCGACCTGCACCTGGTGCTCGGCCCCGGCGCCGACGGCAAGCCGGTGCGCTTTCGCGTCACCCTCGACGGCAAGGCGCCCGGTGCCGACCACGGCATGGATACCGACGCCGACGGCAACGGCGTGGTCAACGGCCAGCGCCTGTACCAACTGGTGCGCCAGGCCCACGGCAGCGGCGAGCGGGTGTTCGAGATCACCTTCCTCGACCCCGGCGCGCAGGCGTACGCGTTCACCTTTGGCTGAGAAAAACCTGCCTGTGGGAGCGACTTCAGTCGCGACGCTCTTTCTATGGGCATCAGCGCAGGAGCATCGCGACTGAAGTCGCTCCCACACACACACACAAAAGGTCCCCCACGGAGGCAAGCCATGTCGCGTATTGATGAAGCACTGGCGATGGAGCGGCGCCGCTTTCTGCGCGCGGCGCTGGCGGGCGGCGCGTTGCTGGCCGTGGGCGGCGGCCTGTTGTTGCCGCGCCTGCGGGCTACGGCCGAGGCGCCGGTGGGCGTGCCGGGCGACGTGCTGCTGCACGTCTTTGACGATGCCGGCCGCGACCTGGGCCTGCGCAAGGTACCGAGGCAGGTGCTGAGCGATGCGCAGTGGCGGCAGCGGCTGTCGCCGGCGGCGTACGCGGTCATGCGCCGCGAGGGCACCGAGCGCGCGTTCAGCGGCGCGCACGAGCGGCCGGACGTGCCGGGCCTGTTCCGCTGCGTCGGCTGCGGTACCGCGCTGTACGACGCGGCCACCGAGTTCGACTCCGGCACCGGCTGGCCCAGCTTCTGGCAGCCGATTGCACCGACCAACGTGGTCGAGCATGTCGACCGCAGCTTCGGCTGGAAACGCACCGCCATCGCCTGCGCGGGCTGCGACAGCCACCTGGGCCACGTCTTCAACGACGGGCCGCACCCCACCGGCCTGCGCTACTGCATGAATGCGGTGGCGCTGCGGTTTGTGCCGACGGCAAACGGCTAGCCGCCGCGTGGCGGCAAGGCGATCCACGCCAGGCCTCGCCGCTGGCGCCCCGCGCATGCGCTGAAACGACGCACCCGCGCGCCGGCCTTTGCGTGCCCGCGTGCATTGCCGGCCATCGCGGCCACTCCTACAATAAGAATCATTCTCACTTCCGAGGCGCGACTGCCGTGCCCGGCGTGGAGAAAACGGCGCGTCACGTTGCGTGCCGTGCCTGCCACGTTTTCGCCAAGGGTTTCCATGTCATCGTCCCCCGCCTTCCCCACCGCGCCGCGTCGCCGCGGCCTTGCGTCCGCCATCCGCGCCGCGCTGCCGGGCCTGCCTTTGCTGGCGGCGCTCGTCACCGCGCCCGTGCTGGCTGCCGAGGATGCCGATGCGCCGCCGGCCACCACGCTTTCCGGCGTGCAGGTCACCGCCCCGATCGCGCGGGCCAGCGACTCGGTCACCAAGACCGACACGCCGATCATCGAGATCCCGCAATCGGTGTCGGTGATCACCGCCGAGCAACTGGCGCAGCGCGGCATCCAGGGCGTGGAGGAGGCGGTGTGGTACACCGCCGGCGCGCAGGGCGGCGGCTACGGCGCGGACGCGCGCAGCGACTGGCTGCTGGTGCGCGGCTTCACGCCCGCGCGCTACCTCGACGGACTGGCGCTGGCCGAAGGCTCGGCCACCAGCATCACCCGCATCGAGCCGTACGGGCTGGAGCGGCTGGAGGTGATCAAGGGCCCGTCGTCGGTGGTCTACGGCGCAATGCCGCCGGGCGGCATGATCAACATGGTCAGCAAGCGTCCCACCGCGCAGCCGCTGCACGAGGTGGGCGTGGAGGTGGGCAGCTTCGACCTGCGCCAGGGCACGTTCGATTTCGCCGGGCCACTGAACGATGCGGGCACGCTGCTGTATCGCCTCACCGGCCTGGCCCGCCACAGCGACACCATGACCGACCACATCAAGGATGACCGCTACTACCTCGCCCCGGCGCTCACCTGGAAACCCGGCGACAACACCTCGCTGACCGTGCTGTCGCGCTACCAGAAGGCCGAGACCGCCTCCGGCGCCGGCTTCCTGCCGGCCGCAGGCACGCTGTTGCCCAATCCGCACGGGCACATCCCGCGCGACCGCTTCACCGGCGAGCCGGGGCAGAACGACTACGACAAGACGCTGGCCTCGATCGGCTACGAGCTGCACCACGATTTCGCCAACGGCCTGGCGTTCAACCAGAACGTGCGCTACGGCAGCGCCGACGTGGACAACAGCGGCGCCAACGTGGGCGCGTTCGGCCTGCTCGACAACGGCCGCACCTTGCTGCGCTACCTGTTCCCCAACGAAAACCACACCCGCACGTTCGGCGCCGACACCAACCTGCAATACGTGTTCGACAACGGCCGCGTGCAGCACACCGTGCTGGGTGGCGTGGATTACCGGCGCGCCAACGACGACTACGCCTCGGCGTTCGACTTTGCCGCGCCCGCGCTGGACGTGTTTGCGCCGGTCTACGGCAGCCCGGTAAGCGTGCCGGCCTACACCAGCCACACCCGCCAGATCCAGAAACAGCTGGGCGTGTACCTGCAGGACCAGATCAAGCTGGGGCGCCTGGGCGTCACCGTGGGCGGCCGCCAGGACCGCGTCACCACCGCCACCGACGACCGCATCGGCGGCGGCCACGCCCGCCAGGCCGATCACGCCTTCTCCGGCCGCGTGGGCGTGGACTACCTGCTCGACAACGGCCTGGCGCCGTACCTGTCGTGGTCGCACTCGTTCCAGCCCACGGTGGGCACCGGCTACGCCGGCAACGCGTTCCACCCCACTACCGGCGACCAGTACGAGGCCGGCGTGAAGTACCAGCCGGCCGGCGGCAACGGCCTGCTCACCGCGGCCGTCTACCAGATCACGCAGAAAAACACCCTCACCATCGACCCCAACCACACGCTGTACCAGGTGCAGCAAGGCCAGACGCGACTGCGCGGCGTGGAGCTGGAAGGCCGCTGGAACATCGGCACCCGGCTCAGCGTGTACGGCGGCTACACCTACAGCGACTCGGAGGTCACCCGCAGCACCGACACCGCCTCGCTGGGCAAGCAGGTGGCGCTGCTGCCGCGCCAGCAGGCCTCGCTCGGCGCCGACTACACCCTCGTCGGCGGCGCGTTGGACGGGCTGGGTTTCGGCGGCGGCGTGCGCTACGTGGGCAGCCACTACGGCGACATCTACAACGCCTGGCAGACGCCCGGCTACACGCTGTTCGACGCGGCCGTGCACTACGACGCCGGCAACTGGCACCTGCAGCTCAACGCCAGCAACCTGTTCGACAAGGACTACGTCTCCGCCTGCAACAGCGAGGTGTGGTGCTACTACGGCTACGAGCGCAGCGTCACGCTCAGCGCGCGCTATCGCTGGTAGGCCCGCGCGATGGCGACCGTGCTGGCCTTGTCGTGTGCCGCTTTCGCCGCGCTGGCGTGGTATGCCGCCTCGCCGCACTGCCGCTGGCGCGTGCTGCGCGGGCGCCCGCGCGCCATGCGCGTGGCGGCCGTGATGCTGGCGCTGCTGTCGCTGGCCGCCTGGGTCCATGCGCTGGGCGCGGCGGTGGGCGCATGCGCCATGCTGGGCAGCCTGATGCTGGCCGCCATGGCGCTGCCGTGGCTGGCGCTCGGTGCAGGGGAGACGGACTGATGCGGCGCGCCCGCAGGCCTTTTGCCGGGGCGGCGCGCTGATGTGGGCGCGCGCCAGCGCCGGCATCGTGGCCGGTTTCTTTCTCGCCGCCTCCCTGCTGGGGCTGGCGTGCTGGAGCCTGCCCGGACCGTGGGAGGCCACTCTGGTGCCCGGCCTGCTGGCGTTTTTCCCGCTGTGGGTGGGCGTGGCCTGTGCCGCGTTCCGCTTTGCCAGCGGCGCACGCGCCTGGGGCTGGCTGGGCGCGCTGGCGCTCGCCGGCCTGGGCCTCTTGTGGCTGGCGCAAGCCGCCGGCTGGGTACGCTGAGGCCACGCGCATGACCGTGAAACCAGCCATCTTGCAGCGCTTTGCCCACCTGCATGCCTGGGTGGGACTGGTTGCCGGCTTTGCGCTGTTCGTGGCGTTCTATGCCGGCGCCATCACGGTGTTCCACCAGCCGCTGCAGCAATGGGCCGATCCCCATCCGTCCGGCGCCACCACGCTGGACGACGCCCAGCGCCTGCTCGACACCGTGCTGGCGCGCCACGACGAGGCGCGCCAGCACGTGGGCATGACCTTTCCCGGCTACGAGCTGGCCCAGCCCACCGCCTACTGGCAGGCCGGCGACGGCAGCTGGCGGTTCGCCACGCCCGGCGCTGTCGACGGCAGCGCGCAACACCCCGGCGCCAGCCTGCCCGAGCTGGTCAACAGCCTGCACTACACCTTGGGCATTCCCGTGGCCGGCACCTGGCTGATGGGGCTGGTGAGCCTGCTCTACGGCGTGGCGCTGGTGTCCGGCGTGGTGATCCACCTGCCGCGCCTGGCGAAAGACCTGTTCGCCCTGCGCCCCGGCCAGCCCCGCAAGCGCTTCTGGCAGGACGCGCACAACGTGGTCGGCGTGCTGGGCCTGCCGTTCCACGCGATGGTGGCGGTGACCGGCGCCATGTTGTGCCTGCTGTTCGGCGCGATGCTGGCGCTGAACCCGCTGGTCTACGACGGCAAGCTGATGGCCGCCAGCGCCGCCGCCATGGACACGGCGCCGACGGTGGACCAGGCCGGCGTGCCGGCACCGATGGCGTCGCTGGCCCAGTGGCGCTCGCGCGCCATCGCGGCGGCCCGCGCGCACGGCCTGGAGGCGTTCGAGCCGTCCTACCTCAAGCTGGCCAATGCCGGCGACGCGCACGCGGTGGTGGAGATCACCGGCCGCTCGCCACGCGCACTGGGCAGCGGGGCGGTGGCGCTGGATGCGACCAGCGGCGCCGTGCTGGCCGTGCAATTGCCCGGCGCGCGCGACGCCAACCACGCCACGCTGGCCGCCGCGTATGCGCTGCATTTCGGCGACTACGGCAACCGGGCGATACCGTGGCTGTACCTGCTGCTGGGCTTGACCGGCGCGTTCGTGTTCTACAGCGGCAACCTGCTGTGGGTGGCGTCGCGCCGACGCGGCCAGCGGGAGGACCGCGCGGCGCAGGCGATGGCCCGCGCCACGGTCGGCGTATGCCTCGGCGTCTGCGTGGCCATCTCCGCCGCGGCCGTGGCGGCGCAATGCCTGCCGTGGCTGGGCCTGGACGCGGCACGCGGCGAACGCTGGGCCTGTTTCCTCACCTGGGCGCTGTGCGCGCTGTGGGCGTCATGGCGCGCGCCGGCACGCGCGACGCGCGAGTTGCTGTGGCTGGCGGCCATCGTCACCGCGCTGGCGCCGATGGCCCGCAGCCTGGCCGTCGGCGACTGGCCCTGGCACGACGCCCCCGCGCCATTGGCGATCAACCTGGGCGCACTGGCCCTGGCCGCCGGCTTCGCCGCCCTGGCCCATGCCGGCACCCGCCACGCCCGGCGGCACACGCCACGCGACGCTTGAGCCTCGTTGGCCGGGCCCAAAGAGCACGGGAGCATCGCGACTGAAGTCGCTCCCACAACAACCGCCACCGACCTGTAGGACCGCGATCACGCGGGGGACGACGGGGCACCCGCCTATGCCTGCCTCAGGTCGCGCGGTACGGCGCCAGCAGCGCCGGCGTGTCGAACAGGCCGGACGGCACCAGGTAGCGCGGGTCGCGGCCGGCGGCCAGCAGCTCGCGGATGCGGGTGGCGGAAATTTCCAGCGGCGTCACCGCCAGCTCCAGCACCGCGCCGGCGGGCGCGGCATGCAAGGCGGCGGCATCGGCCACGCGGCGGCCGGCGATCTCGTCGGCCAGCACCGGTGGCAACGTGGCGGCGATGCCGGGGCGGCTCAGCACGCCGATGTGCGCCACCTCGAACAGCTCGCGCCAGCGATGCCAGCCGCACAGGCCGGCAAACGCGTCGGCGCCCAGCAGCAGCACCAGGGGTCGATGCCCCTGCTCCGCACGCAGGCCGCGCAAGGTGTCGATGGTGTACGAGGGGCCGTCGCGATCCAGCTCGCGCGTGTCCAGCGCCAGCCGCGACTGCCCCTGCAGCGCGGCACGCAGCATCGCCACGCGCTGCGCCGCCGAGGCGATCGGCGGCGGGCGGTGCGGCGGCACGTTGGCGGGCAGCAGGCGCACCTCGGCATCGAGCAGCTCGGCCGCCTCCCACGCCACGCTGAGATGGCCCAGGTGCACGGGGTCGAAGGTGCCGCCGAAGAGCGCGAGGGGTTTCACGCTCCCGCCCCCTCTCCCCGGCCCTCTCCCCGGAGGGGAGAGGGAGAAGAAGCCCGGCTCACGCCAGCGCCCGCGCGGCGCGCGGTTCGGCGATGGCGGCGACCAGGCGCTCGGCCTCCTGCCACGGTTCGCCCGCCTCGCGGCCCTTGATCATGCGGTCGATGCGCGCCGCGCGGGCCAGGCATTGCAGCCAGTGCTCGCGCGGCGCGCGGCGCAGGGCCTGGCGAAACAGTTGCTCGCGCGCCTGCCACAGCCGCTCGGCCTTGGCCTGCGCCGCGAAATTGGGCGCGTTGGCCAGGCGCAGCGCCACGTGCAGCTGGTTGACCACCCAGCCCATCAGCGCCGGCAGCTCGTCGCCCTCCGAACGCAGCCCGGCCAGGATGCGCAGCGCGCGCGCGCCATCGCCCAGGAACGCGGCGTCGGTGAGCTTGAACACGTCGTAGCGCGCGCTGTCGGCCACCAGCGCGGCCATCGCATCCACGTCGATGCGGCCCTCGCCATGCAGCACGGCCAGCTTGTCCACCTCCTGCGCGGCGGCCAGCAGGTTGCCCTCCACGCGCTCGGCCAGCAAGGCGATGGCGTCGGGCGTGGCGGCCAGCCCGCGCGAGGCCAGCCGCGCGCCGACCCAGCTGTTCCACTCGCCGGGGCGCGGGGCGTTGAACACCGCCATGGTGCCGCTGGCGTCCAGCTTGCGGCTCCACGCGCCGTCGTGCTTGCTGCTCCACTCCATCGCGGTGATCAGCAAGGTCACGTCCGGCGGCGGGTCCGCGCAGAACGCGGTGATCGCCTTGGCGCCGTCCACGCCGGGCCGGCCGGTGGGCAGGCGCAGGTCGATCAGCCGCCGCGTGGCGAACAGCGACAGGCTGGCGCCGGCGCGGGCCAGGTCGTTCCAGTCGAAATGCTGGCCGACGTCGTACACCTCGCGCTCGGCGTAGCCCAGCGCACGGGCGCGGGCACGCAGCGCGTCGGCGGCCTCCAGCACCAGCAGCGGCTCGCCCGCCAGCAGGTAGACCGGGCCCAGCTCGCCGGCGGCCAGCGCCTTCTGCCATTGGCCGGGGCTGAGCGGCATCAGTGCGTGCTGGTGGCCGGCGCCGGCTCGACCAGCTGGTGCTTGCCGGCGGCCTGCAGGCGGAACAGGATGGCCTGCACCATGTCGTCGTTGAGGCTGCGCTGGATTTCCTGCACCTGCGATTCGTCGCCGACGGTGTTGCCCGCGTCGTAGCTGTACTCGCGCGACATGTTGATGGTCTGTGACGGCACCAGGGTGTCGCCGCTGCCGTCCACCACGTCAAACTTCACCTCGTAGCGGATCGCGTACTCGGTGATGCGCACGTAGCCGCCGGCCGAGACCTGCTCGGTGCTGAAGTCGGCCACCGGCACGCGCAGCTCGGCGATGCCCGCACCGGCGTGATCCTCCACCACCACGCCCGAGTGCTGCAACGCGCGGGCCAGGCTGCGCTGGAAATCGCCGCCGCGCATGTCCAGGTGCACGTGCTGCATCGACGCCGGCAGCGCCGCGCTCTCGCGCAGGTGGAAACCGCATGCCGCCAGCGCCATCGCCAGCAGCAGCACCAGCGTGGGTCGAAACGCACGGCCGGACATGTTCATGGCTTCATCCTGCGACGATGTTGACGATCTTGCCGGGCACCACGATCACCTTGCGCACGGTCTTGTCCTGCAACGCGGCGACCACCGGCGGCTGCGCCAGCGCGGCGGCCTCGGCCTCCTCGCGGCCGGCGCCGGCCGCCAGCTCGACGGTGGCGCGCAGCTTGCCGTTGACCTGCACCGCCAGCGTCACCGTGTCGCGCACCAGCGCGGCGGCGTCCACCGTGGGCCAGGGCTGGTCCTCGAGCAGGGCCTCGGCATGGCCGAGCAACTGCCACAGCGCGTGGCTGACGTGCGGCACCACCGGATTGAGCAGCAGCACCATCGCCTCCAGCGCCTCGTGGCGCACGGCGCGGCCCTGCTCGCTCTGGTCGGTGAACTTGTTCAGCGCGTTGAGCAACTCCATCAGCGCGGCAATCGCGGTGTTGAAGGCATGGCGGCGGCCGAAGTCGTCGCTGACTTTCTGGATGGTCTCGTGCAGCTGGCGGCGCAGGGCTTTCTGGCCGGCGTCCAGCGCAGCCGGATCGGTCTGCGGATGATCCGCGTTGGCCGCATGCGTGGCCACCTCGCGCCACAGGCGCTTGAGGAAGCGCGCCATGCCTTCCACGCCGGCCTCGCTCCATTCCAGCGACTGCTCCGGCGGCGCGGCGAACATGGAGAACAGGCGCACGGTGTCGGCGCCGTATTTCTCCACCATGGTCTGCGGGTCGATGCCGTTGTTCTTGGACTTGGACATCTTTTCGGTGCCGCCGATGTGCACCGGCCGGCCGTCGGCGGCCAGCACCGCGCCGGTGACGCGGCCGCGCTCGTCGCGCTGCACCTCGACGGCGGCGGGGTTGATCCAGTCCTTGGAGCCGTCGGCGTTGTCGCGATAGAACGTCTCGGCGATCACCATGCCCTGGCACAGCAGGTTCTGCGCCGGCTCGTCCGACTGGACCAGGCCCGCGTCGCGCAGCAGCTTGTGATAGAAGCGGAAATACAGCAGGTGCAGGATGGCGTGCTCGATGCCGCCGATGTACTGGTCCACCGGCAACCAGTAGTTGGCGCGTGCGTCCACCTGGCCCTCGGCGCCCGGGCTGGTGTAGCGCGCGTAGTACCAGCTCGACTCCATGAAGGTGTCGAAGGTATCCGTCTCGCGCTCGGCCGCGCCGCCGCACTCGGGGCAGGCGCACTTGCGCCACTCGGGGTCGGCCTTGATCGGCGAGCCGGTGCCCATCAGCACCACGTCCTCGGGCAGCACCACGGGCAGTTGGTCTTCCGGCACCGGCACCGCGCCGCAGGCCGGGCAGTAGATCACCGGGATCGGGCAGCCCCAGTAGCGCTGGCGGCTGACGCCCCAGTCGCGCAGGCGCCAGTTGACGCGGCGCTGGCCGCGGCCTTCGGACTGCAGTCGCGCCGCGAGCGCGTCCAGCGCCTGCTGGAAATCCATGCCGTCGTAGTCGCCCGAGTTGACCAGCACGCCGTGCTCGGTGAACGCGCACTGGGTCAGGATGCGCTGCTCGAAATCCTCCACCACCTGCACCGCGGCGCGGGTGTCGTAGGCGTCGGTGTCGCGGCCGCTCAGGGCCGCGCGCATCGGATCGGCGCCGACGCCGCGCGAAAGGTCGTGGCCGATTTCGCGCACGGCGTCGAGCACGCTGCGGTCGACCACCACCATCTTGATCGGCAGCAGATAGCGCTGGGCGAATTCCCAGTCGCGCTGGTCGTGCGCCGGCACCGCCATCACCGCGCCGGTGCCGTAGCCCATCAGCACGAAGTTGGCCACCCACACCGGCACCGGCTCGCCGGTGATCGGGTGGATCGCGCGCAGGCCGGTGTCCATGCCGCGCTTGTCCTGGGTTTCCAGCTCCGCCTCGGAGACGCCGCCGTGCTTCAGCTCAGTGATGAACGCGGCCAGCCGCTCGTTGTCCTGCGCCGCCTTCAGCGCCAGCGGATGCTCGGCCGCAATCGACAGGAAGGTCACGCCCATCAGCGTGTCGGGACGGGTGGTGAACACGCTCAGCGGCTCGGCCTCGCCCTCCACCGCGAAGTGGATCTCCAGACCCTCGCTGCGGCCGATCCAGTTGCGCTGCATGGTCTTGACCGCGTCGGGCCAGCCCGGCAGCGTGTCCAGGCCGTCCAGCAGTTCCTGCGCGTAGTCGGTGATCTTGAGGAACCACTGCGGGATCTCGCGCTTTTCCACCACCGCGCCGGAGCGCCAGCCGCGGCCGTCGATGACCTGCTCGTTGGCCAGCACGGTCTGGTCCACCGGATCCCAGTTGACCACCGCGTTCTTGCGGTAGGCCAGGCCCTTTTTCAGCAGCCGGGTGAACATCAGCTGTTCCCAGCGGTAGTAGTCCGGGCGGCAGGTGGCGAACTCGCGGCTCCAGTCGATCGCGTAGCCCAGCGACTTGAGCTGGCTGCGCATGTGGTCGATGTTGGCGTAGGTCCACTTGGCCGGCGCGGTCTTGTTCTTGATCGCGGCGTTTTCCGCCGGCAGGCCGAACGCGTCCCAGCCCATCGGCTGCAGCACGTTCTTGCCCTGCATGCGCTGGTAGCGGCTGATCACGTCGCCGATGGTGTAGTTGCGCACGTGGCCCATGTGCAGCGCGCCGGACGGGTACGGCAGCATCGACAGGCAGTAGAACTTCGGCCGGCTGTCGTCCTCGACGACCTCATAGGCGCGATGCGCGTTCCAGTACTGCTGCGCCGCGGCCTCGACCGCCTGCGGGCGGTACCCCTGTCCGGCGTCCTGCGCGTCGGGGTTGGGGGAGTTCGTATCGTGGATGTCCTGCATGGTTCCGGTGCCGTTGTGCGGTGCGCCCATACCGGCGGGCGCCGGCGGCGGTGAACGGATCAGACTAGCCCAGCGCGGCCCGGCCGCCAAGCCTGGCGCGGGCCTACGCCGCCGGGCAGGACGGTGCCTGGCCGGCGGACAGGGCGCGCGCCGCCGCCGCGATCTGCGCGGCGATGCGCGCCACCGCGCGCTGGTGGCCCTCGACCAGCGCGGCGTAGCCGGGGCCGACGCTTTCGCCGACGCGACTGACGCAGGCCAGCACGGCGCTGTCCTTGCCACGCGGGGCGCGCACGCTCCAGGCGCCCTCGATATAGGCCTGGGCGCCGGGCGCCGACTCGAACCGGCGCACCTCCAGCTTGATCCGCAGGCGCGGGCTGTCGCCGGCCGGCATGCCGCTCATGTCCACGCCGTGCAACTGGCGCGACAGCTCGGCCGACAGCGCGCCGCGCAGTTCGTCGCCCAGCGGGGCGATCCAGCGCTCGCCGTCGAGCAGGGCCACGCCCTGCCCTCCCTGGCGCACCACCAGCTGCGGCAGGTCCACCTGCGCCGGCACGCTCACCGGCAGCAGCTCGAACGCCAGCGGCGCGGACGCCCCCGCGTCTTCGGGCGACGCCTCGGCGGCCGGCACCAGGGTGTAGTAGTGCAGCGGCGCGGAGGCGCAACCGGCCACCGCCGTCGCCAGCAGCACGCCGGCCAGGCAAAGCAAACGACGGATCATGGCTGGCTCTCCTTGGCGGGCGGTGCCGGGGGCGCGGGTGACGGGGCGGGCTTGTCGTCAGCGCGACGACCGCGGATCAACGCCTCCGGATGGCCGCCCAGGTAATCGGTCAGCACGCGCAGCGAGCGCGCCATGCGCTGCACCTGCTCCAGCGTGGCGCCCAGGTTCTGCTGCAGCGGCGAGTCGCCGGACAGCGTCTGGTTGGCCGTGTCCAGGGTGCCCTGCACGCCGTGCAGCGTGTCGCGGACGGCCGGCAACGTCTGGCTGTCCACCTGCTTGAGCGTGCGGTCGAGGCTGGCCAGCGCCTGGTCCAGGTGCTGGCCGATGCTGTCGAACGGGATCTTGGCCAGCTTGTCCACCATGCCGGCCAGTTGCTCCTGCAGCTTGTCGAAGCTGCCGGGCACGGTGGGAATGGTGAGCGGCTTGGCTGCCGGGTCGAACGCCGCCACCGGAGCATGCGGCACGAAGTCCAGCGCCACGTACAACTGGCCGGTAAGCAGGTTGCCGGTGCGCGCCTGCGCGCGCAGGCCGTGCGCGATCAACCGCTCCATCAGCTGCGGCAGGTCGGTGCCCTGGCCGCGCGCCTTGGCCAGCGCCTCCAGCTTGCCGTAGGCATTGCCCAGGCGGTGCGGATACACCACCGCGCCCACCACCACGGGGAAGCGCTCGGCCTTCTCGTCGTAGTCCAGCCGTACCGACACCACCGTGCCGATGTTGACGCCCAGAAACTCCACCGGCGCGTCCACCGTCAGGCCGCGCATGGACTGCTCGAAGCGCATGCGGATGTAGCGCGGCTCGCCGTCCGGCGGCGCCATCGCCAGCGCGCGCTCGCTGAACAGCTTGTACTCGGCGTTTTCCGGCGCCGGCGTGCTCTCGTGCGGGCCGGGCGGATCCTGGAACGCCACGCCGCCGCCGATCACCGTGGCCAGCGACTGCGTGTTGAGCTTGAGCCCGTTGGCGCCGATGGACACGTCCACGCCACTGGCGTTCCAGAAGCGCGTGTCGGTGGTGACGAACTTGTCGTTGGGGCCGTCCACGAAGATGTGCAGCGACACGCCCTGGCCATCAGGATCGAGCTGGTACGACGACACCCGACCCACCTGGATGCGGCGGTAGTACACCGGCGAGCCGATATCCAGCGACCCCAGGTCGTCGGTATGCAGGGTAAAGCTGCGCCCCGGCGCGCCGTGGTTCACGGCCGGCGGAATCTCCAGCCCCTTGAACTCGGTACGCGGCTCCCTGGAGTCGCCCACGTCGGCGCCGATGAACGCGCCGGACAGCAACGTGTCGATGCCCGACACGCCGCCCAGCCCGATGCGCGGGCGCACCACCCAGAAGCGCGTGTCACGCGTGGCGAAACCCTCGGCGCTCTTTTCCAGCGCCACCTTGACCAGCACGTGGGAGCGGTCGGCGCTGAGCCGGATCTTGTCGACGCGGCCGATCACCACGTTCTTGTATTTCACCGGCGTCTTGCCCGCGTCCAGGCCCTCCGCGCTCTGGAAGCTGATGGTGATGTCGGGGCCGGCCTGCAGCCAGTTGTTGACCACCAGCGACACCGCCACCAGCGCCGCCAGCACCGGCACCAGCCAGATCAGCGACAGGTTGACCCGCCGCTTGCGCACCACCGGTCGCGGCAGCGCCCCGGGCAGATCCCGGCCTGTCGGGTTTTCGTCAGTCATCGGTGTCCCTGCCGTCCCAGATCAATCGCGGATCGAAACTCATCGAGGCCAGCATGGTCAAGACCACGGTCAGGCCGAAAAAAACCACGCCGGGCAACGGCTCCACCCGGCTCAGCACGCTGAAGCGCACCAGCGCCGTCAGCAGCGCCACCACAAACACGTCCAGCATCGACCAGTAGCCCACCAGCTCCACCACGCGGTACAGCGTGGCGCGCTGCTGCCTGGCCCAGTCGCTTCCGCGCCGACTGCTCACCAGCAGCGTGCCCAGCGCCAGAAACTTCAGCATCGGCACCACGATGCTGGCGGTGAACACGATCACGGCCAGGTTGGGCGAGCCATTTTTCCACAACTCCACCACGCCGCTGATGATGGTGTTGTCATCGACGTCGTTGAGGCTGGCGGTGCGCATGATCGGCACCACGTTGGCCGGGATGTACATGATGAACGCCGCCACCAGCAGCGCCCACGTGCGCGAATAGCTGCGCGGCTTGCGCCGGTGCAGCGCCATGCCGCAGCGCGGGCACGCCGCGACGGCGCCCGCCATGGCATGGTCGTCGGCGCGGCATACCAGCCCGCACACGTGACAGGCCACCACGCCCAGCTCGCCGGCGCGCGGCAGCGCGCTCATGCGGCGTGCTCCGGCGTGTGCCACAGCTGGCGCAGGTCGATGCCCGCAAAAATGGTGATCAGCAAGGTGAGCGCCGCATAGGCGTAGATGCCCGGCTCCGGCGTCACGTCGAAATACGCGTGCGCCTTCACGATCGCCACCAGCGCACCCAGCACGAACACCTCGCTCATGGTCCACGGCCCCACGTAGTGCAGGCCCACCATCATCGGCACGAAACCCGGCGCGCGCCGGCCACGCCGCGCAAACCACAGCAGCCAGCCCAGTTGCAGCATCTTCAGCAGCGGCAGGAAAAACAGCGTGGCCGCCACCAGCACCGACACCACGCGCGCATCCTCGTGCCACATCGCCAGGATCACGCCCCACAGCGTGGCGCTGTTGTGCTGGCCGCTCAGGCCCAGCATCACGATCGGCCACATGTTGGCCTGCACGAACACGATCAGCGCGGTGACCACCAGCGCCAGCATCGCGTTGGGGCTCCACCGCGCATGGCGTTGCAGCACCGCGCCGCAACGCGCGCAGCGCGCCACCTCGCCGCGCGACAGCGCCAGGCGGCGGTACACGGTGTCGCAGTGTTCGCAGACGATCAATGCGTCGCAGGTGGAGTCCATGCCCCGAAACCCTTGCCGGCAACCGGCGTGGCGATCGGTGGATTCTCGCAAATCCCCCGTGAAGGCGCTCGGCCCGGCCGGCACGGTTGATATGCTGCGCGATGCCCTGATCTGAACGTCACTTGCCGATGGAGCCTTCCGTGACCGACTTTGTTTTCGATGTGGACCAGCAGACCTTCGAGGCCGACGTGCTGGAGGCCTCGCTCACCACGCCCGTGCTGGTGGATTTCTGGGCCACCTGGTGCGGGCCGTGCAAGACGCTGGGGCCGATGCTGGAAAAACTGGCCGCCGAGTACAACGGCGCGTTCCGGCTGGGCAAGGTCGACGTGGACCAGCAGCAGGAGCTGGCCGGCATGTTCGGCATCCGCAGCGTGCCCACGGTGGTGCTGGTGAAGGACGGCCAGGTGCTGGACGGCTTCAGCGGCGCACTGCCCGAAGGCCAGTTGCGCGAGTTCCTGTCGCGCCACGTGCAGCCGCTGGACGGCGCCGATGCCGACGCGGCCACCACCGATGACGCCGCCGTGGAAACGCCCGAGCAGGCCATCACCCGCCTGCAGCAGGCCATTGCCGCCGCGCCCGAGCAGGCCGAGCTGAAGCTCGACCTGGCGCTGGCGCTGGTTCGCGCCGGCCAGACCGCCGCCGCCGAGGCCGAGCTGGCCGCCCTGCCCGTCAACCTGGCCACCGACGCCCGCGCCGCGCAACTGCGCAGCGAGCTGGAGCTGGTGCACGCGCTGGACGGCGCGCCCTCGCTGGCCCAACTGCAGCACCAGGTGGAGGCCCGCCCCGACGACTGGGACGCCCGCGACCAGCTCGGCGTGCGCCTGCTGCGCGAGGGCGATCCGGCCGCCGGGCTGGAGCAGTTCCTGCTCATCCTGCAGAAGGCGCGCGACTGGAACGACGGCCAGGCCCGCAAGCGCCTGCTCGCCGCCTTCGCCACGCTGGACGACGCGGACCTGGTCGGCCGCTACCGGCGCAAGATGGCCTCGCTGCTGTTTTGATTGTTCGGGAAGCGGCACGCGTGCCGCTTCCCGCCGACCACCCCGAGCGCAGCCGCGCCGCGGTGAAGTCGAAGGGCATCGCCGCAGAAGACGTCGACCTCGCCGCTACGCTCAGTCCAAACGATTGGAAGGCTTGCTTCCCGCGCCGTTCCCGCGTCCATCCCTGCCCACCATCGAGTCCTCATGCGCGCTTCCACCTTTCGCCGGTTGATGAACCTGTGGCCGCCGTTCCTGTTCAACGCGATCCGCGTGCAGTCGATCAGCGACGATTTTCGCGAGGCCACCGTGGTGCTGCGGCGGAGGCCGTGGAACCGCAACTACGTGGGCAGCCAGTTCGGCGGCAACCTGTTCGCGATGACCGACCCGTTCTGGATGCTGCTGGTGATGCACCAGCTGGGCGACGACTACTACGTGTGGGACAAGGCCGGCGCCATCGATTTCGTGGCGCCGGGACGCGAGGACGTGCATGCCCGTTTCCGGCTGGAGCCGGCCGTGGTCGATGAACTGCGTGCCGCGGCGGCCGGCGGCGACAAGGTGCTGCGCTGGTTCGAGACCGACGTGGTCACCGCCAGCGGCGCGGTGATTGCCCGCGTGCGCAAGCAGATCTACGTGCGGCTGAAGCCCAAGGCGCGCTGAACAGCGGCACTCCTGTAGGAGCGCACCCTGTGCGCGATGGGCATGGCGAAAAGCATCGCGCACACGGTGCGCTCCTACAGACCCCCCAAGCTCGAACGGCGCACCATCAGCTTTACCGGCAGCACCGCGCTTTCCACCGGCTCGCCACGGATCTGGCGCAGCAGGCTGTCCACCAGCACCTCGCCCGCGCGCGTGGTGTCCTGCTGCACGGTGGTCAGCGGCGGGTTGACGAAACTGGCGGTGGCGATGTCGTCGAAGCCGGCCAGTGCCACGTCCTGCGGCACCTGCAGGCCGCGATCGCCCAGCGCGTGCAGCGCGCCGATGGCGATGAGATCACTGGCGGCAAACACCGCGTCGAACGGCGTGCCGCGGTCGATCAGCGTGCTCATGGCCTCGTAGCCCGACTGCTCGGTGCTCTGCGCGTTGACCTGCAGTGACGCCTCCGCCGGCAGGCCCGCCTGCGCCAGCGCGTCCACATAGCCGCGATAGCGCTCGAGAAATTCCGGATAGTGGCTGGAGGCGTCGCCCAGAAACGCGATGCGCCGACGACCGTGCTCCAGCAGGTGGGCGGCCACCGTCCGGCCGCCAAAAAAATTGTCGCAACCGATGGACACGCCGGGCTGGTCGCTCATCACGGCGCCCCAGCGTACGAAATGCGTGCCCTGGGCCACCAGCTTCTCCAGCTTGTCGCAGTAGGCCAGGTAGTCGCCGTAGCCCAGCAGGATGATGCCGTCGGCCTTCTTGCTGTCGGCGAAATCCGCGTGCCAGTCGCGCGACAGCTGCTGGAACGAGATCAGCAGGTCGTAGCCCTGCCGCGCGCAGGCGCGGGTGATGGAGCCGAGCATCGACAGGAAAAACGGGTTGATGTGCGACTCGTCGGCGGTGGGGTCCTCGAAAAACAGCAGCGCCAGCGTGCCCGAATACATGCGCCGCAGGCTGGAAGCGTTCTTGTCCACCTTGTAGTTGAGCTGGTCGGCGGCCGCCTGGATGCGCCGGCGCGTCTCCTCGCTGACCAGCGCGCTGCCACTGAGCGCCCGCGACACCGTGGCCTGCGAGACGCCGGCCAGGTGGGCAATGTCGAGCGAGGTGGCTTTTCGTTTCATGCGCGGTGGATCCGGGTACTGGCCGGCGAGCGGCCCACTTCCGACACGGACGCGGCCAGGGCCGCTCCCCGCATCGTAGCCGTTTTGCGGACGTTACGACGGCGCGTTGATCACTGCCAGGAAATCGCGTCCGTAGCGCTTGAGCTTGGCCTCGCCCACGCCGCTGATGGTGGCCAGCTCCTCCTCGGTGCTGGGCAGCGCGCGCAGCATGGCCAGCAAGGTGGCGTCGTGGAACACCACGTACGGCGGCACGCCCTGCTGCCGGGCCAGCTGCGTGCGTACCGCGCGCAGCGCGTCCCACATGGCCTGCTCGTACGCCTCGATGCCCAGGCTGCCACCGGCGGTGACCAGTTGGCTGTCGCGCCGGCGCCGGCTGGCGCGCTCGGGGCGGGCGTCCTCGCGCAGGCGCACCGCCTGGCCGCCGCTGAGCACCGCACGGCTGGCGGCGGTGAGGCGCAAGGTGCCGTAGCCCTCGGCGTCGGCCTCCAGCAGGCCGGCGGCCAGCAACTGGCGCAACACCGAGCGCCATTGCTTTTCGTCCAGGTCGGCGCCGATGCCGAACGTGCTGAGCTTGTCGTGGCCCAGGCTGCGCACGCGCTCGGTGTCCTGCCCGCGCAGGATGTCGATGACGTGGCCGGAGCCGAAGCGCTGGCCGCTGCGGTACACCGCCGACAGCGCCTTTTGCGCCGGCACGGTGGCATCCCAGGTTTTCGGCGGCGCGACGCAGTTGTCGCAATGGCCGCACGGCTCGGGGTAATCCTCGCCGAAGGCGCCCAGCAGCAACTGGCGGCGACAGCCGGTGGCCTCGGCATAGGCCAGCAGCGACTCCAGCTTCTGCCGCTCCACGCGCTTGCGCTCGTCGGCCGACTCGGACTGGGCGATCATCTGGCTCATGGTGACCACGTCGGACAGGCCGTAGATCATCCACGCCTCGGCCGGCAGGCCGTCACGGCCGGCGCGGCCGGTTTCCTGGTAGTAGCCCTCGATGCTGCGCGGCAGGTCCAGGTGCGCCACGAAGCGCACGTCGGGCTTGTCGATGCCCATGCCGAACGCCACCGTGGCCACCATCACCACGCCGTCCTCGCGCAGGAAGCGCTTCTGGTGCCTGGCGCGCGTGGCCGCGTCCAGGCCGGCGTGGTACGGCAAGGCCTCCACGCCCGCCTCGGCCAGCCACGCGGCGGTGTCGTCCACCTTGCGCCGGCTCAGGCAATACACGATGCCCGACTCGCCCTGGTGCCCCTGCAGAAACTCGGTGAGCTGGCGCCGCGCGTTGTGGCGCAGGCCGACCCGGTAGCCGATGTTGGGCCGGTCGAAGCTGGACACGAACTGGCGCGCGTGCTGCAACGACAGGCGCTCCACGATCTCCTCGCGCGTGCGCGGGTCGGCGGTGGCGGTGAGCGCGATGCGCGGCACCTGCGGAAAGCGCTGCTGCAACACCGCCAGCTCGCGGTACTCGGGCCGGAAATCGTGGCCCCACTGCGAGACGCAATGCGCCTCGTCGATGGCGAACAGCGCCACCTCGGTGCGCTCCAGCTGCGCCAGGAAACGCGGCGTGAGCAAGCGCTCCGGCGCCACGTAGAGCAGGTCCAGCTCGCCCGCGTCGAGCTGCCGCTCCACCTCGCGCTGCGCGTCGGCCGCCAGGCTGGAGTTGAGAAACGCCGCCGCCACGCCCGCCTCGCGCAGCGCGTCCACCTGGTCCTGCATCAGCGCGATCAGCGGCGACACCACGATGCCGGTGCCCTGGCGCAGCAGTGCCGGCACCTGGTAGCACAGCGACTTGCCGCCGCCGGTAGGCATCAGCACCAGCGCGTCGCCGCCTTCGGCCAGATGCTCCACCACGGCCTGTTGCTGGCCGCGAAAACTGGCATAACCGAAAACACTTTGCAGCAGGTCGAGGGCGCGGGAAGTCATCCTCAACATGCTAGCAAACCCGGCCGGCGGGTCTGTCGGCGGTGGCCGCCCCGGGGTGTCCACCGCCATGCCGCGTGGCGGCGGGCGGGTCAGTCGTCGTCGATGTCCGGCGCGCCCCACAGCGCGCGGTCCAGGTCGGCATGCAGGCCGAAGCGGGACAACGGCACGCGGCCGTTTTTCACCTCCACGCCCTCAGCCAGCAGGCGCCGGCGCTGCTCGCGGAAACCGGCGCTGCCCGGCGGCAGCGCGATATGGCCGCTGGCGCGCAGCACGCGATGCCATGGCAGCTCCAGCCCGTCGGGCGTCTCGCCCAGCAGCTTGCCCACCAGCCGCGCCCGCCCCGGCAGGCCGGCGCGGGCGGCGATGGCGCCGTAGCTGGCCACCCGTCCGCGCGGTATCGCGGCGACGGCGGAGTAGATATGGCGGGCGGCATCGCTCATGGTTCACAGACGCGGAAGCGGGGACGTGGCAGAGTACAGCGACCTTCCGCCGCCACGGAAACCGCCATGCGCCACTTCGAAGCCGTGCGCTCGCACATCGGCAGCCGGTACGCGCTGCGCCACAACGATCCCTACCTGGTCAGCTTCGACCTGGCCGTGGCCGGCAACCGCCGCCAGGGCATCTACCTGGCCGAACTGGAGGACGAGGACGGCCGCCGCTACCTGCGCGTCTCCACCCCGGTGGGGCCGCTGGCGGGCACCGACCCCAACCGTTGCCTGCGCTTCAACTGGCTGCAGCGCACCGGCTTTCTGGCCGTCACCGACCTGGACGGTTCGCCCTATCTGCACCTGTGCGAAAACCGCCCGTACGACGCACTGGGCGAGGCCGAGCTGGAGCGCGTCATCCACGAGCTGGGCACGCTGGCCGACGCGCTGGAGCGCATGCTGGCCACCGACAGCGACGCACTGTAGGCGCCGGGCTGAAATCGCCCGCCTACGGCGCCGGCGATACGGTGTGGAAAATCAGCACCAGGCCGTAGGCCAGCAGCGCGGTGATCGGCAGCGTCAACAGCCAGGCCCACACCATGCGCTCGACCACCGACCAGCGGATGGCATTGAAGCGCTTGGCCGCGCCCACGCCCATGATCGACGACGACACGTTGTGCGTGGTGGACACCGGCACGCCGAACACGGAGGCCACGAAGATCACCAGCGCCGAGCTGGTCTCGGCCGCAAAGCCGTTGATCGGGTGCAACTTGACCATCTTGTGGCCCAGCGTCTTGATGATGCGCCAGCCGCCACCGGCGGTACCGGCGGCCATGGTCAGCGCCGACACCACCTTCACCCACACCGGGATGGCGAAGCCGCCGGCCGGGTTGCCCTCGATGCGCAGGAAACCCAGCCACGCCGGCAGGTGGTCGAACTGGTGCGCGGCGGTGGCGCCGGCCAGCGCCAGCGCGATGATGCCCATGCTTTTCTGGGCGTCGTTCATGCCGTGCGCCACGCCCATGGCGCTGGCCGAGGCGATTTGCGCCTTGCCGAAAAAGGAGTTCACGAACGGCGTGCGGCCGAAACGCCGCAGCCAGCCCTGCCGGTTGGCAAACCAGGCCAGCAGCGCATACAGCCCGCCCATCAGCACGAAGCTGATGAAAAACCCGGCCAACGGCGAATAGACCATCGGCAGGATCACCTTGGGGACCACGCCCTCGCCCTTGACCCAGCCGTCCTGCGCCCAGATCACGGCGTCGAAGTTGTTGCCGGCCGCCGCCAGCGCCGCGCCCACCAGCGAGCCCACCAGCGCATGGCTGGAGCTGGACGGCAGGCCCAGCCACCACGTGAGCAGGTTCCACAGGATGGCCGCCAGCAGCGCGCACACCAGCAGTTGCGAGCTCATGTCCAGCACGCCGGCGTTGATCAGGCCCGAGGCGATGGTGGCGGCCACCGCGGTGCCCATCAGCGCGCCCACCAGGTTGGTGCCGGCGGCCAGCAGCACGGCCTGGCCGGGCGTGAGCACCTTGGTCGCCACCACGGTGGCGATGGAGTTGGCGGTGTCGTGGAAACCGTTGATGTAGGTAAACACCAGCGCGATCACCACCACGGCGATGACCATGCTCATGACCGGCTCCGGAGGCACGATCGGGCCGACGCGGCGCGCCGGCGCAGGGGCTTGGCAAGAAGCACGACGAAGGCCCTCAGGAGTTCTTCAGCACGATCGAGTAGACGATGTTGCCCACGTCGCGGCACTTGTCGATCGCCTTCTCGATCAGCTCGAACAGGTCCTTGGCCAGCACGGCGCGCATCACGTCGCCGCCTTCCACGTACAGCGTGCGGTACGGCGCCAGCAGCATGCGGTCACCCTCGGACTCCAGCGCCTGCAGGCGGTCCTGCAGCTTCTTGACCGGATCGATGCGCAGGCCGCGGCGCAGTTCGCCGATCATCTCCACCACGACCGCGCTGGAGCGCTCCAGCACCAGCGCGCGCTGGGCGAAGTCCACGCCTTCCAGGCGGTCGGCCACGATCTCGAAGCGCTCGGCGAATTTCTCCACCGTCTTGGGGATCTTGTACAGCGCCGAGTTGAGCGCCTCGATGTCCTCGCGGTCCAGCGCGGTGACGAAGGTGTTGACCAGGCCCTCGCTGATCTGCGCGGCCAGCTCCTTCTCGCGGGCACGGGTGGCGGCAAAGGCGGCCATCACCGGGCCCTTGACCGGCTGCGTGAGCAGGTCGTGCAAGGCCTTGGCGCTTTCATGGGCGGCGGCGGCGCTCTGTTCGAGCAGCCCGTAGAACTTGTCGCCTTTGCCGAAAATCGTCTGCAGTGAAAACATGCGGCCATTGCCTGGAAGGGAGCGGAATGGCGGGAATGTTACAGGAGGCGCGCCCCACCCCGGTATGCCCGTCGGCGGCGAGAGGTGAACTGCGCCCGCGCTGCCCTTACACTGCCCGCATGCCTCCGCCCCCCAACCCGCCGCGATGCTGACCGAAATCGCGCTCGTCCTCGTGCTGTCGCTGTGCAATGGCTTCTTTGCGCTGTCGGAGATGGCGCTGGTGGTGTCGCGCAAGGCGCGCTTCAAGCAGATGGCCAAGAGCCGCCGCGGCGCCGCGCTGGCGCTGCGCCATGCCGAGGCGCCGGAGCATTTCCTGTCCACGGTGCAGGTGGGCATCACCCTGGTGATGCTGGTCACCGGCGCGGTCGCCGGCGATGCGGTGGGCGGCCACATCGCCACCGCCTTGCGCGACGACCACATCGCCTGGCTGGCGCCGTACGCACACGTCATCGGCATCGTGCTGGGCTTCGTGATGATCTCCTTCATCCAGATCGTGGTCGGCGAGCTGGTGCCCAAGCGGCTGGCGCTGGCGGCGCCGGAGAAGGTGTCGGTGATCGTGGCGTTTCCCATGCTGGCGCTGTCGCGCCTGACCGCGCCGTTCGTGTGGCTGCTCAACGTATCGAGCAACCTGCTGCTGCGGCTGCTGCGGATCAACCAGCAAGGCCGCGGCGTGGTCACCGAGGACGAGATCCGCATGCTGGTGGCCGAGAGCGCCGAGCAGGGCGTGCTGGACGCCGACGAGCACAACATGGTCAACCGCGTGCTGCGCCTGGGCGACCGCACGGTGGACAGCGTGATGACGCCGCGCATGCGCATCGCCTGGCTGGACATGGCCGCCCCGCGCGAGGAGAACATCGAGGTGCTGCGGCAGACGCCGTACTCGCGCTACCCGGTCTATCGCGGCGACGAGAGCGACGTGGCCGGCGTGGTCGAGGTCAAGCGCCTGCTGCACGGCTTTGCCGAGGGGCGGCCGGACCTGTTCGCGCACCTTTCCAAGCCGCTGTTCGTGCCCGCCACGGCGCGCGCGCTGGACCTGCTGGAGGAGTTTCGCGACGCGGAAACGCCGCTGGCGCTGGTGGTGGACGAGTACGGCGACATCGAGGGCGTGGTCACCGTCAACGACCTGCTGGCCGCCGTGGTGGGCGCCAGCCAGATCGGCCACGCCACCGGCGACGACCACGCACCCATCGTGCAGCGCGAGGACGGCAGCTGGCTGATCGACGGCAGCCTGCCCACCGACGACCTGCGCGAGCTGCTGCAGCTGGACCACCTGCCCGGCGAGGACGAGCACGATTTCCGCACCGCCGCCGGCATGGTGATGGCGGCGCTGGGCCACATCCCGCAGACCGGCGAGATCTTCACCTCGCACGGCATCCGCTTCGAGGTGGTCGACCTGGACGGCGCCCGCATCGACAAGCTGCTGGTGACGGTGGAGCGAGAAGTGAGTGGAGAGGAGTGAGAGAAAAGCCCGGCAAAAAGCCGCTTTTGCTCTCTCTCACTCCTCACTCCTCTCCACGCACTCCTCGCCACTCCCCGCCCTTGGCCATGCCCGCCATGCGCTGCGCATCGGCCAGGATGCCGTGCAGCACGCGCAGTTCGCGGGTGTCCGGCTGGGCGCGCTGGAACAGCTTGCGCAGCCGCAGCATGATCGTGGTGGGCGTGCGGCCCTTGTGGAAATCGATGTCGTCCAGCGTCTGCGCCAGGTGGGTGTAGAACTGCTCCATCTGCGCCGCGTCGGCGGGCGGCTCGTCGTGCAGCGGCGGCGGTGGCGCGGCCGGCGCGTCCTCGAGCATCGCCACGCGCAATTCGTAGGCCATCACCTGCACCGCCTGCGACAGGTTGAGCGAACTGAAATCGTCCACGCTGGGGATGCGCACCATCGCGTGGCACAGCGCCAGCTCCTCGTTCTCCAGCCCGGTGCGCTCGTTGCCGAACACCAGCGCCACCGCGTCGCCACGGGCGGCGGCGGCCAGCGCCTGCGCGGCCGCCTCGCGCGGTGACAGCTCGGGCAGGTTGACGCCGCGCCGGCGCGCCGACAGGCCCAGCGCCAGCCGGCTGCCGGCCAGGCCGTCGACCAGCGCATCGCGGATGCCCGCCCCGTCCAGCACCGCGTCGGCGCCGGCCGCCAGCGCGGTGGCCTCCGGGTCGGGAAAGCGCGCCGGCCGCACCAGCTCCATGCGCTCGAAACCCATCGTGCGGATGGCGCGCGCCGCGCTGCCGATGTTGCCCGGGTGCGAGGTGCGCACCAGCACGAAGCGCAGGAGGGAGGCGATATTTTCGGGAGCGGTCATGGGCGTGGCATGGCAAAGGCAGCGCGCAAGCATAGTGGCAACGCCGTCATCCCCGCGTCGTGCCGCCGGCGCGGGGCCGCCTCTGCTAGAATGACCGGTCGCCCCTTCCGCTCTCTTTCCAAGCCGAATCCCCATGGCCCGACCCCACGTCACCATCGCGGCGCGCGCCGCGCGTTCCGCAGGCAATGTCATCCTGCGCTACATGAACCGCATCGACGGCCTCAACGTCGTCGAGAAGCAGCAGATGGATTTCGTCTCCGAGGTCGACAAGCTGGCCGAGGCGGAGATCGTCAAGGAGCTGCGCCGCGCCTATCCCGACCACGCGATCCTGGCCGAGGAGAGCGGCGCCATCGGCAAGGGCCCGCTGACCTGGGTGATCGACCCGCTGGACGGCACCCACAACTACCTGCGCGGCATCCCGCATTTCAGCGTATCCATCGCGCTGCTGGAAAAGGGTGTGCCGGTCCACGCGGTGGTGTTCGATCCGCTGCGTGACGAGCTGTTCACCGCCAGCAAGGGCGACGGCGCCTACCTCAACGACCGCCGCATGCGCGTGGGCAAGCGCGACAGCCTCGGCGGCGCGATGATCGGCACCGGCTTTCCGTACCGCCAGCGCGCGCACCTCAACCCGCAGCTGGACATGACCCGCGCCATCCTGGGCCAGGCCGAGGACATCCGCCGCTCCGGCTCCGCCGCGCTGGACCTGGCCTACGTGGCCGCCGGCCGCTTCGACGGCTTTTTCGAGATCGGCCTGAAGCCCTGGGACATGGCCGCCGGCGTGCTGCTGGTGCACGAGGCGGGCGGCCGCTACTGCGATTTCGCCGGCCGTGACGGCATCCCCGAGAGCGGCAACCTCATCGCCGGCAACCTCAACGTGGCCAAAGGGCTGGTGGACGCCATCGGCCAGCACGCCACGCCGGCGCTGCTGAAAGCCTGAGGCCGGCAACGGCGCACGCCACAAGGGCGCCGCAAGGCGCCTTTTTTGTGCCGGTTACGGCGTGGCGCCGTCGCGCAGCAAGTCGCGCAGGAACGGCACGGTGATGCGCCGCTGCGCCGCCAGCGAGGCGCGGTCGAGCTTGTCCAGCAGATCCAGCAGCGCGCCCAGGTCGCGGGCGTAGCGGGAAAACAGCCAGTCCAGCACCGGCTCGTCGAGCTGGATGCCGCGCGCGGCGGCCTGGCTTTTCAGCACCTCCCGGCGCTGGGCGTCGTCCAGCGGCTTCAGCGCGTAGTGCGTGCAGGCACCCAGGCGCGAGCGCAGGTCGGGCAGCGCAATGCCCAGCGCGGCGGGCGTGGCGTCGGCGGCAAACAGCAAGGCGCTGCCTTCGGCGCGGGCGCGGTTGTAGAGGTCGAACAAGGCGTGCTCGGCCTCGCGCTGGCCGGCGATCGCCTGCAAGTCATCCAGCGCCAGCAGCTCGCTGCCGGCCACGCCGCGGATCGCGGCGGCCTGGTCGCGCAGCGCGGCCAGCGGCAGGTACTGCACGGTGCGGCCGGCACTGCTGGCGGCATGGCAGGCGGCCATCAGCAAATGGCTGCGACCGCTGCCGAGCGGGCCGGCCAGGTACACCCATGGCGCGCCCGGCGCCTGCGCCAGCGCCTGTACGGCGGCCAGCGCGGCGGCATTGTCGGCAGCGTGGAAATGCTCGAAGCGCTGGCGGCGCGGCCAGCGCAGCGCCAGCGGCAACTGCGGAATCATGGCGCGTCCCGCGAACCCGGCGGCGGCGCGGCCTCGACCTCGGCCTGCACATCGACCTCGCCGTCGCGATGCACGGCGACGTCCACCTCGGCGATCACCGGATCATCCGGCCCGGCCTCGTTGTAGAGCTCGCTCTGGCGATAGCGCTCCAGCAGGTAGCGCAGCAGCACCATGATCACCGACGCCGCCGGCAAGGCCAGCAGCACGCCGAGAAAGCCGAACAGGTAGCCACCGGCCAGTACCGCGAAGATCACCGCCACCGGGTGCAGGCCGATCTTGTCGCCCACCAGCTTGGGCACCAGCACGTAGCCCTCCAGCAACTGGCCCACCGCGAACACGCCGCACACCGCCAGCACGTGCGCCCAGTCGCCGTACTGCACCAGCGCGGCCACGATGGCGGCCACAAAGCCGATGATGAAACCCAGGTACGGCACAAAGCTGAGCAGGCCGGCGACCATGCCGATCAGCGGCCCCACGCCCAGCCCGACCACGCCCAGGCCGGCGCCGTAGAACACGCCCAGCGCCAGCATCACCAGCAGCTGACCGCGCACGAAGGCGCCCAGGATCTTGTCCGACTCGCGCGCCAGGTGGGCGATGGTGGGCTGCACCGAGCGCGGCAGCATGCGGTCGATGGTGGCCACCAGCCGGTCCCAGTCGCGCAGCAGGTAAAACGACACCACCGGAATCAGCACCAGGTTGGTCAGCCACATCACGATGCCGATGCCCGAACGCGACACCCGGCCCAGCACGGTGGCGGTGACGCTGCCGATCGAGCCGATATGGGCCTTGACCGCCTCCAGCAGGCGATCGCTGTCGAACGTGTCCGGCGCCAGGTGCAGGCGGTCGCGCAACCACGGCCAGGCCACGTTGCGCGCCCACTCGCCGTAGTGCGGCAGGTTGTCGATGAGGTTTTCCACCTGCCGCGCGATCAGCGGGATCAGCAACAGCAGCACGCCGCCCACCGCCAGCAGCAGCACCACGAACACGATGGTGGCCGCCCACATGCGCTTGAGGCCGAGGTTTTCCAGCCGGTCGGCCAGCGGGTCGCCCAGGTAGGCCAGCATGGCGGCCACCGCGAACGGCATCAGCACCGGCGCCAGCAGCCAGATCAGAAAGGCGATGACGCCGACGAGCGCCAGCAACTGCCAGCGGCGCGAGCTGTCGTGGTTCACCGTGCGGCTCCCGTGCGCGCGCCGGACATGGCCGGGGACATCAATGCAGCCAGCGCAGGCTGGCGTCGGCGCCGTCGTGCGGCGCGCCCTGCAGCAATCGACCGCCGGCGGCCAGGCTGGTGGCCAGTGCAGCGGCCGGCAACGCCGCCTTCACCTCCAGCATGACGCCATCGTCCTGCGCACCCAGCGTGGCCACCGCGCGCACGGCAGGCTCGCCCTGCAAGGTCGCCAGCAGGTTGGCGTAGGCCATCGCCGAACCCAGGCCATCCACCCACAGGCGGCTGCTCGTGACCGTGGCGCCGACCACGTTGAGCTGCTGGTTGACGCGGCCGACCAGGCTGCGGCCGGCATCGGCCAGCACGGCGTCCTCGGTGTCGCCCTGGTTGCTCCAGTGCTGCGCCTTGCCGCCGGACACCAGCGTCCAGTCACCGGCGCCATCATGCAGATGGCCCAGCAGCACCAGGCCGGTGTGGTACTGGACATCCAGCGCGGCCAGTGCCGCCGGGTCGGCGGCGGCCACGCGGGCCGGGTCCGGCGGGTTGCCGGCATCGGCATAGGCGACATTGGCGCCACCCGTCGCGGCGGCCTGCGCCAGCGCGGCCAGGTCGTCCGGTTGCAGCCATTGCCCGTCGCTGCCCTGCACCGCCAAGAGCACCGGCGGCTTCACGCCAGCGCTGGCCACGCCCAGCGTGGACACCAGCCGACGCACCGCGCCGGGCTCGAAATTCACCTGCAATACCAGGCCGCCGCCGTCACCCTTGGCGTACTGGAACTGCTGCACCAGCGACGGCGCCTTGGCCAGCGCGTCGTCGTAGCCGGCCTTGCCGCGCAGGTCCTGGCCACCGGCCACGCGCACCAGCACCTGGCCCAGCGCGGTGGCGAACGCCTCGTCGCGCCCGGCCTGGCTGGTGTCGCTGACCGGCACGGTCACCGCGTAGGGCGAGCCGGCCACCTGCGCGCACAGGGGCGGCACGGCCAGAAAGGCCAGCAGCAGGACGGCGGTCAGCAGGCGGGGCAGGCGCATGGGCAGGCTTATCAGCGGCGACAACTGCGGGAAGTCTGCCCAATCGGGCCGCCAGCGTCCATGGCGCGGGCGTGATCGCGGCCGCCGCGCGCCGCATGCTGCTAAACTTGCGCGTTTCCATCCAGCCGGTTCACGCCATGTCAGACGCCCTCACCTACCGCGCCGCCGGCGTCGACATCGACGCGGGCAATGCCCTGGTCGAACGCATCAAGCCGCTGGTCAAGCGCACGCTGCGCCCGGAGGTGATGGGCGGGCTGGGCGGCTTTGGCGGCCTGTTCGACCTGTCCGACCGCTACACCCAGCCGGTGCTGGTGTCCGGCACCGACGGCGTGGGCACCAAGCTGAAGCTGGCGCAGGCGCTGGGCCGCCACGACACCATCGGCATCGACCTGGTCGGCATGTGCGTCAACGACGTGCTGGTGCAGGGCGCCGAGCCGCTGTTTTTCCTCGACTACTTCGCCACCGGCAAGCTGGACGTGGATACCGCCGCCAGCGTGGTCGGCGGCATTGCCCGTGGCTGCGAGCTGGCCGGCTGCGCGCTGATCGGCGGCGAGACGGCCGAGATGCCCGACATGTACCCGCCGGGCGAGTACGACCTGGCCGGCTTCACCGTGGGCGCGGTGGAAAAATCGCGCATGCTGTCCGGCGCCGGCATCGTCGCCGGCGACGTGGTGCTGGGCGTGGCCTCCAGCGGCCCGCACTCCAACGGCTATTCGCTGATCCGCAAGATCCTGCAGCGCGCCGGCAACCCGCTGGAGCTGGACCTGGGCGGCACGACGCTGGCCGACGCGCTGATGGCGCCCACCACCATCTACGTCAAGCCGATGCTGGCGCTGCTGGCCGCGCTGGGCCCGGCGGTGCACGGCCTGGCCCACATCACCGGTGGCGGCCTCAAGGAAAACATCATCCGCGTGGTGCCTGACGGCCTGGGCCTGGCGCTGCAGGCGTCGGCGTTGTCGCTGCCGCCGGTGTTCGACTGGCTGATGCGCGAGGGCAACGTGGCGCGCGAGGAAATGTGGCGCACGTTCAACTGCGGCGTGGGCTTTACCGTGATCCTGCCGTCCGACGCGGTCAGCGCCGCCTCCGCGCTGCTGGCCACGCATGGCCTGGCCACCTCGGTGATCGGCGAGGTGACACCCGCCACGGGTGACGAGCGCGTACGGATCGGCTGAACGCGATGACGCGCCACTCCGGACATCGCTCCGCGCAGGCATGCGCGGCATGAGCGCGGCAACGTTGAAAGTGGCCGTGCTGGCGTCCGGCCGTGGCAGCAACCTGGCCGCACTGCTGGCCGCGCGCGAACGCGGCGAACTGCCGGTGGATTTCGTGCTGGTGGGCAGCGACAAGGCCAGTGCGCCTGCGCTGGCGCTGGCCGAGGCGGCCGGCGTACCCACCATGGCGCTGGACCCGCGCGCCTATCCGGATCGCCGTCATTTCGACCTGGCCCTGTTCGACCGCATCGCCGCCAGCGGCGCCGACGTGCTGGTGCTGGCCGGCTTCATGCGCATCCTCGACGGCGAGGCGCTGACGCCGTGGGTGGGACGCGTGATCAACATCCACCCCTCGCTGCTGCCCAAGTACCGCGGCCTGCACACGCACCGCCGCGCGCTGGCCGCCGGCGACCGCGAGCACGGCGCCAGCGTGCACTTTGTCACCGCCGAGCTCGATGGCGGCCCGCTGATCGCGCAGGCGCGCATCGCCGTGCAGCCGGACGACGACGAGGACACCCTGGCCCGCCGACTGCTGCCGCTGGAGCACCGCCTGCTGCCCACCGTGCTGGCCCTGCTGGCCAGTCGGCGCCTGGCGTGGGTTGACGACGCACCGCAACTGGACGGCCAGCCGCTGCGCACGCCGCTGGCGCTGGGCGAGCACGGGTTGCGGCTGCCCTAGCCCCTGTTCAGCCCGGGCGCGGCAGACTCCGGCGATGACCATTCGACCCGTCTTCACCGCCCTGCTCGGCCTGGGCCTGCTGCTGGGCAGCGCCCGCGCGCCGGCCGCCACCACGCCGGGCGCGTTCACCGCCACCTATCACGTCACCCAGGGCGGCATGCCGCTGGGCGAGGCCAACGTCACGCTGCGCGACGCCGGCGACGGGCAGTGGGTGTACGCCAAGTCGATCAAGGGCAGCGGCGGCGTGGCGGCGCTGCTGGGCGCCAGCCTGGAGGAAAGCTCGCGCTTTCGCTGGAAGGGCGCGGTGCCCGAGGCCATCAGCTACGACTACCGGCTGGCCTCGGCGATCAAGGGCAAGCAGCGCCACCTGCGCGTGGACTGGGCGAAAAACCAGGTCAGCGTGGATGAGGGCAAGGGCGCGCTGACCTATCCCGCGCGGCCCGGCATGGTCGAGCGCAACACGCTGGCGCTGGCGCTGGGCCTGGCCCTGCGCGACGGCCATCGCGACGTGGCGCTGCCGGTGGCCGTGCGACAGCAGGTGGAAACCCAGCATTTCGAGGTGACCGGCAAGGAGCCGGTGACGGTGCCGGCCGGCCACTTCGAGGCCGAGCGCGTGGAACGCACCGACGCCGACCGCGGCTTCAGCGCCTGGTACGTGCCGGACCGCTATCCGCTGCCGGTGAAGCTGTCGCAGCACGACGGCGGCGACGTGGAAATGACCCTGGTGGACTACCGCACCGACTGACCCGTGGAAGCGGCTTCATGTAGGAGCGCACCCTGTGCGCGATGCTTTTGGTTGGGGATTCGAGGCGGAGCGATGCGCAAAAGCATCGCGGCTGAAGCCGCTCCCACAGGCCTCATGCGGCTGAATGTGGGAGCGACTTCAGTCGCGATGCTCTTGCTCTTTTGCCTTTGGCATGGCGCAAAAAGCATCGCGCACGACTGAAGGAAGTCCCTTGTGGACAAGGTGCGCTCCTACAGCATCAGGCGGCGACGCCGGCTCAGTTCGGCAGGCGGCGGATCCTGGCGCCCAGCGTGCCCAGCTTTTCCTCGATGTTCTCGTAGCCGCGATCGATGTGGTACACGCGGTCGACCACGGTGTCGCCGTGCGCCACCAGTCCGGCCAGCACCAGGCAGGCCGAGGCGCGCAGGTCGGTGGCCATGATCGGCGCGCCGCTCATGCGGTCCACGCCCTTGATCACGGCGGTATTGCCTTCCAGGTGGATGTCCGCGCCCAGCCGCTGCAGCTCGTGCGCGTGCATGAAGCGGTTCTCGAACACCGTCTCGGTGATCACGCCGGTGCCCTCGGCCACGCAGTTGAGCGCGGTGAACTGCGCCTGCATGTCGGTGGGAAAGGCAGGGTACGGCGCGGTGCTGATGTTGACTGCCCGGGGCCGGCGCCCGCCCATGTCCAGCTCGATCCAGTCGTCGCCGGTGGAAATGTGCGCGCCGGCCTCCTCCAGCTTGGACAGCACCGCATCCAGCGTGCTGGCGCGCGCATGTCGTGCCCGCACCTTGCCGCCGGTCATCGCCGCACCGACCAGGAACGTGCCCGTCTCGATGCGGTCGGGCAGCACGTGGTAATCGGTGCCGTGCAATCGCTCCACGCCGTGGATCACCAGGGTGGAGGTGCCCATGCCCTCGATCTGCGCGCCCATGGCGATCAGGCAATGCGCCAGGTCGACCACTTCGGGCTCCTGCGCCGCGTTCTCGATCACCGTGGTGCCCTGCGCCAGGGTGGCCGCCATCATGATGTTCTCGGTGCCGGTAACGGTGACCATGTCCATCAGGATGCGCGCGCCCTTGAGCCGCTTGGCGCGCGCCTTGATGTAGCCGTTTTCCACGCTGATGTCGGCGCCCAGCGCGCGCAGGCCGCGGATATGCTGGTCCACCGGGCGCGAGCCGATGGCGCAGCCGCCGGGCAGCGACACCTCGGCCTGGCCGAAGCGCGCCACCAGCGGCCCGAGCACCAGGATCGAGGCGCGCATGGTGCGCACCAGGTCGTACGGCGCCACGCAGGTGCTGGTGGTGCGCGGGTCGATGTGCATCTTCATGCGGTCGTCCAGCACCAGTTGCACGCCCATCTGGCCCAGCAGCTCGATGAAGGTGGTGACGTCGTGCAGGTGCGGCACGTTGCCCACGCTGACCGGCTCGTCGGCCAGCAGGCAGGCGGCGAGAATGGGCAGCACGGCGTTCTTGGCGCCGGAAATGCCCACGTCGCCGTGGAGCGGCACGCCACCGCTGATCAGGATCTTGGCCATAAATGCTGGGATTCGCGATTCGGGATACGGGATACGGAAAAGCCGTGGAAACCAACGGGGCGGATGGACGACACCATCGGGGTCCTATTTCGCGGCTTCTTCCGGGGTCAGGGTTTTCAGGGCCAGCGCGTGGATCTGCCCGCCCATCAGGTCGCCCAGGGTGGCGTAGACCATCCGGTGCCGCGCCAGCGGCAGCTTGCCGGCAAACTGGCCGGCCACCACGGTGGCCTCGAAATGCACGCCGTCCTCGCCGCTGACCTCGGCCCGCGCGCCCGGCAAGCCGGCTTCGATCAACGATTTGATGCGGTCAGAATCCATCGGGTCCACGACTGGCGGCACTTGCGGAGGGGCATTCGACCAACCCACCGGTTTGTGACGGTAAAATGCTGATTGGCCATGATAATGGAAATTATCTGTCGCAGAAACGACACGGCCGCCGCGTCCCCACCCGAGGCCCCATGAACGCACGCACTGTTCCGCCCGCGCCCCTGCACCCCGACGCCATCGTGCGCAGCGCGCGCGCCGTGATCGCCACCGAGGCCGACGCCGTGGCCGCGCTGGAGCCGCGCATCGGCGCCGAGTTCGTGGAGGCGTGCCGGCTGATCCTGGCCTGCCACGGCCGCGTGGTGGTGACCGGCATGGGCAAGTCCGGCCATGTGGCGCGCAAGATCGCCGCCACGCTGGCGTCCACCGGCACGCCGTCGTTCTACGTGCACCCGGGCGAGGCCAGTCACGGCGACCTGGGCATGATCATGCCGCAGGACATCGTGCTGGCGCTGTCGTACTCGGGCGAGACGGACGAGGTGCTGTTCATCCTGCCCACGATCAAGCGCCAGGGCATTCCGCTGATCGCCATCACCGGCCGCGCCAGCTCGTCGCTGGGCCGGCAGGCGGACGTGCACCTGGACGGCAGCGTCAGCTGCGAGGCCTGCCCGCTGGGCCTGGCGCCCAGCACCAGCACCACCGCGGCACTGGTGCTGGGCGACGCGCTGGCCATCGCGCTGCTGGAATCGCGCGGTTTCACCTCCGACGACTTCGCCCGCTCGCACCCGGCCGGCAGCCTGGGCCGCCGGCTGCTGCTGCGCATCAGCGACGTGATGCACACCGGCGAGGACGTGCCGCGGGTGGCGCCGGACGCCGGCCTCAGCACCGCGCTGGTGGAAATGACGCGCAAGCACCTGGGCATGACCGCCGTGGTGGACGCCGACGAACGCCTGCTGGGCGTGTTCACCGACGGCGACCTGCGCCGCGCGCTGGACGACGTGGGCGTAGACCTGCGCGGCGCCACCGTGGCCGAGCTGATGACGCGCGGCCCCAAGACCATCGGCCCGGACAAGCTGGCCGCCGAGGCGGCGCAGCTGATGGAGAAGCACCAGATCCACGCGCTGCTGGTGGTGGACGACGACCGCCGCGTGGTGGGCGCGCTCAATATTCATGATCTGCTGCGCGCCCGCGTGGTTTGATAGCCGATTACCCCCGCCGGACGTTTCCACGCATGCCATCCAGCTACCTCGCCGACCTGCCCGCCAGCGTGCTCGCCCGCGCCGCGCCGATCCGCCTGGCCGTGTTCGACGTGGACGGCACGCTCACCGACGGCCGCCTGCAGTACGGCGAGGACGGCCGCGAGACCAAGGTGTTCCACGTGCATGACGGGCTGGGCCTGAAACGGCTGCAGGCCAATGGCGTGCAGGTGGCGATCATCACCGCGCGCATCAGCCACCCGGTGGCGCTGCGCGCCGAGGAGTTGGACATCGCCCACGTCTACCAGGGCCAGTCCGACAAGCGCCAATGCCTGGCCGAACTGGTCGAGGCGCTGGGACTCACCCCGGCGCAGGCCGCCTTTACCGGCGACGACCTGCCCGACCTGGCGCCGATGCGCATGGCCGGCCTGGCGGTGGCGGTGGCCAACGCGCACCCGTGGCTGGCCGCGCACGCCCACTGGCAGACCCGCCAGCGCGGCGGCGAGGGCGCGGTGCGCGAGGTGTGCGACCTGATCCTCACCGCGCAGGGCAAGGCCGAGGCGGAGCAGGAGCGCTGGCTGTGAACATCCGGCGCTACCTGCGCGATCGCCGCCTGCCGGCGGCGATCGTGGGGCTGGCGCTGGCGGCGGGCGCGGCGCAGACCCTGCTGTGGTGGATGGGCCCGGCGCCCAAGCGCTCCAGCTTCGTGGGCCCGCCGCGCTCCGGCTACACGCTGTCCGACGCCCGCGTCACCAAGTACGACGACACCGGCAAGGCCGCCTTCCACATGGTGGCCCCGCACGTGGAGCGGCGCGAGGGCGACGAGTCGCTGTACATCAACGCGCCCCGCTTCAACCTGCCCTCCAACCAGCCGGGCGTGCCCGACTGGAACGGCCAGTCGCTGTACGGCTGGGTGGACAGCGCCGGCACGGTGCTGAAACTGCAGGGCCCGGTGCACATGCACCGCGACGCCTACGCCGACACGCCTGCCACCGACCTGGAAAGCGCCGACATCACCGCCTGGCCCAACGACAACCGCATGCAGACCGACGCGCGGGCGCGGATGGTGCAGGGCGGCACTAGAATCACCGGCCTGGGCATGCGTGCCAACCTCAATGACAAACACCTGGAGCTGCTCGATGACGTCCATGCCACGTTCCCGCCGCGCACGCGCTGACGCCGCCTGGCTCGCGCTCGGGCTGCTGGCGCTGTCGCCGGCGTTTGCCCGGCAGAGCGACCGCGACCAGCCGATGCAGGTCGACGCCCGGCATTTCGAGGGCTTCCAGAAGCCCAACACGGTCAGCACGCTGACCGGCGACGTGGTGATCACCCAGGGTTCGCTCAAGGGCACCGGCAGCGAGGCCAAGGTCTATTTCGACGGCCAGAGCCAGATCAACCGCGTGGTCATCACCGGCGGCCCCGCGCACCTGGAGCAACTGGACGACAACGGCAACCTGATGCAGGGCCAGGCCGACAGCATCGACTACCGCGTGGACAAGGACTACGCCGTGCTGTCCGGCCACGCCTCGGTGGCGCAGAAGGGCCGCGGCGAGGCGCGCGGCGACACCCTCACCTACAACACCCGCACCAGCCAGATGACCGGCCAGAGCCATGGCGACGGCATGGTGCACATGACCTTCCAGCCCAAGTCCAAGGGCGCGGCGCCCGCGCAACCGGCCGCCGCCAGCTCCACGCCGGCGCCGGCGCAGAGCAGCCCCAACCCGGGAACGCCGTAACCGATGCTGTCCGCCGAAGGTCTGCAGAAAAGCTTCCGTGCGCGCCGCGTGGTGCGCGATTTCGGGTTTTCCATCCGCGAGGGCGAGGTGGTGGGCCTGCTCGGCCCCAACGGCGCCGGCAAGACCACCTGCTTCTACATGGTGGTAGGCCTGATCGAGGCCGATGCCGGCAGCATCCGGCTGGACAAGCAGGACATCACCGGCCTGCCCATGCACGCGCGCGCGCGACTGGGCATCGGCTACCTGCCGCAGGAGGCGTCGGTGTTCCGCCGGCTCAGCGTGGCCGACAACATCATGGCGGTGCTGGAACTGCGTCCCGGCCTCACCGCCCGCCAGCGCGCCAGCGAGCTGGAAAGCCTGCTCGACGAGCTGAAGATCACCCACATCGCCGAGCAGAAGGGCATCAGCCTCTCCGGCGGCGAGCGGCGCCGCGTGGAAATCGCCCGCGCGCTGGCCGCCACGCCGCGCTACATGCTGCTGGACGAGCCGTTCGCCGGCGTGGACCCGATCTCGGTGGGCGAGATCCAGCGCATCGTGCGCCACCTCAAGGAGCGCGGCATCGGCGTGCTCATCACCGACCACAACGTGCGCGAGACGCTGGGCATCTGCGACCGCGCCTACATCCTCAACGACGGCGAGGTGCTGTCGCGCGGCACGCCGGCGCACATCCTGGCCGACGAGAAGGTGCGCGAGGTCTACCTGGGCCGCGAATTCCGCCTCTGACGGCCGCCGGGCCGCGCTATGGTCGCCCCGCGGGTGACGGGTTAGGATGACCGCGGGCACCCTCGACAGCTCGGCATGAAACCCGCACTACAGTTTCGCCTCCACCAGCAGCTCACCCTGACGCCGCAACTGCAGCAGGCGATCCGGCTGCTGCAGCTGTCGCAGCTGGAACTGGAGGCCGAACTGCGACAGATCGCCGAGGGCAACCCGCTGCTGGAGCTGGCCGACGAGGCCGACGAGCCGGCAGCGGACGAGGATGGCGACTACCCCACCGTCGACACCGTGGCCGAGGTGGCCAGCGTCGAGCACGACGTCAACGACGTGGCCGACGACTGGGCCGACGGTCCCGGCAGCGCCGAGTCACCCATCGATTTCTCCAGCAGCGGCGGCGCCGGCAGCAGCGCCGGCACGCGCGGCGACGACGATTTCGAGCCGCAGAACGCCGCGCCGGAAACGCTGCAGCAACACCTGATGTGGCAGCTCAACCTGTCGCCGTTCACCCCGCGCCAGCATGCCATCGCCACCGTGCTGATCGACGCGCTGAACCCTGCCGGCTACCTCGCCGACGGGCTGGAGGTGGTGCTTGCCGCCCTGCCCGCCAGCCTCGACGCCAGCATCGAGGAGATCAACGCGGTGCGCCGCCAGGTGCAGGCCTTCGACCCCGTGGGCGTGGCCAGCCTCGACCTGCGCGACTGCCTGCACGTGCAACTGGAGCAGTTCGCCGCCGAGACGCCCCACCGCGACCTGGCCATGCGCCTGGTCGACAACGAACTGGAGCTCCTGGCGCGCAACGACATCGCCAAGCTGGCCCGCCACCTGCGCGCCAGCGAGGAGGACGTGGCCGCCGCCGCGCTGCTGGTGCGCAGCCTCGACCCGCGCCCCGGCGCCGCGCTGGACACCACGCCGGTGGAATACGTGGCGCCGGACGTCTACGCCGTGCGCGACGGCCGCCACTGGCGCGTCAGCCTCAACGCCGACGCCCAGCCGCGACTGGGGCTCAACCAGCACTACTGCGGCCTGATCGCGCAGGCACGCGGCGAGGACGCCAGCTGGATGCGCGGCCAACTGCAGGAGGCGCGCTGGCTGATCAAGAGCCTGGAATCGCGCGCCGAGACCCTGCTCAAGGTGGCCAACGCGATCGTGCGCCAGCAAAGCGCGTTTCTCGACTACGGCCCGGAGGCGATGCGCCCGCTGGTGCTGCGCGAGGTGGCCGAGGAAGTGGGCATGCACGAATCGACCATCTCGCGCGTCACCACGCGCAAGTACATGCACACGCCGCGCGGCACGTTCGAGCTGAAGTATTTTTTCTCCAGCGGCGTGTCCACCGAGGATGGCGGCAGCGCCTCGGCCACCGCAATCCAGGCCATGCTGCGCAAGCTGGTGGACGCCGAGGATCCGCGCAAGCCGCTGTCGGACCAGGCCATCGCCGAGGAGCTGCAGCGCCGCGGCATCCAGGTGGCCCGGCGCACCGTGGCCAAATACCGCGAGGGCATGCGCATTCCCAGCTCCAGCGAACGCCAGCGCGCCGGCTGACCGGGGAACTTGCCCGCCGCCGAAACGTCCCCACTACACGAGTGTGATTCCACGACATGCCGCGTCACGGGCATGTCCATCCGCCGCGCCACGCGGCACTGCACCAAGAGGAGGCGACCCATGCAACTCCAACTCAGCGGCCAGCAGATCGAAGTCACCCCGGCCCTGCGCGACCACGTCAGTGGCAAGCTCGACCGCCTCACCCGTCTCGACGACAAACTGATCGGCCTTGCCGTCGTGCTGGCCGTGGACAAGCTGCAGCAACGCGCCTCCGGCACCCTCACCACCACCGGCGCCACGCTGCACGCGGAGGCCGCCGAGGCCGACATGTACGCCTCCATCGACATGCTGTTCGACAAGCTGGTGGACCAACTGCGCAAGCACCGCGAGAAGGTCAGCGACAAGCACCAGCGCGAGGCGCGCCAGGAGCGCCAGTACGGCTGATCCCGCCCCATGCGACAGCGCCCTCTCTCCCGCTTGCGGGAGAGAGGGCCGGGGAGAGAGGGCGCTCCTTGCCGCAACCTTTCAAAAGCAACGGCATCGCGGCTGAAGCCGCTCCCACAAAAAAGCGCTGCGGCCGGCTTTTTCTCCCTCTCTCCCGCTTGCGGGAGAGAGGGCCCGGGGAGAGAGGGCGCTTTTGCCGCACCCTTCAAAAGCAACAACATCGCGGCTGAAGCCGCTCCCGCAAAAAGCGCTGTGGCCGGCTTTTTCTCCCTCTCTCCCGCTTGCGGGAGAGAGGGCCCGGGAGAGAGGGCGCTCTTTGCCGCAACCTCTCAAAAGCAACAGCATCGTGGCTGAAGCCGCTCCCGCAAAGGACCACCACTCCGCCAACAGCCCCCGCGCCAAGCTGGCACAATAGCGTTTCACCGCTGCGGCACGGCGCCCGGCGGGCAACGCAAGGAATCCAGGCGTGGACCGGCTCAGCGCGCGGCAACTCTACGATGGCGTCTACGAACGCATGGCCCTGCGCTGGGTGTCGGGCATGCGTGGCGAGGCGCGGGCACTGGAGCCGGGCGCGGCGCAGGCGCGACGGCCCTCGCTGATCGGCTACCTCAACGTCATCTACCCCAACAAGATCCAGATCATCGGCACCGAGGAGCTGAATTTTCTCGACAGCCTGGATTCGCGCCAGCGCTGGGAGGTGATCCACAAGATCGCCGCGCACCAGCCGGTGGCGCTGATCGTCACCAAGGACCAGTCGGTGCCCTCGGACCTGCGCGAGGTGGCCGAGGAAACCAATACGCCGCTGTGGAGCAGTACCAAGCGCGGCCACGAGCTGCTGACCTACCTGCAATACCACCTGGCGCGCATGCTGGCGCCCAAGGCCACGCTGCACGGCGTGTTCCTGGAGGTGTTCTCCATCGGCGTGCTGATCACCGGCGAGGCCGGCTCGGGCAAGAGCGAGCTGGCGCTGGAGCTGATCAGCCGCGGCCACCGGCTGGTGGCCGACGATGCCACCGAGTTCACCCTGATCGCGCCCGACGTGATCGACGGCACCTGCCCCGAGCTGCTGCAGGACCTGCTTGAGGTGCGCGGCCTGGGCGTGCTCAACATCCGCGAGATGTTCGGTCATACGGCCGTAAAGACGTCCAAATATCTTCGACTCGTGGTGCACCTCAAGCCGTTGCGCGAGGGCGAGGAAACCGATGCCATGACCCGCATCACCGGCGACATCGGCCACCGCGACATCCTCGACGTGGCGATACCGATGATCACCATTCCCGTGGCCTCGGGCCGCAACCTCTCGGTGCTGGTCGAGGCCGCCGTGCGCAGCCATGCGCTCAAGAGCAAGGGCATCGACCCGGCCCAGACCTTCATCGACCGCCAGGCGCACCAGATGCACCGGCTGCCACCGTGGTGAACGCATGAACGACGAACACGCCCCCCTGCTCAACCCCCTGGTGGACCCGCACGAGATCCACCTGATCGTGCTGACCGGCGTCTCCGGCGGCGGCAAGACCGTGGCGCTGCGCGCGCTGGAGGACCTGGACTTCTACTGCGTGGACAACCTGCCCACCGCGCTGGTGGCGCCGCTGGTCAACGCGGTGATCGAGGGCAAGAGCGGCAACCACCGGCGCATCGCCGTGGGCGTGGACGTGCGCAACCGCGGCGTGGATTTCGCGCAGATGCCCAGCGTGCTGTCGGAGCTGGCCGGTGCCGGCGTGCAGGTGCACCTGATCTTCATCGACTGCCGCGACGAGGTGCTGATCAAGCGCTACTCCGAGACGCGCCGCCGCCATCCGCTGGCCACGCGTGGACGCTCGCTGGCCGACGCCATCACCGAGGAGCGCCGGCTGCTGCGGCCGCTGATGGCGATCGCCGAGCGGGTGATCGACTCCAGCGAGCTGAACGTGCACCAGCTGCGCCGACTGGTGGCCAAGGGCTACGCGCAGGCCACCGCCGGGCTCACGCTGATGTTCCAGTCGTTCGCGTTCAAGCGCGGCCTGCCGCTGGATTCGGACTTCGTGTTCGACGCGCGCTGCCTGCCCAACCCGCACTGGCACCCCCAGTTGCGCCCGCTGTCGGGCAAGGACGCGCCGGTGCGCGACTTTCTCGAGGCCGAGGCGATGGTGGGCGAGTACGTCGCCGACACCGCGCGCTGGCTGGACGACTGGCTGCCGCGATTCGAGCAGGACGACCGCAGCTACGTCACCATCTCCATCGGCTGCACCGGCGGACGGCACCGCTCGGTCTACCTGGTGGAAAAGCTGGCGGCGCACTATCGCCACCGCCGCGACGGCGTGCTCACCTTCCACCGCGAGCTGGATTGACGATGACCGCACGCCGCCACCTCGCCACCCGATCGCGCCGCTGCGGGAAACGCGCATGAGCGTGGGCGTACTGCTGATGACGCACGAGGCGGTCGGCCAGGCGCTGATCTCCGCCGCGCACCACGTGATGCCGCGCCTGCCGCTGGAGGTCGTGGCGGTGGAGGTGCCGCCGGCGGCGGACCCCGACGTCATGCGCACGCTCACCGCGCACCACGCACGCGAGCTCGACCACGGCGACGGCGTGCTGGTGCTGGCCGACCTGTACGGCGCCACGCCGTGCAACATCGGCCTGTCGCTGGGCGCGCTGGGCGTGCACCTGCGCTGTGTCTCCGGCCTCAACCTGCCGATGCTGCTGCGCGTACTCAACTATGCCGACCAACCCCTGGACGAGCTGGCCGAGATCGCGGCCAGCGGCGGCCGCGGCGGCATCCTCATCGACCATGCGTGACGCCTTTTATGCTTGAGCAGGACATCGTCGTATCCAATCGCCTGGGCCTGCACGCCCGCGCCTCGGCCAAGCTGGTACAGCTGGTGCAGGGCTTCAAGGCCACCGTCTGGCTGGTCGACCGCGGCCGCGAGGTCAACGCGCAAAGCATCATGGGCGTGATGATGCTGGCCGCCGGCCTGGGCACGCCACTGAAGATCCGCGCCGACGGCCCGGACGAGGACGCCGCCCTGGCCGCCGTCACCGCACTGTTCGAGCGCAAGTTCGACGAGGGAGCGTGAGATGCAGGGAATCGGCAACAGGGAACCGGCAACAGGAAAAGCAGGCAACGGCAAGATGGCCCGTCGCCGCCCGGGCGCGGCTTTTGCCGTTGCCACTCCCTGTTTCCCACTCCCTAATCCCGGCGCCCCAAGGGGCGCCAAATGAGACACCTCCTCCCCGGCACGATCGCGTCGCGCGGCATGGCGCTGGGACGTGCGCGGCTGGTGCAGCCCAACCGCTATACCGTCGACACGCGGCCGCTGGCCGACGACGAGATCGAGGGCGAGCTGGAGCACCTGCACCGCGCGCTGGACATGGCGCGGCAGGAGCTGCGCGAATTGCGCGGCAAGTTGCAGGGCGCGCTGGCGCGCGAGGTCAACGAGTTCATCGACGCGCACAGCCTGCTGCTGGATGACGCCGAGCTGCTGCACGGCCTGGACGAACTCGTGCGCGAGGGCCACTACCGCGCCGGCGCGGCGCTGAAAAAGCAGCGCGACCGCCTGTCGGCCGTGTTCGAGGCCATGGACGACCCCTACCTGCGTAGCCGCAAGGAGGATGTCGAGCAGGTCGTCAACCGCGTGATCGCCGCCCTGCATCGCCAGACCAGCCCCGAGGAACGCAAGCTGGCCGCCCGCGTGGGCGAGATCCTGGTGGCCGACTCCATCGCGCCGGGCGATATGGCGCAACTGGCCGGCAACGGCCTGCTCGGCGTGGTCGGCAGCTCCGGCAGCGCCTATTCGCACAGCGCCATCCTGGCGCGCAGCCTCAGCCTGCCGATGCTGGTGGGCACGCGCGACGCGCTGTCCACCATCCACGACGACGACCTGATCCTGCTCGACGCCGAGCGCGGCGAGGCGGTGGTGCATCCCACCGCGCAGGACCTGGCCCGCTACCGCGCCTGGCAGCGCGAGGCCGCCATCGAGGGGCGCCGGCTGGCGCTGCTGGCCAACGCCCCCACGCGCACGCGCGACGGGCTGGACATCCGCCTGCTGGCCAACGCCGAAAGCCCGGCCGACGTGGCGCTGGCGCGCACCCGCGGCGCCGACGGCGTGGGCCTGTACCGCACCGAGTTCCTGTTCCTGCGGCAAAAGGAGCTGCCCACCGAGGACGAGCAGTTCATCGCCTACCGCGACCTGGTACTGGGCATGGGCGGCCTGCCCGTCACCATCCGCACGCTCGACCTGGGCGCGGACAAGGCCGACGCTGCCGGCCTGGTGATGCAGGGCGAGGAAAACCCCGCCCTGGGCGTGCGCGGCGTGCGGCTGTCGCTGCGCTACCCGGCCGTGTTCTCCACCCAGATCCGCGCCATTTTGCGCGCCGCCTGCTACGGCCCGGTGCGCGTGCTGGTGCCGATGGTGACCCAGCCCGACGAGCTGATCGCGGTGCGCACGTTGTTCAAGCTGGCGCGGCAGGAGCTGAAGCGCGAAAACGTGGACCTGCCCGAGAAACTGCCGCTGGGCGCGATGATCGAGGTGCCCGCCGCCGCCATCAACGTGCGCGCGCTGATCGAGCACGCCGATTTCCTGGCCATCGGCACCAACGACCTGGCGCAGTACGTGCTGGCCGCCGATCGCGGCAACGACGCGCTGGACAACATCTACAGCCCGCTGCAACCGGCGCTGCTGCGCCTGCTGTCGCATGTGATCGGCGCCGGCCGCCGCGCCGGCAAGCCGGTGAGCCTGTGCGGCGAGATCGGCGGCGACGTCAACTTCACCGCGCTGTTGCTGGCGCTGGGCCTGGGCGAGTTCAGCATGCATCCCAGCCAGATCCTGCACGTGCGCGACCGCCTCGCCTCGCTCGACCAGCGCACCCTGCGCCGCCACGCCCCCCGCCTGCTGCGCGCCCATACCCACGAGGACGTGGCCGCCCTGCTGGCCGGCATCAGCGAAGCGATGGCGTAGATTCGTCCCTGGAACGGCCCCAGCCACGCCTTGCCGGCGCTTTCCGTGGGAGCGCACCCTGTGCGCGAGCTCTTGCTCTTGCGAATCCCGGCAGCAAAAGCATCGCGCACAGGATGCTCCTACATCAGTCAGCGGCCGCTGCCGGTATCGCGCAAAAACGCGTCCAGCAGCGCACCGCGGTATTTCTGCTTGTGCAGCAGCAGTGAGAGCTTGCGCCGCAGGTCGAGAAACGGGGTTTTCAGCGCCTTCAGCCGCCCGGTCGCCAGCGCATCGGTGACCGCCACCTCGGGCAGGCAGGCGATGCCCAGGCCGGCGGCCACGGCCTGCTTGATCGCCTCGATCTGGTCCAGCTCCAGCACCGTCTCGCCCGGCGGCAGTTGCGACAGCACGCGTTCGCTGATGGCGCGGGTGGCCGAACCGGGTTCACGCAGCACCCAGCGCGCACCGCTGAAATCGGCAGGCTTCAGCCCACGGCGACGGGCCAGTGGATGGTCGGGCGGCGCGCATACCAGCAGGCGGTCGTCGCGCCAGGGGCGCACCTCCAGCGAGGGATGCGTCACCGGGCCCTCGACGCAGCCCAGGTCGAGACTGTGGTCGATCACCCCGGCGGCGATGGTGGCGGTGTTGCCCACGCGCAGCCGCACCGCCACCTGTGGATGGGCGCGCACGAAACCGCCCAGCAACTCGCCCACGCGGTAGTTGCCCACGCTGTTGCTGGCGCCGATGCGCAGCTCGCCGCCCAGCTCGTTGCCACGCTCGCTGCCCAGGCGGGCGAATTCCGCGTGGCGCTCCAGCAGCTCGCGCGCCAGCGGCAGCAGTTCGCGGCCACGCGTGTTGAGGCGCAACCGGCCGCGCTCGCGGTCGAACACCGGCGCGCCGAGCTGCCGCTCCATCTCGGCCAGCGCCATGCTGGCTGCCGGCTGGGTCAGGTGCAGGCGCTCGGCGGCGGCGCGCACGCTGCCGAGCAGCGCCACCTGCACAAACACGTCCAGTTGCCGGGGACTGGTGTTGATCATCAACTTATCTTATGGGATGCATCAAATATTCCCAATTTTCCTGATGGATGGCGGCACCCACAATGCGCGGGCCCTGTGGAGTCGCCATGCCTGCCGCCGCCCTTTCCCGTTCCAACATTCGCCGCCGCGCACCGGGGCTGGCGCTGGCCGCCGCACTGGCCGGCGTGGCCTTGCTGCTGGGCCATCGCCTGCCGTTGGTCGGCGCGCCGGTGCTGGGCATCGTGCTGGGCCTGCTGGTGCGCGCCACGCTGGCACCGGGCGAGCGCTTCGGCCCCGGCTTCGCCTTTGCCGGCGGCACGGTGCTGCAGGCGTCGGTGGTGGCGCTGGGTTTCGGTTTCAGCCTGACGCAGGTGGCCAGCACCGGCCTGGCCTCGCTGCCGGTGACGCTGGCCACGCTGGCGGTGGCGTTTTCCAGCGCACTGCTGCTGGGCCGCTGGCTGGGCGTGCACGGCAAGCTGATGATCCTGGTGGGCGTGGGCACGGCCATCTGCGGTGCGTCGGCGATCGCCGCCGTGGCGCCGGTGATCGAGCCGGACGAGCACGACACCGCCTATGCGATCTCCACCATTTTCCTGTTCAACATCGTGGCCGTGCTGCTGTTTCCGCCGCTGGGCCACCTGCTGCACATGGGCGACACGGGCTTTGGCCTGTGGGCCGGCACCGCCATCAACGACACCTCCTCGGTGGTGGCCGCCGGCTACAGCTTCAGCCGCGCCGCCGGCGACTACGCCACCATCGTCAAGCTGACGCGCGCCACGCTGATCGTGCCGGTATGCTTGGCGCTGGCCTTTGCCACCGCGCGGCGCGCCGGCGCGGCATCGGAACACGGCGGCCTGCTGCGCCGCTTTCCGTGGTTCATCCTGGGCTTTCTGGCCGCCTCGGCGTTGCGCACGGCCGGTCTGGTGCCGACCTCGATCCAGCCCGCGTTGCACCTGGCGGCCGAGGCGCTGATCGTGCTGGCGCTGACCGGCCTGGGCCTGTCGGCCAACTTGCGCCGCATGCTGGCCAGCGGGCCGCGCCCGGTACTGCTGGGGCTGGGCGTGTGGGTGGCGGTGGCCACCAGCAGCCTGCTGGTGCAGGCGATCCTGCGCCAGGTGTAGGCGTCAGGCCTTGCCCTGCTCGGCCAGGGTGAGCGCCACCTTGTCGCGCAGATAGACCGGCAACGCCTGCTCGGGCGCGCCGGCCAGCCCGGCGTCGAACGCCTGTCGCGCCAGCGCCGCCACGTGCACCGCCTGCGGATAGCGCGCGCCGTCGGCCGAGCGCAGCGTACCGGTGAGGCGCGCGCCCAAGGTGTCGGCATAGGTACCCCAGCCGGTGCCGACCACATGCCAGGCGGGCGCGTCGGGCAGCACCAGGCTGTCGGCGGTGCCGATGCGCTCCTCGTCCAGCGCCTGCAGCGCACCGCTGCCGTCGCGGCGGTAGCTGGCCGCGTAGATCTCGCCCATGCGCGCGTCGATCACGGCCAGGATGGCGGCGTCGGCATCACCGTCGTCCGGCGCCTCCAGCGCCAGCGCGGCCAGCGAGGAGACGGGAATGACCGGTACGTCCAGCCCCAGCGCCATGCCCTGCGCCAGCGAGATGCCCAGCCGCACGCCGGTGAACGCGCCGGGGCCACGGCCCACGGCGATGGCGTCCAGTGCGTGGCGGCCGATGCCGGCCTCGGCCAGCAGCGCGTCGGCCATCGGCAGCACCAGTTCGGTATGGCGGCGCGGTGCGATCTCGCTGCGGGCGATGATCTCCTCGCCGTGGATCAAGGCCACGGAACAGGCTTCGGTGGCGGTGTCGATCGCAAGCAGGTTCATGATCGGCCCATGATACCGGCCCGGGGCATCAGCCGTGGTGACCGCCGTGGCTGTCGTCGCCGGCCAGTCCGCCGCCCATGCCCATGCCCATCCCGCCACCCATGCCACCGCCGCCCATGCCGCCGCGGCCGCCGCCCTTGCCGTCGTCCTTGCCGCCATCGCCCTTGCCCTTGCCGGTGGCCGGACGCTTCGGGCCTTGCGGCGGAATCGACAGGCCGGCGGGCACCGGGTCCAGGTCGAGCACATGGCGGATGAAATCGCGCAGCGAGACGACCAGCTCGGCGGTGTGCGCCGCGCGGCCCTGGGCCAGCTCGCCGGCCACGGTGGCGGCCAGCCGCACCTGATCCTCGGTGCCCAGCAGGATGATGTCCGACAGCGCCGCCTCCACCGCGTCGCGGATGCGCCGCGCACGCTCCGCACCCGGCCGTTCGGCGTCGGCCTGGCCGGGCGCGTCGGCATCGACACCGCGCCGGCGCAGCTCGCCCAGGTGGGTGGGGTCCACGGCCAGGTTGCCGGTGAACGAACCGCCCAGCACCTTGTAGGCGGCAATGAGCGTGCGCAGGCGCTCGTTGATCTGACGGTTCTCGCGCTCGCGCCGCTGCTGGATCACCTGCATCGCCAGCAGCCGCATGCCCACGCCGATCAGGGTGATCAGCGCCAGCCCGAACAAGGTCGAGAGCAGCGTGTGCCACGAACTGAAATCCAGACTGCGCATGCGAGGGCTCCGGCAAGGCCAGCGCCCAGTCTATGGCCTGGCGGCGGATGAAGGCAGCACGACGTAGTCATGGCCATAGCGCTGCGGATGCGGGCCCGTCTTCACGCACAACTGCTTGCCGCAGCGGGTCAGGCTGCCGTCTTGCGTGGCATGGAGAATATCCGCGCCGAACTGTGCCTGCGCGATCTGCCGCAGGCTGTTCCAGGCGAAATATCCGCAGCCGCCAACGGCGAGCAGCGACCCGACGACCAGCGCGCCCAACCCTTTCCAGACCAGTGTGGACTGGGCACGGCACAGTTGCGCACGCTGCACATCGAGATCCCGTGCCGCCCGTTGGGCAGCGATGGCCGCATCGCGCAATGGTCCCGCCAGTTGCGACGATGCCTGGGCGATGTGATCGGCTACCACCTGCTGGGCCTGCATGCCGATGACCTGCAGCGCCTGCCGGGCGAAGTGCTCCCCGCCCTCATGCAGCTGCCGCGCATGGCCCTCCAGCGCCGCGCTGCCCGCCTCCACGCGACGAACCGCCTGTTCGCTGCGCTGATCCAGTTGCTGGGCAATAAAGGTCAACTTGACCAGCATCTGGCCCAGCTCGTCTTTGTCGCTGTCCACGTTCATCCCTCACCTCCTTGTTGATGGCGACACTGGCGCAGTGCCACGGCGCGTAGCTCAACGACTGAATCCCTGGCTCTGCGGAACGCTCTGCTGTCGTACCGCCTGCTGCGCCGCTTGCGCCTGCAACGCCTCCCCCCAGGCTTGCACTTGCCGCTGAAATTCCTGCCCCGCCGCGGAATGCCGAAAATCGCGTGTTACCGCCTCCATCCCCAGGCGGTCGTTGTTCACGGCGGCATCGAACAGGCGGTCGATCCATCGTCCCGTCTGGCTGCCCCCATCGAAAGACGGCGACTGGATCGGGGGCGCGGCCCGTTCATTCCGGCTGCGGGATACCGTTTCCCCCAGCTCGCCCGGCACCGGCCCGATTACGACGGCCCGCCGCTCAAATGCCCGGCTGAGGGCCTCGTTGACCGGTTCGGCATTGAAGGCGTCGGTCACGCCCTGGCGCTCGCGCCACACGGTCGCGCGCATCAGGCCGGCCGGCGTATCCACGATGGCGTGGTGGGACTGTTGCGGCACCAACCGCTCGTTGACGCCTGCGGCGCTGCTGCGCTCGACCGTGCCCATGAGGTTGAAGGGGAAGACCCTGTCGGAGCGATGAACCACGCTCATGTCCGGGTCATCGGGAATCGCCTGTTTGACCAGGAACGGCGTGTCGCTGAACGCATTGAGGTAGTCGATGGCCAGGTTCTCGCTGCGCCGGCCCAACCCATCGCGAGCGTAGCTCCCGCCGATATCCGAATGGGCGCCGGCCACGGTCACACCCAGAAAGCGGCCATCCGGCGTCACGCCCGGATCAATGATGCGGTCGGACTTGAACGGGTTGCGATGCTCGTCCGCGGCAACGATCTGAAAACCCGAGATCACCGATGGCGGCGGTCGGCGATCATGTTTCTCGGGCGCGCCGGTACCCACCGGATCAAACAGCAACTGGGCCTGCACCACGTGGCCCGGCGCCACCAATGGCGGTTTGCTGTATTCCACATGGGCGACAAGGCCGTCCGGAGTGCGCGTGTAGTGCGCACCACTGGGGTCCTGTATGCCGCGCTCTTCGATCAACCGGGCAAGACCTGCTTCTTCACTGGCGCCCCGGCTGAAACCCACACCCACAAAACGAATTTCAGCGAGGGGATCTTCCTTCTTCCATTCCCAGGCTTTATCGATGAATTGTTTGTAGGCTTCTTCCAGACGCTTGTCATAGGTAAATCCGGTAATGTCATCACGAGTGCGTGCCAGCCAACCATCCTGGGTTCCCGGGCCTGACACATAACCAGGCTGTATGCGTTTGCTGTGCAGAGCGTTTATGCCTTCATAGAGACGGGCAACGTTGGTTTCCAGTCCAAATTCGGGGTTTGATCTGTCGTTGCCGGTTCCATCAAGGAAGGCCACGTACAAACGCTCGTGTGGATTATCGGCATGAATGAAAACCGGCACTTCAAGCTGCGAGAGCTGCCGCTCGGCATATGCATAGCTTTGCAACTCCTCCGCACCGGCCAAATAGAACAAACCCTCACGTGACGAGCGATTCTTATCGCCCGCGTCTCCATGGGCCATGATTGCGATCCTTGCTCGACAAGATCAGTAGGTGTGCGTCCATACCAGAAAAACATCATTGCGGCCGTAGCTGTACTTGTTCCCTGGAATCTGCTCGGTCTTGGTGGGGACAAGCATTTTCATGTACACGTTTATGGTGCGATCGTTTACTTCGAGGTAGATATTCGGACTTCCCGCCACCGGACCCTCGAAAAAATCCGCCATGTCGGCCTTGGGTACGTTGTGCCAGACAAGACCTTCGCTGAAGATTCCGGCGAAATCGACACTGGCTTCGTGAGCCACTCCATCCATTGACTTCCAGCTCACTTGGGCAGGCGGTGGAAAGTTGCGTATTCCTATTTCGCCCGGACCCCACAGGCCGTCCAGATCGTCGGGCGGAGGAGGAGCAACCTTCTCCTCCGCGTCATTGACCTGATAGCGCCCCGCGTATGCCACCTTGCAACCCGTGGTGTTGAAACACAGCGCCTCGAAGTTATGTCGCACAAAATGCAACGGCACCTCCCGCGTTGGCGCGGGTGGCTGGATGGCGGTGGCGGACGGGGTGGACATGGCGGGGCGGCATCCTGTCATCAAGAGCACGGATAGGGCGAGCGCGAATGCGGCATTCGGGCGTGGGAACAATGGCGGCATCAGACGCTCCTGCTTCGTGGCACCGTAACCAACGAAATTACGTAGCGAGCGGACGCCGCGCAATGCGACTTCACCGACACCGGCGGTCGGGGAACCGGCACTCAAGCCGTCAGGCCGACGGGCCGCCCCGCCTACGGTGAGGTGGTCACGTTGTCGAGAAACGCCTGCACCTGCGCCAGCGCGCGCGTGCGCGGCATCGGCGGCACGCTGGCGAGAAACAGCTTGCCGTAGCCCTTGCTGGTGAGGCGCGGGTCGCACAGCACCAACACGCCACGGTCGTGCATGCTGCGGATCAGGCGGCCGGCGCCCTGCTTGAGCGCGATCACCGCGCTGGGCACCTGCCAGCCCATGAACGGGTTGATGCCGGCTTGCTCCAGCGCGGCCAGCCGCGCCATCAGCACCGGGTCGTCGGGCGCGGCGAACGGCAGCTTGTCGATCACCACCACGCCCAGCGCGTCGCCGGCCACGTCCACGCCCTCCCAGAAGCTGGCCGCGCCCAGCAGCACGCCCTGGCCGCTGGCGCGAAACTCCTCCAGCAGGCGCGGGCGCGGCGCGCTGCCCTGCACGAACAGCGGCCACGGCACTTTGTCCTGCAGCAGCTCGGCGGCGCGGCGCAGCGCGCGGTGCGAGGTGAACAGCAAAAATGCACGACCGCCGGACGCCTGCAGCACCGGCAGCACCGCCTCGACCACCTTGTCGGTGTAGTCGCGCGCCGCCGGGTCGGGCAGGCCCGACGGCAAATAGCACAGCGCCTGGCGCGCGTAGTCGAACGGGCTTTCCAGGCTCAGCGTGCGCGGCGCGTCGAGGCCGAGCTGGCGGGAGAAATGGTCGAAATTGCCGGCCACCGACAGCGTGGCCGAGGTGTGGATCCACGCCGCCTGGGTGCGCTCGCGCAGGCCGCGCATGGGCACGGCCAGGTCCAGCGGCGTGGCATGCAGGGCAAAGCCGCGCTGAAAGGTCTCGTACCAGCGCACATCCTGCTCGGCCGGTGACTCGACGATGCGGTCCAGCCGCTCGGTGAACAGCGCCGCGCGCTCGTGCAGGTTGGCAAAGCCGCGCGAGCGCTCGGCCTGCGAGGCGAGCAGGTCGGCCAGCACGGCCAGCAACTCGCGCAGGCCGTGCAGCGCGTCGCGCACGTCGGCGCGCTCGTCCAGCAGCTGGAACGCGCCGCGCGCGGGCAGTGGCGTCAGCGCCAGCCGCAGCTTGCGCAGCGCCTCCTGCAACGCCTCCACCGGCTCCAGCAGCAAACCGATGGCGCCGGTGACGCCCTGGCACTCGGCCAACGCGTCGCGCGCCATGTCGCCCAGTTGCCGTGCACTGAGGCTCTGCGAGAAAAACTGGCCGGCCAGCTCGGGCACCTGGTGCGCCTCGTCCAGGATGAAGGCGGCGGCGCCGGGCAGGATCTCGCCAAAGCCCTCCTGTTTCAGCGCAAGGTCGGCAAACAGCAGGTGATGGTTGACCACCACCAGGTCGGCCTCCATCGCCTCGCGCCGGGCCTTGACCACGTGGCAGTCGTCGTAGAACGGGCACTCCACGCCCAGGCAGTTTTCCGGCGTGGAGGTGACGCGCGGCCACAGCGGCGACTCCTCCGGCACCTCGGCCAGTTCCATGCGGTCGCCACCACGGGTGCGCGCGGACCACGCGCGGATGGTTGCCAGTTGCGCCGCCTGCGCGCGGTCGAAGGTGTCGCCCTCGCGTACGGTCTGGTCGAGCCGGTACAGGCACAGGTAGTTGGCGCGACCTTTGAGCAAGGCGGTTTTCAGCGGCACGCCCAGCACCGAGCGCACGCGCGGCAGGTCGCGAAAGTAGAGCTGGTCCTGCAGCGCCTTGGTGCCGGTGGAAATGATCACCCGCTCGCCGGACAGCAGCGCCGGCACGAGATAGGCGTAGGTCTTGCCGGTGCCGGTGCCGGCCTCGGCCACCAGCGTGTCGCGCCCGGCGATGGCCTGCGCCACCGCCTGCGCCATGTGCTGCTGCGCCTCGCGCGGGGCGAAATCGGGCACCTCGCGCGCAAACGGGCCGTCGTGGCCCAGCAGCGCCGCGACGTCCGTGGTCGCGCAGTCATCGTCGTCGATCATCGCGCCAGTATCGCCGAGCGGCCGCGGCGGCGAAACCGGCTCGCTCCGCCCGGGTCACGACCGGGAACGGCGAACACCCAGGGTTTGGACGTATAGACGTCCATACGCGGCAGCGTCAGTAACGCGGCACGGCGCCCTTGTGGCACTCGCCCACGCCCTTGCGCGCGGCAGCGGCGCCGGCCGAATCATCCGCGTGCTGGCGCAGCTCGGCCACGGTCTGCCAGTTGCGCGCGCACAGCGGGCCGAGTTTCGGCCCCAGCGACCACGAGCGGCGGGCCAGCGACTCGGCGGCGCCGAAATCCTGCAGGCGCAGCGCGATCTCGGCGCGGTCCTGCAGCAGGCCGGGCGAGTCGGGGCTGAGCTTGAGCGCCTGGTCGAGCTTGGCTGCCGCATCGGCGTAGCGGCCGGCGCTGGTGTCGGCGTGGGCGGCGTCCTGCAGCGCGGTGACACCCGGCTCGCCCAGCGGGGTGACGTCGATCACCGAGCTTTCGCGCTCGCCCGCCGCGCGGATCGCGGACATCATCTCCGCCACCTGCGGCACGTGTCGCGCCGGCGGCGGTGGCGGCGCGGGGGTGGCGCAGCCGGCCAGCAGGACGGCGGCCAGCCAGGCGGCGCATGACGGGGAGGGTCGGATGAAACGGGGCATGGTCAGTTCCGGGTCGAATCGTCAGGTGGAGGGGTATCGGAGGCATCGCCGGCGCCCAGGCCGAACAGGCTGCGCACGTCCTGCCAGGTACAGGTTTCGGTGTCGTCGGCGAGGCTGCCGGCCACGACCGGCACCTGCCGCGCGCCTTCGCACTGCGGTTCGGTGCGACGGCCGTCGGCGGGGTTGATCCAGGCCATCTCCAGGCCGGCGCCGGGCGCGGCCGGCAGCGGCCGCGTGGGCAGGCGGGCGAACAGTTCGCGCCACGCGCGCAATCCGCCGGTGGCGCCGAACAGGCCGGTGGGCTTGTTGTCGTCGCGGCCCATCCAGAACACCGCCAGGTGCTCGCCGGTGTAGCCGGCAAACCAGCTGTCGCGCAGGTCGTTGCTGGTGCCGGTCTTGCCCGCCGCATGCAGCCAGCCCAGGCCGGAATCGCCGATGGCGTGCGCGGTGCCGTACAGCGCCACCTGCTGCATTGCCCAGGTGGTCAGCCGCACCGCGTCCTGGTATTCGCCCTTGCCGGCCTGCACCTCGTAGCGCTTGATGGTGCGGCCGTTGCCGTCGAGCACGCCGCTGACCGCCACCAGCGGCAGCGCGTGGCCGTCGGCGGCCAGGTACTGGTAGAGCTGGGTGACCTGCAGCGGCGAGAGGTCGATCGCGCCGAGCAGCAGCGACGGGCTGGGGTTGACGCCATCGAGCCCGAACGATTGCAGAAACGCCTTGATGCGCGGCAAGCCCAGCGCCATGCCCAGCCGGATCGTGGCGAGGTTCCACGACTTGGCCAGCGCGTCGACCATCGGCACCATGCCGTGGCTCTGGTTGTCGTCGTTCTGCGGCGTCCACAGGCTGCCGTTGGGCTGGCGCAGCGCGATGGGACCATCGTCCAGCAAGGTGGCCAGGTTCCAGCGCTCCGGCTGGGCCAGCGCCACCAGGTACACGAACGGCTTGATGGTGGAGCCGATCTGCCGGCGCGCGTCCAGCGCCCGGTTGAAGCCCTGCTCGCCGGGCCGCTTGTCGCCCACCACGGCCAGCACGCTGCCGGTCTGCGCGCTGGTGACCACCGCCGCCGCCTGCACCGCCGCGCCGCGCTTGCCCAGATCCTTGGTGGCGGTGGTGATGGCCTGCTCGGCGTACAGCTGCGCGGCCGGATCAAGCGTGGTGAAGATGGACAGGTTGCCGCCGCGCAGCGTCTCGTCGTCGAAGTCGCTGGTGATCTGCTCGCGCACCAGTTGCATGAACGCGGGAAAGCGGTTGTGCGGCAGTTGGCCGTTGGGGATCACGTCCAGCGGCGCGGCCTGCGCCGCGTTGGCCTGGCCCGCGTCGAGCAGGCCGGTGGCCACAAAGGTCTGCAGCACCAGGTTGCGACGCGCCAGCGCGCGCTGGGGTGCGCGGCGCGGGTCGTAGTAGCTCGGCCCCTTCACCAGGCCCACCAGCAGGGCAATCTCCTGCGGCCGCAGCGCCTCCAGCCGCCGCCCGAAATAGAACTCCGACGCGGCCGCGAACCCGTGCACGGCCTGGTCGCCCTGCTGGCCGAGGAACACCTCGTTGATGTACGCCTCCAGGATGCGGCCCTTGCTGTAGTGCAGCTCGATCAGCACCGACATCAGCGCTTCGTTGATCTTGCGGGTAAAGCTGCGCTCGCGCGACAGGAACAGGTTGCGCACCAGTTGCTGGGTCAGCGTGGAGGCGCCCTGCACGGTGTGGCCGGCGCGCAGGTTGGCGAACGCGGCACGCGCGATGGCGCTGAAATCGATGCCGATGTTGTGCTTGAAGTCGCGATCCTCCACCGCCTGCAGGCCGGCCACCAGCAGCGGCGGCACGTCGGCCAGGTGCACGATGCGCCGTTCCACCTGGCTGGCGCCGTACAGCGTGGCGATGCGGGCGGGGTCCAGATGGGTCTGCGCCAGCGCGCCGCCGCCGCGCAGGTCGCGCACCGCGCGCACGTCACCCTTGCCCAGCGTCACCTGGATGCGCTTGGGCAGCTCGCCGCCGGATGGGCCGGCATAGCCGCGCGAGGCGATGGTGTAGACCGCGCCGTTCTTCACCCAGCTGCCCGGCAGCTCGCCGCGATCGCCTCGGCGGTAGCCGGCAAAGGTCAGCTCCAGCTCCAGCGCGGCGCTCGTCATCGGCACGCCCGGCGCCAGCGTCAACGGCCGCGCGTACACCCGCGTGGGCACCGCGAACACCAGGTCGTTGAAGCGGTCCTGCACGCGCTTGTTCAGCACCAGCGTGTACGGCAGTACAAAGCCCACCAGCAGGCCCACGCCGATCCAGAACGGGATGCGCAGCCACGGCCATGCGGCGCGCGCCAGCGAGCGGGTACGGGTCAGGAAGGCCAAGGGCGGGAGATCCTCGATCAAAGGCCACGATCATAGGGCCTGCATGCCGAGGCGCATATGAACGGTGCAAGCCGGGAAAGAGGCAAAACGCAGGCAATACCCGGTAGGAGCGCACCCTGTGCGCGATGCTTTTTGCGCGATCCGGGATTTGCAAAAGCATCGCGCACAGGGTGCGCTCCTACAGAGGCAGCCACATCGAGGGGGTGGGATTGAACGCCCGTGGGTGGATACCGAGCAGGCGGCGCAGTTCGTCGTTGTCGGCAACCAGGTCGCTGTCGAGCCGGTCGAGCGGGCCGCGCCAACGCGGCAGCGCGTGCCAGGCCAGGCGCAGCAGCCACGCGGGCAACGGCAGCGGCACGGTGGGCGCGCCCAGGCTGCGGCGCACGCGGGCGAACATCGCGCCGGCGGGCAGGCGCTCGCCGCCGCCGATGGGCACGATGCGGCCGGCCGAGGCCGGACAGGCCAGCGCCGCGATCACCGCCTGGGCGATGTCGTCGGCGTGCACCGGCTGGCGCAGGCCGCGCCCGCCGGGCAGCGGAAACAGGTGCAGGCGACGGGCGCGGCGGGCGATCGGCGTCAGGCTTTTGTCCAGCCCCGCGCCGTAGATCAAGGTGGGCCGCAATACGGTCCAGGCGCTGCCGTGACGCTCGCAGGCGCAGGCCAGCGCGGCCTCGCCGTCACGCAGTTGGCGGGCGATGGCGCGCTCGGCCGGCACCCGTGAATCGCGCTTGCTCTCGGCGCTCATCGAGCTGGTGGCGATCACCCGTGGCGCGCCGGTCAACGGCGCGGCGGCGAGCCAGTCGGCAAACGGCTGCAGCGGGCCAAAGCTGATGATGGCCGACAGCGGCGGCAACGCCGGCACGGCATCGGGCAGTTGCCCGGCCAGCCAGCTCACGCCGGCCTGCGCCGGGCGCATCTGGCGGCTCAGCGCCAGCACGGTGTCGCCGCGCGCGCGCAGGCGCGGCAGCAGAAAGTGGCCGATCTGGCTGCTGCCGCCGAACACCAGCACCGTCATGACGACAACGCCGCCGTCGCGCTCACGAGCCGCCCTGCAGGCGCACGGCCAGGTCCTGCACGCGCAGGCTGTCCGGGGCCAGCTTGCGGGCGCGCTCCAGCGACTGCGCCGCGCCGGTGCGGTCGCCGTTGCCAAGCTGGCGCTCGGCCTGGTCCAGCCAGGCGCCGGCCAGCCGGTTGCCCAGCGCGCCCTGGGCCGGATCGCCGGGCGCCAGCTCGGCCAGGTTGGCCAGCATGTCGGTGGCGCGGCCGAGCTGGCCGGCATCCAGCGCCTCGTTGAAGGCGCGCTCCACGGTCACCGGCAGGGCTTGCAGCCCCTTGCGCGCCGCCGCGTCGTTGCCGTCGATGGCCAGCGCGCGGCGATACAGGTCATAGGCGCTCTCGCCCGGCGGCAGCATGATGTCGCCGTGGGCCGCCGCCGCATCGGCGCGCTGCACCAGTTGTGCGATCTCGGCCGATTGCGCCGGCGTCAGCGCGGGCGTGAGCAGGCCGTCGTCCTCGGGCGCGGCGGCCGGCGCGGGGGCTTGGGCGCCGGCATGCGCGTCGCCCAGTTGCGCGCGGGCGGCGGCGAGGTCGGCGGACTTGGGCGCCAGCGCGGCGGCCTGGTCGAGCAGCGCGCGGGCCTGCGTGGTGTCGCCCGCCTCGATCGCGGCGCTGGCGCGCACGGTCAGCGCCTGCGCCACCATGCCCAGGCCGGCGCGGGCCGCGCGGTTGTCCGGGTCGATCGCCAGCGCGGCCTTGAAGTGCGCCAGCGCGGTGTCGTCGCCATCGCCGCTGATGCGCCCGGCAGCCAGCGCGGCGCGCCCTTGCGCCAGCGCCTCGTCCACCGCGCCACTGGCCTGCTGCACAAGCTGCGCCTGCTGCGCGCGCAGGGCGGGCAAGGCGCCGTGATTGGGCTGCAGCGCGGCGAGCTGGTCGATCAACGCGGCGGCATCGCGACCGCGCCCGGCGTCCAGCGCCTGGCGCGCCTGCCCGGCCAGCGCGTCGGCGACCTGGCCCAGCCCGTGCGCGGCCACGGCGTTGCCCGGCTGTGCCCGCAGCACCTGGCGGTAGAGCGCGCCGGCGCCCTGCTCGCCATCGAGCCGGCCGGCGGCGAAGGCCGCGCGGGCGCGGTCGACCAGGTCGTCGGTCTGCACATGCGCGGCGCGGGCGCTGTCGATGGCGCGGTCGAGCCGGTCGATGTCACTGCCGCCGCCGAGCAGCTCGCGCGCCACGGCGGCCTGCTGTGCGGCCTGGTCGAGGTTGCCGGCCTGCAGCGCGGCGTCGGCCTGCGCCAGTTCGGCGCGACCCACCTGGTGCAGGCCGTCGCGCGCCACGTCGTTGTCCGGCTGCAGCGCCACGGCGGCCTGGTACAGCTCGCGCGCGCTGGTGCCGTCGCTGCCGTCCAGGCGACCCTCCTGCAAGGCTTGCTGCGCGCGGCCCAGCACGTCGTTCAACTCGGTGCGCGGCAGCAGGCCGCGCAGGTCGTTCTGCTTGAGCCAGGCCAGCGCCACCAGGGCGACCAGCAGCAGCACCAGCGCCGGCAACAGCCAGCCGCGCCGGCGCGGCGGCACCGGCGGCCGCGCATGGCCGCGCGAGGGGCGCGGCTCCACGGTGACCTGCGGCAGGTCGTCGGAGGCCGTCGGTGGCGGTGCCGGCGCGTCGAGCGGGCCGAGATCACCCAGCGTGGGCTCGGTGCGGCCGCGCGGACCGGTTTCGTGGTTTTCCCTGTTTCCGCTCATGGACGCCTGGCTGCAAGACAACGCGAAAAGCTTAGCATCGCCCCGCCGGCGCCCTGCGCGGGCGGCCGCCGCTATTGCGGATCAATTCAGCCCACGCCGACGCGGCGCGCGTCGATCACGTTGGGCAGCGCCTGCAGCTTGGCGAGCAGGATCGACAGCTGCTCGTAATCGCGCACGCGCAGGGTGAAGCGCATTTCCACCTCGCCCGTGTGCACGAACAGCCGGCTGGACGAGGCGATGATGTGGGTGGCCGCGTTGCTGATGACGCTGGTGACGTCCTTCTGCAAGCCCTTGCGGTCGTAGCCGCGCACTTCGATGTCCACCTCGTACGCCTGCGCCGAGGCGCTGCCCCAGCTCACCTCGATCACGCGGTCCGGGTCGCGGTGCGCCAGCCGCGTCAGGCTGGCGCAATCGGCGCGATGCACCGACACGCCACGGCCACGGGTGATGAAGCCGCGCACCGGGTCGCCCGGCAGCGGCTGGCAGCAGCGCGCCAGCGTGGTCAGCAGGTTGCCGACGCCCTCGATGCGCAGCGCGCTGTGGTCGAGCGTGGCGTGGCGCGAGGCCACCGGCGCGGCAGACTGGGTGATCGCCGTCTCCGGCGGCTGCGCGGCCTCCTGCAGCGTGCGCACCAGCTGGCCGGGCGTGACCTCGCCCAGCGCCACGGCCACCAGCAGGTCGTCGTGCGTGCGCAGGTTGAAGTGCGCCGGCAGCCGCGCCAGCTCGGCGGCGCCGGCGGTCACCGCCATGCGCTTGAACTCGCGCTCGACCATGGCGCGACCCACCGCCACGTTGGCGTCGTGCGCCAGCTTGCGAAACCACACGCGCACCTTGTCGCGTGCGCGCGCCGTGTTGAGGTAGCCGTGGTGCGCCGACAGCCAGTCGCGGCTGGGCTCGGCCACCTTGGTGGTGAGGATTTCCACGCGGTCGCCGCTGCGCGGCTGGAAAGTGAGCGGCACGATGCGGCCGTTGACCTTGGCGCCCCGGCAGCGATGGCCGACCTCGGTGTGCACGTGGTAGGCAAAGTCCAGCACGGTGGCGCCGTGTGGCAGGTCAAACACCTCGCCCTTGGGCGTGAGCAGGTAGACGCGGTCTTCCAGCAGCTCGGTGTGCAGGTCGGCGGCCAGCTTGCTGTCGTCCTCGCCGCGCGCGTCCAGCAGCTTGCGCATCCAGGCGATCTTGGCCTCGAACTCGGCGTCGGCGCTGCCGCCCTCCTTGTAGCGCCAGTGCGCGGCCACGCCCAGCTCGTTGGCGCGGTGCATGGCGTGGGTGCGTATCTGCACCTCCAGCGTCTTGCCGGCCGGCCCCACCACGGCGGTGTGCAGCGACTGGTAGCCGTTGCCCTTGGGGCGGGCGATGTAGTCGTCGAACTCGCCGGGCAGGTGCGGCCACAGCGCGTGCACCACGCCCAGCGCCGCGTAGCAGTCGGCCACGCTGTCCACCAGCACGCGCACCGCACGGATGTCGTACAGGTCGGAAAAATCCAGCGCCTTGCGCTGCATTTTTTTCCAGATGGAGTAGATGTGCTTGGGCCGTCCGGCCAGGTCGGCATGGATGCCGGCCGCCGCCAGCGCCTGCTTCAGCTCGGCCAACGACTGGCGGATGAAGGCCTCGCGGTCGGCGCGGCGCTCGTCCAGCAGCTTGGCGATGCGGCGGTAGGTGTCCGGTTGCAGGTAGCGGAACGCCAGATCCTCCAGTTCCCACTTCAGCTGCCAGATGCCCAGCCGGTTGGCCAGCGGCGCGTGGATGTCGCGGGTGAGCCGCGCCAGCGCGGCGGCCTCCTCGGCCGGCCAGGCGGCGGCCGCGCGCATCCGCGCCAGTTGCCGCGCCAGCAGGATGAACACCACGCGCAGGTCGCGGATGATCGCCAGCAGCAGCCGGCGCAGGCCCTCGGAGGCGCCTTCGGGTGCGCGCTTCTGCGCGTGCAGCGCCCATACCTGCTCGGCCGCCTGCTGGCCGTCCACCAGCCGCCGCACGTCCGGCGGCAGCGCGTCGGCGCGCGCCTTCCACACCTCGGGCGCAACCCGCGCCAGCTCGAACCACAACGCCGCCGCCAGCGTCTGCGCGTCGCAGCCGAGCATGTCCAAGAGATCCAGCACGTCGGCGCACTGGTGCTCGTCCAGCGCCTGGCCCGTGCAGGCATCCAGCGCCGCCGCCAGTGCAGGCGCAAGCGTGCCGGCGCGCTTGCGCCAGCGCTCGAGGCTGGAGGATGTGACGGCACGAACCATGGGGCGGATCCCGGGGGAAACGTCATTCTAGGTCAGCGCGCGCCGCGCCAACCCTGATCTCGCGCAGCTAGGCACCCAGGCCGAGAAACGCGCGCACGGCAGCTGCGTCGAACGGCCAGTCCAGCTCGCGGCCGGCGCGGTTGTCGCGCAGCACCGGAACGCGCACGCCATAGCGCGCCTCCAGCTCGGCCGAATCGTCCACCCACTGGCTGTCGAAATCCGGCGCGCGCGCCTCGGCCAACACGGCCAGCGCCATGTCGCACAAGTGGCAGTAGTCGCGCTGGTACAGGATCAGGTCGGGCATGCGTTTCGGCAGGGGCTGCGTTCAAGGGGCCCGCTTAGAATAGCGCGCACCTCTCCTCCCCTCGGCAGCCACATGGCCGTCAGCGTATTCGACTTGTTCAAGATCGGCATCGGGCCATCCTCCTCGCACACGGTGGGACCGATGCGTGCGGCGGCGCGTTTCGCCGAACGCTGGCTGGACGAAAAAGGCGTGCTCGACCAGGTCACCGGCGTGCGCGCGGAGCTGTTCGGCTCGCTGGCGCTGACCGGCCGCGGCCACGGCACCGACAAGGCCGTGCTGCTGGGGCTGGAGGGCCAGCATCCGGACAGCATCGACCCCGACCGCATCCCCGCCATGCTCGAGCGCATCCGCGCCAGCGGGCGGCTACAGCTGCTGGGCAAGCACGACATCGCGTTCGACGAGAAGCGCGACCTGGTGTTCAACAAGCGCCAGAAGCTGCCGTTCCACACCAACGGCATGCGCTTTTGCGCATATGACGCGGCGGGCAACGCACTGGCCACGCGCGACTACTACTCGGTCGGCGGCGGTTTCGTGGTCAACAAGGACGAGGCCGCCGAGGATCGCATCGTCGCCGACACCACCGCGCTGCCCTACCCCTTCGCCAGCGGCGACCAGTTGCTGGCGCTGTGCGCGCAGCACGGCATGACCATCGCCCAGCTGATGATGGCCAACGAATCGGTATGGCGCAGCGCGGCCGAGACCCGCGCCGGCCTGCTGGCGATCTGGCAGGCGATGCAGGACTGCGTGGCGCGCGGCCTGCGCTCGCCCGGCGTGTTGCCCGGCAGCCTGCACGTGGCCCGTCGCGCACCGGCGATGGCCGAGGAGCTGCGCAACAAGCCCGAGGCCGCCCTGCGCGACCCGCTCACCATCCTGGACTGGGTCAACCTGTACGCGCTGGCCGTCAACGAGGAAAACGCCGCCGGCGGCCGCGTGGTCACCGCGCCCACCAACGGCGCGGCCGGCATCGTGCCGGCGGTGGGCCACTACTACCTGCGCTTCTGCCCCAAGGCCGACGAGGACGGCATTGTCGACTACCTGCTCACCGCCGCCGCCATCGGCATCCTGTACAAGGAGAACGCCTCCATCTCCGGCGCCGAGGTGGGCTGCCAGGGCGAGGTGGGCGTGGCCTGCTCGATGGCCGCCGGCGGCCTGGTGGCGGCGCTGGGCGGCAGCATCCAGCAGGTGGAGAACGCCGCCGAGATCGGCATGGAGCACAACCTGGGTCTCACCTGCGACCCCATCGGCGGCCTGGTGCAGATCCCCTGCATCGAGCGCAACGCGATGGGCGCGGTCAAGGCCATCAACGCCAGCCGCATGGCGCTGAAAAGCGACGGCAAGCACCGCGTCAGCCTGGACAAGGTCATCAAGACCATGCGCGACACCGGCCGCGACATGAAGGACAAATACAAGGAAACCAGCCGCGGCGGGCTGGCGGTGAACGTCATCGAGTGCTGAGCCGGCCTGCGCTTTGCGCGCCCCGGCCCGGCCTTCATCTTTCCGCGGCGCCCAAGCCACCCCCTCCCGGCCTCCCCCTGCCGGGCAGGGGGAGGAGCCACGGCTCTTGCTCCCTCCCCTGCTTGCAGGGGAGGGTTGGGGAGGGGTCCGCTCTTGATCTTCCCCTGCCCGGCCTCCCCTGCCGAGCAGGGGAAGGAGCAAGGCGCCCCACCGCGCATGACCTATGCCGGGTGACATCGGGGGCGGGATTCTGCACCATCGGGTTCTTTTGGCGTCAGCGCCCGCAGGAGTCTCCATGTCCCAAGCCAGCCAGATTCGCCGCGAGGTCGGCCCATTTGCCCTGATGTTGACCGGACTGGGCTCGATCATCGGGTCGGGCTGGTTGTTCGGCGCGTGGCGCGCGGCGCAGATTGCCGGGCCGGGCGCGATCTGGGCCTGGATCATCGGCGCGGCGATCATCATGACCGTGGCGCTGACCTACGCCGAACTGGGCGCGATGTTTCCCGAGTCCGGCGGCATGGTGCGCTACAGCCACTATTCGCACGGCTCGCTGGTGGGCTTCATCGCGGCCTGGGCCAACTGGATCGCGATCGTGTCGGTGATCTCGGTGGAGGCGGAGGCCTCGACCCAGTACATGTCGTCGTGGAAGTGGCAGTGGGCCAAGGATCTCTACCACCAGGTGCCCGGCAGCCACGGCGAGCTGAGCACGGTGGGCCTGCTGATCGCCGCCGCGCTGGTGGTGGCGTATTTCCTGTTCAACTACTGGAGCGTGAAGCTGTTTGCGCGCTCCAACACCGCCATCACGCTGTTCAAGCTGGTGATCCCCGCGCTGACCGCCGTGCTGCTGATCGCCAGCGGTTTCCATGCCGACAATTTCAGCGTGGGCATCCATGGCCAGCGCCACGAGATGGATTTCGCCTCGGTGCTCACCGCCGTGGCGATCGCCGGCATCGTGTTCAGCTTCAACGGTTTCCAGAGCCCGGTGAACCTGGCCGGCGAGGCGCGCAACCCGGGCCGCAGCATCCCGTTCGCGATCGTCTGCTCGATCGGCCTGGCCACGGTGGTGTACGTGCTGCTGCAGGTGGCCTTCATCGGCGCGGTGCCGCAGGACGTGCTGGCCCGCGCGGGCTGGCACGGCATCAACTTCAGCTCGCCGTTCGCGGACCTGGCGATCATCCTGGGCATGCAGTGGCTGGCCACGTTGCTGTTCATCGACGCCGTCGTCAGCCCCAGCGGCACCGGCATGACCTACACCGCCACCACCGCGCGCATGCTCTACGGCATGGAGCGCAACGGCACGCTGCCGGCGATCCTGGGCCGCGTGCATCCGAAGTGGGGCGTGCCGCGCCCGGCGATGTGGGTGAACCTGGTGGTGTCGTTCCTGTTCCTGTTCTTTTTCCGCGGCTGGGGCACGCTGGCGGCGGTGATCTCGGTGGCCACGATCATCTCCTACCTCACCGGCCCGGTCAGCGTGATGACCCTGCGCCGCACCGCGCCGGAGCTGAACCGCCCGCTGCGCCTGCGCGGCCTGCCGGTGCTGGCCGGCGTGGCCTTCGTGATGTCCACCGAGTTGCTGTACTGGGCCAAGTGGCCGCTGACCGGCGAGATCATCCTGCTGATGGTGGTCGCGCTGCCGGTGTACTTCTACTACCAGGCCAAGGCCGGCTGGCACGATTTCGGGCGGCAGATGAAGGGCGCGTGGTGGCTGGTGGCCTACCTGCCCGTGCTGGCGGCGGTGTCGTGGGCCGGCAGCACCACGTTTGGCGGCAAGGGCTACCTGTCCTACGGCACCGACCTGGTCGTGGTGGCGGTGATCGGCCTGGTGTTCTACCTGTGGGGCGTGAAGAGCGGCTGGCGCACGCCGTCGGTGGAGGCCGCGCAACTGGAGGCGCACGCCGACCCCGCCGCGCCGCTGGTGCCGCCGGACGAGGAAACCGCCGAGCGGATCACCGGCCACTGATCCCACCCCCGACACGAGAACGCGCGGCCCCGGCCGCGCGTTCTTGTTTCAGCGCGCGATGCGCTGCGGCCGCGCGCCACCCAGCGCCAGCAGCACCAGCACCACGGCCAGGGCGACGTAGGCGCCGGCGAACTGCCACACCATGCCCTGCAGCGGCGCGGCCAGTTGCCATGGCAGGTAGATGCCACCGGACAGCTCCACCGAGTGGATCACGCCGAACAGGCTCAAGGCCGCGCCCAGCAGCAGGATCAATGCGGCGCGCAGCGGACGCTGGTCGATCAGCGCCACCACGAAGCTGGCCCACACCATCGAGGTGACGATGAAGCCGTTGCCCAGCACGGTGATCACCGCCAGCTCCGACATGCCGTGCGCGCCGTCGTTGAACAACTGCGCGAAACGCTCGGGCGAAACGTAGGTCGGATCGCTGAGCTTGATCGTCAGCATCCGCGCGATCGCCGGGAAAAAGCTGAACACCACCGCCGCCGCGTAGCGCACCGGCGTGGCCTCGAACGCCTGCACGGTGATGCCGATGGCCACGAACACCAGGATCGGCGCCAGCACCGGCAGCGGCAGCAGCTCGACCAGGTTGGACAGGTAGCCGAAGACGCCACCCAGGCCGATCACGATGCCGGTGAGCAGCGTGTAGCCGCTGCGCGCGCCCATCGCCTTGTACGCGGGCTGGCCGATGTACGGCGTGGTCTGCGCCACGCCGCCGCAGAAACCCGCCGCCAGCGTCGCCAGCGCCTCCACCAGCAGGATGTCGCGGGTCGAATAATCGTCGCCCGCCGCACGCGCGCTCTCGGTGACGTTGATGCCGCCCACCACCATCAGCAGGCCGAACGGCAGGATCAACGGCAGGTACGGCAGCACATGCGCCAGCCCGTCGATCCACTGCAGGGTGGGCCACGGCAACGCGAAGCGCCACTGCCACGGCGCCGGCGCGTGATAGCCCGCACCCAGCCAGCCCAGCGGGCCCAGCCCGTAGTACAGCGCCACGCCCACCACGAACGCCACCAGCACGCCGGGCAGACCCAGCGGCATGCGTGCGCGCGCCACCAGCGCGTACAGCACCACGCCCAGCCCGGCAAAACCCACCACCGGCAGCTTGAGGATCTCCACCAGCGGCAGGAAACCCATCAGCACCAGCGCGATGCCGGCGATGGAGCCGAGCAGGCCGGCGCGCGGCACATGCCGCTGCACCATCGCGCCGAAGAACGACAGCACCAGCTTCAGCACGCCCATCACCACCAGCGCGGCCATGCCCAGTTGCCAGGTGGCGATGCCGGCCGCGTGCGCGTCCATGCCGCCCTGGCTGAAGCCGAGAAAGGCCGGCCCCAGCACCAGCAGCGCCATGCCGATGCTGGTGGGCGCATCCAGCCCCAGCGGCATTGCGGTGACGTCGTCGCGACCGCTGCGCCGCGCCAGCCGCCGCGCCATCGCGGTATAGGCCAGGTTGCCCAGCAGCACGCCCAGCGCGGTGCCGGGAAACATGCGCAGAAACACGATGTCGGCGGGAAAGCCGAAGATGCCGATCAGCGCCGCCGCCAGGAAAGCCATGATGGACAGGTTGTCCACCACCAGGCCGAGAAAGCCATTGAGGTCGCCGGGGGCAAGCCAGCGGTTGCGCGATGAGGTCACGGGACGGCCCTGGCGTGAAGGGAAATCGGCGGGAGCGGCATCAGAACGACACGTCGGCCGGCCGCGTCACGCGCAGCACCGACTGGTCGCCGGTGCGCTGTTTCCACGCCGCGCGGATCGCCTCGATCTTGGCGCGGTTGGCCGGCGTGTCGGGATAGTCGATCACCAGCATCTTGGAGCGCAGCCGCTCCGGATGCGTCTGCTGCTTGCCCTGCCACTGGCCGTACACGTCGATCACGCTGAGCCCGTCGGGAAAGCGCGTGCTGACCTCGCTGTCGAGAAAATCCCGCCACGCCTGCTCGCTGACGCCCTGCTGCGGCTGGTCGGCCAGGCCCAGGCCGAAATACAGCTGGGTATCGACCCAGCCCTGCGCCTGCGCCGGGTGCGCCGCGTCGCCATGCAGCACGGCGCTGGCCGGGCCTTGCGGCGTGGCGCAGGCGGCCTGCAGCGCGACCAGTCCCCACAGGAGCATCGAGCGGAATTTCATGAGCACATTCCCTAAAATCATTTGGACGTCTATACGTAAAGACGGGTTTAACGATAAAGTAGCAACAGCCGCGACGCAGCGAAACCCCGACGTTCGCCTGCGCCGCCTCATCGCCCCACGGAACCACCGCGACATGCCGCATCGACGCCACCCGAAAGCCCTGCCCATGCCGCCGCGCATGGCGCCACGGTGTTGTCGCCGCTGACGCGTCCCGGGCGGCGATGCCGCACCGCTTTCCGTTTCCGCTTCCCCGCCATCCCGTCCCCACGGGCGGCGCTCCACCCCGAGGAAATCCCCATGTCCCGTCCTTCCGTTCCCCCGCGGCGCAGCCGCCTTTACCTCGCCGTGCTGCTGGCCGGCGCCGCCGCCACGCCCGCGTACGCCCAGCAGGCGGACGCCGACCAGGCCAAGACCCTGCAGCAGGTGGTGGTGACCGGCGTGCGCGCCAGCAGCCGCACCGCGCTGGAGTCGCCCGCGCCGGTGGACGTGCTGACGCCCGACGACCTGCGCGGCGCCGGCGCGCTGAACGGTGAGCTGGGCCAGGCGCTGGCCACGCTGCTGCCGTCGTTCAATTTCCCGCGCCAGTCCAACTCCGGCGGTTCCGACCACGTGCGCGCCGCGCAGCTGCGCGGCCTGTCGCCCGACCAGGTGCTGGTGCTGGTCAACGGCAAGCGCTTCCACACCTCGGCGCTGGTCAACACCGACACCAAGATCGGCCGTGGCACCACGCCGGTGGATTTCAACGCCATCCCGATCAGCGCGGTCAAGCGCATCGAGGTGCTGCGTGACGGCGCCGGCGCGCAATACGGCTCCGACGCCATCGCCGGCGTGGTCAACATCATCCTCAAGGATGCCGCCGAGGGCGGCGCGGTGGAGAGCAGCTACGGCGTCAACCACACCTATTTCGCGCCCAGCCAGCGGACCATCACCGACGGCCGCAGCCGCTACGGCGCCGCCGATTTCGGCACCGGCCTGGGCCATGGCGGCTTCCTGCACGCCGGCGTGGAAGTGAGCCACCACGACGCCACCAACCGCGCCGGCCCGGACACCGTGCCGGACTGGCTGGCCGACCCCACGCCGGCCAACCTGGCCCTGCGCGGCAAGCGCAACTACGCGGCCGGCGATCCGCAGAGCGAGAGCTACAACGGCTGGCTCAACAGCGAGATCCCGCTGGGCGAAACCGCCACGCTGTACTGGTTCGGCACCTACACGCAGCGCCACACCATCGGCGACAACTATTTCCGCTACCCGGACAGCGACGCCAACCTGGTGTCGGTCTATCCCGAGGGCTACCGCCCCGAGTCGCTGGGCCACAACCGCGACGTGCAGACGGCGGCCGGCGTCAAGGGCACCGCCGGCGAGTGGAGCTACGACGGCAGCCTGAGCTGGGGCAGCAACGCGTTCGGCTACGACCTGCGCCACTCGCTCAACGTCTCGCTGGGCGAGGACAGCCCCACCGCGTTCCACATCGGCAGCTACCGCTTCGACCAGGGCAGCGCCAACCTCGACGCCAGCCGCGAGTTCGCCGTGGGCGAACGCTCGCTCACGCTGGCGGTGGGCGGCGAGTTTCGCCGCGAGCATTTCGTGACCCGCCCCGGCGATCCGGCCTCGTACGCAGTCGGCCCGGTGGTCGGCGCACCGGCCGGCGCGCAGGCCGGCGGCGGCCTGCAGCCGCAGGACGCGGCCAACCTGGCGCGCCACGTCAAGGCGTTGTACGCGGAGGTGTCCAGCGACATCACCGACCAGCTGTTTGTCGATGCGGCCACCCGCTACGAGCACTACAGCGATTTCGGCGGCAACTGGAGCGGCAAGCTCAGCGCGCGCTGGGAGTTCGTGCCGGGCTTTGCGCTGCGTGGCGCGGCGTCCAACAACTTCCGCGCGCCGTCGCTGAGCCAGATCGGCTTCGAGTCCACCAGCACCGGCTACGGCGCCGACGGCAAGCTGGTCACCGGCCGCATCCTGTCGGTGAACAACCCGATCGCGCGCGGCCTGGGCGCCGTGCCGCTGACGCCGGAAAAGTCGCGCAACTTCAGCCTGGGCCTTACCGCACAACTGGGCGGCGGCTTCGATGCCAGCCTGGATGTCTACCAGATCAGCATCGACAACCGCGTCACCCTGTCGCAAAGCATCAACAGCGACGGGCTGGAGGATTACATCCTGCAGCAGTTCGGCGTGCCGGGCGTGCAGAGCGTGGCGTTTTTCACCAATGCGGTGGACACCCGCGCACGCGGCGCCGAACTGGTGGCCAACTACCGCGCGCCGCTGGGCGACGGCCAGCTGCTGCTGACCACGGCGGTCAGCCACAACACCACCAGCATCCGCAAGGTGCGCGACACGCCGGAGCAGCTGACCGCCATCGGCGCGGGCAACGTGCTGTTTGGCGACGAGGAGCGCAACACCCTGACCGACGCCGCACCGAGCCAGCGCGGCTCGTTCAGCGCCCGCTGGGACAGCGCGCGCTGGGGCCTGCTCGGCCGCGTGATCCGCCAGGGCGCCACCACCCGCGTGTTCGATTTCGGTGACGGCTACGAGCCGCGCCAGACCTACGCGGCGCGCTGGCAGTTGGATGCGGAGGTGGCGTTCCACGCCACACCGCGCTTCACCCTGGCGCTGGGCGGCTACAACCTCACCAACCAGTACCCGACCCGCTCCAACAGCGACATCAACTACGCGGAGAATTTCCCGTACGACGTGATCTCGCCGATCGGCAGCAATGGTGCCTACTGGTACGGCCGGGTGCGCTACACGTTCTGACCGGCGCCGCTCCCGCCTTGCGCGGGAGCGGCATCGCCGGCAAACCATTCCTTCAGCGGAACTGTAGGAGCGCACCCTGTGCGCGATGCTCTTGAAAGGCATCGCGCACAGGGTGCGCTCCTACACAAGGGTCGCGCAGGGCTCGGATCAGCCCAGCGCCAGCACGTCGCCCAGCAGGGCCTGCGCGGTCACTTCCGGGCCGGCGCCCGGCCCCTGGATCACCAGCGGCGTGGTGTTGTAGCGGGTGGTGGTGAGGGCAAACTGGTTGTCGGTGCCGCTGAGACGCGCGGCGGGGTGGCTGGTGGGTACTTCCACCAGGCCTACGCGGGCGCGGCCGCGCTGGTTGAGGCGGGCCAGGTAGCGCAGCACGTTGCCACGCGACTGCGCCTCGGCGTGACGGGCGGCCAGCGGCGCGTCCAGCTCCTCCAGCCGCGCCAGGAACTGCTCGGTGTCCAGCGCGCGCAGCGGCTCGGGCACCAGGCTTTCCACGTCCACCTCCTCGCTGCCCAGCGCAAAGCCTGCGTTGCGGGCCAGGATGAGCAGCTTGCGCGCCACGTCCTCGCCGGACAGGTCGGCGCGCGGGTCCGGCTCGGTGTAGCCCAGCCGGCGCGCGTCGCGCAGCAGGGCGGAGAACGGCTGGCTGCCGTCGTACTGGTTGAACAGGTACGACAGCGAGCCGGAGAACACGCCTTCGAGCGTGAGCAGGCTGTCGCCGCAGCCAAGCAGGCGTCGCAAGGTGGAGATCACCGGCAGTCCGGCGCCCACCGTGGCGGCGTCGCCATAGACGCCGCCGTGCGCGCGTGCGGCCTGCAGCGCGCGCCAGCCGGCCAGGTCGCCGCCGGCCAGCGACTTGTTGGCGGTCACCACGTGGTAGCCGCGTGCCAGCCAGTCGGCATGGCGCGCGGACAGCTCGGTGCTGGCGGTGGCGTCCACCACCACTTTCACCGCGGTGCCGCTGGCATCGAGCGCCGCCAGCAAGGCGTCGTCGTTGCGCGGCTGGCCGTGTTGCTGCCAGGAGTTGCGCAGCTCGCGCGAGGCGATGCCGTCCGGGTCGATCTGCTGCTGGCGCGAGTTGGCCACGCCGATCAGGCGCAGTCGACCGGCGACCGGCGTCTTGAGCAGTTCGAGCAGGGCGCCACCCACCACGCCGGTGCCCAGCACCACGAGGGCCACGTCCGCGCGGCGGCGGCTGAGATGGATCGGTGCGTCGTCGGCCGTCACGCTCATGCGCTGACCCGTCGTTTGGGCGAAAGGGCCTGGGCGCGCGCCAGCGCGGCGTCCAGGTCGCGCAGCAGGTCGTCGCCATCCTCGATGCCGATCGACAACCGCAGCAGGCTGTCGGCGATGCCGGCGGCGCGGCGCGCCTCCGGCGCCATCGAAACGTGGGTCATCGAGGCGGGATGGGCCACCAGGCTCTCCACGCCACCCAGCGACTCGGCCAGCGAGAAATACCGCAGGCCGTCGACAAAAGCCTGGATCTGCGCCAGGTCGCCGTCCAGCTCGAAGCTGAGCATGGCGCCGAAGCCCTGCTGCTGGCGCGCCGCCAGCGCGTGGCCGGGATGGCTCTCCAGGCCGGGGTAGTAGACCTTGCTGACCGCCTCGTGGGCGTCCAGCCGTGCGGCGATGCGCGCGGCGTTTTCCTGGTGCTGGCGCAGGCGCACCGACAGCGTGCGCAGGCCGCGCAGCGTGAGGTAGCTGTCAAACGGGGCGCCGGTGACGCCGTTGCAGTTGGCCCACCACTTGAGCTGGTCGTACACCGCCGCGTCGCGCGCCACCACGGCGCCGCCCACCACGTCGCTGTGGCCGTTGATGTACTTGGTGGTGGAGTGCAGCACCACGTCCGCGCCGAGCAGCAGCGGCTGCTGCAGCGCCGGCGACAGGAAGGTGTTGTCCACCACCACCAGCGCGCCGACCGCGTGCGCGGCCTGGGTGACGTGGCGCACGTCGGTGATGCGCAGCAGCGGGTTGGACGGGGTTTCCACCCACACCAGCGCCGGCTTGGCGGCCAGGCCGCGGGCCAGCTCGGCCGGGTCGGTGAGGTCGGCGAACTCCAGCGTGAAGCGGCCCTTCTTGGCCCAGGCGTCGAGCAGGCGCCAGGTGCCGCCGTAGCAGTCATGCGCGGCCAGCACGCGCGCACCCGGCGGCACCAGCTCCAGCGCCAGCGCCACCGCGGCCATGCCGCTGGAGGTGATCACCGCGCCGGCGCCCTGCTCCAGCTCGGCCAGCGCGTTGCCCAGCAGGTCGCGCGTGGGGTTGCCGCTGCGCGAGTAGTCGTACTCGCGCTTGTGGCCGAACCCGGCAAAGCTGTAGTTGCTGGACAGGTGCAACGGCGGCACCACGGCGCCGTGCTGGGTATCGGTCTCGATGCCGGCACGCACCGCGCGGGTGCTTGGGGCGGAACTGTCGCTCATGGGTTTCTCCGGTTTCCTTGTGTAGCGGCGGCCAGGCGGTGGCGAAACCGGCTGGCCGTCGTGGCGTTCATCGCAATGCCTGGCGCAGCAGCGGCACCAGTTGTTCGGGTTCTTTCAGGAAGGCGTCGTGGCCGTAGGGCGACTCCACCACCTCCAGCGTGGCCGGGCCGCGCAAGCGCCGCTGCAGCTCGCACAGGTCGGCCAGCGGCACCAGCCGGTCGGAAGGAAAGCCGATCAGCGTGGCCGGCGTGCTGACCTGCTCGGGCGGCACGTCGTGCAGGTCGATCGACTCGGACAGCGCCAGGAAGCGGTCGGCATCGAAGCGCGCCACGAAGCGCTGGCCGGCGTGCTCCAGGTATGCCTCCACCGGAAACTGGAAGCGGTCGCCCTGCCAGGTCGGCTCGCCGCCGAAGCGACGGCCGAACTCGGCGCTGCCGCGATAGGTGGTCATCGCCAGCTGGCGCGACAGCGACAGCGCCTGGTCCACCTGGCCGGTGGCCTGGCCCAGCCGCACGATGCCGCGCTGCACGCTGCGCTGGGCGGTGGACAGGGGATGCGCGCGATGGGCGCCGGCCAGCAGCACCATGCGGCCGAGCAACCCGGGATGGCGGCGGGCGAACGCCAGCGCGGTCATCGCGCCGTAGGACGCGCCCACGAAGGCATGCAGCTTGGCGATGCCCAGCGCCTTCATCAGCGCGGCCAGTGCGTCGGCCTGGTCGTCGCTGGAGACGGCGCAGGCGTCGAGGTCGGTCGGCACCAGCCAGTCGATCGCCAGGATGCGGTAGTGCTCCAGGTCGACGCCGCCGCCGGCGGACACCAGCGACTGCCACCAGCCCGGTTCGGCGGACTCGTCCACCGAGGTGACGTCGCGATTGGCCGAGATGCCGCCCAGCACGGCCACGGTGGGCGCGTCAGCGGCGCCGCACCACAGGTAGCGCACGTCCACATCGCGCGGACCGTTGCCGTAGCGGGGAGTGAGCACCAGCCGCCGGGTGCTGCGCTGGGTGCCGATCTCGGCACGGGCGCGCGCCGCGGGAAAATCCACGATGTCGGCGGAGCGGGCCTGGCTGGTTTCGGGCTGACGGGTCATGCGGCTCTCTCCGGTCGTCATCGCCCTGCGAAGCGCCGGAAGGGCCGCCCGGCGCAACGGGCGGATTCGCCGGTCGCGCACGACGCCCATCTACCGGTCGATGCCGACCAGGCACTACCGGCCGATCGGGCACTTCCGCAGGAGTTGGCACCGTCGCGAAAAACGTCTTCGCAGGTTGCCCCGGCATCCAAGGGCCTGTCCCTCCGCCGGTCTCGATGAGTGAGGCGCACACTAAATGCTTTATTGGGCACTGTCAATAGCCGTCTAAACATCTAAACGCATATATGTTTATTCGAACATACCATTAGCCTTCAGAACGCGCGGGACGCATGCTGGCAGGCACTTTCCACCCATCGGAGAACCCTTCATGAGCCTGCAGCTTGGCGACACCGCCCCCGACTTCACCCTCGACTCCACCGCCGGGTCGACCAACTTCTACGAGTACGCGGGCAACAGCTGGGTGGTGTTCTTCTCGCACCCGAAGGACTTCACCCCGGTGTGCACCACCGAGCTGGGTGCGTTCGCGCGCCGCAAGGGCGAGTTCGACGCGCGCAACACCAAGCTGATCGGCCTGTCGGTCGACTCCGTGGAAGACCACCACGGCTGGGCCAAGGACATCCAGGACGTGGGCGGCACCGCGCTGAACTACCCGCTGCTGGCCGACCAGAACCACAAGGTCGCCGAGCTGTACGGCATGATCCACCCGAAGGCCGACTCCACCGCCACCGTGCGCTCGATCTTCTTCATCGACCCGAACAAGAAAGTGCGCACCGTGCTGACCTACCCGGCCAGCGCCGGCCGCAACATCGACGAGGTGCTGCGCATCCTCGACTCGCTGCAGCTCACCGACGGCCGCAAGCTGACCACCCCGGTGGACTGGAAGGCGGGCGAGGACGTGATCATCGCCCCGTCGGTGTCCGACGAGGAGGCCAAGGCCATCTACCCGAACGGCTGGAAGACGCTCAAGTCGTACCTGCGCCTGGTGCCGCCGCCGGCCGCCTGAGCACGAACGCTCCGCGACACCTTCATGCCTCCTCCCGCTGCGCGGGCGGGGGCATGTTTTTTTGACATGCACCACAATGCCCGTTTCGCCACACGACACCCTGCCATGAGCATTCGCCCCGACCTTTCCGCCAGCGTGGGCCACACCCCGCTGCTGCGCCTGCGCCACGCCTCCGAGATCACCGGCTGCCAGATCCTGGCCAAGGCCGAGCTGGTCAACCCCGGCGGCTCGATCAAGGACCGCACCGCACTGGGCCTGATCCTGGACGCCGAGCAGCGCGGCGACCTGCTGCCCGGCGGCGTCATCGTGGAGGGCACGGCGGGCAACACCGGCATCGGCCTGACCCTGATCGGCGCCAGCCGCGGCCATCGCGCCGTGATCTTCATGCCCGAGACGCAGAGCCGCGAGAAGATCGACACCTTGCGCGTCTCCGGCGCCGACGTGCGGTTGGTGCCGGCCGTGCCGTACAGCAACCCCAACCACTACGCCCACCACGCCCGCGCCTACGCCGAGTCGCTCAATGCGGCCACGCCCGGCAGCGCGTGGTTCGCCAACCAGTTCGACAACACCGCCAACCGCGACTACCACGAGGCCACCACCGGCGTGGAAATCTGGGAGGACACGGCGGGCAAGGTGGACGGCTTTGTCTGCGCCGCCGGCACCGGCGGCACGCTGGCCGGCGTCGGTCGCGCGCTCAAGGCGCGCAACAGCGCCGTGCGCATCGCGCTGGCCGACCCGGCCGGCTCGGCGCTGGCGCACTACATCAACGCGGGCGAGCTGCTCGCCAGCGGCAACTCCATCAGCGAAGGCATCGGCTCCAGCCGCATCACGGCCAATTTCGCCGATGCGCCGATCGACCTGGCCTGGTCGATCCCCGACGACGAGTCGGTGCCGCTGGTGCATCGCCTGCTGCGCGAGGAGGGCCTCTGCGTGGGCGGCTCCAGCGGCGTCAACCTGGCCGGTGCGATCCGGCTGGCACGCGAGCTGGGCCCGGGCCACACCATCGTCACCATCCTGGCCGACGCCGGCACGCGCTACCAGGCCAAGCTGTTCAACCCGCCTTTCCTGCGCGAAAAGGCCATCCCCGTGCCGGCGTGGCTGGATCAGGCGTTTCCCGGCTGAGCCGGCGCCGGCTCAGTCGCCGGACGGGCGCGGCAAGATCAGCATCGCGTCGCCGTAGGAGAAAAACCGGTAGCGCTGCGCCACCGCGTGGCGGTACGCGCCCAGGATCACCTCGCGCCCGACCAGCGCCGACACCAGCATCAGCAGCGTCGATTGCGGCAGGTGGAAATTGGTGACCAGGCCGTCGATGGCGCTGAAGCGGTAGCCGGGAAAAATGAAGATGTCCGTCTCGCCCTCGAACGGACGCAGCTCGCCGCCGCGACTGGCGCTCTCCAGCGCGCGCACCACCGTGGTGCCCACCGCGATCACCCGGCCGCCGGCGGCACGGGTACGGCGGATCTGCTCCACCAGCGACTCGCCCACGCTGAGCCATTCACGGTGCATGTGGTGGTCTTCGAGGTTTTCCGCCCGCACCGGCTGGAACGTGCCGGCGCCCACGTGCAGCGTGATGTAGCCGAAATCGACCCCGCGCCCGCGCAAAGCGTCCAGCGTGGGCTGGTCGAAATGCAGCCCCGCCGTGGGCGCGGCCACCGCGCCGGGTTCGCGCGCGTACACGGTCTGGTAGCGCTCCATGTCGCTGGCGTCGGCGTGGCGCGCGATGTACGGCGGCAACGGCATCTCGCCCAGCGCCAGCAGCAGCTTCTCCAGCGGCTGGGGTGACTCGAAACGCAACCGGAAAAACCCCTCGTCGCGCCCCAGCACCACGGCCTGGCTGCCGTCGGCCAGCTCGATGCGGCCGCCCTCCTTCGGCTTCTTGCTGACGCCCAGCTGCACGATGGCCTCGTGCTCGCCGGTGACGCGCTCGATCAGGATCTCCACCGCGCCGCCGGTGCTCTTGCGCCCGTACAACCGCGCCGGCAGCACCCGCGTGTCGTTGAACACCAGCAGGTCGCCGGCGCGCAGAAACGTCGGCAGCTCGCGAAACATGCGGTCCTGCGGCGCGGGCGCCGCGGCATCCAGCAACAGCAGCCGGCTGGCGGAGCGCTCGGGCAGCGGCGCCTGCGCGATCAGTTCGGGCGGCAGGTCGAAATCGAAATCGGACTTTTTCACGGCGGGGAAAGGCAGCAGGCAATCGCGCATTATCGCGCAGCGCGGCACGCGCGGCTTGTCCGTGTCACGGGCGGCGGCGAGAATCGATGCATGCACACGTTTCATCCCGCCGCGCGCTGGAGCGGCTTTCTCAAGGGCATCTCGATCAGCGTGAGCGTGCTCCTGCTGGGCGCACTCGTCGTGATCGGCGTCGTGATGCCGGCCGCGACGCCATGGCCGCTGCGCCTGGCGGTGATGCTGGTGCCGCCGGCCACGGTGCTGGTCGCCGCGTTGTTCGTGGTGCGCGGCTACGCATGGGGCGACGGCACGTTGTACGTGCGTCGGCTGCTGTGGACCACGCGCGTGCCGCTGGGTGCGTTGCGCGAGGCACGCATCGACCCGCAGGCCGGCGCCGGCTCGCTGCGCCTGTTCGGCAATGGCGGGCTGTTCGTGTTTGCCGGCTGGTTTCGCAATGCGAGGCTGGGCCGCTACCGCGCCTTTGTCACCGACTGGCAGCAAGCCACGGTACTGCGCGCGGATACCGGCACCGTGCTGCTGTCACCGGCCGACCCGGCCGGTTTCGTGCGCGCGCTGCAGGCCGGCATGCGGTCGCGCAAGCAGGACAAGCCTCGTCCGCGCTGGCGCCAGAGCCGCTAGAGCCAGCCTTTCTGCCGCGCCAGCCGGTAGGCCTCGATGCGGTTGGCCACGCCCAGCTTGCCGATCGCCTCGGACAGGTAGTTGCGCACGGTGCCGTGCGACAGGTTGAGCTGTGCGGCGATGTCGCCGGCCGCCTGCCCCTCGCCGGCCAGGCGCAGCACCTGGCGCTCGCGGTCGTTCAGCGGATCGGCCTCCGACCACGCCTCCAGCGCCAGTTGCGGATCGATCGCGCGACCGCCGCGATGCACGGTGCGCAGCGCGTCGGCCAGGTTTTCCGCCGGCGCGTCCTTGAGCAGATAACCGGACACGCCCGCATCCAGCGCGCGGCGCAAAAAGCCCGGCCGCGCAAACGTGGTGACGATGACGACCTTGACCGGCAAACCATGGCGCTGGATGCGCTGCGCCAGCTCCAGCCCGGTAAGGCCCGGCATCTCGATGTCGGTGACCAGCACGTCGGGCTTCAGCCGCTGCAGCTCGCGCCAGGCCATCTCGCCGTCGGCGGCCGAGCCCAGCACCTCGATGTCCGACTCCAGGTTGAGCAGCGCCGACAGCGCGCCGCGCACCATGGCCTGGTCCTCGGCCAGCAACACGCGGATCATGCGGCGTCTCCCATGGCGCGGGCGGCGTGGACGGGCATCGCCGGCACGGGCCGGCGCAGCGGCACCTCCACCGTAAGGCGGGTGCCGCGGCCGCGCGGCGATACCACCGCCAGCGTGCCGCCCAGCGCGCGCACGCGCTCGCGCATGCCGGCAAGACCATTGCCCTCGGCATCCAGGCCGCCGCGACCGTCGTCGTCTACGCACAGGCGCAACACCTCGCCCGCGCGACTCCAGCTGACGTTGGCGCGCGTGGCCTGTGCGTGGCGCGCGATATTGGTGGCCGCCTCGCGGAGCACCAGCGCAAGGTGGCGCTCGACCTCGGTCGGCAGGTCGGTCGGCACCTCGTCATAGTCCAGGTGCACGGACGACGAACCCAGCAGCAACCGCGCCGAGGCCAGCTCGGCGGCGAGGTCGGCAGCGCGGATGCCGGTGACGGCCGCGCGCACCTCGGCCAACGCGTGACGCGCCACCTGCTCGGCCTCCTCCGCCTCGCGGCGCGCGGCGGGCGGATCGCGGTCGTACAGCTTGCGCGACAGCTCCAGCTTCAACGTGATCAACGACAGCGTGTGGCCGAGCAGGTCGTGCAGGTCGCGGCCGATGCGCTCGCGCTCGGCGGTGGCGGCCAGGCGACGCACCTCGTCGTTGGACAGGCGCAGCTCGGCGTCCTTCTCCTCGTTCATGCGCTCGGCGTTGACGATCAGGCCGATGACCAGGGTCATCGACGCCATCATCGTGGTGACCTGCCACGGGTAGTGCAGCAGCCAGCCCTCCAGCAGCAGCAGGCTGTTGGCGATGACCAGCGCGGCCATGTAGCGGCGAAACGACATGCCGCAGACACGCAGCATCACGCAGCCGAACACGAAAAAAGTGAGGCCGCTGGGGTACCAGGGCATCAACACCTGGCACAGCAGGATCATGCCGATGGCATAGGCGCGCGACGTGCGTCGCGGCGCGGTGGCATTGCGTGCGTACAGCCACAGAAACACCGGATAGGACGCCGCCGTCAGCGCAATCCAGCGCGCGTTCCACGAATCATGGTCGAACACCGGCGTGATGAAGATCCACACCGTCCACAGCAGATGGATCGCATCGGCCCACGGCGACTTGCCGCGGCGCCGGCTTTGCTCGGCCAGCGAATCCGGCGCGGGACGGAACCAGCGGGCGAGCCGGCGATGCAGGACGGGCGGGAGGACAGGCATGGCGGGCATCCTACTTCAACCGTTGCGGCGCAGACGCCGTGCCGCCAGCAGGAAAAACACCAGCGCGAAACCCGCCAGCACCAGCACGTGCGGCACCAGCGCGCCATCGCGCAGGCCCACTGCCGACAGCGCCAGCTGGTTGAGGTGATAGCTCGGCCACACCGGCGCCAGCGTCTGCAACGCGTGCGGCAGCATCGTGACCGGCAGCCACAGGCCGGACAGGAAAGCCATCGGCAGGTAGACCAGTTGCAGCATGCCGGGCGCGCCCTGTCCCTTGATCAGCGTGCCCACGAACATGCCCAGCGCGCAGAACGGCAGCACGCCGAACACGCCCACCGCCAGCATCGCCAGCACGCGCGCGGGCCCCAGCGCCGCGCCGCCCACGGTCAGGCCCAGCGCCAGCAGCAACACCACCACGATGGCGGCGGCGACCATCGCCATCAGCATCTTGCCGAACAGGTAGGCGCCCGGCGGCATCGGCAGCGCGCGCTTGAGCGTGAGCAGGCCGCCGTCGCGCTCGATCGCCAGCGACACGCCAAAGCCGAACAGGCCCGGCCCCATCACGCCGAAGGTGGTGTAGCTGGCCAGCAGATAGCGCGAGGCGTCGCTGCCGGGATGATTCAGCAGCACGCCGAACATCAGGTAGAACACGGTGGAGAACAGCGTCATCGGCAGCATGAACGACGGCGCGCGCAGGTAGCGCAGGCATTCGCTGCGCGCCTCGGCGAGATAGGCGCCGAGCACGCGGCCGGCCGTCATGCGCGGCGCGGCGGCAAGGGTGGTGGCGTTCATCAGGCGGCCTCCGGCAGGGCGGTATCGCGGGTAAGTTCGATGAAGGCTTCGGCCAGGCCGGCGCGGCGCACTTCCAGTTCACGCAGGTCGGGGTCGGCATCGAGCAGGCGCCGCAGCACGGCCTCGGCGCCGGAGGTGGCGACGTGCAGCCGGCCGTCCACGCGCGACGCCGACGCCACCTGCGGCCAGCGCGCCACGGCGTGCGCATCCAGGTCGCTGACGCAGCGGATGTGCGACAACGCCACCCTGGCGCGCAGCGCATCCACGCTGCCCTCGCTGAGCACCCGGCCCTGCGCCAACACCACGACGCGCTGCGCCAGCGCCTCGGCCTCCTCCAGGTAATGCGTGGTGAGCACCACCGCGCAGCCCTCGGCCACCAGTGCGCGGATCGCCGCCCACAACGCCTGCCGCGCGTCGATGTCCATGCCCACGGTCGGCTCGTCCAGAAACAGCAGCTCCGGCCGCCCGCACAGCGCCAGCGCAAACTGCACGCGTCGCTGCTGGCCGCCGGAGAGCTTGCCGTAGGGCCGCTGCAGGAGGTCGCCGATGCCGGCCAGCGCGACGGTGTCGTCGTGCTCGCGCGGGTGGGGGTAGTAGCTCATGGTCAGGCGCAGCAGTTCGCCCACGCGCAAGGTGGGCGGCAGGTTGGCCGACTGCAGCATCACGCCGATGCGCCGGCGCGCCTCGATGTGGGACGGATCGCGGCCAAACAGCTCCACGCGGCCGGCATCCGCGCCGATCAAGCCCAGCAACAAGGCGATGCTGGTGCTCTTGCCGGCACCGTTGGGGCCGAGCAGGGCCAGCAGTTCGCCGCGCCGCACGATGAGGTCCACGCCATCGAGCGCGGTGCGCGCGCCATAGCGCTTGATGGCGCCGGCCAGTTGGGCAACAAGGGTGTCGGTCATGGCATTTCCTCCGTGGACACAGGCTAGGCGCGCTGCCCGGGCACCCCCAGTCGCCGCCGTCAGGCATCGCGGGTGACGGCTGTCATTCACCCGCAAGTTGTTGCGGTGCAAGGTGTTTCGTCGAACAAGGGAGGTACCGGGCGACGCCGGGCGCGGGGTATCCTTGGGACTCGTGGGTGCGCGCCCTCCGCCCTCCGGTCGCCCGCCGCGCACCACGTCCTTTACGCCGGCCTGCTTCGCGCTGGGTGCGAGGCGCCGGCGGCTTCGAGGAGAGCAGCATGGGCGTGATCGATCAGTTGCGTGAACTGCGCACATTCGGCGGCAAGCCGCGCACCACCGGCCTGGACGACGTCACCATCGAACGCATGGCGGCCCACGATCCGGCGCTGGGCACGGCGGTGGCCGAGGCGCTGGCGCGCCATCGCGAGTTGCGCAGCGAACTGGCCGACTTCCTGAAACTGGACGAGGCCGCGCAGCTAGCGCAGGCGCAGGCCGGCTTCGTCAATTTCTACCCCGACGATGCCGTCAACCCCTACCTGCCGGCGGCGGCGCGCGGGCCGTGGATCGTCACGCTCAAGGGCGCGGTGCTGCACGACAACGGCGGCTACGGCATGCTCGGCTTCGGCCACAACCCGCCGGCGATCCTGGCCGCGATGGCGCGCCCGCAGGTGATGGCCAACGTGATGTCGCCCAGCGTGTCGCAATGGCGCTTCAGCCGCGCCATGGACGCGGAGCTGGGCCACCGGCGCGGCGGCAATCCGTACGCGCGCTGCCTGTGCCTCAACTCCGGCTCCGAGTCGGTGACGCTGGCCTGCCGCATTGCCGACGTCAACGCCAGGCTGATGACCGACCCCGGCGCGCGCTACGCCGGCCGCACCATCAAGCGCGTGGCGGTGAAAGGCGCGTTCCACGGCCGCACCGACCGGCCGGCGCTGTACTCCGACTCCAGCCGCAAGGCCTACCAGCAGCACCTGGCCAGCTACCGGCACGAGGATTCGGTGCTCACCGTGGCGCCGTACGACGTGGCGCAACTGGAAAACGTGTTTGCCGACGCCGACCGGCACGGCTGGTTCATCGAGGCGATGTTCCTGGAGCCGGTGATGGGCGAGGGCGACCCCGGCCGCGCGGTAACGCCCGCGTTCTACGCCGCCGCGCGCGCGCTCACCGAGGCGCACGGCAGCCTGCTGCTGGTCGACTCGATCCAGGCCGGGCTGCGCGCGCACGGCGTGTTGTCCATCGTCGACTACCCCGGCTTCGAGCAGTTGCCGCCGCCGGACATGGAAACCTTTTCCAAGGCGCTCAACGCAGGCCAGTACCCGCTGTCGGTGCTGGCCGTCACCGAGCGCACCGGCGCGCTCTATCGCAAGGGCATCTACGGCAACACCATGACCGCCAACCCGCGCGCGCTGGACGTGGCGCTGGCCACGCTGGGCCTGCTTGGCGACGACGTGCGCCGCAACATCCGCGAGCGCGGCCGCGAGTTTCTCGACAAGCTCAACGCGCTCAAGGACGAGCTCGGCGGCGCGATCACCAAGGTGCAGGGCACCGGCCTGCTGTTTTCCTGCGAGCTGGCGCCGTCGTACAAGTGCTTCGGCGCCGGCTCCATCGAGGAGTACCTGCGCGAGCACGGCGTGGGCGTGATCCACGGCGGGGTCAATTCACTGCGCTTCACGCCGCATTTCAATGTCACCAGCGCCGAGGTGGACCTGGTGGTGGCCAAGGTGCGCCACGCCCTGCGTGAAGGCCCCCGCCTCGCCACGGAGGAGGCTGCCTGAGCCCGTCACGCGGCGGCGGTGGACAGCGCGGCGCAGCGCAGTACGGCACGCGCGTCAGGCTTTTCGCACGAGGCGGCGACGATCCACGGACCAGACTGGACGGGCCGGCAACCGCCGGTCACTTCGGAGGATCCAAGGATGTCGATCTCGCTTCGTGTACTTGCCGCCGGCATGGCGTTGGCATTTGCCGGCAGCACCCTCGCCGCCACTGCCAAAACCGACGCGCCGCCGGCCAAGCCCCGCACCGCGCAACAGCAGCGCATGGCCGACTGCAACAAGCGCGCCGCCGGCAAGAAGGGCGACGAGCGCAAGGCGTTCATGAGCAGCTGCCTCAGGAAAAAGGCCGACGCCACCCCTGCTGCCGCGCCCTGACCAACACCCGCCCCACGGCCCCGCGCCCGCGCCATCAAGGTGCGTGCGCGGGGCCGTCTTGGTTAAGCTCGATGGCCACCAGCCACCGGCAACGCCCATGACGATCACCGAAGTGCGGCACCCGCTGATCCAGCACAAGCTGGGCCTGATGCGCCACGCCGCCGTCAGCACCCGCGACTTTCGCGCGCTGGCCGCCGAGGTGGCCGCGCTGCTCACCTACGAGGCCACCAAGGACCTGGAAACCACCACGCACGAGATCCCCGGCTGGGCCGGGCCGGTGCAGGTGCGTCGCATCAAGGGCAAAAAGATCACCATCGTGCCGATCCTGCGCGCCGGCCTGGGCATGCTGCCCGGCGTGCTCGACCTGATCCCCTCGGCCAAGGTCAGCGTGGTCGGCATGCAGCGGGACGAGCACACGCTCAAGCCCAGCACCTACTACGAGAAACTCAGCGGCCCGATGGACCAGCGCATCGCCCTGATCGTGGACCCCATGCTGGCCACCGCCGGCACCCTCGTGGCCACCGTGGACACGCTCAAGGCCGCCGGCTGCACGCGCATCAAGGGCCTGTTCCTGGTGGCCGCGCCGGAAGGACTGCGCCGCATCGAGGCGGCCCATCCCGACGTGGAGATCTACACCGCCGCCATCGACGACCGCCTCAACGAGAACGGCTACATCCTGCCCGGCCTGGGCGACGCGGGCGACAAGATCTTTGGCACCAGGCAACTGTCGCCGAACGATTGACGCGTAGGAGCGCACCCTGTGCGCGATGCTCTTGCTTTCGAATCCCGCAAGAGCATCGCGCACAGGGTGCGCTCCTACGCACGGCGAAAGGCGTCGGTGGCCTCGATCAGCTCATGCACATTGCCCGGCTCGAACGCCGAGTGGCCGGCGTCCTGCACGATGCGCAGGTCGGCCTCGGGCCAGGCGCGGTGCAGGTCCCACGCGCTGCGCAGCGGGCACACCACGTCGTAGCGGCCCTGCACGATCACGGCGGGAATGTGGCGGATGCGATCCACGTTGCGCAGCAACTGGTCGTCGTGATCGAAAAAGCCGCCGTTGACGAAGTAGTGGCATTCGATGCGGGCAAACGCCAGCGCAAACTCGTCCTCGGCGCTGGACTGGATATGCGCGCTGTCCTGCCACAGAAAACTGGTGGCGCCCTCCCACACCGACCAGGCGCGCGCCGCCGCCACGCGGGTGGCCGGATCGGGGCTGGTGAGGCGGCGATGGTAGGCGCTGATCAGGTCGCCGCGCTCCACCTCGGGGATCGCCGCCAGGTAGGTTTCCCACGCATCCGGATACAGCGCGTCGCAGCCCTTCTGGTAGAACCACGCCAGCTCCCAGCGGCGCAGCATGAAGATGCCGCGCAGCACCAGCTCGGTGACCTTGTCCGGATGCGTCTGCGCATAGGCCAGCGCCAGGGTGGAGCCCCATGAACCGCCAAACACCTGCCAGCGGTCGATGCCCAGGTGCTGGCGCACGCGCTCGATGTCGGCCACCAGGTCCCAGGTGGTGTTGTCGGTCAATTCGGCGTGCGGCGTGGAACGGCCGCAGCCGCGCTGGTCGAACAGCACGATGCGGTAGACCGCCGGGTCAAAGAAGCGCCGGCACTTCGCATTGACCCCGCCGCCCGGGCCGCCGTGCAGAAACACCACCGGCTTGCCGTTCGGGTTGCCGCACTGCTCGTAGTACAGCGTGTGCAGCGCGGACACCGCGAGCATGCCCCGGTCGTAGGGTTCGATCTCGGGGTAAAGCGAACGGCGTTCAGACGACATGGCAACTCCCGCAGCGGTGATGGCGACCCCGCAGGCTACCACCGCGCGCCGCGTCGCCGCTCAGTCGTCGGCCATCAGCTTGCCGGGGTTGAGGATGCCGTTGGGGTCGAATGCGTGCCGCACGCCGCGCATCAGCGCGATCTCCGCCGCGCTGCGCGTGCTTTCCAGGTACGGGCGCTTGACCAGGCCGATGCCGTGCTCGGCGGAGATGCTGCCGCCATGGCGCTGCAGCGTCGCGGCCAGCAGCTTGGTGACGTGTTCGCACTGGGCGATGAACGCGTCCTCGTCCAGGCTGTCCGGGCGCAGCACGTTGATGTGCAGGTTGCCGTCGCCGATGTGGCCAAACCACACCACCTCGATGTCCGGATACTCGCGCGACAGCAGCGCCTGCATCTCGTGCAGGAACGCCGGCACCGCACTGATGCGCACCGACACGTCGTTCTTGTACGGCCGCCGCGACGCCAGGCTCTCGGTGATGCCCTCGCGCAGGCGCCACAACGCGGCCGCCTGGGTTTCGCTCTGCGCGATCACGCCGTCGCTGACCCAGCCCTGCTCCATCGCCGTCTCGAACGCGCCCAGCGCCGTTTCCTGCGCCAGCTCGTCCACCGCGTCGAACTCGGTGACCACGTAGTACGGATAGTCGCCGTCCACCGCGCGCTGCGCGCCGTGCGCCAGCACGTGGCCCAGCGCCACGTCGGTGAAAAACTCGAACGCCTGCAACGCAAGCCGCGACCGGAACAGCGCGAACACCTGCATCAGCGCGTCCATGTCCGGCAGCGCCAGCAGCATCACCTGCGACGGCGGCGGCGGCTCGGCCAGCTTCAGCGTGGCCTCGACCACGATGCCCAGCGTGCCCTCCGAGCCCACCAGCAGCTGGCGGAAATCGTAGCCGCTGGAGTTCTTGATGAGGCCGCGGTTGAGATCGAGCAGCTCGCCGTTGCCCGCCACCACCTTCAGCCCCGCGATCCACTCGCGCGTGTTGCCGTAGCGGATCACGCGGATGCCGCCGGCATTGGTGGCGATGTTGCCGCCGATGGAGCACGAGCCGCGCGCGGCGAAATCCACCGGATAGATCAGGTCGTGCTCCTGCGCCGCCTCGTGCACCTTCTGCAGGATGCAGCCCGGCTGCACGGTGAGCGTGCGGTCCACCGCGTTGAAATCGAGCACGCGGTTCATGCGCTCCAGGCTGAGCACCAGCTCGCCGTGCGCCGCCACCGCGCCGCCGGAAAGCCCGGTGCGGCCGCCGGACGGCACGATCGCCACCTGCTGCTCGTTGGCCCAGCGCACGATGCCCTGCACCTCCTCCACGCTGGCGGGCAGCGCGATGGCCAGCGGCGCGGGGGTCCAGCGACGCGTCCAGTCGCGACCGTAGTGCTCCAGTTCGGCCGGCGTGGTGAGCAGGCGCAGTTCGGGCAGTCGGGCGGCGAGCCCGGCAAGGCGGGAGTCAGTCATGGGCATTCCAGAAATGAACGATGAGCCTGCCAGCCCCGTACGGGGCTGTCCAGTGTTGCGGTGCGACAAAGGCACCGGATCGTGGCATTATATAGACGTCCATTCCGCCGTATAGACGTCCATTCGCCAAGGGGCTCACATGCAAACCTCGTTTCCCAAAGAAGACATCAAGGTACTGTTGCTGGAAGGCGTCAGCGCCACCGCGGTCGAACAATTCCACCGCGCCGGCTACAGCCAGGTCGAGCTGCATGCCAAGTCCCTGCCCGAAGCCGAGCTGAAGGAGCGCATCGCCGACGCCCACATCATCGGCCTGCGCTCGCGCACCCAGCTCACCGCCGACGTGCTCTCGCATGCCAAGCGCCTGATCGCGGTGGGCTGCTTCTGCATCGGCACCAACCAGGTCGACCTGGTGGAGGCGGCCAAGCTCGGCATTCCTGTGTTCAACGCGCCCTACTCCAACACGCGCAGCGTGGCCGAGCTGGTGGTGGCCGAGGCGATCATGTTGTTGCGCGGCATCCCGCACAAGAATGCGCAGTGCCACCTGGGCGGCTGGGACAAGTCGGCGGTGGGCAGCTACGAGGCGCGCGACAAGGTGCTGGGCATCATCGGCTACGGCCACATCGGCACGCAGACCGGCGTGCTGGCCGAGAGCATGGGCATGCGCGTGATCTACCACGACATCGAGGCCAAGCTGGCGATGGGCAACGCCCGCGCCGCCGCCAGCCTGGAGGACCTGCTGGAGCGCTCGGACGTGGTCACCCTGCACGTACCCGAGACGCCCTCCACCAAGATGATGTTCGGCCGCGAGCAGATCGAAAAGATGCGCCCCGGCGCCATGCTGATCAACGCCTCGCGCGGCAGCGTGGTGGACATCGAGGCGCTGGCCGACGCGATCAAGCGCAAGCACCTGGCCGGCGCCGCCGTTGACGTGTTTCCGGTGGAACCCAAGGCCAATGGCGATGCGTTCGTGTCGCCGCTGGTGGGCCTGGACAACGTCATCCTCACCCCGCACATCGGCGGCAGCACGCTGGAGGCGCAGGAGAACATCGGCGTGGAAGTGTCCAGCAAGCTGATCCGCTACAGCGACAACGGCTCCACCCTCTCGGCGGTGAACTTCCCCGAGGTGAGCCTGCCCGAGCATCCGCAGAGCCGCCGCCTGCTGCACATCCACCGCAACGTGCCGGGCATCCTGTCGCGCATCAACGAGGCGTTCTCCGGCGAGAACGTCAACATCAACGCGCAGTTCCTGCAGACCGATCCGCAGGTGGGCTACGTGGTGATCGACGTCTCCGCCGACGAGGCGCAGGCCAACGCGCTGAAGGCCAAGCTGGCCGCCATCCCCGGCACGCTGCGCACGCGCATCCTGTACTGAGGCGTGCCTTTGCGTGCGGGCTTTTGCGCCCTCTCCCTCGCTTGACGGGGGAGAAGGCCGGGAAGAGAGGGCGCGATTTGCCGTGGCTTCTCGAAAGCGGCTTCAGCTCCCACAGATGCAGGATTTTCGCGTGATGCAGGAGCGCACCTTGTGCGCGATGCTCTTCGTCACGGAACCAAGAGCATCGCGCACAAGGTGCGCTCCTACAGGTCGGCGGCGGTGGGTGTGGGAGCGACTTCACCTGAAGAAGGAGCATCGCGGCTGAAGCCGCTCCCGCATTTCGGACACGCGGAAACGACAACGGCACCCTCGGGTGCCGTTGTCGTTTCTGAATGATTGGTCGGGGCGGCGAGATTCGAACTCGCGACCACTACACCCCCAGCGTAGTGCGCTACCAGGCTGCGCTACGCCCCGACGGAAACGGGATTCTAGCAGCTTTGCCGGCGTTGTCGGAAGCGTTTCGTTCAGCGCCGCAGCAGCGCCAGGACTTCTTCCAGCTCCATCCGCACCTGGCGCACGATCTGGTGCGACAGGCTGGCCTCCACGCGTGCCTGCGGCCCTTCGAGCCGGGCGCGGGCGCCGGTGATGGTGAAGCCCTCTTCGTACAGCAGCGAGCGGATCTGGCGGATCATCAGCACGTCATGGCGCTGGTAATAGCGGCGGTTGCCGCGGCGCTTGACGGGGTTGAGCGCGGGAAACTCCTGCTCCCAGTACCGCAGCACGTGCGGCTTCACCCCGCAAAGCTCGCCCACTTCACCAATGGTGAAATAGCGCTTTGCCGGGATGGCGGGCAGCTCGGTGTTATTCCCCTGATCCAGCATAACTCTCGACTCTCACCTTGAGCTTCTGTCCAGGCCGGAACGTCACCACGCGCCGCGCGGAGATGGGAATCTCCTCGCCGGTCTTCGGGTTGCGCCCCGGCCGCTGGTTCTTCAGGCGCAGGTCGAAATTGCCGAAACCGGACAACTTCACCTGCTCGCCGTTTTCCAGCGCCTCGCGGACGACCTCGAAGTAGGCATCCACGAATTCCTTCGCTTCACGCTTGTTGAGCCCCACGTCGAGGAAAAGCCGCTCGGCCATTTCCGCCTTGGTCAGCGCCATCTCATCCTCGCAACCTTGCCCCGCATTTCTGTTCCAGTGCGGCGATCGCCTCGCGTACGAAGCGGTCCGCGTCATCGTCGGTAAGCGTGCGTGAAGCGTCCTGTAAAATCAAGCCCATAGCCAGGCTTTTTCGGCCTTCCTCGACACCCTTTCCGCTGTAACGATCAAACAGCACGAGCGATTTCAGCACGCCGCCCAACGCCTCGCGCACGGCCTGCTCCACCTGCGCCCAGCGCACCGCCTCGGGCAGTTCCACGGCGATGTCGCGGCGCACCGTGGGGAAGCGCGGCACCGCTGCGGCCCGGGGCAGGCGGCGCTGCAGCAAGGGCGCCAGCGCCAGCTCCAGCACATGCACGTCCGGCCCCAGGTCCAGCGCCTTGGCCAACTGCGGATGCAGCGCGCCAAGGTAGCCCACCGTCTCGCCGTCGCGCACCACGCGCGCGCCGCGTCCCGGATGCAGCCAGGCGGGCAAGGCATCGGCGTGCAGCGACCAGCGCCCGGGCTCGCCGCCCCAGGCCAGCAGGGCATCCAGTTCGCCCTTGAGATCGAAGAAGTCATAGGGACGCCCGGTCTGCGCCCATTGCTCGGCGCGCGCGTTGCCGCAGGCCACCAGCGCCAGGCTGGGCGTTTCCACCGGCGGGTCGCCGGCGGCGAACACGCGCGCCACCTCGAACAACCGCACGCGGTCCTGCTGGCGTGCGCGGTTGTGGCGCAACGCCTCGACCAGGCCGGGCAGCAGCGAGGGACGCATCACCGCCAGATCCGCCGACAGCGGGTTGGCCAGCGGCACCAGGTCGTGCGCATGCCCCCAGCGCGCCAGCAGTTCGGCGCTGACGAAGGACAGGTTTACCGCCTCGAACCAGCCACGCGCGGCCAGTTGCTCGCGCAGCGGCAACTCGCCGATGCGCGCCTCCGGCTCCGGCACCAGCGCCAGCGCGCCATCGGGCGTGCGGGTGGGGATGCGGTCGTAGCCGTGGACGCGGGCGACCTCCTCGATCAGGTCCTCCTCGCGCTCGATGTCGAAGCGGCTGCTGGGCGCGGTGATGCGCCAGCCCTCGGCATCGGCCTGCACGGCCATGCCCAGCGCGGTGAAGATGCGCGCCACCTCGTCGTCGGACACGACCACGCCCAGCACGCGGGCCAGGCGGGCGCGGCGCAGCGCCACCGTGGCCGGCGCAGGCAGGTCGGCCGGGTTCTCGGCCACCAGCACGGGACCGGCCTGGCCGCCGGCGATCGCCAGCAGCAGCTCGGTGGCGCGCTCCAGCGCGCGACGCGGCAGCGCCGGATCGACACCGCGCTCGAAGCGGTGCGAGGCATCGGTGTGCAGGCCGAGCTTGCGCGCGCGCCCCATGATCGCGGCGGGCGCGAAATGCGCGGCCTCCAGCAGGATGTTGCGGGTGCCGTCGGTGACGCGCGAGTCGAAACCGCCCATCACACCGGCCACCGCCAGCGCCTTGTGCTCGTCGGCGATCAGCACGAAGCCCTCGTCCAGCGTCGCCTCGTTGCCGTCGAGCAGCTTCAGCGTCTCGCCGGCGCGCGCATGGCGCACCACGATGTCGCCCTGCAGGATGTCGTTGTCGAACGCATGCAGCGGCTGGCCCAGCTCCAGCATCACGTAGTTGGTGACGTCCACCACCGCGCTGATCGGGCGCAGGCCGGCGCGACGCAGGCGCTCGGCCAGCCACAGCGGCGAGCGCGCGGAGGCGTCGATGCCCTCGATGATGCGTCCCAGGTAGCGCGGCGCGTCCTTGCCGGCCTCCAGACGGATGCCGCGCGTCGCGGTGGCCGTCACCGCCACCGCGTTCTGCGCAGGTACCTTCACGGCACTGCCGAACAGCGCGGCCACGTCGTGCGCCAGGCCGACCAGGCCCAGGCAATCGGGGCGGTTCGGGGTGAGTTTCAGCTCGAAGCTGGCATCGGGCAGGCCGAGGAAGGTGGCCAGCGACTGGCCCACCGGCGCGTCCAGCGGCAGTTCCAGCAGGCCGGACGCATCGGCGTCGACGCCCAGTTCCTTGGCCGAGCACAGCATGCCGAACGACTCCACGCCACGCAGCTTGGCCGCCTTGATCGCGATGCCGCCAGGCAGGTTGGCGCCCACCATGGCCAGCGGCACCTTGATGCCGACGCGGGCATTCGGCGCGCCGCAGACGATCTGCAGCGGTTCGCCCTGCCCCGCGTCCACCTTGCACACTTGCAGCCGGTCGGCCTGAGGATGCTTTTCGGCCGCCACGATCTGGGCCACCACCACGCCGTCCAGCCCCTCGCCCAGCGGCGTGAGCTCTTCCACTTCCAGCCCGGCCATGGTCAAGGCGTGCGCCAGCGCAGCGCGGTCGGCCTTCACGTCCACCAGTTCACGCAGCCAGTTTTCGGAGAATTTCATGGTTTGAATTCCGGGAATGGGCAATGGGGAATAGAGAATGGGAATAGCCAAAGGCATGGCGCCAGCGCCGCTTTTGCTATCCCCTGTTCCCCATTCCCTATTCTCTTGGGTCAGGCAAACTGCCTGAGGAACCGCAGGTCGTTCTCGAAGAACGCGCGCAGGTCGGCGACGCCGTAGCGCAGCATGGCGAAGCGTTCGACGCCCAGGCCGAAGGCGAAGCCGGTGTAGCGCTCCGGGTCGATGCCGCAGTTTTTCAGCACGTTCGGGTGCACCATGCCGCAGCCGAGCACCTCCAGCCAGCGGCTCTGGCCGTCGTCGGTTTCCCAGCGGATGTCCACCTCGGCCGAGGGCTCGGTGAAGGGGAAGTAGCTGGGGCGGAAGCGCATCTCGAAATCGCGCTCGAAGAACGCGCGGATGAACTCGGCCAGGGTGCCCTTCAGGTCGGCGAAGCTGGAGGTCTCGTCGACCAGCAGGCCCTCGATCTGGTGGAACATCGGCGAGTGGGTCTGGTCCGAGTCGCTGCGGTAGACCTTGCCCGGCGCGATGATGCGGATCGGCGGCTGGCGCCCGGCCATGGTGCGGATCTGCACCGGCGAGGTATGCGTGCGCAGCAGCCGGCCGTCGCCGAAATAGAAGGTGTCGTGCATCGCCCGCGCCGGGTGGTGCGGCGGGAAGTTCAGCGCCTCGAAGTTGTGCCAGTCGTCCTCAATCTCCGGGCCCTCGGCGCGCTGGTAGCCCAGGCGGGCGAAGATGCCGGCGATGCGCTCGAGCGCGCGGGTGATCGGATGGATGCCGCCGCGCTCGCCGTCACGGCCGGGCAGCGTGATGTCGATGGTCTCCGAACCCAGGCGGCGATCGAGCTCGGCCTGCTCCAGCACGGTCTTGCGCGCGGCCAGCGCATCGGTGAGGCGCTGCTTGACCACGTTGACCTCGGCGCCGCGCGCCTTGCGCTCGTCCGGCGCCAGCGCGCCCAGCGACTTCAGCGCGGCGGTGACGATGCCGCTTTTGCCCAGCAGGCCCACGCGCAGCGCGTCGAGCGCCTCCAGCGTGTCGGCCCTGTCGATATCGGCCAGCGCCTGCGTGGCGCGGCGGTCGAGGTCATCCATCGGTACGATTCCGGTACATGCTCGGGAATCGGGACCGGACGCGGGGCTGCCGGAAAGCACGTTTTGCGCCTTTCCGGATGCCGGGTCGCGAATCCCGCCAAAAAAAAAACGGGGAGAAGGCGACGGCCTTCTCCCCGCTTGCTTTACATCATATCGTGCTGGCGCCGCAGCGCCCGACGATCAAGCAGCCAGACCGGCCTTCGCTTTCTCGGCGATCGCGCCAAACGCCTTGATGTCGTGCACGGCGATGTCCGCCAGGACCTTGCGATCCACCGTGACGCCGGCCTTGGCAAGGCCATTGATCAGGCGGCTGTAGGACAGGCCGAACATGCGCGCGGCAGCGTTGATGCGCACGATCCACAGCGCACGGAACTGGCGCTTGCGCTGCTTGCGGCCGATGTACGCGTACTGGCCGGCCTTGATGACGGCCTGGTTCGCTACGCGGAAGACCTTGCGACGGGCGTTGTAGTAGCCCTTGGCGCGGCCGATGATTTTCTTGTGACGACGACGGGCGGTGACGCCACGCTTTACACGAGCCATGGTTTATCTCCTCGCCAGTCAGTACGGCAGCATGCGGGCCACACCCGGGGCGTCGCACGCCTTCAGGTGGTTCTTGGCGCGCAGGCCGCGCTTCAGCTTGGTCGACTTCTTGGTCAGGATGTGCGACCGGAAGGCGTGACCACACTTGATTTTGCCCGACGCGGTCTTGCGAAAGCGCTTCGCCGCCGCCCGGTTGGTCTTGATCTTGGGCATGTGATGCTCCTTGGGATGGGGAAAAACCCCGTTTCTGACTGATCTGGCGGCAGCGAGGGGCTGCGCTTTCCGTCCTGCCATGATCGGTACACGACCCATCCAGGCGGGTCGAACCGGCGATTATACGGGCTTGCCACCCCGGATACCAGTAGGAGCGCACCTTGTGCGCGATGCTTTCCGCCGCGTGGCAAAAAGCGATCGCGCACAGGGTGCGCTCCTACGGGGGACGCGCCGGGATTACTTCTTTTTCGGGCCGATCATCATGATCATCTGGCGGCCTTCCAGGCGCGGGTAGGACTCCACCTGGCCGTTGTCGCCGATGTCCTCCTGGATCTTGCGCGCCAGGTTCTGGCCCAGGTCCTGGTGCGACATCTCGCGGCCACGGAAGCGGATGGTGACCTTGACCTTGTCACCCTCCTCCAGGAACCGGAACATGTTGCGCAGCTTGATCTGGTAGTCGCCCACGTCGGTGACGGGGCGGAACTTGACTTCCTTGATCTCGACCTGCTTTTGCTTCTTCTTGGCGGCCTGCGCCTTCTTCTGGGCCTCGAACTTGAACTTGCCGTAGTCCATGATGCGGCACACCGGCGGATCGCCGTTGGGCTGGATCTCGACCAGGTCAAGGCCGGCCTCCTGCGCCAGGTTCAATGCCTCGTCGCGGCTCAGGATGCCAAGCTGCTCGGAGTCCACGCCAATGACGCGCACCCGCGGCACCCGGATTTCCAGGTTGCGACGATTGCCCTTGTTGTCGGTGGTTGCGATACCACGATCCTCCAGAAGAAGTGATGATCAGACCGCCGGCGCTCAGCGCCGTGTCTCGGTCTCCAGTCGCTCGATGAAGTCGGCCAGCGGCATGCTGCCCAGGTCCTCGCCGGAACGGGTACGCACAGAAACCGTCCCCGTCTCCTTTTCGCGGTCGCCGACCACGAGCAGGTAAGGCACTTTCTGCAACGTATGTTCGCGGATTTTATAGCCGACTTTCTCGTTGCGCAAATCCGCCTGCACCCGGAAACCTTTGTCGACAAGGGCTTGCGTGACCTCGCGCACGTAGCCGGCCTGGGCGTCGGTGATGCTGAACACCGCTGCCTGCACCGGCGCCAGCCAGGTCGGCAGCAGGCCGGCGTGGTGCTCGATCAGGATGCCGATGAAGCGCTCCATCGAGCCGACGATGGCCCGGTGCAGCATCACCGGATGGCGCTTGTGCGAGTGTTCGTCGATGTATTCGGCGCCCAGGCGCTCGGTCATCATGAAATCCACCTGCATGGTGCCGACCTGCCAGTCGCGGCCGATCGAGTCGCGCATGTGGTACTCGATCTTGGGGCCGTAGAAGGCGCCCTCGCCCGGCAGCTCGGTCCAGGTCACGCCGGCGGCGGACAAGGCGCCGCGCAGCGCGGCCTCGGCGCGATCCCACACCGCGTCGTCACCGATGCGCTTGTCCGGGCGCAGCGCCAGCGCCACCTCGATGTTGTCGAAGCCGAAGTCGGCATAGACCTGCATCGCCTGCGCATGGAAGGCGGTCACCTCCGCCTCGATCTGCTCGGGCGTGCAGAAGATGTGGCCGTCGTCCTGGGTGAACGCGCGCACGCGCATGATGCCGTGCAGCGCGCCGGACGGCTCGTTGCGGTGGCAGCCGCCGAATTCGCCGTAGCGGATCGGCAGCTCCTTGTAGCTGTGCAGGCCGGTGTTGAACACCTGGATATGACCCGGGCAGTTCATCGGCTTGAGCGCGAAGCTGTGCTTCTCCGACTCGGTGAAGAACATGTTTTCCTGGTAGTTGTCCCAGTGGCCGGACTTCTTCCACAGCGACACGTCCAGCACCTGCGGGCAGCGCACCTCCTGGTAGCCGCTCTTGCGGTACACGCCGCGCATGTACTGCTCCACCTGCTGCCAGATCGCCCAGCCGTTGGGGTGCCAGAACACCATGCCGGGGCTTTCTTCCTGCTGGTGGAACAGGTCCAGCTGCTTGCCGATCTTGCGGTGGTCGCGCTTCTCGGCCTCTTCCAGCTGGAACAGATAGGCCTTGAGGTCCTTGTCGTTGAGCCAGGCGGTGCCGTAGATGCGGCTGAGCATCGCGTTGTTGCTGTCGCCGCGCCAGTAGGCGCCGGCCACCTTCATCAGCTTGAACGAATGCAGCTTGCCGGTGTTGGGCACGTGCGGGCCGCGGCACAGGTCGGTGAACTCGCCCTGCGAATACAGCGAGAGATCCTCGTTGGCGGGGATGCCCTCGATGATCTCGGCCTTGTAGTTCTCGCCCAGGCCACGGAAGAACGCCACCGCCTCGTCACGCGACTTCACGCTGCGCGTCACCGGCAACTGCTCGGCGACGATCTTGCGCATCTCGTCCTCGATCGCGGGCAGGTCCTCGGGCGTGAACGGGCGCTCGTAGGCAAAGTCGTAATAGAAGCCGTTGTCGATCACCGGGCCGATGGTCACCTGCGCGCCGGGAAACAGCCGCTGCACCGCCTGCCCCATCAGGTGCGCGGTGGAGTGGCGCAGGATCTCCAGCGCCTCGGGGCTCTTCTCGGTGATGATCTGCAGGCTGGCGTCGTGTTCGATCGGGAAGCTGGCATCCACCAGCTTGCCGTCCACCTTGCCGGCCAGGGTGGCCTTGGCCAGGCCGGCGCCGATGGAGGCGGCCACGTCCTGCACGGACACGGGGTGGTCGAACGGTTTTTTGCTGCCGTCGGGTAGCGTGATCTCAATCATGGGTAGCACCTGGACCCGCAAGGCGGGCCGAAAAGCGAAGTATGACCGCAAGGCGCGTTGGCCGGGGACGGGCGGCACGCACGAAAAAGGGCGCAAAGCGCGCCCTTCCGGTCAAGCCTTGCGGATGGCATCAGTGGAAAGCGGGGGTAGTGTCCATGTCGCACACTCGACCGGCGGTTACCCGCAGGCCACCATGGCAGGCTCAAGGGAGCGAAAAAGTTACTTCGCGCCCGAACAGGTGTCAACGCGAGGTGTCCGCGCCGTCCGCCGCCCAGGCCGCCACCAGGCCGGGATGCGCCCGCACCCAGGCCCGCGCGTTGGCCTCGGCGTCGGCGTGCGGTTGCCGGTCGGCCATCATCACTTGCTGCATCTGGGCCGGTGTCCAGCGAAAACCGTCCAGCAGGGCGAACGCGCCGGGACTGTCCTGCTGCAGGCCCTGGCGCGCCAGGGTGTCGATGTCCTCGGCGCCGCCAAAGCTGCCCTTGGGGTCGGCCAGGTATTTGAGCTTCCAGCGCGTCCACATCCAGTGCGGCGTCCAGCCGGTCACCACGATCCACTCGCCCCGCTCGATGGCGCTTTCCAGCGCGGCGGCCATGCTGGCGGCGCTGCCTTCGACCAGGGCCAGCGGCAGGCGGTAGGTACGGATGGCCTTGCGCGTGATGCCCATCTCGCCCGTGTCGGGGTCGATGCCGACGATGCGCCGGCCGAACTGCCCGGCATGCGTGGCCAGCTCGTCGATGGCGTCGATCGTCACGTACTGGGGCACCACCAGGCCGATGCGCGCGCCGGAGAGGTTGGGCCCGAGGTTGGCCAGCCGGGCATGGGTGCGAGCGTAGTACACGGCGTGCGTGCTGGGCAGCCAGGCGCAGACGGTGGCGTCGGCGTCGCCCTGGGCGAGCGCCATGTACATCGAGGCGCCCGTGTAGGCTTGCGTCCTCACCTCGAAACCGCGTTGCTCCAGCGCCGCCTTGACCACGTTGGTGGCGGCCACGCAGCTGTCCCACGCCACGTAGGCCAGCGTTACCCCGGGCGAGGGCGCCGCCGAGGGTGCGCAGCCGCAGGTGGCGGCCGCGATGGCCCCCAGCATCATCGCCAAGCCAAGCCGGAGCGTCTTGTCGATCATGGAATCCTCTCCTGGAACGACGGCGAGCCGACCCTCAGTGTAAAGCGATCGCCGGCGCGGGGTGGCCGCTAGAATGGAGGGCCGCTCCAAGCTCGGACTTTCCCATGCGCATCCTGGTTACCGGCTCGGCCGGCTTCATCGGCGCCGCCCTGGCGCAGCGGCTGCTGGACCGTGGCGACGAGGTGTGCGGCTTCGACAACCACAACGACTACTACGACCCGGCACTGAAGGAAGCGCGGCTGGCGCGTTTTGCCGATCACCCGAACTACACCCACCGACGCGCCGACCTGGCCGACGCCGCCGCGGTGGACCAGGCCTTTGCCGCGTTCCAGCCGCAGCGCGTGGTGAACCTGGCCGCGCAGGCCGGCGTGCGCTACTCGCTGCAAAACCCGCGCGCCTACGTGCAGAGCAACCTGGTGGGCTTCGTCAACGTGCTGGAGGCCTGCCGCCATGGCGGCGTGCAACACCTGGTCTACGCCTCGTCCAGCTCGGTCTACGGCGCCAACCGCAAGATGCCGTTTGCGTTGCAGGATGCGGTCGACCACCCGGTGAGCCTGTACGCGGCCAGCAAGAAGGCCAACGAGCTGATGGCGCACACCTACAGCCATCTCTACGGCCTGCCCACCACGGGGCTGCGTTTCTTTACCGTCTACGGGCCGTGGGGCCGGCCGGACATGTCGCCCATGCTGTTTGCCGACCGCATCAGCCGGGGCCAGCCCATCGACGTGTTCAACCACGGCCACCACAGCCGCGACTTCACCTACATCGACGACATCGTCGAGGGCGTGATCCGCACGCTCGACCACCCGGCCACGCCCGATCCCGACTACGACGCCGAACACCCCGACCCGGCCACGTCGAGCGCGCCCTACCGCGTCTACAACATCGGCAACGACCAGCCCGTGCAGCTGATGCGCTTCATCGAGCTGCTGGAGCAGCACCTGGGCCGCACGGCGGAAAAAAACCTGCTGCCGATGCAGCCCGGCGACGTGGCCGACACCTGGGCCGACGTATCGGCGCTGCGCCACGACGTGGGCTACGCGCCATCCACCTCCATCGAGGATGGCGTGGCGCGCTTCGTGGCCTGGTATCGCGCGTACTACGCGCAGGATGGCGCTAGAAGTAATAGCCCAGGTTGATGTTGAAGCGGTGCTCCACCTCGCCGTCGCCGGCCATGCTGCCGCCGATGAACGGCTGGTTGCGGGCGGTGACGAAGTCGAAATAGGTGAACAGCCCGCCCGCCTCCAGCGACATGCCGGTGATGTTCATCCAGGTGTGCGGCAGCTGGCCGGACTTGCGGTTCACCAGCGAGTAGTCGTTGTAGAAGGTCAGCGCGGTGACCGGCCCCCACGACACCGGCAGCCGGTAGGCGACGTTGCCGGTCCAGCTGTGCGCCTTGGCGGCGATGGAGTCGTAGAAATCGTACGCGCCCACCGCCAGGCGATCGGCGCCGCCATCGACGTGATAGGCATAGCGCGCCGCCTGCAACTGCACGTTCCAGCGGCCCAGGTCGGCGTTCGCGTGCAGCGCCTCGGCGTCGTAGTGGCCCACGCGCCGCGTGCTGCTTTCCAGGCTGCCGCGCAGCGCCGAGGCGCCCACTTCCACCGCGTTGCCTGCGCCCGGATGGAAGGTGTAGCCCACCCGTGCCGCGCCGGTGTCGGCCACCCCGATCGGATGCTGCGGATCGTCGCCGTTGCCCTCGCCGGGCCCGCGCCAGCCCACCACGTTGTAGGTGTAGCTGTCGGCACGGTTGCCGACGAAGCCGTCCACGCCGCCCATCGAGTCGTTCTTGAAGAAGCCGAGCTGCACGTTCCAGTCGTCGCCGCCGTGCGCGTACAGCGCGCCCGCCTGGTAGCTGTCCTCCAGCCCCAGGTAGTAGTTGGAGCTGAAGAAATAGCTGTGCGAGTCGAACGGCTGGTTGCCGAACGGCACCCGCGTGATGCCGAGCTGGCCTTCGTCCTCGCCGCTGAACTTGTAGCCGACCCAGGCGTGGTGGATCGCGCCCATGTACTGGAACCAGCGGTACTGGGCGGACAGCTCCACGTTGCCGATCGCGCCGTTGAGGTCGAGCCGGAAGATGTCGAAATCCATGTCGCCCCGGCGCTTGCGGTTGCCCTCGCTGTAGCCCTCGCGGCTGTACTGGAAGCGCACCGCGCCGCCCAGCTTGATGCCGTCCGCCGACGCCTTGGCGGCGGGTTTGCGGCTGTCGGCGTCTGCGGTGGTTTCATCGGCGGTGGCCACGACGGAAGTGTCGGCGCCGGTTGCAGGTGCGACATCCGGGGCCTTGGCGGGAGCCGGCGCGTCCGCCTGTGCCTGGCGTTGTTCGAGCTGGTCCAGCTTCTGCTGCATGGCGGCGATCTGCGCGCGCATGGCGGCGATCTCGGCGGCCTCGTCCTGACGGCTTGCGTCGGCCTGCTGCGGCACGGCGTGGGCCGGCATCGAAAGGCCGGCGACAGCAACGGCGACGGCGAGCGCCAGTGGCTTGAAGTTCATCGAATGCGTCCTCCTTCGTGGAAAGCGGCCGCAGTTGCCCGCGCCGCCCGATCGGGCGGCGGACAAACCAGGCGGTCGCATGGCTGCGTAGGAGCGGGTCGAGGTCACTGGGCCGGCGTACCGTACACCCAGGCGTCGACCTGTTGCGGGTGGGCCTTCACCCAGGCCAGGGCATTGGCGGTGGCATCGGCGCCCTGCGCCTGGTCGGCGGCCATCACCTGCTGCATGTCCTCGGGCGTCCAGTGGAACCCGTCGAGCACGCGCCAGGCGGTCGGCATGTCCTGCTTGAGGCCCTTGCGCGCAAGGGTGTCGATGTCCTCGGCGCCGCCGAACGTGCCCTTGGGGTCGGCCAGGTATTTCAGCTGCCAGCGCGCCCACATCCAGTGCGGCGTCCAGCCGGTCACCACGACCCACTGCTGGTTGTCGATGGCGTTCTTCAGCGCGGCGGTCATGGTGGCGTCGCTGCCGTCGACCAGCTTCAGCGGCAGCTGGTAGTCGTCGATGGCCTTGTGCGCGATGTCCATCTCGCCGGCGCCCGGATCGATGCCGATGATCTGGCCCTGGAACTTGTCGGCGCTGGCGGCAAGCTGGTCGATCGAGTCGACCGTGACGTAGTCGGGCACGACCAGGCCGATCTTGGTGCCGGTCATGTTGGGGCCGAGGTTGTCGAGCTTGTCCTTGGTGCGTGCGTAGTAGTTGGCGTGGGTGCTGGGCAGCCACGCGCACACGGTGGCGTCGGCATCGCCCTGGGCCAGCGCGGAGTACATCGCCGCGCCGCTCACCGACAAGGCCTCGACCTTGTAGCCCTGTTGTTCGAGCACGGACTGCACCACGTGGGTGGCCGCGGTGCAGCTGGCCCATTCCACGTAGGCCAGCTTGATGGTCTTGCCGGCGGCCGGCGCGCTGGCGGTGGCGCCGTCCGGCGACGAGCCTTCCTGGCCGGACGACGAACAGGCGGCGAGCGCCACGGCGGCAAGCGCGCCGACGATGGCCGCGCGCAGGCGATTCGGATGGGTTTGCATGAGATTCTCCCTTGGCTGTGCCGCGATCACTTCGCGGCCTTGGCGGACGGATGGCGCCCGATACGCTGGGTGATCCGGTCCAGGATCATGGCGAGGATGACGATGGCGATGCCGGCCTCGAAGCCCTTGCCGGGCTCCAGTCGCTGGATCGCGCGCCATACCTCGCCACCGAGGCCGCCGGCGCCGATCATGGCGGCGATCACCACCATCGACAGCGACAGCATGATGGTCTGGTTGACGCCGGCCATGATGGTCGGCACCGCCATCGGCAGCTGCACCTTGAACAGCTTCTGGCGTCGGGTGGAGCCGAACGCGTCGGCGGCCTCGATCAGGTCCTTCGGCACCTGGCGGATGCCCAGCGCGGTGAGCCTGATGGTCGGCGGCGTGGCAAAGATCACCGTGGCCACGCTGGCCGACACCGCGCCCAGGCCGAAGAACGGGATCGCCGGGATCAGGTACACGAACGCCGGCATGGTCTGCATGAAGTCGAGGATCGGCATCACCACGCGCGAGGCGCGCGTGCTGAGCGCGGCGAGGATGCCCAGCGGCAAGCCGATCGCCACGGCGATCAGGGTGGAGATCAGCACCAGGGTGAAGGTTTCCACCGTGGCCGACCACAGCCGGAGGTTCCACAGCAACAGCAGGCCGAGCGCGCTGCCCAGCGCCACGCGCCAGCCGGCGGCACGCCAGGCCAGCAACGCCACGGCGGCGATCAGCAGCCACGGCGGCAACCACAGCAGGCCGTGCACCATGCCGTCGATCAGGATCGAGATGCCGTGGCTGAAGGCCTTGGTGATGAAAGCGATGTGCGCGGTGAGCCAGTCCAGCGCGACGTCGATGCCGTGCGCCAGCGGCAGTTTGGGAATGACGGGAATCATGCGTTGGCGCTCCTTTCGGCGGGGGCGGCGGGTGCGTCCGCGCGGCTTTGCGCCAGCGCGTTGATCACGCGCGGACGGGTGACCACGCCCAGCAATTTGCGCTGCTCGTCCACCACCGGCAGGCGGTAGGGCCACTCGGCCATGAGATTGATGATGTCGGTGAGCGGCGTGTCCGGGTCCAGCGTCGGCGCGTCGCGCTGGATCAGCTCGACGATGCTCTGGCGTCCCTCGCGCACGGCCGCGTCCAGCGCATCGAGCGTGATCGAGCCGACCAGGGTGTGGTCGCGCTCCACCACCAGCAGGCTGGTGTCGCTGCCTTCGGTCATCTTGCGCAGCACGGTGCGCGGGCCGTCCTGCGGATGCGCCAGCTCGCGCGCGCGGCCCATCACCGAGCGCGCGGTGAGCACGCGCGACATGTCCACGTTCTCCACGAAGCGCTCGACGTAGGCATTCGCCGGATGGTTGAGGATCTCCTCCGGCGTGCCGACCTGCACCACGCGCCCGTCCTTCATCAGCACGATGCGGTCGCCGATCTGCAGCGCCTCGTCCAGGTCGTGGGTGATGAAGACGATGGTCTTCTTCATGCGTCGCTGCAGCGAGGCCAGCTCCTGCTGCATGTCACGGCGGATCAGCGGATCGAGCGCGCTGAACGCCTCGTCCATCAGCAGGATGTCCGACTTCACCGCCAGCGCGCGGGCCAGCCCCACGCGCTGCTGCATGCCGCCGCTGAGCTGGGCGGGAAGCGCATCCTCCCAGCCCTTCAGGCCGACCAGCTCCAGCGCCTCGACGGCGCGCGCGCGGCGCTCATCCGGCGCCACGCCCTGCACTTCCAGCCCGTAGGCCGCGTTGTCCGCCACGCTGCGGTGGGGGAACAGCGCGAAATGCTGGAACACCATGCTGATCTTGCGCCGGCGGAAATCGAGCAATCGCTCGCGATCGTGGCGGGTGACGTCCTCGCCATCGACAAAGATGCTGCCGCGGCTCGGCACGTTGAGAAGGTTGAGGCAGCGCAGCAGCGTGGACTTGCCGCTGCCGCTGAGGCCCATGATGACGAGCAGTTCGCCTTCCTCCACGTCGAAGGAAACGTCGGCGATGCCGACCGCGTGCCCGGTCTTGCGGATCTCCGCGTTGCTCTTGCCTGCGTCGAGCAGGCGCAACGCCTGTTCCGGATGTGGTCCAAAGACCTTGGTGAGATGTTCTACCCTGATTTTCTGCATGGCTCCTTTGCCTGTCGGGGGCGCCACGGCGACCCGCAGGGTCGCGCGACCGCGCTTCGCATGAAGCGCCGGGCAAACACTGGGCAAGGAGAGACCGAGGGTCGAGGGCATGCACCGCACGCCGGCCCAGGCTTGGAAGAAATGAAACGGCGGCCAGTATAGCCGACCGGGCGATCTATCTCAAATCACGGCCGTCCGCAAGTGCCCCGGAGCCGTGCCAAAAGCGCGCATTCAAGCCTCACTCAGCCAGCCGCCAGCTGTCCGCAAGGCGAGGCGGGACTAAAGAGGCCAGGGGCACCTTGACCGCGGCGCAGGCGGTCAGAACGGCTTGGCCAGCACCAGCCAGATCACGCCCAGCAGCAGCAGCACGGGCAGCTCGTTGATCCAGCGCAGGGCCCGCGCCGACGGCAGCACGCCGCCGGCCGCCTTGCGCTTGAGCGCGCGCCCGGCCCAGATGAAATACGCCAGCAGCACGACCACCAGGGTCAGCTTGGCGTCGATCCAGTGCGTGCCCGCGGTCACGTGCGGCAGCGCGGTCGGAAACACCCGCCAGCCCTGCCACAGGAGCAGGCCGAACACGAACGCCATGCCGAACATGTTGTGGCCGAACGTGTACAGCCGCCGCCCCATCAACTGCAGCCGCGCCTGCACCGCCGGCTCGTTCGCCGTCTCGGCCAGGTTCACCAGGATGCGCGGCAGGTAGAACACGGTCGCCATCCAGGCGATCACGAACAGCAGGTGAAACGACTTGATCCAGAGATAGGTCATCGCGGCGTGCCCTCAGAGCTTGTGAATCCATCACCTGCGTGACCGATTCGCGCAAAGGCGGCCATTGTGGCGCATCCGCCCGGCGCGGCTCCAGCCACCGGCGCGGGACACGGACACGAAAAAGCCGGCGCATGGCGCCGGCTTCGGGATCGACTCTTGGTGGGCGGTACAAGGATCGAACTTGTGACCCCTACCATGTCAAGGTAGTGCTCTACCGCTGAGCTAACCGCCCAAGAGCAGGCAAGTGTAGCAAGGGTCGGGGCGGGCTGCCAAGGGCCGGGCGGCGGCGCGACGTGCCGGGGTGGTCAGCTCTGCATCACCTGCTCGCGCAGCTGGTGGATCTGGTCGCGCAGGCGGGCGGCGTCCTCGAACTCCAGGTTCTGGGCGTGCTTGTACATGCGGGTCTCCAGCTTGCGGATGGCGGCGGCGGCCTGGGTGGCGGTGAGGCCGGTGTACTCGGCGGGCGTTTCGGCCACGGCCTTGCCGCGCGCGCCCTTGGCGGCCTTGCCGCGACCACGGCCGGCAGGTTCGGCACGGGCGCCTTCCATGATGTCGGCGATGCGCCGCACCACCGTCTTGGGCGTGATGCCGTTGGCCTCGTTCCAAGCCAGCTGCTTCTCGCGGCGGCGGGCGGTCTCGTCCATCGCCGACTGCATCGAGCGGGTGACGGTGTCGGCGTAGAGGATGGCCTTGCCGCGCACGTTGCGGGCGGCGCGGCCGATGGTCTGGATCAGCGAGCCGGTGGAGCGCAGGAAGCCCTCCTTGTCGGCATCGAGGATCGCCACCAGCGACACCTCGGGCATGTCCAGACCCTCGCGCAGCAGGTTGATGCCGACCAGCACGTCGAACTCGCCCAGGCGCAGGTCGCGGATGATCTCGCTGCGCTCCACCGTCTCGATGTCCGAGTGCAGGTAGCGCACCTTCACGTCGTGCTCGGACAGGTATTCGGTGAGGTTCTCGGCCATGCGCTTGGTCAGCGTGGTGACCAGCACGCGGTCGCCCATCGCCACGCGCTTGTTCACCTCGCTGAGCAGGTCGTCGACCTGGGTGCGCACCGGGCGCACCTCCACCTCGGGGTCGACCAGGCCGGTGGGGCGCACCACCAGCTCGGTCACCGCGTCGCCGGATTTGTGCAGCTCGTAGTCGCGCGGCGTGGCCGAGACGTAGATCGCGCGCGGCACGCGCTCCTCCCACTCCTCGAAACGCAGCGGGCGGTTGTCCATCGCCGACGGCAGGCGAAAACCGAACTCCACCAGGGTTTCCTTGCGCGAGCGGTCGCCCTTGTACATGGCGCCGAGCTGCGGCACGGTGACGTGCGATTCGTCCATCACCAGCAGGCCGTCGGCCGGCAGGTAGTCGAACAGGGTCGGCGGCGGCTCGCCCGGCGCGCGGCGGGTGAGGTGGCGCGAGTAGTTCTCGATGCCTTGGCAGTAGCCCACCTCGGCCATCATCTCCAGGTCGAAGCGGGTGCGCTGCTCCAGCCGCTGCGCCTCGACCAGCTTGTTTTCGCGATACAGGTATTCCAGCCGCTCGGCCAGCTCCACCTTGATCGTCTCGATCGCGTTGAGCACGCTTTCGCGGGTGCTGGCGTAGTGGGTGCGCGGGTAGACGGTGTAGCGCGGAATCTTGCGCAGGGTTTCGCCGGTGAGCGGATCGAACAGCGCCATGTTCTCGATCTCGCCGTCGAACAGCTCGATGCGCAGCGCCTCGGTCTCGGATTCGGCGGGAAACACGTCGATGATCTCGCCGCGCACGCGGTAGGTGCCGCGGCGCAGTTCCATCTCGTTGCGGGTGTACTGCAGCTCGGTGAGCTGGTGGATCAGCTTGCGCTGGTCGATGTGCTCGCCCTTGGCCAGGATCAGGCGCAGGCTGAGGTAGTCCTCGGGATTGCCCAGGCCGTAGATCGCCGACACCGTGGCCACGATGATCGCATCACGCCGCGACAGCAGCGCCTTGGTCGCCGCCAGGCGCATCTGCTCGATGTGGTCGTTGATCGAGGCGTCCTTCTCGATGAAGGTGTCCGACGCCACCACGTAGGCTTCCGGCTGGTAGTAGTCGTAATAGCTGACGAAGTACTCCACCGCGTTGTGCGGAAAGAATTCCCTGAACTCGCCGTACAGCTGCGCCGCCAGCGTCTTGTTCGGCGCCATCACGATGGTCGGCCGCTGCACGCGCTCGATCACGTTGGCGATAGTGTAGGTCTTGCCCGAACCGGTCACGCCCAGCAGGGTCTGCGCGGCCAGGCCGGCCTCGAAACCCTCGGACAGGCGCGCGATGGCCTGCGGCTGGTCGCCGGAGGGCTGGTACGGGGCAACGAGTTGGAAACGATCAGTCATCGGCTACAGATGTGGGTGCGACGGGGCATTTTAAATCCGCCCTGCTGACAGCCGGCGTCAGCAGCCACCGACGCCGGTGCGCCCGCAAGGGCGACAGCCCGGCACCGCGGCCGCTGCCTAGCATGCGCGTTTCCGGCAACGCAGGAGCGCGACATGCCCGATCGGCAATGGACGGCCCCGGCGCACGCGCAGCGCGGCGTCACCCTCATCGAGCAGGTCATGGTCGTCGCCATCGCGGCCACGCTGGCCGGGGTGGCGTTTCCCGCCATGCACAAGCTGCTGGCACGCGACCAGTTGCGGGCGGCGCAGGCGGACCTGATCGGCACGCTGCACCACGCCCGCGCCGCCGCCGTCACGGCGCGCCACGCCACGGTGTTCTGCCCCAGCCGCGACGGCGCCCGTTGCGCGGACGAGGAGCGCTGGGACAACGGCTGGCTGCTGGCCGCCGACCGCAACCGCGACAACCAGCCCGATGGCACGCCACTGCATGTCGATGGCGGCTACGCCGGGCGGCTGGTCATCCAGAGCTCCGCCGGCCGGCGCCACGTGCGTTTCCAGCCCGACGGCAGCGCCGGCGGCAGCAACACCACCTTCGTGCTGTGCCGCCACGGCGACGCCAGCGGCGCCCTCAGCGTGGTGCTGGCCAACTCCGGCCGCGCGCGCGGCGCGCCAGCCAGCGCAACCCAGGCCGCCGCCTGCGCGCAATTGCGTTGACGTCGATCGCCCCCAAAACGGATCGCCGGCGATTATCACGACGCGGCGGACAACCCGCCGCAGATAACCGCCTGGCGATTAAGAAGCCCCGATTATCGCCGGCCGAAAACTCGTCGCCACATGGCGACTGCGCTACCATGCAAGGCTTCCATCGCAACGGTACAGGGGCGCCATGAAAACCCACGACCTGGAGTCGCTTGTCGCACCGCTTGGCGACGAATCACCCACCGGCGAAAACCTGGAATACGACCAGGATTTTCTGGCGCTCGACCGCGCCGCATCGCCCAAGGCCGAGCGCGCCATCGGCGACAGCGTGAAGGCCGCCGAGGAACCGGACTGGGACAAGGTCGCCAGCATGGCCGAGGCACTGCTCGATCGCTCCAAGGACCTGCGGGTGGCCACCCACCTTGCCACCGCCTGGCTGCGCATGGACGGCATGCCGGGTTGGTCCGCCGGCCTGGGCCTGCTGCGCGCGCTGCTGGAAACCCACTGGGACGGCGTGCACCCGCAACTGGACGCGGAGGACGACGACGACCCCACCGCCCGCGTCAATGCCGTGGCGCCCATCAGCGACAGGCAGGGCGTGCTCGGTTATTTCCGCTCCACGCCGTTCGTGCAGTCGCCACGGCTGGGACGTTTCAGCTTGCGCGATCTGGAAATCGCATTGGGCACGCTGAAAATCTCCGCATCCGACGCGGAAGACGCCGAGCCGCCCACCATGACCACGATCGAAGCGTGTTGCATGGACTGCCCCGAGGAGGAGTTGGCGACAACCGTGGCGGCGATTAACGAGGCGCTAGACCACGCCAAAGCCATCGACGCCCTTTTCACCGAAAAAATCGGTACTGCCGGGCCCGACCTGAAGGCATTGATCGGCGATATTCACGAGCTGAAGAAGTTCGTGGAGCCGCAACTTGCCCGGCGCATGCCCGGTGAGGCCGGAATCGGCGACGAGGGCGAGGGCGGCGCCGAGTCGGGCGACTCCTCCGCACCCGCGGCCAAGGCGGCCAGCGGCCGTATCGAAGGGCCCGCCGATGTGCTCCGTCGCATCGACGAGTTGTGCGACTACTACGTCCGGGCCGAACCCTCCAGCCCGGTACCGTTGCTGCTGCGCCGCGCCCAGCGGTTGGTGGGCAAGAATTTCCTGGATCTCATGAACGACCTGGCGCCCGGCGGCCTCAGCGAGCTGCAGGTGATCGCCGGCCAGCCCGACGACGAAGGCTGACCCGCGCCTGCAAGGGCGTCAGTGCACGCCCTTGCAGGTCGGTGCGCCCGAGCGCACGAACAACGTGTGGATCGACGGGTTCCAGTTCAGCGACAGGCCGCCGGGCAGGCCGGCGGTGATGCTGGCATTGGCACTCTGCTCGATCGGCCCCACCACGCTGCGGCCGCCGCCATCACGGGTGACGCCCGCGCTCACCGTATAACTGAGCGGATCGCCGCAGGCGGTGGTATCCACCTGCTGCTGCACCATGCCGCCGTGGGCGGTGATGTCCGGCAGCGTGCCGGTTGCCAACGACACCTCCCTGACGCCATCGGCCGTACCGCAGCGGGCCGCCAGCGTGTAGTCCACCGCGATGCGCAGCGGACGGGCCACCTGCACCACCGCGATGGCTTCCGGCTGCGCGGTGCAGCCCACCAGGAACGCCTTGCGACTGGGCACCACGTGCACCACGTAGCCGCCTGGCGCCAGCAGGCCACTGGGCGGCAACTCCAGCTCGATGCGCGCCGGCGACACGCCGGTTGCCACCGGCTGCACGGCCAGCGGCCGGCCTTGATCGTCGGTCGCCATGATCTTCGGATCGGCGCATTGCGGATCGGCAAGGTTGCTGCCCACCAAGGCAAACGCCAGCGGCTTGGCGCTTGGGCGCATGGCGAACAGCGGCTGATGGTCCAGCGTCTCCACCGCATCGATCACCGGCTGCGCGTCCCGGGATGAATCGGTCGCCGTGGCCAGCCGTTCCACCGTGGACGACAGCGCGGCGGCCATCGCAGCCGCATCGGTGCCGGCGCAGCCGGGCGACGCCTGCAGATACGCGCGGGTGCGCTGCGCGGCCGCTTGCGCGCGCCACGCCCGAGCCCGGGTCCGTTCGTCGATCAGCGCCACCGGTTTGGCGGACGCATCCCCCAGCGCGGCATGCAGGTCGATCGCCATGCGCGCCAATTGCTGGCTGGCAGCTGCCAGCGAGGGCAGATCCCCGGCCTGCGCATGCGCTGCCAGGTCGTGCTGCGCCGAGGCAAGCTGATCGAGCACGGCCTGGCCCGTCACGCGGGGTGCCAGCTGGCCCACCGCCGGCGATGCCAGCAGGCAAGCCAGCAGCCAGGCCCACCGCGTCGCCGTGCGGCGCGCGGCGAGGTGTGCGGCCGGCCTACTCATCCTCGCAATCCAGGGCGTCAGGCGGGCAGAGCTGCTGGTCCAGCGGCAACCGCAGGCCGGAAGGCACGATGCCGAACGCACGGTAGTTGGCCGAGGAGACCACGCTGGGATCGATGTACGAGTCGGTATGCCTGTTGGTGTTCTGCGCGCGACTGGTCAATGCCGACGTCGGCACGTTGACGCTGCTGCCACCGGTAAGCGGCAAGATATTGCCCCGCCGGTCCACCGCATAGAAATACGCCGGCGAGATGCCACCCGGCACCACGACCTGGGCGCCTTCGCCGATCACGTAGACCGGGGCGTCGACGGCACCCATATGACCGACCGAGGCCCATGTGCCCACGCCGTTGTAGAGCGGCGTCTTCCCGCTCTGCAGCAAGTCGCCATTGGTCACCGAAAGGTAGGTCGACGAGGTGCCGGCATCCACCGTGTAGGCGCTGCCGTCCACCGATGCCAGGTTCAGCGTCCGGGCGTTGGTGAGGCTGAACCCGCCCGGGGCCGAGAAACCGCCCAGCGTGCCGATGTTGTTGGCCAGCGGGTGGGCCGCATCGCCGAGCGTGACGGCGCCCGTGGCGCTGCCGGTGAGCGTATCGGCGGTCAGGCTGCCGTCGGCGCCCTCGGTGATCGCGCCGGCGGAAACCAGGGTCAGCATGCCGCCCTTGACGGCACCATCGATCGACAGGTCGCCACCACGGGTGGTGGTGAGCGTGGTGCGCGCACCGCCATCGACAGGGCCGATCACGACCAGCGTCTGCCCGTTGGCGAAGCTGAAACCCGCCGCCTTGAACGCTTCCAGCGTGGCCACGCGGTTGCCGTTTCCTTGCAGCGTGGTGGCTCCGGCCGAACTGCCGCCCAGCGTGCTAGCCGCTATCCCGCCCGCCGAGCCCTGGCCGATGGCGCCGGCCGAGGTGAGCGTGGTGCGGTTGCCGCTGACCAGGCCGTTGATGACGATGTCGCCCTGGGTGGTGATCAGATTCACGTGGTCGCCGCCATCGACCGGACCGATGACGGTCAGCGTACGGTCGGTGGCCAGGTCCAAACCGTTGGCGCTGAAGCTGCCCAGCGCACTGACATGGTTGACCGGATCGAGCATGGTGCTGCCGACGGAGCGACCACTGAGCGTACCCGCCGTGACGATGCCGTTGGCGGTCTGGCTGATGTTGCCGCCCGAAACCAGCGTGACCGTATCGCCGCGCACCGCGCGGGTCAGCGCCAGGTCGCCGGCGGAACCGAGCGCCACGTCGCCACCGCGCAGCGCGGTGTTGACCGAGAGCAATCCCGACGTTGTCGCCAGGTGCAGGCGCCCGCCGTTGGCCACCGTCAGCGGGCCGTCGACCGCCAGCGCCTGCGCGTTGGTCAGGTCGAGGCCCGCCGCATCGAAGCGGCCCAGGCTGCCGACGCGATTGGCGCCGTTGAGCGTGGTGACGCCGGTCGAACGCCCGCTCAGCGTGGCGGCGGTGATCACCCCGCGACTGCCCTGGCCGATCGCGGCGGCCGAATCCAGCTTGACGGCCGTGCCCTTCAGCGCACCGTTGATCGTCAGGTCGCCGCTGGTGGTGGTCAGCGTGGTGCTGGTGCCGCCATCGACGGTACCGGTCACGGCCAGCGAGCGGGCGTTCTCCAGGCTGAGGTAGGCCGCGCTGAAATCACCCAGCGCACCGATGCGGTTGTTGCCGGTGAGGCTGACTGCGCCGGTGGTGTCGCCCTTGAGCGTATCGGCGACGATGCTACCCGTGCCGGCCTCGCTGACGGCACCCGTGACGTCGAGCGTGGTCGTCGCACCCGTGAGCGTGCCATTGATGACCAGGTTGCCCGTTGTCGCCAGCCCCACGCTGGCGCCACCGTTCACCCGGCCGGCGACGGTCAGGTCCTGCACGTTCTTCAGGCCGAAGCCGGACGCGCTGAAATCACCCAGCGCACCGATGTGGTTGTTGCCGCCCAGCGCCACCGCGCCCCCTGCCATGCCACGCACCGTATTGGCCGTGATGACGCCGCCCGCTCCCTGGCTGATGGCGCCGGCCACGTCGAACGAGGTGGTGGTGCCCTTCACGGCGCCGTTGATCGCCAGGTTGCCGGCCGTGGTCGCCAACGATGTGCTGGCGCCGCCGTTGACCGGGCCGGCAACCGACAGCGACTGGCTGTTGGTGAGGCCGAAGCCCGCCGCGGTGAAGCCACCCAGCGTGCCGATGCGGTTGCCCGAACCGTTGAGCGTGGTGCTGCCCGCCGAATGGCCGGTCAGCGTAGTGGCCGTGAGCTTGCCCGACGCCGTCTGGCTGATGTTGCCGCCCGACGCCAGCGTGACGAGGCCGCCACTGACCTCGTGCGCCAAGGCCAGGCTGCCGGCCGAGTCCAGGCTGACGGCGCCGGCGCTCAGCACCGAATTGACTGTCAGGATGCCCGCCGTCGTCTTCAGGCTGACGCCACCGTTGGGGCTGGTGATCTGCAGCGGGCCGTTGACGGACAACCCCGCCGCATTGACCAGGCTGAAGTTGCTCGCCTTGAAACCGCCCAGCGTGCCGACCAGGTTGGCGCCGCCCAGGGTGGTGGTGCCCGTCGACTGGCCGGTCAACGTGCCCGCCGTGATGACGCCCGCACCCTGGCTGATGTCGCCACCAGCGGCCAATGCCACCGCAGAGGCATCGATATCGTGGCTCAGCGCAAGATCCTCGGCCGAGTTCAGTGCGACGGTAGCGGCGGTCAGGTCGCTGTCGACGCTCAAGGTGCCGCTGCTGGTCCGGAGGCTGATGCTGCCCGCGCCGCCGGCCGTGGTCAGCGCGCCACTTGCCGCCAGGTCCTGCGCGTTGACCAGGCTGAAGTTGGCCGCGTCGAAACTGTCGAGCGTATCGATGCGGTTGGCGCCGCCAAGCGACGTGTTGCCCTGCGAGCTGCCGGTCAGCGTGTTCGCCGCGATCACTCCGGTGCTGCCCTGGCCGATCGCGCCTGCGGAGGCAAGCGTGACGGCCGTGCCCTTGAGCGTGCCGTTGATCGTCAGGTCGCCGGCCTGCGTGGTCAACGCAACGCTGTCGCCGCCGTCGACCACGCCGTTGACGACCAATGCCGTGCCATTGAGCAGGCTCAATCCGTCAGCCTCGAAATTGCCCAGCGCAGCGACTTGGTTGAGCTGGCCCAGCGTGGCATCGCCTGCGGCACGGCCGCTCAGGGTGCCGGCCGTGATGACGCCACCAGTCTGGCTGATGCCGCCATCCGTGGAAACCAGCTCGACCGTGCCGCCGGTGATGTTGTGGGCCAGCGCGAGGCCGTCGGCCGAGTCCAGCGAAATGGCGCCGCCGCTCAGGTCGCTGCCCAGGCTCAAGGCGCCGCTGGTCGTCTTCAGACTGATGCTGCCGGTACCGCCGGTCGTCATCAGCGCGCCGCTCGTCCCCAGGACCTTCGCATTGACGAGGCTGAAGTTGGTCGCAGAGAAAGCGCCAAGCGTGCCGATCTTGTTGGCACCGCCGAGCAGGGTGTCGCCCGCGGAACTGCCCGTCAGCGTGGCAGCGTCGATCACGCCGTCATCGCCTTCACCGATCGCGCCCTTGGACTTGAGCGTGACCGTCGCGCCGGTGAGCGTGCCGTCGATCGTCAGGTCGCCGCTGGTGGTCCCTAGCATGGCATCACCGCCAACAACCACGTCGCCGCTGACCACCAGGGCCTTGCCATTGATGAGGCTGAACTGGCTGGCCTCGAAATCACCCAGGCTGCCGATGTGATTGGTGCCTTCCAACCGCGTCTCGCCAGACGAACGACCAGTCAACTCGGCCGCCGTGAGTGTGCCGCCAACCCCCTGCCCGATCGCCCCCTCGAAACTGGTAAGGCTAAGGGTTCCCGTCGCCGTCACCGCGTCACCCAGGGTGATGTCGCCTAGGCCGCTGAGCGTTACGTTGGCGCCATTCAGCGCACCGGGTGCCACCAGGGTTCCGCCATTCGCCTCCAGCGTCAGGTTCGCCGTGCCAGTGTCGATCGAACCTGTAGGCAACAGCAGCGCGCCGCCGGCGATCAGGCTAACGGTACCGTTGGTACCGTTGGTCAGGGTGTCGATCGTCAGCTCGTTGGCGTCGGTGATCGACACCCCGGCACCGGAAGCCGTGACACCCAGGTTGAAGTCATTGCCGGCGTTGTCCAGCTTGATGGCATGCGTGCCGGCGTCGATCGTCGTGGTGCCTGCCACCTTGAGCTTGCCGGACTGGTTGACCTGGCCCGCCGCGGTCACCGACAACGAGCCCCCCACCTCGGTCTCGGACAAGGTGAAGCCCGCAGCGGTGTAGTTCAGCGTGAGGTTGCCTGCCACGCTGCCCGGCATGGTGAGCGCCGCCATCGCGGTACCCGTGTTCGTCAGCGAAAGATCATGGATGTCGGCACCGGTACCGGTGGCAAACGTCACGCCGCTCTGGAAATCGTTGGATTGGTCCAGGAGAACATCCTGTGACGCGCCCCCCGTGGTGCTGTGTTGGGTAAACGTCGCCACATCACCCACGACCAGGGCGCCCGTCTGGGTGATGGCCCCGGCGGCATCCACCGAAAGCGCACCACCGACGTTCACGCCGGACAGGGTGAGACCGGTGGCGGTGTAATCCAGCGACAGGTCACCGGCCACGCTGGCGGGCATTACCAGCGTGCCCGGCGTGGCGCCCGTGTTTCGCAGTGACAGGTTGTTGAGCTGTCCGCCGGTGGCGGTTGCAAATGTCACGCTACCCTTGAAGTCGTTGTCTTGGCTGCCCAGGTCCACATTCTGCGAGGCCCCGGCAACCAGGCTGTTCTGGGTGAACGTTGCTGTGCCATCCACCGTCAGCGCGCCCGTCTGGCTCAGCGCACCGTTGCTGCTTACGTCGAGCAGGCCGCTCACCGTGCCGGCGCCCAGGACCGTGGCACCGCTGTTCACCAGTCTGACGTCACCACCCTTCAATGCGATGGCGCCATGGAAGGCGTTGTCCGCATGGGTCAGGTCGATCGCGTGCGCGCCAGCGTCGAAGCTGGCATCGCCGGTGACGGAGAAGCCGCCGCTCTGTGTGATACCGCCAACTGCACCGGTGGCGACGCTGAGACCAGCGTCACCCACGCTCAGAGGGCCCGCAACAAAGCTGGCGCTGTGGCTGGTCAGCCCCCCCAGCGGACCATTGATTCCGCCCACCGCACCGCCAAAATCCACCAAACCGTCCAACGCCTGCACCGTCAGCGTGCGCGCCGTCGCACCGGCATTGTCCACCGTATCGCCAAAGGAGACTTTGCCACCCAGGCTGGTCAGTCCGGCATCGCCGGACAGGGTCACCGCACCGGTGTAGGACTGGTTGCCGCTGGTCTCGATGCTGGCCGCGCCGATGTCGGTGTCGCCACTGACCGACAACGCCGTCACGTCCGCCACGGTACCGGCCAAGGCAGCATCACCGGTGAGCGTCAACGCATGATTGCCACCGCTCACGCCTGCCAACGATACGGATGTGCCGGTGAGCGTGGTGTCCTGATCCAAGGTCACGGTGTCGCCATAGCTTTGCGTGCCGGTCGTGGTCACATTGCCGCCCAGCGTGGTTCCGCCGGCGGCATCCGTGGTCAGGCTGGCCACGTTGACGGTGTCGCCGAAGGTGGTGCTGCCGCCGGTGTTCACGACCAGGGCGTGGGCGCCACTGACAGTGGTGTCCAGCCTGATCGCATTGCCGCCGCTGCTGGCCAGCGTCACGTCGTCAGTCAGGGTCACGGCATCGCCGTAGCTCTGCGTGCCGGTCGTGGTCACATTGCCGCGCAGCGTGGTTCCGCCGATGGCATCCGTGCTCAGGCTGGCCACGTTGACGGTGTCGCCGAAGGTGGTGCTGCCGCCGGTGTTCACGACCAAGGCGTGGCCGCCACTGACAGTGTCGACCAGCGTGATCGCGTTGTCGCCGGTGCTGGTCAGGGTTACGTCGTCAGCCAGAACCACTGCATCGCCGTAGCTTTGCGCGCCAATCGTAGTCACGGCGCCGCCCAGCGTAGTGGTGCCGGCGGCATCCGTGGTCAGGCTGGCCACGTTGACGGTGTCGCCGAAGGTGGTGCTGCCGCCGGTGTTCACCGTCAGGGCGTGGGCACCAGTGACGGCGTCGCTCAGCGTGATCGCATCGTCGCCGGTGCTGGTCAACATCACGTCACCCGCCAGGGCCACGCCGCCGCTGTAACTTTGCGCACCGGTCGTGGTTACGCTGTCGCCCAGCGTGGTGCCGCCGGCCGAGGCCAACACGTTGAGCCCGGTCAAGGCTGTCGCACCGCCCACCGCGCCGTCCAGCGTGACAGAGCCTCCTGTACCGGCATTCAGCGTAAGGGTCGAAGCGCCATCCACCGCGCCGTTGAACGTGATCGCCGCGCCCTCCGTCGCCCCGCCGCCCGTCGTATCGATGCCGGTGCTGGCAGCCCCCAGCGTCACCGGACCGGACAAGGTGATCGCCCCACCCGTCGTGGTGAGGTTGCCGGCCAGAGTCGTTTGACCACTGCCCTCAAGACTGAAGGCACCGCTGCCCAGCGTGGATGTGCCCAGGCTCAGCGCGTTGGTGCCGTTGTCCAGCGTGACGTCGTGGTTGCCGCTGTTGCTGAGGCTCACCGTACCGGTGAGCGTGTTGGCGTTGTCCAGCTGAAGAACGCCGGCACCAGCATCGAATTGCGCCGCGCCCGCACCCGCCGCCTGGGTGATCGCGCTGCCGGTCGCTTGCGTGATGCCGACGCCCGACACCGTCAGCGTGCCGCTGCCCACCTGCACATCGCCAAGCTCCAGCGCGTTGGTGCCGTTGTCGAGTGTGACGTCATGGTTGCCGCTGTTGCTGAGGCTTACTGCACCGGTCAGGTGATTGCCGGTGTTGTCCAGCGTGATCGCGTGCGCATCCGCGCCGAAGTGCGAGGTCCCGCTGATGAGCAGCGCATTGCTTGCACCACTCGACTGTGTGATGTCTCCCGCGGTGGTCACATCCAGGGTGCCGGCACTGATCCGGCCGAGTTGCACGCCGCCGGCCGCGTCCAGCGCGACGTCACCGCCGGTGGCGGCGAGGCTGCCCGTGGTCTGCGTGATGGCGCCCCCGGAACTGAGCGTGATATTGCCCGGCACCGTCGGCACGTCGTTGGGGTCGCCTGCAACGACGTCGCCCACGATGGTGAGCGCCGTGCTGTTGGCCAGCCAGAAGTTGGCCGCGCTGAAATCGTCCAGTCTGGCGACAACGTTGGTGGAACGGTTGAGCGTGACGTCGCCCTTGGCGCTGCCGGCAAGCGTGGCCGCCGTGATTACGCCGTCGGTTTGCGTGATCCCGCCATCCGTCGCCTGCAGGGTCACCGTGTCACCGGTGATGTCTTCCACCGACAGGTTGCCGGCGGTGCTGGTCAAGGTCACATCGCCCGTGGTGTCCGAACTACCGGCGTCGAGCGTGCCGCTCAGGGCCACCGCGCTGCCGGTGAGGGAAATGTCGCCACCGTTGCTCGACAGACTGCTGCTGGCGTTCTGCGTGAGAGTGCCGGTGGAGCTCAGCATGATGTTGCCCGCGGTGGGCGGCACCACCGGATCGTCGTCCGGATCGCCGGCATCGCCTGCAACGATATTGCCCGCGACGGTCAGCGCGGCGTCGTTGGCCAGCGAGAAGTCGGCCGCGCTGAAATCGCCCAGCGTGTCGATGGCGTTGGCCCCGCCCAGGGCGGTCGCTCCGGCCGAGCTGCCGGTCAGCGTGCCGGCGGTGATGACGCCAGCAGTTGCCTGACTGATGGCACCTGTCGAGTTCAGCGTGACCGTGCCGGTGCCGGCATCGAGCGCGCCGCCGAGCGTGAATGCGCCGCCGTTGACGGCCAAGTTGCCGCCGTTGGTGATGAAGCCGGAGCCTTCCTCGAAAACGACACCCGTCGTTCCCGTCAGATCACCGCCCAGCGTGTGCGTGCCATCGGCGCCGCCGCTGGATTCAATGGTCGCACCGTCTTTGAACGTCAGCGTGCCGGACGCATCCAGCGTCAACGTGCGGTCGTTGTCACCGTTGTAGGTGAAACCGTTGGCGACGGTGATATCGCCATCGGCCGTCTTGATGTTGACGTCGCTGTTGTCCAGCTGGGTGACGATGGTTGACGTATTGATCGTCGATGCGGCGTCCTCATCCTCTGGCGCGAAAACGCCGCTGGCGTCGAAGCCGCCCGATGCCGGGTTGGCATCGTCATCGTCGCTGATGGTGATGTCGTTCGGATCGAGCAGCAGCGTGCCCCATGCCCCATGCGGCGCGCGCAGGTCGGCCAGACCATCGAACGCCAGGTAGCCGAGGCTGGAAACCTCGGCCATGCCGCCGTTGCCGCCATCCGCGCCGCCGCGTGCGCTGATGTTGCCCTTGAAGCCGGTCGCGGTGTTCGACCACAGCACCACGGAGCCACCATCGCCAGACTGCAGGGCGTCGGCGTTCAATCGCGCGTCCGGGCCCACGTAGGTCACGGCCGCGGCCTGCAACCCTTCGCCACCCTGGTAGCCGCCGCCCACGCGGATGCTGCCACCGCCATGACTGCCGGAGGCGTCGACCTTGCCGGTGACGCCGACGTTCCGGTCCGACAGCAACTGCACGCTGCCGCCCTGCACGCCGGACACGTTGATGGCACCGCTGTTTTCGGTGTTGCCGCCCGCCGCCACCAGCCGCACCACGCCGCCCTGCGTGCTGATGCCGCCGGCATCGATCACGCCGCTGTTGTTGACCAGGTTGGTGAACAGGTCCTTCGCCGCGGACGCCTGCAGCACCACGGTGCCGCTGTCGGCCTTGAGCGTGCCCTTGTTGGACACCGCCGCCTCGCCGTTGTCCAGCCGCTGCTTCAGCTCGCCGGTGACCTGGATGTTGATGAGCCCGTTGCCGTCGAAATCGAGCACGGCGCGATCGGCGCCGTCGAGGTGGATGCGGCCGTAGTCGGCCAGGATCACGCCGTCGTTGCTCACGTTGCCGCCAACCAGGGCCACCGAGCCACCGCTGGCGGCCTTGATCAGGCCGTGGTTGACGATGCCGGCGCTGCCGCCGTGGGCGTCGAGGTTGTAGCGGCCGGCCAGGAAATCCTTGGGCGTGAGGTCGAGCGTGCTGGCCATCAGGCCGCCCACGTTCATCTGCGCACCGGCGCCGAAGATGATGCCGTGGGTGTTGATCAGAAACACCTGCCCGTTGGAGGTGACGTGGCCGAAGATCTGGCTGGGGTTCTGGTCCAGGATGCGGTTGAGCGCCACCGCGTTGAACGACGGCTGGTTGAACTTCACCGAGGCATCCTTGCCCACGTTGAAGGTCTGCCAGTCCAGCGCCAGCTTGGCCGAGTTCTGGTTGATGACGGTGTTGGCGCCGTTGTGCGTGATGCTGCCGATGCCGCCCACCACGGTGCCGCCGGTGGGCCCTGTGGTGGCGCCCACGGCGGCGGCCATCGCCTCGCCGCCAAACACGAACGGGCTGGCCAGCAGCAGCGACAGGCTTACCGGCAACAACTTGCGGCGCAGTCGGCCGGCATGCGGCGGCAAGGCGGTGGTGTGCGTGTCGAGGGACTTCGCGTCGATAGCGTTGTTCATGATGTCACCCGTCAAAACGTGAAGCCGAAGCGCGAATAGATGTGATAGCCGTTGTCGTCGGACGCGCGCGGCCGGCTCGTCGGCACCGAGCCGTCGAGGTGGAACTCGAACTGGTGGAATTGCGGCAGACGGAAGATCAGCCCCGCGCCCACGCCATTGAGCGTGACCGAGCGGGTGTTGTTGTGGCGGTTGGCGCCGGCCGGATAGCCCCGGCCGTAATCGACAAAGGCCTCGAACTCCAGCAGCTCGCGCCACGGTCGGCCGTAGAACGGCGACACCTTGTCGCCAAAGCCCGGTGCGTCCACGTGGTACTCCAGCGAACCGTAGTAGCCGCGATCGACCAGGCCCTCGGAGATCGGATAGGCGCGAATGCTGTCCGGACCGCCCAGGCTGAACTGCTCCATCGGCACCAGCGCGTCATTGGTGTACTGGCCGCCCAGCTTGAAATACAGCCGCTGCCTGTCGGTGAGAAATTGCAGCCGCGTGTACGACAGCCGGGCAGCAAGAAAGTTGGAGGCGTGGTCGGGGCTCACCAGGTCCGGCGCCAGCGAGCGGTCCTTCAGCCCCTGGCGCACGGCCAGCTGCATCAGGTTGATGCCGTGGAAGCGCTGGTCGGTGTGGTTCAGGCTGAAGCCCAGCTCGGCCACGTCGAAGCGCTCGTCGGACAACACCATGCCGGTGCTGTTGAGCTTGGAGTGCTCTCTCACGTAATGCAGCGTGGCCTGCATTTTCAGCGTGTCGTTGTTGACGAAGGACCAGTCCATGCCGGCGAAGTACTGCGCGCTGGGGCCACGCACATCCAGCGCCGCAAAGTCGCCGGTGCTGATCTGCATGGCGCTGCGGCTGGCGCCCGCCACGGCGCTGAGCCCCGGCACCACCACCGTGGGGGCGCGGTAGACCAGCGAGCCGTACACGTTGTGGCGCGGGTTGAACGCGTAGTCGATATTGGCCGCCAACGTGTCGCCGATGCCCAGCGGGCTCAGCCAGGTGGCACCCACTTGCGCCCGATAGCGACCGGTCAGCTCGTTGCCGTAGTTGTTCGCGCCGGTGGTGAAGGTGAACGGGCGCTTGGCCTCGCGCGCCACCATCACCAGATCGGTCTCGCCGGTGTTGGCGCCGGGCTGGAAGGTGGCGGCAACCGACACGCCGGGCAGGTCGCGGTCATACAGCAGCGCGGTGTCCACCGCGCCCTTGCGCAACGGCTTGCCACGCAGCTTCTCGGCCGGCGCGGCGATCACGCCGGGGCGATATCGCTTGGTGCCCTTGACGATGATCTTGCCGATGGTGCCTTCCAGCACCTCGATGTCGATGCGCTGGTCCTCGCCCACGGTCTGCGCGGGCAAAAACGCCGTGGCCACGATGAAACCGGCGTTGCGGTAGCGCGTGGTGATCTTGTCGGCCACCTCCTGCAACTGGGTGAAATCGAGCCGGGCCGGACCGGCGCCGTCACTGAGTGCCCTGAGCTCGGCATCGGCCAGCGCCTGGATGGAGGCCGGCGTGATGTCCGCCTCGGGGTGGTTGCCCACGCCCTTGATGCGAAACCCGCTGACCGCGATGCGCTGCTCCGCCGCCTCGTCCGAGTCGCGCTCGCGCAGCGGCGGCACCACGTTGTCGGCCAGCGGACCGGGCGTGGCGGCCGCCGGTGCCTGGGCCACGGCGCTGGCCGCATGCGGCCGGAACGCCACCACCTGGTCGGCCAGGTAGGCACGCGCATCGGCGTGACCGGCCTGATGCAGTGCCGCCGTGGCCTGGTCGGCCACCGCCTGCCACTGCGCCCGGGTGAGCGGCGCCGACGAGGCGGCCAGCACGCGCTGGTAAGCCGTGTCGATCGCCTGTTGCGCGTCGGCGGCGGCCGCCGCGTCGCCGGTGGCGATGCCGCTGACCAGGATCTCGGGCGTGTCCGCCTCGGCGGCGGGTGATGGCGCCGCCGGCCCCGGCGCCGCGATGTCCTGTGCCAGCGCCGGGCCACTCACGGCCAACGCCAGCACACCTGCCAGGCAAGCAATCCGCACGAGATTTCCCCTTGGATATCCGGTTTACGACGACAAGCCCCGTAGCGGGCCCGCGTCATGTCTGGTGATGCCCGAGACGGCGACACGTCCTCGTCCCCGTCTCCCCCAAAATCCTTGCTGCCCTAGTCGCCGCGCAGCAACGCGTACAGCGCCAGCGCGCACAGCACGACCACGACGGCCAACGCGACCAGGTATTTCCTGGCCTGGCCGCCGCGCGCCGGAAACAGCACCTGCAACGCGTCGGCACTCGTGTCCCGCTCGTTGCCCGCCCACCGCGCGGCGCCAGGTGAAGGCGTGATCGCATTGCGTGCGGTCACGCCGTTGCTGTCGCACAGCGCGCCCAGCAAGCGGCGGCGGCGCGCGCGGTAGTCATCGCGGCTGATGCGACCCAGGCGGTGTGCCTCGTCAAGCACACGCAGTTCGCGATTGGCCTGTCGTTCCTGCTCGGTCATTTCAGTTCCCTCAGGATGCGAAAGCCCACGTCGCGCCCGGGTGCGCCATTGTCGGCGCGGTGGCTGGCGACGGTGCAGTCGGACCAGTAGCTGGTGAAGCTGCCGCCACGCAGCATGACGCCGTCGCCGCTGGTCACCCATTCCCACAGGTTACCGCTCATGTTCGCCAGGCCCCACGGGTTGAGCTCGCGGCCACGGGCGGAGATCGGGCCGCCCGTGCCGTCGTCGCCGCCGGCGGTGGGTGGCACGCAGTTGCTGTCCTGCGCCTGTTTCCAGCCGGTGCCGGCCTCGGCCGCGTGCAGCCACTCGGCGTCGCTGGGCAGTCGGTAGACATAGCCGCTGGAAGCGCCCAGCCAGGCTGCATACGCCCGTGCCTGCGCCAGGGATATGTTGTTGACCGGCAGCGCGGCGCTCTCGCGGTCGGCCACGGCCACGGCCGCGCACTTGCCGGTGGCCGCACAAAAGCGGTTGAACTCGCTGACGGTGATCTCGGTGCGCGAGAGCGCATAGGGCCGTCCGCCATTGACCCCACTGACCACCACCAGCGCGGGGCCACGCCTGCCCGCGATCTGGTCGGCGCAACTGCGTCCCTTGCCCACCAGCGCGGGCGAGCCGCAGGGATCGGTGCCGGCGGCGGCCGGCGACGGTGCGGCCACCGCTGCGGCGGGGGCGCCGGCGACCGGCGCCTTGGTCGCCACCGTTGGCCGGGGGCCGCCGGTGGTGGGTGCGGCGGGCGCCGGCGTGGGGGCCACGGCCGGCGCAACGGGCGGCGCGGCGGGCGCCGTGGCCACCGCCGATGCCTGGGCATGACCGGCCGCCAGCGCATCGAGCAGTGCCGCCAGGCTGCCTTCGGGCAATTGCCCGCGCCGCTTCATGTCGTTTTCCAGTTGCGTCACGGCCGTGGCATCGGCGCGACGCAGGCTGGCCAGCTCGCCCTCCAGATGCTGGCGCCCGGCGCTGGTGACCGGCTTGCCGCGTGCCGCGACGAGGTTGGCGGCCAGGGCATAGCGCGCGCTGGCCTGGCGCAGGTCGGTGCGGTCGCCCAGCGCCTTGCCCGCCTGCGCCAGCACCTGCTCGACCGTCTCGTCATGCCCCCTGCGGAAGGCCTGCCGCGCCTGGCCGAGGTAGGCGTTGGCCACCAGTTGCGGGCCCTCGCGACGGAGGAAGTCGTTGTCCGGCTGCAACGCCTGGATCCGCGCCAGCGACTCCTGCGCCTTGGCGCTGTCATTGGCGGCGGCCGCCCGTTTCAGCGACTCGATGCGCGACGTGACCTCGGCCGCCACGCTCTCGCGATCCAGTTGCGCCTGCTGCTGGTTCAGCAGCGCATCGAGGCGGTCGCGCTGCGCCAGCAGCGGCGCCGACGCGGGCGCGTAGCGCAGGCCAAACGTCACCAGCGCGGCCGCCTGCGGCAGTTGCAGCGGCTCGCTGTGGCGGGCCGCCTCGCCGGCGATGGCGTCGCCCAGTCCGGCAACCAGCCGCGTGGTCTCGGCCGAGTCATCGCCCTTGAGCGCGTCCATGGCGGCGGCCACGGCGGCCTGCCAATCGCCGCCCAGCTCGGGCTTGGCCACCAGCGCGGCCAGCGACTGGCGCGCCTGCGGCAACGTCTGCGCCGTGGGCGCGGGGGACGCGGCGGCAACGCTCTGGTCCTGCGCGGCCAGTTGCGCCGCGCGGCGCTGCCATCGTGCCGACGCGGGAAACAACTGGCTGGCCAGTTTCAGCCGGGCCTTGGCCTCGTCCACCTGGCCGGCAGCCAGCGAGCGACGGATGGCGCTGTCGTACTTGAGCTCCAGCTCGGCATTGGTCAGCAGGCTGCTTTCCGGGTCGATGGCGCGGATCGTCCTGAGCGTGTCCACCACGTTGTCGGGCTGGTCCTCGAAGATGGCGCCGTTCTCGATGCGCTGGCTCAACTGGGTATCGAGGGCGTTGAGCAGGTCGTTCTTCTGCTCCTCGATGGCGCTGCGCTTGAGGTCGAGTGCGGGCGAATACAGCTTCAGCCGGTCGCGCACCTCGAACACGTGCAGCGCACGGGCATAGGCGTAACGGCCATGGTCGGGGTCCCAGTAGGCATCGACGCGGGACAGCAGAAACTGCTGCATGGCGTCGCCGTGGGCGGCCACGATGCGCAGGCGGTCGTCGTCGTGCAGGCGGCCGAATGCGGTGAACGCCTGATCCTCGTTGAGGTAATGGTGCGGGCCGTCCACGGTGAAGCCGGCGATCACCGCATTGACCTTCTGCTCGTGCAGGTAGCGCCCCAGGCCCCAGCCGCCGGCCGCCAGCAGCACCACGGCGACCGCGCCGTAGGCGAGGTAGGGCCCCAGCCGCTCACGCCAACCCACCTCGCGCAGGCCTTCGATCAGCTCGCCGGCGCTCTTCAGGCGCTGCTCGCCGTGAAAGGCGACCGCATCGCACAGCGCCTTGTACTGGCGCCGGCTGAGACCGGGCACGGGCGGCGGCGTGCGGCCCTCCTTCAGGGCGACTTCGGCGCTGACCTTGTCGAACGGATGCTTGCCGGTGAGCAGCTCGAACGCCACGCAACCGAGCGCGTAGATGTCGTCGGTGGGCGTGGGCTCGGCGCCGCGAATCATCTCCAGGCTGGCATAGGCCGGGGTGAGCGCGCCCAACGTGCCGGCGTCGAACACGGTCTGCTCGCCCACCGCGTCGCCCATGTGCTTGCCGGCGCGGGCAATGCCGAAGTCGAACACCTTGGGCACGCCGTCGCGGGTGACCATGACGTTGCCGGGCTTGAAGTCCGAATGCACCACGCCGGCGGCATGTGCGCGCTTGAGCGCCCAGGCCATGCCCTCGATCAGCGGCCGCACCTCGGCCAGCGGCAGGCCGTTGTAGGCGCGCTCGCGGATCAGCGTCTTCAGGTCGCTGCCGTCGATGTATTCCATCGTCATGAAGACGATGGTGCGGTCCTTGTCGAAGTCGTAGACGCGCACGATGTTGTCGTGCGCCAGCTGCTGCGAGCGGCGCGATTCGCGCTGCAGCGAGATCAGCGAGTCGGGGTGGCGGCGGAACTCGTCGTTCAGCACCTTAACCGCCACGTAGGGGTCGCGGTCGCGCGCCTCCACCTTGCGTTCGTCGCGCGCCAGAAACACCACGCCCATGCCGCCGCGACCGATCTCGCGCTCCAGCAGGAAACGGCCCTTGAGCAGGGTGCCCACGGTGGCCTGGTCGCCGCCCTCGGCGTCGGCCACGCGCTGCCAGCTGTCGGCATTGAACGTGCTGCTGGAGCGCGTGCCGGTGCCCGTACCCGTCCCGGTGGCGTGGTCGTCACGCGGCGGCGACCACGAGGCGGGCTTCACCACCGTGGCGTCGTCCAACGCTGCATCGGGCGGGCGCGATGCCGGTTGCACCACGGTGGCGTCGTCAGCCACCGGGCGCGACGCGGGCTTGACCACGGTGGCATCGTCGTTGTGCCCGGCGGGATCGGCGGGCGGGGCCTGCACCGTGGCCAGCTTGGTCGCCAGCGCCTTGGCGATGTCCGCTTCCAGCACGCCCTCGGCGGCCAGGCGCTCCACCAGCGCCAGCTCGGCCTGGTGGTCAGCCGCGGTCTGCGGGCCACGCGCCGCCACCGCGTTGAACAACGCCAGCAGTTTCAGCGTACCGGCCTGGTAGGCGTCGATGAGTTCGGCGAGAGACTTCATGAAGGGTTCTTCGTCAATCCTGGAGCCGTACGGCGACGGCGGAAATGTTGTCGCGGGCGGCGCGGCTGGTGGCCAGCGTCATCAGTCGTGCGGCGAGGTCCGGTGGCGCCAGATCGCGACGGCATTCGGCGTCGATCTCGGCATCGGACATCTCCTTGTTGATGCCATCGGAACACAGCACGAACTGCATGCCGGGCCGGCTGCCGGCCACGGCCCAGTCGATGAACAGGTGATCCTCCGCGCCCACCGCTCGGGTCAGCGCACCGGCGCCGGGCTGCGGCTGCGCGGGCATGCTGCCGAACTGGGTGACGTCCTCCTTCATGCCATGCACGTGATCGGTGGTGATCTGGCGCAGTTGGCCTTCCTCGAAGCAGTAGACGCGACTGTCGCCCACCCAGCCGCACAGCACGAAATCACTGTGGTGCACCAGCACCACCACGGTGGAACCGATGATGTCCACGCCACGGATCACCGCCGTGCGCACCAGGTCGGTGTTGACCTGCACCAGCGTGTCCTCGATGGATTCGACAAAGTCGAACACGCTGTCGGGGCGTGGCAGCGCACCCAGCCGCTCGACGATCATCGCGCTGGCGTAGTCGCCGGCGGAGTGGCCGCCCATGCCATCGGCGACCACCCACAGGCCCACGTCCTCGCGCACCAGGATGGCGTCCTCGTTGTGCTTGCGGATCTTGCCGGTCTCGGTATAGCCGGCGGATTGGTGCCGCATCGTCATGGCGTGACCTCGATGATGGCCAAAGGCCAGTGGTCCGGTTGCGACCGGAAACCGGCCGCCGCAGCGATGCGCCCACGCGCCTCGCCGGTGGATGGCAGCGCCAGCGCCTCGGCCAGCACGTCCGACGGAAGCTGCACCAGCGCCTGCGTGGCCATCAGCAGCAGGCGGTCGCCTGGCGCCAGCGTGCATGCCGTCTCCTCGCACACGGGTTGGGCCGCCGCGCCAAGACCGGGCACGGCCATGGCCACGCGGCCGAACAGCAGATCGTCAAGGTCGCCCCCCATGGCGGCTGGGACATCGTCGCACGCATCGGCGGCAAACAGCGCGCGCAACCGTCCACGATGGCAATGCCACGCCGCGCCACCGCCAATGCGCAGCACGCTGGCGCGTCCGTCGACCACCTGCGCGGCCACCACGACGCCATCCTCGTCCACCGGATCGACCAGATCACCACGCCGCTGCTGCAGCGGCCCGTGCAGCGCAAGCAGCCGGGCGCGCAGCGCCGCCAGATCGCCCGCTGCCGTCCCCGCCTCCCATTCGGCAACCACGGCCCGCACGGCGCCGGCGGCCTGCCGGCGCGGGTCGGGCACGCCGTCGTCGGCGGCCACCAGGGCAAGCTCCGGTCGTGCAGGGCCGGGCGCGCCATCATCGTCGCGCACGGCAGCCGGCATGGTGGCGGGGGCCAGATCGGCAAGCAGGTCGGACAGGTCGTCGGGCAGCAAGGTTCGCGGGGGTGCAGGCACCGGTGCGGGCGGCGGTGCCGCGTGCCAGCCGCCGCCCACCATGGCCACCGCGCGATTCTGGGTGACGTCGGCGTCGATGCAGGCGGCAAACGCGCCGGCCGATTGCCAGGGCGCAACCGCCTGCGCGGCATCGAGAAACGCCGCATACGCCTGCGGCTGCGGCAAGCCGCGTGTGACCAGCAGGCTGGGCGGCACGCGTGCGGCGCCGGTGGTCCACCACAGGCACCACGACGCCTCCGCGGCCAGCTGTCGCCACAGCCCGGCCACTTGCGCGGCACCATCGGCCGCCAGCGGAAAACGCCAATGGCTGGCACTGCGCCAGTCCAGTGGCTGTGGCGGTTGCGCCGAGATGGTCGGCGTGCCCTGCAGCGGACCGGGCAATGCCGTGAGCCGGGCGTCGAACGCCTCCACGCTCATTGCGCGATCGGCCTGGCCTTCGCCATGCACGCGGGCCAGCGCATCGAACCAGTGGCTGCCCTGCCGCAGCCCCTGATCCACGGCATCGCTGCTGGCCACTGGCGCGGCGATCACCATGGGAAAGCAGCGCCCCACCCGATCACTGGCCGGCCCCATCACCCCGAGCCAGGCCGTGTCGCCGCCTATCCCCGGCGGCAAGGCGAAACGCCACACCGGGCTGGCCTCATAGGCGGCCTGCCAATCGTTGCCCAGCATGCCGCGGGCGGACTGCACCGCATGCTCGAAATGCTGGTCCCAGCGGTCAACGAAACGCGCAGGCAGCCGGCGCTGCACGAAATCCCCCGCCCCGGGAAGCTTGCCGAAGAATCCTGCCCCTGTCGGATTCGGCATGCGCTCAGCCCCCCCCGCACCTGAAGTGCTGCACCTCGGTATCCAGGAAAGGATTGCGCAGGTTGCTTGCCTGCAGCGTCACCTTGGCCATTCGCCCGCCAAAGTTGAAGCTGGCCAGGAAACGCAGGTCCGACTGCTTTTGCAGATGCGCCGCCTGCAGTGCGCGGAACAAGGCCCAGTCGCCCTGGTAGTCGAACGAGCTGATCAGCGCGCCCGCAGTGTCGTAGGCGGCAATGGTGACGTTGCCGGGTTGTGGACCGGGCCATTTCATCGCCGCACTGGCGCCGCCGCCGGGCTGGTATTCGTACTTTTGCCCGTCGATCTCGATGACCAGCTTGCCGATGGCCGGGTCCAGCACGGGCGCGAGCAGGGTGAAATCCACCTCGGGCTGGTTGCCGCCGCGGAAATACATCTGTCGGATGGCATCGGCGGCCTGCGCCTGGCGCAGCAGGCCCGGCGGCCCGGCGACGGCGCCGGGGCCGGTTTTCCAGCGCCAATCGCGACCGCTGGCGTCAACCAGCTTGGCCAGCGTCTGCTTGTTGAACGTATCGAAGCGGCCACCGTTGCCAAACAGCTCGCCGAAGTTCTGCAACGGAATCTCCGAGCGGCCGTTGGGTGCAAACGGATAGCGGCCCCGGATGAAGTCGGCGCAATCGTTGCCCACCGCCTGCTGGAACTGCTCGCCCAACGCCCCCTTGGTGCCGCTGGCCACCAGTGCCTGGCTCTTGCCGGTGAGCGCGTCCACCCAGCCGGATACCGGCGGCGGCAGTTGCGCGGCCTCCTGTTGCGCCATCAGCAACTGCGGGTTGGGCTGACCGGCGGCCCCGCTGAAGTCGGTCATGGTCAGCAGCGTCTTGCTGAGCTGGTCGAGCACGCCCAGCGTCCGGTCGATCGGCGCGGCGCCGGGCGCGCCATCGGTGAGCTTGTTGAGCGCATCGAAGTGCGCGCTGACGGCCGCACCGGGCTTTTCGGCCGCATCGGCCGCCGGCACGCCATTGACGTTGGCCAACGCCCGCGTCAGCGCGCTCTGCGTGGCGGTGCGGGCCACCGCCTTCTGGGCGACCTTTTCCACCGCCTCGCCAGCGGCATCCGCCGGCGGCGCGCGCAACAGGTCGGAGGTGTTGTCACGCACCACCTGCAGCAGCGATTTCAGCGGCGAGCTGGGTCCGGACAGCTTGGCCGCGATGGCGCTGGCATCCTGGATGCTGGTGATCGGCTGCAGTTCCAGGTCGGCCAGCAGGTCGTCCCACGCCTTGATGTAGTCCTGCTGGTACAGCGCCAGCACCTGCTGGGTGAGCCGGGCCCGTTCGACGGCGTCGATCCTGCTGACACCAAACACCCAGTCGTCGGCGGCAAATTGCTTGACCGACTGCTCGATGCCCTTGCCGGCCTCGTCGGCAAACATCGGCTGGGTGTACAGCGCCGGCAGCGGATCGGACAGCGCCGCGCCGCTACGGCGACGAAACACATTGCCCAGCAGGCCCAGCTCCTTGTCCAGCCGCAGCGGCGGATGATCCGCACCACTGGCAGTCAGCTTGAGGTTGCCGTAGATCAGGGTGGACAGGTCGGCCGTGCGCAACGTGGCGCGCGCCTGCTCCACCAGCGCATCGTCCAGCGTCAACGGGTGCAGTTGGCCCGGTTCGGCCACCAACGCGCGGAAATGCCGGGACAGCGCACTTTGCAGCACCGGGTCGTCGGGAAAGATCTTGCGCCACTCGATGTCCGTCAGCGCCACCAGCTCGTCGGCGTTCTGATGCTCGGGCTCGCCCAGCATCAGGTAGCCCTTGAGGTAGTAGTACAGCGCCTGTGGATCGCTGGCGTTGCCGGTAAGGCCGCCGCGGAATTGCGAGGCCACGCCCGGCAGCAGCACGCCGTTGAGTTCGCGCAGGTAGGCCTCGTGCACCTCCGCGCCCACGGCGTTGCCCTGGTACAGGCCAAAGCGCATCAGCAGCGGCACGTCGCCCTGGTGCTTGCGCGCGGCATCCTGCACCGACGAGAGCGCCTCCAGCCGCTCCAGCGCCATCGCGAAATACGCTTTCTGGCTGGTGGCCGACGAGGGATCGCTGTCGGCCGGATAGGCCTGCAGCGAATCCTGCACCTGCGCCAGGTAGGCCTTGTTGCGTCCGTAGCTGGTGGTGAAGCCGACAAACAGCAGCACCGTCAGCAGCAGCACGCCCGCGTACGAGGCGGCCTGCAGCAACACCTTCTGCCGCTCCAGTTTCGGGTTGGTGCCGGCAAAGCCCGACTCGCGAAACAGCACGTCCTTCAGCAGCCGCTCCACGAAGAACGTGCGCCGCTGCGCGCCCGGCGCCTGCACCTGCGCCGCATCGACGCCGAAGGTGCGCGCCACCGCACCCATCATGCGGTCGATCGGCGTGCCCTCCTGCGTGCCGGAGGTGAGATATACGCCGCGCAACAGCAGCGGCGCGCCGTACTTGTGACCGCTGAACACGCCCTCCACGAACTGCTGCGCGATCTCGCGCATGGCGCCCAGTTGCTGCGGAAACGACAGGATGGCCGCGCGCCGCGCGCGGTCGCGCTCGGCATGCAGGCGGTCGAGGATGCGCGTATTGAGCCGTCCCAGCAGCAGCGCAAACTCATCGGCGAAGCTGCGCGCCGCACTGCCGTCCATCGTCTTGCCGACGGGAAACGACATGCCCCACACCTGGCTGCGCAGTTGCGGGTTGAGGTCGTCGAAAAACTCGGTGAAGCCGGCGATCAGGTCGCACTTGGTGAGCACCAGGTACACAGGCACGCCGATGCGCAGTTGCTCCACCAGCTCGTGGAGGCGGCGGCGAATCGCCTGGATGTGCTCGTGGCGACCGCTTTCGTCCAGCATCAGCAGGTCGGACATGCTCATGGCGATGATCACGCCGTTGATCGGCCGCCGCTTGCGGTACTTGCGCAGCAGTTTCAGGAATGCCGTCCATGCCGACGCGTCGGCATCACGGTCGGAGTCCTGCGTGGTGTAGCGGCCGGCGGTGTCGAGGAACACCGCCTCGTCGGTGAACCACCAGTCGCAGTTGCGGGTGCCGCCAATGCCGCGCAGCGCCTCCTTGCCGAAACGGTCGGACAGCGGAAAGTTGAGGCCCGAGTTCTGCAGCAGCGTGCTCTTGCCCGAGCCCGGCGGGCCGATCACCACGTACCACGGCAAGGTATACAGGTTGCTGCCGCCACGGCGGGTCTTGCGCAGGGTGTCGATCGCCTCCTGGAAGCGGCCCTGCAACTGCGCGCGCTCGGCGGTACTGCGGTCGTCGTCCGCGTCCTGCGCGCCCTGCCCGGCCAGGTCGCCGGACATTTGCTTCGTCTTGCTGCGCATGCGCAGTTGCTGCACCTGCAGGTACACCACCCACACCAGCACGATCAGCACGATCAGCACCAGCCGCGCGACCGGGCTGGCCAGCGGCTGCGCATCGCCCAGTCCCAGGTAGGGGCCGCCCAGCCAGATCAGCACCGACAACAGCACGATCCCCACCAGGGTGATGAACCAGCCGGTCCGGAACAACGTCATCAGCTTATTCACTTCGCTCAGGCCTCGGGGATGTAGATGATTTCCACGCGGCGGTTGCGCGTGCGGTTGGCCGGAAGGTTGGGCGGCAGGGCGATCGGCTTGGACGCGCCGGCACCGCTGGACTCCAGCCGTCCGGGGTTGTCGAGGCCCTGGCCAAGGATCTGCAGCACCGAACGGGCACGTGCGGCCGACAGCGCGAAGTTGTCCTTGAACTTCAGCGAATGGATCGGCTGGTCGTCGGTATGGCCCACCACGATCACCCGCCCGGGCACCTGGTTCAGCGCCTGGGTGATCGTGTGCAGCAATGGCAACTGGTCGGCGCCCACCTCGGTGCCACCGGAGGCGAACATCGATGGCGCGCCCAGGCGCAGCAGCTCCTGGCCGTCGTCGCGATCAATGATGCTGAGCTCGCCAGCCTGCTCCTGCGGTGCCAGCAGCTGTTTCAAGGTGGGACGCGCCACCTTGGGCTGAGCCTGGTTCAGGCGCGCGGTATCCGGCGGCGTGGCGCTTTCCAGCCCGATCTGCGCGACCTGCGCGCTGGCCGGCGCCGACAGGTCGTTGAGGCGGCTGTAGAAGTACACGAAGCCGGTCAGCAGCAACACCGCTGCAGCAGCGGCGATCACCCACAGCGGCACGTAGCGCACCAGCGGGTTGCGGCGGTCCTCCACGCCACGCCAGTGCGGCGCCAGCTCCTCGGCGGCCGGCTCGCGCTGCGCCTTGATCCGGCGGTACAGGTCTTCCTGGATGTCGGCCAGCCGCGCGCGGCCACCGGATTCGATCTGGTAACGACCACCAAAGCCCAACGCCAGGCAGATGTACATCAGCTCGATCAGGTCCACGTGCCGGGCAAAATCCGCGCACAGGCGCTCCAGGATCTGGAAGAACTTGGCACCGCCGTAGGACTCGCCATGGAAGGTCACCAGCAGGGTTTTCTGCGCCCAGCCGCTGTGCTCGCCCCAGGGCGCGTTCAATACCGATTCGTCGAGCATGGCGCACAGCACGTAGCGCGCCGCCACCGCCGTCTGCGCCGGGATGCCGGCCGCCTGCGCATGCGCCTCGAACTTGCGCACCTGGGTGACCACCTGCTCGCGCAGGTGGGCGGCATCGGGCTGCGAGGCACTCAGGCGCAGTTGCACCGCCAACAGCAGCAATGGGCTGGCGGCCTGCACCAGCGGATTCATGCCGCCGCCCAGGAACTCGCTGATGTCCGCGCGGGTGGCGCTGTCGATGCGCGGTGCCGGACCGCGCGCCAGCGAGGGCGCGGGCGCGACCGGCGGGTGGCCCGGCGGGTTGGCCGAGCGTGGCCGCACCACGGTGGCGTCGCGCATGGGATCGTCGTCAATGGGACCGTTGCCGTTGGTCATGTGATCAGCCCCTGATGGCCCACAGTTGCAAATCGAGGCCGGCAAAGCCCTCGCCGAAATGGAAGGCGATGCCGCCGGAGGTCTTCAGCATTCGCCACATGGGCGAATGCTTGTCGAACTCGAAATACAGGTAGCCGGCGTTGTACGGGATCTGCCGCGGGGCCACCGGCATCGGCGTCACCGCGATGCCGGGAAGTTGCAGGTTCACCAGGTCGCGGATCTTTTCCACCGGGCCGATCTTGGACTGCACGGGCAGTTGCCGGCGCAGGTCCTCGGAGTTCATGTCGGCCTTGGCCGCCAGCACGAACGCCGCGGTATCGAGCAGGCCCAGGTCGGGCACCACGGCCACCCATACGCCAAACTTGCGCTGCTGCAGCGGGATGGGCGTGGCGGTCTGTTCCAGTACCGCGCTCAGGCTGGTGCGCAGCGCGGCAATGACCGGCTCGAAGCTTTCGCGCAAGGCCTCGTGACGGTACGGCGGCAACGCCGCAGGCCGCTTGCCCGGCGCGGTAAAGGTCGCCAGCTCGCCGGCCATGCCCACCACGATGCGGTAGAAATCCTCCGGATGCAGCGTGGGCGACTCGGCCAGGTGCGCGATCAGCGGCTGGCAGCGGTTGACCACCTGCAGCAGCAGGAAGTCCGCGATCTCGGCCGCGCCGCCGCGATCGGTCAAGGCCACGCGGCTGGCCAGCGCCTCGCCACGCTGGTGCAACAGGCCCAGCAGCTCGGTGAGAAAGGTCACCAGCCGCGGCACCGCACGGCAGCTCTGTGCGGTGGGCATGAAGGCGTCGTCCAGCACCACGCGGCGATCGGCCCGGCATTCCACGATGCGCGCCAGCGGGATCTGGGTCAGGCCCTCCATCGGCTGCGATTGCGGCAGCAGACGGGTCGCCATGCCGCCCACTTCCAGCGGGGTCAGGCCCTCGACGCTGCCCGAGGCGTCGCGCACCTCGGTCTCGCGTACGCGGAAGCGGAACAGCTTTTCGGCCGGCGCTTCCGGTCGACCGCTGTCCGGCTGCGTGGGCGACCGCAATGGCAGGGTGAGAAACACCGTCTGGTCGCGCCAGTTCGCGTCCACTTCCAGGGCCGGCGGCAACGGGTCGTCACCCGGCATGGCGAAAGGCGTGCCGTCGGGAAACGTGCCGCGCGCGCTGCGGATGCCCAGCTTGCCGATGGCAAGCAGGTCGGTTTCCAGTTCCAGTTCGGTGAAGCCCCAGGTGTAGGGGCGCAGCGCACCGGCACGCAGCTCCACCAGGCGCTCCAGGTAGCGCTCCTGCTGCTGCATATGCTGGGGCCGCAGGAACAGCCCCTCGCTCCATACCACCTTGTTGTTCTGCGTCATCAGCTTGCGTCCGCCATGCTTTGTGAACCCCTGCCCGGCACCGCCGGGCCCTGCCGGCCGGATTGCCGGCCGCGTTCGTGTTGCCGCGCTAGCGCTGCCCGGCGCGGCGCGCCGATTTCAGCCGCGACAGCTGCTCCTCGTAGGCGCGCGCGAACTCGTCGCCGAACAGCCGCCGGAAACTGTCGTCAGGGTCCTTCATCAGGCCCTCGAAGTTGTCGCGGTATTTTTCCCAGTACTTGCCCTTGCCGCCGAACGCCGAGCGCTTGCCGCCATCGGTGTCGTGCTCGACGCGGTCGGGGTTGAAGTGTGCCAGCAGCGACTCGAAGCCCGCGCGCACGCCTGCCAGCATCGCCATCTGGTGGCAACGGATGTCGTCGAAGGCGTCCTGGAATGCCGCGGTGCCGGAGAGAAACGCCGTATTGGTGGACGGCGCAATGATCTTCTGCAGCGCCTCGTCGGCGGTGGCGGCGAATTTCAGCGGATTGTTTTCCGAGCGCTGGATGATCGTGACCGGCAGCCGGAACGTGTTCTTGATCTCCGCGCGCGCGCGCAGCACGTCCATCACGCCGTCGATCACGATGCGGAAAATCGGCTCGATCTCCGGCGGCAGCGCCGTCGCGGCGGCGGGCATGGGCGCGGGTGCCGGCATGGGCGTCGCCGGGGCCGGGGCCGGAGCCGGTGGCGGCGTCTTGGGCGCGAAATCCCCCATGGTCAGGTCCCAGTTTTCCGGCAGGGCCTGGCGCGAACCGGTGGTGGCGGGCGGACGGAAGTGATCCTGCATGCCGGCGTTCTGGTTCCATGCGGCAGCAGGCGCGCCAGCCGGCGAGTCGGGAATCAGCGGCGAGGCAGCCAACGGTGCATCGAGGAAACTCAGCGGGTCCAGGTCGGCCGCGCCGATGGCCGGACCGTTGCCGGGAATCAGGCTGTCACCCGGCAAGCTCGCGGGCGGCGCGGCAAGATCGAGCAGGCCGAAATCCAGCGGGTCGGCTGCGGTCGGTGGAGGCGCCGGCGCCGGCGCGGGCGGCGCGGCAAACACCGTGGCGGCGGCGCTGCTGGTCAGGCTTACGCCGATCTCGAAGGTATCGATCTGCAGGCGGTCGCCATCCTTCAGTGCCGAGGGGTCGCCCTTGATCAGCGGCCGGCCGTTGAGCAGCATGCCGTTGGTGCTGCGGTCCTCGATGAAATAGATGCCGTTGAGGCAGCGGATCACGGCGTGCACGCGGGAGACGCCGGAGGCGCTCAGCACCCAGTCGCAATCCTCGGAACGGCCAATGCTGCCGTCCCTTCCCTCGAACGCCTTCTGGCTGCGGGCACCGAACTGCGCCGCCTGGTGGCCGATGACGGCAAGCAGCAAGGTTTGTGGCGTCGACACGATCAAATCACCTCGGAAAAATCATCGAAGCGGCCACGCAGCCGCCTCGCCGGCACGCATCGCGGGTACGTGCGCGGCAGGTTGCGGAAAAGAGTGCGGTCATTCATGTGCCGCACCCCGGTTGTTCAACAGCACCATGGCACGCTCGATGAAGCCGGCGCGGCGCGTGGCAAGCTGCTCGGCGTCCAGCGCCGCCATCAGGTTGATCGCCGCCACCACGGCACGCGCGGTGAGGTGTTCGGCCGGTGGCACGGCCACCTGCTGCGTCGCCGGCGCCAGGCTGCCCCCGGACCAGCCCGCCGCTGCCGCGATCCAGGCGCCCAGCGAGCGGTATTCGCCGGCGCTGGCGAAATCCAGGGCGGCGCGCCGACGCGGCTCGTCAGGATCACGTACCCACGCTTCGGCCAGCGCGGCGCCGGCCCGGTCCTCCACCGACAGCGGCTGGTCGCGGGCGCACTGGCACAGCCAGGCCACGGCATAGCGCTTGGGCAGCAGCCGCGCCAGCAGCTTCAGCGCCTCGGGCGTCTCGCCTGCGTCGATCAGCGACTGCACGGCGGCCAGCGGCGCCATGTCCGCGCGCAACCGCGCGCTGGACGGCTCGGAAAGCTCCATCTCGGTGGCTGCTTGCATTACGGCCGACATGTCGATGATCCCCCTGCTCAACCAATCATGATGATGCCGCCGGACACCTGCGTCATCGCATCGCCCGACACGGTCAACATGGTGCCCTTGACCGTGGCCTTGGCACTGCTGGCGACCTCCAGCATGCCGTCGGAATGTACCTTCATGCTGGCACCCGCGCCGACGTCCATGCTGGCGCCCGACTTGATGGCCACCGACGTCTGGCCGTTCATCTTCACCGAGCTGTTGCCGGTGATGGTGATGTTGACGCCCTTGATCTCGATCTCGCCCGAGCTTTTCATCACGATGCTGGACGAACCGGTGACCAGCTCGATCTGGCTGCCCGCCTCCAGCTTGAACTTCTGGCCGATGGTGGTGGTGCCGTGCTGCTTCACGTCCAGGGTGTCGTTGTTGCCCACCGTGTGCTTGCGGTCGTTGTCGACCTTTTCCGTCTGGTCGTGATTGACCGTGAGGGTCTGGTCGTTCTTGACGGTGACGGTTTCGTCGTGGTCGATCGCCACCACATGGTCGTTCTCGACCTCCTCGTGCATGTCCTTCTGCGCGTGGATGAAAAAGTCCTCGCTGCCTTTCTTGTCCTCGAAGCGCAGTTCGTTGGCGTCGGCAGCCTCGCCGGTGAGGCTGCGGGTCTTGATGCCGCTCTGGGTCTTGTTGGCCGGCAGCGCGTACGGCGGCATGTTGTCGTCGTTGTAGACGCTGCCGATGATCAGCGGCCGGTCCGGGTCGCCCTCGAGAAAGCTCACCACCACCTCCTGGCCCACGCGCGGGATGCTCACCGCGCCCCAGGTCTTGCCGGCCCACGGCGAGGCCACCCGCACCGGGCAGGAGCTTTGCGCATTGGGCTTGTCGGGCTTGTTCCAGTGGAACGTGACCTGCACGCGGCCGTACTTGTCGACCACGATGTCCTCGTCGGTGTCGCTGCCGGTGACCACCGCCGTCTGCAAGCCCACGATGCGGGGGCTGGGGGTGATCTGCGCGCTGCGGTAGGGCAGCTTGCTTGCGATCGCCTCGAAGCTGCAGGTGAAAGGCTCCACCGTCTCGCCCTCGGCGGTGGAGACGTAGTCCGGCTCCTCGAACTTGAGATCGATCGAGGTCACCAAGTATTCGCGATTGACCTCGCGGTGCGGAAAGTCCTGCAGCTCGAACAGCGCGCCGATGCTCATTTCGCAGGCATCCGTGCTGCCGTTGAACAGCGCATGAGGCACGTTCATCGCCTCCATGCGTACCTGTGCATAGTGCTGCCCGCGTTCGGCCAGCACATGGCTGCCGGGGTAGTCGAAGACGTCCAGGCCGGACAGGTTGTGATAGTCGCCGCCACTGTCGAGCGACCGGGTGGCCAGCAGCGACGTCTTGGGATTCAGCGGGTCGTAGTCGGTGAGCTGGACTTTCAGCGAGTTCACCGTCTGCCGCGAACTCCATTCGGTGATCGATGCCGGCGAGAACGGTCCGCGCAGCGCGGCCGGACAATACGGGATCTTTTCCAGCCCGCGCATGCGCGCGTGTGCACCCAGCGCGTCGGCCAGCACCATGGTGTGCGTGCTGGAGGTGTGGGTGAAGTAGTAATAGATGCCCTCCTGCTCCATCAGCCGGCTGATGAAGCTGAAGTAGTCTTCGCGGTACTGCACGCAGTAGTCGCGCTTGGGGTAATTGCCGCTGAGGCTCTTCTTGACGTCCGCATAGCCGATCTCGCCCAGTACCGTGCTGATGATCTCGGGCACGCTCATCTTGGTGTAGATGCGGCAATCCACCTTGCGCGCAAGCAGCCAAGGCTTGGGCACCAGCGTGGCGCTGTAGCGGGCATAGCGCACGTTTTCGATGGTCTGGAAGCCCGTTTGCGCCGCCTCGCACACGATGCCGTTGAAATACCGCGTATGACCGTCCTCGGTTTTCAGCGTTGCCGTCATCGGCGTACCCAGCAGCTTGCGCAGGTCCACGTGCTCATCCTGGCTGAGCATGTCCACGCGATAGTTGAACAGCCGCCCGAGCTGTTCGCTGGCAACCAGGCGCACGAACAGCAGCTTGTCGCCAAGGTCGGTGGAAAGGGTCATCGCGTGTGCCATGTGTCGCGTCTCCGGGAAAACTGTGCGCGCTCAGCTGCGAGCGGTGGAATGGTCGGCTCCGATACGGGGAATCCGCATCAGCGCATGGCATCCCCTCCGCGCCGTGCCAGCACCACCCAGCCCGATACGATCTTGCCGTGCTCCTTGCGCAGCGCGTCCGTGCCGATGGTGATGTGATCGAAGCCCGCCGCCTCGACGATGGCCTGGGTGTGCGCGCGGGTGTGCTGGTACCGCCCGCTGGACGACAACTCGAAACGGTCGTCCGCGCCCTCCAGCACTTCCAGCGTGAACGCCAGCCAGCCGCCTGGCCGCAGTGCGCCATGAGCCGCTTCCAGCACGGGCCTCAGGTCGCCGAAATAGATCAGCGTGTCGGCCGAGATCACCACGTCGTACGCGCCGGGATGCGCCTGCAGATACGCGGTGAGCTCCGCCACCACCAGCTCGTCGTAGCCGCCGCGGGCGCGGGCCTTTTCGATCATGCCGCCGGAAAGATCCACGCCAACCAGCGTGCGTGAGCGCGCGCGCAGCAACGGCGCGCACAGGCCGGTGCCGCAGCCGGCATCGAGCACGTCGAGGCTGCCATCGGCCGCGGGCAGCACCCCGCCAAGGGCGCCGGTCAGTATCTCGGGCGCGCGGTAATCGAGGTTCTTCAGCAATTGCTCGTCGAAGCTGTCGGCAAAGCTGTCGAACACGTTGCGTACATAGGCTTCCTCCGCGCGCGGCGGGATGTCGGCTCCGCCGGTGGCCGCCAGCATGTGCCGCGGTATCGGGTTGTCCGGCTCGCGTCCCAGCCAGTCGCGGTAGACCTCCCGGGCCTCGTCGTGGCGCCCCAGCGTGTACAGCGAAATACCCATGCCCTCCAGCGCCCGCAAGTTGCGCGGGTCCAGTCGGTGGGCCTCGCGGAAGCACTCGATCGACTGCTCGATGTGCTCCACGTTCTGGGCGTAGTTGCGCAGGAACAGCCCCATCATGTATTGCCCGTGGGCGTACGTGGGGGCCTCGCGCAACAGCCGGGTATACGTGTCGAACGCCTCATCGGGCCGCTCCTGCACCTCCAGCACGAAGGCCAGGTTGCACAGCGCGTTGTAATGCGTGGGGCCGCATTCCAGAGCACGCCGGTAGCAGGCTTCGGCCTCGGCCAGGCGACCGCACTCCTTGTGGATGTTGCCCAGGTTGTTGTGCGCATCGGGGTGTTTCGGCGTGATCTTCAGCGCGGTCTGGATCAGCCTCACGGCTTCGTCGCTGCGGTCGCGCTGGTGCATCAGCACGCCCAGGTAATGCAGTGCATCGGGCTGCGCCGCGTGCAGCTCCAGCACCTCACCGTACAACCGCTCGGCCGTGTCCAGGTCGTACGCCTGGTGTGCCTGCATCGCACGCTCCAGCACCGCCGCATACGCCGGTCGCGCCGGTACCGGCGCCCGCCAACCCACGTTTGCGTTCTTCGATGTCACGCCCTTTCCCCTTGCCATCAGCCTATCAACACCTTCATGCAACCAAGCACGATCACGCCGCCGTGCGCCGTGCTGTCACCCATGCGTGCGGCGGGCTTGCCGCCGAAGAGCACCTTGGTCGAGCCGGCCACGATGGAATCGGGCGGACCCACGCAAACCGCCATGTCGCCCATGCACGCGGCAGGCAGGCCGCCGATCAGCACTTTCGGCGCGCCGGGCGCGGCAATCGGCCCACCCACGTGAGGTACCGGCCCGGTGGACATCGGACAGGTATGCATGTCGGTCAGTCGTGCTGCTGGCTGCATTGCCTCGCTCCCTTCAAATCATCTGCCGGCGTTGTTCACGTGCACCGGGCATCGCCCACCTCGCGTGCGACGCCGCTCCTCCACCCATCCCGAGACGAAGCTCAGGCATGCAGATCCAGCGTGTCGGGCCAGGAAATGCGCAACTGGTTGGGATAACGGCCGGCGCCGATGCCCAACATGTAAGGACCGTCGCCGGTCATCAAACCCTTGGAAACCAGCGACTGGCGCAGGGACGGGAAGGTATCCAGCGCCTTGGTCAGGGCAACGTCGACCATGGAGGCATCCGCCTCACCCTGCCACGCGCTTTCAAAAATGCAGTGATGCCCCGCTGGGAACGCTTTGGCGAAACAGGCCCGGTGGTGCTCGTTGATCCAGTAGCTTCCCTTCCCGCCACGGATATAGGCGTCCATTTTCGAGTGTTTCGCGAACTCACGCCGGCGCAGGCCAAGCCCCATCAGGCGGTTCTTGAGTCCCTTGGTCTGGTAGTTCACGTGCTCCGACAGCGATACCACCAGCCGCGCGTACGCCAGCGACATCTCCACCGGCGACCCCAGATTCGCATACGGCGTGGCGGTAAGCCGGGTACCGAAGCGGGTCAGGAAAGCGCATGCCAGGTTGCGCGTCACCAGCGCCGATTCCACTGGACTCCCGGGGATGACCTGGGCACTGTGGACACCCGGCATCGGCAGAAGAATCGCCGTGGTGACGGCGGGATCAACCGCCATCCGGCTCCAGTCTTGCGGTGAAAACGACCGTCGGCGCTCATGCATCGACAGAATGCCCACATAGTGGCCGACATTGGATTGCAGGACCCTTGTGTCCAGCATCGTTTCGCCCTTGTCCATGCCGGCGACCGGGTCGACCGCAAAAATATTGCAGGTAATGGAGTTTCCGAACACCTCGTACAACTTGTGGGCGATACGGATGCAGGTCACCGCACCGCGGCTCCAGCCGACGAGATTGACCACGTCGATATCCTGGCCCTTCTCGAACTTCAGGTCCTGGATGATGTTGACGGTGCGCAGGACGTTTTCGTCCCAGCCCTCGCCGGCCAGCCCTCCCTTCAGGTTCGCGAACGAACTCTGGCCACCGGTGTGGCCACGCGCACTGTCGGCAAACGTGGGCCTTGGGCGATTGAACAAGCCGCCCCGGGTCCCCTGATTGGTCTTCATGTTGCCGGTCATCGGGTTGACTTGCTGGGGCAGCACGATGCCGCCGGACCCGCCATGTCCCGGCCCCTGGTTGATCATGTAACTGCCGGCCGTGACCAGTGATCCGGCCAAGGTGGCCTCGACTCCTTCGGTATGGCTGTGAAACCAGCCGACCAGTTCGTCCTTCTCCAGGGACTTGTGGCTGTTGAACCCCGTACCGTGGCAGTACACCGTAAAAACCGACATGCGACACCTCGTTAAATGCGCGACAAATGCGATAGTGATAGCCAACCGAAAAACGGCAGGTTGAAAATGGCACTGGCTTGCAGGCACCCCGGGTATCCGGGCATCCCGCCAGTCATTCCATCGACATTCACCACCCAGGCAACTCTACCCACCAGACTTCCGCTTCAACGTCGGCAGGCACGCCCCGGGCCGATAATCCCTGGGACCGGTACGAACCACCCGCATCAACTTGATCGAACGCCATGGCGGCGTGCGTGCCACCATGGACCTTGCGACCCTTGAACCGGGGCCTTTGCTCATGCCCGTTTCGATGCAGGCGGTTGAAACGGGTTTCACGTACGTTTTCTGCCAATCCGTGGACGCAAACCTATTGCACTGCTTCCCGCCACGTTGACCATCAGAGGAAGAACAGGCGGCGACTATGCTTCGCCCCCAACTCCTCCATGAAAAGGCGGCCGAATTTCTGGCAGTTGTTGTGCAGCAGCTTGTAATCGGGGCCACATTTGCGACGAGTGGCCAAAAAAGCTTCCAGGAATCTTTGCGGCGTCACGGTGACCGGATTGGGCTTATAGGTGGTGCTTTCCTTGTAGAAATCCTGTCTCTCATCCTGCCCAAAGACAACTTTTCCACTGTCATTCATCCACAAACCGAAATTGAACAGAATGTCCCCACCCATGTTCTGAATGAAAATCTGGCTGTGGTGAGCGCTCAGAAGGCCGGGATTGGCAGTAAAATGACGAAACCGGTGCGATATCCTGAACTGTTGTTCCTTAGACTTGAGAAGCTTGCTTATCTCGGCAACGACTTCGCTATCGATCTGTCCCGTGGTCCGACCCTCCCCGCTATAACCGGCAGCGGTATTCGAGTGGGACTGTTGAATACTCTCGTTCGGAGTCCTGCTTCGCGACCCGATCAAGGACGACAGAAAATTTGGCATGAAGCCTCCTTAGTTTTTTTATGACAATGGTTTTCTTGCACAACCCGAAGCGGAGATCGGAAAAGGCCACGCGCCCCATCACCGGGCCGCAAACGCAGCCCGATCAAGCAAACTCATACGAAAATTCGCCACCCTTCACTTGCACCTGCACACCGGCCACCGCGACCCCGTCGATCATCCGGGTCAGGAACTCGCGGGAGATATCGGGCAGCATGGTGTTGGTCAGGATCGCGTCGATCATGCGTCCGCCCGACTCGCTCTCGGTGCAGCGGCTGACCACCAGCTTCACCACCTCATCGTCATACTCGAACGGAATCCTGTAACGCGCCTCAATGCGCCTCTTGATGCGGTTCAGTTGCAGCTTGACGATCTTGCCCAACATCTCCGGGCTGAGCGGGTAATACGGGATGGTGACCAATCGTCCCAGCAACGCGGGCGGAAACACCTTCAGCAATGGCTCACGCAACGCCTTGGCGATGCCTTCGGGCTCGGGCATCAGGTCCGGGTCCTTGCACAGGCCGGCGATGAGATCGGTGCCGGCGTTGGTGGTCAGCAGGATCAAGGTGTTCTTGAAGTCGATCTGGCGGCCTTCGCCGTCTTCCATCACGCCCTTGTCGAACACCTGGAAGAAGATCTCGTGAACGTCGGGATGGGCTTTCTCCACCTCGTCCAGCAGCACCACGGAGTACGGCTTGCGGCGCACGGCCTCGGTGAGGACACCGCCTTCGCCGTAGCCGACGTAGCCGGGAGGCGCGCCCTTGAGGGTAGAGACGGTATGCGCCTCCTGGAATTCGCTCATGTTGATGGTGATGATGTTCTGCTCGCCGCCGTACAGCGCCTCGGCCAGTGCCAGCGCGGTCTCGGTCTTGCCGACGCCGGAGGTGCCGGCGAGCATGAACACGCCAATTGGCTTGTTGGGGTTGTCCAGGCCGGCACGACTGGTCTGGATGCGCTTGGCGATCATTTCCATCGCGTGGTCCTGGCCGATGACGCGCTGGCCCATCAGCGTGGCCAGGTTCATCACGGTTTCCAGCTCGCTCTTGACCATCCGGCCCACGGGGATGCCCGTCCAGTCGGAAACGACCGAACCGACCGCCACGTAGTCGACGGTGGGCAGGATCAGCGGGTTCTCGCCCTGCAATTCGGCGAGCTGGGCCTGTAGGCTTTTCAGTTCATCCAGCGCAGCGGCGCGCTCGGCCTCGGTGAGCGCGGCACTGGCCACGGTCACCTCACCGGCTTCGGCGTCAACCGCCTGCTCCAGCGCGCTGCCGGTGCCTTCCACCGGCGCACCGTCGCCGCGCAGGCGCGCGCGGAGGCCAAGAATCCTATCGACCAGGCCTTTCTCCACCTGCCAGTTGACCTCCAGCGTTTCCAGCCGCGCCTTCGCATCGGCCAGCTTCCCGCTGGCAGCAGCTTCGCGCTCGGCCACGTCCACGCCCACGGTCTTTTCGCGGGCAATGATGCCCAGCTCCACTTCCAGCGCCTGGATGCGCTTGCGGGTGTCGTCCACTTCGGCGGGCACGGCGTGCTGGCTGATGGCGACACGGGCACAGGCCGTGTCCAGCAGGCTCACCGACTTGTCCGGCAGCTGGCGCGCCGGAATGTAGCGGTGCGACAGCTTGACCGCCGCCTCCAGCGCCTCGTCGAGGATCTGCACGCGGTGGTGCTTCTCCATAACGCTGGCCACGCCGCGCATCATGAGGATCGCCTTCTCCTCGCTGGGCTCGTCGACCTGCACGGTCTGGAAGCGGCGGGTCAGCGCGGGGTCCTTCTCGATGTATTTCTTGTATTCGGCCCAGGTGGTGGCGCCCACGGTGCGCAGGTTGCCACGCGCCAGCGCGGGCTTGAGCAGGTTGGCGGCGTCGCCGGTACCGGCCGCACCGCCGGCGCCGACCAGGGTATGTGCCTCGTCGATGAACAGGATGATCGGCCTGGTGCTGGCCTGCACTTCCTCGATCACCTGACGCAGGCGGTTCTCGAACTCGCCCTTCATGCTGGCGCCGGCCTGAAGCAGGCCCACATCCAGCGTGCGCAGCTCCACGTCTTTCAGCGGCGGCGGTACATCGCCGTTGGCAATGCGCAGCGCGAAGCCCTCGACCACGGCGGTCTTGCCCACGCCAGCCTCGCCCACCAGCATCGGATTGTTCTGGCGACGGCGCATGAGGATGTCCACCACCTGGCGGATCTCCTCGTCGCGGCCCACAATGGGATCGATCTTGCCGTTGCGCGCCTGTGCGGTGAGGTCGATGGTGAACTGTGCCAGCGCCTCCTGCTTGCCCATCTGCGCCGGCCCCATCGCACCGCTGGCCTCGCCGGGCACGGCGCCGCCGAGCTTGAAGCCGTCGGAAGCGCTCTGGCCATCCTCGGGCGAGCCGGCCACCACCTCGGCGAATTTGTCCACCAGCGCCTCGGGCTTGATCTTGTCGAACTCGGCCGAGATGGCCACCAGCGCGTTGCGCAGGTGGCGCGTGCGCACCACGCCCACCATGAGGTAGCCGGTGCGCACCTGCGCCTCGCCGAACATCAGCGTGGCGAACACCCAGCCGCGCTCCACCGCCTCCTCCACGTCACTGGAGAGATCGGAGATGGAGGAGGAGCCGCGCGGCAGCCGGTCCAGCGCGTCGGTGACGTCGCGCGCCAAGTTCGATGGATTGAGGTTGAACTGCTTGATGATGCGGTGCAGGTCGGAATCCTGGAGTTGCAGGATCTGGTGGATCCAGTGCACCAGCTCGACGTAAGGATTGCCGCGCAGCTTGCAGAACACGGTGGCGCTTTCGATGCCCCGGTACGCCAGCTTGTTGAGCTTGCCGAACAGTGCGCTGCGAGTGATTTCCGCCATGACTTTCATCCCCTGGATTGATTGATCACTGGAATCCGCAACCCTCGTGCATCCACTGCGAATCCCGCTGTTGTCGAGGCGCCGACGCGCCGTGTCATCCCACCGGCCTGAGCACCACGTTGTCGGCGTCGTCGCTGTCGTGACGCCGGCCCAGCCAGCTGGTCAGACCCAGCCGGCCAGCGTGGCCCAGCCGCATCGCCGGCACCTCGTCCCGGTTCAGCACCAACTGCACGTCCCACGCCTTCTCTTCACCGACGTAGGTCTTGACCGCCGCCACCAGCTGCCGCAGCGCTTCGCCCCCCGGCAGGAAATTGTTGAACTGCGCGCGGTTCAACGGCCCCAGTCGCAGCCGGAAGCGCTGCTGCGCACCCCACACGTGCTCGCCCATCACCGCAGTCAGGCCAAGCCCCGCCACCTCGCTGGAACGACCCAGCCGCAAGTGCGCCGTCGGCGGCAGCCGCATCCATTCGGCCACGAATTCCACGATGCGCACCGGGATGCGAAAGAACTGTTCCAGCAGCGTGCGCAGGCCTTCGGCGTTGCGCGTCTGCGCCAGCAACCGCCCGGCAAAAAAGCGTTTGTACTGGTCGGGCATCGCATCGCGGCCCTCCAGGCCACGCGTCGACAAGCCCACCAGTGCCCCCATGTACAACCGGAAACGATCCTCCTGCGGGCGATCGAACTGCACGGTCGGCTGCGCATCGGCCCACGCCCGGTAGAACAGGCTGGTTATGCGGTGGTGAAAGATGTCGGCGAACGCGACGAAGGTGGAATCCTTCTCGTTGTGCTGGCGATCGATCGCGTATTCGGTGAGATGCAGCGGCAGCGGCGCATTGGGGCCAAACAGGCCGAAGAACAGCCCATGCATGCGCGCCGGCGCCCCCGCGCCACCCGGCTGGAAACGATCGATGGTGCGCGGTGCGAACGCCAGGGACGGCGTGTGGCACAGGCGCACCATGTCCTCCGACGGCTTGGTCGACTCGCCCAGGCGCGGCTGCTCGGGAAACGCGCACTCCAGCCGGCGGATGGCCTCGAAAAACTCGAAGTCCTCCGGCCGGTCGCGCAGCGCGTTCTGCAACGCTACAGCGTCTGTCGTTTGCCGAGCCGCACGGGCCATCGGGCCACCTCGTTGCGTTCCAGGGTGCGCAGCACGGTTTCGGTAAACGAGTTGACCGAAACGTAGCGCGCGAAAAAGTGCTGCATGACCGAGCCCAGCAGGAAGGCTCCCGTGCCCTCGAAGGCACCGTCATCGCAGGTGAGCGTGATCTCCAGACCGCGCCCGAAGGTGATCGGGCCGGGTACCGGGATCCGTCGAACGATCGGCTGCGAGCTGACCGCCTTGATGCCCTCGATCTGGCGCCGTGCGCCGGAGTCGAACTCGTCGCAGTACAGGGTGAGCATCTCGCGCAGCGCAATGGCGCCACCGTCGTTGCCGTCGCCCAGCAGCGACACGTAGTTCAGTTGCAGGTGACTCAGCAATCGCCAGGCGGTTTCACCCGTCGCCACCGACGCACGCGGTTTGGTGGGGCCGGCCACGCAGCGGATCGACTCTACCGGTGCGCCCACATCCAGCGTGAAATCGGTATGCGACTTGCCCACCGGCATCTGCAACGGCAGGTCGCGATTGGTGCACAGCAATTGCATGCCGAGCTGGCGCAGCGTCGTGGAGTACGGTGCGTCGGCGGCGTCCACCAACGAAACAAACACCTCGTTGCCGACATAGCTGGAACGCGCGCCATGCAGCTTCTGCCGCGACGACAGCAGGCGCGGCTCGCGGCGCACGGTGTAGAACGCGGCGCTGCGGTTGTGCCAGGTGCGCTCATCGCAACCGTAGAACGGCTGGAAGCGCTGCTCGGGCTCCTGCCGGTCGCCAAAGCCCTCGACGTTGCTGACGCTGTGGATCTCGAAATCCATCGGCCGCGTGCGGTCGGCCAGCACGTGGTATTCCGTCTTGCCCTGCTGTAGATGAATGCGGTCGGCGCGACGCGGAAACAGATTGATCGCAGGGGTGCAGAACAGGCGGAAATTGCCGGCGTCCACAGCGTTGTGCAGCCGGCTCACGCTGCGGTCGAACAGCACCACGATCTCGAACTCGGCGCTGTTCGAACGCGCCAACGCCCTGCGCAACCCGGTGAATACCGCGAACAGGAAGCGCTCGGGGCACGCAAAGTATTCCTGCAACAGGCGATAACCGCTGAACGAGCGGCCGTCGTAGGGAATCAGGGCCTCGCTGTCGTCGAAGCCCTTGGGCTGGATGCTGTCGGCGTCGAGAGGCGTCTCGACCAGCCCACTGGCGCCCTGCGTGCGCACCACCACGCCGACCGCGTTGGCCAGCAATTGCTCGTACAACCGCTTGGGCAGCTCATCGGCGCCGGCGATGAACAGCGGCAGCTCGTCCAGTGCCAGCATGTTGGCCTGGGCACCGGCGGTGACGTGGAATTTCAGCCGCAGGCCGGCGCGCACCGTCTTGCCGGCGGGAATCGTCACGCCCGCTGCGGCAATCGCCGCAGACGTCTCGAAATACTTGGCCTCGGCAAGCTCCAGCGGCCACAAGGTGACATCGTGCGCGGTGCGGTACTCGCAGGCGGTGCGGTCGTCGCGCCCGATCAGGCTGCGCAACGCGGTGTCGCGCGCCATCGTATGCCCCTCCACCAGTGCGCTGTCCTTCAGGTCGGCCTGCATCTGCACCACGGCCATCGACGGCACCGGCGACAGGTAATGCGGGTAGACCATCTCCATCAGGTGCTGGGTGAACACCGGCTGCTGCGCATCCAGCTTCAGCTGCACGCGCGCGGCCAGGAACGCAAAGCCCTCCAGCAGGCGCTCCACGTAGGGGTCGGCGCACTCGAAGCCTTCCATGCCCAGGCGACCGGCGATCTTCGGGTACTCGCGCGCGAACTCGCCGCCCATCTCGCGGACGTGCTGCAACTCCCGGTTGTAGTAACGCAGCAGGCGCGGGTCCATCGGGGTCAGCCAAAACTTTCAGAAACGTTGAACTTGCCTGTTTCCAGGTCCACTTCGGTTTTCAGGTACAGATTCAGCGGGATCGGCTGCGCCCACATCTCCGATTCGATGTTGAACATCAGGGACTGGTGATCCATGCGCGCGCGGTCGGCCTGCACCGTCACACGCAAGGTGCTGCTGGTGAGCCGCGGTTCGAACGCCACGATGGCGTCCTTGATCTGGCGCTGCAGCGCCGTGGCATCCATGCCGGCCAATACCATGCCGGTAAGGTCGGGGATGCCGAAATTCAGTACCGACCGGCCAACCTCGGGGTAAAGCTCCAGGTCGACATCGTTGCCAAGGTGCACGCAGTTGAGCAGCCAGGAGATGTCCCGCGTCACGCAATCGCGCAGCCGTGTGGCGGAGATCACCCTCTTTTCGCGGCTCTCGTCGGACTTGCCCGGCTCGTCATCGGTCAGCCGGTCGAGCAGCGAGGGCTGCAATCGTTCCTGGGTGGTCAGTTCGGCCATGGCTCGGGCGCCCTGGTCAAACGCTGTCGAAGGAGATGGTACGCACGTCCAGCAGGGGGTATTCGCCGGCATCCGTGGCGAACATGCGCTGCCCGGCGCCCACGTAGAAGTCGTCGGCGGGGCTGATCCAGTCCGTCTTGCGCGCCAGTACCACGTCGCTGTCGGCGGAACGCTCCGAATCGGGATAGCGACAAGGGATGAAGCCCACGGCCTGGCCACCGTTGGTCCAGGTGATCTGCACCGGCGCCCACACCTTGTCGCGCAAATCGGTGGGCGATTCGAATTTCAGCGTCTGCAGGCGCGCAAACGGCACCCATGCATAGCTGCCGTTGACGACAAGCTCCAGGCACGGACCAAATCGCGGGTCAGCGTCGGCGATCCATTCGAACGGCACGTCGTCGATGCGGCCGGCTACCGCCGGTGCCTGCTCGAACGCCTGCTCGCGCAGCGGTGCCGCCTGGTGATGCTTGCCCTGGGCATCCAGCTTGAATGCCTGCAGCAGCAAGGCCACCCATTGTTCCGGTTCGCCGATCAACGAGGGCGAACGCTCGCCGTCCACCACCTGTGCCCGCATCAGTTCGCCCTGCAGCGCCTGGGTGTAGGCGTTGACCATCAACGTGTTGCCAGGATCAAGCTCGCCACTGACGTTCAGCTGGTTCTGCGCCCGCTCCCACTGGCCAAGCAAGGCAAGCAACTGGAACAGGAATACGCGCAACTTGGCATCCGCTGGCTTGCCGCGCACCTGCGCCGTCAACTGCTGCAATGCCTCGTTTACCCGGCCAGCCTGCAGCAGGTTCAGGGGATCTGCATCCACGGTCAATCACCACTGGGTAGGGAGAACGAAGTCGGACAGACCCTGCTGGCCCGGAACCGGGCCAGCAGGGCGGTACATCAGGCCGAGGCGACCTTCTGCATGTCGAAGGTGAAGTCCTTGGTACCGCCATCCTTGGAGCCGTCATCCTTCTGCGGCTGGTACATGAACTTGAACTTGCCGAAGTGCAACGAGATGTTCTCGGTCAGCTTGTCCTCGCCGCCGCTGCCGCCGGTGCTCAACGAGGTGATCAGCACGCCTTCGCTGAGCTCGATGGTGAGGAAGTCGGTCTGCTCACCGGTGGCATTGGTGACGTACAGCCAGGCCTCCTCGACGCGGGCGCCGGTACAGACGGCGTTCCACAGCACATTCGAGCTGCCATCCACGTACTTGGTGAGCGAGATGTCCTGGACGTTGGCCTTGCCACCGCCACCGCCACCGCCCTGGTGCAAGTTGCCGGAGTTGGAGGCACCCCACGACCACGCCAGCACCGGGATCTCGTTCTTGTGCTTGGCATGGGTGGAGGTGCCCTTGATTTCGAGCTTGCCCTTGCCGAACTTGATGTGCATGTCAAATGCCATGAAACCTCTCCTCTGCTTCCTGATTGATAAAGGATTACCGGCCGACCGAGACCTGCGCTCGACGCGATCGATGCTCCTGTCGCGGGTACATCATTTGGAACACGGCTCGACGCCGGGCATCAGGCCTTGGCGGCGGAAGGCAGGCGCGAGACCAACCGCAGCGACACCGTCAGGCCCTCAAGCTGGTAATGCGGCTTGAGGTAGAACTTCGAGGTGTAGTACCCCGGCGCGCCTTCCACTTCCTCCACCACCACCTCGGCCGCCGACAGGGGCTTGCGTGCCTTGGTTTCCTCGCTGGAGTTGGCCGGATCGCCGTCGATGTAGTTGGTGACCCAGTTGGTCAGCCAGCTCTGCATCTGTTCGCGGCTGCTGAACGAGCCGATCTTGTCGCGCACGATGCACTTGAGGTAGTGCGCGAAGCGGCAGCAGGCGAACATGTACGGCAGGCGCGCGCCCAGGGCGGCGTTGGCGGTGGCATCGGGATCGTCGTACTCCTCCGGCTTGTTCAGCGACTGCGCGCTGATGAAGGCGGCCATGTCGGAGTTCTTGCGATGCACCAGTGGCATCAGGCCCATCTTGTCCAGCTCGGCCGAACGGCGATCGGTGATCGCGATCTCGGTGGGGCACTTCATGTCCACGCCACCGTCGTCGGTGGGGAACGTATGCGCCGGCAGGCCTTCCACCGCGCCACCGGACTCGATACCGCGGATGCGCGAGCACCAGCCGTAGGTCTTGAACGAGCGGTTGATGTTCACGGCCATGGCGTACGCCGCGTTCTGCCAGGTGTACTTGGCGGAATCCGCACCGGCGGTGTCCTCCTCGAAATTGAACTCCTCCACCGGGTTGGTGGCCGCGCCGTACGGCAGGCGCGACAGCGTGCGCGGCATGGCCAGGGCCAGGTACTTGGAGTCCTCCGACTCGCGCAGCGAGCGCCACGCGGCGTAGTCCGGCGTGGAGAACACCTTGGCCAGGTCACGCGGATTGGACAGCTCGTTCCAGCTGTCCATGCCCATCAGCGTGGAGTTGGCCGCCGCGATGAACGGCGCGTGTGCCGCCGCCGCCACCTGGGCGATGCCGCCCAACAGCTCCACGTCCGGCGGGCTGTGATCGAAGTAGTAGTCGCCGACCAGGCAGCCGTAGGGCTCGCCACCGAGCTGGCCGTACTCCTCCTCGTACATCTTCTTGAAGATCGGGCTCTGGTCCCACGCCGTGCCCTTGTAGCGCTTGAGCGTCTTGCCCAGCTCCTTCTTGGAGATGTTCATCACGCGGATCTTCAGCTGCTGGTCGGTCTCGGTGTTGTTGACCAGGTGATGCAGGCCGCGCCATGCACTTTCCAGCTTCTGGAAATCGGCGTGGTGCATGATCTCGTTGATCTGCTCGCTGAGCTTGCGATCGATCTCGGCGATGTAGGCGTTGATGGTCTCGGTGACGTCGTCGGAGACGATGTCAGCCTTGCTCAGCACCTGCTCGGCCAGCGTGCGCACGGCGGATTCGACTTCTTCCTTGGCGCGATCGCTCTTGGGCTTGAACTCTTTGCTGAGCAGCGCGGCGAAATCACCCGCTTCGAGGGTTTCGGTGGTGCCGCCCTGTTCGACCTGTGCTTCGGTTGCCATGTGTTTACTCTCCGTCCGTCTCGGCCGGCTTGGCCGCCGATACCAGCGATTGCAGCAATGCGGGGTCGTTGATGGCCTGGGCGATCAGCTTCTCCGCGCCAGCCTTGCCGTCCATGTAGGTGTTGAGGTTGGCCAACTGGGTGCGCGCCTCCAGCAGCTTGGCCACGGGGGCGACCTTGCGGGCCACGGCGGCGGGGGAGAAGTCGTCCATGCTCTCGAACGTGATGTCGACGTTGAGGCTGCCCTCGCCGGTGAGCGTGTTGGGCACCGCGAAGGAGACGCGCGGCTTCATCGATTGCAGGCGGTTGTCGAAATTGTCGACGTCGATCTCCAGCGCCTTGCGCTCATCGATCGACGGCAGCTCGCTGTTGTTGACGCCGGACAGGTCCGACATCACGCCCATCACGAACGGCACCTGCACCTTCTTCTGCGCGCCGTAGACCTCGACGTCGTACTCGATCTGCACGCGTGGCGCCCGATTTCTGGCGATGAACTTCTGACTACTCTGCTTGGCCATGCTTTATGTCTCCTCGAAGAAGGGCAACTTAGCTTGTGCTGTCTGGGCGCAGCGTTTCCGGTTTTCTTCGGGCATGCGAACGCACAACGCCGCGCCATGCGCCCGATGCGATCTCGTCGACAAACCGTCCCCGATGTCCCCCTGTGTACTGACGCTTTCACGTCACACTGGCGCCGCCACCCAGGCCGGCGACGGCGCTGGATGAACACGTATGCCGCGCGGAAGGCGGCCTCCCGGAAAATCTTGCTCCCCACCCGCCCGCAGCGCGCTCCCAACGTGCACCACGAATTCAAACACGATGCGCGGGCACGCGTTCAATTTTTGTTCACTGACCCGATTAACGCAACCGCTGCTCAGGCATGGCGACGGAAATACAGCCACGCGGCCAGCGCCAGCACCACGGCGGGCAGCAGGTTGGCCGGCAGCGCGGGCACGCCGTAGACGGTGCCGAAATTGACCAGTGCCTGCTGCATGAAGTACCAGCCGACGGCCAGCAGCATGCCCAGGAACATGCGCTTGCCCAGGCCGCCGGAGCGCAGCGCGCCGAACGCGAACGGCATGGCGCACAGCACCAGCACCAGCACGTTGAGCGGGTACAGCGCGCGACCCCAGAACGCCACCGCGTAGCTGCCCGGGCTTTCGCCGTTGGCGGCCTTGTAGCTCATGTTGCGGCGCAGGTCGCGCATCGACAGGTACTGCGGCTGGATCATGTTCTGCGCCAGCACCTGCGGGTTGAGGTGCGAGGGCCAGTCTTGCCGCGCCAGCTTGCGCGAGTGCACGCCGGTGGCGTCCAGCGTGCTGGCGCGCACGTGGTAGAGCGTCCACTGGTTGTCCGCGTGCTCGGCGGTGCGCGCCCAGTCGAAGCGGCGAAGCTGGCCGTCGTCGGCGAAGGTGAACACGCGCACGTCGGCCAGTTGCACGTTGCCGCGCTTGGTCAGCATGGCGGCCTTGGCGTTGATGATGCTGTCGCCGTCGCGCGCCCACAGGCCGCTGTTGGTGGCCATGCCCAGGTTGCCGGCCTTCAGCCGCAGTTGCATCGCCTGCGCCTGCTGGTCGCCCCACGGCGCGGCCGTCTCGCCCAGCACCACCACGCCCACGATCAGCACCGCGACCACCCCGGCCGCCGACGCGGCGATGCGCAGGCGCGACATGCCCGCCGCGCGCAACGCGGTCAGCTCGCCGGTGGCGGCCAGGCCGCCAAGCCCCAGCAGGCCGCCGATCAGTGCGGCATTGCCGAACATCTCGTAGGCGCGGCGAGGAAAGGTCACCAGCACGTACACGATGGCGTTGCTGAGCGTGTAGCCGTTCTTGCCCACGTTGTGCAGCTGGCGCACCAGTTGGGTCATGGCGTCGAAGCCGGTGAGCACCAGCCACACGATCAGCAGCGAGCCGAGCACGCTCAGGCCCACCAGCCGGTCCACCCGCTTGATGGTCGGCAGGTTCATGCGCGGCCCTCAATGGCGCGCGGCGCCGGCGGCTTGCGTGCGCTGTACTGTTTCCACACCAGCCAGGCGGCCAGCAGCACCACCAGCAGGTGCAGCCCCCACAACGGCGCCTGGCTGTGCCAGTGGCCCTTGCCGAGCTGGGCGCGGCCCAGCGCCAGCAGCAGGTAGTACAGGTAGAACACGATCACCGCCAGCAGCAAGCGGCCATAGCGCGGCTCGCGCGGGTTCTGGCGCGACAACGGCAGGGCCAGCAGCAGCAGCACCAGGGTCAGCGCCGGCGCATTGGAGCGCCAGGCGAACTCGGCGCGCGCGTCGGGGGCATCGGAGGTGGCCAGCGCCCAGCTGCCCAGCGAATGCACCGGGTCGTCGTCGTCATCGGCCTGCACGTTGGACAGCGCGGTGTCGTTGCGCGCGTACTGCATGCTGCGCCAGTCGTCCGTGCCCAGCGGGATGTCGTACTGCCAGCCTTTCTCGAACGCGATGAAGCGGTTGCCGCCGTCGCTTTCCTGGTACAGCCGGCCGCTGGCGGCGGTCACCAGTTTCAGGTGCGGCGCGCCATGGCCGTCGCGCTGGGTGGCCACGAAGGTGCGGCCCAGCTGGCTGCCGTCGCGGCTGAGGCTGTCCACGAAAATGATGCCGCCCTTGCCCGGCAGGTCGGTGAAGCGGCCCGCATCCAGGCCCACCGCGATCACCGAGCGGTTGGCCGCGGCCACCATCTTGTCGCTGGTGCGCACTGCCCACGGCCCCAGCCACAGCGACACCACGGCGGTCACCAGCACCAGCACCGCGCCCAGCAGCAGCACCGGCCGCACCAGTCCGGCCGCACCCATGCCGGAGGAGGACAGCACGTGCATCTCGCTCTCGCGGTACATGCGGCCCAGGCCCATCAGCACGCCGATGAAACTGGCCAGCGGCAGCATGTTGGTCAGTCCGTCCAGCGTGCGCAGCCCCAGCACCTGGAACATCACGCTGGCCGGAAAACTGCCGCCGGCCACCTGCTGCAGCACCCGGGCGAACGCGCTGCCGGCCACGATCACCAGCAGGACCACGACGGTGGCGGCCACGGTTTGCGCCAGTTCGCGCAGGAAATAGCGGTCGAGAATGCTCAGCATGCGATAAACTGGTCCGCTCTCCAGCCGTGCCCGAACCGGCCGGCAAACCCCAAGTCTAGCCTGTCCGGCCCACGCCGGCCCTACGCAGGAACCCGCCGATGACCCTCCAGTTCAGCCTTGGCGCCGTCGCGCCCGAATCCGCCGACAGCGCCTGCGTGGTGGTGGGCGTGTACGAGCACGGCGTGCTCACCAGCGCCGCGGCGCGGGTGGATGCGGCGGCCTCGGGCGCCATCAAGCGCCAGGTGGAAAGCGGCGACATCAGCGGCAAGCCGGGGCAATGCACGGTGATCTTCGCGCCGGCGGGCATCGCGGCGCGGCGCGTGCTGGTGGTGGGCCTGGGCGCGCAGAAGGGCTTCGACGGCGCGCGCTTCCGCAAGGCCTGCCTGGAGGCGTCGCAGGCGCTGGCCAAGCTGCCGGTGGCCGAGGCCACCTGCTATCTCACCGAGACGGACGTGCCCGGGCGCGACCTGGCCTGGCGCGTGCGCGTGGCCGCGCTGGCCGCCGACCACGCCGCCTACCGCTACACCGCCACCTTCAAGCCGCGCGACAAGAGCCCGCAGCCCACGCTGGCGGCGATCACGTTTGCCGGCGACGACAGCGCCGCCGACGCGCTGGCGCAGGCGCGCGCCATCGCCGAGGGCGTGCGCTTTGCCCGCGACCTGGCCAACCTGCCGCCCAACATCTGCAACCCTGCCTACATCGCCGAGCGCGCGCAGGCCTTCGCCGACGCGCACGAGGCGGTCAGCTGCACCGTGCTCGACGAGGTGGCGATGGCGCAGCAGGGCTTCGGTTCGCTGCTGGCGGTGGCGCGCGGCTCGGCCAACAAGCCGCGCCTGATCGCGCTGGAATACAAGGGCGGCAGCGAGGGCGACAAGCCCTATGCGCTGGTCGGCAAGGGCGTCACCTTCGACTCCGGCGGCATCAGCCTCAAGCCCGGCCCCGGCATGGAGGAGATGAAGTTCGACATGGGCGGCGCCGCTGGCGTGCTGGGTGCGTTCGTGGCCGCGGTGACGATGGGCGTCAAGCTCAACCTGGTCTGCGTGGTGCCCAGTGTGGAGAACATGCCCGGCGGCGACAGCTACCGCCCCAGCGACGTGCTGACCAGCCTCTCGGGCCTCACCATCGAGGTGCTCAACACCGACGCCGAGGGCCGGCTGATCCTGTGCGACGCGCTGACCTGGACGGCGCGGCAATACCAGCCGCAGGCCATGGTGGATGCGGCCACCCTCACCGGCGCCTGCGTGGTGGCGCTGGGCAAGCACGCCAGCGGCCTGATGAGCAAGCACGACGACCTGGCCGCCGAGCTGCTGGCTGCCGGCGAGGAAACGCTCGACCGCGCCTGGCGCCTGCCGCTGTGGGACGACTACCAGAGCCAGCTCGATTCCGGTTTCGCCGACGTGGCCAACATCGGCGGCAAGAGCGCCGGCGCCGTCACCGCCGGCTGCTTCCTGTCGCGCTTCACCGAAGGCCAGCGCTGGGCCCACCTGGACATCGCCGGCACCGCCTGGGACGAAGGCCGCAAGGGCCTGGCCACTGGCCGGCCGGTGGCGCTGCTGGCGCAGTGGTTGCTGGATAGGGAATAGGGAATGGGGAACAGGGAATAGGAAAAGCCGGAGGCGGCGACGGGGTTGGTGTTTACTATTCCCCACTCCCCATTCCCTATTTCCAGATCAATGCGCGCCGACTTCTACCTCATCGACAAGCCCCGCTTCCGCGAGCAACCGTTGTTGCTGGTATGCGAGCTGGCAAAAAAGGCATTCGCGGCGCGGTTGCCGCTGCTGGTGCTGGCGCGCGATTTCGCGCAGGCGGAAGCGGTGGACGAGTTGCTGTGGTCGTTTGACGAGGACAGCTTCATTCCGCACCAGATGGCCGGTGACGAGGATGACGCCAGCACCGCCGTGCTGATCGTGCCGCCCGGCATCGAGACGGACGACCGCCCGCTGGTGATCAACCTGCGCGACACCTGCGCGCCCGGCCGCTACGAGCGCGTGCTGGAGGTGGTAAGCGCCGACCCGGCTGCCCGCGACGGCTCGCGCGCCCGCTGGACCGAATACCGCCGCCGCGGCTTCGAGGTGGGCAAGTTCGACATGTAGCCGGCGCCTGCCGTGGGGCAACGGCTTTCAGCCGCGCGGCTCCCGGCCTCGCCGAAAAGCATCGCGACTGAAGTCGCTCCCACGGCAACTGCCGAAGCCGTGCAGGAGCGCACCGAAGTGCGCAATGCTTTTGCACATCCCCAGTCCCGCAAAAAGCGCGTCTAGGCCCTGGCGGTTTCCCCTGCGCCGGCCCATTCGGCCAGCGCTTCGGCCAGTTGCTCGCCGCTGACCGGCTTGCGCAGGAAGCCGTCCATGCCTGCGGCCAGGGCGCGGGCCTCGTCCTCGCTGCCGGAGCGCGCGGTGACGGCCACGATCGGCAGCCGCTGCCTGCCGCTTTCGCGCTGGCGGATCAGGCGGGCGATCTGGAAACCGTCCACGCCGGGCAGGTCCAGGTCCAGCAGCACCACGTCGAAACCGGCATGCGCCAGCTCGGCCAGCGCCGCCAGGCCGTTGATCACGTGGTGCACGGCATGGCCCTGCTGGCGCAGCAAGCCGGTCAGCACCGCGGCCACGATGGCGTCGTCCTCCACCAGCAGGATGCGGCGCGCGCGCTCGCCCTGCGCACGCGGTGGCGGCGCCGGCGCGGGCGCCGGTTCGGCCAGCGGCAGGCGCACGCGAAACGTGCTGCCCACGCCCATGCGCGATTCCAGCTCGATGCGGCCGTCCATCATCTCCACCAGCTCGCGGCAGATGGCCAGGCCCAGGCCGCTGCCGGCGCGACGCTGCGGGCTGTCGGCCTGCTCGAAGCGCTCGAACAGCCGCGCCTGGCTGGCCTCGGGAATGCCCGGGCCGGTGTCGGCCACGCTGAAAAGCAGGCCGCCGCCGTCGCGCTGCGCGCGTACCGTGACGCCGCCGCGCTCGGTGAATTTCAGCGCATTGCTGGTGAGGTTGAGCAGGATCTGCTTCAGCCGCACCGCGTCGCCGATCATCCGCTCGGGCAGGTCGTCGGCCGCCTCCAGCACCAGCCGCAGGCCACGGCTTTGCGCCACGCCCTGCTCCAGCTGCACCACGTCGGCCACCAATTGGCGCGGGTCGAACGGCGCCGGCTCCAGCTCCAGCCGGCCGGCCTCGATGCGCGCCAGGTCGAGCGCGTCGTTGAGCAGTTTCAGCAGCATGCCGCCGGAACGCTGCATGGCCTGGGCGTAGTCCAGTTGCTGTGGCGTGAGCGGCGTGCCCAGCAGCAGCTCGGCCATGCCCATCACGCCGGTCATCGGCGTGCGTATCTCGTGGCTGAGCGTGGCCAGGAACTGGGTCTTGGCCGCGCTGGCCTGCTCGGCGCTCTGGCGCTGGTGCTCGATCAGGCGCAGCCGGTAGCGCTGCGCCAGCCGGTTGCGCCACAGCCGCAGGCCCAGCCCGCTGGCGCCAAGCAGCGCCAGCACGTAGACCAGCCACGCCCACCAGCGCGCCCACGGCGGCGCCTGCACGTGGATGCGCAGCGGCGCAGCCAGGCGGCCCCACACGCCGTCGGCCCCGGCGGCCATGACGTCGAGCGTGTAGTCGCCGGCGCCCAGGCCGGCAAAATCGCGCTCGCCACGGTTGTCCACGTCCACCCAGCCGGTGTCGAAGCGGTTGAGGCGGAAACGGTAGCGGTTGGCCTGCGGGTCGATGTACGACGCCACCCGCATGTCCACGCGCAGGTCGCGGTCGCGCCACTGCAGGCGGATCGGGCCGCCGTCGCGCGGCAGCACCCGCATGACGCCGTCACGGCGCACGGCCACCTCGCCCTTGAGTACCGGTGGCGGCGAGCCGGCGGGTGCGGCGGCGGCGAAATCGGCCGGACGGAACGCCACCACGCCGCCGCTGTTGGCCACGAACATCATGCCGTTGGCCGCCATCACCGGCGTGCCGCTGCTGAACTCGGCATTGGACAGGCCCTGCGGCGGGCCGAACGACTGCAGGCTGCCGTCGGCCGGACGCAGTTGCCACAGGCCGGGGTTGGCGAATACCCACAGGTGTCCCGCGTGATCGATGCGCAGGTCGCTGAGCACCGAGGTGAACGGCATGCGGCTGATGTCGATGCGCTGGTCGGGCACCGCCTTGCCGCCGGCATAGCGGTAGTGCGTGAACGCCGCGCGGGTGGCCAGCCAGAAACCGCCGGCATCGCGGGCAAAGGTGAGGATCTCCTCGCGCGGCACGCCCGGCACCGGCGCCAGTTGCCGGGTGACCGGATCCTGCCGGCGCAGGCCGTCGACGCTGGCGTACCACACGCCGTCGGCGTCGCATTCGAGCTGGTCCACGAAGCGCGCCCCGTCGGTAGCGTCGCCCAGCGGCAGCGGCGTGATCGCGCGGCTGCGCGGATCGATCACGAACAGGCCCTCGCTCCACGACGCCACGTAGATGCGGTCGTCGCCGCCGGCGCACAGCATCACCGGCCGCGTCATGCCCGCGTCGGCGATGTCCACGGCCTGCAGCTTGCCGTGCTCGAGCACGTGCAGCTCGCCGGAGCTGGCGATCCACAGGCTGCCGCGCGAATCCTCGGCCATCCACACGATCTGCCCGCGCACCCCGTGCGCCACGTGGCGCACCGCGCCGGTGGCGGTATCGAGCTTGTCCACCCAGCCGTTTTCGCCGCCCACCCACAACTGGCCGTCGCGCGCCAGCAGGATCGAGGCGGCGGCGATGTTGGACAGGCTGTCGGGGTTGTCGGGCACGTGGGTGAAGCGCGCAAAGCCGTTCCAGTGCGGCGGCAGGTAGGCCACGCTCGACTGCTCGAAGGTCACCCACAGGCCGCCCTCGTGGTCCAGCGCGGTCTGCCAGACCTTGTTGCCCGGCAGGCCGCCGGGCAGCAGCGGCTGGCCCGCAATCGCCTGCAACTTGCCGTCGCCGCCATCCAGCAGCAGGCCGTCGGCGGTGCCGATCCACAGTCGCCCCTGGCCGTCGCGCGTGCTGCTGGGGATGCGCCGCGAGGCCAGTGCGGCATTGGCCAGCGGTCGCGCCACGCCATCGGCGCCGATCGCCAGCAGGCCGCCGGTGACGGCCACGCGCACCTCGCCGTGACCGCCCTCGATATGCCACACGGTGCCGATGTCGCCCTTGAACGCGGAGTCGACCGGCACGCGCCGGATGCTGCCGTCGCCGTCGCGCAGAAACAGGCCGCGCCGCGCGCCGATCCACAAGCGGCCGGACGCATCGGCCAGCAACGCGCGCGTCTGGCCAAACGTGGCGGCGCGCTCGCCGGCCGCGTCCAGCGCCTGCGCGTCAAAGCCGCGCCCGTCCGGCCGCATGCGGTCCAGCCCCTCGTCGGTGGCCACCCACAACGCGCCGTCGGTGGTCTGCGCGATGCTCCACACCTCGTTGCTGGACAGGCTGGCCGGGTCGCCCGTCTCGTGCTGCCACTGGCGGAAACGGCCGCTGCGCTGGTCATAGGACACCAGCCCGCTGGAAATGCCGCCGGCCCAGACGCGGTTTTCGCTGTCCACGAACAACGTGTAGATGGCGCCGCCGGGCAGCGAGTCCGGGTCGGCATCGGCATGCCGGAACGTGGTGAAGGCCACCCCGTCGTAGCGCACCAGGCCTGCGGCCGAGCCGAACCACATCAGCCCGTTGCGGTCCTGCGCCACGGCGTAGACCGAGCCGCTGGGCAGGCCGTCGGCCACACCGTAGCGGCGAAACTGCGGCGTGGCCAGGGTCGTCACCGAACCCGCCGGCGCCGGCGTGGCGAATGCCGGCACCGCCGCGCACGCCAGCGAGACCAACGCCAACGCCGCGCGTCGCAGAAACCTTGCCACCATCGTTGCCCCTCCCCGCCGGCCATGATGCCAAAGGTTGCCGCCGCCGCGCACCTTTGCCGCGATGCCCCGGCAGCCGGCAACCGCGCCGCCAAGTGGCATTGGCGCCGCCCATCGGCCAGACTTGCGCACCCCATCGCCGCCATCGGAGCCCGCATGACACTACGCAGCACCACGCGCCAATGGGGCGCCATCGCCAAGGGTTTCCACTGGGTGCTGGCGCTGGCGATCCTGGGCAACGGCGTGTTCGGCCTGTTGCGCGGCCTGGCCAGCTCACCCGCGCAGAAGCTGGACTGGCTGGCGCTGCACAAGTCGATCGGCCTGACCGTGCTGGCGCTGGTGCTGCTGCGCCTGGCCTGGCGCGCGCTGGATGGCCGTCCGCGCGAAGTCGAGGCGCCGCGCTGGCAGCAATGGGCCGCACGCGCGGTGCACGTGCTGCTGTACGCGCTGATCGCAGCCTTGCCGCTCAGCGGCTGGTGGTTCAACTCGGTCGCCGGCAAGCCGCTGCAATGGTTCAAGACGTTCGACGTGCCGGCGCTGGCGGCGGCGGACGACACCGTGCGCCATCTCGCCCACGCCGTGCACGAAAACCTGTTCTGGTTGCTGCTGCTGGTGCTGGTGGCGCACGTGGGCGCGGCGCTGAAGCACCACCTGTCCGACCATGACGACGTGCTGCGCCGCATGCTGCCGTTCGGCCGCCCGCGTCGTGACGACGAGGCGTCGTCCGACTGACGACGGCGCTACAACAGCTCCAGCGTGCGGGCCAGGCGCTTGGCGGAGACGGGCTCGGCGGTTTTCAGCTCCTGCGCGAACAGCGACACGCGCCATTCCTCGATCAGCCAGCGCAGCTCGGCCAGCGCGGGCGCGTCGGTGCCGGCGGCGCGGTGTTGCAGAAAGGCGCGCCAGTACGGCGCCACCTGCAGCATGCGCTGCTGGTCTTTGGCCGGGTCCTGGCGCAGCCGCTCGGCGCGCAGGCGCATGGCCTTGAGGTAACGCGGATAGTGGGCCAGCCGCTCCGGCGCCAGCGAGCGCAGAAAGCCCGGCGCCAGCAATGCGTCGAGCTGTTCGCGCAGGTCGTCGTAGCTGGCGCGGGCAAAGCCCAGCAGCGGCGGCTGCAGCCAGGGCTTCACGTCCGCCTGCGCCTCGATGATCGGCTCGGCCAGTTTCAGCCGCTCCACCGCCGCGCCGAACAGCTCGCGTGACAGCTGCGTGCGCAGCGCCTCGAAATCGCCGGCGGTGCGCACGTCCAGCACGTGGCGTGCGAGCAGGTCGGCAAAGCCGCCCTCCACCAGGTCGTCGCGCAGCGCGTCGATGCCGCCCAGCGGCGCGTATTTCAGCGCCAGTGTGTTGCCGATGGGCAGGCGGCGGCGTGCCTGCTTGAGGTCGGTGGCCAGCGCATTGCGCAGCAGGCGCGTCACGCCGGCCACGTGCGCGTCGCGCGCCTCGTCGCTGCGCTCGAACACGCGCAGCGCCACCGCCGCGCCCAGGTCCACCAGCGCCGGGTACGCGGTGAGGCCGTTGCCGGAGCGCACCTGCACCGGGATCTCGTCGAAATCCCAGCCGGTCACGTTCTCGCGGGTCAGCTCCACGTCGGTCTTGCGCGAGAACGCCTCGCGCGCGCGGCCCTCCCACTGCGCGCGCAACGCAGCCAGGTCGCGACCGCAGGCCAGCGTCTTGCCGCGCTCGTCGTGCAGGCGGTAGCGCATGAGCAGGTGCGGCGGCAGCGCGGTCACGTCGAACGCGTCGGCGCCCACGTCCACGCCGGTGGCGCGCTTGAGAAACGCCGCCAGCGCCTCGGCCAGCGGCTGCTCGCGCGGTGTCTCGGCCTCGGCGAACGCCCGCGCGAAATCCGGTGCCGGCACAAAATTGCGCCGCAGCGCCTTGGGCAGGCCGCGGATCAGCTCGGCCACCTTGTCCACCAGCAGGCCCGGCACCAGCCACTGGCAGCGCGCGGCGGGCAGCGCGTTGAGCAGCGCCAGCGGCAATTGCAGGGTGACGCCGTCGGCGTCGTCGCCGGGCACGAAACGGTATTCCAGCTTGTAGCCCGGCGCGCGCGCCGATGCATCCACGGCCAGCGTGGCGGGAAAGGCGCTCGCATCCAGCCCCGCGCCGGTGCCCATCACCTCGTCCAGCGACCAGCGCAGCGCGGCCTGCTCGGCGGGACGCGCCTTGCGGTACCACGCCTCCAGCGCACGGGTGCTGGCGATGTCCTCGGGCAGCTTGCCCTCGAAAAACGCCACCAGCTCGTCCTCGTGGCGGATCAGGCCCTCGCGCCGCTGCTTCGCCTCGATGCCTTGCGCCTCCTCCAGCACGCGCTGGTTGGCGCGCACGACATCCAGCTTGGTGTCGATGTCGCCACGCACCAGCGCCTCGCGCAGAAAGATCGCGTGCGCCAGCGCCGGGTCCTGCCGCTGGAAGGTCACCGCGCGCCGCTCCACCAGCACCAGCCCGAACAGGCTCACCTGCTCGTACGCCACCACGCAGCCGCGCTTTTTCGACCAGTGCGGCTCGCGGCAGCTGGTGCGCAGCAGGTGCGCGGCCTGCTGCTCGATCCACAGCGGCTCCACCCGCGCGTTCGCCATGCCCCACACGCGCCCGCCCACGTCCAGGATCTGCGCGCTGAAGATCCAGTTCGGCGGCGCTTTCGACAAGGCCGAGCCGGGAAACACCTGGAACTTGCGCTCGCGGGTGCTCTGGTAGACGCCTTTTTCATCCTTGCGGCCGACCTGGGTGGGCAGGCCGGCGAGCAACGATCGGTGCACGGATTCGTAGCGACGATCGGCGTCGCTCTCGCCCTCTCCCCTGCTCGCAGGGGAGGGCTGGGGAGGGGTTCGCTTTTGATCTTGTGCCACGGCAGAGCGAAGCGCTTTACCCCCTCCCCGCCGCCCCCTGCCAGCAGGGGGAGGCGCAGAGCGTGCTTCGTCGCGAGTGGGAATCTTCGCATCCAGCTTCCACCCCAGCTCGGCCACCACCAGCAACACCTGCCGGTGCAGCTCGCGCCATTCGCGCATGCGCATGAAGCTCAGGAAATGGCGCGAGCACCAGTCGCGCAGTTTCGACTGGGTCAGCTCCTCGTGCGCGTCGTGGTAGGCGCGCCACAGATTGAGCACGCCGATGAAATCGGACTTCGGATCGGCGAACAGCGCGTGCGCGGCATCGGCCTGCTGGCGGGCATCGGCGGGGCGCTCGCGCGGGTCCTGGATGCTGAGGAAGGAAACGATGGTGATCAGCTCGCGCAGGCTGTGCAGTGCCTCGCCTTCCACCAGCATGCGCGCCAGTTGCACGTCGATCGGCAATCGCGCCAGCGTGCGGCCGATGGCGGTGAGGCGGCGCGCCTCGTCGATGGCGCCGATCTCGGCCAGCCGGCGGTAGCCGTCGGCCACCACGCGCGGGTCCGGCGCGTCGAGAAACGGAAACTGCTCCACCTCGCCCAGCTTCAGCGCCAGCATGCGCAGGATCACGTTGGCCAGCGACGAACGCAGCAGCTCCGGATCGGTGAACGCGGCGCGACCGGCGAAATCCGCCTCGTCATACAGGCGATAGCACACGCCCGGCCCCACGCGGCCGCAGCGGCCCTTGCGCTGGTCGGCGGCGGCCTGCGACACCGGCTCCACGTGCAGCCGCTCGATCTGGCTGCGCTGGCTGTAGCGCTTGACCCGCGCGGTGCCGGTGTCGATCACGTAGCGGATGCGCGGCACGGTGAGCGAGGTTTCGGCCACGTTGGTGGCCAGCACCACGCGACGCTTCACGCCGGGCTTGAACACGCGGTCCTGGTCGCCGGCGGAAAGCCGCGCGTACAGCGGCAGGATCTCCGTCTCGCGGTACTGCCGCCGCGACAGCAACTGGTGCGCGTCGCGGATCTCGCGCTCGCCGGGCAGGAACACCAGCACGTCGCCGCGCGGGTCGTCATGGGTGATCTCGTCGAGCACGGCGGCAATGTGCTCGGCGCTGCCCTGCTGCATCGAGGCTCGCTGTAGGAGCGGCTTCAGCCGCGACCCGGATTCCCTCTCGCCGCCTGTCGCGACTGAAGTCGCTCCTACAGTGTCGACGGGCCGCCAGCGCGTTTCGACGGGGTAGGCGCGCCCCTCCACTTCCACCACCGGCGCGCCGCCGAAATGCTCGGCGAAGCGGGCGGTGTCGATGGTGGCCGAGGTGACGATGATCTTCAGCTCGGGCCGCTTTGCCGCCAGTTGCTTCAGGTAGCCGAGCAGGAAATCGATGTTGAGGCTGCGCTCGTGCGCCTCGTCGATGATCAGCGTGTCGTAGGCGCTCAGCCACGGATCGCCCTGCGTCTCGGCCAGCAAGATGCCGTCGGTCATGAACTTGACCAGGCTGCGCTCGGACACCTGGTCGTTGAAGCGCACCTGGAAACCCACCACCTCGCCCAGCGGCGTGCCCAGCTCCTCGGCCACGCGGCGTGCCACCGAGCGCGCGGCCAGCCGGCGCGGCTGGGTGCAGCCGATCATGCCCGCCTCGCCCCGGCCGGCGGCCAGGCACAGCTTGGGCAGTTGGGTGGTCTTGCCCGAGCCGGTCTCGCCGGCAATCACCACGACCTGGTGCTCGCGGATCAGCTTGATGATGTCCTCGCCGCGCGCGCTGATCGGCAGCGACGCGTCCAGCGTGATCGCCGGCTTGGCCGCCGCACGGGTGCGGCGTCTGGACGCGGAGCGCTCGATGTCGGCCGCCAATGCGGCAAGCTTGGCCGCGTCCGGCCGGCGCGACAGCGTGCGCCAGCGGCCCAGCAGGCGGCCAAAGTCGCGGCTGGACACCGTATCCAGTTGCCGGCGCAGCGTGCGCAGGTCGGGATCGGCGGCGGATTCGGGCGTGGGCGGGTCGGAGGCATTCATCGAACGGCGCATGATAACCGCTGGCCACGGCCTGATAGCCGAAAGCTATCGACGGCATACAAAGGTTTCATTTCACCAACGGCCCTCGTCCCGCTACTGTGGGCCCATCGCATCCAACACCAGGTAAGGAGCAGCACATGGCCATTTCCATCGGCATCGCCAAGAAGGACCGCGAAGCGGTCGCCAAGCAACTGTCCAAGCTGCTGGCCGACACCTACTCGCTGTACCTGAAGACGCACAGCTTCCACTGGAACGTCACCGGCCCGCAGTTCAACAGCCTGCACGCCATGTTCGAGACGCAGTACAACGAGCTGTGGCTGGCCGCCGACGAGGTGGCCGAGCGCATCCGCGCGCTGGACGTGTTCGCGCCGGGCTCCTACAGCCAGTTCGCCAAGCTCAGCTCCATCAAGGAGGAGCCCGGCGTGCCGGAGTGGAAGGAGATGGTGAACCAGCTGGTGGAAGGCCACGAGATCGCCGCCGCCGCCGCGCGCGAGACCATCAAGGTGGCCGACAAGGCCGGCGACGAGGGCACCGCCGACATGGTCACCGGTCGCCTGAAGGAGCACGAGAAAACCGCCTGGATGCTGCGCTCGCTGCTGCGTTGAGCCGCTCCACCGCGTGAAGGCATGGCAAGAACCCGGCGCTGCCGGGTTTTTGCTTTTCGGCGGGGCCGGTTTTCTACAGCTGCCGCGTGACGCAGCAGGCGGGCGTGTCCACCTTGATCGGCGTCACCGGCGCGGTGCTGGCCGCGGCGGCCGGCCTGGCGTGCTGCAGCTCGGCCGACGGCAGGCCGTAGCGCTGATTGAAGTACGCCCAGCTCGGCCACAGCGCATGGGCCAGCGCCAGTTGGCCCAGCGCCGGGTCCAGCGGCGCCGGCGTCAGCGTCTCGCCCTGCACCGCATAGCGGAACTGGCGCGGCGGCTGGTGGGGCTGCAGCACCAGCAACTGGTCGTCCTTGAGGTAACCGTAGTTGTCGCCGTACTGCATGATCGCGCGGTCGGGATAGCGCCGGGTGAGGTCGGCGCCGGGCATCGGGTGCACGCTGCTGATGCCGATCAGCGACAGCAGCGTGGGCGCCAGGTCGATCTGGCTGACCAGGTGCTCGTCGCGCTGCACCGGCACGCCCGCACCCAGGATCAGCGCCGGGATGTGGAAATGCCGCACCGGCACCAGGCTGGCGCCGAACACGCGCGCGTCATGGTCGGCCACGATCAGGAACACGGTGCGGTCCCAATACGGCGACAGCTTGGCCCGCGCAAAGAACTGCCCGATCGCCCAGTCGGCATAACGCACGGTGTTCTGCACGCTGGCCGCCGGCTCGGTGGCGTGGATGCGGCCGGCCGGGTATTCCCACGGCGTGTGGTTGGAGACGCTGAAGGCCAGCGTGAAGGTGGGCTGGTCGCCGTCGGCCATCAGGCGGTGATGCAGCTCGTTGAACATGTCCTCGTCGGAGGCGCCCCACGAACCCACGAAACCGGGCCGGATGTCGAACTTCGGCTGGTCGATCACCTCGTCGAAGCCGTTGCCCAGGAAAAACGACTTCATGTTGTCGAAGTGCGCCTCGCCACCGTAGATGAAGCGCGAGTGGTAGCCGTACTCGCCCAGCAGGCCGGCCAGGGTGAAAAAGCCGCGCTGGCTGCGCGGCAGCTTCAGCACCGCCTCGGCCGGCGTCGGCAGAAAGCCGGTGGTGACCGCCTCCAGCCCGCGCACCGAGCGGGTGCCGGTGGCGTAGGTGCGCGCCAGCAGCCAGCCCTGTTTCGACAGCGCATCGAACTGCGGCGACAGCGGCTGCCCGCCCAGCGTGCCGATGAACTGCGCGCCCAGGCTCTCCTCCATGATGATCACCAGGTTCAGCGGCCGTGCCGGCGTGGCGCTGGCCACCTGGCGGTGCATGGTGGGCGAGCGCGGATCGAGCGGCGCGCCCTCCAGCCCGGCGGCCTCGCGCACCAGCTGCTGCATCCGGGCCTCGGGCAGCTTGCCGTATACCGCACTGGCGTCACGCTCGTTGCTGAGGCCACGGATGGCATTGGCCACGTTGTAGAGCGAATCCAGCGGCAGCGTGTTGACCATGCTGTCGTCGCTGAACGCCACCATCGACGCGTTCAGCGGGCGATGGTCCAGCGTGCCGCGCGCGGCCAGCAACAGCACGGCAAAGGCCGCCAGCGTCGTCGCCAGCGGCCGCCACCACGGTGCCATGCGCGTATCGGCCGGCGCCGGGCGCAGCCAGCGCCAACCCCACCAGCCCAGCACGCCCAGCACCAGCAAGCCGCAGGCCAGCACGCCCTTGTAGCCGTGCCACAGCATCGCGGCCACCTCGTGCGGGTGGTTGAGGTATTCGATGTACAGGCGGTTGGGGCGGGTGTCGTACTCCAGGATGAACTGCGGCGTGGACACCTCCAGCAGCACAAACAGCAACCACCACGCGCGATACCACCACGCCGTGACGCGCGTGGGCCACGCCCGATGGCCCAGCCATGGCGACAACAGCACCGGCAGCGCGGCGATCATCGCCAGGAAGCTCAGGTCGATGCGCCAGCCGCCCAGCAGGATCGGCCACAGGCCGCCGGCCGGCTGCACCCGCGACCACAGCCACAGCGACAGGCCCAGCCGGCTCAGCGTCAGAAGGACCAGGGTTGCCGCGATGAAGCGCCAGGAAAGGCGTCGCATGGGAGTCTCCGATTCGGTCCGTCGCCGAAAGAAACCGGCAGTTTAGCGCGCCGCCTGCGCGCGCCCGCGTGCGGCGGGGGCGCGGCTGCCGCAAAATAGCCGCCTTTCGCGCCAGGCCGCCCCATGCTCGAACTACGCCACGCCACCCCCATCGCCACCGGCCAGCACCGCCACGTCTACCAGCATCCCGACGAACCGGACTACCTGGTCAAGGTGATGCGCGCCGAGGTGCTGGCCGCTGCCGCGCAGGCGCCCTGGTACCGGCGGTTGACGCGGCTGGGGCCGTACCGCGGCTATGTGCGCGAGTGGCGCGAATACCTGGCCTCGCGCATCGCCGCCCCCGGCCCCTCGCCGGTGTCGCGCGTGGTGGGCCTGGTGGATACCGATGCCGGCCCCGGGCTGATGGTGGAAAAGATCCGTGGCGCCGACGGCGCGCTGGCGCCCACCCTCGACGCATGGGTGCGCCGCGACGGCGTCACCGCCGAGATCCGCGCGGCGCTGGATGCGCTGCTGGACGCCCTGCTGCGCCACAACGTGATCGCCGCCGACCTGCACGCGTTCAACCTGGTCCACGGCAGCGACGCCAGCGGCGGCCCGCGGCTGGTGATGATCGACGGCTTTGGCGAGAAAAACCTGATCCCGCACTGCTCGATGAGCCGCCGCCACAACGCCGCCCGCACCCGCCACAAGTTCGATCGCCTGCTGCGGCGCCTGCCCGCTCCGTAGGCACGCACGCCCTTGTGGGCTTTTCGCATGGTGTAGGAGCGCACCTTGTGCGCGATGCTTTGGGTTCCGTGACGAAAAGCATCGCGCACAAGGTGCGCTCCTACAAAAAGGCGTCGCGCGCTACGGGTCCGGCGGTGTGCAGCCCGGTCGCACGGCCGTGGCCTGGAACATCCACCACACGTTGCGGTTGGCCATGCCCACGCGCACCGCGCGCGCCGGGTCGATGCACGGTGCCAGCGCGTCGCTGTCGGCCAGGACCCAGCGTCGCTGCGGCGCGCGCGCCTGCCAGGCCAGGGCATCGCGCATCTGCCGCGCGGCCGTGCGCGAGAAACCGAACTCGCGCACCGGGCGGCGCGCCTGCAGCAACAGCTCCTCGCGCCACTGCACCAGGGCCAGCTCGCCATCGGCACCGAGGTGCGCGTCGGCACGGCGCATCACGTCGCGCAGCGACTGGTTGTCGTTGAGCAGCGGGTACGTGGCGCCGCTCCAGCCCACCCACGCCGCACCCAGGCCCACCAGCAACGCCAGCGCGCCGCGCCGCGCGCGAAACCACGCCGCCGCCAGCAGAAACAGCCCGCCCACGCCGATGGCGCTCCACCACAACGCGCGCCCGTCGGTCAGCTCGTAGCCGGCCACGATGCGTTGCGCCGCGTGCGGATGCGCCAGCATCGCCCACGCGCCCGCCGCCACGAACACCAGGCCGGTGACCACGCCCAGCGCCAGCGCCGCGCGCGAAAACCAGCGCCGCGCCAGCAGCCCGTCCACGAACGGCGCCATCGCCAGCACCGCCATCGGCAGCGCGGGCAACAGGTAGATCTCGCGTTTGCCGCTGGGGATGCTGAAAAACACCAGCGCCAGCAGCCACCATGCCAGCGGCAGCAGCACCCGCGCCTCGCCCGCCGCCAGCGCACGCCGCCACGCCGGCACCAGCAGCGGCACCAGCAGGCACACCGGAAACCAGTCGCGCAGCATCACCAGCCCGAAGAACCACCACGACTCCTCGTGCGCCCACGAATTGGCGTAGCGCTCGGCGGTCTGGCGAAACAGCAGGTCGTGCACGTAGGCGAGATATTCGGGCCGCTGCATGCCATAGGCGGTGACCAGCATCGGCACCAGCCACAGCGCGACCGGCAGCACAAAGGCCAGCGCCCCGCCCGCCCAGCGCCAGCCGTCGCCGTGCGTGCGCGTCACCCCGGGCCAGCGGCGCAGGCGCGCCCACAGGTAGGGCAGCAGCATCAGCAGCACCAGCACGCCGACGCCCTTGGTGATCACGCCCAGCCCCGCCGCGAAACAGCCCAGCCAGTACGCGCGCCAGTCGGGCCCGCGCAGGCAGTGCACCAGCACGCCGGCGTTGCCCAGCGTCATCCACGCCAGCAGCAGCGGATCGATCTGCGCATGCTTGATCACGTCCACGAACTGGATCGCCGCCAGCAGCAGCATCGCCGCCAGCAGGCCCACGCGCGCGTTCCACAGCCGCCGACCGGTGCGGTACACCACCACCAGGCTGCCCAGGCCGGCCATCAGCGACGGCAACAGGAACGCGCCGCGCCAGCCGCCGAACAGCCACAGCACCGCCGCCTCGCACCACATCAGCAGCGGCGGCTTGTCCGAGTACAGCTCGATGCCGCGATGGGGAAACAGCCACTGGCCCGATTCCAGCATCTGCCGCGCCACCAGCGCGAAACGCGGCTCGTCCGGCGGCCACGGATCGCGCAGGCCGATGCCCGCGCCCAGCACCACCAGCGCCGCCGCCATGAACCACCAGAACGCGCGCCGGTCGCGCGCCGCGTCGTCGATTGTCGTCATCGTCGTCCGTCATCAGGGCGGAGGCCGCAGCCAACCCGCCAATCATCCGCAAGGCGTGCGTACAGTGTGTGACGACGGCATTAGGCCAGCCTTAGGGGCGCGACGACACCCCTCGGCAGGAGCGCCGCTACGCCCGGCAGGGCGCCAGGATGTCCAGCGACGGCAGGTACTGGCGGGTGCGCACGCCGAGCAGGCCGAGCACCGTGTGGTAGAGGTAGTCCTGGCTCAGGTGACGGCCGCGCTGCGCGTCGATGCAGGCGTCGGCCAGGCCGGTGCCCTGTTTCCAGCCGGGCGACAGCCACAGCAGCAGCGGGATGTGCTTCTGCTGCGAGGGCGCGCTGTCCCACGAGGCGCCGTGCAGGTAGATGTCGTGCTCGCCCAGCGACTCGCCGTGGTCGGACAGGTAGAGCATCGCGCTGTCCGTGCCCGCGTCGGCCGCCAGCGTGTCCACGATGCGGCCCAGGATGTGGTCGGTGTACACGATGGTGTTGTCGTAGCTGTTGACCACCTTGTCGTAGCTGCACGTCTGCAGCTCGGCGGTGTCGCAGTCGGGCTGGAACCGCGCGAACGCGGCCGGGTAGCGCTGGTAGTAGGCCGGGCCGTGGCTGCCCTTGAGGTGCAGCACCAGCAGCGCCGGCGAGCGCATGCGCGCCAGCCGCTGCGGCAGGTCGTCGATCAGCACCTGGTCCAGGCAGCCGCTGGCGTCGCACAGGCCGGCGACCGTGGCACTGGTGAGGTCGTCGTTGGGCACGCGCACGCACATGCCCTTGCAGCCCTCGTCGTTGTCGCGCCAGAACACGTCCACGCCGGCATGCTGGGCTATGTCCAGCACGTTCCAGCGCGCCTTGGACGCGGCCTTGTCGAAATGCTCGCGCGTCATGTCCGACAGCATGCACGGCACCGACACCGTGGTGGCCGTGCCGCACGACCACACGTCGCTGAAGTAATGGGCGCCCACGCGCGCCATCTCCGGGTTGGTGTCGCGGGCATAGCCCTGCAGCGAGAAATTCTCCGCCCGCGCGGTCTCGCCGATCACCAGCACCAGCACGCGGCGGCGGCCGTCGTTCGCCACCGGCGCCAGCGTGGCGTCGTCGCCGACCACCTCCAGCGGGCGCTGGCGCTGGAACACGTCGTTCTTGAGGTAATGGAACGTGCCGCTCAACGCCGCATACGGGTTGATCACGTTGTAGAAGCCGCGATGGTTGCGGAAGAAATACACCGACGTGCGGTTGGCCATCTTCAGCGGCACCACCATCGCCACGACCACCACCGCCAGCAGCGCCACGCGCCCGAGCAGCTCGCGCCGCCATGGCGCAAACCGCACCGGCAGCCACAGCAGCAGCAGCGCGGGCAGCACGCCGCGCAGCGCGAACCAGCCCACCGCGCCGGGCGTCAGCAGCGCGGCCGCCTCGGCCTGCCGGGTCTCGAAGATGCTCTGCACCACCTCCTGGTTGAGGCGCACGCCGTAGTGGTCCATGTAGTACGCACTGGCCGCCGCCACCAGCAGCAGCAACGCCACCAGCGGCTTGCCCGTCCGTGGCCACCACAGCAGCGCCACCGTCACCAGCACGTTGCCGCCCAGGCGCAGGCATACCGCCAGCGCAAACGGCCACGACACCGCCGGGCCATCGGACGGCCGGAATATCCCGGCCAGCTCCGCCCACAACGTGTGGTTGAGCACCGCCAGCATGTAGCCCGCCACCGCCAGCACCACCAGCCACGACGGCACCGCCCACGACCGACCGGAAAACCACGGCCTTGCCAGAATCGCCATACCCTGCTCGCTCAAGCCTGCCCCCTGTGCGGGCAAAGCCCGACATTGTAGTGACCGGCGGGCATCCCGGCATGGGCTGCCGGCGCCGGGCGCCCGGCCGGCCTGACCTCGCGCTGACCGCGCCGGCCGGTTTCGATTGAGCCCGATGCCTTGCATTGGTTAAGCTCCCCCAGCTTCATCGCCTGTTGCGCAGGCATCCTCCGGGGACTTTTTTGAGCGCCATCGCAGCAAAGCACGACAGCCGGTTTCCGTTGCTCACCGCCGTGGCGCTCGCGCTGATCGTGGCCGCGATGAACATCGGCCTGTGGTGGTGGGGCAACCTGCCGCACGGCCCCGACGACTGGCATGGCCGGATCAGCGGTTTCTCGCTGTCGGTGTTCCAGCGCTACCAGAGCCCGTTCAAGCAGGACTACCCCGGCAGCGACGAGATCGCCGCCGACCTCAAGCTGCTGCACAAGTACAGCGACCGCGTGCGCACGTACACGATGCAGCAGAACCCGCAGATCTACCGGCTGGCCCAGGCCGAGGGCCTCCAGGTGATGGCCGGCGCCGAGATCGACAAGCGGCTGGACAACAACGAGCGCGAGATCGAGCTGCTGATCGCCAAGGCGCGCGCCTATCCCGACACCATCGACCGGGTGATCGTGGGCAACGAGGTGCTGTTTCGCAACGACCTCACGCCCGAGCAGATGATGGCCTACCTGGACCGGGTGCGCGCCGCCGTGCGCCAGCCGGTGTCCATCGCCGAGCCGGACTACATCTGGCTGAAGTATCCCGAGCTGGCGCAGCACGTGGATTTCATCACCATCCACCTGTTTCCGTTCTGGAACGGCGTGGTGCGCAAGGACGCGGTGCCGGCGGCGCTGGGCGCGTACCAGCTGATCCGCCAGCGCTACCCGGACAAGCACGTGGTGGTCGGCGAGATCGGCTGGCCGTCCAACGGCGACCGCCACGAATACGCCACGCCGTCGGTGTCGAACGAGGCGATCTTTTTGCGCCAGTGGTTCAACGCGGCGGCGGCCGAGCACATCGACTACTACGTGCTGGAGGCGTTCGACCAGCCGTGGAAGGAGGGCCTGGGCGAGGGCCGCACCGGCGCGTACTGGGGCATGTTCAACGCCGACCGGCAGCTGAAATTCCCGTTCACCGGCCCGGTCACCGAGGACACCGCGTGGCCGTGGAAGGCGCTGGCCGCCAGCTTGCTGGCACTGTTGCCGATGATCCTGTTCGCGCGCCGCTTCAGCCGGTTCAAGCTGATGGGGCGGCTGTTTTTCTGCATGCTGATCCAGCTGGCCTGCGGCCTGATCGTGTGGTCGGCCACGCTGCCGTTCAATTTCTATCTCAGCTGGGTCGACTGGACCATGCTGGTGCTGCTGTTCCCGGCGCAGATCGCGATCCTGGCGATTTTGCTGATCAACGGCTTCGAGTTCACCGAGGTGCTGTGGCGCCGCCGCTGGGTGCGCCACGCCGGCATGCTCAAGCCCGACGCGCCTGATCGCCAGCCGTTCGTCTCCATCCACCTGGCCTGCTACAACGAGCCGCCGGAGATGGTGATCGTCACGCTCGACTCGCTGGCCGCGCTGGACTACCAGAACTACGAAGTGCTGGTGATCGACAACAACACCAAGAACCCGGACGTGTGGAAGCCGGTGCAGGCGTACTGCGAAAAGCTGGGCAAGCGCTTCCGCTTCTTCCACCTGGAGCCGTGGCCCGGCTTCAAGGCCGGCGCGCTCAACTTCGGCCTGAAGGAGACCGCGCCGGAGGCCGACGTGGTGGCGGTGATCGACGCCGACTACGTGGTGCGCAAGGATTGGCTGGCCACCCTCACCGGCCATTTCCACGACCCCAAGGTGGCCGTGGTGCAGTGCCCGCAGGCGCACCGCGATTTCGAGCACAACGTGTTTCGCCGCATGACCGCGTGGGAGTTCGACGGCTTTTTCCGCATCGGCATGCACCACCGCAACGAGCGCAACGCGATCATCCAGCACGGCACCATGACCATGGTCCGGCGCAGCGCGCTGGAAGGCACCGGCGGCTGGTCGGAGTGGACCATCTGCGAGGACGCCGAGCTTGGCCTGCGCCTGATGCACGCCGGCTACGAGCTGGTCTACGTCGACGAGCTGATGGGCAAGGGCCTGACCCCGGCCGACTTCAAGGCGTACAAGAGCCAGCGCTACCGCTGGGCGTTCGGCGCCATGCAGATCCTCAAGGGCCGCTGGGACTGGATGACGAAGAAAGGCCCGCTGTCGGCCGGCCAGCGCTTCCACTTTCTCACCGGCTGGTTCAGCTGGTTCGCCGACGCGCTGCATCTCGTCTTTACCCTGATGGCGATCTTCTGGACCGCCGGCATGGTGGCGTTCCCGCACCTGTTCAGCCTGCCGATGCAGCTGTTCCTGATCCCGGTGATCGGCTTCTTCTTCGCCAAGGCGATCTTCGGCATCGTGCTGTACCGCGCCCGCGTGCCGTGCGGCTGGTACGACACGCTGATGGCCTCGCTGGCCAGCATGGGCCTGTCGCACGCGATCGCACGCGGCATCCTGCACGGGCTGACCCGCGAGAAGACCTCGTTCGTGGTCACCGCCAAGAGCCGCCGCCTGGGCGAGTCGGGCTTTGCCGCGTTTGCGCCGGTGCGCGAGGAGCTGCTGATGGCCGTGGCGCTGGTGCTGTGCGTGATCGGCATGGCGCAGGGCTTCGGCACGCGCTACATCGAGGGCACGTTGTGGATCTTCATCCTCAGCGCGCAGTCGATCCCGTATTTCTCGGCGGTGATCGGCGCGTGGATCGCGCACAAGGCGGGCGACAAGGCCGGCTGATGCGCCTTTGCCGCCCGGTTTCATGCACAGGCAACACCCGCCGGGCTAAGCTCGGGCAAACCCCGCCACGCCTGCCCCGCATGCGCCGATTGTCGCGACGCCTGAGCCTGCTGCTGTTGTTGCTGTTGCCCGCGCTGGCGCATGCCGGCGTGCAACTGGTGGTCGACGGCGTGGACGACACGCTGCGCGGCGCCGTCACCAGCGCGGTGGAGCTGTCGCAGTACGCCGCCCGCGACGTCAGCGACGCCCAGGTGCGGCGGCTGGTGGACAAGGCGCCCGACCAGGCGCGCGCCGCGCTGCAGCCCTACGGCTACTACGACGCCACCGTCACCACCGACCTTTCCGGCGGTGGCGCCAACTGGCGCGTGGCGCTGCACGTCAAGCCCGGCGAGCCGGTCAAGGTGACCGCGGTGGCGCTGACGCTGGACGAGGCGGCCACGGCCATCGGCCCGATCCGCCGCGCCCGCCACGCACTGGAGGCGATGCAGGGCAAGGTGCTCAACCACGGCAGCTACGAGGCGGCGCGCGACCAATTGAGCGCCCAGCTCACCGCCAACGGTTTCCTGGACGCGCGGCTGCTCACCCACAAGGTGGAGGTGCATCGCGCCAACCGCACGGCGGTGATCACGCTGGCCTGGGACGCGGGCGCGCGCTACCGCTACGGCACGGTGCATTTCGAGGGCTCGCAGTTCGACGACGGCTTCCTCGACCGCTACGTGCCGTTCAAGGCCGGCGACTATTTCCAGCAGGACCAGCTGCTGGTGCTGCAGCAGGCGCTGAACGGCGCCGACTATTTCTCGGTGGTCAACGTGCTGCCCGACGTGGACGACGCACACGGCGGCGTGGTGGACGTGACCGTGCAGCTGGCGCCGGCCAAGCGCTCGATCTACACCGGCGGTCCGTTCGTCGGCACCGACACCGGCGTGGGCGTGCGCGGCGGCATGGAGCGGCGCTGGGTCAACCGGCGCGGCCACAAGTGGAAGAACGAGCTGGTGCTGGCGCAGCGGCTGAAGACCCTGTCCACGCTGTACTCCATCCCCCTGCCCGGCCCCGACCAGCGCAGCTACAACATCGGCGCCAATTTCCGCGACGCGGACACCACCACCTCGCAATCGCGCACGCTGGAGCTGGTGGGCAACGAGACGCGCCAATGGCACGACTGGACCCGCACGCTGGGCGTGCATGCGCTGTCGGGCACCTTCACCGTGGGCAAGCACGGCAACGAGCCGGACAACGCGCCGGGCATCGACCACGGCCAGAGCACGCTGGTGTTCGCCGAGGCCTCGCTGTCGCGCAAGCAGGCCGACAACGCCACCTTCGTGCGCCACGGCTGGGCGGTGAACCTGGCCGCACGCAGCACCGCCGGCACGCTGCTGTCCGACGCCAGCTTCAGCCAGCTCACCGCCGACGCCAAGTGGATCCGCGCGTTCGGCCAGCGCAGCCGCAACCGTCTGATCCTGCGCGGCAGCGCCGGCATCACCCGCACTACCGATTTCGCCGCGCTGCCGCCGCAGCTGCGCTTCTTTGCCGGTGGCGACCGCTCGGTGCGCGGCTACGGTTTCCAGTCGATCGGCCCGCGCAACAGCCACGACCGCGTCATCGGCGGACGCAACCTGCTGGTGGCCAGCACCGAGATGGAGCACTACTTCACCCGCAACTGGGGCATGGCCGCCTTTGTCGACGCCGGCAACGCGTTTACCGGCACCGACTACCGGCCGCGCATCGGCGCAGGCCTGGGCGCCCGCTGGCTGAGCCCGGTAGGCATGATCCGCGTGGACCTGGGCACGCCCATCCACGACCCGAACCGCCACGGCGTGGAGCTGCACCTGGTGATCGGGCCGGATCTATGAGGCCGGGATTCGGGATTCGTTCAAGCATGACGACAGGCAGGACAAGCTGACCCCATGAAGTGGCTCAAGCGCATCGCCACGGCTCTGGCCATCGTGTTGCTGCTGCTGGCAGCGGCACTGTGGTGGCTGCTGGGCACCGGCGCGGGCCTGCGCTTTGCGCTGGCGCGGGCGCAAAGCGCCACCGCTGGCGCGCTTGAGGTGCACCAGGCCAGCGGCCGCCTGCTCGGCCCGCTCGACCTGGCCGGCATCCGCTACGACGACGGCAAGGGCACCGTGGCCGAGGTGGCCAAGGCGCACCTGGACCTGCGTGTGTGGCCGCTGCTGGCCCGGCGCGCGCACGTGCTTGTGCTGGACGTGGACGGCGTGCGCGTGGCCCTGCCCAAGGGCGACGACACGGCAACGTCCGACAGCGGCGGCTTTTCGCTGCAGCCGCCGATCGCGCTGGTCCTCGACCGCATCCACGTCGGCAAGGTGGATATCCGCCAGGATGGCCAGCCGCTGTTTGCCGCCGACAGCCTCGACCTTGCCGGAAGCTGGACCGACGACGGCATCGAGCTGCGCCAGCTCGCCCTGCGCGCGCCGGACGGCCACGCCGACCTCGCCGGTCGCCTGGCCGTGGGCGACCGCTACCAGGGCGAGGGCAAGGCCGACTTTGCGTGGAAACTGGCCGACGTGGACTACGCCGGCCGCCTGGCCGCGCACAGCGACGGCAAGCAGGCGCAGTTGGACCTCACCCTCAGCGCGCCGATGGCCGCCACGCTGCGGCTGGACCTGAGCCAGGGCGGCGACGACGCCTGGACCGCCCGGCTCGACGCGCCGCGCTTCGATCCCCGGCCACTGCTGGGCGACGGCGCGCTGCAAACGCTGGCGCTGGCCGTGCAAGGTCACGGCGACCGCTACGGCGGCCAGCTCGACGGCACGCTGCAGCTCAACGACTACCAGTTGCTGCTGCAGCCGCTGCGCGCGCGGTTCGACCACGACTACCACACGCTGACGCTTGAGCAGCTGACGCTCGGCTCGCCGCAGGTCGCCGGCCGCGTCGAGGCCAGCGGCACGGTGCAGTTGGCCGCGCAGCCGCTCAGCGCCAACCTGGACATCCACTGGGCCGACCTGCAGCTGCTGCCGGAACTGGCCGGCCAGGCGCTGGCCAGCGCCGGCGCGATCAAGGCCAGCGGCAGCGCCGAGGCCTACCACGCCGAAGGCAAGGTGGAGATCGGCCCGCCCGGCAAGCCGGCCACGCTGGCGCTGGACCTGGACGGCACGGCGCAGCAGGTGCTGCTGCACACGCTGGCGCTGGAGCAACCGCAAGGCGGACTCAAGGCCAAGGGCAGCCTGACCCTGCAGCCGGTCGTGGGCTGGCAGCTCGACGCCACCGCCAGCAAGCTCGACCCCGGCCAGTTGCTGGCCGGCTGGGACGGCGCGCTGGATTTCGACATCGCCAGCCACGGCAGCCTGCCGCCGGCCGGCCCCGACGCCACGCTGGAGATCCGCCAGCTTGCCGGCAAGCTGCGCCAGCGCGCGGTGGGCGGCCACGGCCGGTTGCACGTCTCGCCCAACCAGGTGGTGGACGGCCAGCTCGACCTGGCCTCCGGCGGCAGCCGGGTGAAGCTCGCCGCGCGACCGGGCGAGCGCAACGACGCCGACCTGCAACTGGCCATCGCCTCGCTGGCCGACTGGCTGCCGGATGCCGGCGGCCGGCTGGACGGCCGCTTCGCCATCCGCGGCCTGGCGCCCGCGCTGTCGGTCAACGGCACGCTGCGCGGCCATGCGCTGAGCTGGCAGCAGCAGAAGGTGGACACGCTGCAACTGGTGGTGGGCGTGCCCGACGTCAGCCATCCGGCCGGCAAGCTGGAGCTGCAGGCCGGCGACGCCAGCCTGCAAGGCATGGCGTTCCAGCGCATCCACCTGCTGGCCGAGGGCAGCCAGGGCGACCACCGCGTCACCCTGGATGCGCGCGGCAGCCAGCTCTCCGCCACGCTCGACCTGCACGGCGCGCTCGCCGGCGGCGCGTGGGACGGCACGCTGGCCACGCTGGACCTGGCGCCGCAGGGCATGCCCGGCTGGCGCCTGCAGCAACCCTCGCAACTGCACTACGACGATGGCGCCATGCGCCTGTCCGAGCTGTGCCTGAGCGCGGGCGACCCGCAACTGTGCGTGGCCGCCAGCCAGGACAAGCGCGGCAACCTCGACGCCAGCTACAACCTGCGCGCGCTGCCGCTGGCCCTGCTGCTCAACGCGGCCGGCAGCGCCGACCTGCCGATGCGCGCCGACGGCACGCTCGAAGGCAGCGGCGCCATCCGCCGCAGCGCCGCCGGCGCACTCAGCGGCGATGCCGCGATCAGCTCCGCACAAGGCACCGTCACCTATACCGACCAGCCCGGCCAGCCACTGCTGCGCTACGAGCAATTGAGCGTGAATGCCGCGCTGGCGCCGGGCAGCCAGCGCATCGCGCTGCATGCCGGCCTCGGCGACGGCGGACGCCTGGACGGCCAGGCCACCCTGAGCGGCGCCAGCCAGGCGCTGGACGGCCAGTTGGACCTGCACATCAACGACCTGGCCTTTGTCGAGCTGTTCACCAGCGAGATCGCCAGCGTCAAGGGCGGCATCGACGGCGCGTTCCGCTTCGGCGGCACGCTGGCCGCGCCCGCCGTCACCGGCCAGGCCGACGTGCACGGCTTTGCCGCCGAGGTGCCCTCGGCCGGACTCAGGCTCGGCGACGGCCAACTGCGCATCAGCACCGCCGACGCCAGGCAGTTCGTCATCGACGGCAGCGTGCGCTCCGGCGAGGGCTCGCTGGCGATCAACGGCCAGGCCGGCCTGGGCGAGCAGGCGCGGACCGCGCTGACCATCAAGGGCGACAAGTTCACCGCCGCCGACATCCCCGCCGCCAAGGTGGTGGTGTCGCCCGACCTCACCGTGCGGCAAGACGAGAAAGGCCTCGACGTAGGCGGCGCGCTGGCCATCGACAGCGCCGACGTCAACGTGGAAAAACTGCCCGGCGCCGGCGCCACCCAGACCTCGCCCGACGTGGTGGTGGTCGACGAGCAGCAGCAGAAGGAGGCCGCCGGCGCGCTGCCGGTGAACGCACTGGTCAAGGTGGACCTGGGTCGGCGCACGCACATCGTGGGCATGGGCCTGGACGGCCGCGTCGGCGGCGTGCTCACCGTGGTCGAACGCCCCGGCCGCGCCACCACCGGCCAGGGCCAGCTCACCGTCAACGGCACCTACAAGGCCTACGGCCAGAACCTGCAGATCCAGCGCGGCCAGCTGCTGTTCGCCAGCACGCCGATCGACAACCCCGGCCTCAACATCCGCGCCGTGCGCAAGCTCAACCCCAACGCCACCATCGACGAGGGCCAGGAAGTGGGCCTGCTGGTGGCCGGCACCGCGCAGCGGCCGGTGCTCACCGTGTTCTCCAACCCGGTGATGGAGCAGTCCGACGCGCTGTCCTACCTCATCACCGGCAAGCCGCTGTCGGAGGTGAAGGGCGGCGAGGGCGACATGGTGGGCGCGGCCGCGCAGGCGCTGGGCTCGGCCGCCGGCGACCTGCTGGCCAAGAGCGTGGGCTCCAAGCTGGGCGTGGACGACATCGGCGTGTCCAGCAACGAGGCGCTGGGCGGCAGCTCCGCCTTCACCGTGGGCAAGTACCTGTCGCCGCGGCTGTACCTCAGCTACGGCGTGGGCCTGTTCGAGCCGGGCACGGTGATCACGCTGCGCTACCGCCTCAGCCACCGCTGGAATTTCGAGGCGCAGCAGGCCACCGAGTTCAGCCGCGCCAGCTTCAACTACCGCATCGAGAAATAGCCGCCGGTACTACGCCAGCGACCACGCCACGCTCTTGCCCGCGCGAAACGGCACCAGCGTGCCGTCGGCGAACGGCACGGCGTCGGGCACGGTCCACGGGCGGCGTTCGAGATGCAGCCGCTCGGTGTTGCGCGGCAGGCCGTAGAAATCCGGGCCATGGAAGCTGGCGAAGCCTTCCAGCCGATCCAGCCGACCGGCCTGCTCGAACGCCTCGGCGTACAGCTCGATGGCGGCGTGGGCGGTGTAGATGCCGGCGCAGCCGCAGGCCGCCTCCTTGGACTGGCGTACGTGCGGCGCGCTGTCGGTGCCCAGGAAAAAGTGCGGGTCGCCGCTGGTGGCCGCCTCCAGCAACGCCTGGCGGTGCGTCTCGCGCTTGAGCACGGGCAGGCAGTAATGGTGCGGCTGCACGCCGCCCTCGAACAGCGCGTTGCGGTTGAGCAGCAGGTGATGTGCGGTGATGGTGGCGCCCACGTGCGCCGGCGCCTGGCGCACGAACTCGGCCGCCGCACGCGTGGTGATGTGCTCCAGCACCATGCGCAGCTCGGGGAAGCGCTCGCGCAGCGGCTGCAGGTGGCGCTCGATGAACACCCGCTCGCGGTCGAAGATGTCCACCGCCGGGTCGGTGACCTCGCCGTGCATCAGCAGCGGCAGGCCGTGGTGCTGCATCGCCTCCAGCACCGATTGCACCCGCGCCAGGTCGCGCACGCCGGCCTGCGAGTTGGTGGTGGCGCCGGCCGGGTAGTACTTGACCGCATGCACGAAGCCGCTGGCCTTGGCGCGCGCGATCTCCGCCGGCTCGGTGGCCTCGGTGAGGTACAGCGTCATCAGTGGCTGGAACGTGCTGCCTGCCGGCAGCGCCGCCATGATGCGCTCGCGATAGGCCTGCGCCTGCGCCACCGTGGTCACCGGCGGCTTGAGGTTGGGCATCACGATGGCGCGCGCAAACTGGCGCGCCGTATCCGCCGCCACCGAGGCCAGCGCCGCGCCATCGCGCAGGTGCACGTGCCAGTCGTCGGGGCGGGCGATATCGAGGTGGTTGGACATGGTGGGCTCCGCAAGCGCATCGGGGGCCGTCGCGTGGCGACGGCGGCCCGCCATTGTAGCCAACCCGCCCCCCGGCCCGGCCGGCGGCTTGACAGCGCCGCCGTGCGCCAACCATGGTGACGGAAATCACCAAGGGGGCTGTGCATGAAACGACTGCTTGTTCTGGCTGCGGGCCTGTTGGCCGCCACCGCCGTCTCGGCGCAGCAGCGCTTTTCGCTGTGGCCCGGCGGCGTGCCCGGCTACGAGGCGCGCGCATCCATCCCGGAGATCTCGCAGGACTACTGGACCAAGCACGTCAACGATCCCAGCGTCACCGCCTACCTGCCCGACCCGGCCAAGGCCAACGGCACGGCGGTGCTGGTGGTGCCCGGCGGCGGCCACGCGCTGCTGGTGACCACCACCGAGGGCACCGACGTGGCCAAGTGGTTCAACGAACGCGGCGTGGCCGCCTTCGTGCTGCGCTATCGCCTGTTTCGCGAGGAAGGCTCGCCGTACACGCTGGAGGACGCCCGCGCCGATACCGAGCGCGGCATGCGCTTCATCCGCGCCAACGCCGGCAAGTTCCATGTCGATCCCCGGCGCGTGGGCATCATCGGCTTTTCCGCCGGCGGCGAGCTGGCGCGCATGACCACGTTGAGTCCGCCGGTACCCGCGCGCGGCAAGGGCGACGCGATGGACACGCTCAGCGCGCTGCCCGACTTCGCGATGCTGATCTTTCCCGGCCCGCTGCATGCGGCCGAGCACGTCACCGCCGCGTCGCCGCCGATCTTCCTGGCCGCCGCCAACGACGATGCCTGCTGCTCGCAGCCGCCGATCGACCTGTTGCAGGCGTACCGCAAGGGCGGCGCGTCGGCCGAGCTGCACATCTACCGCGCCGGCGGCCACGCCTACAACCTGGGCGAGCGCACCGACCTGGTGGCGCTGAAGCATTCGCCGCAGCAGATCGAGGACTGGCTCGGCGACAGCGGCCTGCTCGGCCACCCGGCGCCGTCCACCGCGCCGCACCTGGACCCGCCGCCGGCGAAATAAGCCGTACCGGCGCCCGCCACGGCATCCACCATGGCGGGCGCAGCGTCACTGCACGGTGATGCTGCCCTTCATCAGGGCCGAATGGCCCGGAAAACTGCAGAAAAACACGTACGGCCCGCCGTCCTTGATCTTGTCGACGGGGAACGTCATCGACGTGGTCTCGCCGCCGCCGATCAGCTTGGTGTGGGCAACCACGCGCGCATCGCCCGCCTTCACGTAGCCGGCCTCCGCGCCGGCGGCGCGGCCGTCGGCATCCACCGCCTCCATGTCGGCGGCCTTGGAGATGACCACGTCGTGGCCCATCGCCGCCGCCGGCAGCTTGCCGGTGTGTTTCAGGGTGATCTTGAAGTCCTTGCACGAGGCCGGCACGGCGATGGACGAGACGCTGTACTGCATCGCGTCGGTGCCCTCGATGGTGGTGCCGCAATCGCTGACCTCGGCGGCGGGCTTGCCGTTGGCGGGCGTGCCGCCATCGGCGGCCGGCGCCATGGCGGCCGGTGCGGCGGCGGGAGCCATCGCCGGCGGCGCCGTATCCGGTGCCGGCGCGGCGGCCGGCGCCCCGGTGGGTGCCGGTGCGGCGGCGGAGGGCGCGGCGTCGGGCGTATCCGGCGCGGACGATCCACCACAGGCGGACAAGGTCAACGCGCACGCGGCGGCGAGCAGGGTGAGCCGGGTTGTCATCACGTCTTCTCCATCGGGCCAAAAACACATCGTCGGCCCGGCCTGCTGTGGATGGCGTGAAAAACGGCGCGCAAGGTGAACCGCGCATGACGGCGCGGCGCGCGGCTCAGGCGATGCCCAGGCCTTCCATGCGGGCAATGGCGCCCGCCTCGAAGCCCGCCAGCGCGCTGAAGCGGCGACCGCGCTCGGCGTAGTCGCGGAACTGGTCGAAACTGGGTGCGCCGGGCGACAGCACGATCACGCCGCCCGCCGGCGTCGCCTCGCGCGCCGCCGCCACCGCACCGGCCAGGTCGGCCACCTCCAGCAGCGGACAGGCCACGCCCGCATCGCGCAGCGCCTGCGCGATGCGCGGGCCGTTGGCGCCCATGCAGACGACGGCATGGGCCGGCGCCTCGCGCATCGCCGCCACGAACGGCGACCAGTCCAGCCCACGGTCGTAGCCGCCCACCAGCACGGTGACCGTGCGGCCGTGCAGGCTCTCCAGCGCCGCCAGCGTGGCCAGCGGCGTGGTGCTGATGGAATCGTTGACCCAATGCCGGCCGTCGCGCTCGCCCAGCGGCTGCAACCGGTGCGGCAGCGGGCGGAAACCGGCCAGCGCCGGCGCGGCCGCCAGCGCGTCATGGCCGATCGCCTCCAGCGCGGCCAGCGCGGCGCAGGCATTGAGCGCGTTGTGCGCGCCCGGCGCGGCCAGGTGTTCCGCCGCCAGCACCTTGCGCTCGCCGCGACAGATGACGCCATCGGCCACGTGCCAGCCCTCGGGCACGCCAAACAGCCGCCGTCGCGGGTGCGCCTGCGTGTGATCGAGCAGGGCCGGCTGCAGGCCGTTGACCAGCAGTTGTTGCGACATCCCGGCCAGGCGCAGCTTGTCGGCCACGTAGCGCTCGCGCGAGCCGTGCCAGTCCAGGTGCTCCTCGTACAGGCTGGTGACCACGCCCAGCGCCATCGGCCCGGCCTCGCCGGTCTGGAAGCTGGACAGCTCCACCACCCACAGCGCCGCGCGCTGGTCGAGCAGCTCCAGCAGCGGCAGGCCGATATTGCCGGCCAGCGCCGTGCGCAGCCCCAGCGCGCGCGCCAGGTGCGCCAGCAGCGCGCTGGTGGTGCTCTTGCCCTTGGTGCCGGTGATGCCCACCACGCGCGCGTCGGGGTTTTCCGCAAACCACAGTGCGGTGCCGGAGGTGAACGACGTGCCCCGCTCCCGCGCCTGCAGCAATGCCGGCGTGTAGGCGGAAATGCCGGGCGATTTCACCACCACGTCAAAACTGGCCAGCGCCATTGCGTCCGGCTCGCCGGCCATGATCGCCAGCGCCGGATCGAACGCGCGCGCGGCCTCGGCCTCGTCGGCACGGCAGAACAGGGTCAGCGGCAACGCCGGCAGGCGCGCGCGCAACGTACTGAGCACCGCGTGGCCTTCGCGGCCAAAGCCCCAGATCGCGACGCGGCGCGTGGCCAGGTCAGCGATGCGCATGCGGCACCCGGGTCGTTGCGGTTGGAGCGACGTCAGTCGCGATGCCCTTCACTTCGCCACCGGAACATGGCCACCGACCCCGCGCCGACCACCGCCGATGCCGTGCCCGCCGCATCACGCGATGGCGGCCAGCGCGCCTTGCAGACGGGCCGGCACGCGATGCTCGGCGGACGGCTGCAGCCACGGCTCCAGCGCCAGCGCGGCCGCGTCCAACTGCGGCAGGATCTCCTGGCGGAAACGCGCCACCACGGCGTCCTCCTGCCACTCCGGCCGCTGGCTCAGCGCGTACATGGCCGCGCGCGCCTCGGCGCCCTCGCCCACGCACTCGAACGGCTTGTGCTCCTGGTATTCCAGCAGCGCGTCGAAACCGGCCACCTGCGCCTCGTCGTCCAGCAGGTTGCGGCCAAAGATCGCCAGCAAGCGCGGCTTGGGCAGGAACGGCGCCAACGCCAGAAACACGAAATGGCACTTCGGGCACTGCCCGCACCAGCGGTCGGCCGGCTTGGGGCCGAGCAGGCGGAAATTGCGGTTGCAGCTGGAAAACACGTCGAAATACGGCGTGAGCCTGGCAAACGCGCGGGTGATCGCCAGCTCCGAATACGGCCGCAGCAGCGAGCAGTAATCCAGGTCGGCGGCCACATGCGTGTGCAGCCACTCGCCCAGCAGGCGCTCGAACACGAAGCCCTTGCTCCACTGGTGGTTCACCTGCTGGCCTTCGTACTCCAGCGTGGCGGCCGAGGCGGAGCGCTCGTTGGCGAAGGCGATGGCATCGTGCCCGTACACGATCGCGGCCACGGCCAGGATCGCCGAGTTGACCGCCGTCACCGGGATGTGGCCGTTCCACGCGCCCAGCCGGTTCAGCTCGAACAACCCCGGCGCCAGCTCGCGCTGGATGTTCAGCGTGGGCAGGCCCGTGCGATCGGCGCAGGCGGCGATCAGCGGCGAATTGCCCACCCATACCGCCGTGGCCTCGCCGCCGGTGGACTTGATCGCCTCCACCGCCACCAGCGAATCCTTGCCGCCGCCGATGGGGACGAGGGTGTTCCTGGGGAGGCCCAGCGCTGGCGCATGGCCTTGCGCCCCGCTGTCGCCAGCGGCGGGCGCAACACGCGGAAACGCGATGCGCCCGCGCAAGTCCAGCCCGTTGCGGTAGGCAAACTCGGCCAGGCCGTGCAGGTACAGCTGATCGAGCAGCTCGGCGGTGGCCGCGTCCAGCGGGCCGTCGGCCAGCGCGATCGTGGGCGGCACGCCGGCCTTGTAGTAGCTGATGCCGGCCACCAGGTGCAGCAGCTTCAGCGCCGCCGCGAACGCCTGGGCGCGCTCCGGCGCCACGGCCGGCGCATCGGGAAAACTGATCCGCTCGACCAGCTCCTCGCCATCGTCGAACGCGTACGCCAGCTCGGCCACGCCATCGGCGTAGCTGGCCCGCACAAAGCGGAAAACCTGGGTCAGGCGCGGTTGCATCGGGTTGTTCACTTCACCATCTCCGCGCGGGCAGGACAGGCGGAACCGGCCGCCGCCTCGCGCACGCTTGCGCTGTTGATCAATGCACCATTGTTCCAGAAACGCGGCCGCCGGCAAGCTGCCGGGAGCGAACGACGCGCGTGTGTGGGAGCGACTTCAGTCGCGATGCTCTTGCCTTGGAGCGCCAGAGCAGAAGCATCGCGACTGAAGTCGCTCCCACAGGGCGGTTACGCGTCAATCACAATTTCGGCCGCCTCCTCGCGCAGGTTGTACGGCGAGGACATCACCTTGCCGTACGCACCGGCCTGGGCGACCAGCACCACGTCGCCCTCGCTGGCCTCGGGCAGGCGGCGGTCGGTGCCCAGCACGTCGCCGCTCTCGCAGATCGGGCCCACCACCTGGTACAGCGCGGTGGCCGGCTCGTCGAGCCGGGTCAGGTTGACGATCTCGTGCCAGGCGTCGTACAGCGCGGGGCGGATCAGGCTGTTCATGCCGGTGTCGATGCCCAGGTAGCGGAACGCGCCCTTGCCCTTCTGCTGGGTGACCCGCGCCAGCAGCACGCCGGCATCGGCCACCAGGTAGCGGCCCGGCTCCATCCACAGCTGGTAGTGCGGGTAGGCCGTCTTCACGTCGCGCAGCACGCGGTCGAGCCTGGCGATGTCCAGCGCCGCCTCGCCCGGATGCGAGGGCACGCCCAGGCCGCCGCCGATGTCGATGAAGCCCACGCTGCCGATGCGCTCGGCCAACGAGGCGAGCTGGCCGTACACCTCGCCCCAGTGGGCGTCATCGAGAATGCCCGAGCCCAGGTGCGCGTGCAGGCCGCGCACCACCACGCCGTGCGCGTCGGCCAGGCGCAGGAAGCTGTCGAGCTGGTCCACCGGCAGGCCGAACTTGCTGCCGCTGCCGCCGGTGCGCACCTTTTCGTGATGGCCCAGGCCACGGCCCAGGTCCACCCGCAGCACGATCTCGCGGCCACGGAACAGCTCGCCCCAGTGCTCCAGCGGGTACAGCGCATCCAGCGACACGGTGGCGCGCGTGGTCAGGGCAAAGGCGTAGTCCTCGCGCGGGGCGAAGTTGGGCGTGAACAGCAGCGGCGCGGATTCCGGCACCGCCGCGATGACGGCGCGCAGCTCGCCCGGCGAGACGCACTCGAAGCCGAAGCCCTCCTCGGCCAGCGCGCGCAGGATGGCCGGATGGGTGTTGGCCTTCACCGCGTAGTGCAGGCGATCGACCGCCGCCAGCGTCTTGAGCTCGCGCGCCTGCTTGCGCACGGTGGGCAGGTGGTAGACGTAGCGCGGCGAGCCCTCGGCGGCGATGTCGAGCAGCCGCTGGCGCTCGCTCACACGCCACCACGACGCCGAGGCGGCCGCCGCGTCGCCGCTGCCGTACAGCGCATCCCAGCTGGGACCGAACAACGCGCTGTCGTCGGTGCGCAGCGCGCCGGCGCCGATCAGCAGGTCGTGCAGGTGCGGCACCAGCGCGTCGACCACCTCCTCGTCCACCACGAAGGTGAGGTTGAGGTTGTTGGACGACTGCGATATCAGGTGCACGCGCAACTGGCCGAACTCGGCCAGCACGCCGGACAGCGTGTGCAGGATCGAGCGCATGCCGCGACCGACCAGCGAGATGGCCGCGCACGGCGCGATCACCTTGACCCGGCACACCTTGGCCAGGTCGCTGGCCAGCGCCGCGATGGCGTCCGAATCGAGCAGGTTCTCGGCCGGATCCAGCGACACGGTGACATTGGTCTCGGCCGAGCCGATCAGGTCCACCGACAGGCCGTGCTGCTTGAAATAGGCGAACACGTCGGACAGGAAACCCACCTCCTGCCACATGCCCACCGACTCCATCGAGATCAGCGTGATGCCCTTGCGCGCGCTGATCGCCTTGATGCTGGGCGCGTGCTCGCGCACCTCCGGGCCGATCACCGTGCCTTCCAGCTCGGGCCGGTTGGTGTCCTTCACCAGCAGCGGCACGCGCGGCTCGCGCAGCGGCGACAGGCAGCGCGGGTGCAGCACCTTGGCGCCGGTGGAGGCGATTTCCTGCGCCTCCTCGTAGTCCAGCCGCTGCAACAGGCGCGCGCCCGGCACCTGGCGCGGGTTGGCGGTGAACATGCCGGCCACGTCGGTCCAGATCTCCACCCGCGCGGCCTTGAGCAGCGCGCCGAAATAGGCGGCCGAGGTATCCGAGCCGCCGCGACCCAGCAGCACGGTGCGGCCCGGCTCGCCGTCGTCGCGGCTTTCGCGGGCAATGAAGCCCTGGGTGATGAACACCTCGCCCAGTCCGGCCAGGCGCGCGGTCAGCGCCGCGTCGGGCCGCGCCTCCACCATCGCCGACAGCAATCGGGTGCGCTCGTTCTGGTTGGGCAGCGCGATTGCCGCCAGGCAATCGCGCGCATCCAGCCACTGCGTGGGCACGCCCGCGTCGCTGAGAAAAGCCGCACCCAGCGTGCTGGAAAGCAGCTCGCCATGCGCCTGCACCTGCGCCTGCCAGGCCAGCTCGCCCAGCACGCGCGGGCCGTCCTCGGCCAGCGCGACCAGGTCATCCAGGCGCGCCTGCAGGCCGTCCGGCGTGGCCAGCTGCATGTGCTCCAGCAACTCGTGGTGACGGCGGGCAATGGCCTGCGCCGCCTCGATCCGTTTGCCCCGATCACCCTGCGCGCACAGTTGTTTCAGCGCATCGGTAATGCCCGACAGCGCGGAAACCACCACCAGCACGCGCGCGCCTTCGGCACGGCGGCTGGCCACCAGGTCACGGATGTTCTGCCAGCGCGGCAGCGTGGCGACACTGGTGCCGCCAAATTTCATCACGATCCACGGAGCCTGGCTGGACAGGGGCACAACAGGGGAAGCAGTAGCAGTCACGGTCGTTCGCCGTCGTTGGAGGAAATGAAAGGGCGTACCGCAGGGGCACGCGAGGCGCGCGCCAGCGGCAAAAAAAGGTGTTGCACTGCCGCATCATGAATGAACAGGCAGGGATCGGCAACCGTTTGGACGTCCAAAGCGGGGAAAAGCAAGAGCCCCCTCCCGGCTGCCCCTGCGCCGGGGAAGGGGGAGTCGCGCGCCTTTGCTCCCTCTCCTGCAAGCCGGGGAGCCTGCGCTTTACTCCCTCCCTTAGCTTGCCGGGGAGCCTGCGCTCTACTCCCTCCCTTAGCTCGCAGGGGAGGGTTGGGGTGGGGTGCTCTTGATCTTCCCGCTCCGCCCAAGCCACCCCCTCCCAGCCTCCCCCTGCCATGCAGGGGGAGGAGCCACGGCTTTCGCTCCCTCCCCTGCCTGCAGGGGAGGGTTGGGGAGGGGTGCTCTTGCTTTGGTGGGTGCTGTGGCTACCGGGCGCTCCCCTCCCCAATCCTCCCCCGAGGGGGGAGGAGGCGAACGGGTGCGCTGCGCGCACGGGTTTTATTTGATGACCACGGGGATTTTTCCGATGCGGGACTGCCATTCGCGCGGACCGGTCTGGTGCACCGACGTGCCCTGCGAATCGACCGCCACGGTCACCGGCATGTCCTCCACGGTGAACTCGTAGATCGCCTCCATGCCCAGGTCGGCGAAGGCCAGCACCTTGGATGCCTTGATCGCCTTGGACACCAGGTAGGCCGCACCACCGACCGCCATCAGGTACACCGACTGGTGCTGCTTGATCGCCTCGATCGCGGCCGGACCGCGCTCGGCCTTGCCGACCATGCCGAGCAGGCCGGTTGCGCCGAGCACCTGTTCGGTGAACTTGTCCATGCGGGTGGCGGTGGTGGGGCCGGCCGGGCCGACCACTTCCTCGCGCACCGGATCGACCGGGCCGACGTAGTAGATGAAGCGGCCGCTGAAATCCACCGGCAGCTTCTCGCCCTTGTTGAGCATGTCGACCATGCGCTTGTGCGCGGCGTCGCGACCGGTCAGCAGCTTGCCGTTGAGCAGCAGGGTCTCGCCCGGCTTCCAGCTGGCCACGTCCTCGCGGGTGACCGTGTCCAGATTGACGCGGCGGGCGTTCTTCGGGCTGTAGGTGAGCTTGGGCCAGTCTTCCAGCGACGGCGGATCGAGCATCACCGGGCCGGAGCCGTCGAGCACGAAGTGGGCGTGGCGGGTGGCGGCGCAGTTGGGGATCATCGCCACCGGCAGGTTGGCCGCGTGGGTGGGGAAATCCTTCACCTTCACGTCGAGCACGGTGGTCAGGCCGCCCAGGCCCTGCGCGCCGATGCCCAGCGCGTTGACCTTCTTGTACAGCTCGATGCGCAGTTCCTCGGCGCGGTTGGACGGGCCGCGGGCGATCAGCTCCTGGATGTCGATCGCCTCCATCAGCGATTCCTTGGCCATCAGCATCGCCTTTTCGGCGGTGCCGCCGATGCCGATGCCGAGCATGCCGGGCGGGCACCAGCCGGCGCCCATGGTCGGCACGGTCTTGAGCACCCAGTCGACGATGGAGTCGGACGGGTTGAGCATGGCGAACTTGGACTTGGCCTCGGAGCCGCCGCCCTTGGCCGCCACGATCACCTCGACGGTGTCGCCCGGCACGATCGTCATGTTGACCACCGACGGCGTGTTGTCCTTCGTGTTGATACGCTTGCCGGCCGGGTCGGCCAGCACGCTGGCGCGCAGCTTGTTGTCGGGGTTGAGGTAGGCGCGGCGCACGCCTTCGTTGGCCATGTCCTCCAGCGACATGGTGGCGTCATCCCAACGCACGTTCATGCCCACCTTCAAAAACACGGTGACGATGCCGGTGTCCTGGCACAGCGGGCGATGCCCCTCGGCCGCCATGCGCGAGTTGATCAGGATCTGCGCCATCGCGTCCTTGGCGGCGGGGCTTTCCTCGCGCTCGTAGGCGGCGGCGAGGCTCTTGATGTAGTCGACCGGGTGGTAGTAGCTGATGTACTGCAACGCGTCGGCGACGGACTGGATCAGGTCTTCTTGCTTGATGAGGGTCATGGCGGGCTTCGTCTGGGGGATCGAACGCGCGTGGAGGCGCTGGCAAACCGGCCTATTGTGCCGCAAGCGGACCGTGGCGGCGGGACGCGCGAAAGCGCGCCACCTGCCGGCGCGGCTTGCCCGGCACGTCCCCGGCCGCCATGCTGTCGCGTTTCCCCTGGCGACGGCCGTCCATGTCCACACCCTCACGCGACTACCTGCGCAGCCTGCGTCCCCGCGATGCGGCGCTGATCGTGGTGGGCGGCATCATCGGCGGCGGCATTTTTCTCAACCCCGGCATCGCCGCGCAGCGCACCGGCTCGGGGCTGGCGCTGCTGCTGGTGTGGGCGGGCGCGGGCGTGCTGACCCTGATCGGCGCGCTGTGCTACGCCGAGCTGGGCGCGCGGCGGCCGCATGCGGGCGGCACCTACGTGTACCTGCGCGAGGCGTTCGGGCCGCTGGCGGGTTTCCTGTTCGGCTGGACCATGCTGCTGGTGATCTACTCCGGCTCGGCAGCGGCGGTGGCGACCATCTTTGCGCGCTATGCCGCCGCGCTGTTCGGCCTGTCGCCGGCCTGGTCGCTGCCGCTGGCGGTGGGCGCGCTGGTGTTCGTGGCGGGGCTCAACCTGTTTGGCCTGCGCCTGGGCGCGCAGGTGCAAAACCTGTTCGCCGTGCTCAAGCTGCTGGCGGTGGCGGCGCTGGTGGCCTGCGGGCTGCTGCTGGCCGGCGTGGGTCACCACCCGGTGCTGGCGGCCGATCCGGCGCGCCAGGGCGTGGGCTTCATCGGCGCGGCGCTGCCGGTGCTGTTTGCCTATTCGGGCTTCACCTACCTCAACAACCTGGCCGGCGAGGTGCGCGATCCGCAGCGCACGCTGCCGCGCGCCTTGGCGCTGGGCATGGCGCTGGTGATCGCGGCCTACGTGCTGGTCAACGTGGCCTACCTGGCGGTGCTGGGCCACGACGCGCTGGCGGCCAGCAGCGCGCCGGCCGCCGACGTGATGGAGCGCGTGGTCGGCCCGGTGGGCGCCCGCGTGATCGCGGCGGGCGTGGCGATCTCAACCCTGGGCTTTTGCAACATCACCCTGGTGGCCGGCGCGCGCGTGCTGCAGGTGATGGGCGAGGACGGCCTGTTTTTCCGCGCGGTGGCGCGGCTGCACCCGCGCTGGCGCACGCCCAACATCGCCTTGCTGCTGTTGTCCGGCTGGGCGGTGGTGCTGGCGCTGTCGGGCAGCTACGGCCAGTTGCTGGACTACGCCACCTTTGGCGACTGGCTGGCCTGCGCCGCCGGCGTGGCCACGCTGGCGTGGTATCGCCGCCACGACGGCGCGGCGGCGAGTTTCCGCGTGCCGGGGTATCCGTGGCTGCCGCTGCTGTTCGTGGGCGTGGTGGCGTGGGTGGTGGCGATGACCATGGCCGGCAACCCGCGCGACGCGGGCATCGGCGTGCTGATCATGGCCGCCGGCGTGCCGGCGTACTACGCATGGCGATGGATGGCGCCGCGGCCATGAACCCCGCGCAACCGGCGGCTGCCCCCTCGGCGCCACCGATGCCACAATAGAAAGATCACGCAGGGAACCGTCCAATGCAGCAAACGCCCGATACGTCTCCCCCGGCCAGCGCCATCGTGCCCGAGCAGGCGCGCGCCGGCATCGAGGTGGTCATCAACGGCGAGCACTACCGCCACACCGGCGATCCGGCGATGCCGCTGCTGTGGTACCTGCGCGACGTGCTGCGCCTCACCGGCACCAAGTACGGCGGCCCGGCCAAGGGCGGCAACGGCGCCGACCTAGTGCTGGTGGAAGGCAAGGCGCTGTCCGCCATCGGCCAGCCGATGTCGGCGCTGGCCGGCCGCCACGTCACCACGGTGGAGGGCCTGGCCGCCCACGACGGCACCTTGCACCCGCTGCAGCAGGCCTTCATCGACGAGGACGCGATCGGCTGCGGCTACTGCACGCCGGGCTGGCTGATCGCCGGCGCCGCGCTGCTGGCGCGCAAGCCGCAGCCGTCCGACGACGACATCGACCAGTTGCCCAACCTGTGCCGCTGCGGTTGCCAGACGCGCGTGCGGCGCGCCATCAAGCGCGCGGCCGCGGGCAAGGCGGGCCAGGCATGAGCGGCCTCATTCCCCTCTCGCGGCGCCGCTTTCTGCAGGTGATGGCCGGCGCCGCCGGCGCGCTGGTGGTGGGCATCCGCCACGCCGACGCGGTGGAGCTGCCGCCGGCGCTGCTCGGCGACAGCTTCCAGGCGCTGGGCCCGTACGTGCAGATCGACACCGACGGCAACGTCGTCATCGGCGCGCGCACGCCGGACACCGGCACCGGCGTGGCCACCGCCTTGCCACGCATCATCGCCGACGAGCTGGACGCGGACTGGAACCGCGTCACCGTGGTGCCGCTGAGCCTGGGCGTGGCCGACGACCACGGCCAGCCGCGCTGGACCTACGGCCGCCAGCTGGGCGGCACCGGCAGCGCCATCCCCGCCGCGTGGAACGACCTGCGCCAGGTCGGCGCGCTGGCGCGCTGGCTGCTGCTGCAGGCCGCCGCGCGCCGGCTGGGCGTGCCGGCCGACCGGCTGCGCTGCGAATCGGGCATCGTGATCGCCCCCGACGGCCGCCGCGCCACCTACGGCAGCCTGGTGCAGGCCGCCGCCAAGGTGACGCCCGGCAACACCGCGCCGCCGCTGAAGACGTCCGGCCGCTACACCCTGGTCGGCATGCCCGCCGGCGACGTGGATGCCCACGCCATCGTCACCGGCCAGGCCAGCTACGCCATCGACCACCACTTCGCCGACGCGCTGGTGGCCGTGGTGGTGCACTGCCCCTGGCCCGACGGCACGCTGGCGAAGGTGGACACCGCCGCCGCACTGGCGGTGAAAGGCGTGGTGAAAGTGGTGCAGCTGGCGCCCGAGAAAGACCAGCCGCACGGCAGCACCGTGATCGCGCCCGCCGTGGCGGTGCTGGCGCGCGACACCTGGTCGGCACTGCAGGGCCGCGACAAACTCGTGCTGGAGTGGCAGCCCGGCAACACGGCGGCCGCCGACAGCCGCGCGCTGGAGCAACAGGCGCAGACGCTGCTGGCCGGCGACGACGCGCCCACCACGCGCGTGCGCGACGACGGCGACGTCGAGGCCGCCGGCAAGAAGGCCGCGCGCCGGCTGGAGGCCACCTACGTGCAACCGTGGCTGGCGCACGCCACCGCCGAGCCGATGAACTGCCTGGTGCGGCTGGACAAGGACCGCGCCAGCCTCGTCGTGCCGACCCAGGCGCCGCAGCGCGCATGGGCCGTGGTGCAGCGCCTGACCGGGCTGGCGCCCGACCGCATCGACATCCGCGTGCCGCGCGTGGGCGGCGGCTACGGCCGTCGCCTCGACCACGACTACGTGGCCGAGGCGGTGATGCTGGCGCAGATGGTGGACAAGCCCGTGCGACTGCTGTGGACGCGCGACGAGGACCTGGCCCACGACTTCTACCGCGGCGCCAGCGTGCACCGCCTCGGCGCCGTCATCGACCGCAAGCGCCAGGTCAGCGGCTGGTACCAGCGCATGGCCAGCCCCTCGGCGCTGGCCCAGCGCGGCACGCCGCCCGACCGCCTGTGGACGTCCGAAACCCGCGCCGACCAGTTGCCCGCCGGCCTGGTGCCGAACTACCGCAGCGACTGGTACGGGCTCCCCTCTGTCCTGCCGTGCGGGCCGATGCGCGGCATGCCCGACCTCGCCAACGCGTTCGCGGTGGAAAGCTTCGTGGACGAGATCGCCCACCTGCTGCGCGAAAACCCGCTGGACACGCGCCTGCGCCTGCTGGGCGAACCGCGCACGCTGCCGCTGGCCGGCGGCGGCACGCTGGACGTGGGCCGGCTGGTCAACGTGCTCAAGCTGGTGGCCGAGCGCATCGAGTGGAAAAACTGGCTGCGCAGCGTCAACGGCCTGGGCATCGCCTGCTGGCACATGGACGGCGCCTACGTGGCGCACGCGGTGGAGGCGTCGATGGAGGGCGAGCAACTGACCATCGAACGCGTCGTGTGCGCCGTGGACGTGGGCCGCGTCATCAACCCGCTCGGCCTTGAAGGCCAGGTTGCCGGCGCCACGCTGGATGCGCTGTCCACCGCGCTCAACCTGGCCGTGACCACCCGCGACGGCAAGGTGCAGCAGCACGACTACGCCAGCTACCCGCTGGCCGGCATGGCGCAGTTGCCGCGCGAGGTGGAGGTCATCACCGTCCCCGGCGACCGCCCGCCCACTGGCGCCAGCGTGCTGGCCATGCCCACCGCCGCCCCCGCCCTGGCCAACGCCGTGTTCCGCGCCAGCGCGGTCCGCGTGCGCCGCCTGCCCCTGATGAAGGAGCTGCTGCGCCTGCTGTAGCCCCCGGCGGGGACGCCTCCGACAAGGCGCACGCAGCGGCGGTGGCTCAGCGGCGGGCGCCGGAGACGCGGTCGCGGTGTTCGAGGTCCTGCGCGGTGAACACCTGCGCGTAGCCCGCCTCGTGCAGCAGCGCGCGGGCCGCGTCGCCCTGGTTCCAGCCGTGCTCGAACAGCAGCCAGCCGTCGGGCTCAAGGTGGTCGCGCGCGTCGGCGACGATGCGGCGGATGTCGGCCAGGCCATCGGGGCCCGAGGCCAGTGCCGTGGCCGGCTCGAAGCGCAGGTCGCCGCGCGCCAGGTGGGCATCGCCCGTTTCGATGTAGGGCGGGTTGGAGACGATCAAGGCAAACCGCGACGGGCCCAGCGGCGCCAGCCAGTCGCCCTGCGCGAAGGCCACGTTGCCCAGCCCCAGCCGCGCGGCGTTGCGACGCGCCACGTCCAGCGCCGCCGCGCTGGCGTCGGTGGCGATCACGCGGCACGACGGCCGCTCATGCGCCAGCGCCAGCGCCACCGCACCGCTGCCGGTGCCCAGGTCCGCCACGGCGGCGGTCGAATCCCGTGGCAGGCGCTGCAGGGCCAGCTCCACCAGCAGCTCCGTCTCCGGACGCGGGATCAGGGTGGCCGGCGTCACCTCCAGGTCGAACGACCAGAAACCACGCATGCCGGTGATGTAGGCCACCGGCTCGCCCTGCGCGCGCCGCTCAAGCAGCGCCGCATAAGCCGTCTGGACGTCCATACCGGGAACGTCCGCGGCATGCGTGAACAGCCAGCTGCGCGACTGCCGCACCACGTGCAGCAGCAGCAGCTCGGCCTCGGCGCGATCACCGAGCCGCTGCGTGGCATCGGCCAGCATGTTGCGCACGTCAGGCATCGGGCGACGACTCCACCCGTGGCGGCTGCGGCGGCGGTGCAGCGGCCGCTTTCGGCGCGCGCTTGCGCCAGTAGCCGCCGTGCGTCCAGGCCTGGAAACCCCAGCGCAGCCAGCCGATCAAGGCGTTGGCCAGCCACAGCGCCCAGGCCAGCATGGCGAGCTTGTAGACCCACAGCGACACGCTGACCACGCCGCCGCCGGGCAAGGCGTTGGTGCTCTGGTCGGCAAACCAGTGCAGGCTCCACGCGGTGGAGCCCTGCCCGGCCACGTGCATGTCCGGCAGGCCGAGCAGGCCGGTCGGCACCGCCGCGACCAGCACGGCCAGCGACAGCAGCGTGAGCGCGCCCAGGCCACACTGCATCGCGTTGAAACCGGCCGCGCCGAGGCGGGCATCCGGCGCCAGGCGCGCGCGCAGGCCGAGCAGGATCAACCACACCACCACCAGCGCGAACGCGCTCCACGCAAAGGCGGAAAACCCCAGGCCCAGCAGCAGCCAGTGGCGCAGGCGCAGCGGCGTGGGCGCAAACCGCGCCAGCAGCCAGGCCGCCAGCAACAGCACCAGCAGTTGCGACCAGTACAGCACCGCCGGCCCCGCCGCCGGCCCCCACGTCCACAGCACCCAGCGGTCCTGCGGCAGTTGCAGCGTGAGGCCGATGTTCGCCACCGGCGCATGCAGCGCCAGCGCCGGGCTGCGCACGCGGGTGGCGACGCCATGCGGCTCGCGCAGGCGCAGTCGATACGCGTGCGCGCCCGGCAGCAGCGGCAGGCCGAGCTTGCCGTCGCGCACGGCCAGGTTGACCGGCAAACCGTCGCGCTGCGCGCCGAGCAGTTCGGCGCCGGCCGGCAGGTCGATGGCGTGCTCGCCGCCCCGCGTGCTGCGGGCCTGCAGCACGATCACGGTTTCCGTGGCGCGCTCGCCCACGGTACTGGTCAGCTCGACGCCGTCCACGGCCAGGCTGTCGCCGGCCACCGCCGCCGGCTGGCTGAAGGCCAGTTGCAGCGTCTCGCCCGGCAAGGGCTGGTAGCGCAGGCCGTCGTCGCTGGCGCTGCCGGGCACGCCGGTCGCCTCGACATGCCACATCGGCGCGGCGCGGATCTGCCAGGTTTCGGCGCGCTCGCCCAGCGCCGGCGCCGTCAACGCAAGCCGGGGCGACGGATCGAGGCGGCTGGTCCAGCCGGCCGTATCGCTGTTGGCGTTGAAGGTGACGCTGATGCGGCCGTTGCTGACCCGGGCATCGTCGCCTTGCGGATGCTCGCCGGGCAGCAGCGGCAGCGTGATGCTGAAACCGCCCTGCTGCGGGGCGATGCGCTCGACAACGTTGCGCACCTCCCAGTCCAGCCCCGGCACCAGGGTGCGGGTAAGGCGCACATAGGGCGGAAAGCTCTGGCTGGGCGGCAGGTCCTTGCCGTCGGCGGCGGTGCGCACGCGATGCAGGGCGATGCTGTCGCCCAGCGCCCGCCCCTCGTCGACGCCATCCAGCGACCAGCCCTCGCCGCTGAACGCCACCCGCTGCGGTCGCTGCGGGAAATGCAGGCTGGCGCTGTCCGTCGCACCGATGCGGTAACGCAGGCCGAGGCGGTGCACGCCGCGATCCAGTCGCGCCCGCAGCGCGCCATCGCCACGCGCGAGGGCGGCGTCGGCGCGGCCGTCCACCGTTACCGCCACCAACTGCAAGGCCTCGTCGGCCTGCGGCAGCGCCAGTGCCACGGCGGCGCCGGCATGCGCCTCCAGCTCGACATCCAGCGCATCACCGGCAACGCGCAACTGCGCCTGCGCCAGCTCGGCGCAGTCCGGCGCGCAGGCGGGCGCCTCGGTCAGGCGCTGGCGCAACTGATCCAGCAAGGGCTGGCCGGGCAGCTCCTGCGCGTGTGCGCCGTGGGGCAGGATCGCCAGTGCCAGCAGCGCCGTGGCCGCCAGGCCGGCCCCGCGCCGACGGGTTCCGCGCCCGCCCCGCCACGCGCCCAAGGCCAACGCCATCCGCGCCAGCAAAAGCCCCAGCAGCAGCACCATCGCCACGCGAAGCACGCGCACCAGCCACGCCGGCGCAATCACCAGCCGGGTGCCCTGCTCCACCGTCACCGGCCCGGACCAGCCGAGGCGGTAGTTGTTGCCCCGATCCCAGCGCGGCATGCCGGCGCCGGCCTGGATCACGCTGCGCGGATCGATGCGATCGGCGGCTTTGTCGACAGTGGCCGCCGCGACCCGGGCCTTGGCGCTGGACCGTGATGCCAGCCGTGGCGACGGGACGGCCATGCTCGCCGCCGCCTCGACGGCAGGCGCTGGCGCGGGCGTCGCGACGAATCCCTCCTGCTCGATACGCTCCCTCTCCTGCCGGGGATGGGCGCGCTCCACGTCCTGCCCCTCAAGCTGTGGATGCAGCGCGTATTGCAGCTGGCGGGCGGCGAAAGGCAGGGTCCACAGCACGGCAAGCGCGAGCACGGCCATGGCGCCGATGCGCGCCGTCGCACGCAATCGCCCCTCGGGCAGCGCGCGCAGCAGCAACGCCAGCGCCAGCACGATGGCGATGCCCCACAACGGCGCACCCGCCTCGTGCTGCGCCAGCATCAGGTAGCCTGCGGCCAGCAGCGCCCACGGCCAGCCCAGCAGCCGGCCGGCCAGCAGCGCGATCAGCGCCACCACGAACAAGTCGAGCAGGCTCCACTGGGCCACCCACGAATCCGGCGAATGGTCCGCGCCGATCGCACCGAGCAGGCGGTAGCCGGCGGGCAGGTGGACGCTGGCGTCGACGCTTTCCAACGGCACCTGCCATCCGGAAACAGGCACCGTGCCGCGATGCGCGGGCAGGCGCAGGCCCGCCTCCAGCGCCAGTTGCCGATCGCGCAGCTCGACGCCGCTGGCGCCATGGTCGCCGCGCGTCACCAGCAGCGGATCACCGGCCTGGCTGGCACGCTGCAGCTGCCATGGCGCGGCCACGTCCAGCCGCTGGCGACGGCGCAGCGGGCCGCTGAGATTGTCGACCACGCTGAAGCCGCGCCCGTCGAAATCGAGCCACATCTCGCGTCGAAGATGCAGCTGGTCGCCGCGTCCGCCCTCGTCGCCACGGCTGCCCTGCGTGATCGCCAGGCCGCTGTCGCCATCGAGCACGAAGGCCGGCAGCTCGCGCCACTCGTCCGGCACGCCTGCCCGCGCGGCGTCGGTGGCGTGGCCTTCGGCGCGCGTGCCACGCAGGTCGGGGTTGTCGGCGTAGCTCCAGATCTCCTGCCGCGGCCAAGGCGCGTCGGGCAGGGTCAGCGCCACGTTCTCCAGCGGCGCCGCGCTGCGCGCCTCCAGCGTGAGGGTCCATTGGCCCGGTCGCAATTGCACGCGCAACTGGCCGTCGTTCTCCAGCCGCGCCGGCAACTCGCCTTGCAAGGCGGTGGCGATGAAGCCGGCCGGCAGGACCGGCCCCAGGCGCTGCTCGCGCGCGCTGCCCGCGACGGCGAGCTGCACTTGCGTGCGCAGCGTGGCGGGCAGGCCGTCGTCGAGGCGGCGATACACGCGCAGCGACAGCGCATCGGCCGCGCGCTGCGCGGCGGCGGCCTCGCCGAGGGTGAGCTGGTCGCCATCGCGTTCGAGACGCGCCACCGGCGCGCCATCGACACGCAGGCTGACCAGCCCGATGCTTTCGGGCACGCGCAGCCGCGCCGGGCGCGTGGACCACGGCAGCGTGCCGGCAAGCCGGTGATCGCCCGGCGCCAGCCATACCGCAGGCACGCCGTCGCGCGGCAACACCGTGGCCGCCTGCGCGTCGACGTTCACCTGCTGCGGCCAGCTCCTGGCATCACCGGGCAGGTCCACCCAGCCGGCGACATCCACGTGCACGTCGAGGCTGAAATGCCCTCCTTGCGCGCCGGCCTCCAGCGCCAGCCGCCCCGGCCACGCGCATACGCGGTTGTCCGCCGCCGGCGCCTGCGTGGCGGGAAACGGGCAGCCTTGTTGCGGCATGTCGTGCAGCACCCAGCCTTGCCAGTCGCGCAACGCGGGCGGCACATCCTGCGCCGTGACCGGCGCCACCAGCAGCAGCCACAACCCCAGCCATCGGAGTGTTCGAGCGAGCATGCGTTTCTCCCTGTGCGCCGTTGCGGCCGGTGCAGTGTAAGAGAACGCGGTGCCCGCACGACGGTCGCGACGACGCGCCACCACGGCGCACCATGCGCCCAAGCATGGATGCCGCGTGCCGGCCTCCGTGTATATTGGCCCTTGCGAAACGGGGCCCCGCCGTGCGCCGACGGACGTCCGTCCGCCGGCATCCACATCGACCATCCGCGTTCGGCCAGGTTTGCGGGCCGCGCGCGGCGGGCCGCATGCTGCCGCGTTTTTCCGTCCACCAGAAAACGAGGATCACCCGCATGACCCAGACGGAGCATGAGCTTGCCAGCGCCAGGATCGGCTTGGGGGAGAAGATCGGCTACGGCATCGGCGACGTCGGCTTCAATTTCTACTGGGCCAACATCTCCGCGTTTTTGCTGATCTTCTACACCGACACGATGGGGCTTTCCGCCGCCGCGGCCGGCACGATGATCCTGATCACCAAGATCGTCGATGCCTTTGCCGACCCCGCGATGGGCGCCATTGCCGACCGCACCAGGTCGCGCTTCGGCAAGTTTCGTCCCTACCTGCTGTTTGCCGCCGTGCCGATGGCCGCCGCCGGCGTACTGACCTACACCACGCCCGACCTGGACCATGACGGCAAGCTGGTCTGGGCGTACGGCACGTACACCCTGATGATGCTGATGTACACCGTCATCAACACGCCGTATTCGGCGCTGTCCGGCGTGATCACCGCCAACAGCCAGGACCGCACCACGCTGATCAGCTTCCGCTTCATTGCGGCATTCACCGGCACCACGCTGGTGAACTATTTCACGCTGGACATGGTGGAGTGGTTCGGCAAGGGCGACGACCAGTTGGGCTGGCAGCTGACCATGGCGGCGTACGGCGTGGCCGCCGCACTCATGTTCGTCACGGTGTTTTTCACCACCCGCGAACGCATCTCGCCGCCACGGGAGCAGAAGTCCGCCGTGATCGGCGACATCAAGGACCTGCTGGACAACCGCCCGTGGCTGGTGCTGTTCGCGCTGGCGCTGATCATCATGACCACCATCGTGATGCGCGCCGGCGCGTCGGTCTATTACATGAAGTACTACGTGGGACAGGCCGACCTGACCGGCCCGTTCCTGGCCAGCTACTCCATCGCGCTGGCCATCGGCGCCGCCGCCACGCCGCTGATGACCCGCTTCATCGACAAGAAGAAGCTGATGATGCTGCTGATGGCGGCCGTGGGCGTGCTCAGTTGCGTGATGGCGCTGGTGCCCAAGGACGGCATCTGGCTGATGTTCGTCATCAACACGCTGATCGGTTTCTGCCTGGGGCCCAAGTCGCCGCTGGCGTTCTCGATGTTCGCCGACACGGCCGACTACACCGAGTGGAAAACCGGCCGCCGCGCCACCGCCATGACGTTTGCCGCCGCCACGTTCTCGCAGAAGCTGGGCGGCGCGATCGCGTCGGCGGCGATCGCGTGGATGCTGGCGGCGATGGGCTACGTGGCGAACGAGGCGCAGTCGGGCGCGTCGCAGCTGGGCATCGTGCTGCTGCTGACGGTGATCCCCGGCGTCATCGCGCTGATTGCCGCCTTCACCATGCGCTTCTACACGCTGGACAACGCCACGCTCGCACGCGTGCAGGCCGAGCTGCTGGCGCGCAAGGCCACCGCCTGACGGCGCGCCCCCCGAACCTTTGTTGGAGTGGATTCCATGCTAGGCCCCAGTGACAACGGCGAACGCTTCGAACTGACCAGCCCCACGGCCATGCCGCGCGCGGCCGGCTTTTTGTGGAACAAGCGGATGATGGTGCAGATCACCTGCCGCGGTTACGCCGTGGCGCAGTTCATGCAGCCGGAGCCGGCCAAGTACGCGCATGCGCCAAACCTGGAGGCCAAGACCTTCATGCAGCCGGAGCAGCCGTACTACGCGCACCATCCGGGCCGCTTCTTCTACGTGAAGGACGAGGACACCGGCAAGCTGTTCTCGCTGCCGCACGAGCCGGTGCGCGCCGAGGCCGACAGCTTCGCCTTCTCGGTCGGCAAGGGCGACATCGCTTGGCGCGTGGCCTGCGACGGCCTGGTGCTGGAGCTGAACGTGTCGCTGCCGGTGGAGGACGTGGCCGAGCTGTGGCACCTGCGCGTCACCAACACCAGCGGCCGCGAGCGCCGGCTCAGCATCTACGCGTATTTCCCCATCGGCTACATGTCGTGGATGAACCAGTCGGCCGAGTACCGCGCCGACTTGGGCGGCATCGTGGCCAGCTGCGTGACGCCGTACCAAAAGGTGGCCGACTACTTCAAGAACCGCCATTTCAAGGACAAGACGTTTTTCCTGCACGACCAGCCGCCGGTGGCGTGGGAGGCGCGGCAGGAGGCGTTCGAGGGCGAGGGCGGCCTGCACAACCCCAGCGGCACGCAGCACGAGCAGCTGGGCAACAGCGACGCGCGCTACGAGACGCCCGCCGCCGTGCTGCAGTACCGGCCCACGCTGGCCGACGGCGCATCGCAGGACTACCGCTTCGTGTTCGGCCCGGCCTTCGACGACGAGGAAATCCGCACGCTGCGCGACCGCTGCCTTGGCGCGTCCGCGTTCGCCCGCGCACGGCTGGCCTACGCCGACTACATGGCGCAGGGCCGCGGCTGCCTGCACATCGAGACCCCCGATCCGGCGCTGGACAACTTCGTCAACCACTGGCTGCCGCGTCAGGTGTTCTACCACGGCGACGTCAACCGCCTCACCACCGACCCGCAGACGCGCAACTACCTGCAGGACAACATGGGCATGAGCTACATCAAGCCCGCCGTGGCGCGCGCCGCGATGTTGCATGCGCTGGGCCAGCAGGAGGAAAGCGGCGCCATGCCCGACGGCATCCTGCTGTTCGAGGGCGCCGAGCTGAAATACATCAACCAGGTGCCGCACACCGACCACTGCGTGTGGCTGCCGGTGTGCCTGCAGGCGTACCTGGACGAGACCGACGACTACGCCATCCTCGACGCGCCGGTCAGCGACGCCAAGGGCGAGGTGCTGAGCGTGTCCGAGCGCATCACCCGCGCGATGCGCTGGCTGCTGCAGTCGCGCGACGCGCGCGGTCTGAGCTACATCGCCCAGGGCGACTGGTGTGATCCGATGAACATGGTCGGCTACAAGGGCAAGGGCGTGTCCGGCTGGCTGTCGGTGGCCACCGCGCATGCGCTGGAGCTGTGGGCCGGCATCTGCGAGGCGAGCGGCCAGCCCGCGCTGGGCAGCGAGTTCCACGCCTGCTCGCGGCAGGTCAACACGGCGGTCAACACCCACCTGTGGGACGGCGAGTGGTTTGCCCGTGGCATCACCGACGACGGCGTCACCTTCGGCATCGCCGACGACGCCGAGGGGCGCATCTTTCTCAACCCGCAAAGCTGGGCGATCCTGGCCGGCACCGCCGACGACGCGCAGCGCGAAAAAATGCTGCACGCCATCGAGCAGCAGCTGGAAACGCCCTACGGCGTGATGATGTTCGCACCCGCCTACACCGGCATGCGCGAGGACGTGGGCCGCGTCACGCAGAAGTACCCCGGCTCGGCCGAGAACGGCTCGGTCTACAACCACGCGGCGATCTTCTACATCCACAGCCTGTACGCCGTCGCCGAACCGGAGCGTGCCTACCGCCTGCTGCGGCAGATGGTGCCCGGCCCGGACACCGCCGACTACCTGCAGCGCGGCCAGCTGCCGGTGTTCGTGCCCAACTACTATCGCGGCGCCTACCACCAGTTTCCGCGTACCGCCGGGCGCTCCAGCCAGCTGTTCAACACCGGCACCGCCTCGTGGCTGTACCGCAGCGTGATCGAGGGCCTGTTCGGCCTGCGCGGCAGCCGCGACGGACTGCTCGTCGCGCCGCAACTGCCTGCGGCCTGGCGCAGCGCCAAGGCCGAGCGCGTGTTTCGCGGCGCGCGTTTCGTGGTGACGATGGAACGGCGCGCAGGCATCGCCGCCATGCAGGTGAGCGTGGACGGCCGGACGCTGGACACGCCGTGCATCACCGGCATCCGCACCGGCGCCACCTACGCGGTCGAGGTGCTGCTGCCGGGTTGATCGCAGCGGGGCGGATGCCTCATCCGCCCCGCCCGGTGCCGGCCACCATCCAGCGGTCGTGGCGCATGCGCAGCCCCAGCGTGACGGCGCGCGCGCCGAGAAAACCCAGCACGAAAGCTGCCACCAGCCAGCCCAGCCCGGCCGCGCCCGGCGGCATCGCCAGCCGCACCGCCCAGGCCAGCGGCGCAAACACCGCCAGGTTCACCACGCCGGCGCCGGCCAGGTAGCGGAAATCGCCCGCGCCGATCAGCACCCCGTCCAGCACCCACACCACCGCGCCCAACGGCACCGACACGCCGAGCAACGCCAGGCTCGGCGGCAACAGCGCCAGCACCTCGGCCGCCGGCGTGAACGCCCGCCCCAGCACCGCGCTGCACGCCAGCACCAGCGCGCCCAGCAGCATGCCGGCCTGCACGCCCCACTGCAGGCAACGCCGCCGCACCGCGCGCACGCGCTCCAGCTCGCCCGCGCCCAGGTAGCGCCCCACCAGCGCCTGCGCCGCAATCGCCAGCGCATCCAGCGCAAACGCCAGCGTGGCGAACAAGGTCAGCACGATCTGGAACGCCGCCAGTTGCGGCGCACCCAGCGCCGTGGCCACGTACACCGCCAGCAGCATCGCCGCGCGCAGCGACAGCGTGCGCAGAAACAGCCAGCCGCCTGCGGCCAGCCCCGGCAACCACCCCGCGCGGCGCGGCCAGGGACGCACACCCGCGCGCCGGGCGTGCCGGCCGATCACCACCAGGTACGCCAGCACCATCGCCCACTGCGCCAGCACCGAGCCGATCGCCGAGCCGGCCACGCCCAGACCCAGGGCGTAGATGAACACGTAGTTGAGCGCGATGTTGGCCGCAAAGCCGCCGCCGGCCACCCACAACGGCATGCGCGTGTCCTGCAGCCCGCGCAGCAGGCCGCTGGCGGCAAACACCAGCAGCATCGCCGGCATGCCTGCCATCGACAGCCGCAGGTAGGTGGCCGCCACCGCGCCCACGCCCGCCGGCGCGCCCAACGCCGCCACCAGCCACGGCGCCGCCCATCCACCGGCCAGCGCCAGCAGCACCCCCAGCCCCAGCGCAAACCACAAGCCGTCGATGCCCACCGCCAGCGCGCGCCGGCGATCGCCCGCACCCAGCCAGCGCGCCACCGCCGGCGTGGTGTTGTAGGCCAGAAAAACCATCAACCCGATGATCGTCTGCAACACCGCCCCGGCCAGCCCCAGCCCCGCCAGCGGCACCACGCCCAGGCGACCGACCATCGCCGCATCGGCCAGCAGAAACAGCGGCTCGGCCACCAGCGCGCCAAACGCCGGTACGGCCAGGCGCAGGATCTGGCGATCCATCGAGGGATGCTCGGGACGGTTGATGAGGGCGATCCGGCAACGTGGGCGGGCCATGGTACACATCCCCTCTCGCGCAGGGCCGTGGCGCGGTTCGCTTTGCGGCAAAGCACGCGTCACCGCCGACACTGGTACCTTGCGGTGCTCCCCGCCACCGGAAATCCCCTTGTCGCACTACACCGGCCCCCTGCTCACCCGCCCCGTCGCCGCCGCGCTGTGCCAGGCGCACGCCGATGGCGCGCCGACATGGCAAGGCTCGCTGGACCTGGGCCGGCAGGTCGACACCGTGCAACTGGCGCCGACGCACTGGCAATGGCGCAACCAGCACCACCCCTATCCCGGCACGCTGAAGGACCGCACCATCTACTACCGCGACGGCGACGACTACGCGCCGGTGGCGCGCTTCGCCGGCTCGCTGATCAAGCTGGTGCCCACGCAATGGGGCGTGCCCACGTTCGAGATCGACGGCATCAAGATGCTGCCCACGGCCAAGGCCTCGCCGCTGGACGACGCACGCCGCAAGGTGGCGCTGGTGGCGCCACGGGGCAAGGTGGTGCTCGATACCTGCGGCGGCCTGGGCTATTTCGCGGCGTGCTGCCTGGAGGCCGGCGCCACGCGCATCCACTCGTTCGAGAAAAACCCCGACGTGCTGTGGCTGCGCACGCTCAACCCGTGGTCGCCCGATCCGCAGGCAGCAGCCAGCGGTGGACGCCTGCAACTGCAACACGCCGATGTGGCGCAGGCCATCACGCAGGTGGCCGACGCGTCGGTGGACGCGCTGCTGCACGACCCGCCGCGCTTCGGCATTGCCGGCGAGCTGTACGCGCAGGCCTTCTACACCCAGCTCGCCCGCGTACTGCGCCGCGGCGGCCGCCTGTTCCACTACACCGGCAGCCCCAACCGGCTCACCAGCGGCCGCGACGTGCCGCGCGAAGTCGCCAGGCGGCTGGACAGCGCCGGCTTCAAGGCCGAGCTGGCGCTGGACGGGGTGTTTGCCGTGCGGCGCTGAGGCCCGCCTCAAGGCGTGACCGGGTGCGCCGAAACAGGGGAAATACCCCGCATCCGGCGTGTCCCGTGGTCCGACGATGAACCCACCTGCCGCTCCCTTCCCGTGCCACGCACCACGCGGCCGCCTCGCCTGCGTGGGCCTGGGCATGACGCTGGGCTCGCATCTCACGCCGCTGGCGCGCAGTCATATCACGCAGGCCGACGTGGTGTTCGCCGGTCTTTCCGACGGCGTGGTGCAACTGTGGCTGGAGCGGATGCACCCGGACGTGCGCAACCTGCAGTCCGGCTACGCGCAAGGCAAGTCACGCATGAAGACCTACCGCGAATGGGTCGAGCTGATGATGACCGAGGTGCGCGCGGGCAAGCGCGTCTGTGGCGTGTTCTACGGACATCCGGGCGTGTTTGCCTGGTCGCCGCACAAGGTCGTGGACGTGGCCCGCGCCGAAGGTTTCGAGGCCCACATGGAGCCCGGCATCTCCGCCGAGGACTGCCTCTATGCCGACCTGGGCATCGATCCGGGCCGCTTCGGCTGCCAGCACTTCGAGGCCAGCCAGCTGCTTTTCTACGAACGCCGCATCGACCCGACGGGCTACCTGGTGCTGTGGCAGGTGGGCCTGGTGGGCGACGCCTCACTGGCGCGGCTTTCCACCGGCGCTGCCTACCGGCAGGTGCTGGTGGATCGGCTGGCCCGCGACTACCCGCTGGATCATGAGGTGATCATCTACCGCTGCGCGACGCTGCCCATCCAGGCGCCACGGGTTCAGCGCGCGGCCCTGCGCGACCTGCCGACGGTCGCGATGACGGCAGAGGAAACCGTGGTGCTGCCTCCAGCCATGCCGCTCAAACCGGATCACGCGATGCGCGAACGCCTGGCGGCGCTGGACACGGACGCCGCCATCGCCTGAACATCAGCCGGCGCGCCGCCCCGACAGCAAGGGGCGCCATCCGCATACAAGGGGAAAAACCACGTGCTCGATGCCATCGAACTCCTGCAAGCCATCGGCGCGGACGCTTCGCTGCGACACGCATCCACCAATGCGCTGGTCCATTTTCTCGATCAGAAAGGCGCGTGCGGAACATTGCGGGCCGCGGCGTCATGCGGCGACGACAAGGCCCTTTATGCCGCGCTGGGGCAGGCGCCCCTGCACAAGCCGCAGATCACGCACGCGCCCTACAACGACGACGAAGGGGATGATGACGAGCGCCCGTCCCTTCCGCCCGATCAGCCCCCGCCCCCACCGGCGCGCCCGTAAATCGCAAGCATGCGCCTGCCGGGCCACCGTGCGTCGATGCTCGCCTGTGCGGCCCTGGTCGTCGGCCTGATCGCCGGTGCCGCGCAGGCCGACACGCCGATAGCCGACCCGGCGGCTTTTCTCGCGCAGACCGAGCAATGGCGCTCGAAGGATCACCCGCGCTTCGTGCGCATGCTGGCGCAGATCCATCGTGAATCGCCACGCCTGAGCCCCGCCGAACAGTGGCACCTGCGTTATCTGGACGCCTGGCAAACCGCGTTTCAAGGCGACTACGCCGAGGCGGATGAGCAACTGCGCGCGGTGGCGGAACGATCCGGCGACGTGACGCTGGCGGCCAAGGCCTCGGCGCTTCGCCTCACCGGCCTGGGCTTCACCCGCCAGTACGAGGCGGCGTTCGTGCTGGCCAACCAGTTGGCGGCCGACCTCCCGCGCATCAAGGACCCGCTGGCGCGCTACCTGGTCCTGTTCAACCTGTCGCAATCGATGATCCTGGCCGGCAAGCGTGACGTGGCGGTCGGCTACGCGCGCATGATGGAGGACACGCTGCCACCGGGCGAAAGCCTGTGCGCACCACGTTCGCTGCAGATCACCGCCCGTTACGACAGCCCGCAGCTCACCGCCTCCAGCCCCGAGTTGCGACAGGCCATCGCGCTGTGCCGGGCGGCCGGTCAACCGGTGTTCGTGGAAACGCTGCAGCTGGTCATGGCCGACGTCCAACTGCGCGCAAACCAGCCGGACAAGGCACTCGCCCTGCTCGACCAGATCGTGCCGGGCATCGAGAAAAACCAGTTCTACTCGCACCGGGAGTCGGCCGACGTGCTGCGCGCCAAGGCGCTGCTGAAACTCGGCCAGATCGAAAAAGCCAGGGAGGCGGCGATGAAGGCACTGTCCCTGAGCGATCCCGACGACATCAGCGAGGCGCTCAGGGACGCCTACGACGTGCTCTACATGGTCGAGAAAAAGCGCGGCAACACTGCCGCCGCGCTGGCCTATTTCGAGCGCTACGCCGCCCAGGACAAAGGCTATCTCGATGCCGAGAGCGCCCCGGCGCTGGCCTACCAGACCGTACAGCAACGCCTGCTCGCCACCCGACTGGAAACCGAGGAGCTGGCAAGACAGAACGCCACGCTGCGACTGCAGAAGGCACTCGACGCCAAGGCCGTGGAGACAGGGCGGCTTTACATCGCGCTGCTGCTGGTGATCGTGGCATCCATCGCATTGTGGCTTTACCGGCTGAAGCGGTCGCAACTGCGGTTCAAGCGGCTGTCGCATCACGACAGCCTCACCGGCATCTTCAATCACCAGCACTTCATGGAGGAGGCCGCGCGGGCATTGCTGGCGCTGGAAAAGCGCGCCATGGGTGCGTGCCTGATGTTCATCGACCTCGATTTCTTCAAGCAGGTCAATGACACACACGGGCACGCGCTGGGCGATGCCGTGCTCCGGCAGACCGTCGCCATCTGCCAGCGGGAGTTGCGTGACGCGGACCTGTTCGGCCGGCTGGGCGGCGAAGAGTTCGGCATCCTGCTGCCCGCGTGCTCCCGCAACCAGGGGCTGCACATCGCCAACCGCCTGCGCCAGGCCATCAGCGCCGCCCCGATGGGTCACGGCGCATGCCTGGTGACGATCTCCGCCAGCGTGGGCCTGGCCTCCACCGACGTATCCGGCCACGTGCTGCAGCGTTTGTGCATGGAGGCGGACGCGGCGCTGTACCGCGCCAAGCGCGCCGGACGCAACCGCGTCCACGCCGATATCGACGTGGACGCCGACCGCCTGGCCGAGGCCTGAGCGCCGCATCCCCACGCGCCCTCGACATTTCGGCGTCTACGCTGCGGCGGTTGATCCGCCGGGACGGAACGTGCCCGTCTTCTCCCTACCGAGGCAGCCACCATGCATCCATCCGCCGTACCGCGCCGCTCCGTCGTGGCAAACGCCATCTACGGCCTGCTCAACCCGATCCCCTACGGCTTTTTCGTCGCCGCGCTGGTGTTCGACATCCTCTACGCACGCACCGGCGTGGTGCTGTGGGGCAAGGGTGCGGCGTGGCTGATCGCCATCGGCCTGGTCATCGCCATCGTGCCTCGACTGATCAACCTGGTGCAGGTGTGGATCACCTCGCGCCTCGCCGCGCGACGCGTCGAGAAGGTGGATTTCTGGCTCAACCTGGTCGCCATCGTGGCGGCGATCGTCAATGCCTTCGTGCACAGCCGCGACGCGTACGCGATCGTGCCGGCCAGCGTATGGCTGTCGGCGTGCACGGTATTGCTGCTGTCCATCGGCCAGGTGCTGATGGCCGTGGAGTGGACTCTTGCGGGAGAACGGGCATGAACATGCGTATCCACGCCGGCACCTGGGCACTGGCCCTCGCGATGGTGCTCGGCGGCTGCGCCGACAAGGCCTCGTTCGAGCCGGCGCAGCAGTCGGGCGACAACCCCACCCTGCCGAAGGCGGAGAACTTCCTGGTGCCGCCGATGCAGGTACCGGAGAAAGCCGGCTGGCCATCGGGCCAGACGCCGAAGGTCGCCGCCGGATTGCGCATCGAGAAGATCGCCAGCGGCCTGCAGCACCCGCGCCAGCTGTACGTGCTGCCCAACGACGACGTGCTGGTGGTGGAGTCCAACGGCCCCGGCACCGAACCGGTCACCACGCCCAAGCAGTTGATCGCCGGCAGGTACAAGAACACCTCCGGCAAGGGCGGCAAGGGCGGCAACCGCATCACCCTGCTGCGGCGAGCTCCCGGCGGCGGGGAGTGGCAAAAGCACGTCTTCGTCGAACACCTGAACTCGCCGTTCGGCGTGCAACTGGTGGGCGACACGCTGTACGTCGCCAACACCGACGGCATCGTGGCGTTTCCGTATAGGGACGGCCAAACGCAGATCACCGCGCCGCCGCGCGATTTTGCCGACCTGCCCAACACCATCAACCACCACTGGACCAAGGCCCTGCTGGCCAGCCCCGACGGCAGCAAGCTGTACGTGGGCGTGGGCTCCAACAGCAACATCACCGAAAACGGCCTGGACGTGGAATACCGCCGCGCCGACGTGCTGGAGGTGGACGTGGCCAGCGGCGCCAGCCGCATCTATGCCAGCGGCCTGCGCAACCCCACCGGCCTGCAATGGGAGCCGACCACCGGCAAGCTGTGGGCGGTGGTGAACGAGCGCGACGAGATCGGCGCCGACCTGGTGCCCGACTACCTCACCTCGGTGCGCGAGGGCGGCTTCTACGGCTGGCCCTACAGCTACTACGGCCAGCACGTGGACACCCGCGTGAAACCGCAGCGCCCCGACCTGGTGGCCAAGGCCATCAAGCCCGACTACGCCATCGGCTCGCACGTGGCCCCGCTGGGCCTGCTGATCTCCACCCGCAACGCCCTGCCCGCGCCGTACCAGAACGGCGCCTTCATCAGCGAGCACGGCAGCTGGGACCGCTCGCCGCTGAGCGGCTACGCCGTGGTCTTCGTCGCCTTCGACCACGGCATGCCGACAGGCAAGCCGCAACCGGTCGTCACCGGCTTTCACTCCGACGACGAAAAACATCTGTACGGCGCGCCGGTGGGCCTGGTGCTGGACAAGCAGGGCGCCCTGCTGATCGCCGACGACGTGGGCGACGCGGTATGGCGCGTAACGGCAGCACCATGACGCCCGCCACGCCGCCTGCCTGCCTGCCGGCGAGCGATGCTCTTGCTTTTTGTAGGAGCGCACTTGTGCGCGATGCTCTTGCTTTTGATGGTTGATACAGAGCAAGAGCTTTCGCACTCCTTGCGGAGCGCGAGCCACTTTCTCTTGGGTGGCCAAGAGAAAGTGGCCAAAGAGAAGGCCACCCCGCTTGGCGCTTGCCGGGCGATGCCCGGCAAGTTCGTGAGTCGGGGCCGGGCTTTTCGATCGGGCATCGGGCAACTGCGTCCTGCGTTGCCTCAACTCCGGCATCCATGCCGTCGCCTGCCCGAGCGAAAAGGAGCCGGCATCCATGCCGGCTCCCGCTACGCGGCCTGATCGTCCCCGACTCACCGCCGCACAGGGGAGTGAAGAGCGCCCTCTCTCCCCAGCCCTCTCCCCCGCGAAGCGGGGGAGAGGGAGCCAAGAGCCAGAGCAGGAGCGAAAGCCAGAGCTTCACGCCGCGAGCTTTTCGCAGTGGCGCAGCCACTGCGTACCGAGTGCGCGCCACGATGGCGCGCGCCGTTAAGGGGGCCCCTCTGCAGCGGCGGGCGGGCGGAGGAAAAGCCCGCAGGGTGGCCGGCATGGATGCCGGCCAGTTTGTCGTCAGCACAGGATGTGCTGTCGACAAACCCCGTAGCCCGCACGCGTACCTTGCGGACAGGATGTCCGCAAGGCGCGGAAGCGGGGTGGCCTTTCTCTTTGGCTACTTTCTCTTTGGCCACGCAAAGAGAAAGTAGCTCGCGCTCCGCAAGGAGTGCGAAAGCTTTTGCCTTGGCCTTTCAAAAGCAAGAGCATCGCGCACAAGGTGCGCTCCTACAAAAAGGCGTGAGCACGAGCATCGCGACTGAAAGCCGCGCCCGCAAAAAGGCGCGGGCGGAGGCATCGCGGGCGCCCGGGGGAGCGATGTTGCTGGGGGCTACCTTGCAGCCAGCCAGGCCGCGTAGAGCGCCGCGCCGTAGTGGGGGGCGTGTTGCGGGGCGTGCAGGGCGAAGTCCGGGCTGGCGGCGCGCAGGGCATTGGTGAAGGGCGCCAGCAACAGGTCGCCGGCGTTGAAGGCGCCGCCGGAATAGGACACCGGCACCGCCTCGCCCGGCGCGAAATCCAGCGCCACGCGCAGCGCGTCGACAATCGCGGCCAGTTCGCGGCCGGCGTCGTGGAAGATGGCCAGCGATGCCGCGTCGCCGGCATTGGCCGCCTCGGCCACCTGCTGCGAGAGCTGGGCCAGGTCACCGCGGGCGCAGCCGTCGCCGCCGTAGACGTGGGCGCACAGGTCGAGGTCATTGTCCAGTTTCAGGTGCGCGTTGAGGATGGCGTGCAGCGGCCCCTTGGGCAGGCGGCCGTCGCTCATGCGCGAGTACGCGTTGAGCCCGCGCACGGCGATCCAGTACGCGGAGCCCTCGTCGGAAAACGCCTCGCCCCAGCCGCCGGCACGCGCCGCCTTGCCCTGGCGCTGGCCGTAGCCGATGGAGCCGGTGCCGGCCACGATGTTGATGCCGTCGGCGCAGGCCAGCGAGCCGGCCCAGCCGCACACCATGTCGTTGTCGCAGGTGTAGCGGTCGTGGCCGAGAAGTTGGGCCGGGCAGGTGCGCAACCGCGCCGTGGCCTGGCTGTCCTCGCCATAGGCGGGCAGGCCGAAGAAGGCGTGGCCGATGTCCTGCGCGGTGCGGCCGCTGGCGGCCAGCACGCGGGCGATGCCCTCGCCCAGCACGGTGCACACGCCGTCCAGCCCCACCTGCGGATGGTAGGTGGTGCCCAGTTGCGCCTCGGCCAGCAACTGGCCGTTGGCGTCAATCAGGGCGAAGCGGGTCTTGGTGCCGCCGCCGTCGACGCCGAGGTAGACCGGGCCGGTCATGCGTCGAGCGCGTACAGGCGCACGCCCTGCACCACGCGGTTAACCACGCCGGCGGGGTTGGGGTTGTCGGCGTTGACGCCGCGCGCGCGCGCGGCGTGGAAGGCGAACACCTGGGCCACGGCGATGTACGGCCACAGCAGGTCCACGTCGTCGGCGCCGGCCATGGCGGGCACGGCCACGTGGTCGGTGCCGGGGCGCGGGCGGGTGGTCACCTCCACCACGCGCGCGGCGCCGTTGTCGCGGCGCAGCTCGTCGACGAGGTCCAGGTCGTAGCGGCGGGTGAGCTTGTCGTTGGACACGAACACCAGCACCACGGTGTGTTCGTTGACGAAGGTCTTGGGGCCGTGGCGGAAACCCAGCGGCGACTCGAAGCAGGTGGCGACCGCGCCGTTGGTCAGCTCGCCCAGTTTCAGCGACGCCTCGCGCGCCAGGCCGCGCAGCAGGCCGCTGCCCAGCCACACCACGCGCTCGTGGCGCGCCTGCGCCAGCTCGCCCAGCAGCGGCAAGGTGTCGTGCAGCACGCGCGTGGTGGCGTCGGCGATGGCGTCGATGCGGCCGTCCATATGACCGGCCGGCAGCAGCGCGGCGACCACGGCGTACATCATGCAGCTGAAGCTGGAGGTCATGGCGAAGCTGGTGTCGTGCGTTTCCGGCGGCAGCAGCACGGTCAGCGCACGCTTGACCGGCGCCTTCGCCAGCGCGCCCTCGGCATTGCAGACGATGGCCAGGTGACGCACGTCATGCACCAGCGTTTCGGCCAGCTCCACCGCCGCCACGCTCTCCGGGCTGTTGCCGGAGCGGCCGAAGGACACCAGCAACAGCGGCTGCGCCGGGTCCAGGTACAGCTGCGGCGCGCACACGATGTCGGTGGTGGGCACCGCATCCACGCGCGCGGCCAGCGCGCGGTCCAGCAGCGGCGCCACGCATTCGCCGATATAGGCGGAGGTGCCCGCGCCGGTGAGGATCACCCGCGCCGCCGGGTTGTCCACGACCGGCCCGGCAAAGGCGCGGATGCGCGCATGCAGGTCGGCCACCAGCGCGTGGGTCTGGCGCAGCATGCGCGGTTGCTGCGCGATCTCGCGCGCGGTCCACACCGAACCGGTGGCGGCCAGGTCGGGTTCGCTCAGGCCGAGAATCTCAGTGGGTGTCATGGTCATTGCATGCATGGTGGTAGTCGTCGAGTGCGGCACGGACGTGTGCCATGGCCAGGGACAGCGGATCGCGCGTGGCGGCGCCGTTGCGCAGCGCGTGCAGCGCATGCGGCAGGTATTGCCCGATCAGCGGCAGCGGCGGCGGGTCGGCGCGCAGGTTGTCGAACAGGCGCTGGCGGGCCTGCTCGATCACCGGGTCGGGCCAGTAGTAGCGGATGCGGTCGCTGAGGCTGTATTGCAGGTCCACCGCCAGCGCGTGACCCTCGCCGTGGTAGTAGCGCCGCCAGTGGCCGGGCTGCTCGCGCATGCGCGCCAGCGTCACCTCGCGCAGGCGGGCGTGGCGGCTGGCGTCGCCGATCCACTCGCGCTCGATCGCATCCAGCGCCCACAGCGCCTCGCGCAGCGCGAAGGTGAGGCCGGGGCCGACCTTGAGGATGGCGAAGTGGTCGCGCACCAGCGCGGCCAGCGCGTCGCGGGTCTGGTAGTCGGTGGAGTGCGCCTCGAACACCATGCCCGGCAGCGGCGCGATGGCGTCGCTCAAGGCGCGCGCCTTGGCCGGCTGGTAGTCGACCACGCTGTGATGGTCGAACTCCACGCCCGGCTGCACCACGGAGGCGATCACGCGCTGCCACGCCGACGCCAGCCCCGCCTCGGCAAACGCCTGGCGATGCGCCTCGATGGTGGCCAGCGCGGCGGCCGGCGTGGTCACCGCCAGGCCCTCGATGGCCTCGGTGGCGCCGCCGGGCACGGGCACCTCGGTGCCGATCACGTACACCGGCGCCGCACCGCCGGCCACGGCGTGGGCGGCCTCGGCGGCGCGGCACAGGCGCACCGCGCGGCGCACGATCTCCGCCTCGGGCAAGGGCTCGGGATCGCCGTTGCAGGCCATCGAGCAGTCGAGGTGGATCTTGCGGAAACCGGCGGCCACGTAGGCGCCCACCATGGCCTCGGCCTTGTCCATCGCGCTGGCGGCGTCCAGCGCCGTCCATGGGTTGGGGCCCAGATGATCGCCACCCAGCGCGATGCGGGCATGGTCAAAACCCGCGCGGTCGGCGATGGCGTGCACGAAGCCCACGAAGTCGGCCGGCGTCATGCCGGTGTAGCCGCCCTCCTGGTTGACCTGGTTGCAGGTGGCCTCGAACAGCACGAACGCCTGCCCGGTATCGCGGGCGTGGTGCAACGCCGCTTCGATCACGATGGGATGCGCCGAGCAGATCGAGGTGACGCCGATGGCGTGCCCCCGCTTGTGTCGCGCCACGAGGTCCAGCAGTTCTTGCATGAGGCGATGTCCGTCAGGAAAGGGGAGTGGGGTCGCTGTCGCGCGGGGCCGGTGTTGTTTCCGGCTCCGGCTCCGGCTCCAGCACCAGAAGCAGCGAGGCGACCAGCGCCAGCGCCAGGCCGGCCATCTTCAGCGGGCCGGGCACCACGCTGGCAAACAGCAGGGCCAGCACGGCGGTGACCAGCGGCGCACCGGCATTGGTGAGCGGCGCCACCACGATCGCCTTGCCGTGGCGGAACGCGTACACCAGGGTGAGCGCGCCGATGGCGTTGAGCAGTTGGATGCCGGCCGTCATCCACGGCCCGTCCAGGCCGAGGTTGACCGGCTGCGTGGTGTCGGTCATCGCCAGCGCCACCGGCGCCAGCAGCAGCGCCGCCACGGTCATGTAGAAAAAGATGCTCTCGGCGCGCACCGTGCTGTTGGCCAGGCGCATGAAGTACGCCTGCACGCCCCACGCCAGCATGATCAGCAGCGACTGCACGAACCAGCCCAGCCCGTCGCCGCCGCGCCCGAAGGACAGGTCCAGCATGGGCAGCGCCACCAGCGCCAGCACGATGCCGAGCGTGCCTTTCCATCCCGTGCGTTCGCGCAGAAACAGGAACGACAGCGCAATGGTGACCACCGGCGACAGCGAGATGATGGGAAACACGAAATACGCCGGCCCCACCGTCAGCGTGTGGAACAGCAGCATCTGGCCGCCGGCGCCGAGCAGGCCGATGGCCAGGCCGTAGGCGATCGCGCGCGGCGAATGCTCCAGCACCCAGCCGTTGCGCCACAGGATGTAGAGCGCCGGCGGAATCATGGTCAGCGCCCACACCACGTACACCAGCGTGTCGGGAAAACCGTGCTCCGCCGACAGCGGCGACAACGCGCCCCACACGCCCCACAACACCACCGTGGTCAGCGCGAAGAACAGCCAGGGGCGGCGCGCGGCCGCCGAGGCGCCGCTCACCTCGATCGCCGGCGCACTCATGCGCGGCTCTCCACCGGCGTGGCCTTGAGCAGCACGAAATGGGTGAACGCCACCGGCAGCGTGGCGGCGTCGGCATCCACCTCGCCCAGGTCCAGGCCGTTGAACAGGTCGCGCACGCGGTAGCGGCCGGCGGCCAGGCCGCGCAGCGGCACCGTGCCCTTGTAGTGGTCGGCGTAGAAGGCGTAGTACATCGCGCCGTCGCGGGCGATGGCGTGCGCCTCGGGGCGATCGAAGCCGATGTCGTACAGGCCGCCGCGATACTCGCCGTGCGGCAGCATGTGCTCCTTGTACAGCGCCACCCACTTGCGCCACAGCGCCTCTTTCGCGGGGGTGAGCACCAGGCCGCCGGGCGGCAGCGGCTCGGACGGATGGTCGGTGTCCTTGGGCCAGGTGAACTTGGTGGACACCACCGCGCCGATGCCCACGCTGGAGGCGAAATCGTCGCCGCCGTCGGACAGCTCCACATGGTCGCCGGCAAAGCTGCTGCGCGGCCCCATCAGCGCCTTCATCGTCTTGCCCTTGCTGCGCACCTGCCACGACGAGGTGGGATCGGATGCGGGGTACTGGTCGGTGGCCGGCAGGTTGTGCACATCGAACGCGGTACCGCACGGGCACAGCTCCACCACCGCCTGCGGGTTGGCGCGGTGCGCGGCCTGGTGGATGGCGCGCCAGAACGTGGCCAGCCCTTCCACCGAGTCGCTGGGATGCGCGTGCTTGTGCGCCGGGTTGTAGCAGGGCGCCACGGCGTTGAGGTGCTGGCCGTCGAACTTGATGCCGTCGAAGCCCCAGTCGCCGATGACCTTGGTGACCAGGTCCACGTAGAAATCGACGGTGGGCTGGTAGGCCGGACACTGGGTCAACGCATTCCACCAGGTGACGGTCTGGAACGCGCCGTCCTTGCCCAGCAGCAGCATGTCGGCGTGGTCGTGCAGCACGTCGCTGCCGGGGTCGGCCGCCAGCGGCGCGATCCACAGGCGCGGATGCATGCCCTGCGCACGCACGGCGGCGGTGAACGCGCGCATGTCGGCGTCGCCGCGCGGAAACTTGTGCGGGTCCAGCTTCCAGTCGCCCTCGTTGGTCTGCCAGCCGTCATCCATCACCACCCAGCCAAAGCCCAGCTCGCGTGCCTTGGGCAAGGTGTCCACGATCTGCCGGATGGTGAAGTCGCGGCCGTAGCCCCAGGCGCACCACACCGGCTCGAACGCCGAATCCGGCGCCTGCGGCGCCACCAGCCCCTCGGCCTGCATGTAGCGGCCGTACTGCTGCACCGGCGCGAAATGGTCGCCGGTATGGGCGATCAGCAAGGTGCGCTCGGTGACCAGGTCCTGCCCCGGCGCCAGCGTGGTGGCCTGGGTCGATTCCAGCGCGATGTGCGCACCGCCGGCGGTCTTGCGCACCGGCATGTCCAACGGGCGCACCACCGGCTCCAGGTGACCCACCGCCAGGCCGGCGTCGCGGCGCCAGATGTTGGCCACCGGCGTGCCGCCGCCGTAGTCGGACGAATCCATCGCCAGCGTGTTGCGCTGGTCGAAATCCGCGCCCATCGGCTGCACCCAGTCGCGGCGGTCGGTATGCGTGGCGCCGGAGAAACTCCAGAAACCGCCGGGGGCGTCGGCCAGCTCGTGCGCAGCGTTGCGCCAGCCGGCCACCTCCAGCGCGGTGTCGCCCAGGTTGCGGTAGCGCACCTGCAACACCGCCATGCCCGGCAATGCGTCGTAGAACGTCACCGCCACCTCTTTCTCGATCGCACCGGCGCGACCGGTGGTGACCGACTGGTGGCCACGGCCATGGTGCGGATCGTCGACGGGGCGATCCTTGTGGCCGGTGATGGCGAAATCCTCGATGGCACCGCTGGCCAGCAGCAGGCTCTCACTGGGCTGGAACGGCGTCAGCGGCTTGCCGTGCGCCACCACGCTGGTGTGCAGCTTGCGGTCAAACGCGATTGCCAACGCCGCGTCGGCGGCCACGGCATCGCCGGTCGTCGCCCCCGCCAGGCCCGCACCGACGCCACGCGGCGTCGCCAGTGCGGCCGGCAGTACCGCCCAGGCCACACCGCCGGCAACACTGCCGGCCACAAGCTTCAGTACGGTGCGTCGTCCCATCGATGGCATGACTCATGTCCCCTTGCGGCGTTGCGATGATTCTGCGTCACTCGTTACGCTTGATGCAAGCATTTTCTTTCGGTATGGTTCTTTTAAGTTTCGTTTTATTACTGGTGAGCGCATGAAATCCACGCTGAGTCTTGCCCTGGCCACGCTGGCGGCCGCCCTCTCCCTCACTGCCGCCGCAGCCGACACCGACAACTACGCCATGGCCGACTTTGCCCACGTGCGCAAATACGACGCCCACGTGCACGCCAACACGCCGGACCCGGCGTTCCTGGAGCAGGCGCGCGCCGACGGTTTCGAGCTGCTGTCGATCAACGTGGACTACCCCGCCTTTCCCAGCGTGGCGCTGCAGCACGCTGCCGCGCTGACCTTGGCGAAAAAGGACCCGGCCCATTTCCACTGGGCCACCACGTTCTCGATGCGCGGCTTTGGCACGCCAGGCTGGGCCGCGCGCGTCGAGGCCCGGCTGGCCGACGACGTGGCCCACGGCGCCGTGGGCGTGAAGGTGTGGAAAAACGTGGGCCTGGCCGAGCGCGACGCCCACGGCCGGCTCATCATGCTCGACGACCCCGGCCTGGCGCCGGTGGCCGAGCAGGTGCGCGCACTGGGCGTGCCGTTGATCAACCACCAGGGCGAGCCGCGCAATTGCTGGCTGCCGCTGGAGGAGATGAGCACCGACAACGACCGCGAGTACTTCAGCCACCATCCCGAGTACTACATGTACAAGCACCCGGAGATGCCCGGCTACGAAGACCTGATGGCCGCACGCGACCGCTTCGTGGCGGCGCATCCCACACTGCGTTTCGTGGGCGCGCACATGGCCAGCCTGGAATACGACGTGGACCGCATCGCCGCCTTTCTCGACCGCTTTCCCAATGCACATATCGACCTGGCCGCACGCATGAGCCAGGTGCAGTTCCAGTCGGTGCGCGACCGCGAAAAAGTGCGCCAGTTCTTCATCCGCTACCAGGATCGCCTGATGTACGGCACCGACCTCACCTACGCGCCTGATGCCGACCCGGCCGAGTTCAAGCGCGAGGCCGATACGGTATGGCGCTCGGACTGGCGCTACCTGGCCACCGCCGAAACCCAGCACGTGGACATGATCCACGCTGACGTGGCCGGCCTGGCCCTGCCCCGCCACGTGATCGACAAGATCTACTACACCAATGCAGTGCGCGAGTTTGCGGTGGTCAAGCCCGCCCATTGAGCCGCCGCCCCGTTGCGGGGGCGGCCTTGTTGTGCGGCCACTTGCGGGCGCAGCTGTCGTTTGCGGGCGTTGCTTGAGCGGCGATGCTCGTGATCCGAGGCTCATCGCAAGCAAGCGCATCACGACGGAAGTCGCTCCCACCACCATTGCCGAAAGCCCGTAGGAGCGCACCTTGTGCGCGATGCTTTTCGTCACGTGGCGAAAAGCATCGCGCACAGGGTGCGCTCCTACAGCACGCGGAAATCCCGCACCTGTGCCGCCCCGGTAATAAGCCGCTCCTGCTGGGAGCTCTAGGCTTGCAGCAGCTCGAAGCCCAGCTGGTGGCTGGCCTGCACGATGTCGTCGGGGGCGTGGGTGTCGGTGATCAGCATATGCATCGCGGTGATGGGAATGATGCGGTGCAGGCAGATCTTGCCGAACTTGGAGCTGTCGGCGATGGAGATCACCATGCGGGCGGCCTCCACCATCTTGCGGTTGAGCAGGGCCTCGGGCTCGTAGTGCGTGGTGATGCCGCGCTCCAGGTCGAAACCGTCCACGCCCAGGAAAAGCTTGTCCACGTGCAGCGCGTCCAGCGCCTCCACGGTAAGCCCGCCGTAGAACGCCATGTTGCGCCGGCGCAACTCGCCGCCCAGCATCACCAGGGTGATGTTGCCCTTCGGCGCCAGCGCGGTGAGCACGCCGAAATCGTTGGTGACCACGGTGATGTCGATGTCCGGCACCGCCTCGGCCAGCTGGATGGCGGTGGTACCCGAGTCGATGGCCACCGTGTCGCCGGGCTGGATCAGCGCGGCGGCGCGGATGCCGATGCGGCGCTTTTCCTCCAGGTGGGTGGTGCGCTTGGCCTCGTAGTTGGGCTCCACCATGGCGGCGGGGCTGATCACGCCGCTGTCGATCGCGCCGCCGTAGGCGCGCGCCATCACGCCGCGCTCGGCCAGGTAGCGCAGATCCTTGCGCACGGTCTGCGCGCTGACGCCGAAATGGCGGGCAAGCGCGGTGACCTGCACGCTGCCGTGCTGGCGCACGAGCTCGCTGATCTGGAGGCGTCGCTGGCTGGTATCGCGGGTGGCGGACATGAGGGCTTCCTGCTGGTGCGCAAATTATGCGGTATTTCGTTGTGTTTCGCTATTGATATGAAACGAAACTTGCTATAGGGTCGGTTTCGTTGTTTAGAGAGCCGAACGCCATCAAACTGGGGAGAACCGATGAACGCCGCTCATTTATACCGAAACACGCTGTTTTGTGGGATCGCGCTGGCCCTGCTGGTGCCGGCCAGCGCGTTTGCCCAGGCCGTGCCCGAATCCGCACCCGCGGCCAACCCCTCATCCACCCCGGCCGAGCAGGCCGGCGGTGACGTCACCGAGCTGGGCACCATTTCCGTCGTGGGCGTGCGCGGCGCGCTGGCGCGATCCACCGAGCTCAAGCGCGACGCCAGCCTGGTGCAGGACTCGATCAGCGCGCTGGAGTTGGGCAAGTTTCCCGACAACAACGTGGCCGATTCGCTGAGCCACATCACCGGCGTGGCCATCTCGCGCACCGCCGGCGGCGAGGGCCAGAAGGTGAGCGTGCGCGGCCTGGGCCCGGAGTACACGCTCACCACCTTCAATGACCGCATCCTGGCCACCGACGGCGCGGGCCGCGATTTCGCCTTTGACGTGCTGCCGGCCGACGTGATCAACGGCGCCGACGTGATCAAGGGCGCCGAGGCCTCGCTCACCGAGGGCGCCATCGGCGGCCTGATCAACCTGCGTTCGGCCAGCCCGTTCGACCAACCCGGCCAGCACGGCATCGTGCGACTGGAGGGCGACCGCAACCAGATGACCGAGCTCAACGGCCACAAGCTGTCGGCGACCTACAGCACCACCTTCGCCAACAACACCATGGGCCTGCTGCTGGGCGTGGTGGAGGCCCGGCGCAAGGACCGCACCGACATCGCCGGCAACGACGGCGGCTGGTCGCGCAACACCGATCCGAACGATCCGGACTGGTACAGCACCGCCTGGGGCGGCGACGTGGACCTCAACGGCAACGGCGAGCTGGACCCGGAGGACTACGGCCTGATCGCGCCCGGCCAGTTCCGCGTCGGCTCGACCCTGGAGAACAAGAAGCGCCGCGCCTACTCCGGCAAGTTCGAGTGGCACCCCAGCGATACCGTGCGCATCGTGGTGGACGGGCTCAAGACGCGCCTGGATTCGCCGCAGGTGTCCTACCAGCAGTCGTACTACCCGCTGTTCGCGCCGGGCCGCTGGTCGGACATCACCGTAAAGAACGGCATCGTCACCGGGTTCACCCTGGACAACCCCGACCCGGACATGCGCTTCAACCCCGAGCTGCTCAACCAGACCGAATACCGCGTGGTGGACACCAGCCTGTACGGCATCAACGGCCAGTGGGAGGCCACGGACAACCTCACCCTCACCGGCGACGTGTACCGCTCCACCTCGCGCCGCCACTCCGGCGGCCAGGACACCTACGTGGTGCTGCGCATGAACCGGCCCAACATCACGCACATTTCGGTGGGCCCGCACGCCGTGCCCGACGTGGACATCCGCTTTGACGACGGCCGCGACTACGTCACCGGCCTGCCCGCCGGGCAGTTCACCGACGCGGACTTCAACACCCACTACATGGAGCTGAGCGGCGACAACGTCGACGACAAGATCACCGGCGGCACGCTGGGCGGCAAGCTGTTCGTGGGGCACTGGGGCGTGGATCACCTGCTGTTCGGCGTTACCCGCACCGAGCGCGAAAAGTCGCGCGACCTGATCAACAACACGCTCAACGGCGGCGCCGACTACTACTCCGAGGACAACGCCATCAACGTGGGCGACCTCGGCGGCGGCGTGCTCTCCGGCACCATGCGCCCGCCGCACTTCATGGAGGGCGTGGGCAGCACCTTCCCGCGCGGCTTCCTGGCGTTCGACGTGCCCAACTACCTGGCCCACCTGGCGCAGTACGACGGCCACCTGCGCCCGGACGGCACGCCGTACACCTACGCCGATGCCGCGCCGGCGTGGAACCCGCTGGAGAGCTACCGCGTCACCGAGAGGACCAACGCGTTCTACGTGCAGGCCAACTTGTCCGGCGAGCGCTGGGACGGCAACGTCGGCATGCGCCTGGTGCAGACCAAGACCAGCGCCCAGGCGTGGGATGCCAAGATCACCAGCATCACCGAGAACGGCGCGTTCAACTACACCGCCACGTACGCCGACCCCACGCCGATCACGCAGGACGGCGACTACAGCTTCCTGCTGCCGTCGGCCAACTTCACCTGGCATTTCACCGACGACCTGCAGCTGCGCCTGGGTGCGGCCAAGACCATGGCCCGCCCGCCGGTGGACAAGCTGGCGCCCACCAACACCACCGAAAGCGTGTCCTGGGGCGAGTTCACCCAGGTCTACGGCGGCAACGTGGACCTGAAACCCTACAGCGCGGCGCAGGCCGACATGTCGCTGGAGTGGTATTTCGCCGAGCACTCCATCGCCAACGTGGCGCTGTTCTACAAGCGCATCAAGAACCAGATCACCACCAGCTGGGAGCCGGGCCAGGACATCGGCGTGCCGGGCTACCTGTTCAACGTGATGCGCCCGATCAACGGCGACTACGCCAAGGTGAAAGGCCTGGAGCTGGGCTTCACCCATTTCTGGGACAGCGGCTTCGGCGTGCGCGCGCAGTACACCCGCAACCTCTCCAACAGCTGGGTGGACGGCGAGGAGCGCCCGCTGGAAGGCATCGCCCCGGCCACCTACTCGCTGGGCGTGATGTACGAAAAGAACAAGTGGTCGCTGGGCGTCAACGCCGACCACACCAAGGGCTTCGTCACCGCGATCAACGTGCTGGGCACCGGCTACAACGAGCAGGCCGATGCGATCACCTGGCTGACGGCGCATGTCTCCTACGACATCAACGACATGTTCAGCGTCAGCCTGGAAGGGCAGAACCTGCTGAACAAGGCGGAAACCTACAGCATCAACGGCAATCCGCTGCTGTCGCAGGGCTATTACCGCTACGGCGCCACGTACAACCTGGGCGTGAGCTTCCGTTTCTAGTTGCCTCCTGTGCTTCCGTGTCCTCCCCCGTTCGGGGGAGGCCGGATCCGGGCCGGCCTTCATTCTCCCGGGCCGCCCGGACACCCCCTCCAGCCTCATCCTGCGCGAGAGGACCGGAAGCTTTTTTTCGCCGCGACGCCGTCGACCGGCCTAGCGCGGCGCCAGCCCCTGCGGTACCAGGCCCGGTTGCCGCAGCCACTGCGCCAGCACGAACTGCTGCTCGCGATGGTTGGCCGGGCACGCGGGCAACTGGCGATCAAAGATGGCGCGCGTTTGCGGATGCGTGCTGGCGCTGCGGTAGTCCGGCACCACCACCTGCACGTGCGTCTGCCGGGGGTTGTTCAACGGACTGTGCCGGTCGGCCTTCATCGCGTCGATCTCGCGGCTGACCGCCGCCAGGTGCGGGTCCGCACTGCCGGCGTCGATGACGGCGCTGCCCCGCGTACTCATCCGCATCGGCATGCAGATCTGCACCATCGATTCCAGCGGCTTTTGCGCGGGGGCCGGCGTCGGTTTCGACGATGGCGGCGCTGAGGACGGCGGCGCTGACGACGGTGGCGGCGACGGGCTGGACGCCAGGCCGCCAAACAGCACGCCCAGCGCATTGGCCACGCGCTGCCTGCTTTCCTCGTTGTCCTTCTGGCGTTTCTGGGCCAGCGCGGTGCGGGTGGAGCACACCGCGATCTTTTCCTTGCAACTGTCGCCCTCGTCGCGACGGCACGCCGTCATGGCCTGGGACAGGGTCTGCTCCCGCTCCCAGTCGGCCTGGCCGTAGACGGTGTAGCCCTTGCCCGATGTGCCGGCCGCCACCGCGATGCACTGGTTCTTGAACGTGGCCCGCACCTGGCAACCGGCGTCGCTGCGGCCCTCCTGCTGGGCGCAATAGCTGAGCACCTCGCGCCGCGCCGTATCGGCGTTGTCCTCGAAATGGTCCGCGTAATAGATGCCCCGCGCCGACACGGCAAGGGCGCCGTGCAGGTCGGGCAAGCGCGGGCCTGGGGCGCCTGCCGTTTGCCCCGGCGAGAATGCATCCGGGTTCATCGACAGCTTCAGGTCGTCCACGCCATCGGTCTGCCAGATGGTGACGGGAAACTCCGCCAGGTACTGGCCGGGCGGGCAGTCGCGCACGGCGCCCACGTCCGCGTTGTTGTAGTCGAAATCCTCGTTCGCCACGCAGAACTTCTGGTCCGAGTCGTGCACCTTGCTGAAGGCCGGGCGCTCGCCGCGCGTGAGCACCGTGCCTTGCGATACCGCGCGCACCCACACGGAGGCGCCGGCAATGTCGCCGCGTCCCATGACCTCGCAGCTGTTGGGCGCGATGTGTTTCCAGCCGCCCACGTCGTACGGCCCGGCGATGAGCACCACGCGACGCTGGAAGGCCCAGGCGACGGACATCGTGCGTTGGGTGCCTTCGTTGCAGACGATGAAATCGGCCCGCGCGCTGGTGGACCAGAGCGAGGCGAACAAGACGAATATCCCCAGAACTACCCTGAACATGGAGTCCCCTCCCCCTGCGTCATGGCGTCGGCGGACTCTAGCACCGGCGCACCGCCGGGGCATGTGCAGCCAACGGCGCGGCCATACGGCAAAATGCGCCACCCAACCACAAGGAAGCCGCTCCATGATCCAGCGTTTCGAAACCGGTGCACGCATGTCGGAAATGGCCGTCCATAACGGCGTGGCCTATCTCGCCGGCCAGGTGGCCGACGACGCCAGCGCCGACATCGTCGGCCAGACCACCCAGGTGCTGGCCGCCATCGACCGCCTGCTGGCGCAGGCCGGCAGCGACAAGTCGCGCATTTTGCGCGCGGAGATCTTTCTGGCCGACATGGCGGATTTCGCCGGCATGAACGAGGCCTGGGACCGCTGGGTGCCGCAAGGTGCCACGCCCGCGCGCGCCACGCTGCAGGCGCGGCTGGCCAAGGCCGAGTGGAAGATCGAGATCGTGATCACGGCCGCCGTGGCGTAATCGCCCGGCTCCGCCAGGCCGACCGGGCGGGCATGGCGCGCCCGGTCGCCGCTCAGGTCACGTCGAAAAAGCAGTTGACCGACAACCGGCCGGCCACGGGATCGGCCGGCGGTACGTTGTCATTGTCGATGCACCCCGAGTGCAGCGAATTGCGCCGGTAGACCAGGATGCGGTTGAACACCGCGTCGGCTTTGGCCGTCTGTTCGAACAGCGCGGTATCGCCATTGATGTAGCCGGGCGCCGGCGCGTCGGGCCCCTGGCTCTCGACCTCCAGCTGCCGGAAATAGGTCTCGCGTCGCGCCTGGTCGATGTACTCGAAACCGGTCTGGCGGTGACGGTAGAACGCGGTGCCGCCCCAGTTGCCTCGAAACAGGTAGTGCACGCAGGCCATACCGTCCTTGTCCACCGAGTCGATGTGCGGGATGCGCTGCATGAAGTTCAGCGCGTCCGGCGGCGTGGAGACCAGCGAGTAGTGGCACATCGAAAAGCGGAATCGCCCCGACGGTATGCCGAAATGCTCCGGCAGCAGCGGGTTCAGTACCGACTCAAGAAACAGCCGGTAGTTGGTGGGCGCCTCTGATCGCGTCCCCGGGAAATACTTGCCGTTGCTGCCAAAGGCACGGATCGCCGCGCGTCGAACCAGCCGATCGGGATCGGCGACAAGGTTGTCGATGACCAGCAAGGTGGCCGCCTCCTTGCCGAAGGTACGCTTCTCGATGCGCAGGTTGGGGTGACGGCTGATGAGCATGGCGGGCCCTTCGAGGGTGGAACCGGTCCAGACAGGGATGACGCGCAAGCCCGCCAGCGGGCTTGCGCGCTGATGTTGCGCATCCTGCCGCTTCCTTTCGTCACATCCGGCGCGGGCGTCCATGCCCGCGCCACACGCTTACTTGTGCATGTCCCACACGCCCGGGGGCGCCTTGCAGTACTGGTCGACAAAGGCCTGCTGCAAGGGAAGCTGGGGGACCACCTGCTTGATCGGATCACGGATGCTGTCGAGCACCCGGCGCAGGTCGGCGTCGGACAGTTCGCGCGACACCGGGTGATGCTGGTTGGGGTAGATCTCCTGACCCAGCATCACATGCATCCACGAGGTGGTGGAGAACAGCTCCTTGTCCGCCTTCCACACATGCGCGCGATCGCGCCAGGCGTCGATGCGGATCTGCAGCGAATCGGGCAAGGCCATTTCGCGGCAGTCCTTCCACATCTTCTCCTCGCGCTGGTTGGCGTGGTAGTGGAGGATGATGAAGTCGCGCACGTGCTCCAGCTCGCGACGGCAGTTGTCGTTGTAGATGTTGACCAGCGACTCGGGGATGCCCTCGGACGGGAACAACTCCACCAACTGCATCACCGAACTCATGGCGAGGTGGATGCTGGTGGACTCCAGCGGCTCGATGAAGCCGCTGGCCAGACCCACGGCGATCACGTTCTTGTTCCACGCCTTGAGGCGGCGGCCGGTGCGGAACTTGACCTGCCACGGATCGCGCACCGGCTCGGCGCCCACGTCATGCAGCAGCTTGGCCCGCGCCTCGTCGTCGGACATGTAGCGGCTGTCGTACACCAGGCCGCAGCCCACGCGATGCTGCACGGGGATGTGCCAGCGCCAGCCCGCGTGATGGGCGATGGCACGCGTGTACGGCACCGGCGAGGGATCGACCGACTTGGTCTGTACCGCGATCGCGCGGTCGCAGGGCAGCCAGTTGTTCCAGTCCTCGTAGCCGGTCTTGAGCGTCTGCTCGATCAGCAGGCCGCGGAAGCCGGTGCAGTCGATGAACAGGTCACCCTCGATCACCTGGCCGTCTTCCAGCACCAGCGATTCCACATAGCCGCTGTCGGGGTTCTGCTTGACCTGGTTGATCTTGCCCTCGACGCGCTTGATGCCATACGGCGAGAACTTCTCGCGCAGATACTTCACGTACAGCGCCGCGTCCATGTGGTACGCGTAGTTGATCTCCGGGTTCTGCGTGATCGCAAACTGGTCGCCCAGCGACGCCTGCGCCTCCAGGCTGAAGTCGCCCAGGTCCGACTTCCAGCCGCGGCGCACGCTGTCCAGCCAGAAATGCTGGAACCCGGCCACCAGCGTGCCCTTGCCGGTGAGACCGAACGGGTGGATGTAGCGGTGGCCGGGCCGCACGAAGTTCTCGAACGAGATCGACAGCTTGAACGTGCCGGCCACGGCACGCAGAAACTCCTGCTCGTCGATGTTCATGAACCGGTGGAAATTGCGCACTGGCGGAACGGTCGCCTCGCCCACACCGACCGTGGCGATCTGCGACGACTCGACCAGCGTGATGTCCAGCTGATCCCTGAGCTGATACGCCAGCGCGCTCGCTGCAATCCACCCCGCCGTACCGCCGCCAGCGATCACTACCTTGCGTATTCTGTTGGTACCCACGTCATGCCTCCCCTCTTCGATCATGCATCATCTGTCCCCGCCGGAACGGGGACCCCGTAAACAACCTGGATTTGGCCGGCGCTGTGCGCCTGCCGCTCAGGGACCGCCCTGGCGCGCCGCCACGGTCACCGGTTGAGCCTGTCGATGAGCATCGAACGCAACCGCCGGGCCATCGTTTCATCCAACGGGGCCAGCACGTCGCGCGCCGTTTCGGGCAGATGTTCGCCGGCAAGCCCGGCGGAACCGAAAACGTAGTAGTCGAAGATCGCCCGCCATGCGCGCTTCTCCCGCTCGGGGCGGTCGCGGATGGTCCACAGTGCGTGGTAAAGGGCATGCATCGGTGTCGGCATGTAGGCCGGCACGCTGCTCCACCAGTAGTTGACCAGCACGTTGAAGGGCTCCAGGCCCTCCACGTGGTGCCACCACAGGTTCGGAACGTAGATCGCGTCACCCGGCTCCAGCACCACGCTCTGCGCGGTGGCCAGGGCGTCGCGGAAGCGCGGGTAGCGCTCAAAATCGGGCGAGGTGAAATCCACCATGCTGATGACCTGACCGCCCGGCGTGGGCTCCAGCGGCCCGGGGTACAGGTTGTCGATCTGCTCGGTGGGGAACAGCGTGAACCGACGCCGGCCGACGGCGCAGCAGGCGATGTTGTTCATCGCGTCATAGTGCGCCGATGCGGTGGTGCGATTGCCTATCCAGATGCGCGGCGGCGCATCGATGCCGCTGGCGGCGAAATCCAGGTCGTCGCGCTCGCGGAACCCGGGCAGCAGGGCATCGACCGGAGCCGACGCCATGTACCACGTCGGCGGGCGCGGATCGTCCAGGTGCGCGGCAATGGCGTCGAGCAACTCGTCCAGGCTGCCGCGCCGCACCTCGCAATTGATGCGCGTGCCGTCATCCGTGTAGAACACCCGCCCCGCGATCTCGGGAGCACCGTACGAATACTGGATGGGCCGTTGCCGGTAGAAGCCGCGAAGGCAATCCATGGCGTCCGCCGTCGAGCGTCGTCCCGCCTGCGTCAGCGCCCAGTCGCCCACCAGCCCGCGCAGGACGACCGGTTGCCCGCCGTCGAGCAGCTCATCCACGGGGAGCGCATCGGGCCGGACGTCCGAGCGCTCAGTGACGCTGGCAAGGGACTCCATCATCGCCGTCAACCTGCGTTTGCAGCGGTCTCCTCCAAGCTCAGGCGACGCTGCTTTTCAGCCATCAGCCGGCGCACGTTGTGCATCGACGCCAGCACCAGGTAGGCACCCTCCAGGAAACCGGAGCGGTGCAGCCCGTGCAGCGATTCGGCGTCCAGCGCCGCCAGCTTTTCACGGTCGATGCCGAGCAGGCCGGTGACGTTGGCGCCGTGCTCCTCGTCAAACTTGATGTCCAGCGTGATCGGCTGGATCAGGCCCAGCGCATCGAACGCCTCGTACATCGCCTTGCCGCCGTCGATGCCATCACGGATACCGCGCAGCACGGTGGTGACATGTTCCAGGTAGGGGCTGTTGCCGCCTTGCGGCAGGAATACCGCCTCGCCTTCCTCGACGCTGACGCGGGGATGATCCCGGTCGACCCGGATGACAGCCTCCTGGCGCGTCTCGCCATCGACATCGCGCTCCTGCAGCCCGATCAGGAACGGCCCCTTGGCGACGTGGCCGGGCAGGTAGCTCGCGGCCCAGCGGTCGCCCTGCAGGAACAGGTTCTCGTCACGGCTGAAACCCAGCAGGATCACCGAGCGGTATTCACCGGTCTGGCCGTCCTTCTGGAAAAAAATGGGGTACTCGCGTACCAATTCCGCATATTCGGTGGGATAGGCCGGCAAGATGCCGACGGCGTCCCCGAACGCCTCTCCAAAACGTGTCACGACGCGCAGGTCCTTGTGCGCCACATTGTTGAGCAATTCGTACCGCGCCATGCCACTCCCCAACGAGCCGCCTTTTACCGGCAACTCTCAAAAACCATTTTCGTTATTGGCGCAAGCGCCCAAAAAACGGGGGCCACCGCAATGCGGTGACCCCCGACGCTTACTACGCTATCACCACGATCAGAACTTGTAGCGGACGCCGAGGGCGTAACGCGGCTTCTGATCTTCCACGCGGACGAACTGCTTGGAGGTACGGCCGTGCCAACGCACGTCCTCGCCCGTCAGGTTGATGCCTTCCAACTGGAACGACAGGTGATCGTTCAGGTTGTAGTTCAGGCTCAGGTCGATCTGGTGGTACTGGTCCACGTAGATCGGGTTGCGGCTGTTGCCACCCTGGTTGGCGGCCGTCAGGAACTCCGCGCGCCAGTTGTAGGCCAGACGTGCCGAGAAGCCATACTTCTCGTACATCAGCACCGCGTTGGCGCTGTCGCTGAGGCCGGTCAACGCGAACTGATCGATACCCGGGGCGCCCGCATTGTTGAAGTGGACGTCGCCGTCGACCTTGGTGTAGTTCGCCTGGACGCCGAAGCCGGTATCACCCAGGAAGTACTGGCCACCAAACTCCCAACCATGCAGCTTGGCCTTGTGCACGTTCGCCGGCTTGGAGATGGCGTAGGTGTACAACGGGTCGTCCGCATTGGCACGGATGTCGTACTTCTGCTCCAACATCAGGTTCTGGGCGTCGGTGCCGTCATAGGCGGCCAGACCACCGGTTTCCGGGTTGGAGATCAGCGCGATCGCGTCGAACAGCGTGGTGTCGTTGACGACGCAAGGCGCACCGGTCTGGGCCGTGCAGGCAGCGCTCTGCAGGAACTCCAGAGCCTGCTGCGCACGCGGGCCCGTGGTCGGGTCACGCATGCCATACAGGTTGCCGTCCGTCACGGTGGTACCGATGAAGTTGTCGACGCGCTTGTCCCAGTACGTCACCGACAGGTAGCTGGACGGGGCGAAGTACCAACCCAGGCTCAGGTCGAAGTTGTCCGAGGTCAGCGGCTTCAGGCCCGGGTCGTTGTCGTTGCCGGTGGCCTGCGACGACGCGTTGACGAGGGTCGAACCCGTCGGGTTGCCCACGCCGGCGCCGGCGTACAGGTTGCCGTACGGCGCACGCGCGATGGTCTTGCTGTAGGACGCACGGCCCTGCAACGTGTCGGTCAGGTCGATGCTAAAGTCGACGTTGGGCAGCAGGTTGCTGTAGCTGCCGCTGGCGCTGACCGGCTGGATCTCGGTACCGGTCGGGTTCTGGAAGTCGTTGTTGGACAACCAGACGATGCCGCTCGGGATGCCGATCATCGAGGTCGCGTCAACGTCGGTCTTCTCGTAGCGCATGCCGAAGCGCGTGGTGGTCGGCATGTCGCCCAGCTGGCCTTCCAACACCAACTGCGCGTAGGCCGCCTTGGTGTTCTCGACCACGGTGTTGTCGGCAGCCAGCTGCGGGCTGACCATGTAGTTGGTGCCCGGATAGTGCGCGACCGCCCACTTGGCGAGCTCATTGGCGTTGCCGATCCAGGTGCTATGCGCGATGCCGTTGGTGTTGTAGCCCGAGAACAGGCCGGCGGTGTTGACCTGCTGCAGGATATCGGTCAGGTCCGGATACGCGCCCGCATCGTTCAAGCTCCAGTCGCCCATGGCCTGGTAGTTCTGGGCCGCCTGGGTGCGGTGCAGCTTGGTCTTCATGATGTTGGTGCCGAACTGGAAGCGACCGTTGTCGAACTCCAGCTCGCCGCCCAGCTTCGCTTCCTTGACTTCGGTCGTCTGCGCCTGGGCATCGATGCGCATCGGCTGAATGCCGAGGTTGTTGGCGGCAAACGGCACGTTGACCTGGCCCGGACCGGTGGAATCGGCCGTCGGATACCAGGTGCGCGTGGCGATGGGCAGGCCGTTGTTGAAGAAGAACTCCTGGCCCCACGAACCGCCGCACTGCGGCTGGCTGCCGCAAACGACGTTGCCGTCGCCATCCTTGTTGAAATAGTTGTTGGTGCCGGCGAGGCCGACGAAGGTGGCGCCGCCACCGGTCATCGAGTCGTTCGGCAGGCTGCGGCTCTTGGCGTCATGCAGGTCCAAGGTGAACTTCAGGCTGTCGGTGGCCTGCCACTCGGTGTTGAAGCCGATGTCGTCCAGCTTGTAGATCTGGGCATAGTGCTGCTGCTCCATGCCGAAGTCCTTGGTACCCACGATGTCGCGGATATAGGTCGGCGTGGCCACTTCGTTGCCGGTGTCGAAGGTGACATCGGTGAAGTTCTGCTGCTGCAGCCACATGCTCTGCTCGCCGCGGTTCGCGTTGATCTCGTAACGCGAGTACAGGTAGTCCAGGGTCATGGTCAGACCGTCGACCGGCGCGAGCTGGAACACCGCATGGGCGTTCTTGCGCTTGCTCGCGAAGTCGTAGTACGAGTAGCGGACGTCGTTCGGGATCGCGTAGAGCTGACCCTGGGCCGGCTCATTGGTGATCTTGGTGTTGGCGTTGAAGCCGTTGGCGGTACCGGTCCAGGGCTGGATGGCCCACAGGTTCTCGGTCGCCTGGGCCGAACCGCCGCGACGCTTGGCGAAGCTGGCGTCCAGGCCGATACCCCAGGTCTTGTCCGGGTTGGCGTAGCTGAAGTTGCCGGAGAATTCCGGGGTGATGCTGGTGTCGAACGGCTGCGACTTGTCCATCACCGCCTTGGCGCCGACCGAGCCGAACACCTTGCCGCCCTCGTGATAGAACGGACGCGGGGTGGTGATGTCGATGGTGGCGCCGATGCCGCCGCTGGCCACGTCGGCACGACCGGTCTTGTAGACCTCCAGCGTGTTGACGCCGTTGGGCGACAGCTGGGCGAAGTTGAACGAGCGCGTACCGCCGTTGACGTTGCCGAGCGGCACCTGGCCCGGCGCGCCGAACGCGTCGGCACCGGGAATGGTGCGGCCGTCGACGGTGATCAGGTTGAAGTCCGGACCGAAGCCACGCACGGTGACCTGCGAGCCTTCACCGTTGCGACGGTCGATGGACACGCCGGTGATGCGCTGCAGCGACTCGGCGAGGTTGGTGTCCGGGAACTTGCCGATGTCCTCGGAGGTGACCGCGTCCACGCCACCGATGGCGTAGCGCTTGATGTTCATGGACTGCTCAAGACTGTTGCGGATACCGCTGACCGTGATGGTCTGCAGCGTCGTGGCGTCCTGAGACTGGCCCGGGGCCGGCGCCGGAGCCGGCGCGTCCTGGGCGTAAAGCGGGTTGATGATGACGGCACCACCGACGATGGTGAACATCACCTTCGACTTGAGGTGCTTGAACTTATCGTAATTCATGCGTGTGCACTCCCCCTTGCAATTAGTTGAACGTAAAGAGACGTCGAACAATCGTGCGTGCGAAGTTTTTCGATCCGGTGCGGGATGGCCGCCATGCGGATCTCCAACCAGTACACCGCCGCAACAGGCCGCAGCTTTCATCGGTGGCAACTGGTTGACGTAAGGGCGTTCCCCCCGGAACACCTGCGGGACAGACCCGCGTTTTTTCTTCTACCTCCCCTGAATCGGGCGGGCCGGATGTCGGAAACATCGATTGCCCCAGCTCCGCTGCGGGCAACCCGACGCCAATTCGTTAAAGCGGAGTTTGTTGATGCCCCTCCCTGGACGGGGTGCGAACGCGTCGCGTCGCCAAGCTAGCGCCGACTTGACAGCGCTGTCAAGCCGTCATTCCGCCCCAAGCGCACGACGTTGCCTCTGGAAATCCCCCTCTGGCGAAGTTCGATCCGTTAGCGCTAACACACAATTTTTTTAACACACGGCCACGAAGCTTGTCCAGCCCTTTTCCACGCCGGCCACGCACCATGGAAATAGCTGTCGGAACAGGCTTTTTTCTGGAGCAGGACGCTCGCCAAGCCCTCGCGACCAGCGTCGCCAGCGCGCCGGATCACCCCCGCCAGTTGGCGTGCGCGCGCCAGAAATCCACGCTGCGACGGTAGGCCTCCCGATCCAGCGGCACGCCGGAACCGCCCTCGTCCACGCCAAGGGCGTTGCGCATGATGGTGATCGGCGCCATCGGCGTCTCCTCCGGCGCGGCGGTGTACATGCAGCCGACCACGCCCCAGTCGGCCGCGATCGGCGTGCCCTCCTTCGCCAGCTGCGCGCGGCTGTAGAGGATGGGGATGAGGTAGTTGGCCACCGGCGGCTCCAGCCCCTCGAACCAGCGCACCAGCACCGGCAGTTCCTCGCGCGTGCGTGCGTCGTAGTCGGAGCGCAGCAGGTGGCGGTTGTCGTCGGTGATCGGCACCGCCAGGCAACGCGTGGAGGTCCAGTTGCGATGCACATGCAGCTTGCAGAACGGCGCATAGCCGTCCAGCACCTTCAGCGGCACCTCCTCGTTGAGGCGGCGCACGAACGCCTCGGGCGTGCAGTCCTGGATGGTGTTGCGGCGCGGCTCGCGGGGAAACAGGCGCGCCCGCGCGAAATCGGTGAGAACGATGGACATGCGGTCATGATCGGCGACGACGGAAGCGGCGCATTATCACCGGTCGCCGCTCCACCCCGGATCACGCACTAGCGCGCCTTGTGGGGGCAACCGTCTTTTGCGGGAGCGGCTTCGGCCGCGATGCTCGTGATCCGAGGCTCGTCGAAAGCAAGAGCATCGCGACTGAAGTCGCTCCCACGGGGTCGCTTCCGCCAACTCAGTGGAGGATGGCGGCGGCGTCCTGCTTTGCCACCAAGGCGCTGCACAGCTGGATTTTCTCGCCGGTCTGCGCCAGCCCGCGCTGGATGCCGGAGGCGTCGCTCAGGCGCGGCTGGAAGAACGCCTGCAACCGGTCGGCCTCGGCGGCGCTGCAGCCATCGGCGCCGGCCAGCATCGGCAGCCCGCCGCCGGCGAAGCTGCCGGTGCGCGCCAGGATCGCGTCGTAGTGCGCACCAAACCACTGCCACGAGGCGTCGCGCTGTGCCGGCGTATCGCGCCCCACGCGGCGCAGCAGCTTGCCCATCTCGCCCACCTTTACCGCGGACGTCAGGGCGAAGTCGCGCACCTGCGTGGCCTGCGTCGGGTCCTGCACGCGGGCCAGGCCGGCCAGGATGCCATTGCGCAGCGCCGGATCGCTGGTGCGGGGCAATTGCGCGATCAGCGCATCCACCGCGCGCTTGCCGTGCGTCTGCACCGCCACGCCCAAGGCGTCGCCCAACAGGTCGGGATCGGCGGCGGACAGATCCAGCCCGCCGTCCGCGCCAGGCTTGAGCGCCGCATCACCCTGCAGCAGCAGGGCAGCACGCACTTCCGGCACGGCAAAGTCGAACGCGAGGCTGTCGGCCAGGCGGCTGCGCAGCAGCGCGTCGCCACTGGATTCGCCCGCCTTGCGGCGATAGCCGAGCTGCTCGAGGCGCGGCAGGTAGGCGGCCTTCACCCACGCGGCCAGGTGGGCGCGCTGCGCCTCGGTGGCGGCCAGGTTGTGGCGCAGCCATTCCACCTGGTCCAGCGGCGCGATGGCCACCTCGCGGGTGCCCGCGCCCGCCAGCGGACGCAGCGCGGCCAGCACGTCGCCGGCGTCCAGGTCGCCGTGACGGAAGCTGGCGTCCACCGCGTCGGCATAGGCCAGTTGCTCGGCGTCGCTGAGCTTGCCGACCTGCCCCACCAGGCCGGTCAGCGCGGATTTGTCGAGGCTGAAACGGTAGTAGCCGCTGGCGTTGGCATTGGGCATGACCCAGGTGGACGCACTGGCGCCGGCCAGCACCATGGTGCCGCTGGCCTTGTCGAGCATGTCGCAGGCCACCTTGCTGCCGTCGTCCACGCCGTAGCGCACGCACACCGGCACGCCCCACAGGCGCTGCGCGTCGCCCTGGCTGCCCAGCGGCAGGTAGCGACTCTGGCTCAGGTGCAGCACGGTCTGGCCGTTTTCCTGCGCCACGCGGGTGCTCACGTAGGGCACGCCGGACTGGTCGAGGAAGCTGTTGAACGCCTGCTTGAACGCCTCGCCCTTGCCCGCCGCGGTGGCGATGGAGGACACCAGGTCATTGGCCACGGCGTTGCCGAACTTGTGCTTCTGGATGTAGGCGCGCATGCCTTTCTGGAAGGTGTCCTCGCCCACGTAGCCCTCGAACATGCCCAGCACGCTGGCACCCTTCTGGTAGGTGATGCCGTCGAACGCGGTCTCGATGTCGCCGTTGCCGGTGATCGGCTGGCGGATGCGTCGCGCGCTGACCAGGCTGTCGTTGCCCATGGCGCGCTGCGCGCCGGCCACGCGGTCGAGGTCGGCGCGGTATTCCGGGTGCACCTGCATGGTGACCTTCTGCTGCATCCAGGTGGCGAACGCCTCGTTCAGCCACAGGTCGTCCCACCACGCCAGCGTCACCGTGTCGCCGGTCCACATGTGGGCCAGCTCATGCGCGGTGACGTTGAACGAGCCGCGCACGTTGTCGGCGGGGGAGTCCTTGTCCAGCAGCAGCAGCCAGTCGCGGAAGGTCACCAGGCCCGGGTTCTCCATGGCACCGGCGGAGAAATCCGGCGCGGCCATGAGGTCGAGCTTGCCGAACGGGTAGCCGAAGCCGTAGTAGTTCTCCAGCGCGTGGATGATGCTGGGGGTTTCATCCAGCACGTGTTTCATGCGGTGCGCCTCGCCGGCGGCGGCGATGCCGCGCAGCGGCAGCGGCTCGCTGCGGTAGGTGTCCGGTGCGATCTCGGGACCGTCGACGATGTCCCACGGGCCCACGGCAAACGCCACCAGGTAGGTGGGCAGCGGCTGGGTGCGGGCAAAGGTGACGGTCTTCCAGCCGTCGGCGGCGGGGGTTTCTTTCACCTGCCGCGTATTGGCCACGGCGGTCTCGGACGCCGGCACGGTGATGCTGATGTCGAACGGCGTCTTGAAACCCGGCTCGTCAAAGCTGGGAAACGCGAACCGCGCGCTGATCGGCTCCATCTGGGTGATGGTGTAGGGCTTGCCCTTGGCCGTCACCTTGTACAGGCCCTGCAACTGGGCGTTGAGCGGCGCGCTGTAGTCGAAGCGCAAGGTCAGCTGCTGCGGCGCCAGGCTGCGGCCGAAATCCACCCGCGCCACGCCGGCCTTCGGCTCCACGCTGGTATAGGTCGCCGGCCAGGTCTTGCCGCTGGCGTCGGTCACCGTGACCTTGGAGACATTCAACTCGCTGCCGTCCAGCCACACGTGATCGGAGGCACGGGCCAGCTTCAGCTCGATGGTGGTGGTGCCGGAAAAATCCTTTTGCGCCGGGTCCACCTTGAGCGCCAACTGGTACGCCTGCGGCACCGCCCAGTCGGGCAACTGGCCGCGCGGCGCGGTTTCGGTGGGCGCGGCCAGCGCGGTGGCGCAGCAGGCGGCGAGGGCGGCAAAAGCGAGGGGGCGGGCAAAGCGCGACATCGACAACATCCCGGGGGAAAAACCGCCACGCTAGGACGCCGCGCCGACCCCACCCAGTGCCATAGGGCACATTGCGCCGCGCCACGGCGGCGGCAGCGACGCGCATCACACTTGCCGGCATTGCCCATGGCGATGGCCGGCACCACAATCATAGACATCACCTATTGAATAACGCCGCCGCCCGCCCATGAACCTGCGCGACCTCCATTACCTGCTGGCCCTGGCCGAGCACCGCCACTTCGGCCGCGCGGCGGAGGCCTGCTTCGTCAGCCAGCCCACCTTGTCCACCCAGATCAAGAAGCTGGAGGAGGAGCTGGGCGTGGCCCTGGTGGAGCGCACGCCGCGCAAGATCCTGCTGACGGAAACCGGCCGCGAGATCGCCCGCCGCGCCCGCTCGGTACTGGCCGAGGTGGATGAGATCAAGGCGATCGCCCAGCGCACGCGTGACCCCGAGGCCGGCACGCTGCGGCTGGGCATCTTTCCCACGCTGGGGCCGTACCTGCTGCCGCACGTGATCCCGCTGCTGCGCGAGCGCCTGCCGCGGCTGGAGCTGCTGCTGACCGAGGAAAAAACCGAGCACGTGATCCACATGCTGCGCGAGGGCACGCTGGACGCCGGCATCCTGGCGCTGCCCTTGCACGAGGACAGCCTGCACAGCGAGTTCCTGTTCGAGGAGCCGTTCGTGCTGGCCGTGCCGGACCATCACCCGCTGGCCACGCACCCCCGGCTCAAGCTGGACGACCTGGCCAACGAACGGCTGCTGCTGCTGGAGGACGGCCATTGCCTGCGCGACCAGGCGCTGGAGGTGTGCCAGCTGGCCGGCGCCGGCGAGAAAACCGGCTTTCGCGCCACCAGCCTGGAAACCCTGCGGCAGATGGTGGCGGCCAACGTGGGCATCACCTTGCTGCCCACGCTGGCCACCAAGCCGCCGGTGGCGCGCACCGACAACGTGCACCTGATCGCCTTTGCCGGCCATCCGCCCAGCCGACGCATCGCCATGGTGTGGCGCAAAAGCTCGTCGATGGCCGGTTTCCTGGCACGGCTGGCCGAGGTCTTCCGCGACCTGCCGCCGTCACTGTTCAAGCCCGACGTGGGCGCGCCGGCGCGCTCGCCGGCCACACGCGGCAAGCCAGCCGCGGCGGCAACGCCTCAGTAACGCAGCAGGCTGTGCAGCGGCGCGTCGTCCACCCAGCGCTGGCGTCCGCCCAGCGCGGGCAGCTCGATCACCACGCTGGCGCCCAGCGTGACCGCGCCGAAGGCCGCCACCAGCGCCCGCGCCGCCGCCAGCGTGCCGCCGGTGGCCAGCACATCGTCCACCAGCAGCACACGCTCGCCCGCCTGCAGGGCATCGCGGCGCGCCTCCAGCCGGTCGTGGCCGTATTCCAGTTGATAGTCGATGGAACGCACCGGCGGCGGCAGCTTGCCCGGCTTGCGCAGCGGCACGAAACCGGCGCCCAGCGCCTGCGCCAGCGCCGCGCCGAAAATGAAGCCGCGCGCCTCGATGCCGCACACGGCCTGCACCTGCTGGTTGCGCCACGGCGCGGCCAGCGCATCGATGCACCGCGCAAAGCCACGCGCATCGGCCAGCAGCGGCGTGATGTCGCGAAAGGTGACGCCCGGCTGCGGAAAATCCGCCACCGCGCGCACCAGCGCGGCCAGGCCGGCGTCGGTCGCCGCCATCGTCATGCGGGGCACGCGTCCAGCGGATCGTCCCGACGCCTATCACCCTCGTCGAGAACGCCGCGCGCCTCACGCAGGCTCGCCTCCACCGCGCGCACGATCGCCTCGGCCTGAGGCAGGCTCGACGTGGGCACCATCACCGCGATGAAATCCGTCGCCGGCAACTGGCCCACGCCACCGGTGAGGTATTCCCCGGCAATGAACGCAGGGATGGCCTGCGCCTCCAGCGCATCCTTGACCAGATGGGCGTCGATGAGGGTCTCGGCTCGATAGACGGTACGCATGACCGGCACGCTAACCCCCGACGTGCCCCGGAGCAATAGCGTCGCCCCGCCTGCGCCGCGCACAGCCGGCCAACGCGCTTGCAGCATCGCGTGATCGGCGGGACGACCGAGCCAGCCCGTCTTTGGCCCGCCTGTCAAAAGGCCCCATTGCACCGCCGGCACCGCGGAGCGCGAGGCAAGCACGGCGACAAGGTAAACTGGCGCGTTTCAAGCCACCGTTCGCGAGCCTGCCCCATGCCGACTGAAAATCCCGCCGATGTATCCGCTCATGCGGCGGCCACACCCGGTCACCAGGACTTCATCCGGCAGATCGTGCGCGACGACCTGGCCTCGGGCAAGCATCACCAGATCCACACCCGTTTCCCGCCGGAGCCGAACGGCTACCTGCACATCGGCCACGCCAAGGCGATCTGCCTGAGCTTCGGCATCGCCGGCGAGTTCAACGGCTGGTGCAACCTGCGCCTGGACGACACCAACCCCGGCAAGGAAGACCCCGAGTTCGTCGCCGGCATCAAGGACGACGTGCAGTGGCTGGGCTTCCAGTGGCACGAGCTGCGCCACGCCTCGGACTATTTCGAGGTGTTCTACCGCGCCGCCTGCAAGCTGATCGAGGACGGCGTGGCGTACGTGGACGACCTCAGCGCCGAGGAGATGCGCGAGTACCGCGGCACGCTCACCGCGCCCGGCCGCAACTCGCCGCACCGCGAGCGCAGCGTGGCGGAAAACCTCGACCTGTTCCGCCGCATGCGCGCCGGCGAGTTTGCCGACGGCAGCAAGACGCTGCGCGCGAAGATCGACATGGCCGCCGGCAACATCAACATGCGCGACCCGGCGATCTACCGCATCCGCAAGATCGCCCACCAGAACACCGGCGACGCCTGGCCGATCTACCCGATGTACGACTACGCGCACTGCCTGTCCGACGCGCTCGAAGGCATCACCCATTCGCTGTGCACGCTGGAGTTCGAGGATCACCGCCCGCTGTACGACTGGTTCGTGGACAAGGTGGACCTGCCCAACCATCCCGAGCTGTGGCAGCCGCTGCTGGACGCCGGCCTGCCGACCGCGCCGGCCAAGCCGCGCCAGATCGAGTTCTCCCGGCTCAACCTCAGCTACTGCATCACCAGCAAGCGCAAGCTGGCGCAGTTGGTGGCCGAGCACCACGTGGACGGCTGGGACGACCCGCGCATGAACACGCTGCGCGGCCTGCGCCGGCGCGGCTTCACCCCGGCCGGGCTGCGCCTGCTGATCGAGCGCGTGGGCGTGTCCAAGCAGAACAGCGTGATCGACTACGCCGTGCTGGAGGGCTGCATCCGCGAGGATCTGGACGCCAGCGCGCCGCGCCGCATGGCCGTGCTCGACCCGCTCAGGCTGGTGCTCACCAACCTGCCCGAGGGGCACGAGGAGACGCTGGTCTTCCCCAACCATCCCAAGGACGACAGCTTCGGCACGCGCCAGGTGCCGTTCTCGCGCGAGCTGTGGATCGAGCGCGACGATTTCGCCGAGGTGCCGCCAAAGGGCTTCCACCGGCTCAAGCCCGAGGGCGAGGTGCGCCTGCGCGGCGTGGGCATCGTCAAGTGCGATGAGGTCATCAAGGACGCCGACGGCCACGTGGTCGAGCTGCGCGGCACGCTCGACCCGGACACCCGCGCCGGCCTGCCCGGCGCCGACCGCAAGGTGAAGGGCACCATCCACTGGGTCAGCGCCAGGCACGCGGTGGCCGCCGAGGTGCGCCTGTACGACCGCCTGTTCAGCGTGCCCGCGCCGGACGACGAGCAGGACGGCAAGACCTGGCTGGAGCACATCAACCCCGAGGCCAAGCGCGTGCTGCGGGCCTGGCTGGAGCCGGCTGCGGCGGCAGCCGACGCCGAGCAGCGTTTCCAGTTCGAGCGGCTGGGCTATTTCGTGGCCGACCGCGTGGAGCACCAGGCGCAGGCGCCGGTGTTCAACCGCACCGTGACGCTGCGCGACACCTGGGCGCGTCAGGCCGGCCACTGAGGCCCGCGCGCATGTTGCCGACCGAGGTCCGTCTCTCCCTGCCGCCATGGATCGGCGCGGTGGCCGACGCCGACCGCCGCTACACCACCGACGAGGCGCGCATGGCGCTGGCCGTGGCGCTGGCGCGCGCCAACGTGGAACGCGGCGACGGCGGGCCGTTCGGCGCGGCCGTGTTCGACCATCGCGACGGCCGCCTGGTGGCCGTGGGGGTGAACCGCGTGGTGCCGCAGCACTGCTCGCTGGCGCACGCCGAGGCCATGGCGCTGATGCTCGCCCAGCAGCACCTGGGCCGGCACCGGCTCAACGACGACGGCGGGCACTACGTGCTGGCCACCAGCGCGCAACCGTGCTGCCAGTGCTACGGCGCCAGCGTGTGGGCCGGCATCGACACCTTGCTGATCGGCGCCCGCACCGACGACGTGGAAAGCCTCACCGATTTCGACGAAGGCCCGCTGCCGGCCGACTGGACCGGCGAGCTGGCGCGGCGCAGCATCGCGGTGCGACGCGACATCCTGCGCGATGCGGCGCGCGACGTACTGGCCGCCTACGGCCGCCACGGCCCCTCGTATTGAGCCGCTGGCGCGCCACGCTGCCGTTGGTCCTGCTGGTGCTGGCGGGCATCGTGCTGTACGCCTCCGGCTCGCTGGACCAGCTCAATCCCCAGCATTTGGTGGCGCACCAGACCGAGCTGCGCGCCAGCATCGCCGAGCATCCCTGGCTGAGCCGGCTGGCGTACATCGGGCTGCTCACGCTGACCATGGCCACCGGCTTGCCGGGCACCATCGTGGTGATCCTCGCCGGCGGCTTCGCGTTCGGCGTGGTGGACGCCACGCTGTCCTCGTCGGTGGGGCTGACCCTGGGCTCGCTGATCCTGTACCTGGCCAGCCGCTACGCCTTCGGCTGCGGCACGCGCCAGCCGCCGGCGATCGTGGCCAGGCTGCACCACGGCTTCGAGCGCCACCCGGTCAGCTACACCTTGTTTCTGCGCTTCGTGCCGGTGGTGCCGTTTGGCATGGTCACGGTGGCGCTGGCGTGGCTGCGCTGCCCGTTGTGGCTGTTCCTGGCGGCGAGCTGGTTCGGCGGCACGGTGACACTGGTATTCGAAACCTCCATCGGCGCCGGGCTGGGCGACGCGCTGAGCCACAGCGACGCGCTGGGCGTAGGCCTGTTCATGCACCGCGAGGTGCTGCTGCCGATGGGTGCGATCGCCGTGCTGGCGCTGCTGCCGCTGGCGCTGGAGCGGATCACGCGCCGTCGCCGGCGCGCCGCGGCATCGCGGGCCGATCGTTCGCGCTAGTACGGATGGCCGGGTCGGCCGCCACAAGCCGTACAGCCAGCCGCGATTTTTCGCGTTAGGCTGCCGCACGGACCGGCGGCGCTTCCGGTGCCCCGGCCGGCGCGCCGGCACGACGAAGGCGGTGAGACATGGGGACCCGCAATCTGGTGGCACGCCTGTGGCGACGCACGTCGCTGATGCAGCGTCTGAGCTTCGTGGCGCTGGTGCCTACCCTGGTCACCGCCGTATTGCTGGTCACCATGCTGACGCGCCACCAGTTGGACACGGTGCGCCTGATGGCACAGGACACCGCCAACGCCATCGCGATCCAGGCGGCGGCGGTATCGGCCGAACCGCTGCGCCAGTCCAACCGGCGCGAGCTGGCGCGCATCGCGCGGGCCACCGGCGAGCTGCCGCATGTGGCGCTGGTGCAGATCCGCTCGGTGGACGGCGAGATCCTGGCCGGCCATCGCGACGCGCAGCCGGACACCGGCGCCAGCCTCAAGGTGGAGCGCAACGTGGTGGACCTGCGCCAGCCGAACGGCGCGCTGCTGGGCTCGGTGCTGGTGCGGGTCAGCCTGAGCGACGCCATCGCCGCACAGCGGTCGAGCCTGCACAACGCGCTGATCATGCTGGCGGCCAGCCTGCTGGTGGCCGGCGTCATCGGCTGGCAGGCGGCGCGCTGGCTGAGCGCGCCGCTGCGACGACTGGTGGCGGCCGTACGGCAACTGGGCCGTGGCGACGCACCGGTGTCGGTGGAGATCACCGACCGCACCGAGATCGGCCAGCTGCAGCGCGGCTTCAACACCGCCTCGGCGGTGCTGTTCGACATGCACCGCGAAATGGAGCGGGAGATCGACCGCGCCACGCGCGAGCTGGCCGGCAAGAACGCCGCGCTGGAGGCCGCCAGCGTGGCCAAGGCGCGCTTCCTGGCCGCCGCCTCGCACGACCTGCGCCAGCCGCTGTACGCGCTGACCCTGTTTTCCTCCGCACTGGCCGTGGACGAGGACGACGCGGTGCGACTGGACCGCATCGCCCACATCCAGGAGTGCGTGCAGGCGCTGGACCACCTGTTCAGCGAGCTGCTGGACCTGTCGCGGCTGGAGACGGGCACGATGGACGTGGACATCAGCGACTTTCCGCTGGACCAGGTCTTTGACGAGGTCAGCCGCAATTTCCGCATGATCGCCGAGCAGCACGACCTGCGCCTGGTGCTGCGCACCACCGACGTGTGGGTGCGCAGCGACCGCACCATGCTGGGCCGCATCCTCAACAACCTGGTCAGCAACGCGCTGCGCTACACCCGCGATGGCGGCGTGCTGGTGGCCGCGCGCCAGCGACGTGGCGGGCAGGTGCAGGTGGACGTGTGGGACACCGGCATCGGCATCGCCAGCGAGCACCAGGCGCGCGTGTTCGACGAGTTCTACCGCATCGAAAACCATGGCGATCGCGTCAACGAGGACGGCCCGCGCCGCGGCCTGGGCTTGGGGCTTTCCACCGTGCAGCGACTGGCCGAGCTGATCGGCAGCCACGTGCAGCTGCGTTCGCGGCCGCATCGGGGCAGCGTGTTCAGCTTCGTGCTGCCGCAGGTGCCCGCACAGGCGCACGTGGAGCTGGCCGAGCCGATGCCGCTGGACGTGTCAGGCATGCGCGTGCTGGTGGTCGACGACGAGCCGGCGATCCTGTCCGGCATCCGCTACCTGCTGCGCAGTTGGGGCTGCGAGGTGGTCACCGCCGAGGACGGCCGCCAGGCGCTGGAGGCGGTGGAGGGCTGGCGCAGCGCGCCCGACCTGGTGATCTCCGACCTGCACCTGCGCGACGGCGAAAGCGGGCTGGAGGTGCTGGCCCTGCTCGACGCCTACTACAAGCGCGAGGGCGCCTCGCCGTTCGCGCGCATGCTGATCACCGGCGAGACCCGGCGCGAGCGGCTGCAGCCCATCCTCACCGCCGGCATCCCGCTGCTCTACAAACCAGTGTCGCCTGAACAGCTGCGCGAGAGCATGATGGCCGTCTGGGCGTCCATCCACGGTGAGACCTGACGCCCCGGGGGCGAACCACCACACTCCGACTTTTTCATCCGGAACACACGACATGCGCATATTGATCGCGGACGACCACCAGCTGATTGTCGAGGGCGCCAAGCTGAAGCTTGGGGAACTCGGTCCGGCGGCCGAATTCATCACCGCGCTCGATGTCGACGAACTGCGCCGCCTGCTGCGCCACGAATCGCCCCCCGCACTGGCCCTGATCGACCTGAGCATGCCGGGCGTGCGCGACCGCGAGCACCTGGCCGAGGTGATCGCGGCGTGGCCGGGCGTGCCGGTGATCGTGCTCTCCGGCGCGGAAAGCCCGGCGCTGATGCGCGAGCTGCTGGCCATGGGCGTGCAGGGCTTCATCCCCAAGGCCTATTCCGCCGACGTGATGCTGTCGGCCGTGCGGCTGGTGTTGTCCGGCGGCGTCTACGTGCCGCCCATGATGCTGCAGGCCGAGGAGCCCGCCGCGCCCACGACAGCCGGCGCAGGCGAGAGCGAGGCCGCCCGGCTGGAGGACCGCCTGCACCGGCTGCTCACCGAGCGCCAGCTGGACGTGCTGCGCCTGCTCTCCAAGGGCAAGCCGAACAAGGTCATCGCCAGCGACCTGGGCATCAGCGAGGGCACCGTGAAGATTCACCTGGCGGCGATTTTCCGGGCGCTCAACGTGCGCAACCGGGTCGAGGCGGTGGTCGCCTCGCGGCGCATCGGCGACGTCTAGCCCATCGCGTTTCCGGCAACCCCGCCCGCCCTGCCCTTGTATTCCCGCCCCCAGGCCCCGCAGACTCAGCGGCTTGGGGAAACACGGATGGCGGGGATGCGGACGGTGCGGAATCCACACCAGAACACCTTCACACCACGGATACGGGCGCGACCGGCGCCACGCTGGAGGCGCGCGGGCGCCTGGCTGCTGCTGGCGCTGGCTGGCGCCTCGCCCTCCGCCCTGGCGGCATCCGGCACGGCAACCAAGCCGGCCGCGCCACTGACCTTCGGCATCCTGCCCATCGGCGGCCCGGCCGAATCACTGACCGCCTGGCGCCCCATGCTGGACGACATGGGCCACGCGCTCAAACGGCCGGTGCGCAGCATTTCCGTAAGCACCTACGAAGGCCTGGCCCAGGCGCTGAGCGAGGAGCGCGTGGATGTGGCCTTTGTTTCCGGCCGGCTGGCCCTGGCGGCGATCACCCAGGACCGCATGCAGGTCATCGCGCAGCTGACCCGCGGCGACGGCTCGCACGGCTACAAGGCCCTGCTGCTGGTGCGGCGCGACTCGCCACTGCGCAGCGTCGACGACCTGCTGGCCAGCCCCGGACACTGGCGCTATGCGCGCGGCGAGGCGCTGTCGGTCTCCGGCTACCTCGTGCCCGAGACCCAGGTATTCGCCACTCGCGAGCTGGACTCGGACACGTTCTTCGCCGCCGTCACCATCGACAACCACCAGAACAACGCGCTGGCCGTGGCCAATGGCGAAGTCGACGTGGCCGCCAACAACACCGGCGACATGGAGCGTTTCGCGCACCACTTTCCCGAGCAGTTCTCGCGCCTGCGCGTGCTGTGGACGTCCACCTTGATCCCGCACGCCGTCATCGTGGTGCGACGCGACCTGGACCCCGCGCTGCGCCGTGCCATCGCCGCCTTCGTCACCGGCTACGCCCGCTCCGGCCCCGACGCGGCCACACAACTGGACAACCTCAAGCGCATCCACGACATCAGCGGCTTCGCCCCCGCCGGCAACGCGGCGCTGGCGCCGTTCGCCGACATCGACTACCAGCTCGACCGCCGCCGCGCGCTGGGCGCGCAATGGGTCAGCAAGGAAGCCCTGCAGGCGCGCCTGCAGAAGATCGAGAACGACCACCAGCACCTGCTGCAGGAGCTGCGCGCCACCGCGCCCGGCGACTGAAGAGCCCCGGCGCTCACGCACAAAAAACCCGCGAGGCCTGCGGCCCGCGGGTGAAATGGTGGGTCGTCCGGGACTCGAACCCGGGACCAATGGATTAAAAGTCCAGTGCTCTACCAACTGAGCTAACGACCCGGGCAACCGGAACGCGAAGGCGTCCTCGGCAAAACCCAAGCCGGCGATTTTACGGGCTGGGCACAGGCCGCACAAGCAAAGGCGGTCAGACGTAGCGCGTGGGATCGTCCAGCCCCGCCTCGCGAAAGCCCTGCGCACGCAGCCGGCACGCATCGCAGTGGCCGCAGGCGCGGCCCTCGCCGTCGGCCTGATAGCAGCTGACGGTGACGGAGAAATCCACGCCCAGGCGCTGGCCCTCGCGCGCGATGTCGGCCTTGCCCATGGCCATCAGCGGCGCATGGATGCGAAAGTCCGCGCCTTCCACGCCGGCCTTGGTGGCCACGTTGGCCAACGACTGGAACGCCTCGATGAACGCGGGCCGGCAATCGGGGTAGCCGGAGTAGTCCACCGCGTTGACGCCGCACCAGATGTCGCGCGCGCCCAGCACCTCGGCCCAGCCCAGCGCGATGGACAACATGATGGTGTTGCGCGCCGGCACGTAGGTGACGGGGATGGCGTCCTCGCCCGACGCGCTGTCCAGCGGCACATCGATGTCGGCGGTCAGCGCGGAGCCGCCGATGCTGCGCAGGTCCACGCTGACGGTCTTGTGCTCGACCGCGCCCAGCAAGCGCGAAACGCGCGCGGACGCGGCCAGCTCCGAGTCGTGGCGCTGGCCATAGGCCACGCTCAGCGCGTGCACCTGGTAGCCCTGCTCGCGGGCGATGGCGATGGTGACGGCCGAGTCCATGCCGCCGGAGACAAGGACGACGGCTTTGCGGGGAGGGGTGTCGGTCATGGGTTTTGCATCCATCGTTAGCGTGAAACAGGGGGTGTGGAGAGGAGTGGGAAACGAGGATTGCCCCAGGCTGTTGACTCACCTCTCACTCCTCTGCACTCACTCCTCGCCTAATGGCCGGCCGCGTCGTTCCACAGCAGCTTGTGCAACTGCAGTTGGAAGCGCACGGGCAGGCGATCCTCGATGATCCACTCGGCAAGTGCGCGCGGTTCGACCTTGCCCCAAACCGGCGAGAACAACACCATGCAGCGACGATCCAGCGCGTGCCGGGTCACCTCGTCGCGGGCCCATTCGTAGTCGGCGCGGCTGGCGATGACGACCTTGACCTGGTCGTGCGGGCGCAGATGGTCCAGGTTGGACCACAGGTTGCGGCCACTCTCGCCGGAGTCGGGCGCTTTCAGGTCCATCACCTTGCGCACGCGCGGGTCCACCGCCGAGATGTCCAGCGCGCCGGAAGTCTCCAGAGAGACCTCGTAGCCGGCGTCGCACAGCTTGCGCAGCAGGATCAGGCAGCGCTTTTGCGCCAGCGGCTCGCCGCCGGTGACGCATACGTGATGCGCGCCGTGGGAGGCCACCTCGGCCACGATCGCGTCGATGTCGTGCCACTGGCCGCCGTGGAAGGCGTATTCGGTATCGCACCACACGCAGCGCAACGGGCAGCCGGTGAGGCGCACGAACACCGTGCGCCAGCCGATCGCGTCGGCCTCGCCCTGCACCGAATGGAAGATCTCCGTGATGCGCAGGCGCTCACCCGGCGGAGCCGGTGTGGCGGCTTCCGCGCGCGCTGTCGTATCCGTCACTGCCGCCTCAGTTGACCGCGGATTGCGCCTGGATGCGCTGCAGCCGTTCTTTGGCCAGGTTGGCCGCATTGGTGCCAGGGTAGTTCTGCACCACCGAGGTGAGCGTGGCGCGGGCCGCTTCCAGCTGCTTCAGCTCGAACTGGCTGTAGCCGACCTTGAGCAGCGCGTCGGGCGCCTTCTCGCTCTGCGGAAACTGGCTCAGCAGGCTCTGGAACGCCTCCAGCGCCACGGGGTAATTCATGGTGACGTAGTACGACTCGCCCAGCCAGTAATAGGCATTGGGGGTGAGCGGTGCGTCGGGGTATTGCTGGATGAAGGCGCGAAAGTCGCGCGAGGCGGCGGCGTAGTCGCCCGCCCGCAGCGCCTGGAACGCCACGTCGTAGGTGGGCTGCATGGCGGCCGGATCGCCATTGCCCTGCGGCGCGGGCGCTGCCGCGTTGCCACCACCTGCCGGGGCCGGCGATGCCGACGGCGCAGGGGCGGCCGTTGCCGGGGCGGCCGTGGAGCTGCCTGCCGCGGCGGAACCTGTTGTGCCACCTTCCAGGCGGCTGATGCGCGAGTCGAGGTCCACGTACTGGGCCTTGCTCTTGTCCTCAAGCTGCTGCAGGTGGTGCTCGAGCTCCTCGATGCGGCCCTGCTGCTGGCGCACCTGCTCTTGCAACTGCTGCATCTGGTTGACCATGCCCACGCCGTTCTGGCCGTTGTTCTGCGTCTGCTGCTCAAGGCGGGCGACGCGATCGGCGAGACTCAGGCGCGAATCCTGCGAAAACGCCGGGCATGCAAAAAGCATGGCGGATGCTATCGCACCCGCCATGCCCAGCCTGGCCGTGAAACGCTTAGCCAGTCGCTTCATGCTTACTGCGCCGTGTAGACGATCTCGGCACGACGGTTCTTGCTCCAGCAATCCTCGTTGTGCTCACGGCACACGGGCTTTTCCTTGCCGTAGCTGACCACTTCGAGCTGGCTGGCCGAGCCACCGTTGGCCTGCAGCGCGCTGGAAACGGCGTTGCCGCGACGCTCGCCGAGGCCGAGGTTGTACTCGCGGGTGCCGCGCTCGTCGGTGTTGCCTTCGAGGCGGATGTGCGAGGACGGACGATCCTGCAGGTACTTGGCGTGGCACGCCATGATCTGCTGGAACTCCGGCTTGATCTCGGTCTTGTCGAAGTCGAAGTACACGACGCGCTGACGCAGGCAGGCATCGGTATCGAGGTCGGCGGGGGTGTACTTGCCATCGGACTCAGGAGCCTGGGTCTGGGCAACGGGTTCCGGAGCGGGAGCCTCGGGCTTGACTTCCTGCTTCTTGCTGCAAGCGGCCGCGCCGACACAGAGCAGGGCGACCAAAGCGACGCGAACGGTCTTATTCATGGTTGACGTTCCTTCAAAACGGGTTGGGTTCCAAACATGGACGACGATTACTACGGTACAGGACTAACGATCGCCGGTGATCCGGCTGTTATTTTCACACTCGATAGATCGACACCACGTGACGCCCTTCGTCGATATGCTGGCGATGGCCTTCAGGAGCCTCTGTCGAAAACCGAGACGTTGGCCTCTCGGCGCGTCTGCGGGCCCTTTCCGTGGGCATCGTGCCGGCGCGCCTTCGCGCCCCGACACAAAAAAGGATTGGCCTTACTGCTGCCGATACGGTCCCCAGGCAGGATCGCTCACGTCGCCACCGGCCAAGGCGAGGCGCTGGCGCACCATGCCGTCTGCCGACACGGCGTACAGCACGCTGCGCGGCCCCTCGGTGGCGCCATACAGCAGCATGCTCGCATTGGGAGCCCAGCTCGGCGAGAAATCCAGCGAACCGGGAGACAGAAAGCGCACTTGACCACCCAGACTGCGGTCCATGACAGCAATACGATACACGTTCCCGTTGCCTTGCACCATGGCGAGCTGCTTGCCGTCGTAGCTGATGTCGGGGTCGGCGTTGTTCTGGCCGTCAAAGGTCACCCGCTCGGCGCTGCCGCCGGTGGCGGGCACCTGGTAGATCTGCGGCCGGCCGGAGCGGTCGGAGGTGAAATAGATGCTCTGGCCGTCCGGCGCCCAGACCGGCTCGGTGTCGATCGCCAGGTTGGTGGTCAGGCGCGTTTCCTGGCGGCTGGCCACATCCAGCGAGAACAACTCCAGGTTGCCCACGTAGGACAGCGCCACCGCCAGCTTGCTGCCGTCGGGCGACCACGCCGGCGCGCCGTTGACGCCACGCGGGTGCGCGGCCACCAACTGGCGCGAGCCGGTGGTGATGTCCTGCACGTAGATCGACGAGTTGCCGCTCTCGAACGAGACATAGGCGATCTTGCGCCCGTCCGGCGACCACGACGGCGACAGCAGCGACTCGCGCGAGCGCGCCACCACCTGCGGGTTGTAGCCGTCCGAGTCGGCCACGATCAGCGAATAGGTGGTGTTGTTGCCCAGCCCCACGGAGGTGATGTAGGCGATGCGGGTCCAGAAGGCGCCGCGCACGCCGGTGATCTTCTGGTAGATCTGGTCGGCGATCTGGTGGGCCACGCCGCGCAGGTCGCCGGTGGGGGCGGTGAACGCCTGCGCCAGCAGGCTCTGCTGCTTGTTGACGTCCCACAGCTCGTACTCGATCCGCACCGAACCGTTGCCCGCGTCACTGATGCGGCCCACGGTGATGTAGTCCTGCTTCAGCAGCCGCCAGGTGGGAAACTTGATGTCGGCGCCACGCGCCGGAAACTCCACGATGTCGCTCTTGGCCAGCGAGCGGAACTTGCCCGAACGATTGAAATCGTTGCGGATCACGTCCGCCACGTCGGTGGGCAACGTCGCGCCGCCCTCCTGCGCAAACGGCACCACCACGATGGGCGTGGCCGTCTTGACGCCGCCGACGATGTCCACGTTGAGCGACTGGGCGGCCGCCGGCCCGGCGAAAACCGCCGCGAGGGCGACGAGGGCAAGGGCGAGGCGACGACTGAACTTGCGCATGGACCTGATCATTGCGGCCTGAAAGTGAAGGTTAGGTTGCGGCGGAACACGCTCTCGAAACCCGCGTACGGCAGGGTCTTGGTGCGCAGCACCGCATTTTCGACCGAACGGCGGCCCGCATCGTCGTAGGGGCAGCCCGGATCCACCGTGGCGCTCATCACGTCTCCCCCTGGCAACTGCACGATATGAACCTGGCACGGAACAGACGGCATGTTATCCGGACGCAACCAGTTCGGTGTGACCGCATTCTGAATGGCCGCCGCATAGGCGTCGCTGAGGTCGCTGTGGTCGGCGTTGTTGCCGGTCTGGCGCTGCGCGGCGGCCGGCAGGTCGGACTGGCCGTCGTCGCGGGCGTTCTTCAGGTCCTCCATCTGCTGGCGCGCCTGTTTCGCCCGGTTGTCCAGCTGCTTGGTGCGGTTGGCGGCGGCATCCATCTTGGCGAACATCTCGTCGATCTGGCGCTGCTTTTCCGCCTTTTGCCTGGCCGCCTCGGCATCCAGCTCGGCCTGGCGCTGGCGCTGTTTTTCCTCCTGCAGCTTGCGCGCGTCCTCCGCCTTTTGCAGGGCGTCGGCCACCACCCGCTCCTGATCCTTGACGTCAGGATGCTCGGGCGGCGGCGGCAGGGTCTTCACCTTGGGCGCCTCCACCTGCGGCTTCGGCGGCGGCGTGGACGGGGGCGGCGGCACCGTGTTGGGCACGGGGCGGGTCTTGACCGCCTTGGGCGGCGGGCTGCCGGTGGGGCCGATCAAGGTGGCCTCGATCACCGGCCCTTGCAACTGCAGCGGCGCGGCGCAGGTGATGGGGTTCATCCACGACGGCAGGCCGAGCGCCTCGAAGAAGCGCTCGAAACTGGCACACGGCAGCACGGCGAGGAACAGAAACCCCACGATGCCGATGTGCAGGACGGCGGAGAGGACGACCGCCTTCGGCGTCGCCTTACTTTCGTCCATTGGCGTTGCTCTTGCCCGCGCCATCCCCGCTGGCCGGTTGTCCCATCAGGCCGACCTTGGCCACGCCGGCCTGCTGCAGGTCGGTCAGCACCTTGAACACGCCGCCGTAGTTGCCGCGCGTGTCGCCGGCCACCAGCACGCTCACCTCGGGGTTCTGGCGCACGAACGCGCCCACCTTCAGCTTGAGGCCGTCCTCGTCGATGGGCTCGGCCTTGGCGCCGCCCATGGTGAGATACAGCTCGCCGTCCTGGCCCACCGACACCACGACCGGGTCTTTCTTGTCTTGCATCGACTTGGCGTCGGACTGCGGCAACTGCACGTCGACGTTGGAATTGAGCATCGGCGTGGTGACCATGAAGATGATCAGCAGCACCAGCATCACGTCGATGTAGGGCACCACGTTGATCTCGGACTTGAGCTTGCGCTTGGGGCGCCGGGAATTACGCATGACGGCTGCTCCGCTCAGGCCGCGTCGTCGGTCTGGATCTGCCGCTGCAGCACGGAGGAGAACTCTTCCTGGAACACGTCGTAGCGCGAGGCGATGCGCTCGACCTTGTTGGCGTAGCGGTTGTACGCCCACTGCGCGGGAATGGCCGCGAACAGGCCCATGGCGGTGGCGATCAGCGCCTCGGAGATGTGCGGCGCGACCACGGCGATGGTCACGTCCTTCATCTCGCCCAGGCCCTGGAACGCGCCCATGATGCCCCACACGGTGCCGAACAGGCCCACGTACGGGCTGATCGAGCCGACGTTGGCGAGAAACTCCAGGTTGCGCTCCAGCAGGCCGATCTCGCGGGTGGTGGTGACCTGCATGGCGCGCTCGGTGCCCTCCACCACGCTGCGCACGTCGTGCGTGCGGCGCTGGCGCTGACGGGCAAACTCGCGAAAGCCGGACTCGAAGATGTTCTCGATGCCGCCGGCGCCGCCGCGCCCGCTCACCTCGCGAAACAGCTGCGCCAGGTCACCGCCGGACCAGAAGCGCTCCTCGAACTGCTCGGCGTTCTCCATCGCCATCTTGGTCTGCGAGTACTTGCGGATGATGATGACCCACGACAGGAAGGAGAAAACCAGCAGGACCAGCAGCACCAGCTGCACCGGCAGGCTCGATTGCGAGACCAGCGTGAAAATGTTCAGTCCACCGTTCATTGCTTGAGGGTTCTCCGCCAGTCGGCTCGGTTGCAGGGAAACAGGTTGAATCGTGGCCGCGTACGTCACGCGGCATCAGAGCAGCCGCGCCACGCTCTCGGGCAGCGGTGCCGGTCGCATCTGATGGATATCCACGCACGCCACGCGGACGCTGGCGCGCACCAGGCACGCGCCATCGGCTCGCGTGATGGTCTGGTCGAAAAGGATACTGGCTGAACGGCGCGCCATGACGGCCACCGTTGCCTGCAGTTCATCATCCAGCAGGGCGGGCTTGAGGAAATCGAGCTGCATGCCGCGCACCATGAACGCCAGCCCGGTGGTCTGCTTGAGCGCGAACTGGTCCACGCCCAGCGAGCGCAGCCACTCGCTGCGGGCGCGCTCCAGAAAGCGCAGGTAGCTGGCGTGGTAGACCACGCCGCCGGCGTCGGTGTCCTCCCAGTAGACGCGGACGGGCCAGGCGAAGGGAGCGGTCGATGACATGGGCGATCTCGCAAGGGGCAAACGGAAAGCATGCGGCCTGCACGCGGGGTGGGCAAATCGGCTGCCGATCTTCGGAACGGCTTTTGTAGGAGCGGCTTCAGCCACGATGCTCTTGGCTTTTGACAAGCCAGGGCAAAGAGCGCCCTCTCTCCCCAACCCTCTCCCCCGTCAAGCGGGAAGAGGGAGCAAAAGCCGGCCGCGTCGTGTGGATGCCGACTAGGGCGCGGCGTCGAACAGGTCGTCGGTGGCGGTGGGGCGCGGCGGCGGGTTCAGGCCCAGGTGACGCCAGGCCTTGGCGCTGGCCATGCGGCCGCGGGCGGTGCGCACCAGGTAGCCCTGCTGGATCAGGTAGGGCTCCACCACGTCCTCCAGCGTGCCGCGGTCCTCGCTGAGCGCGGCGGCCAGCGACTCCACGCCGACCGGGCCGCCGTCGAAGTTCTCGATGATGGTGCCCAGCAGGCGGCGATCCAGCTCGTCGAAGCCTTCCGGGTCGATCTTCAGCATGTCCAGCGCCGCCTGCGCGGCGGCCTGGGTGATCTCGCCACCGGCGCGCACCTCGGCGTAGTCGCGCACGCGGCGCAGCAGGCGGTTGGCGATGCGCGGGGTGCCGCGCGAGCGACGGGCGATTTCCTGCGCCCCTTCCGGCACGCAGGCGATGCCCAGGATCTTCGCGGCGCGGCGCACGATCGCGGTCAGCTCGTCGGGCGTGTAGAACTCCAGCCGCTGCACGATGCCGAAGCGGTCGCGCAGCGGCGCGGTGAGCATGCCGGCACGGGTGGTGGCGCCGATCAGGGTGAATGGCGGCAGGTCCAGCTTGATCGAGCGCGCGGCCGGGCCCTCGCCGATCATGATGTCGATCTGGAAATCCTCCATCGCCGGATAGAGCACCTCCTCCACCAGCGGCGACAGGCGGTGGATCTCGTCCACGAACAGCACGTCGTTCGGTTCGAGGTTGGTCAGCAGCGCGGCCAGGTCGCCGGCGCGCTCCAGCACCGGGCCGGAGGTGGAGCGCACGCTGACGCCCAGCTCGTTGGCGATGACGTGGCTGAGCGTGGTCTTGCCCAGGCCCGGCGGACCGAAGATCAGCACGTGGTCCAGCGCCCCGCCGCGTTTGCGCGCCGCCTCGATGTAGATCGACAGCTGCTCGCGCACCGCCTGCTGGCCCAGGTATTCGTCCAGCCGCCGAGGCCGGATCGTGGCCTCCAGCGCCTCGTCGTCGAGCTGGGCGGCGGGGGTGATGACGGAGTTCTGGGTCATCCGCACATTATGGCGCATGTAGGAGCGCACCCTGTGCGCGATGCTCTTCGCCACACCAGGCAAAAGCATCGCGCACAGGGTGCGCTCCTACGGTCAGATCTCCACCTGCGCGCCCAGCTCGATCAGCCGGTTGCCGGGGATCTGGAAGAACGCGGTGGCGGGCAGCGCGTTGCGCGACAGCACCACGAACAGCTTGTCGCGCCACAGCGCCATGCCGGGGCGGCGTGCGTCGGCCACCACGGTCTCGCGCGACAGGAAGAACGTGGTGTCCATCATGTCGAAGCCCAGGCCGTCGCGGGCGCACTGGCTCAGCGCCAGCGGCACGTTGGGGTCCTCGGCAAAGCCGAAGCGCAGCTCCAGGCCGTGGAAATCGCCACCCAGCGCGGTGATCTGCACGCGCTCGGCGGCCTCGGCCACCGGCGTGTCCAGGATGTCCACCGTCAGCAGCACGTTGCGCTCGTGCAGCACCTTGTTGTGCTTGAGGTTGTGCAGCAGCGCGTGCGGCACGGCGTTCTGGTTGGCGGTGAGAAACACCGCCGTGCCCGGCACGCGCAGCGGCGGGTGCTCGGCGATGTTCTCGATGAACGGCGCCAGCGCCAGGCCGGACTGCTTGATCTCGCGCACCACCAGCTCGCGGCCGCGACGCCAGGTGGTCATCATGGTGAAGATGCCCACGCCCAGCACCAGCGGGAACCAGCCGCCGTGCGCCACCTTCAGCGCGTTGGCGCCGAAGAACGACAGGTCGATGATCAGGAACAGCACGCCCACCAGCACCAGGGTGGGCCAGTTCCAGCCCCAGCGCTTGCGCGCCACCACCAGCGCCAGCAGCGTGGTCATGGTCATGGTGCCGGTCACGGCGATGCCGTAGGCGGCGCCGAGGTTGTCCGAGCTGCGGAAAAACAGCACCGCCAGGATCACCAGCACCATCAGCATGCGGTTCACCCACGGCACGAAGATCTGCCCGGACAGCTCGCGCGAGGTGTGCACCACCGCCATGCGCGGCGAGTAGCCCAGCGACATCGCCTCGCGCGTCATCGAGAACGCGCCGGAGATCACCGCCTGCGAGGCGATCACCGCCGCCGCCGTGGCCAGCACGATCATCGGGTACAGCAGCGCCTCGGGCACCATGCGGTAGAACGGGCTCTCGATCGCCAGCGGGTCGGCCAGCAGCAGCGCGCCCTGCCCGAAATAGTTGAGCACCAGCGCCGGCAGCACGAAGCCGAACCACGCCACGCGGATGGGTTTCTTGCCGAAATGGCCCATGTCGGCGTACAGCGCCTCGGCGCCGGTCAGTGCCAGCACCACGCCGCCCAGCGCGATGAACGAGCGGTCGCCGTGGTGGATGAAAAACTTCACCGCGTGCCACGGGTTGAGCGCGTACAGCACCTGCGGATGGGCCAGGATCTGGCGCGCGCCCAGCAGCGCCAGCACCAGGAACCACGCCGTCATCACCGGCGCAAACGCCTTGCCCACCTTGTGCGTGCCGTGCCGCTGCACGGCAAACATGCCCAGCAGGATCACCAGCGCGATCCACACCACGTAGCCGTCCAGGCCGGGCGCGGCGATCTCCAGGCCCTCCACCGCGCCCAGCACCGAGATGGCCGGGGTGATCACGCCGTCGCCGTAGAACAGCGAGGCGCCAAAGATGCCGAAGCCGGCCAGCACCCAGCGCGCCCGCGCCGAATGGCTCATCGAGCGCTGCGCCAGAGCCATCAGCGCCATGATGCCGCCCTCGCCCTTGTTGTCCGCGCGCATCACGAAGGTGACGTATTTCAGCGACACCACGATCACCAGCGACCAGAACACCAGCGACAACACGCCCAGCACGGCCGGCTGGGTGGGCGTCATGCCGTGCGTGCCCAGGGTTTCCTTCATGGTGTAGAGCGGGCTGGTGCCGATGTCGCCGAACACCACGCCGATGGCGCCCAGCGCCAGCGCGGCCAGCCGCCCCCGGTTCTCGCCCGGCGCCTCGCCGCCCGCGCTCGTCGCGTGCATGCTCAGCCCCCCAGCGCGGCGCGCAGCGCCTTGCGGATGATGGCCTCGGCGCTGTCGCCGTCGGCGGCCACCTTTTGCACCAGGCGCGTCACCTCGGCCGGCTTGTAGCCCAGCTGCTGCAGCGCCACGGTGGCCTCGCCGGCCGCGTCCATCGGCGCGCCGGCGGCGGGCACCGGCATGCCCGGCGCGCCGGGCACGGCGTCGATGCGGTCGCGCAGCTCCACCACGATGCGCTCGGCGGTCTTCTTGCCGATGCCGGGAATCTTGGTCAGCGCCACCACGTCGCCGGCGTGCACCAGCCGCGCGAAGTGGTCGGTGGACACGCCCGACAGCACCGCCAGCGCGATCTTGGCGCCGATGCCGCTGACCTTGAGCAGGTTGCGGAACAGCGCGCGCTCGCTCTCGCGCAGGAAGCCGTACAGCGCCGCGCTGTCCTCCTTCACCGCGTAGTGGGTCAGCAGGATCACCTCCTGGCCCACGGCGGGCAGGTCGTAGATGGTGGACATCGGCGCATCCACCTCGTAACCCAGTCCGCCCACCTCCACCAGCAGCGAGGGCGGCTGCTTGGCGATCAGGGTGCCGCGCAGGCGGCCGATCATCGGCGCCGCCTCCACGCCGTGCGCGGCACGCCGACGCGGGCCAGGCTGGCGCGGGTGTGGGCGTGGGTCACGGCGATCGCCAGCGCATCGGCCGCGTCGGCCTGCAGCGGGCCCTTGAGCCCCAGCAGCATGCCGACCATGTGCTGCACCTGCGCCTTGTCGCCGCGGCCGCTGCCGACCACGGCCTGTTTCACTTCGGTTGCTGCGTATTCGTGCACCGCGATCCCCTGGCTCACCACCGCACAGATCGCGGCACCACGCGCCTGGCCCAGCTTCAGGGCCGAATCCGGGTTGCGCGCCATGAACACGCGCTCGATGCCGCACTCGACCGGTCGATGGGCGGCGATGATGTCACACAGTTCGTCAAAGATGCGTTTCAGCCGCAGCGGAAACGTGGCCTCGCCGGCCACCGCCAGCGCGCCATGGAACACGTGCGTCAACCGCCCCGCCCCATCCACGTCGATGATCCCCACGCCGGTTCGCTGGCTGCCGGGGTCGATACCGAGGATGCGCGTGAGAGGGGATGGGGGAACAGGGAGCGGGGAATCGACGGCACGCCCCGGCGTCGAGGAAAGCCGGGTCATGATCCGCCGCCGTGACGCACGGGAACCGGGCAGTTTCGTACGCTGCCCATTCCCTATGCCCTGTTTCCCATTCCCGGCTTCACGCCGGCAGCACGGCGTTGTGCGACACCTCGCTGACGTCGTCCAGCGCGTCGAGTTTCTCCAGCAGGCCGACCAGGGTTTCCTGGGCGTCCTCGGGCACGGCCACGCGGTTGTTGGGGCGCATGCCCACGCCGGCGTGCGAGGCATCCAGGCCGGCGGCGGCCAGCGCCTGCTGCACGGCCTCGAAGTTTTCCGGCGCGCACAGCACGGTGCTCTCGCCGTTTTCGTTGACGACGTCGTCGGCGCCGGCCTCCAGCGCCGCCTCCAGCACCTTTTCCTCGGCGGCCTCGTCGCCACCGGTGGCGAACACCAGCTCGCCGCAGCGGGTGAACTGGAACGCCACCGAGCCGGAGGTGCCCAGGTTGCCGCCGTGCTTGGTCAGCGCGTGGCGCACGTCGGCCACGGTGCGCACCGGGTTGTCGGTGAAGCAGTCGATGATCAGCGCGATGCCGGCCGGGCCATAGCCCTCGTAGCGCAGCTCCTGCATGTCGGCGCCGCCGTCGGCGCCGGAGCCGCGCTTGATCGCACGCTCGATGGTGTCCTTGGTCATGTTGGCCGCCAGCGCCTTGTCGACCGCCGCGCGCAGGCGCGGATTGCCGGCCGGGTCGGCCACGCCGGCGCGGGTGGCGACGGTGATCTCGCGGATCAGCTTGGTGAAGACCTTGGCGCGCTTGGCGTCCTCGGCGTTCTTGCGACCTTCGATGGAAGGGCCTCTACCCATGGCGGTGCCTGCAGTTGGCTCATTGGACAAGCGGACAATTTTACCCGATTTCCCTTCCCCGCCACGCACGACACGATGACTCACCCGGCGGGGAAGCGCCCCTCGCGCAGGAAACCGGCGGCGCGCTGCGCCACCTCGGCGGAAAACAGCAAGCCGGTGTGGTTGACCTCCATCACGCAATGGGCGGCCAGGCCGGGCAGGCGGGTTTCCTCCACCGCCACGGTGCCGTCGTGCTCGCCATCCAGCTGGCCCAGCACCACGCCCAGGCCCAGCGGCGTGCGGCCGGCGATCACGCCCACCTCGCGCGGCCCGTCCCAGCGCTCGAAGCCCTGCTCCAGCAGCGCGCGATTGTGGCCCAGCAGCACCTCGCCACCGCGCCCCCAGGCGGCAAAGCCGCGCGCGGCGGCGCTGCCCTTCAACGGCGACCCCAGGCACACCACGCGCCCGGGCGGCAGGCCGTCATGCAGGCAGGCGCGCAGGGCCAGCAGGCCGCCCAGGCTGTGGCCTACCAGGTGCACCGGCGCGCCGTCGGCGCCCAGCGCCAGCATGCGGGCATGCAGTTGGTCGAGGATGCGCTCCTGGGTGGCGGCCACGCTCAGGTAATCGAAACGATCGACCTGGAAGCCGGCCTCCAGCAGCCGGCGATGCAGCATCGCCAACGCAAAGCCGCGCATCCACAGGCCGTGCAGCAGGACCACGTGATCGGACATCGGAAGGCCGGGATTCGGGAGCAAGGGATTCGGGATTCGTGCCGGCACGCCAGCCTGCGCCAAGCGCGCCGGGCCATCCGTATCCCTACACCCTAGGCCGTCACCGTGACGTGCAGCTCCTTCAGCTGCGCGGCGTCCACCGGCGAAGGCGCGTCGGTCATCAGGTCCTGCGCGCTGGTGGTCTTGGGGAAGGCGATCACATCGCGGATCGACTCGGTGCCGGCCATCAGCGCGGCAATGCGATCAATGCCGAAGGCCAGGCCGCCATGCGGCGGCGCGCCGAACTTCAGCGCCTTGAGCAGGAAGCCGAACTTGGCCTCGGCCTCCTCCGCGCCGATGCCGAGCAGCTCGAACACCGTGCTCTGCATCTCCGGGCGATGGATGCGGATCGAGCCGCCGCCGATCTCGTTGCCATTGAGCACCATGTCGTAGCCGCGGCTGACCGCGTTGTGCGGATCGGCGCGCAGCTGCGCCGCGTCATCGACCTTCGGCGCGGTGAACGGGTGATGCAGGGCGACGAAGCGCTGCGCCTCATCGTCGAATTCGAACATCGGGAAGTCGGTGACCCACAGCGGCTTCCAGCCGTCCTCGACCAGGCCGCGATCCTTGCCGACCTTCAGGCGCAGCGCGCCCATGAAGTCGGTGACCGTCTTCCACTTGCCGGCGCCGAAGAACACGATGTCGCCGCTCTGCGCTGCCGTCGCCTTCAGCACGCTTTCAAGCGCCGCGTCGTCGAGGAACTTGGCCACCGGCGAGGTGATGCCGTCGCGGCCCTTGGCCAGGTCGTCCACCTTCAGCCAGGCCAGGCCCTTGGCGCCGTAGCGCGCGGCGTACTCGGCCAGGCCGTCGATGTCCTTGCGCGACAACGCGCTGCCACCGGGCACGCGCAGCGCCGCGACGCGGCCGGCCGGATCATTGGCCGGCTCGGCGAACACCTTGAACTCGATGTGCTTCACCGCCTCGGCCACGTCGACCAGCTCCAGCGCGATGCGCAGGTCGGGCTTGTCCGAACCGAAGCGACGCATCGCCTCCGCCCAGGTCATGCGCGGGAAGGCCGCGTCCAGCTCCACGCCCTGCACCTGGCGGAACACGTGGCGGATCATCGCCTCCACGAAGTCCTGCACGTCCTTTTCCTCGACAAAGGCGAACTCCAGGTCGAGCTGGGTGAATTCCGGCTGGCGGTCGGCGCGCAGGTCCTCATCGCGGAAGCAGCGGGCGATCTGGTAGTAGCGGTCGAAGCCGGCCACCATCAGGATCTGCTTGAACAGCTGCGGCGACTGCGGCAGCGCGTAGAACTGGCCCTCATGCACGCGGCTGGGCACGAGATAGTCGCGCGCGCCTTCCGGCGTGGCCTTGGTCAGGATCGGCGTCTCGATGTCCTGGAAGCCGCGCTCGTCCAGATAACGGCGCAGCGCCTGCACCAGCTTGATGCGCTTGCGCATCATCGCCTGCATCTCGGGGCGGCGCAGGTCGAGGTAGCGGTAGGTCATCCGCATGTCCTCGTTGGGATTCTCGTGCAGCGCGAACGGCAGGTCCTTCGCCGCGTTGAGGATCTCCACCGTCTCGGCCAGCAGCTCGATGGTGCCGGTCTTGAGCTTGTCGTTGACCGACACGCGCGAGCGGATCGTGCCGGTGACGCGCAGGCAGTACTCGTTGCCCAGCTCGCCGGCCACGGCAAAGGCGGCGGCGTTGTCGCGGTCGATCACCACCTGGGCCAGGCCCTCGTGGTCGCGCAGGTCGATGAAGGCCACGTGGGACTGCAGGCGGATCTTGTTGACCCAGCCGCACAGGGTGACGGACTGGCCGATCAGCGACTCGTCGATGAGGCCGCAAAGATGCGTACGCATGCGCTTGGAACTCCGGGCCGCGGCGGCGGCAAAGGCGGGATAAAGACCGCCAATCTTACCACCGCCGCCCGCGCCGTTCGCGGCGCGGCGCCGGCTCGCCGCGCATGCGGCCCGGGGGTGCGGCGCTATTCGCCGCTTTTGCCGCCGGCGGCGGGGGCCGGGGCGGGCGCGGGCGCGGCAGCCGGCTTGGCGCCGTCGCCGGCAAGGTTGCGCTTCTTGTCGCCGTCCTTCTTGAAATCGGTCTCGTACCAGCCGCCGCCGGCCAGCCGGAACGAGGGCGCGCTCACCATGCGGTGCAGCTGCGGCTTGCCGCACGCGGGGCAGTCGGTGGGGTCGGCGTCGGACAGCTTCTGCAGGCGATCGAACCGATGGCCGCACTCGCTGCACTGGAACTCGTAGATGGGCATGCAAACTCCGTAATCGATCGGCCATGGGCGCATGGCAACTGGCCATTATCGGCGCGCCGGACCGGATTTCAACGTACCACCCGTCCCATGGGGCGCGCCCTGCCCATGGGAGTAACCTCGGGCACGGGGAGTCGGGCATGGCCGCCAACATGCGTCACGTTTCGACGTTTGGACGTCTAGACGTCTATTGACGCCACTTGCCGCAGGCCCTACCCTGTCGTCGTTGCACTGCAGCAAACCCATTCCCCAAGGAACGACCCATGAGCAAGCACTCCGACTCCACCCTCGGGCCCTGGCTGCCCGCGCTGGCGCTGCTGGCGCTTTCCACCGGCGCCGTCGCGCAGGACGCCTCCGCCCCCTCGCAGGACACGGCCAAGCGCCTGGACGCGGTGATCGTCACCGGCACGCGCGCCGACAACCGCACCGAAAGCAGCTCGCTGACCCCGATCGACGTGGTGTCGGCCCAGGTGCTGCAGCAGACCGGCACCACCGAGCTGTCCACCGCGCTGTCGCGCATCATCCCCTCGCTCAACTTTCCGCGCCCGGCCGGCGGCGACACCGCCGACCAGCAGCGCCCGGCGCAGCTGCGCGGCCTTTCGCCCGACCAGGTGCTGGTGCTGGTGGACGGCAAGCGCTGGCATCCGGGCGCGCTGCTGCTGACCAACGGCGTGGTGGGTCGCGGCTCGCAGGCGGTGGATCTCAACACCATCCCGATGAACGCGGTGGACCACATCGAGGTGCTGCGCGACGGCGCCTCGGCGCAGTACGGCTCCGACGCGATCGCCGGCGTGGTCAACATCATCCTCAAGAAGGGCGCCGAGGGCGGTTCGGTGGAGGCCCTTGGCGGGCAGTACTACGCCGGTGACGGCCGCCAGTGGCAGGGCTCGGCCAACTTCGGCCTGCCGCTCAACAACGACAAGGGCTGGGTGCGCTTCAGCCTGCAGGACGGCAGCCAGAACTACTCCGACCGTTCCGCGCCCGAGCGCGTGGCGCCGTTCGAGATCGGCCAGCGCTACGGCGATCCGGCGGTGAAGAACAAGAACCTGTTCCTCAACGCCCAGTACGACATCACCCCCGGCGTGCAGCTGTACGCGTACGGCCACTTCGGCACGCGCGACACGGTCTCGCCCGCGTTCTTCCGCGACACCACCAACGGCAATGCCGTGCCGTCGCTCTACCCCAACGGCTATGACCCGCTGGAGGAAGGCAACGCGATCGACCGCTCGCTGGTGGTGGGCCTGCGCGGCACCACCGCCGGCGGCTGGCGCTGGGACATCAGCGGCAACGCCGGCGGCAACCGCGTCTCCTACGGCACCATCCACAGCGTCAACCGCGCCCTGCTGAACGACTTCGGGTCGACCCAGACCAGCTTCCACGACGGCATCCTGCATGCCGACCAGCAGTCGTTCGACATCGACATCGCCAAGGATCTCTCGGTGGGCTCGCTGCCCAACCCGGTCACTCTGGCGTTCGGCGCCGAGTACCTGCGCCAGAGCTACCGCATCGACGCCGGCGAGCCGGCCTCGTACTACGTGGGCACCTCCGGCGTGGCCGGCGGCGCGCAGGGCTTTGGCGGCTACCAGCCGTCCGACGCCGGCTCGCACGCGCGCCACGACGTGGCCGAGTACCTGAGCCTGGAAACCAACCTCACCGACCGCCTGGGCACCTCGCTGGCCGTGCGCCACGAGGACTACAGCGACTTCGGCACCACCACCACCGGCTCGCTGTCGGCCCGCTTCGACTTCACCGACAGCTTCGCGTTGCGCGGCAGCGCCTCCACCGGCTTCCGTGCGCCGGCGCTGGCGCAGCAGTACTACTCGTACACCTCGTCCACCTACCAGGGCCCGGGCAACAGCCTCGGCCTGACGCCGGGCATCTACAACACGGCGCTGGTGTCCTCCACCAGCCCGCTGGGCCAGCTGCTGGGCGGCGAGGCGCTCAAGCCGGAGAAGTCGCGCAACTACACCCTGGGCGCGGTGTGGAACCCCACCGACGCACTCAGCCTGAGCGTGGACGCGTACTACATCACCATCGATGACCGCATCACGCTGTCCGGCTACCTGGGCACCTCCTCCGGCGTGGTGCAGGACTACCTGTCCGCCAACGGCATCACCAACACCAACTACAGCAGCGTGGCGTACTTCACCAACGCGGTGAACACGCGCACCGAGGGCGTGGACCTGGTCGGCAGCTACCACTTCGACTTCGGCCAGGCCGGCACGCTGCAGACCACGCTCAGCTACAACTACAACCGCAACCAGGTCACCGACATCAAGCCCAACCCGGCCGTGCTCGACGACCTGGGCGTCAGCCTCAACCGCGTGGACCGTCGCGACATCAAGGGCCTGCTGGCCGACACCGCGCCGCGCAGCAAGCTGATCCTCAACGGCATCTACAACGTGGGCAACTGGTCGATCAACGCCACCGTGACCCGCTACGGCAACTTCACCGCGTACAGCACGTCCAGCTACGTGTTCGACCAGGTCTACAGCCCGAACTGGGTGTCCGACCTGGCGGTCAGCTACAACCTGGACAAGTGGACCTTCACCCTGGGCGCGGACAACCTGTTCGACAAGTACCCGGACAAGGTCAACGCCATCAACGGCTACGGCGCCAACAAGGGCACCATGCCGTACTCGATCTACTCGCCGTACGGCTTCAACGGCGGCTACGCCTACGGCAAGGTGGCGTACAGCTGGTAAATCCGGCGCGTACCGGCCAAAGAAAAATCCCGGCTTGCGCCGGGATTTTTTTCATGCGCCGCTGAACACCAGATGCCCGCCCTCGGCCCCCACGCGGATGGTGGCGCCGGCCGCGTAGCTGCCCTGCAGGATCTCCCGCGCCAGCGGGTTTTCCAGTTGCTGCTGGATGGCGCGCTTGAGCGGACGGGCGCCGTACACCGGGTCGAAACCCACGTTGCCCAGCAGGGTCAGCGCGTCGTCGCCCACCTCCAGCTTGAGCTGGCGCTCGGCCAGGCGCTTTTCCAGGTACTGCAGCTGGATGCGCGCGATGGCGCGGATCTGCGCCTTGTCCAGCGGACGGAACACCACCAGCTCGTCGAGCCGGTTGATGAACTCCGGCCGGAAGTGTGCCTGCACCACGCCCATCACCGACGCCTTCATCTGGATGTACTGCTCCTCCTGGTCACCGCCACCCTCGGCCGCATCCTGGATCATCTGCGAGCCCAGGTTGGAGGTCATCACGATGACGGTGTTGCGGAAATCCACGGTGCGGCCTTGGCCGTCGGTGAGGCGGCCGTCGTCCAGCACCTGCAGCAGGATGTTGAACACGTCCGGATGCGCCTTCTCCACCTCGTCCAGCAAAATCACGCTGTACGGCCGGCGACGCACGGCCTCGGTGAGGTAACCGCCCTCCTCGTAGCCCACGTAGCCGGGAGGCGCGCCGACCAGGCGGCTCACGGAGTGCTTCTCCATGAACTCGCTCATGTCGATGCGCACCATCGCGTCCTGCGTGTCGAACATGAACTCGGCCAGTGCCTTGCACAGCTCGGTCTTGCCCACGCCGGTGGGGCCCAGGAACAGGAACGAGCCGTTGGGACGGTTGGGGTCGGACAAGCCCGCGCGCGAGCGGCGGATGGCGTCGGCCACGGCGTGCACGGCCTCGTCCTGGCCGACCACGCGCTTGTGCAGCTCGTCCTCCATGTGCAGCAGCTTGTCGCGCTCGCCCTCCAGCATCTTGTTGACCGGGATGCCGGTCCAGCGGCTGACCACCTCGGCGATCTCCTCGGCGGTGACGCGGGTCTGCACCAGCTTGAACTCCTGTGTCTCGGCGTCCTGCGCGGCGGCCAGCTGCTTTTCCAGTGCGGGCAGCTGGCCGTACTGGATCTCGCTCATGCGCGCGTAGTCCTGCGCGCGCTGGGCGGCGTCGAGCTGCTGGCGCGCCTGCTCGATCAGCTCTTTCACCTTGGTCGTGCCCTGCAACGCGGCCTTTTCGGACGTCCATACCTCGTTGAGGTCGGAAAACTCGCGCTCCAGCTTGCCGATGTCGGTTTCCAGGTCGGCCAGGCGCTGCTGCGACTCGCTGTCCTTCTCCTTTTTCAGCATCTCGCGCTGGATCTTCAGCTGGATCAGGCGACGCTCGAGGCGGTCCAGCTCCTCCGGCTTGGAGTCGATCTCCATGCGGATGCGGCTGGCCGCCTCGTCCATCAGGTCGATGGCCTTGTCCGGCAGCTGGCGGTCGGCGATGTAGCGGTGCGACAGCGTGGCGGCGGCGACGATGGCCGGGTCGGTGATCTCCACGCCGTGGTGCACGGCGTAGCGCTCCTTCAGGCCGCGCAGGATGGCGATGGTGTCCTCCACGCTCGGCTCGCCCACAAATACTTTCTGGAAACGGCGCTCCAGCGCGGCATCCTTCTCGATGTACTTGCGGTACTCGTCCAGCGTGGTGGCGCCGATGCAGTGCAGCTCGCCGCGCGCCAGCGCCGGCTTGAGCATGTTGCCGGCGTCCATCGCGCCCTCGCCCTTGCCGGCGCCGACCATGGTGTGCAGCTCGTCGATGAACAGGATGATCTGGCCCTCGTTCTTGGCCAGGTCGTTGAGCACGGCCTTGAGCCGCTCCTCGAACTCGCCGCGAAACTTGGCGCCGGCGATCAGCGCGCCCATGTCCAGCGCCAGCACGCGGCGGTCGCGCAGGCCCTCGGGTACCTCGCCCTTGACGATGCGCTGGGCCAGGCCCTCGACGATGGCGGTCTTGCCCACGCCCGGCTCGCCGATCAGCACCGGGTTGTTCTTGGTGCGCCGCTGCAGCACCTGCACGGTGCGGCGGATCTCCTCGTCGCGGCCGATCACCGGATCGAGCTTGCCGCTCTCGGCCCGCGCGGTGAGGTCGATGCAGTATTTCTCCAGCGCCTGGCGCTGCTCCTCGGCGTTCTCGCTCTGCACCTTCTCGCCGCCGCGCAGCTTGTCGATGGCCGCTTCCAGCCGCGCCTTGTCGGCGCCGGCAGCCTTCAGCGCCTGGCCCAGCTCGCCCTTGTCCTCCAGCGCCGCCAGCACGAACAGCTCGCTGGCGATGAACTGGTCGCCGCGCTGCTGCGCCAGCTTGTCTGTGAGGTTGAGCAGGCGCGACAGGTCGTTGCCGACATTGATGTTGCCCTCCTGCCCGCTGACGCGTGGCAGGCGGTCGAGCAGGTCGTCCACGCGCTGGCGCAGCGTCGGCACGTTGACCTGCGCCTGGGTCAGCAGCGGCGCGGTGGCGCCGCCCTGCTGGGCCAGCAACGCCGCCATGACGTGCACCGGCTCCAGCATGTTGTGGTCGCGGCCCACGGCCAGCGACTGCGCGTCGGCCAGCGCCTGCTGGAAACGCGACGTGAGTTTGTCCATTCGCATCGTGATGTTCCGCCCTTGTGAGGTTGGCGCGTCGCGCCACTGTCCTGCCACATGCGGACAGCATGACGCGATTCAAGCGCGCCGCATGCGGCTGCGACATCGCATCCGCCAGCACCGTCAAGCAGGCTTTAACACCGCGTTTGCTACAGTCCCACGGATGCCGACCGCGACTCCCGACCTGTCCGCCGCGCCGTCCGCCGCGCTTCCCCCGCCGCCCCTGCCCGCCGTTGATGCGCGCTGGGCACTGTGCCTGGACGTCGACGGCACCTTGCTCGATTTTCTGGACGACCCGCTGGCGGTGCGCGCCGACGAACCGCTGCGCGCCCTGCTGCACGCCCTGCATCGGCGGCTGGACGGCGCGCTGGCGCTGGTCAGCGGACGCGGCCTGGACGACCTGGACCGCATCTTTGGCGCGCCGCACTGGCCGGCCGCCGGATTGCACGGCCTGCAGTTGCGCCACGCCGACGGCCACCGCCGCGAGATCACCACCACGCCCGCGCAACAGGCGCACCTGTGCGCGATGGCGCAGCAACTGGCCGCACGTTTCGCCGGCGTGACCTGGGAGGACAAGTACACCGGCGTGGCCCTGCACTGCCGCCGCGCGCCGGCCCAGTTCGCGCCGTTGCAGGCAGCGGCCCGCGCGCTGCTGCCGCAACTGCCCGGCTACGAGCTGCAGCCGGGCAACCTGGTGCTGGAGTTCAAGCCCGCCGGCATGGACAAGGGCAAGGCGCTGCACGAGCTGCTGGACACCGCGCCGTTCGCCGGCCGCCTGCCGGTGTACCTGGGCGACGACCTCACCGACGAACACGCCTTTGCCGGCATCAACCAGCGGCAAGGCCTCAGCGTGCGCGTGGGCGCGCGCGAGCCCACCGTTGCCCGTTTCACATTGCCTGGCCCCGCGGCGGCGGAAGCTTGGCTGGTTCGCGTCCTGGACGCACTGACGCACGGAGCTCCCATCCATGACCCCATCCCCGGAGGCCAGCAACGCCAACCTTGAGCTTGGCGTGATCGGCAACGGCAGCGTTGCCGCCCTGATCGACCACCGCGCGCGCATCGTCTGGTGCTGCCTGCCCCGCTTCGACGCCGACGCCAGTTTCTGCGCGTTGCTGTCGCCCGCCACCGAGGGCGGCGACTGGGCGATCGAGCTGGAGGATTTCGAGCACGCCGAGCAGCACTACCTGCGCAACACCGCCGTGCTGGTCACCCGCCTGTTCAGCCGCCATGGCGACGCGGTGGAGATCGTCGATTTCGCGCCACGCCACCGCGCCCACGGCCGTCTCTACCACCCGGTGATGCTGGCCCGCCGGGTCACCCCGATCGCCGGCTCCCCACGCATCCGCGTGCTCATGCGCCCGCTGTGCGACTACGGCGCGCACGCCGCGCCCACCACCTCCGGCAGCAACCACATCCGCTACCTGCTCAGCGGCGTGGTGCAGCGGCTGACCTGCGACGTGGCCACTCCAATGGTGGAGCGCGGCCTGGCGTTCGGGCTCGATCGCCCCGCCCATTTCATCTTCGGCCCGGACGAGACGCTCACCGAGACCCCGTCGGTGTTCATGCACCTGCTGCTGGAGCGCACGCTGGACTACTGGCGCGAGTGGGTGCGCAACCTGTCGGTGCCGTACGAGTGGCAGGAGGCGGTGATCCGCGCCGCGATCACGCTCAAGCTGTGCCAGTACGAGGCCACCGGCGCCATCGTGGCCGCGCTGACCACCTCCATCCCCGAGTCGGCCGGCACCGCGCGCAACTGGGATTACCGCTACTGCTGGCTGCGCGACGCGGCGTTCACCGTGCGCGCGCTGAACCGGCTGGGCGCCACCCGCACCATGGAGGAATACATCCGCTACGTGTTCAACCTGGTCGCCGCCGGGCCGGCGCCGGAAAGCGGCGACGCGGAGATCGGCCCGGTGTTCGGCATCACCTTCGAGCGCGAGCTGACCGAGCGCCAGGTGCCCGGCCTGGCCGGCTATCGCGGCATGGGGCCGGTGCGCGTGGGCAACGACGCCTGGCGCCAGCGCCAGAACGACGTCTACGGCTCGGTGGTGCTGGCCTCGGCGCAACTGTTTTTCGACCAGCGGCTGGAGCATCGCGGCGACAAGCTCACCTTCCAGCGGCTGGAGCGCATGGGCGCGCTGGCGCTGCGCACCGCCGAGCAGCCCGACGCCGGGCTGTGGGAGTTTCGCGGCCGCGCCGCCGTGCACACCTATTCGGCGGCGATGTGCTGGGCCGCCTGCGACCGCCTGGCGCACATCGCCACCGAGCTGGGCCTGGACGGCCGCGCGCGCTACTGGCACGAGCAGGCCGTGCAGCTGCATGCGCGCATCGAGGCGCGCGCATGGAACGCCGAGCTGGGCCATTTCGTGGATGCCTACGACGGCCAGCACCTGGATGCCAGCCTGCTGTTGCTGGCCGACATCGGCTTCGTGGAGCCGATGGACCCGCGCTTCGTCGCCACCGTGGACGCCATCGGCGCGGCGCTGGGACGCGGTGAGCACCTGTTCCGCTATATCGCGCCGGACGACTTCGGCGCGCCGGAAACCAGCTTCAACATCTGCACGTTCTGGTACATCGAGGCGCTGGCCGCCACCGGCCGCATCGACCGCGCACGGGCGATGTTCGAGCACATGCTGAAAAAGCGCACCGCGCTGGGCCTGCTGTCCGAGGACCTGGCCCCCGACAGCGGCGAGCACTGGGGCAATTACCCGCAAACCTATTCGCTGGTAGGCCTGATCCAGGCCGCCCGCCGGCTGTCGCGGCGCTGGGAGGACGCCCTGTGATGGCCGCGCGCAACAACAACGGTGGGCGGCTGGTGGTGGTCTCCAACCGCGTGGCGCTGCCGCGCCAGACCGCCACCGGCGGCCTGGCCTCGGCGCTGCAGGCGGCGCTGCACGAGCTGGGCGGTCTGTGGTTCGGCTGGAGCGGCAAGCTGGGCGCGGAAACCGGCGCCGAGCTGCACCGCGTGCAGGACGGCAAGGTGGCCTACGCCACCATCGACCTGTCGCGCGCCGACCACGACGATTTCTACACCGGCTTTGCCAACGGCACGCTGTGGCCGATGCTGCACTACCGCCCCGACCTGGTGGACTACCAGCGCGGCCATCTGGACGGCTATCTGCGCGTCAACGAGATCTTTGCCCAGCGCCTGTGCGAGCTGATCACGCCCGACGACGTGCTGTGGGTGCACGACTACCACCTGATCCCGCTGGCCGCGATGCTGCGCAAGCGCGGCGCAAAAAACCGCATCGGCTTTTTCCTGCACACGCCGCTGCCGGCCGCCGGCCTGCTGATCGCCCTGCCCAACCATCGCGAGCTGCTGGAAACGCTGGCCAGCTACGACCTGATCGGCGTGCACACCACCCGCGACCTGCGCGCGCTGGAGGACTATTTCCTGCACGAGGCGGGCGCCTCGATGCGCCTGGGCGGGCGCATGCGCTCGGCCCGCGGGCGCACCTTTCGCGCGGCGGCGTTTCCCATCAGCATCGACACCGCCCGCATCGCCCAGATGGCCCGCGACGCGCGCTCGCACAAGGAGATCGACCAGCTGCGCGCCAGCCTGGACCAGCGCTCGCTGATCATCGGCGTGGACCGGCTGGATTATTCCAAGGGCCTGCCGCAGCGCTTCGACGCCTTTGCCCGGTTGCTGGAGCGCTCGCCCGAGCTGCACCGCCAGGTGAGCTTCATGCAGATCGCGCCGCCCTCGCGCGGCAGCGTGCTGGAGTACCGCCAGATCCGCCGCGAGCTGGAGCGCGCCGCCGGCCACATCAACGGCAAGTACGCCACGCCGGACTGGGCGCCGATCCGCTACATCAACAAGTCGTTTCCGCACCGCCTGCTCACCGGCTACTACCGTGCCGCCCGCGTGGGCCTGGTGACGCCGCTGCGCGACGGCATGAACCTGGTGGCCAAGGAGTACGTCGCCAGCCAGGACCCGGACGATCCGGGCGTGCTGATCCTGTCGCGCTTTGCCGGCGCGGCGCAGGAGCTGACCACCGCGCTGCTGGTCAACCCGGCCGACACCGAGGAGGTGGCCGACGCACTGGAACGCGCGCTGCGCATGCCGCTGGCGGAACGGCGCACGCGCTGGAAAGCCATGATGCGGGTGCTCAAGCACAACGACATCACGTTCTGGCGGCGATCGTTTCTCGACGCATTGACCGAGAAGGCGCCGGCCGCCCAGCGGCGCGCGACCGACGCCTCCGACTGACTGCGCTCAGCCGCGACCGGTATCCAGCCACACCAGGCTGGCAAACCGGCCGCTGCCGGCCGCGTCGCGGCGATAGGAGTAGAAGCGCGCGTCGGCCAGCGTATCGAAGCCGCCGCCGCTGACGCGGGCCACGCCGGCGGCGTGCAGGCGCTGGCGCGCCAGCACGGCCAGGTCGCAATGCCAATGACCGGGACGGGTGGGCGCAAAGCCGGCGGCGGCCGCCGCGTCGTGCGCCACGAACGCCGCACGCACCTCCTCGCCCACCTCGTACGAAGCCGCACCGATGCACGGCCCCAGCCACGCCATCACGCGGCGACGCGGCGCGTGCATGTGCGCCAGCGTGGCCTCCAGCACGCCCGCGGCCAGCCCGCGCCAGCCCGCGTGGGCGGCGGCGATCTCGCTGCCGTCGTCGGCACAAAACAGCACCGGCAGGCAATCGGCGGTGAGGATCGCCAGCACCGTGCCGGGCACGTGCGACACCGCCGCGTCGGCCACCGGCTCATGGTCGCCCGGCAGCGGCCCCAGCTCGGCCACGTCGGTGCCGTGCACCTGGCGCAGCCAGCGCGGCGCGGACGGCAGCCCCAACGCCTCCTGCAGCGCGCCGCGATTGGTCGCCACCGCCGCCGGCTGGTCGCCATTGCGCAAGCCCAGGTTGAAGCGCGCAAACGGCGGCGCGGACACGCCCGGCCCATGCCGCGTGGTGACGGCCGCATGCACCGCCGACGGCGCCGGCCAGTCGGGGATGACCCAGGGCTCGGCCATGGCGAACGTCATGCCGCCACCCCCGGCCTGCGCCGCCACCAGGCCACCACGCAGGCCAGCGCGAATACCGCCAGCAGCGCGGTCAACGGCCGAAACGGCACGCTGTAGCGCGACAACGGCAACGCCGCCAGGTGCACCGCTATGAAATAGGCATGGACCAACGCCACCGCCCGCACGCCATCAACAGCCCGCCCGGGCAACCACCGCGACGCCGCCGGCACAAAGGCCAGCACCGTGCCGGCCAACCCCAGCAGCACCAGCAGCGGATGCAGGCCGACCATCACCGACATCAGCGCGACCAGGCGCTGGTCGGTGAGCCACGGCGAGCGCAGCAGCGGGTACTCGAACAGGTTGAACCAGCCGCTCTGCTCGGTCCAGGCGAACAGCGCCATGGTCTTGCCCACGGTGTACCAGCGCAGCATCTGCCACGGATGCGCGCGCACCTTGCCCGCCAGGTCGGCCAGCGCCGCGCCCACGCTGGACTCGGCCTGCGCCGCCGCCGGATCGCCCTGGTAGGGGTAGCCGAACGTCGCCGGATCGCCGTCGCGCATCATGTCCGGGTAGCTGCCCTGGTGCAGGGTGATCGCCATCGCGTGCGATTGCTTTTGCTGTGATACCTGCGTGTTGCGCAGCCACCACGGCGCCATCACCGCCGCAAACCCAAGCACGAACACCAGCGCGACACGCCACTGTCGCCGCCCGCACGGCAGCAGCAGGACCCCGGCCAGCACCACCCACGCCAGCTGGTCCAGTGTGGGCCGCAACAGGCAGCTCACGCCCAGGCAGGCGCCCGCCACCGCCAGCAGCACGCGCCGCCACCACCCCGGCGGTGCCATCACGCCACACGCCGCCGCCGTGACAAAGCCGGCCAGCGCCAGGGAAAACGACGTTTCCGTCAGCAGGTAGGGCACGTAGACAACAAGATGCGGGCTGAGCCCCACCAGCACCGCCACCACCATCGCCCACCCGACACCGAGCAACCGTGCCGCCAGCCAACCGGCCAGCCACACCACCAGCGCGCCCAGCCAGGCCTGCGCGATCACGACGCGATGCACGAAACCGCCCAGATCGCCCGGGTCGAAAAACGGCGCCAGAAACAGGGGATACCCCGGCGGTCGCTTGGCATCGGGCACCGGTGGCCCGTTGAGACGGCCCACCAGCACCCGGAAATCCGACGAATACACGCCATGCTGCGTCAGGTTGGCGGTGTAGCTCACGTAGTCACGCGCGTCGTTGCGGATCGGAAAATCCACCTGCGTCGCCACCGCCGTCCACCAGCGCAGCGCCAGCCCCAGCAAGGTGATCGCCAGCAGCGCGGGCGCAAACCAGCGTGGTCGCGTCGGGGTGGCGACCACGGCCTCAGTCGTCATCGAGCCCCCGCTCGCGGGTGTCCTGGCGCAGGGCGTCGATCAGCGCCTCCATGTCCGGCGGGCGTGGCGTGGTGAACGTCATCGTCTCGCCCGTGGCCGGATGCACGAACGACAGCTTTTCCGCATGCAGCGCCTGCCGACGAAAACCGCGCAGGGCGGCGATGAGCGGCTCGCTGGCGCCCTTGGGCAACTTGAGCCCGCCGCCGTAGAGCGGATCGCCCACCAGCGGATGCTGGATGTGCGCCATGTGCACGCGGATCTGGTGGGTGCGGCCGGTCTCCAGCTGGCACTGCACCAGGGTGTGGGCGCGAAAGCGCTCGCGCAGGCGGTAGTGGGTGACGGCGCGCTTGCCGTCCTCCTCGTCGCGCACGGCCTGGCGCAGGCGGTCGCCCAGGCTGCGGCCGATCGGCTCGTCCACGGTGCCGCCGGCCACCATCGTGCCCATCACCACCGCCTCGTACTGGCGCTCCACCTCGTGCCGCGACAGCAGGTCCACCAGCGCGGTGCTGGCCGGCAGCGTGCGCGCCACCACCATCAGGCCGGAGGTGTCCTTGTCCAGCCGGTGCACGATGCCCGCGCGCGGCAGTTCGGCCAGCGCCGGGTCGTGGAACAGCAGCGCGTTGAGCACGGTGCCGCCGGGGTTGCCGGCGCCCGGATGCACCACCAGGCCGGCGGGCTTGTTCAGCACCAGCAGGTGCTCGTCCTGATGGACGATGTCCAGCGCGATGTCCTCGGGCGCGCTGGCCACCTCGGCCTCCAGCTCCACCTCCAGCCGCACCTGCTCGCCGCCGTGCAGCAGCTGGCGCGGCGGCACGCGTGCACCGTCCAGCGTGACCGCGCCGGACTTGATCCAGCCGCTGAGCCGCGAGCGCGAATAGTCGGGGAACATCTCGGCCAGCGCCTGGTCGAACCTGCGTCCCGCGGCGGCCAATGGCACCGCCGCCTCCTGCCTGATGGTGGTCACGCCTGTCCCCTCGGGGCCTGGCGGGTTTCGGCTATCATGCCTTTTCGATCAAACATCCGAACTCTTTCCCATGCGTGTATTGAAGCTGCCGAAGTCCCACGTGCCCGTGCTGAAGGCGCTGGCGGTGATCGCCCTGGTGGCGACGCTGAATGCCTGTGCGATCTTTCGCCACAAGCAGGCCACGAACGACACGCTGCCGGTGGACAAGCTCTACGCCAAGGCGCACACCTCGCTGGAAAACAGCGACTACGCCGCGGCCGGCAAGGCATTCCAGCGCCTGATCGCGCGCTTCCCGTCGGGCGACTACAACGAGCAGGCCCAGCTGGAGCTGGCGTACGCGCAGTACAAGGCCAACCTTCCGGACGACGCGCTGTCCACCGTCAACCGGTTCATCAAGACCTTTCCGACGCAGAAACATGTCGATTATGCCTATTACCTGCGCGGCCTGATCAATTTCGACCGCAGCGGCGGCATGGTGGAGCGCCTGCTCAACCGCCGCGACCAGCAATCGCGCCGCGACCAGGCCTACAACCTGCAGGCGTTTGACGACTTTTCCGAGCTGGCGCGGCGCTTTCCCGACAGCGCCTACACCGCCGACGCGCGCCAACGCATGATCTACCTGCGCAACGTGCTGGCGCAGTACGAGATCAACGTGGCCGAGTTCTACCTGCGCAACAAGGCCTACGTGGCCGCCGCCGACCGCGCCCAGTACGTGATCGAGCACTACCAGCAATCGCCGCAGACCGGCGACGCGCTGGCCATCCTCACCCGCAGCTACCTGGCCACCGAGCAGAACGACCAGGCCGCCCAGGTGCGCAAGGTGCTGGCCCTGAACTACCCCACCCACCCCTACCTGGACGACCCCAAGTGGCCGCACCCGCCGTCCACGCTGCGCAAGCTGGTGCCGTTCTCGGGGCATCACTGACGAGCGTCGGGGGCGCGGAGGCGGTAAGGCCTCGCGGATCGAGCTTCGGTTTTTGCTGAAGGGGCTTTGCCGGGGGTTGGGCTTCGGGATTCCTCGGCGGGCGGTCTCCTGCGAATCGCAGCTGCGGGCTTCTCCTGCGGGCGCTCCGGCGGATCGAGCTTCGGTTTTCTCCCTGTGGAGGCTTTTCTGCGGGTTGACCCCACCCCTGCCCTCCCCTGGAAGGGGAGGGTGTTACGGCACGATGGCGGTTGGCGGCGGGTGCGGTTCATGTCCGTGGCTTCTGACGCATCCAAACGCCGGCTGAATATGACCGGCCTGGCCGGCTCAAGCTTTTCCCCCTCGCTCCGATAAGCAGCGCAACCATGCGCATGCGTATTGTTGCGCCGTGTCATGGCTCGCCGGCGGCAGATCGTGCCGTCGCCATGCCTGCGGCGCACGTGCGCCCCTTGCCCGCGAGTGAGTATCCCCATGCTCCGTCTTCCCCCGTCCCTGGCGCGCCTGGTCGCGCTGTCGCCCGCCCAGGCCCGCGTGATGGCCCCCATCCATCGCACCGGCGACACGGTGATGTTTGTCACCCTGCTCGGTTCGCTGATCGCCGTGCTGGCCATCGGCCATACGTATGACGCGCTGCCGACGGCCTTCGTCTACAGCCTGTTGCTGCTCGTTCCGGCCGCTGCGGCCTATGCCGTCGCGCGTGGCCACTGGCTGACGCGCGGCCTGCTGGTGGCGTGCAACGTGGGCGCGGTGGTGGCCCACATCCAACTTGGCTACGGCACCATCGAGTACCACTTCGGCGTGTTCGTGCTGCTGGGCATGCTGCTGGTCTACCGCGACTGGCGGCCGCTGGTGTTTGGCGCGGCGCTGTTCGCCATCCACCACGTGGGCTTTGACCGGCTGCAGGCGCAGGGTTACCCGGTGTACTGCACGCCCAACGCGAACTTCCTGATGGTGCTGCTGCACGCGCTGTACGTGGTGGTGCAGACCGGCGTGGAGATCGTGCTGGCTCGATCGCTGATGCGCAGCGCGGTGGAGGCGGCCGAACTGGTGGCGCTGGTGCGCAGCGTGGATCGTGGCGACCGGCTGCACCTGGACGCCAGCGACGTGGATGCCAGCGCGCCGGTGGCCCGCCTGTTCAAGCAGACCCTGGCCAAGCTCGATGCCGCGCTGGGCGAAGTGCGTGCGGCCAGCGGCAACATGGGCGCGGCCACCGCCGGCATCGCCCACGGCAACCAGGCGCTGAGCGAGCGCACCAGCGGACAGGCCGACGAACTGCGCCGGACCACCGCCACGCTGGAGCAACTGGCCGCCGCCGTGCGCCAGAGCGCGGACGCCGCCGGACACGCCGACCGCCTGGCGCAGGCCACCAGCGCCGCCGCCGGCGACGGCCAGCAGCACGTGGCGCGCATGAACGAGGCGATGGGCCGTATCGCCGCCGCCACCCGACGCATCGACGAGCTGACCGGCGAGATCGACGGCATCGCATTCCAGACCAACATGCTGGCGCTCAACGCCGCGGTGGAGGCTGCCCGCGCCGGCGAGCACGGCCGCGGCTTCAGCGTGGTGGCCGGCGAGGTGCGCAGCCTGGCCCAGCGCGTGGCCCAGGCCGCCAGCGAGATCACCTCGCTGACCGGCCAGAGCGTGGCGCTGGTGGATGACGGCCTGGCACTGGCACAGGCCACCCACGCCGACATCGGCCGCATCGTGACGCAGGCCGGCGAGGTGGGCGCGCTGATCGGGCGCATCTCCACCGCCACCGCCGAGCAGACGCACGGGCTGGACGGCGTGGGCCACACTCTGGCGCGGCTGGACAACGACACCCGCGACAGCGCCAGCCAGGTGCGCGACACCGCCGCCGCCACGCAGCAGCTGGATCAGCTGGCGATGCAGATGGATACGGTGGTGAAACGCTTCGTGCTGGGCGAGGGCGGCAGCGCGTTCGACAAGGTCGCCGGCCGCCGCTCCGCGTCGCCACGCCGTGGCCGTCGCCGGCGTACCGCCGCCGACACGCGCGACCGCGCCTGAGCGCCGCTTGAGAGCTTGTCGGAAAAAGCTCTCAAGCGCCCAGAGCCCGAGAGGTTGAAAAAATCACAATCTCTCAGCGCCAGCCCGAGGTGATCGGGTAGCGCCGCTCGCGCCCGAACGCGCGGGTGGTGACGCGCGGGCCCGGCGCGGACTGGCGCCGCTTGAACTCGTTCAGCAGCACCAGGCGCACCACGCGACGCACCGTCTCGGCATCGAAGCCCTGCGCCACGATCTCGGCCTGCGACTGCTCGCCCTCGATGAAACGGCGCAGGATGCCGTCCAGCTCGTCGTAGCCGGGCAGCGAATCCTGGTCGGTCTGGTTGTCGCGCAGCTCGGCCGACGGCGGCCGCTCGATGACTTCGTGCGGGATGGGAGCCTGTCCATCCCCCGCGCCCCATGCGCTGTTCCCGACGCCATTGCGCCAACGTGCCAGCCGGTACACCACCGTCTTGTAGACATCCTTCAGCGGCGCGTAGGCGCCGCACATGTCGCCGTAGAGCGTGGCGTAGCCCACCGCCATCTCGCTCTTGTTGCCGGTGGCCAGCAGCAGCGCGCGGTGCTTGTTGGACAGCGCCATCAGCATCACGCCACGCGTGCGCGACTGCAGGTTTTCCTCGGTGGTGTCGGCCGCCTTGCCGGCAAACGCCGGCTCAAGCGCAGCCATGAAGGACTGGTACGTCGGCTCGATGTCGATCACGTGATAGGCCACGCCCAGCCGCTCGGCCTGCATGCGCGCGCCGTCCAGCGACAGCTGCGAGGTGTAGCGCGTGGGCATCATCACGGCGGTGACGCGGTCGGCGCCCAGCGCATCCACCGCCAGCGCCAGCGTCAGCGCGGAGTCGATGCCGCCGGACAGGCCCAGCAGCACGCCGGGAAAACCGTTCTTGTCGATGTAGTCGCCAATGCCGCGCACCAGCGCCGCGTACAGCGTGGCCTCGGGCGAGACGTCGGCGGCCACCGGCCAGTCCGGCGCCGACCAGGTGCGCGTGGCCGGATCAAGCTCGGCCCACAGCAGCGCATCGGCAAACGCCGGCGCGCGCGCCGCGATCGTGCCGTCGCCATTCACCAGCATGGAGGCGCCGTCGTAGACCACCTCGTCCTGGCCACCCACCAGGTTGAGGTAGGCGATCGCGCAGCCGGTGGCGCGCGCGCGCGCCTGCAGCACGCCCTCGCGCGCGGCCTGCTTGGCGGTGTCCCAGGGCGAGGCGTTGACCACCAGCAGCAACTGCGCGCCCTGCTCGGCCGCCTGCGCGGCCGGGGCCGGCTGCCACACGTCCTCGCAGATCAGCACGCCCACGCGCACGTCGCCGATCACCGTGGTCACCGAGCCGCGCCCGGACTGGAAATAACGCTTGTCGTCGAACACGCCGTAATTCGGCAACACCTGCTTGCAGGCCGTGACCTCGACGCGCCCGTCGCGCAGCACGCTGGCCGCGTTGTACACGCCCGCGCCGCCGTGCGGATGCCCCACCACGGCGGCAATCCCCTGCGCCGCACCCGCCACGGCGGTCAGCTCCTCGGCGCAGGCGGCAAGAAAACTCGGCCGCAGCAGCAGGTCCTCCGGCGGGTACCCGCTCAACGCCAACTCGGGAAACGCCACCAGCGCCGCACCGCCCTCGCGCGCCCGCCCGATCAGCTCACGCATCCGCGCCGCATTGCCGGCCACCGCGCCGACGGGAAAATCAAACTGGGCAAGGGCGAGGCGGAGCGTGGACATGGGAATCCGGTGTGGGGACCAATCGCGCATGGTAGCTGGAAGCACGCACGCAAAGAGAAAGGCGCTGCAGCCGCGATGCCTTGGGCGCGACGGGCCAGGAGCAACGCGGCTGAAGCTTCCACAGGTGCGGGATTCTCGCGTGATGTAGGAGCGCACCCTGTGCGCGATGCTTTCTCCATGCCCATCGCGCACAGGGTGCGCTCCTACAGGTCGGCGGCGGTTGTTGCCCCCGCGGAAAATGCGGGCACAAAAAAGGCCGCCGGGATGCGGCGGCCTTTTTTTGTCACGGCTGACGGTTTACTTCATCAACCCGGCGAGGGTCTTGCCGAGGTCGGCGGGCGACTTGACCGTGGTGACGCCGGCCTTTTCCAGCGCGGCGAACTTGGCCGCGGCGGTGCCTTTGCCGCCGGAGATGATGGCGCCGGCATGGCCCATGCGCTTGCCCGGAGGGGCCGACGCACCGGCGATGAACGACACCACCGGCTTGGTCACGTACTCGCCGATGAACTCGGCGGCGTCCTCTTCGGCGCTGCCGCCGATCTCGCCGACCATGATGATGCCCTCGGTCTGCGGGTCGTCCTGGAACAGCTTGAGGCAGTCGATGAAGTTGAGGCCGTTGATCGGGTCGCCGCCGATGCCGATGACGGTGCTCTGGCCCAGGCCCTCGTTGGTGGTCTGGAACACGGCCTCGTACGTGAGCGTGCCCGAGCGCGAGACCACGCCGACCTTGCCCTTGCTGTGGATGTGGCCCGGCATGATGCCGATCTTGCATTCGCCCGGGGTGATGATGCCGGGGCAGTTGGGGCCGATCAGGGTGATTTCCGGGTGCTGCTGCAGCACGTTCTTGACGCGCAGCATGTCCAGCACGGGGATGCCCTCGGTGATCGCCACGATCACCTTGATGCCGCCGTCGATCGCCTCGAGGATGGAGTCGGCCGCGAACGGCGGCGGCACGAAGATCACCGACGCGTCGGCGCCGGTTTCCAGCACGGCTTCGTCCACCGAGTTGAACACGGGCAGGCCGATGTGCTCGCTGCCGCCCTTGCCCGGCGTCACGCCGCCGACGATGCGGGTGCCGTAGTCGAGGCACTGCTGTGCATGGAAGGTGCCCTGCTGGCCGGTAAAGCCCTGCACGATCACCTTGGTGTCTTTGTTTACGAGAACGCTCATGGAAATGTCCTGTGTTCGTGTAGGAGCGCACCCTGTGCGCGATGGCTCTTCGTCACGTAACGGAAAGCATCGCGCACAAGGTGCGCTCCTACAGGGTTATTTGGCCGCGGCGACGGCCTTCTGGGCCGCGTCATTGAGGTCGTCCGCCGGCGTGATCGCCAGGCCGGAATTGGCCAGCAGCTCGCGGCCCTGGTCGACATTGGTGCCTTGCAGGCGCACCACCACGGGGATGGACAGGCCCACGTCCTTGACCGCGGCGATGATGCCCTCGGCGATCAGGTCGCAGCGCACGATGCCGCCGAAGATGTTGACCAGGATGCACTTCACCTTGTCCGAGGACAGGATCAGCTTGAACGCCTCGGTGACGCGCTCCTTGGTGGCGCCGCCGCCCACGTCGAGGAAGTTGGCCGGCTCGCCGCCGGCAAGCTTGATCACGTCCATGGTGGCCATGGCCAGGCCCGCGCCGTTGACCATGCAGCCGATGTTGCCGTCCATGGTCACGTAGTTGAGGTTGCTCTGCTGCGCGGCCGCCTCGGCGGCGTCTTCCTGGGTCAGGTCGCGCATGGCGGCCAGGTTGGGGTGGCGGAACTCGGCGTTGTCGTCGGAGTTGACCTTGCCGTCCAGCGCGGCCAGGTTGCCGTCTTCCAGCACGGCCAGCGGGTTCAGCTCCACCAGCGACAGGTCCTGCTCGTTGAACAGCTTGTACAGGCCCAGCATGATCTTGGTCAGCTGGCCCACCTGCTTGGCGGTGAGGTCCATCGCAAAGCCGAGCTGGCGGCACTGGTAGGGCTGCAGGCCCTCGACGAAATCCACCACGATGGTGTGGATGTCCTCGGGCGTCTCGCGCGCCACCTGCTCGATGTCCACGCCGCCGTGCTTGGAGGCGATGAACGACACGGCCTTGGAGTCGCGGTCCACCAGCACCGACAGGTACAGCTCGCGGGCGATGTCGGTGGCGTCGGTCACCAGCACCAGGTTCACCGGCAGCGCGCGGCCGGCCGACTGGTAGGTTTCCATCTTGGTGCCGAGCATCGCCTTGGCGGCGGCATGCACGTCGTCGAAGCTCTTGCAGAACTTGACGCCACCGGACTTGCCGCGGCCGCCGGCGTGGATCTGCGCCTTGACCATCCATTGCTTGCCACCCAGCGCCTTGGCGGCATCCACGGCGGCGTCGGGGGAGTTGGCGACCTTGCCCGGCGGCACGGCAATGCCGTACTGCGCGAACAGTTCTTTGGCCTGGTATTCGTGGAAATTCATTCGATACCTCGAGCGAACGGGAAAACGTGGCGACCGCACGTCGGGTTGGCGTGGGCATGGGGTCGGCGGCGAGGGGGAGCCTGCAGCAGGGCGCGCCACCGTGCGAAAACTGCGTTGAACAGCCTGTTATTTTCGCGGAAGCAGGCCGGGATGGAAAGTACCGCCCCGTATGGAGCCCCGCCGGGCCGCAGGGCCCGCCATGGCCGGCCTGGCCGGCACCGCCGCAGCGCCACCGGAAACCCGCCAAAACCGCATCGTGGCGCGCCCTGGCGCACGTCATGCGGCATGACCGCCGCTTATACTCGGCGCCATTGCCCCGGAGTGCCTCGCGAATGTCCAGCACGCCACTTCTGTCCGCCGCCCGCGGCTCCTCCCGGACGGGCTACAACGAACTGACCTTCCTCAACGGGTTCCGGCTGGTGCAGGCGCTGGTGTACGCGCTGCTGGCGTTCAGCCCGACCGGGCTGGAGTGGCCCAACCTGCCGGACCCCGCCTTTGCCCGCCACCTGGCCGAGGGCTACCTGCTGTTTGCGCTGGTGGCGCTGCTGCTCAACCGCCGCAGCCTGCCGCGTGCGCGGCTGGTGGTGTCCGTGGCGCTGGTGGTGGACATCGCCGGCGCGCTGCTGGCGATCATCGCCATGCGCGACGCGCGCATCGGCATCGCGATGATGCTGGCGGTCAACCTCAGCGCGGGCGCGCTGATCCTGCCGCTGCGCCTGTCCAGCTTTTTCGCCGCGCTGGCCACGCTGGGCATCCTGGGCCTGGCCGTGCTGTACGCCACCGAGGCGCATCCGGGCGACCGCGACCTGATGGAGGGGGCGCTGTTCGGCCTGGCCTATTTCGCCACCACCACGCTGTGCCACGTGCTGGGCCGGCAACTGCGCGCCAGCGAGGCGCTGGCCGAGCAGCGCAGCACCGACCTGGCCAACCTGGCGCAGGTCAACGAGCTGATCATCCGCCGCATGAAGACCGGCGTGCTGCTGGTGGACGACGCCAACCGCATCCACCAGATCAACGAGTCGGCCTGGATGCTGCTGGGCAACCCCGGCGCCGACCAGCGCGACCTGGGCCAGCTGGCGCCGGAGCTGTCGCGCCGCCTGTACCACTGGATCACCTCCGGCAAGCTGGACGAAACCGCCACCCAGCTGGCCGACGGCGTGCCCGAGGTGGTGCCGCGCTTCACCCGGCTGGCGCCGAACGACGATTCGCACGTGCTGATCTTCCTGGACGACACCTCGCTGCTGTCGCGCCGCGCCGAGGAGCTGACGCTGACCTCGCTGGGCCGGTTGTCCGCCTCCATCGCGCACGAGATCCGCAACCCGCTGGCGGCCATCCGCTACTCGGCGCAGCTGCTGGCCGAGTCGCAGACCATGGACAGCGCCGACCGGCGCATGGTCGAGATCATCAACAACCACTGCATCCGCCTCAACGAGATCATCGAGAACATCCTGCAGTTGTCGCGGCGCGAGCGCTCGCGGCCGGAAACGCTGGACCTGGCGCACTGGGCGCAGTCGTTCGTGGAGGAATACAAGCAGGGCAACGACATCGGCGCCGACTCGCTTCGCGCCGTGGCCGGCGCCGACGTGGAAGTGGCCGCCGTGGCCGACCCGCAGCAACTGCAGCAGGTGGTGTGGAACCTGGTGCAGAACGCGCTGCGCTACGGCCGCCTGCCCGGCCAGAGCGCGCGCGTGCTGGTGGTGGCGCGGCGCGGCGAGCACGGCGTGCCCATCCTGGAGGTGATCGACCGCGGCCCCGGCATCGCGCCCAAGGTCGCCGCGCAGATCTTCGAGCCGTTCTACACCACGCACGAATACGGCACCGGCCTGGGCCTGTACCTGGCACGGCAGATGAGCGACGCCAACCAGGCCTCGCTGGAATACGTGCGCGTGGCCGGCGGCGGCAGCTGTTTCCGCCTCACGCTCACGCCGCCGGCACGCAACCCGGCCGACATCGAGGCCGAGGAACACGCCGCCGCGCCGTGACGGGCCCGCCGCAAAACCGGCAAAACCCCGCGCCCGCGCCGCGGACGTCCAGCCGGCCAGGTTTCCTGCCGCGCACGCTCCTAGTACCCTGCACGGCATCTTTTGCCCGCCCATCAAGCCCATGACTGCACAGACCGTCCTGGTCATCGACGACGAACGCGACATCCGCGAGCTGCTCACCATCACGCTGGGCCGGATGGATCTGCAGGTCGACGCGGTGGGCACGGTCGCCGACGCCCGCCGCGCCCTGGCCGAGCGCAGCTACGACCTGTGCTTCACCGACATGCGCCTGCCCGACGGCAACGGCCAGGAGATCATCGAGCTGATCGCCGAGACCTGCCCGGACACGCCGGTGGCGATGATCACCGCCTACGGCAACGTGGACGCGGCGGTGAACGCGTTGAAGGCCGGTGCCTTCGATTTCGTCTCCAAGCCGGTGGACATCCAGATGCTGCGCGGCCTGGTGCGCACCGCGCTGCGCCTGGCCGAGGAAAAGCGCAACGGCGGCGGCGCCGCCAAAACCGCCGATTCCGGCTCGCGCCTGATCGGCGACTCGCCCGCCATGCAGCAGGTGCGCGCCACCATCGCCAAACTGGCGCGCAACCAGGCGCCGGTCTACATCGCCGGCGAATCGGGCGTGGGCAAGGAGCTGGTGGCGCGGCTGATCCATGAGCAAGGCCCGCGCGCGGCCGGCCCGTTCGTGCCGGTCAACTGCGGCGCGATTCCCTCCGAGCTGATGGAGAGCGAGTTCTTCGGCCACCGCAAGGGCAGCTTCACCGGCGCCGCGTCGGACAAGGAGGGCCTGTTCCAGGCGGCCCAGGGCGGCACGCTGTTCCTCGACGAGGTGGCCGAGCTGCCGCTGCACATGCAGGTGAAACTGCTGCGCGCCATCCAGGAAAAAGCCGTGCGCGCCATCGGCGGTCGCGACGAGATCCCGGTGGACGTGCGCATCCTGTCGGCCACCCACAAGAACCTGGCCCAGCTGGTGGAACAGGGCCAGTTTCGCCAGGACCTGTTCTATCGCATCAACGTGATCGAGCTGCGCGTGCCGCCGCTGCGCGAGCGCCGCAGCGACGTGCCGCAACTGGCCGCCTTCATCCTCAAGGCGCTGGCCGGCAAGAGCGGCGACAACGTGGGCGAGCTGTCCGCCGAGGCCCGCCAGGCGCTGGAGGCCTACGATTTCCCCGGCAACGTGCGCGAGCTGGAAAACATCCTGGAACGCGCCATGGCCATGTGCGACGGCGACCGCATCGACGCGGCCGACCTGATGCTGCCCCAGCGCACCACCCGCACGCGCGCCGACACGCCCGAGCCGGCGGCCCCCGCCGAAGCCCCCGCGCCCGTCGGTGCCGATGGCGGCCTGGACGACTACATCAGCAACCTCGAGCGCACCGCCATCATCAAGGCGCTGGAGGAATCGCGCTACAACAAGACCGCCGCCGCACGGAAACTGGGCATCACCTTCCGCGCGCTGCGCTACAAGCTGAAAAAGCTCGGCATCGACTGAAGCCTCGCCGAAGGCGCCCCGTCCCAGCCGCTTGCGCGTTCCGCTCCGCCCAAGCCCCCCCCTCCCAGCCTCCCCCTGCCAAGCAGGGGGAGGAGCGGAAGCGTCGTGCGTCTCTCCCCTGCCTGCCCAAGGGGAACTCCCTCCGCGGCGGGATCAGGTGTCCTGCGCTGCGCCCAAGGCACGGCGCAGGGTGCGCAGCAGGGTCTGGGTGACCACGGGCTTGTCCACCAGAAACAGGTTTTCCAGTGGCGGCAGTTCGGCCGGGTCCGGCGGTGCGTCGGGGCGGGCCAGCAGGATCACCGCGCCGCCGTAGCCGTGCTCGATCAGGGCGGCCAGCGTGCGCACGCCGGTGAACAGGTTCATGTCCGCGTCCAGCACCACCACGTTGGGCAGGCCGTAGGCCTCGATCCACTGCAGGGCGGCGGTGCCGCTCTGGCTGGCGTGGGCCTGGTAGCCGTAGGCGTCGAGTGTGTCCACCAGCAGCGACAGCTGGCCGGCCTCCTCCACCACGACCAGCACGCTCTCGGCGGCGCCGTCCAGGTCCTCCTCCTGCGCCTCGTCGAGGTCGGCGGCCAGCGCCTCCAGCGGCATGTAGAGGTCGAAGCGGGTGCCGCGGCCGGGCGCGCTGTCCACCCGCATCACGCCGCCGTGGCTGCCCACGATGCGCTTGCACGACAGCAGGCCCAGGCCGGTGCCGGCCTCCTTGGTGGTGAAGAACGGCTCGAACAGGTGCGCCAGCACGTCCGCCTCCATGCCCGAGCCGCTGTCGATCACGCTGATGCGCAGGTACGGGCCCTGGTGCGGCTGCTCGCCGTCGAGGAAGAAATCCGGCGACAGCTGCGTCTGCCCGGTCTCGATGCGCAGCGTGCCGCCGCCGGGCATGGCCTGGATGGCGTTGAGGCACAGGTTGAGCAGGCATTGCTGCAGCTCGGTGTGGTTGCCCTCGAACGACAGCTCCGGATCGTCGATGGCCAGTTCCATCGCCACCGAGCGCGGCACGCTGCCCTGCATCAGCAGGTCGAACGCGTTGAACAGGTCGCCCAGCCGCACCTTTTCGGCGCGGCGCGCGCCGCGCGCGAACGAGAGCATCGACTGCACCATGTCCAGTCCGCGCCGGCCGCAGTCGCGCACCAGCTTGCCCAGCCGCGCCAGGCGCGGATCGTCCTGGTAGTCCTGCAGGCTGTCGCCGGCCAGCAGCAGCGGCTGCAGCAGGTTGCGCAGGTCGTGGCTGAGGCCGCCGGCCAGCATGGCCAGGCTTTCGAAGCGTTGCGCGCGGATCAGCTCGCTCTCGGCGCGGCGGCTGGCGCGGCGCGCCTGCGCCTCGGTCAGTGCGCGGCGCACGGCGCTGGCCAGGCGCGCCGGGTTCTGCTTGAGGATGTAGTCGGTGGCGCCGTTGCGCAGCGCCTCGATCGCCGCCTCCTCGCCCAGCGTGGCGGAGACGAAGATGAAGGGCAGGTCCTCGTCGTGCCGGCGCAGCAGCTCCAGCGCGTGCTGCCCGGAAAACCCCGGCAGGCTGAGGTCGGACAGCACGATGTGCGGCTTGAACTCGTGCAACGCGGCGACGAAGCGCGCCTCGTCGTCGACCAGCAGCACCTCGCAGGCGATGCCGTCGTCGTCCAGCTCGCCGATGATCAGCTCGGCGTCGAGCGGGTTGTCCTCGACCTGCAGGACGCGCACGGTCGGCAGGGGATGGTGGGGCCGGTTTGGCATGGTTCCGTCCGGTGGGTGGCCGCTCAATCCTGCTCGGGGGCCTGGTTCAGCACGGCCCAGAACTGGCCCAGCGTGCGCACGGCGTCAAAGAACTGGTCCACGTCGACCGGCTTGATCACGTAGGCGTTGGCGCCCAGGTCCCAGCTGCGGGCCAGGTCGCTCTCCTCGCGCGAGGATGACAGGATCACCACCGGGATGCGCCGGAACCGCTCGTCGCCGCGCATTCGGGTGAGCACGTCCAGGCCGTTCATGCGCGGCATCTTGATGTCCAGCAGCACCACCGCCGGGTCGCCGCTCTCGCGCCCGGCCCAGGCGCCGCGCGCGTACAGGTAGTCGAGGCATTCCACGCCGTCCTCCACATGCACCACGGGGTTGGCCAGGTGCGCCTCGCCCAGGGCGTCCATCGCCATTTCGGCGTCGGCGGCGCTGTCTTCCACCAGCAGGATGGTACGCAGGTCTTTCTTGTTCATGCAGGGTCTCGCGAGGGTGAGCCGGCCAGGTCGGTGGCCGGCAGGGAAAAGTGGAAACGGGCGCCTTGCCCGGGCTCGGACTCGGCCCACACGCGCCCGCCGTGGCGCGCCACGATGCGGCGCACGTTGGCCAGGCCGATGCCGTTGCCGGGAAATTCGGAGGCGCGGTGCAGGCGCTGGAACACGCCGAACAGCTTGTCCGCGTACTGCATGTCGAAGCCGGCGCCGTTGTCGCTCACGGTGAACTCGTAGCCGCCGTTGCGACCCGCCGCCACGCCGACCTCGATGCGCGCCACGTCGCAGTGGCCGGTGTACTTGACCGCGTTGCCGAGCAGGTTTTGCCACACGGTGCGCAGCATGTTCTCGTCGCCGATCACCATGGGCAGCGGCTGCACCGTCCACACGATGCGCCGGTCCTGCTCGCCGGCCTCGACCAGCGCGCGTGCCTCGTCCACCAGCGACTGCATGTCCACCGCCTGCAGCCGCAACGCGCCGCGGCCCAGGCGCGAAAACACCAGCAGGTCGTCGATCAGTTGCGCCATGCGCTGTGCGGAGCTGTCGATCACCTCGATGTAGTGGCGGGCCTTGTCGTCCACGCGATCGCCCAGGTGATGCTCCAGCTTGCGCGCGAAGCCGGCAATGTGGCGCAGCGGCGCGCGCAGGTCGTGCGACACCGAGTAGCTGAACGCCTCCAGCTCGCGGTTGACGTCGGAGATCTGCTCCACCTTGCCCTCAAGCTGGCGGTTGAGCTCGTTGACCTGCTGCTCGGCCAGTGCGCGGGTGGTGACGTCGCTGACCGTCAGCAGCAGCGAGGGCGCGTCGGTGTCGAACGTCTGCAGGCGGCGGGCGTTGATCACCACGTGCCGGTCCATGCCGTCGACGGTGCGCTGGATGAGGTCGTAGTCCCACAGCTCGCGGTCGCGCGCCAGCACGTCCTTCAGCCGCTGCTGCAGCACGCTGTCGTGCCAGGCGCCCTCGCCGATCTGCGCCAGCGGCGTGGAGCCCTGGTTGGCCTCCATGCCGTACAGCTCGCCAAAGGCGTTGTTCACCAGCAGGCTGTTGAGGTCCTCGTCGAACAGCGCGATGGGCTCGCGCACGGCCTGGAAAATCAGCTGCGAGCGCAGCACCGCGCGGCCTTCGCGCGTCTCGGCCAGCCGGCGCCGGCCGATCTGCCGCTCGGACACCACCACGATGATCGCCAGCAGCAGGAACTGCGCCAGCGCGGTGATGGTGAGCAGCACGCGCGCGGTGGACGCCTCCTCCGTCGCGGCCACCTGGCGCGCGGCGAGCAGGTCGTTCTCGATCTTCGCGATGGCGTCGATCTGCGCGTTCATCTCGAACAGGTCGTCGCCGTCGCGCAGGGATTGGCGCGCGCCGGCGATGTCGCCCTGCTCCAGCCGCGCCTGCGCCTGCGCCAGCAGGGCAAGACGGCCGTTGACGGCGCTTTCCAGCGCGCCGACCAGCATCTGCTGGTCGGGGTTGTCGCGCGTCATGGCGCGCAGCTGCGGCAGCATCGCCTTCACCTCGCGCCCGGCCCGGCCGGCGCGTCGGCCCACCGCCTCGTTGGCGTCGCCGGCCAGCGCGCGGTAGCTGGCCGCCTCGCTGTCATGCACCGCGTAGGCGATCTTGTAGGTGAGCGCCTTGACCGCGTTGGAGTGGATCACCCACGAGGTGGCGCGCAGCGAGTCGCTCTGGCCCGACAACGTCACCATGTAGGGCAGCCCGACGATGATGATCATCGCCAGCAGCAGGCCGGCCGTACGCCAACGTACGATGCCGCCGATCTTCATGCGGTTGACGCCAAAGGCAGGGCCTCCGGGAGGCGGGACGTCTCCGCATTCTGGCACGCTTTTGCGGGCTGTCCAGCCACCGGGGCGTCTTCACATCTGTTTGATTGAACGTATAAAACGGCCGCGACGACGACGGCTGGCGCGCCGTGGCGCGGCCATCGCGGCGCAACGATGCGGCTATCATCACCGCTCGTCCCCGACCCGCCCGAGTCCTTCATGACCCCACCATTCGTGCGCGCCGTGATCGGCGGCGCCCTGTTGCTGGCCGCGCTGCAGGCGCCGGCCGCCGCCGACAGCCCGTCATCCTTCGACCCGCGCCAGGCGTTCGCGCCGTTCGACTACCCGCAGCCGGCCAACGCCTACCGCTCGGCCAGCGGCAAGCCCGGCCCGCTGTTCTGGCAGAACCGCGCCGACTACCGCATCGCCGCCACGCTGGACCCGGCCACGCGCCTGCTCAGCGGCAGCGAGACCATCACCTACACCAACCACAGCCCCGACGCGCTGGACGTGCTGTGGCTGCAGCTGGACCAGAACCGCTACCGCACCGACGCGCGCGGTGCATTCACCGGCAACCGCTTTCCGCGCGAATTCACCGACGGCTACCGCATCGCCTCAGTCGAGGTGGAGGATGCCGCCGGCCACCGCCAGCCGGCCGGCTGGACCGTGTCGGACACGCGCATGCAGGTGCGCCTGCCCGCCGCGCTGAAGGCCGGCGACGGCCAGCTCAAGCTGCACATCCGCTGGAGCTTCACCGTGCCCGGCGAGTTCGGCGGACGCATGGACGTCAACCCCAGCAAGAACGGCGAGATCTTCGAGATCGCGCAGTGGTACCCGCGCATGGCCGTGTACGACGACCTGCGCGGCTGGGACACCGCGCCCTACCTCAACAGCGAGTTCTACCTGGAATACGGCGATTTCGACTACGCCGTGACCGTGCCGTGGGACATGATCGTGGCCGGCTCCGGCGAGCTGCTCAACCCCGACGAGGTGCTCACCGCCACCCAGCGCCAGCGCCTGGACCGGGCCCGCCGCAGCGACGCCACGGTGATGATCCGCACGGCCGACGAAGTCACCCAGCCGTCCAGCCGCCCCAAACACGACGGCACGCTGACCTGGCATTTCCGCATGCGCAACACGCGCGACGTGGCCTTTGGCGCCTCGCGCGCCTACATGTGGGACGCGGCGCGCATCAACCTGCCCGAGGGCAAGCAGGCGCTGGCAATGTCGGTCTACCCGGTGGAAAGCGCCGGCAACGACGCCTGGGGCCGCGCCACCGAATACCTCAAGGCCTCCACCGAGCACTTCTCGGCGCAGTGGTATCCCTACCCCTGGCCGGTGGCGATCAACGAGGCCGGCACCGCCGGCGGCATGGAGTACCCCGGCATCACGTTCGACGCCAAGGACGTCAAGGGCAGCGTGCTGCACATGCTGATCGCGCACGAGATCGGCCACACCTGGTTTCCCATGATCGTGGGCAGCAACGAGCGCCGCGACGCGTGGATGGACGAGGGCCTCAACACCTTCATCGACGTGTACGAGGACGACGCCTTCAACCACGGCGAATACGCCCCCAAGCGCGACGGCGAATACGCCCCCGGCGGCGGCAACCCGGCCGACGAGATCGCCAAGGTGATGCTGGACGCCGACGTGCCGCCGCTGCTGCTCGGCGCCGACATGGTGCCGGAGAAGTACCGCCACCCGATCACCTACTTCAAGGCCGCGTTCGGCCTGGTATTGCTGCGCGAGCAGATCATCGGGCCGGAGCGGTTCGACCCGGCATTTCGCCGCTACATCGCCACCTGGGCGTACAAGCATCCCAGCCCGTCGGATTTCTTCCGCTTCATGGAAAGCGACACCGGCGAGGACCTGGGCTGGTTCTGGCGCGGCTGGTTCCAGCACAACTGGACGCTGGACCTGGCCGTGCAAAAAGTGGCCTACACCGACGGCGACTACCGCAAGGGCGCCGACGTGACCGTGGCCAACCTGGGCAAGCTGGTGCTGCCGGCCACGCTGGACATCACCTACGACGACGGCAGCACGAAGCAGGTGCGCGTGCCCTGGGAAACCTGGCAGCAGCACCGCCAGTACGTGGTGCACGTGGACGGCACGCGCAAGCTCGCCTCCGCCACCCTCGACGCCGCGCACGCGCTGCCCGACGTGCAGCGCGCCAACAACACGGTGACGATGCCGTAGGCGGCGGGGCCGTGCGTTAGCGAAAGATCAAAAGCGAAACCCCTCCCCAGCCCTCCCCTGCGACCGAAGGAAGTCCCTTTGGGACAAGCAGAGGAGGGGGCAAAGCCTCGTGGCTCCTCCTCCTGCCTGGCAGGGGGAGGCTGGGAGGGGGTGGCTGGGGCTGGCGGGAAAGACCGGGCGAGGACGCCGCCTCAGCGGTGCGTCACCTCGATACGCGCCGCATGCGCCTGGTCGGCCAGGGTGAAGCGCACCGTCCGCGCCGCGCCATCGACCACGCCGTCCACGCGACGCCCATCGACCATCGCCTGCCCCGCGCCATCCCAGCCGTGGATGGTCAGCGCCAGTTGCGTCCACCACGGCGTGAAACGGCCTTCGCGGGCGGCGAAATCCACCTGCACGCCATCGGCGGTGACGGTGCAGCGGATCGTCTGGCGCAGGTAGCCCTGCTTGCGGTAGGCCATGCTGTGGCCGTCGTCCGCGTACAGCTGGCCGTGGCAGTCCTCGCCGGGGTAGATGTCCAGCTGCAACGGGCCGTCGGGCGTGCTTGCGGTGCTTTGCACCAGCTGCTGGCGCGGCAGGATGGCGCCGGCGCGCACGAACACCGGCAGCGTATCGAGCTGCGGCGTTTCCTTCACCACGATGCTCGCCGCCTGTTTCACCGCCGTGGCCTGCGAGGCCGACTGCACCGGCTGGCGGGCGCCGTCCACCGCCGCACCGTCCACCGGCAGGCCGCTCCAGTAGTCGTACCAGCCGCCCGCCGGCAGGCAGACGTCATACGCCTGCGGCGACTCGGGGTTGGGCGGCGGCGCCACCAGCAGCTGGCGGCCCACGGTGAATGCCATCGACTGGTCGCAGGCCGCGTCGATCGCCTGCGGATAGTCGTAGAAGACCGGCCGCATGATCGGATCGCCGTGGCGCGTGTTGTCGTCGGCCAGCGCGTAGAGATACGGCAGCAGGCGATAGCGCTCGGCCACGAAACGACGACGGATGGCCAGGTGCTCGGGCCCGTCCACCCACGGCTCGGCGCGCGGCGTGCCCTTGGCCGCGTGGTCGCGGAACACCGGCGTGAATGCCGCAATCTCGAACCAGCGCGTCAGCAGGTCGGCGCTGGGCCCGCCGGCAAACCCGCCCACGTCGGCCGCGCCGTAGGAGAAGCCCGACAGGCCGAGGTTGATCAGCTGGTGCACCGACAGCTTCAGCTGATCCCAGGTGGAGCTGTTGTCGCCGGTCCAGGTGACTGCGTAGCGCTGGCCGCCGGCATAGCTGGCGCGCGTCATCACGAACGGCCGCTCATCCGGCCGCAGCTTGCGCAGGCCGTCGTACGTGGCGCGCGTGTTTTGCATGCCGTAGACGTTGTGGATCTCCGCGTGGCTGGCCTGGCGGTTGGCGAAGTCGTCGCTGGCGATGCGGTGCACGGTGTCCAGCGGCATGGTCTTGGTGGGCGTGCCGAACACGGCCGGCTCGTTCATGTCGTTCCAGAAGCCCGCGATGCCGTCGTCCACGAAGGCGCGGTACAGCCCGCCCCACCAGCCGCGCACGCGCGCCTCGGTAAAGTCGGGAAACACCGACGGCCCGGGCCACACCGGCGCCACGTACACGGAGCCGTCGGGGTTGTGCACGAACGCATCAGCGGCGCTGCCGCTGTCGTACGGCGCGTAGCCCTCGCCCGGCGCCTTCGCCACGTGCAGGTCGGCGATCACCACCAGCTTCATGCCCTCGCGATCCAGCGCGCGCACCACGCCGGCCATGTCGGGAAACGCCTGCGTGTTGACGGTGAACGGGCGGTTGCGATCCTGGAAATCGATGTCCAGCCACATCACGTCGGCGGGAAAGTGCTCCGCGCGCAAGCGCCCGGCCACCTGGGTCAGCTCGTCGGCCGTCATGTAGCTGTAGCGCGACTGCTGGTAGCCGAACGCCCACACCGGCGGCAGCGGCGCCTTGCCGGTGAGGTCGGTATAGCGGCGCACCACCTCGGCGGTGGTGGGGCCGGCGATCAGGTAGTAGTCGATCGGCCCGTCCGGCGCGCCGAAGGCCAGCGTGTCGGCGTCGCGGTGGCCGAAGTCGAACCAGCTGCGCCAGGTGTTGTCGAGCAGGATGCCGTAGCTGCCGCCGGCCCCGCCCACGCCGATGAAAAACGGAATGGCCTTGTAGATCGGGTCGGTGGCGCTGCTGAAACCGTAGGCGTCGGTGGCCCAGTCCACATAGCTTTGCCCGCGCCGGTCCAGCGAGCCGCCGGTCTTGTCGCCCAGGCCAAAGATGTGCTCGGCCTGCGGCAATTGCTTGCGCAGCGTGAAGCCGCGGCCGTCGAACGCCACCGGCGCGGCCGCATCGGCCGAGATCACCTCGCCGGCGGGGTTCTCCACCACCAGCCGCAGCGAGGACGGATCGACGCGCACACGCAAGGCCGCTGTGGAAAAGCCGTCGGCGCGATCCTCCACCGCCACGCTGGCATGACGCACCGCCGCCGGCACCGCCCAGCTGGCGTCCTCGGGAAACACGCCGTCGCGCGCAATGCGCACGCGCACGATGTGGTCGGTCAGCGCTGTCACGCGCATCGACACCGCGCCGTCGCGCACCGCCATGCCGTCGCGATGATGCTCGATGCGCGGACTCGCCCCGGCGGCCGCCAGGCTGGTGCCCGCCGCCAGCAGCAGTGCGAGAGTGGCAACGACGCGGAGAGCGCGAATGTTTCTGGTCACGTTAGGTATCCCCCTCCATGGCCGGCCATGGATGACATGTGGCGTGGCCGCGAGTGCGCCGGACATCGGCACGGGCGACGGATCAGGCGGCCATCGAAGGGGGAGTCTCGCACGGCAAACCGGCCACATCGCCGCCGACGGCGCCGCGCATCGCATGAATACGTATGCAGCGCACCCTTGCGCCACGGCACGCCGCGAAACGAAAAAAAGCCGGCGCATGCGCCGGCTTTTTCTCACCTCTTCTAGATAGGTGTTGTCTAGAACGGAATCTCGTCATCCGCAAAACCGTTGTCGACCGGCGGCGCCGAGCGCGACGGGGCCGGGGCGTCGTTGCCGCGCGAGGGGCCGCCGTAGTTGCCGCCGCCACCGTAGTTGCCGCCACCCTGGCGCGATCCGCCACCCTGCGCACGCTGGCCGCCACCGCCGCCCTCGTTGCCACCCAGCATCTGCATCTCGTTGGCGATGATGTCGGTGCTGTAGCGCTCCACGCCGTCCTTGCCGGTGTACTTGTCGGTGCGCAGCGAGCCTTCGATATAGACCTGGCGGCCCTTTTTCAGGTAGTCGCCGGCGATCTCGGCCAGGCGGCCGAACATCTTCACGCGGTGCCACTCGGTCTTTTCGACCTTTTCGCCGCTCTGCTTGTCGGTCCAGCTTTCCGAGGTGGCCACGCTGAACGTGGTGACCGCGGTGCCGCCGCCGGTGTGACGCATCTCCGGGTCCGCGCCCAGGTTGCCGACCAGGATGACTTTATTCACGCCACGTGCCATGGGAATGTCCTCGTTGAGCCGGCCGTCGATGGAGTAGGGAGTACGGCCGGTATGGGTGTTGGGCCGGCCATGATAACCGTGGCGCGGACGCTGTACAGGTGCCGACGGCCCGATCCGGCGTCAGCCCCGTCCGAGGCGCCGCTACAGGGTTTGGCCCGCCGGGCCGATCCGCCGCGCGCCGGCCACCACCAGCGGCAGCCACAGCAGGGTCAGCGCCGCCGCGCAGACGAAAACGCCATCCGGCCCCAGCCGCCCCAGCGCGATGCCGCCCAAGGTGCCGCCCACGAACGCGCCGATGAACTGGCTGGTGGAATACGCGCCCATCGCCGCACCGCGCAGGTGCGCCGGCGCCAGCCGCGACACCAGGCTGGGCAGCGCCGCCTCCAGCAGGTTGAACGCGGAAAAAAACACCGTGGCGGCCACGCCGAAGGCCACCAGATGGCTGCCCGACAGCGCAAAACCCACCAGCGCCAGGCCGATCGCCACCACGCAGGCCATCACCACTTTGAGGCTTTGCGCGATGTCGCGCATGCGCCGCACGCTGGCGCCCATCACCAGCGCGGCCACCGCCATCACCGGCAGGTACAGCTCCCAGTGGCGGTTCACCGGCAGGTCCAGCGTGTGCGCCAGCAGCAGCGGCAGCCCCACGAAGCTGGCGGTCAGCAACGCATGCAGGAAAAACACCGAGCCGTTGAGCACCAGCATGCGGCTGTCGCGCAGCATCGCCAGCACGTGGCCGAGGCGGGCGGCGGCCGGCGCCTGCGCCCGCGCGGGGGTGGGCACGATCAGCCACAGCAGCGCCAGCGACAGCAGCGCCAGCGCCGAGGTGGCCGCAAACAGGCCCGGCAACCCGTCGATGGCCTCCAGTGGCGGCCCCAGGATCAACGCCAGCAGAAACGCCAGCCCGATCGACACGCCGATGATGCCCATCACCTTGCCGCGGTTTTCCTCCACCGTGAGGTCGGCGGCCAGCGCGATGCCGGCGCCCGCCACCGCGCCCATGCCCTGGATCGCGCGGCCCACGGCAATGCCGGCCAGCGTGTGCGACAGCGCCGCCACCACGCCGCCCAGCGCAAACAACAGCAAGCCCAGCGTGATCGCCGGCTTGCGCCCGATGCGGTCGGACAACAGGCCCAGCGGAATCTGCAGCAGCACCTGGCCCAGGCCGTACACACCCAGCGCCAGGCCGATCATGAAACCGGTGGCGCCCGGCATCGACTTCGCGTACAGCGAAAACACCGGCATGATCAGGAACAGGCCGAACAGGCGCAGGCTGATCACGCAGGCCAGCGTGATGGCGCTGCGACGTTCCAGGGGGGAGAGTTTGCTCACCGGCAGACCGGTCCTGAGGAATGGCACGGGCCGGCATTATAGGGTGGCGACCCAAGGCGGGGTTTGTGGCGACATGTCGCGGCCGCCACGCGGTTCACGCCATGCCGGGGGGCGGGCGGCCCTATAATCGCCACGCTGACTTTCCCCGACTTTCTCCATGAACTTGATCCCAGCCGACGCCCGCCGCCCCGCCGACTTCGCCCAGGTGCGCGCCCTTGCCGCCACCGACATGCAGCGGGTGGACGCGCTGATCCGCCAGCGCCTGTCCTCCGACGTGGTGCTGATCAACCAGATCGCCGACCACATCATCGCCAGCGGCGGCAAGCGCCTGCGCCCGATGCTGCACACGCTGGCCGCCGGCGCGGCCGGCTACGACGGCGAGCAGCACATCAAGCTGGCGGCGGTGATCGAGTTCATCCACACCTCCACCTTGCTGCACGACGACGTGGTGGACGAGTCGGACCTGCGCCGCGGCCGCAAGACCGCCAATGCACTGTGGGGCAACGCGGCCAGTGTGCTGGTGGGCGACTTTCTGTATTCGCGCTCGTTCCAGCTGATGGTGGAGCTGGACGACATGCGCATCATGCGCATCCTGGCCGACACCACCAACACCATCGCCGAGGGCGAGGTGCTGCAACTGCTCAACATCGGCAACGCCGACGTCAGCGAGGCGGCCTACCTGGCGGTGATCGAGCGCAAGACGGCGGTGCTGTTTGCCGCCGCCACCGAGCTGGGCGGCATCCTCGGCGGCCTGCCCGACGCCCAGGTGGCGGCGCTGCGCCGCTACGGCATGGAGCTGGGCTATGCGTTCCAGATCGCCGACGACCTGCTCGACTACGTTTCCAGCGCCGAGGCGCTGGGCAAGAACATCGGCGACGACCTGGCCGAAGGCAAGCCCACGCTGCCGGTGATCTACGCGCTGGAAAAGGCCGACCCGGCGCAGGCGAAGTCGCTGCGCCACGCGATCGAGCACGGCGACCTCGACTCGCTGGACGGCATCGTGCAGGCCATCCGCGCCAGCGGCGCACTGGAGCGCACCCGCGAGTGCGCGCTGACCCACGCACAGGCCGCCCGCGACGCCCTGGCCGCCCTGCCCGCCTCCGACTACCGCGACGCGCTGTCCACGCTGGCCGACTACGCGGTGCAGCGCACGTCCTGATCACGCCCGGCCGGGGCGTTGCTTTTATCCCGGCGCAAAAGCATCGCGGCTGAAGCCGCTCCCACTGGTGGGCGGTGGTGATTTTGCAGGAGCGCACCTTGTGCGCGATGCTTTTCGCCACGCCCATCGCGCACAAGGCGCGCTCCTACAGAGCCTTCGGCAGTTGCGATGCTTTTCGGGGGAACCCAAGAGCATCGCGGCTGAAGCCGCTCCTGCAAAAACCGCTCCGCACAGGCCGGTTACGGCGTGCCGGCGAAGCTCTCGTCAAGCCAGTCGTGCATCAGCCGGTAGCTGCGTTTGGCGATGGGCTCGTCGTAGCGGCAGCCGGGTGCGTTCTCGCCCACCTCGGTGAAGCAGTGCACGGCGTGGCCGATCACCACGAACTGCCAGTCGGCCGGGCTGCGCCGCATCTCGGCCATGAACGCGTCGGCGTCGGGCATGGTGCCCTCGTCGTCCGCGCCGTTCAGCACCAGCACGCGCGCCTTCACCTGTTTTGCCAGCGCGGGATCGTCGGTGGCCAGGCCGCCGTGGAACGACACCACCGCCGCCACGTCGGCGCCGCTGCGGGCCAGGTCCAGCACCGCCGAGCCGCCAAAGCAGAAACCGATCGCGCCCAGCCGGGTCACGTCCAGCGGCGCGTCCGGCGCCTGCGCCTTCAACGCGTCCAGCGCCCGGTTGATGCGCTTGCGCATCAACGCGCGGTCGCCGTACAGCGGCTTCACCGCCGCCTGCGCCTGCGCGTTGCTGGACGGGCGCACGCTGGCGCCGTACATGTCGGTCAGCAGGATCACATACGCGTCGCCGGCGATGGCCTCGGCCTTCTGGATGGCCGCGTCGTTGACGCCGTACCAGTTGGGCACCATCACCAGGCCCGGGCGTTTCGTGCTGCCGGCGTCGTCGTAGACCAGCACGCTGTGGAAGCGCGTGCCGTCCTGGGTCCATTCGACCGGCCGGTGCACCATCTTTGCCTGCGCCACGAAACTCGCGCACGAGAGCAGCAACAAACTGCACAGTCGGGTGATTCGCATGATCGATCCTCGTTGGGGGGATGGATTCCCTCCCCGCTTGCGGGGAGGGGGCAAGACGGTCAGCGCCCGGCGGCGTGGGCGGACAGCAGGCGTTTGACGGGGCCAAGGCGATCGAGCAGGCGGATGCCGGCGCCGCGCGCCGCCACCAGCGGCGATGACTGCCAGGCGTAGATCCGCGCCAGCGCGTCAAAGCCCAGCGCATCGAGCGTGTCCTCGCTGCGGCGACGGCGGGCGTAGCGGCGCAGCACGTGGGTGGCGCCGATGTCGCGGCCGGCTGCACGCGCGGCCACCAGCGTGTCGCGCAGTTCCGCCACGTCGCGCAGGCCCAGGTTCACGCCCTGCCCGGCCAGCGGATGTACCGCGTGCGCCGCGTCGCCCAGCAGCACGAAACGCTCGGCCTGGTAGCGCTCGGCCAGTTGCAGCCGCAGCGCGAACGCGGCGCGCGGCGTGCTGCCGTGCACCGGGCCCAGCCGGAAATCGCTGGCCACGCCCAGCGCCTCGCAGAACGCGGCCTCGTCCAGCGCCAGCACCTCGTGCGCGCGCGCCTCGGGCAGCGACCACACCACCGAGCTGCGGCCGTCGGCCAGCGGCAGCAGCGCCAGCGGGCCGTCGGGCAGAAAGCGCTGCCAGGCGGTGTGCTCGTGCGGCCGCTCGGTGCGCACGTGCGCCACCACGGCGCGTTGCGCGTAGTCATGGCCACGGGTGGCGATGCCGGCCATCGCACGCAGCGGCGAGGCGCTGCCGTCGGCGGCCACCAGCAGCGCGGCCGACAGCGTCTCGCCGCCTTGCAGCCGCAGTTGCACGTGATCCTCGCGCGCCTCGAAACCCTCGACGGCAGCCGGACAAACCCGCCGCACCCCGGCACGCGCCAGCGCCTGCCACAGCATCCACTGCACCAGGTTGTTCTCGACGATATGGCCCAGCGCCTGCCGGCCCTCGCGGGCCGCATCGAAATCGATCGCCGCGCCGCTGGCCGCATCCCACACGTGCATGCGCGCATAGGCGCAGGAGCGCGCCTCGCGAATGGACGTCCAGACGTCCATCTCGTGCAACAGGCCGATGGACGACGGCGCCAGCCCGACCACGCGCAGGTCCACCTCGTCGCCGGCCTGCCAGGGCGCGGGCTCGCGCGCCTCCAGCAGCACCGTATCCAGGCCCGCGCGCGCCAGCGCCAGCGCGGCAGCCGCGCCCACCATGCCGCCACCGACCACGGCCACGTCGGGCATCGCGGCGCGACGGCGGGGAACCTCGCGCGACAGGCGGCTCATGGCAACGGCTCCAGTACGGCCGCCGGCGGCTCGCCGCGAAACCCCATGCCGCGCCGCGCCAGCGCATGCCGCAACGGCGACAGGCGATCGCAGGCCAGCAATGCGGCCGAGCGCAACGGCGCCAGCAAGGGCTGCGGCAGGCAGGCCAGCCGCACCAGCCCGTGGCTCATCGCCATGGTGCCGGCGCGGTCCGGCGCGCGCCGCGCCGCGTAGCGCTGCAGCAGCGCATCGGCGCCCGGATCGTCAGCGGCGGCCACCAGCTCGGACAGCGTCAGCGCGTCGCGCAGACCCAGGTTGAAACCCTGCGCGCCGATCGGGTGGATGGTCTGCGCCGCGTTGCCCACCAGCACCGCACGCGGCCCCACCAGGCGCCGCGCCGCGATGCGCTGGATGGCGTAGGGCTGGCGTCGGCCCGGCCGCGCCAGCCGGCCCAGCCGCCAGCCGAAGCGCTGCTGTGCCAGTGCGACGTAGCTGTCGTCGTCCATCGCGGCGACGGCTTCGGCCTGCGCCGCCGGCACGGTGAGCACCAGCCCGCAGCGCCGCTGCGCCAGCGGCAGCAAGGCCACCGGGCCGTCGTCGGCAAAGCGCTCGAAGGCGCGGCCGCCGTGCTCGCGCTCGGGTGTCACGGTGCACACGAACAAGGTCTGCCGGTAGTCGTGGCGGTCGGCCTCGATGCCCAGCTGCGTGCGCACGAAGGAGTCGCTGCCATCGGCGCCCACCACCAGCGCGGCATCCAGTTGGCGCTCGCCCTCGGCGGTGAGGATGCGGGCGCGCCAGCCATCGCCCTGCTGCTGCAGCGCCTGCAAGGTGGCCGGCGCCAGCCGCACCAGGCGCGTGCATTGATCCAGCCGGCGCGCCAGCGCCGCGCCCAGCTCGCGCGCAGGCAAGGTCCAGCCCAGCGCGTCCACGCCATGACGGGCCGCATCAAGACGCACGCTGCCGAACTCGCCGGCGCGACTGACGTGGATGTGCCGGATCGGCGTGGCCTGCGCGGCGGCATGCGGCCACACGCCGATGGCGTCCAGGCCGTTGACGGTGGCGCGCGCCAGCGCCAGGTTGCGCTCGTCGTAGCTGGGCGCCTGCGCGGCGCGCGGCGCGGCGGTTTCCACCAGCGTGGCGGCGACACCGGCCGCGTCCAGCGCGATCGCCAGGCTGGCGCCGACCAGGCCGCCGCCCACGATCAGCACGCCGGCATGCGTCGGGGTCGCAAGAGAGGGCGATGCGTTCATCCGCCGATGATACCCGCGCCCTCGCCCCGGCCACATTGGGCTAAACTTGGCGTCTGTCCAATCCGCTGCACGGAGCATCGCATGCCCAAGACCCTCGCCCAGCGCCTCGGCATCATCGTGGCCCTCGCCCTGGTGATGGCGGCCACGCGCATGCATCACTCGATCCTGCACCACTTTGACGCGCTGCCGGATGCGTCGTGGGGCATCTTCTTCCTGGCCGGGTTCTGGCTGCGCGGCGCGTGGCGCTGGGCCTTCCCGCTGCTGATGGCCGAGGCCGTGCTGGTGGACTATCTCGTCATTTCCGGGCAGGGCCTGGATTTCTGGAGCCACTACTGCGTATCGGCCGCGTACTGGTTCCTGGTGCCCGCCTACGCCAGCCTGTGGCTGGGCGGCAGCGTGCTGGCGCGCTATCAGACGGGGCTGAACCTGCAAACGCTGGGCCTGGCCGCGGCAACCTTCCTGGCGAGCTGGGCGGTCTGCTACGTGCTGTCCAACGGCAGCTACTACTGGCTGAGCGACACGGTGCCGCTGCCGCGTTCCATGGCGGCATGGTCGTCCAACATGGGCGACTGGTACCTGCCGTTCCTGCAGACCACCGCGCTGTACGTGGGCGTGGGCGCCGTGCTGCACGTGTTGGGCATCCAGCTGGCGCGCGTGCTGACGCCGGCTGGCCACGCGCGCTGACGCCATGGGCAACCGGCTGTCGCGCATCTACACCCGCACCGGCGACGACGGCAGCACGGGGCTGGGCGACGGCTCGCGCACCGGCAAGGACTCCGCCCGGGTTACCGCCTACGGCACCGTGGACGAGCTCAACAGCACCATCGGCATGGTGCTGGCCGCCGACGGCGTGGGCGACGACGTGCGCGAGGTGCTGGTGCAGGTGCAGCACGACCTGTTCGACCTGGGCGGGGAGCTGTGCATCCCCGGCATGGCCATGGTCGAGGACGCGGACGTGGCGCGGCTGGAGTCGGTGCTCGACGCCCTCAACGAACCGCTGCCGCCACTGAAGGAGTTCATCCTGCCCGGCGGCGGCATGGCCGCGGCCTGCGGCCACCTGGCGCGCACCGTGTGCCGCCGCGCCGAGCGCGAGGTGGTGGCGCTGTCGCGGCAGGAAACCATCCGGCCGCAGCCGCAGCGCTACCTGAATCGGCTGTCGGACCTGCTGTTCGTGATCTGCCGCGTGCTGGCGCGTTCCAGCGGGCATGGCGAAGTGCTGTGGCAACACGAGCGCCGGCGCAAACCCCAGGGCGCCGCGGACTAATCCGCCACATGCTGCGGCTGTACACCCACGCCGATTGCCTGCATCACACGGCGGGCCCGGGCCACGCCGAGCGCCCGGCGCGCCTGCATGCCGTGCTGCAGGCGCTGGACCACGACCGCTTCGCCGCGCTCGACCGGGTGGAGGCGCCCCGCGCCAGCCGCGAGCAACTGCTGCGCGTGCACGAGGCGGAGCACGTCGAACGCATCCTCGCCCATGCCACCGATGCCAACCTGCACGCGCTCGACGAGGACACCTGGATGGGGCCCGGCTCGGCCGAGGCCGCCCTGCGCGCCGCCGGCGCGGTGGCCGCCGCCGTGGATGCGGTGATGCAAGGCCGCTGCGAGGCCGCGTTTTGCGCGGTACGGCCGCCGGGCCACCACGCCACCGCCAGCCAGGCCATGGGCTTTTGCCTGTTCAACAACGTGGCGGTGGGCGCGGCACAGGCGCTGGCGGTGCATGGCCTCAAGCGCGTGGCGATCGCGGATTTCGACGTGCACCATGGCAACGGCACCCAGGCCATCGTCGAGCGCGAGCCGCGCGTGCTGTTCCTGTCCAGCCACCAGTCACCGCTGTACCCGGCCACCGGCGGCGAGGACGAAACCGGCGTGGGCAACATCGTCAACGGCGTGCTGTCGCCCGGCGACGGCTCGGACGCGTTCCGCGAGGTGTGGACGCACCGCCTGCTGCCGCGACTGCACGCGTTCAAGCCGCAGTTGATCCTGGTATCGGCCGGCTTCGACGCGCACCGCGACGACCCGCTGGCCGACCTGCGACTGGGCCAGGAGGACTACGCCTGGATCACCCAGCACCTGCGCGAGCTGGCACGGCGGCACGCGGGCGGGCGGCTGGTCTCCACGCTGGAGGGCGGCTACGACCTCACCGCCCTGGCCGCCAGCGTCGGCGCCCACGTCGAGGCACTGATGGGGTAGCACGCCAGCGCGCCACCGGCTCCCGCCACGTTGCCGTTGCTGAATCCGCCCTCGGCAGTCGACGGCCCGTGCCTGCCGCCCGGGGGGTCTTTCTGCTAGCTTAACGGGCCTTCAAAGCCGGCAGAATCCCATTGTGACGCGCACGCTCCCTCCACGACGCCTGCTGGCGGTCGCCGCCGCCCTCGCGCTGGCAAGCCTCCCGGCCGGCGCGCAAGACGTAGCCCCGCGCCACACGTCCGACAACGACACCACCGAAAGCTGCCCGCTGGGCACGTTCCGCTGCGCGCCGCGTCCGCCCGACTACGGCATGTGCCGGCCCAATGCGATGCTGGATTTCTACGACCCCACGCTGGGCCACGACCCCGCCTTGCGCGACACCAGCCCCACCCGCGTGTGGGCCGAGCAGGTGGACAGTTCCAACCAGACGGTCTACCACCTGTCCGGCAACGTGAAGCTCACCCGCGCCGACCAGCAACTGCAGGCCGACAGCCTCGACTACAACGACGCCAGCACCGACTACGACGCCCACGGCAACGTGCGCTACCAGCAGGCCGGCCAACTGTTGTCGGCCAGCCACATGCGCGGCAACACCGAGGCCAGCCACGGCATTGCCGACGACGTGCGCTACCAGATGCTGGACACGCGCGGCAACGGCGTGGCCACGCAGGGCCAGATGCTGGACGCCCAGCGCACGCGCTACGACGGCGCCACCTATTCCACCTGCGACGTGGGCCACCACGTGTGGGAGTTCCGCGCCAAATCGATCACCGTGGACCAGGCCAGCGGCGTGGGCGTGGCGCGCAACGCCACCATGCGGCTGGGCAAGGTGCCGTTCCTGTACCTGCCCTACCTGTCGTTTCCGGTGAACGACGAGCGCAAGAGCGGCTTCCTGTACCCGGTGCTTGGCAAGAGCAGCCGCGGCGGCTTCGAGGTGAGCACGCCGTACTACCTCAACCTGGCGCCCAACTACGACGCCACGTTCGATCCGCGCATCTACACCGGGCGCGGCGCGATGCTGGGCGGCGAGTTCCGCTACCTGTTTGCGCGCACGGCCGGCCAGATCAACCTGCAGTACGTGCCCAACGACCACGGCGAAAGCGTGGGCCTGGAGGACACCAAGGACACCCGGCGCTACCTGCTGAATTTCCGCAATACCACCAAGCTCTGGGGGCGCTGGCGGCTGGTCAGCTCCATCAACCGCGCCTCGGACAGCGGCTACTACTACGACTACGACAACAACCTGGCCACCACCAATACCGTGGTGCGCAGGCTCACCTCCAACGTGGCCGTGCGCGGCGCGGGCCAGTGGTGGAACGCGGCCGTGGGCGCCACCGTCTACCAGAACGTCAACCCGTTCGTGACCGACGCCTCGCTGCAATACCGCCAGCTGCCGTACGCACAGTTCTCGATGGACGTGCCGCTGACCTCGTGGCTGGAGTTCGGCATGGACGACAGCGCCGTGGCGTTCCGCAAGCCCGGCTACATCGAGGGCCAGCGCGAGGACATCTACCCGTACCTGGCCGCGTACTTCGGCACGCCGGCCTGGTTCGTGCGCCCGCGGCTGGGCTACCGCTTCACCGCCTACCAGCTGGCCGGCGATTACCAGGACTACGGCGGCTCCCGCGGCGCCAGGCTGGGCCGGGGCGGCACGTCGCCGTTCACCGACCAGTCGCCCACCCGCGCGCTGCCGGTGGTGAGCATCGACAGCGGCCTGGTGTTCGACCGCAGCACCACGCTGTTCGGCACCGGCTACACGCAGACGCTGGAGCCACGCCTGTACTACCTGTACGTGCCCTACCGCGACCAGAGCAACCTGCCGCTGTTCGACACGCGGGTGATGTCGTTCGACTACTGGCAACTGTTCTCGCCCAACCAGTTCTCCGGCGCCGACCGCCAGATGGACGCCAACAACCTCACCGCCGCCCTGACCAGCCGCCTGCTGGACGAGAACGGCGTGGAGCGGATGTCGGTGAGCCTGGGCCAGATCCACTACTTCTCGCCGCAGCGCGTGATCGGCAACGACTGGGTGCACTCGGCCTACGTGGCCCAGCTTGGCCTGCAGTTCAACGACCGCTGGCGCCTCAACAGCTCCTACCAGTGGAATCCCAACACGCGACTGACCGAGATGGGCGCACTGGAGCTGCAGCGGCGCGTGGGCGAGGACGGCATCCTCAACGTCTCCTACCACTACCGCCGCAACCGGCTGGAACAATACGCCGTCTCCGGGGTCTACCCGGTTTCCGACCGCTGGCGACTGGTGGGCGCGGTGGCCTGGTCGGTACCCGACGGCCACTCGGTGGAAGCCATGGCCGGCGTGCAATACGACAGCTGCTGCGTGTCGCTGCAGCTGGTGGAGCGCAACTACGTGAAGCAGAGCGGCTACGGCGCCAGCGCCAGCCGCGCCGACCAGCGCGACAACGCCATCATGTTCGAGATTGTTTTCAAGGGCCTGGGCTCCACCGGCCGCCAGATCGACTCGCTGTTGCAGCGTGATATTCTCGGCTATCAATAATTCGCATTCACCCTGGCTTTCCCTACGATGAAGCAACTCCTCGCCCCCCTGCTGCTCGCCATGGCGATCGCCCTTCCGGCGCACGCCCAACTGCTGGCGTCCGCGGCATCGCCCAGCCAGCCGCTGGACCGCATCGTCGCGGTGGTGGACGAGGAGGTGATCCTGCAAAGCGAGCTGGACCAGGCCATGGCCTCGGTGCAGCAGCAGTACGCCGGCCAGCCCGGCCAGTTGCCGCCCAAGGCGGTGCTGGAGCGGCAGGTGCTCAACCGCCTGGTGCTGATGAAACTGCAGGTGCAGAAGGCGCTGGAACAAGGCATCCGCGTCTCCGACCAGGACATCGACCAGGCCGTCGCCTCGGTGGCCGCGCAAAACCGGCTCACGCCCGACCAGTTGCGCATGGAAGTGATCCGCAGCGGCACCAGCTACAACGCGTTCCGCCACCAGCTGGGCGACCAGCTGACGGTGCAGCGCCTGCAGCAGAGCGTGGTGCAGAGCCAGGTGACGGTGACCGACAGCGAGATCAACAACCTGCTGAGCAGCCCGTCGTACAAGACCGGCGAGGTGCACCTGGCGCACATCCAGATCAGCATCCCCAGCGGCGCCGATGCCGAGGCCATCCGCGCCAGCGCCGAAAAGGCGAGCAAGGCGCTGGACGCCATCCACGGCGGCATGGATTTCAACGCCGCGGCGATCCGCTACTCCGACGCCTCCGACGCACTGGAAGGCGGCGACCTGGGCTGGCGTCGACTGGACGAGATCCCGCCCGCGTTCGCCGACACGCTGAGCACGCTCAAGCCCGGCGAGGTGAGCACGGCACTGCGCGGCCCCACCGGCTTCCACATCCTCAAGCTGATCGACCAGCGCCAACCCAGCCAGCAGATCGTCACCGAGTTCCACGCGCGCCAGATCCTGATCAAACCCAGCGAGCTGGTCACCCCGGCCCAGGCCGAGCAAAAGGCGCACGACCTGTACACCCGCATCGTCGACAAGCACGAGGACTTCGCCAAGCTGGCGAAGGAGGACTCCGACGACGACACCACCGCCAACGCCGGCGGCGACATGGACTGGTTTCCGCTCAAGGCCTGGGGCGAGACGGTGGCCCGGCAGCTGTCCAGCCTGAAGGACAACGAGGTGTCGCAGCCGTTCCAGAGCGAGGCCGGCTGGCACATCCTGCAGCGCCTGGGCACGCGCGAGAGCGACCAGACCGTGGAAATCCAGCGCAGCGAGGCGCGCCAGGCCATCGGCAACCGCAAGGCGGAGCAGGTCTACGACGACTTCCTGCGCGACCTGCGCTCCAACGCCTACGTGGAGGTGGTGGCGCCCGAGCTGCGTGATCCGGACGCGCCGGCCGACGGCGTCGCGCCCTAAGCCGCCGATCGTGTCCACCGCACTGCCCCGGCTCGCGCTCACCGCCGGCGAGCCCGCAGGCGTGGGCCCCGAGCTGCTGGTGCGGCTGGCGGCCACGCCACTGGCCGCCGACCTGGTCGCGGTCACCGATCGCCACCTGCTGCAGCGCGCCGCCGCGCGTTGCGGCGCCACCGTCACCCTGATCGACGACGATGGCCGCGCCATCGGCCACCGCGCGCCCGGCAGCCTGCGCGTGCGGCATGTGCCGCTGGGCGCCACGGAAATCCCCGGCCAGCCCGACCCCGGCAACGCCGCGCACGTGCTGGCCACCCTGGCCGCTGCCGCCGACGGCTGCATGGACGGCCGCTACGGCGCGGTGGTGACCGCGCCGCTGCAAAAGTCCTCCATCAACGAGGCCGGCATCCCGTTCAGTGGACACACCGAGTTTTTCGCCGCGCGCGCGCGCGCCAACGTGGTGATGATGCTGGCCAGCCCCGAACTGCGCGTCACGCTGGCCACCACCCACCTGCCGCTGCACGCCGTGGCGCAGGCGATCACGCCGGCGCTGCTGACACGCGTGCTGCGCATCGTGCACACGGAGCTGCGGCAAAAGTTCGGCATCGACGCGCCGCGCATCGCGGTGCTGGGCATCAACCCGCACGCGGGCGAGGGCGGGCACATCGGCCGCGAGGAGATCGACACCGTGATCCCCGTGCTCGACCAGTTGCGCGCCGAGGGCATGCAGCTGCTGGGACCACTGCCGGCCGATACCGCCTTTGTGCCGGCCATGCGCGCGCGCTACGACGCGGTGCTGGCCATGTACCACGACCAGGCACTGCCGGTGCTCAAAAGCGAGGCGTTCGACCGCACCGTCAACATCACCCTCGGGCTGCCGTTCATCCGCACCTCGGTCGACCACGGCACCGCGCTGGACCTGGCCGGCACCGGCCGCGCCGACCCGTCCAGCCTGATCGCCGCCGCCAACCTTGCCCTGGCGCTGACCCAAAGGCGAGAAGCGAGTGGAGAGAAGTGAGAAGTGAGTAACCGCCGCCAACTCGCTACTCTCACTCCTCACTCCTCTTCACTCACTCCTGCCCCATGAATGCGCGCCCCAAGAAAAGCTTCGGCCAGCACTTCCTGCACGATGTGCGCTACATCGACCGCATCGTCAGTGCCGTGGCACCGCGCGACAGCGACTTCATGCTGGAGATCGGTCCGGGCGAAGGCGCGTTGACGCTGCCGCTGCTGGCGGCCGCCGGCAAGCTCACCGCGATCGAGCTGGACACCGACCTGATCCCCGCGCTCGAGCAGCGCGCCGCCCGCGTGGGCCAGCTGCAGGTGATCCACGCCGACGTGCTGGGCGTGGATTTCACCGCGCTGGCGCAATCGCGCGGCGTCAGCCGGCTGCGCATCGCCGGCAACCTGCCGTACTACATCTCCAGCCCAATCCTGTTCCACTGCGTGGACCACGCCGCGGTGATCCAGGACATGCATTTCATGCTGCAGAAGGAGGTGGTCGAACGCATGGCCGCCGCGCCGGGCAGCAAGGTCTACGGACGCCTGTCGGTGATGCTGCAGCTGGCCTGCCGCGTGGAGCCGCTGTTCGACGTGCCGGCCGTCGCGTTCCGGCCGCCACCCAAGGTGGAATCGGCCGTGGTGCGGTTGGTGCCGCTGGCGCCGCAGGAGCGCCACGATGCCGACCCGGCGCACGTCCACGCCGTGGTCAAGGCGGCGTTCGCGCAGCGACGCAAGACGCTGGGCAACGCGCTCAAGCAGTGGCTGGACGCGGACGCGATCCGCCGCGCCGGCGTCGACCCGCTCGCCCGCGCCGAGACGCTTTCGCCAGAGGATTTCGTGCGCCTGGCCAAGGTCTACGGCGAAGGCTGAACCCCGCACCGCGTGGCGGGGCGCGAATCGCCCGCGCCGCGCCCCTTGCATCGCCACAAGCCCTACAATCCGGGCATGACCGAAAAATCCTCCTACACGATCGATGTGCAGGTCGAAACCCGTTTCGTCCCCGATCAATCCCGCCCCGGCGACAACCGCTACGTCTTCGCCTATACCGTCACGCTGCGCAACGCCGGCGACGTGCCCGCGCGGCTGCTGACACGGCACTGGCTGATCACCGACGCCAACGGCAAGACCGACGAGGTGCGCGGCGACGGCGTGGTGGGCGAGCAGCCCTGGATGCGTCCGGGCGACGCATTCGAGTACACCTCCGGCGCGGTGCTGGAGACCTCGGTGGGCACCATGCGCGGCAGCTACCAGATGCTGGCCGACGACGGCACCGAATTCGACGCACCGATTCCGGCCTTCACGCTGTCCATCCCGCGTACGCTGCACTGATGGACGCGTGCTGACATGGCCACCTACGCGATCGGCGACGTGCAGGGCTGCTACCCCGAGCTGCAGCGCCTGCTGGAAAAATTGCGCTTCGACCCCGCCCGCGACGCGCTGTGGTTCTGCGGCGACCTGGTCAACCGTGGCGGGCAGTCGCTGGACACGCTGCGGCTGATTCACGGCCTGCGCGAATCGTGCGTGGTCACGCTGGGCAACCATGACCTCAGCCTGCTGGCGATCGCCCAGCGCCGGCCCGAGGCGCAGGCGCGGGTCAATCCCGAGTTGCGCGAGGTGCTGTTTGCCCACGATGCGCCGGTGCTGTTCGAGTGGATGCGCTCGCAAAAGCTGCTGCACCACGACGAGTCGCTCAACTGGACCATGATCCACGCGGGCCTGGCGCCGGTGTGGACCTTGCGCCAGGCGCAGCGCGCCGCGCAGGAGGTGGAGCGCGAGCTGTCCAGCCCGCGCCATCCGCGTCTGCTGCGCAACCTGTTCGGCAACCGGCCCGCCGTCTGGTCGAACCGGCTGCAAGGCACCGAGCGCCATCGCGCCACCATCAACACGCTCACCCGCATGCGCTACTGCGACGTCAACGGCCGCATCGATTTCGACGGCAAGGGCGTACCGGGCACGCAAAAGCCGGGCCTGTATCCCTGGTTCGAGGTGCCCGGCATGCGCCGGCGCGATACGCGCATCGTCTGCGGCCACTGGTCGGCGCTGGGGCGCTTCGCCGGCTTCGGCGTGCACGCCATCGACACCGGCTGCGTCTGGGGCGGCAAGCTGACGGCGCTGCAACTGGACGACGAGGACATCCGCTACATCACCGTCGACGCCGAGCCGCACCGCGTGCGCCCGCCGGGCGGCGGCGACTGACGACACCCAACCAACGCCACGCGAGGCAAGCCATGGACCATCACGCCCAGGTCGACCACCAGTTCGGCAGCCAGGCACAGGCCTACCTCGACAGCCCCGTGCACGCGCGCGGACCCGACCTCGCCCAGCTGGCCGCCTTTGCCTCCACCCTGCCCGCCGGCGCGCACGTGCTGGACATGGGCTGTGGCGCCGGCCACGCCAGCTTCACCGTGGCGCCATACGCGGCCGAGGTGACCGCGTACGACCTGTCCGAGGCCATGCTGGCGGTGGTGCGCGAGGCCGCTGCGGCGCGCGGGCTGCGCGGCATCGGCACGCGGCAGGGCCCGGCCGAACACCTGCCGTTCGCGGCGGCAACGTTCGACCTGGTCATCAGCCGCTACAGCGCCCATCACTGGAGCGATCCCGCCGCCGCGCTGCGCGAGGCGGCCCGCGTGCTGAAGCCGGACGGCCAGCTGTGCTTCATCGACGTGGTCGGCCCGCACGGTCCGCACGCCGCCCTGCTGGATACGCACCTGCAGGCGCTGGAGTTGATGCGCGACAGCTCGCACGTGCGCGACTACAACACCGACGAATGGCACGCCATGCTGCGCGGTGCCGGCTTTGCGCCGCTGGACGAGCATCGCTGGCCGCTGCCGCTGGACTTCCAGAGCTGGATCACCCGCATGCGCACGCCGCCGGTGCTGGAAGCTGCCCTGCGCCAGTTGCTGGCGAACGCGCCGGCCGAGGTGCAGCGCCACTACGCCATCCAAGCCGACTCGCTGGATTTCACGCTGGAGACGGCCATGTTCGTGGCGCGCCGCCACGCGGCGGTCTAGGGATTTCGCCGCGCGCAGCCGCGGGTTCGGGCGCAATGCCTTTGCTGGTGTTCACCTGTTGGCGAAAAAGCATCGCGCACAGGGTGCGCTCCTACGGGCAGCGCGGTGGGACGCCCCAAAAAAAAGCGGCCGTGACGGCCGCTTTTTTTTCATCCTGCCCGGTGATGCCCGTCAGGACAGCTGGCCGTGGCAGTGCTTGTACTTGCGACCCGACCCGCACGGGCACGGATCGTTGCGGCCGACCTTGTCGCCGGACACCTGCTGCATCGCGCCGGCAATCGCAGGAGACGAGGGCGTCTCGGCCTGGGGCGCACCGCCGCCGCTGGCCAGCATCTGCTTTTGCATGCGCTCGGCCAGGCGCTGCTGCTCGGCCTCCATCGCCGCCACTTCCTCCTCGCTGCGGATGCGGATGCGCGCCAGCATCTGGGTCACCTCGGCCTTGATGCGCTCGAGCATTTCCGAGAACAGGCGGAACGACTCGCGCTTGAACGCCTGCTTCGGATCCTGCTGGGCATAGCCGACCAGGTAGATGCCCTGGCGCAGGTAGTCCATGTTGGCGAGGTGATCCTTCCACGCGTTGTCGACCACGGTCAGCATGATGTGCTTTTCGAGCTGGCGCATGGTTTCGGCGCCCACCTGCTCCTCCTTGGCCTTGAACAGCGCCTCCAGCGCCTGGCGCACATGCTCCAGGATCGCCTCGGCATCGACCTCGCTCTGCTGCTCGACCCAGTGCACCACATCCAGCGACAGGCCGAACTGGCTTTCCAGCTCGCGGTTCAGGCCGGGCAGGTCCCATTGCTCGTCGATGCTTTCCGGCGGCACGTGGGCGCGCACGATCGTCTGCACCACATCCTCGCGGATGTCGGCGACGGTGGCGGCCACCTCGTCGCCCTCCAGCAACTCGTTGCGCTGGCCGTAGATGACCTTGCGCTGGTCGTTGGCCACGTCGTCGAATTCGAGCAGGTGCTTGCGGATGTCGAAGTTGTGCTGCTCGACCTTGCGCTGGGCCTTCTCGATCTGCCGGCTGATCATGCGATCCTCCAGCGCGTCGTCGTCCTTCATGCCGAAGCGCTTCATCCAGCGGATCAGGCCCTCGCCGCCGAAGATGCGCAGCAGGTTGTCCTCCAGCGACAGGTAGAAGCGCGACGAGCCCGGATCGCCCTGGCGACCGGAACGGCCGCGAAGCTGGTTGTCGATGCGGCGCGACTCGTGCCGCTCGGTGCCGATGATGTGCAGGCCGCCGGCCGCCAGCACCTGGTCGTGCAGCTTTTTCCAGTCGTCCTTCACGCGCTGGCGGTCCTGCTCGCTGGCGTCCTCGGGCAACGCGGCCAGCGCCGCCTCCAGGCTGCCGCCCAGCACGATGTCGGTGCCGCGACCGGCCATGTTGGTGGCGATGGTGACGGCGCCCGGCGCGCCGGCCTGCGCCACGATCTGCGCCTCGCGCTCGTGCTGCTTGGCGTTCAGCACCTCGTGCGCCACGCCGGCCTTCTTCAACTGCACCGACAGCAGCTCGGACACCTCGATCGAGGTGGTGCCCACCAGCACCGGCTGGCCACGCTCGTGGCAGGCCTTGATGTCCTCGATCACGGCGCGGTACTTGGGCTCCTGCGCCAGGAAGATCATGTCCGGGTTGTCCTTGCGGATCATCGGCTTGTGGGTGGGGATGACCACCACCTCCAGGCCGTAGATGCTCTGGAACTCGAACGCCTCGGTGTCGGCCGTGCCGGTCATGCCGGCCAGCTTCTTGTACATGCGGAACAGGTTCTGGAACGTCACCGTGGCCAGCGTCTGGTTTTCGCGCTGGATCGGCACGCCCTCCTTCGCCTCCACCGCCTGGTGCAGGCCGTCGGACCAGCGGCGGCCGGCCAGGGTGCGGCCGGTGAACTCGTCGACGATGATCACCTCGCCATCGCGCACGATGTAGTCCACGTCGCGCTGGTAGATGCCGTTGGCGCGCAGCGCCGCGTTGAGGTGGTGCACCACCGCCAGGTTCTTGGCGTCGTACAGGCCGCTGTCCGGAGCGATCACGCCGGCCGCGCGCAGCAGTTCGTCGGCGTGCTGCATGCCCTCCTCGGACAGGTGCACCTGCTTCTGCTTCTCGTCGACCCAGTAGTCGCCGCTGCCATCCTCTTCGGTCTGGCGGATCATGTGCGGCACGATCTTGTTCACCGCGATATAGAGCTGCGGGGAATCCTCCGCCGGGCCGGAGATGATCAGCGGCGTGCGCGCCTCGTCGATCAGGATGGAGTCGACCTCGTCCACGATGGCGTAGTGCAGGCCGCGCTGGTAGCGCTGATCCTTGCTGAGCGCCATGTTGTCGCGCAGGTAATCGAAGCCGAACTCGTTGTTGGTGCCGTAGGTGATGTCGGCGCGGTAGGCGGCGTACTTGTTGGCGTGGTCCATGCCCGGGTAGACCACGTCCACCGTCAGGCCAAGGAAGCCGTACAGCTTGCCCATCAGCGCGGAGTCGCGGCGCGCCAGGTAGTCGTTGACGGTGACCACGTGCACGCCCTTGCCGGCCAGTGCGTTGAGGTACACCGGCAGCGTGCCGACCAGGGTCTTGCCCTCGCCGGTGCGCATCTCGGCGATCTTGCCCTGGTGCAGCACCATGCCGCCGATCATCTGCACGTCGTAGTGGCGCATGCCGAGCACGCGCTTGGCCGCCTCGCGCACCACGGCGAAGGCTTCCGGCAGCAGCTTGTCCAGCGATTCGCCCGCGGCGATGCGCTGCTTGAACTCGTCGGTCTTGCCGCGCAGGGCGGCGTCGTCGAGCTTCTCGAATTCGGGTTCCAGCGCGTTGATGCGGGCGACGGAGCGGGAGAGCTGGCGCAGCACGCGCTCGTTGCGGCTACCGAACAGGCTCGTCAGGGCACGATTGAACATCGATCTTCCGGATAGATAAACAGAACGCCCGCCAACGCACGCGGGCCAATCGGGCATCTTACTACACGCCCCTCGGAGGTTCCGGAATGGCGGCCGGGGCGCGCGTATTCAAGGGCCGGCGCGGCATGGCGCCGGCCGGCCTCGCGGCAGGGGCGTCAGCGGTGGCTGCGCACGTAGGCCAGCGGGTTCACCACGCGGCCGCCGCGCCACACCTCGAAATGCACGTGCGAGCCGGTGGAGCGGCCGGTGGAACCGGCGTCGGAGATGACCTGGCCCACGCGCACGCGCTGCCCCGGGTGGGCCAGCAGCTTGCTGTTGTGGGCGTAGCGCGTCATGTAGCCGTTGCCGTGGTCGATCTCCACCACCTTGCCGTAGCCGTTGCGCACGCCGGCGAACGTCACCATGCCGGCGGCCACCGCATGCACCGGCGTGCCCTTGGGCACGGCAATGTCGATGCCGGTATGGCGCGCCGCATGACCATCGAACGGGTCCGGGCGTCCGCCGAAATAGGAGGAGATATAGCCTTGCGCCGGCATGCCGGTGGGCTTGAGGCTGGATTCGATGCGCGCATCCATCAGCAGGCTCTGCAGGGCGGCCAGTTGCGCCTGCTGGCTGTCGAACTGCCCGGCCAGCTCGTCGATGCGTCCGCCCAGCGCCGGCGGCAACGCATAGCCCGCGCCGCTGCCGGCATCCTCGACACCACCCACCGGTGGCGGCTGGTCGAAGTCGAACTCGCCGTCATCGAGCTTGCCGACCTCGGCCAGACGCTGGCCCAGCGCGTTGATGCGCGTGGACTGCGCCTGCAACTGGCCCAGTTTCAGCGCCAGCGCATCGAGGCTGCGATGCGCGTCCTGGCGCACATCGCGAAGTTGCGCGTCCTGCTGGTGCACCTGCTGCTGCAGGTCGTGGATCTGCGCCAGTGCACGATCACGCGGGCTGGCCACGGCAAGCGCCAGCACCGCGCCCACGCCCATGCAGCCAAGCACCGCCAGGCCGACGGCGCCAAACACTTTCCAGCGCATCCAGCGGTGCGAGAGGTCGAGCGTGCGCGGCAGTTTCCGAATGCGCGAGACGAGTATGATTTGCATGAGTTTCCCAAGTCCGGTCCGGCCGTTATGCAGCGCTCCACCGATGCTTCCCGCCGCATCGGCCATGGCCCGAAAGCCCTGGTCGATTGCAGCGCCTTCGCGGCCCTGGCCCGAAAGGCCGGCGCGCTGGAAGCGCTCGATCGCGCACTACGCCAGACGTTGCCGTTGCCGTTGCGCGAGCAGGTGCGATTCGCCAGCCTGCGCCACGGTCGTCTTGTCTTCCTGGCGAACTCCCCGGCATGGGCAGCGCGCCTGCGCCTGATGCAGACGCAGATCCTTGCCGCCGCCGCTGCCATCGGCACCGGCGCCAGTTCGATCGTCGTGAAAGTGGTCCCCCAATCCCCGGCCCCCGTGGAGCCGGTGCGATCAAAACCGCTTTCGCCTGCCGCAGCCACCCATCTCAGGGCCGCTGCCGCATCCATGACAGACCCGGAATTGCAGGATCTGTTCCTTGAATTGGCGTCCGTCGCCGAAACCGCTGCTTCCCCTGTCCCCCACCAAGACTGATCGGCGGCCACGCGTGGCGCTTTCCCAGTCTCCCCAGGCGGTCCGGCTCGGGTGCCGGACCGGTTTTATACCACGCGTTTGGCGGATGGCGCACATGGGGCGTCGGCGGGATGTGAAGTGATCCGCCGTCGCCCTGTGACGCGGCGCACAAAAAAACGGCCGCATCCTGCGATGCGGCCGTCAAACAAGATGGAACGGGAAAACGCGGCGGGCGTCAGATCGCCTGGGCCGGATGCGCGTAGGAAATCGGCGACACGGCCGGATCGTCCTGGTAGCTGACCTCTTCCCACGCCGAGGCGTCGGCGATCAGCGTGCGCAGCAACTTGTTGTTGAGCTCGTGGCCGGACTTGTGCGCGTCGTAGGCGCCAATCAGGCTGTGGCCCAGCAGGTACAGGTCACCGATGGCGTCGAGGATCTTGTGCTTCACGAACTCGTCCTCGTAGCGCAGGCCGTCCTCGTTCAGCACGCGGTAGTCGTCCAGCACCACCGCGTTGTCCATCGAGGCGCCCAGCGCCAGGTTGTGCTCGCGCAGCATCTCGATGTCGCGCATGAAGCCGAACGTGCGGGCGCGGCTGACTTCCTTCACGAACGAGGTGGTGGAGAAGTCGATCTCGGCGCGCGAGGTGCGCTTGGAGATGATCGGGTGGTTGAAGTCGATCGAGAAGCCCACCTTGAAGCCCTCGAACGGCGTGAAGCTGGCCCACTTGTCGCCTTCCTGCACCTTGATCGGCTTCTTGATGCGGATGAAGCGCTTGGCGACGCCCTGCTCCTCGATGCCCGCCGACTGCAGCAGGAACACGAACGGGCCGGCGCTGCCGTCCATCACCGGCACCTCGGGCGCGGACAGGTCGACGTAGGCATTGTCGATGCCCAGGCCCGCCATGGCCGAGAGCAGATGCTCGACGGTGGAGACGCGCACGTCGTCCTTGGCCAGCGTGGTGGAGCGGCGCGTGTCGCCCACGTTGTCGGGGCGCGCGTGGATTTCCACCACCGGATCGAGATCCGTACGGCGGAACACGATGCCCGTATTCGGCGCGGCCGGACGCAGGGTCATGTAGACCTTGTCGCCGGTGTGCAAGCCCACGCCGGTGGCCCGGATGATGTTCTTGAGCGTACGCTGCTTGATCATTTTTGTTGGTACCTGTGTAGGTAGCAGCCAATCAGGGAGCGGATGCTAACACAGATTTAACCTGTGATAAAAGCAAACCGAACCGTACAGTCTGATTAAGCTTTCATGTTTCCTTCATTCCGGAAAAAAGGCAACCGGCGGGGGGGATCCGCGCGGCGTGCGGCAACCCTGACAGGCACCGCGCATGCCGTCGTGCCGCGACCGCCTGCCTGCGCGGTCGCCGCCTTTCGGGCCATCACCCTCCATGCCTTGCGATGAATCCATGCCGACTGTCGCGCCCTGCGGGCGTCAGTACGGCAGCGGACGGTTCAGCGTCGATCCGGTGGGGCCGACGCCAGGCCATGGAGAGCTTGGACAAGCTGCGCGTACGTTTGTTCAGTGCATCGCGTACCTCAGTCAGCCTGGCGGCGCAGGAAGGCGGGGATGTCGAGGTAGTCGATGTTCGGCTCGGCATGACGGGCGGGCGCGGTGTCCTGACGGGCCTGGCCGGAGGCGACCGCGTCGGGCTGTGCGTAGTCCACCACCTCGTTGCCGGTGCCGGTACGCAGCACCACCGGGCGCGGACGCATCTGCACCTGCTGCTGGGTCTCGACCATGCGCACCGGCTGGCGCGAGGCGGCGGCGCGGTTGAGGCCGGTGGCGACCACGGTGACGCGCACGTCGTCCTTCATCTCCGGATCGAGCGAGGTGCCGATCACCACGGTGGCGTCCTCGCTGGCGAAGTCATGGATGACCCGGCCGATCTCGTCGAACTCGCGCATGGTGAGGTTGGGGCCGGCGGTGACGTTGACCAGGATGCCGCAGGCGCCGTTGAGGTTGACGTCCTCCAGCAGCGGGTTCTTGATCGCCGCCTCGGCCGCGGCCTGGGCGCGGTCGTCGCCGCACGCGGTACCGGTACCCATCATGGCCAGGCCCATTTCCGACATCACGGTGCGCACGTCGGCAAAGTCCACGTTGATGAGGCCCGGCGCGGTGATCAGGTCGGCAATGCCCTGCACGGCGCCCTGCAGCACGTCGTTGGCGGCCTTGAACGCGTTGAGCAGGGTCACGTCGCGGCCCAGCACGTTGAGCAGCTTTTCGTTGGGCACGGTGATCAGCGAGTCGACGTGCTGCTGCAGGTCCTCGATGCCCTTCAGCGCCACCTGCATGCGGCGGCGGCCCTCGAACGGAAACGGCTTGGTGACCACCGCCACGGTGAGGATGCCTTTCTCCTTCGCCAGCTGCGCCACCACCGGCGCGGCGCCGGTACCGGTGCCGCCGCCCATGCCGGCGGTGATGAACACCATGTCGGCGCCTTCGAGCATGGCCTCGATGCGTTCACGGTCCTCCAGCGCGGCCTGGCGGCCGACCTCGGGGTTGGCGCCGGCGCCCAGGCCCTTGGTGACGTTGCCGCCAAGCTGCAGGTGGGTGCGCGAGCCGCACTGGGTCATCGCCTGCGCATCGGTGTTGGCGACGATGAATTCCACGCCCTCGATGTTGGCGTTGAGCATGTGCGCCACGGCGTTGCCGCCGCCGCCGCCCACGCCGATGACCTTGATGACCGCGTTGGGTGCGAGTTTTTCGATCAGTTCGAACATTTCCCGTTCTCCGTGGAGTTGTTGTCGTTGTAACCAGGGGTGGCGGCGTCCTGCCGACCCGTGGTGGTGGGTGAATCCCTGCGCCCGCGGCGACGCGTCCTGCGCCGCCTCAGAAATTCCTGGTGAACCAGCTGCGCCACTTGCCCAGCATCCCGCCCACGCTGCCGCCGATCGGATGGCTGACGCGGGTGCCGCTGGCGCGCGAGCCGTGCAGCAGCAGGCCCACGCCGGTGGCGTGCAAGGGGCTGGAGACGACTTCGCCCAGGCCGCTGATCTCCTGCGGCACGCCGATGCGCACCATCATGTGGAAGATCTCCTCGGCCAGCTCCAGCGCGCCTTCCATCTTCGAGGCGCCGCCGGTGAGCACCACGCCGGCGGCCACGAGGTTCTCGTAGCCGGAGCGGCGCAACTGGTCCTGCACCATCTCGAAGATTTCCTCGTAACGCGCCTGCACGCTCTGCGCCAGCGACTGGCGCGCCAGGCGACGCGGCGGACGGTCGCCCACGCTGGGCACCTGGATGGTTTCGTCCGCGTGCGCCAGCCCGGCCAGCGCACAGGCGTACTTGATCTTGATTTCCTCGGCGTGCGCGGTGGGCGTGTGCACGCCCTGGGCGATGTCGCCGGTGACGTTGTCGCCGCCCACCGGCAGCGAGGCGGTGAAGCGGATCGAGCCGTGGGTGTAGATGGCGATGTCGGTGGTGCCGGCGCCGATGTCGACCAGGCACACGCCCAGCTCGCGCTCGTCGTCGGTCAGCACCGCCTTGGCGCTGGCCAGCGCCGAGGGCACCAGCTCGTCCACCGACAGGCCGCAGCGCTGGATGCACTTGGTGATGTTCTGCACCGCCGCGGCCGCGCCGGTGACCAGGTGCACGTTGGCCTCCAGCCGCACACCGCTCATGCCCACCGGCGCGCGGATGCCGTCCTGGCCGTCGATGCGGTATTCCTGCGACTCCTTGTAGAGCACCTTGCGATCGGCCGGGATCGCCACCGCGCTGGCCGCCTCCAGCACCTGCTCCAGGTCGGCCACGGTGACCTCGCGGTCGCGGATGGCCGCGTTGCCGTGCGAGTTGCGCGTCTCCAGGTGGCTGCCGGAAATGGAGGCGTAGACCGAGCGGATGTCGCAGCCGGCCATCAGCTCGGCCTCCTCCACGGCGCGCTGGATGGAGTGCACGGTCGATTCGATGTCCACCACCGAGCCGCGCTTCATGCCGCGCGACACGTGGGTGCCGATGCCGATCACGGTGATCGGTTCGCCGATTTCGTACTCGCCCACGATCGCCACCACCTTGGAAGTGCCGATGTCGAGGCCGACGACGAGTTGTTTGTCGTTGCGCGGTTTCATGGGTACCTGTTCATGTGCGTGGCGAGGCATTCGTGCCGACCGCCGGTGTGGGCGGCCAACGCACGGCGAATCCGTTGGTGTAGCGAAGGTCGGCGTAGCTGAAGGCGTCGGCATGGCCGGCCATCAGGGTCGGGTAGACATCGAGGAAACGGCGCAGGCGCCGACCGGCCTGGTCGCGGTCGCCGATCACGATCTGCGAGCCGCTGGCGGTGGTGAGGCTCCAGCTGCCGCGTTCGCTCAGCGTGACGCCGTCGATGCGCAGGCCGGTGCCCGCGAACGCCTTGCGCGTCTGCGCGTAGAAGCTCACCACCTCGGCCAGCCGGTCGTCCGGCCCCTGCAGGTGCGGCAGCGCGGTGAGCGCCTCGGCGCCGGGCGCATCGAACACCAGGCCCTGGCGACTGATCAGCCGCTTGTCGTTCCAGCGCGCGAACGGCTGGCGTTCGTAGATGCGCAGCGACAAGGTGTCGGGCCAGCGCTTGCGTGCCTCCACCGACTCCACCCATGGCAGCGCGGCAACCGCCTTCTGCACGGTGTCCAGATCCAGCGCAAAGAAGCCACGGCCGATGCTGGGCATCACCGCCGCGCGCACCTCCGCCGGCGTCACATGCTTGAACTCCGCCTGCACGCTCAGCTGGCTCACCGGCCAGCGCGCGGCCGCGAACCAGCCGCGCAGCACGCCCACGATGGGCAGCGCCACCAGCGCGATGGCCAGGCACCAGGCAACGAGGCGGACGGAGCCTTTCACTCGGCGCCTCCTTCGGCGTTGCGGGAATGGGCAGAGCCGGCTGCCGGCTTTTCCGATTCCCTGTTCCCTATTCCCGATTCCCTTGGAAAGCTGGTTTCCAGCACGCGCCAGCACAGTTCCTGGTAGTCGATGCCGGCGACGGCGGCGGCCTTGGGCACCAGCGAATGCGAGGTCATGCCCGGGGCGGTGTTCACCTCCAGCAACCAGTTGCGGCCGAGCTTGTCGCGCATCACGTCGACGCGGCCCCAGCCGGCGCAGCCCAGCGCGTCGAACGCGGCCAGCGCCAGCGCGCGCACTTGCGCCTCCGCCTCGCCTTCCAGGCCCGGGCACAGGTACTGGGTGTCCTCGGCCACGTACTTGGCGTCGAAATCGTAGAACTGGCCCTTGGGCACGATGTGGATGCTGGGCAGCACCTGCCGGCCCAGGATGCCGACGGTCAGCTCGGCGCCCTCGATCAGGGTTTCCATCAGCATGTCGCCGGGATACTGCGCGGCCAGCGCCACGGCCTCGTCCAGCTGCGCGGCGTCGAACACGCGGCTCACGCCCACGCTGGAGCCCTCGCAGGCCGGCTTGACGATCAGCGGAAAACCGATGGCGCGCGCCGCCGCCTGCACGTCGGCGCCGCGCGGCAGCGGCATGAAGGCCGGCGTGGGCAGGCCCAGCGACTGCCACACGCGCTTGGCGCGCGTCTTGTCCATCGACAGCGCCGAGCCGAGCACGCCCGAGCCGGTGTACGGCACGTTCAGCGACTCCAGCGCGCCTTGCAGCACGCCATCCTCGCCGCCGCCGTGCTGGCCGTGCAGGATGTTGAACACGCGCGCGAAGTGGCCGGCGCGCAAGGCGTCGAGCAGGGCCGGAATGCCGTCCACCGCGTGCGCGTCGATGCCGCGTGCGGTGAGCGCGGCCAGCACGTTGCGGCCGGAATCGAGCGACACGCTGCGCTCGGCGGAGCTGCCGCCCATCACCACGGCCACGCGGCCGAAGCGTGCCGGATCGTCGATGCGATGCATGGTGGCGCCGCTCATTTGAGCGTCCTCAGGTGACCGGCCTGGGCCAGCTCCACCGCCACCGCGCCGATGTCGCCGGCGCCCATCAGCAGCAGCAGGTCGCCGTCGCGCAGCAGCGCCGGCAAGGTGTCGCGGAATTCGCGCGGATGCTCCACCAGCACGGGATCGACCTTGCCGCGCGCGCGCACCGCACGCGCCAGCGCACGGCCGTCGGCACCGGCAATCGGCGTCTCGCCGGCGGCGTACACGTCGGCCAGCACCAGCACGTCCACCTCGGCCAGCACGTTGGCGAAGTCGTCCATCAGGTCGCGCGTGCGGCTGTAGCGGTGCGGCTGGAAACCCACCACCAGCCGTCGCCCCGGCCAACCGCCGCGCGCGGCGGCAAACACCGCCGCCAGCTCGCGCGGGTGGTGGCCGTAGTCATCCACCAGCAGCGCGGTGCCCTGGTCCAGCGCGATCTCGCCGCGACGGTGGAAGCGCCGCCCCACGCCCTGGAATCGGCCCAGCGCGCGCACGATCGCCTCGGCCTCCACGCCGAGCTGCCAGCCGATGGTGGCGGCGGCCAGCGCGTTGAGCACGTTGTGCCGGCCGGGCAGGTTCAGCATCACCGGCAAGGCGTCGTCGCGGCCTGGCAGGTGCAGGTCGAAGTGCATCTCGAAGCCGCTCTGGCGCAGGGCCGACGCGCGCACGTCGGCGCCTTCCGCCTCGATGCCGTAGGTCATCACGCGGCGCGTGGTGTGGCGGGCCAGCTCGGCCACCTCCGGGTCGTCGATGCACAGCACCGCCAGGCCGTAGAACGGCAGCCGGTGCAGGAAATCGGCAAACGCCTTTTTCACCTGGGCAAAGTCGCCGCCGTAGTTTTCCAGGTGGTCGGCGTCGATGTTGGTGACCGCCGCCACGATCGGCGACAGCAGCAGGAACGAGCCGTCGGACTCGTCGGCCTCGGCCACCAGGTACTGGCCCGTGCCCAGCCGCGCGTTGGCGCCGGCCGCATTGAGCTGGCCGCCGATGACGAAGGTGGGGTCGTAGCCGGCCTCGGCCAGCACGCTGGCGGTGAGGCTGGTGGTGGTGGTCTTGCCATGGGTGCCGGCAATCGCCACGCCGCGGCGGAAACGCATCAGCTCGCCCAGCATCTCCGCGCGCGGCACCAGCGGGATGCGCGCCTCGCGCGCCGCCAGCAGCTCGGGGTTGTCGCGCGGAATCGCGCTGGAGGTGACCACCACGTCGGCATCGCCCACGTTGGCGGCGGCATGGCCGATGTGCACGGTGATGCCCAGGCCCTGCAGCCGGCGGGCCGTGGGCGAGGCCGCGCGATCGGAGCCGGATACGGTGTAGCCGAGGTTGTGCAGCACCTCGGCGATGCCGCTCATGCCCACGCCGCCGATGCCGATGAAATGCACGCGGCGAAAGGTGCTCATCAGGTCTTCATGGGCGGAGAGACGACGGGGGGTCATGCCGCCACCTCCAGGCAGGCGCGGGCGATCACGGCGGCCGCGTCGGGTTTGGCCAGCGTGCGCGCCGCCTCGGCCATGGCAAGCAACCGCGTGCGGTCGCCCAGCAGCGCGGCCAACTGCCGCGCCAGGAGTTCTGCGTTCAAACTGTTTCCTTTGAGATCGGATTCCGGCAACAGCACGGCGGCGCCGGCCTGCACCAGGACGTCGGCATTGCGGGTCTGGTGGTCGTCCACCGCGTGCGGAAACGGCACCAGCACCGCGCCCAGCCCGGCCGCCGACAACTCGGCCAGGGTCAGCGCGCCGGCACGGCATACCGCCAGGTCGGCCCAGCCGTAGCGGGCGGCCATGTCCTCGATGAACGGCACCACCTGCGCCTGCACGCCGGCCTCGGCATAGGCGGCGCGGGTTTCGTCCACGCCGCGCGCGCCGCACTGGTGCAGCACCTCGGGCCGATCGGCCGGGGCCAGCGCGGCCAGCGCGCGCGGCACCGCATGGTTCAGCGCGCGCGCGCCCAGGCTGCCGCCCAGCACCAGCAGTCGCGGCGTCGGGTGCGCGGCCAGGCGCGTGGCGGGCGGCGGCAACCGGGCGATGGCTTGGCGCACCGGGTTGCCCACCCATTCGCCGGCGGGCAGCACGTCGGCAAAGCCGGTCAGCACGCGCCGCGCCATGCGCGCCAGCTTGCGGTTGGTGAAGCCGGCCACGCGGTTCTGCTCGTGCACCAGCAGCGGCCGGCGAAGCAGCCACGCGGCCAGCCCGCCGGGCCCGGCCACATAACCGCCCATCGACAGCACGCTGCGCGGCTGCAGCCGCCGCAGCAACGCCAGCGAGGCGAACAGCGCCCGCGCCAGCATCGCCGGCGCCAGCAGCCGGGTTTTCCAGCCCTTGCCGCGCAAGCCGCCCACGGCCACCGTGTGCAATGGCACGTGGTGCTCCGGCACCACGCGCGTCTCCATGCCGCCCGTCGCGCCCAGCCACGCCACCGGCACGCCCTGCGCGCGCAGGGTCTCGGCCACGGCCAGCCCCGGAAAGATATGGCCGCCCGTGCCGCCGGCCATGATCAGCACGGGACGCGGATCGCCCGAAGCCGCGCGCGGCGCGCCCTGCCCTGGCCCGGTCGCCGATGGCCGATGTCCATGCATCGTCATGCCGCCACCGCCTCGCGCTCGGGCGCGTCGTTGCCGGCCGTCGCGCCATCGGCCACGGCGCCGAGGCGGCGGTTGGTCTGGCGGGCGTCGATGGCGCGGTTGATCTCGAACGTGGCGCGCAGCAGCACGCCGGCCATGGCGCAGGTCAGCACCATCGAGGAGCCGCCGTAGCTGATCAGCGGCAAGGTGAGGCCCTTGGTGGGCAGCGCGCCGAGGTTCACGCCCACCGACACGATGGCCTGCATGGCCAGCATCAACGAGGTGCCGAACGCCACATAGGCGGCAAACGGCCGGTTGGCCTCCACGCCTTTCAGGCCCATGCGCAGGCCGCGCCCCACCGCCAGCGCGAACAGGCCGATCACCAGCAGCACGCCGGCCAGGCCCAGTTCCTCGCCGATCACGGCAAAGATGAAATCGGTATGCGCCTCGGGCAGGTAGGACAGCTTGAGCACGCTGGAGCCCAGCCCCACGCCGGTCCATTCGCCGCGCCCGATCGCCATCAGCGACTGGGTGAGCTGGAAACCGTCATTGAAGGGGTCTTTCCACGGATCCATGAACGAGGTGAGCCGCTTCATGCGGTAGCTCTCGCCGGTGGCCGCGATGTACAGCAGCGGCATCAGCGGCAGGCCCATCAGGAACAGGAAGATCGGCCGCGCGCCGCCCAGCCAGACCATGGCGATGGTCACCGCGATCACCAGCGTGGCCGAGCCGAAATCCGGCTGCGCCAGCAGCAGCAGCACGATCAGGCCGGCCACCATCACCGGCTTGAACAGCCCCATGAAGCGGTTTTCCACGCTCTCGCGGTGGCGCACCAGGTAACTGGCCACGTAGATCACCAGGATCAGCTTCACCGCCTCCACCGGCTGGAAACTGGTCACCAGCAGGTTCAACCAGCGCCGCGCGCCGTTGATGCGCATGCCCAGGTGCGGCACGAACACCGCCACCAGCAGCACGAACGCCAGCGCCAGCAGCGGAAAGGCGTACGTTTCCAGCAGCTTCATCTCGGTGCGCAAGGCCACGCCCGCAGCCACCAGCCCCAGCGCAAGAAACACCAGGTGCCGCTTGAGGTAATAGAACGGCCCCAGATGCTGGCTGTCGGCCACCGCGATGGAGCTGGACGCCACCATCACCACGCCGATGCCCACCAGCCCGAGCAAGGCGATCAGCAGCAGCGGATCGACATGCCCGCGCGGACCGGTGCGCCGACGCGCCTGGGAAGTGAAGTCAAACATGGGCTTGCTCCAAAAGCCGGAAACAGGAAATCGGGCATGGGGCATGAGAAAAGCGCGCGGGCACGCGAACGCCGCGCACTGCACGCTTTTTCCTGTTCCCCATGCCCGATTTCCTGTTCCCGACCATCAGCGCACCTTCAACGTGGCCAGGCCCACCAGCACCAGCACCACCGAGATGATCCAGAAGCGCACGATCACCCGTGGTTCGGGCCAGCCCTTGAGCTCGAAGTGGTGATGGATCGGCGCCATGCGGAAGATGCGCTTGCCGGTCAGCTTGAAGCTGGCCACCTGCAGCATCACCGAGACGGTTTCCATCACGAACACGCCGCCCATCACCAGCAGCACGATCTCCTGGCGCACGATCACCGCCACGCAGCCCAGCGCCGCACCCATCGCCAGCGCGCCCACGTCGCCCATGAACACCTGCGCCGGATACGTGTTGAACCACAGGAAACCCAGGCCGGCGCCGGCCAGCGCGCCGCAGAAGATCGACAGCTCGCCCGCGCCGGGGATCGAGGGGATGCCCAGGTATTCGGAAAACACCTTGTTGCCGGCCAGGTAGGCGAACACGCCCAGCGCGCCGGACACCAGCACGGTGGGCATCACCGCCAGGCCGTCCAGGCCGTCGGTGAGGTTCACCGCGTTGGAGAAGCCCACCATCATGAAATAGGCCACCACCACGAAAAACAGGCCCATCGGCAGCACCACGTGCTTGAACAGCGGCACGTACAGCGCCGTCTCCGCCAGCGGCAGGCCGGGCGTGGCCTGCGGCGCGGTGTAGTACAGGAACAGCGCCGCGCCCAGGCCGAACACCGACTGCCAGAAATACTTCCAGCGGCTGGCCAGCCCGCGGCTGTCCTTGAGCACCAGCTTGCGGTAGTCGTCGTAGAAGCCGATGACGCCGAAGGTCAGCATCACCGCCAGCACCACCCACACGTAGCGGTTGTGCAGGTCGGCCCAAAGCACCGTGGCCACCGTCACCGCCAGCAGGATCATCACCCCGCCCATGGTGGGCGTGCCGGCCTTGACCAGGTGCGTCTGCGGACCGTCGGTGCGCACCACCTGGCCGGCCTTGAGCGCGCTCAGCTTGCGGATCAGCGCCGGCCCCAGCAGCAGCGACACCGCCAGCGCGGTGAGCGCGGCCATGATCGTGCGGAAGGTGATGTACTGGAACAGGTGCGGCGCCACGAAGTGCCGCGCGATCCAGTCGGCCAGTTCAAACAGCATGCGTTGCGCCCTCCTGCCCTGTGTCCGGTCGGCCCAGCGCCGCCACGACCTGTTCCATGCCCGCCGAACGCGAGCCCTTGACCAGGCAGGTGACGTCGCCGTGCAGCCGCGCACGCAGCGCGGCGATCAGCGCGGCCTTGTCGGAAAAATGCTCGCCGCCCGAGCCAAACGCCTCGACCGTCGCCACGCCCAGCGGGCCGACCGCGAACAGGCGCTCCACGCCGCGTTCGCGCGCGCGGCGGCCCACCGCCGCGTGCAGCGCGCGGGCGTCGGCGCCCAGCTCGGCCATGTCGCCCAGCACCAGCCAGCGCTCGCCACCGGCCAGCAGCAAGGTGTCGATCGCCGCCGCCATCGAGCTGGGGTTGGCGTTGTAGCTGTCGTCGATCACCGTCCAGCCACCGGCAGTCACCTCGCGGCGCAGCCGGCCGGGCACGCCGGTGGCGGCCTGCAGGCCGGCCACGATGGTGGGCAGCGGCACGTCCAGCGCCAGCGCCACGGCACTGGCGGCCAGCGCATTGGCCACGTTGTGGCGACCCGGCAGCGGCAGCGCCACCTCGGCCTCGCCCACCGGCGTGCGCAGCACGAAGCGCGTGCCGTCGGCGCGCTGCTCCAGCACGGTGGCACCCACGTCGGCGTCGTGCTCCAGGGCGAAATGGATCTGCCGGCGCGCGTCGGCCAGCCCGTCAAAGAAGCGCGCAAACGCGTCGTCGGCATTGATGACGGCCACGCCGTCGGCCGGCAGCGCCTGGTACAGCGCGCCCTTGGTCTCGGCCACGCCCTCGACGCTGCCCATGCGCTCCAGGTGCGCCGGCGCGATGAGGGTGACCACGCCGATGTCCGGCCGCGCGATGGCGGCCAGGTAGGCGATGTCGCCGGGCTTGCCCGCGCCCATCTCCAGCACCGCGAACGCGGTGTCGGCCGGCATCGCCAGCAGGCTCAGCGGCAGGCCCAGCTCGTTGTTGTGGTTGCCGGCGCTGACGTGGGTGCGGCCATGGCGCGACAGGATGGACGCGGTGAGCGTCTTGACCGTGGTCTTGCCGTTGGAGCCGGTGATGCCCACCACGCGCACGTCGCGTTGCGCCCGCACCGCGCTGGCCAGGTCGCCCAGCGCCAGCGTGGTGTCGTTGACCACCACCTGCGGCAGCGGATGATCGACCGCGCGCGTGACCATCGCCGCCACCGCGCCGCGCGCCGCCGCGTCGGCCAGGTAGTCGTGGCCGTCCACATGCTCGCCGCGGATCGCCACGAACAGGTCACCGCTCTTCACCTGGCGCGTGTCGATGACCACGCCGGTGACCTCGCCATCGGCACCGCGCAGGCGGCCGTGGGTCCACATCGCGATGGCGCCCAGCGACATCATGCGCGAGCCTCCCAGTGATCCAGCGCAGCGCGCGCCACGGCCATGTCGTCGAACGGATGCTTGCCGGCGGCGTCCTGCTGGTAGGTCTCGTGGCCCTTGCCGGCGATCAGCAGCACGTCGCCCGTGCGCGCCTCGCGCAGGGCGCGGCCGATCGCCCTGGCGCGGTCGCGCTCGATCACCGGCGGGCGCGCCGCCATGCCGGCCACGATCTGCGCCACGATGGCGTCGCCGCTCTCGCTGCGCGGGTTGTCGTCGGTGACGATGCTGGCGTCGGCCAGCCGCGCCGCGATGGCGCCCATCAACGGGCGCTTGCCCGCATCGCGCTCGCCGCCGCAGCCGAACACGCACAGCAACCGTCCGGCGCAATGCGCCCGAAGCACGGCAAGCGCCTGCTCCAGCGCGTCGGGCGTGTGCGAGTAGTCCACCACCACCAGCGGCAGGCCGCCCTGGCCGCCGAGGCGGCTCATGCGGCCGGGCACCGGCTGCAACTGCTCCATCGCGGCCACAATGCGATCCAGCGGCTCGCCCAGCGCGCCCAGGCAGCCGGCCACGGTCAACAGGTTGGCCACGTTGAAGCGGCCCAGCAACGCGCTGTGCACCGGTGCCGTGCCCCACGGCGTACGCAAGGTGAAAGACAGGCCGTCGGACGAGGTGACAATGGCCTCGGCCGCGACATCCGCCGCCGCGTCGCCGGCCATGCTGGTGCGCAGCGGCTGCACGGCGGCATCCAGTTGATCGAGCAAGGCGGCGCCGAACGCGTCGTCGGTGTTGATCACCGCCGCGCGCAGCCCCGGCCAGGCAAACAGTCGCGCCTTGGCCGCGCCATAGGCCTGCATGCTGCCGTGGTAGTCGAGATGGTCGCGGGTGAGGTTGGTAAAGGCGGCCACCTCGAAATCCACTGCCGCCACGCGATCCTGCGCCAGCGCGTGCGAGGACACCTCCATCGCCACGTGGCTGGCGCCCGCATCGCGGAACTGCGCCAGCAGGCGCTGCACCGCCACCGCGTCGGGCGTGGTGCGCTCGCCCTCGCGCAACTGGCCGTGCAGGCCGGCGCCCAGCGTGCCGATGGTGGCGCTGCGATGGCCGAGAAAATCCAGCGCCTGCGCCAGCAATTGCACGCACGAGGTCTTGCCGTTGGTGCCGGTGACACCGACGATGCGCAGCGCCTCGGACGGGCGGCCATGGAAGCGCGCGGCGATCTCGCCAACGTGCGCGCCAAGATGCTCGATCCACACCACCGGCACGCCGTCGATCGACGCCGGCGCGGCGTCGGGCGCGGGCGCCTCGGCCAGCACCACCGACGCACCGCGCTGCACTGCGCCGGGTGCAAACACGATGCCGTGGCTCTGCGTGCCGTGCAGGGCGACAAAGGCCTCGCCGCGCGCCACCTGGCGCGAGTCGATGGCCAGCCCGTCGATGGACAGGCCGCGCGCCGCCGGCGACCGCGCCAGCGCGGCGTCGGCCAGGCCCAGCAGCAAGCGGTCCAGCGGCGCGCTCATGGCGTGTCCTCGTCGACCGGGGCGTCGTCGATCGCCGCTTCCACCGGCGGACTGGAGCCGGCCAGGCCGCCGGCGCCCTGCAGCGGGCCGCCCACATACCAGCGCCCCACGTTGTCCGGCGGCACGTCCAGCAGCCGCAGCGCGCCCTCCATCACCTTGGCGAACACCGGCGCGGACACCATGCCGCCGTAGTAGCTGCGCTTTTGCGGGTTGTCGATCACCACCACGCCGACCAGGCGCGGATTGGACGCCGGCACGATGCCGGCGAACGCGGCGGTGTAGTTGCTCTTGGAGTAGCCGCCCAGGTTGGCCTTGTGCGCGGTGCCGGTCTTGCCCGCCACGCTGTAGTTGGGGATGCGCGCCTGCGGCGCGGTGCTGCCCGGGCCGGTCACCGTCTCCATCATGCGCACCAGCTGATGCGCCACGGTGGGCGAGATGATCTGCTTGGTGGGGCCGTCGCTGTCCTTGATGAAGGCCGGCGTGTGCATCAGCCCGCCATCGGCGATGGTGGCGTAGGCGTTGGCCAGCTGCAGCACGGTGACGTTGAGGCCGTAGCCGTAGCCGAGAATGGCCTTTTCCAGCGGACGCCAGTCGCGCCCGATGCGCAGCAGGCCGGAGGCCTCGCCCGGAAAGCCGCTGTTGGTGCTGTTGCCGAAGCCGAAGCCGCGGTAGGTGTCGTACATCAGCGTGGTATCCAGCGTCATCGCGATGCGCGCCGCGCCCACGTTGCTGGATTTGGTGATGACGCCGGTGGGCGTCAGCAGACCGTAGTTGTGCGTGTCGTGGATGTCGTGGCCCTGGAAAAACCAGTGGCCGCCGGTGGTGTCGATGATCGGCGTGGTGGGCGTGTACTGCCCGCTGGACAGCGCGGCGGCCATCAGGATCGGCTTGACCGTGGAGCCGGGCTCCAGCAGGTCGGTCATGGCGCGGTTGCGACGCTGGCCCGGCTGGCTGCCGCCGATCGCGTTGGGGTTGTACGAGGGCAGGTTGACCATCGCCAGCACTTCGCCCGTGCGCACATCCATCACCACCATCGAGCCGGAATCGGCCTCGAACGCGTCCAGCGTGTTTTTCAGCTCGTTGTAGGCCAGAAACTGGATGCGGCGATCAATGCTGAGCGTGAGGTTTTGCCCCGGCTTGGGCGCGCGCACCTGCTCCACGTCCTCCACCACGTGGCCCATGCGGTCGCGGATGACGCGCTTGGCGCCCGGCTTGCCGGACAACCAGTCGTCATAGGCCAGCTCCAGCCCTTCCTGGCCGTGGTCGTCGATGTTGGTGAAGCCCAGCACGTGCGCGGTCAGCTCGCCCGACGGGTAGTAGCGCTTGAACTCGCGCTGGCCGTTGATGCCGGGAATGCCCAGGTCCAGCACGGCCTGCGCCGCCTCCGGCGCCATCTGCCGGCGCAGGTAGACAAACTCGCGCTCCGAGCGCTGCGCCAGCTTGTTCTTCAGCTCGCCGGCATCCACGCCCAGCGCCTGCGCCAGCGCGGGGATGCGCTCCTCGTTGGCCAGCACCTCGGACGGATTGGCCCAGATCGAGGTGACCGGCGTGGACACCGCCAGCGGCGCGCCGTTGCGGTCAAAGATGGTGCCGCGCGACACCGGAATGGGCATTTCGCGCAGAAAGCGCGCATCGCCCTGGCGCTGGTAGAACGCCTTGCGCACCACCTGCAGGTCGAACGCGCGCGCGGCCAGGCCGGCGCCGCTCAGGCCGAGCAGGCACGCCACCACGACCATGCGGCTGTGCGCGCTGGGGCCGGCCGGCTGGCGACGACCCTGGGACCCGAGCCCGCGCGGGGCCTGGGTGGTGGCAGCGTGTTTGCGCCAGGCCATCAGCGCAGCAACCGCACGTCTTGCGGGCGCGGGTCGACCATGCCCAGTTTGTCGCGCGCCTCGGCATTGATGCGGCTGGGATCGGCCTTGGTGGCCTGCTCCAGCTCCAGCTTGCCGAACTCGATGTTCAGCTCGTCGCGCTGGTTTTGCAGCGCGGTGAGATTGACGAACAGCACGCGGCTCTCGTGCCGCGTCCACACCACGCCGATCGCGCTGACCAGCACGGCAGCCAGCAGCGCCAGCGTGGCAAGGGCGCCGATCGCCTTCATGCGTCACCTGCCCAGGCCAGTTTCTCGGCCACGCGCAGCACCGCCGAGCGCGAGCGCGGGTTGGCCGCCACCTCGTCCGCCGACGGGAATTGCGCCTTGCCCACCGTCGCCAGTCGCGCGGGCGCGGCCGCCACCGGCGGGCCACGGCGACTGTTCTGCACGCGACCGGACTGATCGCGCATGAACTGCTTGACCGCGCGGTCCTCCAGCGAGTGAAAGCTGATCACCGACAGCCGCCCACCGGGCTTGAGCCGCGACAGCGCCGCCTCCAGCCCCTGGTGCAAGGCGTCCAACTCGCCGTTGACGCGGATGCGCAGCGCCTGGAACGTGCGCGTGGCCGGATGCTTGCCCGGCTCGCGCCGACCCACCACGCGCTCGCACAACGCGGCCAACTGGCCGGTGCGGGTAAACGGCGTGGCGTCGCGGTCGGCCACGATGGCGCGGGCAATGCGGCGGCTGTGACGCTCCTCGCCGTAGCGCCACAGCACATCGGCAATCTCGCGCTCGTCGGCCTGGGCCAGGAAATCCGCCGCGCTCTCGCCCTGGCTGGTGTCCATGCGCATGTCCAGCGGCGCATCGGCCATGAAGCTGAAACCGCGCGCGGCCTCGTCCAGCTGCGGCGAGGACACGCCCAGGTCCAGCAGCACGCCATCGAGCCCGGCCGCGGTTTCGTCCCAGTCGGCCAGGGTGGAGAAATTGGCGTGGCGGATGGACACGCGCGGATCGTCGGCAAACGCCTCGCGCGCCGCAGCGATGGCCTGCGGGTCGCGATCCATCAGCAGCAATCGACCGTCGGGGCCCAGGCGCGACAGCACGGCGCGAGCGTGACCGCCGCGTCCAAACGTGCCATCGAGATAACGCCCGCCAGAGTGCACGGACAAACCCTCCACCGCTTCACCCAGCATTACCGGGATGTGCCGCAAAACGTGCTCGGCCATGCCGCACTCCCGTCCCAACCCACGTGATTTCCGTCGCGCCCGCCGCCACCGTTACAGGCGCAGGCCTGCCATTTCGTCAGTGATTTCGTCTTCGCCGATGCTCTGGCGGATCTTGGCCAGGTGGGCCTGCTCGCTCCAAAGCTCGAACTTGTTGCCCATGCCCAGCAGCACCGCCTTTTTCTCGATACCGGTGGCGTTGCGCTGGTTGGACGGCAGCAAAATGCGCGACGCGCCGTCGGGCTCGACCACCGCCGCCGCACCCACCAGCTTCATCTGCATGGCGCGGTGCGTTGCCTTGACGCTGGGCAACGCATTTATCTGGTCACGCACCCGCTCCCACTCGTCATGCGGAAACAGCCACAGGCAACCCTGCTCGAACGGGTTGTAGGTGATCACCAGACGATTGCCACACTCGCCCGCCACCTGTTCCCGATACGCGGTCGGAATGGCCAGGCGGCCCTTGTCGTCGACGGTGATGGCGGTCTCGCCCTGGAACACAGCGTGGTGACTCCACAAAAACCCACAATTTCACACGAGAACCCACGATAGTCTCGCCCTATGAGACTGTCAAGGGAATTTCGCTTGTGAATCAAGGAGTAAAGGGAGAATGACCACACTTTCAGCGCTTTCTGAGAAAGGCCAGCAAGGTGATTGAATAGATGGGGATTTTTGAAATACGCCACCCCGCCGTGCGCCCCGCCCCGGCACCGGGTCGGGGTGATCGACGGCCGGCGGATGAACCCGGCGTTCATCCGCCATCCCACCGGCGCGCCTGCGCGCGCCGGTGGGACCATGCGACAAAAAGAGGTGGAGTCGGCCTGTAAGCCGGGTTCTGTACGCCTTGCGGCGCGACAGTCATTCCTCTCGGCCAGGCGTCGCCGCCTGGCTCCAGCAACCTACCCGGGGACGACGCGGGCCGCGCCAATGTCCCCCTATTTGGTCTTGCTCCGAGTGGGGTTTACCGTGCCGTACGACGTTGGCCCCGTACGCGGTGCGCTCTTACCGCACCCTTTCACCCTTACCTGTGCCCGAGCCACCCGAAAGTAGCCAGGGCCATCGGCGGTCTGCTCTCTGTTGCACTGGCCGTCAGCTCACGCTGCCCAGGCGTTACCTGGCACTCTGCCCTGTGGAGCCCGGACTTTCCTCGATGCGCTTGTCGCGCGACGCGACTGTCCGGCCGACTCCAGCGGCAAGTCTAGTAGGAGCGCACCCTGTGCGCGATGCTTTTCGTCGCCTCACGGCAAGGAGCATTGCGCACAGGGTGCGCTCCTACCCTCCATACAGAAGCTTGCGCGGCGCACCGCTGATCGCGGCGGCCAGCTTGGCCGCCTTGGCCGGCGGCAATTCCTCGCGCAGGATCGCAAAGATGCGCTGGCCTTCGGCCAGTTTCGCATCGGCCTGCTCGCCGCGACCGGCAACCAGGATGACGTGCTCGCCGCGCTGCTGGTCGCTGTCGGCGGCGACGCGCGCGGCCAGCGCGGCCAGCGGCTCGTCCAGCACGGTTTCGTACAGCTTGGTCAGCTCGCGCGCCAGCACCGCCTCGCGCTCGCCGCCCAATACATCGCGCATGTCGGCCAGGCTCTCGGCGACGCGGTGCGACGACTCATAAAAGATGAGCGTGCGCGCCTCGCCGGCCAGCTCCTGCAGGCGGCCGCGTCGCGCCGCCGCCTTCGGCGGCAAAAAGCCCTCGAACACGAAGCGGTCGCTGGGCAAGCCGGCCACCGACAACGCCGCGATCGCCGCGCACGCACCCGGCACCGGCGCGCAGCGAATGCCCGCCGCCCGCGCGGCGCGCACCAGCCGAAAACCCGGATCGCTCACCAGCGGCGTGCCCGCATCGGAAATCAGCGCCACCGACTCGCCGCCCTGCAGCCGCCGCACGATGGCGTCCACCACCTCGCGCTCATTGTGCTCGTGCAGCGCCACCAGCGGCGTGGCCACGTTGTGGTGCTGCAGCAGCGGCCGGCTGTGGCGGGTGTCCTCGGCAGCGATCACCGCCACCGCGCGCAACGTGTCGATGGCGCGGGCGGAAAAGTCGTCACGGTTGCCGATCGGGGTGGCCACCACCCACAGGCACGCGGGCTGAATTGCTGGCATCGGGAAGCTCCTGCGTCGTGGGGCGCACAAATACGATCGGCTATGATCGCGCATTGCCGACCATGACGAACAAGGGCTTCCCCATGCAGCTCATGCGCCTGTCCCGCGCCACCGGATTCTGCCTGCTGATGGCGCTGGCCCTGAGCGCGTGCGCACCCGGCAACGTGCAGCGCACGCCGGCCGAGATCGCGGCGGCGCAAGGCGCCGAGACGCTGGTGCGGCAGGGGCAGTTTGACCAGGCCGCGCAAGCCTACCTGGCACTGGCGGCGCAGACGCCCGCCCATGCCGACGGCTACCGCCTGCAGGCGGCCGAGGCCTGGCGCCAGGAGGGCCGCATCGACCAGGCCGAGCCCACCCTGGCCGCCATCAACCGCCAGCGCCTGACTGGCGACGAGCCGCTGCGGCTGGACCTGCTGCGCGCCGAGCTGGCGCTGGCGCGCAACGACGCCCGCACCGCCCTGCAACTGACGCTTCACCCCAGCGCGCCGGTACCTGACACCCTGCGGCTGCGCCTGCTTGAGCTGCGCGCGCGGGCCATGGTGGCCAGCGGCGACCGCTGGGGCGGCGCGCGCACGCGCATGGAAATGGACGACCAGCTCAACGGCCTGGACCACACGCAAAACCGCCAGCAAATCCTGGAGCTGCTGACCCAGCTGGGCGTGGAACCGCTGCAACGCCGCGCCGCCGCCATGCAGCCGGGCGACCGCATGCTGCCGTGGGTGAACGAGGCACTGAGCCAGCTCGGTGTGGCCGTGGCCCGTCCGCAGCCGGAGCTGCAACAGCCGGTGGGCACCTTGCTGCCCGGCGAAGGCGCCAACGTGCGCGAGGGCTACAAAGTGCCCGCGCACCTGGCCCTGCTGCTGCCGGCCGACGGCAACTACCAGGCCGCCAGCAGCGCGATCCGGCAAGGCTTTTTCGCCGCCTATCTCGATGCCGCGCGCACCCGCGCGCCCCGACCCACGGTACGCACCTACGACAGCAAGGGCACGCCCGAGGGCGCCGTGGCCGCCTACCGCCAGGCCGTCAGCGACGGCGCGCAACTGGTGGTGGGCCCACTGACCCGCGCCGAGGTGGCCGCCGTGTTCGGCCAGTCGCCGCTGCCAGTGCCGCTGCTGGCGCTGAACCACCCCGACGACCGCCAGCTGCCCGCCGGCGACGTCAGCGAGTTCGGCCTGCTGCCGGAAACCGAGGGCGCGCAGGCCGCCGACCGCATGGTGGAGCGCGGCATAAGGCACGCCTACGTGCTGATTTCCGGCGACGACTTTGCCCAGCGCGCCGCCAGCGCCTTCAAGGCGCAACTGGCCTCCCACGGCGGCGACGTCATGGCCCTGGCCACCCTGCCCGCCGACTCGGTGACCTACACCGCCACCATCGGCGGCATGGGCATGCCGGTGGCGCCCGCGCCCAGGCCCACCGGCGCGCCCGATGCCGATGCGCCGGCGCCGGCCACCTCCGTGCCCGACGTCGCCCCCGAGGTTGCCGCGCCGGACACCGGCATCTTCATCAGCATGCGGCCCACCCAGGCACGCATGCTGGTGCCGCAGCTGAAAATCGCCGGCGTCACCCTGCCGGTGTTCGCCACCTCGCATGTCTACGCCGGCGTGGAGGACACCAGCGCCGACGCCGACCTGGACGGCGTGGAATTTTGCGACGCCCCCTGGCTGTTCAACGCCCAGCCCGGCCTGCCGCGCCACGACGACGTGGCCAGCCAGCTGCCCACCGCCCGTGGCGGCGCGGCACGCCTGTTTGCGTTCGGCATGGACGCATGGAACCTGGTGCCCTACCTGGCATGGCTGCGCGACCACCCCGGCAGCTACCTGCCCGGCGCCAGCGGCCAGCTCACCGCCGACCAGTTCGGCCGCGTGCGGCGCGTGCTGATCTGGGCCCGCTTCGACGGCGGCCTGGCCCACCCGCTGGGCGGCAGCCTGCAGATGGACGACATGCCGGCCACGCTCCCGGCCGCCACCGACGCGCCCAGCCCCGCCACCAGCACCGCGCCCGCCGGCTACTGATGCGCGCCGCCGGCGACGTCTTCGAGCAACGCGCCCGCGCCGAGCTCGAACGCGCCGGCCTCACCTGCCTGGCGCAAAACTTCCACACCCGCCACGGCGAGATCGACCTGGTGATGCGCGAGGGCCGCACCATCGTCTTTGTCGAAGTGCGCTATCGCAAAAGCGCCACCCACGGCAACGCCACCGCCTCGGTCACGCCAGCCAAGCAAGCCAGGCTGATCCTGGCCGCACAGCAATGGCTGGCCGCGCATCCGCAACATGCCAACCGGTCCTGCCGCTTCGATGTCATGAGCTACGACGGCCCCGCCGACGCCGTACGGCGCGAATGGATGAAAGGCGCGTTCGAGGCCGGCTGACAGCTCGCCTCCTCTGCCGGACCGACTACACCGCGTCGTCGCCACCCTACGCACGCCACGCCCGCAACGACGCAGGCGCATGCGCGTGCGCCTGCGCCGCCGGGGGGCTTTGCGCCCGTATAGTCCCTACCCCATACCGCTCCACGAGCATGGAACGAAACTCCCGGCGGGCGCATCGGGCAGGAAGCCAACGCTGCCCATCACCATCACACCGGATCAACGCCGGGCACCATCCGCCGGCAGGGAAACCGAATGGACTCGACACACACCACGCGCCCGCACGACCACCCGACCCAACCGCTCCCCCGGCAGCTTCGCGTCGGCACTGCCATGATGCTGGCGATCAGCCTGGCCGCGTGCGCCACGCCCCACTCGTCGAGTCGCCCCGAGGCCGACCAGCACGGGCAGGTGAATGCCGCGACGGCGCAGACACGGACTCCTCCCGCCGCCACCCCGCCGACGGCTCCCCACGCCAGGCACCGACCCATACATCCCGTCCACCGCAGCATGGATGCGCCGTGATGACGCCCGGCGCTCCGTTCCACGACGTGTGCGAAGCGCGGTCCCTCTCGTCGATCACGTCCTCCACAACGGACAACATGTGGGCCTTCACCCACGCAAGAACTACGCGCATCAACGCGCAACGCAGGAACTTTCGTACAGGGATGCCGCAAGCCAACGGCTATGCTTGCGTGACTACCGGCAAGGCGCTGTCCTGCCGGAGATCAGGGAAGGAGTGCACCACGCCACGACGCCGGAAAATCTTTGGCCGACGGGAACGCAAGGTGCACGCGATACGGTTCTGAAATCCGGGCCCGCCTGGCCTTTCGCCAGAGCAGAACCGGAGGTACCGGCCTCACGCCGGTCGCGAACGGGGGAACGCATGGCAGCGACATCCATGGGGCAGGAGGCGCTCGTTCGAGCGCCGGACACGAACTTCGGCAAAGTCCATTTCGCTCACCGCGCCGCCGTCCACGACGGCAGATGCACGGCCGCGATTCATTCACGCATTTCCTGACGGCAGCTTTCCGGCTCGACGCATGGCGTCACCGGAAGGAATCGGGCTGCCTTGAAATCCCCGATCCGTCAGGGGACCCACCACTTCAAGCGGGCAAAACGTGGAAACAAAGTTTCGCAATCACATGCTGAAAGGCAGCCTGGCCGTTGCGCTGATCGCACTGGCCGGATGCGGCACGCCTCCAGCCAAGAACTTTGGCGGCAAGTGGACGCCGGTGAACCGCTTCCGGGCGCAGCCTACCGAGATACCGCTGCAGATGGCCTACACGTTCTATGCCGCCCCCATGGACGAGACCTTGAAAACCATGCTGACGCGCTGGGCCAACGACTCCGGGCGCACGCTGTCCTATCAACTCCCGTTCGACGTGACGCTGTACACCCCGGTTTCGGACATCCACACCACCGATCTCGATGCCGCGGCCCGGCAGCTCACGACCATCTATGCCGCGCAGCACGTCTACGTGTCGGCAACCGACCGGAAGATCCTGGTGCTTGCATCAAGCACCGCCAGTCGCAGCGACGCGGACGCCACGGCACCGGCCTCCGTCGAACGGGCAGACCACGGCAAGGCGGGCACTCACTGATGGCGACCCGGAAAGCACCCAGCCGAAAAGTCGACGAAGCGGTTTCCCGGTCCGTCAATTTCGAGGTGACCATCGCGGACATCGCCAGGCGCAGCGAACGACGCGCGTGGCGGGTGGCGTTTGCAGCGCTGGCGATGGCGTTGATCCTTGCCGGCGGCTACTTCTACATGCTGCCGCTGAAGCAGAAGGTTCCCTACCTCGTCATGGCGGACGCCTATACCGGCACCGCCACCGTCGCGCGCCTCGACGGCGATTTCGCCATGCGCGGCATCACCACCCGCGAAGCCGTCAACCGCAGCAATGTCGCGCATTTCGTGCTGGCGCGGGAGTCCTACGACCTTGCCCTGGTGAACCTGCGCGACTGGAAAACCGTGCAGACCATGGCCTCGCCCGGCGTCAAGGCGGAATACGCCGCGATGTTCTCCTCACTCAATCCGGACGGCTGGGTCAAGCAGTACGGCCAGAACCACGCCATCCGCATCAAGCTGCTCAGCATCCAGCTGATCGGCGGCGGTCACGGCGTCACGCCGCGCGGCGCCACGGTGCGCTTCCAACGCGTGCTCTTCAACAAGACGAACGGAGGCAGCCGGACGCTGGACAACAAGATCGCCATGATCGAGTTCACCTACAAGCAGAACCTGGAAATGGACGACCAGAACCGGATCGAGAATCCGCTGGGATTCTGGGTAACCAGCTACCGCGTGGATGACGACTACGCCACCGCCCCGCCGGCGGAAAAGCCGGAATCCCCCGACACCACGCAGGCATCCGCCGCCGTGTTCATGGCCCCTGCCAACGCCGCGACGGTTGCGGCAACGCCCACTGACTCCGCTGCGGGAGCGGCTCTCCAATGAAACGATTCAGCCTCTGCTGCCTTGGGGCCGCCCTGTGCCTTGCCGCCGTCGTCACGGCGCCTGTCGCCATCGCGCAAGCGATGACGCGCTACGAATTCCGGCCCGACAGCATCTATCCCGTCAGGACCGGCCTGGGCATCACCACGCAGATCGAGCTCGACCCGAACGAACAGGTGCTGGACTACAGCACCGGCTTCAGCGGCGGCTGGGACCTTACCCGTCGCGACAACGTGTTCTACCTGAAACCGAAAAATGTGGATGTCGACACCAACATGATGGTGCGCACCGCGACGCACTCGTACATCTTCGAACTCAAGGTGGTCGCCACCGACTGGAAGACCCTGGCCGAAGCCCGTCGTGACGGCGTGCAATACAAGGTCACCTTCAGCTATCCGGCCGACACCAGTTTCGCCAACCAGAAGAAAAAGCAGCTGCAAAGCGCCGCGCAGAACAGCAGCCTGCTGCCCGACCGCAGCTACAACTTCGACTACGACTACGCCACCAAGAGCGCTGCCGCCCCCTGGCTCGTACCCGCCAACGTCTACGACGACGGGCGTTTCACCTACATCAAGATGAGCGACCTCAAGGCATTCCCGACCGGCGACTTCCCGGCCGTCTATATGCGCGAGCACGAGCACAGCGAGGATTCGCTGGTGAACACCACCGTGGAAGGCAACACCATCATCGTCCACGGCACCTACAACTATCTGGTCATCCGCCACGGCGACGACGTCGTGGGCCTGCGCAGGAACCCCCACAAGTGAATACGCCCCGGCATCCCGACGACGAACACGCAGGCCAGCACGACCAGGGCGAGGCGAGCCACGCCAATCCCTACGCCACCCAGTACCAGCGCCGCCAGGCGGAGCCTGACCTCGACGCCAGCGCACCGACGCTGCGCAACAGCGACATGCAGCAAATGAACCGCCGCGCACTCCTCCTGCTGGGCGCCGTGGTGCTTTTGCTGCTGTTTCTCGCTTTCTGGATGATCAGCAACGGCGGCAAGAAGACCGAGCGTCCCAAACCGCGCGAGGAAAAAGTGACGGTGGCCGAAGCGCCCACGCCGTCACGCCTGCCGCCGCTGCCGCCCTTGCCGGCGCCGCCACCGGCACCCCAACCCATTCCCCTGATGGCAGCACCCTCGCCGACGCCGGCACCGCCGCCCAGCACGCACGCCCCGGCGCCAAGCAGCCCTACCTTGCTGCAACGCCGGATCGATGCCGGCAACAACGCCGGCGGCAGTGGCGACACCGCCGGCGCACTGGCGGCAGCGCAAAAGCTGTCGGGGAAAAGCCTGCCCGGTGGGGCCAATGCCGTTCCCACCAGTGCCCGGCCGCTGTCCCACCCGGACACCCTGATGCAACGTGGCACCTACATCCGGTGCGTGCTGGAAACGCGCATCGTCTCGGACATCCCGGGCTTCAGCACCTGCCTGGTTACCGAGCCGGTGTACTCGTTCAACGGCCACGTGCTGTTGCTGCCCAAGGGCTCCAAGCTGCTGGGCAGCTACAGCGGCGGCCCCACCGGCGACCGCGAGGCGGTGGTCTGGGACCGCATCATCACGCCCAGCGGCATCGACGTGAACATGTCCAGCCCCGGCATCGACAATCTCGGCGGCGCCGGCATACCCGGCTACTACGACGCCCACTGGGGCCAGCGCATCGGCTCGGCCCTGCTGATCAGCCTGCTCAGTGACGCCTTCAAGTACGAGGCGGCCAAGCACGGACCACGCAACACCACGGTAAGCAACGGCGTCATCACCCAGACCCCGTTCGAAAGCAACACGGCCCGCACCGTCCAAAGCCTGGCCAACCAGGCCGTTCGCGAAGCCGCCAACCGTCCGCCAACAGTCACCATCAACCAGGGCACCGTCATCTACGTCTATGTGACCAAAGACGTGGATTTCAGCGGCGTGGTCGCGCGCTCCTGACCGCCTCTCCCGAACGCAATCACCACACACCGGCAAATGTCCATGGACGACGTCACCACCGGCATCTCGAACGACTTTCTCGACTATCAGTACGAGGTGCTGGGCGTGGGCGAATACATGGACGCCTCCGACGTCACCGAGATTTGCATCAATCGCCCCGGCGAGCTGTACCTGGAGCAAGGCGGTCGCTGGCAGCGCGTGGACGTGCCGTCGCTGACCTTCGAGCGGGCGCGCCAGTTTTGCATCGCGCTCATCAACGAAAGCAACACCGGACAGCGCATCACCGACGTGGATCCGGTGGTTTCGCTGACTTTTCCCACCGGGCAACGTGCCCAGTTCGTGATCCCGCCGGCCTGCGAGGCTGGTCGAATCTCCATCACCATCCGTTTGCCGTCCCAACAGCTCAAGACGTTGGAGCAATACGAAAGCGACGGATTCTTCGACGAGATCGTCGAAGTCAACCATGGCCTGGGCGAACTGGACAGCAGGCTGCTTGCGCTTCGCGCGGCACGTCGCTACGCCGACTTCTTTCGCGAAGCGGTACTGGGCAAGAAAAACATCGTGGTTTCCGGTGCCACCGGCAGCGGCAAGACCACGTTCATGAAATCGCTGGTCAACCACATTCCCGCCAACGAGCGCCTGGTCACCATCGAGGACGCACGCGAGCTTTTCATCGAGCAGCCCAACGTGGTGCACCTGCTCTATTCCAAGGGCGGCCAGAGCGCCAGCAACGTCACGGCCAAAAGCTGCATGGAGGCGTGCCTGCGCATGAAGCCCGACCGCATCATCCTGGCGGAGTTGCGCGGTGACGAATCGTTCTACTTCATCCGCAACTGCGCCTCGGGCCACCCCGGCTCCATCACCAGCTGCCACGCCGGCAGCACCGAGCAGACCTGGGACCAGCTCGCCCTGATGGTCAAGGCGTCATCGGAGGGCGCCGGGCTGGAGTTCGACACCATCAAGCGCCTGCTGATGATGACCATCGACATTGTGGTGCACATCAAGGCGCATGACGGACGCCGCTGCATCACCGGCATCGACTTCAACCCGCAGCGCGGCCACGGAGCGCACTGAATGCTGCCCGGACTGGACATGCTGGCCTGCCCCGACCTCGCCGTCGCGCCCGAGGTGATGCGGCATATCGTACAGGTCGAGTCCAGCGCCAACCCCTACGCCATCGGCGTCGTCGGCGGCCAGCTGCAACGCCAGCCGCGCAACCTCGCCGAGGCGCTGGCCACGGTGCGGATGCTGGACGCGGGCGGCTACAACTTCTCGGTGGGGCTGGCCCAGGTCAATCGCGCCAACCTCGGCCGCTACGGACTCGACTCGTACCCAAAGGCCTTCGATACCTGCGCCAACCTGTCCGCCGGCGCACGCATCCTGGCCGACTGCTACGCCGGCGCACAGGGCGACTGGGGCAAGGCGTTCAGCTGCTACTACTCGGGCGATTTCACCACCGGCTTCCGCGACGGCTACGTGCAGAAGATCTATGCGTCGATCAACAGCGACGCCAATATCGCCAGTGCGACGGCATCCGTCACCGCGCCCGCGCTCCCCGCCCCGGCACTTCGCTCGCAAAACGTGCCGGCCAGGGTTGCCGGGTCACCGGCACGTGTCGCCAGCCTCGCGCCCGTCACCGTCCACGCCGCCGGCTCGAACTACCGGGCCGTGCTTCGCAGCATGGCCATTGACGCCACGGCCGCCGCGACGGTGCCAGCCATGGCCGGGGCGATGGCCCACGCTTCACCGCTCCCGCCGGACGAGGCAGCCCATGCGTGGATGGACACCAGCACCCCGCCGCCAGCTGACGCAATCCGGCCACCGGTCATGCCCGCGCCCACGACAACGGACGATTCCGTATTCGTTCCCGAGGTTCACGGCCCCAACGATCCCGCCGGCATGGCATCCGCATCCGTTGCGGCCAGCATGCCGGCATCGCGCGCAAGCGCCGATCAGGCCTCCCCCAGCCAGGAGCCGCGCGATGCCGCTTTCGTCTTTTGACCAAAGCCCGGCCGCCGCCCGTCCGGCGACCTTGCCCCTATCCGACACGAGTCCCGGCTCGCGTCGCCCCGGCCTCACGGCCGTCCAAATGTCACGGGGAAACCCGCGACCCTGCGCAGCAAGCAATGCCGCCCAAGGCGGCCGACCCTGAACCGGCTGTCGCCACCTGTCTGGCGTACCGCTCCAACTTCTCGACAAGGAAACTCAGATGGCTATCCACTCGCTCGGCAACGAAAGCATCCTGCATTCCCCGCGCACGCGCCTTTTCATCATCATGTGCATCATGGCCTTCGTCGTGTTTCCCGGCCTTGCCTTCGCGCAGGATGCCGGCGAGACGATCACGACCACCTGCGGCTTCGCCACCAACATCCAGAAGATCCTCAACGCGCTGTCCATCGTCGTGGTCACCATCGCGGTGATCTTCTCCGGCTACCAGATCGCCTTCGCGCACAAGCGCATCGGCGACGTGGCCCCGGTCATGATCGGCGCCATCCTGATTGGCGCGGCCGGCCAGATCGCCAAGATGTTTCTTGGCACCAGCGCGGGGGCCGATGCCTGCAACGCCACCACGAGCCTGCTGACGCACGTGCTCACCAGCTATGCATAAAAACCCGCTCTTTCGCGGCTGCACCCGCCCGCCCATGTTCATGGGCGTGCCCTACGTGCCGTTTTTCATGGGGGCGGGCGGGTGCTTTCTGCTGGCGGTGTACACCAACTTCTTCTACCTGCTTCTGCTGCCGGTGGTGATCTTCATCATGCGGCAGATGGCGCGCCGCGACGAGATGATCTTCCGGCTGCTGGGCCTGCGCCTGCAGTTTCGTGCGCGGGCAAGAAACCTCGGCGACAACGACGGCATGTGGGTGTTCACGCCCAACAACCATCGTGGGCAGCGCAAGGATCAACCGTAATTCCCCCAGGTGATCCGACCGCGTGGTCGGTTACCGTCCCGGACCCGGATCATGGCCAGAGCAAGCTTCACACCCGATACCCCCATCGCGGAGTTCCTGCCGCTGTCCACGCACGTGTCGCCCACCGTGCTCAAGACCACCGGCGGAGATTTCCTGCTGGTGTGGCGCTTGGGCGGCATGCCCTTCGTGGGCCGCGAGGAATGGGAGATCGAGCATCGCCACAACACTTTCAACCGCCTGCTGCAAACCCTGCGGGCTCCTGATTTCGTCAACGTGGCGTTCTGGGTGCACGACGTGCGCCGCCGGCGCCGCCTGAAAGACCACAGCCGCTTCGACCAGGCCTTCAACCAGCAGCTGTCGGACAGCTACTACGACGCGCTGTCTCGGCAAAAGCTGATGCAGAACGAGCTTTACCTCACGATGATCTATCGCCCCATCGTGACCGGCAAACGCTTCGCGGAGAAATCCAGCGACGTGGCACGGCTGGAATTGCAGCAGCGCGACGCCGTCAACACCCTCCTGGAGCTGGCCGGCAATGTGGAAGCCGTGCTCAAGGACTACGCGCCCTATCGCCTGGGCATGTACGAAGCCAGCAACGGCGTGGTGTTCTCCGAAGCGCTGGAGCTTTACGGCTATCTGCTCAACCGCATCGACGAGCCGGTACCGGTGCTCGACGCCGCCATCTACAACTACCTGGCGGTGAGCAAGCAGCGCTTCTCGGCCAAGACCGGTGACTACGTCATCACCACGCCCGACGGGAAAAACCATTTCGGTGCCATCCTCAACATCAAGGAGTACACCGACAGCACCTATCCGGGCATCCTCAACGGCCTGAAGTACCTGGATTTCGAGTACGTCATCACCCACTCGTTCAGTCCCATGGGCCGGCAGGATGCACTCAAAGCGCTGGACCGCACCAAGGGCATGATGGTGTCCTCCGGCGACAAGGCCTTCAGCCAGATCGCCGAGCTCGACCACGCGATGGACCAGCTTGCCTCCGGCAATTTCGTGCTGGGCGAGTACCACTTCTCCATGGCCATCTATGCGTCCAGCCAGGATGCACTGTCGCAGCAGATCGCGACCACCCGCGCAGAGCTTTCCAACGCCGGCTTCGTATCGGTCAAGGAGGACCTTGCCGTCACCGCCGCGTTCTACGCCCAGTTCCCCGGCAACTGGAAATACCGCACCCGCCTGGCCAATGTCAGCTCGCTCAACTTCCTCGGCCTGTCGCCGCTGCACAACTTCGCCACCGGCAAGAAGGAGAACAACCCCTGGGGCGACTGTGTCACCACGCTGCAAACCACCAACGGGCAGGCGTACCACTTCAACTTCCACGCCACCCATCCGGGCGAGAACTCGCTGGGCGAAAAAGCCATCGCCAACACCATGGTCATCGGCAAGTCCGGCACCGGCAAGACTGCGCTGATCAACTTTCTGCTCAGCCAGGTGCAGAAGCTCACGCCCTCGCCCACCATCTTCTTTTTCGACAAGGATCGCGGCGCGGAGATCTTCGTGCGCGCCTGCGGCGGCAACTACCTGGCATTGGAAAACGGCAAGCCCACCGGCTTCAACCCGTTCCAGTGCGAGCGCACCGAAGCCAACGTGCAGTTTCTCGCCGAGCTGGTCAAGGTGATGGTGGGCAAGAGCGTCTACAGCTCGCGCGAGGAGGAGGACATCTTCCGTGCGGTGGAAAACATGCTCGACACGCCGATGCACCTGCGCACCATGACCAACTTCCAGAAGAGCCTCCCCAACATGGGCGACGACGGGCTGTTCATCCGCATGCGCAAGTGGACCGCCGGCAACGCGCTCGGCTGGGTCTTCGACAACCCCGTCGACACCATCGATCTGGAAAAAGCCAACATCATCGGCTTCGACTACACCGAGCTGATCGACAACCCCGAAGCGCGCGTACCGGTCATCAACTACCTGCTGCACAAGCTGGAGGCGCTGATCGACGGCCGCCCGCTGATCTACGTGATGGACGAGTTCTGGAAAATCCTCGACGGCAAGGGCGGCCTCAAGGAGTTCGCCAAGAACAAGCAAAAAACCATCCGCAAGCAGAACGGCCTGGGCATCTTCGCCACCCAGAGCCCGGAAGACGCACTGGCCAGCGACATCGCCGCCGCGCTCATCGAGCAGACGGCCACCATGATCCTGCTGCCCAACCCCAACGCCAGTCGCGATGACTACGTCGGCGGACTCAAGCTGACCGAAGCCGAGTACCAGGTCGTCGTAAACCTGGACGAGCGCTCGCGCTGCTTCCTGGTCAAGCAAGGCCACGCCAGCGCGGTCTGCCAGCTCAACCTTCGCGGCATGGACGACGCACTGGCCGTCATCTCCGCATCCACCGACAACATCGAGATCATGCACGAGGTGCTGTCACGGCGGGCGGAAGCCGAAGGCGTACCCATCGACGCCCTTACTCCCGCGCAATGGCTCGGCGACTTCTACGAAAACCGCAAGGGCAGCGGCAAATCAAAACCCGCACCACCCGCCAGTCCCGCCCTTGCAACATCGCGCCAGGCTTCGTGACCACGCGAACCAACAGGAACACGTCATGACCAACCCGCCCGCTTTCCAAGCCCCCGTGCGCACACCATGGACGCGCCTGCGTCGAACCGCCCTGGGGCTCGCCATGGCCGCCAGCCTCTTCGCCGGCACCACCCAGGCCCAGGTTCTGGTGACCGACTCCACAGCAATCGCCGCATCAGAAGAAGGATTCAAGTCACAACTGGCGCAAACGGTGGCGCAGTACACAAAGCAGGGCCTGCAATACGCAAAGCAGATCGAGCAATACACGACGCAACTTCAGCAATACCAGCAGATGCTCACCAAGGTTATGAACCTTGGCACCAACTTCAGCATCAGGCCTAACACCATGACGGAAATGGATGCCGGGCCACTGATTCAAGCCAACTGCGGCACCAACACTGGCTCCGTCATCGGCAACATCGTCAACAAATTCACCACGTCACTGATGAGCCAATCCGTCGTGAGTAGCCAACAACAGATATGTGCCGCGATCATCACCACGCAAGTGGACAAATACAACTCCACCATACAGATGATGCAGCAGATTCAATCCAACCTGTCGGCGGTACAAAAGTTCGTCGATTTGGCCAACAGCTTCAGAAACATGGGTGAAAGCAGCTCCGCCGCCACCCAGATAGACAGCTACAGCGGCCAACTGTCCACTGCCATGAGCGATTGGAAAGCGCGCATGGACGCTGACGATGCGTATATATCTTCGCTGCAGCAAATGCAGGGTGTCTTGGCCAAAAAGGCGTTGAAGGGAAACCCCAGCATCTTGGGCAACGCGGTTCAGGCAGCGACATTCGCGGCGGCATTCCAATGAAGTACTGACTTCAAAAGCCGCCCCAACAAGGCATCATGCGAACTCACCAAGGATCACCTGCGTCATGGTCTATTTCGTCCTTATCTACAGCTGGCTGCATGACAGGATAGACACCTTTGGCGTCAACCTGATGGGAGCCGTGACGCAATGGATGGCCGCCATCGCCCTTGTTCTGGTAACCCTCTGGATCATGTTCCAGGGCTACCGCGTCCTCACTGGCCAGATGCGCGAGTCACTGATGGGACTGGTACTCAACATGACCCGCGTGGTGGTGGTTGTTTCCTTTGCCACCACTGTGGGCGTCTTTGCTCCCAACCTCCACACCCTTGTCACCTCCACGCTGTCCACCGACATCAATCAGCTGTTCACCGGCGACGACGCCACCCTCACCCAGACCATCGACCAGAACCTCGCCAAGACCCGATTGGCCTTGTCTGCCATCGACACTGTGCAAATCCCTCCCGGCGACATCGAAAACACCGCCGCCAAGGCACGGGCCGAGGCCTTTGCCATCGTAGGTACCGCCAGCCCGCCCATGGCCGCCGCAGCCATGCTGTTGCTCTACGACGTCACGCTTGCCCTGGTCATTGGTCTCGGACCGATGTTCATCATGTGCCTGCTCTTCGAGCAGACCAAGCCGCTGTTCCAGAAGTGGCTGATGTACGGCATCAGCACCCTCTTCTCCATGGGCATGCTCGCCTTCATCAGCTCGCTGGTGCTCCAGCTCACCCTAAGGGTCGCCGCCGCCCTGTGGTCAGCCGACATCATCAACGGCATCACCGGCATTGGCGCCGAGGGCTTCACCAGCCAATCCATGCAACAGGGCGGACTTGGGCTGCTGATGACCTTGCTCGTCGTTACCGTACCGCCCATGGCCGGCAATTTCTTCTCGGCCACCTTGGGCAATTTCAGTCCCTACAACGTATTCAACCGAACGGGTCAACCAAGGCCGAACGGACAACCGCCGGGGGCGTATGGATATGGGGGACATGGGCCAGCTCAAACGAATGAGCGGCAATCCAACTCTGGACAAACAAGTGGTGGTATCAGCGCGCTCAACACGCCACTAGGATCAGTCTCCTCCAATGTCACCCTCTCGAGCAATTCAGGCTATACACAAGCAGCCGACGTTACTAAGCAGGGCGGCGGCTTGGCCAATCCATCGACACTAGGACGATAGCTATGAAAGTATTTTATTACCTAGTCCTTTTGGTGACCACCACCGTCGTCCATGCCCAAGATTGCGGCGGCATGGCAAACGCAGGAGGCACGTGCGTCCCTCCTGACGTGGCGATGCCTGATTACCCGCAACAGGCATCCCAATCACCCCCAGAGATCTGGGTGGATCATTACGGGGCGATTGCGACAGACTTTTCCCACGGCAGCGTAGGCGTAGCTAATAATCTACGAAACGAGAATGCCGCCGAACAAGCTGCTATTTCGGCCTGCCAAGCAGGAGGCGGCGTAACTTGCAACATTGAGATCACATATCGCAACCAATGCGCTGGCCTAGTGGCTGGAAATGCAGGACATAATACGAAAGCTGGACTGAGCGTAGAGGAGGCGATGAAGAGGGCCATGAATGTCTGCGAGGCTGCTGATACAAATTGCCAGGCCTTTTACAAATATTCTGGCTGTAGCTTCCCCACACGCATTCAATAGAAAGAAATGAAAATTTTTCTTACTCCGACCCTTGCTCTCTCCATCCTCTGTGCAACCGGCGCATGGGCGCAAAGTTCCGACACCCCCCTGCCACCCAACGTCAGCCTTTATGCCACACCTAACATCGGCGAAAAGCTGCAGTGCTTGGTCGGTGCTCAAACAGATGACGACGGTATGAATGAGATACCCGTCGTCTATCTCCAAAAATCATCCACTGCCGTGATATGGCAAACCGTGCTACCCATGCCTCTCCACGCCTATCAGGCACGAGCGACACACTGTGTTGCCACGCCCGGCACGCTCTACGTGTTGATACAGGGCGACACGCAACCCGAACAGTCCTTGTCCCAAACGCTGCTTGAGCTCGTTGCCCTGGACCGCGCGACGGGCACCGTCACGGCCACCAGCGCCATCGAACCACCAAGCGTCAGCCAGCCCCACACCACGTGGGTCGACGCAGGCAATGAACATCTTTTTGCGCAAGACAAGGATCTGGTCGTCACCGGCAAATACGCTCTACTTTCCAACCGAGACAATCCACAGGACTTTTCGCTGAAGGTTCCGCTGGATTCAGGCCATTGAGGAGACCTCGCCAATGAATGAGAAGGAGCGTTTTATTGTCGAGTTGTATCCGGCGGCCCTCGAAATCTCCAAGGAAACCGGCATGGCTTGGCAAACCATCCTTGCACAGGCGGCACAGGAAACCGGCTGGGGACAACACCAGCTCCCAGGCACTCACAATATCTTCAACATAAAGGCCGGTCCTGATTGGCATGGCTCAAGCCAGACATTCAATGTCTGGGAGATCGAAAGCGGACGGAAGGTATGGAGGGACCAACCTTTCCGTGTGTACGATTCCTACAAAGAAGCCTTGCTCGATCGCGTGAATTTCCTGCGTGACAACCCACGCTACGCCAAAGCTGGACTCTTCGACGAAGGCACCAAGGGCAACCTCGAAAGAGAGGCGTCAGCGTTGCAGCAAGCGGGTTATGCCACCGACCCGCACTATGCCGATGGCTTGGTGCGCGTATTCAACAGCCAGACCATGCAACGCGCCATCAGGGACGCGCGGGCACTGGAAATTGCCGGGCACCCTGTTCCAAATTCTCATTCGCAGCACGCTATTTGTCCGCACCAGCAAGCGAGCCTCAAAAGGGGTGTCCACGGCGCTGACGTCACTACTCTCCAAGCCTCCTTGGCCAAGCTTGGCTACACCGACCGCCACGGCAAACCGCTGGCCGTCGACGGCACCTTCGGCACAAACACCCGCTACGCCGTCGAGCGCTTCCAACACGATCATCACCTCAAGGCAGACGGCATCGCCGGCCCCATGACATGGACGGCGCTGGATCAGGCACAAGCCCGGAACACCACCAATCCCCGCTTGGACCACCCAACCCACACCGACCACGCCCTGTTCCAGCAAGCCCAACGCGGCGTGCACCAGATGGATGCCGAACGCGGCCGCATACCCGACCAGCACAGCGACAACCTCGCCGCCGCACTCACCGTGCAGGCCCGACGCAACGACCTCACCCGCATCGACCAGGTCGCACTTGGCCCCGATGGTGACCGCGCCTTCGCGGTGCAGCACGGTGTCCTGACCCGGCATGCACAGGTGCCGACGGCCGAAGCCGTGCAGACGTCCATCGAACAAAGCAGTGCCGCCTGGCTGCAGGTGATGCAGCAAAGGAACGCGGCGCAACCTGTCGTGGAACCGGTTCTGCAACCTGCCATGGCGACGCAAGGCGTGGGTCGGTAGCGATCCCTCCCTTGCCGTGGATCAGTTGCCACGCAGCAGAACGGCGGACGTCGGGTGGGGCCACGGCCGCCATGTTCAGCCGCCTCAGTCGATTTCTTGCTTCGCCCCAAACAGTTCACCACTCGCCCAAGGAAGTGCGTCATGGAACTACGCCACCTGCTCACTGCTGCCGCCCTTGGCGCGGCATGCCTGACCACCGCTGCCGCCCGTGCCCAGACCATTGATCCGTGCACCGTCTATCTGTGCATGGCCGGCATCTCCGGCTTCGGTACCAGCGGCGGGCCGGCCTGCGCTCCGGCACTGGCTTACTGGCACGCACCCACTCCGGCGGGATTGGCGGTCTACCACCCTCCCCAAGGCTTCAACCCGCCCGCCAGTGCGGCACGGCGCCAGACGTACATGGAGAGCTGCGTGACCACCGCCGTCAATCCGGATGTGGTGGCGGCCATCATCGGCATGCATGGCTCGACGCCGTAGGCACCGGCATGCGCGCGCAACCGCGATGCGCTCGCGTCACGACACGACACGACACGACACGAAGGTACGGCCGCGCCGATGGAGGGGCCCACGGGACAGGGGTGCTTGCATCGGCTGCCCCGCGATGAGCGGAGGAACGTCTTCTCGGCGACGACACAAAGGATGGAGGGTTTCATGAGCAAGGGAAAGTCATGGGTCGTGGGCTGCTCGGCCCTGATCGCTCTGGTGGCGGGCAACTATCTTTCGGGGCTGCTCACGCTCGCCCTTCTCAAGCTGAATCCGGGACTGGTTCGCTGGGACACCTACGTTCAATACCTGCGTGCGATGGACATGCCGCAGGTGCGCGTCTATGCGGTCCGCATCGAAATTGCCGGCGCCATCGGCTTCGGGCTGGCCGTCATCCTCTGGCTGGTCATGCTCTATCGGGCCCTGCGGGCCAGGACACCATCGATACACGGCGATGCGCGCTTCGCCAACGCCGCCGACCTGCGCAAGCAAGGCATGTTCAAGCAAACGGACAACAGCCTTCTTGTCGGCAAGTTCAAGGGCAACCTGGTTCGCCTGAGCGGCCAGCAATTCGTGATACTTGCCGCGCCTACCCGCTCGGGCAAAGGCGTGGGCGTGGTGATCCCCAACCTGCTGGAATACCGCGAGTCGGCCGTTGTCCTGGACATCAAGCAGGAGAACTACGCGCTGACCAGCGGCTGGCGTGCCAGCCAGGGACAGGAGATCTACCTGTTCAATCCGTTCGCGGAGGATCGACGAACGCATCGCTGGAATCCGCTCAGCTACGTCTCGGCCGATCCCGCCTTCCGGGTATCCGACCTGATGAGCATCGCGGCGATGCTCTATCCCGACGGCACCGACGAACAGAAGTTCTGGATCAGCCAGGCGCGCAACGCCTTCATGGCTTTCACGCTGTTTCTTTTCGAGAAAAGGGACGACGAACAGAAGCAAGGCGTGCCGCCGTCACTCCAAAGCAAACCGACGCTTGGCGCCGTCCATCGCCTGTCGTCCGGTGACGGCACGGAGCTGCGGCAGTTCTACCAGATGCTGGCGGCGCACGATTTTCTCAGCGACCGAGCCCGGTCGGCTTTCGCCAACCTGCTGTCGCAAGCCAACGAGACCTTTGCCTCGATTCTCGGCAGCTTCAAGGAGCCGCTGAACGCCTGGATCAACCCGGTACTCGACGCGGCCACCAGCGACGATGATTTCCTGCTCACCGATGTGCGCAAGAAGAGGATGACGATCTACATCGGCATCCAGCCGAACAAGCTGGCGGAGAGCCGGCTGATCGTAAACCTGTTCTTCAGCCAGCTGATCAACCAGAACACCCGCGAACTGCCACAGAACAATCCCGCGCTGAAGCACCAATGCCTGCTGCTGATGGATGAATTCACCGCCATCGGCAAGGTGGAAATCATCGCCTCGGCCGTGGCGTACATGGCCGGCTACAACATCCGCCTGCTGCCGATCATCCAGAGCATGGCCCAGCTGGACGCCACCTATGGCAAGGATGTTTCGCGCACCATGATCACCAATCACGCCTTGCAGATCGTGTATGCGCCGCGCGAGCAGCAAGACGCCAACGACTACTCCGACATGCTCGGCTACACCACCGTACGCAAGGAGAACATCACCCGGGGAGGCGCGCGTGGCGACGTGTCGCGCAGCCACTCCGAAGAGCGCCGCGCCCTCATGCTTCCGCAGGAGCTGAAGGCCATGGGAAGCGAGAAGCAGGTCTTTTTCTACGAAGGCATTCCCCACCCCGTCATGTGCGAGAAGATCCGCTACTACAAGGATCGCCACTTCACCGAGCGCCTGCTGCCCAAGGTGGAGATACCTGTCCTGAACGTGTAACGCCACGGCGCACCGTGACCGGATCGGCGGGCAAGGCAAGGTTCGGCGCTAAACTTTGCCGATGACGTTGCCGCCCGCCCTGCTTGATGGCCTCCGCGCCACTTTCTCCGCCGATGCGCTCGCCACCGGCGAGGCCGAGCGCATTGCCTATGCCTACGACAACTCGCGCCGGCATGCGCTGCCGGAGGCGGTGGTGTTTCCCACGGCGCATGCGCAGGTGGAGGCGCTGGTGCAGGCGTGTCGCGCGCATGCCACGCCGGTGATCGCGCGCGGGCGCGGCACCAATACCACCGGCGCCTCGGTGCCGGTGGCAGGTGGCGTGGTGCTGAGTTTCGAGCGCATGAACCGCATCGTGCGCATCGACCCGGACAACCGGCTGGCGGTGGTGGAACCGGGCGTGCTCAACGCCGACCTGCAACAGGCGCTGGCGCCGCACGGGTTCTTCTGGCCGCCTGATCCCTCGTCCGCGCCCTGGTGCAGCATCGGCGGCAACCTGGCCTGCAATGCGGCCGGGCCGCGCGCGGTGAAGTACGGCAGCGGCCGCGAGAACACGCTGGGCCTGCGCGCCGTGGCCGGCAACGGCGAGGGTTTTCGCTGCGGCACGTACACCAGCAAGGGCGCCACCGGCTACGACCTGACCCGGCTGTTGATCGGCTCGGAGGGCACACTGGCGCTGATCACCGAGGCCACGCTCAAGCTCACGCCCAGGCCCACCGCGCTGCGCACGTTGCGCGCCACCTACCGCGACGTGGGCGCGGCGGCGCGCGCGGTGGCGCGCATCATGGCGCAGCCGGTGACGCCGTGCGCGCTGGAGTTCATGGATGACGTGGCGCTGACCCTGGCGCGCAACCATGGCGGCGACGGCGTGCCGCTGGCCGGCGCCATGTTGATGATCGAGGTGGACGGCGAGCCGGCCACGCTGCCGGCGGCGGTCGAGGCGGTGTCGGCGGCCGCGCGCGGCGACGGGCTGGAGACGCTGCACATCGCCGCCAGCACGGAGGAGGCGCGCGCGTTGTGGGCCGCGCGCAAGGCGCTGTCGCCGGCGCAGCGCACCATCTCGCCCAACAAGATCAACGAGGACGTGGTGGTGCCGGTGAGCCGCCTGCCCGAGCTGGTGGATGGCATACGGCAGTTGTCGGCGCGGCACGAGGTGCTGATTGTCTCGTTCGGCCATGCCGGCAACGGCAACTTGCACGTCAACCTGCTGCCGCGTGACGAGGCCGAGCGCGAACGCGCGCACGCCTGCCTGGCCGAGCTGTTTGCGCTGGTGATCGCGCTGGACGGCACCTTGTCCGGCGAGCACGGCATTGGCCTGGCCAAGCGCGATTTCATGCCGCTGGCGCTGGGCGCCAGCACGCTGGACCTGATGCGCGGCGTCAAGGCCGCGTTCGACCCCGACGGCATCCTCAACCCCGGCAAGCTGCTGCCCCCGCCTTGCGACGGGAATGGGGCATAGGACATGGGGAACCGGAAGACCGCATCATCCGCGTCACTGGATTCGCTGCTGGCCGAGATTCGGGCTTGCCGGATCTGCGAGGCGCATTTGCCGCTGGGGCCGCGCCCGGTGCTGCAGGCGTCGGCAACGTCGCGGCTGCTGATCGTCAGCCAGGCGCCGGGACGCAAGGTGCACGAGACCGGCATCCCGTTCAACGACGTCAGCGGTGACCGCCTGCGCGAGTGGATGGGTATCGACAAACCCACCTTTTATGACGCCAGCCGCGTCGCCATCGTGCCGATGGGCTTCTGCTTTCCCGGCACCGGCAAGGGCGGCGACCTGCCACCGCGACCCGAGTGCGCGCCGACGTGGCATCCACGCCTGCTGCCGCTGCTGGAGCAGGTGCGACTGACCCTGGTGATCGGCCAGTACGCCCAGGCCGGCCTGCTGGGCGTCAGACGTGGCACCAAGCTCACCGACACCGTGCAGGCGTGGCGCCAGCATCTTGCCCATGGCCGCCTGCCGCTGCCCCACCCCAGCCCGCGCAACCGGCTGTGGCTGGCGCGCAACCCGTGGTTCGAGGCCGAGTTGCTGCCGGTGCTGCGCGAGCGCATGGCGCAGGTGCTCAACCCTTGATCCCCCGCCGCGCTGCGGCGCGCCTTGCCGGTTTTCCGGTGCTTCTCTAACCTGCCGCTCTTCAAGGCCGCACGCCGGATAGTGTCGATGAGCATCAAGCACCGCCTCGTGGCGATGAATTTCCTGCAGTTTTTCGTGTGGGGCGCGTGGTTGATCACGATTGGCGCGTACTGGTTCCAGTACCGTCATTGGTCGGGCGCGCAGTTTGGCGCGATCTTTTCGACCATGGGCATCGCCGCGCTGTTCATGCCCTCGCTGATGGGCGTGATCGCGGACAAGTGGATCAACGCCGAGCGGCTGTACGGCCTGCTGCACATCGCCGGCGCGGTCGTGCTGTTCATCGTGCCGGCCATCGACGACCCGGGCGTGCTGTTCTGGGTGATGTTGCTCAACATGATGTGCTACATGCCGACGCTGGCGCTGGCGATCGCGGTGGCCTACAACGCGCTCAAGAGCGATGGCGCCGACGTGGTGCTGGCGTTTCCGCCGATCCGCGTGTGGGGCACGGTGGGTTTCATCGCCGCGATGTGGACGGTGAGCCTGCTGCACCTGGAAACCTCGGGCGGGCAGTTCTACGTGGCGTCCGCCGCCGCGCTGGTGCTTGGCCTGTATGCGTTCACCCTGCCCGCGTGCCCGCCGCGCCTGCGCGGCCAGGCGCACGGCTCGTGGCTGGATACGCTGGGGCTGACCTCGTTTGCGCTGCTGCGCAACGGCAAGATGGCGATCTTTTTCCTGTTTGCGATGCTGCTGGGCGCGGCGCTGCAGCTGACCAATGCCTACGGCGACACCTTTCTGCACGACTTTGCCGGCGTGGAGGCCTACCAGGGGCTGATCGCGGTGCGCTACCCGGCGATCATCATGTCGATCTCGCAGGTGTCCGAAACGCTGTTCATCCTGGCCATCCCGTTTTTCTTCAAGCGTTTCGGCATCAAGACGGTGATGCTGATCAGCATGATCGCCTGGGTGCTGCGCTTTGGCCTGTTTGCCTACGGCAACCCGGGGCCGGGGCTGTGGATGATTGTGCTGTCCTGCATCGTCTACGGCATGGCGTTCGACTTTTTCAACATCTCCGGTTCGTTGTTTGTCGAGGAGCAGAGCGACCCGGCGATCCGCGCCAGCGCGCAGGGCCTGTTCATGCTGATGACCAACGGCATCGGCGCGATCCTGGGCAGCTCGATCAGCGGCGTGATCATCGACGCCTGGTTCACCGGCGCCGATGGCGGCAAGGACTGGCACGGCATCTGGATCACCTTTGCCGGCTATGCGCTGGTGGTGGCGGTGCTGTTTGCGGTGCTGTTCCGGCATCGGCACCAGCCGATGACGGCCGAAATGCGGCAGGAGTAGGGCATCGCCCGCGAGCGGACGCCTGCGCATCGCGCATCCCCAACTACAATAGGCCGATGCGCATCGGCCCCTACCTCATCGACCCGCCCGTGGTGCTCGCCCCGATGGCGGGCGTCACCGACAAGCCGTTCCGGCTGCTTTGCAAGCGGCTGGGCGCGGGGCTGGCGGTGTCGGAGATGACCCATGCCGACCCGCGGCTGTGGCATACGCGCAAGTCGCTCAGGCGGATGGACCACGAGGGCGAGCCCGAGCCGGTGAGCGTGCAGATTGCCGGCTACGACCCGGCAATGCTGGCCGAGGCGGCGCGGTTCAACGTGGCCAACGGCGCGCAGCTGATCGACATCAACATGGGCTGCCCGGCCAAAAAGGTGTGCAACGTGTGGTCGGGCTCGGCGCTGCTGCAGGACGAGCCGCTGGTGGCGCGCATCGTGCGCGCGGTGGTCGAGGCGGTCGAGGTGCCGGTGACGCTGAAGATCCGCACCGGCTGGGATCGCGACAACCGCAACGCGCTGACCATTGCCCGCATCGCCGAGGACGCCGGCATCGCCGCGCTGGCCGTGCACGGGCGCACCCGCGCCGACAAGTACGAAGGCCAGGCCGAATACGAGACCATCGCCGCCGTGAAGGCTGCCGTGCGCATTCCCGTGCTGGCCAATGGCGACGTCACCAGCCCGCAACAGGCGCGGCACGTGCTGGACGTCACCGGTGCCGACGCGGTGATGATCGGCCGTGGCGCGCAGGGGCGGCCGTGGATCTTCCGCGAGATCGCCCATTACCTGGCCACCGGCGAGCTGCTGCCCGAGCCCGGGCCGGCCGAGGTGTCCGCTATTTTGCTCGGCCACCTGGAGCACCTCTACGCGTTCTACGGCGAGCACGCCGGCGTGCGCATCGCACGCAAGCACCTGGGCTGGTACGCCAAGGACCGCCCGGAAAACGCCGCCTTCCGGCAGGTGGTCAATCGTGCGGAAAGCGCCGACGACCAGTGGCGCCTCACCCGCGACTACTTCGCCGCCCTGGCCGACGGACTGGCGCAGGCGGCCTGACGCGCCTCACTGCGCCGCGTCGGTGCGCGCCCAGCGTCGATGCAACCGCTGCGCGCAGCCATCCAGCAGAAAGCCCAGGGCGCCGATCAGCACGATGGCGGCCATCAGCTCCGAGTAGGCCAGCCGGTCGCGCGTGTCGAGGATGAAGTAGCCAAGTCCCGAGCTGACGCCCAGCATTTCGCAGGGAATCAGCAAGATCCAGATCATGCCGATGGCCACGCGCACGCCGGTCAGGACGTGGCCGAGAATGCCCGGCACCACGATGCGCCACAGGATCTCCCCGCGCGTGGCGCTGAGGCTGCGCGCCAGCAGCAGCCAGCGCGGGTTGAGCTGCCGCACCCCGGCCGAGGTGCTCAGGATGACCGGCCACACCGCCGTGATGGTGAGCAGGAAATAGATCGGCGCGTCGCCGATGCCGAACGCCATGACCGCGATGGGCATCCACGACAGCGGCGAAATCATGCGCAGGAACTGGAACGCGCCACTGGTGCCGCTGTCCAGCGCGCGCGAGCTGCCCACCGCCACGCCGATGGGCACGCCCAGCGCCAACGCCGCCAGCAGGCTCACCAGCACGCGTTTCAGGCTGGTCAGCGTGTGCTGGGTCAACTCGTTGCGGGCCAGCAGGTCGCGCAGGCTGGCAAAGGTGTCGCCGGGGCTGAGCGCCTGCGCCAGCGGCATGCTGCGGCCAAGCCACCAGGCACTCAGCGACCACAGCGCCAGCAGCACGAACAGGCCCAGCAGGCCAAGCCCGAGGCGGGTGGAGCGTGGAATGGCGATGGCGTTCATGCGATGGACGGAGGGCTGGAGATGACTGGCCGGGGTGAGCGGGGCGGAGAGTGCATCAGTCGGTGATCTGCTCGTGGCGGGTAAAGCCCTCGGGCAGGCCGAACGCGGCCATGCCGCCGTGGTCGGCAATGGCCTTTTTCACGAAGCGGTCGTCCACCAGGTCGCGCGCCACGAAGGCCGGGTCCAGGTCGGCCAGGAAGTCGTTCTTGCCTTCCACGTAGGTGGTCTTGAGCATCGACACCAGCGTTTCGGTGTAGCTGGGGTACGGGTAGGGCTGAAAGTCGATGCGGTGCTGGTGCCATTCGGGGTGGCGGATGGCGCCGGTGGCGGCATACGCCGCGTCGTCGGTCGCCGGCGGCGCCAACACCTTGGCCAGCGTCTCGTATGCATGCGGCGTGTACTTGCCCTCGCCGCCCTTGGCCAGCAGGTGCGCGGTGTCATCGCGGTGATCGCGCGCCCAGGCCTGCGCCTGCACGATGGCGTTCACCACCTTTTGCGACCATGCCGGGCGCTGCTCCAGGTCGCGCTCGTGCATCTGCACCACGCAGCAGGCGTGGTCCTTCCACACGTCACCGGTGAAGCGCAGCACCTTGCCCACCTTGAGCGATTCGGCCAGCGCCACGAACGGCTCGGCCACGATGTAGGCGGCGATGCGGCCGCCGGCCAGCGCCGGCACCATGTCCGACGGCGCCATCACCACCAGCTTGACCTGCCGGGGGCCGGGCTCGCCGCTGCCGATCGATTCGATGCCGCGCTTTTTCAGCAGGTGCTGCAGCACCACGTTGTGCACCGAGTACCAGAAAGGTATGGCCACCGTGGTGCCGGCCAGGTCGTCGAGCCGGTCCACGCCCTTTTTCACGGTGATGGCCAGCGCCGAACCGCAGACGTGGTTCCACGCCACCACCTTGGACGGCGACTTGCTGCCATAGCGCGCCCACACCGTCATCGGCGACAGCATGTGCACCACGTTGACCTGGCCGCTGAGGAAAGCCTCCACGATCTGCGCCCAACTGCGAAACAGGCGCGGCTGCTCCACCGCCAGCCCCTGTTGCTGGAACAGGCCGCGCTGGTGCGCCACCAGCAGCGGCGTGGCATCGGTAATGGGCAGATAGCCGATGCGCACGGGCGCATCGGGCTCGGCCGCCACGGCCTTCTCGAAACCCTGCAGCAGCGGCAGCGCGCCGGCGGCGGTGAACATGGCGGCCAGCTTCAGGAAGTGGCGGCGCGAGGCGGTGTCGTCGACGGAATCGGTCATGGGGGCGGCAACTTGGTGGATGGGGTCAGGCGACGGCGCGACGGGAGGCGTCGATGGCGGCATGGCGCGCGCCGCGCAGGGCATGCACGATCTCCGCACGCATGCGGCTGGGCGCGGCGGCCACCACGTCGCGTGGATGCGGCTGGTCGAGGCGCCATTCGCCGATCAGCTCGGCCGGCTCGCCGCCCAGCAGCACGATGCGGTCGGCCAGGGTCAACGCCTCGTCGATGTCGTGGGTGACCAGCACGGCTGCCGTGTGGTGACGCGCGGTGATTCCCAGCAGGAGGGATTGCATGTCGCCCCGGGTGACTTCGTCCAGCGCGCTGAACGGCTCGTCCAGCAGCAGGATCTCCGGCTGGCGCGCCAGCCCGCGCGCCAGCGCCACGCGCTGCGCCATGCCGCCGGACAACTGCGAGGGATAGCGGCCCAGCGCGTGCTGCAAATCCACCTCGGCAATCGCGTCGCGCACGCGCTGGCGGCGGGCGGCGGCGTCCAGGTGCGGCTGGTGGCGAAAGTCCAGGCCAAAGCCCACGTTCTCCTCCAGCGTCAGCCACGGCAGCAGGCAGGGATCCTGGAACACCAGGCCCACGCGCGGATGCGGTCCGCGCAGCACCTCGCCATGCACCCGCACGCTGCCCGCGTCAGGCGCCTGCAGGCCGGCCAGCACGCGCAACAGCGACGACTTGCCCACGCCGCTGGGGCCGAGCACGGCCACCACCTCGCCAGCCTTCAGCTGCAGGGAGAAATCGCGCAGCACCACCGTGCCCGGCTGGCGGCCACGGCGATAGCTCAACGCGACGTGGCTGGCATCGAGCACGGGGGAAGGGAGCGCGGTGGTGTTCATGGCGATGCTCAGTCAGGGGCCAGGAAAAAGTCGTCCTTGGTGACGCCGCAATCCGGACAGCTCCAGTCGTCGGGAATCGACTCGAACGGCGTGCCGGGGGCGATGCCGTCCTCCGGCAGGCCCTTGGCCTCGTCGTAGATGAAACCGCAGGGGCCGCACATCCACCGGGCCATTACGCGGCCTCGGCCTGTTGCTGGCGGCGCTCCAGGTCGCTGATCTCCTTGCGCAGGTGCTTCAACGCCGGCGTCACGATGGCCACGAACACCGCCTCGCGCAGCTGGCGCTGGGCCGGGTGACGCATCAGATAGCCCCGCGCGCCGGCATGCAGCACGGCCGAGTTGGCCGCGCGCAGCGCCAGCTCGGACGCGGCGGCGCGCAGCTTGAGCACGGACAGGATGGGCGTGATGCCGGCCTGCGCCTGCTGCGCCAGGGCCACCGCCTGCGCCTGCAGCGTGCCCAGCTCGGCCTGCAGCTCGGCCTCCTGGTCGTCAAGAAAGCCGTTGACGTGCGCATGGGTGACATTGGCCTCGCGCAAGGTCTTGAGGCAGCCCTCGACCACGCCAAAGCCCATGCCCGCCTGGCCCAGCACGAAGCCGGCCTTGATCCGCGCCATGAAGGCCTCGAACTGTGCCGGGTGCGCCAGCACGCGGTCGGCGCCGATGACTACGTCATGAAAGCGCAGGTTGAGCGTGCTGGTGCCCTCCATGCCGGAAAAGTCCGGGCACGGATGCAAGGCCAGGCCTTCGGTGCGGCCTTCCACCGCAAACATCAGGTAGCCGCCGCCTTCCACCGAGGCGGCCACGATCACCAGGTTGTCGGCGCCCGCGTTGGACACCCACGGCAGCACGCCGTTGACGACGTAGCCGTCACCCACCTTGCGCGCGTCCAGGCGGATTTTCTCGATGCCGGCCAGGTGCTTCACCGCATTGGACATGCCGGTGCCGGCCAGCAACTCGCCACGGGCCACCTTGTCCAGGTAGCGCTGGCGCACCGCGGCCTCCGGCGCGTGCTGCAGATACCAGGCGCAGGTGGACTGGCACCACACCAGAAACGCGGTGGAGCCGCAGACCCGGCCCACGGCCGTGGTGATCGCCACCTGGCGCGCCAGGTCGAGCGCGTAGTCATCGCGCCCGGCGACAACGCCAAAACCGCCCAGGCCGCCCAGCTCGCGCATGAACGCCACCGGGTAAAACCCCTCGCGGTCGATCCTCTCGGCCAGCGGCGCAAGCGTCTCCCTGACACGGGCCTCGATGGCCGGCAGCGGATCCTGGTGGTCGGGCGGGTTCATGGCATGGCCTCCGGCAGGCGATCAGGCGTAGGGCTGCAGTTCGGGGTTGATCGGCGTCCTGGCCAGGTTGTTGGCGTAGTTGCACAGCGTGGCCAGGCTCACGCCCAGCACCACCTCCAACGCCTGCGCCTCGCCGTAGCCGGCGGCCAGAAACGCCTGCAGTTCGTCATCGGACACCTGGCCGCGCTCCTCGATCACGGCCAGGGTGAACAGCGCCAGCGCATTGAGCTTGGGATCGTCCAGCGCCTCGCGCTCGCGCAGCGCCTGCAGCAGCGGCTCGGGCATCTGCAGCTTCTTGCGGGCGATGGCGGTATGGCCGGCCACGCAGAAGCCGCAGCCGTTGCGGGCGGCGGCGGTGATCTGGATCACCTCGCGCTCGGTGTCGGACAGGCTGCTGCGGCCGTTGATGGCGCTGACGGTCTGGTAGGTCTCGATCGCCACCGGCGCGTTGGCCAGCACGCCCAGCAGATTGGGCACGAAGCCGCTGTTTTTCTTGGCGGCGGCCAGGCGCTGGCTGGCTTCTTCCGGCGCGCTCTCGATGGTCTGGATGGTGATGCGGCTCATGGCTTGCCTTGTGCGAAGGTGACGAAAATGGACGTCTAGACGTCTGCAGACATTAGCTATATGGACGCCGGCCGCACAAAGGAAATGATTCCATGTGCTTATAACCATCCGGCATGAGCCCCGTCGCGCCGCCGCCATGCCATCCCGTGACATGAATCATTGACGGCACGTTCGCCGCCCCGTATCGTGCGCGTCGCTGGCCATATATCTTTCTATCCGAATGCAAGGATATATAGCAGGGAATCCGGTCCAGATGCCGGAGCTGCCCCGCAGCGGTAGGTGGCGCAAGGCGGCATGCCGACCCGCCACAAGCCCGAATACCTGCGCCAGCCGAAGGCGTTTGTCGCGCCTTTGACCGACTTGGCGCGGCCGTGCGGACACCTGCCCGGCCGCGCCGATTCGCCCGCGGGGGCGAAGGTCGACGGTGACCCCGGCGCAAGCCGTGGCTGCTGCCCTTCGTTCCTCTTTGCCCTTATCGCAAGAGGAATCACAACCATGTCACTCGTTACTTATCCGGGTTTTCCACGCATCGGTCTCAGACGCGAACTCAAGCGCGCGCTCGAGTCCCACTGGCGCGGCGAGATCGACGCCGACGCGCTGCAAGCCACCGCCCGCGACCTGCGCCAGCGCCACTGGCAGCTGGGCCTCGATGCGGGCGCCGATGTCGTGCCTTGCAACGATTTCAGCCTGTACGACCACGTGCTGGACACGGCGGTGCTGTTTGACGCCATCCCCGACCGCTACCGGCCGGCGTTCGATCATGGCCGTCTGGACGGCTATTTCGCGATGGCGCGCGGCAGCCGTCGCGATGGCCACGACCTGCACGCGCTGGAGATGACCAAGTGGTTCGACACGAACTACCACTACCTGGTGCCCGAGCTGCACGCCGGCCAGTCGTTCCGCCTGCGCGGCGACAAGCCGCTGGCGGAGTTTCTTGAGGCCAAGGCGCTGGGCTATCGCGCGCGACCGGTGCTGCTGGGGCCGGTGTCTTTCCTGCTGCTGTCCAAGACGGTGGACGGCAGCGACCGGCTGGCGTTGCTGGACGCGCTGCTGCCGGTCTACGGCGAGCTGCTGGCGCAACTGGCCGCCGCCGGCGCGGACTGGGTGCAGCTGGACGAACCCTGCCTGGTGCTGGACACCGACGCCGGCGGCGCCGAGGCCTATCGCCGCGCCTACGCCGCGCTGGCGGCGGCGGGCGGACCGAAGATCCTGCTGGCCAGCTATTTCGGCGCGCTGGGCGACAACCTGGCATTGGCCGCCAACCTGCCCGTGGACGGCCTGCAGGTGGACCTGGTGCGCGCGCCGACGCAGCTGGATGCGGTACTGGACACGCTGCGCCCCGACCAGGTGCTCGCCGCCGGCGTGGTCGACGGCCGCAACATCTGGCGCAGCCAGCCCGAGCGCGTGCGGCCGCTGCTGCGCAAGGCGTTCGCGCGGCTGCACGACGATCGCCTGTGGCTCACCACGTCATGCTCGCTGCAGCACGTACCCATCGACCTGACCGCCGAGACCGCGCTGGAGCCGCGCCACCGCGACGCCATGGCGTTTGCGCGGCAAAAGATCGAGGAGTTGCGCCTGTACGCCGACGCGCTGGGCGGTGACACCCATGCCGACGCCGCGCTGGCCGCGCAGCAGGCGCGATTGGCCGAGCGCGCCGCCTCGCCCGGCGTGATCGACGCCGGCGTGCGCGCGCGCCTGCGTGCGCTGAGCCCGCAAGTCGCGCTGCGGCGCTCGTCCCATGCCACGCGCCGCGCCGCGCAGGCGGCCGCCGTGCCGCTGCCGCCACTGCCCACCACCACGATCGGCTCGTTTCCGCAGACCGACGACCTGCGCCGCGCCCGCGCCGCCCACCGCAGCGGCAAGCTCGGCGACCTGGCCTACGACAACCTGCTGAAGGACGAGATCGCCCGCGTGGTGCGTTTCCAGGAGGAGATCGGGCTGGACGTGCTGGTGCACGGCGAGCCGGAGCGCAACGACATGGTGGAGTACTTCGGCGAGCAATTGGACGGCTATCTGTTCACCAAGCTCGGCTGGGTGCAGAGCTACGGCTCGCGCTGCGTCAAGCCACCGGTGATCTGGGGCGATATCGTGCGGCCGGCGCCGATGACGGTGGCGTGGTCCAGCTATGCGCAATCACTCACCGCCAAGCCGGTGAAGGGCATGCTGACCGGGCCGGTGACGATGCTGCAATGGTCGTTCGTGCGCGACGACCTGCCGCGCGAAACCGTATGCCGGCAGATTGCGCTGGCCCTGCGCGACGAGGTGCATGACCTGGAGGCGGCCGGCATCGCGCTGATCCAGATCGACGAGCCGGCCCTGCGCGAGGGCCTGCCGCTGCGTCGCGCCGACTGGCCGCACTACCTGGCGTGGGCGGTGGAGTGTTTCCGCATTACCGCCGGCGGCGTGCGCGACACCACGCAGATCCACACCCACATGTGCTACTCGGAGTTCAACGACATCATCGAGGCGGTGGCGGCGATGGACGCCGACGTGATCTCGATCGAGACCAGCCGCTCGCGCATGGAGCTGCTCGATGCGTTCGTGCGTTTCCGCTACCCCAACGGCATCGGCCCGGGCGTGTACGACATCCACTCCCCCCGCGTACCCACGCCGCAGGAAATGCGCGAGCTGCTGCGCAAGGCGCTGGACGTGCTGAGCGTCGAACAGCTCTGGGTCAACCCCGACTGCGGCCTGAAGACCCGGGGCTGGCCGGAGGTGGAATCGGCCCTGCGCGCCATGGTCGGCTGTGCCCGGCAATTGCGCGAGGAGCTGGCGGCAAAGGCATAGCGCACGCCGGGGCACGATGTAGGAGCGCCCTGTGCGCGAGCTCTTGTTCTTGAATCGCCAAAAGCATCGCGCACAGGGTGCTCCTACACGCAAAGAAAAACCCCGCCGAGGCGGGGTTTTTCGTGTGTCACGGGACAACGGGACTTAGAAGTCCATGCCGCCCATGCCACCCATGCCGCCGCCCATGCCGCCGGCGCCGTGGTTGTGCTCTTCCTTCTTCGGCAGCTCGGCCACCATCGCCTCGGTGGTGATCGCCAGGCCGGCCACGGACGACGCGTACTGCAGCGCCGAACGGGTGACCTTGGTCGGATCCAGGATGCCGAACTCGATCATGTCGCCGAACTCGCCGGTGGCGGCGTTGTAGCCGTAGTTGCCCTGGCCTTCCTTGACCTGGTTGACGATCACGCTGGACTCGCCGCCGGCGTTGAACACGATCTCGCGCAGCGGGGCTTCCAGCGCACGACGGGTGATGGCGATGCCGAGGTTCTGGTCCTCGTTGTCGCCCTTCAGGCCCTCGATCGCCTTCAGCGAGCGGATCAGCGCCACGCCGCCGCCCGGCACCACGCCCTCTTCCACCGCCGCACGGGTCGCGTGCAGGGCGTCTTCGACGCGCGCCTTCTTTTCCTTCATCTCCACTTCGGTCGCCGCGCCGACCTTGATGACGGCCACGCCGCCGGCCAGCTTGGCCACGCGCTCCTGCAGCTTCTCGCGGTCGTAGTCGGAGGAGGTCTCCTCGATCTGCGCCTTGATCTGGTCGATGCGCGACTTGATGCGATCGGCTTCGCCGGCACCGTCGATGATGGTGGTGTTTTCCTTGGTGATCACCACGCGCTTGGCGCGGCCCAGGTCGTTGATCGTGGCCTTCTCCAGCTGCAGGCCGACTTCCTCGGAGATCACCTGGCCGTTGGTCAGGATCGCGATATCCTCAAGGATCGCCTTGCGACGGTCACCGAAGCCCGGCGCCTTCACGGCGGCGACCTTGACGATGCCGCGGATGGTGTTGACCACCAGGGTGGCCAGCGCCTCGCCCTCGACTTCCTCGGCGACGATCAGCAGCGGCTTGCCGGCCTTGGCGACGGCTTCCAGCACGGGCAGCAGCTCGCGCACGTTGGAAACCTTCTTGTCGTGGATCAGGATGAACGGGTCATCCAGCTCGACCTGCTGGCTCTGCTGGTTGTTGATGAAGTACGGCGACAGGTAGCCGCGGTCGAACTGCATGCCCTCGACCACGTCCAGCTCGTTCTCCAGGCCCGAGCCTTCCTCGACGGTGATCACGCCTTCCTTGCCGACCTTCTTCATCGCGGTGGCGATGATGTCGCCGATGGCGCTGTCGGAGTTGGCCGAGATGGTGCCGACCTGGGCGATCGCCTTGTCGTCGGCGGTGGGCTTGGACAGGCTCTTGAGCTCGCCGACGGCGGCGGCCACGGCCTTGTCGATGCCGCGCTTGAGGTCCATCGGGTTGATGCCCGCGGCCACGGCCTTCATGCCTTCGCGGATGAACGCCTGCGCCAGCACGGTGGCGGTGGTGGTGCCGTCACCGGCGTTGTCGGAGGTCTTGGAGGCGGCCTCCTTGACGATCTGCGCGCCCATGTTCTCGTACTTGTCGGCCAGCTCGATCTCCTTGGCCACGGACACGCCGTCCTTGGTGACGGTGGGCGCGCCGAAGCTCTTCTCGAGCACGACATTGCGGCCCTTGGGACCGAGGGTGACCTTGACGGCGTTGGCCAGGGTGTTCACGCCCTTGAGGATGCGCGAGCGGGCGTCTTCGCCGAAGCGGACTTCTTTGGCTGCCATAAAATTTTTGCCTCAAAAATTTTGAAATGAGAATGTAAGGAGGTTTGTCGTACCGAAAGCCCCGCCGAAGCAGGCTTCAGACGACGGGCAAGCGCGTTTGGCGCGCTCAGCCCTCAAGCACCGCCACGATGTCGTCTTCCTTCAGGAAGACCAGCTCTTCGCCGTCGATCTTGATTTCCTGGCCGGCGTACTTGCCGAACAGCACCACGTCGCCAGCCTTCAGCGACATCGGGCGCACCTTGCCGTCGCTCAGGATCAGGCCGGTACCGGCGGCGATCACCTTGCCGCGGGTGGGCTTTTCGGTGGCGCTGTCGGGGATGACGATGCCGCCGGCGGAAACGCGCTCTTCCTCGAGACGCTTGACGATGACGCGATCGTGCAACGGACGCAGTGTGCTCATGGATGACTCCAATCGGTTGATGATGAACAGGCTTTCCAAGACCCGGTCGCTGGCCTTGTTAGCACTCCGGTAAGGTGAGTGCCAATTTTAGCGATACAGCCTCCCGCTGCAAGACGCTCGACCGGGGGACCCACCGCAGATTGGGCGGCGTCCGCCCGCTTTCAAGTCCCCACCCTGAAGTGGCCGGCTATTTCCGGACCACAAGATAGGAGCGTCAAGCTGCCATCGCCTCGAACTCCGCCGGAGGGCGGTAGCCAAGGGTCGAGTGCAGGCGTTCGTGATTGTAGTAGCGGGCGAGGTAGTCGATGACCGCGTGACGGGCGTGTTCCCGCGTGGCATAGGGTTCGTCGATCCACTCCTGCTTCAGGCTGCGGAAGATGCGCTCCACCACGGCGTTGTCCCAGCAGTTGCCCTTGCGGCTCATGCTTTGGATGGCGCCATGGGCTTGCAGGTGGGCAACGTAGCGATCGGCGGTGTACTGGCAGCCCTGATCCGAGTGGACGATGAGCCCCGTCTCGGGCCGCCGGGTCGCGAACGCCAGCTCGCTGGCCGCCAGCGCCAATCGGGTATCAGCGACGGTGCTGGTGGCCCAGCCCACGATCCGGCGGGAGAACAAATCGACCACGATGGCCAGGTAAAGCCAGCCCTGGTGCGTGGGGATATAGGTGATATCGCCAGCCCAGGCCTGGTTGGGGCGGGCGGGATTGAACTGGCGCCCCAGTCGATTGCCCACCGGTGCGGGCTTGGTGTTGCGCCGATAGTGACTGAAGCGCTTTTTCTTGGCCGTCAGATTCATCCGGCGCATCAGCGTGGCTGCCCCCTGGCGGCCCACATCCAGCCCAACCCGGCGAAGGCCGTGCGACAGCGTGCGCGCTCCGCAACTGCCCCGGCTGCGACGGTGGATGCGAAGTACCTCCCGCGCCACCGTCGCATCCACGCTCGCCGGCCGTGCCGGCCGCGCGTAATAGCGGCTGCGCGACCAGCCCAGCAACGCGTGGGCTCGCCGCACCGACAGGCTCCCTCTCACCGCGTCGAGCGCGCGCGCCGAAACAGCACGGCGAGGTGAGAGGGCAACGATTTTTTTAGCAGGTCGCGCTCCTGCGCCAAGGCCGAACGCGCTTCTTCGGAGGCCTTCAACTGCGCCTGCAACTGCTCAATAAGAAGCCGTTGCCCCTCCGCCGTCGCCGGTATCCGCGCCTCACGCTCGTGCCACGCGGCCACCCAGCGGCGCAGCGCCGTCGGCCCCACACCCATCACCTGCGCCGCCTGTGGCACCGAATACCCCGATGACACCACCAACCGCACGGCCTCCGCTTTGACGGACGCGTCTATTTTTCGATGTCCCATGATTCACCTCGTAGGAGATTTTTGCTCCTATCCGGTGGTCTGGAAATAGGCCGCCACTTCACCCGCGCTCCTAGACTGGCGCGATGCCCGCTACCGTGCTGCTGTGCTACTGCACCTGTCCCGACGCCGCCAGCGCCCAGGCGCTGGCCCGCGCCCTGGTGGACGAGCGGCTGGCCGCCTGCGTCAACCGGGTGCCGGGCGTGCGCTCCACCTACCGCTGGCAGGGCGAGGTGATCGACGACGGCGAGGAACTGCTGCTGATCAAGACCACCGCCGCGCGGTTGCCCGCGCTCAAGGCCCGCCTGCCGCAGCTGCACCCTTATGAAGTGCCGGAGCTGGTTGCCGTGCCGGTGGCCGACGGCCACGACGCCTACCTCGATTGGGTGCGCGCGCAGATCGCCTGACCGCCCGCGCCAATCGCCGCAGTGCCGGCCCGGGCCCGGCCGGCTGGGCCATAATTGCCGCGTTGACCCTTTGTCGAACCACGGCGTGCGCCGCCCCGGCCACCGCCGCGCGTGCCCGGCGCGTCCCCCGCCAGGAGTTGTGATGCAAGCCAAGCGTTTTCGCCCCTTCCGCCGCTGGCCGGCGCTGCTGGCCGTGCTGCTGGGCCTGTCCTGGGTCGCCGCGCCCGCCATGGCGCAGGAGGACAACCTGCTGCCGGTCACCGAGGCCTACAAGCTCAGCGCCGACGCCGCCACGCCCGGCGTGCTGAAGCTGCACTGGACGATCGCGCCGGACTACTACCTCTATCGCGGCCGCATGAAGTTCAAGGCCGGCGACGGCGTGGCCCTGGGCGAGCCGCAACTGCCCGACGGCGAGAAGCACCACGACGAATACCTGGGCGACGTGGAGACCTACCACCACACGGTGGACGCCACGCTGCCCTACACCGTCGCCGCCGGCACCACGCGCCTGGCCGTGAGCGTGCAGTACCAGGGCTGCCACGAGGTCGACCCCAAGATCTGCTACCCGCCGCACACCGAGCACCTGGACCTGCCGCTGCCGGCCGCCACCGGTCCGAACCCGGCCCTGGGCTCAAGCCCGAGCCTGGGCAGCGCGCTGGCGCGGCTGGGCGATGGCGCGCACGCCGGCACGCTCGGCGCGCCGCTGCCGGCCGACGCGGCGTTCCGCTTCGAGGCGCTGGCGCAGGACGCCAGCCACCTGCTGCTGCGCTGGAGCATGCCCAAGGGCTATTACCTGTACCGCGACCGCACCACGCTGACCCTGGCCGATGCCGGCGACGCGCAGTTGGACACGCCGGCGTGGCCGGCCGGGGTCAGCCACGACGATCCCCAGTTCGGCCCGGTCACCGTGTATTTCGACCAGGCGGACGTGCCCGTGGCGATCACCGGCGACCTGGCCGGTCGCACGCAGCTGACCGTGCGCGCCACCTTCCAGGGCTGCCAGGACGGCGGCCTGTGCTATCCGCCGATGACGCGCGACGCCGTGGTGACGCTGGACGGCGCGGCCGCCGCGCCGGCGCCGGTCGCGCCGCCGGCCGTGCTGCATACCAGCCTGGCCAGCGCCCTGCTGCTGGCGCTGGCGGGCGGACTGGTGCTCAACCTGATGCCGTGCGTGTTGCCGGTGCTGTCGATCAAGGTGGTCAGCCTGCTGGAAAGCGGCGAGAGCCGCGCCGCCGCGCGACGGCACGCGCTGGCCTATACCGCCGGCGTGCTGTGCAGCTTTGCCGTGCTGGGCGTGGGCATCGTGGCGCTGCGCGCCGCCGGACACTCGCTGGGCTGGGGCTCGCAGCTGCAGCAGCCGCTGCTGGTGGGCGTGCTGGCCTGCGTGATCCTGGCGGTGGGGCTGTCGCTGTCCGGCGTGGTGCAGTTTGGCGCCTCGCTGGGCAATACCGGCGCATCGCTGGCCACGCGCTCGGGCCCCACGGGCGATTTCTTTACCGGCGTGCTGGCGGTGGTGGTGGCCAGCCCGTGCACGGCGCCATTCATGGGCGGCGCGCTGGCCTATGCGTTCGCGGCGCCGCTGGTCGCCGCGCTGGGCGTGTTCCTGGCGCTGGGCGTGGGCCTGGCGCTGCCGTTTCTGGCAGTGGGTTTCGTGCCGGCGCTGGCGCGCTGGCTGCCCCGGCCGGGGCGCTGGATGGAAACGCTCAAGCAGGTACTGGCCTTTCCCATGTACCTCACCGTGGCGTGGCTGGTGTGGGTGCTGGCCAACCAGCGCGGCGCCGATGCCGTGGGCCTGGTGCTGGTGGCGATGGTGCTGCTGGCGATGACGCTGTGGTGGTTCGAGCGCAGCCGCTCGCGCGGCGCGGCCAGCCGCGCGCTGGTGGTGCTGCTGGCGCTGGCCACGCTGGCGCCGATGTACCTGCTGGCGCACGTGCCGCCGCCGTCGGCCGTTGCCGCCGCCGAGGACGGCGTGGTGGCCTACAGCGCCGACAAGCTGGCCGAGCTGCGCGCCGCCGGCACGCCGGTGTTCGTGGACATGACCGCCGACTGGTGCGTCACCTGCAAGGCCAACGAGCACACCGTGCTGAACACGCCCGCGTTCCGCGACCTGCTGCAGCGCACCGGCGCGGTCTACATGAAGGGCGACTGGACCGACGAAGACCCCGCGATCAGCGCCTTCCTGCAGCAATACCACTCGCCGGGCGTGCCGCTGTACGTGGTGTTTCCGAAAAACGGCGGCCCCGGTCGCCAGCTCTCCACCGTGCTCACCACCTCGGCCGTGACGCAGGCGCTGACGGAAGCGGCCCGCTGATGGCCAGCCGCGCCAGCGCCGTCATCCTGGCCCTGGCCGTGCTGGCCGCCGGCGTCGGCGGCATCGTGCAGCACCACCTGCAGGCGCCACCCGCACCGGCCGCGCTGGTGGGCCAGGAGGCGCCGGCACTGGTGCTGCCCGATCTCGACGGCGCCACGCATGACTTGCGCGACTACCGCGGCCGCCGCGTGCTGCTCAATTTCTGGGCCAGCTGGTGCCTGCCCTGCCGCCAGGAAATGCCGGCGCTGGAGCAGGCCCAGCGCCGCTACGGCGAGCACGGCGCGCTGGTGCTGGGCGTGGCGATGGACGAGGCCGCCCCGGTACGCGCCTTTCTGGCCCAGCTCCCGGTCAGCTACCCGATCCTGCTGGAGTCGCCACGGACGCCCGGCGCGGCCACGCGCTTCGGCGACCGCGACGGGCTGTTGCCCTACAGCGTGCTGGTGGGCACCGACGGCCGCGTGCTCGACCAGCACCTGGGCCCGCTGGACGCGGCCATGCTGCAGGCCTGGCTGGCGCCGCCGGCCGTTTCGCCCTGATCGACATACGCTCGCGCATCGTCTGGGCGGCCCGGATCCGCCGTTCTTCTTCAAACATCGCCGATCTGCGCCGAACTGGACAACTTTCCCCTCGGCGCGCACACTGCGCCGGTTCCGGGCCGTCCGGACGCCAGCCTCGGGTGATGTGTGGCAAAGATCCTGGTCCTGCACGGACCCAATCTCAACCTGCTGGGCGCCCGCGAACCGGAGATCTACGGGCACCTGACGCTGGTGGACATCAACACCCAGCTGGCCGCGCAGGCGCAGGCCGCCGGCCATGAGCTGGCGTGGTTCCAGTCCAACGCCGAGCACGAGCTGGTCGGGCGCATCCAGCAGGCGCGCGACGACGGCACCGCCTTCATCCTGTTCAACCCGGCGGCGTTCACCCACACCAGCATCGCCCTGCGCGACGCGCTGGCGGCGGTGGCGGTGCCTTTCATCGAGCTGCACCTGTCCAACGTGCATGCCCGCGAACCGTTCCGTCGCCACTCGTACCTGTCGGACATCGCCGTCGGCGTGGTCTGCGGTTTCGGTGGCGACAGCTACCGCCTGGCGCTGGAGGCGGCCATGCGCCGCCTCACGCCACCGGCACACGCCTGATTCCTTTGTCCGGCCACCGCCTGGGTGGCCTTCCGTTTTCTACCGAAGGGCTGATCCGATGGATTTGCGCAAAATAAAGAAGCTGATCGACCTGCTTGAGGAGTCCAACCTCGCCGAACTGGAGATCAAGGAAGGCGAAGAGGTGGTGCGCCTGTCGCGCATCCCCAACGGCGCCACCGTACCGGTCGCGCCTGTCGCCGCCGCCCCGGTCGCGGTCGCCGCCGCGCCGGCACCCGTCGCGGCGGCGGCCGCGCCCGCCGCCGAAGCCGCCCCCGCCGCCAGCGCCCTGCCCGCCGGCCACGTGGTGAAGGCGCCGATGGTCGGCACCTTCTACGCCTCCGCCTCCCCCGGCACCCCGCCGTTCGTCAAGGTGGGCCAGCAGGTCAAGGCCGGCGAGACGCTGGGCGTGATCGAGGCGATGAAGATGTTCAACCAGATCGAGGCCGAGGTCTCCGGCACGGTCAAGGCGATCCTGATCGAGAATGGCCAACCGGTCGAGTTCGACGAACCGATGTTCGTGATCGCCTGACTGCGTCGGGAATAGGGAATGGTGAATAGGGAATCGGCAAAGCGGCCGCACGAGGACCTGATAGTCTGGCAGCAGGCGATGTCGCTGGTGGAGCAGGTTTACGCCTGCTCGGCAAATTTTCCCGACAACGAGCGCTATGGGCTCACCGCCCAGTCAAGACGCGCCGCGATCAGCATCCCCTCAAACATCGCCGAAGGTGCAGCTCGTCGATCAACGCCGGAATACATGCGTTTCCTGTCCATCGCACGCGGTTCATTGTCGGAGCTGGACACCCAGTTGCAGATCGCCGAAAGGCTTGGTTATGGAGCCATCGCCCCGGATACAAGGACGAGTATCAACGAGGTATTCGCCATGCTTACCGGCCTGATGAACTCCCTACAGAACCGGAAGGCACCATGAACTCCCTATTCCCTATTCCCAACTCCCTATTCCCTCGAACATTCCCATGCTAGAAAAAGTCGTCATCGCCAACCGCGGCGAAATTGCGCTGCGCGTGTTGCGCGCCTGCCACAGCCTCGGCATCAAGACCGTGGCCGTGCATTCCACCGCCGACCGCAACCTCAAGCACGTCGGTCTGGCCGATGAAAGCATCTGCATCGGCCCGGGGCCGTCGGCGGACAGCTACCTCAACATCCCGCGCATCATCGCGGCGGCGGAGATCACCGACGCGCAGGCGATCCATCCGGGCTACGGCTTTCTCTCCGAGCGCGCGGATTTTGCCGAACAGGTGGAGCAGTCCGGCTTCATCTTCATCGGCCCGACCGCCGACGTGATCCGGTTGATGGGCGACAAGGTGGAGGCGATCCGCGCCATGAAGGCGGCCGGCGTACCGTGTGTGCCCGGCTCCGGCGGCCCGCTGGACGACAACGTCGAGGAAAGCCTGCGCATCGCCCGCGAGATCGGCTACCCGGTGATCATCAAGGCCTCCGGCGGCGGCGGCGGTCGCGGCATGCGCGTGGTGCGCACCGAGGCGCACCTGGCCAACTCCATCGTGATGACCCGCCAGGAGGCCAAGGCGGCGTTCGGCAACGACCAGGTCTACATGGAGAAGTACCTGGAAAACCCGCGCCACGTGGAGATCCAGGTGCTGGCCGACGGCCAGGGCAACGCCATCCACCTGGGCGAGCGCGACTGCTCCATGCAGCGCCGCCACCAGAAGGTGGTGGAGGAAGCCCCGGCGCCCGGCATCACGCCGGAGCTGCGCGAGCAGATCGGCAAGGTCTGCGTGGACGCCTGCATCCGCATCGGCTATCGCGGCGCCGGCACGTTCGAGTTCCTGTTCGAGGACGGGCGCTTTTACTTCATCGAGATGAACACCCGCATCCAGGTCGAGCACCCGGTGACCGAGCTGATCACCGGCGTGGACCTGGTGCGCGAGCAATTGCTGATCGCCGGCGGCCAGAAGCTGTCGCTGCGCCAGGAGGACATCGTGGTCCGCGGCCACGCCATCGAGTGCCGCGTCAACGCCGAGGACCCGGACACCTTCATGCCCAGCCCGGGCACGGTGAAGCGCTTCGAGGCGCCGGGCGGCCCCGGCGTGCGCGTGGACACCCACCTGTACGACGGCTACCGCATCCCGCCCAACTACGACTCGATGATCGGCAAGCTGATCGTGCACGGTCCCGACCGCGAAACCGCGATCGCCCGCATGCGCCTGGCGCTGGCCGAGACGGTGATCGAGGGCGTCAAGTGCAACATCCCGCTGCAGCAACGCATCATGAGCGACGTGGGTTTCCAGCACGGCGGCCAGAACATCCACTACCTCGAAAAGCGCATGGCCGAGCAGAAGGAAAAAGCCGCCACCGGCCAGTGACGCGCTATCGGCCCCGCCCCGTAGGAGCGCACCCTGTGCGCGATGCTTTTTGCGAAACGTGACGAAAAGCATCGCGCACAGGGTGCGCTCCTACACTCTCCGAAGACATCCATGCCCTTTCTCGAACTCTCCCTCGTCGTGCGCACCGAACAGCAGCCCCGCGCGGAAGAAGCGCTGGAGGACCTCGGCGCACTGTCGGTGACGCTGCGCGACGCCAATGCGGAAACGCCGGACGAGCAGGCCATCTTCGAGCCGGGCGTGGGCGAGCTGCCGCTGTGGCCCACGATCACGCTGGACGCGCTGTTCGACGAGCACGCCGACCGCCGTGGCCTGGCGGCGGCGCTGGGCGAGTTGCTGCCGTGGCTGGAGCCCGACCAACTGGGCTTCACCGAGGTCGCCGACCAGGACTGGGAGCGCGCGTGGATGGACCAGTTCAAGCCGATGCCGTTTGGTCGGCGGCTGTGGATCTACCCGTGGAACATCGAGCCGCCCGCCGATGACGGCATCGTGGTCGTGCGACTGGACCCGGGCCTGGCCTTTGGCAGCGGCACCCATCCCACCACGGCGCTGTGCCTGGAATGGCTGGACGGGCTGGAGCTGGCCGGCAAGACCGTCACCGACTACGGCTGCGGCTCGGGCATCCTCGCCATCGCGGCGCTGAAACTGGGCGCCGCCGGCGCCCTCGGCGTGGACAACGACCCGCAGGCGTTGACCGCCTCGCGCGACAACGCCGAGCGCAACGGCGTGGCCGACCGGCTGGCCGTGTTCCTGCCCGGCGAGGAGCCGCAGGCGCCGGCGGACGTGTTCATCGCCAACATCCTGGCCGGCCCGCTGGCCGAGCTGGCGCCCACCTTTGCCGCCGCCGCCAAGCCCGGCGCGCCGTTCGCCATCTCCGGCATCCTCGACGGCCAGCAGCACGAGCTGCTGCAGCGCTACGGCGAATGGTTCGACGAACTGCGCGTGGACACCCGCGAGGACTGGGTGCGCATCAGCGGGCGTCGGCGCTGACCGCCGCGCCACGCCGGGGCGCCTGCGCCCTGCGCTAAGCTTGCCGCCATGTATACGCAGTGCCCCGCCTGCCTCACCGTGTTCTCGCTGACCGCCAACACGCTGGCATGCGCCGGCGGCCAGGTGGCGTGCGGGCATTGCGGCGAGACCTTCGACGCGCTGGGCAACCTGGCCGACCAGTTGCCGCCCGAGCCGTTTCGCACGCTGGAGCCGCATCCGCCCCTGATCCGCCCGCCGACGCTGGAGCTGGCGGTGTACCGCCCGCCGGCAGAACCGGCCGCCGTGGTCGCGCCGGCCACCGACACGCCCGCGCCAGCCGCGTTCGCGCCGCGTTTCGCGCGGGCCGACGCGCGCGCCAACGAGCGGTTCTGGCCCTGGGTGTTTGCCTGCACCGTGCTGACCTTGCTGCTGGCCAGCCAACTGGCCTGGGCCAAGCGCGACCTGCTGATCAGCAACCCGCAAAGCGGCCCGCTGCTGCGCCAGGCCTGCCAGGCGATGGCCTGCCGCCTGCCACTGGTGGCCGCCCCCGGCCAGTTGCGCCTGCTGGCCAGCAATGTGCAATCGCATCCCAGCGTGCGCGGCGCGCTGGTGATCAGTCTCAGCGTGCGCAACGACGCGCCGTTCAGCCAGCCCTATCCGGTGGTGTCGCTGACGCTTGCCGACGCGCAGGGAAAACGCGTGGCGATGCGCCGGCTGCAGCCGGGCGAATACCTGGACGACACCGAGGCGCTGGCGCGCGGACTGGCCCCGGGCAGCGCCACCGCGCTGCTGTTCGAGGTGGAGGATCCGGGCACGCGCGCCGTCGCGTTTGCCTTCGACTTCAACTAGGCGTGCCGATGCCATACGCGTCGCGCGCCGGTGCCGATCACGCATCCAGCACTTAAATTTCGTGGCGCGCGCGGGTAGACTCGATCCTTCCGCATGCGGCGTCTCGCCGTTGCATGCGCGACACGCCTGGGCCGGTCCCGAACGAACTATAACCAGCGGCCTATGCAGCCGCGCTTCGCATGCCAGAGGAAACGCTCGTGAACGCCGTCAGACTGCCTGTTGTCGAGGCCGCCAAACAGACCTCGTCGCAGGGTGCTTCGCAAAGCGCGCTGAGCGAATGCGTCAGCCGCACCGTGCGCCGCTACCTCGCCGACATCGGTGACGCCGAGTGCGGCGAAGGGCTGCATGCGCTGGTGATGCGCGAGGTGGAGGGACCGCTGCTGCGCGAGGTGATGGCGTTTCACGAGGGCAACCAGAGCCGCGCCGCCACGGCGCTGGGCATCAACCGCGCCACGCTGCGCAAGAAGCTCACCACCTACGGCCTGCTGTAAGACGGCCCGCCCCGATACGGCCTGCGGTCGCCGCCGGCCACCGCCGCGCGTGCGGCATTCGCGGCGCAAGGCCCGGCCTGTCGTTCAGACGGCTATACTGTTGCGTTTTCCCCGCTGGAAAACGCCATGCCCACGCCCGATCTCGTCCCCGTCCGCCGCGCCCTGCTCAGTGTTTCCGACAAGCACGGCCTGATCGACCTGGGCCGGCGGCTGAGCGCGCGCGGCGTGGAACTGCTCTCCACCGGCGGCAGCGCCAAGGCGCTGCGCGAGGCGGGCATCGCCGTGACCGACGTCAGCGAGGTCACCGGCTTTCCCGAGATCATGGACGGCCGCGTCAAGACGCTGCACCCGAAGGTGCACGGCGGCCTGCTGGGCCGGCGCGGCACCGACGACGCGGTGATGGCCGAGCTGGGCATCGCGCCGATCGACCTCTTGGTGCTCAACCTCTACCCGTTCGAGGCCACCGTGGCCAAGCCCGGCTGCACGCTGGAGGACGCCATCGAGAACATCGACATCGGCGGCCCGGCCATGCTGCGCTCGGCGGCGAAAAACTGGAACGACGTGGCCGTGCTCACCTCGCCCGACCAGTACGCCGACGCACTGGCCGAGATCGAGGCCGAGGGCGGCCTGCGTCGCGCCTCGCGCTTCAAGCTGGCGGTGGCCGCGTTCAACCGCGTGGCCAACTACGGCGCGGCGATCAGCGACTACCTGTCCGGCCTCAAGCTCGACGACGCACACACCGCCGTCGCCGGCCATGCCGACTTCCCGGCGCAGGCCAACGGCCGCCACGAGAAGGTGATGGACCTGCGCTACGGCGAAAACCCGCACCAGCAGGCGGCGTTCTACCGCGACCTGGCGCCCGCGCCGGGCACGCTGGCCACGTTCCGCCAGTTGCAGGGCAAGGAGCTGTCCTTCAACAACATCGCCGACGCCGACGCGGCGTGGGAGTGCGTGCGCAGCTTCACCAAGCCGGCCTGCGTGATCGTCAAGCACGCCAACCCCTGCGGCGTGGCGGTCAGCCTGGACGGCATCGGCAAGGCCTACGACCTGGCCTACCAGACCGACCCCACCTCGGCCTTCGGCGGCATCATCGCGTTCAACCGCGAGCTGGACGGCGCCACCGCGCAGGCCATCGTGGCGCGCCAGTTTGTCGAGGTGGTGCTGGCGCCGGGCTATGCCGACGACGCGCTGAAGGCGTTCGCCAAGAAGGGCAACGTGCGCGTGCTGCACATTCCGCTGCCGGCGCAGTCGGGCGATGCGCGCGCCGCCAACCACCTGAAGCAGGTCGGTGGCGGCCTGCTGATCCAGAGCGCCGACATCGGCATGATCGGCGCGGCCGACCTCAAGGTGGTGACCCGCCGCGCGCCCACCGAGGCGCAGATCCACGACCTGATCTTTGCCTGGAAGGTGGCCAAGTTCGTCAAGTCCAACGCCATCGTCTACGCCCGCGACCGCCAGACCATCGGCATCGGCGCCGGCCAGATGAGCCGCGTCTACAGCGCGAAGATCGCCGGCATCAAGGCCGCCGACGAAAAGCTGGAGGTGCGCGGTTCGGTGATGGCGTCCGACGCGTTCTTCCCGTTCCGCGACGGCATCGACGCGGCCGCCGAAGCCGGCATCAGCGCGGTGATCCAGCCCGGCGGCTCGATGCGCGACAGCGAGGTGATCGCCGCCGCCGACGAGCACGACATCGCCATGGTGTTCACCGGCATGCGCCATTTCCGGCACTGACGACAGCCCCTGCTTTTGTAGGAGCGGCTTCAGCCGCGATGCTTTTGCTTCGGCTTCCGCAGCGGAAGCATCGCGGCTGAAGCCGCTCCCACAAGAGCGCGGCGCTCACGCGTTGTTGAAGCCGGTCGCTCCAGCATGAGCACCTCCGAACGGAGGCCGCCATGCACTACGCGCTGTATTACTGGTCAGGCATCCAGGGCCGCGGTGAATTCATCCGCCTGGCGCTGGAAGATGCAGGCGCCAGCTACGACGACGTGGCCCGCGATCAGGGCGACGACGCCATCACCCCCTTTCTCGATGGCGAACACGCGGGCGCGCTGCCGTTTGCGCCACCATTTCTGAAAGCCGGCCGGCTGGTGATCGCGCAGGTGGCGGAAATCCTGCAATACCTGGGACCTCGACTGAAACTGGCTCCCGAGGGGCAACCGCAGCGGCTGTACGCACACCAGCTGCAACTGACCATCACCGACGTCGTGGCGGAGATCCATGACAGCCATCACCCCGTTGCCAGCAGCCTCTACTACGACGATCAGCGCGCCGAGGCGCGGCGCCGCGCCAGGGACCTGCGCGAAAACCGGCTGCCGAAATTCCTGGGCTATTTCGAGCAGGTGCTGCAACGCCACGGCGGCCGGCATGCGCTGCGCCGGCACACCTATGTGGACCTGTCGCTGTTTCAGTTGATGAGTGGCCTGGACTACGCCTTTCCCCGCGCGATGCAGCGGCTGAAAAGCGAGCTGCCGCTGCTGTGCGCGTTGCAGCGGCGCGTGGCGGGACGGCCGCGCATCGCCGCCTACCTGGCATCGCCACGCCGCCTGCCGTTCAACGAGAACGGCATTTTCCGCCACTATCCGGAACTGGACGCCCCGCCCTGACGTGCCTCTCAGAACAGCGCGATCACCATCGCACCGGCCACGATCAGCACGCCGCCAACGGCCAGTGACCAGCTCAGTCGTTCGCCCAGAAACACCAGCCCCAACACGATCGCCAGCGCCACGCTGAGCTTGTCGATCGGCGCCACCTTGCTTACCGGGCCGAGCTGCAGCGCGCGGTAGTAGCACAGCCACGACAACCCGGTGGCGATGCCGGACAACACCAGGAACAGCCAGCTGTGCAGCGGCAGGCCGGAAGGTTTGGCCCACTCGTGGCGCAGGCTGAGGATGCCGGCGGTGACCACCAGGATCACCACGGTGCGGATGAAGGTGGCGAGGTTGGAACTGATGCCGACCACGCCAAGCTTGCCGAACAGCGCGGTCAGCGCCGCGAACAGCGCCGAACCCAGCGCAAACAGCAACCAGCTCTCACGCCATGGCATCGCACGTCTCCGCGTCGGGTGCGTGCGCGGCAGGTGCCGCGCGACGTTCAGTGGCCGTCGTGCTCCGACGTCTCGGTGGCCGGCGGGCTCTTGCCCCATTCCAGCACCTTGTACATCACCGGCCGCGTGGGCTTCTGGCCGTGCTCGTCCACCAGGCGCCCCTGCGGATCGACCGTGTAGGTGTGCGGCAGGCCACCCTTGGGCGTCACCACCACCATGTAGAGCTGGCCGTTGCGGCGGTACTCCTGGATGGTGTTGTCGCCCTCCTTGCGCACGTCCACGTCGGGCAGCGCGTCATCGGGGCTGGGCGTCGCCGTGGCGGCAGGCTGCGCGGCGGCTTGCGGCGCGGCGGGTTTCAGGTCGAGCGGCTTGCCGTTGGCTTGCGGCGCGGCACGCGTACCCGGATCGTCCATGCCCGGCGGCGGCAAGGCCGGAGAGGCGGGCGGCGTCTGCGCCAGGGCGCCGGCGGCAAACAGGACGCTGGCGGCAGCCAGCAGGACAGCGGTTTTCATGGCGGCGACCTCGTGGGGAGCCACAAGAATACCAGCGCGCCGCGGCCCGCCGTGAAGCGCCCCGGCGGGTGCATGCGAGAATGCCCGTTTTCGCGGCCCGCCACGCCGGCCGCCTTTGTCACGGTGCTCCCGCCATGCCCAAACTGGTCCTGATCGACGGCTCCTCCTACCTCTACCGCGCGTTCCACGCGCTGCCGCCGCTGACCAATGACGATGGCGAGCCCACCGGCGCGCTGTTTGGCGTGGTCAACATGCTGCGCGCCACGCTGAACGCCAGGCCCGACTACCTGGCCTTTGTCAGCGACGCGCCCGGCCCCACCTTCCGCGACGCGCTGTACGACCAGTACAAGGCCAACCGCCCGCCGATGCCGGACGACCTGCGTGCGCAGATCGAGCCGATGCTGGCGATCGTCGGCGCGCTGGGCTTTCCGATCCTGCGCGTGCCCGGCGTGGAGGCCGACGACGTGATCGGCACGCTGGCGGTGCAGGCGCGCGACCAGGGCATCGAGGTGGAGGTGTCCACCGGCGACAAGGACATGGCACAGCTGGTCGGCTCGCACATCACCCTGGTCAACACCATGACCAGCACGGTGATGGACGACGGCGCCGTGTTCGCCAAGTTCGGCGTGCGGCCGGACCAGATCATCGACTTTCTGGCGTTGACCGGCGACGCCATCGACAACGTGCCCGGCGTGCCCAAGTGCGGTCCCAAGACCGCCGCCAAGTGGCTGGCCGAGTACGGCACGCTGGACGGCGTGATCGCCAATGCCGGCAACATCGGCGGCAAGATCGGCGAAAACCTGCGCGCCGCCCTGCCGCAACTGCCGCTGTCGCGCGAGCTGGTCACCATCAAGACCGACGTGGCGCTGGACGTGGGCCCGACCGGGCTGGCGCGGCGCCCGGCCGATACCGCGACGCTGCGCCAGTTGTACACGCGCTACGGTTTCAAGGCCGCGCTGAGGGAGCTGGATGGCGACGCCATCGGGAGTGGGAGCGACTTCAGCCGCGATGCTTCTGGCACCACCGAACCAAAGAGCATCGCGGCTGAAGCCGCTCCCACGGACTCCGCTCCCGGCGACTACGACCTGGTCACCAGCGACGAGCAGTTCGGTGCCTGGCTGGATCGGCTGCGCCACGCCGAACTGATCGCCTTCGACACCGAGACCACCAGCATCGACGCGATGCGCGCGGACATCGTCGGCCTCAGCTTTGCGCTGGAACCGGGCAAGGCCTGCTACATCCCGCTGGGCCACGATTACCCCGGTGCCCCCGCCCAGCTCGACCGCGATCAGGTGCTGGCCGCGCTCAAGCCGCTGTTCGAGGATCCGGCGCTGGCCAAGCTCGGCCAGCACGCCAAGTACGACATCAACATCCTGTCGCACTACGGCATCACCGTGCAGGGCCTGCGCCACGACTCGATGCTGGAGTCCTACGTGTGGAACGCCACCGCCACCCGCCACGACATGGATTCGCTGGCGCAGAAATACCTCGGCTACCAGACCATCAAGTACGAAGAGGTCGCCGGCAAGGGCGCCAAGCAGATCCCGTTCTCGCAGGTGGACCTGGACACCGCCTGCCGCTACGCCGCCGAGGACGCCGACATCACCCTGCGCCTGCACCACGCGCTGTGGCCCAAGCTGGAAAGCGAGCCCTCGCTGCGCGGCGTGTACGAGGACATCGAGATCCCGCTGGTGCCGGTGCTGGCCGCCATGGAACAGCGCGGCGTGCTGATCGACGGCGACGAGCTGCGCCGGCAGAGCCAGCAGCTGGGCAAGCGCATGCTGGAGCTGCAGCAGCAAGCCCATGCACTGGCCGGGCACGAGTTCAACCTGGACTCGCCCAAGCAGCTGCAGGCGGTGCTGTTCGACGAGCTGGGGCTGGAGGCGAAGCTGAAGACGCCCAAGGGCCAGCCCTCGACCAACGAGGAGGCGCTGGAGGCGATCGCCCACACCCACGACCTGCCGCGGTTGATCCTCGACTACCGCGGCCTGGCCAAGCTGCGCTCCACCTACACCGAAAAGCTGTCGGCCATCGTCAACCCGCGCACCGGGCGCGTGCACACCAGCTACCACCAGGGCTCGGTGGCGACCGGGCGGATCTCCTCGTCCGATCCCAACCTGCAGAACATCCCGGTGCGCACCGAGGAGGGCCGGCGCATCCGCGAAGCCTTCATCGCGCCGCCGGGCTGGAAAATCATGGCCGCCGACTACTCGCAGATCGAGCTGCGCATCATGGCCCACCTGTCCGGCGACGAAGGCCTGCTGCAGGCCTTCCATGCCGGCGGCGACGTGCATCGCGCCACCGCCGCCGAGGTGTTCGGCGTGCCGCCGGAAGAGGTCACCACCAACCAGCGCCGCGCCGCCAAGGCGATCAACTTCGGCCTGATGTACGGCATGAGCGCGTTCGGCCTGGCCCGCCAGCTGGGCGTGGACCGGGGCGAGGCCAGCGACTACATGGGGCGCTACTTTTCGCGCTACCCCGGCGTGCGCGCCTTCATGGACGCCACCCGCGAGCAGGCCCACCGCGACGGCTACGTGCAAACCCTCTTCGGCCGCCGGCTGTACCTGGAAAACCTCAACGCCCGCAACGCCGGCCTGCGCCAGGGCGCCGAGCGCGCGGCCGTGAACGCGCCGATGCAGGGCACCGCCGCCGACATCATCAAGCGCGCCATGATCGCCGTGGCCGCCTGGATCGCCGGCCGCGACGACGTGCACATGCTGATGCAGGTGCACGACGAGCTGGTGTTCGAGGTGCGCGAGGATGCGGTGGAGACCGTGCGCGCCGCCGTCATCGAGCGCATGTCCGGCGCCGCGCAACTGGACGTGCCGCTGGTGGTGGACGTGGGCGTGGGCGCGAACTGGGAGCAGGCGCATTGAGCGCCGAGGCGCGTCGCGGCTGAAGCCGCCCCCACATGCCGGGCGGCGGCGCATGAATCGCCAGTAAACCCGTCCGGCCGGCATGCAACTTTTCGCGCGCGGCGTGTTCCAACGCTCGGATGCACGCAACGGCATCCACGGTTGGCTCACCTCCCTGGACCATCCGATCGGACGCGAAGCTCCCCCCCTGGGCTTGCGTCCCCCGGCCCCGAAGGTTTCCCCTGACCTTCGGGGCCCTTTTTTTGCCTGCCGCCTCCACCTTTCCTGCACGTACGGGCCCCGCATACTCCGGCGCACCATCATCAAAGGGACACACCATGCGCATCGGATTGAGCATCGCCGGCATCATCCTGCTGATCGCCGGCATCTGGATCACCGCCGGCAACGCCAGCTACAAGGACACCGACACGGTGGCGCAGCTCGGGCCCGCCAAGATCGAGGCCACCCACAACCGCGCCGTGCCGTCGTGGGTCGGCATTGCCGGCATCGTGGTGGGCGGCCTGCTGCTGGTGGGCGGCATCGCCAACCGCAAGCGCTGACACCGCGCTCGACACCGGAAACCGCCGCGCTGGCGGCGGTTTCTCGTTGGCGACGGGACGCCACCCTTACAATGGCGTGATGGATGTCTCGTACCTGATCGACCCGCTCAACGCCGCGCAGCGCGAAGCCGTCTGCGCACCGCCCGGCCACTACCTCGTGCTGGCCGGCGCCGGCTCCGGCAAGACCCGCGTGCTGACCCACCGCATCGGCTGGCTGACCCAGGCCGAGCGCGTGCCGCCGTGGGCGATCCTGGCGGTCACCTTCACCAACAAGGCCGCCGGCGAGATGCGCGCGCGGCTGGGCGCGCTGATCCCCGGCGGTACGCAGGGGCTTACCGTGGGCACGTTCCACGGCATCGCCCACCGCCTGCTGCGCCGGCACTGGCACGAAGCGGGGCTGCCGGACACGTTCCAGATTCTCGACGCCGACGACCAGTTGCGGCTGGTCAAGCGCGTGATCGCCGGGCTGGGCCTGGACGACGCCAAATTTCCCGCGCGCCAGGCCAGCTGGCAGATCAACCACTGGAAAGACGAGGGCAAGCGCCCCGACGCCATCGAGCACCGCGACCACCCCGTCACCCGCACCTTCGTGCAGATCTACCAGGCCTACGAGGACGCCTGCCGCCGCGCCGGCCTGGTCGATTTCGCCGAGCTGCTGCTGCGCGCGCACGAGCTGTGGCTGAACAATCCCGCCGTGCTGGAGCATTACCAGCAGCGCTGGCGCTACCTGCTGGTGGACGAGTTCCAGGACACGAACACGCTGCAGTACGCGTGGATTCGCGTATTGGCGGGCGCCACAGGCCAGGTATTCGTGGTCGGCGACGACGACCAGGCCATCTACGGCTGGCGCGGCGCCAAGGTGGAGAACGTGCAGCAGTTTCTGCGCGATTTTCCCGGCGCACGCACCATCAAGCTGGAGCAGAACTACCGCTCCACCGCCACCATCCTGAAAGCCGCCAACAGCGTGATCCAGCGCAACGGCGGCCGCCTGGGCAAGCAGCTGTGGACCGCCGGCGACGAGGGCGAGCGCATCGCGCTGTATGCCGCCTACAACGAGCAGGACGAGGCGCGCTTCGTGATCGAGCGCATCCGCGAGTACATCGCCGAACACGGCGACGCGAAGGATTGCGCCATCCTGTACCGCTCCAACGCGCAGTCGCGCAATTTCGAGGAACAACTGGTACAGCGCGGCATCGCCTATCGCGTCTACGGCGGCCAGCGCTTCTTCGACCGCGCCGAGGTCAAGGACGCGCTGGCCTACCTGCGCCTCACCGCCAACCGCCACGACGACGCCGCGTTCGAGCGCGCCGTGAACACCCCGCCGCGCGGCATCGGCGAACGCACGCTGGACACCCTGCGTCGCCGCGCCCGCTCCGCCAACACCTCGATGTGGGAAGCCGCCCTGCTCGAACTGGGCGGCGGCGACCTGGCCGGCCGCGCCAAGAACGCGGTCAAGGCCTTCCTCACCCTGATCGAGGATATGGCACACGCCTTTTCCTCCTCGCCCCTGCGTGGCGAGGACGGCCAGGACCTCACCCTCGCCGAGCAGATCGATCACGCCATCACCCACAGCAGCCTGCGCGACTTCTACGAGAAAGACAGCCGCGGCAACGGCGAGGCACGCGTGGAAAACCTCGACGAGCTGGTCAACGTGGCCAGTCGCTTCGAGCGCACCGACGAGGACAACGAGCTGGGGCTGAGCGAGCTGTCCGCGTTCCTCGCGCACGCCACCCTGGAAGCCGGCGAACACCAGGGCGAGGCCGGCGACGACTGCGTGCAGCTGATGACGCTGCACTCGGCCAAGGGCCTGGAGTTTCCCGTGGTGTTTCTGGTGGGCATGGAAGAAGGCCTGTTTCCCAGCCAGCGCTCGGTCGATGACGAGGGCCGATTGGAGGAGGAGCGCCGCCTGGCCTACGTCGGCATCACCCGCGCCCGCCAGAAGCTCGTGGTCAGCCATGCCGAATCGCGCCGCATGCACGGCGCCGAAATGCTCTCGCGCCCCTCGCGCTTCCTGGCCGAGATGCCCGCCGAGCTGATCGACGAGGTACGCCCGCGCGTGCACGTCACCCGCCCGCTGTACGCCGGCCGCGCCGCAGAGGCGTCACCGTCGCTGGAGGAAACCCTGCCAGTGAAACTCGGCCAGCGCGTCAGCCACCCCAGCTTCGGCGAGGGCGTGGTGATCAGCGCCGAAGGCAGCGGCGCGCACACGCGGCTGCAGATCAACTTCGAAGGCGCCGGCAGCAAATGGCTGGTCGCCGCCTACGCCAACCTCACCCCGCTGTAGGCCCCGCCTCATCTCCATCTGTAGGAGCGCCCTGTGCGCGATGCTTTTTGGGGCAAGGATTCGGGATTCGCAAAAGCTATCGCGCACAGGGTGCGCTCCTACAAGTGAGGGCCTGGCAGGCTACGGGCGCAGGCGTGGCACGCCGTGCTGGTCGCGTTCCTCGATGGCGGTGGGGCGGGTGTCGGGGTAGGCCGGGTTGATGGCCTGGGCCTGCGGCGCGACGGTTTCCCCGCGCGCCATGGCCAGCGCGTTGCGGTAGCAGCGCTGGGCGTTGGGCAGGTCGCCCTGGCCGGCAAAGGCGTCGCCACTGGCTTCCCAGGCGGCGGCGGAAGGATCCAGCGCCAGCGAGCGTTGCAGGTAGTGCTGCGCCTTGCCCCACAGGCCTTGCCGCACGCACAGGCGACCCAGTGCCGCGTGCAGGGCGGCGTCGTTCGGGTGCGCGTCGAGCCAGTCTTCGGCGCGGCGCAGGCGGGCCTCGGCGTCGTCGCCGGCCAGCGCGCCGTAGGTTTCCACCAGCAGCGGCGACCACTCGCGGCGCAGCGCCGACTCCACCTCGTCCATCGCCGGCAGGCTGAGGCCGAACGCGGCGGCACGGCGCGCATAGGTGTCAATGACCACGGGCAACCGCCGCTGCGCCTTGGGCAACTGCGACCACAGCGTATTGAGCGCGGCGCCGTCAGGCGCGCCGGCGAGCGCGGCCGTCAGCACGCGGGCCTCCAGCGCGGCATAGCCGCGCGCGCCCAGCGCCGCGCTTTTCTGCAGCGGCGCCAGCGCCTCGCGGGCGCGGCGCAGGTCGCCGCTCTCCAGCGCCGCCAGCGCCAGCTCGCGCCAGCCGGCCGGCGGCAGGCTGCCCTTGTCCGAGGTGGGCGCCAGCAAGGCCACCGCCTCGGCGGGCTTGCCCTCGCGTCGCAGCACGCGGGCACGCAGCACGCGCGCCGCCTGCGGTGCCGCCTGCGCGGCCTGGTCCAGCGCCTCGCGGGCACGGCCCAGTTCACCGCGGCGCGCGGCCGCCTCGGCCGCCGCCAGCAACGCGGGGCCGCGCAGCCGGGGCAGGCGCGCGGCGCGATGCAGGTCGCGCTCGGCATCACCGTGGCGCCCCTCGACCAGGGCGACCACGCCCTCGGCCAGGCGCTGCTGGCTCAGCCGGCGATGGCGGCGCGACAACGCGCCGAACGGCCAGCGCGCCAGCCGCCACAACAGCGTGAGCAGCGCCCACGCCAGCAGCAGGATGACCAGCGCGGCCACCACCGTGGTCTCCACCCGCCAGCCGCGCAGGCGCAGCAGCACGTAGCCGGGATCGTCGGCCACCCAGTGCCAGCCGAACGCGGCCAGCGCCGCCACCACCACCAGCAGCAGCACCCAGCGCCAGAGCCTCATCGCCGTGCCCCGCCCGTGGTGCTGCGGGACGACGCCGGCGCGCTGCCGGTGCGGCCGCCGGCATTGAGCGCATGCACCGCACGCAGGTTGTGCAGCTCCACCAGCGCGGCACCCAGCACCACCTCGTTGCCCAGCGGCAGCGCGGCGCCGAGCTGGCCGAGCGTGGTGCGCACCTGTTTCACGGCGGCGGCCTCGGTGTCGAATTGCGCGGCCAGGCCGGCATCCACGCGCTTGAGCGCGCTGGCGTAGGCCTTGGCGTCATGCGCCAGCAGTGCGGCCTGCGCCTGCGCCAGGTCGATCGCCACCAGCTCGCGGGCGAAGCGGGCATCGGCCACCGCCAGCGGTGCGCCGTTGTCGCGCTGCACGCTGATCACGCCGGCCAGCGCGCGGCCGATGCGCGACCACGCATCCGTCGCGGGCGCGGCCACGGGGTTGTCCAGCGGCTTCAGCGGCAGGCCGGGCAAGCGCGCGCGCAGCTCGCCCAGTTGCTGCAATGCGCGCGCCTGGTCGGCCGGCTGGCTGTTGGCCAGCGCATGGCGCTCGGCGTCGATGCTCTGGCGCAGGCCGGTAAAGGCGCCGTCGTCCACGCCGGCCAGGGCCTGGTCGGCCAGCGCATAGGCGGCGGCCGCGCCCTGCGCGTCGTGAAACAGGTTGTAGCGCTCGCTGGCCATGCGCAGCAGCGATTCGGTCTCGTCCAGCAGCATGGCGTCGTGGCCGGACAGGCTTTTCTCGGCCAGCTGCGCCACGGCGTCTTCCAGGTGACGGGTGCGTTCGGCCTGGGCCAGCAGGCTTTCGCGCAGCGAGTGGTTGACCTGGGCCGCCTCGCCCAGCCGCTTGTCCAGGCTGCCGCGCTCGCCGGCCAGGTCGGCCAGCGCCGTCTCCAGCGCATCAAGCCGCTGCGCCAGCGCCGTCTCGCCCTGGCGATTGGCCGCGCTGCTGCGCTCCTGCTGCCACTGTCGCCAACCCACGTAGGCGGCCATCGCCACCGCCGCCAGCGCCAACAACAAGGCCAGCGCCAACAAGCCTCCGCCCGAACGTGGCGCACGGGCGACATGGCGGCGTGGAGGCATGGAATCGAGGCCGGCGTCGCGCGCGGCCGGGGAGTCGTCTGGAGTGCTCATGCAGGCATGCTAAGAGGCCGGAAGGGAGAAAGCGAGACGCGCCCGGGGGGCCGCCCGCGCCACTCACCCTATCCCGCCGTCATGGCGAGCGCGTGTGAAGACGCGGCGCCGGGCCCGCCATCGCGGCGTCGAGCAGGTCGCCCGCCATCGCGGACGCCGCCCGCTGGATGCGTGCGAAACCGGCCTGCACCGCGAGAGTTGCCAGTCGCTCGGAGCTGACCACGGCGACGGCGGCGCACAGCCGCGCCACGGCGTCCGGCGGCAACGCCGCGGCCAGGTTGTGCCAGGCCTCGGCGCTGGACAGCAGTACGCGCGCCGACGACGGCAATTGCCGCACCGCGTCCGCATGACGGCGATCCAGCCGCGCCGGCGCGCGGCGGTAGACGTGCACCTGGCGCACGCTGGCGCCACGCGCCTGCAGCGCCGCGCGCAGCAGGCCGCGGCCGCCGGGCGCACCCACCAGCGCCACGGTGCGACCGTGCACGTCGTGCAGTGCAGGGAGATCGAGCAAGCCCTCGCTGTCCTGTCGCGCCGGCGCCTGCACCTGGTCCACGCCGTGACGACGCAGCGCGCGCGCCGTGCCCTGGCCCACGGCCAGCACGCTGGCGGTCGTGCGCAACGGCGCCAGCGCGGCGGCGTGACGCACGGCGGCGGGGCTGGTGAAGATCAGCGCGTCGGCGCGCAGCGCCTCTCGCAGCGCCTGGCGTGCGGCGGGCACATCGTCCACGCCGCGCAGCGCCAGGCCCGGCAACAGCACGGGCACGCCGCCACGCTGGCGCACCGCGCGCGCCAACGCCGCGCCGCCGCCCACCGGCCGCGTGATGACCACCACGCGGCCATCGCATCGGGCGCGTGTGCCGGAAACCGGTGCTGCTGTCTTGGGCGTGACCATGGCCGGCAGTGTAGCGGCGCCCTACACTTGGCCGCTTTGCCGGACATTTCCCGTGACGCCTGCCGACTCCACGACATTGGCCACGCAGCTGGTGCGGTTCATCCGCGACGAGATTCCGCTGGCGCGTGCCATGGATCTGCAACTGGATGACTGCGACGCGCGCCGCCTCACCCTGCGCGCGCCGCTGGCGCCCAACGTCAACGACAAGGGCTGCGCCTTCGGCGGCAGCCTGGTCAGCGTGATGACGCTCGGCGGCTGGGCGCTGGTGGAGCTGGCGCTGCGCCGCGAGGGGCACGACTGCGACGTGTTCGTGGCCGAGTCCACCGTGCGCTACCTCAGCCCGGTATGGGGCGATTTCCGCGCCGTGGCGCAACTGGCGGACGGCGCCGACTGGGCCGCGTTTTTCCACACGCTGGCCACGCGCGGCAAGGCGCGGATCGAGGTGGACAGCGTGATCCCCGGCGACGACGGCGCGCCGGCGGCCACCCTCAACGCGCGCTTCGTGGCCAAGCGCCGCACGGACTGACAAGCGCGGCCACGCCGCTTGGTGCAGAATGCCCGGATCGCGTTTGCCGGGGGAGCCATCCATGCGCCGTATCCTGAGCCTTGCCGTCGCCGTGCTGCTCGTGGCCGGCTGCGCCACCTACCAGCGCAAGGATGCGTTGACCAGCACGCTCAACGCCTATGCCGCCACGCTGCGCTGGGGCAATTTCCAGAGCGGCCTGAATTTCGTGGACCCCAAGGTGCTCAAGGCCAACCCGCCCAGCTCGCTGGACATGGCGCGCTACCAGCAACTGCGCGTGAGCGACTATGACGAGGGCGCCGGCCCCACCGCGCTGGGCGAAAACGACGTGCAGCAGATCGTGCAGTTGCACCTGATCAACATCAACTCGCAATCCGAGCGCACGGTGATCGACCGCCAGACCTGGCACTACGACGAGGAAAGCAAGCGCTGGTGGCTGACCAGCGGCCTGCCCGACGTCACCCGCGACTGACCCGGCGGGCGGACGCCCGCGCCAGCTGTCCGTATAATCGCCGGTTCACCCGAACCCGCGCGGTTGTCGCGCCTGCGGAATCACGATGAACGAACTACTGCACAAGCTGCCGGCTTTCATCGGCAACCATGAGGCGCTGTCGGCCCTGTTCGCGCTGCTGCTGGTGGCGCTGATCGTCACCCAGATCGGCATGCTGCTCAGCAAGACGCGCGAGCTGACGCCCGCCGGCCTCACCGCGCTGATCAACCGCGAGAGCCCGCTGCTGATCGACCTGTCGGCGCTGGCCGATTTCGAGAAGCGCCATGTGCCCGGCGCACGCCACGTGGCGATGAGCCAGTTCGATCCCGAGCGCAAGGAGCTGGCCGGCGCCCGCGACCTGCCCGTGGTGCTGATGGACAAGGACGGTCGCGGCCACGCCGCCAAGGCGGCGCAGCGGCTGGTGAAGGCCGGCTTCAGCAAGGTCCACATCCTGGCCGGCGGCGTGCTGGCCTGGCACGCGGCACAACTGCCGGTGGCCAAGGGCAACAAGTAGGCCGCCACCGGCCAGCCGTCGCGGCACTCAGAACGCGGTGAACCCCGCGCGGCCGGCGATGATCTTTTCCAGCACCTCGGGCGCGTAGTCGAACGAGTCGTAGTAGAGCCGGTCTTCCGGCAGGCCCGCCGCCAGGAAATGCGTATGCGCGGCGTTGATCATGGGCGGCGGACCGCTCATGTAGACGTCGTGGCCGGACAGGTCGGGATGGTCGTGCAGCACCGCCTCGTGCACCAGCCCCAGGCGCTGGCCGTCGGCCTGCGCGGGGTCGGAGATCACCGCGTGGAAATGCACGTTCTGCGCGCGCACCGTCCAGCTTTCGGCCAGCGCGCGCAGGTACAGGTCGGCGGCGCGGCGCGCGCCCCAGTACACGTGCATCGGCCGGCGCGTGCCCAGTGCGATGAAGTGCTCCACGATGGCCTTGACCGGTGCAAAGCCGGTGCCGCCGGCCATGAAGATCATCGGTCGCTCCGAGTCCTCGCGCGGCACGAACGTGCCCAGCGGCCCCTCGATGCGCAACTGGCCGCCCACCGCCAGTTGCTGGTCCACCCAGGTGGTGAACTCGCCGCCCGCCACGTGGCGCACGTGCAGCTCGATCATGCCGTCGTCCTGCGGGCCGTTGGCGATGGAGAACGGACGGCGATGGCGGCCGTCCTCCAGCACCACGTCCAGGTACTGGCCCGGCAACCGCAGCAGGCGGCGCTCGCCGGGCGCGGGCAGCAGGCGCAGGCCGATCACGTCCGGCGCCAGGCGCCATTTCTCGCTGACCACCACGTTGAGCTGGCGGCGGGCGATGTCCTCCACCGAGGTGACCTCGCGCGCGCGCAGCAGCAAGTCGCTGCACGGCACCGCCTGGCAGGGCAGGATCGCGTGCTGCGCCAGCTCGTTCTCGTCCAAGGCCAGCGGCGGATTGCAGGGGTACTCGCAGCGGCCTTCCAGCAGCGTGGCCTTGCAACTGCCGCAGACACCGGCGCGGCACGAATACGGCAACGCCACGCCGGCATGCTGCGCGGCGGCCAATACGGTTTCCCCCGGGCCCACGGAGAACCGTCGGCCGGATGCTTGAAGAGTGACAGTAAACACGCCATGCCCCAGTGGTTTCGCGGCAAGCGCCAGCACGATGACGGCGCGGCAATGATCGCGTTGTCGTGGCGAAGCCTGCGTTCGACAATACGTAATCACCTCGCAGGAATCAAACCATGAGCCTCTGGAAACAGCCGCACGACCTGGCGCGCATCAACGGCTGGAGCGCCGGCACCCTGATGGAGGCGTTGGGCATCCGCTTCACCGCCATCGGCGACGACTGGCTGCAGGGCACCATGCCGGTGGATCAGCGCACCCATCAGCCGTACGGGCTGCTGCACGGCGGCGCCTCGGTGGCGCTGGCCGAGACGCTGGGCAGCACCGCCGCCATGCTGGCGCTGGACCCGGAAAAAGAGGTGGCCGTGGGGCTGGAGATCAACGCCAACCATATCCGCGGCGTGCGCGAAGGCGTCGTCACCGGCACCGCCCGCATGCTGCATGTGGGGCGCAGCACCCAGGTGTGGGAAATCCGCATCGAGGACGAGGGCGGCGCGCTGGTGTGCATCTCGCGCATCACCATGGCGGTGGTGCCCTCGCGCGTGGTCGGCGTGCGTTGAGCATGACGCACGCGACGGCGGCCACGCCATGAACACCGACGCCCCCTACGCGCAGCTCGGCCCCGACGTGGTGCTGGACGCGGTAGGCGCCTGCGGCCTGTGGCCGGACGGCCGCCTGCTGGCACTCAACAGCTACGAGAACCGCGTATGGCAGGTCGGCGTGGAGGCCGACGACGACGCGCCGGCCGCGCCGGTGATCGCCAAGTTCTACCGCCCCGGCCGCTGGAGCGACGACGCCATCATCGAGGAGCACGCCTTTGCGCGGGAGCTGGCCGACGCGGAGCTGCCCGTGGTGGCGCCGCTGGCGTTTGGCGGCAAGACGCTGCTGCACCACGCCGGCTTCCGCTACGCGTTGACGCCACGTCGCGGCGGTCGCGCACCCTCGCTGGAATCGGCCGAGCAACTGCAATGGCTGGGGCGGCTGATCGCGCGCATGCACGTGGTGGGCGCGCGCCAGCCGTTTGTCCATCGCGGCCGGCTCGACCGCGACACCCTGGTGCACGCGCCGATGCAGGCCGTGCTGGCCTCGCCGTTGCTGCCGCCATCGCTGCAGGCGGCCTACCGCACCGCCGCCACGCGCCTGGACGACGCCATCGCGCGGCGGCAGGACGCGGTCGGCGCCGTGCGCCCGTTGCGCCTGCACGGCGACTGCCACCCCGGCAACGTGCTTTGGACCGACGCCGGCCCGCACTTCGTCGACCTGGATGACGCGCGCACCGGCCCTGCCGTGCAGGACCTGTGGATGCTGGCCGGCGACGACGCGGCGATGGACGCACTGCTGGAGGGCTACCGCCAGTTTCGGGATTTCGACGATGGCGAGCTGGCCCTGGTGCCCGCGCTGCGCGCGATGCGCCAGCTGCACTACGCCGGCTGGATCGCCGCACGCTGGACCGACCCCGCCTTCCCCGCCGCCTTTCCCTTCGCCGCCGAGCCGCGCTGGTGGGAGCAGCACGTGACCGACCTGCACGAGCTGGCCGACGACCTGGACTGAAAGCAGGGGAGGCATCGCGGCCGAAGCCGCCCCGCATGGTGGTCGCCTGACGCCCGCAGGCCCTAAGCTTGGCTCTTTTTCGACGGGGCATCGCGTGCGCACTTTTCTTTTTCGCCTGATCGGCATGCTCGAGGTCGCCGGCGGTTTCTACGGCGTGGTGGCGATGCTGCGCCGCCTGCTGCCGCTGGGCAGCACCCACGACAGCGTGGTGGCCGTGATCGGCCTGCTGCTGTTTGGCCTGGTGCTGGTGGCCGGCGTGCTGCTGCTGGAAGGCAGCGAGGGCGGCGTGCGGCTGTCGCGCTGGGCGCAACTGCTGCAACTGCCGTTGATCGCCACGCCCGTGTTCAGCTACGCGCTGCACAGCGGCGCCTTCATCAACCTGTTCGCCACCGTGCAGGCCGCGCCGCGCCTGGGCATCGACTGGGATGCGGGCCGCCAAGGCTTCGGGCTGGCCATGGCCGGCCCCTCGGTATCGCGCATCGGCGTGAACCTGCTGGCGCTGGGCTCCTGGCTGGTGCTGCGCCTGCGCTGACGGCGCGCCTGGCCCTCGCCCGACCAGTATCATGCGCGGATGAATACACCCGCCACGCCCGTCATCACGCTGAAAACCGACCGCAGCCCCGGACATCCGTGGATCTGGTCGGCGCAGGTCAACAAGCCGGCGGCGAAACTGCCGCCGGGCAGCGTGGTGGCGGTGCACGACGCCAAGGGTCGCTTCGTCGGCCATGCGTTCTGGAACGGCCACGCGCGCATCGCGCTGCGCCTGCTGGACACCCATCCCGACCACCGCATCGACGCGGACTGGATCGCCGTGCGCATCGCCCGCGCCGTGCAGCTGCGCCGCGACTGGCTGCAACTGGACGCCGCCAGCGACGCCTGGCGCGTGGTGCACAGCGAGGGCGACGGCCTGTCCGGCCTGATCGTGGACCGCTACGCCGACACCCTGGTGATCGAGTATTTCGCCGCCGGCATGTGGCGTTTCCGCGACGCGATCCACGCCGCGCTGCGCGAGCATTTTCCCGACGCGCAGCTGTACTGGTTTGCCGAAACCCACGTGCAGAAGCAGGAGTCGTTCGACTGCCGCAGCCCCGACGTGCCGGCGCCGTTCGAAGTGCACGAGCACGGCCTGCGCTTTCACGCCGCGCCGGGGCTGGGCCACAAGACCGGCTTTTTCGCCGACCAGCGCGACAACCGCAAGCGCTTCGCGGAGCTGGCCACGGGCCGCCGCGTGCTCGACCTGTGCTGCAACGCCGGCGGCTTTGCCGTGCACGCGATGGCCGGCGGCGCGCGCGAGGCCACCGGCGTGGACATGGACGCGGGCATCCTCGACGTGGCGCGCGCCAACGCCGCCGCCAACCACGTGGCGGTGACGTTCGAGCAGGCCGACATCTTCGACTGGGTGCGTGCCGCCGCCGCGCGCGGCGAGCGCTACGACGCGGTGATCCTGGACCCGGCCAAGCTCACCCGCGACCGCAACCGCGTCACCGACGCGCTGAAGAAATACTTCGCGATGAACCGCATGGCGCTGGACGTGATCCCGCCCGGCGGCCTGCTGCTGACCTGCTCGTGCACCGGCCTGGTCAGCGAGGAGGCCTTTCTCGAAATGCTGCGCCGGGTAGCGCTGAACGCCGGCCGCGAGATCCAGGTGCTGGAAGTTCGCGGCGCCGGCCCCGACCATCCGTTCCGCACCGACGTGCCCGAAGGACGCTACCTGAAGGCCGTGTTCTGCCGGGTGGACTGAGCGGTCGCGTTTTTTCGACCTGATTCACAGGCCATGAGGCTCACGCCGGCTTGACCGCTCCCGTACCTGGACGACACCGGCCAGCGGCCGCCGGTCGAGTCGGGCGAGGTGAACGACGACCGGCGCGCGGCCTGCCATCACCCCCACCGTGGCGGCGCATCCGCGCCAGCTGGAGCAGCACGCGCTGCGCTACCTGCGCCGGCAACTGCGGCTTGCCCGGCGCGGCTGAGGCAGGCTTCAGCCGTTGGCCGGCAGCCGCCCGCGCAGGCTCGCCGCATCGAACGGGCCGGGCTCGGCCAGCAAGGCGCGGGCCGCGTCCACCTGATCCCACACGTTCCACAACAGCACGCCGCGCACGCGGCCGCCGTCCAAGTAATAGACCACGCCCTCGCGATAGGGCTCGCGCCAGTCCTCCACCACCTGCAGGCGGGTATCAAGGACACCCACCGCCTCGTAGCCCAGGTCGAACAGATCCGAGTAGAAGAACGGCTGGCTGACGTAGTCCCCGGCCACGCCGGCCATCGCGCGACCGGCGTGCCGGCCCATGCCGGTGGCGGCATCCTCGTGCTCCACCCGCATGCGCCGATCCAGCGCCACGCTGTGGAAATTGGCCACGTCACCGGCGGCCCAGATGTCGGGGTCGCTGCTGCGCAGTTGTGCATCGACCACGATACCGTCGTCGACCGCCAGGCCCGCCTGCTCGGCCAGCGCCGTGTTCGGCGTCACGCCGATGCCGGCCACCACCGCGTCCACGCGCAAGGTGCTGCCGTCGGAGAGTTCCAACACCACGCCGTCGTCAACGGCGCGACCGCCGGTCACTTTGATACCCGCACGCAACTCGACGCCGTGCTCGCGATAGCAGGCATCGAGATAAGCGCACAACCCGTCCGGATAACGGCCCGCACCAATCGACGTGCCGGGAAACAGCATCGTCACCTTGCAGCCGACGCCACAAAGCGACGCGGCCAGCTCGCTGCCGATGAAACCGCCACCGATCACCGCGATCCGCGCGCCGGGCTTCGCATACCGGCGCAACGCCTCGTAGTTGGCCAGGCTGCGGAAAGGGATCAGCCGCTCGCCGCCATCGAAGCCCAACCCGCGCGGCGTGGCGCCGGTGGCCAGCAGCAGGCGGCGATAGCGATACGTATCGCCCTGCGTGTCGCGCGCCAGGTGGGCCGCACGATCCAGCGACACGATGTGCCGGCCCAGGTGCAAGGTCGCGCCGCTTCGCGCCGTGGCCAGGTCGATGTCCGCGCTCGACTTGCCGCCCTTCCACAACGCCTTGCTCAGCGGCGGGCGCTGGTACGGCGGCGACGCCTCGTCGCCCACGATGCCTATGTTCGCCCCGCGCTCGACCTCGGCGATGGCCTTGGCCGCCGCGTCGGCCGCCATGCCGCCGCCGATGATCAGGTAATCGTGTACGTGCTCCATGATGTTTCTCCTGGCTGACGTCAGCCCATGATGCGCCCATGTGGCAGCGGCGGAGCGACACACCCGACGCAGCCGGTGAGACGGCGCGACGTACACTGGCGGTAGAAACTTCCGAGGCGAAGAAGTGGCTGCGTGAGGACAGATTTTCGACGGTTCGCCGACCCATGGTGGTTCCATGGGTCAAGAATCGGCGGAAATATGGACCACGCAGACGCTTTTGCAGCCCGGAAGATTTCTACCGCCCACGCTCCTAGATGCGTCAACCCGGGAAAACGTTCCATGCCGCTCATCCAGACCTTGCTGATCGTCCTCGTCGCCCTGGTCGCCACCGTGCTGTTGCTTCAATTGGCGGCACTGCTGCGCGGCCGCGGCGACCCGGGTCTGGGCGCGAAACTCGATGCACTCAAAGACGACAGCGCCCGCGTGGAGCGCACCCTGCGCGAGGAGCAGCGCGCCGGCCGCGCGGAATTGCAGCAGGGCTTCGACCGCTTTCGCGGCCACCTGGGCGAGCAACTCGGCAACGCCTCGCAACAACAGGCCGAACGCATCGAAGGCTTCGCCCAGCGCCTGACCCAGCTGACCGAACGCACCGACAACGGCTTGCAATCGCTGACCCAGCGGCTGATCGACGACGCCCGCAAGGGCCGCGAGGAGGTCGCCGCCACGCTCAACCGACTGGGCGAGCAACAGCAGCAGCGACTGGCCGCGCTGACCGCCGACAACGAAAAGCGCATGGCCGAGATGCGCGCCACGCTGGAGGCCAAGCTCGGCGCCATCCAGCAAGACAACGCGGCCAAGCTGGAGCAGATGCGCGCCACCGTCGACGAGAAACTGCAAAGCACCCTGGAAACCCGCCTGGGCCAGTCGTTCAAGCTGGTGTCCGAACGGCTGGAGGCAGTGCAACGCGGCCTGGGCGAGATGCAGAACCTGGCCACCGGCGTGGGCGACCTGAAGCGCGTGCTGACCAATGTGAAACGGCGCGGCATCCTCGGCGAGGTGCAACTGGGCAGCCTGCTGGAGGACCTGCTCACCGCCGAGCAATACGCCGCCAACGTCGCCACCGTGCCGAACAGCAGCGAGCGGGTCGAGTTCGCCATCCGCATGCCCGGCCAGGAGGACGGCGGGCCGGTCTACCTGCCGATCGACTCCAAGTTTCCGGTCGAGGACTACCAGCGCCTGCTGGATGCCCAGGACGCCGCCGACGCCGACGCGGCCGCCCAGGCCGGCCGCGCGCTGGAAACGCGCATGCGCGAGGAGGCCAAGCGCATCCGCAGCAAGTACATCGCCGCGCCGTACACCACCGACTTTGCCGTGCTGTTCGTGCCCACCGAGGGCTTGTACGCCGAGGTGCTGCGCCGCCCCGGCCTGTTCGAGAGCCTGCAGCGCGAGCTGCGCGTGGTGGTCGCCGGCCCCACCACCCTGAGCGCCCTGCTCAACAGCCTGCAGATGGGCTTTCGCACCCTGGCCATCGCCAAGCGCAGCAGCGAGGTATGGAAACTGCTGGGCGCGGTGAAGAGCGAGTTCGGCAAGTTCGGCCTGGTGCTGGAGAAAGCCGAACGCCAGCTCAACACGGTCAGTCGCAGCATCAGCGAGGCCGGCAAGAAAACCCGCACCATCGAACGCAAGCTGCGCGGCGTCGAATCACTCTCCGACGAAAACACGCAAGACCTCCTCGGCGACGCCCTGTCCCTGCCCGACGACACCGACGACGACGAATCGCCCACCCCGTAGGAGCGCACCCTGTGCGCGAGCTCTTCGTCACGTGGGGCAAAGAGCTCGCGCACAGGGTGCGCTCCTACAGCGGCTTCAGCCGCGATGCGCTTGCAACCTCTTACGAAGCGTCGTCGCCTTCCGCCGGAGCTTCGGCTGGCGTTCCGTTCACCGACGCCCCCGCCTCGAACAAGTCATTGACGTCGGCCACCTCATGGCTCTTGAAGGCCCAGTCCGCCGTGAGCTTGAAACTGCCGTTGTCCAGCGGCGCCACATTGAAGCGCTGGATGCCCATGGCGCGGCTGAACGCCTTGGCCTTCTGGCCGCTGTCGAGCCGGATCACGTTCAAATCGCGCACGCCACGCTCCATGACCACCGCCGTGGGCCCCTGCGCGGTAGGCATCCAGAGCACACGCCAGTAGTAGTGGCTGACGTTGGGAAGGCCATCGGCGTCGAACAGCGCCGCGTAGGACCGTGAGCTTTCGCACTTGTTGACGAAGGCACTTTTCTTGCGGCACCCGACACCCACCGTCACGTTCTCGCCGTCCTCGGCAACATTCAGGTAGACGGCGTTGCCCGTGGCGACATTGAACAACGCATAGTCCTTGTCGTCCTCCTTGCCGGTCATCACCTTGAATGCCCCGACAAGACTCTTGAGCTTGTCCTGCTTCTCCTCGGCCGGCACATCACGCCGCAGCAACACGTAGCCCGTACCCGAGATGTCGCCACGCTGGAGCGGCGCCAGACGATACCCGCCGGGCAAGGGCTGGGTCGCAAGCGCCTCACCATAGCGATAGGCAAACACGGCCGAGTCGCGTGATACGACCACGCCGCCTCCCGTCGGAATCACGTCGTCGCCCGCCACTGCCTGCCCGTCGGCGGACGTGAAGCGCATGGTGTCATCGTCGACGGCAATGGAGCCCACCGTGACCGGCGGCAACGTGCTGTGCACATTCGCAAAGCGCACGGCAAGCTGATCCGCCTGGACTCGCACGAAGTAGGTGACATCACCCGTGGCGCTGTCGCCGCCAAACATCACGATGCGCCCCGTGGAGTCGATCACGGGCTTGCCGTCGGCAAAAAAGCCGTCGCTGCGAGGCTCAAAGACCGTGGCGGCGCCCTGCGCGCGACGCTCGGCAATGGCTGCCTGCAATTGTGCCGGGGGCTGCGTGGCAGCCGCCGGCGCCACCGGCGCCGCCGTCACGGGAGCTGCCTGCGCAGGCGCCTCCGACGGGGGAAGCACGCCATCCTGACGCAAGGTGCCGACGGTCAATGCCAGGCGCTGGGCCGGCGAGGCATCCGGCACCGACTGCGAAAGAACATTTGCATTGATGACATCGCCCTGCATCTTGCGCATCCGCTGCACCATCGCCTCCTCAAGCTCAGGCGAAAGCGGCAATCCCTGTTTCTTGTAGGCCGAACGCAACTGCTCGACCATCGCCTGCTCTTGCGGTGTCCGTGCGCTCTCCGCACCAAACGTCGGGTTCACGACGAGCAAACCGACCAGCGCACCCATTGCACATATTCTTGCCAAACGCATGAAATCCTCCACCGGATTGATGCGCCGGGCAGGCTGCCCGACGCACGCCCTCACGGCGATGCGTACGGATTCGCACCACCCCCCTGAGCAGCGCCTCCTGATCGACCTCACCGTTTTCCTGCTTGAGGTCTTTTTCCGGCTCATGCGGCGCCCACGTGACGTTCATCACGTTTTCGACGAAGGGACACCAGTCAACGGCAGCCGGCTCGCACATGCCTGCGTCAGCGCAGCATCACCCGCCATCGGGCTTCCACGGTGAACGGCGGCGCCTCCGCGCGCGCCCCGGACGAAATCCGCCATGGGCGCTAAAATGGCCGTTCTCATTTCCCCAGAGCCCTCGCATGAGCGACCAGCGCAACGCCAACGACGTCACCAAGGAACAGGCCGAGGAGGCCGTGCGCACGCTGCTGCGCTGGGCTGGCGAGGACCCGTCGCGCGAAGGCCTGCTCGACACGCCCAAGCGGGTGGTCAAGGCCTATCGCGACTGGTTTGCCGGCTATGCCGAGGATCCGGCGGACTTCCTGAAGCGCACGTTCAAGGAGGTCGACGGCTACGACGAGATGGTGGTGCTGCGCGACATCGAGTTCGAGAGCCATTGCGAGCACCACATGGCGCCGATCATCGGCCGCGCCCATGTCGGCTACCTGCCGACCAATCGTGTGGTGGGCATCAGCAAGCTGGCGCGGGTGGTGGACGGTTTTGCGCGGCGTTTCCAGGTGCAGGAGAAGCTCACCGCGGAGATCGCCCATTGCATCCAGGAAACCCTGCAGCCGGCCGGCGTGGCGGTGGTGATCGATGCCAGCCACGAGTGCATGACCACGCGCGGCGTGCACAAGCGCGGCGTGTCGATGGTGACCAGCCAGATGCTGGGCAGTTTCCGCGATGACGCCCGCACGCGCATGGAGTTTCTGCAGTTCATCGGCCTGCACGGCGGCCACCGCTGAAGTATTTGCGCCGGCGGCCGATAAGCCGCGCTTCGGCGGCATGGCGTCCGCCGCTACCGCTCCGTTTCCGTGCATCTTGATCTGGCCACCCTGAGCCTGGTCGGCGCGTTGCAGGCCTTGCTGCTGGCGCCGCTGCTGCTGGCCGCCACCCGCGCCTATGCGGGCGTGGCGCGGCGAAGCCTGCGCATCTGGGGCGCGGTTTTGCTGCTGCAGGCGCTGGGCTGGGCGTTGACCGCCATGCGCGGGCACGCCAGCGGCTGGGTGTCGATCGTGCTGGGCAACGGCGCCCTGCTGGCGTCGTACGCGGGCACGGCCTACACGTTGCGGCTGCTGCTGGGCGTGCCGCCGCGCCGCACGCTGCTGGCGGTCGTCGCCCTGGGCGGCTGGCTGGGCATCATCTGGTTTTCTCAGGTGCAGCCGGACTACGCCGCGCGGGTGTATGCGGTCACGGTGGCGCTGGGGGCGATGATGGCGCTGATACTGTGGCCGCTGCGCCACGCTGCGCGACGTGGCGGCTCCAACGCGCAGCGCGTGATGCTGCTGGTGCTGCTGGCCGCGCTGGGCACCTGGGCGTTGCGCCTGCATGAACTGGCGTTGTCCCCGACGCCGGCCACCTGGCTGCTGGCGCCCACCCTGGCCAATACCGCGCAGATGATCTACTCGGCGCTTGAGCCGGTGTTTGCCAGCGTGGGCTTTTTGCTGATGTACAACGAGATGGCGCAGGCCCAACTGCGGCACCTGGCACGTACCGATCCGCTGACCGGCACGCTCAACCGGCTGGCGCTGGACGAGGCCGCCACGGCCATGTTCCGCCAGGCCACGGCGCGGCCGCCGGCGGTGCTGATGATCGACGCGGACCACTTCAAGGCGATCAACGACCGCTTTGGCCACGACGGCGGCGACCGGGTGCTGGCCGCGCTGGCGCAGGCCATCACGCGCGCCTTGCGCCACGACGACGTGCTGGGGCGCGTGGGCGGCGAGGAGTTTCTTGTGCTGTTGCCCGACAGCGGCCTCGACGACGCGATGGCCCTGGCCGAGCGGCTGCGCGCCGACGTGGAGGCGGTGCGGGTGATGCTTGACGGCGCGCCGCTGGCGGTGACCGTATCCATCGGCGTGGCCGCGCGTACCGACAGCGACACCACGCCGGCCGCGCTGGTGCGTCGCGCCGACCGCGCGCTGTACGCCGCCAAGCACGCCGGCCGCAACCGCGTGGCGGCGGCACCGGCGGCATGAACGCGCTGGCGACGGCGGCGCCAAGCTGCTCCAATGCGCGGATGCGCCTGCCCCTCGCCCTGCTGCTTCTGGCCGTCTGCGCCGGCGCGGCCGCGCGCGACTACCCGGCCACGCCGGCCGGCTACCTGGCCCTGATCGACGCCAACGGCGACGGCCGCGTGGCGGCGCAGGAGTACGTCGATTACCTCAGTGACGGTTTCCGCCGGATGGACCGCAACGGCGACGGCGTGCTGGACGGCGACGAGCTGCCGGCCGGCCCGCGTCGCACGCCGCGCAGCCTGGCGGCGTTCCAGGACGACCTGCGCCGGCAGTTTCACCGGCTCGACCGCGACGGCAACGGCTGGCTGAGCGCCAGCGAACTGGCGCAACCGCCGCGTTGAGGCAGCCATCGGCGCGGCGGCGCGATTCCGCTATCGTGCGTTTCTTTTTTCCGGCATCGACACCATGACCCCAATGAACGCCACCGCGCCCCGCCATCGCGCCGCGCTGGCTTTCATCTACGTCACGGTGCTGCTGGACATGCTGGCGTTCGGCATCATCATGCCGGTGCTGCCGCACCTGGTGGAGCAGCTGGCCGGCGGCGGCATTGCCAACGCGGCGTGGTGGGTGGGCATGTTCAGCACGGTGTTCGCGCTGGTGCAGGTGGTGTTCTCCCCGGTGCAGGGCGCGCTGTCGGACCGGTTCGGGCGGCGCCCGGTCATCCTCATTTCCAATGCCGGCCTGGCGCTGGATTTCGTGATGCTGGCACTGGCGCCCACGCTGTGGCTGCTGTTTGCCGCGCGCGTGATGCTGGGCATGACGGCCGCCAGTTTCAGCACCGCCAACGCATACATCGCCGACATCGTGCCCAAGGAAAAGCGCGCCGCCGCCTACGGCATCCTCGGCAGCGCGTTCGGGCTGGGTTTCATCATCGGCCCCGGGCTGGGCGGCCTGCTCGGCTCCGTCGCGCTGCGCCTGCCGTTCTGGGTGGCCGCCGCGCTGGCGACGTGCAATTTCCTCTACGGCTGTTTCATCCTGCCCGAGTCGCTGCCGAAGGAGCGGCGCAGCGCGCGTTTCGAGCTGCGCAGCGCGCATCCGTTCGGCGCCTTGAAACTGCTGCGCCGCTCGCCGCAGGTGCTTGGACTGGCGGTGGTGCTGTTTCTGGTCTACCTGGCGCACTACGTGCTGCAAACGGTGTTCGTGCTGTACGCCGACTACCGCTACCACTGGGGCCCGCAGGCGGTGGGCTACGTGCTGATGCTGGTGGGCGGCTGCGACGGCTTTGTGCAGGCGGTGCTCACCGGCAAGCTGGCGCCGCGCTTTGGCGAGCGTCGCGTGCTGCTGGCGGGCATGGTCTTTGGCGTGGGCGCGTTCCTGGCGATGGGCCTGGCCGACGTGGGCTGGGCGTTTCTGGTCGGCATACCGTTGCTGGCGCTGTGGGGGCTGGCGATGCCGCCGATCCAGTCGATCATGACGCAGCAGGTCGACCCCTCCGAGCAGGGCCGGCTGCAAGGCGCGATCGGCAGCCTGGGCAGCTTTGCGGGCATCTTCGGGCCGTACCTTTTTGCGCAGGTGTTCGCGTTTTCCATCGCACCCTCGGCGCCGGTGCATGTACCGGGCGCGGCGTTCATCCTGTCGGCGTTGCTGATGCTGGTGGGGCTGCTGATCGCCATGCGCGTCACCCGCCACCTGACCGCCACGGTGGCGCCGCCTGCCGACGACGCACCACCCGTGATGCTGCCGGGCGAGCCGCCCGCGCTGGCCGTCCACGACACCCCGACCCACCCACCACAGGAAGAACAGCCATGAGCTTGTCCATGTACCAGGCCTCCGTCCCCGTCTTCATCCGCGCGCTGGCCAACCTCGCGCACGTGCTGGACAAGGGCGCCGCGCACGCCGCGGCAAAGCACGTCAGCGACGAGGTGCTGCTGCAGACGCGGCTGGTTCCCGACATGCTGCCGCTGATCAAGCAGGTGCAGATCGCCTGCGACATGGCCACCCGCGGCGCGGCCCGACTGGCGGGCGTGGAGCCGCAGTCGTTCGAGGACAACGAGACCACGCTGGCGCAGGCGCACGAGCGCATTGCCCGCGCCACCACGTACCTCAAGACCTTCACCGCCGAACAGATCGACGGCAGCGAGACGCGCGCCATCCACCTCACGATGCGCAGCGGCGAGATGCACTTCGACGGCCAGACCTACCTGCTGGGCTTTGTCCTGCCCAACGTGTTTTTCCACTGCACCACCGCCTACAACATCCTGCGCGAGGCGGGCGCCGAGCTGGGCAAGGCGGATTTCCTCGGCCAGCCCTGAACGGGCCGACGCGGGGACGGCGTGCGAAAATCCGCCGCTGTCCCCGCGCGGAAACACCCCATGTTGCGATTGACCGATCTCAAGCTGCCGCTCGACCACGGCCACGACGCGCTGGGCCAGGCGATTGTCGCGCGACTGGGCATCGCCGCCACCGACATCACCGGCTACACCGTGGCGCGGCGCGGCTACGACGCGCGCAAGCGCGGGGCGATCATGCTGATCTACGCGCTGGACGTGGACACACCGCGCGAGGCCGAGCTGCTGCAGCGCTTTGCCGACGACGCCCACGTGCAGCCCACGCCGGACACCAGCTACCACGTCGTGGCCAAGGCGCCCGAGCGGCTCGAACAACGGCCGCTGGTGATCGGCTTCGGCCCCTGCGGGTTGTTCGCAGGATTGATCCTGGCGCAGATGGGTTTCCGGCCGATCATCCTCGATCGCGGCAAGGCGGTGCGCGAGCGCACCAAGGACACCTGGGACCTGTGGCGCAAGCGCAACCTGCATGCCGAGTCGAACGTGCAGTTCGGCGAGGGCGGCGCCGGCACGTTCTCCGACGGCAAGCTGCACAGCCAGATCCGCGATCCGCTGCATCACGGCCGCAAGGTGCTGACCGAGTTCGTCAAGGCCGGCGCGCCGGAGGAGATCCTCTACGTCAGCAAACCGCACATCGGCACCTTCCGACTGGTATCGATGGTGGAGAACATGCGCGCGACGATCGAGTCGCTGGGCGGCGAGATCCGTTTCAGCCAGCGCGTCGACGACGTGCTGCTGGAGCCGGCCGGCGAGGGTCGCCAGCGCATTCGCGGCGTGGTGCTGGCCGACGGCTCGGAGTTGCACTCGGACCACGTGGTACTGGCACCCGGCCACAGCGCACGCGACACCTTCGCGATGCTGCACGAGCGCGGCGTGTTCATGGAGGCCAAGCCGTTCTCGATCGGCTTCCGCATCGAGCACCCGCAGTCGGTGATCGACCAGGCCCGCTTCGGCCCGCAGGCCGGCCACCCGATCCTCGGCGCCGCCGACTACAAGCTGGTGCACCACTGCAAGGGCAAGCACGCCGGCCACGGCCGCTCGGTGTACAGCTTCTGCATGTGCCCGGGCGGCACCGTGGTGGCGGCCACCAGCGAGCCGGGCCGGGTGGTCACCAATGGCATGAGCCAGTACTCGCGCAACGAGCGCAACGCCAACGCGGCGGTGGTGGTCGGCATCGACCCGGCCGACTTCGCGCCGTACGACGACAGCGGCAGCCCGCTGGCCGGCATCGCCTTGCAGCGTGCGCTGGAAAGCCACGCCTATACCCTGGGCGGCGGCGACTACAGCGCACCGGCGCAACTGGTCGGTGATTTCCTGGCCGGCCGCGCCTCGCACGATTTCGGCGACGTGCAGCCGTCGTACAAGCCCGGCGTCACTCTGGGCAGCCTCGACAGCGCCCTGCCGGATTACGCCATCGCCGCGATCCGCGAGGCACTGCCCGCGTTCGAGCGGCAGATCCGCGGCTACGCCATGCACGACGCCATCCTCACCGGCGTGGAAACGCGCACCTCCTCGCCACTGCGGATCAAGCGCGACGACAGCCTGCAAAGCCTCAATACACGGGGCCTGTACCCGGCCGGCGAGGGCGCCGGCTACGCCGGCGGCATTCTTTCGGCGGCGGTGGACGGCATCCGCGTGGCCGAGGCGGTGGCGAAAAACATCATGGAAAACGGATGACTGCCACACTTGTCAGCTATCGACGACATTGCTAGATTGTCTGCGATCGCTGACATTCATGAATGTCGCCCTACGGCGACACCGAGGTCATCATGTTTATCCGCACGCCTCAGGATATCGGTGCCCTGTTGCGCGAAACCCGCAAGAAAGCCGGTCTCGGCCAGGCCGAACTGGCCCGCCGCATCGGGGTCAGCCGGCAATGGGTGGTGGAGGTCGAGCGGGGCAAGCCGCGTGCCGAAATCGGCCTGGTCCTGCGCGCGCTCAACACGCTCGGCAACCCCCTGCACGCCGGCCTGGCGACCACGTACAACCGCGTCGCCGACGCCCCGGACACCGCCATCGACATCGATATCGACGCCATTGTCGATGCGGCCAGGCAGCCCTCCCGATGACCACGCGCATGCTGACCGCGCTGTTGAACGGCGCCGTGATCGGCGTGGTGGAGCGCGCGCAAAGCGGCCGCCTGCACTTCCACTACGCGCCATCGTGGCCGGAGCGGCCCGACGCCCTGCCACTGTCGCTGTCGATGCCGCTGCTGCGTGCCGACCATCCGCACGCGGTCATCGACGCTTTCCTGTGGGGCCTGTTGCCTGACAACGAGCAGATCCTGGCGCGCTGGGCCCGACAGTTTCAGGTATCGCCGCGCAACGCCTTCGGCTTGCTGGCCCGCATCGGCGAGGACTGCGCCGGCGCGGTGCAGTTTGTGCCACCGGAACGCGTACCGGCCATGCAGACGCAGGACGCCGCTGACGTCAGCTGGGTGGATGACGCCGAGATCGGTGCGCGGTTGCGTGCCTTGCGGCAAGACCCGTCCGCCACCCGTCGCGCCACCGACCACGGCCAGTTCAGCCTGGCCGGCGCGCAGCCGAAAACAGCGCTGCTGCGGCAGGGTGACCGTTGGGGCATCCCTGCCGGCCGCACGCCCACCACGCACATCCTCAAGCCGCCAACCGACGCTTTCGACGGCCATGCCGAGAACGAGCACTTCTGCCTGGCCCTGGCGCGGCGGCTGGGCCTGCCGACAGCCCACTCGGCCGTGCATCGCTTCGATGACGAGCCGGCCATCGTGGTCACCCGCTTCGACCGCATCGAACGCGACGGCCGGTGGCTGCGTGTGCACCAGGAAGACCTGTGCCAGGCATTGGCCGTACCGCCCACGCGCAAATACCAGAGTGACGGCGGCCCGGGGCCGCTGGCCATCATCGACGTGTTGCGCACCCATTCCAGCGCCCCCTCCCGCGACGTGGAAACCTTCATCGACGCGCTGGCCTTCAACTGGCTGATCGCCGGCACCGATGCCCACGCGAAGAACTACGCCTTGCTGCTTGGTCGCGGTGGTCGCATCCGCCTCGCACCGCTGTACGACCTCGGCAGCGCCCTGCCCTATCCGGCGCTGCGCCAGGACAAGCTGGCGATGGCGATGAAGATCGGCAACACCTACCACCTGCGCGACATCCGTCTGCATCACTGGACATCGCTGCTGCGCGACGCCCGCGTGGACATCGACGCCGGCATCGCGCGCATCGCGGCCATGGCCGAGGCCCTGCCCGACCACGCCAGCGACCTGGCCCGGGACATGCGCGAAGACGGCCTGGATCACCCGATCCTGCAAACCTTGCCGGATCTGCTCGCCATCCACGCCCGCGAAAAAGGGCGACGGCTTGCGTCTGCCTCACCCGACGGCGACCAACCCTGATCGACTCAGCGCCGGGCAAGCCCGCCCTCGCGCAACACCTCCCGGTACGGTGCGATCTCGGTCTCGGCCACGCCGGCGTCGTGCATGGCCTGCACCGCCTGGCGCAGTTGCGGCAGGCCCTCGGCGCGGCCCAGGCGCAGCAGGATCTGCGCCCGCAGGGCCGAGAGCACGGCCGCGCGCCCGGGATCGGAGGTGCTGGCCTGGTAGGCCACCGGATCGACCTTCTCGATCAGCGCCAACGCCTCGGCGTGGCGACCCAGGTCGCTGAGTACATTGGCACGCGCGACGCGCGCGGCCTGCACGGCAGGGCTGTGCTCGCCGGAGACCGCCAGCAGGCCCTGCTCGGCCGCCTGCAGGTTGGCCAGCGCGGGCTGCAACTGGCCGGCCTCCTGCTCCTGCGAGCCCAGGTTGAGTTGTTCGATCAAGGTGTACTGGCTGTCGCTGCCCCAGCGCGCCAGCGCGCGCTGGTAGACGTCGCGCTGGGTGGTCAGCGAGCGGGCGTCGTCGCCGCTGAGCGCATACAGGTAGCCGAGCGTGCTCAACGCGCTGATCGTGCCTTGGCCGTCCGTGCCTTGCGCATCCTCATAGCCCGTTACCGCCTTGCGCACGGCATCGATGGCCGCGCCGTAGTTGCCCTGCGCCCGCAAGGCGTCGCCCAGGCGCAAGTAGGCCAACGCGATGACGCCGAGGCCCAGCCGCTGCGAGGTGTAGGCGGGGCCGGACAACACCTGCCGCGCCAGCTTTTCCGCCGCCGGCGCGTGGCCCAGCCGCAGCTCGCAGCCGGCGATGCCCAGCAGCAGGTGGGCGGACATCAGCGCATCGTCCGGATGCAGGATTTTCTGCATCGTCAGCGCGGCGCGGTAGTTGGCCAGCGCGACGGACACCTGCATCTGCTGGTAGGCGAGGTCGCCACGCGCCGTGTGCGAGCGCAGGCTGATCTCCGACACCGCCTGCCGGCGCAGCCCCGCCGCCGCGTCGGCGCGGTCGAGCCGCGCCTTGGCCTGCGCGAACTGCGACATGTGGGCCTGCATCACCGCCAGCTCGTACTCGGCCAGCAGGCTGCGCTCGTCACTCTCGCCACCGGCCTGGCGCAGCAGGTCGGCCGCTGCCCGCAACTGCGCCAACGCCTTGCCATAGTCGCCGGTGCTGCGGTACGCCCGCCCCAGGGTCTGGCGCAGCTCGGCGGCCAGCAGCGGCGCCTTGCCAAAGCGCACCTCCAGCCGCTGCGCGGCCGCGTCGAGGATGTCCCTCAATCGCGGGTTTTTCTCGTACCACGCCGGGGAATCGCCGCCGATCCCCGCGCCGAGCAGGTCCTCGTTGAGAAACCGGTTGATGGCGGTGGCGATGGCGGCATGCCGCTGCGCCTCGTCGCGCGCACGCTCCACCCGGCGGTATTGCCACAGGCTCACGCCCAGGCTGGCCAGCAGCAGCAGCACGATCGCGACCACCCATGGCCGCCGTGCGCGGTTGCGTTGCAGCTTGCGCTCGGCGCGCTGCGCCCGCGCCTCGGCATCGCGCAGGCGCTCACGCCCGAGGCGGCGCGCGTCCAGTGCGCGCAGGCGTTCGCACAATTCGCCCACGCTGCCTAGGCGCCGCTGTGGCGAGCCGTCGGTGGCGGCGGCGATGTCCTCGCGCAGCAGCTCGTCGTCGATGCCCGCCTCCCAGCCCGGCGCCAGTGGCCGGCGCAGGTCGCCCACCAGCAACTGGTACAGCATCAGGCCCAGCGCATAGAGGTCGCTTTGCACCGTGGGCGCCGCGCCGGCCAAAAGCTCCGGCGCCAGGTACAGCGGCGTGGCGCTGGTGTCGGCCTGGGTCACGGTGAGCCCGAGCGCGGTGATGCCCAGCGCGGCCAGCCGGTCGGGCTGCAGCAGGCGGCTGCTGCCGAAATCGGCCAGCCGCGCCTGCCAGCCGCCGGCATGCGGCTGGATCAGCACGTTGGCCGGCTTGATGTCCTTGTGCAGCACGCCGACACCGTGGGCGGCCGCAACGGCGTCGGCCATCTGCAGAAACAGCCGCAGGCGCTGGTCGCGGTCCAGCGCGGCCAGGCCGGGCTCGCCATCGGCCCATTGCGCCATGTCGGGGCCGCCGTAGTCGTACTCCAGGTAAAACGGCACCTGCTCGAAATTCCAGTCCAGCACGCGCACCAGGTCGTCGCGCTCGCCCAGGCTGTCGCGCAGCAGGCGATAGATGGTGGCCTCGCGCTTGAGCGCCGCCAGCCGCTCGCCATCGCGGCTGAATTTGTAGACGCGCCGTTCGCCGGTCTTGTCGTGGCGCGCCAGCCACACCTCGTACCCGCGCGAGGGACCGAGCTGCCGCTGCAACACGAAATGTGACCGGCCCGGCACCGGCTGCCCGGCCGCCAGCGCGAACTGGCTGCGCAGGCGCCGGCCGGACACCGTGCGCTCCACCGGCCCAAGCAGGCGGTAGCCCACGCGCGGCACGTTGCGAATGCGCTCGCGACCGCACGCGCCCATGGCCTTGCGCAACTTGGCCACGGCATTGGCCAGCACGTTGTCCACGGTGGGGCGCCCCGCCCATACGGTGTCGAACAGCTCCGCGCGCGGCACCACCTCGTCGGCATGGTGCAGCAGGCACGCCAGCACCTGCGCCGGCCGCTGCTCCAGCTCGACCACCCGGCCGCCCACGCGCAGCTCGCCGCGCGCCTCGTCGAACTCGACGTCGCCGAAAACGTAGCGGTAGAGCGCCTGCTCCTCGTGCTGGTGAAGCGTCTGCATCGTCACCCCCGCTGCCGACTATGCCGCAGCCGCCCCGCGCCCGGCGCCATCGGACCGGGCCCGTTAGCCATCCGTTAGACCGCCGTGACGACTTCGCAGTCGCCACATGCGCCAATCCGCTCAGCCGTCACGCCCCAGTCCACGGAGCGAATCATGCCGCGAACCCTTTCCCGGACCACGCCGTACTGGACCACCCCGGCCGTTCTGCTGGTGCTGTGCGCCCTTGCCGGCTGCGGCGGCCGCATCAGTTGGGTGGACGTGGACGCCAGCGGTTGCAACGACGCGCGCATCAGCGCCATGAACCGCGACGCCGAGCTGGTGCACCAGATGGGCGCGGTGTGCGCCGTCAACGGCAAGGCCGCCGCCGCCAACCGGCTGCGCTGCCGGGGCAACACGCTGCAGGTGGGCTGCCGCGAGTGACGCGGCCTTTTTCCAACATCAACCCCAAGGAACCGGTCATGCGCGGAAAAATCATCCAGTACAACGGCGCCGACGGCAGCGGCACGGTCGTGGTCGAGGGCAGGCAATGCCGTTTCGCGCTCGCCAGCTGGCGCGGCGACAACGCGCCGTCCCTCAACAAGGTGGTGGAGGTGGCGCTGGACGGCGAAACCGTCGTGTCCGTCACCGCCGTACCCGACGAGGTGCTGCTCAGGGAAAAGGCCAGCGAGCTGGGCGGCAAGCTCGGCGCGCTGTGGCAAAAGATTCCCACCCCGGCGCCGTCCACCGGCGAGTCCGGCGGTGCCACGGGCATCGCCGCCGGTGCCCTGGTCGAACGCTACGGCAAGCTGGTGCTCGGTGCCCATGTCGCGTTTCTTCTCGGCACGCTGGTGTTCAACGCCATCACGATCTCGATGATGGGACAGGGCCTGGGCAAGTCGCTGTTCGACATCGCCAGCCTGATGGGCCAGTTCGGCGGCGGCGGGGGCGGCGGCATCAAGCTGCTGTTGCTGCTGGCCTACGCCAGCATCGCCGTGCCGGCGCTGTGGCACGACCGGCGCGCGTGGCTGGCGCTGGCCCTGCCCCTGATCGCGCTGGCGTGGGCGATCTTCTCGACGCTGCATGCCATCGAATCGCTCGGTGGCGGCGGCATGGCCGGGCAGTTTGCCGACGCCTTCGACCTCGGCCTGGGCTTCTATCTCTCGCTGGCCGCCGCGCTGGTGCTGGCGGTTGCCGGCGCCAAGCGCTGGCTGGTCGCCCGTTGAACCCCTTCACCCGTCCCGGCATCGAGGAGCCACCCCATGAGCCGCCTGTTCAAACGCATCGCCCTGCCACTGCTGTGCGCCGCCCTGCTGGCCGCCTGTGGCGGCGGCATCAACGGCACCTACGAGGGAAACCTCGTGTCGCTCACCTTCCACTCGGGCAAGGTCGAGGCCCAGATGATGGGCCAGACCATCGCGATGGACTACCGCGTCGACGGCGACAAGATCGTGCTCAAGTCGCCGCAGGGCGACGTGGTGATCACGCGCCAGCCGGACGGCTCGCTCGATACGCCGTGGGGCGCGTTGCGTCCCGAACCCTGAGCGGTTGTGGTTTTTTCAACCTCTCAGCCAGCCCGTTCCCCTTCGCCAAGGAACCGCCACCATGCACACCCGACCCTTCTTGTACCTCGTGCTCGCCAGCGCGCTGCTGGCAGGCTGCGGATCGGACCATCCCGACACCGCCTCCGCCGGCCATCCGGCCCCGGCGAAGACCAAGGCCGCCGCCAACACCAGCGGCGACGCCTCCGCCATGGAGGTGGCCGCCGCCGCGCGCGGCGACGTCCACTGCCCCGCCGACACCGGCCCGGCCCGTGCCGCGGGCGCACCGGTGGACGACATCGTGGGCGTGCGCCCGGGCATGAGCTACGAGCAGGCCGCCAACGCCGTGCTGTGCAGCCACCCGCTGCTGGTGGTCAACGCGGCGAACGGCCGTGGCTTCGACATCAAGACCTACGGCCAGACCATTCGCCAAGGCTTCGAGGCGCGCTTTGCCGAGCCGCGCGTGCAAAAGACCGGCCGGCAAATCGTGCAGGAGATGGAGCGCAACGCCATCAACCGCACCATGAACGTCGCGCGGCAGGACATGCAGCCGGGCCAGTCGCGGTGGTTCGTGGGCACCATGGGCATGCCGGGCGAGGAAAAGGTCATCAGCGCGGCACGCGACCAATGGTTTGACGAAGGCCGCAACCCCACCATCGACAGCGTGGCGCAGGCGCTGACCGCCAAGTACGGCCCGCCCACGCAGCGCATCGACAACAACAGCACGCACTGGCTGCGCTGGGCCAGCGACCCGCGTGGCCGACCCATCGGCGAAGCCTCGCCGCTGTACCAGAAGTGCGACGGCGCCTCCTCGCCCAACGACGGCATGAGCGTGTCGCCCGACTGCGGCGTGGTGGTTGCCGCCCGCATCGTGCCGCTGCGCGACAACCCCGCGCTGGCCCAGCACCTGGAAGTGGGGGTGGTGAACCAGGCCGCCGGTTACCAGGCGTTGACCGACACCGAGCAGGGCTTGCAGGCGCAGGACGCCGCACGCCGCGCGCAGCAGGTGCGCGACGCCAGCCAGAACGCACAGGCGCCGCAACTGTGAGAACCGCCATGCGCATGAACCTCGCCCACCGGCCGCGCCAGCGGCTTTCCGCCATCGCCCTCGCCTCGGCCGTGGCCGTGCTTGCCGCCTGCGGAAAATCGCCCGCCGCAGCGGCGCCTGCCAACACCGACACGCCGCCCGCCGCCGCACCGGCGCAAGCCCGCGCCGCGCCGGGCGACAGCGGCGCCACGGCGACACCACCCGGCACACCCGCCGCCCGCACCGGGGAGCTGACCAACCCCGACCAGGCCACCATGGTGTTTCTCTACTACGACGTGGCCGGCATCCCGCCGCCGATCGACCAGTGGGTGGAGCGCGACAACCGCGTAGACTTCGCGCGCGGTGCGGAGAAGGCCGCGCAACGCGGCACGGTGAAAGCCGAGCTGGAAGCCGGCCTGGCCGCCGTGCGCGGCGTGGGCGTGCTGCACCTGACGGTCAACGCCGACCTCAGCGAGTACGACCCCGGCTACGGCGAATTCACCCTCGGCGCGTTCGCCCCCAGTGCGGTATACCGGTTCGAGGCGCTCCAGCAGAAGGTGGCGCTGAAGTTCGACAACGGGCTGGCCGCGCAAAGCTGGAGCGTGCCGGCCGACCAGGCACACGCCCTCATCGACCGCATCGGCAATGACTCGCTCACCGTGGACGCCACGCTGGCGATCCGTGGCGCGCAGCCCGGCCCCGGCGGCGGCACGCTGGTGGCGCATGTCGTGTCATGGAGCCTGCACGACAACCGCAGCGGCAGCATCGTCGCGCGCATGACGGTGGACGGGCATTGATCCGGCGGCGGGCGCGCCGGCGCGGATTGTCCGCCGTGCCGGTCGCCCCCATATGTCGTGGATCGCCACCCGCCCGGAACACGCCATGACTCCCACCACCCCGACCACCTTGCGCATCGACTTCGTGTCCGATGTTTCCTGCCCCTGGTGCGCGGTGGGGCTGGCCTCGCTGCAACAGGCGCTGGCCTCGCTGCAGGGCGAGATCCACGCCGACATCCACGTCCAGCCGTTCGAGCTGAATCCGCAGATGGTGCCGGAAGGCGAGGACGTGACCGAGCACATCGCGCGCAAGTACGGCAGCACCGCCGAGCAGGTGGACGCCAACCGCGAGGCGATCCGCGCGCGCGGCGCGGCGGTGGGTTTCACCTTCAACATGGATCGGCGCAGCCGCATCTATAACACCTTCGACGCGCACCGCCTGCTGCACTGGGCCGAGCTGGAAGGTCGCGGCCTGGCGTTGAAGCAGGTGCTGCTGCGCGCCTACTTCACCGACGGCGAGGATGTGAGCGCGCACGACACGCTGGCGCGGCTGGCGGTGGCGGCGGGGCTGGACGGCGAGCGCGCGCGGGCGCTGCTGGCCGGCGACACCTTTGCCGACGAGGTGCGCGAACAGGAGGCGTTCTTCCAGTCGCGCGGCATCCACTCGGTGCCGGCCACCATCGTCAACGGCCAGCACCTGATTTCCGGCGGCCAGCCGCCGGAGGTGTTCGCGCAGGCGCTGCGGCAGATCGCCGGCACGGCCTGAGGGCGCGCTCAGGCGTCGCCGGCCGCCGTTTCCCAGTGGCGGATCGGCGAGGGCCGGCCCAGCAAGAAGCCCTGGCCCATGTCGCAACCCATGGCCTGCAGCGCGCCGTACTGCACGTCGGTCTCGATGCCCTCGGCGATCACCTGGATGCCCAGCGCACGCGACAGCGCCAGGATCGCGGCCACCACGGTGGTGCTGTTGGTGTTGGCGCCCTTGTCCAGCTCGTGCACGAAGGCGCGGTCGATCTTGAGGATGTGCAGCGGCAGCGAGTGCAGGTAGCTCAGCGACGAGTAGCCGGTGCCGAAATCGTCCAGTGCCGCGCCCACACCCACCGTGCGCAGGCGCTCCAGCGTGGCGCGCACGCGCTCGGGGTTGTCCAGCAGCGCGCCCTCGGTGACCTCGATGATCAGCCGTTCGGGCGGCAGCGCGGTGCGCTCCAGCAGCGCGACCAGACGCTCGTCGAAGGTGTCGTGGCGCAGGTGCAGCGCGGACACGTTGAGCGTCATGAACGTGCCGGGCGCGCCGTGGTGCAGCAGGTGCAGGCAGCTCAGCTCGAACATGCGCCAGTCGATCGCCTCGATCAGCCCGCTGTCCTCGGCGATCTTGAGAAAGTCGCCCGGCATCAGCACACCGCGCTGCGGGTGGTTCCAGCGGATCAGCGCCTCGTAGCCCACCACGTCGCCGCCCAGCCGGCAGATCGGCTGGAAATACGGCTCGAACTCGTCGCGGACCAGCGCCTGGCGCAACTCGTTCTCCATCGCCAGCACGTCGACCACGTTCTTGGCCAGCGTCTCGTCGAACATGGCGTAGCGCTTGCGGCCCAGCGCCTTGGCCCGATACAGCGCGATGTCGGCGTCGCGCAGCAGCTCGTCGGCGGCGCCGTAGCGCTGGTCGCCGATGGCGATGCCCACGCTGGCGGTGGTCTGCAGCTCCTTGCCGGCGGCCTGCATCGGCGCGCCCAGCGCATCGAGCACGCGCTGCGCCACCACGGTGGCGTCGGCGGGCTTGTCCACCTCCTCGATCAGGATGGCGAACTCGTCGCCGGACAGCCGCGCCACCAGGTCGGGATAGCGTACGCAGCTGGCCAGTCGGCTGGACACCTCGCGCAGCACCTCGTCGCCGGCCAGGTGGCCCAGGCTGTCGTTGATGATCTTGAAGCGGTCCACGTCCAGGTACAGCAGTGCGCAGCGGCGCGCGGGCTCGCGCCGGATCACCGCCAGCACGCGGTCCATGCGGTCGCGCAGGTAGCCGCGGTTGGGCAGTCCGGTGAGCAGGTCGTGCATCACCTGGTGCTTGAGCTGGTCCTGCACGCGCTCGCGCTCCATGATCTCCTTGCGCAGCGCGAGCGTGCGCTCCTCCACGCGCTGCTCCAGCTCCTCGTAGGCGCGCCGCAACGACGCGGCCGAGCGGCGGCGCACCAGCGAGCTGGCGATCTGGGTGGCGACAAAGCTGAGCAGCTCCTGGTCGGCCTCGTCGTACATCACGTCGGCGGTGTAGCTCTGCACGGTGACCACGCCGATCAACTCGTCGCCCACGATCAGCGGCACGCCGAGCCAGCAGGTGGCGGCGGCGCCGGGACGTATCGGCCGCGCCTCGCCCTTGCGCTCCAGCTTGCGGATGTCGGCCTTGCTGGCCAGCAGCGGCTTGCGCTTGCGCAGCACGTACTCGGTGAGGCCGCGCCCCAGCGGGCGCTCCTCCTGCTGCGGCTTGGCGGCGTCCACCGCGTAGGGAAAGGTCAGCCGCAGGCCGTCGTCGGACAGCAGCGCGATGTAGAAATTCTTGGCGTTGAGCAGCTCGTCCACCACGGCGTGCACACGGCGGTAGAACGCGTCCTGGTCGATGTCGGCGGTGGCCAGCTGGGCGATCTGGAACAGCGCCGCCTGCAGGTGCTCGGCACGCTGGCGCTCGATGATCTCCAGCTGCAGGCCACGGTTGGCCTCGGCCAGCTCCAGCGTGCGCAACTGCACGCGCTGCTCCAGCTCGGCCTTGGACTGCTTGCGCTCCAGCGCGGTGAGGATGTGGCTGCCCACGAACTCCAGCAGCGCCAGGTCCTCGTTGGTAAAGCCCACGCCCTGCTGGTAGCTGTGCACCACCAGCGCGCCGCCGAGCTGGCCGTCGCGCAGCATCGGCACGCCCAGCCAGTCGTAGCTTTCCGGCCCTTGCAGGTTCATCGGGCCGGACACCTGGCTGCGCAGCTCGCCGGCATTGCCCATGCGCGCGCGGCCGTCGCGGATCACGTACCAGGTCAGCGAGTGCTCGATCGCGCTCAGGGGCAGGTCCTGGCCGTCGCCGGGCACCTGCGGGTCTTCCACGTCCACGAAGTAGAGGAAGCGGATGGTGTCCTTGACCGGGTCGTGCATCACGATGCAGAAATTCTCGGCATACATCAGCGTGCTGACGATGCCGTGGATGCCGCTGAGCATGGCCTGCATGTCGCGCTCGGAGCCGGCCAGGTCGGAGATGGCGAACAGCGCGCGCTGCAGCGTCTCCGAGCGCGCCAGCTGGCGATGCGAGTCCTGCAGCTCGAACCACTCCAGCGCGCGGCGCAGGTGTTGCCCGGCCAGTTGCAGCGGCGCGGCCAGCGTTTCCAGCAGCTCGCTGCCGTCGTCGTCGGGCGCCAGGGTGAGCAGCAGCAGCACCGGCTCGGGCCGCTGGCAGATGCGCAGGGCCAGGCGGCAACCGTCGGCATGGCGGCGCGGCGCGCTGGTGCGGCTGGCATCGAGCAGCCACGGCCAGTCGGAGGAGTCGATCCAGCGCGGCGGCGCGCTGTAGTGGTTGGTGGGATCGCCCAGCCCCCACACCACGCAGGCGTCGCGGCAGCCGGGCTGCGCCTGGGCCAGCGTGGCAACCGTCACGCCCACCTCGTCGGGGGTATGCGCCGCCGCAAGGCGCGCCAGCCAGACCAGCTGCAGCGAGCCGTCGGACGACGTCGATTGCACCGCTCCCGCCTGCGACATTCCCGATTCCCCGATCGCGGCAAGCCAGGAGCGGCCTGCCGTCGCGCTATTGTCACCCATCCGCCATGTTGCGTGCGCGGGCGCGGGCGGGCGCAAGCGGGCGTGGGGGCAATGCCGATAAACTGCACCTCCGCACCGGCAGGTTCGCGCCGGTGCCCGCGCCACGGGTTTTTCGCCACGCATGCTCGCCGACAGCACCAAAGACGCCATCCGCGCCGCCTACGCGCGCCTGAAGGACGGCCTGCCGGGTTTCCGCGCGCGCGCCTCGCAGGGGCGCATGATCGCCGAGGTGGCCAAGGCCTTCGCGCAGAGTGGCGGCGCGGCGGTGATCGAGGCGCCCACCGGCACCGGCAAATCCATGGCCTACCTGATCGCCGGCGTGGAAGTGGCCCGCGTGCAGAAAAAGAAACTGCTGATCGCCACCGCCACCGTGGCACTGCAGGAGCAACTGGTACAGCGCGACATACCGCTGTACCTCAAGCTCAACGGCATCGAGGCCAAGGTGGCGCTGGCCAAGGGTCGCGGCCGCTACCTGTGCCCGCGCAACGTGGCCATGGCACGCAACAGCATCGACGCCTCCGGGCAGATGGGGCTGGCCGGCTTTGACGCGGACCTCGCGCTGTGGGCCAAGCCGCCGCAGCCGCGCGACAAGCAGGCGCTGGCCAAGCTGGGCGCGGCGTTCGACAACGGCTCGTGGAACGGCGACATGGACGCCGCGCCCGAACCGGTCAGCGACCTGCTGCGCCCCATGCTCACCACCAGCGCCGGCGGCTGCACCAACCGCAAGTGCGCCCAGTTCATGGCCTGCCCGTTCTTCGCCGCGCGTCGCGCGGTGGACGACGCGGAGATCATCGTGGCCAACCAGGACCTGGTGCTGGCCGACCTCACCATGCCCGGCAGCGACGACGGCGAGGGCGGACCGGCCTGGGGCGGCGTGATCCTGCCGCGCCCGGACGAGACGCTGTACATCTTCGACGAAGGCCACCACCTGCCCGGCAAGGCGATCGACCGTGGCGCCGCCGAGGTCCACATGAGCCTGGCCGTGCGCCAGCTCAGCCGACTGGGACGGCAGGTGCACGCCGCCTACTCGCTCACCGACAAGGAAACCCTGGGCAAGCTCAGCCTGGACCAGGGCGATGAGAAGCTGCAGGAACTCAGCGACGCACTGGAGGCGCTGGAAAAAGACATCCGCCTCGCCTGGCTGCCCGACCCGTCCGAGACCGAGCCGATGTATCGCGGCTCGCTGGGCCAGCTGCCCGACGCCTGGGTGGCGCACGCACAGGCACTCAGCGCCGGCACCGGCGAGGTGCAGCGCTGGCTGGCCGCCGTGCGTCGCGCGGTGGTGGAGATGACCGACGGCGGCCCCACCCAGGAGGCGCTGTCGCGCGAGCTGGGCATGGCGCTGGAGCGCATCGACCGCCACGCCCGCTGCTGGGCCGCGTGGGCTGCCGGCGACCCCGACAACGCGCCGCCCACCGCGCGCTGGGTCACCCTGGGTGGCGACCAGCAACTGGTCTGCCACGCCTCCGCCGTCTCCGCCGGCGGGTTGCTGCGCAACGTGCTGTGGAGCAACGCCAGCGCCGTGGTGCTGACCTCGGCCACGCTCAGCGCAGGCGGCAATTTTCGCGGCTTCGCCGACGCCGTGGGCCTGCCTGGCGACGCGGTGACCACCAGCCTGCCCTCGCCCTTCGACCTGGCTTCGCAGGCGCGGCTGGAAGTACCCGCCATGCGCACCCTGCCCGACGCGCGCGAGGCGCACGCCGAGGAGATCAGCACCTGGCTGGCCGAGCACCTGGACTGGGACGCCGGCAACCTGGTGCTGTTCACCTCGCGCGCCAAGCTCGACCGCGTACTGCAGAAACTGCCGATCGCGATGGTGCGCAAGGTGCGCGCGCAAGGCTCGCTGGGCAAGTCGCAGCTGGTGGCCGAGCACTGCGCCGACATCGAGGCCGGCAAGGGCAGCACGCTGTTCGGGCTGGCCTCGTTCGGCGAGGGCCTGGACCTGCCCGGCAAGCTGTGCGAGACGGTGGTGATCACCCAACTGCCGTTCGCCGTACCCACCGACCCGGTCGGCGCCACCTACGCCGAATGGCTGGAATCGCGCGGCCGCAACCCGTTCATCGAAGTGAGCATCCCCGAGGCCACCCGGCTGCTCACCCAGTACTGCGGCCGCCTGATCCGCAACGAGACCGACCACGGCCGCATCGTGCTGCTGGACCGCCGCGTGGTCACCAAGCGCTACGGCAGCGGCATGCTCAAGGCGCTGCCGCCGTTTCGCCGCGTGATCGAACGCACGCCCTGACCCTCCCAGCCTCCCCTGCTCGCAGGCCCCGCCCTACTCCCTCCCCTGCTCGCAGGGGAGGGTTGGGGAGGGGTTCGCTCTTGATCTTTACGCTCCACCCGCTCCCGACCTCCCCCGCCGAGCAGGGGGAGGAGCCGGGGCGGCGCAGGTGCCGGCAGTCATCTACGGGCGGCAGCGGTGCTGCGCTACAGTCGCGCCATTCCCTCCCTTTGGAGCACGACATGACGGGTTTCCTGCTCTGGTTGTTGTTGCTGGTGGTGTGCTGGCCGGTGGCCTTGCTGGCGCTGGTGCTGTACCCGGTCGTGTGGCTGCTGTTGCTGCCGTTGCGGCTGGTGGGGATTACGGTGACGGCGGTGTTCGCGTTTCTCGGCGCGCTGCTGATGTTGCCGGCGCGCGTGCTGCGTGGCCGGCCGGCCTGACGCGGCCGGCTGCATGAAGGCAATCGACACCATGACGCCCTGCCCCTGCGGCAACGGCGCCGGCTACGGGCACTGCTGCGGACCGCTGCACGACGGCGCGGCGGCCGCCACGGCCGAGCAGTTGATGCGCTCGCGCTACAGCGCCTACGTGCTGCGGCGCGAGGATTACCTGCTGGCCAGCTGGCACGCGGACACGCGACCCGCCTCGCTGCGCCTGGCGTCGCAGCAGCCCTTGCCCACGTGGCTGGGGCTGGAGATTCGCCAGCATCACACGGACGGCGACCACGCCACCGTCGAGTTTGTCGCCCGCTACCGGCTGGGCGGCGGGCGCGCCCAGCGCCAGCACGAGACCAGCCGCTTCGTGCGCGAGGACGGGCGCTGGTTCTATCTCGACGGCGAACTGCGGGACTGAGCGGCCGGCTCAGAACCCGCGCACGCCGGCCCGGCGCAAGCGCGCGGCCAGCGCCTGTACCTGGGCGCAGCGGAAGAACGCCACCAGTTGCCGGGCGCGGCCCTTGCCGACGCCCGCCGCCTGCCACTGCGCCTCGTCGCGGCGCCCCAGCTCGGCCCAGTCGGCCAAGGCGGAGACCGGCAACGCCGGCGCACCCAGCGCCCGCAGCCAGCGCGTGAACGGACGCTCGCGCGCCGCGGCAAAGCCCTGCGCCAGCGCGGCCGCGCGGCGTTCGCCCAGGCCGGGCACGGTCGCCAGCTGGGCGGCGCCGAGATCCATCCAGTCGAGCAGTTGGTGGACCAGGCCGGCGTCGATCAGCGTCTGCCAGGTGTCCTCGCCCAGCCCGGCCAGCTCCAGGTTGTCGCGTTCGGCCAGCCAGGCCAGCCGCGCGCGGAATTGCTCCACGCAGCCGGGCGCCGCCTGCCAGCAGGTGAGCGGGCCGTGCGTGCGCGGATCGGGCGGCGTCACCGGGCGACGCTCGTGCGTGCGCCAGGCCACCGCCTGCAGACGCGGGATGGTGAGGCCGGCCAGCGCCACCTCCACCTGGTCGCCCGGACGGATGTCCAGTTGCCGCCAGCGCCGCAGCGAACCGACGCTGACGCGTTGCACGCGATGGTCGTCCAGTTGCACCGGCGCCAGTTCCAGCACCGGCGTGATGCGGCCGCTGCGGCCCACGGTGAAGCTCACCTGGCGCACTTCGGCCAGTGCCTGCCGCGCCGGGTATTTCCATGCCACGGCCCAGTCCGGTGGCTGCGCGCGCCAACGGGCGGCCTCGGGCCGATGGCCCTGGCGCAGCACGGTGCCGTCGGCAGCGAACGGCATGGCGTGGCGATACCACTGCTGGCGCCAGTGCGTCACCTCGGCCAGCGTGGTGACGGGGCGGGTGTAGTCGGCGCTGTCCGCCAGGCCCATCGCGCGCAGGCCGGCCAGCCGCGCACTCATGTCGGCGGGGCCGCTGGGCCAGTCCCAGACAAACAGGCCGATGCGCGCGGCGGTGGCCGCGTCCAGCGTGTCGCGCGCCAGCGCGCCGGCCACTGCCGCGCGGGCACCCGCGCCGCCATCGCGCGATTGCACGTGGTGGTCCAGCCGCCAGTACAGCTCGCCCTGCAGCACCACGCGGGCGGGCGCGTGCGGCAGGTGGCGGGGAATGGCCGCGATGCGGCGCGCGCGCCCGGTCCAGTCCGTGCCGTGCAGGCCGTCGCCGCGGCTGACCGCCTGGCGCAGCTCGCCGTCGACGTACAGCAGGGTCACCGCCACGCCGTCGGCCTTGGGCTGCACCCACAGGTCGGTGCCGCGCGATGCCATCCAGGCGCCCACCGCCGCCGCGTCGGGCAGCTTGGCCAGCCCCGTCTGCGCCACCGGCGTGGCGACGGCGCCGCCCGCGTCGGCCAGGTGCGCCGGCACTGCCGGCGCCTGGCCGGGAAAGCAGGCGCGCCAGTGCTCGAAGCGCTGCAGGGCCTGGTCGTACACCGCGTCATCCACCGGCGACTGGCCGGCAACGCGGTAGGCATGGTTCCAGCTGTCGAGACGGTCGTGCAGCGCCACCAGCTCCTGCCGTGCCTGCGCGGCGTTCCAGGCCGGGCACTCGGCGGCGTGCGCCGCCGCGACCGCGCCCATGCCGAGCAGCCCCAGCAGCCATCCCTTGCGCATGATGCGTCCCCGTCGTGGTCCAGCCGGCAGCGTGGCGCGCGCGGCGCACGGGCCGACAGCGGCCGACGGCGCGGCCGGGCGTAGTCGATGGCCGGCGCGGCTAGCGGGGTGGTGAACCGATGGCGAGCGAGGTTTGGCCGTCCAGACGGCCATGCGGGCCGTAGCTCCGCTCGAGGATCACGCCGGCGCCCTCCTCGTCGATGGCCACCACCGTGCTGGCGCGGGTGCCGTAGGCCTCGCCGCGGATGAAGGCCGACGACAGCAGGCGCTCGCGCTCGATGCCCACGCCGGTGTCCGGCAACTCGGCGTCGTCGGCCACCTTCTCGTCGGCCAGCGCCGCCAGCAACGGCGCGAAATCCTCGTTGCCGCCGGCGTCGATCCAGTCCTGCAACCGCTGCATCAACGCCCGCGTCTTGGGCCACGGCGTATTGAAATCGGCGTTGGACAGGCCATGCACGCCCGGCGTCACCGTCTGCGCCCGTGGCTGCGGGCGGTTGCCCAGGTAGAAGCCGTCGTGGCGATCAAAGGTGAGCAGGTTGAACGGCCGGTACGCGGCCGCCGACCGCTGCAGCGCCGCCGCGTGCGTGGCCGCGTCGGCATCGCCGACCAGGTAGTCGGTGGCGAGCATGCCGCGCGACACGCCCTGTTGCGGGTCGGCCGGATCGCGCACGTTGGTGACCACGCAGCAGCGGCCGCCGTCGGTGACGCCCAGCCAGGTGCCGCCAGCCTGCAGGTCGCGGCCGCCGATGATGGGCAGGTCGCTCCAGCGCGCCAGCGGCGCACTGGGGCGCGCGTGCATCTCGTCGCGGTTGCCCACCAGCAGCAGGCGCCAGCGCGGATGCGCGCGCCAGGCAAACGCGATCAGGCACATGGCGCAACCCCGCGCGGGGAAACGGCCCGCGCCATCAGGGCGTGGCCTGCGCGTCGGTGACGGAGAACGTGTACACGATCAGGTTGCGATAGGCCTGCCCCAGCGCCAGTCGCGCCGAGCCGAAGGCCGGCTGGTTGGGCGTGTCGGGAAACAGCTCCGGCTCCAGCGCGAAACCGTCGCTCTGGCGATACAGCGTGCCGCTGGTGCCGATGGAGGTGCCGTCCAGGTGGTTGGCCGCGTAGAACTGCAGCCCCGGCTGGTTGGACTGCAGCGTGAACGCGCGGCCGGAGACCGGGTCCTGCGCCGTGGCCATCAGCCGCAGCTTGCCGTCGGCATGGCGGCTGATCACCCAGTTGTGGTCGTAGCCGTGCGCCAGCCACAACTGCCGCTCGCCAGCGCGGCGGATGTCCTGGCCGATCGGCTTGCCCTGGCGGAAATCGAACGCGGTGCCGGTCACGTCGGTGAACGCGCCGGTGGGGATGGCGCCGGCATCCACCGGCAGGTAGCTGTCGGCGGGGATGGTGAGGCGCTGGCCCAGCACGCTGCCGGAGCTTTCGCCGGCCAGGTTCCAGTAGATGTGGTTGCTGAGGTTGACGAGGGTGGGCTTGTCGGTGGTGGCGCGGTAGTCGATCGTCAGCCGGTTGTCCGCGCCCAGCGTATAGGTGGCCGTGGCGGTGAGCGTGCCGGGAAAGCCCATGTCGCCGTCGGGGCTGACGTAGCGCAGCGTGACGCTGGCGGCGTCGGCGTCGTGGCGCACGTCGGTGACCGTCCACACCACCTTGTCGAAGCCCTGCGGGCCGCCGTGCAAGGTGTTGCGGCCGTCGTTGAGCGGCAGCTGGTAGGTGGCGCCGTCCAGCGTGAAGCGCCCGCCCGCGATACGGTTGGCGTAGCGCCCGACGGTGGCGCCAAAGCACTGCGGCCGGGCCAGGTATTCATCCAGGTCGATCGAGCCGAGCACGATGTTGGCCGGCTTGCCGTCACGGTCGGGCATGCTCAGCGAGCGCAGGCTGGCGCCCAGCGCGATCACCTGCGCCACCATGCCGTGGCCGTTGTCCAGCGTCACCGAAGCCACCTTGCGGCCGTCGGGCAGAGTGCCGAAATCACCGCGCGTGGCGCTGGTTGCGCCGGCCGCCAGCGGCATCGCCAGCCAGGCGCCGCAACACCACGCTCCCCATCGAACCGCTCGATTCATGGCCATCCCCGTTGGTTTCGCCTGCCGGCACGCGCCGTCGGCTGCAGCGCGAAAACCCAGGTACGAAAACCTCGGCAGGCCGGCCGGACGACCGACCCATTGTGGGCGATGCGGCAAGCGGCGGCCACCCCGGCACGACGCGGCGGCGAGGCGTGGCAGGCGGCGCGTGCACGGGTCATATTGTATTACTATTTGAAAACGTGGTTCCATGGCGGTACAGCCACGGGGATGCCGGCGGCCATGCCCGCCGCAGGCGCCATGGCCCGGCGATACGGCCTGAAACGAGCAACGCACATGAGCAACGCAACCAGGGGGCCAACGGTCCGGGCGCGGGCGGGCAAGTCCGTTGCCGCGTCGGTGGGCCTGCGCATCAACCAGTCCGCACCCGTGCGCAGCCTGCACGGCCACGTGGTGCAGGAGCTGGGCCGGCGCATCGTGGGCGGCGAGCTGCGCCCCGGCGACCTGCTGCCGCGCGAGGAGCTGCTGGCCGGCCAGATGGAGGTGAGCCGCACCGCGCTGCGCGAGGCAATGAAGGTGCTCTCGGCCAAGGGACTGGTGGAGTCGCGCACCAAGGTGGGCACGCGGGTGCGCGAGCCGCGCCACTGGCACCAGCTGGATGCCGACGTGCTGTCCTGGCGCTGCGCGCTGATGCCCACCGACGATTTCGTGCAGAAGCTGGCCGAGATGCGCGAGATCATCGAGCCCAGCGCCGCCGCCGCGGCCGCCCGTCGCTGCAGCGCGGCGCAACTGGCCCGGCTGGACGCGGCCTATGCCGCGATGGATGCGGCGCAGACGCTGGACGACTGGGCGCGCGCCGACCTCGATTTCCACGAGGCCCTGCTCAGCGCCACCAACAACGAGTTGATGATCTCGCTGTTCTCGGTGATCGAGACCGCGCTGGGCACGTTCTTCGTGATGTCCGCGCGCACCGTGAAAAACTTCAAGTACTCGCTGCCGCACCACCGCAAGGTGCTGGACGCGGTGCGCCGGCGGCAGCCGGAGGCGGCGCGGCGCGCCATGCAGCGCATGATCGCCGACTCCAGCGGCTCCATGGGCAAGGCCCGCCAACCGGCGGGGCAGGACTGAACCGATGGACTGGCTGATCGGCCTTGACTGGGGCACCTCGAGCCTGCGCGCCATGCTGTTTGACGGCGAGGGCAACGTGCACGAGACCCGCCACCGCCCGTGGGGCGCGCGCCAGCTGCCCGAGGGCGGGTTTGCCGCCGCGCTGGCGGCGATCACCGAGGGCTGGCCACCCTGCCCGATGCTGGCCGCCGGCATGGTCGGCAGTCGCCAGGGCTGGCGCGAGGTGCCGTACGTGGAGGCCCCGGCCGACGCGCACGCGCTGGCCCACGGCCTGCTGGCGGTGGACCTCGGCGACGGCCGCCAACTGCACATCGTGCCGGGCGTGCGCGACAGCGCCCGCCCCGACGTGATGCGCGGCGAGGAGACCCAGGTGGTCGGTGCGCTGGAGCTGGAGCCGCGCCTGCCCGAGGGCACGCCGCTGGTGCTGCCCGGCACGCACAGCAAGTGGGTGCGGCTGGTGCAGCGGCGCATTGCCGGCTTTGCCACCCTGATGACCGGCGAGCTGTTTGCGCTGCTGCGCGGACACTCCATCCTGGCGGTGCCCGACGCGCCGCCGGCCGGCATCGACGCCGGCCGCCATTTCGACGACGGCGTGCGCGCCGCGCGCGAGAGCGGTGCGGCCGGCGCGCTGACGCGCCTGTTCGGCGCGCGCACGCTGATGCTGGACGGCCGTTTGCCGGCCGCCGCCGTGCCGGACTACCTCTCCGGCCTGCTGATCGGCGAGGAATGGCGCGCCGCGCTGGCCGCCGGCTGGCTCGATCGCGGCATCGCCCCGGTGCTGGTGGGCGACGAGGCGCTGTGCCAGCGCTACCGCCGCGCCGCCGCCGCGTTCGGCCTGCCCACTCCCGCATGGATCGCCGATGCCGCCGCGCGCGGCCTGTGGCGCATCGCGCACGCCGCCGGCCTGGCCGGCGTCCCCCACTCCCCCGTCCCCCTGGAGCTTCCCCGATGATCCACCGCTGGCTCGACCCGTTACCGCTGATCGCCATCCTGCGCGGGCTGTCGCCGCAGGAGGCGGTCGCCATCGGCGAGGCCGTGGCCGACGCCGGCTTTCGCGTGCTGGAGGTGCCGCTCAACTCGCCGCAGCCGCTGGAAAGCATCCGCCTGTTGCACGAGCACCTGGGCGAGCGCTGCCTGATCGGCGCCGGCACGGTGATGACGCCGGCCCAGGTCGACGACGTGGCCGCTGCCGGTGGCCGCCTGATCGTGATGCCGCACGCCGACGCCGCCGTGATCGGCGCCGCCCGGCGCGCCGGCCTGCTGTGCACGCCCGGCGTGGCCACGCCCACCGAGGCGTTCGCCGCGCTGGCGGCCGGGGCCGACGCGCTCAAGGTATTTCCCGCCGAGCAGGTCGGCCCGGCCGTGCTGAAGGCCTGGCGCGCCGTGCTGCCGCGCGAGACGGCGCTGCTGCCGGTGGGCGGCATCACGCCCGACAACATGGCCGTCTATACGGCCGCCGGCGCCAACGGCTTCGGCATCGGCTCGGCGCTGTACGCGCCCGGCCGCGATGCCGCCGAGGTGGGCCGCCGCGCGCGGGATTTCGCCCGCGCCTGGGCCGCCACGCGGGAGGCTCGCGCATGAAGATCACCCGCCTGACCACGTTCGCCGTACCGCCGCGCTGGCTGTTCCTGCGCATCGACACCGACGCCGGCATCAGCGGCTGGGGCGAACCCGTGGTGGAGGGCCGCGCCCACACCGTGGCCGCCGCCGTGGAGGAGTTGTCGGACTACCTCGTGGGCAAGGATCCGCGCCACATCGAGGACTTGTGGAGCGTGATGTACCGCGGCGGCTTCTACCGTGGCGGGCCGGTGCTGATGAGCGCCATCGCCGGCATCGACCAGGCGCTGTGGGACATCAAGGGCAAGCACCTGGGCGTGCCGGTGCACGCGCTGCTGGGCGGGCCGGTGCGCGAGCGCATCCGCGTGTATTCGTGGATCGGCGGCGACCGCCCGGCCGACACCGCGCGCGCCGCGCAGGAGGCGGTGTCGCGCGGCTTTACCGCGGTCAAGATGAACGCCACCGAGGAGCTGCAGTACGTGGACACCCACGACAAGGTGACCCGCGTGCTGGAAAACGTGCAGGCCGTGCGCGAGGCGGTCGGTCCGGACGTGGGCCTGGGCCTGGATTTCCACGGCCGCGTGCACAAGCCGATGGCCAAGGTGCTGATGCGCGAGCTGGCGCCGTACAAGCTGATGTTCATCGAGGAGCCGGTGCTGTCCGACCACCTGGAGGCGATCCCCGAGCTGGCCGCGCTGTCGCCCGCGCCGATCGCGCTGGGCGAGCGGCTGTACTCGCGCTACGACTTCAAGCGCGTCCTGCAGCGCGGCGGCGTGGACATCATCCAGCCCGACCCCTCGCACTCCGGCGGCATCACCGAGACGCGCAAGATCGCCGCGATGGCCGAGGCCTGGGACGTGGCGCTGGCGCTGCACTGTCCGCTGGGGCCGATCGCGCTGGCGGCCAACCTGCAGATCGACGCGGTGTGCCACAACGCCTTCATCCAGGAGCAGAGCCTGGGCATCCACTACAACGCCGGCAACGACCTGCTCGACTACGTCACCGACCGCCGCGTGTTCGCCTACGAGCAGGGCTTTGTCGCCATCCCCGACGGCCCGGGCCTGGGCATCACGGTCAACGAGGACTACGTGGCCGAGCGCGCCGCCGTGGGCCACCGCTGGCGCAACCCCGTCTGGCGCCACGCCGACGGCAGCGTGGCGGAGTGGTGATGGCCGCCCCGCGCTACGCCAGCTACCCCAGCCTCGCCGACCGGGCGGTGCTGGTCACCGGCGGTGCCAGCGGCATCGGCGCGGCCTTTGTCACGCACTTCGCGCAGCAGGGCGCGCGAGTGGTGTTTCTCGACGTGGACGCCGACGCGGCGCAGGCACTGCTCGACGGCCTGGGCGAGGTGCGTCACCGCCCCTTGTTCATCGCCTGCGACCTCACCGACCTCGACGCGCTGCAGGCCGCCATCGCGCAGGCACGCGCGCATGCCGGGCCGATTGCGGTGCTGGTCAACAACGCCGCCAACGACGTGCGCCACGATTTCGCCGCCACCACCGCCGCCGATTTCGAGCGCAGCGTGGCGGTCAACCTGCGCCACCAGTACTTCGCCACGCAGGCCGTGGTGGCAGACATGAAGGCGCTGGGCGGCGGCTCGGTGATCTGCCTGGGCTCCACCAGCTGGATGATCAAGAACGGCGGCTACCCGATGTACACGATGGCCAAGGCCGCCGTGCACGGCCTGGTGGCCGGGCTGGCGCGCGAGCTGGGCCAGCATCGCATCCGCATCAACTGCCTGGTGCCCGGCTGGGTGATCACCGAGAAACAGCAGCGGCTGTGGCTGGACGAGGCCGGCGAGGCCGAGATCGCCCGCGCGCAATGCCTGCCCGGCCATGTGCTGGCCGACGACCTGGCCCGCGCCGCCCTGTTTCTTGCCGCCGACGACAGCCGCATGCTGACCGCCAAGGACATCATCGTGGATGGAGGCTGGGTATGACGACCACGGTGCGCGCCGTGGTCGAGGCGGCCAATACGCTGGGCGAGGGCGTGCTGTGGTGCCCGCGCGCGCAGGCGCTGTACTGGACCGACATCCCCGCCGCCACGCTGTGGCGCTACACGCCGCAGGACGGCGCCACGCGGCAATGGGCGATGCCCGAGCGGCTGGCCTCGTTCGCGCTGTGCGAGGCCGACGGCTGGCTGCTGCTGGGGCTGGCCTCGCAGCTGGCGTTTTTCCACCTGGAAAGCGGTGCGCTGCAACCGATCGTGGCGGTGGAGCCGGCGCTCTCCACCCGCGTCAACGACGGCGGCTGCGACCGCCAGGGCCGCTTCGTCTTCGGCACGCTGCACGAACCGGGCGCGGGCGTGCCCAAGCAGGCGGCAGGCCATTTCTACCGGCTCGATACCGACCTCACGCTGCAGCGCCTGCCGTTGCCGCCGGTGGCGATCAGCAACAGCGTGGCGTTCAGCCCCGACGGCGGCACGATGTATTTCTGCGATTCGCCCACGCGGCGCATCCTGTGCTGCGACTACGGCGCCGACGGCCGCCTGGGCCCAGCGCGCGTGTTCGTGGACCTGGCCGGCATCACCGGCGAGCCGGACGGCTCGGCGGTGGATGCGGACGGCGGGCTGTGGAACGCGCAATGGGGCATGGGCCGCGTGGTGCGCTACCGGCCTGACGGCCGCGAGGACCGCGTCATCCCCGTGCCCGCGCACCAGCCCACGCGACCGGCCTTCGGCGGCGCGGCGCTGGACACGCTCTACCTCACCAGCGCCCGCGACGGCCTGGATGCCGACACGCTGCGCACGCAGCCGCTGAACGGCGCCGTGTTCGCCCTCGCCGCCGGCGTGCGCGGCCTGCCCGAGGCGCGCTTCGCCGGCGCGCCCGGCTGACGGCGCGACGCGCGCCCTCAGCCGGCCTTCTGCCGCAACGCCACCGCCTCGGCCCAGCGCGCAGCCACGCGCGGCGAGGTCATGCACACGGTGGTGTCGGTCACCGTGGTCACGGCGCGTTCCAGCAACTGGATGTCCGCCTCGTGCTGGCGCGCCACGTGCGGGTCCTCGAAAAAGATCGCGCGCTGGCAGCGACGCTCCAGCACCAGGTCGGCGATCTGCGCGTCGCCGCCCATCGGGCCGCTCTGGTAGCGCTGCACCCACGGGCGATCCTGCGGCCAGCCGCGACTCCAGGCCAGCTCGTTGAGGCGCTGCCCGGTGGTGCCGGTGGCCACGCGGGTGGCAAAACGCGACAGCAAGTCGAAATGCTCGGCGGCAAACGCCAGCATCTGCGGCTTCATCGCGTCATGCGCGATCAGCGCCAGCGTGCGGCCCTCCAGCGCGTGCAGCTCGTCGGCGCCCGGATCGGGCGCGAAGCCGGCGTGGATGCGCTCGATCTCCACCCAGTCGCGCGCCGATGCCACGGTGGAGATGAACGGCTTCTGGTGGATCACGCACTGGCGCTTGAGCGCCACCGCCTCGGGAAAGATCGACGACGGATCGACCGGGTCGATGAGATAGATCGCGCCATCCAGCGCGCGCTCCGACTCCGCCAGCCCGACCACCTCGGCCACCAGCTTCATCAGCCCGCCGTCGCGGCCATAGGGATAGCGCCGCAGCCCCGGGTAACCGGCCAGCCAGCCGGCCTGGACGATGGCGTCGTTGGTGCGCCCCACCGCATGCAGGCCCAGCTTCAGCTCGCGAATGCCCGGTTCGCAGGCCCGCAACCAGCGGAACAGCGCCGCATCGTCGTGACCGTGATGACGCTGGTTGGCTGCCAGGCCCATGCGCATGGAGTTCTCCTTGAGGAATGACGGATCGGCGCGACCGGTGCCCGCACCGACGCATCAGCCAAGCTTAACCAACCACCATGACAAAGTAGCCGTCCGCACAACTCGCCCCCACCGCCGCGCTCGGCGATAATCGCCCGATGCCCAGCCCCACCCGCTTCATCCGTCCGACTGCCTGCCTGGCGATCGCCCTGGTCGTGTGCGGCGTGGCGCCGGCGTTCGCGGCCACCGACCGCACCGAGCAGGCCAGCGCCAAGAAGAAACTGGCCGACGTCAACAGCAAGATGGCGGCGCTGGCGAAGGAGCAGTCGCAGACCGCCGCGCGGCGCGACCAGCTCAACGCCGAGCTGGCCCGGCAGGCCACCGCGCTTGCGGTGGCGGCGCGCACGTTACGCCAGACCGAGGCCGACCTGGCCGCCAAGCAACAGCAACTGGACGACCTGCAGCAGCAACGCAACGCATTGCAGGACAAGCTGTCCGCCCAGCGCGCCGCCATCGCCGCCCTGCTGCGCGCCACCTACGCGCTGGGGCGCGGCTCGGACCTGCAGTTGCTGCTGGGCGACGAGGACGTGGCGCGGATCGCGCGGGCACTGGTGTACTCCACCTATTTCCAGCGCGACCGGGTGGAACGCGTGCGCGCGCTGATGGCCGACCTGGTGACGCTGCAACAACTGGAGCAGACCATCACCACCGAGCAGCAGGCGCTGCAGGCGGTGCGCGCCAAGCACGAGGAGCAGGCCAAGGCGCTGCAGGCGCAACGCGCCGCGCAGCAGAAGCTGGCCCGCGAGGCCGACGCCACCTACCAGGACCAGGCCCAGCGCCTGGCGGCCCTGAAGCAGGACGCGCAATCGCTGAACACGCTGGTGGACAAGCTGCAGCAGGCCATCGACGAGGCCGCCCGCCGGGCCCGCGAGGCCGCGCAGCGCCAGGCCGGCCCGTCGGGCGGCGGCCGCAAGGCACCACCCGTGGCAGTGGGCGGCGCCGGCGCCAACATCCGCGGCAACCTGCCGTGGCCGGCCAGCGGCGACGTGCACAGCTACGGCAGCGGCGTGCTGATCCGCGCCGCCGGCGGCAGCGAGGTGCACGCGGTGGCGCGCGGACGGGTGATCTATGCCGGCTTCCTGCGCGGCTACGGCATGTTGCTGATCCTCAACCACGGCGACGGCTGGATGAGCATGTACGGCAACAACGAGGCCCTGCTGCACAGCGTGGGCGACGCGGTGGAGCCGGGCCAGGCCATCGGCACCGCCAGCGCGCCCACCGGCATCAATACGGGCGTCTATTTCGAGCTGCGCCACAATGGCAAGCCGGTGGAGCCGCGCAGTTGGCTCGCCGGGCATCGTTGACGCCGGCGCGGCATCGCCGCAGGCTGGCCATCCCCGCACCGTGACGGCCCGCGCGCCGCCATTTTCCCCGGAGTCCCGCGTCATGCGCCTGCTTTTCCACGGATACCTCGCCGGCATCGCCGCCCTGCTGCTGGCCCCGCCGCTGCTGGCGCAATCGCCCGCCGCCGCCGGCAGCGCCGACGCGCCGGCCAGCGCCGCCACCGTTGCCGACGCCATCGACCTGGACGACGTGCGCCGCTTCAGCCGCGTCTACGAGGTGGTGCGCCAGGCCTACGTGGAAAAAGTGGACAACAAGACGCTGATGGACGCGGCCATCAGCGGCATGCTCAGCCAGCTCGATCCGCACAGCGAATACCTGGACACCGAGGGCCTGCAGCAGCTGAACGAGGAAACCACCGGCCAGTACAGCGGCCTGGGCATCGAGGTGCTGCAAGTCGACGGCGGCCTGCGCATCGTCACGCCGATCGACGACACCCCGGCCGCGCGTGCCGGCATCCAGCCCGGCGACGACATCGTCAAGATCGACGGCACGCTGATCAGCCCGCAGAACGTGGATGCGATGTTCAAGCAGCTGCGCGGCAAGCCCGGCAGCAAGGTCACGCTCACCATCGTGCACGCCAACAGCGACAAGCCGATCGACCTGAAGCTGGTGCGCGAGAACATCGTGATCGCCAGCGTCAAGGCGCGCGAGCTGGAGCCCGGCTACGGCTACATCCGGCTCACCCAGTTCCAGAGCGACACCGCCACCGACATGGAGAAAAAGGTGGCCGAGCTGATGCAACGGCATGGCCCGTTGAAGGGCGCGGTGCTGGACCTGCGCAACAACCCCGGCGGCCTGCTCACCGCCGCCGTGGCGGTCAGCGACGACCTGCTCGACGGCGGCGTCATCGTCTCCACTCGCGGCCGCCTGCCCGACGCCAACCTCAGCTTCAGCGCGCATCCGGGCGACCTGCTCGACGGCGCGCCACTGGTGGTGCTGGTCAACAACGGCACCGCGTCGGCCGCCGAGATCGTCTCCGGCGCACTGAAGGACAACCACCGCGCGCTGATCATCGGCCAGCGCACGTTCGGCAAAGGCGTGGTGCAGACCGTGCTGCCGCTGGACGCCACCCACGCGGTGAAGATCACCACCGCGCGCTACTACACGCCCAACGGCACCTCGATCCAGGCCAAGGGCATCAAGCCCGACATCGCGCTGGCCGAGCTGGCCGTGCGCCCGGCCGACGCCAACGCCGATCCGATCACCTCCGAGGCCGACCTGCCGCACCACCTGGCCAACGAGGCCGCCGGCAACGCGGCCACCGACACGGGCGAGGCCGACGCCAAGCTGGCCACCGAGGACTACGCGCTGTCACAGGCGCTGAACGTGCTCAAGGGCTTGTCGCTCAACCGCCGCCCGGCGCCGGCGGCCGCCCACTGACGGCGCCTTACGCGGCAGGCGTGGCCGCCGGGCGCACCAGCCAGCGCGCCGCCAGCACGCCCAGCTCGTACAGCAAGCACATCGGCACCGCCAGCATGATCATCGAGGTGATGTCCGGCGGCGTGATGAAGGCGGCAATGGCAAACGCGCCCACGATCGCGTAACGGCGCCCGTTGCGCAGTTGCTCCACGTTCACCGCGCCCACCGCCGCCAGGATCACCACCGCCACCGGCACCTCGAAGCACAGCCCGAACGCAAAGAACATCAGCATCACGAAATCGAGGTAGTGGGTGATGTCGGTCATCATCTCCACACCCTGCGGCGTCACTGCCGTGAGAAACCGGAACGCCGCCGGCAGCACCAGGAAATACGCGAACGCGCAGCCCAGGTAGAACAACGCCAGCGCCGCCACCAGCAGCGGTCGCGCCAGCCGTTTCTCGTGCTTGTACAGGCCCGGGCTGACGAACGCCCACAACTGGTACAGCACCACCGGCATGGCAATGAACAGCGCCGCGTAGAACGCCAGCTTCAGCGGCGTCACGAACGGGCTGGCCACCTCGGTGGCGATCAGGTGCGCGCCCTCGGGCAGGCGCGCCACCAGCGGCGCGGCCAGCTCCGTATAGAGCCGGTTGGCAAACGGGATCAGCGCCAGCAACACCAGCACCACTGCCGCCACCGCCTTGAGCAGGCGCGAGCGCAACTCGATCAGGTGCGAGAACAGGCCTTGCTGCAGGTCGTCGGCGCCGCTGTCGTCCGGCGCGGGGGGCAAGCTGGGCGTCATGCGGCGGGCTTTCCTTCCGACGGCGTGGCGGTGGCGTCGTCAGCGGCAGGGGCGGCCGGCGCCGGCGCGGGATGGATCATCGCCGCCGCCTCGCCGGCCACCTGGTCGATCGACCCGCGCACCTGCTGCGCGCCATCGTTGATCTGGTTCTGCAGCGCCTCGGCGCGCGCCGCCGCCTCGCGCGCGGCGCGCTTGATCTCCTCGATCTCCAGCTCGCGCTCCACCTCGGCGCGCACGTTGTCCCAGCCGCTGCGCACGCGCCGCAACAACGCGCCCGCGGTGCGTGCCGCGCCGGGCAATTTCTCCGGGCCGAGCACGATCAACGCGATCAGCGCCAGCAACACCAGCTTGCCGAAGCTGATCTCGATCATCGCCAACCCTTCCGCCGCGCCCGCGCGCGGTTACTTCGATTCGGTCGAATCGGACTGCTTCTGCGACGCGGCGCCGGCCGCAGGCGGCGGGTCGGCCTGCAGGCGCTGCTCGCCTGCGGGCTTGGTCTCCTCGTCGCCGTCCAGGCCCTTCTTGAAGTCGCGCACGGCGCCGCCAAGGTCCGAACCGATATTGCGCAGCTTCTTGGTGCCGAAGATCAGCACGACGACGACCAGCAGGATGACGAGATGGGTAATGCTCATGGATTGACCTCGAAAAGGGCAGCGGAAGCGACGCACCGCAGCCCGGCGCGGCACGGCCGGCTCATCGCTGAGTGTACTCTTCCAGCCGGTCGCGGAAATCGACCACCGGCGCGGGAACGTTGGTGACGCCACCCTCGAAAATGCGCCGTGGCGTGATGCCGGCGCCGTAGATGGCGGCGTTCGCATCATAGTCGATACGCAGCGCCGAGCCATCCAGCGCCACGCCCGCAAACAGGCCGCGCGCGCGCGAGTACGAGTAGATCTCCGCCTTCAGGTGGCCGTCGGTGGCGGCGCTGGCGGTGCGGCCCACCGGGCCGGCGGCGGCCGACGCGTCGGCGCCCAGCGTGAACTTGCCGTTGACGATGGAATCCACCCCGCGCCGGGTGCGGAACACCAGCACCACGTCGGTGGACGACACGCCCGCCTGGAAACCCACACTGCCGCCGGTCATGGTGATGAAACTGGGGTTGGACCAGGTGCCGTCGGGGCTTTTCACCGAGATCAGCCCCTCGCCGCGGCGGCCGCCGAAGATGAAGCCGGCCTTGATCATGTCCGGAATCACCGCGATGGCCTTGGCGTCGCGCAGCAGGTCGGAGGGAATGGCCTTGTCCGGCGCCTGCATGATCTCGCCGAGCACGCGCACCGCATTGTTGGCACGCACCAGCGGCGGATCCTCGGCGTGCACGGCCATCGCCGGCAGCAACAGGGCCGCGCCGAGTACGAGCAGGCGATGCAGGGAAGTCTTCAACATGGGTCGGCTCCACGGATAAAAAACAAGGTCGGGCACGGCCACCGGCCGCTGGCGAAGGACGTGCTTGTGGCAGACTGCACGATTGGCCGCCACCGATGCACCCGCTCGCCACGATGCCAAGTCCCGACTATACCGGCCCCATGGGCCATTCCGACGCGACGGGCCAAGCGCCCGTTCAGACAGCCGTGCTGCTGGTCAACCTGGGCACGCCCACCGCACCCACCGCCAAGGCGTTGCGCCCGTACCTGGCGCAGTTCCTGGGCGATGCGCGGGTCATCGACTACCCGCGCTGGCTGTGGTGGCTGATCCTGCACGGGGTGATTCTGCGTATCCGCCCCGCGCGTTCGGCCCACGCCTACGCGCGCATCTGGTCCGAGCGCGGCTCGCCGCTGCGCTTCGGCAGCGAGGCGCTGGCGGACAAGCTGCAGGCCGAGCTGGACGCGCGCCGCCCCGGCACCACGCGCGTGGCGCTGGCGATGCGCTACGGCGCCCCGTCGGTGGCCGACACCATCGCCGCGCTGCAGCGCGAGGGCGTGCGCCGACTGCTGGTGCTGCCGCTGTATCCGCAGTACTCGGCCACCTCCACCGGCTCGGTGATCGACGCGGTGGCCGACGCGCTCAAGGCCATGCGCTGGCCGCCGGAGCTGCGCCTGATCAACGACTACCACGACGACCCCGACCATATCGAGGCGCTGGCACGGCAGATCGAGCAATGGTGGGCCGCGAACGGTCGCGGCGACAAGCTGCTGCTGTCGTTCCACGGCATCCCCGAGCGCTACGTGCGGCTGGGCGACCCCTACGCCGCGCAATGCCGCGTCACCGCCGCGCGGCTGCGCCAGCGCCTGCGGCTGGACGAGGACGCGATGGTGGTGAGCTTCCAGTCACGCGTGGGCCGCGAGCGCTGGCTGCAGCCGTACACCGACGCCACCGTGCGCCAGCTGGCCGCCGACGGCGTGAAGCGCCTCGACGTGGCCTGCCCCGGCTTCGCGGTGGATTGCCTGGAGACGCTGGAGGAAATCGCCATGCAGAACCGCGATTTCTTCGTGGACGCCGGCGGTGAATCGCTGCGCTACATCCCCGCGCTCAACGACAGCGCGGGCCAGGTCGCCAGCCTCGCCACGCTGGTGCAGCGGCACCTCCAGGGTTGGCCCGACGGCACCTCGGCGTGACCGCACCGCGCGAACGGCGCATCAACCTGCCGCACCTCGCCCTTGCCGCACAGAGCTGGGGCGACGACAGGCTGCCGCCGCTGCTGGCGCTGCACGGCTGGCTCGACAACGCCGGCAGCCATGCGCTGCTGGCGCCGCTGCTGGCAGCACATTTCCACGTGATCGCGCTGGAGCTGCCCGGGCACGGCCACAGCGGACACCTGCCCGCCGGCGCCAGCTACACCTATGCCGACTATGTGCGCACCGTGCTGGCCGCCGCCGATGCGCTGGAACTGGCGCGCTACGCCTTGCTGGGCCACTCGCTGGGCGCCGGCATCGCCTCGCTGGTGGCGGCCGCCACGCCCTCGCGCATCACCCGGCTGTGGCTGCTGGAAGGACTTGGCCCGTTGGGCGACGACGGCACGCAGACGCTGCAACGCTTCCGCGACGCGCTGGCTCCGGCCAGCCCGCGCAAGCCGCTGCGTGTGTTTCGCAGCATCGAGCAGGCGATCAGCGCGCGCAGCATCGCCAGCGGCCTGCGCGGCGACCTGGCCCGGCCGATCGTGACGCGCGGCCTGGTGGAAGACGGCGACGGCTGGCGCTGGCGCAGCGACCCGCGCGTGATGCAGGCCAGCCCGGTGCGGCTGGCCGAATCCCAGGTGCAGGCGCTGCTGCGCGGCATCGCCGCACCCACGGCATTGCTGCTGGCGCAGCCGGCCACGTCCTACCTGCCCGCCGCCCTGATGCAGGCCCGCGCCGACGCGGTGGCCGGCATCACCGTCAACCACATGGACGGTGGCCACCACCTGCAGCTGGAACACCCCGCCGCCGTGGCCCACTGGCTGCTCGCCGGCGCCTGAGCGCCGCAACGCAAACGGCCCCTTGCGGGGCCGTCTGTGAGACACGATGCAAGTGACCGCTCAGGCTTCGGCGAACAGGCCGCGCATCTTTTTCATGGCGTTGGCCTCGACCTGGCGGATGCGCTCGGCGGAGACACCGTACTCGTCGGCCAGGTCCTGCAGCGTGGCCTTGTTGTCGGCATCCAGCCAACGACGCTGGATGATGTCGCGCGAGCGCTTGTCCAGCTGGCCCAGCGCATCGGTCAGCGCCTGCATCTGGTTGTCGGAGTAGTCCTCGTCGGCCACGTTCTCGTACGGGTCGGCGCCCTCGTCGATCAGGAACGCGGCCGGTGCCGGCTTGGCATCCTCTTCGTCGTTGACCGGCTCGAAACCGATGTCGCGGCCGGACAGGCGCGACTCCATTTCGCGCACGGTGGCCTCGGGCACGCCGAGATCCTTGGCCACGGTGGTCACCTCGGCCGCGTTCAACCAGCCCAGGCGCTTCTTGCTCTTGCGCAGGTTGAAGAACAGCTTGCGCTGCGCCTTGGTGGTGGCGACCTTCACGATGCGCCAGTTCTTGAGGATGAACTCGTGCATCTCGGCACGGATCCAGTGCACGGCAAAGCTGACCAGGCGCACGCCCTGGTCCGGATCGAAGCGCTTGACCGCCTTCATCAGGCCGATGTTGCCCTCCTGGATCAGGTCGGCCAGCTGCAGGCCGTAGCCGGAATAGCCGCGCGCCACATGCACCACGAAGCGCAGGTGCGACATCACCAGCTTGCGGGCGGAGGCCAGGTTGTCCTGCTCCAGATAATCACGCGACAGCGCCTGCTCCTCCTCGGCGCTCAGCACCGGGATGCGGTGCACGGCGGAAATGTAGGCATCCAGGCTGCCCACCACGCTGGGCAGCGGGAAATTGGCGGTCACCAAGGCTTGGGACATGGATGGAAACCTCCTGCGGTAGCGTCAAAGTTTAGCACTCGCATGCTTCGAGTGCTAAACCATCCATTGGTTCAACCGGGCCTCGGCCCGGTATTTATTGAACCGAATGGTATAGATAAAGGCCGGCCTTGTCCAGTAGGCCCCGAGGGCATGGCTCCAGAGCCGGGACGGGCTGGCGACGCTACCGGAACGACGCGGCTACGGCCGTGCGCTCGGGTTCACGCTGCGCGGGCGTGCCTGCACCACCGGCCGGGTGGGAACGTACGATATGCCGCTCCCCATCCTCTTGGGCGGCCCGGAGCCTTCGAAGCAATCCCCGCCGGGAAAGCTGCCGCACGGCTTCGACACCTGCGACTGCAGATACTGCATGTAGGCCCCCTTCGACATGCGATGGTCGAAGCTGTACTGGGCGAAGTGCATGCGCAGGTCCTTCATCGTCTCCGGTACCTCGGAGCGCGCCAGGTACCCGTCATGGTCGGCGTCGAAGGCGTTGAAGAGATGGTCGCCGATCACATCCTGCGGCACCTGGTTCAGCGCCATGGCGCTGGATGCGAAAAAACCCAGCAACGCCACCGAAATACCCCATCGAACTGCATCAACCCTGTTCATGAGTCACTCCCTTGGGATGCCGCAAGCCGGCCCGTCGAGGCTACGCCCGCCTTTCGTCAGGGGTCAAGCCGCCGCCGTCGGCGGGTCGAGACGCTCGCGCGGCGGCAGCGACCAGTCGATCGGCGCATGTCCATGCGCCTGCAGGTAGGCGTTGGCGGCGGAGAAATGGCCGCAGCCGATGAAACCGCGATGGGCCGACAGCGGCGAGGGATGCACCGAGGTCAGCACGCCGTGGCGGCTGGTGTCGATCAGCTGGCCCTTGCGCTGCGCATAGCTGCCCCACAGCAGGAACACCAGGCCCTCGCGCTCGCGGTTGAGCGCATCGATGGCCGCGTCGGTGAAGCCTTCCCAGCCCTTGCCCTGGTGTGCGCCGGCGCGGCCTTCTTCCACCGTCAGCACACTGTTGAGCAGCAGCACGCCGCGATCGGCCCACGGCGTGAGGCAGCCGTGGTCGGGCCGCGCGATACCCAGGTCGCGCTGGATCTCCTTGAAGATGTTGTCCAGCGACGGCGGCACCCGCACGCCGGGACGCACGGAGAAACACAGGCCGTGCGCCTGGCCCGGGCCGTGGTACGGGTCCTGCCCCAGGATCACTACGCGCACCGCGTCGAACGGCGTGTGCCCGAACGCGGCAAAGATCTCCGGGCCGGGCGGATAGATGCGCTTGCCGGCCGCCTTTTCGGCGCGCAGAAACGCCGCCAGCGACTGCATGTCGGGGCGCCGCAGGTAGTCGCCGATGCGCGCTTTCCACGACGGCTCCAGCCGGATCGGCGCCTCGCTCATGCGTCCTCGCCGCGCTGGCGCAGGTGCCGCGCCACGCGCAGCTGGAACAGCAGCTTGGTCACCAGCAGCTTTTCCTCCACCGGCTTTTCCACCAGGTCGTTGGCGCCGGCCTTGATCAGCGCGGCCTGGTTCAGCGGGTTCTCGTCGCCGGTCATCACCAGCACGGGCAACTGGCCCTTGCCGTAGCCGAAGTCGCCACGGATGCGCTCGAGCAGGTCGCCGCCGGTGAGTTCGCCTTTCAGGCTGACGTCGGTCAGCACCACGTCCGCGCCGACCTCGCCGCGCGCGCGCGCCGTCTCCAGCAGGGCCAGCGCGTCCTCCACGCTGATCACGTGGTGCACGGTCAGGCCGTACTTCTCCAGCATGCGGCGCGTGGCCAGTGCCACCACGCGGCTGTCCTCCACGTACAGCACGGTGCCCTCGACGGTGCTTTCCGGCCGCACGTAGCCGCGGATGAACTCGGCCAGCGCCTGGAAGCCCAATGACTTGTCGAAATAATCGGTGACGTGCTCGCCCAGCTCGCGCTTGTGCAGGCGCGCCTCCACGTCACCGGAAACCACCACGATCGGCACGTAGATCTGCGGGGCGAACTCGCGCACGAAACGGGCCAGCTCCAGCCCGTCCATGTCGGGCAGGCGCAGGGCGATGGTGATGAAGTCGAACACGCCCTCGCCCAGCAGGTGCTGGGCCTCGTTGCCGCTGGCGCAGCCGACCACCTCCACGCCGGGCAATTCCGCCGCCAGCACGCGGCCGATCATCTGCCGCACCACGCGGGACCCATCGACGACCAGCACACGCGGTGCGGTGGTAAGCAGGCGGTTGCTGATGGTGGTGTTCATGCCAGGGACACCCGCACGTCCATGAGTCTCCAACCTCGTGTCGCGACGCATCATCGCGTCGGCAACCATACTTTATGGTGCCTCGCCGCGCACGGCGGCGCGGTCAGCTGGCCCGGCGCAGTTGCCAGGCGCTGACCAGGCGCGCGCCCAGCCAGCCCAGCGCGGCGGCCGCCAACGGCACCGCCAGCAGCAGCCACGGCGGCAGGCCGGCCAGGTCGAGCCGGCCATCGTAGGTCTGGCTGAGCCGGGCCACCGGTGCGGCCAGGCCCAGCTCGACCACCACGGCCAGCAGCGCTGCCAGGATGCCGCTGAACAGGCCGTACCAGAGGCCCGCATAGAGATAGGGCCGGCGCACGAACGCGCCGCTGGCGCCCACCAGCAGCAGCACGCCGATCTCCTCGCTGCGGCTGGCGATGTCCACCCGCACGGTATTGCCCACCACCAGCAGGGCCGCCAGCGCCAGCATCAGGGCCAGCATCAGCACCACGCGGTTGCCCACGCCCAGCAAGGCCTCCAGCCGCTTGCGCCAGTGGTCGCTGTCCTGCACCAGGTCCACGCCGGGCATGGCGCGCACATCGACCACCAGGGCCTCCACGGCGCGGGCCTCGATGCCGGCACGCGGCTGCAACTGCAGCACGTAGGGCAGCGGGTTGGCGTCCAGCAACTCCAGCGCGCCGGAGAAGCCCTGCATGTTGGCCAGCTCGGTCATGCCCTGCTCGGGCGTCTTCACCACGACGCTCGCCACTTCGGCGCGCGCGCCCAATTGCGCGGCCAAGGCCTGCGCCGGCGCGTTGCCCTGGCCCGGCTGCATGAACACGCTGATGGCCTGGCTCTGGCCCATGGCGTCGCCCAGCTTCTGCACGTTGCCCAGCAGCAGGTAGAACGCCAGCGGCAAGGCCAGCGCCAGGCCCATCACCGCGATCGTGAGCAGGCTGCCCAGCGGCCGCGCGGCCAACCGGCGCAGGCTGGCGGCCGCGCTCCAGGCGTGGTGCTCCCGCCAGCTGGCGAACGAGCGCCCGGGCGCGGGGCGATGCGGCGAGGTTTCCGGCGCGGCGCTCACAGCACTTCCTCCGCCGCCAGGTCGGCCACCAGGCGGCCGTGGTCCAGCACGATCACGCGCTTGTGCATGCGCTTGATCAGCGGCAGGTCGTGGCTGGCGATGAGCACGGTGGTGCCCAACTGCTGGAATTCGGCAAACAGCCCCATGATCTCCACCGCCAGTTGCGGGTCGAGGTTGCCGGTGGGCTCGTCGGCGATCAGCAAGGTGGGCCGCGCCACGATGGCGCGGGCGATGCCCACGCGCTGCTGCTCGCCGGTGGACAGCGTGGCGGGCAGCTGTCGCTCATAGGCCAGCAGGCCGACTTTCTCCAGCGCCGCGCGCGTGCGCCGGGCGCGCTCGGCGCGGGCCACGCCGCCGATCATCAGCGGCAGCTCCACGTTGGCGAACACGCTGCGCTCCATCAGCAGCCGGTGATCCTGGAACACCATGCCGATGCGGCGACGCAGCTTGGGAATGCCGGCATGCCGCACCTTGGCCAGGTTCTGGCCGTCGAGCGTGATGACGCCGTGCGAGGGGCGCTCGATCAGGCCCAGCAGCTTCAGCAAGGTGCTCTTGCCGGCGCCGGAATGGCCGGTGACGAAGGCCATGTCGCCGGTCGGCACCTCGAAAGACAGCTGCGAGAGCGCCTCGTGGCCGCCCTCGTAGCGTTTGCTTACCTGGTCGAAATGGATCACCGCTGTCCCCGCACCCGCATGGCCTGTCCGCCGCAAAGGATACGGGAAGCGGCCACGGCGGCACACGGGGCCGCCATGCCCGGGCGCGGATCAGCGGCCGGTGAACAGCCGCGTCAGGCGACGGAACAGACCGGGCTTCTTCGGCGCGGCGCCGTCGCGCGTCTTGCCGGCGGTGACGGCCACCTGGCGCGAGGGCCGCTGGTGGCCCGTGCCGGCCGGCGCGGCGGCGTCGCGCTCGCGCGCGGGACGCTCGGTGCGCGGACGCTCGGCGCCCGTGCCGGCGGCAGGCGTGCCCGCGCCTTCGCCACCACCGCGACGACGGTTGCGACCGCCACGGCGACGACGCTTGCGCGGCGCCTCGCCCGTGGCGGCGGCATCGGCCGGTGCAGCGGCGACCGGCGCCGCCGGTGCGGCCTCGACCTCGACGGACACCGCCGGTGCGGCGGCGGGACGACGCTCGCGCGGCGGACGCGGCCCGCGATCGGCGCCATGGCGATCACCCGACCGGCCACGCCCGCCACGCGGCTTCTCGCCCGGACGCGGCGGCACCACGTCGCCAAAGGCGGCACTGTCGGCAGCGGCGTTGGCGGCGAACTCCGCGTCGATGGCGCGCGGCTTGGGCATCACCAGCAGCTCCGGCTCCATGTGCGCCACCGGAATGCTCTGGCCGATGTAGGCCTCGATGTCCGGCAGGCTCATCGCGTACAGGTCGCAGGCGAAGCTGATCGCGTCGCCCTCGGCACCCAGGCGCGCGGTGCGGCCGATGCGGTGCACGTAGTCCTCGGCCTCATGCGGCAGGTCGTAGTTGAAGACGTGGCTGACCTCGGGAATGTGCAGGCCGCGTGCGGCTACGTCGGTGGCCACCAGGATATCCAGCTGGCTGTCCTGGAAACGCTGCAGCAGTTTCTGGCGCTTGAGCTGCGGCACGTCACCGGAGATCGCGCCGACACGGCAGCCGTGGCGCTTCACGCGCTCGGTGACGCGCTCGGCGGCGGCCTTGGTGTTGACGAAGATGATGGCGCGATGCGGCTTGTACCGGTCGAGCAGGTTGAGCAGCAGCGGCATCTTCTCTTCCTTGGCCGGGAAGTAGACCAGCTGGCGCACCTTGTCGGCGGTGACGTTGTCGCTTTCCACCACCAGCTTCTCGGCCTCGTGCATGTGCTCGTAGGCCAGCTCCAGCACGCGGTGGCTCAGCGTGGCGGAGAACAGCAGCACCTGGCGCTGCTCGCGCGGGCGCAGGCGGCGGAAGATGAAGCGCACGTCCTTGATGAAGCCCAGGTCGAACATGCGGTCGGCCTCGTCCACCACCATCACGTCGACGCTGCCCAGGCTGAACACGCCCTGCTTGTGGTAGTCGAGCAGGCGGCCGGGGGTGGCGATGATGATGTCGCAGCCGTCGCGCAGTTGCTGGCGCTGCTTGTCGTAGTCGACGCCGCCGTAGATCAGCGCGGTCTTCAGGCCGGTGTGGCGGCCGATCGCCTGGGCGTCCTTGTCGATCTGGATGGCCAGCTCGCGGGTCGGCGCGATCACCAGCGCGCGCGGGTCCGAGTCCTTGCGGTCGGCCACGGCCGGCGTGGTCAGCAGGCGGTTCATCATCGCCACGAGGAAGGCGCAGGTCTTGCCGGTGCCGGTCTGCGCCTGGCCGGCGACGTCGCGGCCGGCCAGCGCCGGCGCCAAGGTCATCTCCTGGATCGGCGTGCAGCGGGTGAAGCCGCTGTCGTCCAGGCCCTGCTGCAACAGGGGATGAAGATCGAAATTGGTGAAGAAGGTATCGGTGAGTACGGTCTGTGACATAGATGGACTGGTTTGACCTGGCCTGACGGCGGCGTGATGCGCTGCACCCGCGTCGGCGGCCGCATGGCGGCGCTGGGCGGTGCAGGACGGGTGCGCGGGTGAAGCGAGCGATCCAGCGCCAGCGCCCACGGGCCGCGCCGCGATGGCGGCTGTGCTCGTTGTCGGTCGCTGGCTGGCGGTCTTCGCAGACCGCCCTTGAATCGTGCCCGGAGTTGCGCTGGAATGACCAGACCGCCTGCAAGGCAGCCCGCCTTCCGGCTCGACCCGCGCTTCATGGGCACCCGAGTGTAGCTGATGACGGCTCCCGGCGTCTTGACAGGCCCGGGCGGCCCAAAGCGTGGTGCGCGACGCCTGCCTGCGACGGCCCGAGTTGTTTTGGGCCGGCGACCGCCCCATGTTCCACCCGCGCGATCCACGCGTTTTGCCCCAGCCACGGAGATTCCCGGTGAGCGACCTGATTACCCATGTGAACGACGACACTTTCCAGCAGCAGGTGCTGGAATCGGATGTACCCGTCCTGCTCGACTTCTGGGCGGAGTGGTGCGGCCCGTGCAAGGCCATCGCCCCGATGCTGGAAGACCTGGCCAAGGACTACGACGGCAAGCTGCGCGTGGTGAAGGTCAACATCGACCAGAACCAACAGACGCCCCGCAACTACGGCGTGCGCGGCATCCCCACCCTGATGGTGTTCAAGAACGGCAAGGTCGAGGCCACCCAGATCGGCGCCGTCAGCAAGGGCCAGCTGGCCCAGATGATCGACAAGGCCATCTGACCCCACGCCCGCTCCCACCCGCCGCGTGCTTTACGGCCGCACGCGGCGGATGCTAGATTGCTCTTCGCGTCCGGCGGGACAGTCCTGTCCCCTTGCGCCTTCCGCGCGACGCACACCCTCCCTCCTGTACCTCCAACGGCGCCCCGCGAGGATAGCCCGTGTCCGATACCGAAAATAAAACCCCGAACGACGCCCCGGGCGTCGACGCCAAGCCCGTGGCCGAACGCAAGAGCGAACCGCGCACGCGCGCGCCGCGCCGTACGGCAGCGGCAGCGGCAGCCACCGAAAAAGCGGCCGGGGCTTCCACCGCGGACAAGCCGGCCGCCGCGCCCGCCCCGGCGCCGTCGGCACCCGCGCCCGTGCAGGGCAGCCTGCCCGTGACGCCCGCTCCCGCGCCGCCGCCGGCCGCCAGCGCCGCGCCGTCGGAGCCGCGCGATGGCGGCACGCCGCCGCCCGGCGCCAGCCAGGCACCGGCGCCGTCCGCGCCGCCGCAGGGCCAGAACACGCCGAACCAAGGCGCGCAGGGCCAGAACCCGAATCCGCAAAACTCCAACAACAACAACAACGGCGGCGGCAACGGCAACAACGGCAACAACGGCAACAACGGCAACCGTGACGGTCGCGGCCGGCGCCGGCGCAACGAGCGCAACGGCCAGCAACCGCGCGGCCAGGGCGGTGGCAACCCGCGCCACAACAACCCCAACGGCCTGCCGGTGGACGACGACAACGCCGACCCGGGCAGCGACACCCGCTTGATCAACCTCACCGAACTCAAGCGCATGCGCGCGCCGCAGCTGCTGGAGTTTGCCGAGTCACTGGGCATCCACGAAGGCGTGGCCCGCGCGCGCAAGCAGGACGTGATCTTCAACGTGCTCAAGGCGCATGCCCGCTCCGGCGGCGGCATCTGGGCCGAGGGCGTGCTGGAAATCCTGCAGGACGGCTTCGGCTTCCTGCGCTCGGCCGACGAGAGCTACCTGGCCGGCCCCGACGACATCTACGTCAGCCCCAGCCAGATCCGTCGCTTCAACCTGCGCACCGGCGACTACATCACCGGGCGCGTGCGCCATCCCAAGGAAGGCGAGCGCTACTTCGCGATGCTGCGCGTGGACGACATCAACGGCGACCCGCCGGAGGCGTCCAAGAACAAGATGCTGTTCGAGAACCTCACCCCGCTGTTCCCGCGCAAGGCCTACAAGCTGGAGCGCGGCAACGGTTCGAGCGAGGACATCACCGGCCGCATCCTCGACCTGATCGCGCCGATCGGCAAGGGCCAGCGCGGCCTGATCGTCTCCCAGCCGAAGTCCGGCAAGACGATGATGCTGCAGAACATCGCCCAGGCGATCCAGTACAACCACCCCGACTCGCACCTGATCATGCTGCTGATCGACGAGCGCCCGGAGGAAGTCACCGAGATCGCCCGCACCGTGCGCGCCGAGGTCATCTCCTCCACCTTCGACGAGCCGGCGGTACGCCACGTGCAGGTGGCCGAGATGGTGATCGAGCGGGCCAAGCGCCTGGTCGAGCACAAGAAGGACGTGGTGATCCTGCTCGACTCGATCACCCGCCTGGCCCGCGCCTACAACACCGTGGTGCCCAGCTCCGGCAAGGTGCTCACCGGCGGCGTCGACGCCAACGCGCTGCAGCGGCCCAAGCGCTTCTTCGGCGCCGCCCGCAACGTCGAGGAAGGCGGCAGCCTGACCATCATCGCCACCGCGCTGACCGACACCGGCAGCAAGATGGACGAGGTGATCTACGAGGAGTTCAAGGGCACCGGCAACATGGAAGTGCACCTGTCCCGCCGCATCTCCGAAAAGCGCGTCTACCCGGCCATCGACATCAACCGCTCCGGCACCCGCCGCGAGGACCTGCTGATCGACCCCGACCTGCTGGCCAAGATCTGGATCCTGCGCAAGCTGCTGCATCCGATGGACGAACTGGCGGCGATGGAGTTCATGCTCGACAAGATGAAGAACACCAAGTCGAACGACGAGTTCTTCAACTCGATGAAGCGCTGAAGCGCCGGGATTCGCAAAAGCCTCGGCACCGCCGCTTCCACCCCTGTTCCTGAGGGCGTGGCGCGAGCGGGCAGGGAAGCTCAAGCCCTCCCCAACCCTCCCCTGCACGCAGGGGAGGGAGCAGAAGCGACGGCTTGCGGCGCTTTTGCCCCTCCCCCTGCTTGCAGGGGGAGGCTGGGAGGGGGTGGCTCGGGCGGGCGGGAAAGTTCCGGCGCGCGCCCGCAAACAGACAAGGCCGCCACCGGGCTCCGCTCCGCCGACACCAGGCATCACCCCGCATGCCGTCTACAATGCCGGGCTTTCCTCTTGCCGCCATCGCCATGCCTGCTGCCGATCCCCTGTCGTTGATCCATCCGCACGTGCTGGCCTCGACCAGCGACATCCAAGCGCGGTTCGCCTCGGCCACGCCGTTTCCGCATGTGGTGATCGACGATTTCCTGGAGCCGGGCTACGCCCAGGCGTTGCTGGACAGCTTCCCCGCATTCGAACGCGGCAACGCGGTGGGCGACGATGGCGCGCCGGGCGGCAAGTCCACACTTGATCGCATCCGCGACGTGGGGCCGGCCTACCGGCAGCTGGATGACGCCATCAAGAGCCGGCCCTTTCTCGACGCCATCGCCGCGATGACGGGCATCGACGGCCTGCTCTACGACCCGTGGTACCTGGGCGGCGGCACGCATGAAAACCGCGACGGGATGAGCCTGGATCCGCACGTGGATTTCAATTTCCACCCCAGCGAACGCTGGCATCGGCGGCTCAACCTGATCATCTACCTCAACCCCGTGTGGGACGCCGCCTGGGGTGGCTGCCTGGAGCTGTTTCGCGATCCGTCGGCAGACGCGCGCCCGTCGTGCTCCATCGCGCCGGCCCACAACCGCTGCGTCATCTTCGAGACCTCCGAGCGCTCGTGGCACGCGTTCGACCGCATCCGCCTGCCGGCGGAGCACAAGCAACTCACCCGCCGCTCGATCGCGCTGTACTTCTACACCAAGGACCGGCCCGCGGCGGAAACCGCCGACCGCCACACCACCTACTACGTCAACCGCCCGCTGCCCGAGCACATTGCCGCGGGCACGGTGCTCGGACGCGGCGACGTGGCCCAGATCAAGCAGTTGCTGGAACAGCGCGACGCCCACATCCGCCTGCTGTACCGGGAGAACACCGCGCTGCGCAAGGCGCAGGATGCCGGGCTCACCGGCCACCTGCTGTACCTGGCGCGACGGGCGTTCGTGCGGTTTCGCCGCTGAGCGCCGCGACCAGCTGTACCGCCACGTACAATTATTTGCCGTCAACCCCTTTTCGCGGGCTGTCGGTAGCCCCATAGTGTCCCGCTCACCCTGCGAGACCTTGCCGTGTCCATACTCAGTGCCGCACGCAGCGCGCCCATCGGCGATCGCCAGCAACTGGCCGACTACCTCGCCGCCGGCGAGAAACCGCGCGAGGCGTGGCGCATCGGCACCGAGCACGAAAAGTTCGGCTTTCTCACCGACAGCCTGCGCCCGCCCACGTTCGAGGGCGAGCGCGGCATCCGCGTGTTGCTGGAAACGCTGGCCGACCGCTACGGCTGGACAATCGTGCGCGAGGGCGACGTGCCGGTGGCGCTGACCCGCGACAAGGCCAACATCACGCTGGAGCCGGCCGGCCAGCTGGAGCTTTCCGGCGCACCACTGGAAACCGTGCACGACACCTGCCGCGAGGTGAACACCCACCTGGACGAGGTGCGCGACGTGGCCGACGCGCTGGGCATCGGTTTTCTCGGCATGGGCTTCCAGCCCAAGTGGCCGCGCGAGGAAATGCCGTGGATGCCCAAGGGCCGCTACCGGATCATGCGCGAGTACATGCCCAAGGTCGGCTCGCTGGGCCTGGACATGATGACGCGCACCTGCACCGTGCAGGTGAACCTCGATTTCGAAAGCGAGGCGGACATGGTGAAGAAGTTCCGCACCAGCCTCGCGCTGCAGCCGATCGCCACCGCGCTGTTCGCCGACTCCCCGTTCACGAATGGACGTCCAAACGGCTATCAGTCGTACCGCTCGCACATCTGGACCGATACCGACGCCGACCGCACCGGCATGCTGGATTTCGTGTTTGAAAGCGGCTTCGGCTACGAGCGCTACGTGGACTACATCCTCGACGTGCCGATGTATTTCAGCTACCAGGACGGCCACTACGTCGACCTGGCCGGCCAGGACTTCAAGCGCTTCATGGCCGGCGGGCTGCCTGCCCTGCCCGGCGTCAAGGCCACCACCAAGGACTGGGCCGACCACCTCACCACCGCCTTTCCCGAAGTACGCCTCAAGCAGTACCTGGAGATGCGCGGCGCCGACGGCGGCCCGTGGAACCGGCTGTGCGCCCTGCCCGCGTTCTGGGTGGGTCTGCTGTACGACGACGAGGCGCTGGATGCGGCCTGGGACCTGGTCAAGGACTTCACCCGCGACGAGCGCCACGCCCTGCGCGACGGCGTGCCCAAGCACGCGCTGAAGCTGCCGTTCCGCGGCGGCAGCGTGCGCGACCTGGCCGAGCAGGCGCTGAAAATCGCCGCCCACGGCCTCAAGCGCCGCGCCCGCCTCAACCGCCACGGCGCCGACGAAAGCGTCTTCCTCGACCCGCTGATGGAAATCGCCCAGGCCAACCAGACCCCGGCCGAGCGCAAGCTGGAGCTGTTCCACGGGCCGTGGAACGGCAGCGTGGATCCGGTGTTCCGCGAGTTCGCCTACTGAGGCCCCGCCCGGATCAGCCCCGGGCGGCCGGCAGCGTCTGCAGGTCCCAGCGGGGGCGCACCTGGATGGTGTCGTCCTGGTGCTGGCCGCTGGCGAGGCGGATGGCGCCGGCCAGGGCGATCATGGCGCCGTTGTCGGTGCAGAAATCCAGCCGGGGGAAATACACCTGGAAGCCGTCATGCTCGCCGGCGCGCGCCAGCTCGGCGCGCAGGTGGCGATTGGCGCCCACGCCGCCGGCGATCACCAGGCGGCGCGCGCCGCTGGCGCCCAGCGCGCGCCGGCACTTGATGATCAGCGTGTCCACGATCGCCTCCTGGAAGGCGCGGGCGATGTCGGCGCGGGTCTGCTCGCCCTGGTCGGATTTCTGCCAGGCCAGCAGCACCTGGGTCTTGAGGCCGGAGAAGCTGAAATCCAGCCCGGGCCGGTCGGTCATCGGGCGCGCGAAGCGGAAGGCGCCGGGGCGGCCGTGTTCGGCCAGCCTCGCCAGCGCGGGGCCGCCGGGGTACGGCAGACCCATCAGCTTGGCGGTCTTGTCGAAGGCCTCGCCGGCGGCGTCGTCCAGCGTGTCGCCCAGGATGGTGTAGCGGCCGATCGCCTTGACCTCCACCAGCAGCGAGTGGCCGCCGGACACCAGCAGGGCCACGAACGGCGGCTCGGGCGGGTTGTCCTCCAGCAGCGGCGCCAGCAGGTGGCCCTCCATGTGGTGTACGCCGATGGCCGGCACGCCCAGCGACCAGGCCAGCGCGCGGCCGGCCGAGGCGCCCACCAGCAGCGCACCGACCAGGCCGGGGCCGGCGGTATAGGCCACGCCGCCCAGGTCGCGCACGGTCAACCCGGCCTGGGCCAGCGCCTCGCGCACCAGCGGCAGCAGCTTGCGCACGTGGTCGCGACTGGCCAGCTCCGGCACCACGCCGCCGTAGTCGGCGTGCAGCTTGATCTGGCTGTAGAGGGTGTGCGCCAGCAGGCCGCGTCCGGGGGCGTCCGGCTCCCAGCGCAGCAGGGCCACGCCGGTTTCGTCGCAGGACGTCTCGATGCCCAGTACGGGCTTTGAAAATCTGTCTGTTTGCACGGTATACTTCGCGGCTCGCTTTATCCAACAGTCCCGCCAGCGGGGCAGATTACCACTCGGAGTTTCCATGCCCAACGTAAAAGTTCGCGAGAACGAGCCGTTCGAGATCGCACTGCGTCGTTTCAAGCGTACCTGCGAAAAGGCCGGCGTCCTGGCTGAAACGCGCAAGCGCGAGTTCTATGAAAAGCCGACCCAGGAGCGCAAGCGCAAGCGCGCTGCCGCGGTGAAGCGTCACCTGCGCCGCCTGTCGCGCGACGTTTCGCGCAAGGTTCGCCTGTACTGAGTTTTCCGGGCCGCGCCGTCGCCTGACGACGGACGCTGCCCCGAAAGCCGCGGTTGGCGCGTCGTCCGCAGCCGCCGCCTGTCTTTAGGCACCGCACTGGCCGGTGTTGCCCCAAGGGCAACGCCGGCTTTGCCGTTTCCGTAAAATGGGCGTTCGCCCGTCTCCACAAGGCCCAGGCCATGACACTCAAGCAGCAGCTGACCGATGACATGAAGACCGCCATGCGCGGTGGCGACAAGCATCGGCTGGGCGTGATCCGGCTGATGCTGGCCGCAATCAAGCAGCGCGAGGTGGACGACCGCGTGGAGCAGACCGACCCGCTGGTGCTGGCCACGCTGGAAAAGATGCTCAAGCAGCGACGCGACTCGGTCAGCCAGTTCGAGGCCGCCGGGCGCGAGGACCTGGCCGCCGTCGAGCGCGCCGAGATGACGGTGATCGAGACCTACCTGCCGGCCAAGCTCACCGAAGGTGAGATCGACGCGCTGATCGAGGCGGCCATCGCCGACACCGGCGCCAGCTCGCCGCGCGACATGGGCAAGGTGGTGGCCGCCGTGAAGGAAAAGGCCGCCGGCCGCGCCGACATGGCGCAGGTATCCGGCCGCATCAAGGCGCGCCTGGCCGGCTGACCGCCGGTCATGGCGTCGCGTTCACGCCGCGCCCGGTAGAAATCTCAAGGTCACGCCCCGCACGGGGCCATGCCAAGGGAGAAACGCATGCTGAAGTGGGCCATCATTTTCGCCATCGTGTCGTTGGTCACCGGCTGGCTGGGCTTTGGCGGCGTCTCCGGCGCCACGGCCACCATCGCCAAGGTGCTGTTCGCGTGCTTCGTGATCCTGTTCCTGCTGGCCGTGCTGGCGGTGATCGGCGTGTTCCACATTCTCTGACCGCGTCTGCCGCCTGTGGGAGCGCACCTCGTGCGCGATGCTCTTGCTTTTGCGAATCCCGGCTCTCAACAGACGAATGTCTGGTCATCCCGGCCCAAGCGCATCGCAACTGAAGTCGTTCCCACAGGCAACCGGCTAAACTAGGCCGCTTATGCGCGGCCTCATTCCCGAAAGCTTCATCGACGAGCTGCTTGCCCGCGTCGACATTGTCGAGGTGGTCGAGCGACGGGTGCCGCTGAAAAAGGCCGGGCGCGAATGGACCGCCTGCTGCCCGTTCCACAACGAGCGCACGCCCTCGTTCTACGTCAGCCCGGCCAAGCAGTTTTTCCACTGCTTCGGCTGCGGCGTCAGCGGCAGCGCGATCAAGTTCGTGATGGATTTCGACCGCCTGGAATTTCCCGACGCGGTGGAGGAGCTGGCGCAGGCGGCGGGCCTGACCGTGCCGCGCGAGGGCGGCCGCGACGCGGCCCCGCGCGAGCCCAAGACCGACCTGTACTCGCTGCTGGAGGACGTGGCCAGCTGGTACGAGCACGAGCTGCCGCGCCACGCCGCCGCGCAGGCGTATTGCCGCCAGCGCGGGCTGGATGCGGAAACCATCAAGCGCTTTCGCATCGGCTGGGCGCCGGCCGGCTACGACGGCGTGCTCAAGGCGCTGGGCAACAGCGTGCGTCGCCGCGACCTGCTCGACGAGGCGGGCATGCTGGCCACCGGCGACCGCGGCAAGTACGACCGCTTCCGCGAGCGGCTGATGTTTCCCATCCTGGACCGGCGCGGCCGCGTGATCGCGTTCGGCGGTCGCGTGGTGCAGGCCGCCCCCGCCTCGGGCCAGGCGCCGCCGAAATACCTCAACTCGCCCGAGACGCCGCTGTTCCACAAGGGCCGCGAGCTGTTCGCGCTGTGGCAGGTCAAGCAGGCCAACGCCCAGCTGCCGCGCATCGTGGTGGTGGAGGGCTACATGGACGTGATCGCGCTGCACCAGGCCGGCCTGCCGATCGCGGTGGCCACGCTGGGCACCGCCACCACGCCCGACCACACCGAGGTGCTGTTTCGCGCCGCCCCCGACGTGGTGTTCTGTTTCGACGGCGACCGCGCCGGCCGCGCCGCCGCGTGGAAGGCGCTGGAGTCGGCGCTGCCGCGGCTGCGCGATGGACGCCAGGCGTATTTCCTGTTTCTCCCCGACGGCGAGGATCCCGATTCGCTGGTGCGCAAGGAGGGCAAGGAGGGCTTCGAGAAGCGCATCCGCGAGGCGACGCCGCTGTCGGACTATTTCTTCGGCGAGCTGTCGCACGACGTGGACATGGGCAGCCTGGACGGCCGCGCGCGGCTGGCCGAGCGCGCCCGCCCGCTGATCGCGCGCCTGCCCGACGGCGCGTTTCGCGACCTGATGGCGCAGGAGCTGGAAAAACGCAGCGGCGCCCGCGCCACGCTGCCGGCCGATGGCGCCGCCCAGCGCGCCGTGCAACGGCCGGTGGCGGTGCAGCGCTCGCTGGTGCGCAGCGCCATCGCGCTGCTGCTGGCGCAGCCGGGCATGGCCGACCGGGTGGAGAAGCCCTACCGCTTCCTGCGCCTGGACAAGCCCGGCGTGGGCCTGCTGGCCGAGTTGCTGGACCTGGCCCGCGCCCGCCCCGGCATCAACGCGGCGATGCTGGTGGAGCATTTCGCCGAGCGGCCGGAGTACGCGCCGCTGCAGAAACTGATGGCCACGCTGTCGGTGGGCGAGCCGGAAACGCAGGCGGTGGAGTTTCTCGACGCGCTGGCGCGCATGGACGAGCAGGCCACCACGCAACGGCGCGACGCGCTGCTGGCCAAGAGCCGCGAGGGCACGCTGGACAGCGCCGAAAAGGCCGAGCTGCGCGCCCTGCTGGCCGCCCGCGTGCGTCCGCCGGCACCGGCGGCATGACGATGGCACCGCGACATCGCGACCCACGGCGCCTCACGCGCACGCACGCTGTGGGATCATGCCCGGTCGCCAGCGCGTCGGGCGCGCAAGGATTTCGATGGACCTGCTGCAGCAACTGATCACCATCTTCGCCGAGAACGGCTACGTGGCCGTGTTCGTGGCGTTGATGATCTGCGGCGCGGGCCTGCCGCTGCCGGAGGACATCACCCTGGTCGCCGGCGGCGTCATCGCCGGCCTGGGCTACGCCAACGTGCACGCAATGTTCGCGCTGGCGATGCTGGGCGTGCTGCTGGGCGATGCGGGCATCTTTCTGCTGGGCCACCACTACGGCGCGCGCATGCTGCGCTGGCGGCTGGTGGCGCGCGTGCTCACGCCCGAGCGCTACGCCCGCGTGCAGGAAAAGTTCGACTGCTATGGCAACCGCCTGCTGTTCTTTGCGCGCTTCCTGCCCGGCATGCGCACCGCCGTCTACATCACCGCCGGCACCACGCATCGGGTGTCGTTTCTGCGTTTCGTGCTGATCGACACGCTGGCCGCGCTGATCAGCGTGCCGTTCTGGGTGTACCTGGGCTTTTTCGGGGCCGACAACCACGAGTGGCTGGTGATGTGGATGCGCCGCGGCCAGACCAGCCTGTGGGTGCTGGCGGGACTGCTGGCGCTGACGCTGCTGGTGCTGTGGTGGCGCCACCGCTGCCGACGCCGCTGCGGGGAGCCATGAGCGGCGCCAGGACGGGCCACGGCGGCCGGCCGTGGTCCACCGTGCTCCATCGCCTGCGCCCGGACCCTTTCACCCAGGCCCTGCTGGCCACCGTGGTGCTGGCCACGCTGCTGCCGTGCCGTGGCGGCACCGCGCAGGTGTTCGACACCGTCACCGACGCCGCCATCGCGCTGCTGTTTTTCCTGCACGGCGCCAAGCTGCCGCGTGCGGCGATCGTGCAGGGCGTGACGCACTGGCGGCTGCACCTGACCGTGTTCGCCAGCACCTTCGTGCTGTTTCCGCTGCTGGGGCTGGCGCTGCGGCCACTGGGCCAGGCGCTGCTGACGCCGCCGCTGGCGCTGGGCGTGCTGTTTGTGTGCGCGTTGCCGTCCACCGTGCAGTCGTCGATCGCCTTTACCGCGATCGCGCGCGGCAACGTGGCGGCGGCGGTGGTCAGCGCGTCGATGTCCAACCTCATCGGCATCGCGTTGACGCCGTTGCTGGTGGGCCTGCTGCTGGCCAGCCACGGCGACGCGGGCGCGTCGTGGCAGGGCGTGCGCGACATCATGCTGCAGTTGCTGCTGCCGTTCGTGCTGGGGCACGTGGCGCGGCGCTGGATCGGCGCCCTGGTGGACCGCCATCGCCGGCTGACCGGGCTGACCGACCAGGCCACCATCTTGCTGGTGGTCTACACCGCCTTCAGCGCCGCCGTGGTGGAGGGCCTGTGGCACGACACCCCGCTGACCGCGCTGGCCGCCACGCTGGCCATGTGCGCCATGCTGCTGGGGCTGGTGATGACGATGGTGACCTGGGGCGCGCGCCGGCTGGGCTTTTCGCGCGAGGACGAGATCGCCATCGTGTTCTGCGGCTCCAAGAAAAGCATGGCCAGCGGCATCCCGATGGCGCGCATCCTGTTTGCCGGCCAGCTCGGCGGCCTTGGCGCGCTGGTGCTGCCGCTGATGGTTTTTCATCAACTGCAACTGATGGTGTGCGCCGTGGTGGCGCGTCGCTATGCGGCGCGGGACACCCACGGCGGTTGATACCCCCGCCCTACTCCCACGGAACGCCATGAACCTGCCCGTACCGTCGCCCCGCTGCCGCGAGCTGCTAGCCCGGGCCGACCACGCCCTGCAACACGGCGACGCCCGCCAGGCCGGCGAGATCGCGGCCGCGCTGCTTTCGGGCGAGCCGGAGCACCCGCAGATCCACTTTCTCGCCGGTCGCGTCGCCATGGCCTGGCGCCAGTTGCCCAAGGCGCTGGAGCACCTGCACCGCGCCGCCAGCATGGCGCCCCGGCATCCGGATTACGCCGTGCATTTCGCCCGCGCGCTGGCGCGCGCGCACCGCACCGGCGAGGCGCTGGAGGTGGCCAACATCGCCAGCGCGCTGCGCCCGCGCGATCCCCTGCTGCTCAGCCTGCTGGGCACGGTCTACGGGCAATGCCATGCGCACGAGCGCGCCACGGCGGCGTTCCGCCAGGCCGTGGCGCTGGCGCCGGACGACGCCGCCAACCAGTTCAACATGGCCGTGTCACTGACCTTCGGCGGCGACATCGCGCAGGCCGAGCAGGCGCTGGAAACCTGCCTGGCATTGGCGCCGACGCACTGGCCCGCCTACGACATCCGCTCGCGGCTGCGCCGCCAGACGCCGGCCGCCAACCACGTCGACGCGTTGCAGGCGCTGGCCGACCAGCACGCCGCCGATGCCGGCGCGCAGTTCCACCTGCACATGGCGCTGGCCAAGGAGTACGAGGACCTGGGCGACTACGACCAGGCGTTTGCGCACCTGGTGGCCGGCAAGTCGGCCAACCAGGCCGCGCGCGGCTACGCGATCGACCGCGACGAGGCGATCGTGGAGGCGATGATCCAGGCGTTTCCCGCGCCGATGCCGCCCGTGCCGGGCTGCCAGAGCGAGGAGCCGATCTTCATCGTCGGCATGCCGCGCACCGGCACCACGCTGCTGGAGCGCATCGTGTCCAGCCATCCGGAGGTCCATTCCGCCGGCGAGCTGGAAAACTTCGGCGTGGCGCTGGAGCAACTGGCCGGCACCCGCTCACCCGTGCTGCTGAGCCCCGAGGTCATCGCCCGCGCGCGCGGCGTCGACATGGAGCAACTGGGCGACCGCTACCTGGCCAGCACGCGCCCGGCCACCGCGCTCAAGCCGCGCTTCATCGACAAGTTGCCGCACAACTTCCTGTACCTGGGTTTCATCGCCCAGGCGCTGCCGAACGCCCGCCTGATCTGCCTGCGGCGCGACCCGCTGGACACCTGCCTCAGCAATTTCCGCGAGCCGTTTTCCGAGACGTCGCCGTTTCACGGCTACGCGTTCGACCTGCTCGACACCGGCCGCTACTACGTGCTGTTCGACCGGATGATGGCGCACTGGAAGCGCGTGTTGCCGGGCCGCATCCTGGAGATCGACTACGAGACCCTGGTGGACGCCGACGCCCGCGAGGCGCTCACCCGGCAGCTGCTGGCGCATGCCGGCCTGCCGTGGAATGACGCCTGCCTGCATCCGGAGCGCAACCCCGCGCCCTCGACCACGGCCAGCTCGGTGCAGGTGCGCTCGGCAATCCACCGCAACGCGGTGCGGCGCTGGAAAAACTACGAGGCCCAACTGGGCCCGCTGCGCGCGCTGCTGGCGGCGGCGGGCATCGCCGAGCGATAGGCCGGCCGCCTCAGGCGATCTGCAGCACCGGCGCGGGGCCCACCATCGGGTCCACCAGCCAGTGGTCGGCCAGCAGGAAGGCGAACAGCGCCATCAGGTAGACGATGGAGTAGCTGAACACCTTCATCGCGAAACGCTCGTCCGGCGGACTCAGCAGGCGCAGCGCGTAGTACAGGAAACCGGCGCCCAGCACGGCCGCGCCGCCGAGGTAGATCAGCCCGCTCATGCCGGTCAGCGCCGGCAGCAAGGTCACCAGCACCAGCAGCACCGTGTAGAACAGGATGTGCCAGCGCGTGTAGGTCACGCCGTGGGTCACCGGCAGCATCGGCACCTGCGCGCGCGAGTAGTCGTCGCGGCGAAAGATCGCCAGCGCCCAGAAGTGCGGCGGCGTCCACACGAAGATGATCAGGCACAACTGCAGCGCGTACGGATGCAGCGCGCCGGTGACGGCGGTCCAGCCCAGCACCGGCGGGATCGCGCCGGCCAGGCCGCCGATCACGATGTTCTGCGGCGTGGCGCGCTTGAGAAAGGCGGTGTAGATCACCGCGTAACCGATCAGGCCCGCAAAGGTCAGCACGGCGGTGAGCGTGTTGACCAGCAGCACCAGCACCACCATCGAGGCGACGCCCAGCGCCATCGCAAACACGAACACCTGCCGCGCGTTGAGATTGCCGGTGGCCAGCGGCCGGTGCGCGGTGCGCACCATCACCTTGTCGATGCGCTGGTCGATCAGCTGGTTGAACGCGGCCGCCGAGGACGAGGCCAGCCAGATGCCCAGCGTGCCGAACACCAGCGCGCGCCACGGCGGCATGCCCGGCACGGCCAGAAACATGCCGATCACCGCGCAGAACACCAGCAGCGCCACGATGCGCGGCTTGGTCAGTTGCAGGTATTGGGAGAGAGACAGCTTCACGGGCGGTATCGGCAACGGGCGACTGCCAAGTGTAATGCCTGCGGGCGCCGGCGGGACGGGCGCGCCGTCACGGCCGCGCGCCCGCCTCGTCCGGCAAGGCCAGGCGCTGGGTGCGCGCCAGCGTCGCCAGCAGGGTGAACAGCAGCACCGCCGCCACGCCGTTGTGCGCGGTGGCCACCGGCAGCGGCAGGCCGAAATGCACGTTGCTGATGCCCAGCAGCACCTGCGCCACCAGCGCCAGCACCATCGCCACGCCGTAGCCGCGCAAGCCCGCGCGCGCGGCCTTGAACGCCAGCCACACGACGTAGCCGGCCACCACCAGCGCGCCCAGCCGGTGCGCCAGCTGGATCGCGGTGCGCGCGGCCAGGTCCAGCACGCCGCCCTCGTAGTTGACGCCGATGCCGCGCCACAGCACGAAGCCCTCGCGGAAATCCGTCGGCGGCAGCCACTGCCCCAGGCACTGCGGGAACGAGCCGTGGCCGTAACCGCAGGCCAGCGCCGCGTAGTTGGCCGAGGTCCAGCCGCCCAGCGCGATCTGGCACGCCAGCAGCACCACGCCGACCACCGCCAGTTGGCGCAGGCCGGCCAGGCCGTCGTCCGTTGCGCCCACCCCGGCAAAGCGCAGCGCGGCCCAGGCCAGCAGGCCGAACGTCGTCATGCCGCCCAGCAGGTGGCCGGTGACCACGATGGGCTTGAGCAGCAGCGTTACCGTCCACATGCCCAGCATCGCCTGGAAGATGATCACCGCCAGCACCAGCACGCTGATCTTCCACGCTCCCGGCCGGCGCAGGCCCAGCGCCGCGAACAACGGCAGCGCGATGGCGCAGGCCGCCAGCAGCGACGACCACAAGTGCTCGCCGCGCATGTACAGGCCCACGCCCACGGCGGCAAACACCGCCGCCGCCAGCAGTGCCGCGCGCGCGCGCGGCCGCCGCCAGCTGGCCAGCAGCGCCAGCACCAGCACCATCACGCCCAGCGTGCCGGCCAGGAACCGGTGCACCTGCTCGCGCCAGGCCTTGTGCGCCTCGTACGGGCGATCGGGAAAACTGGCGTCGGCGTGGGCCACCGCCTGGGCATGCTGCGGCCAGGTGACCTGGCCGTAGCAGGTCGGCCAGTCCGGGCAGGACAGGCCTGCGTTGGACAGCCGCACGAAGGCACCAAACATCACCAGCCCGAACGCGAACAGCGCGGCCAGCAGGGCCAGTACGCGCAGGCATTTGCGCATCCGCGGCGACATCACTTGACCACCTTCTGCAGGTCGCGGGCCAGGCCTGCCCCGTCAAAGCCCGCCGGGTAATACGACAGTGCCGTGCCGTTGGACTCCACCAGCACCACGCCCAGGCTGTCCGCCGTGGCGGGTCGGAACGCGGCCAGCTTGTCGTCCACGTCCTCGCCCAGCTGCCAGAAGCCCTGCATCGCCTCGCGGCGCGACGCCTCCGCCGGCGGCGTGCCCACGTACAGCAGGCGCAGCCGCGACTGGTTGCGGTTGAGCATCGCCCGTGCCTTGGCCAGGCCGGTGAGCAGGTCGAAACAGTGCGCCGCGCAGTCGGGGCCGGGCAAGGCCAGCAGGGTCAGTCGCGGCTCGCTGTCGCGCCATGCGTAGGCGCTGCCGTCGGCCAGCCGCACGTCGAGCCGCTCGTCGACGAAATTGCGCTGCGGCAGGATGGCCTGGCCGTTGCCCTTGGTGCCCGGCTGCCAGCCGGCCAGGTTGAGCAGGCCGGCCACCAGCATGGGTGCGACAAACACCAGCGCGATCAGCACCAGGTACAGGCGACCGCGCTTGCGCGCGCGCTCGGGCGAGGAGACAGCTTGCTCAGTCATGGCGGGACATCGGTCGAGAGGAAGGGGATCGCTTGTCGCGGTTGAGCACCAGCAGCAGCACCACGGCCGCCAGCGCGAACGAAAACCATTGGAACGCATAGGCGCGATGGCGCGCCGGTGTCATCGTGAGATCCAGCGTATGCCGGCGCCGGTAGCCGGACGCCGGGTCCGCATCCAGCGCCAGCACGCGCGGCAGCAACGGCTGGCCGAGATCGGCCGCCACCTGGTCGGGCGCGAGAAAGATGGCGGTCTTGGGCCAGCGCGTCTGCCGCGCCAGCGCATCACCGCCCATCTCGAAGCCCACCGGCGGCGGCGGCACGTACAACCCCTGCAGCGTGGTCGGCGCCGCCGGCAGCGGCGGCAGCGCGGGCGCCGCGCCGGTATCGACATCCACCGGCAAAAAGCCCGCGTCCACCAGCAACAGGGCGGCCTGGCCGTCAGCCACGAACGGCACGAACACCTCGACGCCGCCACGGCTGTCATGGTTGGGGTTGTCGAGCAGATAGATGCGGTCGAGCCGGTAGCGGCCATGCACCCGCACGCGGGGAAACGCATCGGCAGGCGGGTTGGCGGCCACCGCGCCAAAGTCCACCGGCGCGGCCGAGACGGCTGCGGCATAGCGACGCACAAGCGCCTCCTTGCCCTGCGCACGATGCAGCTGCCACTGCCCCAGACACAGGAAAACCAGCACTCCGGCGATGGTCAGCACCAACGCCCACCACGGCGGACGACGAAAGCCCTTCATGCGGGACGCTTGCCGTCGGCGGCTATACTGGCGACGTCGAATGCTTTCGGATCAATCACGTGGAAACCATCTACAAATATGCGCTGGTGGTGATGCTGCTGGTGGTGATTTTCAGCCTCGGCCAGGCGCTGTACTTCATGATGACGGATCGCGACGACGACAAGCGCACGGTCTGGGCGCTGACCCGCCGCATCGGCCTGTCGATCGTGCTGATCGCCATGGTGGCCTTCGGCATCTGGATGGGCTGGCTGCAGCCGCACGACGTCGGCGGCTGATTGTACTGCGCCGGCCCGCCTCACGCCGGGCCGGTCGCCGCGCAGGGCACCTCGCCACGCTCCCGCCCACGGCGGGGCGGATACGAAAAACCCGCCTTTCGGCGGGTTTTTCGTATCCGGCGCCCGCGGCGCTCAGAGGATGTAGACGAACATGAACAGGCCCAGCCACACCACGTCGACGAAGTGCCAGTACCAGGCCACCGCCTCGAAGCCGAAGTGATGGTCCTTGCTGAAGTGGCCCTTCAGCACGCGGAACCAGATCACCGCCAGCATGATCGTGCCCAGCGTCACGTGCAGGCCGTGGAAGCCGGTGAGCATGAAGAATGTGGCGCCATAGACGCCGCTGCGCAGGGTCAGGTTCAGCTCGTTGTAGGCCTCCATGTACTCATGCGCCTGGAAGTACAGGAACGTGGCGCCCAGCAGCACGGTCAGGCCCAGGAACAGCAGGATCTTGCCGCGCTGGCCGGCACGCAGCGCGTGGTGGGCGATCGTCACCGTGACGCTGGAGGTCAGCAGCAGGAGGGTGTTGAGCAGCGGCAGGCCCCACGCCGGCACGGTCTGGAACGAGCCGCCGGCCTGCTCCGGGCCACCGCCGCCGTTGGCGCCCCAGGAGGCGATGTAGTCGCTCCACAGGAACTGGTGGGTCAGCACGCCGTGGCCCTCGCCGCCCAGCCACGGCAGCGAGTAGGTGCGCACGTAGAACAGCGCGCCGAAGAATGCGCCGAAGAACATCACCTCGGAAAAGATGAACCACATCATGCCCATGCGGAACGAGGTGTCCACCTGGGTGTTGTAGTTGCCGGCCAGCGACTCGTTGATCACCGAGCGGAACCAGCCGAAGAACATGCCCACGATGCCGACCACGCCGATGGTCAGCACGCCCTTGCCGAAGCCGGCTTCGCCGGGAGCGGCGTTGAGCCAGTGCGCGGCACCGAACACCGTGATGAACATGACCACCGCGGCCACGATCGGCCAGTGGCTCTTGGTCGGAACGAAATACGCGTCGTGCTGGTGACCCATGGTGAGACCCCGTGGATTTCTCTTGATGACTTTTGCCCCGTCGTGCCGCCCGGGGAACTGCATGCCGGTCAGTGAGGCGACCGGTTTGAATACAAAAACACTGGCGACCGCGCCGTCCTATTTCATCAGCAGGATCTGCGCGAACGACAGCAGGAACAGCACCAGCACGATCGCGACCAGTATCGTCACGGTACGCCTCACGCCTTTGCGGCTGTCGTGGGAGTCCTGATCGCGCTGTGTCATGTCAAAGCCCTTGGCACGATCGCGGCCATCGGCCGCGATCGTGCCATGAGGATCAGTCGTTCACGTGACCGTGAGCCAGCTCCTCGTCGCGGATCACCGGCGGCAACTCGAAGGTGTGGTAGGGCGCCGGCGACGGCACCGTCCACTCCAGGCCCTTCGCGCCTTCCCACACGCGGTCGGTGGCCTTCTTCTTCGAGAAGAACGCGCAGTGGATCAGCACGCCCACGAAGATCAGCTGCGAGGCGCCGAACAGGAAGCCGCCGATGGAGCTGATCATGTTGAAGTTGGCGAACGCCACGTTGTAGTCGGGGATGCGGCGCGGCATGCCGGCCAGGCCCAGGAAGTGCTGCGGGAAGAACAGCACGTTCACGAACACCACCGAGCACCAGAAGTGCACCTTGCCCCAGAACTCGCTGTACATGTTGCCGGTCCACTTCGGCATCCAGTAGTACGCGGCGGCGATGATCGCGAACAGCGCGCCGGTCACCAGCACATAGTGGAAGTGGGCCACGATGAAGTAGGTGTCGTGATACTGGAAGTCGGCCGGCACCAGCGACATCATCAGGCCGGAGAAGCCGCCGATGGTGAACAGGATGATGAAGGCGATCGAGAACAGCATCGGCGTCTCGAACGTCATCGAGCCGCCCCACATGGTGGCCACCCAGTTGAACACCTTCACGCCGGTCGGCACCGAGATCAGCATGGTGGCGTACATGAAGAACACCTCGGCGCCCAGCGGCAGGCCGACGGCGAACATGTGGTGCGCCCACACGATGAACGACAGGAACGCGATGCAGGCGATGGCGAACACCATGGCCTTGTAGCCGAAGATCGGCTTGCGGGCGAAGGTCGGCACGATCTCCGAGATGATCCCGAACGCGGGCAGGATCATGATGTAGACCTCGGGGTGGCCGAAGAACCAGAAGATGTGCTGGTACAGCACCGGGTCGCCGCCGCCGCCCGGGTTGAAGAAGTTGGTGCCGAAGTACTTGTCGGTCAGCAGCATGGTGACCGCACCGGCCAGCGCGGGCATCACGGCGATCAGCAGGAACGCGGTGATCAGCCAGCTCCACACGAACACCGGCATCTTCATCAGGTCCATGCCGGGCGCGCGCATGTTGAGGATGGTGGCGATGATGTTGATCGCGCCCATGATCGAGCTGATGCCCATCAGGTGGATGGCGAACACCACGTAGGCCACCGAGTTGCTCTGCAGCGACAGCGGCGGGTACATCGTCCAGCCGCCGGCCGGGCCGCCGCCGGGCAGGAACAGGGTGGACAGCATCAGCGCGAACGCGAACGGCAGGATCCAGAACGAGAGGTTGTTCATGCGCGGCAGCGCCATGTCCGGCGCGCCGACCATCAACGGGATCATCCAGTTACCCAGGCCCACGAAGGCCGGCATGATCGCGCCGAAGATCATCACCAGCGCATGCATGGTGGTCATCTCGTTGAAGAAGTACGGCTGCATCAGCTGCAGGCCGGGCTTGAACAGTTCGGCACGGATCGCCATGGCGAACGAGCCGCCGATGAAAAGCATCACCAGCGAAAAGATCAGGTACAGCGTGCCGATGTCCTTGTGGTTGGTGGACATGCACCAACGCTGGAAGAAACTTTTCGGCGCGCCGTGGTGATCGTCGTGCTGATCATGGGTGGCTGCGTGGGACATGGCCGTGCACCTCTAACCTGAAATATGGAATGCGACTGCGTGAAACCGCGTGGGCGACGTGGGGGTCAGCCCTGCCCGCCGGCGGGCGCGGCCGAGGCAGCCTCCTGCTCGGCCAGCCAGGCGGCGAAATCGGCCTTGGACTTGACCACCACCACGATCGGCATGAAGCCGTGGTCCTGGCCGCACAGTTCGGCGCACTGGCCGCGGTAGGTGCCCGGCGTGGTGAAGTTGGCCCAGGCGGCGTTGACGATGCCGGGGATCGCGTCGATCTTCCAGCCGGTCGCCGGCACCCACCACGAGTGGATCACGTCGCCGCTGGTGATCACGAAGCGGATCTTGGTGTCCGCCGGCACCACCAGCGGCTTGTCCACGTTGAGCAGGTAGGTGTTCTCGTCACCTTCCTTCACCGCGTACGGGTCCAGGCCCGAGCCGAGCTGGCGGGTGTCGTCGCTCTGCGCGTCGAGCTTGGACATGAAGCCGACCTTGCCGACCGGCTTGCCCAGGTAGTCGACGTAGTCGTAGCGCCACTTCCACTGGTAGCCGGTGACCTTGACCGTCATCTGCGAACCGGTGGTGTCGGCCCAGGAGGTGACGCCGGCGGTGGCCAGCCATGCCAGGGTGATCAGGATCAGCACCGGGATCGTGGTCCAGACGACCTCGACCGTGGTGTTGTGCGACCACTTTTCCGCCACCGCGCCGCGCGATTTGCGGAAGCGGAACATGGCGATGAACATCGCCGCGAACACCAGCACGCCGATCACCGTGCACACGGCAAGCGAGACGTTGTTCAGGTGGTACGGCACCGGCGACCAGGTGCTCGCGCCGCGTGTGAGGTTCAACTGCCACTCGTGCGGATCGGCCTGGACGGCGCCGGCGAACAGCGCGAGGGCGCCGATGGCCAGCGGGGTGAGTGCGCGCCTGAAGCCGCGAGGCCTGATGCTGCCAGATGTCATGTCTTGCACCTTTGTTGTACCTACCTGCGCCACTGGCCGTTTTTCATGGCGGACAGCAACACCGTGAGTTTTTTCGACAGCTCGACGCGCTCCGTTTCCGCCAGGAACCCGCCGATTTCCAACGCGTTTCCATGCGATGCCAGCAGCAGCCGCTGGTGACCGTCGCCCGGCTCCAGCTGCACGCGTACCCAGTAGGACGGGAACCGCGTGCATCGCCGGCCCGGCAGCGACCGCACCTCCAGCGACGCGGCGTCGAGGGTGAGGCGTTCACCGCGATCGCCGGCTCGCCAGGCCGCGCTCAGCGCGCATGCCACGGCGACGGATTCGATAGCGGCAAACAGCGGGGCGAAAACATTCCCCTGCCACGCGCCCAGCCCTGCTGACACCAGCGTCAGGATCACCAGAACCGCGATCAGCCGAACCAGTCCCCGTCGGCTAAGCATGCGATTGGGTCTGAGCCACATCGTCACGCACGGCAGCCCGGCGGCGGTTGGTCGAAGCACGATCATGGACATCCGGCGCGCCTGGAACGACGGAATAATAGGCCGCGGCGACGCGGTGGGCAAGAATGTCGCACCCCGCTGACCTGGATCAGCCTCGCGCCCCGGCGGCGGGACGGCGCCGACGCCGCGGCCCGCGCACAAGCGCCACCGCCGGCCTATCCCCCATCAGGCAGGGGTCCGGGGCCCGGAGCCCGGGCGTACAATCCGCCGGATTTCAGCCCGCCCCCGCGGATTCCCCACCGCAAAACGCCGTACTGCCGTGAACCTGCCCCCCGCTGTCGCCCCCCTTCTTGCGCCGGAACTGCCCGGCCCCCCCGAACCCGCCCGAGCCCGCATCACCGCCGCCTGGCTGCGTGACGAGACCGAGGCCGTCAACGACCTGCTGGTGCAGGCCACGCTGCCGCCGGCCGAGCGCGAGCAGGTGATCGACGTGGCCGCCGGCCTGGTGACGCGCGTGCGCGCACGCGTCGGCGACCAGAGCGCGATCGAGTCGTTCATGCGCCAGTACGACCTCTCCTCCGAGGAGGGCGTGCTGCTGATGTGCGTGGCCGAGGCGCTGCTGCGCATTCCCGACAAGGGCACGGCCGACAAGCTGATCCGCGACAAGCTCGGCGGCGCCGACTGGAAGAAGCACCTGGGCCAGAGCGAGTCGCTGTTCGTCAACGCCAGCACCTGGGGCCTGATGCTCACCGGCCACCTGGTGAACCTGGCCGAGGAAACCCGCCGCGACGTCAGCGGCGCGCTCAAGCGCCTGGCCGGCCGCGCCGGCGAGCCGGCGATCCGCCTGGCCGTGCGCCAGGCCATGCGCATCATGGGCCACCAGTTCGTGATGGGCCGCAGCATCAACGAGGCGCTGGACCGCTGCGCCAAGAAGGATTACGCGCGCTACCGCTACTCCTACGACATGCTGGGCGAATCGGCGCTCACCGCCGAGACCGCCGAGCGCTACCAGGAGGACTACCGCCGCGCCATCGCCGCCATCGGCGCGCGCGGCCCGTTCGCCAACCATACCGACGCGCCGTCGATCTCGGTCAAGCTGTCGGCGCTGCATCCGCGCTACGAGGTGGCCAAGCGCGAGCGCGCCCGCCGCCAGCTCACCGAGAAGCTGCTGGAGCTGTCGCAGCTGGCGATGAAGCACGGCATCGCGCTGTCGGTGGACGCCGAGGAGGCCGAGCGGCTGGAGCTGTCGCTGGACATCATCGGCGACGTGTTCGCGCACCCCTCGCTGGCCGGCTGGAACGGCCTGGGCATCGTGGTGCAGGCCTACGCCAAGCGCACCCCGTTCGTGATCGACTGGCTGGTGGAGACCGCCCGCGCCGCCAACCGCCGCTGGTACGTGCGGCTGGTCAAGGGCGCGTACTGGGACGCCGAGATCAAGCGCGCGCAGGAGAACGGCCTGGCCGGTTACCCGGTGTATACGCGCAAGCCCAACACCGACGTGTCGTACCTGGCCTGCGCGCGCAAGCTGTTCGACGCCGGCAGCGAGCTGATCTACCCGCAGTTCGCCACCCACAACGCGCACACCATCGCCGCCGTGCATCACATCGCGCACGGCCGGCCGTTCGAGTTCCAGCGCCTGCACGGCATGGGCACCGACCTGTACGCCGAGGTGATCGGCGCGGACAAGCTCGCCGTGCCGTGCCGCGTGTACGCGCCGGTGGGCACGCACGAGGATTTGCTGCCCTACCTGGTGCGCCGCCTGCTGGAGAACGGCGCCAACACCAGCTTCGTCAACCGCGTGGTGGACGAGAGCGTGCCGGTGCGCGAGCTGGTGGCCGATCCGTGCGAGACGGTGCGCGCGTTCGCGTCCATCCCCCACCCGCGCATTCCGCTGCCGGTGAACCTCTACGGCGGCAACACCGCGCCGGCGTCACCCTCGAAGGCTGTTTCCAGGAAAAATTCCATGGGCGTCAACTTTTCCAACGACAACGAACTGAAGGCGATGGCCGAGGCGGTCAACGCGCACGCCGGCCCGTGGACGGCCGCCCCGCTGGTGCCCGGCGCCGTGGGAGCGGCTTCAGCCGCGATGGCAGTCACCAACCCCGCCGACCGCCGCCAGGTGGTGGGCCACTGCATCAGCGCCGACGCCGCCACGGTGGACAAGGCGCTGGCCAACGCGCAGGCCGCGCAGCCGGCCTGGGACCGCCTGCCCGCCGCCAGCCGCGCCGCCATCCTGGAGCACGCGGCCGATCAGCTGGAGGCGCGGCGCGGCGAGTTCATCGCCCTGTGCGTGCGCGAGGCCGGCAAGAGCCTGCCTGACGCGGTGGCCGAGGTGCGCGAGGCGGCCGATTTCCTGCGCTACTACGCCGCCATGGCGCGGCGCCTGTTCGGCCAGCCCGAGGTGCTGCCCGGCCCCACCGGCGAGAGCAACCAGCTGTTTCTGGGCGGCCGCGGCGTGTTCGTGTGCATCAGCCCGTGGAATTTCCCGCTGGCCATCTTCCTGGGCCAGGTCAGCGCGGCGCTGGCGGCAGGCAACGCGGTGATCGCCAAGCCGGCCGAGCAGACCAGCCTGATCGGCCACCTCGCCGTCACGCTGCTGCACGAGGCCGGCGTGCCGCTGGACGTGCTGCAGTCCGTGCCCGGCGACGGCGCCGTGGTGGGCGCGGCACTGACGAAGGACCCGCGCGTGGCCGGCGTGGCGTTTACCGGCTCCACCGACACCGCCTGGGCGATCAACCGTGCGCTCGCCGCGCGCAACGCGCCGATCGCCGCGCTGATCGCCGAGACCGGCGGCCAGAACGCGATGATCGCCGACTCCTCCGCCCTGCCCGAGCAGACCGTCAAGGACGTGATCGCCTCGGCGTTCCAGTCCGCCGGCCAGCGCTGCTCGGCCTCGCGCGTGCTGTTTGTGCAGGAGGACATCGCCGACAACGTCATCGCGATGCTGGCCGGCGCCATGGCCGAACTGGACGTGGGCGATCCGGGCCAGCTGTCCACCGACGTGGGCCCGGTGATCGACGACGACGCGCTGGCGATCCTGGTCGACCACGCCGCGCGCATGGACAAGGAGGCGAAGAAGATCGGCGAAGTACCGCTCGATCCGGCGCGCACCGCCCACGGCAGCTTCTTTGCGCCGCGCGCCTACGAGATCCCCTCGCTCGACGTGCTGCAGCGCGAGGTGTTCGGCCCGGTGCTGCACGTGATCCGCTGGAAGGCCAGCGAGCTGGCGCAGGTGGTCGAGCAGATCAACGCCACCGGCTACGGCCTCACGCTCGGCATCCACAGCCGCATCGACGACACCGTGGAGTACATCGCCAGCCATGCCCGCGTGGGCAACTGCTACGTCAACCGCAACCAGATCGGTGCGGTGGTGGGCGTGCAGCCGTTCGGCGGCGAAAACCTCTCCGGCACCGGCCCCAAGGCCGGCGGCCCGCACTACCTGCTGCGCTTCGCCACCGAGCGCACGCTGACCATCAACACCACCGCCGCCGGCGGCAACGCCTCACTGCTGACCATCGGCGAGTAGGGCCGCGCCCGGCACCCGGGCCGGCAGCGTTTCCTCGGCCAGCGGCTCGCTGGCCGCGGGAAACGCCGCCCACAGCGCGTCCATGCGCTGGCCGCTGACCGGGTGGCGGAAATCGGGCGCGATGTCGGCGATCGGGCGCAGCACGAACGCGTGCTTCAGCTCCTTGCGCGGCAACTGCAGGTGGCCGGGGCCGTCGATGACCAGCGCGTCGTAGAACACGATGTCCAGGTCCAGCGTGCGGTCCGAATAGCGCGGGCCGTCGCGGCGGCGGCCGTGGCGATCCTCCAGCGCGTGCAGCCAGTCGTTCAGCGCCTGCGGCGACAGCGCCGTGTCCAGGCCCACCGCCAGGTTCACGAAATCGGCACCGTCGAATCCCACCGAACGGCTGCGGTAGGCCGGCGACACGGTGATGTCGCCAAACGCCTGCCGCAACGCGTCCAGCGCGGCGGGCAGGTAGCGGTGCGGCTCGATGTTGGAGCCCAGGCTCAGGTAGACGCGTGCCATCCTCAAGCAGCCTCCGCCCGGGCCAGCGCCATGCGCACGTCGCGCCCTGACGGCTGCTGGTACAGCGCCAGCCCGAACTCCGGCAGCAGCGCGAACAGATGGTCGAACACGTCGCCCTGGGTGCTCTCGTAGTCGGCCCAGGCCGTGCTGGCGGTAAAGCAGTACAGCTCCAGCGGGATGCCCTGCGGACCGCTGTCGAGCTGGCGCACCAGGCAGAACAGGCCGTGGTGGATGCGCGGATGATGGTCCAGATACGCCTGCGCGTAGGCGCGAAACGTGCCCAGGTTGGTCAACCGGCGACGGTTGCCCGCCACCTCGCCGGCCTCGCCCAGCGACTGGTTCCACTGCGCCAGCTCCCGCGTCTTCGACGGCAGGTAGTCGGCCAGCAGGTTCAGCCGGGACAGGCGCTGCAGGTCGTCCCCGTCGAGAAAGCGCACGCTGGCCGCGTCGATGTGCAAGGCGCGCTTGATGCGCCGCCCGCCGGTTTCCTGCATGCCGCGCCAGTTCTTGTACGAGTCGCTGATCAGCCGCCAGCTCGGGATGCTGGTGATGGTCTTGTCCCAGTTGCGCACCTTGACCGTATGCAGCGCGATGTCGATCACGTCGCCGTCGGCGTTGAGTTGGGGCATCTCGATCCAGTCGCCCACCCGCAACATGTCATTGGAGGACAACTGCACGCCGGCCACGAAGCCGAGGATGGTGTCCTTGAAAATCAGCATCAGCACCGCCGACATCGCGCCCAGCCCCGACAGCAGCAGCCCCACGTGCCGCCCGGTGACCACGGCGATGACGATCAGCGCCGCCACCACGAACAACCCCAGCTTGATGAGCTGGACCATGCCCTTGATGGAGTGCTCCTTGCCGCGCGGGGTTTGGCGATACACGTCCTCCACCGCCGACAGCGTCGCGCTGAGCGCCATCGCGCCAAAGGCCACCATCAGCGCCATCATCAGCTTGCCGATCAGCAATTCGGCCGACGCCGGCACGCCGGGCACCAGCACGACGCCAAACTGGACCAGCGCCGCCGGCAGCATCCGCGCCACCCACAGAAAGGCGCGCCGCCGGACCAGCGCATCGTCCCACTGCCATGCGGTACGCCTGGCAATGGCCGTCATCGCACGCAGCAGCACCCGCCCGGCCAGCCACCCGGCCAGCCCGGCAAGCAGCAGCAACACCAGCGCGCCCAACAGGGTGCGCACCCAGGGAAGGTCGATCAGATACTGCAGGTCGTGCATCGGAGATTCCTGTCGGCTCGGCGACCACGCCGATCATGACGCGCCGCCGCGATGTGGCTTCGGCCACGGTGACTGGCGGCCACCTCGCGGCGATGGCAGCCGTGCCTGCGCGCCGCCATGGCGCGGCGATTCACGCGCTGGTCATTGCGGCCGCTGGCCGCGCTCGATGCGCACGCCCACCGCCTTGGCGCCACGCACCGCGCCGGGCTTGGACAGTTTCAGCCGCACCCAGCCCACGCCGAACTCCTCGCGGATGATCGCGGCGCAACGCTCGGCCAGCGTCTCCACCAGGCCAAAGCTGGATTCGGCCACGTAGGCACTGAGGCGCTTGGACACATCCTTGTAGTTGAGCGTCTTGGCGATGTCGTCGTCGGCCGCCGGCACGGTGTTGTCGAACGCCATCTCCACGTCCAGCGACAGCGTCTGGCGCACGCGGCGCTCCCAGTCGTAGATGCCGATGACGGCATCCACGCGCAAATCCTCGATGAAAACGATATCCATGGCGACCATCACAGGTAACGGTAGCCGCACAGGGTCGGTCAGCCGGCAGGCGGATGCAAGCGCGTCGGTGCGGTGCGTGGCCCGCCGCACACCCGGCGAGCGCGCGGCATAGATGCGATCATGGCGCATGACCGCCTTCGCCACTCTCCCGCTCAAACCCGCCCTGCTGGCCAGCGTCGAAACGCTCGGCTACAGCGAAATGACCCCGGTGCAGGCGCAAAGCCTGCCGCCCATGCTGGACGGGCGTGACGTGATCGCCCAGGCGCAGACCGGCAGCGGCAAGACCGCCGCGTTCGGCCTGGGCCTGCTGCAGGCGCTGGACGTGGACACCATCCGGCTGCAGGCGCTGGTGCTGTGCCCCACCCGCGAGCTGGCCGACCAGGTGAGCAAGGCGATCCGCAAGCTCGCCGCCAACATCCCCAACGTCAAGCTGCTGACGTTGTGCGGCGGCATGCCGCTGGGACCGCAACTGGCCTCGCTCACCCACGATCCGCACATCGTGGTCGGCACGCCCGGCCGCGTGCAGGAGCACCTGAAACGGCAGAGCCTGCACGGCGGCGGCATCAAGGTGCTGGTGCTGGACGAGGCCGACCGCATGCTCGACATGGGTTTTTCCGACGCCATCGACGACATCATCGGGCGCATCGCCAAGCATCATCAGACCCTGCTGTTCTCGGCCACCTATCCCGACGCCATCCGCGCGGTGAGCCAGCGCGTGCAGACCGATCCGGTGCAGGTCACGGTGGCCGCGCCGGCCGATGAACAACCGGCGATCGAGCAGCGCTTTCACGAGGTGGAGCCGGCGCACAAGCTCGACGCGCTGGCGCAACTGCTGGGCAGCACCGGCGCCGAGCGGGCGCTGGTGTTCTGCAACATGCGCCGCGACGTGGACGCGGTGGCGCTGGAGCTGGACCGGCGCGGCTTTTCCGCGCTGGCCCTGCACGGCGACATGGAGCAGCGCGACCGCGACGAGGTGCTGGTGCGTTTCGCCAACCACAGCTGCTCGGTGCTGGTGGCCACCGACGTGGCCGCGCGCGGACTGGACATCGCGGCCTTGCCGCTGGTGATCAGCCACGACATCGCGCACGACCCGGAAACCCACACCCACCGCATCGGCCGCACCGGCCGCGCCGGCGAGTCCGGCCTGGCGATCACGCTGTGCACGCCGCGCGAGCGGCCCAAGGCCGCCAACATCGAGGAGCTGGCCGGCGCGCCGCTGCCGTGGCGGCCGCTGAAACTCGCCCCGCCGCGCGGCAAGACCCTGCACCTGGCGCCCATGAAAACCCTGGTGATCGACGCCGGCCGCCAGGACAAGCTGCGCCCCGGCGACATCCTCGGCGCACTCACCGGCGACGCCGGCTTGAACGCGAAAGACATCGGCAAGATCGACGTGTTCGCCACCCGCGCCTACGTGGCGATCACCCGCGCGCAGGCAAACAAGGCGCTCGAACGCCTGCGCGCCGGCCGCATCAAGGGACGCAACTTTCGCGTGCGCGCGCTGGGCTAGCCATCGTCGTTGACAGCCTGCCGGCGCGCTCGCAACATCGAACGATCCAAGGATGGATGGGAAAGGAAGCGTGAGACAAGGAAAGTCGCTGTTCGCCCTGCTGTTGCTGGCCGCCGCATTGATCGGCGGCTTCTACCTCGCCGGTGGACTCCTGCTCTGGCTGGCCGACACCGGTGAAATGACGGCGCACTGGAATACCTGGCTGCGGTATGTCCAGCTCAGAAGCCTTCCGCCCTTTGCCCCTTTCGCCCACACGATCCTCCTGGCCGGCGGCCTGGGGCTGGGCGCGCCGCTGTTGGCGTGGCTGCTGGTGCTCATCGCGTTGTTCAGACCCCGCCGGGCACCACACCCTCGCGTGGCGGACCGTCCCCCGAACCGGGCGACGCCCGAACCATCACGCCGGCCCTCGCCACCGGGCAACACGTCACTGACCCGCACCGAGCCGCACCCCGGCCCGGCGGCAATCCGCGCCTTTCCGACACAGGACACCCCCGCCATGCCGAACAAGGCCATCCAGGTCATGAGCGCCACCGCCGCCCTGGCGCTGGCCGCCACCGCCACGCCCTCGCGGGCCGACGATGCGCCCGCGTCCGCCTCCACCACGTTGATCCGCCAGGCCAGGGAGGACGGCCTGACGATCGCTCAGGAGCGCTACATCCAATCCTTGCCCAAGACGCCCGGCTACCACTGGGACGGCTACAGCGACAAGCCGGTAAAGGCCAGTCTGGGGCCAAATGCGTTCATGTTTCCGATGAACCTTTATGACGATCAAATCGGCCCGGATTTCCAGGGCAGCGTCGCGCTCGGCCTGTACTGGCCCGAGCTCGATCCCCTGCCGCCGGGCGAACGAAGGGCGGCGCATTATTTCGAGAAATACCAGGATCGTTTGATCCATGTCGCCATGTACTACGTCGACAAAGTGCCGATCGACACGCTGTTGGCGACAATCATCAATGAGTCACCCAATCAAAAATTCAAGCAACCACCCGACGACCCCAGCGAAAACCGATCATTGCGGATCAAGGGCGACCCGATATACGGCTTGACGCCGTACTACAGCGACCTGAAGGCCATTACGGCCTACTTCAATGCGAAGGGCATTCCGTCGGACAGGGAAAACGTGGTGCGCTGGGCCGACGACTGGTACTTGCGTTACGGCGACGACGGCGCCTTGAACACCGTGATCACCTGCATGACACGCGAAGAACCGGGCAGCGTCCTGAAGGATCGCGTGCTGGTGACGCCGGCCGACGTCCACCCGGGATCGTGCGAACACGCCTTCATCATCCCCGAGTACAGCCTGGATATCCGCATCACCTATCGGCGTGCCTTTCTCAAGGATTGGCGAGCCATCGAGGATCGCGTGCGCAGCCTGTTCGCAACCTATCACGTCGCAAACACTGACCGCCTGCGGAAGCCACAGCCATGAATGGCCTGAACGAAGCCGACCTCGCCATCCTGCAGTTCTATGTAAAGCACGGCAACCGGGAAAGGTACTGGAACTACCTGGCGCAACACGAAGGCAGTGACGGCTTCGGCCTGCTGGCGTTGGGCGTGGTGCGCAACGACAACATGCCCGGCGCGGTGGCCAACATCTATGCCCAGAACCACGCCCGCCAGCACGACCACAGGGAGCTCAGCGAGCGCGCATGGGAGGCCTTCGGCGTCGACCTGATGCGCAGGGACCTGGCCTTGCGGAGCAAGCACGTGGAGCACGGTGACTATGCCCTTGCGCTCAACCTCCCCGCCAAGGACGTCCAGCAGGCGCACGCCGACGCACTCGACCATGCGCATCTCAGCCATGATGCCTGGACACCCAACCAGCTTTTCGATGCCGCCCATCGATACGGCGGCGAACCGGAAATGGAGAAAGTCTGGCACCAGATGCTCGACAACCATCGGTGGGGGCTCGACCGTTCATTCCACACACTCGCCGGCCTGGCCCACCGCTACAACGACGGCCAGCTCGACGCGCTTGCCTATACCAGGGATCTGGGCGTGGCCTATGCCGAAGCCATCGAAAGCCGGCCCACCACCGACCCCGACACCATCGGCACGCAATCGCTCTACTACGCCTACGATGCCCGTTCGCGCGGATGGAACATGGTTGTCGAAACCTCCCCACCCAACGCGCTGGGGCTGATGAGTCAACCGGAACCGTTGATCCGCCCGGTCACCGATCCGCAAACCCTGGCCAGGCTCGATGATGCTCGCGCGGTGCGCATGGAGCGCCAGGCCAAGGCCGCCCGGATCGCGCCGGGCGACCCGTACGTGACCCTGGTGGCCAGCCCCTTCGTGTTTGCCGGCACGTCGTCACCGAAACCTGCACAAGGGCTCGACCCATCCGGCCGTGATCTCTACGCCGCCCTGGAACAACGCCTGCCCGGTGCTTCCGAGGATCGGCTGATGCAATTCACCGCCGCGTGCCATACCCACCGGATCACCGCCGACAACCTCGCCGTGGCCCATCTGGACGAGGCAAACATGCGCATGGTGTTTACCGGATCAAGCTACCTGAGCGCACCGGCCAGCATCGACCTGGCCGCTCCACCGCCACCTGTCCCGCAATCGATCCAGCTCATGCACGCCTACGACCAGCAACAGGCGCAGATGATGAGCCAGATGCAGGCACGCCATGCGCAGGCCAACCTGCCGCCACAGGGGCCGATGCTGGCCGGGCCATAGCCGGCCAGTCCGGCCTTGGATCACAAGCCCGACAGCCACTCCGCCAACGCCTGCATGTCATCATCGTCCAGCGTCTGCGCCACGCCCTGCATCACCTTGGCGTTGGTGCTGCCGGCGCGGGCGCCGCTGCGGAAGTCGGCCAGTTGCTTGGCGATGTAGAACGACGACTGGCCGCGCAGGCGCGGATATGTGGCCCATGGTGGCTGTGGCGCGCTGCTGTGCTTCGGTGCCGGGCCCAGCGCGTCGGCGCCGTGGCAGCCCTGGCAGGGCGGAATGCCCTTGGCCGGGTCGCCGGCCAGGTAAAGCTGCGCGCCGCGCGCGGCGGCATCGGCCTGGCCGGCCGGCTTTGGCGCCATGGCGGCGTAGTGGCTGGCCAGGTCGCGCATGTCCTCATCACTCAGTGCGGCGGCCTGGGCGCTCATCACTGGATCGTGGCGGCCACCGTCGTGGAAGGCCTTGAGCTGCACATACAGGTAGGTGGCCGACTGGCCGGCGAGGTGGGGAAAGTTGGGCGCGATCGCCACGCCTTGCGCGCCGTGGCAGGCGGCGCAGACGGCGGCCTTGGCCGCGCCAGCCTGGGCGTTGCCGGTGACCGGCGTCATGCGGCGCAGATCCCAGGTGGTCGCCGGCGTTGCGGTATCGGGCGCATCCTGCGCCTGGGCGTTGACGGCGATGCCGGCCAGCAGCAGGACGGCCAGCAGGAGGTTCGTGCGATACGTCATGCCGGCGCTCCTCACAGCTTCAGGTTCAGCATCACGCCGACCAGGCTGGCGTTGTAGTGCAGCTCGCCGCCCTTGTCGGTGTACAGGCGATGGTCGTAGCTCAGCGTGTTGCCGAAGCCGGCGTAGTGCCAGTCGCTGAACGCGCCGGTCTGGTAGCGGCCGAACAGGCGCACGCCCACATCGGGCGTGAGACGGAAACTCAGGCTCATGTCCAGCGTGTTGGTGCGGTAGGTGTTGTCGGGAAAGCCGTCGCCGACCACGGCGACGGCGCCGGGGCCCTGGTAGGCCAACGCAGAGGTCGAGGCGTAGTCGTAGCCGACATGGCCCAGCGAACGGGTGACGTCGTAGTTGAGGTCCAGGCGCACGCGGCCGAAGTCATGGCTGAAGCCGAGGCCGGCGTTGCGGTTGCTTTCGCGGTCGAACGTCCACCAGCGGTTGGCCAGCGGATACAGCGGGCCGCCGAGGTCGGCGATGGTCTGGCCAAGGTCGGCGCCGATCAGGGCCTCGTTGTCGGCCACGTTGGCGATGCCCATGCGCGAGCTTTCCGCGCCGAGGTAGGCGTTCATCGTGGTTTCCGGCGCGGGCTGCCAGTCCCACTGCACGGTGGCGCCGGTGGTGTGCGTGTCCTGCCGGCCGATCAGCGCGTCGTAGTTGTCGCGGTTGCCGTAGAACGTGGCCGATACGGTGGCCGAGTCGCCCCACGGATACGTGATGATGGCGCGCGCCTTGCTCTCGGTGCGATCGGACAGGTCGTACTTGCGCATGTCCGCCACGGTATGCGCGGCCAGGCCGGTGGCCGGGTCGACGAAGCCGGGCAGTGATTCGGAGAAGAACTGCCGGTACGGGTCGTAGTCGTACTTGTCGCCATCGCGCTTGGCGTACTCCCAGCTCAGTCGCACGGTGGCGCCGATCACGTCGCGGCTGACCCAGTCGAGCTTGATGCGCTGGTCGTCCACGCGCTTGCGCTCGCGGTATTTGGGCTGGTTGTGGTCATACGTGTAGGTGACGCCGAGCGAGCTCTTGCGTCCGATCCGCCAGTCGGTACCCAGCTCGAAAAGCGTGTCGGTGTAGCCGAACGGCACGTTGCGCACGCTGACCATGTACGACTGGTACAGCGGGTTGTTCGGGTCGAAGATGCCGGTCTCGCCCGGCACGATGCTGCCCTGCGAGCCGTTCTCGGAGATGTAGCCGTACTGCCCGGTGAGCGGGTTGTAGGCCAGGTAACGGGTCTTGCTGTCCTCGCGGTACCAGCGCAGGTTGGCGTGCCAGCCGAAGCTCGGCGTGGGGCGGAAGCTGACCCGCGCGTCGAGCAGGCCGGTGTCGATGCGTGCGTTGGCGTTCTTGCGCGACAGCGCGTCGGTGGTGTTCCAGCTGGCGCACGGAAAGGTGTAGTCCACCGGCGGCGCGATGAAGATGCCGGCAGTGCCGGTGCAGGTGGTCGGCGGCAGCAGCGCGTCGTTCTGGCGCATCGTGCCCCAGGCGCCGGCGAGGGTGAACTGGCCGTTGCCCTTGAGCTCGCGCGACAGGTCCAGCCGGATGTTGTGGTAGTCGTTGTCGGGCTCCAGCGAGAACTCGCCGTTGCTGATGTTGCCCACCGGCGGCGTGCCGACCACGTTCCACAGCGCGAACGGGCTCTGGAAGTCCAGACGGCTCTTGTGGTTGCGGAAGAACGAGCCGTTGTAGGTGGCCAGGAAGCGCCACAGCTTGCCCACGTTGCGCACGCTGAGGTTGACGTCGGTGGTGCGAAAGTCGATCGGCCGCACCGTCTCCATCGCGCCGCCGTTGTCGGGGAACGGGAAGTTGAAGAACATCGAGCCGCCCCACAGGCGGGTGCCGGTGCGCTTTTCGTTGCTGATCGAGGCCGAGCCGATCCAGTTGCGGTACAGCACGCCCTCGTAGCCCAGGCCGGTGCGGGTGCGCACCAGGCCGATCTGCCGGCGCGGGGTCGCCGCCGATACCGCCGCCACGTCGGCCGGCGTGCTGGCACCGGGCACCAGCGGCGCCGGCAAGGTCAGGTTGGTGCTGCCCACGCCGTCCCAGATCGGGTAGGCGTTGGTGGCCACCGCGTGCGGCATGTCGCGGTAGAAGCCCTCGACGCGATAGCTGCCGTAGCGACCGGCACGCAGCCGGTAGAACTGGTCGTCACCACTGATCCGGCTGCCGCGGAAGTCCACGTAGCTGCCGGTCTTGCGGTTGTTGAAGTCCAGCGCCAGCAGGCCGAGCACCGCACCGCTTTTCCAGTCGTCGTACTGGCGGAAATACTGCGCGTTGCGATCACCGCCGATGTGCAGGTAGCCCAGCTCCAGCAAACCGCTCCAGCTCCAGTCGCCCGAGCCCAGTTGGCGTTCTTCCGGCACCGCCTGCGGATACGGATAGAGCATGCCGGTGGGCGTGCGCAGCATGCCGGCGTGCAGCAGCGACACACCGTCGGGGTCGGCCGGATGCAGCATCGGCGTCCAGCCGCGCAGGTCCAGTCCGTTGCCGTACTGCATGTCGCCCACGCGCATGGTGTCGCTGGTGTCGCCGGCGCGGGCGTCACTCCATCCGAGCAGGCCCAGCAGCAGCCCGGTTGCCAGCAGCGTGGCCGGTATCGTGCGGTTTCCTTTCAGCGCAGTCATCGTCCGTCTCCGTCATTTGTGGAACTTCGGGCCGGAAGGATTGTTGGAGCCGTGGATGTTGCTGTGGCAGGTCAGGCAGCCGCGCCCCATCAAGCGCTCGTCCGGCGCCGGCCCGGTGCCGATGCCGGCCGCGCTCTGCATGTCGTTCGGGTGGCGCGTCATGGTGTGGCACTGCTGGCACAGCATCGGGATCGGCGCAACCAGCAGGGTCTGCTGGTTGGAGCCGTGCACGTCGTGGCAGTTGAGGCAGTTGGCGCGCACCGGCGCATGCTCGAACAGGAACGGGCCGCGCTTCTCGGCGTGGCAGCTGTAGCAGGTCTCGTTGACGGTGTCGGTCTTCAGCAGCGGCCTGGTGATCGAGCCATGCGGATTGTGGCAATCGGTGCAGGCCATCTGCCCTTCCGGCAGCGGCATGTGCGAGCGGCGGTTGAACTTGGCGCGGATGTCCTGGTGGCAGCTGGCGCAGACCTCGTTGATCGACGACTTGGCCAGCACGCCTTCCGGCGACAGCTTGGCCATCGGGTTGTGGCAGTCGGTGCACGACAGGTCGCGGCTCTGGTGGATCGAGCCGACCCAGTGCTGGCGCGCGCCGCCGGCATGGCAGCTCAGGCACGCCCCGGCCTGTACCTGCGGCGGGGTGGCCGCGTCGTGAGTGAAACCGATGATCGCGCCGGGCTTGGTCGGATCCTTGGCATGCTCGGAACCCGGGCCGTGGCAGCTCTCGCAGGCCGCCTGCGGGCCGCTGTTGGCGGCGCCGGCGCGGAACGAGGCCACGTGCAGCGAGTGCGAGGCCTGGATGTTTTCCTGGGCGTGGCAGGCCACGCAGGTCCTGGCGCCCACCGGGTCGGCGTCGGGCGCCTGCGGATTGACCGGAATCGAGGCCGCATCGAACGGCGTGGCGCTGCCGCTGCCGCCGGCCGGCGACATCGCCGGATGGCCCGGCGGCAAGGCGCCCGCGCCCATGTCGGTGGCCGGCAGCATGCGCGCGATGTCGCTCTGGCTGAGGCCGCTGGGCACGCTGTCCGCCGCCGGGGATGACGCCGCCGCCTGCTGGGCCCACGCCTGTCCCGCGCCCAGTACCAACCCGCCGATGCCCAGCGCCGAGCACGTCACGGCCACGACCCACAACAAAATCGCACGCATGGCTTGAAACCCCTTGGCTGGCGTGAATCACCGCATCCGGCCGCCCCCGCGTGGCACGCCCCCGCGTGCCTGGCCGCCTCCCTCGGCGAGTATTCACCCGTGGCCACGGGCGGATAAGCCATGGACGTTGCGTTTAATGTCCGGGATTGCCGAACAATCCCCACGGATTGCGCGCCGCAGCAAGACATTGCCGCCCGCTGCGCTAGCCTGCCCGGACGGCGGACGAGGACACGGCGTGCAGGATCTCACCGACATCTTCTACTTCGTGCAGGTGGTGGAGCTGGGCTCGTTCACCGCCGCCAGCAAGGCGCTGGGCGTGGCCAAGTCGCAGCTGAGCTTTCGCGTGGCGCGGCTGGAGGCCAGCCTGGGCGTGCGGCTGATCCAGCGCACCACGCGCCGCTCCCACGTCAGCGAGATCGGCCGCCGCTACTACGAGCAGTGCCGCCTGCTGCTGGCCGCCGCCGAGGACACCCAGCGGGTGATCGACGAGGCCCAGGCCGCGCCGCGCGGACGCATCCACGTGGCCTGCCCGGTGCTGTTTGCGCAATTGCTGCTGGCGCCGGTGCTGGTGGATTTCCTCAAGGCCCATCCCGACGTGCAGGTGGACCTGGACATCTGCCACCACCAGACCGACGTGATCGCCGGCGGCTACGACATCGCCTTTCGCGTGCGCGACTCGGTGCAGGATTCCAGCCTGGTCATGCGCAGCTACGGCATGGACCCGCAGATGCTGGTGGCCAGCCCCGCGTTGCTGCGGCGCGCGGGCCATCCGACGCAGCCGCTGGACCTCAAGCGCCTGCCCAGCGTGGGCGTGATCAGCGCCGAGGGCCGCCACTTCTGGCACCTGCGCGCCGCCGACGGCCGCACCCACCACGTCGAGCACCGGCCGAGCCTGGTCAGTGACGACCTGCAGGTGCTGTACCAGGCGGTGATCGGCGGCATCGGCATGGCCCAGCTGCCCCGCTTCGTGTGTCGCGGCCCGGTGGCCGAGGGCCGGCTGGTGCCGCTGCTGCCGGGCTGGTCGCTGCCGGAGGGCAATGTGCACGCGGTGTACCCCTCGCGCCACGGGCTGACGCCGGCGCTGCGCAGCTTCATCAACTTCGTGGCGCAGCGCCTGCCCCGCGTGTTGCGCGATACCCAGCAAGGCATCGTGGCGGAAACCGTGAAACCCGGCCTGGCGGCGGTGGCTCAGTCCGCCTGAGCCGCCAGCCATGCCGCCGCGCCGCGCCCGGCCACCACGCCGCTGGCAAAGCAGGCGGTGAGCAGGTAGCCGCCGGTGGGCGCCTCCCAGTCCAGCATCTCGCCGGCGCAGAACACGCCGGGGCGGGCGCGCAGCATCAAGGCGTCATCCAGCGCCGCCAGCCGCACGCCGCCGGCGGTGCTGATGGTCTCGGCCAGCGGGCGCGGCGCGCGCAGCGGCAGCGGCAACGCCTTCAGGCGCGCCGCCAGCGCGGCCGGATCGGCCAGCGTGGCCTTGTCGATCAACTCGAACGCCAGCGCCGCGCGCGCGCCGTCCAGCCCGGCGCGCCGGCGCAGCCAGTCACCGATGCTGTGCTTGCCGCGCGGCGCAGCCAGCCGTGCGGCAAGCGTGGGCAGGTCGTGGCCCGGCACCAGGTCCAGCGTGAGCAGCGCCTCGCCACGGGCCGCAAGCTGCTCGCGCAGCTCGGCGCCGATGGCGTAGATCAGGCTGCCCTCGATGCCGTATTCGCTGATCACGCACTCGCCCTGGCGCGCATGCGCCTGCCCGGCGCGGTCGCGCCAGTGCGCCACCACCGGCTTGAGCGGCGCGCCGGCAAAACGCTGGATCAGGTGCCCGCTCCACGCCACCTCGAAACCACCGTTGGCCGGCCGCAGCGGCGCGATGTCGACGCCCGCGCGCGCCATCACGTCCACCCAGGCGCCGTCCGAACCCAGTCGCGGCCAGCTGGCGCCGCCCAGCGCCAGCAATTGCGCGTCGGCGTGCACCGTGCGTTCGCCCTCGGGCGTGGCAAAGCGCAGCGCGCCGTCGGCCGTCCAGCCCAGCCAGCGGTGGTGGACGTGGATCACGGCGCCTGCCTCGCGCAGCCGCCGCAGCCAGCGGCGCAGCAGCGGCGCGGCCTTCATGTCGCGCGGAAACACGCGGCCGGAACTGCCCACGAAGGTGTCCACGTCCAACCCGCGCGCCCAGTCGCGCAGCGCGTCGGCGTCAAACGCGTCCAGCCAGCGCGACACCTCGGCCGCGCGCTCGCCATAGCGCTGCACGAACGCCGCGCGCGGCTCGCCGTGGGTGAGGTTGAGGCCGCCCTTGCCGGCCAGCAGAAACTTGCGTCCCACCGAGCCCATGGCGTCGTGGATATCCACGGCCAGGCCGGCGGCGAGGGCGGTTTCGGCGGCCATCAACCCCGCCGGCCCGCCGCCGACGATGGCCAGCCGTGGTGGCGATGCCTGTGTCATGCGCGCCATGGTCGCATGGCGGCGGCGATATCGTGGGAGCCCACCGACTGTCGTAGGAGCGCACCGTGTGCGCGATCGCTCTTCGTCACGCCGCAAAAGCATCGCGCACAGGTGCGCTCCTACAGAAATGCGCCGGCAAGGGCATCGCGGCTGAAGCCGCTCCTACAAAAACCCAGGAGCCACCCGCCCTACGAGGCCAGCGTGGCCTCGCGCTGGAAGCTGGCCACCTCGGGTGCGTGCAGGCTGAAACCCTGCGCGTAGCTGACGCCCAGCGCGGCCAGCACGCGCAGGGTTTCCTCGTCGGCCACCCATTCGGCCACCACCTCCAGCCCCAGCCGCTGGCCGATGTCGGCCACCGCGCGCACGATGGCGTGGCTGACCGGATCGCAGAGCATGTCGCGGATGAAGCTGCCGTCGATCTTGATGATGTCCACCGGCAGGTTCTTGAGGTAGGCGAACGAGGACATGCCGGCGCCGAAATCGTCCAGCGCGGTGCGGCACCCCACGCTGCGCAGGCGCGCCATGAAACGCGCCACCTGCGCCAGGTTGCGCACCGCCACCGTCTCGGTGATCTCGAAACACACCCGCGACGGCGCCACCTGGTGGCGCTCCAGCAAGGTGATGATGAGGTCGGCCAGGGTGTCGTCCTCGACGCTGGCGCCGGACAGGTTGATCGCCACCGACCCCAGCGCGCCGCCGGCCGGATGCAGCGCGTCGAAATGGGCCAGCGCGGTTTCCACCACCCAGCGGTCGATCATCGGCATCAGGTTGTAGCGCTCGGCCGCGGGCATGAACGCGCCGGGCAGCACCAGCTCGCCGGTGTCGTCGCGAAAGCGCAGCAGCAGCTCCACGCGCGGCTCGGACGACACCGAGGCGGTGAGCGGCGTGAGCTCCTGGTAGGCCAGCACCAGGCGCTGCTCGTCCACCGCCCAGCGCAGGCGGTTGGCCCACTCCATCTCGCCGTGGCGACGCGCCGCCTCGTCGTCGCGCTCGGAGTAGAAATGCACGCGGTTGCGGCCCAGCTCCTTGGCCATGTAGCAGGCGGTGTCGGCGCGCGCGAGCAGGTCCTTCATGGTCATGCCGGGCTGGTCGATCATCACCGCGCCGATGCTGGCGCTGACGGTGTAGCTGCGCTGCTCCCACACGAACACCCACTCGTCGATGCAGTGGCGCACGCGCTCGGCCACCATCTCGGCGCGCTGGCGGTCGTGCACGTCCACCGCCAGCACGCCGAACTCGTCGCCACCCAGGCGCGCCAGCACGTCGCAGCCGGACAGCTGCTTGTGCATGGCGGCAGCCAGCTGCGCCAGCAGGTGGTCGCCGGCGATGTGGCCGGAGGTGTCGTTGATGAGCTTGAACTGGTCCAGGTCGATGTACAGCAGCACCGCCATCGGCGTGCCGGCCTCGGTGGCCTCCAGCACGCCCTGCAGGCGGCTCTCGAACTCGCGGCGGTTGTACAGCTCGGTGAGCGCGTCGTGGCTGGCCTGGAAGCTCAGCATCTCGTTCAACTGGCGCTGCTCGGTGACGTCGGTGGCCACCATCAGCAGTTTCTCCTCGCCATCGAGCACTACCGGCGAGACGGCCACGTCGGCCCAGAAGCGGTGGCCCTGGTCGTCGCACAGCGAGGCGTTGACGCGGTGCAGGTGGCGCGCGGCGCGCTGGTGCAACTCGTCGAGCAGGAGCGGGTCGTCGAACAGGTCGGGCAGGCGGCGCTCGCCCACGCTGGCGCCCAGCCGCTCGCGCGAGGCGCCGTTGGCATAGGTGATGGTGCCGTCGTGGGCGTCGGCCAGCAGCACCAGCGCGGGCAGCAGTTCGTTGAGCGCGCGAAAGCGCTCCTCGCTCTCGCGGTAGCGGCGGGTCATGTTCCATGCCAGCACGATGGCGCGCTGGCGCGTGCCGGTGATGGAAAACACCAGCAACGCCAGCAGCACGCTGGCCAGCACGCCGGCCGGCAGCGCCGAGTCGGTCCATGCCATGCCGTCGCCGTCCGGGCGCGGCTGCAGCGACATGTGCCACACCCTGCCGCCATAGGCCAGGCGCCGATCAATGGCCGGCCCGGCAGCGGGCGCGGCATCGGGCAAGGAGTCGAACAGCGGCCGTGCCGGCCCCTCGGTGACGTCGGCGATGCGCACGCGGAACATCTCGGTGACATCCTGCGACAGCGCGCTGGCGATCAGCCCGCCGACCCGGAACGACACCGCGATGGAGCCGATCTCGCGCCGGCGCCGCGCCTCGGTCGTGGCCGGCGGCGCGCCGGGGCTGAAGATCGGCAGGCGCAAGGTGATGCCGTCGCTGGGCGAATGCCCGTGCCCCTGCTGCACCAGCCGGAACGGCGCCGACAGCGTGGGCAGGTTGGTGTCGCGCGAGTCGATCAGGCCCAGCAGGTTTTGCGGCTGCGCGTTGACGTCCAGCCCCAGCACGTCGTCGTTGCCCAGCGCCGGCTGCACCCACGAGGTGATGTAGTGCACGCCGTCGGCGCGCGCCTCGCGCCGCGCATAGGCCAGCGCCTGCAAGGTGGGAAACTGCCGGCGCGGCTCCAGGTTGGCGTACAGGTGCTCGAACTCGGTCGCGCTCACCTCGTCGGACGACAGGAACAGGCTCTGCACCGCGCGCAGCAGGCTTTCCGCCGCATGCAATTGCGCGCGCACGGCCAGGTAGCCCTTGTCGGCCAGCTCGTTCTGGGTAAACACCAGGTCCGCCTGCTGCCGCCGGTACTGCTGGTAATGCACCACGGCGGTAAGCCCCAGGCCCAGCAGCAGCGCCAGCAGGCTCCAGCCGTAGACCGGCGCGTGCCGCGCGGACACGTGGGCGCGCGGCGCGCCACGCTCCGGTGGCGACGGCTGATCAGTGGACGGCTCGATGGTACGCAAGGTATTCACCACGACCAGCGACGGTTTGCACGATGGTACAGACAACCTCGCGGCGCGAATACGGGAGTAGGCGGCGGCCTACAGAAATGTCAGAAAAACCTCAGCGCGGCGGACGCGGCTTGGCGCGATGGGTGGGCGGCGCGGTCCACGGGTCGTCCGGCCAGGGGTGGCGCGGGTAGCGGCCCTTGAGCTCCTTTTTCACCTCGGGATAGGTGCGCTCCCAGAAGCCCTTGAGGTCCTGCGTGACCTGGATCGGCCGGCCCGCCGGCGACAGCAGGTGCAAGGTGACCGGGATGCGCCCGCCGCCCACGCGCGGCGTGTCGGCCAGGCCGAACAGTTCCTGCAGCTTCACCGCCAGCACCGGCGGCTCGCCGGGCGTGTAGTCCAGCCGGCGCGACTGGCCGCTGGGCACGGTCAGGGCCTCCGGCGCGTGCTGGTCCAGCGCCTGGCGCTGGCCGTGGTCGAGCAGCGACGCCAGCGCCTGCGACACCATTTCGGCGCCGAGCGCGTCGAGCCGGTGCACGCCGTCGAGGAACGGCGCCAGCCACTGCTCCAGCGTGGCCAGCAAGGCGTCGTCGCCCACGTCGGGCAGACCGCTGTCCGGCATCCACGCGCGCAGCGACTGCCAGCGCGCGCGCAGGCGCTGCGCGCCGTCGCTCCACGGCAACACGCGCAGACCCTCGGCGCGCACGGCGGCGAGCAGCGCCGGCAGCGCGTCGCGCGCGTCCACCGGCACGCTGCGGCGTTCCAGCACGATGGCGCCAAAGCGCCGCTCCTCGAACGCCTCCACCGCGCCACGCTGGGCGTTCCAGCGCTGCGTGCGCTGGCGGGTGAAGCGTGCCGCGCCGTCGCGCTCCAGCACCGCCACATCCAGCGGCGCGGCGGCCAGGATCAGGCTGTCGCGCGCCTCGTGGCGCAGGTCCAGCGCCACCAGCCACGGCTCGCCGTGCAGCGCGGTGTCCTCGTGCAGGCGCGCACCGCGACCGTTGGCCAGCGTGTAGCGCAGCGGGTTGGTGTCGCTGCGAAACGCCACGCGGTCGGGAAACGCGTGCCACAAAAGGTCACCCACGGCATGCGCGTCGGGCGTTCCGCTGGCGGACGTCTGGACGTCCAAACGCCGGCGCCAGCCCTTGCTGGCCTGCTCGATGGCGGCCAGCGCGCCGCTGTCGGCGCCGCCGCGCGGCGGCGCACCGCGACGATCGCGCCAGGCATGCAGCGCCGCCACGCGGTGGCGAAAATCGTCGCTGCGCGCGTGCGCGCCGCGCAACGGCGAGCGCGCCTCCATCAGCGCCAGCAGGTCGGCGGTGAGCGGGCGCAGCGACGGCGGCGCGCGCAAGGCGGCGGCGGCCAGGCGCGGAGTGGCGCCCAGCGCCAGCATGTCGCGACCCAGCGCGGTGATGCGGCCGGCCTCGTCGATCGCCGCCAGCGCGTGCAGCAACTCGCGTGCCTGCGCCAGCGCGCCGCTCGGCGGCGCATCCAGCCAGGGCAACGCATCGCTGCCCCAGGCGGCCAGCTCCAGCGCCAGCGCGCTCAGTTCGGCCTGGGCGATCTCCGGCGTGCGCGCGGCTTCCAGCCGCCGGCTTTGCGGCCACAACCGGTAGGCCGTGCCCGCCGCCACGCGACCGGCGCGGCCGGCGCGCTGGTCGGCCGAGGCCTGCGAGATGGTGACGGTGTCCAGCCGGGTGAAGCCGGAGTTGGGATCAAAGCGCGGCTCGCGCGCCAGCCCGGTGTCGATCACGGCGCGGATGCCCGGCAGCGTGACGCTGGATTCGGCCACATTGGTGGCCAGCACCAGCCGGCGCACGCCCGGCGCCGGCTCGCCCAAGGCCGCCTGCTGCTCGGCCAGCGACAGCTCGCCGTGCAGCGGCACGATCTCCAGCGCCGGCTGCTCGTCGGCCAGCGTGGCCAGCAGCGCCTGCGCACGGGCGATCTCGCGCCGGCCGGGCAGAAACGCCAGCACGTCGCCCGCGTTTTCCTCCAGCGCCTGGCGCGCCACGCGTGCCAGTTGCTGCTCGACGCTCTCCTGCGCGCGGGCGGGCGGGTGCGCGATGCGCACCGGAAAACTGCGGCCCGGGCTGGTCAGGCGCGGCGCGTCCAGCCACTGCGCCACGCGTTCGCCGTCCAGCGTGGCCGACATCACCAGCAGCCGCAGGTCCGGCCGCAGCGTGGCCTGGATCTCCAACGCCAGCGCCGCGCCCAGGTCGCCGGCCAAATGCCGCTCGTGAAACTCGTCGAACACGATCGCGCCCACCCCGGCCAGCTCCGGGTCGCGCTGGATCAGGCGCGTGAGGATGCCCTCGGTGATCACCTCGATGCGCGTGGCGTCGCTGACCTTCGCCTCGAAGCGGATGCGGTAGCCCACGGTCTGGCCCACCGTCTCGCCCAGCTGGCGCGCCATGTACTGCGCCGCCGCGCGCGCCGCGATGCGGCGCGGCTCCAGCATCAGCACCCGGCCACCCGCCAGCCACGGCTGGTCCAGCAAGGCCAGCGGCACCTGGGTGGTCTTGCCCGCCCCCGGCGGCGCCTCCAGCACCAGCCGCGAATGCGCAGCCAGCGCAGCGCAAATCTCGGGCAGCAACGGCGTGATGGGAAAGACACTCATCCGCCCAATGATAACGGCGGGCAAAAGCGCGCTTGCCGCGCCTCAAAGCTGAAAGAGACCGTAATACCCTCTCCCCTGCGGGGAGAGGGCAGGGGAGAGGGGGCACACGCCGCGAGAAACTCCCAACGAAAGAAGCCACGCCGCAGGAAACCCCCAACGAAGCCACCCACGCCGCCGAAAAGCCCCACCATCAACTTCCCCGCAAGCCCCGCCCCTCTCCTCGATCCTCTCCCCGCAGGGGAGAGGAGGCTGGTCTGGCGCACGCCCGCCATCCCGCGCAAAACCATCGCCATCCCCCAAGGGAGAAGGCGGCACCAAACCTCCCCTACTTCGCCCGCAACGGCGCCAGCGACTCGAACTTGCGCTGGTATTCGTCGGTGACCTGGCGTGCGTCGCTGCCGCTGGTGATGACGCGCGGGGTGATCAGCACCAAGAGCTCGGTGCGGTCGCGGTGGCGGTTGGTGCTGCCGAACAGGCGGCCGATCAGGGGCAGCTTGTTGAGGCCGGGGATGCCGGTGTCGGTGGTGCCCTCGTTCTGCTGGATCAGGCCGCCCAGCAGCACGGTCTGGCCGCTCTGCACCGCCACCTGGGTTTCCAGCAGGCGCTTCTGGATGGGAAAGTTGCCGTTGTTGTCCTTGATGCCCGGCGCGCTGACCTCCTGGCTCAGCTTCAGGTACACCAGGCCGCCGGGGTTGACCCGCGGCACCACCTTCAGGATCACGCCGGTGGGCTTGTACTGCACCTCGCCCAGCGTGCTGATGCCGCTGGCGACATTGCCCAGGCCGGGGGTGATGAAGCTCTGGTTGACCGGGATCTCGTTGCCGACCTGGATGTTGGCCTGCTGGTTGTTCATCACCACCAGCGAGGGCTCGGACAGCACCTTGGTGTTGCCGCTGGTCTCCATCGCGCGCAGCGCCACTTGCAGGTTGCTGTTCATGAACGAGTAGAAGAACGGCTCGCCGCCGAACGCCGCACCGCCCTGCCCCAGCGCGATCTGGCGCGGGCTGCTGCCGGCCACCAGGTTGCCGTTGGCGTCGCTGCCGGCGCCGGCCAGCCGTTGCAGGTACCACTGCACGCCGAAGCTGAATTCGCCGGTGAGGCTCACCTCCAGGATGCGCGTCTCGATCTGCACCTGCAGCGGCACGTTGTCCAGCCGCTCGATGGCGGACTGGATCTCGCTCCACTGCGAGGGCCGCGCGCGCACCAGCAGCTGGTTGTTGCTGTCCACCGCGCCGATGCGCACGCTGCCGTCGGCCGAGCTGTACGACGGGCTGGCGGCGGTGGTGTCGGTGCCGTCGGCCAGCGGTGTCGGGGTGTCGGCGTTGTCGCTGCCGAATGCGCCGGCGGCGGCGCTGTCGCCCAGGCTGGCGCTGGCCAGCCCGGGGCCGACCTGGCCGCCGGTGTCGGTGCCGCCCGGGCCGTTGGCGTAGATCTGCGCCAGGTAGCGGGCCAGGTCGGAGGCCTTGATGTTGCGCACGTCGTACACGAACAGCTGCGGCTCGTTGCCGCCGCCACGGTCGATGCGGGCGATCCAGTCGCCCACCTCGCTCAGGTAGTCGCTCTGGGTGCTGATGACCACCAGCGCGTTGGTGCGCTCGATCGGGATGAAGCGCAGCATGCCGGCCAGCGGCGTGTCGCCCTTGGGGCCGAACATGGCGTCGAGCTTGGGCATCAGCGCATCGACGTTGGCGCGTTGCAGGCTGAACACGCCCACCGACATGCCGCGCAGCCAGTCCACGTCGAACGTGCGCACGGTGCGCTCGTAGTTGGCCAGCTCCTGCGCCGTGCCGGACATCACCAGCAGGTTGCGGGCGCTGTCCACCAGCAGCACCGCGTCGGCGCGGGCAAACGGCTTGACCAGCTTCTGCATCTCGCTGGCCGAGATGTAGCGCAGCGGAAACAGCCGCGCCTGCAGCCCGCCCTGCGGCGCCGACGCGCCCAGGCTGGGCACCAGGTTGCCGCCCAGCGCGTCCTTGGCCGGCAGCACCACGTAGCTGTCGCCACGGCGCACCAGCGCGTTGCCGGTCCACGACAGCAGCGTCTCCAGGATCGGCAGCGCCTGCGCGGCGTCCACCGGCGCGGCGGTGGAGAACGAGATGCTGCCCTGCACGCCGGGCACGATGGTGTAGTTCTGCTTGAGCAGGTCGCCCAGGATGGCCTTGACCACCGCCTGCACCGGCTGGTTCTCGAAATTGAAGGTGACGCCGTCGGGCCCGGCCGCCGACGGTCGCGGCGTGGCCAGGCCGCTGGGCCGGATGAACTGGCCGCTGCCCTCGCGCAGTTGCGGGCGCACCGCCAGCGCGGGGTCGGGCGCGGGCGCGGTGTTCAACGGCAGCGGCGCGGGCACGGGTTTCTCGGTGCCGGCCACGGCCTCGCGCTGCAGCGCGTCGTTGTCACGCGGCTGCGGAAGGCTGGCGCAGCCGGCCAGCCCTGCCACCAGCGCGACAACGCACAGCGTGCGCAACGGATGGGCCTGTCGATGGGTGCGGTACATGGCTCAGTGGTCCCCTTGGCGAAGCGCCGCGGCCTGCTCGGCCCGGCGTTTCTGGATGATCTGGCGCAGCGCGCGGATGCGCTGCGACGGGTTGTCGGGCGCTGCGCGGGCGGCAGCGGGATCGGTGGCCGCCGGCGCGATCGGCGCGTCGTCCGGCAGCGTGGCGTCGGGCGCGCCGGCGTCGGGCGAGGCCGCTGGCGCCGCGTCGATCGGCGTGCCGGCCGGCAAGGTCAGCTCCACCCGGCCGCCGGGCGTGTCGAACACGGCCGCGCGCGGTTTCACCTCGACCAGGGTGAGGCGCCCGCCGGGCAGCGCCTCACCGTTGCGCAGGCGCAGCGGCTGGCCGCCCTGGCGGTCGCGCAGCAGCGCCATGTGCAGCGTGGGCGTGAGGATCACCCCGGTCAGCTCCAGCTCGCCCAGGCTGGCGTTGCCCGCCGCGGGCGTGAGCGGCTTGCGCTCGGGATTGAACAGCGGCTGCTGCCACACCACCGCAAACTGCTCGCGCGGCAACGGCGGCGGCAACGGCGCGTCGTGCGGCGCGGCGGCGACGGGCCCGGCGACGGCCGGCGCGTTCCAGCGCGGCGCATCGCCCAGCCCCGCCAGCAGCGCCAGCCACAGGCCGCCAAGCACCAGCAGCAGCGCCAGCAGCCACGGCGTCAGCCGGCGTTGTCCGGCCGCGTTCATGGCTGCACCTGCGACGGCGTGCGCGCGGGGCGCATATAGCCGGACACGGTGAACTGCACGTCCAGCAGCGCCTCGCCGTCCTGCCCCGCGACCGGGTTGCGGTAGACGGTGAGGTCGTCGATGAACAGGTACGGCGTGCCTTGCTCCAGCGTGTGCAGCACCGCCGCCAGCGGCGCGATGGCGCAGCGCAGGCTGAGGCTGGCGGCGGCCTTGCGGTAGGGCTCGCCACGGCTTTCCGGCGGACGCGGCACAGCCGTTTTCTGGCTGACCGCGCAGCTGCCGTCCAGCGTCTGCATGGCCACCGCGTCCACCACGCGCTGCATCAGGCCGGCGGCGGCGGTGTTGATGTCGTCCTCGGGCAGGAACGCGCTGCTGGCCGCCTGTCCCGCGCCCAGCGCCGCGATGCGTTGCTGCAGGCGCGGCTTTTCGGCGATGGCGGCGGCGTAGCGGCTCTGGGTCTGGCGCAGCGCATCCATCTGCGCGTCGATCTGGCGCAGCGGCGCCACCAGCCAGCCGTGCAGCAGCACCAGGTAGGCCAGCGCCAGCGCCGCCAGCAGCAACAGCACGGCGGCGAGACGATGGTCGCGCGGCGTGGCAAGCCAGCGGCTCATGGCGCGCTGCCGCTGGCGGCGGGCGCGCCGGCCTCGGCGCCGGTGGCCTGGCGCAGTTGCGCCACCAGGTAGAAGCGCTCGCGCCCGGTGCTGGCATCGGGTTGGATCGAGCCCTGGAAGCTGGCGTCGGTGAGCAGTGGCGAATCCTTCAGCGCGTCGAGCAGTTGCACCGCCTGCCGGCTCTGGCCCTGCATGCCGACCTGGCCACTGGCGTCGATGCTGAGGCGTTCGAGCCAGGCGCTGTCGGGCAGGCGACGGGTGAGGTCGGCCAGCACGGCCAGCATCGGCGTGGCGTGCTGCTTGCGCTGCACCAGGAAGCCGGCCGCGCCGGTGTTGTCCTGCAGTTGCTGACGCAGGGCGGCCACCTGTTGCGCGTCGTCGCGCATCGCCGCCACCTGCGCCTGCATGCGCGCCAGCGCCTCGCGGCGGTTGTGCAGGTACTGGCCGAGCACCAGCACCAGCAACGCCACGGCAGCGGCGGCCAGCCAGTGGTTGAGCTGGCGGCGCGGATGCGCATGGCGCGGCCGGCGCGCGGGCGGCAGCAGGTTGGCGCCGAGCCGGCCGTCACCGGCGGCCATGTCCACCGCGTCCACCGCCAGGCCGGCGGCGGCCAGTTGCGCCAGCAGCGGATCAAGCAGGCGGCGCGGCGTGGCCAGCAACTCGGCGCGCACCTGGCCGCCGGCGGCGGGGCCGACCTCGCGCACGGCGTAGTGCACCTGGTCCACGGTGAACGGGGTTTGCCGATCCATCTCGAACGCCATCACCTGCAGCAGGTGGCTGCGCGCCGCCTGCGGCACGCTCACCGTGCGGCGCAGCAGCTGGGCCGGCGGCAGCAGCAGGGCGAGCCGGCGGTCCTCGCGCGCCACCGGCCGCAATGCGGCCTCCCATGCCGCCTGTTGCGCGGCGGCCTCGTCGTCGGCCGGCCAGCTGGCCAGCGGCTGCGCCTGTCCGACCGGGCGCAGCACCCAGTGCGCCTGGTCGCGCTGCAGCACATGCCATGCCTCGCCGCCGCCCCACAGCGCGCGCCAGCGCGCCGGCAGCAGCGCGCGCAGCTCGCCGCCCCACCAGGCCAGGAACGCCGGGCAGCCCGAGTCGCGCCAGTACTGGCGCAGGCGCTCGCGCCCCAACCGCAGCGACGGCGGCAGCGTACTCATTCCTCGTTTCCCTCCTGCCAGCGCAGCACCGTGCAGGGCGGCGCGCCAAGGCGCCCCGGCTGCCATCGCAGCGTGGCCCGCAGCACGGCCTGCGTACCGTCGGCTAGCGTAGCTTGCGCGCGCACGCTGTGGGTGACTCCACCACCAACGACGAGATCGTCCTGGCCGGCCTGGCGCTGCCGCGCGGCCTGGATCTCGGCGATGCGCGCCGGCGTCATGCCGGGGATGGCCGCCAGCGCCAGCGACGTGGCCACGTTCGGATCGGGGCTGGGCTGGCCCGACCACAACGTGAGGTGCGGCGCCAGCCGGCGGTACAGCGCGGGCGTGACGCCGGGCACCATCTGCAACTCCTCCAGGCTGGCGAACGGCGCGTGGCGCGGGCCGTAGCCGCGTCCGGCAAACGCGTCGTCGCGCGCGCCGAAGGCCGGCGGGCTGCGCCAGTCCACCACCCGCGCGGCCAGCGCCTGCGCCGTGGACTGTTCCACGCCGGCGGCCAGGAACAGCCCGCGCAGCACCTCGGGCGCGGCGGTATCCAGGTCGACCTTGCCGGCCTCGTCCACCGCCTGCAGCACGACGGTGGCGTCGCCCTCGTGCAGCGTGTAGCGACGGCCGTCGCCGATCCAGCGTTGCCCGGGGCGCGGGTCGTGCAGGCGTTGCAGCGCACGCATCAGGCCGGCCTCGGCCGCGTAGTGGGCGCGGGTGGACGCCAGTTGATGGCGCGCCAGCACCGCCTCGGTATGCGCCACGGCGGCGTAGCCGGCCAGCAGCACGGCCAGCAGCGCGCACGCCCACAACACCAGCAGCAAGGCCACGCCGCGTTGCCGCCTCATGGCGTGGCCATCCGACGTGACGGCAGCGGCGCGGCGGCCGGATGCGCACCGGCAGCGGCCTGCACCCGCAACGGCACCACCAGGGTGGGCCACGACGCGGCGCCGTCGAGTTGCAACTGCACGCGCACCAGCCGCGGCAGCACGCGGCCATCGGGCCAGCGCGACAGCCACGGCGTGGCGCGGCCGCGTGCGTCGAGGCCGCGATAACTGAAGCGGCCGCCACGCACGCCATCGAGCAGCACCTGCGGTGCGCCCACCGCGCGCGGCTCGCCTCCGTCGGGCGGCAGCAAGGCCAGCGCCAGCTCCAGCCGGTGGCCGCCGGCGCCGTCATCGACCAGGCGCAAGGTCTGCCGCTGCGGACCCAGCCGGTCGAGGTAGCCGGGCAGCGGCGCCACGTAGCGCAGACGGTCGGGCAGGCCCTCGAACACCAGCGGCTCGCCGTGCGCGTCGTGGTCGAGCACCTGCGCCAGCGACTGCGCCAGCTCGCGCCGCAGCAGTTGCTGCGCGGCGCGTACCTGGTCCAGCCGCGCGATGCGTGCATTGCCCTGGTGCACGCTGCGCGTGGCCAGCCGCACGCCGGCGTGCACGGCCAGCATCAGCACGGCCAGCAGCGCCAGCGAGGCCAGCAGGTCGAGCAGGGTGAAACCACCGGGTTTCATGGGCCCGGCGCCGGTGGCTCGGTGGCCAGCAGCCGCACGGTGCTGAAATGCGCCGTGCGCGGATGCGCGGCCGCGCCCCAGCGCACGGCCAGATCCAGCCGGTACAACTGCGTCGGCGCATCGGCGGTCGGGACCACGCCAGGCTCGCGCCACGGCGTCACCTCCAGTTGCCAGCCGAAGCGCTGGTCGAAGCGCCCCTCGCTGCGTCCCGGCTGCAACGGCTCCATCACCCCCACGGCATCGAGCTTGCTGCGTGCCCACATCGCCGCCGCACTGGCATCCGCCGCCTGCCCTGTCACCCCCACCGCCCCGCCCACCACCCGCATCAACACCGCAAACGCAATGCCCAGCAGCGCGATGGCGGCGAGGATTTCGAGGAGGGTGAAGCCTTGGGCGCGCGTGGCGCGCAGGGAATGGGGAATAGGGAATGGGGAATAGGAAAAGCACCACGGACCCGGCGCTTCGCTCTGCCTATTCCCTATTCCCCACGACCGCAAGGAAGTCCCCTTGTGGGATTCCCCATTCCCGGCGCGCCGGGCGCGCCCTATTCCCCCATCCATCACCGCACCTCCACCGCGCCCGTCAGCCACGCCACGTCCACGCGCCACTGGCGCTGGCCGCGCTGCAGCACGATGTGGCCGCCGGTGGAGCTGCCGTCGGGAAAGAAGCGGATGCGGCCGGTGTGGTCGTCGGGCAGGTCGGCGCGGGCGCTGGTGATGTCCACGCGCATGCCCGGCGGCAGCGCCACACTGCGGCCGCGCGCGTCGCGCCAGCGATGCTCGCGCACATCCACGTCGAACACCTGCGGCTGGCCCTGCACGATCGCCTGCGCCCGCGTGGCACGCAGCGCGGCAGCCAGGTCGGCGCTGGCCGCCGCCGCACGCGCGCCGTCCAGCCCGCGCGTCACCGAAAACCCCACCGCCGCCATCGCCACCGCCACCAGCACGATCACCGCCAGCATCTCCAGCAGGGTGAAGCCTCGGGCGCGCGTGGCGCGCCCAGCGCGCCGGGAATGGGGACTGGGGAATGGGGAATAGGAGGAACGAAGCGCGGTGTCCGTGGCGCTTTTCCTATTCCCCATTCCCCAGTCCCTATTCCCGGCACCCAACATCACTGCCAATTCCCCACGTCCTTGCTGTATCCCTCGCCGCCGGGCACGCCGTCCTGGCCGTAGAACACCAGGTCGAAGCTGCCGTGTTCACCGGGGTAGGTGTAGCCGAACGCGTGGCCCCACGGGTCCAGCAACTGCGAGGGCTTGGCGTAGGGCTGCTGCCAGTTCGGCGCGTTGGCGGGACGGGTGACCAGGTCCTGCAACTGGCGCGGCGGCGTGCCGTTGTCCAGCGCGTAGCCGTCGATGGCCTGCGACAGCGTCTGCAATTGCGCCTTGCCGATGCCGTACTTGCCCTTGTCCATGCTGTTGCCCACCTGGCGCACCACCAGCGTGCCCACGATGCCGATCAGCACGATCACCGCCAGCATCTCCAGCAGGGTGAAGCCCCGGACGCGCGTGGCGCGCCCGGGGCGCAGGGAACAGGAAGAGCGAAGCGCCGGGTCCGTGGTGCTTTTCCTATTCCCCATTCCCTGCCCTACCGCCAAAAACTTCGCCATCGCCCTTCTCCTCGATCACTGAATATTGCTGGTCAGGCTCAACAGCGGCAGCAGGATCGCCGCCATCACGATGGCCACCAGCACGGTCATGACGATGGTCAGCACGGGCACCAGCGCGGCCAGCAGGCGGTCGATGGCGCGGCGCGATTCCAGCTCGAACGTGTCGGCCACCTTCAGCAGCATGGCGTCGAGCTGGCCGGCCTCCTCGCCCACCTGCACCATCTGCAGCGCCAGTCGCGGAAACAGGCCCGACTGCGCCAGCGCCATGCCCAGACCGGCGCCGCCCTTGACCTGCTCGTGCGCGTCGGCCAGCGCCGCCTCCAACGCGCGATTGGAGCTGACCTGGCGCGCGATGGCCAGCGCGCCCAGCAGCGGCACGCCGTTTTTCAGCAGCGTGCCCAGCGTGCGCGCGATGCGCGCGGTTTCCACTTTCAGCAGCAGCGGGCCGATGCCGCGCAGGCGCAGCAGCCGCGCATGCCAGGCCTGCCGTTGGCGCGGGTCGTGCAGACGCGCGCGCCACGCCAGCGCGGCCACCACCAGCAGCAGCACGATCAGCCACCACCACGCCTGCAAGCCCTGCCCCAGCACCAGCACGGCGCGGGTGATCCACGGCACCGGCACCTGCATGTCGGCAAAGATCGGCACGAATTGCGGCACCACGTAGGCCAGCAGCAGCACCAGCGAGGCGAGCACGCCCACCAGCAGAAACGCGGGATAGACCAGCGCGTTGATGACGCTGCCGCGCAATTGCTGCGCGCGCTCCAGGTAGTCGGCCAGGCGGCGCAGGGTTTCCTCCAGCGAACCGCCCGCCTCGCCGGCGCGCACCAGCGCCACGTACAGGCGCGGAAACACGCCGTGTTCGCCTTCCAGCGCCTGCGACAGCGCCGCGCCGCCACGCACGCGCTCGCGCACACGCTCGATCAGGTGGCGGGCACGCTCGCTCTCGGGCAGGTCCAGCAGAATGCCCAGCGCGCGATCCAGCGGCTGGCCGGCGCCCAGCAAGGTCGCCAGCTGATGCGTGAACTGCGCCAGTTGGTCGCCCCCGAACGGCCCGCGCGCCAGCCACGCGGCCACGCCGCGCTCGCCCTGCGCCGCCTGGGCCGGCTGCGCCTCCAGCGGGGTGTGGCCCTGCTCCTGCAGATGACCGATCACCTCCTCGACGCTGGCCGCCTCCATCTGCCCACGCAGGAGTTCTCCCGCCGCGCTGACAGCGCGATAGCTGAAAACGCTCATGGCCCTCGATGCCCCCGCGTACCGGCATGCTCATGCGCCAGCGAACCCGCACGGCACGTTTGCCCCCTCTCCCTGCCCTCTCCCCGCAGGGGAGAGGGGATCAAGGCGACGCCGAGCCGCCTCGCTACGGTCATACCTGGCGCAAGAGGGACAAGGGACGCGTCGCGAGCCGCGAGGGCGCCATGACGGAGCGCACGGCCCGACTCGCCCCTCGCCCCTCGCCCCACGCCCCTCCACTCACCCCTCCTGCGTGACACGCAGCACCTCCTCCAGCGTGGTGACGCCGGCGACGGCCTTGGCGATGCCGTCTTCGTACATGGTGCGCATGCCCTCGGCGCGGGCGGCACGTTCGATCTCGCCGGCGTCGGCCTTGCGCATGACCAGGCGGCGCAGCGGGTCGCTCATGGGCAGAAACTCCATGATGGCCTGGCGGCCGCGATAGCCGCTGGGGTTGGCGGCGCTGGTGCCGGGCTTCCACAGCCGGATCGGGCGCTCGTCGGTGTATTTCTCCAGCTCGAACTGCTCGATCACCTCCGGCAGTGCCTCGTAGGGGATGGCGGTGTCCGGGTCGAGCCGGCGCACCAGCCGCTGCGCCAGGATGCCGTTGACGGTGGAGCCGAGCAGGTAGTCCTCCACGCCCATGTCGAGCAGGCGGGTGATGCCGCCGGCGGCGGAGTTGGTGTGCAGCGTGGACAGCACCAGGTGGCCGGTCAGCGCGGACTGGATCGCGATGCGGCAGGTTTCCAGGTCGCGCATCTCGCCGATCATGATGACGTCCGGGTCCTGGCGCACGATGGAGCGCAGCGCGCCGGCAAAATCCAGCCCGATCTGCGGCTTTACCTGGATCTGGTTGATGCCTTCGAGCTGGTACTCGACCGGGTCCTCCACGGTGATGATCTTCACGTCGGGCGTGTTGATCTTCTGCAGCGCGGTGTACAGCGTGGTGGTCTTGCCCGAGCCGGTGGGGCCGGTGACCAGCAAGATGCCGTGCGGTCGCTGCAATACCTCCTCGAAGCGCCGGCGGAAGCTGTCGGTGAAGCCCAGCGCGGCAAAGTCGAACACCACCGACTCGCGATCCAGGATGCGCATCACCACCGACTCGCCGAAGCTGGTGGGCACGGTGGACACGCGCAGATCCAGCTCCTTGCCCTGCACGCGCAACTGGATGCGGCCGTCCTGCGGCAGCCGGCGCTCGGCGATGTTGAGCCGCGCCATGATCTTTACGCGCGAGATCACCGCCGCCGTGGACGACGGCGGCGGCGCCTCCACCTCGTGCAGCACGCCGTCGACGCGGTAGCGCACTTTCAGGCGGTTCTCGAACGGCTCGATATGGACGTCCGAGGCACGCTGCTCCACCGCGCGCTGCAGGATCAGGTTGACCAGCCGGATCACCGGCGCCTCGGAGGCGAGGTCGCGCAGGTGTTCCACGTCGTCCTCCTCGGCGGCACTGCCGTCGAGGTTTTCCACGATGGCGCCCATCGCCGAGCGGCCGACGCCGTAGTAGCGCTCGATCAGCGCGTCGATGTCCGAGCGCAGGCCGATGCGCAGGCCCACCGGCCGGCCCGCCGCCAGCGTCACCGCCTGCTGCGGGTAGGGATCACCCGGATCGGCCACCAGCAGCGCCAGCCCGGCCGCGTCGCGCACCGGCACCACGTGCTGCTGGCGCAGAAAGCGCAGCGAAAGCTCCAGGTCGGCCGGCGGCAGCTCCGGCGCCTCGCGCGCGGTCAGCAGCGGCACGCCCAGTTGCGCCGACCACGCCTCGGCCAGCTCGCGCTCGTTGACCAGGCCCAGCCGCGCCAGCAAGGCGGTGAGCGTGCCCTCGGTGGCCTCCTCGTGCAGGCGTCGCGCGCGCGCCAGGTCGCCCTCCTTCAGCTGCCCGCGCGCCACCAGCTGCGCGCACACCGCCGCCTCGCGCGCATCCACCGCCACACCTTCATCCACCGCCATCGACGACTCGGCCGCCACCATCACGCCACCCCGCAAACCGGCCCACCGGCAGGGCGACACTGTAGCGTGCGCCCCCCGTCGCGATAAGCCGCCATGTGGCCAGTGCGCCGCTGGCGGCCCGGCGGATCACCAGCCCAGGCCAAAGCCCACGCCGGCCGACGTCTCGTTGCCGCTGGCGGCGGCGCCGAAGGTGAGGTTGGCGCGACGCGACAGCGAGCGCGAATAGCCCACCGACAACGCCGCCTGGCCGCGATAGCCGCCCACGCCCACGCCGAGGCGGTTGGGCGTGTTGATGCCCTGCGTACTGAACGCCATCTGCGACATCGCCGTACCCATCGCGCCCACCCGCGCCATGCGCCGGTCCACGGCATGGAAGCGGTCATTGACCTCGCGCCGCAGGCCCTCGATGTCGGCGCTGCTGGCGATGCCGGCCATTTTCATGTCGGTATAGGCGTGCGCCGACTCCAGCGTGTTCGCGTCGCCGGCGTCGGCATAGGCCTTGGCCTCCACCATCGCCTGCTCCACCTGTCCGACATTGGCCGCATCGGTGGCCTCGGTGCCGGCGGCCACGCGGGTCACCTGGCGGTTGCGGCTGGCGCTGCCCACCGACACCGTATCGGCGCGATCGGCCACCGAACCCTGGCCCAGCGCCACCGCGCCGCTCGCGGTCACGCGACTGCCCTCGCCCAGCGCCACCGCCTCGGTGGCCGCCGCGGTGATGGTGGCGTTGGCGCCCACCGCCGTGCTGCGGTCGGCGTGCACCTGCGCATGGCCGCCGATGGCGGTGTCGCCGGGGCCGGCCGCCAGGCTGTCCGCACCAACGGCCGTGCCATGATCGCCCCCGGCGTGCGCCGCCGAGCCCAGCGCCACGCCCTTGCTGCCGGCGCTGGCGGTGGCCGTGTCGCTGCCATCCACGCTGAGATAGTCGAACGAGGCCGGATGCGCCTGCAGGTTGCTCACCGTGGTCTCCAGACCGGCCACGCGGCCGTCGATGCCGCCCAGCTGGGACACCACCGCATCGAGCTGGCCCTTGTTCACCGCGTCGGTGGCGTCGACGCCATCGTCCACGTTGACGATGCGGCGTTCGGTGCCGATCGCGCCGACCGATACCGTATTGGCCTGATCGGCCACCGAACCGGCGCCCAGTGCCACGCTGTTGGCCTTCGAGGCATGGCTGTAACTGCCCAGCGCCAGGGCGCTGTCGCCATTGGCCTCGCTGCTGTCGCCAACCGCGATGCTTTCAACGTCCCGCGCGAGCGCGCCGACACCCAACGCGACCGAATAATCCCCCTCCGCGGTGCTTTGCACGCCCGCGGCAAGGCTGGCATTGCCATAGGCGCCGGCGGCGTAACCATAGGCGCTGGCGAAACGGCCGGCGACGCTGAAGGCTCCCGTGGCGCTGGCATAGGCGTCGGACGCCCAGGCATTCAGGCCGATCGCGATCGACTGGGCGCCGATGGCGCCGGTGTCCGGATCGGCGTGCGAGCCGATGGCGATGCTGTAGGTCCCTTGCGCCAAGGCGTCGGCGCCGATGGCGGTGGCCGAGTCGGCAAGCGCTGTGGCGTTGTTGCCCACCGCCGTGGCCTTTTCAGCACCCGCAAGGGCGGCACCGCCGAGCGCCGACGTGCCCACGCCCTCGGCCCAGGAGCCGTTGCCGCTGGCGGTCGCGTTGTTGCCCAGGGCGGTGGCCTGGAAACCGTCGGCCATGGCGCCGGTGCCCTCGGCATAGGCCAGCGAACCCAAGGCGATCGCGCCTTCGCCTCGGGCCGTGGTGGCATCACCCGTGTCCAAATCCCGATCGCCGCCACCGATGGCGATGGTGCCGCGGTCGGACGCCTGCGTGTTGGCGCCCAGCGCCACGCTGTTGTAGCCATCCGCGCCCGCATTGGTACCGCCGGCGAACGCGTTTTGCCCGGTGGCCCATGACAGCGAGCCCACCGCCGTGCTGTCCATGCCATCGGCGCCGGCACCCGCGCCCAGCGCGGTGGCGCCATCGGCGCTGGCCTCGGCGCCGTAGACGGTGCCGTCATAGTCCAGGTAGTCCCCGCCCAGCACCGTGCTGGATTCCCCGATGGCGCGGCTGCCCTGCCCGATCGCGGTGGCGTTGTCGCCGAAGGCGCCGGCGTTGGCACCCACCGCCGTGGCGCCGGTGCCACTGGCAGCGGAATGCTGGCCGCAGGACAGCGTGTCGTCGTCCAGCGGGACAATCGGATATTCGGGGGTACTGCCGTCGGTGGACAGCACGCAGGTGCTCGGCGCCTGCTGCGCCTGCGCATTGTCCAGCGGCGCCCACGGCAGCAGCGCGGCCAGCGCCACGGCAACAGCCACGCCCAGCGGGCGGCGGACAGGGCGCGGCGATGCGTCGCGCTCGGAAGCAAGGGCAAGGTCAAGGTCAAGCGTATTCATGGATGGTCTCCTGCGGGACGCGCCGGGCGCGTCACGGCCGCCTGGCGGCCTCGATGGAAAAAAAAGACGAAGGAAGTGGCCGCATGCGGCCACGTCCGCAGGTCGTGCTACGGCGCGGCGGCGCAGGCCACGCCGACCACGGCGAACGCCGCGGCCACGTCTTCGACGGGATAGCCGCGATCGGTCGCGGCCTGCTCGGCACCGCAGGCGCCGCCGTCGAAGGTTTCCTCGGGCCCCCAGTACAGCGCGTTGGCGTCGTGGAACACCTCGAACGCCTTGCGCGTGTTCCAGCCGGCGGTCCTGGCCAGCGTGCAGAACGCGCGGTTGTAGACGCCGCTGGCGTAGTGCACGTCAAGGTTGTCGTTGTACTGGCTGGCGTCGTCGATGGAGAAACCGTCGTTGCTCGGCGTGCACATGTCGCGCAGCGCGGGCATGCCCAGCAGCGGTACCGTGGCGGGCTTGACCAGGTCGGCGCCGACCATGAAATCGTTGGTGCCGCGATCGAAGTACTTGGCCGCCTCGCCGGCCATGTCGGAGAACGCCTCGTTCATGGCGCCGGACTGGCCGACGTACTCCAGGCCCGAATGCTGCTCGGTGAAGCCGTGGCTGATCTCGTGGCCGGTGACGTCCAGCGCCACGAACGGATAGAAGAACTGGTCGCCGTCACCGAACACCATCTCGGCGCCGTCCCAGAAGGCGTCCTCGTAATTCGTGCCGTAGTGCACCCACATCGCCAGCTGCATCGGGCTGCCGTCGCCGTTCTTCAGCGGCGGGCTGCCGAACCAGGTGGTGTACATGTCGTGGACCACGCCGCCGAAATGGTGTGCGTCGTTGATCGGCGAATAGGCGCCGTTGGTGGCGTCGCCCACGCTGACCCAGCCGGCAGGGTTGCTGCCGGCGCAGCCGAACGACCACTGCGTGACGCGCTGGCCGCCGGCCAGGTCGTAGGTCGCGACATTGTCGTTCTGCAGGTAGCAGGTGCTGCCGACGCGGACCGCATCGAGCAGCTCCCGGCCGGCGCCGGAACCGTCGTAGTAGAACTGCCCGGTCAGCTCGTTGCCGCCCGGCCCCCTGGTCGGCGTCGGCGCCAGCGTCGGCGTGACGGGCGGGCGCCGGCCGGTGGTCAGGCCGTCCCACTGGCGCAGCACCTCGCCGGTATTGGCGTCGACCAGGGCGGTGGGCCGCGACGGGTGGCCCATGCCATCGGTCACGTACGACACGCGGTAGACAAGCCGCGCCGCGCCCGCGTCGTCCGCACGCACGAACAACGTGCTTTCGGCCTGGCGCGCGGCCAGCGCGTCGTCACCCAGGCGGCGGTGCAGCGCCGCCAGCGCCTGGCCCGCCGCCAGCCGCGGCAGCGCCGAGGGCAACCGGGCGCCGAGGCCACGCGCCGCCGAGCCGTTCACCGACAGCACGGTGCCGCGCGCGTCGCGCTCCACCACCACGCTGCGACCGTAGACGGGCACGCCGCGCCAGGTCTGGCGCTCACGCGACTTGAACGTGCCGCGCACGGTGGCATGCGGACGTCCGGCCACAAACCCGGCATCCGCATCCAGCCCCAGCCGACTGGCCACCACCGAAAGCGGCGCGGGCGGCACCGGTGCGGCGCGCGCGGGCAACGGTGTCGCCCGCGCCGGCAGCGGCGCAGGTGCCTGCACGGCGGCGGCCATGGCCGGCATCGCGAAAACGCAGCCCAGGGCGGCGCACAGCGCCGCGGCGAGTTGTTTCTCGTGCATGAGTTTTCCCCTGTTGGAAACGTGGCGGGCCAACCCGCGTGGTCGCTACGGCCAGGGCGCGCCATGCGCGCCACAACGCTTTCGACATCGGTGTCGCAAGGCCGTCCCGTCGTCGCGAAGCGACATGGAACGGCGGCAGACCCGGGGGAAACCCTAACACGACTCGAAATATCCGCCTGCCTCGGCCGTCGTCCACCGCAGCGGCGCGGTGGACGACGGGCCTGGCCACATGCCGGGGCGACGCCACGCGCCGCCCCGGCGCACCGCCTACCAGCCGAAGCCCACGCCCACGCCACCGGAGCTTTCGCCGTGCGAGAGCGCGGCGCCGAAGGTCAGCGAGGCCCGCGGCGAGAGCGCGCGCGAGTAGCCCACCGACAGCGCCGCCTCGCCGTGATAGCCGCCCACGCCCACGCCCATGCGGTTGGGACTGTCGATGCCCTGGGTGCTGAAGGCCATCTGCGCCATCGCCGTGTTCATCGCGCCCACCCGGTCCAGCCGCCGGTTGACGGTGTGGAACTGGCCCTGCACCTCGTTGCGGAACGCGTTGAAATCCACGTCGGTGACCAGCGCGGCGAACTTGCCGTCGGTGTAGGCGTTGGCCGCGCTCAACGTGGTGCGGTCGCCGGCATCGGCGTAGGTCTGCGCCGCGACCAGCGCGGCATCCACCTGGCTGTTGCCGACCACGCCGGTCACGTCGGCGGGGCGCGGCTGGCTGGCAGCGGCCGGCGTCGGCGCGGCCACGGCCGCCGATGCCGCCTCGACCTCGGCCGGCGTCAACGCGCGCGGCGGCGCCGCCGTGGCGGCGGTCGGCGTGAGCGTGGCGTGCGCGGCCACCTCGCCGGATCGGTTGGCGGGTGCGGCGGCGCCCGCCACGCTCGCCGTCACCGGTTTGGCCGGTTTCGCCGGCGTGGCGGGTTTGGCCGGCGTGGCCGGCGGATCACCCGCCGCCCCGGCACCGGGCTTGGGCACGGTGGGCCGACGGCCGGCCGCCTCCAGCGCGCCCTCCACGGCGGTCACCCGCGTGTCGAGGCTGGCGATGCCGGCTTTCGCGCCGGTGACGGCGCTGTCCAGCGCGCCCAGTGCATCACCCACGTTGAAGTAGCTGCTGCCCTGCACCGCGAACGAGGGCGTGCCGACCAGGCCGCCGGGCCCGATCGATACGCCGCCACCGATGACGGCGGCCAGCGAGCGGTACTGCTGCACGTTGATCGCCTCGCCGTCGTGCAGGCCGGGCGCCACGTTGGCCAGCGTGGTGCCGCCACTGCCGCCGAAGGTCACCCGCGACAAGGCCGAGCCGGCGTCGTAGCTGACCGCCGCCAGGCTGGCGCCGCCCTCGTCCACCAGGCCGGTGGCCCTGAGCTGGCCCACATTGACGGCATCGGTGTCGGCGGTACCGGCGGCCACATTCACCACCTGCCGCTCGGCGCCGGCGCTGCCCACCGACACCGTGTTGGCGCGGTCGGCGATGGCATCGGCACCCAGGGCCACGGCATGTTCGGCTTCGGGCATCACGTAGGCGCCCGATCCCAGGGCGGTGCCGTTGGCGGCGTCCGATTCGGCCAGCCAGCCCAGCGCCGTGCCGTAGTCGCCCGCCGCATACGCGCCGGCGCCCAGCGCCACCGCGCCGTAGCCGTCCGCCTCGGTGGGAAGAAGACCCAGCACGCTGCCGCCCAGCGCCACGCTCTGCTCGCCGCCGGCCACCGCGCTGTCGCCGATCGCCACGCTGCTCTCGCCATCGGCCGTCGCGCCCACGCCGTTGGCCGTGGCGTAGTCGCCGTTGGCCGTGGCCGCATAGCCCACGCCCGTGCTCAGCACGCCATTGGCCGCCGCATAGCTGCCCAGTGCGGTGGCGCCGTCCGCATTGGCGCTGGACAGGAAACCACCCGCCAGCGCCTGCGTGCCCGTGGCCGACGATTGCGCCGACACCGCCGTGCTGTACGCACCCTGCGCCTGCGCCGCATTGCCCACCGCCGTGCTGCCCTCCTCGCTCGCCGTGCTGTCGGCACCGGTGGCCACGCTGGCCGCGCCGACGGCCTGCGCGTTGGCGCCGCTGGCCACGCTCTGCCCGCCCGAGGCCACGCTGGCGTAGCCTGACGCGGTGCTGTAGTCGCCCACCGCCACCGCACCCACGCCGCTGGCGGTGGCGCCCTCGCCCTGCGCGAAGCTGCCCGCGCCCAGCGCCGTGCCGTAGTCGCCATCGGCCGCCGACCCGGCGCCATAGGCCGAGCTTTCGGTGCCGGTGGCCAGCGCGTTGGCGCCGCTGGCCGTGCTGCTTTCGCCCATCGCCAGGCTGCCGCCACCGGTGGCGGTGGCGTTGTCGGCCGTGGCCAGGCTGGCCGCGCCGGTGGCCGTGCTGTTGAGGCCGTCTGCTTCGGCGCCCGCGCCGGTGGCGGTGCTGGCGTCGCCGGTGGCGATGCTGTTGGCGCCGGTGGCGGTGCTGTCCACACCTTCCGCATCCGCCAGGAAACCGCTGGCGGTGGCGTTTTCCGCAGCGGCATAGCTGCCGCTGCCCAGCGCCGAGCCGCCGTCGGCATCGGCCACGGCCGCCGCGCCGACGGCGGTGGACTGGATGCCGTTGGCCTCCGATTGGGCGCCGAGCGCGCTGGCACCCAGCGCGGTGGCGAACGCGGACTCGCCGAACGCGGCCGACGACTCGCCATCGGCCCAGCTGTTCCAGCCGGCCGCCGTGGCGTAGTCGCCGGTGGCCCAAGCGCCGGCGCCGAAGGCCGAGGCGCCGATGCCGGTGGCCTGCGCCGGCAGCAAGCCGCCAAAGGTGGTGCCGCCCACCGCCACGCTCTCATCGCCCGAGGCCACGCTGGATTCGCCCACCGCCACCGCGCTGGCGCCGATGGCGCTGGCGCCATAGCCCACGCCGGTGGCGAACGCGCCGGTGGCCGCGCTGAAACCGCCCACGGCGGTGGCCGCATCGTTGCCGGCCTGGCTGCTGTAGCCCACGGCGGTGGCCTGGATGCCGCCGGCCTGGGCCGCCGCGCCGGTGGCGCTGCTGAACGCGCCGCCCGCCTGCGCGCCCGCGCCCACGGCGGTGGCGCCCTGCTCGGCGGCGAGGGTCTGGCTGTCCAGCAATACCTCGCCGGTGTCGGGGTCCTCCACATGCAGCTGGCCGCCGATGGCGGTGCTGGCGTCGCCGCTCGCCTGCGCCTGGCTGCCGTAGGCGGCGGCGTTGGCGCCCTCGGCCACGGCGTTGTAGCCGCTGGCCAGCGACCAGTCGCCAAGGGCAAATGCGCCGCTGCCGAACGCGCTGGCGCCGGTGCCCAGCGCAAAGCTGCTGGAGCCGATGGCGGTGCCGTAGTCGCCCTCGGCATCGGCGCGGAAGCCGTAGGCCGCGCTCTCCTGCCCGCCGGCCACGCTGGCCGCGCCGCTGGCGATGGCGTGCTCGCCGAAGACCACCGCATCCTCGCTGCCGTCATCCGCGCCATCGGCGGCGAAGAAACGACGGGCAGAGGCCACACTGTCGTTCAACTGGCCCACGTTCACCGCGTCGGTATCCTCGGTGCCGGCGGCCACATTCACCACCTGCCGCTCGGCGCCGATGTCGCCCACCGACACCGTGTCGGGACGGTCGGCGACCGAGCCGGCACCCAACGCCACGGCGTTGTCGGCGCCGGGCATCACGTAGGCCAGCGACCCCAGGGCCGTGCCGTCCGTGGCGTCCGACTCGGCCAGCCAGCCCAGCGCCGTGCCGTAGTCGCCCGCCGCATACGCGCCGGCGCCCAGCGCCACTGCGCCGTAGCCGTCCGCCTCGGTGGGAAGAAGACCCAGCACGCTGCCGCCCAGCGCCACGCTCTGCTCGCCGCCGGCCACCGCGCTGTCGCCGATCGCCACGCTGCTCTCGCCATCGGCCGTCGCGCCCACGCCGTTGGCCGTGGCGTAGTCGCCGTTGGCCGTGGCCGCATAGCCCACGCCCGTGCTCAGCACGCCATTGGCCGCCGCATAGCTGCCCAGTGCGGTGGCGCCGTCCGCATTGGCGCTGGACAGGAAACCACCCGCCAGCGCCTGCGTGCCCGTGGCCGACGATTGCGCCGACACCGCCGTGCTGTACGCACCCTGCGCCTGCGCCGCATTGCCCACCGCCGTGCTGCCCTCCTCGCTCGCCGTGCTGTCGGCACCGGTGGCCACGCTGGCCGCGCCGACGGCCTGCGCGTTGGCGCCGCTGGCCACGCTCTGCCCGCCCGAGGCCACGCTGGCGTAGCCCGACGCGGTGCTGTAGTCGCCCACTGCCACCGCGCCCACGCCGCTGGCGGTGGCGCCCTCGCCCTGCGCGAAGCTGCCCGCGCCCAGCGCCGTGCCGTAGTCGCCCTGGGCGACGGCCTGCGCACCGTAGGCGGACGCCTGCATGCCGATGGCCTGGCTGTCGGCGCCGCTGGCGGTGCCGGCCTGGCCCAAGGCGGCGGCGCGCGCACCCAGCGCGGTGGCGTCGGCAGCCTGCGCCATCACGCCGTAGCCGATCGCCGTGCTGCCTTCGCCCAGTGCGCTGCTCTGGTAGCCGCTGGCCAGCGCGTAGCGGCCGGCGGCGCGGGCCTGGTTGCCCAGCGCGGTGGCGTAGGCACCCGACGCCACCGCGTCGCGGCCACAGGCAAACGCGCTGCCGGTCGCCGAGGGCCCATGCAGGCTCAGCGTGAACGTGCCCAGGCACACCTCCGCCTGCGCGGCGGCCGGCAGCGCCAGGGCGGCGGCCAGCAGCGCGATGGCGGTCGCCGGCGTGCCGGCGCGGCGGCGAACCAGCGTGCCGGTCGTGGCGCCTCGGCCATGCCGGCGGGCCAACTCGGAGGCCACCACCAGCATGCCGAGGGACGAGCTCCATACCTTGCTGTAGATCGTGTTCACGAGGATTCTCCCGAAAAGGTTCGAGCAGGCGCGCGCCGCGCGCGGTGCGCGGCGCGGGAACAGGTGCGGGCCCGCGCTGGCGGGCCCGCCGGGACACCGGGGATCAGTGCGGCGACTGGAAACTGCCCAGCACGCTGACGCCGCTGTAGGCCGTCTCGCCCACCACGGTCAGGTACCAGGTGCCCGCCGCCGGGCGTGCCACCACCACCGACTCGCTGTTGCCGGGGCGCGCGGATTGGTAGGCGTGGTCCGTGGCGCTGCCGGCGGCGCCGACCTTGGCGTACACCGACACGTTGCCGCTGCCGCCATAGGTGCGCAGGCTCAGCGCCACGGCACCGGCAGGCACCTCAAGCGTGTACACCGTGCTGCCGCCGGCGCTGCCGGACTGGCCCGCCAGGGTGACGCCGTTGGCCAGCGCGATGGCCTGGCCCGGGCCGCCGTCATCCTCGCCGATGGCGGCGCGCACCGCCGCGTTGGCATCGACGATGCCCGCGCCGATGCCGCGGTTGGCCGGCGGCGCCACGCTCGGCGCGTGCGCGGTCTGCTGCAGCGTGGCGAGCACCTCGGGCGGCGTCATCAGCGGCATGCCGGCAGCCAGCCGCGCGCCCTGCATCAACGCCACCGTGCCGGCCACGTGCGGACTGGCCTGCGAGGTGCCGGCGTAGCCGCCGTAGCTGGCGTCGTCGGGCACCGGCGTGGTGGCGCCGCTGTTGAGCGCCTGCCACACGAAGCCGTCGTTGACCTGGCTGCCGCTGCTGGCGTCATTGGCGTACACGCCGCCGCCGGGCGCGGCGATCTCCACCGCGTTGCCGTAGTTGGAATAGAACGCGCGCTTGCCGGTGATGCCGGTGGAGGCCACGGTGATGACGCCGGGGCAACTGGCGGGCGAGGCCTGCGAGGCGTCCATGTTCTCGTTGCCGGCCGACACCACCACCACCGCGCCCAGCGCATTGGCCGCCGCCACCGCCTGCGCCGCCGGGTCGCTGGCCGGGCAGTTGCCGTCGCCGCCCAGGCTGAGGTTGATCACCTTGGCCGGGTGGGTGTTGTCGGGCACGCCATCCACGTGGCCGCCGGCGGCCCACACGATGGCGTCGTTGATGTCGCTGTCGTAGCCGCCGCAATGGCCCAGCACGCGCACCGGCAGGATCTTCGCGCCGTGCGCGATGCCGGCCATGCCCATCGCGTTGTCGGTCAACTCCGCGCCTGCGGTGCTGGCCACGTGGGTGCCGTGCCAGGAGCTGTCCTCCGGCGGATGGTCGGCGTCGGTGCATTCGGTGAGCCAGGGCTCCTCGGTGGTCCAGTCGCCGGTGTCCCAGCCGCCCGGCACGCGGCCGTCGACGGCGCGACCGGAGACAAAGCTGTCCTCGATGAAGTCGTAGCCGGCGTCGCCCAGCGAGCTGTCCACGTCCACGTGCGTGGTGATGCCGGTGTCCAGCACCGCGATCACCACGCCGGTGCCGTCGGCCAGGTCCCAGGCGTTGTTGACATTGGTGCCGCCCAGGTTGGCGTGGCCCTCGGTGGTGACGGCGCCGTCGGGCGCGCGCAGGTTCCACTGGTATTTCGCGTAGTAGGTGTCGCTGGGCGTCACCGTCTGCGGCTGCAGCAGATGCCCGGCGGGCACGTCGCGCACGCGGTGGCGCCGCACGTCGGGCACCACGTAGGCCACCGCCGGATCGGTGGACAGCTGGCGGATCAGCGCCGCCGCCTCGTCACGGTCGAGCGGCCGCGACGTGCGCAGCAGGTCGGCGCCGATCGCCAGCTTGCGCTGGTAGCGCACGCCGGTGGCCGGCGCGCCTGTCACGCTGCCGCGCGCGGCCCGCAACAAGCCGGCGCGGTCGAGCGCGGCGGTCGCCGTCTGCACGGCGGCGGCATGGCTGGCGCGCTCGCTGCTGCCCTGGCGCCAGGTCACGATGAAACGGTCATACGAGGACTGGTCCTTCAGCGCGCTCAGATTCATCCGCGCCGGGTCGCCGGTGGGCGACACCGCGGCGGCTGACGCGGCGCTGCCGGCCATGGCGGCGAGCAGCGCCGCGGCAAGTACGCCCCTGCGAAAAACATGGCTGTTCATGTGGACTCCCTAACGGTATTGGCCGCGCACGGCGCCTCCCTCCCGTGGAACCCCGCGGCCACGCGGCTCCAGGCGTCAACAGGCAACGGCGACTCGCCGACCCCAGGCACGCCCGCGCGCACGCCCCGCCAGGCCACAGGCGTGGCGACAGGACGCGCAACGGCGGACAAGGCCCGGCCATGGACGGCGAAAGCCACCGGCTGCCGGGCGACGACAAGCGGCGGCGACAGCCGCGCCCGCGCCGCCCGGCGCGTCAGCCGGCCCTCAGCGCCAGGGCGCCGATGCAGGCAGGCCGACAGCGGGCAAAAGTGGACCGGGGGCGAAGGCGGAAATCTGGCTGCGCATGGTGTCTCTCTCCCAGACAGGTATGCGGCTCGGATGCGGCGTCCGCCGGACCACACCGGCACCACCGCGCGCGTTTCACGACGACCCTGCATGCCCCGGCGATGCACGATGACGAACGCCACCGCCCCCTTCACCCCCGCAGGCACCGCGCTCTTGTACACAGCCCACCGTGACGGCCATGCATGCGCCCGACCCCGTCTTTGCGCACTTGCGCGGGTGCATCCACGCGCCAAAAATGGGCGTTTTGTCGCGACCACGGGCAGGCATGCACCTCATCGACATCGGCGCCAACCTCGGCCACGAATCGTTCCAGCACGACATGGACGCGGTACTGCAACGCGCACGCGACCACGGCGTGACGCGCATGGTGGTCACCGGCGCCTCGCGCGAAGGCAGCGAGCAGGCGCTGGCACTGGCCGACGCCCACCCCGGCATGCTGTACGCCACCGCCGGCGTGCATCCGCATCACGCCATCGACTACGACGACGCCACCGACGCGCGCCTGCGCGAGCTGTCACACGCGCCGGCCGTGCGCGCCATCGGCGAAACCGGACTGGACTACAACCGCAACTATTCCCCGCGCGACGTGCAGCTGCGCGTGTTCGAACGCCAACTGCAGATCGCCGCCGATCGCGGCATGCCGCTGTTCCTGCACCAGCGCGACGCACACGAGGATTTCCTGGCCCTGCTGCGCCGCTGGCGCGACCGCGTGCCCGCCGCCGTGGTGCATTGCTTCACCGATACCGCCGATGCGCTGCGCGACTACCTGGCGCTGGATTGCCACATCGGCATCACCGGCTGGATCTGCGACGAACGCCGCGGCACCCACCTGCGCGAACTGGTGCGACACATCCCCGCCAACCGCCTGATGATCGAGACCGACGCCCCCTACCTGCTGCCCCGCACCGTGCGCCCGGCACCGTCACACCGCCGCAACGAGCCGATGTACCTCAAGCACATCTGCGAGGAAATCGCCCGCGACCGCCACGAAACCCCCGACCTCACCGCCGCCACCAGCACCGCCACCGCCGAGGCATTCTTCGGGCTGGCGCCCTAGCCCTTGTGTGAGCGACTTCAGCCGCGATGCCTTTGCTTTTTTGTAGGAGCGCACCTTGTGCGCGATGCTTTTGCTCTGGAAGGTGGGTGCACAGCAAAAGCTTTCGCACTCCTTGCGGAGCGCGAGCCACTTTCTCTTGAGTGGCCACGCACGCGCCTGGAGCGCGTGCGAACAGCGAAGCTGGCCCGAAGGGCGTAGGGCAGGATGCCCGGAGTAAGAGAAAGTGGCCAAAGAGAAGGCCACCCCGCTTGGCGCACAGGGGAGTGAAGAGCGCCCTCTCTCCCCAGCCCTCTCCCCCGCGAAGCGGGGGAGAGGGAGCCAGGAGCACAAGCGCAAGCCAACTGCTCCCTGCGCGCCTCACGCCCTCGCTTGTGGGAGCGACTTCAGTCGCGATGCCTTTGCTGTTGCTTTTCTGTAGGAGCGCACCCTGTGCGCGATGCTCTTGCTTTAGGTGGTGGATGCAGAGCAAAAGCTTTCGCCCTCCTACGGAGCGCGAGCCACTTTCTCTTGAGTGGCCACGCACGCGCCTGGAGCGCGCGCGAACAGCGAAGCTGGCCCGAAGGGCGTAGGGCAGGATGCCCGGAGTAAGAGAAAGTGGCCAAAGAGAAGGCCACCCCGCTTGGCGCTTGCCGGGCTTATGCCCGGCAAGTTCGTGAGTCGGGGCCGGGCTTTTCGACCGGACTCCTGTCCGGACGAAAAGGCATCGACATCCATGTCGATGCCCGCTTCGCGGCCTGATCGTCCCCGACTCACCGCGGCACAGGGGAGTGAAGAGCGCCCTCTCTCCCCAACCCTCTCCCCCGCGAAGCGGGGGAGAGGGTTGGGGAGCACAAGCGCAAGCCAATTGCTCCTGCACGCCTCACGCCCTCGATTGTGGGAGCGACTTCAGTCGCGATGCCTTTGCTGTTGCTTTTCTGTAGGAGCGCACCCTGTGCGCGATGCTCTTGCTTTTGATGGTTGATACAGAGCAAGAGCTTTCGCACTCCTTGCGGAGCGCGAGCCACTTTCTCTTGGGTGGCCAAGAGAAAGTGGCCAAAGAGAAGGCCACCCCGCTTGGCGCTTGCCGGGCGTGTGCCCGGCAAGTTCGTGAGTCGGGGCCGGGCTTTTCGACCGGACTCCTGTCCGGACGAAAAGGCATCGACATCCCTGTCGATGCCCGCTTCGCGGCCTTGTCGTCCCCGACTCACCGCCGCACAGGGGAGTGAAAAGCCCCTCTCTCCCCAGCCCTCTCCCCCGCGAAGCGGGGGAGAGGGGCCAGAAGCCAGAGCTTCACGCCGCGAACTCTTCGCAGCGGCTTGCCACTGCGTACCGAGTGCGCGCCACGATGGCGCGCGCCGTTAAGGGGGCCCCTCTGCAGCGGCGGGCGGGCGGAGGAAAAGCCCGAAGGGTGGCCGGCATGGATGCCGGCCAGTTTGTCGTCAGCCCATGGATGGGCTGTCGACAAACCCCGTAGCCCGCACGCGTACCTTGCGGACAGGATGTCCGCAAGGCGCGGAAGCGGGGTGCTCTTTCTCTTTGGCTACTTTCTCTTTACTCCGGGCATCCTGCCCTCCGCCCTTCGGGCCAGCTTCGCTGTTCGCATGCGCATCCTGCGCATGCGTGAGCACGCAAAGAGAAAGTAGCTCGCGCTCCGCAAGGAGGGCGAAAGCTTTTGCCTTCGCCTTTCAAAAGCAAGAGCATCGCGCACAGGGTGCGCTCCTACAAAAAAGCAAAGGCATCGCGGCTGAAGTCGCCACGGCAGAGAGCAAAGCGCGGGAGCTACGGGAGCAGGACGCGGGTGTGGCCGGGCGGAAGGCCGTCGAGGGCGTGGTTGCCGATGCGTACGCGGATCAGGCGCAGCGTGGGAAAGCCCACGGCGGCGGTCATGCGGCGCACCTGGCGGTTGCGGCCTTCGCGCAGGGTGAGGGTGAGCCAGCTGGTGGGGATCAACTTGCGGTAGCGCACCGGCGGATCGCGCGGCCACAGCCAGGCCGGTTCGGTGGCGTGCTCGGCCTGGGCCGGCAAGGTGGGGCCGTCCTTCAGGGTGACGCCACGGCGCAGCGCCGCGAGCGCGGCATCGTCGATCTGGCCGTCGACCTGGGCCAGGTAGGTCTTGGGTTGCTTGTGGCGCGGATCGGTGAGGCGATGGGCCAGCTTGCCGTCGTCGGTGAGCAGCAGCAGGCCTTCGCTGTCATGGTCCAGACGTCCAGCCGCATAGACGTCTTTTTGTTTGACGCAGTCGGCCAGCGTGGGCCGACCGCGGTCATCGGTGAACTGGCACAGCATGCCGAACGGCTTGTTGAGGGCGATCAGCATGCCGCGCGGTTCAGGGGGTGGCGGCGGCCGGTTTGACGAAGCGCAACGTCATGCGGTCGGACTCGCCGATGGCCTGGTAGGTCGCCCGGTCGGTGTCGCCCAGCGCCAGCGTGGGCGGCAGCGTCCACACGCCCTTGGGGTGGTCGTGGTTGTCGGCCGGGTTGGCGTTGATCTCGCTGCGCTCCTCAAGCTTGAAACCGGCGTCGGTGGCCAGCTTGATGACGGTGGCGGTGGGCAGGTAGCCGCTGCGCTTGACCGACGCCAGCGACGCGTCGTCGCTGGCGCGGTGATCGACCACGCCGAGCACGCCGCCGGGCCGCAGCACGTCGTGGAACGCCTTGAACATGGCCGGCGCGGTGTCGGCCATGACCCAGTTGTGCACGTTGCGGAACGTGAGCACCAGGTCGGCCGAGCCGGGCGCGCCCAGCACCGGCTGCTGCGGGTCGAAGGTGACGACGCTGGCGCGGTCGTAGTGGGCGGGGTCGGCGGCGAATTTGCGGCGCAGCGCGCTGTCCTCGGCGCGGACCTCGTCGCCGGACGACGGCGCCTGCTCGGCGGCGATGTAATGGCCGTTGTCGCGCAGCAGCGGCGCCAGCAGCTCGGCGTACCAGCCGCCGCCGGGGGTGATCTCGATCACCGTCTGGTCGGGCTGGATGCCGAAAAACTGCAGCGTGGCCTTGGGGTGGCGCCAGGTGTCACGCGCGCGGTTGGCCGGCGAGCGCCAGCTGCCGGCCAGCACCGCATCGAGCTGGCCGGCGGTGAAATCGCTGGCGCTGGTGGGCGGCACCAGCGCGTCGGCGGGCTGGTCGGACTCGACCGGCGCGGCGGGCGTCTCCTGCGCGCAGGCGGCCAGGCCGCCGCCGGCCACGAGCAACGCCAGCAGCAGGCCGATCCGGTAGGTGTGCTTCATGGGTGGACTCCTGATGTCCGGGGAACGATGCGGCAGGCTCGCCGCGTGCGCAAAAAAAGGTGGTGGTCAGAACGGTCGCGGGCACACCGACTGCAGGCCGTCGATGTGTTCGTGCAGGTCCGGTGCGATGCCCTGCCACATCGGGTCGAGGATGAAGTCGATACCCTCGCGGCGTGCCAGCTTGGCGGCCGGGATGAAATCCGCGTCGCCGGCCACGAGGATAATCTGGTCCACCAGTTTCTTGTAGGCCAGCGCGGCGATGTCGATGCCGATCTTCATGTCCACCTGGGTCTGGCGCATCTCCGGCTCGAAATGCTCGTCGCCCAGCGACTCCCACGCCAGCGTGCCCTCGCGCAGTTGCTGGAACGCGGCGCGCTTGAGCTGCCACTCGCCGCGCTCGGCCAGCCGGCCCAGCCGCAGCGCCATCTTGCGCTGGCGGCGCAACTGGTCGTGCAGCTCGCGACGGAACGCGGCCGCGCCGGTGCGGCCGAAATCGACGCTGCCGCCGCTGACCGGGCGCACAAAGCTCTTTTCCAGCGGCGGGCAGTCGTAGAAAAAAATGCGGTACAGCTGCTCGCGCGGGCGATCCAGCGCCTTGAGATGCTCCAGCGCCATGCCGAACACGGTCTTGGCCACGGCGCGCGCGTCGCCGGCGTCGCGCTCGCCGTACACCTTGCGGTAGCGGGCAAGAAAAAAGGCGCCGTCGACGAGGATGGCGGTGCGGTTCATGGCGTGGCCTTTGGCTGCATGCGTGGGGACGGATCGTCGCCGTGGCGACGCGCCATTCTACCGTTCACATGCGTGGCACGCGCGCGGGCCGTACCATGGGCGGGCCGCGCGACGCGCGAGCGCACCGATGGAACCCCGCACGCATGTCTTTTTCGCGATTGTTTCGCCACGGCCCGCTGTTGCCCCTGCTGGCCGCCGCCGCGACCGCCAGCGCCGCCCAGGAGGCCCCCACGCTGGCACCGGTCACCGTCAGCGCCACGCGCAGCGCGCAGTCGCCGTTCAACGTGGCCGCCTCGGTCGACGTGATCGCCGCACCATCCAGCGGCACGCTGGACGTGAACGCCTCCGAGCTGCTGCAAGGCGTGCCCGGCATCCTGGCCCGCGACCGGCAGAACTACGCGCAGGACGAGCAGATCGCCATTCGCGGCTTTGGCGCGCGCACCACGTTCGGCATTCGCGGCGTGCGGCTTTACAGCGACGGCATCCCCGCCACCATGCCCGACGGGCAAGGCCAGGTGTCGCACTTCAACCTCGACGCGGCCGATCGCGTGGAGGTGCTGCGCGGGCCGTTTTCCGCGCTGTACGGCAATGCGGCCGGCGGCGTGGTGCAGCTGTTCAGCGCCGAGGGCAGCGACCCGCCGCAGCTGCGCCTGGGCCTGGCCGGCGGCAGCGACGGCATGTGGCGCGCATCGCTCAACGCACGCGGCGTGCAGGGGCCGCTGGACTACAACCTCGCCCTGGGCCAGTTCCACACCGACGGCTACCGCGACCACAGCCGCGCGCGGCGCACCTCGGGCAACGCCGTGCTGGGCTGGTCGCTGGACGGCGGCGGCAAGCTCGGCCTGGTGCTCAACACGCTGGACCTGCCTGCCGCGCAGGACCCGCTGGGGCTGACACCGGCGCAGTTCCACGACGATCCGCGCCAGGCCGATGCGGCCGCCCGCGTGTTCAACACGCGCAAGAGCGTGCGCCAGCAGCAGTTGGGCCTGCGCTACGACAAGCCGCTGGACAACGCCAACCGCCTGCACCTGATGGGCTACTACGGCGAGCGCAGCGTGCGGCAATACCTGTCCATTCCCGTCGCCGCGCAGCTGGCGCCGCTGAGCGCCGGCGGCGTGGTGGATCTTGGCAACGCCTACGGCGGCCTCGACGCGCGCTGGACCTGGGCCGGCACGCTGGCCGGACAACCGTTCGAGCTGACCGCCGGCGCCAGCTACGACAACCAGCACCAGCACCGGCGCGGCTACGAGAATTTCGTGGATGACACCGTGGGCGTGCGCGGTGCGCTGCGCCGCGACGAGATCGACCACGTGCACAACCTGGACGAATACGCCCAGGCCAGCTGGCGCGTGACCGGGGCGTGGACGCTGATGGCCGGCCTGCGCCGCAGCAAGGTGATGTTCGCCACCACCGACCGCTACCTCACCGTCGCCAACCCCGACGACAGCGGCCGCGTGGCGTACGCGGCCACCACGCCGGTGGCCGGCGTGATGCTGCACCTGTCGCCGGCGGCGCACCTGTACGCGTCGTACGGCAAGGGTTTCGAGACGCCCACGTTCTCCGAGCTGGGCTATCGCAACGACGGCGGCAGCGGGCTGGCGTTCGACCTGCAACCGTCGCATACGCGCAGTGGCGAGGTCGGCCTGAAACTGCGCCCGCGCCCCGGCGTGCGCGCCGACCTGGCGCTGTTTCGCGCCGACAGCCGCAACGAGCTGGCCGTAGCCACCAACCTGGGCGGACGCACCACCTACCAGAACATTCCGCGCGCACGACGGCAGGGTGCGGAAGCGTCACTGCGCGCCACGCTGGCGCCGCGCTGGACACTGCAGCTGGCCTACACCTGGCTGGATGCCCGCTTCCGCGCGCCCTACCTGGCCTGCGACGGCCGCTGCGCCACGCCATCCACGCCGGTGGCCGCCGGCGCACGCATCGCCGGCGTACCGCGCTCCAACGCCTATGCCGCACTGCACGTTGGCGGCGAGCGCGGCTGGCAGGCCGACATCGACGGCCGCTACCTCGCCGCCGTGCCCACCGACGACCTGGGCGCGGCGCGGGCGCCGCCGTACGCCGTGTTCGGCGCGGGCGCCGGCTACGTGGCCGAGGCCGGCCACTGGCGCACGCACACCTATGCGCGCATCGACAACCTCGCCGGGCGGCACTACGTGGGCTCGGTCATCGTCAACGACGGCAACGGCCGCTATTTCGAGCCCGGCCCCGGCCGCACCGTGATGCTGGGCCTGGACCTGCGCTGGCAGCCGTGAAGCGTCATGTGGGAGCGACTTCAGTCGCGACGCTCTTGCTCGCGTCGCTGAAATGACGAAAAGCATCGCGGCTGAAGCCGCTCCTGCATGATGCGAGACGCCCGTAGGAGCGCACCTGTGCGCGATGCTTTTCGCCAGGCCCATCGCGCACAGGGTGCGCTCCTACAGGGTGTGGCCGGCCTTTGCTCCCTCCCCTGCTTGCAGGGGAGGGCTGGGGAGGGGTCGCTCTTGGCGCGCTTTGCCTTGGCTTCTCAAGAACAACAGCGTCGCGGCTGAAGCCGCTCCCACAGGTTTGGCTGCGCTCCTACGGGCCTCTGGCAGCTTTTGCTCCCTCTCCCCAGGCGACGCGCGCGGCTCAGTAGTGGATCACCGAGCGGATCACCTTGCCTTCGTGCATCAGGTCGAACGCTTCGTTGATGCGCTCCAACGGCAGCACCTCGGTGATCATCTCGTCGATCTTGATCTCGCCGGCCATGTAGCGGTCGACGTAGCCGGGCAGCTGGCTGCGGCCCTTGACGCCGCCGAAGGCGGAGCCGCGCCAGACGCGGCCGGTGACCAACTGGAACGGGCGCGTGCTGATCTCCTGCCCCGCGCCGGCCACGCCGATGATGATCGACTCGCCCCAGCCCTTGTGGCAGCACTCCAGCGCCGAACGCATCACGTGGACATTGCCGATGCACTCGAACGAGTAATCGACGCCGCCGCCGGTCAGCTCCACGATCACCTGCTGGATCGGGGTGTCCGGGTAATCCTTCGGGTTGATGAAGTCGGTGGCGCCCAGCAGCTTGGCCATCTCGAACTTGGCCGGGTTGGTGTCCACCACCACGATGCGGCCGGCCTTGGCCATCACCGCGCCCTGCACCACCGACAGGCCGATGCCGCCCATGCCGAACACCGCCACCGAGGCGCCGGGCTCGACCTTGGCCGTGTTGAGCACCGCGCCGATGCCGGTGGTGATGCCGCAGCCGAGCAGGCAGACCTTTTCCAGCGGCGCGGCCTTGTTGATCTTGGCCAGCGAGATCTCCGGCAGCACGGTGTATTCGCTGAAGGTGCTGGTGCCCATGTAGTGCAGCAGCTGCTTGCCGCCGACCGAGAAACGCGAGGTGCCGTCGGGCATCAGGCCCTGGCCCTGGGTGACGCGGATCTTCTGGCACAGGTTGGTCTTGCCGGAGCGGCAGTACTCGCACTCGCCGCACTCGGGCGTGTACAGCGGGATCACGTGGTCGCCCACCTTGAGCGAGGTGACGCCCTCGCCCACTTCCTCGACGATGCCGCCGCCCTCGTGGCCCAGGATCACCGGGAAGGCGCCCTCCGGGTCGGCGCCGGACAAGGTGAACGCGTCGGTGTGGCACACGCCGGTGGCGACGATGCGCACCAGCACCTCGCCGGCCTTGGGACCGGCCACGTCGATCTGCTCGATGCTGAGCGGCTTGCCTGCTTCCCAGGCGACGGCGGCACGTGATTTCATGGGGAGACTCCTCGATGCGATGGGGGATGCGTGCAACCGCGCATGGTAACCGGCTGCCCGCTGCCGCGCCGCCCCGGTTGCAATGCGGTGTGATCGCCGCCATGGTTTCGGCTTCCCCTTCTTGCCCAGGACCCGCCCCATGTCCCTACGCCAGCTAGGCCGCTCGCCGCTTTCCATCGCCCCGCTCGCCTTTGGCGGCAACGTGTTCGGCTGGAGCGCCGACGAGGCGCGCTCGTTCGAGCTGCTCGACGCGTTTGTCGATGCCGGCTTCAACCTGATCGACACCGCCGACGTCTACCCGGCCTGGGTGCCGGGCAACCAGGGCGGCGAGTCGGAGGGCATCATCGGCAAGTGGCTCAAGCGCAGCGGCAAGCGCGAGCAGGTGGTGATCGCCACCAAGGTCGGCAAGTGGGCCGAGCAGCCGGGGCTGTCGCCGGTCAACCTGCAACAGGCGGTGGACCGCTCGCTGCAGCGCCTGCAAACCGACTACATCGACCTGTACCTGGCCCACGCCGACGACGCCAGCGTGCCGCTGGCCGACACGCTGGGCGGCTTTGCGCGGCTGATCGAGCAGGGCAAGGTGCGCGCCATCGGCGCCTCCAACTACGGCGCCGCGCGCTTCGCCGATGCGCTGGCCGTGTCGCGCCAGCACCACCTGCCGCGCTACGAAGTGCTGCAGCCCGAGTACAACCTGCTGGAGCGCGCCGGCTACGAGCACGACCTGGAGCCGCTGATGCGCGCCGAGGACATCGGCGTGATCAGCTACTACGCGCTGGCCAGCGGTTTTCTCAGCGGCAAGTACCGCGGCGAGGCGGACCTTGCCAAGAGCAGCGCCCGCGCCAGCGCGGTCAAGCGCTACCTCAACCCGCGCGGCCTGGGCGTGCTGGCCGCGCTGGACACCGTGGCCGCCGCCCACCAGGCCACCGTGGCGCAGGTGGCGCTGGCCTGGCTGATCGCCCGCCCCGGCCTCACCGCCCCCATCGCCAGCGCCACCAGCGTGGCGCAGCTCAACGACCTGATCGGCGCCACCCGACTGCAACTGGCCCCCGACGAGATCGCCGCACTGGATCGCGCCAGCGCCTGAGCGCGCAGGAGCGCACCTTGTGCGCGATGCTTTTACGAATCCCGAATCAAAAGCATCGCGCACAGGGCGCTCCTACATCACGCGAAAACCCACCTGTGGGAGCGACTTCAGTCGCGATGCCGTTGCTTTTTGCAGGAGCGCACCCTGTGCGCGATGCTCTTGCCTTTAATGCTGCTTTTGCTTTGGCTTTTCAAAAGCATCGCGGCTGAAGCCGCTCCTACAGAAAGCAAAAGCATCGCGCACAGGGTGCGCTCCTACGAAAAGCAACAGCAACGGCATCGCGGCTGAAGTCGCTCCCACAGGGGATCACGGCTTATTCCACCGGCGCATCGACCGTGTAGCCCTCGGCCTGCAGTTGCGCCAGGTAGCCGTCGGGTTTCAGCAGCTCGTCCATCGGCAGCATGGCGAAGGTCTTGGCGTGGGCTTTCAGGGCCGCGCGGGCGGCGGCCAGCCAGGTGGCGCGCACCTGCTCGGGGATGTCGTCGATGCCCAGTTGGCGGGCAAAGCCTGCGTCCGCCAGCGCATCGATGCAGGCCTGGCGGCGATGGCTGTCGGGCAACTCGCGCAGCCCCTGCAGGTCACCGGTGGCCCAGGCATTGGCGCGGGCCTTCATCGCGGGCAGGTCGTGCTCGATCGCATCCAGCGTGCGGCTCATGCACAGCACGTCGTTGGGCGCAGCCTGCTTGAACGCCTTGATCGCCGCGCGCGGGTGCTCGATCGTCACCGGGTAGTCGACCGCGGTTTCGGCCACGCCATGCTGCTTGGCCAGCGCATCGACGGCGGCTTTCACGCCACCGGAATTGCTCAGGCCGTTGGCCTTGATCGCCGCCTTGTACAGCTCCTGCGCGGCAAAGATGGGCCGCCAGCGCTCGATGCCGCGTTTTTCGCCCAGGTACACCTGCTTCAACGCCTGCCAGCGCGCGTAGGTGGGCGCGTCCAGCACTTGCTGAAGCGTCTTGCCGTCCTCGTTCTTGCGCGCGCTGTAGGCCGACGGCAGCAGGAACAGCTTGCCCAGCCAGCCCACGTCCACCTTCATCTTCACCGACGGCGGCAGCAGGATTTCCTGCGCGGAGGCAATCACCTCTTCCACCTCGCGCGACTGCCACGTCATGCCGCGCGGCAGCGGCGACAACGTGCCCAGGATCCACAGCTCGTGACCCTCGCGCGACACCCGCCACATGCCCGGCCCCGGCTGCACGCCGGTGACCAGCACGGCGGGGAGATCGGCCACGTGGGTCGATGACGACGACGGCGGCTCGCCGGCGGATGCGGCGGGGGCCACCCATGCGGCCAGCGCAAGCAACAGGACAGGGATCAACAGGCGCATCGGCATCGCTCCAGCACGCGAAGCCGGCATTGTGGCAGCGCCATGCTGACTGTGCCGTTGCCGCCCCGATGGCGGGCGCATGCCGGCGCTCGCGCTATGGCACACTGGCGCGGCCTGCGCGACTGGCGCTTCGGATGGATCACCATCGGGGAACGCAGGCGTTGCAAGCCGCGCGCCTGGGCATCCTGATCCACACCGGGGACCTGACATGCCTGAAACCACCGCGCTGCTCGCTTTCGGCCTCATCGCACTCGGCCTGGTGCTGACGCCGGGGCCAAACATGATCTATCTCATTTCCCGCTCGATCAGCCAGGGACGGGCAGCAGGCCTTGTGTCGCTGGCCGGTGTCGGCCTGGCGTTTCTGCTGTACATGCTGAGCGCGGCGCTGGGGATCACGGCCTTGCTCTTCACCGTGCCGCTGGCGTACGAGGCACTGCGCATGGCGGGCGTCGCCTACCTGCTCTACCTGGCATGGCAGGCCGTGCGGCCCGGCGGCCGCTCGCCACTCCAGTGGCGCCAGCTTGACCGCGACAGCCCGCGCAAACTGTTCGCGATGGGCTTTCTGACCAACCTGCTCAACCCCAAGGTGGCGGTGCTCTACCTGTCGCTGTTGCCGCAATTCATCCAGCCCGGGCACGGCAGCGTACTGCTGCAATCGATCACGCTGGGCGGCACCCAAATGGCGATCAGCCTTGCCGTGAACGCCTTGATCGTGGTGACGGCCGGCTCGCTGGCCCGGTTCATGACCGGGCGGCCGCTCTGGCTGGCGACCCAACGCTGGATGATGGGCACGGTGCTGGCCGGGCTGGCACTGCACATGTGCACGCAATCGCGTCGCTGACCGCCTGAGCGGACGCGCGGGCCCTCTCCCCTGCCCCTCTCCCGCGCGCGGGAGAGGGGTTCAATGCGGTGTGTGCGAATGGAGGCGGCTCTTTTGCGCGCATGAAAAAAGGGAGGCGCCATGGCGCCTCCCTTTTCAGCCGTAAAGACGGCCAAACACCGATCCGGTCAAGCCTTCGACAACGCCGCCAGCGCCGCGTTGAACGTGGTGCTGGGGCGCATGGCCGCGCTGACCTTGGCCATGTCGGGGTGGTAGTAACCGGCGATGTCCACCGGCTTGCCCTGCGCACCGTTCAGCTCGCCGACGATGGCCGCCTCGTTGTCGGTGAGCGCCTTGGCCAGCGGCGCGAAGGTGGCCTTGAGCGCGGCGTCGTCATCCTGCGCGGCAAGCGCCTGGGCCCAGTACATCGCCAGGTAGAAATGGCTGCCACGGTTGTCCAGCTCGCCCACCTTGCGCGCGGGCGACTTGTTGTTGTCCAGCACCTGGCCGTTGGCACGGTCCAGCGCCTGCGCCAGCACCTTGGCCTTGGCGTTGCCGGTCTGCTCGCCGACAAACTCCAGCGAGGCCTGCAGCGCCAGGAACTCGCCCAGCGAATCCCAGCGCAGGTAGTTCTCCTCGACGAACTGCTGCACGTGCTTGGGCGCGCTGCCGCCGGCGCCGGTCTCGAACAGGCCGCCACCGGCCATCAGCGGCACGATGGAGAGCATCTTGGCGCTGGTACCCAGCTCCATGATCGGGAACAGGTCGGTGAGGTAGTCGCGCAGCACGTTGCCGGTGACCGAGATGGTGTCCTGACCCTGGCGGATGCGCGCCAGCGAGAACTGCGTGGCCGCCACCGGATCAAGGATGCGGATGTCCAGCGCGCTGGTGTCGTGATCCTTCAGGTAGTGCTCGACCTTCTTGATGATCTCGCGGTCGTGCGCGCGCTGCGGATCAAGCCAGAACACCGCCGGCGTGGACGACAGCCGCGCGCGGCTCACCGCCAGCTTCACCCAGTCCTGGATCGGCGCATCCTTGACCTGGCACATGCGCCAGATGTCGCCCGCTTCCACCTCGTGCTGCAGCAGCACCTTGCCGGCGTCGTCGATCACCTTGACGGTGCCGTCGCCGGCGATCTGGAAGGTCTTGTCGTGCGAGCCGTACTCCTCGGCCTTCTGCGCCATCAGGCCCACGTTCGGCACGCTGCCCATGGTGGCCGGGTCGAACGCGCCGTTGGCCTTGCAGTCGTCGATCACCGCCTTGTAGACGCCGGCGTAGCTGCGGTCGGGGATCACCGCCTTGGTGTCCTGGCGCTCGCCCTTGGCGTCCCACATCTTGCCGGAGTCGCGGATCATCGCCGGCATCGAGGCGTCGATGATCACGTCGCTGGGCACGTGCAGGTTGGTGATGCCCTTGTCCGAATTGACCATCGCCAGCGCCGGGCGCTGCGCGTACTGCGCGTCCATGTCGGCCTTGATCGCCGCCTGCGTCGCCTCCGGCAGGCTGCCGAGGCGGGCGTACAGGTCGCCGATGCCGTTGTTCGGATTGAAGCCGGCCTGCGCCAGCGCATCGGCATGCTTGGCCAGCACGTCCTTGTAGAACTCGCCCACCGCCACGCCGAACATGATCGGGTCGGAGACCTTCATCATGGTCGCCTTCAGGTGCAGCGAAAACAGCACGCCCTTGGCCTTGGCATCGGCGATCTGCGCGTCGATGAACGCCGCCAGCGCCTTGCGGCTCATCACCGCCGCGTCGATGATCTCGCCGGCCTGCAGCACGGTCTTCGGCTTGAGCACGCTGTGGCTGCCGTCCTTGCCAAACCACTCGATGCTGACGTTGCCGGCCTGCCCGATCAGCGCCGACTGCTCGGTGCCGTAGAAATCGCCGCCGTCCATGTGCGCCACGTGGGTCTGCGAATCGGCGCTCCACGCACCCATGCGGTGCGGGTGCTTGCGCGCATAGTTCTTCACCGACGCCGGCGCGCGACGATCCGAATTGCCCTCGCGCAGCACCGGGTTCACCGCGCTGCCCTTGACCCGGTCATAGCGCGCCTTGATGTCCTGCTCGGCCTCGTTGGCCGGCGCATCCGGATACTCCGGCAGCGCATAACCCTGCTGCTGCAACTCCTTGATCGCCGCCTTCAGCTGCGGCATCGACGCGCTGATGTTGGGCAGCTTGATGATGTTGGCCGCCGGCGTGGTCGCCAGCGCGCCCAGCTCGGCCAGGTCGTCGGGAATGCGCTGGCCATCCTTCAACGCCTCGGGAAACTGCGAAATGATGCGACCCGCCAGCGAAATATCGCGCGTCTCCACCGCAACGCCCGCCGTAGCGGCAAACGCCGACACAACCGGCAGCAGCGAAGCGGTAGCGAGAAACGGAGCTTCGTCGGTGAGGGTGTAGATGATCTTGGGAGTCTGGGACATGGCGTGCAGGGGTTCCATGGCAGGGCGGCAAAGCCGCGGATGACGAATCTCGATGACACTTGCCCTATCCCGTCATTCCCGCGAAAGCGGGAATCCAGCGTCTTGCCCCTTCCACGCAGGACGGGAGGCTCTGGATTCCCGCTTTCGCGGGAATGACGACAAGTCGGCGTCATTCGACAATGGCCGTCCATTGTCTCGCGATTGGGCGTGGCGGGCCACCGGGGGCGGGCTCGCGGCGAAATCGCGGACGATTCGCCCATCCGCCCACCACATCGCGCAGGACAAACTTGTTCTCGCCCACCGACGGATCGGCAGGACACGCGAGGCCGGGGTGGCGCGGGCGGCGCTGGAAGGTGGCGGAAGCACGCGAACGGCGGGGTTTGGCGAGCGGCATCCGGAGGCGTAGGGAGGGCTGCGCGTCCCTCCCAAGGGCGAAACCACCACGCGCAAGTCACGCGTTCAGACCAGGCTCGCGATCAAGCCACGTCGACAACCCGTGCAAAGGCGGCCTCGTGACCATCTTCGTTGCGAAGGGTGGCGAATGTTCATGACTCGGCCAATGGCATGTGCACAGCGCAAAAGGACCGGGTCCTGGCACTGCTCAGCCGTTGGCCCAATAAAGACCCCTGATGACCGAGCCCCTCTACGCCCAGGACGATTTCCGGATATGAACCGGACGAGACAATGCCATCAGGAGCATGCGAAATCTAACATGCGACCCATATCACCAGGAGCCTCCTGCAGGAGGGGAAGAAAATCTTGCTTCGCCTCCCCCTTTCGCGAAGCGTGCGAGGAGCAGGGACTTTACGGTGATGGAGGCATTAGATCCATTGCATTCCACGCACTCACAAGGAGTGCGACCGGTGATCTTCACCCCTGCTCGCCGGGGTTGTCGTTTCAATCCACGCACTCCCGAGGAGTGCGACCCGCCGCCGTCGCTGGCCGGCCGCGAGTTCGCGGTGTTTCAATCCACGCACTCGCGAGGAGTGCGACTTTGTATTCCCAGCCATACCACGCACTCGCGAGGAGTGCGACTTTGTATTCCCAGCCATACTTGGCGACGATCTTGTCGTTTCAATCCACGCACTCGCGAGGAGTGCGACGACGTTGATGGTTTCCCACCCTGCCCATTCGCCAAGTTTCAATCCACGCACTCGCGAGGAGTGCAACCCACCGGCAGGTCGGCCTGGTACGCCTCAGTGAGGTTTCAATCCACGCACTCGCGAGGAGTGCGACGATGCCGGCGGCGCGGGGCTCGCCGGCGTGTAGTCGTTTCAATCCACGCACTCGCGAGGAGTGCGACCAGCAGCGTCCTCGACTTGTTCGACCCGGGCTTCCGGTTTCAATCCACGCACTCGCGAGGAGTGCGACTTCCAGATCGATGCCGCGCTGCATCGCGTCGTTCTTGTTTCAATCCACGCACTCGCGAGGAGTGCGACCCGCCACCCTACGCCGGCAAGCCGCCCTCTCGCAGTTTCAATCCACGCACTCGCGAGGAGTGCGACTCGCGCCGGCATGGAGGCGACGATGATTGACGCCGTTTCAATCCACGCACTCGCGAGGAGTGCGACTTTTGAGGATCCGCCCCCAAGACCTTGTAGCCCGGTTTCAATCCACGCACTCGCGAGGAGTGCGACCACCTGATCGGCGAGTTGCGCCGCTTCTTCGGGACGTTTCAATCCACGCACTCGCGAGGAGTGCGACCATCTGGCCCGCTTCGACGGATAACTGGATCGGCACGTTTCAATCCACGCACTCGCGAGGAGTGCGACCGTCCAGCTGCGCGCCACGCCCGGCGCTACCGCGTAGTTTCAATCCACGCACTCGCGAGGAGTGCGACTTTTGTTTTGCGGTTTTAGGGGACTCTAAAATGGTTTCAATCCACGAACTCGCGAGGAGTGCGACTTCAACATCGAGCTCGGCGCCGATCGCCAGTTCGGGTTTCAATCCACGCACTCGCGAGGAGTGCGACGAGTGGAGCCAATCGTCCGCCCACTATGACCGCCACGTTTCAATCCACGCACTCGCGAGGAGTGCGACGCTGATGCCGCGCCGGCACCCATTGGCCGCGCACCAGTTTCAATCCACGCACTCGCGAGGAGTGCGACCGCGAAGCCCACGCCGTTTCTGGCGGCACTGTGGCAGTTTCAATCCACGCACTCGCGAGGAGTGCGACACCGCCGCCTGTACCAGGTGACGGCCGGCTTTTTGGTTTCAATCCACGCACTCGCGAGGAGTGCGACCAGTTTGTCGGAAGCGTTCCAACGCTGGAATGATGTTTCAATCCACGCACTCGCGAGGAGTGCGACCGTCCAGGGCGGCATGGCACGCGCGCATGGTGGCGTGTTTCAATCCACGCACTCGCGAGGAGTGCGACCGAAAACGCTTGCGCTACACTCGCCACCCGCGCTAGTTTCAATCCACGCACTCGCGAGGAGTGCGACGGGCTTAAGCCGTCGCCAAAGCATGAGATTGACCGTTTCAATCCACGCACTCGCGAGGAGTGCGACGCGGTCGTCGTGGATCACTACCACATTGCCATCGCGTTTCAATCCACGCACTCGCGAGGAGTGCGACGTGGGCGCGCCTCACTCAGCAGCGCCGCAAACCGTGTTTCAATCCACGCACTCGCGAGGAGTGCGACGATGTGCGGTAGGCGGGCAGCGACACGTCGGCAAGTTTCAATCCACGCACTCGCGAGGAGTGCGACTTGTACTGTTCGCGCAGCGCTTTATGGCGATCCGTGTTTCAATCCACGCACTCGCGAGGAGTGCGACTCGGCGCGAGCGGCCAGCGGCGGTTTTCCTGCCAGTGTTTCAATCCACGCACTCGCGAGGAGTGCGACCGCTGCACCCGGCCACGCGCTCGATGCGCGCGATGTTTCAATCCACGCACTCGCGAGGAGTGCGACCGTCCTTTATCGCCGCCTCCACGTCCTCGGCGGTGTTTCAATCCACGCACTCGCGAGGAGTGCGACTCGGCGCGCAGGGCGGCGACATCGCCGTAGGCCTTGTTTCAATCCACGCACTCGCGAGGAGTGCGACTGGATCGCCGACGCTGACCTGCCAATTCGCGCGGGTTTCAATCCACGCACTCGCGAGGAGTGCGACGATTGGTCGCATGAACCTTCACGCCGCCTTGCTTGTTTCAATCCACGCACTCGCGAGGAGTGCGACTAGATGCTCGGAATCTGCTCGGCGGCATTGCCACGTTTCAATCCACGCACTCGCGAGGAGTGCGACATCCTCTCTCGAACCGCCGCCCCAAACCCGCCCTCGTTTCAATCCACGCACTCGCGAGGAGTGCGACCATGCCGCGCATCTCGTGATCCTCTACCAGCTCAAGTTTCAATCCACGCACTCGCGAGGAGTGCGACGCCGGCCTGCTGCAGGGCGGCGTCCTGGGAGATCGTTTCAATCCACGCACTCGCGAGGAGTGCGACTCGGCAACTACTTTGTGCGCAACGTGAGCTCGGTGTTTCAATCCACGCACTCGCGAGGAGTGCGACGTCCAGCGCCGTGCCGTTGCCGTAATAGTTGACCAGGTTTCAATCCACGCACTCGCGAGGAGTGCGACTTGGTGCGGTTGATCGCGCCGCTGGCGCTGACTGGTTTCAATCCACGCACTCGCGAGGAGTGCGACCCGATCCACTTCACGCCAACCCACGCCAGCGAGCGTTTCAATCCACGCACTCGCGAGGAGTGCGACAGGCACGTCCGCGCGCAGCGCGGAAAACCTATGGAGTTTCAATCCACGCACTCGCGAGGAGTGCGACTTGGCCGGGGCGTCAGTGGGTGCGTTGTGCACACCGTTTCAATCCACGCACTCGCGAGGAGTGCGACGTGTTGCGGCTGGAATGGTCGCAAGTCGATCTTCGCCGTTTCAATCCACGCACTCGCGAGGAGTGCGACGATCTGCGTCATACCTGGGCGAGCTGGCATGTCCAGTTTCAATCCACGCACTCGCGAGGAGTGCGACACCCGTGCCCGTCGTGCCACCCGCGCCAGAACCAGTTTCAATCCACGCACTCGCGAGGAGTGCGACTTGGATCACGACAAGATTGCTTCGCACTTGGACATGTTTCAATCCACGCACTCGCGAGGAGTGCGACGGAACACCTGCAGCGTGCGCTGCAACTGAACGCGCGTTTCAATCCACGCACTCGCGAGGAGTGCGACTGGCCAACACGCCGTTTCGTTGATCCACCGCAGGTTTCAATCCACGCACTCGCGAGGAGTGCGACCAAGCGCATTCCGAACAAGAAGCGCCCAGGCGCGGTTTCAATCCACGCACTCGCGAGGAGTGCGACCGCCAAGCCCGCGGGCTAACCCATAACCCAGCGAAGTTTCAATCCACGCACTCGCGAGGAGTGCGACGGAACGCGTAAGCGTCCAGTTGCTGGCGAAACTCGTTTCAATCCACGCACTCGCGAGGAGTGCGACTCACCCACTCCTTAGGCTGCCCGCGATCCAGCGGTTTCAATCCACGCACTCGCGAGGAGTGCGACCCGAACGGGCAGTTTCGCGCGGCGCGCAAAGCTGGTTTCAATCCACGCACTCGCGAGGAGTGCGACGTCCCATCAGCATTGATCGTCACGCACACGGCCATGTTTCAATCCACGCACTCGCGAGGAGTGCGACCGCAGCAGCTGCTCGCGGCTGTGGTGCACCAGCACGTTTCAATCCACGCACTCGCGAGGAGTGCGACCACACTTGGCGGCCAGCATAGATGGGGTTTGCAAGTTTCAATCCACGCACTCGCGAGGAGTGCGACGTGCGATGTGTTTGAGCGCGGCGGTGACGCTGCGCTGGTTTCAATCCACGCACTCGCGAGGAGTGCGACGCTACATGACGCTAGCGGACATTGCCTGGACACCGTTTCAATCCACGCACTCGCGAGGAGTGCGACGCCGGCGATGCGCAGCTTGGCGGGCGGGTATGGGAGTTTCAATCCACGCACTCGCGAGGAGTGCGACTGCCACTGCGCCAGCTGGTGGCGGTCGTGGTGGAACAGTTTCAATCCACGCACTCGCGAGGAGTGCGACACCGTCGATCCGGCACCCTTGCCATGATCGTCCATGTTTCAATCCACGCACTCGCGAGGAGTGCGACGAGGATCGCAACGCGATGCGTGGGATATGGAGTGAGTTTCAATCCACGCACTCGCGAGGAGTGCGACAAGTACCCTTTACAGCCACTTGTAAAGGGGTCTTGTTTCAATCCACGCACTCGCGAGGAGTGCGACAAGTTATGTGTGTAGCGCATATTCCACCCCATGAGTTTCAATCCACGCACTCGCGAGGAGTGCGACTCTCGGCCTCAAAGCGAAAGGTGCGATAAACGTCGTTTCAATCCACGCACTCGCGAGGAGTGCGACGTTCGCCGCAATGTTGGCCGGCATGTTGCCATCGGTTTCAATCCACGCACTCGCGAGGAGTGCGACATGCGGGGCGGCGACGATCTGCGCACGGTAGGCCAAGTTTCAATCCACGCACTCGCGAGGAGTGCGACCCGCTTTGCCCTTGCCGTACGTCGCGATCTGCTTTTGTTTCAATCCACGCACTCGCGAGGAGTGCGACTCGCGCTCCACCAGCACTGCGTCGTCGGCGTCGAGTTTCAATCCACGCACTCGCGAGGAGTGCGACATGCGCGGCAAGCGGCGCTCATTGATCGCGCGCATGTTTCAATCCACGCACTCGCGAGGAGTGCGACCGCCTACGCCCGCCTCCAGCGCGCGGGCTTCAAGTTTCAATCCACGCACTCGCGAGGAGTGCGACCTGATAGGCCTGTTCATTCGCCGCGTCTTGATCGCGTTTCAATCCACGCACTCGCGAGGAGTGCGACAGCGACAGCTCACCGCATGCCTTGCCTGCATCGGCGTTTCAATCCACGCACTCGCGAGGAGTGCGACCGGACGGTACCGAACGAGATCAGGGCGCGGATGCGGTTTCAATCCACGCACTCGCGAGGAGTGCGACAGCGAGGCACGCGCGGCGCCGGTGAGCAACGCCGGGTTTCAATCCACGCACTCGCGAGGAGTGCGACGGCGGCGTGCTGACGGTGTCGCCCGCCATCGCGATGTTTCAATCCACGCACTCGCGAGGAGTGCGACTGGGCAACTAATGGAATTGCGAATCAGACAAATGGTTTCAATCCACGCACTCGCGAGGAGTGCGACACCCGTATCCTAAGTCCTTGCGCTGCTTCTCATGAATCCAAGATGTTCGCGAAACGCCACATGGACAACCAGCCGCATGCGAAGCCAGTCGAATAGGCCGGTGAGACTGGCCAACAATCAGAAGGTTACGAAAAAGCGAACCCGCTCCGGATTCGTCGGACGCTTGGGGTTCGCGCCAGGGAACTTAAAAGACCAGAGTGCCCTTGAGGTCAATCGCGGGCTTTGCACCCACGTGCTCCACACGGCCCTCCCAGTTCGCGCCCAGCTGGTAGAAGCGCAGACTATCCAGTCCCGGATCGATCAGATCGCACAACCTCTTGCGTAGCGCTACCCATTGGGCTGGTTCGACCTCGATCTCGAATACCGAGAACTGCACACGTTGACCAAGGTCCCGACAAGCCTTGGCTACACGTCGCAGCCTTCTCTCGCCGCCGGGAGAACTTGTACTTACGTCGTAGCTGACGAGGACCATCATCGCGCGCTTCCCACGTCACTTCCAAAGGAACGGCGGATAGCCGTCCAGATCGCCGCGCAGGTGGCGCGCCAAGAGCTGTGATTGTGCAAATGGCAGCAGGCCAATATCCACTTTCTCGCCCAGAAAGGCATGCTGCAGCTGCTCGCGCTTGCGCTCTTGATAAGCGATCAACGCCGCCTTTCGCGCATCATCCTTGAGTTGCACCGCACCGTTGTCGAATACCTGAAAGTCACGCTCATTCAGCTGTCGCCGGTTGATCAGCGACAAGGCCAAGCGTTCTCCCAGCAAAGGGCGAAACTCCTCCGCAAGATCCAACGCCAAGCTGGGCCGCCCGGGTCGATCCCGGTGCAGGAACCCGACCGCCGGATCCAGCCCCACTGCCTCCAGAGCCGAACGGCAGTCATGCGTCAGCAGGGTATAGAAAAACGACAAAAGCGCATTGAAGGCGTCCCGCGGCGGTCGACGATTGCGACCACCAAAGCGTAGGAGGGGCGAATCAACACGAATCAATTGATCGAAGACGCCAAAGTAGGACTGTGCAGCCTCGCCTTCCAGTCCACGCAGAAGATCAACGTTGTCACTTTGCAGCAGACGGTACGGAATGCGCTTGAGTCGCTTCAGCGCATGCTGGAGCGCCGAGACATCGGTCAGCTTCTCTCCGTGGTCGCGCCAACCACGAGCAAGCACTGCACGCTGGTTATGAATTTTTCCTGCGAGCAGATTGCGCACGATGGATGCGCATCCCGCTTGGTCGTCACTGCGCCGGTATTGCTCACGGCGTAACAGCACGTTCCCGGATACCGGCCCCTCCACGCGGGCAAGGAAGCGACCTTGGGGCGATAGATAGCAGACACTCACCCCTTGCTCCATACAAAATCCGAGCAGCTGCGGCGATACCGCCACGCGCCCGAAGCAAATCATGCTTTCCAGCATATGGATGGGCAGACGAACCCGCTCTTGGCGATCGACATCCATCACGATGTTGGCACCCTCCTTGCGCAACCATGCCCCTTCAGTCGTCACGTAGAGTGTGTTGAGCTGACGTCGCATGGCTAATCCTCCTCAGCATCCATCTGCTGACGCAGCCAGTCATCGACATGATGTCGCCCCAGTAGATGCGGTTGGCACAAATCCAGCAACGAACAGGCATCACAACGCTTCCGCTCATAACTCGCGGTCGGCGTAACTCGGGAAGAAAGCATCGAGCGCGTACCCTCGATGACACCCAATGTCAGGTCCCGAAGCACCTGATCAAACGCCACATCCTTACGACGCCTGGTCTGGCCATAGAACAACGCACCTGCAGCAACGTGTTTTCCAAGCATCGATTCCAGGCAAAGCGCCTGCGCACAAAGCTGCACTTCATCGGCGCGGTGCGCTTTCGGTCGTCCTCGCTTGTACTCGACCGGGAACGCGCACTCGCCGGCATCACTGGCGTGAAACTCCACCATGTCGGCCTTGCCGGTGATGCCGAGCTCCAACGCAACCAGCGGCATTGCGCTGACAGTCCGCACGCCTCGACGACGTTCGACCTGCGGCGCATCGGCGCGCTGATGAAGAAGACGACCCTCCGCTGTCTGCCGATTCTCGGCCCACAGCTGCTCCAGATGGATCAGCGCGCACTGGCGGGGGCAGTACAGATAGTGCTGGAGGGCGGAGATGGGGATGAGCGCTTCGTCGTCCATCGTCCGCCATCCTCTACCTACACCAGCCGGGTAAGCATCACGCCGGACGGCAAATCAGTGTCATTTACGGTAACCGTGTAGTCGGAGAAACTACGGGGCACGTCGGCATTCTTGTTGACTTGAATTCGCTCAAACAACGCGTGAGCTGGCGCATTGCCAAGCTCAGACTCGTGCTTGAACACGTAGAGGCCCCGGGTAGCCATTTCGCCTCGTGCAGCAGAGCGGTCGTGCTCGAACATCTGGGCCAGCGCCTGCCACAGCAGCTCCAGATCATCCTGCGAGAACCCGGTCTGTTTGGCGAGAAAGCTGGAGACGAAGCCATGGGCCACGTAAAGACCATAGGGCACGGTATGCTTGCGACCCATGGTGCGGTTGTCGCCATCTTGCTTCTCCGCCTCGGCCTCCGTCGCTACCGCCATGCGCGTGATCGAATGTTCCTGCGCAATGATGGGATCGACCGAACGCGCGAACGTGAGCTGCACGGGGCCCCGCACCTGGCCGCAATTGACGCCGGTAGACATTACCGCACCGAATGTGCGCACATCAAAGAAGTTCCGACACATCCAGTCGCGCGCCTGGTTCACCGCCTCGCCACCCTTCCGCTTCTTGTCGTCGCCCTTGAGCAATTCGGCCTTGCCGATACCTTCATAGGCACGTTCGTGCGTTTTGTTGAGTACGGCTTTTTCCTTGACATAGATTTCGTACGGCGACGCGTCGCCCTTCACCAGGCCAACGAAATTGCGCACCTTGCGCTTGAGCATCACGTCGGTAGTCAACCCATGCCCCGTTTCGGCATCCAGCCGTGGCAAGTTGCCGGCATCGGGGTCACCATTGGGGTTGCCATCCTTCACTTCAAAGATCAGGACGAAGTCGTAGCGATTGGAAAGGCTCATCGGGTTTCCTCCGGATTCTTGGGTTCAGACTTGGTGAAGAAGGCTTGGCGCTGATGGTAGTAACCGAGCGCGAAGCGCGCCTGATCGGCCAGCGACAGCGCGCGTGGCGGGAAGCTGTCGGCATCGAAACCGCCCATGATGTCGCCGATCAATTTCTCCCGGGAGACTGCCAAGCCACCGCTGAGCTTGCCGACGTGATGCTTGGACAGACGCAACAAGGTGGAGAACACTGCTGCCGGCGTACTGGAGGCTGCACCGTAGTAGCGGTCGCGGATGGTAGCGTTGAGACCCGGACTGGCGTCTTCCTGGATTCTCTCCAGCACAGCGAACAGCCGGCCAAGCCGGTAGCCCGGGTTGGTATTGTCGGGATCGAGCATGGGCAGGAACTCCTTCTCGTGGCTTTGGCGGAAACGGATCTGACGGTTGAGGCAGGCCTTGATGACGGCGGCGCGCGCGTAATTGACGTTAGGCTTTGGTCTGCCGTTTTGATCCTTGCTCGACTGTTCGGCGCGGCAGCGCATGACTGCTTGATTGAGCAAGGTGGCGGGATACGGCAAACCTTCGAGAATGGAACGCATCACCTCACCACCGAGGTTGGGCGGGATGTTGTCGGCCTTGTTCAGCAACGCCACACCCGTCAGCAAACGAAACAACGACAAGTAACGCGGCTCGTAGTCTGCATGCGCAACCTTGATGTCATCAAAGTGCTGTTTGATGCGCTTCGCCAGCGCCATGGCGGCGGCGGTTTCCCAGAAGCGGATGCTAATGCGGGCGGCGTTCGGGGCAAGGCCGAGCACGTGGAAGCGTGTTTCCGGCCCGCCTTCGGCGAACTGGCCGGCCTGGATTGCGGCATAGAGCGCACTCACTGCGCGGGTGTTTCGATCTGGATCGTCCTTGGGCGGATCGCCGAACATGTCGAGGAGTGCGCCTTCAAGGTCGTGCTTTTCCTCCGCCCAAAATACAGTTGAGGCATCGCCGACTTGAATGCGTTGAGGGGAGTCACGCGCCAACAGGTGGTTCAATGCCGTCGTGTAGGCGAACTCGGCGGCCTTACCAACAGGCGAAGTGAAGCCTTGTTGCTTGCCGTAGGACGCAAAGGCTGGCGTCTGTCCACCATTGCTCCCAGACTCGTTCTTGTTGTTGACTGCGACTATGTTCTTCTGGGCTGTAGCACCAGGCTTGTCCCAAACCCCCTTGATCGGGGAATGCAACCGTTGAATCGCTGCCGGTTCACCACGGATTAGGCAGATACCATCAGGCACCAATCCTGCCTCTGACGAAGTGGCTTCAATAACCGCAGTGCGCTGACAGATCAACCCAAGATCACCGTGCAGGCGAAAACTCAGTACGGGGTTACCAGACTGCACCTCGGTAAAGCACGCAAACCGTTCCAAGGCGGGCAAGTCCAACACCTCAAGGAAAGCCAATACCGCGATAACTCCAGCATCCTTCTGCACAGCTTCTGACAAATCGGTAATTCGTGCTCGGAACGCTGCACGCATGTCAAGCAGACGTGCCTGGTATTCCTCCGTCTTTCCCTTCTTTATGCTGTCTTCAAGCTTCTTTGCATCAGGGATACCGAGTACATATTCAGCGTTGTCCCACAACAAATTGGCCGCAATGCCCGACGTTTTCTTGATGCCCTGCGGCACCAGAAAGCGTTGCCCTATCTTCTTCTTACCTTCGATCCGCCGGGTATCCACCAAATTGGTCACGCGACCATCGGCATTCAGTTCGAGAATGAACGAAATCTCCTTGTCTTCGAGCCCTTCGGCTGGAAGACGCCTGGCCGGATCGGGGTCAGCCTGCTTACGCCGATAATAGGCGTCGAGCGCTTGCAGGATCATCCCCGCACCTCCTCACTGTCCCAACCCGGCACCTTGACCGTACCTTGCTCCATCTGCGCGCGAAAGAAGCGCGGTTTCGGGTCGGCAGCGTTGCTGAAATCCAGATCATGCAGCATGAAACCAAGCTCCCGCGTTTCTGCGATGGCCGGGGATTCAATCTCGGGATGGTCAACCAACCGGAAGGCCGCTGCGAACTCGCGGCAACCAAGGTAGGGCTGGTTGACGCATTGCCCCTTGCTGGCGCGCCGCTCGAACATCTGCTGATACTTCATTGCATTCGCTTGCGGGTCGCGCTGCGGCAGGAATTCCAAATCAGCATGCACTCGGTAGGCCACATCTCGTAAGAACAGGCCAGCACGCTGCTGGCGGTCGTCCTCAATATAAAGGCCAAGCTCGCCCTTTCCAGCCTTCATCGCCGCCTCGACGTTACGGGTGGAAACCACGCTGGCCACCTCATTACGGCGCAAATTGATCCAGCGAATCGGGCGCAACACCTCAATCCTGCGCACATGCCAGCGTATCGCCGGCTTCCACAAGATGGCTTCGAAGCAGGCGCGCGCGGCAGATGGGGTTATCACGTCGTAGCTCACGCGCTCCACTTTCATCTCTGGGCGCGTAAAACAAGCGTAGGGGCCGGACAATTCCAGGCAATAGGTTCTCAAGATCAATTCCCCCAGATAGTGTCTTGCGGACGAAGCTGGATCGGTTCCGGATTCAAGCCGGTTTCGGGATCGTATAGCCAACTACTGGCCTGCGCGTAGAGACCGGGCAGGATGCCTTCGATGTCACCACGCGTGAGCAGGGCTAGCGCCTGATTTTTATGTAGACTGACGGTATAGCGCTGCAGTTTTCGCATCAGCCAGCGTTGCGGACCTTCTTGCTTCAACTTGCCAAGCAAACCGTCGATTTCGCGGTTTTGCCCGTCTTGGCCGTAATAGCGAACCACGATGGAAAGGCTGTCTTCGTCGTCGATCAACCTGAATTTTTCTGCAGCACTGCGAAAGCTCACGGCCAACTCTTCGCCATCTACGGCGAGCAACCCGCAAATATCGGCCTTGTCAAGCTGGCAGCCGAAATACAACCGTTCGAAATAAGCGGCGAAGTTGGCCCGCGTAAACGGCGAAGTGGGTGCGTCGCGCAATACATCTCGACTGGCGTTCTCGCCTTGGAGCAACAGACCACGTGGCGCTGGCTCCGGTGGCACAAACACCACGACCTTGCCCTTGCCATCGAGCCTCCCCTCCCGATTACAGCGCCCCGCCGCCTGCGCCATGGAATCCAATCCGGCGAGTGCGCGATAGACAACAGGGAAATTCAGGTCCACACCAGCTTCGACCAACTGCGTGCTGACGACACGCGTCGGCACACCGGATTCCAGCCGTGACTTGATCTCCGCGATGGCCTGAGACCGGTGCGCGCCACACATGAGGGCAGACAGATGCAACGTTCCTTTAGGCATGGCCTCCCAGAGCGCACGAGCATCCTTCCGTGTATTGACAATGGTAAGCACCGAGTCCTCTTCGGCAAGGACTTCAGCAAGTTGTGACCAAGTTGTGCCTTGATGCCAGTTATCGGGAAGCTGCACGGTGACGCGCTCCAGCGCGTCGTATAGAGCGTCTGGATCGGCAATGATTTCGTGCACATCATCAAGGCCACGGCGGTTCTTGCTTGCATCGAAATACTGCTGACTCGCCAACGCCGGCTGAGTCGCAGTGGAAAGCACCACGCTGACGCCGTAGTGCTTCGTCAGCAAGTTCAATACGTCCAAGATAGGCTGCAGAAATTCAGGCGGCAGCAACTGTGCCTCGTCAAGAACGACAACACTGTCGACGATGTTGTGGAGCTTCCTGCAACGTGAAGTGCGTGCAGCAAACAGTGATTCGAAGAACTGCACATTCGTGGTGACGACAATGGGGGCATCCCAGTTCTCACAAGCAAGGCGAGAAGCTGCAGTTTCGTCCTCGGGTGAAGACTCCGCGTTGCTGTGGTGTTCAATCACGGAATCGCCGAAAATACTGTGCAGGATATCGGCGGTCTGCTCGATGATGCTGGTGTATGGAACGACGTGAATGATGCGACTCTTGCCGTGGATGCGTGCGTGCTCCAGCGCAAAGGCCATGCCGGAAAGCGTCTTGCCGCCACCTGTCGGTACGGTAAGCGAAAATAGACCCGGCCTCAGCTCTGCCGCATTCCGGCACTGTTGGAGAATGTCAGCACGGATGGTGTTGACCGTCGTGGGATCAGCTTTGGCGGACAGATTCGTCATATGCGCATCGAATTTCGGCGCAAGATCCTGCAGCGCAGGCCAAGCGTTCCGAACTTCGAATTTCTCTGGATCCATGTATCGCTCGGTATCCAGAAAGTCCGCGTCGACAAGCGCGGAAAACAACATGCGTACCCACAATGCAAAGCCATTCTTCCCGCCAGGAATGTGCTGTAGGTCTGCCTTGAAACTCCCCTCATCGAGAATCTGTTCCGGCGGATGCTCAGCTAGGGATTCGATGAGTTCAGCGTGGCTTTCAGGCAGGTCTAGACGCTCTCGCAACCCTCCGAACCAATCAGCCAGACCGGCATGATGCCCGGCAATCAGATAGGCCAGCACTCGGCCCGCAACACCAAATCGCTCCAGCGCCAACAGCGCCCCTGCGGTGGAGTGTGGTGCCCTGCCGGCCTCACCCTTGATGTGGGCATCGGCCTCAAACCCGCTGGCTAGACGGATATAGCTCTGGAAGCGCGGGCGAAACTTCCCCAGGTCGTGCCAGCGGCCAGCCAACCTTGCCCAGTTCGCACCAAATCGTGAAGCAAACTCAGCCGCGAGCTTGCCGACTTCGCACAAATGATCCCTCAAATCATGCGGTTGTCGCCAAACGCCACTCGTGCTGCGAGCCACGTGCGCGATGTGAGAGGGCTTATCCATTTGGCGACCCTACGGCTTCCTTATCTCAAAAATGGAGACTGCCATCCGCCCTCCAGTTGATACCGGGAGGCTTTCGCGCCAGATCGTTCCCCTGGAATTTTCAGTACCCACTCAATGATGCAGATTCCAGTGCTGCAACTTTCGTCAAAGTCAGAGCTGGACAGGCCAGTTTGCCAAAACAAGCACCCAGCGGTACCGCCCATCCCACTCGCTCCACCAAATACTACAGCCCACAAAGAGGCTCGCCTCACCACTGCTTAGGAAGTCAAACCGCAGTCGAATGATCAGACGCGTCACTCGCCCCGCCCTTCAACTCCTCCGCCAAGGCGCATTCCAGAATATGGCGAGCCTCTTCCTCCACCCCACGTCCATGACGTTCGGCTTGCTCGCGGAGCAGATCCATCAGGTCGTCTTCGAGGTAGTCGATGGTGATGTCGGCCATGGGCGAATCTCCGGAGAAAGGTGCGGGGGCGCGGACTCCTGAAGCTAACCCCGAAAGCACTCGGAATCGAGCTTCCGGTTATCCATCGGATGCAATAAGGCCGGAGCTGCCCTCGGCGGCCCCGGCCTCATTTGTCGCTACGGTTTCAGCCTCGCACTACCCCCGCTTCGGCAACACCCACCCCGGCCTCACGAAGTGGCACGTGTAGCCGTTGGGTATCCGCTCCAGGTAGTCCTGGTGTTCGGGTTCGGCTTCCCAGAAGTCGCCGGCCGGTTCGACTTGGGTGACGACTTTGCCGGGCCACAGGCCGGAGGCGTCGACGTCGGCGATGGTGTCCAGGGCCACGGCTTTCTGCGCTTCGCTGGTGGGGAAGATGGCGGAGCGGTAGCTGGTGCCCAGGTCGTTGCCCTGGCGGTTGCGGGTGGTGGGGTCGTGGATCTGGAAGAAGAACTCCAGCAGGTTGCGGTAGCTGGTGCGGTCGGGGTCGAAGGTGATTTCGATCGCCTCGGCGTGGGTGCCGTGGTGGCGGTAGGTGGCGTTGGGCACGTCGCCGCCGGTGTAGCCGACGCGGGTGGTGATGACGCCGGGGAGTTTGCGGATCAGGTCCTGCATGCCCCAGAAGCAGCCGCCGGCGAGTACGGCGCGTTCGGTGGTCACTGGATGTCCTCCACTTGGTCGAGATAGGCCCCGTAGCCTTGTGCCTCCATCTCGGCGCGGGGCACGAAGCGCAGCGAGGCGGAGTTGATGCAGTAGCGCAGGCCGCCGCGATCGCGCGGGCCGTCGGGGAAGACGTGGCCGAGGTGGCTATCGCCGTGGGCGGAGCGCACCTCGGTGCGGATCATGCCGTGCGAGGTGTCGCGCAGTTCGTTGACGTGGGCCGGCTCGATCGGCTTGCTGAAGCTGGGCCAGCCGCAGCCGGACTCGAATTTGTCGGACGAGGCGAACAGCGGCTCGCCGGAGACGATGTCCACGTAGATGCCCGCCTCGGTGTTGTGGAGATAGGCGCCGGTGCCCGGCCGCTCGGTGGCGCTTTGCTGGGTCACACGAAACTGCTCGGGCGACAGGCGGGCGATTGCCTCCGGGTTCTTGTGGTAGTCGGCCATGGTTTCTCCTTTGATCCTGGTGGATCGCGATGTGGGCGGCGCGCGAGGGAGAGCGGCGGAAGGTGGCGCCATCCGGACGCTTTCTTTGCGCTCTTGTGATTCGCTCGGCGGCCGCTGCCGGTTACGCCGCAGCGGCAAACATGGCCAACGGGGGCGGCGTGGTCAAGCGGGCGTGGTCACGCGGGCGCGGGCGGGAAGCCGGCCTGGGGGCGCGCCGGAATCTTCAGCATCTGGCCTGGCCGGATGTCCTCGGCACGGGTGAGCTGGTCGCGATTGGCGGCAAGAATGCGCACCCAGGCGCTGGCGTCGCCATAGACCTGTTGCGCGATGCTGGCCAGGGTGTCGCCCGCCATCACGGTATGGATGGCGGTGCGATCCACCGTGGTGCCGACATGCGACGACACGCCGCTGAAATCCGCCTTGTCTGCCGGTGCCATGTGCGCGGCCTGCTCGCGCACCACCTTGCGCGATTCGAAAATGCCGGGTTTGTCGTCACGATCGCTCATGCTCGTCTCCATCACGGAAAGCGTCGTGATAGCAGCCTGGCGGTCAATGCACGGTGAGGCGCCGGGCAGGCCGGCGCGCCGCCACGGAGCGAGGCTGGCGGCAAATGGACGTCCAGACGTCCGATGGATGGGGCGCCGCGCAAAGCGGTCCGCGCCGCGCCACTTACTGCCGCTTGGGCAGCTCCGAGATGCCCGGGCCGCCCTGCGTCAGTGCGGGGGCGGGGCCGGCGACGGCGAGGAGGGATTGGGCGTAGCCGTCCTCGATGCTGATGGTGGAGACCTCGTCCCAGGCGAAGAAGGACGGCTCGCGCATCCATTCGGCGTCGGGGCTGAGCTCCTGCATGGTGAAGCCGTCGTCCTCAAGGCCGACGAGGCGGCCGATGTAGCACACCTCGGACTCGTCCTCGCTGTCCACGTGCACGCCGATCACGGGGTAGTGCGTGCCGGCGGCCTGCACCACGTCGCGGATGCCGTCCAGCGGAAAGCCGCCGGGCGGGTTGGGCTGGATGTGCTTGAGCGCCAGCGCCTTCTCGAAGAAGACGTGGTGCTTGTCCGGCGCCTCCAGCTCGGTGATGTCGCGGTGACGCATGATGTACATGCCGTCGTAGGTGATGCCGTCGCCCACCACCCACAACAGGAAGAACTCGCGGCCGACACCGCCGACGTAGCCGCAAAAACTGCCGTGCTCCAGCTCCTCGCGCCACAGACGCACGAGGGTCTGCTTTTGCTGGGCCTCGCGCAGCTGGGCGCGCTGGCCGGTGCTCTTGAGCTCGATGATGTTGCTGTTCATGCGGCGCATTTTACCAGACGGGGCCGGCGGGCTTGTTCAGAGGATGTAGCGGCTGAGGTCTTCGTCACGCACCAGGCTTTGCAGGCTTTTGTCCACCTGTTCGGCGTCGATGCGGTAGGTTTCGCCGGATTTGTCCGCGGCCTCGTAGGAGATTTTTTCCAGCAGGCGCTCCATCACGGTGTGCAGGCGGCGCGCGCCGATGTTTTCGGTGCGCTCGTTGACCTGGAACGCCACCTCGGCCAGGCGATCAATGCCCGAGTCGGTGAACTCCAGCCCCACGCCCTCGGTGGCGAGCAGCGCGGCGTACTGCTTGGTGAGCGCGTTGTGCGGCTCGCGCAAGATGCGCTTGAAGTCGTCCACGCTCAGCGCCGACAGCTCCACGCGGATCGGCAAGCGGCCCTGCAGCTCGGGGATCAGGTCCGACGGCTTGGCCAGCGAGAACGCACCCGACGCGATGAACAGCATGTGGTCGGTCTTGAGCGGGCCGTACTTGGTGGACACGGTGGAGCCTTCCACCAGCGGCAGCAGGTCGCGCTGCACGCCTTCGCGGCTGACGCCGGAGTGGCCGTAGTCGCTGCGCTGGGCCACTTTGTCGATCTCGTCGATGAAGACGATGCCGTTTTGCTCGGCCGCCTCCACCGCCTGCGCGCGCAGCTCCTCGTCGTTGAGCAGCTTGCCGGCCTCCTCGTCGATCAGCAGCGGGCGCGCGGTCTTGATGGGCAGCTTGCGGCTTTGCGTCTTGGCGCCGCCCAGGTTCTGGAACATCTGGCGCAGCTGCGAGCCCATCTCCTCCATGCCCGGCGGCGACATGATCTCCACGCCCACGTTCATGGCGAAATCCAGCTCGATCTCGCGCTCGTCCAGCGCGCCCTCGCGCAGTTGCTTGCGCAGTTTCTGGCGGGTGTCGCTGTCGATGGCGGGCGCCGGGTCCTGCGTCCAGTCGGTGGGCGACTGGCGACGCGGCAGCAGGGCGTCGAGGATGCGGTCCTCGGCGCGATCCTCCGCCTGCGTGCGCACGCGGCGCACGGCCTGCTCGCGGGTGAGCTTGTAGGCGATCTCGGCCAGGTCGCGGATGATCGATTCCACGTCCTTGCCCACGTAGCCCACCTCGGTGAACTTGGTGGCCTCCACTTTCACGAACGGCGCGTTGGCCAGCGTGGCCAGCCGCCGCGCGATCTCGGTCTTGCCCACGCCGGTGGGGCCGATCATCAGGATGTTCTTGGGCGTCACCTCGTTGCGCATGTCCGGCTCCAGCTGCATGCGCCGCCAGCGGCTGCGCAGCGCAATGGCCACGGCGCGCTTGGCGTCGTGCTGGCCGACGATGTAGCGGTCGAGTTCGTTGACGATTTCGCGGGGGGTGAGTTCGGTCATGGCGGGGCAGGGAATAGGGAGTGGGGAATCGGAAAGGCGGGGGTTGCGGGAAGGTGCGCTGCCTATTCCCCGTTCCCTGTTGCCAGCTCTTCGATGGACACGTTGTGGTTGGTATAGATGCAGATGTCGCCGGCGATCTTCAGCGCCTTCTCGACGATGGTGCGGGCGTCGAGGTCGGTGTTTTCCAGCAGGGCCATGGCGGCGGACTGGGCGAACGGGCCGCCGGAGCCGATGGCGATGAGGCCGTGCTCGGGTTCCACCACGTCGCCGTTGCCGGAGATCAGCAGCGACACCTCCTTGTCGGCCACCGCCAGCATCGCCTCCAACTTGCCGAAGCGGCGGTCGGTGCGCCACTCCTTGGCCATTTCCACAGCGGCGCGGGTGAGGTTGTTGTTGTGCTTTTCCAGCTTCTGCTCGAACAGCTCGAACAGCGTGAACGCGTCGGCCGTGGCGCCGGCAAATCCCGCCACCACCTCGCCCGTCTTGCCCAGTCGGCGCACCTTGCGCGCGTTGCCCTTCATCACCGTATTGCCCAGCGTGACCTGGCCGTCACTGCCGATCACGACGCGACCGCCGCGACGCACGCAGACGATGGTGGTGGCGTGGAATGCTTCCATGGGGGCTCCGCAACTCGTTGGCTTGGCCCGATGAGATGGGGACATGGGCGGTGGGGTTCAATGTCGTGCGGGAAGAGCAACCCCTCCCCGGCCCTCCCCTGCAAGCAGGGGAGGGAGCAAAAGCCGGGGCTCTTTCGCGGCGTGTGCCCCCTCTCCCCTGCCCTCTCCCCGCAGGGGAGAGGGTATTGCGGTCTTTCTGGGGCTTTGAGGTACCGAGTGAAGAGGCGCGAACCGCGCCATCTGCTTTCTCCCACTCCTCACTCCTCTTCACTCACTCCCGCGCTTTTTGGTCCGCGCCCTGGGATGCGCCGCGTCGTACACCTTGGCCAGGTGCTGGAAATCCAGGTGCGTGTAGATCTGCGTGGTGGCGATGTCGGCGTGGCCGAGCAGCTCCTGCACGGCGCGCAGGTCGCCGGAGGATTCGAGCATGTGGCTGGCGAAGGTGTGGCGCAGCAGGTGGGGGTGCACGTGGCGGGGCATGCCTTGCTGGCGGGCCAGCTTGGCCAGGCGCAGTTGCACGGTGCGCGGGTGGATGGGCGCGCCGCCGCGACCGCGAAAGATGGCGCTTTGCGGCTGCATGCCCTCGGCCGCGCCCAGCGCGCGCAGCGCCTGCACGGCGTGGCGGCCCACCGGCACGACGCGGGTCTTGCCGCCCTTGCCCAGCACGCGCACCTCGCCGCCGTCGAGGTCGAGATCGAGCCAACGCAGGCCGCACAGCTCGGACAGGCGCAGGCCGCTGGAGTAGAACAGCTCCAGCATGGCGCGGTCGCGCGCGGCCAGCGGGCCGTCGCCGCCGGTTTCCACCAGCGCGCCGGCCTCGTCCACGTCGAGCACTTGCGGCAGCGTGCGGTGCACCTTGGGGCCGCGCACGCCGGCCAGCGGGTCGTGCGCCAGCGCGCCCTCGCGGGTGAGCTGGCGAAACAGGCTGCGGCAGGAGGACAGCAGGCGTTGCAGGCTCTTGGCGGCCAGCCCGCGCCGATGCTCGGCGGCCACGAAGGCGCGCATGTGGTGCGGATGCAGCGCGTCGAACGTCCCCAGCGCGTGCGCCTGCATGAAATCGAGCAGGCGCGACAGGTCGCGGCGGTAGGCGTCCACGGTGTGCGTCGAGGCCTGGCGCTCGCCGGCCAGGCGATCGAGCCACGCCCGCACCTGCTCGGCGGGGCTCATGGCCGGCTCAGGACACGTCGCGCGCGCGCGCCAGGGCGGCGGTGACGGTGGCGGCGATCATCTTGAGAAACAGCGTGCCCATGCCCGGCTGGAAACGGTCCGGGTCCTTGCTGCCGATGGCCAGGACGCCGGTGTGGTCCAGTTGCATGACGGCGGCCGAATGCACCTCGCCGGCCTCCTCGCCAAACAACCGCTGCAGTTGCGCGGTGGACAGCCGGCCGGACACCGGCTCGCCCTGGCGCAGGAAATCGGCAAACTCCGGCAGCTCCGCCGCGCCGCCGGGCACCAGTTGCAGCCACTCGGCGCGCGGCAGGCCGTCCTGCTCGCCAAACAGCAGCAGTTGCACGTGGTCGGTGTGGAAATCGGCGCTGAGCCGGGCCACCACGCTGCGCGCGGTCACCTCCACCGTATTGGCGCGCAGCAGCGCCACGGTGAGCGCGTGCACGCGCTCCATCAGCTTTTCGTTGTCGGCGGCGATCGCCACCAGCTCGGCCAGGCGGCGCTCCAGCTCGGCGTTCTTGTCGCGCAGGCTTTGCAGCTGGTAGGTGGCCAGCGACGCCACCGCGCCCTGCTCGCGCGGCATGGTGAGCTGTGCGGCCAGCTCGGGGTAGTCGTTGAGAAAGTGCGGATGGCTTTTGAGGTAGGCGGCCACCACGCGGCCCTGGGTGGCGTCGTCGAGCAGGGTTTCGGTCATGCGTGGCGATCCTCGATGCGGCGTGGGGCGGCGCGCGGGCGCCAGCGAACGCCCAGTGTGCGATGGACGCCGCCGCGCTTCAATGCGCGTCGGGCAGCGGCCACGCGCCCTCGAACGCGAACGCGGCCGGGCCGGTCATCCACAAGGTGTGGCCGGGGCCGTCCCAGTCGATGCGCAGGCTGCCGCCGGGCAGATCCACGATGACCGACGCGTCCACCTCGTCGCGCGCGCGCAGCACGGCCATGGCGGCGCAGGCGCCGGTGCCGCAGGCCAGCGTCCAGCCGGCGCCGCGCTCGTGCACGCGCAGGCGCACATGGCCGCGATCGAGCACCTGCACGAAGCCGGCATTGACACCCTCGGCAAAGCGCGGGTGCGTGGACAGCTGCGGGCCCAGGCGCTCCAGCGCCGCGTCGTGCAGGTCGGTCACCGGGATCACCACGTGCGGGTTGCCCATCGACACCGCGCCCACATGCAGCGTCCGGCCGTCCACGTCGATGGTGTGGACCGGCGCGGCCGACGCCGCCTCGAACGGGATGCGCGCCGGCTCGAACACCGGCTCGCCCATGTCCACCGTGACGCGATCGGCGTCCAGCACGCGCACTGTCACCGCGCCCGACGGGCTCTGGATGCGCACGTCGGCGTTTGCCGCCAGCGCGCCGGCGCGGTGCAGCCACGCGGCCACGCAGCGCACGCCGTTGCCGCACTGGCCCGAGGGCGTGCCGTCGGCGTTCCAGATGCCGTAGTAGAACGCGCTGTCGCCGTCGCGCGGCGGCTCCACGCTCAGCAACTGGTCAAAGCCCACGCCGGTATGGCGGTCGGCCAGCGCGCGGATCTGCGCCGCGTCCAGCGCAAACGGCCGCTCGCGGCAATCGAGCAGCACGAAATCGTTGCCGATGCCGTGCATCTTGGAAAACGCCAGCGGCGTGGCGCTCACTCGCCCAGGTCCTGGTCGAGCGACAGCGGCGATACCGGTGCCGACGCGACCGGCGCGGGTGCCGCGCCCGGCTTGGCCGGCGGCATCACCAGCGGGCCTTTCAGCCCGCAGCCGGCCAGCGCGGCAAAGGCAAGCAACAACGGCGGCAGCAGCAGGAGTCGGCGCATGGGAGGTATCCGGAAATCGGCAAAAGCCCGGGGCCGGGCAGTATAGCGAGCCGCCTGGGATGCGGCCGGCTGCCGCTATCATGGGCGACTGCATCGCGCCGCCGGCGCCACGAGGTAACCCACGATGGACTGGAGCACATGGCTGCGCATGCCCACGACCGTGCTGCTGGTGCTGGCGGCGCTGTTTGCGCTGGCCACGCTGGTGCAGCTGGTGATGGCGCGCCAGCGCCTGCACGGCGGCCAGCGCCTGGCGGCCGGCGCCCGCGTGGTGCTGTGCCTGGTGTTTTTCGCCATCGCCCTCGTGCTGGCCGGCATGGGCGCCGCGCTGCGCGGCTACCGCCTGCTGGCGGAGGAAAGCCCGGTGGTGGAGATCGACGCACGCATCCTTTCGCCGCAGCGCTGGGCGCTCACCCTGAGCTGGCCCGACGGCAGCACGCGCCAGGTGCAACTGGCCGGTGACGACTGGCGCGTGGAGGCGGTGGTGCTGAAATGGAAACTGCCGGCCCTGCTCGCCGGCCTGCCGCCGCTGTACCGGCTCGACCGCCTCTCCGGCCGCTACGACGACCCCGGGCAGGAGGCCACCGCACCGCGCACCGTGATCAGCTTTGGCCAGGCCGACGGCTTTGACCTGCTCGACCTGGCCCGCCGCCACCGCGCATGGCTGCCCGAGGTGGACACCGTGTTCGGCAGCGGCGCCTACCTGCCGCTGGTGGACGAGGGCCACTACACCATCCACCTGATGCGCACCGGCGCCCTCGTGGCCCGCCCCGACGACACCACCGAGGCACGCATCGCCAGCCCGCTGTAGCGCTGTCGCTCCCCGCCTGCGGCACCTTCTCCCGCAAGCGGAAACCTTCCCCTCTCCCGCAAGCGGGAGAAGGGATTCAGCACCGAACTTCCACGCGCCTTCCCCTCTCCCGCAAGGCGGGAGAGGGTGCCCGCAGGGCGGGAGAGGGCCCGCTTTCACGCCTTGCGTTGCGGTTTTCTCGAAGCGCCAAAGCCGAAACGCTTCCGCCGCATCGCCAGCAAGATCAAAAGCGCCCTCTTCCGCCTGCGGCACCTTCTCCCGCAAGCGGGAGAAGGGATTCAACACCGAACGTCCACGCGCCTTCCCCTCTCCCGCAAGCGGGAGAGGGTGCCCGCAGGGCGGGAGAGGGCCCGCTTTCACGCCTTGCGTTGCGGTTTTCTCGAAGCGCCAAAGCCGAAACGCTTCCGCCGCATCGCCAGCAAGATCAAGAGCACCCTCTTCCGCCTGCGGCACCTTCTCCCGCAAGCGGGAGAAGGGATTCAACACCGAACGTCCACGCGCCTTCCCCTCTCCCGCAAGGCGGGAGGGGGTGCCCGCAGAGCGGGAGAGGGCCCGCTTTCACGCCTTGCCCGTTGCGGTTTTCTCGAAGCGCCAAAGCCGAGAGGCTTCCGACGCATCGCCAGCAAGATCAAAAGCACCCTCTTCCGCCTGCGGCACCTTCTCCCGCAAGCGGGAGAAGGGATTCAACACCGAACTTCCACGCGCCTTCCCCTCTCCCGCAAGGCGGGAGAGGGTGCCCGCAGGGCGGGAGAGGGCCCGCTTTCACGCCTTGCCCGTTGCGGTTTTCTCGAAGCGTCAAAGCCTGAAACGCTTCCGCCGCATCGCCAGCAAGATCAAGAGCGCCCTCTTCCGCCTGCGGCACCTTCTCCCGCAAGCGGGAGAAGGGATTCAACACCGAACTTCCACGCACCTTCCCCTCTCCCGCAAGGCGGGAGAGGGTGCCCGCAGGGCGGGAGAGGGCCCGCTTTCACGCCTTGCCCGTTGCGGTTTTCTCGAAGCGCCAAAGCCCGAGAGGCTTCCGCCGCATCGCCAGCAAGATCAAAAGCGCCCTCTTCCGCCTGCGGCACCTTCTCCCGCAAGCGGGAGAAGGGATTCAACACCGAACTTCCACGCGCCTGCCCTTCTCCCGCAAGCGGGAGAAGGGAGAAGCCGCGCTGTCGCTCCCCCGCTGGCGGGGGAGCTGCCCGCAGGGCTGAGGGGGCTTTCGTCAGAACGTGCCGCGCTGGATGAACGGTACCTGCGCATACAGTTGCCGCTCGCCGCCGCGCGGGTCGTCGGCCTGCCGGCTGGGGGTGTCGAACAGCAGGGTCTGGCGGCGCGCCAGGGTGTACGGCTGCCAGGGCGGCAGGCCGGCGTGGTTGGGGTTGCCGTGGCGGGCGAAGGCCAGCAGGGCGTCGCTCATGGTGTCGGCCATGCGCGTGGCCGATTCGCCGGTGCCGGTGCGCGCGCCGCGCTGGTGGATGTTGTGGAACACCAGCGGAATGTCGAGCGTGTGGAACGCGCGCAGCGGCGCCGCCTCGCCGTGGCGATCGTACCAGTCCAGCTGGTAGGCCCAGGCGGGTGCGCCTTGCCGGGCCCGCGCCTCCAGCTCCTCGATGGCGCCGCGCCAGGAGCGGCCGGCGGTGATGGCGGCAAAGAACACCTCCGACGCGGTGTAGCCGGGATACAGGCGGCGGTAGGTGTCGATCACCACCTCGGGCGACAGGTCCACGTATTGCTGCGCATCCAGCCGGGCGGGCAGCTCGTCCCAGTCCAGGCTGAAGTTGGCCGGGTCGTGGCCCAGGAAGGCGCGCGTCTCGTCGTGGGTGTTGCCGATGACCATGGGCACGCCGGCCGACTGCGCCGGCGCCTGCGGCCAGAACGGATGGGCCGGCAGGTGGCGCCCGTCCAGCACCGGGCCCAGGTACAGGCGCGTGCTTTCCATGCGCGAGGGGTCGCGGATGGCCAAAGCCTCCAGCAGTTTTTCCATCGGCAGGCGGCGCAGGGCGTCGGCATCCACGCGCAGGTGATCGAGCACCAACTGCGCACGCTGGCTGGCCGCGCGCGGGCCGGCGGCGGTGACCTGCTGGCCGCTCATGGTCCAGGCGCGGTGGAACAACCCGTTTGCCTCGGGCATGGCCATCAGCGTGGCGATCTTGGCGCCGCCGCCGGATTGGCCGAACACGGTGACGTTGCCCGCGTCGCCGCCAAACTCGGCCGCGTGCCGGCGCACCCATTGCAGCGCCTGGATCAGGTCGAGCTGGCCCACGTTGCCGGCATCGGCCAGCGCCTCGCCGCCGAACCGCGCCAGGTGCAGGTAGCCGAACAGGTTGAGCCGGTGGTTGAGGGTGACCACCACCACGTCGCCGCGCCGGCTGAGCGCGCTGCCGTCGTACAGCGGATCGCTGCCCGAGCCGCTGCTGTAGGCGCCGCCGTGGATGTAGACCAGCACCGGCCGCTTGCCACCGTCGCGCAGTGCGGGCGTCCATACGTTGAGGTAGAGGCAGTCCTCGCTGCCGGGGCCGTCGCCACTGGCCTGCGGCGCGGACGGGCCGTAGCTCAGCGCCTCGCGCACGCCGCGCCAGGGCAGCGGCGGCAAGGCGCGCTGGAACCGGCGCGGCGCGGTGTCGGCGCCATAGGGGATGCCGCGAAACACGTGGATGTCCTGCGCCGTCTGCCCGGCCACCCGACCGCCGTGCACGCGGGCGATGGGGCTGGTCGTGCCGCGCGGACCGGCGATGGCGCGCGGCACGGTCATCGCGACGCCGGCCGCCAACGCGCCGCCGACACCGGCGCGCAACAGGCGGCGACGCTGCGGATCGATCGGCGCGGCGCTCATGGCGTGGTCGCCTGGGCGGCGATCCAGTCCAGCGCCAGCCGGGGCCAGGCCGCCGTGGTCAGGCCCACGGTGCCGCGCACGCCGAAACCGTGGCCGCCATGGGTGAACAGGTGCATCTCGGCCGGCACATGGGCGCGCAGCAGCGCCTGGTAGAACGCCAGGCTGTTGCCCACCGGCACCGCCGGGTCGTCCTGCGCGTGCACCAGGAACACCGGCGGCATGTCGGCGCGCACGTGCTGCTGCATGGCGTACTGGTGCATCAGCGCCGGCGTGGGCTGCGGCCCCAGCAGACGCTCGCGCGAGCCGCCGTGGGTGTCGGGCCCGGCCATGTCGATCACCGGGTAGATCAGCAGCGCCATGTCCGGCCGCGCGCTGACGCGGTCGATCGCGTCGGTGGCCGGATAGGCCGGCGCGTCGAAGCCGGTGGCCAGCCGCGCGGCCAGGTGGCCGCCGGCGGAAAATCCCATCACGCCGATGCGGTGCGGATCCAGTTGCCATTGCGCGGCGCGGGCGCGGATCAGGCGCAGCGCGCGCTGCGCATCGGCCAGCGCCGCCTCGCGGTCGGCGCGGCCCTCGCCCGGCAGGCGGTAGCGCAGCACGAACAGCGTGACGCCGCCGCGCGCCGCAAAGGCCGGCGCCAGCGCCGAGCCCTCCTTGTCCAGCACCACGCGCTGGTAGCCGCCGCCGGGCGTCACCAGCAGGCCGACGCCGTTGGGCCGCACCGGCCGGTAGACCACGAGGTAGGGCTCGCTGACGTGGGTGACGTAGCGGTCCGGCAGCGCGGGGTCGGTGCTGCGCTCGACCAGGTGCAGCGGTTCGGCCAGCGCTTTGTCTCCCGGTGCCAATCCGGCCGGCCACAGCGCGATGCGGTCGGGCGAGCCCGGCGCGGGCTCGCCATCGGCGGCAGCGGCGGCGAGCGGCGCCGCCGTGGCAAGAAGCGCCATAAAAGCGCATGAAAACATCCACTTGAAACAGGAAAAACGGGCCATGCGAACCTCCCATGTGTCGCGGTTGGCAAAATCCGCGGCTTGCCTGTTGCCATATGACACCGGTTGACCAACGATGGCAACCCACGTATCGTCGCCACGCAGTATCGCCATCATCAGGGAGAGTCACTTGAGCAACGAGCAAGGTCGCCGCCACCCGGGCGCTTCCGACGGGGAGGACATTGCCCGCCAGTTCGTGGAAGCCCGCCGCGCCGGCCGATCGTTGCCGGACTTTCCCGGCCCGATCCCGCCCGACCTGGCCGCCGCCTACCGCGTGCAGGACCTGGCCATCGCCCGCTGGGACGACGCGGTGGTGGGCTGGAAAATCGGCTACATCGCGCCCGAGCGCCGGGGCGAGGACGGCGACGAGCGCCTGCTCGGCCCGATCTTTCGCCGCCAGCTCTGGAATGCCACCGGTGCCATCGTGGACATTCCGGTGTTCTCCGGCGTCGGCGGCTTTGGCGCGGTCGAGGCCGAGTACGTGCTGCAACTGGACGAGGACGCGCCCGCTGACAAGCACGACTGGACCGCGCAGGAGGCCGCACGCCTGCCTGCCCGGCTGCATGTGGGCGTGGAGGTGGCCAGCAGCCCGCTGGCCACGATCAATGCGCTGGGCCCGCGCGTGGTGGTGTCCGATTTCGGCAACAACAACGGCCTGGTGCTGGGGCCGGAAATTGCCGGCTGGACGGTATGCGACGAGGCCAGCCTCACCGCAAGCACCCGCATCGACGGCGCGCTGGTGGGCACCGGCGGCGCGGGCAACCTGCCCGGCGGCGTGCGCGGCGCGTTCGCCTTTGCGCTGCGTCGCTCGGCGCAGCGCGGGCGGCCGCTGAAAAAGGGCGACCTGATCGCCACCGGCAACGCCACCGGCATCCACGACATCGCGGTGGGCCAGCTGGCGACAATCGCCTTCGACGGCATCGCCACCATCACCTGCAGGGCCGCGCCCTGTCAGGCACGCTAGGGCCACACGACCTGGGGGAACAACCATGCGGGGGAAGGGGAGATGATCACACGCCGCGGTTTCCTGGGGGCGGGCCTGGGCACGCTGGCCGCCTCGATGCTGGGCGCGTGCTCGCGCGCCGGCGCGACGGCCGCCGACAGCACCTTGCTCACCGCCTCCGACGTGCACGTGGCCGACTACCCCACCGTGACGGCGGTGGATTGGATCGGCAAGGAACTTGAGCGGCAGACCGGCGGGCGATTGCGCTTGCGCATGTACCACTCCGGCCAGCTCGGCCGCGAGTCGGAGGCGATCGACATGGCGCGCTTCGGCGCGCTCGACATCACCCGCGTGTACTCGGGCGAGCTGAACAACGCCTACCCGCTGACCCAGGCGCTGTGCCTGCCCTACGTGTTCGACTCGGTGGCGCACATGCGCCATGCGCTGGACGGCGGCGTGGCCGACGCGGTGCTGCGCGGCTTCGAGCGCCGGGGCCTGGTGGGCCTGGCCATCTACGACTCGGGCACGCGCAACTTCTACAACACCAAGCACCCGATCGTGGAACCGCACGACCTGCACGGCCTGAAGCTGCGCGTGGCGCGCTCGGACATTTTTCTGGAGCTGATCCGCCTGTTCGGCGCCAACCCCACGCCGATGTCGCTGGGCGACACGTTCTCCGGGCTGGAGACGCACATGATCGATGGCGCCGAAAACAACATGCTCAGTTTCCAGTCCAGCCGCCACTACGAGTCGGCGCGCTACTGGTCGGAAACCGGGCACTCCTGCGCGCCGGACATCCTGCTGATGTCGCGCCGCAATTTCGACAGGCTCAAGCCCGCCGATCGCGAGCTGCTGGTGGACCTGGGCCGCCGCTCGGTCACGGTGATGCGCGAGCGCTGGGACGCCACCGAGGGCGAGGCGCGGCAGACCGTGCTGGCGCACGGGGTGAAGGCGAACGCGGTGGACATGGCCGCGTTCCGCAAGGCGGCCGACCCGCTGCTGCAGCGCTACCTGCAACAGCCGGAGGTCGCCGGGATCTATCGCCAAATCCGCGAATTCACCTGAAGGAATGGCCCATGGCTGATACCGACGACCGCATGATCGCGACCGGCCCGCAACGGTGGCTGGACGTTTTGGCCAGCGTGGCCCTGCATCTGGCCGCGCTGGCCATGCTGGGCCTGGTGGCGGTGCAGGGCTGGCAGGTGTTTGCCCGCTACGTCATCAACGATTCGCCGGGCTGGACCGAGCCGCTGACCATTTTGCTGCTGAGTACCGCGATGAGCCTGGGCGCCGCCGCGGCCGTGCACAGCAACCGGCATTTCGGCTTTTTTCTGCTGTCCGGCCTGCTCGGCCCGCGCCTGAAGCGGGCGCTGGAGGCGGTGGTGGAGATCACGGTCGCCATCATCGGCGCGGTGCTGGCCTGGTGGGGCTGGGTGCTGTGGATGGACGGCGTGCACATCAAGACCGCCGGCGCGGATTTCCCGCAGAGCATCAACTACCTGCCGCTGAGCCTCGGCGGCGCGCTGATGCTGGTGTTTGCGCTCAACCGCCTGGTGCGGGCCTTGCGCCCCACGACCGCTGCAGGGGACTACTGAGCCATGGGCATCGCGATTCTTTTCATCGTTTTCGGCGTGCTGCTGGTGCTGGGCGTGCCGGTGGCTTTCTCGCTGGCGGCGGCGGCGCTGGCCACGCTGTGGTACCTGGATCTGCCCGCCGTGGTGCTGGTGCAGCAGATCGGCGCCGGCATCGGCACGGCGTCGCTGGTGGCCATTCCGCTGTTCATTTTTGCCGGCGAGATCATGATGCGCGGCGGCATCTCCGAGCGGCTGATCGCGTTCGCCTCCTCGCTGGTGGGGCGCCTGCGCGGCGGCCTGGGCCAGGTGTCGATCCTGTCGTCGCTGTTTTTTGGCGGCGTGTCCGGCTCGGCCATCGCCGATGTGTCGGCGGTGGGCGGCACCATGATTCCGCAGATGGTCAAGCGCGGCTATGACCGCGATTTCGCGGTCAATGTCAGCATCACGGCGGCGCTGGTGGCGCTGGTGGTGCCGCCGTCGCACAACCTGATCCTGTTTTCGGCGGCGGCCGGCGGCAGCATCTCCATCACCGACCTGTTTGCCGCCGGCATCCTGCCCGCGCTGTTGATGACCCTCGTGCTGATGGTGACCGGCTACGGCGTGGCGCGTCGGCGCGGCTATGGCGTGGAGGCCTTTCCCGGGTTTCGCAAGGTGGCCAAGCTGCTGGTGGCGGCGATCCCCGGGCTGGGCCTGGTGGCGTTGATCTTCATCGGCATCCGCGCCGGCATTTTCACTGCGGTGGAGTCGGCCGCGATCGCGGTGATCTATGCGCTGTTCGTGACCGGCGTGCTGTATCGCCATTTCAGCTGGCGCGGCTTTCTCGACACCGTGGTGCACGCCGCGCAGGGCACCGGCGTGATCCTGTTCGTGATCGCCACGGCGGCGGTGTTCGGCTGGCTGCTGGCCTACCTGCAGGTGCCGGCGGCGATGGTGGGTTTCCTGGAGTCGATCGCCCACAGCCAGACCACGGTGCTGCTGATGATCGTGGTGCTGCTGCTGGTGCTGGGCACGTTCATGGACCTGGCGCCGATGATCCTGATCTGCACGCCGATCTTCCTGCCGGTGGTGAAGGCGTACGGCATCTCGCCGGTGCATTTCGCGATGGTGCTGGTGATCAGCGGCGGCATCGGCCTGGTGACGCCGCCGGTGGGCTCGGTGCTGTTCATCGGCACGGCGATCGGCAAAATCAGCATTGCCGAGTCGATGCGCACGATCTGGCCGTTCTGGCTGGCGGCGGTGGCGGGCCTGCTGGTGGTGACTTTCTTCCCGCAGCTGTCATTGTGGTTGCCCGCGCTGATGCGGCACTGACCTTGCGAGTACGCCATGAAGCCACGTTCCCTCACCCGATGTCTCCCCGGCCACGGACGGATTTTTGATGCCGCATGCCGGCGGCTGCTGATGCTGGCCGCCTGCATGGCGATGGCCGGCCCCGCGCTGGCCGCCGACGCGCCGCAGCCCTGGAAGCGCGGCATCGAGCACCAGCGCATGGCCGACCTGGGCAATGGCAGCTTTCTCAACCCGGTGCTTTCCGGCGACCACCCCGATCCGTCGGTGCTCAAGGACGGCAAGGACTACTACCTCACCCTGTCCTCGTTCGACGCCTACCCGGGCCTGCCGATCTGGCATTCGCGCGACCTGGTGAACTGGCAGCCGCTGGGCCACGCCATCCGCACCGACGTGGGCGCGATCTGGGCGCCGGACCTGGTCAGGTACAAGGGCCGTTACTACATCTACTTCGCGGCGCGCACCGCCGAAAAGCGCGGCAACTACGTGGTGTGGGCCGACGCCATCGGCGGGCCGTGGAGCGAGCCGGTGAGCCTGGGCCTGCCCGACCACATCGACCCCGGCCACGCCGTGGGCGAGGACGGCAAGCGCTACCTGTTCCTGTCCGGCGGCGACTACGTGCAGCTGGCCGACGACGGCCTCAGCGTGGTCGGCACGCCCAGGCACGTCTACGACGGCTGGCACTACCCGGAAAGCTGGGAGGTGGAGAGCTACTCGCAGGAAGGCCCCAAGATCAGCCGCCACGGCGGTTGGTTCTACATGACCACGGCGGTGGGCGGCACCGGCGGGCCGCCGACCAGCCACATGGTGATCAGCGCGCGCTCGCGCTCCATCCACGGGCCGTGGCAGAACTCGCCGTACAACCCCATCGTGCACACCGCCAGCGCCGACGAGCCGTGGTGGTCGCGCGGCCACGCCACCGTGGTGGAGGGCACCGACGGGCGCGACTGGATCGTCTACCACGCCTACGAGAACGGCTATTACACGCTGGGCCGGCAGATGCTGCTGGACCCCATCGCCTGGACCGCCGACGGCTGGTTCGTGGCCAAGGGCGGCGACCTGGGCCAGCCGCTGGCCAAGCCGGCCGGCGAGGCGCTGCCCCATGGCATGGCGCTGTCCGACGATTTCCACGGCGGCCGGCTCGGCCCGCAGTGGGCGTTCTTCCAGCCCGGCCCGGACGAGGGTCGCCGGCTGTCGTTCGGCGCCAACGGCATGACCGTGCGCGGCAAGGGCCATTCACCGGCCGACAGCTCGCCGCTGACGGTCATCGCCGGCGACCGCTCGTACGAGTTCGAGGTGGCCATGGACATCGCGCCGGGCGCGTTCGGCGGTGCGCTGCTGTTCTACAACGACCGCCTGTACGCCGGCGTGGGCAGCAACGGCGAGGCGCTCATCCTGCACCGCTACGGCCAGGACCGCCCGGCCCACCCGCCGGCCAGCCGCACCGGCGGCACGCTGTGGCTGCGCCTGGTCAACCGCCACAACATCCTCACCGCCTGCACCTCGGCCGACGGCCGGCAATGGCACAAGTACGGCGTGCAAATGGACGTCTCGGGTTACCATCACAACGTGGCCGGTGGCTTCCTGGCCTTGAAGCCGGCGCTGTACGCGGCCGGCGACGGGGACGTGGTATTCCACCACTTTCGTTACCGTGCGCTGGACTGACGTGCCGGGTTGACCCGCCCCGCCCCGCGCCAAAGGACTCCCGAGGATTCCCTTGAGCAAGAAGGCCGATTCCAAAACCGCGACGATCAACGACATCGCGCGGCTGTCCGGCGTGTCCAAGAAAACCGTGTCGCGCATCATCAACAACTCGCCGCTGGTGCGCAAAGACACCCGCGAGAAGGTCGAGGCGCTGATGCGCGAGGTGGGCTACGCGCCCGACCCGCTGGCGCGCGGGCTGGCGTTTCGGCGCTCGTTCCTGATCGGCATGGTGTACGACAACCCCACCGCGCAATACGTGGTGGACATGCAGTACGGCGCGCTCGATACGCTGCGCGAGTCCAGCTACGAGCTGGTGGTGCATCCGTGCGACTCGCGCAGCGCCGGCTACATCGACGGCGTCAAGCGCTTCGTGCAGCAGCAGAAGCTGCACGGCGTGATCCTGGTGCCGCGCGCGTCGGAGGATCCGGCGCTGATCGACATGCTCAAGGAGATCGGCTGCCGCTACGTGCGCATCGCCGCCGTGCCGATGGACGAGGATTCGCAGATGGTGATCACCCACGACCGCGACGGCGCGGCCGAGGCGGCCGACTACCTGCTGTCGCTGGGCCACACCGACGTGGCGCTGATCACCGGCCCGGTGGCCTACCGCTCCACGCTGGAGCGCACCACCGGCTTTGTCGAGGCGCTGCGCAAGCGCGGCATCGAGCTGCCGGACGAGCGCATCGTGGAGGCCGGCTACACCTTCGAGTCGGGCCTGGCCGCCGCCGAGAAACTGCTGCTGGGCGAGCGCCGCCCCACCGCCATCTTCACCGGCAACGACGAGATGGCCGCCGGCGTCTACAAGGTGGCGCTGCGCGTGGGCATCAGCATTCCGCGCGAACTGTCGGTGATCGGCTACGACGACAGCTCGCTGGCCTCGCGCCTGTCGCCGGCGCTGACCTCGGTGCGCCGCAATACCCGTGACACCGGGCGTACCGCCGCCGCCATGCTGATCCAGCCCGAGAGCCACGCCCCGCTGGCGTCGGCCAGCGTGCGACCGCACCTGGTGGTGCGCGAATCCTGCCAACCGCCACCGCGCTGAGCGCCCCGTGACCGGCCTTCCCGTTCTTTCGCGCCAAGGGATGACACCGGTTACCTGACGCGCCATAATGCGGGCGAACCGCCAGCCGGCGCGCCCGTCTTCCCACCCACGCATCACCGTTCGGAGAGAGGAAAACCATGACCCATCCATTCAGTCTCGAAGGCAAGGTCGCTTTGGTAACCGGTGCCAATACCGGCCTGGGCCAGGGCGTGGCGGTGGCGCTGGCCGCCGCCGGCGCGGACATCGCCGGCGCCGGCATCGTGCCGGCCGACGAGACCGCCGCCAAGGTGCGCGCGCTGGGCCGCCGCTTTCTCAACATCGACGCCAACCTGATCAGCATCGAGCCGGTGGAGCGCGTGGTGGCCGAGACCGTCGGCGGCCTGGGCCGGCTCGACATCCTGGTCAACAACGCCGGCCTGATCCGCCGCGCCGACGCGGTGGAGTTCAGCGAGAAGGACTGGGACGACGTGATGAACGTCAACATCAAGTCCGCCTTCTTCATGTGCCAGGCCGCCGGCCGCCATTTCCTGGCGCAGGGCAGCGGCAAGATCATCAACATCGCCTCGATGCTGTCGTTCCAGGGCGGCATCCGCGTGCCCTCGTACACCGCCTCCAAGAGCGGCATTGCCGGCATCACCCGGCTGCTGGCCAACGAGTGGGCGGACAAGGGCGTCAACATCAACGCCATCGCGCCCGGCTACATGGCCACCGACAACACCGCCCAGCTGCGCGCCGACGAGGACCGCAGCAAGGCCATCCTGGACCGCATCCCGGCCGGCCGCTGGGGCACGCCGGAGGATCTTGGCGGCACGGCGGTGTTCCTGGCCTCACGCGCCGCCGACTACGTCAACGGCGCCATCATCCCCGTGGACGGCGGCTGGCTGGCGCGCTGAGCCGGCCGCTTCCCCACTTTCCCCTTGACGAACCCGAGGAGTCACACCATGAAAATCGCCCTGATGATGGAGTTCAGCCAGGCGCCCAAGAACCCGGTCGTGTTCAAGCAGCTGCAGGACGTGGCCGCGGCGCAGGGCCACGAGGTGTTCAACGTGGGCATGGACGGCGAGAACGACCATCGCCTCACCTACATCCACCTGGGCATCTGCGCCGCGCTGTTGCTCAATGCCGGCGCGGTGGACTTCGTGGTCAGCGGCTGCGGCACCGGCCAGGGCGCGATGATGTCGCTCAACGCGTGGCCGGGCGTGTACTGCGGCTACTGCATCGAGCCCACCGACGCGTTCCTGTTTGCCCAGGTCAACAACGGCAACGCGCTGGCCCTGCCCTACGCCAAGGGCTACGGCTGGGGCGCGGAGATCAACATCCGCTACATCTTCGAGAAGGCCTTTGGCGGCGAGCGCGGCCAGGGCTACCCGGCCGAGCGGCGCGAGTCGCAGATGGCCAACGCCGGCATCCTGGCCGACGTCAAGCGTGGCGCGTCCAAGAGCCTGGTTGACGGCCTGAAGGCGATCGACCCGGCGCTGGTGAAGCAGGCGGTGGGCGGCGAGCGCTTCCAGAAGCTGTTCTTCGACCATGCCAAGGACGAGGCGCTGCGCAGCTACGTCGCCGGCGTGCTGGGCCGCTGAGTTGAACCAACCGCCGCCTGCGCCCCTGTCCGCGTGCGGATGCAGGCGGCGGCTTTTTATCCCCGGCGGCGCGGCATGAAGGCGGCCTGCGCCCTGCTGGCGTTGCTGCTGGTGCCGGCGACGCGGGCGCAGGCGCCATTGACCGCGTTTGCCCTGCCCGGCAACCACGCCGCGCTGGTGGCGGCCGCGCCGCGCGCCACGCCCGATCCACCACCCGCCGTGACGGGCCTGCGCACCGGCACGTTCCACGGCATCGCCGCGTGGCTGGTGCATACGCCACAGGCCAGCGCCGCCATCAGCGTGGTGGGCGGGCAGTTGCTCTCCTTCGTGCCTGCCGGCGGCCAGGACGTGCTGTGGCTGTCGCCGCGCAGCGCACTGCCGCCCGCGCCGATCCGTGGCGGCACGCCGGTGTGCTGGCCGTACTTCGGCAAGCTGGGCCAGACCGGCACGATGCCGTCGCACGGCCTGGTGCGCACCCTTGCATGGACGCTGCGTGACGCCCGCCGCGAGGCCGATGGCACCATCGTGCTGACGCTGGCGCCGCCGGCCCTCGCCGGCGTGCCCTTGCGCCTGACGATGACGCTGCGCATCGGTCGCCGCTTGTCGCAAACGCTGGTGACCGAGAACGTCGGCGACCAGCCGGTGGTGTTCACCCAGGCCCTGCACAACTATTTCCGCGTGGGCGACGTGCGCGAAGTCTCCGTCACCGGCCTGGACGGCCTGACCTACCTGGACAAGAAGGACGCCGGCCGCGCCCACGCGCAACACGGCCACTGGCAACTGCCGCCGTCCGGCTACAGCGACCGCATCTACACCCACGCCGGCGGGCCATACATGCTGCACGACCCGACGCTGGGCCGCGACATCCGCATCACCACGCGCGGCAGCCGTTCAACAGTGGTGTGGAATGCCGGCGAACAAGCCGCACGCCGGATCGCCGACATCGGCGAAGGCTGGCGCCACTACCTCAGCGTGGAAACCACCAACGTGGCACCCGACGCGATCGCGCTGCAGCCGGGCCAGCAGCACACGCTTGCGCAGGTGATCGAGATCGATTCGCGCTGAGGCGTTCTGCAGGCTCCAGCCGCGACGCTCTTGCCCCGAAGCTCCAAAACAAAAGCATCGCGACTGAAGTCGCTCCCACAACAACCACCGCCGACCCGTAGGAGCGCACCCTGTGCGCGATGCTCTTGGTTCCGTGACGAAAAGCATCGCGCAGGTGCGCTCCTACATCACGCGGGAATCCCGCACCTGTGGGAGCGGCTTCAGCCGCGACGCCCTTGCCCCGAGGCTTCAAAACAAGAGCATCGCGACTGAAGTCGCTCCCACAACCACCGCCGCAGGCCTGTAGGAGCGCACCCTGTGCGCGATGCTCTTGGTTCCGTGACGAAAAGCATCGCGCACAGGGTGCGCTCCTACATCACGCGAGAATCCCGCACCTGTGGGAGCGGCTTCAGCCGCGACGCTCTCGCCCCGAAGCTCCAAAGCAAGAGCATCGCGACTGAAGTCGCTCCCACAACAACCGCCGCAGACCCGTAGGAGCGCACCCTGTGCGCGATGCTCTTGATTCCGTGACGAAAAGCATCGCGCACAGGGTGCGCTCCTACATCACGCGGGAATCCCGTACCTGAGGGAGCGGCTTCAGCCGCGACGCCCTTGCCCGAGGCCCTAAAGCAAAAGCATCGCGACTGAAGTCGCTCCCACAACCACCGCCGCAGACCCGTAGGAGCGCACCTTGTGCGCGATGCTCTTGGTTCCGTGACGAAAAGCATCGCGCACAGGGTGCGCTCCTACATCACGCGGGAATCCCGCACCTGTGGGAGCGGCTTCAGCCGCGACGCTCTTGCCCCGAAGCTCCAAAGCAGGAGCATCGCGACTGAAGTCGCTCCCACAACCACCGCCGCAGATCCGTAGGAGCGCACCTTGTGCGCGATGCTCTTCGTCACGTGACGAAAAGCATCGCGCACAGGGTGCGCTCCTACATCACGCGGGAATCCCGCACCTGTGGGTTCAGGGGCCGATGGTCAGTCCAGTGGCAGGCGGTTGTTGAGCCGGGTGATTTCGGCGGCGGCGCCTTGCTGCGATACCTGCACGCTGGCGCCGTCGCGCTTGAAGCCTGGCGGCAGCTTCAGTTCGACCTGTACGGTTTTCGGCAGCAGGTCCAGCGGCGGCGGCAGTGAGGGAATATCCGCGCGCACCAGCTCGCGGCCGTTGGCGTCGGTGACCACGGCCTGGCCCGGCAGGCTGGCGACATGGCCCAGGCTGTGCACGGTGAGCTTCAGCGTTTGGCCGTCCATATCGACATCGCCGCGACCGATGCCCAGGTCGGCGCGCGTTTCCACCGGCGTGCCGGCGGCCACGCGCTGGAACTCGAACAGCTGCGTCTGGCCGGGCAGGAAATGCAGCGTGGTGCTGGCGCTGGTTTCCAGTGTCAGCTGGCGCTCGTCCGGCGTGCCGTCGATGGCGCCGTCGCCGTCGCGGTCGATGCCGCTGCGCACGCGCCAGCTGCCCGGCGCCACGTTCCAGCCGGTCATGCGCGCGTCCAGCGGCTGCGTGCCGAGGTTGTACGCGGTGACGGTGAAGCGCTCGCGCGAGGGTGCGTGCACGGCCAGCGCCACCTGCTCGGCGTCATCGGGATGCGCGAAGCGCCAGCTCACGGTGTTGCCGGGGTAGCTCTGGTTGCGCTTGAGCGCGATGCCGCCCAGGCGCACGCGTTGCAGCAGCTCGCTGGGCGCCTCCACGCGATCGCTCCACCAGTGGCCCTCGGTCATCATGTACTCGTGCTGGGCCTTGTCCTGGATGCCCGCGCCAAACAGCTGCTCCAGGTATTTCTTGTCGCCGGTGAGCTGCCACGCCACCACGCTGGGAAAACCGATCGTGCCGGCGTTGGCCTCATCAAGAAGATGCTTGCCCCAGTCGGCCTGGCGGCCCAGCACGTCGATGAAGTTTTCGCCCAGGTTGGCGATGGCGTCCGGGCCGCCGCGCGTCACGCGATAGTCCAGCGCCTTGAGATAGTCGGCCTTGCCGCTCCAGCGCCAGGCGGCCCAGAACAGGTGCATGACATCGACCGCGCCGGAGCCCTGGTTCAGCTCGCCGCCACGGGTGGCGTCGGTGGACCACTGGATTTCGTTGGGCAGCGCCCAGCGGCCCTTGGCGTCGGTATAGGCGTGCGCCAGATAGCCGTCCGCCAGCCCGGTGACCAGCCCGCGTCCGGTGGGGTCGGCGTTGTAGACGCCGAGCAAAAAGGCCGGGTGCAGGATCGGGAACGAGTACGGCTTCTGCCACTGCCAGTTGGGATCGCGATAGATCTTGTTGCCGCCGAACCAGTCGCTGGAAAAATGCAGGTGGCCGGCCGGGTTGCGCAGGATGATGCGCTCGTGGAGCGCCTTCACCGTGGCCATCAGGCGTTCGACGGTGAGCGGATCGCCCCAGTTGAGGTAGAGCATTTCCGAGTCGGCATTGATGCCGTCCTCATAGGAATGCAGCTCGTCGGTCTCGATGGTGCTGAGGCCGTTGGCGAACATGCCGTTGGTGTAGACCGCGTCGGACAGCGCGGTCAGCGAGGCGTTGAGGCGGTCCGGCTGCACGCCCATCAGCGCCAGTCCGGGCCATTGCTGGGTGAGGTCGGTGTCGTCGGAGATGCCGCCGCCGAAATCGCCGTAGGCCACCTGGCGCTGGTCGATCCACCAATCGACAAAGCGGCGCACGTATTTCAGGTCCTCCACCTGGCGAAATGCCCACAGCGGCACGCCGGTCGGCGGCTCGGGCTGGGTGAAGGGCGGCAGGCCCTGGCTGTTGTAGCTGATGTCGTTCCAGTACATGCGGCCCTGCGCGTGCTCCGGGTCCACCCGCAGCAGGTCGCTGATGTCGGCATACAGGCGCTGGTACAGGCGCTGGCGGCGCGAGGTGGTGTGCTCCTCCACCATGAAGCCCCAGTTGTCGCGCACCTGGTTGAAGCGGTCGGCGACGTGCTCCTTGATCGCCTGCTGGCGATCCTTGAACACCAGCCGGATCTCGGCCCCATCGAGCGAGGCCGCGTTGAAGCCGGGCGCGGCCGAGGCGACGGAGATCCACAAGCTGTCGGCGCTGAGGATGCGGTCGCGCAGGTCCAGCCACAGCGTGCGCTTCTGGCCCGGCTTGACCGACACGGACACGTCGATCATGTCGCGGCCGGGCCAGATCGGATCCTTCACGCGGATGTCGAGCGGGATGACCTTGCCGTCGGGGCCGTCGTGCGTGGCCGGCAGGTTGAGCGCGGGCAGGTCGATGGCGATGCCGTCCAGGCCGTCGTGCATGTTCTCCCAGCTGTAGGCCCAGCTGCGGATCAACGGCTGCGCGGCCGGTGCGTCACCGATGCCCGAGGGGATCAGCACCTGCACGATGGGGCGCGGCTGCGCGGGCAGGCTGTCGGCGCCGCGCGGGCGCGAGCCGGCGCCCTTGGGCAAGGCCATCACCGTGCTGCGCTCGTCGGGCGCGAAGCGGCCGTCGATGTAGTGGCGCAGGCTTTCGAGGTTGGTGTAGTCGGGCAGTGCCTTGCTGTCGACGATGTAGCGCTGCTTGACCGTGCCGGCCGGCTCGGCCCCTTCGCTGACGTCGTAGCCCCAGATCTCCTGGATCGGGGTTTCCTGCGCCACGTTGGTGAAGCGCAGCGTGCCGCCGGTTTGCGCGGCGAAGGTGTTGACGCTGCGCACCACGCCCTGGGGACGGGTGAACAGCGTGCCGGCGCTGCCGGCCAGCGTGCCGTAGGCGGCGCCGCGGATCTCGATGCGGTTGATCGTCTCGTCGGCCGGCACGGTCAGCGCCAGCGTCTTGCCGCCTTCAACGTAGGTATTCCAGTCCGGCAAGGTGAAATAGTCGTGCCGGCCGGGCAGGCGCGAACGGTTGTAGACGCCCGGCCAGGTGGTTTCGGCAATGCCGTCGGTGCCTTTCCACATCCACTGCTTGAGGTCGCGCGTGTCGGCAAACTCCACCTTGCGGATGCGGGTGACGGGCGCGGTGAGCACCGGCGGGGGCGCGCCGTCCCAGCCGTAGCGATGCCACCACGCGCGCTGCGAGGCGGCGATGGCGGTGGTCGTTTTCGGCTCGCCACGATGCGCCAGCGCGGAAACCTCGCCGGCATCGAGCATGCGGTCGTACACGCGGATCTCGTCGACATCGCTGCCGCGCAGAAAGTTGTAGCGGCTCTGCACCTGGTAGGGCGCCATCACGCGCGCGGCCAGGCCGAGCTGGTCCAGCGCCGCGTCGTAGTCGCCCGTGGTTTCGGCGCGCGCCACCTGCTTGCCGTCGACGAACAGGGTGACGCCCTTGTCTTCATCCCAGCCGAAGGCCAGGTGCAGCCACTGTTTCGGGTCGGGGTTCTTGTCGAGCTTGAACGAGACGCGCGTGCGCGCCAGGTTGGCGTCGGTGACGAAGGCGTCGAAGCCGTGGCCGTTCCAGTCGATGCGCAGCCAGGCCATGTCCCAGCTGCTGTGGTCGGCATAGCCGACGCGAAAGATCACGAACGGCGCCTCGCCCACCGGATAGCGCGCGCGCCAGAAGAAAGAGAGCGTGCCGCGCTCGGCGCGGATGTTGCCCGGCGCGTTCCATGCCAGCACGCCGTCGTCCTGCCACTGGATGGCCTGGCCGCCGGCGCCGTCGGGCACCAGCGCGACCTTGTCCTTGAAGTTGGGGATGGCGTCGCCCTCGGCGTGGTCGGCGCGAAAGCCGTGGTCGGCCGAGACGCGAAACAGCAGCGACGGCGTGGCGTCGTTGGCGCCGGCCGGCGCGGCAACGGCCAGCGCAAGCAGGACAAGGGCAAGGCGAATGAAGCGTGGCGGCATCGTGCATCCCCGGCGACATGCGCGGAGCGGCAACGCGCACACGGTGGAAAGGCCGCGACGCCGGCGAGCGGCGCCGCGGCATGGAACGGGCCCGGCCTCGCGGCCGGGCCCCAGGTGACGTCAGAGCTTGTAGCGGAAGCCCACAAGATACACGCGGCCGGTCTCGCTGTAGTCCAGCGGCAACTGCGAGCTGGCGCCGATCCACGTCTGCGACGGCTTGTTGGTGAGGTTGATGCCCTCCAGGCTCAGTTCCATCTTGTCGTTGAGCTTGTAGCGCAGCGACGCGTCCACGAAGGTGGCGCCGTTCTGGCCATGCACGTCGTCGGTAAAGCCCTGCTCCGTGCCCGGCACCTGGATCAGGTAGTTGTCGCGGTTGGTGGCCGAGACGCGACCGGAGAAGCGGTCACCTTCGTAGAACAACGTGGCGCTCCACGAATGGCGCGACAGGCCGGTGAGATCCGTCTTCAGCGAGTTGGCGCCGCTGGAGGTCATGTACTGGATCTTGGAGTCGACGAAGGTGTAGTTCAGCTGCGCGCCGAGGTTGCCCCACTTGCCCGGCAGGAAGGTGAACGTCTGCACGTAGTTGGCCTCGGCGCCCTTGAGCGCGCCTCCGGGCGTGTTGATCGGCACCTGGAACGAGAAGTCGTCGTTGGGGCTGGCGCCCAGGTCGATCGCCACGCTGTCGGGCAGGCCGCTGGTGTTGAACGCGCGCCGCTCGTTGGTGTTCTGCGCGAAGCTGTCGATGTCCTTGTAGAACAGGCCCACGCTCAGCAACGAGGACTCCTGGAAATACCACTCGGCCGCCAGGTCGTAGGTGGTGGCGCGGATCGGATCGAGGTTGGGGTTGCCGCCCTTGACCGTGCGCGCGCCGCCGCTGACGCTGACCGTGACGCCGGGCGTGAGGCTGCCCAGGCCCGGGCGCGCCATCACCTTGGCCGCACCCAGGCGCAGCAGGAAGTCAGGCGCCAGCTCGGCCACCACGTTCAACGACGGCAAGGTGTCGTTGTAGTCGCGCTTGGCCTCCACCTCGGTGTTGACGCCGTTGATCACGGCGATGCCGTGCGAGCTTTGCGAGGTGCGCACGTGGCGCACGCCGATGTTGCCGGACACCGGCACCGAGCCCACGTCGAACGCGAACTCGCCCATCAGCCACGCGCCGCGATCCTTCTCGGTGACACCGCGCTCGCTGGCCGCGTACGGGCTCAGCGCAAACGTGCCCTGGTTGCTGAAAATGTCGAAGTGGTCGGCGATGCCGCCAAAGTCCGGCACCACCCACTGGCCCGGCGAGCCGGAGATGCCCTTCAGCCCGACCTGGTCGATCAGGTCGGCCGGCACCACCGTGGTGCCGTCGCCAAAGGTGGGCACGATGGCCTCGTTGGCGGTGCGGCGCGACTCGGACGACTCGAAACCGTAGTTCTTGGCCAGCACGCCGCCGCGCAGGGTGAAGCCCGGCGAGATGCGCCAGTTGAAGTTGAGCTCGCCGGAGTGGAAGTCGTTGTCCACGCCGGCCTGGCGCATGCGGATGGTGGAGAGGTTCCAGCCGTTCGGATCGGTGGGGTTGATGCCGTAGTCGAGCACCGGCGCCCACTTGTTGCCACGGTAGTCGTAGCTGTAGTTGTCCACGTTGAGCTTGTCCATCATGACGGTGGCCTGCACCGGGTTGTCATGCTTGGACGAGGACGTGCCGATGCGGCCGTCGATCTTGAAGTTGTCGGAGAAGCGGTGCTCGCCGGTCAACGACAGCTGCTGGAACACGGTGGACCACTCGTCGTGGCGGTTTTCCGCGCGCACGTCCACGTTGTCGAACGTGCCGTACAGCAGGCCGCCGCTGGACGGGTCGATGTAGCCGTCCTTGACGATGGTCTCGGGCTTGCCGATGAAGGAGCTGCCGTCGGGCAGCGAGGTGACGTTGCGGCTGAAGGAGATCGCCTCGATGTAGTGCTCGTCGCGGTCGGCGTCGATCTTGGAGTACATCGCGTCGAGGCTGAACAGCGTGTCCTCGCTGGGCTTGAACTGCAGCGAGCCGGTGACGCCTAGGCGCTTCTGGTCGTGCAGCATCTGCGTGTAGCGCGGGAAGCGCGGCGTGTAGACGTCATCGCGCAGCGCGTCGGCAAACGGCGAGCTGGCGTCGAAACCGCCGTTGCTGGGGCCGTTGGCCCAGCGGCCGCTGCCGGTGCCCTCCTCCAGCGTGTGCTTTTCCGAGTACGCCACCGAGAGCAGGGCGCCGAAGGTGCCGTCGTTCCAGGTGTTGGCGATCAGCGCCGACACGCGCGGGTCGGTCTTCTCGGACATGCTGCCGTAGCTGCCCTGCACATTGGTGGCCAGGGTAAAGCCGTCATAGTCGAACGGATGGGCGGTGTTGAGATCCACCGTGGCGCCCAGCGAGCCCTCCTCCACGTCGGCGGAGGCGGTCTTGCGCACGATCATGTTGGAAAACAGGTCGGCCGCGAACACGTTGAAGTCGAAGCCGCGGCTGCGGTTGGTGCCGCCGCTCTGGTCGGTGGCGCCCACCGTGGTCAGCGCCTCCATGCCGTTGATGCGCACGCGGGTGAAATCCGGGCCCAGGCCGCGCACCGTGATGTTGCGGCCCTCGCCCGCGTCGCGGGTGATGACCACGCCGGGAATGCGCTGCAGCGACTCGGCCAGGTTCAGGTCGGGAAACTTGCCCACGTCCTCGGCCACGATGGCGTCCACCATGCCCAGCTCGCCGCGCTTCACGTCCAGCGCCTTCTCCACGCTGGCGCGGTAGCTGGTGACGGTGACCGCATTGAGCGAGGTGACGTTCTTGTCCGCGTCGGCACCGCTGGCCGCGTCGGCCGCCGGCCCGCTCTGGCCCACCCCCGCGCCGGCCCCCATGCCGGCGTCGGTGGCGGCCATCGCCACGCCGGCCGGCAGCGCCAGCGCGATGGCCAGCGCGAGCGCGGTAACCGGTGTCTTTTTCTGGTTGATGAATCGTTGCATTGGTTCCCCTCCCAAGGTTTGCCCCGTTATCTGACCACGCAACAGGGGTGCGTGGCATGTGAACTACGAATGACACCGCTAGTCATCCGGAAACGTAACAGCTAGAACCCGGCATCGCATCTTGCACCGCAACACGATGCGAATTCGCACATAAAAGCATTGTTTTTCATTCACTTGCCTGCGAATGGCGGATGAAAAAGCGCCCACCGCAACCCGAAATGACACCGGTAGCTAACAGATATGCGACCATCCGCAGCCTCATCGACCAACACGAGGCAAATCCGATGACCGATCGCGTGGTGTGTTTTGGCGAACTGCTGCTGCGCCTGGCGGCGCCCGGCCATCAGCCCCTGCTGCAGACGCCGTCGCTCGACGTGCACGTGGGTGGTGCGGAGGCCAATGTGGCCGTGGCGCTGGCGCATTTCGGCCACGCCGCCAGCCTGGTGAGCGTGGTGCCCGACAACGCGCTGGGCCGCGCCGCCGTGGGCGAGCTGCGCCGCCACGGCGTGGATGCCGGCGGCGTGCGCTACGGCCCCGGCCGCATGGGCCTGTACTTCGCCACCACCGGCGCCGGCGTGCGCCCGGGCCAGGTGCTGTACGACCGCGCCCACTCCGCCTTTGCGCTGTCGCGCGCCGGCAGCCATGACTGGCCCGTCCTGCTGCGCGGCGCGCAATGGCTGCACTTGTCCGGGATCAGCCCGGCGCTGGGCCCGCAGGCGGCGCAGGCCACCCTGGCGGCGGCGCGCACGGCCTGCGACATGGGGCTGAAGGTGTCTTTCGACGGCAATTTCCGCCCCAGCCTGTGGGAGCGCTGGGGCGGTGACGCGCGCGCCGTGCTGCGCGACCTGTTCGACTGCGCCCACGTCGTGTTTGCCGATCATCGCGACATCGCCCTGGTGCTGGGCGGCGACTTTCCCCAGCGCGACGCGCCCGCCCGCATCGACGCGGCCGCCGCCATGGCGTTCAAGGCGTTTCCGCGCCTGCACTACATGGCCTGCACCCAGCGCACCGCGCACAGCGCCAGCCACTACGCCCTGGGCGCCATGCTGCTGGGCCGCGACGGCACCCGCGCACTGGCCCCGCCGCGCGAGCTGCCCGGCGTGGTCGACCGCATCGGCAGCGGCGACGCTTTCGCCGCCGGCATCCTGCACGGCCTGATCGACCCGCTCGATCCGGACACCACCGTGCGCTTCGCCCTCGCCGCCGGCTGCCTCAAGCACACCATCCCCGGCGACGTCGCCCCGCTCGACCCCGCCGACGTGCTGGCCTTGATGGACGCCGACGCGTTTGACGTGCGCCGCTGAGCTGCCGTGGGAGCGACTTCAGTCGCGATGCTCTTGCCTTGGAGCCTCGGCGCAAGAGCGTCGCGGCTGAAGCCGCTCCCACAGGTGCGGGATTCCCGCGTGATGCAGGAGCGCACCCTGTGCGCGATGCTTTTCCGCAACGTGACGAAGAGCATCGCGCACAAGGTGCGCTCCTACAGGCCGGCGGCGGTGGTTGTGGGAGCGACTTCCGTCGCGATGCTTTTGTTTTGGAGCCTCGGCGCAAGAGCGTCGCGGCTGAAGCCGCTCCCACAGGTGCGGGATTCCCGCGTGATGCAGGAGCGCACCCTGTGCGCGATGCTTTTCGTAACGTGACCAAGAGCATCGCGCACAAGGTGCGCTCCTACGGGTCGGCGGCGGTTGTAGTGGGAGCGACTTCAGTCGCGATGCTTTTGTTTTGAAGCCTCACGGCAAGCGCATCGCGGCTGAAGCCGCTCCCACAGGAGGGCTCGAACTGCCGCGTCAGCCGGTAGCCAGCGGCAGCGCGTAGCGCCAGCCGTCCGCGCCATCCTCGTAGTACGCCACCAGCTGCCCGCCCCGTCGCCAGTCGTGGCGTTCGTACAGGCCGATGGCCGCCGCGTTGTCGGCGCGCACTTCCAGGCGCAGCTCCCGGCAGCCGCGGCCGCGTGCGGCCTCGCCTGCCGCACGCAGCAGCGCGGTGGCCACGCCCCGCCCTCGCGCCTCGGGCGCCGTCGCCAGCGAATACAGCCGCGCCACGCCACTGCCACGGCGAAAAAACACCACCGCCGCGCCCGCCAGCGCACCGTCATCGGCATCGACCACCAGCACCTGTGCCGAGGCGCTGCGCAGGTGGCGGCGGTATTGCGCGCGGCTGAGGCGGTCGCCGTCGAACGCGCGCTGCTCCAGCGCCACCAGCGCATCGAGATCGGCGGGCCGGGCGGGACGCACGCGGGAAAGGGCTGGGGCCATGGCGGGCTTTCGCGGGAGGGACGGTGCCGAGTGTAGAGCGGCAACGACGGTTTACCCCGCCTTCAGCGCGCGCCCTTGTGTGGCGTGGGCGCTGTGCCACACTGCGCGCTTTGCGCCGGCCGCAGGCACGGCGTGGAACCTCGAACATCGCCCGAGTGGTGCCATGGCCCGTCTGGTCATTGTTGTGGAGAAGGCCTCCGACTGGGGCTCGTACTACCCGTCCGTCGACGTCATGACCGCGATGGACTACCTGCGCCAGCCGGTGGCCGGCGACGACGAACGCACCCATGTGATCAACCTGTGCCGCAGCTACCGCTACCTGGGCACGGGCTATTACGTGTCGCTGCTGGCCGAGGCGCGCGGGCACAAGGTGATGCCGTCGGTGCGCACGGTGAACGACCTGCGCCGACGCTCGCTGTACGGCCTGGACATCGTGGATCTCAACCAGAAGCTGACCCACTTTCTGCCGGCCGGCGGCCGCGACACGGTGGATTTCGCCATCCTGGTGTACTTCGGCGAGACCGCCTACCCCACGCTGCAGGACCTGGCGCGGCAGGTGTTCGAGATGTTTCCCTGCCCGCTGCTGCGCATCGAGTTCGAGCGCGACCGCGTGTGGCAGGTGGCGTCGATCAAGCCGGTGGGCCTGCACACGCTGGATGACGCGCAGGAAGACGCCTTTGCGCAGGCGCTGGACCGCTTTTCGCGCAAGCTGTGGCGCAAGCCGCGCGCGCGCAAGCTGTACCGCTACGACGTGGCGATGCTGGTGGACCCGCGCGAGACGATGCCGCCATCGAACAAGCGCGCGCTGAAGGCGTTCGTGGCCGCCGGCCGCGAGCTGGGCATCGAGGTCGATCCGATCGACAAGAACGACTACCAGCGCCTGGCCGAGTACGACGGCCTGTTCATCCGCGAGACCACCGCCTCGGACAACCACACCTACCGCTTCGCCCACCGCGCGGAGAAGGAAGGCATGGCGGTGATCGACGACCCCGCCTCCATCCTGCGTTGCACCAACAAGATCTATCTCAACGACCTGATGGTGTCGCGCAAGCTGGCCGTGCCGCACACCGAGATCCTCTACCGCGACGACGCCCGCGGCACGCGCGAGGCGGTGGCGCGGCTGGGGTTTCCGCTGGTGCTGAAGATTCCCGACGGCTCGTTCTCGCGCGGCGTGGTGAAGGTGGAGAACGAGGCGGCGCTGGCCAAGTCCGCCGGCCTGCTGTTCCAGCACAGCGCGCTGCTGCTGGCGCAGGAATACCTCTATACCGAGTTCGACTGGCGCATCGGCGTGCTCAACCGCGAGCCGCTGTACGCGTGCAAGTACTTCATGTCGCGCGGCCACTGGCAGATCTACAACCACGGCGCCAAGGGCAGCGCCAAGAGCGGCGGCTTCGAGACCATCGCCATCGAGGACGCGCCGCCGGAGGTGGTGAAGCTGGCGCTCAAGGCCACCCACCCCATCGGTCACAGCCTCTACGGCGTGGACATCAAGCAGGTGGGCAACCGGCCGGTGGTGATCGAGGTCAACGACAACCCCTCGATCGACGCCGGCGTGGAGGACGCGCACCTGGGCGAGGAGCTGTACCTGCGCATCATGCGCGAGTTTCTGCGCCGCATGGAGCGCAAGCGCCAGGGCGCCGGGCACTGACCGGCAACCGGTCGAGCCCCGGCTTTTTTCAGTGCCACACCGCGCCGTGGCTGATCCGCCGGCGCCGACGCGCCAGCGCCGGCAACAGCGCCGGCTCCAGCCCGAGCAAGGCAACGACGGGCGCGCCGACCAGCCAGAACAGCGGCGTCCAGCCCAGCAATGCCGTGTGCGCCGGCACCAGCGTGGTCAGCAACAGCAAGGCGCCGACCGCCAGCCAGAGCACGGCAACGGCAACCAGCCGGGGGTGATGCGGAAAAGGCAGTGCATGACGCATGGCGGGCTCCGGTCAACGATGAGGGCCGCAGCTTGCGGCGCCGCCATCTCAAGAGCTGCGACGGCCAGAGGCCCGCAGGAGCGCACCTTGTGCGCGATGCTTTTCGCCGCGCCCATCGCGCACAAGGTGCGCTCCTACAGGTGGGCGGCGCTGTTGTAGGAGCGACTTCAGTCGCGATGCTCTTGCTCCGGAACTTCAAAGAACGAGCATCGCGGCAAAAGCCGCTCCCACAAAAAAGGGCGGCTTGTAGAATGACGAAAGCCACCGTCAGGGAATCCCCATGTCCGCCGCCCAGTTCGCCGTGTTCGGCCATCCGATCAGCCACAGCCTGTCGCCGCAGATCCACCACGCCTTCGGGCAGCAGCTGGGCATCGACCTTGAATACCGCGCCATCGACGCGGCACCCGAGGCGTTCGCCGAGACCGTGCGGCGGTTTTTCCTCGACGGCGGGCGCGGCGCCAACGTCACCTTGCCGCACAAGGCCGCCGCGTTCGCGCTGGCCAGCCAGCGCAGCGAGACGGCCACGCGCGTGGGCAGCGCCAACGTGCTCACCTTGCAAGGCGACGGCACGCTGGCCGCGCACAACACCGACGGTGACGGCATGGTGCGCGACATCACCGAGCGCCACGGCGCCGACCTGCGCGGTCACACCGCCTTGCTGCTGGGCGCCGGTGGCGCCGCGCGCGGCGTGGCCTGGCACCTGCTGGACGCGGGCGTGGCCACGCTCACCATCGTCAACCGCTCGCCGGAACCGGCCGACGCGCTGGCCGACGCCATCGGCGACCCGGCCCGCGCGCATACGCGCTACTGGCAGGACCTGGGCGACATCGGCAGCTTCGACCTGATCGTCAACGCCACCTCGGCCGGTGTGCTGGGCGCCGCGCTGCAACTGCCGTTTTCGCTGGCCGGCGCGCGCGCGCTCTGCTACGACCTGTCCTATGGCGCGGCCGCCGGCAGCTTCCTGGCCTGGGCCAAGGCGGCCGGCGCACGCTACGCCTACGACGGCCTGGGCATGCTGGTGGAGACGGCCGCCGACAGCTTTGCGCTGTGGCATGGCCAGCGGCCGGACACCGAGCCGGTCTACCGCCTGTTGCGCCAGCAGTTCTGATGGGCGCGCCGGCGTGCCGGCCGGGTTGCGGCGCGTGCTGCATCGCGCCGTCGATCAGCTCGCCCATTCCCGGCATGCCGCACGGCAAACCCGCCGGCGTGCGCTGCGTGCAACTGACCGACGACAACCGCTGCGCGATCTTCGGCCGCCCCGAGCGTCCGGCGGTATGCGGCAGGCTGCGGCCGGAGCCGGCCATGTGCGGCAACGACCGCGACCACGCGCTGGCCTGGCTGGCGCGGCTGGAGGCGGCCACCTGCGGCCACTGAGCACGTCGCCGCCACATCACTGAAACACACCCTGGCTACCTTTGGCGCCCTCCGCCGGGGCGCGCCGATGGCGTTGCCGCGCGCGAGTCCCCACGCAGCCGTAGACGCCCATGTCCCGCTTTTCCAACGCCCCGTCGCGCCGGTATGTCGTCATCCTGATCCCGGCCCTGGTGCTGCTGGTTCTCGCCGGCTGCATCCTCCATTACCGCCAACCCGCCGCACCGGCGGTGGAGCAGGCATCGCAAGCGGCGGCGGACAACCCGGATGCCGCCGCGTCGGACCCGAGCGGCACCGACATCCTGCTCGGCCTGGCCCGCGAGGCGATGCGCGACGGCCGCCTGGTGGCGCCGCAAGGCAGCAACGCGTTCGAGTTCTATCTCAGCGTGCTGCAACTGGACCCGGACAACCTCGCCGCCAAGGAAGCCCTGCGCGAATCGTTCTCGCGCGCGGCCGAGGAAATCGAGCTGGCCATCAACCGCAACGACCTGGAGGAGGCGCGCCGCGAGCTGGACCTGCTGCGCGAGTTCGACCGCAACAACTTCACCTTGTCGCTGCTCGGCGGCAAGCTGTCGGCCGCGTGGATGCTGCTGCGCCAGCAGCACGAGACCGAGGCGCGGCGCATCCGCCAGGCCAACGCCGCGTCGGCGATGTGAGCGCGGCCCTCAGGCCGGGGCCAGGTAGGCGTCCTTCAGCCGCACGTAGTGCCCGGCCGAGTAGCGCAGCTGCTCGACCTGGCGGTCGCTGAGCCGGCGCGCGAAGCTCGCCGGGCTGCCCAGCCACAGCTCGCGCTCGCCCACCACCTTGCCCGGCGGCAGCAGTGCGCCGGCGCCCAGGAAGCCGTAGTCCTCCACCACCGCGCCGTCCATCACCGTGGCGTGCATGCCGACCAGGCAGTAGTCGCCCAGGGTGCACGCGTGCACCACGGCCGCATGGCCGATGGTGACGCCTTCGCCGATCAGGCAGGGAAAGCCGGGGCCGTACGGGCCGGCGTGGGCGACGTGCACGATGGCGCCGTCCTGGATGCTGGTTTTCGCGCCCACGCGGATGGCGTTGACGTCGCCGCGCAGCACCGCGCCGGGCCACACGGACACATCGTCGCCCAGCACCACGTCGCCGATGACGGTGGCGGCGTCATCCACGTAGACGCGCTGGCCCAGGCGGGGCATCACGCCCTTGAACGGTCGCAGGGAAGGCATCGGCGCATTCTAGCCCGGCGCGCTTGATTTCACCTGGCGCCGTCGCCACGCTGGTGATCCCCAAGGAGCCTCCATGAGCCACGACAACCCCCTGCTTGCCGACGATCGCCTGCCGGCGTTTTCGCGTATCCATCCCGATCACGTGGCGCCCGCCATCGACGCGATCCTGGCCGAGTGCGATGCCGGCATCGAGGCGCTGACCGCAGCCGGTGCGGCGCGCGATTTCGACACGGTGATGCTCACCCAGGAGCGGCTGGACCAGCGCCTGGCGCGCGCCTGGGCACCGGTATCGCACCTGCATTCGGTGGCCGACAACGAGGCGCTGCGCGCGGTGTACGGCCCCACCGAGGAAAAGCTCACCGACCACGCCATGGCGCTGGGCCAGAACCGCGCGCTGTTCGCCGCCGTGCAGGCGCTGGCCGACGCGCCGGATTTCGCCACGCTGGCGCGCCCGCAACGCGCGCTGGTGGAGCACGCGCTGCGCGATTTCCACCTGTCCGGCGTGGCGCTGGAGGAGCCGGCGCGCACGCGCTTCCGCGAGATCGGCGTGGAGCTGAGCCGGCTGTCCACCGAGTTTTCCAATGCCGTGCTGGACGCCAGCGAAGCGTGGCGCGAGCACGTCACCGACGAGCGCGACCTGGCCGGCATCCCCGAGTCCGGCCGCGCGGTGCTGCGCCAGTACGCCGAGGACGCGCAACTGGACGGCTACCTGGTCACGCTCAAGCAACCCAGCGTGCAGGCCGTGCTCAACTACGCCGACAACCGCGCCCTGCGCGAGCGCGTGTACTGGGCCTACCAGACGCGCGCCTCCGACCAGGGCCCCGACGCGGGCAAGTTCGACAACGGCCCGCGCATCGACCGGATCATGGCGCTGCGGCACGAGGCCGCGCAGCTGCTGGGCTTTGCCAACGCGGCGGAGGAGTCGCTGGCCACCAAGATGGCCGGCTCGCCGGCCGAGGTGATGGAGTTTCTGCACGACCTGGCCGCGCGCGCCAAGCCGGTGGCGCAGCAGGAGCTGGCCACGCTGCGCGCGTTTGCCCGCGACGAGCTGAAGCTGGACAACCTCGAACCCTGGGACGTGGGCTACGTCGCCGAGAAACTGCGCCAGCAGCGCTACGCGCTGGACGAGGAGCAGCTCAAGCCGTACTTCCCGCTACCGGCGGTGATCGACGGCCTGTTCGCGCTCACCAGCCAGCTCTACGGCATCACCCTGGCGCCGCGCGACGACGTGGATGTGTGGCATCCGGACGTGCGCTACTACGACGTGCGCGACGCCGACGGGCACGTGTTCGCCGGCGCCTACGTCGACCTGTACGCGCGCAACGGCAAACGCGGCGGCGCGTGGATGGACGTGTGCCGCGCCCGCTTCGACGACGGCGACCAGCGCCAGTTGCCGGTGGCGTTTCTCACCTGCAACTTCGCGCCGCCCACCGGCGCCAAGCCGGCGCTGCTCACCCACGACGACGTGCTCACCCTGTTCCACGAGTTCGGCCACGGCCTGCACCACCTGCTCACCGGCATCACGCTGCCGTCCATCGGCGGCATCGACGGCGTGGAGTGGGACGCGGTGGAGCTGCCCAGCCAGTTCATGGAGAACTTCGGCTGGAACCGGCAGGCGCTGGACCTGTTCGCCCGCCACTACCAGACCGGCGAGAAGCTGCCCGACGACCTGTTCCAGCGCATGCTGGCGGCGCGGCATTTCCACGCCGGCCTGTTCCTGGTGCGGCAACTGGAATTTGCCCTGTTCGATTTCCGGCTGCACCTGGAGTACGACCCGGCCCAGGGCGCCCGCCCGCTGGCCGTGCTGGAGCAGGTGCGGCGCGAGGTGGCGGTGCTGCACCCGCCGGCCTGGCAGCGTTTTCCGCACGGGTTCAGCCACATCTTTGCCGGCGGCTACGCGGCCGGCTACTACAGCTACCTGTGGGCCGAGCTGCTCAGCGCCGATGCGTTCGGCGCGTTCGAGGCGGCCGCCGAAGCGGGCGGCAGCGTGATCGACCGCGCCACCGGCGAGCGCTTCCGGCACGAGTTCCTGGCCGTGGGCGCCAGCCGCCCCGCGCTGGAGAGCTTCGTGGCGTTTCGCGGCCGCAAGCCCGAGCCCGAGGCGCTGCTGCGCAGCTACGGCCTGGCCTGAGCGCGGCGGGCCGGCGTCGCCACGCCGGCCCGTTCCCCTTTGGCCCCCGGGCGGGTTAGGCTTGCCCCACCTTCCGTGGCAAGGGTCATCCGATGCTTACGACGCTGGTGGCATGCAGCAAGGGCGGGTGCGGCAAGAGCACACTGGTGACGCAACTGGCGTCGCACTGGGCACAGGCGGGGCAGCGCACGGCCATCGTCGACGCCGACCGGCAGCACTCGAGTTACCACTGGGCCGAGCTGCGACCGGACACCGTGCCCGGCGTGCTGGCGCTGGAAGGCGGCCGCCGCGGCCTGCAACGCGTACCCGAGGACACCCAGCAGCTGCTGGTCGATACCCCCGCCGGTGCCGGCGAGCGCGAGCTGGAGCCCTACCTGGAGCTGGCCAACGTGCTGCTGGTGCCGGTGCTGCCCTCCTCCTTCGACCTCGACGCCACGCTGCGTTTCCTCGCCGAGCTGCAGGCCATCGGCCGCATCAAGCGCGGCAAGCTGCCGGTGGCGCTGGTGGCCAACCGCCTCAAGCCGTGGACCCACGCCAGCCAGGACGCGCTGACCCGGCTCGCCGCCGAGTCGCCGTTTCCCATCGCCACGCAATTGCGCGACAGCCAGGCCTACGTGCTGCTGACCGCGCTGGGCAAGGGCATCTTCGACTACCAATCCGAGCACGTACGCAACCACCAGCAGGACTGGAAAGCGCTGCTGCGCTGGATCAAGCGCCACTCGTGACACCCGCGCCACCCACCTGGAGTCCACCATGCACGAACTGATCCTGCTGCGGCACGCCGAAGCGGTCCCCCTGGAAGCCGGCGGCGAGGATCGCCAGCGCGCGCTGAGCACGCACGGCGAGCAGGAGGCGCGTGCGGCGGGCGCGTGGCTGGCGCGCCACGGCGTCAGCCCCGACCGCGTGCTGTGCTCGCCCGCGCAACGCACCCGCGACACCGCGCGCCTGGCGCTGGAGTCGCTCGCCGGCGCCCCCGCCCCACAGCTGGCCGAGGAGATCTATGACGCCTCGCCCGGCGAGCTGCTGGCCCTGCTCGACCAGCACGGCGATGCCGGCACCGTGCTGCTGGTAGGCCACAACCCCGGCGTGGAGCGGCTGGTGGCGCTGCTGGTGGAAGGCCGCTCCGACGAGTTTCGCGGCATGCCGCCCGGCGCGCTGGCCGTGCTGCACCTGGGCCCCACGCTGGAACCGGGCAATGCCCGCCTCGACGCGTTCTGGTCGCCGTAAGGCGAAGGAGTGAGTGGAGAGGAGTGAGGAGTGAGAGAAAAGCGGGAGCCAACCGCTGGCGCCTTCTCTCACTCCTCACTCCTCTCCACTCACTCCTCTCCCCGCTCCCGCCCCGTATCATGCGCGCATGTCGTCGCGCCTCCTCGCCCCGCTGCTGTTGCTGGCCCTGCTGCTGCAGGGCTGCGCCGTCTCGCGTGCGCAGATCCGCCAGGCCGACGCCCTGGTGGCCGCCTCGGTGGATCGCCAGCCCACCTGCGCGCGCGACGACCACTGCGCGCTGCCCTCGCCCCTGCTGGACGCCGCGCACGACGCGCTGGCGCGCTCCAGCGCCGAACATCCCGTGCACGTGGTCACCCTGCTCAATGACAGCGAGCCGGCGCTGGCGGCGCGCATCAACCTGGTGCGCGCCGCGCGGCGCTCCATCGACGTGCAGACCTTCATCTGGAGCCAGGACGACGCCGGCCAGCTGATGCTGGACGAACTGGTGCGCGCGGCGCGGCGCGGCGTGACGGTGCGCATCCTGGCCGACCAGCTGTTCTCCTTCAACGACCTGGACCTGCTCGACCGCCTCTCGCGCGCCAGCGTCAACCTGCAGGTGCGGCTGTACAACCCCACCTTCCACAACGCCCGCACGCCGCCGCTGGAATTCGCCGCCGGGGTGATCTGCTGCTTCATGAAATTCAACCAGCGCATGCACAACAAGCTGCTGCTGGTAGACGACGCCATCGGCATCACCGGCGGGCGCAACTACGAGGACCGCTACTTCAACTGGGACGACGCGTTCGACTACGTGGACCGCGACGTGATGGTGGGCGGCCCCGCCGCGCGCGAGATGGCCGCCAGCTTCAACCTGTTCTGGCGCCACCGCCGCTCCGTGCCACTGACCCACCTGCGCGACCTCAACCGCCGCATCCGCGCCGATGCCACCGCGCCACCCTGGCGCGCGCCGCACTACCGCCGCCCGCTGCGCGTGGCGCAGGTGCAGCAGGCCGCCGAGGACCCCGACTGGCTGCACGCCTGGCTGGTGGCGCCCAGCCTGCGGACGGACAAGGTGGACTATTTCAGCGACCTGCCGGCCAAGACCAACGCGCCGCAACGCACCCGCGCGCAGGCGTTCACCCGCCACATCATGGCGATGGTCGGCTCGGCCGAGCGCGAGGTGGTGCTGCAGACGCCGTACCTGGTGATGAGCAACCGCGCGCAGCAGATCTTTCGCCGCCTGCACCGCCGCGACGAACCGCCGCGCATCATCGTGTCCACCAACTCGCTGGCCTCCACCGACGCGTTCGCCGTGTACGCGATGTCGTACAAGCACCGCAAGCGCTACCTCACCACCTTCGGCTTCGAGATCCACGAGATGAAGCCGCACGCCGCCGGCGCCGCGGTGGACAACCAGCTCGCCAATCTCGGCATGGACTCGCTCGGCCCCGTGCCCGAGACCGCCACGCCCGAAAGCGCCAGCGAGACGCGCTTCCACCTCATGGGCAGCCACGGCAGCAACTCGCCGGCGCCCCTGCTCAGCGAGGGCCGTCGCTTCGGCCTGCACGCCAAGTCCATCGTGGTGGACGACGCGTTCGCCATGGTCGGCTCGCACAACTTCGATCCGCGCTCGGACCACTACAACACCGAGTCCGGCGTGATCGTCTACGACCACCGCTTCGCCGACCAGCTGCGCCAGTCCATCCTGCGCGACACGCAACCGGAAAACGCCTGGGTCATCGCGCCGCGCCAACCGGTGGTGCCGGTGCTGACCGACATCAACCAGGCCATCGGCACCGTCTCCGAACACTTGCCGCTGTTCGACCTGTGGCCGTTCCGCTACGCCACCAGCTACGACCTCGCCCCCGGCTGCCAACCCCTGCCCGCCACCGACCCCGGCTTCTTCGCCTGCTACCACCCGGTCGGCGACTTTCCCGACGTGGCACTGACCCCCAAGCTCATCATCACCCGCCTGATCACCGCCTTCGGCGTGGGCGCAAAAGGCGTCCTCTAGCCGGCTTTCACGGCGCGCGGGCATCCGTACGCCATGCTCTTGCTTGCACTTTTTTGTAGGAGCGCACCTTGTGCGCGATGCTCTTGCTTTGGATGGTGGATGCACAGCAAGAGCTTTCGCACTCCTTGCGGAGCGCGAGCTACTTTCTCTTTGCGTGGCCAAAGAGAAAGTAGCCAAAGAGAAGGCCACCCCGCTTCCGCGCTTTCCGGGCATCCTGCCCGGAAAGTTCGCGTGCGGGCTCCGGGGTTTGTCGACAGCCCATCCATGGGCTGACGACAAACTGGCCGGCATCCATGCCGGCCACCCTGCGGGCTTTTCCTCCGCCCGCCCGCCGCTGCAGAGGGGCCCCTTAACGGCGCGCGCCATCGTGGCGCGCACTCGGTACGCAGTGGCAAGCCACTGCGAAAAGCCCGCGGCATGGAAGCTCTGGCTTTCGCTCCTGCTCTTGGCTCCCTCTCCCCCGCTTCGCGGGGGAGAGGGCTGGGGAGAGGGGGCGCTCTTCCCCCCGCTGTGCGGCGGTGAGTCGGGGACGACAAGGCAGCGAAGCGGGAGCCGGCATGGATGCCGAAGTTGAGGCAACGCAGGACGCAGTTGCCCGATGCCCGATCGAAAAGCCCGGCCCCGGCTCACGGACTTGCCGGGCGCAAGCCCGGCAAGCGCCAAGCGGGGTGGCCTTCTCTTTGGCTACTTTCTCTTGGCCACTCAAGAGAAAGTAGCTCGCGCTCCGCAAGGAGTGCGAAAGCTTTTGCTCTGTATCAACCATCAAAAGCAAGAGCATCGCGCACAGGGTGCGCTCCTACAAAAAAGCAAGAGCATCGCGACTGAAGTCGCTCCCACAAGTGAGGGTGCGAGGTGTGCGAGAGCAGCTGGCTTTCGCTCTTGCTCTTGGCTCCCTCTCCCCCGCTTCGTGGGGGAGAGGGTTGGGGAGAGGGGGCGCTTTTCACTCCCCTGTGCGGCGGTGAGTCGGGGACGATCAGGCCGCGAAGCGGGCATCGACATGGATGTCGATGCCTTTTCGTCCGGACAGGAGTCCGGTCGAAAAGCCCGGCCCCGGCTCACGGACTTGCCGGGCGCAAGCCCGGCAAGCGCCAAGCGGGGTGGCCTTCTCTTTGGCTACTTTCTCTTGGCCACCCAAGAGAAAGTAGCTCGCGCTCCGCAAGGAGTGCGAAAGCTCTGCTTTGGCTTTTCAAAAGCATCGCGGCTGAAGCCGCTCCTACAGAAAAGGCGAAAGCAAGAGCATCGCGCACGAGTGCGCTCCTACAAAAAAGAGGAAAAGCATCGCGGTTGAAGCCGCTCCGCGACCGGCACAAGCCAAAGGCAAACGCTCAGAGCGCGGCGGAGGAGAAGCGCAGGGGGAGTTCGCCGGTGATGCCGGCGGGGTGGTCCGGGGGGACGGCGAAGCGCCAGGCCAGCACGCTGCGCAGGGCGTGGGCATCGAGGACCGGGTCGCCGCTGGAGGTGGCGACGCTGGCGCGCGCGACGTGGCCGCTGGCGTCGGTGGACACGCGCATCACCACGCGACCGTCCATGTGGCCGCGCAGGCGATACCACGGTTGCGAGGTGTCGGCCGGCGTGGCCAGCGGCACCAGCGTCGCAGGCGCCGCGACGGCGGGGGCCGGCGCCTCGTCGTGGGCGACCACCGGCGCGGGCATCGGCAAGGGCGGCGCGCGATGCGCCCGCACCACGCGCGCGGGGCGATGCGCGCGATGGGACGCAGGCATGGCGTGTTGCATGGTGTAGCGTGCGGGCGCACCGGGCCACACGGCGGTCAGCGTGCTGAGCCAGGCGGTGCCGGCGATGCCACCGGCCAGGGCCAGCGCGCTCAGGGTGAGGCTGGTGCGCAGGCGCGGCACGGTTCGCTCAGGGGCGTTCGAGGATGGCGGTGACGCCCATGCCGCCGGCGGTGCAGATCGAGATCAGGCCGCGGCCTGCGCCTTTCTGCTCCAGCAGCTTGGCCAGCGTGGCGATGATGCGCGCGCCGGTGGCGGCAAACGGATGGCCCACGGCCAGGCTGGAGCCGTTTACGTTGAGCCGTGCCGGGTCGATCGCGCCCAGCGGCGCGTCCAGTCCCAGCCGCTGCTTGCAGTAGTCAGCCGACTCCCACGCACGCAGCGTGCACAGCACTTGCGCGGCAAAGGCTTCGTGGATTTCGTAGTAGTCGAAATCCTGCAGGGTGAGGCCGTGGCGGGCCAGCATGCGCGGCACGGCGATGGTGGGCGCCATCAGCAGGCCCTCGCCGTGCACGAAATCCACGGCGGCCACCTCGGCATCGCGCAGATAGGCCTGGATTTTCAGGCCGCGCTTTGCCGCCCACGCGTCGCTGGCCAGCAGCACGGCAGCCGCGCCGTCGGACAGGCCGGTGGAGTTGCCGGCGGTGAGCGTGCCGTGGCCGGAGCGCTTGTCGAACGCCGGCTTGAGCGCGGCCAGTTTTTCCAGCGTGCTGTCGGGACGCAGGAAGCCGTCGCGCTTGAGGCCGCGAAACGGCACCACCAGGTCGTCGAAGAAGCCCGCGTCGTACGCGGCCGCCAGCTTGCGGTGGCTGTCCAGCGCCAGCTGGTCCTGCGCCTCGCGGCTGACGTGCCATGTCCTGGCCATCAGCTCGCAATGGTCGCCCATCGACTTGCCGGTGCGCGGCTCGGCCACGCCCGGAAACGAGGGCTTGAGCTCGCGCAGCGAAAAGCCGTGCAAGGCCACCTTGAGTTTGTCCAGCGGCGTCCTGGCGCGGTTCATCGCCAGCAGCCGCTTGCGCAGGCGCCGACCCAGCACGATGGGCACGTCGCTGGTGGTGTCCGAGCCGCCGGCGATGCCCGCCTCGATCTGCCCGGCGGCGATCTTGTTGGCCACGATGATGGCGTTGTCCAGCGAGGTGCCGCAGGCGCGCGCGGTGGTGATGCCCGGCGTGGTGGGCGCCAGGCCCGAGGAGAGCAGCGCCTCGCGCGCCAGGTTCCAGTCGGCGGCGTGCTTGATCACCGCGCCCATCGCCACCTCGCCCAGCTCCACGCCGTGCAGTCCGTAGCGTTCCACCAGTGCGCCGAGCACCTTGACCGACAGCCCGAAATTGCCGACCTCGGCATAGGCGGTGTTGTTGCGGCAAAACGGAATGCGCACCCCGCCCACCACACCGACGCGCTGTTGCGTGTTCTCCATGCTCTGGACAATCCGGGAAATATCGACTCCCGCAAGGCTAACCCGCGAGGGTGTCAGGCGAAAGGGCGCTGTCGCACATCATCGCCGCTTCATTCAGCCCGTCATGCGCCCCGGACCGGATGGGTGATGGCGCTTTGCCGCTAAAATCACTCTTCCCGCCCGGAATTTCCCCACGTGGAAGCACAAACGCTGCTCGCCCTGCCCGCCGTGCTGGCGCTCGAAGTCACCGACGGCCAGGCACCGCCGCGCCTCACCCTCTCGCGTGACGAGGCGGCGGAGCTGGCCGCGCACGTGGCCGACGACCTGCGCGGCCTGATCCCGCAGGTGCAGGCGGCGCGACTGGCGCTGGCCGGCGCGCTGTTCGATCCGGTGGAACTGCTGCGACCGGGCTTTCCCGTATGGGCCACGCTGGACGACCTGGCCCGCCGCGTGCCGCGCGGCCAGTTGCAGAACGTGGTGGCGTTCGGCAGCAGCGAAGGCCAGATGCCCGCCCCCACGCTGCAACCCTCGCCACACTACGCCGGCGGCCCGATGCGGCTGTTGCCGATCAGCCTGCTGGTGCCCGCCGACATGCAGGACGACCTGGCCGAGCAGTGGGAGGTGCAGCTGATCGGGCGCGGCGAGGCCGGCACGCGCACCGCCGACTGGCTGATGCGCACGCTGGGCATCACGCTGGAGCACGTGCGCTACCTCAGCCGCAACGACCTGATGGCGCTTACCTGCGTGCAGTACGAACACGTCAACCTGGCGCCGCTGTGGGCGATGCTGGAAACCGCCCTGCTCACGCCGTACCGCGAGGAGGCCACCCTGAGCGCGCGCGGCCTGGGCTGGCGCTACGCGCAGGGCACGGTCACCGCGCAGTCGCCCGCACAGTGGCTGGCGCAACAACATGGCGAGGCGGCGCAGCGCGCGCACGAGTTTGCCGGCATCGTGTTCGAGCTGCGCCAGTACGCCGCCCTGCTCGACGCCCACCAGCTGCCGCTGGCACTGGACGCCGACCACGCCGAAGCCGGCCCCGGCTACCTGCTCGAAACCCTGGCCCCGGTGGATGCCGCCGGCAGCGCGCCCGCGCTGCATGCGCACGAGGCGCCCGGCCTGGGCGTGGTGGCGATCACCCTGGCGCAGCACGACGCCAACGGCGCCACGCGCGTGCTGGCGCACGGCTACCCGCTGCACCCGCAAGGCCGCGCCGCGCTGATCCAGCACCTGGCCGACCACTACGCCATCGCCCCCGACCTGCACGCGCTGGGCCGCGTGGCGATGGACGAGGGCGGCCAGCTGTCGATGTAGGTTCGCGGCGCCCTGTGGGAGCGGCATCGGCCGCGATGCTCGTGATCCGAGGCGCATCGAAAGCAGGAGCATCGCGACTGAAGTCGCTCCCACAACAACCGCCGATGACCCGTAGGAGCGCACCTTGTGCGCGATGCTTTTCGTGACGGAACCAAGAGCATCGCGCACAGGGTGCGCTCCTACAAAAAAGCGCGGGTGTCTAGGCGGCCGTGAAATCCGTCTCGTACATCCAGTACGGGCAGCGCTGCATGCCGAGCTGGGTGTAGGTGGCCTGGGCGCGCTCGTTTTCGGTTTCCACGTACAGGCGCACGCCCACCGCGCCGGCCTCGCGCGCACGGCGGTTGACCTCGGCGTGCAGGGCGCGGAACACGCCGCCGCGACGCGCGGCGGGGATCACGTACACGCTCTGGATCCACCAGAAATCCCCGTTGCGCCAGTCGCTCCACTCGTAGGTCACCAGCAGCCCGCCCACCGCCACGCCTTCGCGCTCGGCCACCAGGTAGAAACCGCGCCGCGGCTGCGCCAGCACGCCGCGCACCCCGCGCTCCAGCACCGCCTCGTCCAGGCGTCGATGCTCGGTTTCCCACGCCATCGCCGCATTCCACGCCCGCAGGTTCGACACATCGTCATCGGTGGCCAGGCGGATCGTCAGCGACATGGGCGGTTTCCGTGGGTGAAAAGCGGCATCGTAGCAGCGCCTTGCCGCACCGGTTCTTGTGCCGTCCACGCGCGGTGGTGCCGTCTGGGGCTTCGCGTCCATCGCATGCCATGTCCGAAAAGGGCCAGCGCACGGATGCCGCATCGACGATGCTCCGGGCACCTCACCACGGAGAACGCACATGCCGTCCTTTCAATTGGTCGGACTCGACCCCGCGCCGTTCGCGCACCTCTTTGACCTGCCGGGCGCGGAGCTCGAAGTTCGCGACATCCGGCGCGTCAGGGCAGACGCCGACACCGGATTCCCCTGCCGGGTCAGCCTGGAGGACGCCCGGCTCGATGACGAGCTTCTGCTGCTTCCGTTCCAGCACCAGCCGGCAGCGGGCCCGTATCGGGCGTCGGGGCCGATCTACGTGCGCAAGGGCTCGCGCCAAAAGCGGCTGCCGCCCGGCGTGGTGCCGCCGTATGTCACGCGGCGCCAGATTTCCTTGCGCGCGTACGATGCCGGCCACGCCATCATCGACGCCGAGGTGGTCGACGGCGTGGATGTCGCACGGCAGCTCGTGACGCTGTTCGCGAACCCCGGCGTGCGGTACGTGCACCTGCACAACGCCAAGCGCGGTTGCTTCTCGTGCGCGGCGTTTCCCGCGTAGGCGACACACGCCGGCTCCATCCGTCGGCCTCCGCCGCACCATGCGCCTTGGGTCGTCCACCGCCGTGGCCGGTTTCGTGGGATGGTGGCGGGGTCATCCACGTGCGAGGGCTAACGTCATGCTCACCGGTTCACGCCGCGACAGGACAGGGAGGGTCGAGCGGCCACGCGGGCGGCCGGGCGCTGGAAGCGCCGCCCGATGCCGCGCGCTGGTGGCAGGCGCGCTGGGCCTGGCCGGGGTTGTTCCGGCCGCGACGGCCGGAGCGATCGGCCCGGTCACGGCCATCACGATCACCGCCAACGCGGTCGGGCCCGACACCGAGAACTGCGCCGAGTTTGTGCTGACGCCCGCGCAGGTACGCGCATTTTTCGGTCGCGCGGTGCTGATCACCGCAGGCCAGCAGCACGACTTTTTCCTGTACGGCGCCTGCCTTGCCCAAGGCTCGCTGAAGACCCGCTACGATAGCTGGACGTGGGAAATCCGCAGCCTGGGCACGGCTACGCTGCGCGCCAGCAACGGGGACGTGTTTCTTCTTGGCGACCCGGCGCAGACCTCGTCGCTGGACGACGACGGACGCTGACCCGCACCGGCGGCCTCGCACGCGTTGGACACCACCCGGGAATCACGCCAGATGGAACCGCTCTCGTACTACCGGCAGGCGCTGCACGACCGTGGGCTGGACCCGTCACCGGTGGATCGGCGGGTAGCGGCGGTCGCGTCCGCCGACGCGGGCGCCTGCGCGGCGCAGCTGGCGCAACTGGCGCGCGAGGCCGACCTTCTTCCCTACATCCTCGATCGCGACTACGGCGCCATCGCGCTGCAGCACGCCGCATGGTCGCTGGCCGACGCGGACCTGCGCCGCCACCTGCTTTCGGCCGCCCTGGCGCGCGCCACCAGGTGCGCCAGCGGCGCCACGTCCGGTGGCGAGGGCCTGGCCCGGTCATCCCACGTCCGCGAGCTGGAGGCACTGCTGGCCGCACCGACCGACGCACACGCAAGCCCACCGGAGCACCCATGACCGCATACAAGCCACCCGGCCACAACGCCGTGTCGCCCTATCTCCTGGTGACCAGCGTCCGGATCACACGCTGAAACACCCGCTGCGCGCGCCGGCACCTGCCCATGACCGCCCCGCTGCGGCAAACTCCCCGGTCAACCATCCGGCGGAATCCCGTACCCATGACCATGCCAACGACGCCCGCCGCGATACGCGCCGATCGCCCGGCCCCACGGCGTGGCCAGCGCCTGACAAGGGCCGTGCCGCTGCTGTTGTTGCTGTCCATGGCGGCGAGCGCCATGGCCGCCACCGCCGCCACCGGACTGGCGGCGTACAAGCAGGCCGGCGACCAGCTCACCGCCATGGTTGCCAGCGCGGAGGCCGGCGGCAAGCTGGCCCAGCTCAGGACGCCGGCGTTCGAGCGCCTGGTGGATGTCGTCGCCGACGGCGATCACCTGATCAGCAGCGGCCCCTATCCCGTCGATCAGGTGGGAACGCTGCTGGAGATATGCGACGTCGCCAACACGGCCTTCATGCACCTGGTTCTGTTTGACCTCAAGTCGCAGGTGAAACCCGGCACGCCGCCGCAAGCGGCAGGCGCCGCCGTGATGAGGGTGATGGCGGACAACAACCGGGTGTTCCAAGACGAGCTGATGAAGGTGCAGCCGTTCCTGTTCCGCTGCCTCGCGGCCGAGGTCACCCCGATCACCAACTTCATGCTGGCGCTGAAACCCGAGGAGGTCACCGAGGTGAGGCGCCAGGGCCTGGCCCAGTTGAGGCGCGGCATTTTCATGATGCTCACCGGCACGCTGCTGGCCACCCGCAACACCGGGCTGCGCGAGGACTATCGCGGCACCGTCCTCGCCGCCCTGGCGCAGGTTTCCGAGGCGCTGGCATCCGTCACCCCGCTTTCGGACCGCCAGCGGATCGTGGCGATGGCGGAGCGCTCGTCCTCGGGCGCCGCGCCGGCTTTCCAGCCGCACCTGGAGAAAATCGCCGCAAGCTTCCGGGACCAGCGCTGCGAGGGGCTGTGTCCCATGAAGTAGGCTGGGCAAGCCGCCCAAGCGGCGCCAGACCAGGGGAGCACGCATGAACCGGATTCATCCCGCACCGGCCGCCACGCTGGCGCTGGCCGGGCACCGGGACACGGGCAAGCTCGTGCCGGTGGCGGAAAACCACGCCACCCTCGTGGTGGACCAGGTGGCCCTCATGCGCGACAGCAGCATCCTGGCCAACAGCAAGCACTCGCCGCGGCTGACCGGTATCCCATGCTGATGCCGCCCTTGCCCATACGCGCGGCCCTGCTTCTCGCCGCGCTGTGCACGCTGGCCGTGCTGCTGGCGACAGTCGTGCTTTTCCGGCGACGCGCCCGCTGCACCGCGCATCCCTGGCTTTATCGCACGGCGTTGTCGGCGCTGATCGCCCTGCTCTGCCCCACGTTGCTGGTGGCCGGCCACGGCGGCCTGCCCTTGCCCACCATCACCGGCGCGGCAACCGTGCTCGCGGCCGTGCCGCTGGATGAGCTTCGGCTGACCTGGGTGGGGCTGGGCAGTCGCGATGCCGGCGTGCTCCTTGCACCCGGCCTGGTCAGTTTTGCGCTGGCCATGCTGGTGCTGTGCACCGCCCTGGGCAGCCGCACGCCGGCCATACCGGCGTGGGACGAATGACCGGGTGGCCTCTCTACGCAGCAGCATGTCTGGCGTTTGCGCTGGGCGCGGCGCACTCCGTGCTGGGCGGGCGCTACATTCTGGTGCGAATGTTTCGCTGGGACGATCTGCCAAGGCTGTTCGGCGGCACGGCGTTTACCCGGCAGACACTGCGCTTCGCCTGGCACATCACCACGGTGGCATGGTGCGGTTTCGGCCTGCTGCTGGCGATGGCCGCCGATGGCGACCTTGACCGGTCAGACGTGCTTCGCGTCGCAGGCTGGACCTTCATCGCGTCGGGCATGCTGCCGCTGGCGATGATGCGCGGCTGGCACCTGTCATGGCTGGTGCTGTTGGCGGTGGGCGGCATCGCCTCGGCGGCTAGGGCCGTCGCCCGGTTTGTACGCATTCCCTTGTTTCCGGCCTTTTGCTGAAGGATTTCGCATGCATCTCACACCCACGCAGCGTCGGCGACGCGTTTTTCTGCACTGGGAGACCTGGCTCGCGCTGCTGCTGGGCGGTGCTTGTGCCGCGTTGGGCAGCCATGTCGGCGAGCAGTTTCTGGGGCATCCCAGCCTTTTCGCCGGGGTGGGCGGTGCGCTCGGCGGCTACGTCATGTCCCTGGGGACGCGCTACGTCGAGCGCCGCTACTACCCGACCGCGCGCTGACCCCAGGCTTCACACTCCCTCCCCTGCGTTGCAGGGGAGGGCTGGGGAGGGGTGCTTTTGTTCGTGGCGTGACGAAAAGCCACCTCCCGACCTCCCCCTGCGAGCAGGGGGAGGAGCAAACGGCGCGCATGCGCGGCGGGGCCTTTGCGGTTGCGGCGGGCGCGATCAGGCCCCATCTGCCAAGGTATCGACCCGATCACGCGTGGCGCAGGCCGGCGTGGTGGAGTTGCCCCGGCGGTAGTGCAACCATCGGCGGGGTGTCGGCCCGTCTGCGGCGGGGCGGCCCTTCCCCACCCTCATGGAGTTTTCTCCCCCATGCCGACACCTCGTTCGGATGCTCTCGTTTTTTTCGGCGCCACCGGCGACCTGGCGTTCAAGAAGATCTTTCCCGCGCTGCAGACGATGATCACGCGCGACGGGTTGGACCTGCCGATCATCTGCATCGCCTACTCGCACTGGACGCTGGAGCAGTTGCGCCAGCGCGCCCGCGACAGTCTTGAGCAGGCGGCGCGCGACAAGGGCGTGGCGATGGACGAGGCGGCGTTTGCGCGGCTGTCGGACCGGCTGCAGTACGTGGATGGCGACTACAACGACCCGGCCACGTTCACCCGCCTGAAACAGGCGCTGGGCGAGGCCAGGCGGCCGCTGCACTACCTGGCGATACCGCCCAGCCTGTTCGGCGTGGTGGCGCGCGGCCTGCGCGACGCCGGCTGCGCCGACGAGGCGCGCATCGTGGTGGAGAAGCCCTTTGGCCGCGACCTGGCCACGGCGCGCCAGCTCAACGCCACACTGCACGAGGTGTTTCCGGAGCCGTCGATCTTTCGCATCGACCACTACCTGGGCAAGGAGCCGGTGCAGAACCTCTTGTATTTCCGCTTTGCCAACACCGTGTTCGAGCCGGTGTGGAACCACCACTACGTGGACAGCGTGCAGATCACCATGGCCGAGCAGTTTGGCGTGGACGGGCGCGGCGCGTTCTACGAGAGCGTGGGCGCGATCCGCGACGTGCTGCAGAACCACCTGTTGCAGGTGACGTCCCTGCTGGCGATGGACGCGCCGGTGGGCAACGACCCGGCCGCGATCAACGCGGAGAAACTGCGCCTGTTTCGCGCGATGCGCCCGCTCGGCCCGGCCGACGTGGTGCGCGGCCAGTTTGCCGGCTACCGCGACATCGACGGCGTGGCGCCGGACTCGGACATGGAGACGTTCGTGGCGCTGCGCCTGTACATCGACACCTGGCGCTGGTCGGGCGTGCCGTTCTACATCCGCGCGGGCAAGTGCCTGCCGATCACCACCACCGAGGTGATGGTGGACATGAAAACCCCGCCGATGTCGGTGTTCGACACCATCGAGGCGCCGCAATCCAACTATTTCCGCTTTCGCCTGAGCCCCGAGGTGGTGATCGCCGAGGGCGCGCGGGTGAAGACGCCGGGCGAGGCCATGCGCGGCGAACCGGTGGAGCTGGTGGCGCGGCACGATTCGGCGCCGGAGAAATCCCCCTACGAGCGGCTGCTGGGCGACGCCATCCGCGGCGACAACTCGCTGTTCACCAGCGACGAGTGCGTGGAGGCGGCCTGGGCGGTGGTCGATCGCGTGCTGAACCACGCCAGCCCGGTGGCGATCTACGAACCCGGCAGCTGGGGCCCGGCGGCCGCCGCCGACGTGGTGGCCAGCCCCGAAGGCTGGCACGACCCGCAGGCGGAGCCGGGCGCGCCATGCTGACCATCACCGCCCCGCCGGCGTGCACCGGCCCTGCCGGCCGGCGTAAACTGGACGACTTGCCGCCGCGCCCGCGACGGCCGGCCGGCCCACGGCATTGAGCCGTCCATACGTCCATATCCCAACGACCCCTAGCATCACGAGCACCCTGGAGCCAGCATGAAAGCGACACAGCAACTGCACGACCTCGGCCAGAGCATCTGGTTGGACAACATCACCCGCACCATGCTGGACGACGGCACGCTGGCGCGCTACATCGCCGACTACTCGGTCACCGGCCTCACCTCCAACCCCAGCATCTTCGAGGCCGCCATGGCCGAGGGCGAGGCGTACGACGACGGCATCCGCACCAAGTCCGCCGCCGGCCTGTCCGGCGAGGCGCTGTTCACCGAGCTGGCGCTGGAGGACCTGCGCCGCGCCGCCGCGCTGTTCAAGGGCATCTTCGACGCCACCGGGCAGGTGGACGGCTGGGTCTCGATGGAGGTTTCCCCGCTGCTGGCCGCCGACACCGAAGGCACGCTGGCCGCCGCGCGGCAGATCCACGAGCAGGGCAAGTGCGACAACCTGTTCATCAAGATCCCGGGTACGCCCGAGGGCGTGCCGGCGATCGAGGAGGCCATCTTTGCCGGCATCCCGATCAACGTGACGCTGCTGTTCTCGCGCGAGCAGTACCTGGCCGTGGCCGAGGCCTACATGCGCGGCATCGAGCGCCGCATCGCCGCCGGGCTGGACCCGAAGGTGGGCTCGGTGGCGTCGGTGTTCGTCAGCCGCTGGGACGTGGCCAGCAACAAGCAGCTGCCGGCCGAGCTGCACAACAAGCTGGGCATCGCCGTCATCCAGCAGACCTACCGCGCCTACCGCGAGCTGCTGGCCTCGCCGCGCTGGCAGAAGCTGGCCGCCGCCGGCGCCCAGCCGCAGCGCCTGCTGGTGGCCAGCACCGGCACCAAGGACCCGAACGCGTCCGACACGCTGTACATCAGCGCGCTGGCGGCGCCGGACACCATCGACACCATGCCGGAGAAGACCCTGCTGGCGCTGGCCGACCACGGCCAGTTGAACGGCGTGATGCCCGAGGACGGCGGTGACGCCGACGCCATCGTGGGCAAGATCGCCGCCGCCGGCGTGGATATCGACGCGCTGGCGCTGAAGCTGCAGCAGGACGGCGCGCAGGCCTTTGTGAAGTCCTGGCATCAGCTGCTGCAGCGCCTGGCCGACAAGGTGGGCAACCTCGGCGCGGCCAAGGCATGAGCGCCGGCCTCACCCGCAGCCCCGCGTGGCTGGCGCTGAAGCAGCACGTCGCGCAGGTGGGCCAACGCCACCTGCGCGAGCTGTTCGCCGCCGATCCGCAGCGCGGCGAGCAGCTGGCCATCGAGGAGGCCGGCCTGTATTTCGACTACGCCAAGCAGCGCGTCAACGCCGAGACCATGGCCTTGCTGCGCGACCTGGCCGAGGCGCGCGGCGTGCGCCAGCGCACCGAGGCCATGTTTGGCGGCGAGCGCATCAACACCACCGAGAACCGCGCCGTGCTGCACGTGGCGCTGCGCGCGCCGGCCGGCCAGAAAATCCTGGTGGACGGCCACGACGTGGTGCCCGACGTGCACGCGGTGCTCGACCGCATGGCCGCATTCAGCGACCAGGTGCGCGACGGCCACTGGCTGGGCCATACCGGCAAGCGCATCCGCAACGTGGTCAGCATCGGCATCGGCGGCTCCGATCTCGGGCCGGTGATGGCGTACGAGGCGCTGCGCGACTTCAGCCGGCGCGACATGGTGTTCCGCTTTGTCTCCAACGTGGACGGCACCGATTTCGCCGAGGCCGTGCGCGACCTGGACGCGGCCGAGACGCTGTTCATCGTGTGCTCCAAGACCTTCACCACGCTTGAAACCCTCAGCAACGCCCAGGCCGCGCGGCAGTGGGCGGTGCAGGCGCTGGGCGACGACAGCGCGGTGGCGAAGCACTTCGTGGCGGTGTCCACCAACGCCGAGGAAGTGGCCAAGTTCGGCATCGACACCGCCAACATGTTCGGCTTCTGGGACTGGGTGGGCGGCCGCTACTCGATGGATTCGGCGATCGGCCTGTCCACCATGCTGGCGATCGGTCCCGGGCACTTCCGCGAGATGCTGGCCGGTTTCCACGCCATGGACGAGCATTTCCGCCATGCGCCGTTCGAGCGCAACCTGCCGGTGACGATGGCGCTGCTGGGCATCTGGAACGTCAACTTTCTCGACGCCGGCACGGTGGCGGTGCTGCCGTACGAGCAGTACCTCAAGCGTTTTCCCGCCTACCTGCAGCAGCTGACGATGGAGAGCAACGGCAAGCGCGTCACGGTGGGCGGCGAGGCGGTGGACTACGCCACCGGCCCGGTCTACTGGGGCGAGCCGGGCACCAACGGCCAGCACTCGTTCTACCAGCTGATCCACCAGGGCACGCGCATCGTGCCGTGCGATTTCATCGGCTTCGGCAAGACGCGCAACCCGGTGGGCGACCAGCACGACCTGCTGATGGCCAACCTGATCGCGCAGGGCGAGGCGCTGGCGTTCGGCAAGAGCGCCGACGAAGTGCGCGCCGAGGGCACGCCCGAGGCGCTGGTGGCGCACCGCACGTTCGACGGCAACCGGCCCAGCAGCACCTTGCTGGCGGCCGAGCTGACGCCGCACACGCTGGGCCTGCTGATCGCGCTGTACGAGCACAGCGTGTTCGTGCAGGGCGTGATCTGGGACATCGACTCGTTCGACCAGTGGGGCGTGGAGCTGGGCAAGCAACTGGCCAAGGCCACCATTGCCGAGCTCACCGCCGCCGAGCTGCCCAAGCTGGCGCACGACAGCTCCACCAACACGCTGATCCGCCGCTACCGCCAGCTGCGCGACAGCTGAAACCCGGTAGGAGCGCACCCTGTGCGCGATGCTTTTCGGTTGTCCGTAAAAGCATCGCGCACAGGGTGCGCTCCTACCTGTTCGAGGATTCCATGAGCCAGCAGATCTCCCCCCTCGCCGGCCAGCCGGCACCCCCGTCGATCCTGGTCGACGTACCCCAGCTGCTGGCCGCCTACGCCGACCTGCAACCGGACCCGGCGGTGCCGGCACAACGCGTGGCGTTCGGCACCTCCGGCCATCGCGGCAACTCGTTCGAGCGCAGTTTCAACGAGTGGCACATCCTGGCGATCAGCCAGGCGATCTGCGAATACCGCAAGGGCAAGGGCATCGACGGGCCGCTGTTCATCGGTGCCGATACCCACGCACTGTCGCAGCCGGCGTTCGAAAGCGCGCTGGAGGTGCTGGCCGCCAACGGCGTGGAGACGATGATCTCCGCCGGCGGACAGTTCACGCCCACGCCGGCCGTGTCGCACGCGATCCTGGTCCACAACCGTGGTCGCACCTCGGGCCTGGCCGACGGCATCGTCATCACGCCCTCGCACAACCCGCCGGACAACGGCGGCTTCAAGTACAACCCGCCCAACGGCGGCCCGGCCGACACCGACATCACCAAGTGGGTGGAAAACCGCGCCAACGCGCTGCTGGAGGGCGGCCTGCGCGAGGTCAGGCGCATGCCGCTGGCGCAGGCGCGCAAGGCCGCCACCACGCATGCGCACGATTACCTGGGCCATTACGTGGCCGACCTGGCCAACGTGGTGGATTTCGACCTGATCCGCAGCGCTGGCGTGCGCATGGGCGTGGATCCGCTCGGCGGCGCGGGCGTGCATTACTGGGGGCCGATCGCCGAGCGCTACGGGCTGGACCTGACCGTGCTCAGCGAGACGGTCGATCCGCAGTTCGGGTTCATGAGCGTGGACTGGGACGGCAAGATCCGCATGGATCCGTCCTCGCGCCACGCCATGGCGCGACTGATCGGCCTGAAGGACCGCTACGACGTGGCGTTTGCCTGCGACACCGACCATGACCGCCACGGCATCGTCACACGCTCCAGCGGATTATTGGAGCCGAACCATTACCTGTCGGTGCTGGTGGACTACCTGTTCCGCCATCGCCCGCAGTGGAGCGCGCAGGCCGCCGTGGGCAAGACCGTGGTCAGCACCGCCCTGATCGATCGCGTGGCGAAGCGGCTGGGCCGCACGCTGTACGAGGTGCCGGTGGGCTTCAAGTGGTTTGCGCCGGGCCTGTTCGACGGATCGCTGGGCTTTGGCTGCGAGGAAAGCGCCGGTGCCTCGCTGCTGCGCCGCGACGGCACGGCGTGGGTGACCGACAAGGACGGCCTGGTGCCGGCGCTGCTGTCGGCCGAGATCACCGCCCGCGAGGGCAAGGATCCGGGCGAGTTGTACGCGCGGCTCACCGATGAACTGGGCAAGCCGTTCGCCAACCGCGTCGAGGCGCCCGCCACGCCGGCGCAGAAGGCCAAGCTGTCCAAGCTGTCGCCCGAGCAGCTGAAGACCGACCAGTTGGCCGGAGAAAACATCGCGCAGGTGCTGGACCGCGCGCCCGGCAACGGCCAGGCCATCGGCGGCATCAAGGTGGTTTCCGCCAGCGGCTGGTTCGCGGCGCGGCCGTCCGGCACCGAGGCGATCTACAAGATCTACGCGGAAAGCTTCAGGGACGAGGCGCATTTGCAGGCGCTGCTGGGCGAAGCCCAAAGCATCGTGGACGCGGCGCTGGCCTGAAGTCCCCAGGCTGTCATTCCCGCGACGGCGGGAATCCAGTGACTCCGGCAAGCCGCTGGATCCCCGCCTTCGCGGGGATGACGGCGTGGGTTCCCTGCTGCCCCCTCATCCGGAGACCCGCCATGTCGCACGACCTCGACCAGCAATGCATCGACACGCTTCGCTTTCTGTCGGTGGACATGGTGCAGAAGGCCGACAGCGGTCATCCGGGCTTGCCGCTGGGCGCCGCGCCGATGGCCTATGTGCTGTGGACGCGGCACATGCGCTACAACCCGGCCAATCCGCAATGGGCCGACCGCGACCGCTTCGTGCTTTCTGCCGGCCACGGCTCGGCGCTGCTGTACGCGCTGCTGTACACGACCGGCTTCGACGTCTCGCTCGACGACATCAGGCAGTTTCGCCAGTGGGGCAGCAAGACGCCCGGCCATCCCGAGTACGGCCACACGCCCGGCGTGGAGGTGACCACCGGCCCGCTGGGCCAGGGCCTGGCCAACGCGGTGGGCATGGCCATCGCCGAGGCGCAACTGGCGGCCAGCAGCAACCGCGACGGGCACACGGTGATCGACCACCGCACCTGGGCCATCGTCAGCGACGGCGACCTGATGGAAGGCGTGGCCAGCGAGGCCGCCTCGCTGGCCGGCCACCTGCAACTGGGCAAGCTGGTGTGCCTGTACGACGACAACGACGTCACCCTGTCCGCCGGCACCGACATGACGTTTTCCGAGGATCGCGCCAAGCGCTTCGAGGCCTATGGCTGGCAGACCATCACCGTGCCCGACGGCAACGACGTGGCCGCGATCGACGATGCGCTGAAGGCGGCCCGCGCCGACACCGAACGGCCCACGCTGATCCTGGTGCGCACCCACCTCGGCTTCGGCTCACCCGCGCAGGACAGCTACAAGGCGCACGGCTCGCCACTGGGCGCGGCGGACGTGGCGACAACCAAGCGCAACCTGGGCTGGCCCACCGAGCCGGATTTCCTCGTGCCCGAGCCGGCGTTGGCGCACATGCGCCAGGCGCGCGATCGCGGCGCAAAGGCGGAGGCGGACTGGCTCAGCCGTATGGACGGCTATTCCAGGGCCTTCCCCGACGAGGCGAAGGCGCTCGACCGCCGCCTGCGCGGCGAGCTGGCGCCGGGCTGGGACGCGGGCCTTCCCGTGTTTCCCGCCGACGCCAAGGGCATGGCCACGCGCGTGGCCGGCGGCAAGGTGATGAACGCGTTCGCCGCGCGGGTGCCGGCGCTGTGCGGCGGCTCGGCCGACCTGGACCCGTCCACCCATACCGCACTCAAGGGCCTGGGCGATTTCAACCCCGCTCCCACCCCGGGCGAGGACACCGAAGGTTCCGACGGCGGCGGCTGGAGCCGCGCGGGGCGCAACTTCCACTACGGCGTGCGCGAGCACGCGATGGCGGCGATCAGCAACGGCCTGGCCGCGCACGGCGGCTTCATCCCGTTCGACGCCACCTTCCTGATCTTTTCCGACTACATGCGCCCGGCCATCCGGCTGGCCGCGCTGATGGGCCTGCACGTGGTGCACGTGTTCACCCACGACAGCGTGGCGCTGGGCGAGGACGGCCCCACCCACCAGCCGGTGGAGCAGCTGGCCAGCCTGCGCGCCATCCCCAACCTCACCGTGATCCGCCCCGCCGACGCCAACGAGACCGCCGTGGCGTGGAAGGTGGCGATGGAAACGCGCAACGCGCCGGTGGCGCTGGCGCTGACGCGGCAGAACGTGCCCACGCTGGACCGCCAGCGCCATGCCGACGCCGACGGCCTGCGCCAAGGCGCCTACGTGCTGAGCGATGCGAAGGACGGCAAGCCGGCGCTGATCCTGATCGGCACCGGCTCCGAGGTGGACCTGATCCTGCGCGCCGCCGACACGCTGCGCGCCGACGGCATCGCCGTGCGCTGCGTGTCCATGCCCAGCTGGGAGTTGTTCGACGCGCAGCCACAACGTTATCGCGACGAAGTATTGCCGCCGCACGTGCACGCACGGCTGGCGGTGGAGCTGGGCTTGCCGCAAGGCTGGCACCGCTACGTGGGCCAGCGCGGCGCCGTGCTGGGCATCGACCACTTCGGCGCCTCCGCCCCCGCCGACGTGCTGCTGCGCGAATTCGGCTTCACCGTGGACAACGTGGTGGCACGGGCAAAGGCGCTGCTGGAAAAGTGATGCGCGCCGCACGCCGCGCCTCAAAGCCCCGCCAACACCGCAATACCCTCTCCCCTCCGGGGAGAGGGCAGGGGAGAGGGGACACGCCGCGGGAAAGCCCAACGAAGCCCGCCCACCCTTCACGAGCACATCAAGCGCCGTCTGCTTTGATGCCTGTTTTCACGGGAGCCTGCGCATGACCCACGCATTCAATGTCGGCGACCACGTGCGCTGGAATTCCGAGGCGGGCCACGTCAGTGGCACCATCACCCGCGTGCACACGCGCGACACCACGTACAAGGGCCACACCCGCCATTGCAGCGAGGACGACCCGCAGTACGAGATCAAGAGCGACAAGACCGACCACGTGGCGATGCACAAGGGCGCAGCGCTGCACAAGATCGACTGACCATGGCGGCGATGCCCGACACGGTCTGGACGGTCGGCCACTCCACGCTGGCGCTGGACGATTTCCTGCGCCTGCTCGACGCCTGGCGCATCGAGGCGATTGCCGATGTGCGCCGCTTTCCCGGCTCGCGCCGTTATCCGCATTTTGCCAGCGAGGCGCTGGCCGCCTCCCTGCCCGCCCACGGCATCGACTACCAATGGCTGCCCCGGCTGGGTGGACGCCGCAAGGCGCGGCCGGACTCGCCCAACACTGCGTGGCGCAATGCGTCGTTCCAGGGCTATGCCGACTACCTCGCCACGGCCGAGTTTGCCGCCGGCCTGGATGCCCTGCTGGCGCTGGCCGCGCGTCGTCGCACCGCCATGATGTGCGCCGAGGCCGTGTGGTGGCGCTGCCATCGCGCGCTGGTGTCCGACGTGCTCAAGCTGCGCGGCATCGAGGTTGTCCACCTGATGGACGCCACGCACAGCGTGGTCCACCCCTACACCTCACCGGCCCGCATCGTGGACGGCCGGCTCAGCTACGCGCCCGCGTAGTCCTGCCTTTGTAGGAGCGCCCTGTGCGCGATGCCCTGGATCACGTCCCCGCTACGCCACGTCGCCTTGGGGGCGCACCTTGTCCACAAGGGACTTCCTTCGATCGTGCGCGATGCCTTGGCTTTCGGGAAGCCGAGGCGAAGAGCGCCCTCTCTCCCCGGCCCTCTCCCCCGCCAAGCGGGGGAGAGGGAGGAAGCCGTACGCGCCGTGTGGGAGCGGCTCCTGCAAGCTGCGTGCTGCGGGCCTCAGCTCTTCTTGATGGCGTGGCCGCCGAACTCGTTGCGCAGCGAGGCGAGCAGCTTGTCGGCGAACGAGTCGTCGTCGCGCGAGCGGTAGCGCTCCATCAGCGACAAGGTGATGACCGGGGCCGACACGCTCAGCTCCATCGCCGCGTCCACCGTCCAGCGGCCCTCGCCGGAATCGACCACGTACGGCGCGATGCCGGCCAGGGTCGGGTTTTTGCCCAGCGCGCTGGTGGCCAGGTCGAGCAGCCACGAGCGCACCACCGAGCCGTAGCGCCAGATCTCGCCCACCTGGTGCAGGTCCAGGTCGAACTCCTGCTTGTGCTTGAGCAAGGCGAAGCCTTCGGCGAAGGCCTGCATCATGCCGTACTCGATGCCGTTGTGGATCATCTTGGTGTAGTGGCCCGAACCGGCCGGGCCCACGTGGCCCCAGCCCTTGTCCTTGGCCGGTGCCAGCGTCTCGAAGATGGGGCGCAGTGCCTCGACCGCGGCGGTGTCGCCGCCGATCATCATGCTGTAGCCCTCCTGCAGGCCCCACACGCCGCCGCTGGTGCCGCAGTCGACGTAGTTGAGGCCCTGCTCGGCAAAGCGCTGGGCGCGGCGCTGGGTGTCCTTGTAGTTGGAATTGCCGCCGTCGATCACGGTGTCGCCCTTGGCCAGCAGCGACAGCAAGCTGTCGAGGGTGTCATCGGTGATCTTGCCGGCCGGCACCATCAGCCACACCACGCGCGGCGCGGGCAGGGCCTGGACCAGCGCCTCCAGCGAGGCGGCCGGCGCGATGCCCTTGGCCTGGACAGCCTTGCGCGCGTCCTCGCTGGGATCGAAGCCACTGACCTTGTGGCCACCCTGCACCAGGCGCTCCGCCATGTTGGCGCCCATGCGCCCCAGACCCACCATGCCAAGTTCCATCGCTTGCTCCATCGGTAAAAAGAGGAGGCCCGCACGGCGGGCCGGTTGCGCATTATCGCCTGTATGGAGCCGTTGGCCGCCAATCGGGGCCAAAACACACTGTTCGCGGGCGATGTCGCCTCCGCGTGACGCCCCCCATGGCGGCGCCCGCGCTCCTAGGGTTGTCGCCGCGTGCGCGAGGCGCCGAGCTTGCGGGTAAGCGTGTTGCGGCCCACGCCCAGCGCCTGCGCGGCGTTCTGGCGGTGGCCGTCGGTGGCCTCCAGGGCCACTTGCAGCAGGGTGCGGTCCAGCGCCTCGCGGGCGCGTGAATGGATGTCGGCCTCGCCGGCAGCCAGTGCCTCGGCGGCCCAGTCGCGCAGCGCGTCGGTCCACTCGCCGCCACCCGGGGCGCCGGCCATGGTGTCCAGGTCGGCAGGCAGGATCTCGGCGCCGGGGGCGATCACCGCCAGGCGCCGGCACAGGTTTTCCAGCTCGCGCACGTTGCCGGGAAAGTCGCGCTGGGCGATCGCCGTCAGCGCGGCCTTGGAAAAGTGCTTGGGCGGCAGCTTCAGGTCCTGCGCCATCAGCGACAGAAAGTGCCGCGCCAGCAGCGGAATGTCGCCGCGCCGGTGGCGCAGCGCGGGCAGCTCGATGCGCACCACGTCCAGCCGATGCATCAGGTCGGCGCGAAACAGGCCGGCGGCCACGCGCGCGGCCAGGTCCTGGTGGGTGGCCGCCACGATGCGCACGTCGCAGCGGATCAGCTCGCGTCCGCCCACGCGGTAGAACTCGCCGCCGGCCAGCACCCGCAGCAGGCGCGTCTGCAGGCCCAGCGGCATGTCGCCGATCTCGTCCAGAAACAGCGTGCCGCCCTCGGCCTGCTCGAAGCGGCCGGTGACGCGACGCAGCGCGCCGGTGAACGCGCCCGCCTCGTGGCCGAACAGCTCGCTTTCCAGCAGCTCGCTGGGGATGGCGGCGGTGTTGAGCGCCACAAAGGGTTTGTGCCGGCGCGCGCTTTCCTCGTGCAGCGCGCGCGCCACCAGCTCCTTGCCGGTGCCCGTCTCGCCGGTCACCAGCACGTTGAGGTCGCTGGCGGCCACGCGGCCGATCAGGCGAAACACCTCGCGCATGGGCGCGCTCTCGCCCAGCAATGCGTGCCGCGCCACCGGCTCGGCCGGCACCACCGGCTCGGCCGGCGCCGCCGTGCTGGCCAGCGCGCGCTGCACCGCCGCCACGGCCTGGTCCAGGTCGAACGGCTTGGCCAGGTAGTCCACCGCGCCGGCGCGATAGGCGGCCGCCGTGGTGGCCACGTCGGTGAACGCGCTCATCACGATCACCGGCCCCACCCCGCGCTCGCGCAGGTCGCGCAGCAGGCTCAACCCGTCCTCGCCTGGCATGCGCACGTCGGTGAGCAGCAGCGCGGGGCGCTGGCTGCCCAGCGCGGCGCGCGCCTCGCCGGCATCGCCAAACTCGCGCACGCCCAGCCCCGCATCGCGCAACGCCTCGGCCAGCACATAGCGCACGCCACGATCGTCGTCGACGATCCAGATGTCGTCATTCATGGAAAAGCCTCACGAGAAGAGCCCCTCCCCCTGCGCGCAGGGGAGGGCGCAAAGCAGCTCCTCCCCCTGCTCGGCAGGGGGAGGTTGGGAGGGGGTGGCTGGGGCGGAGCGCGAAGGTCAAGAGCAACCCCTCCCCAGCCCTCCCCTGCAAGCAGGGGAGGGAGTAGAAGCGGTGCGCGCGGGTCAGTCATGGCCGCTCTCCAGGGGCAGGTAGAGCGAGAACACGGTGTCGCCGGGGCGGCTGGTGCAGCGCAGTTCGCCACCGTGTTCGTGCGCGATCTCGCGGGACAGGGCCAGGCCCAGGCCGGTGCCTTCGGGGCGGCCGGAAACCAGCGGCTCGAACAAGGTGTCGCGCAAGGCGGCGGGGACGCCGGGGCCGTCGTCGGCCACGTCCACGCGCAAGGCCATGCGTGCCACGCCGTCGCCCAGGCGCAGGGCGTGCTCGGCGCGGGTGCGCAAGGTGAGTGTGCGGGCGCCGGCTTCCACGGCGTTGCGGGCCAGGTTGAGCAGCACCTGCTGCAGGCGGTCGGCGTCACCGTGCAGGTCGGGCAGGCTGGGGTCGTAGTCGTGCTGCAGGCGTGGCGCGCCGGGGTCGGCCTGCAGCAGGTCGGTCACCCGCCGCAGCAGCTGGTGGATGTTGACCGGGCCGAGCTGCGGCGCGCCGTCGTTGTGCAGCAGCCGGCCGGCCAGCGCGGCCAGGCGGTCGGCCTCGTCGATGATCATGCCAGCCAGCGCCTGCAGGTCGGGGTTGCCGACGCGCCGCTGCAACAGCTGCGCGGCGCCGCGCAGGCCGGCCAGCGGGTTTTTCACCTCGTGCGCAAAGCCGCGCAGGGTGGCGGACAGCGGGGAATGGCCCGACGACGTGTCGGCCAGCGCGTGCACCTCCAGCAGCAGGCCGCCGTCGAGCGGTTGCATGGCGATGTCCACCCGCGTCTGGCGACCGTCCATGGCAGTGAGCTGCGCGCCGCGCAGGTGCACGGGGCGTTGTTGCGCCAGCGCGCGCTCGGCCTGGGCCAGCCGCGTGGCGTCGCCCACCAGCCACGCCAGCGGCTGGCCCAGCGCGCTGCGCGGGCCCAGCGCCAGCCATTCGGCCAGGGCGGGATTGATCCACTGCAGGTGCATGGCCGCGTCGACCACGGCTAGGCCGGTGGCCATCTGTTCCGCACACGCCTGCCAGTCGACGTCGCTCATTGCACCATTATGGTTATCGCATTGATTTGGTGCAACAGGGGATTTGGCGAATCTTGAACCGGCGGTTCACCGGCGGTCGGTTATGAAGGACAGGGTGTGCCAACCTGCCGTCGCGCGCGGTGGTGCGGCCTTCCGCTTTTTTTGCTGCGAGGTGCCATGAGCTGGAAAGACGAGCAGCGGCTCGAACGCCGCTTTGCGCGCATGGAGCGCCTGCTGCCGGCATGGATCGCCCGCCCGCTGCGCTGGCTGCGCGTGCCGTCGTCGCGCTGGTTGCGCGTGCCGGCGGGGCTGGCGCTGGTTGCCGGCGGGGTGTTCAGTTTCCTGCCCCTGCTGGGGGTGTGGATGCTGCCGCTGGGCTTGCTGCTGCTGGCGCAGGACCTGCCGTTTCTGCGGCGCCCGATGCTGCATGTGATGCTGTGGCTGGAGCGTCGCTGGCTGCGCTGGCGGCGGACGCGCGGCGCGGGCTGACCATTCTTGGACTGACCATCATCGCCACCAACGAACACGGGCGCCGAAGCGCCCGTGTCCGCCATCCCGTCGACAGGATTACAGCGAGTAGTACATCTGGAATTCCAGCGGGTGGGTGCTGGCGCGGTACTTGGTGACCTCCTTCATCTTCACCTCGATGTAGGCGTCGATGAAGTCGTCGGTGAACACGCCACCGGCCTTGAGGAAGTCACGGTCCTTGTCCAGCGCCTCCAGCGCGGCGTCCAGGCTGGAGCACACCTGCGGGATGTTCTTTTCCTCTTCCGGCGGCAGGTCGTACAGGTCCTTGTCGGCCGGCGCGCCCGGGTCGATCTTGTTGATGATGCCGTCCAGGCCGGCCATCATCAGCGCGGTGAACACCAGGTAGCCGGAGTTCATCGGGTCGGGGAAGCGCACCTCGATGCGACGGCCCTTGGGGCTGGCCACGTAGGGGATGCGGCAGCTCGCCGAGCGGTTGCGCGCCGAGTACGCCAGCATCACCGGCGCCTCGAAGCCCGGCACCAGGCGCTTGTAGCTGTTGGTGGTGGAGTTGGCGAACGCGTTGATGGCGCGCGCGTGCTTGAACACGCCGCCGATGTACCACAGCGCCATCTGGCTCAGGCCGCCGTACAGGTCGCCGGCAAACAGGTTTTCGCCGTTCTTGCTCAGCGACTGGTGCACGTGCATGCCGCTGCCGTTGTCGCCCACCAGCGGCTTGGGCATGAAGGTGACGGTCTTGCCGTTCTGGTGCGCCACGTTCTTGATGACGTACTTCATCGTCATCAGCTCGTCGGCCTTCTTCACCAGGGTGTTGAACTTGACGCCGATCTCGCACTGGCCGGCGTTGGCCACCTCATGGTGGTGCACCTCCACCGTCTGGCCCAGCGACTCCAGCACCTTGCACATGTCGGCGCGCAGGTCGCCCAGCGAATCGACCGGGCTGACCGGGAAATAGCCGCCCTTCACGCCCGGACGGTGGCCGGTGTTGTTGCCGTCGTACTTGTAGCGCGACGACCAGGCCGCCTCCTCGGAGCCGATTTCATAGAACACGCGGCCCGGGTCGTTCTGGAAACGCACCGAATCAAAGATGAAAAACTCCGGCTCCGGCCCGAAGAACGCCGTGTCGGCGATGCCGGTGGACTTGAGGAACGCCTCGCCGCGCTTGGCGATGGAGCGCGGGTCGCGGCCGTAGGCCTGCATGGTGCTGGGCTCCAGCACGTCGCAATGCAGGATCAGCTGCACGTGGGCGCTGAACGGGTCGAGGTGGGCGGTATCCGGATCGGGCATGAGGATCATGTCCGACTCGTTGATGCCCTTCCAGCCGGTGATCGAGGAGCCGTCGAACATCTTGCCGTCTTCGAACGTGGACTCGTCGATCTGGTGCGCGGGAAACGACACGTGATGGTGCACGCCCAGCATGTCGGCAAAGCGGAGATCGACGAACTCGACGTCGTGTTCCTGGATCAGGTCGAGCACTTTCTGAGCAGTCATGAAGCAACCTCGCGTGTGGATGGCGGCATGGGTTTAGCAACCGCTGTGCCAACGCGCCAAGTCATTGAATTGCGGCGCATGGCACAGGGTGGCGGCGGTGGATCGGCAGGCAAAAGCACAACGACGGGGCTATTTTCCAGCCCATATCCCCAACATGGTGCAACAAGAACCCCGGGCCGGTCCGCGCCAAGGCGGGCCGGCCCGGCATCGTCGCACGATCGCCCGCGCCGCGCTCAGAACGCCTTGGCCACGCCCAGCACGCCCGTGGCGCGGCCCAGGTAGTGACCCTGCGCATTGGTGTACGCCGACCGGCGCGCGTTGGTGTCGTAGTAGCCCAGCGCCACCGACCAGCCCTTGGCGAAGGTGCGCGTCACGCCCAGCTTCCAGTCGCTGTAGCCCAGCCCGTCGTGGTGCGCCACGGCCTGGTGGCCGACGTGGGCGTTGAAGGTCCAGTCGGCGTTGATCGCCGGGTTCCACGACAGGTCCACGTAGCCGCTGCCATGGCTGTCGGCCACGCCGAACAGGTTGCCGAACGTCCGCGAATATTTCAGCGACAGCGATTTCCAGCCCAGCGCGGCATAGCCCTCCAGCGTGTGCGGCCGCGTGTAGCCGCGCGGGTAGCTGCCCGGGTAGCCGTAGGCGTACAGGCCCGCGTCAAGGCTCCAGTCATCATCGACGTGGCCGCGCCAACCCGTATAGACGTCCCATTCCAGGCTGCTGGACACCGGCTGCGCGGGGCTGGAGCTGTCGGACAGCCAGCTGATGTTGCTGCCCCAGCCGCCCGCGTACCAGCCGCTGTCGTGGTCGTACTCCGCACCGGCCTGCAACGCCGCCTGGCGATTGGTCTGCGACAGGCCGCGAAACAGGTAGTCGCTGACCAGCCCCGCCGCACCCGTCACGCTGCCGGCGGCGGCCGACAGGGGCAAAACGGTGAAAAGCGCCAGCGCGGTTGCACCAGCATGGATCAGGCTTGAACGTCGCTTCATCGGCATGACTCCCCGGCAATGCAGCAAAACCCGGCCCGTCACCGGCACCGCCACACGCGGCCCGGCCAACCGGATACCGCTGCGCTGCAACATGCGGGCCAGCCCATCGGCCTGGCGAGGCAACAGCAAAAGCATCGCGGCTGAAGCCGCTCCCACCGGTGGGGATCTCGCCTGATGTAGGAGCGCACCCTGTGCGCGATGCTTTTCGTCACCCGGCCCAAAAGCATCGCGCACAAGGTGCGCTCCTACGGGGCCTCCGACGCTGCTGTTGTGGGAGCGACTTCAGTCGCGATGCTGTTGCCGTTGCTTCTGCGAATCCCGAATCCCGAATCCCGGCCCAAAAAGCATCGCGCACAGGGTGCGCTCCTACGGGGGCCTCCGACGCTGCTGTTGTGGGAGCGACTTCAGTCGCGATGCTGCTGCCCCGGCGTCATCGCCACGCCTCGATCGCCAACCATCGCAGCGCAACATGTCGCGCAGCCCTGCGCCGGGTGTGTCGATGGCTTTTTTCTGCGGCGGAGCATCACGAAAACCCGCTTCGTGACCGGCATCACCGCTGCGGAAAACCGGCTTGCAGCGCGCACAAACCGGGCTTCCGGACCCGCAAAATCGCTGCTAGGGTTAGCGCTAACAACAAGGGGAGCCAAACCATGTCATCGACGCCTTCCACCCTGATCGGCCGCACGCGGCGACTGCTGCTGGCCGCCGCCGTGGCCACGGCGCTGGCATCCACGGGCGCGGCGTTCGCGCAGGCCGCGCCGGCGCCGGGCGAGGCGCTCACGCTCAACGACAAGGGCTATTACGGCTCGCACGGTTTCGACGTGCTGGTGTTCAGCAACTGGTACGACGGCCTGTTCGACGACGCCAAGATCAGCGGCGTGGAGATCATCCACCACGACCAGCGCACCGCCACCAATGGCGACATCCGCCTGTCGCCCACGCCCGACCAGTGGGACCCGTTCGGCAAGATGACCGGCCGCGACGTGGACCAGGCCAAGGGCACCATCGACACCCAGCTGACCTACCCCGCCTACGACTTCAGCTACCACGTGCACACCCGCAGCGAGGGCGACAAGGTGGTGATCAGCGTGGTGCTGGACAAGCCGCTGCCGGCCGCGCTGGCGGGCAAGGCCGGGTTCAACCTGGAGTTCCTGCCCTCGGCGTATTTCCACCACAGCTTTTTCGCCGACGACGTCGCCCATCCGTTCCCGCGCTACGCCGCCAGCGAGATGACCAAGCCGGGCCAGGGCGAGCGCGCCGAACCGCTGCCGCTGGCCAGCGGCAAGCGCTTCGTGCTGGCGCCGGACGACGCCCGCCAGCGCGTCACCGTGACCGCCGCCGACGGCACCATGGCGTTCTACGACGGCCGCAACCAGGCGCAGAACGGCTGGTTCGTGCTGCGCCAGCTGATCCCGTCCGACAAGACCGGCACGGTGGTGGAGTGGACGCTGTCCGGCAGCACCGACCCGCACTGGGTGCGCCCCACCGTCATCGGCCACTCGCAGGTGGGCTATGCGCCCTCGCAGGACAAGGTGGCCGTGCTCGAGCGCGACCCGCAGGCCAAGCCGGCCGGTGACGCACGCCTGCTGCGCGTGGCCCCCGACGGCAGCGAGCAGGCCGTGCTCAGCGCCGCGCCCAAGCCGTGGGGCGAGTACCTGCGCTACGACTACGCCAAGTTCGACTTCAGCAGCGTGACCCAGCCGGGCCTGTACGTCATCGAGTACGACGGCCAGCGCACCGAGCCGTTCCCCATCGCCGCCGACATCTACGCCAACGCCTGGCAGCCCACGCTGGACATCTACCTGCCGCAGCAGATGGACCACATGCGCGTGAACGAGGCCTACCGCGTGTGGCACGGCGACTCGCACCGCGACGACGCGCGCCAGGCGCCGATCAACCACAAGCACTTCGACCTGTACGCGCAGGGGCCGAAGACCGACACCGCGTTCAAGCCCGGCGAGCACATCCCCGGCCTCAACGTGGGCGGCTGGCTGGACGCGGGCGACTACGACATCCGTACGCAGACGCAGTACTCCATCATCCGCTCGCTGGTGCACGCCTGGGAGGATTTCCGCCCCACGCGCGACACCACCCGCGTGGACTGGGAGCGCCGCCGCGTGGACATGCACCAGCCCGACGGCGTGCCCGACGTGCTGCAGCAGGTGAAGCACGGCGTGGTGCAGCTGGTGGCGCAGTACGACGCGGTGGGCCACGCCGTCAACGGCATCATCGCCCCCGACCTGGCGCAGTACCGCCACCTGGGCGACGCGGTGACCAAGACCGACGGCCTGGTCTACGACCCGTCGCTGAAGGACGGCGAGGAAAAGGACGGCCGCAGCGGCACGCCGGACGACCGCTGGGCCTTCACCAACAAGTCCACGCCGCTGGACTACGGCTCCATCGCCGCGCTGGCCGCCGCCTCGCGCGTGCTGCGCGACATCGACCCGGCGCTGGCCGACAAGTCGCTGACCCTCGCCGAAAAGGTGTGGGACAAGGAGCACAGCCACGCGCCGGACATCTTCGACTTCGGCAACACCACCGGCGGCACGCTGCAAAGCGAGGAGTTCCACGCCGCCGTGGAGCTGCTCACCACCACCGGCAACGCCAAGTACGCCAAGCGCGTCGAGGCGCTGTGGCCGTGGGTGGCCAAGCACTTCGTGCCCGAGGCCGTCGACGCGGTGCGCGCCCTGCCCCACATGCCGGCCAGCTACCGCACCAAGGTGGAAAGGGCCGTGCGCGGCTACGCCAGCCAGCGCGCCGCGCTGGTGGACAACCCCTACGACGTGCCGATCACGCGCGGCGGCTGGGCCGGCAACGGCATGATCGTGCGCCTGGGCATCACCGACTACGTGCTGCACAAGGCGTTTCCCGAGATCATCGACGGCAAGGCCGTGTTCCGCGGCCTGGACTACCTCTACGGCACGCACCCGGGCTCCAACCTGTCGTTCGTGTCCGCCGTGGGCGCGCGTTCCAAGGAGGTGGCCTACGGCCACAACCGCGCCGACTTCACCTTCATTGCCGGCGGCGTGGTGCCCGGCGTGCTGGTGCTCAAGCCCGATTTCCCCGAGAACAAGGAGGACTGGCCGTTCTTTTGGGGCGAGAACGAATACGTCACCGACCTGGGCGCCTCCTACCTCTACCTGGCCAACGCCGCCAACGCGCTGGTCGAGGGCGACACCAAGACGCCGTAAGCGCGCATCGGCGCCGGACGCACAAGCGCCCGGCGCACCACCAATCAAGCAGTCCCGCTTCTCTCCAAGGAGGTTGGCCCGCGTGGCCACCTCCCTTTTTTTTGCGCGCCATGCGCGCCGCCATGCCCTTTGCCCTGCCCACGGGAGACCGGCCAGGGCTGCACGCGCTGACCGGCATCGCGCGAAAACCGCGCACCTGTGGGAGCGGCTTCAGCCGCGACGGCGTTGGGCGGCCAGCCGGATCGCGACTGAAGTCGCTCCCACCACAACCGTCGAACCCCTGCAGGAGCGCACCTTGTGCGCGATGCTTTTCGTCACATAACGAAGAGCATCGCGCACAAGTGCGCTCCTACGGGCCTGCGGCGGTTGTCATGGGAGCGGCTTCAGTCACGATGCCTTTGGGCGGAGCCAAGAGCATCACGGCTGAAGCCCCACAGGCGGGCAAGGCAACCCAACGCCCGCGCCTTTACTTTGCCGCCGGCGCGTCCATCCGCAGCACGAAGGCCGGGCCCAGGTCCACCACCTGGGCGGCGGAGGCCAGGTGCACGACCAGGGTGCAGCCGCCGGCGTCGCAGTCGCGCGGGGCGATGGTTTCCATGGAATAGAGCTGCCAACCGCCTTGCACGGTTTGCGGCTTGTCGACCAGCGCGTCATAGGGCGGCGAGTCGATCTGGATGCGCATGCCGAGGGCGGCCGGTGCGCCGCTGGTGGTGGTGGCTTTCAGCCAGGCCGCCGCCAGGATGTGGTCGCCCTTGCTGATCTTGCCCTTGATCGGCACCTGCGCGGCGGCATCCCACGGCGCGGCACCGGCCGCCGCGATCGTCACCCGCAGGGCCGCGCCGCCCTGCACGCTCTTGTCCTTCACCCGCTTGACGGACGGCGTGCCGTACACCTGCCAGCTGTCGTTGGGGTCATTGATCAACTGCTTGGAAATGCTGTCCTGCGCCACGGCGCGCGGCGGCACGGCCACCGCCATCAAGGCGACGAAAGCCACGGCCAGCACACAGCTGCCCGTCACGAAACGGACCTTCTTCATGAATGGATCTCCCCTGGTTGTACTCCCCTCGCACGACTCTACACGGTTGCACGCGCGCGATGGAGGGGTGGCGCACCCGCCCGGCGCATCAACGCAGCCGCGCGCGCTGCGCCTTGGCTTGCGCGCCGATGGCCGCGCCGGTCGGTCCGAGGGCGGCCAGCAGGCCGTCGAGCGTATCCAGGTCGGCGCGGGCGCCGGTGTGGTCGCCGGCGTCCAGACGCAGGCGTGCGCGCAGCAGCAGGCCGCCGGCATGCACCGGACTGGTGGTGTCGCCTTGCGCGGTGGCCAGCCGCATCTGGGTGGCCAGCAAGGCCGAGGCGTCCGCCGGCCGGCCCTGTTTCGCCAGCAGTTCGGCCAGGCGCAGGCGGGTGCCCATCGCCACGCGGCTGCTTTCGCCACCCAGGCGGATACCCATGTCCAGCGCCTGCTCCAGATCGGCACGTGCCTCATCCAGCCGGCCGGACTTGAGTTCCAGCGTGCCCAGGTTGCTCAGCAAGGAAGCCAGGTGCGGCGATTGCGGATTGGCTTGCCGGTAGATGTCCGCCGCGCGGCGGAAGGACTGCTCCGCACCCGCCAGGTCGCCCAGTTGCACCGATGCCACCGCCGCGTTGTTCAGCGCGCCGATCGCATCGCTGGTGGACGGCAGGCGCAGTTGCTCGAACATGCGCCAGGCGGCCTGCGCGGTATCGCGCGCACGCGCGGCCTCGCCCATGCCCAGGTAGGCGCCGGCGAGATCGGCCATGCGCGCGGCCACGATACGGTCGGGGCCATCGCCCAGTTGCGCACGACGCGCGGCAATGGCCTGCTCCAGTACCTTCGCGGCGTCCTCGGCGTGGCCCTCCGCACGCGCCAGGTTGGCCTGCAAGGCGGCGCTTTCCTGCAGGTTCACCGCATGCCGGCGGGGGTTGCGCCGCCAGTAGGCCAGCGCCTGCGCCAACTGCGTGCGCGCGCCGGCGTTGTCGCCGTTGAAGTAGCGCACCACGCCCAGCCCGTACTGCGCGCTGGCGCGCTGGTCGGGGAAGCGGGCGATGTCCGGCCAGCCGAGCGCCTGCTCGTACAGCGCCTGCGCCGCCTTGAGGTCACCCAGCCGTTGCGACAGGTCGGCCGTGGTCACCGCCAGCTGGATGCCGGTGGCCGGGTCATCCCGATAGCTCTCGGTGATCCGGCGGGCGCCATCGGCCAGTGCCTCGGACACGGTGGCGCGCTCGCCGTCGATGCGGTCGCCGGCGTCGCGAAACAGCATGGCGAAGTAGTCGCCCACCGCCGCGTTGCGGCGTGACTCAGCCAGCGCCGCATCGCGCTGCGTGCGCGCCTGGCGCAATTGCCAGACCGTGCCGCTCAACCCCGCCAGCATGGCCAGCAAGGCCAGCGCGGCCATCGCCACGCCCCAGCGATTGCGCTGCACGAATTTGCGCGCGCGATAGCCGGCGCCATCGCCACTCACCGACACCGGCCGCCCCTGCAGGAAGCGCAGCAAGTCGTCGGCCAACGCCTGCACGCTGCCGTAGCGGCGCTCCGGCTCCTTGGCCAGTGCGGTCTGCAGGATGCGCCCCAGGTCGCCGCGCACGAAACGGCGAAACGCCGCGCTGCTGGTGCGCCGGTTGGCGAGGCGGGTGGCAACCGCATCCGGTTCGCCCGCGCCAAGCGCGGCTTCCATCCGCGTCGGCGTGCGGGTGACGATGGCCTGCGCCGTGTCGCGCAGGTTGACCGGATCGAACTGCCAGGGCCGCTGGCCGCACAACAGCTCGTACAGCACCACGCCAAGCGCGTGCACGTCGGTGGCGACGCTGACCGGCTGCCCGAGGATCTGCTCGGGCGCGGCGTATTCGGGCGTGAAGCCGGCATGCACGCCGGTGCGCGTGGCGCTGTCGGCGCGGTCCAGTCGCTTGGCCACGCCGAAATCCAGCACGCGGGCGCGACCTTCGCCATCGACCAGCAGGTTGGCCGGCTTGAGGTCGCGGTGCACCACCAGATGCGCATGCGCGTGCTGCACGGCGGCGCACACCTGCCGCAGCAACGCGACGCGCTGGCGCAGGTCGAGCTGGCGCGCATCGGCGTGGTGCAGCAGGTTGCCGCCGTCCACGTATTCCAGTGCAAACCATGGACGCGCCTGTGTGTCGATGCCGTGGTCGATCAGCGCGGGGATGCCCGGATGCGACAGCCGCGCCAGGATGGCGCGCTCCTCCAGAAAACGCCGCGCCTGCGCGGTGCCGGCCCACTGCGGTTGCAGGCGCTTGATCGCGGCGCGCTGGCCGCTGTCGTCCTCGCGTTGCGCCTCGTAGACACAGCCCATGCCGCCGTGACCGAGCATGCGCACCAGCCGCCACGGCCCCAGCCGCTGGCCCGATTCGTCCACCGGCGCATCCACCGGCAGGCCGGCGCCGAGCAGCGCCTCGGCGCCGGCATCCAGCGGGCCGCTGCCTTCGGCCGCCGCCAGCATGCGCGCCAGCTCGGCGGCCAGGTCCGGTTCGTCGCGCCCCAGCGTCGCCAGCAACGCCGCACGTTGCGCGGCATCGCCATCGAGCGCCTGTCCGAACAGCGTCGAAAGCCGCTGCCAGCGCTCCTGTTCCAGATTCATGCCGGTTCCCCCAGATGCGCGTGCAGCCAGGCGCGCGCGCGTTGCCAGTCACGAAAGACCGTGCGCTCGCTGCAACCACGCAGCGCGGCGATCTCGGCAAACTCCATGCCGCCGTAGAAGCGGCACTCCACCAGTTCGACCAGGCGCGGGTCGAGCCGCTCCAGCGCCTGCAGGCCGGCTTCCAGATCCAGCGCATCGGTGTCGGTGGCGGCATCGCCCGGCAGGCGGGTGTGCAGCGTCACCCGCTCCAGCTCGCCACCGCGCTTGTGCGCGTGGCGGTCGCGCAGGTAGTTGGCGATCACCTGGCGCATGGCCTTGCCCGCCAGCGCCATGAACGGCCCGCGCCCTTCGACCCGCGCCACCTTGCCGTCCAGTTTGAGAAAGGTTTCGTGCAGCAGCGCCACGGTGTCCAGCGCGGTATGCCGCGCGCCACCCAGCCGGCGGCGCGCCATCCGCCGCAATTCGTCGTACAGCTCGCTGAACGCTGCGCGCGCGGCGTCAGCGTCGATCGACTCGCCCATGTTGTCCCCTGCCCCTGTGGGTGCCGCCGTCATCCGGTCAACCCGCCCTGGTCGTCTCCGCGACTTGGCGGCCGCCCGGGCGCAGGCACGATAGCCTGCCCCGGCCGTCGCTTCCAGCCGTGTCAGTCGACGTCCGGTTTCCGTGTTCCCTCCGATGGCGGCAATGACGCTGCCCCTCACGAGAGAACACTCATGCACATTCGCAACCACCGCCGATACCACCGTCCCGCCCTTTCACTGCTGGCGCTCGCGCTGGCGGCGGCCCTGCCACTGTCGGCCATGGCCGCCGGCGCGCCTTGTCAGGTGTGGGATGCCGCCACCGAGGCTTGGGTCGACAATCCGGCTTTGGATCGTGACCAAGGGGCCAGCGATGGCACCATCAATACGACGTGCACCAGCACCGCTTCGGCGTATGGCGTCAACAATACGGCCAGTGGCTACGGCAGCAGCGCCATTGGCTACTGGAATTCAGCCAAAGATGACTCCAGTAACGCTTTCGGCACCAACAACGATACCCAAGGCGCTTACAGCAATGCTTTCGGCTACGAGAACGTTACCATCGCCATCGCCAGCAATGCATTCGGCTACGAGAATGCGGCCAAGGGTGAATCCAGCAACGCTTTCGGATCCTACAACACAGCCGAAGGCTTGCCGGGCAGTAGCGCTTTCGGAACCAACAACAAAGCCACAGACAGCAGCAGCGCCTTCGGCTACTACAACGGCGCCAACGGCCTGTACAGCAGCGCTTTCGGCTCCGGCAACTCCGCCAGTGGCCTGGACAGCAGCGCCTTCGGCTACCACAACGACGCCAATGGCCTGGACAGCAGCGCTTTCGGCTCCGCCAACACCGCCAGTGGCCTGTACAGCAGCGCTTTTGGCCGCGGCAACACTGTCCACGGCGATTACAGCAGCGCTTTCGGTATCAGAGGCGTCGCTTCCGACAACGGCAGCCTGGCCCTCTCAGGCTGGTTCGACCGGAATGGTGATGGCTCTACGGGCAGTGGAGAATACGCCACCGCCAGCGGCAAGTACGCCGTAGCGGTTGGCGGCGCCGTCACCGCCAGCGGCGAAGCCAGCAGCGCGATGGGTACGGACAATAGCGCCAATGGCGACTACAGCAACGCCATCGGCGGATCCAACAACGCCTTCGGCGAGATCAGCAGCGCCTTCGGCTACAACAACACCGCCAATGGCTGGGGCAGCAGTGCCTTCGGCGCCTTCAGTCTTGCCGATGCCAATTACAGCAGCGCATTCGGCTATGCGGCACGGGCCGAAAACGAAGGCAGCACCGCCATCGGCTACATGGCCATCGCCGACCGCGATTTCACCGTGGCCGTGGGCCGCTCCGGCAGTGAGCAGCAGATCATCCACATGGCCGACGGCAGCGCGGATTTCGATGCGGTCAACGTACGCCAGCTGCGCACGCTCGCCGACTGGATGGGCGGCGGCGCCACCTTCACCGGCGGCGTGTTCACTGCGCCGTCCTTTGTCATCCAGGGCAGCAGCTACGGCAACGTCGCCGCCGCCTTTGCCGCCGTGGACGGCAAGCTGACCAGTCTGACCGGCCAGGGCGGCGTGGCCGGCCCGGCCGGTGACAGCGCCTACCAAGTGGCGGTGAACAACGGCTTTGCCGGCAGCGAATCCGACTGGCTGACCTCGCTGAAAGGCGATGCCGGCCCGCAAGGACCGGCCGGCGCGGATGGCGCTGCCGGCGGCGCGCAAGGATCGGCCGGCGCCAACGACCTGAGCGCCTACGAAGTGGCCGACGCGGTCAATCTGCGCCAGGCACAGGAGTACGACGCCGACACGCTGGCCTCCGCCAATGTCTACACCGACACCCGCGTCAACGCCCTCAACGACGGCTTTGCGCAGCTGCGCGGCGACGTCAACCGGCGCATGACCTACATGAACACGCGCATCGACCGCATGGGTGCGATGAGCGGCGCGATGGCCGCCGCCGCACTCAACACCGCCGGCCTGCCGGGCCGCAATCGGATCGGCATGGGCGTGGGAACGCAGGGCGGACGCGCAGCGCTGGCAGTGGGCTACCAGCGCATGGTCACGTCCAATGCCAGCATGTCGCTGAGCGGCGCGTTCTCCGGCAATGAAAAGAGCGTCTCGGCCGGCGCGGGCTTCAGCTGGTAAGCCAGGCCACGGGACAGAGGCCGCGCCATGCACGCATGCCCGTGAGGCAGCTCGACAGGGAAGTCAGCGGGGGCGGTCGTCGCCCCCGTTTTTTTGGCACGGGGCCAGGTCACGAAAGTGAACCTGGCCCCGTTACTATCCCCCTTCACGCATCGCGGAGATCCCACCATGAAATGGCACCACATCGGCGCGCGCGTTCTCACCGGGCTGGCCGGGATCAGCCTGGCGATGGCCGCGGGCGCGCAGACCCTCACCGCCAATGCGACGGGCACCCACGACGGCTTCTACTACTCGTTCTGGAAGGATTCCGGCGACGCCTCGTTCGGCCTGCACGCCGGCGGCCGCTACACCTCCCGGTGGACCGGCGCCACCAACAACTGGGTGGGCGGCAAGGGCTGGGCGACCGGCCGCACCGACCGGGTGGTCCACTACACGGGCACCTTTGGCGTGGACGACAGCCAGAACTCGTACCTGGCGCTCTACGGCTGGACCCGCACCCCGCTGATCGAGTACTACGTGATCGAAAGCTACGGCTCGTACAACCCGGCCAACTGCGAGGGCGGCACCGACTACGGCAGCTTCCAGAGCGACGGCGCCACCTACAACGTGCGCCGCTGCCAGCGCGTGCAACAGCCCTCCATCGAGGGCACCCAGACGTTCTATCAGTACTTCAGCGTGCGCAGCCCCAAGAAAGGCTTCGGCGCCATCTCCGGCACCATCACCTTTGCCAACCACGCCAGATTCTGGGCCAGCAAGGGCCTCACCCTGGGCACCCCCGACTACCAGGTGCTGGCCACCGAGGGCTACCAGAGCCACGGCAGCTCCGACATCACGGTGAGCGAGGGCAAATAGGGCGGATGCACCTGCCGGCGCGCACTGGCGCCGTGGGCCCGTCGCCTTCCGTCGACCCCTTGCGGCGTGGCGGTTGCGCCAGGGTCAGCGTCGGGCGGGACACTCGCCTTGCCATGCCCCGCCACGACGCACCATCAATGTGGTGATTGAACCCGCCAAGCCCTCAGAAGCGATACTCCGCCGACAACGCGAACATCCCCGTGTTGTAGGTCGACGAATCGACGAAAGCCAGCTTGTTGCGGAAATTGACGTAGTTGAGGCCAAGGCTGAGGGCCGAGGTCAGATCAACGCCCACACCCACGCCGGCATACCAGCTGCCGGTGGAGCTGCTGGCGTGAAGCGCCACACCATCCGGCGCGCCGTCATGATCACGGATCTTGACGTGCGACTGGAACAAACCCGCCCGCGCGGCGACATACCAGGCGTCGGCAAAGTGATATTTCACGTTGGCACCGGCAAACGGCCCGGAGCCTTCAATCGACATGTACGAGTCGTAGCCGGCATTGTTCTGCGTGTAGTCGTCCGTGGCCTTGCCCAGGTCCACATAGCCGCCCTCCACGCCGAAATCCACCGCCCAATGCCACACATAGCCAAAACGTACCGACACCGCCGTGTCGTTCGTATCCACCGACTCCCCCGGCTGGCCGTGCAGATGATGTCGCGCCTGCCCCGCATCGACGGCAACGTAGACATTGCCCCGGTCGGCGGCAAACGACGCCGTCGATGCCACAGCCATCACCGCCGCCAAACCAGCGGCCAAAACATTCTTCTTCATGATCTATCCCTGTAGATAAACGACGCCCGGCCGCGCCAAGGCGCGGGGGACCGTTGGGGTTGCGCGTGGAACGCTTGAAGCCACTTCTCCTTGTGTTGTGCCTGATCTCCCTTGCCCGCAGGCATGCCTGGCGCCGAAAGCCACGGCGACGTAAACGACGATGGGGCTGCGCAACAACAAACTGTTGAGGGAGCCTCAGCCGCAAGCAGCAGCCGACATCGTTTGGACGTCCATTCTAACAATCGAGGCAAAGCCCCTTTTGTCGCTCACGTCACAGACCAGCAGCCAATCACCGCCAGCGCGCACCTACCCGCCGATGCCACGGCAAATGACTTGTCGAAGATGCCGCTGGCCGCGCCGGTGGCAGTGCCGACCAAGTTGCCAGCGACGCCACTGGAGCTACACGTCCCACCCCTCGCACGGGACCGCGCGCTCACCTGCGACAAGACCACGCCGATGCCCTACCGCCAATGCACACCGACTCGCTACGAGGTATTCCGCAAGCGCGTGTCGCCAGGTGCTGCCCCGCGCCGGCAAGCGCGTGTCCTCAGCCATTGCAGCGCGCCGTGCGTGTCCGTGGATAGACGAGCCTGGCCTCTGTGATTTTGGGGGGAGTTCATTCTGACCCCTGTTTTTCGTTCGAATAAATGAACCTGACCCTTTTTTTGGTCGCCGGAGTTGGGGTGTCGGGTGCTGGCGGAGGTCTTCAACCGGCGGTTTGCGGAACGCCGCATATCAGTGAGCAAGTCGTACGTGGCGAACGTGCTGCGACAAGCGACGGTGGAGATAGTGCGGTTGCGGCGTGAAGGGAAACACCGGGTGCCGCGAGCCATGCCGATCAACCGGGTTTGGGCGATGGATTTGACCGGCAAGACCGATCTTGCGGGGCGGCAACGGATGCTGCTGGGCGTGCTCGATCATGGGTCGCGGGCATGTTTGCGGCTGACGGCGCTGGGCGACAAGCGGTCGTTGACGATTTTGCGGGAGTTGCTGGTGGCATTTCGGCGCTTCGGTTTGCCGCGCGGGATTCGGGTGGACAACGAAGCGTGTTTCAACTCGCGCTTGATGAAAGCGGCGCTGCGGTGCCTGGGCATTCATTTGCAAACCACGGCGTTGCATTGCCCGTGGCAGAACGGACGGATGGAGCGGTTTTTCGGCACGCTCAAGCGGACGCTCGACCGCATCGCCATTGAGGATGGCGATGACCTGCGGGTGAAGCTGGTGGAGTTTCGGGCCTGGTACAACCATGCGCGGCCGCATCAGCATCTGGACGGCCATACGCCGGCCGAAGTGTGGAGCGGACGGCCGAAATCGACCAAGCGGCCCCGATTCGTGAGCATCTGGGGCGGGCATATCAGCGGATGGTTCTTTCCGCCCTGACGTTGCGGGGCGGGAAACCATGGATGCGAGCGCTGTGGGCAAAGGTGTCCACGGGCAGGCTGCGTGCCCCGCCAAAAAAACGAGGGAAATGGTCAATTTTTGATCATTCCGTGAGCTCATGCTGGTCGTTTGACAGGAAATCATTGCGCCGGATTGGCGGTTTTGTTTCAAAAACCCGGCGCGGAAATGGCGGTTGAGGCTTTGGACACTTTGGACACTTTGGACGGGACACTCTGACCCTGAGGTTTCTCTGTGATTTTGGAGAAAGTTCACTCTGACCCCTGTTTTTCGAATAAATGAACCTGACCCCTTTTTCTTTTCTTGCACTTTGGACGGGACACCCGTTATCCGTTACCCCTTGAGTCTACTTCTTGTTGACCCCATAGCTCTAATGCCTTGGAGTATTCCGCAGCTAGTTCACCAAGGTCTTCGTATCTAAATAAAGGGGCGTCGGTATTAGCAAAATAGTATCGAAATTTATTTCTTATGGGTGGGACAATGTCACCATTTTCTATCCCTCTAAAAATTGGCGTCATGCGCTCCAACACCCACGCGGCATCCGAGTCAGTCCCAGCATAATGCGTCAACTTTTGCCTTAAATTCGCTGCAGCCATCTTCAACCTTTCAACATTGTCCATCACCAACGCCTCGCTCAATTCTAGTTTCCCGCACATGCTTGTGCGACACTCGCCTTATCATCGACGCGCGTACCGCAACCTTGCTCACCATTGCCTTCGTTGCCCTCAACCTTCGGATTAAGAGAGGATATTTCCGCACCTATGGACCGATTGCTTGGCCCCCCAACATTAAATGCTTTCGTGCGTTGCTTCTCGGGAGCTGTCCATACACTTCTATCCGGCACAATGACCTGAGTGGCACCCCCGGGTGCATTCACATTCCCCTGCGATGTCTTCGCCACCTTCGATATGAACAAGAACGGGGTCAGGTTCACTTAACCAAGCAGGGAAATGAACCTGACCACGTTATGGCGGTGAGCTGTGCGACGCAAAACGGGGCCATATTCACCTTTGCGCCCCGTTCTTGATGACGCATTCTCCCAAATAAGTAAACCTGACCCCGTTATCGTTCGCCATTTGCGCCTCGGTGAGCGCCACGCCCACGGTGAGGTCGAAGCGGGGAAAGGTTCACTTTTGCACCCCATCTTGATGACGCCTATTCCCCGATAAGTGAACCTGACCCCGTTATTTCTGGACAGCAGGCCGCTCTTTTTGCGGCGGGTGTCGCGGGTGGCGTCGTGGGTTTCCCCGGCGGCGTTGAGCGCGATGTCGCGGCCGGCGGCCAAGGCGATGTCGCCATCGCGGCCAAGAACGGGGTCAGGTTCACTTACCAGGCACGGAAGTGAACCTGACCCCGTTATCGTTATCGTGAACGAGCCTGGCCCTGTGATTTTGGCGAAAGTTCACTCTGACCCCTGTTTTGTGACCCCTGTTTTGGACGCTCGACCGCATTGCCATTGAGGATGGCGATGACCTGAGGGTGAAACTGGTGGAGTTTCGGGCTTGGTACAACCATGCGCGACCGCATCAGCACTTGGACGGCCATACGCCGGCCGAAGTGTGGAGCGGACGGCCGAAATCGGCCAAGCGGCCCCAATTCGTGAGCATCTGGGGCGGGCATATCAGCGGATGGTTCTTTCCGCCCTGACGTCACGGGGGGCGGGGAAACCATCGACGCGAACGCCATGGACGAAGGTGTCCACGGGCAGGCTGCGCGCCCCGCCGAAAACGCGGGGGAAATGGCCAATTTTTGATCAATCCGTGAACTCATGCTGCTCGCTTGAGAGGAAATCATCGCGCCGGATCGGCGGTTTTACTTCAAAAACCCCGCGCGGAAATGGCGGTTGAGGCTTTGGACACTTTGGACGGGACACCTCGTAACCCGTGAGGAATGACCGCTTCATGCGCGCACTGTTCCTTCAGTCGATGCGCAAGCTATTGATTGATCGACAAGAATCGTGGGGAAACCTCAGAACCTGACCCCTTTTTTTGCGACCCCTTTTTTTACAGTGGGTATTTGCCTAGGAATCAATCGACCATTGCTATCAAGCATCCCAACGGTGACCTTTCCATAGGGATCCGAAAAGGGGACGCGAAAAGGGAACGGAGAAAGTTAGATACCCAAGCCGGGTCTCAATGTCGTTTAACTTCCTCCGTCCCCTTTTCGCACTGTTTATCCGTCATGGATCATAAATTTTCTTTGTAGCAACACACACTGACAGGAATATACATCCAAAAATCTGATCAAATAAAACTCTTCTCATATATGCATCAAAAAAATAATTCCATAGCTGTACATCTCGAATATCTTCCATGTTATGAAATATTCTTGTCGAAACTATAAGTACGATACCAATGGTTATCGTGACGAATGAAACGATAAATGTGATTACCGACAGTTTTGCCCATTCAGTTATTAATTTCGAATTAACCCACTTACTGATGATAGTCATGGATTTTTATCCTTATCCTCAGGCGCACTCTTCTCAGGCTGAATATTTTTTAGGACATCATTCGTTTTGCGTGTAACAAATTCACTGCTAAATGCGCTTATCGAATTAACTATCCAGGGGCTCACATTTGATTTATCAGCATAATCACCTATTTTGTAACCGCCAATCGTTCCAAGGCCTGAGGTAAGAATCGCGTTTCCAATGCTCTCTTTCTCTCCATAAACGACATTATCAACCACCGTATTCGCCGCAGCACCACCTGTATTCACGATCATCATCGACACCGGAGCCTGCCAGCCTGGTAGCCGGGCCGCCCATCCGCCATACGTGCCCGTCACGCCGGCAAAGATGACGTCGGGCGCACGAACCGTTCCTGTAGTCAGGTATTGTGCCGCTGCGTTTGCGCCGGCGGAAGTCGCCCCTGCTCCACTGTAAGCCATCCAACTCGGAATAATCGCCTCTTTTGCCAAGGTGGCCCACGCACCGCCAACAGCAACACTCGCAACCGTAGCTCCAAATTTAAGCTGCGCGTGACCGACATCCGACAGGTACTGTTGCGTGCGCGGATCAGCCATATCGAAATTACCGCCTTTCATGGCGCACTCGGCCGTAGCACAGACACCACTCACACCAATGGTCACGACGCGACCAAGCATGGTGTCATAAAAGGTCATGTTGTTTCCGTTCACACCCTGTTGCTCAGGAACGTAACCTCTGACTTCCGGCTCATAAGGCTTTTGCTCGGGCAGCCATGTGTACTGCCACTTACCGTAGTCCGAGTCGAACTGGCTGGCGTAGCTCTTTTGTATATCCACGTCACTCATGTGAGCGGCTATGAAATCGGCCGCACCGCGATCAAGCCGCGGCATGTCCTGCACCGCCATGACGTCATTCTCGTAACCATACATTCCTGGGTTCTGCGACATCGGGAACGTGAAGCTTGCACCCGGATCGAGGTAACCGCCTGCTTGGCCGAAAGCCGACCAACTCATGATGAGTTCCGCCGTTCCTGGCGGTGTATAGGCATACAACTCGCCTTTGCCGACGTTATCGCCCATGGCGAAGTCCACGGCAGGTGCGTCGGGACTGCCATAACTGCTGTTGCGCATGGCGTCTTCGATTTGCTGCACGGTGTACTTGCCGTTGCTTTTGGCTGCCAGTTCCTTTGCCAGTTTGTGTTCCCAATCGTGCAACTGCCGGTTATACAACTCCCCATCCAGCGCCGTTACCGCGCCTGAGCCACCGCCTGCGACACCACCCACGGCCGCACTGGCCAGTTCCATCAGCTCCTTGCCCTTGCCGCTGTCAGGGTCGATGCCCTGCTCAAGCAGGTAAGCCTGCATGGCGCCGCTGGCCTTTTCGCTGGCGCCCGCGCCCAGCGCGCCTTGCAGCACGTCGCCGCCGCCCAGAGCCGCCATGCCCGCGCCGACGGCGCCGTGTAGAAGGGTCTTGTAGGTGCCGCCATCGCTCCACTGCGCCAAGCGCGCCTTGGCGTCGGCTTCGGCCTCGCTGCCCTGCGGCGCGGCCAGCCAATCGGCCTGGGCCTTGGCACGCTGGCGCTCGGCCAAGGTACCCGCCGCCCGCATCCCCACATACCCCGCCACCTGCCCCATCTCCTGCCGCTCTTGCACCTTCTCCTGATCGAAGATGCTCTTGAGTCCCTTGGCGTCGATGTCAGGGTTGCGGTCCAGCCCGCTCAGGTCGGCCGGGCCGTTGCGTACCTCGATGGTGCCTTGGGCGATGCCGGCCTGCGTGGTGCTGTGCGAGCTGTGGTCCTGCGGGATGCTGCCGCCCATGGTGAAGCTGCCGCCGCCCATGGCGCCGGTGCCGTAGCCGCCGCCGATGCTTACGCTGAAGGCGTCGTAGTGCGCCTTGTTGGCGATGTCGCTGTAGGTCAGCGTGCCGGTGCTGAGGTGGTTGTTTTGGGGATCGGCCGTGCTGGCGATCACGCCGCCCTTGAGGTCGGTGTTGCCGCCCACGTCCAGGTGGTAGCCGCCGCTGCCGGCGGCCAGGCCGCTGACCTGGGTGACGCTGGCGTAGTCGCTGTCCATCTGGCCGTACGCCAGGTTGCCGCTGACGCCCACCCCGCTGCCGCTGAAGCCGTACACGAAGGTGATGCCGGCCTGCACGTTGGTGCTGGCGTAGTCGTCGGTGTCCTGCTCACTGGCGATACTCAGATTGCCGCCGATGTCGGCCAGCACGGTGTTGCCGCGCGCCTGCGCACCCTGGATGGTGGTGTCGTTGCCGCTGGCCAGGTGCAGCGTGTCGCGCGCCTGGACGTCGCTGGTGGCGTGGGTTTGCCCGTTGCCGTGGGCGCGGCCCTTGCCGCCGGCCACGCTGACGTAGATGCCGGTGGTGGAGCCGATGCTCAGGCCCACCTCGCCGCTGGCGTTGGCGCTGGACTCCTTTTGCGTGTGCTGCTCGACTTGGCTGAGCAGGTTGAGGTTGTGCGCGGCGGCCAGGGTGACGTTGTCGCCACTGACCTGGCTGCCGATGAGGTTGAGGTCGCCGCCGGTGGCGGCGATGGTGACATCGCCTTCGCTCTGGATGTGGCTGGCGTAGGCGATGTCGTCGTGGCTGTCGCTGTGCGCCGCCGCGCTGCTGGCGCCGATGCCGATGCGCAGGCTGACGCCGCTGGCGTTGGCCGCGCCCTGCGCGCCGCTGGCGCTGGCGCTGCCGTCCTCGTTCTGGTTGCCTTGCACGGCCTGGCCTTGCGCGCCGGCCACGCCATTGCTGATGCCCTGGTAGGCGTCGCTTACGGCGTAGCCAGCCTGCGCCGCGTACAGCGCGGCCAGCCGCTTGTCTTTCACCTGACCGGCGCGCTGGCCGGAGGCCCACACCTGCTCGGCCGCACTGGCCGCGCCGCCGGTCAGGCCGCCCACGATGCCGCCGGTGTGCAGCGACTGCGACTGGTGGCTGTCGGCCGTGCCCACGCCCGCCTCGATGGTGACGTTTTGCCCCACGATGGCGGTGCCGGCCTGGCTGAGCACGTCGCTGGCGCTGATGCGCACGTCCTGCCCCGCGCTCAGGGTGACGCTGCCACCAGCGGCAAAACGCACCCGATGCCTTACCGCCAATGCGCACCGACTCGCTACGGAATGTTCCGCAAGCGCGTGTCGCCAGGTGCTACCCCTCGCTGGTAAGCGCATGTCCTCGCTATTGCATCGTGCCGTGCGTGTCTGTGGATAAACGAGCCTGGCCCCTGTGATTCTGGAGAAAGTTTACTCTGACCCCTGTTTTTCCAAGGTAGGAAATGAACCTGACCCCTTTTCTCCGCGCTCGCTGCCCAGCGCTTGCGCGTGGCGGGCGCTGAGGTATACCACCGGCACCAGTACGCTTTCGCCATCCACCTGTTGGCTGACCAGCCACACGATGTCCTCGCCCAGGCTGGCCATTTGCGCCTCGGTGAGCGCCACGCCCACGGTGAGGTCGAAGCGGGGAAAGGTTCACTTTTGCACCCCATCTTGATGACGCCTATTCCCCGATAAGTGAACCTGACCCCGTTATTGCTGCTATTGCTGCCACAGCGTTATTGCTGCCTAGGGCTGCCCACAAGCGAAAGCAGGAAAATTGCTGCTGCGGGAACAGAGGCTATTTTCACTAAGCCGATGATAGGACGACTCCTAATAATACCCCAAGCCTCATGAAGTCCATGACCGCTAAACATGAGCCTTAAATAAGCCACAGAAATACTAAGGATCATTATTAATATCATGACAAATAGCCCAAGAAAAAATGAAGTAATAGCTCTTTTCATTTTTTATTATTTCCTCTGATTTTTTTCATCCTCTCGCCCTCCTGGTTGGATTAGGTAACCAGCTCCTTCCGAGACCGAAGAGCCAAAGAAGTTTCCCCAAACAACCGGGCCCAAGTCCCACTGTCGACCGTTGGCCAGCCAGTTGGTCGCCAATTCGCCGGAGCCATAGCCGATTCCAGTCGTCAATCCACCCGTGGCCCCACCGAGCCACACGCTGTCGTCCGTACCATTAGCTAGATTGCCATATTCCGTATTCACCACCCCCGCGCTGGCGCCAAGCGCAGTGTTCCACCAAAAGCCGCGCCCAAAGCCGAGATAGCCTGCGGCTGCTGTCGTACCCGCTTCAACCAGATCGACATGACCATCCTTCTTTGCGGCCTGCGCCCCCGCATTAACCACCGCGCCGGTTGCCGCGGTCCCCGTGCGCGTGGTGAGCGCGTATTCCAGTATGTTGCCTATCCGTGTACCTGCGGTTGCTTCGACAGCGACATTACCCAAGCCCCCCGTCAATCCAGCCACCATACCATTCAATGCGAGGCTTCCCTGAAAACCAAGAAAGTCCTTCCCGCTCTGCTGTTGGGCCTGGTAGATATCCATGCCGATGGCTTGGGACTGCGGCTCTCCCGAATAGTAATCGTTTCTCCCCAACACGTAGTACTGCGTCAGGTCGTAACCAGTCGCGGACATCAGCGGCCCCAAGCCACCGTTGCCACTGCTGCTCAAGCGCTGGTACAACGCATAACCATTGATATTCGGATCAGCGCGTTGTTCGGCATTGGCATGCGACATGTCGTAGTACGTGCCTCCGATCCATTCACCGAACGGATCATTCTGGATAAATGCCTCAGCCGCCGCGTCCAACGGTGCGCCATCAAAGCTGGCGTTGAACGTATCGTCTTGCAGTCGTTGCGCGGTAACCAGCAAGGTCTGTGTGGCGTTATCTATCCACTCTTCCTGCTGATCCTTTGGCAGTTGGCTCAACCGGCAACCGCATTGTTGCTGCGCAAACGCTTCAGCCTTCGATTGCAGATGCTCCACGTAATCCGGATGCAACTGCCGGTTATACAACTCCCCATCCAGCGCCGTTACCGCGCCTGAGCCACCGCCTGCGACACCACCCACGGCCGCACTGGCCAGTTCCATCAGCGCCTTGCCCTTGCCGCTGTCAGGGTCGATGCCCTGCTCAAGCAGGTAAGCCTGCATGGCGCCGCTGGCCTTTTCGCTGGCACCCGCGCCCAGCGCGCCTTGCAGCACGTCGCCGCCGCCCAGCGCGGCGGTAGCCGCGCCGACGAGGCCATGCAACAGCATCTTGCTGGTGCCGCCGTCACGCCACGCTGCCATCGCCTTTTCGTCGCCGTTGGCTTCGGCTTGCGCGTACATGCGCTCGGCCAGGGTGCCCGCCGCCCGCATCCCCACATACCCCGCCACCTGCCCCATCTCCTGCTGCTCTTGCACCTTCTCCCGATCGAAGATGCTCTTGAGCCCCTGGGCGTCGATGTCAGGGTTGCGGTCCAGCCCGCTCAGGTCGGCCGGGCCGTTGCGTACCTCGATGGCGCCTTGGGCGATGCCGGCCTGCGTGGTGCTGTGCGAGCTGTGGTCCTGCGGGATGCTGCCGCCCATGTTGAAGCTGCCGCCGCTCATGGCGCCGGTGCCGTAGCCGCCGCCGATGCTTACGCTGAACGCGTCGTAGTGCGCCTTGTTGGCGATGTCGCTGTAGGTCAGCGTGCCGGTGCTGAGGCGGTTGTTTTTGGGGTCGGCCGTGCTGGCGATCACGCCGCCCTTGAGGTCGGTGTTGCCGCCCACGTCCAGGTGGTAGCCGCCGCTGCCGGCGGCCAGGCCGCTTACCTGGGTGACACTGGCGTAGTCGCTGTCCATCTGGCCGTACGCCAGGTTGCCGCTGACGCCCACCCCGCTGCCGCTGAAGCCGTACACGAAGGTGATGCCGGCCTGCACGTTGGTGCTGGCGTAGTCGCCGGTGTCCTGCTCGCTGGCGATGCCCAGGTTGCCGCCGATGTCGGCCAGCACCGTGTTGCCGCGCGCCTGCGCACCCTGGACGGTGGTGTCGTTGCCGCTGGCCAGGTGCAGCGTGTCGCGCGCCTGGACGTCGCTGGTGGCGTGGGTTTGCCCGTTGCCGTGGGCGCGGCCCTTGCCGCCGGCCACGCTGACGTAGATGCCGGTGGTGGAGCCGATGCTCAGGCCCACCTCGCCGCTGGCGTTGGCGCTGGACTCCTTTTGCGTGTGCTGCTCGACTTGGCTGAGCAGGTTGAGGTTGTGCGCGGCGGCCAGGGTGACGTTGTCGCCACTGACCTGGCTGCCGATGAGGTTGAGGTCGCCGCCGGTGGCGGCGATGGTGACATCGCCTTCGCTCTGGATGTGGCTGGCGTAGGCGATGTCGTCGTGGCTGTCGCTGTGCGCCGCCGCGCTGCTGGCGCCGATGCCGATGCGCAGGCTGACGCCGCTGGCGTTGGCCGCGCCCTGCGCGCCGCTGGCGCTGGCGCTGCCGTCCTCGTTCTGGTTGCCTTGCACGGCCTGGCCTTGCGCGCCGGCCACGCCATTGCTGATGCCCTGGTAGGCGTCGCTTACGGCGTAGCCAGCCTGCGCCGCGTACAGCGCGGCCAGCCGCTTGTCTTTCACCTGACCGGCGCGCTGGCCGGAGGCCCACACCTGCTCGGCCGCACTGGCCGCGCCGCCGGTCAGGCCGCCCACGATGCCGCCGGTGTGCAGCGACTGCGACTGGTGGCTGTCGGCCGTGCCCACGCCCGCTTCGATGGTGACGTTTTGCCCCACGACGGCGGTGCCGGTCTGGCTGAGCACGTCGCTGGCGCTGATGCGCACGTCCTGCCCCGCGCTCAGGGTGACGCTGCCGTCGGTGCTGCCCACCAGGCTGCCGCTGGGCGTGGTGTCGGTTTCCGTGCCGGCCTGCCCGGCCTTGGACACGCCAAACATGCCGTGCAGGCCGCTGCGCTGCGCGCCAGTGGTGGTCACCTGCACGCCGTGATCCTCGCTGTGCACGTTGTCGGCCGCGCCCAGGGTGAGGTTGTGGCCGGCGGCCAGTACCACGTCGCCGGTGCCGGCGATCTGCGCCGCCTGCGTGGTGAGGTCGTGGCCGGCGGCCACGGTGACGGTGTCGCCGCTGAGCAGGCTGCCGACGGCGGTGATGTCGCTGCTGGCGTCCTGCTGGCCCTTGCGCGTGCGGGTCATCAGGTCGCCCTTGGACGTGCCCACCAGCACGCCCAGTCCGCCGCCGCGCTGGGTGGTGTGGCGCTCGTGCTGCTCGCTGTGGCTGTCCGCCGCCGCACCGAGGATGACGTCGTGACCGGCGCTGAGCGCCAGCGCGTCGCTGGCGGTGAGCTGTGCACCCTCGGTGCTGAGGTCGTGGCCGGCGGCCAGGGTGACGGCGCGGCCGTCGATCGACGTGCCCACCGCCCACTGGTCGTGGGTTTCGTCGTGGGTGGTGGTGGTTTTGCTGGACAGCAGGCCGCTTTTCTTGCGGCGGGTGTCGCGGGTGGCGTCGTGGTTTTCCCCGGCGGCGTTGAGCGCGATGTCGTGGCCGGCGGCCAGGGCGATGTCGCCGTCGCGGCTGCCCAGCGTGGCGGCGGTGGCGGTGAGGTCGCGACCGGCGCTGACGACCATGCCGTTGGCGGCATCCAGGGTGGTGCCGCGCACGGTGTCGTCGCGGCGGGTGGTGCTGACGCTGGTGCGGCCCTCCTTGTGGTGCTCGCGGTTGGTGGTGACGTCGGTGACCGCATCCAGCGTGAGGTCGCGGCCGGCGCTGGCAACCAGCGTGTCGCCGGCCTTGAAGGCCGCCCCTTCGCTGGTGAGGTCGCGGCCGGCGGCCACGGCCAGGTTGCCGCCAGCGGTGACGCTGGCGACGGTGTGGGTGGTGGTACGGGTGAGCGAGGTGTGGCTGCCGCTGTAGGTGGTTTGCTCGGTGGCCAGGAAATCCATATCCCGCCCCGCCACCAGCGCCGCGTCGCCGCCGGCGCTGATCGGCGTGGCGGTGGCGCTGAAGTCGCGGCCGGCGACGAGGCTGAGGTCGCGGCCGGCGCTGATCGGGGCCTGGTCCAGCGTGAGGTCGCGGCCGGCCTGCACGGCCAGGTTGCCGGCGGCGGTCAGCGTGCCGCCGGTGCCCAGGCCCATGCGCTGGGCGTCGAGCGGGGTCAAGCTGGCGCCCAGGTCGATGCCGCCCAGCTCCACGCGGCCCAGCTCGGCGCCGCTCATCACGTCGCGCCCGGCCACCACGGCCACGTTGCCGCCGCTGATGCGCCCGGCGTTGAGCACGTCTTGCGCCGCGCTGATGCTGAGCGTGTTGGCCGCGTCGATGTTGCCGCTGTTGAGCAGGCTGCCGGCCTTGAGGCTGGCGTCGCGGCTGGCCAGCACCTGCCCGGTGTTGGTGAGGCTGCCGCTGGCGTCGAGGATGATGTCCTGCCCGGCCAGCACCGCGCCGCGCTCGCTGCCCAGCGCCTGCGCGTGGCGGGCGCTGAGGTATACCACCGGCACCAGCACGCTTTCGCCATCCACCTGTTGGCTGACAAGCCACACGATGTCCTCGCCCAGGCTGGCCATTTGCGCCTCGGTGAGCGCCACGCCCACGGTGAGGTCGAAGCGCTTGGCGGCGGTGAGGCCGGCGTCCATCAGCGCGCGGTATTGCGCCACCGCGTCGGTGTCGTTGCTGAGCAGGCGCCGGCCGGTGAGTGCGGTGATCTGGTCGATCACCAGGCGGTTTTCGTAGAAGGCGTCGCCCAGGCGCTTGAGGGTGGCCTCGCCGTTCCAGTCCAGCCGGTCCATCAGGTAGTCGCTGCCGTAGAAGCCGCTCATGCTGGCAAAGCGCGGGTCGCTCTCCACCAGGTAGCCGGCGGCCGCGCCGGGGTGCACGGTGAACAGGCCGTTGCCGGGCAGGGCGATGTGCCCGCCGGGCGCATCGAGCGTGCCCACGGTTTGCGCGCCGGGGGCGGGGCCGGCGTTGCGCACGGGGTGGGTGGAGGTATCCATGGCCGTGCCGGCGGGGGACTGGACTGTGCCGACCGTGCCCGGCGCCGGCACGTCGCCCAGCGCACCCACGCCACCCATGCCGATGCCGGCATCGACGCTGCCGACATGGCCCGCGCCAACGCCGGTGACTGCGCCGGACGCGGTGTTGCCGCCCAGCGTGGCGGCGGCGCTGACGGGTTTGCCGTCGGCGCCGACGGTGGTGTTGGCGATGGTGGTGCCGTGGATTTCCAGCGTGCTGCCGGCGGTCATGTACGAGGGCGCATCCGGCCCGCCCATCGGAAACGACAGCCAGTACGGCACCGTGCCGGACAGCGGCAGCGTGTCGTAGCTGGACGACTGGCCGAACTGGGTGATGCCGTTGTCGTTCCAGCAGCTCTTGGTGCCGAGGCCGCACTTGCTTTTCTTTTGCTCCAGGATCGACTTGACGATGTCGGTGCGCACCTGCGCCGTGGGCACCCAGCCGATGTTGCGGATGGTTTCGCCACCCAGCGTGGCGCTGCCCTCGCCCACGCTGCCGGACTGGCCGTTGATGCGCAGGTTGCGGCCGGCCGCGACGGTGGATTTGTCGTTGAGCACCGAGCCGCCCAGCACGATGTCCTGCCCGGCCACGATGCGGCCCTGCGCGCTGGTCAGCGCCAGGCGCTCCTGGCTGATCTCGGTGTAGGTGGTACGCGCGCTGGCGTTGCCGTCGGGATCGCAGCGGTGGTTTTTGTCCAGCCCGGCGCAAAAGGCCACGGTGTCGGGGTCGGTGGTCTTGTCGACGAATTCATCCCCGGTGGTGGTGGTGGCGAAACCCTGCTCGGTGGGCGTGAGCACGTAGGTTTCGGTGTCGAACACGCGGCGCTCGTTGGTGATCTGGCTGGCGGCGAGGGTGATGCCGCCATCGGCCTCGATGCTGCCGGCGCGGTTGGTGATGGCGCTGGCGCGGCCGCCGCTGGCGTTGGCCGCCACGGTGAGGTCGCCCATGGCGTAGATCAGCGCGTCGCGGTTGAGCAACGTGCCGCTGAGGTACAGGCCGATGTTGCCGGTGGCGGCGATGGTGGCCGAATCGTAGGCGGTATTGTCGGTGGCGCTGCCCAGGTCGGCGCCGTTGGTGAGGCTGCCGGCGTGGGCCGTGATGGCGCCGCCGATGATGGTGCCGGTGTTGCCCACGCTGGCGGCGGTGAGGGCCACGCTGTCGCCCTCGATGCGGCCACGGTTGGTGAGCGCGCCGGTGGCGGTGAGCGTGGTGGCGGCACTGTTGACGGTGCCGCTGTTGGTGATGGCGGCGGCCTTGACGGCCAGCGCGCCCACCGCGTCGAGGGTGGCGCCGCTGGCGTTGTCCAGGTTGCCGGTGAAGGTGAGCGTGGCGTTGCGGTTGGCCTTGAGTGTGTTGCCGGCCACGTTGGTGTAGTTGCCGGCAAGGGTGAGGCCCAGGTCGTTGCCGGCCACCACGCGGCCGCTGCCGAGCAGGCTGCCGAGATCCAGCGTGACATTGCCGCTGGCGGCGGTTTCGCCGGCGGCGTTGTCCAGCGTGGCCAGGGTCAGCATGGTGTTGCCACCCGCGCCCAGGTGGCCGCCGCGATTGCCGAGCGTGGCGGCGCGGTTGCTCCAGGTGAGGTTGCGCGCGGCGTAGAGCGTGCCGCTGGCGTTGTCCAGGCCGCTGGCGGTGAGGCCAAGATCGCGCCCGGCCACCACGGTGCCGCCGCCGGTGTTAGTGACGGCGCCGGCGGTGACGGTGACGTCGCCCTGGCCGCCCAGCGTGCCGCCGGTGTTGGTGAGCGCGCCGCTACCCAGGGCCAGCACGGTGGCGCCGGTGGCCGCGTTGGCGAGGCGGCCGGCGCTGTTGTCCAGCGTGGATGCGCCCAGGGTGAGCGTGGCGTTGCCGCCGCCGCTGCCGGATTCGATGCGGCCGTGGCCGTTGTCCAGCTTGCCGCCGGCCTGCACGCTGGCCGCGCCCATGGCCTGCAAGGCGCCGTTGCGGTTGTCGATGGCGGCGTCGCTGGTGACCGCCAGGCTGGCGCCGGCATAGACCTGGCCGGCGTTGACGAGGCTGCCGGCGTGCAGGTCTACCCCGCCATTGCCGGCGATGAAGCCGCCGCTGCCGTTGCCCAGCGCCTGGCTGATGTACAGCGACAGCGCGTCGCTGCCCAGCGCCTTGATCTGCCCGTTGCCGTTGGCGAGGCTGGCGGCATGCAGCAACAGGCTGCTGCCGGCCTGCAGGGTGCCGCCGGCGTTTTGCACCGCCTGCCGCGTGGTGAGGTCGAGCGCGTTGCCGGCCAGCGTACCGCCGGTGTTGTCCAGCGACTGCGCGCCGAGGGTGACGTTGCCTGCGGCGGAAACACGGCCGTCGGCATTGCCGAACGCGCCGTTGCTGGTGAGGCCCAGCACGCCGTTGCTGGCGATGGCGCCGGCGGCGTTGTCGAGCCGGCCCGTCGCATCAAGGGTGAGCTGGCCGCCGCCGGCATGGGCGATGCTGCCGTCGGCATTGAGCAGGTCGCCCGCCTGCACGGTCCACGTGGCGGCGTTGCTGGCGATGCTGCCCGCGCCGTTGTCGAGCGTGCCGCTGACGCGCAGCGTGGACGCGGACGCACCGGTCTGCAGCAGTTGGCCGTTGCGGTTGAGCAGGCTGGCTGCGTCCAGCGCCAGCAGGCCGCCCTGCAGCTTGCCGCCGGTGTTGTCGACGACGCCGCTGGCGTCGAGGGTGAGCGTATCGGCGGTGGCGAGGTCGCCGGTGCGCAGGCTGAGGTCGCCGGTGCGGGCGGTCAGCGTGGCGGCGCCGCCGGCACGGGTGGTGGCGCCGTCGAGGTTGAGGCTGGCGCCGCTCAGATCGAGCGTGGAGGCCGCCAGGTTGCGGCCTTGCGCGATGAGCCCGGCATCGGCCTCGACGTCCAGCGCACCGCTGCCGCCAAGGCTGCCATCTGCCTGCACGCCGGCGCCGAGCACGCCGGTGGACGCCACACTGGCGGCATCGATGTGCAGGTTGCCCTGCGCCGCCAGCGTGCCCGCGTTCGACAGCTGGCCACCCACGATCCACTGCGCGCCGGCGCCACCCCATGCGCTGCCCTGGTTGTCGGCGTCGCCATCGACGCGCACGGTCTGCGCCGCACCGCTGCGCAGCAGGCCCGCATTGGTCAGCGCGCCAGCCTGCACGGCCAGCTGGCCCACCGCATGCAGCGCGCCATGGTTGGTGAGGGCGCCAAGCGCGCCAAGGCCAAGATCGCCACCGGCCTGCACGGTGCCACCTGTGGTGTTGTCCAGGCCGGCCAGTTGCAGGGCATGCAGATCCTGCCCGGCCTGCAGCACGCCACGGTTGGTCAGCATGCCGCGGTTGTCGAGGGTGATGTCGCCATCGGCCAGCACGACGGCGTCGGCGGATTGGGTGAAGTCGCCGCCGGCAAGGGTGGCGTTGCGCATGGCGTACAGCACGCCCGCGTTGGCGAGGGTGTCGCCCTGCACGCGCAGATCGCGGCCGGCCTGCAGCTGGCCGGCGAGGTTGACGGCCTGGCCGCGCAGGTCGAGGTCGGCGCCGCCAACCACCACGCCGCTGCTTTGCAGCGTGCCGGTAGCCGCAAGGGTGGCGCCGGCCGCCGCACTGACCGTGCCGCCGTTGTCCAGATCACGGCCGGACAGCGTGAGATCGCCGCCATCGGCAAGCAGGGTGCCGGTGTTGCCAAGGTCGCCTTGGCTGGTCAGCGCCAGCGCCCGTGCCGACTCCATCAGGCCGGCGTTGGTCACGCTGTAGCCCTGCAGCGTGATGCCGTTGCCGGCGTACACGTCGCCACCGGCCGCGTTGGCGAACGCCGCGCCGGCCACGATGTCCAGCACGCCATCGATGGCGTAGAGCTTGCCGGCGTTGGTCAGCGCGCCAGTCGCCGCCAGCGTGACGTTGCCGGCGGCGCGCAGGCTGCCGCTGTTGGCGAGTTGGCTGGCGGCGGTCACATGCAGGCTTGTCCGCGCCTCGACGATGCCGGCGTTGTCCACGCTGGCGCCGTGCAGGGTGACGCCCTGCCCCGCGTAGACATCGCCGCCGGCGCCCAGCGTGAGCGCGCCGGCGGCCGCCACGCCGAGCGCACCCTTTTCCGCATACAGCTTGCCGGTGTTGCCGACCTTGCCAAGGCCGATGAGGTTGGCGTCCTGACCGGCGTAGAGCATGCCGCTGCTTTGCAGGTCGCCGTCAACGGTGAGCGCGAGGTCGTGCTCGGCACGCAGCGTGCCGCTATTGGCGAGGCCACCGACGTGCACGGTGGCGTCGGCGACGGCCTGGATCAGGCCCGCGCCGGTCAGCTTGCCGGTGCTGTCCAGCGTCAGCGTGCGTCCGCCGCGCAGCACGCCTTGCGCTCCCATGTCGATGGGGCCGGCAACCGACATGTCCAGATCGCGCCCGGCTTGCAGCACACCATCGGCATGCAGCGGCCCGCTGGCCGTCACCACCAGGTCGGTGGCCGCCAGCAGGTTGGAACCCTGTACGGCGTCCAGCGTGCCCAGCTCCAGCCCGACGCCGCCCTTGCCGTTGATCAGGCCCAGGTTGTGCAGTGCCTGCGTGGTGATCGCCAGATTGCCACCGGACTGCCAATGGCCGATGTTGTCGATCCGGGCAGCCTGCGCCGTGGTGGCCCCGCCGGCGACCAGGGCGCCGCTGTTGGCCAGGCGGCCATCGGCGGCGAGATCCAGCCCCGCCTTGGCCTCGACCATGCCGGCGTTGTCCACGCTGGCGCCACGCAGGGTGATGCCCCGCCCCGCGTAAACGTCGCTGCCAGCGGCCAGCGAAAGCGCGCCAGCGGCGCGCATGTCGAGCGCGCCCTGGCCGGCGTAGAGCGCGCCGCTGTTGGCGGCGTCGCCCGACGTATGGACGTCCAGACGTCCATTGGCCGCAAGCGTGCCGCTGTTGTCCATGGCGCTGGCGTCCACGGCCATGTTGCCGCTGGCGGCAAGCGTGCCGGTGACCACCAGCTTGCCGGCGCTGGTCAGCTGGAAATCGCCCGCCTGCGCGGCGATCTCGCCGCTGTTGCGCACGCCCACGCCGGCCTCGGTGCCAAGCAGGTGGATCTTGTCGGCGTACATGCCGCCCAGCGCGGCCACGTCCAGGCTCACGCCCGGCGCCGTGCCCTCGCCCCGGATGGCCTGGGTCGCCAGGTCGGCATAGCCGACCTGGTTGGCGCCGGTGACCACGTTGAGGTTGTGCGCCCATACCTTGGCGTTGGCTTGCACCGCACGGGCGATCAGGTCGGCGCGATCAACCCCGGTGGCGTCCAGCCCACCGCCGCTGATGGCGATGTTGCCGCGCGTGACCCGGAACGCCTGCAGGCTGCCGTCGCCGCCGAACACCGGCGTACCCGTGGTCAGCACGCTGTGCGTGGTGTTGATGAAGCCGCCGCCGTTGACCGTGATGCCGTTGGGGTTGGCCACCACCACATCGGCGGATTTGCCGGCCACCTCGGTGTAGCCGTTGAGTGCGCTGGGCCGGGTGCCGGTGACCTCGTTGAGGATGATCCGCGCCGACGGGCCCGACCCGATGTGGGTATTGCCCACGATCATGCCGGCCAGCTGCGTCTGGCTGACCGCGCCGCTGTTGTTGAGGATCAACCCGTTGGCGCCGACGTTGTACGACTGGAACTGGTTGTGCGACACGCCCGCCGCCGACGGCGCCACGATATTGACCACCGGCACGCCGTTGGCCGCCGTGTCCATGCCGGGCCGGCGCGCACCTGCCTGCGCATCCGGCACCGCCTGCGCCTGCGCGGCCACCGGCACGCCGGCAAGCGCCACGGCGATCGCGATAGCCAGCGCGTTGAGGCCCTGGCGCAAGGGGTGCGGGGCGTGGATGGTCGTCATGAGCGGTCCTCCCTGAGACTTGGCCACCGCCAGGCAAGGCGGGCGGCGCGACAACGTGCGATGCGGTGTTTGGGCGTGAACCCGGGCGCGAGGTGGCGCGGGAAGATCAAGAGCGAACCCCTCCCCGGCCCTCCCCTGCGAGCAGGGGAGGGAGCAAGAGCCGTGGCTCCTCCCCCTGCCTGGCAGGGGGAGGGGTCAAAAGCCACGGCTCCTCCCCCTGCTTGGCAGGGGGAGGTTGGGAGGGGGTAGCTCGGGCAAAGCGCGGCGGCCATCAGTACTGGTACACCAGCTGGAAACCGGTGGCGGGGCGGCGGGTTTCCAGGGCGCGGCCGCCGGTGAGAGCCCAGCCGGCGAACGCATCCCAGGCGAGGCGGCCGCACTGGCCGCGCAGGCCGAGGACGCCGCCGCGCAGGGTGTGTTCGGCGCCGTAGGCATTCTTGCTCGGGCCGCCGATGTGGCCCGTGTCCACGCCGGCATACAGCGCCGCCGGCCAGTGGCCGAGTGGCAGGGTGAGGGTGTTGCGCCAGCTCCAGCCGCGCTCGGCGGCCAGGGTCTGCTCGCCGTCGAAACCGCGCACGGTGTAGCGGCCGCCCAGGGTGATGAAGTCGGCGGCGTAGAGCGTGTCGCCGCTGCGCTGGGCGTGCAGCTCGGACAGCCACTGCAGGGGCAATCCGGCGACGCGGAACGGCAGGTCGAGCGAGGCGTCGAGCGTCCACAGCCGGTAGCCGAACGTGGGGTCGGCGGGCTGGTGTCCGGCTACATCGCGCTGGCCGCCGAACCAGGCCACGCCGCGCCGCTGCGCCAGGCGCAGGTCCAGTTGCGCCGGGCCCAGGTACTGGCGCTGCGCCAGCGCCAACTCGGCGGTGGTGACGTCGCGCCGCTGCGAGGCCACCTCGGTGTCCTCGATGAAGCTGTGCGCCTTGCGCTTGCCCAGGCGCAGTTCCAGCGAGGTCTTGCCCGCACCGGTACGGTACAGCACGCGTTGCATGACCAGGTCGGTGGTGCGCGACTTGCCCCGGCTGACAAAGGTGGTTTCGTAGCCAGCCACGGTCTGGTGGTAGGTGTAGTCGTAGGCCGACAAGGTGAACAGCCAGCGCCCCCACGGCACCGCGTAGCTGGCGTGCGCGCCGCGCGTGCCGTGGCCGGTGCCTTGCCACACGTCGTGGTTGTAGCCGAGCGAGAGGATGTCGTTGATGCCCAGCGGGTTGTCGAAACCCATGCTGACGCCGGCCTGGCCGCGCCCGGTGGCGCTGGAGCCGGCATCGTCCAAGGTGACGGCCAGGTGCCAGGGCCGGCTGCGCCGCACGGTGATGACCAGGTCGGAGGCACCCGGCTCATCGCCCGGCGCGATGTCGATGGTCACGTCCTGCGAGGGCACCCGCTTCATCTGCTCCAGCCCCTGCTCCACGTCGCGCAGGTTGAGCAGGTCACCCGGCCGCATCGGCAGCGCGCTTTGCCAGGCACCGGCCGGCGTGCCGTCGGCGTAGCGGATGCGGCGGATCACGCCAGGCACCAGGGTGAGGCGCAGCACGCCGCTGGAAACATCCTGCGCGGCCACGCCCACGCGGGTCGTGACGTAGCCGCGGTCGATGATGAGGTCGGACGCCCGCCGCACGATCTGCGCGATGCCCTGACGACCCACGCAGCGGCCGGCGTAGCGATCCAGGTAACGCCGCACCCAGGCGAAATCGGCCAGGTGCGGGCCTTCCAGCCGCACGCTGTCCAGCCGAAAGCACGGCTGCTCGGCCGGCAGGTCGATGCGATGAAGGCCTGGCGGCCGCCCGGCGGAAAGCCGGACATCAGGCGCATCGCGCTGCTGTTGTCGCGCCTGCGCCTCGCGTTGCGCGCGCTCGCGTTGTTCTTGCTGGTCCAGCGTGGTTTGCGCCTGGCCGCAGGCTGGCGCCAACGCCAGGCAGGCCAGCAAGCAGGCGACAACCGCGCCACCACGCCGGAACATGGACGTCCCTTCCGTTTCCAATCCCCCTCCCCCTCGGCACCGCATCGCGCCACCCCTGCGGCACGACCGGGCAACCATCCCAGGTTTCACGAGCAGCCGGATCCACCGATGGCGCCCATGACGCCGAAAACCCTACAACGCCGGAGGGCACGTCGCGCACGCTCGACGCCATAGTGCCAACTCCGTCACAAGCGCCAGCCCGGACGACGAGCCCTCCCGCCGCCGGCAATCCACGTAAGCTAGGCGCTCTTGCGCCCGGCTACCGGAGTTTTTCTTGAGCGACCTGATCCGCGTCACCCTGCTCGGCATCATCGAGGGCGTTACCGAGTTTTTGCCGATCTCCTCCACCGGGCACCTGCTGATTGCCGAGAAATTCGGGCTGGGCGCGCGCTCGGACCTGTTCAATATCGGCATCCAGGCCGGGGCGATCCTGGCGGTGACGCTGATCTACTGGCGGCGCATCTGGCAGTTGCTGACGCAGTGGCGCGACGCGCCCACGCGCGACTACCTGCTGAAGCTGGTGGCGGCGTTTGTCATCACGGCGGTACTGGGACTGGCGGCGGTGAAGCTGGGCTTCAAGCTGCCGGAAACGGTGACGCCGGTGGCGTGGGCGCTGGTGGTGGGCGGCGTGTGGATGATCGTGGCCGAGCGCCTGGCCGAGCGCCGGCCCGACCGCCGCGCGGTGACCTGGACGGTGGCGATCCTGGTGGGCGTGGCGCAGATGGTGGCGGGGATTTTTCCCGGCACCTCGCGCTCGGCGGCGACGATTTTCGCCGCCCTGCTGTTTGGCACCAGCAACCGCGCGGCCGCCACCGAGTTCGCGTTTCTGGTGGGCATACCCACGATGTACGCGGCCACCGGCTACGAGCTGCTGAAGGTGCTCAAGAGCGGCGGCGCCGCGCACGAGGACTGGAGCGCGCTGGCCCTGGGTTTTGTGGTGTCGGCGGTGGTGGCGTTTGCGGCGGTGAAGTGGCTGCTGGGCTACATCCGCAGCCACACGTTCACCCCGTTCGCGATCTACCGCATCGCCTTTGGCGTGGCGCTGTTGCTGCTGGTGCCGGCGGGGGCGTAACGGCCGGGCTGGGCCGTGCCCTTGGCCTTCATCTGGCACGCCGGCATGTTGGCGCGCTCGAACAGCTCCTGCACCCACTCGATGAACGCCTGCACGCGGGCGGACAGGTGCTTTTTCTGCGGGTAGACGATCCACACCGGCGAGCCGATGGAGATGGTGTCCTGCATGATCACCTGCAGTTGGCCGCTGCCCAGCGCGCAGGCGAGCAGCCAGTGTGGCGCCTGGATGATGCCCAGCCCCGCGATGGCCGCCTGGATCACCGACTCGCCGTCGTTGATCAGCAGGTGCGCGTCCACATCCAGCGCCATGCGCCCGTCGGGCGTGTCGAACTGCCACTGGTAGGGCCGCCCGCTGGTGGGGTAGACGTAGTTGATGCAGCGGTGCTGGCGCAGCTCGTCGATGGTGGTGGGCGTGCCGTGGCGCGCCAGGTACTGCGGCGAGGCGCACAACACGTTGTTGAAGTAGCCCAGCTTGCGCGCCACCAGGTTGGAATCCTCCAGCTCGCCCATGCGGATGGCGCAGTCGATGCCCTCCTCGATCAGGCCGATGTTGCGGTCGCTCATGGCCAGCTCCAGCCGCACGTCGGGGCAGCGCGCCTCGAAGCTGGCCAGGTTGGGGATCAGCGCGGTGCGGCCGATGGACACGTTTACCGCCACGCGCAGCTTGCCGCGCGGCTTGATGCGGGCATAGCCCAGCGACTCCACCGCCTCGCCCAGGTCGGCCAGGATGTCCTTGCAGCGCTGGTAGAACGACTCGCCGTCGTCGGTGGTGCGCAGCGCGCGCGTGGAGCGAAACAGCAGGCGCACGCCGATGCGCGACTCCAGCCGCGACACGGCGCGGCTCACGCCCGACGGCGTCATGCCCAGTTGCTGGGCGGCGGCGGCAAAACTGCGTGCCTCGACCACGCGGACAAAGGCGGTTATCGCTGACAAGTCTTCCATCTTGTCGATTATGGGCCTATTCGTGACTGTGGGTCACGACTGGAATGCGCGAGGGTTGGGTTTTTATACCGACCAGTGCACTTATCTACCCTGCTCCATCGCCGTGCTGCGACGCCGCACGGCCTTTCCAGGGAGCCCATCCATGAACAAGAAACTGATGCTGGCCAGTGTGGCCATCGCCGTCGCCCTAGGCAGTTGGGCGGTGCTCGGCCCGGACAACCAGAGCCACGCGCAGGCACCGGCGGCCGTGCCCGAGGTCACCGTGGCGCAGGCGCTGCTGCGCCCGGTAAGCGACAGCGCCGACTTCACCGGCCAGCTGCAGGCCGTCAACGCGGTGGCGCTGCGCCCGCGCGTGGGCGGCTATGTGCAGTCGGTGCATTTCAGCGAGGGCGCCATGGTGCGCAAGGGCGACGTGCTGTTCCGCATCGACCCGCGCCCGTACCAGGCCGAGGTGGACCGCCTTGTCGCCAGCCAGGCCCAGGCCCGCGCCGAGCACGAGCTGGCCGACGCCAACGCGCGCCGCGGCCAGATGCTGCTGGTACAGCACGCCATCGCCAGGCAGGAGGCCGACCGCCTCGATACCGCGGCGCAAAGCGCCCGCGCCGCGCTGGCAGCCACCACGGCAGCGCTGGCCGCCGCGCGACTGCAGCTGGAGTTCACCACGGTGCGCGCGCCCATCGACGGCCGTGTCAGCGACGTGCGCATCACTCCCGGCAACCTGGTGGACAGCAACGACGTGTTGACCCGCCTGGTCACGGTCAACCCGGTGTACGTGTACTTCGACGTGGACGAGCACACCTGGCTCAAGCTCGATCACCTGCGCCACGACGCGGCCCGGGCCGGCCGGGCCGCGCGCATCGACGCCGCCGTGGGCCTGGCCGATGAAACCGGCTACCCGCACGCGGCCCGCCTCGATTTCGTGGACAACCAGCTGCGCACCGGCTCCGGCACGATGCGCCTGCGTGCGGTGCTGGACAACGCCGACGGCGTGTTCACGCCAGGCCTGTACGCCCGCGTGCAACTGCACAGCGGCAAGCCGCAGCCGCGCCTGCTGGTGGATGACCGCGCCATCGGCACCGACCTGGGCAACCAGTTCGTCTACGTGGTGGACAAGAACCACAAGGTGCAATACCGCAAGGTGGACACCGGCGCCCTGGTCCACGGCCTGCGCGTGATCGACAGCGGCCTGCGCGCCGACGACGTAGTGGTGGTCAACGGCCTGCAGCGCGTACGCCCGGGCGTGGAGGTGAATCCGCAGACGGTGGCGATGAGCTACCGCCTCGCCCCGGCCGACAAGGCAGTGGTGGAACGCGACGCCAGCGCCACCGATGCGCGCACGGCACAGGTGGACGCATCGGACTCGCCGCTACCGCGCGGCTGACGAGACGGCTCGCTCCCCTGCCCGCAGGGGAGGGCTGGGGAGGGGTTCGCTCTTGAGCTTCCCCGCCTCGTCCAAGCCACCCCCTCCCAGCCTCCCCCTGCCAAGCAAGGGGGAGGAGCAGAAGCCAGGGATCCGCCGCCTGCTTGCAGGGGAGGGTTCACGCAAGACCCAAGGATGCATCGCATGAAAAACATCGCCCAATTCTTTGTCGACCGGCCGATCATGGCGGCCGTGCTGTCGCTGCTGTTCGTGATCACCGGCGCCATCGCGGTGTTCCAGTTGCCGATCAGCGAATACCCCGAGGTGGTGCCACCGACCGTGGTGGTGCGCGCCAGCTACCCGGGTGCCAACCCCGAGGTGATCGCGCAGACGGTGGCCACGCCGCTGGAGGAGCAGATCAACGGCGTGGAGGGCATGCTCTACACCTCCTCGCAGGCCACCAGCGACGGCGCGATGACGCTGACCGTCACCTTTGCGCTGGGCACCGACCTCAACACCGCCCAGGTGGACGTGCAGAACCGCGTGGCGCAGGCGCTGCCGAAGTTGCCCGAAGAGGTGCAGCGGCTGGGCGTGACCACGCAGAAAAGCTCGCCCGACCTGACCATGGTGGTGCACCTGACCTCGCCCGACCAGCGCTACGACATGCTGTACCTGTCCAACTACGCGCGCTTGCACGTGAAGGACGTGCTGGGACGGCTGGACGGCATTGGCGACGTGCAGATCTTCGGCGCCGGCGAATACGCCATGCGCGTGTGGCTTGACCCGCAGAAGCTGGCCGCGCGCGGCCTTTCCACCGGCGACGTGGTCGGCGCGATCCGCGAGCAGAACGTGCAGGTGGCCGCCGGTGCGCTGAACGCCCCGCCGGGGCCGGGCACCGACGCGTTCCAGCTCAACATCAACACGCGCGGCCGGCTGGTGGACGAGGACGATTTTCGCGACATCATCGTGCGCACCGCCGCCGATGGCAGCGTGGTGCACCTGCGCGACGTGGCGCGGGTGGAGCTGGGCTCCAGCAACTACGCGCTGCGCAGCCTGCTCGACAACCAGCCGGCGGTGGCGATGCCGATTTTCGCGCGGCCGGGCTCCAACGCCATCCAGATCTCCGACGAGGTGCGCGCCACCATGGCGCAGCTGAAGAAGGAGTTTCCGCAGGGGGTGGAGTACTCCATCGTGTACGACCCCACCGTGTTCGTGCGCGGCTCGATCGAGGCGGTGGCGCATACGCTGCTGGAGGCCATCGCGCTGGTGGTGCTGGTGGTGATCCTGTTTCTGCAGACCTGGCGCGCGTCGATCATCCCGTTGGTGGCGGTGCCGGTGTCGCTGGTGGGCACGTTTGCGGTGATGTACCTGGCCGGCTTTTCGCTCAACGCGCTGAGCCTGTTTGGCCTGGTGCTGGCCATCGGCATCGTGGTGGACGACGCCATCGTGGTGGTGGAGAACGTGGAGCGCCACATCGAGCTGGGCGAGTCGCCGAAGGCGGCCACGCGCAAGGCCATGCGCGAGGTCACCGGCCCGATCGTGGCCACCGCGCTGGTGCTGTGCGCGGTGTTCATCCCCACCGCCTTCGTCAGCGGCCTCACCGGCCAGTTCTACCGCCAGTTTGCACTGACCATCGCCATCTCCACGGTGATCTCGGCGTTCAATTCGCTGACCCTGAGCCCGGCACTGGCCGCCGTGCTGCTGTTGCCGCACGACGCGCCGAAGGATCGCCTCACCCGCGGCATTGATCGCGCGTTTGGCTGGCTGTTCCGGCCGTTCAACCGCCTGTTCCAGCGTGGCGCCACGCGCTACGTGGGCGGCACCCGGCGCGTGCTGGGCAAGGGCCGGCTGGCGCTGGCGGTGTACGCGGGGCTGATCGGCCTGGCCTGGCTGGGCTTTGCCCACGTGCCCACCGGCTTCGTGCCGGGGCAGGACAAGCAATACCTGGTGGCGTTTGCGCAGTTGCCCGACGCCGCCTCGCTGGACCGCTCGCAGGACGTGATCGAGCGCATGAGCGCCATCGCCATGAAGCAGCCGGGCGTGGAGCACGCCATCGCGTTTCCCGGCCTGTCGATCAACGGCTTCACCAACGCCACCAACGCCGGCGTGGTGTTCGTGGCGCTGAAGCCGTTTGAGGAGCGGCGCGATCCGTCGCTGTCGGCCGGCGCCATCGCCGGTGCGCTCAACCAGCAATTTGCCGGCATCCAGGACGCGTTCATCGCCGTGTTTCCGCCACCGCCGGTGATGGGGCTGGGCACCATCGGCGGCTTCCGCATGCAGATCGAGGATCGCGCCGACCGCGGCTTCGAGGAGCTGTACCGGCAAACGCAAAACCTGATCGCCGCCAGCCGCGACGTGCCGGAACTGGCCGGGCTGTTCTCCAGCTTCCAGGTGGCGGTGCCGCGGGTGGATGCGGACGTGGATCGCGAGAAGGCCAAGGCCGAGGGCGTGCACCTGGCCGACGTGTACCAGACCATGCAGGCGTACCTGGGCTCGCTGTACGTCAACGACTTCAACCGCTTTGGTCGCACCTACCAGGTGGACGTGTCGGCCGACCCCGCGTTTCGCCACGAGCCGCAGGACATCGCACGCCTGCAGACACGCAACGCGCAAGGCCGGATGGTGCCGCTGGGCTCGTTTGTCACCGTGCGCCGTGGCGCCGGCCCCGACCGCGTGCAGCACTACAACGGCAGCCCCACCGCCGAGATCAATGGCGGCCCCGCACCCGGCTACAGCTCCGGCCAGGCCCAGGCGGCGATGGAAAAGCTGGCGCGCGAGCACCTGCCCCACGGCTTCAGCTTCGAGTGGACCGAGCTGACCTACCAGCAGATCCTGGCCGGCAACACGGCGGTACTGGTGTTTCCGCTGTGCGTGCTGCTGGTGTTCCTGGTGCTGGCGTCGCTGTACGAGAGCTGGTCGCTGCCGCTGGCGGTGATCCTGATCGTGCCGATGGTGCTGCTGTCCGCGATTGCCGGTGTGTGGCTGTCCGGCGGCGACAACAACATCTTCACCCAGATCGGCCTGATCGTGCTGGTGGGCCTGGCGTGCAAGAACGCCATCCTGATCGTGGAGTTTGCCCGCGAGATGCAGCTGGAAGGCATGACCCGCCACGACGCGGTGCTGGAGGCGGCGCGCCTGCGGCTGCGTCCGATCCTGATGACCTCGATCGCCTTCATCATGGGCGTGGTGCCCTTGGTCACCTCGCACGGCGCCGGCGCGGAGATGCGCCACGCCATGGGCGTGGCGGTGTTCGCCGGCATGCTCGGCGTGACCGTGTTCGGGCTGATCTACACGCCGCTGTTCTATGTCGTGATTCGCGCACTGGTGGAACGCCGCGAGGCGCGCAAGCGCGCCGCGCAGGCCAACGCACTGCCGGCGCTGGAGAACCATTGAGATGAAAACCTCGACGATGATTGCTGCCACCCTGAAGCGCCTGCCGGCTCCTGTTGATCACGCTTTTGCCCGTCATTCCTGCGAAGGCAGGAATCCCGTGACGTTGCATGGCCGCAGCCAACGGCGCTGGATCCCGGCTTTCGCCGGGATGACGAGCATGACCCGACGCTCGCTGTTGTTCGCCGCGCTCGCGCTGGCCGGCTGTGCCAGCGTGGGACCGGACTACAAGGCGCCAGCCACGCCACCGATGCAGATGCAGGGCACGGACGCCACGCGTGAAAGCACCGCGCAGTTCCAGGCGCAATGGTGGAAACAGTTCGGCGACCCCACGCTGGACGCGCTGATCCAGCGTGCGGCAGCCAACAACCTCGACCTGCGCATCGCGGTGGCACGGCTGGCCGAATCACGCGCCCTGCTCGGCGGCGCGAAATCGCAGCAGTGGCCGACCATCGACACCGGCGCCAGCTACAGCCGGCGCCGCGAACAGCAGCCTGGCCTCAGCGACCAGCGCGTCACCACCACGGCCTACCAGGCCGGTTTCGATGCCTCGTGGGAGCTGGACCTGTTCGGCGGCGTGCGCCGCTCGGTGGAGGCCGCCGGCGCCGATCTTGGCGCCAGCGAGGCGGCACTGCAGGACGCGCAGGTGAGCCTGTTCGCCGAGGTGGCGCGCAACTACTTCGGCCTGCGCGGCACCCAGCAGCGCATCGCCATCGCCCGGCGCAACATCGCCAACCAGCGCGACACGCTGAAGGTGATCCGCGCCCGCGCCGAGGTGGGCACCGCCTCGGAGCAGGACGTGGCCAGCGCCAATGCCCAGTTGAACGCGGTCGAGGCACAACTGCCGCTGCTCGACGCGCAGGCGCACGCGGGCGAATACCGCCTCGCCGTGCTGCTCGGCGAGCGTCCCGGCGAACTGGACGTGGACATCTCCCCCGCCACCTTTCACCCGATCGATGCCGTGCTGCCCATCGGCAAGGCCGGCGACGTACTGGAGCGTCGCCCCGACGTGCGCGCGGCCGAACGCGCGTACGCCGCCGCCACCGCGCGCATCGGCGTGGCCAGGGCGGACTTCTTTCCGCACATCTCGCTGGGCGGCTTTCTCGGCTTCCTGGCTGGACGCAGCAACGACTTCGGCGGTCCGTCCACTCGCGCCTGGTCGCTCACCCCCAGCATCAGCTGGGACGGGCTCAACGTGCAGCGCGTACGCGCCAACCTGCATGCCAGCGAGGCACGCGCCGATGCGGCGCAGGCGAACTACCAGCGCACCGTGCTGCAAGCGATCGAGGATGTCGACAACGCCGTCATCGGCTACAACCGGCAGCACGACAGCGTGGAAAAGCTGATCGACCAGGCCGGCAACAGTCGCCGCGCCGCCGACCTCGCCCGCGTGCGCTACCAGGAGGGCGCCACCGGCTTCCTCGAACTGCTCGACGCCGAGCGCGTGCAACTCGCCAGCGAGGACGCGCTGGCCCAGGCCGAAACCGCCATCAACACCCACGCCGTGGCGTTGTACAAGGCGCTGGGCGGTGGTTGGCAGGCCGTCGCCGATAGGCCGTAGGTGAGGGATTCGCATCAACGTCGCGGCTGAAGTTGCTCCCACAGAGGTGCGGTGCCCGCGGATCATGTGGGGGCGACTTCAGTCGCGATGCTTTTCTCGTGTCGATATGGCCTCGGTGCGTTCACCGGGGCCTTTCGCTTTCTGGGGCCGGATGCATCTTCAAGCCCAAGCCTTCGAAACCGACTCCTGTATTCCTGCGCCCGCCGCTGCAGAAGAACTTCTGCTTCAGCACGTCAAAGGCACGGTTGGCTTGCTCGGGCCTGACCACCGATAGTCCGATGGGGCGCGCCACCAGATCCGCAAGTTGCAGGCCGCTCGAATTCGTCTTCTTGTCGGCAAACACCACTTCAAATGGCAGCGGCTTGCCGAACTTGTTCTCGCCCGAACATACGCGCAGGAATTCCAGCTCAAGCGCGGCGTCTTCCTTCTTTCCTCGACATTCGACCACCACGTGCGTAGGCAGATCGTCCTGCTTCTTTTCCCGCATCAGCTCGTACAGTGTTTCGAGGCAAAACCCCAGCGCCAGATGGTAGGGATTTTCGCCGCGCTCACGCAGGCGCCTCTTGTCAACGACACAGGCGATCAACATGAAGTTGTTGGCCTCGATGATGCCTGTCAGCTCGTCGAGAAAGGCATCCTTGTGCTCGCGGCTGGAGAAGCGGAAGCAACCGCGCTCCTTGCGGATATCCGTCTCGTGCAGCACCACCAGGTCATGCCCGAAATGCTTGAACTTGAATGTTTCCAGCGCAGGCACGACGTGGCCGGCGTAGTAGCCCTTGTGGAAGGCACGAATACGGGATATTGCTCGTCCACGCTCTCCAGGCTGTGATCGCCGCTCTCATCCACGTAAACCACGTAGTTGCCATAGAGCCTGCCGGGCACCAACCGACGCTCTTCCCCGCCCGGCCGCCGAGGCTACCGCTGCACGATCACCGCAAACCAGGTCCAGCCGCGCACGCGCTCGGCGATGAGCTTGGTGCAGGTGAGCATGGGCACGGCCAGCAGCGCGCCGGGGATGCCCCACAGCCAGCCCCAGACCAGCAGCCACAGCAAGATGGCGATGGGGCTCAGGCGCATGCTGTGGCCCTGGATCATCGGCGTGATCAGGTTGCCCTCGACGGCGGTGATGCCGGCAAAGGTGAGCACCGGCAGAAACACGTCGAGGCTGGCGTTGTTGGCGTACAGCATGCACACCACGGCCAGCAGCGCGGTGGTGCCGATGGCGCCCACGTAGGGGATGAAGTTGGCGAACATCGCCACCGCGCCCCACAGCAGCGGGTCGGGTACGCCGTACAGCCACAGCATGCCGGCGGTGAGCGCGCCCAGGCTGGCGTTGATGCACAGCGCGGTCAGCAGGTAGCGCGAGATCTCCGTCTGGATGCCGCGCACGATGCTCACGGCGTGGCGCTTGTAGGCGAAGCCGGGGGTGATCTCCACCAGCCGGCGCAGCATGGAGTCGCCGTAGATCAGGAAAAAAAACACCAGCAGCACCACGCTGAGCACCGCCGCCACCACCTTGGGCGCGGTGGACACCACATCCCACGCGCTGATGCTGACCGGCGCCGGTGCCGGTGCGGCGCGGTACACGGGGCGGCCACTGACCAGGGTCTGCGTGGCGCGGTTGGCCGCCTCCAGCGGCTGGGTAAGGCCCTTGAGCATGGGCACGAAATGGCGGATGGCCGAAGGCGCGCCCTGGAACCAGCCCACCGCCGGCTGCGCCAGCAGGCCCACGCCGGTGCCGATGCCCACCAGCAGGCCGATCACCAGCGCGCTGGCGGTGAGCCAGCGCGGCAGGCGCACGCGCGCGCCGGCGGCCACCAGCGGGTTGAGCGCCAACCCGATGAAGGCGGCCAGCACCAGCGGTATCAGCAGCGCGCGCGTGATGGTGATGGTGTAGAGCAGCGCCAGCAGCAGCAGCGCGTTGAGCACCACGCGCAAGCCGCGCAGGTGGCGTCGCACGCTGCGGGCGTCGCGCTGGGCGGGCGACAGGTGGCGCACGGCGGCGACGGGCGGCGGCGCATCCAGCAAAAGCGGCGCGGCGCCAGCCGGGGGCGCGACCGCGTCGGGCGGCAACGGATCAGGCCCGCTCATGGCCGCTCGGCAAAACCGTCCATGGCCGCCTCGGCGGCGGCGCCGAGACCGGCCGTGCCCAGCTCGGCGATCAGCCGCGAGCCCAGCGTCACCACCTGCGCCAGCGCGCCGCCCAGCAGCGAGCCCAGCCCCGGCAGCCGCAGCGGGTGCAGGTTGAGCCGGCCCAGCACGAAACCCGCGCCGGCCGCCGCGCCCACGGTGGCCAGCGGATGCGCGCGACCGTGCGCCAACAGCGCGCCGGCGGCATCGCCCACGTCATGACGGGCCAGCGCTGCACGCGTGCGTGCCTGTTCCACTGTCGCCAGTCGCGACCTGATGCTCATGCGTCGTCCCCCTGTTGGTGCCCGCGCGTTGATGCGGCGCCAGCGGGCGCCTCGCCCTGGCGCGCGCCGCGCATCGCGTCGTGCATCATCGCACTCCATTCGCCGCGCGTGGCGGGCAGGGTCATCCAGTGCATGCAGCGGCGGAACAACCACACCGCGCCGGCCAGCATCAGCAGTTGCAGCACGCACAGCGCCAGCAGCGCCCACAGCCACGAGCCAAACCACTTGGCCAGCGCCAGGCCCAGCAGCGCCATCAGGGTGAGCGCCAGCGCCACGCCGGCCACGGTGGCCACCAGGCCGGCCAGCAGCATCCACGACACCGCGCTGCGCGCCAGCCCCAGCTCGGTCGCCAGCAGCGACCATTGCGCGCCGGCCAGCCGCCCCAGCGCACCGCCGAGGCGGGCCAGGTCGACCAGCCATGACGGCAACGGCGCCGTCGATGGCGGCGCCGTTGCGGTGTCGTCCGGGTTGCCGGTGCCCCGGTCGCTGCCTGATCCCTGCATGGGCGATCCCCCTTGTGGCCGGCTCAGCGCCGCAGCAGGCGACCGAGCAGCCAGCCCGCGCCCAGCGCCATCAGCACGGCCTGGGTGGGCTTTTCGCGCACGTAGTTGCGGGCCTGCTCCATCCATGCGTCGGCCGTGTCCATGGTGCGGTCGCAGGCCTCGCGGCCGCGCGCGGCCGCGTCAGCCGCCTTGTCGCTGGCGCGGTTGGCGGCATCGGCGGCCTTGTCGGTGGCGCGGTGCAGGGTTTCCTCCACGTGGTCGGCGGCGCGGTCCACCGCCTCCTTGGTGCTGGCCACGGCGGCGGAAGTGGCCTGCTTTACGCGCTCGGCCTGCGCGTCGATGCGGTTGCCGGCCGGCGGCGAGGTCTTGTCGGGTAGCTGGTTCATGACGTGCTCCGGGAATGGACGTGGGATCTTGCGAGGCGGCCCGATCACCTCGCGCGACGGAAGAACGCAATGATGGCGAGGATCAGGAAAATGATGAACAGGATTTTCGCGATGCCGGCCGCCGCGCCGGCGATGCCGCCGAATCCGAAGATGGCGGCGATGATGGCGATGACCAGGAAAACCAGCGCGTAGTGAAGCATGGGGATCTCCTCGTGGGTGATGGGGGCGGTGTCCAGCCACGTGCCGGATCATCCCCAGCCCCACGCCATGCGCGCGTGAAGGCGCGCGCCGCCGCCGTGCACGCGGCGCCGACGCGCAACGCTGGTCACGCCGCCACGTGCGCCGGGTTGAGGGTGTAGGTGCCCACCCATTCGGCCTGGTCCAGCACGTGGTCCTCCATCGCCTCGTGCAGCTGCGACAAGGTAAACCCGCGCGCCAGCCCCAGCGTGGGCACGTCCAGCGCCGACACGCGAAAGTGGTAGTGGTGCACCAGCGCGTCGTTCCACGGCGGGCAGGGACCGTCGTAGCCGAGGTACTCGCCCACCATGTCGGCGTCGCCGGCAAAAAAGCCGGTGAAATCGTTGATGCCCTGCACGCTGCCCGGCGGACCGGGCGGCGCGTGCTTGCCGCGCGCCACCACGCCCTCGCCACAGGCGCCGGCGGCCAGCTCGGTGCACTCGGGCACGATGTCCGCCATCAACCAGTGCACAAACTTCACCCGCCGCAACTCGGCCGGCACCACGCGGCCGGGCTGGTTCACGTCGTCCATGCGGCTGGGCACGTCCGGGTCGATGCAGGTGAGCACGAACGAGCGCGTACCCGCCGGCGCATCGCCCCAGGCCAGGTGCGGGCTGCGGTTGTCCGACAGCGCGATCGGATCACCGGGCTTGCCGAAGGCGAACGCCGGCGCAATCGGCTGGCCATTGTCGAAACTGTCGCTGCGCAGGTACATGGGTTGTCTCCGTCGGCGTGGTTTCTACGTGGGTGGAGGCGGGAGCAAACCCCTCCCCCGACCCTCCCCTGCAAGCCAGGGAAGGAAGCAAGCCCACCCAGCCTATACCCACCCGATCCTCTCACGCCGCACGCCGCCGCTACACTACCCGCGGGCCGCCATGCATGCGGCAAGGTGACGCCTCCTTGAACCCCGACGACCTGCAGCAACTGGTGACCGTACGCATGCCCTACGGCAAGTACCAGGGGCGGCTGATTGCCGACCTGCCCGGCGCGTACCTGGCATGGTTTGCGCGCAAGGGGTTTCCGCCCGGGTCGCTGGGGCGGTTGCTGGCGTTGGCGCTGGAGATCGACCACAACGGCTTGTCGGGGCTGCTTGATCCGCTGCGCCAGGGCGCGCGGGCGCGCTGACAGACGTCCAGACGTCCAAAACGTGGCGCCATCCCTGTAGGCTAGGCGCATGCGCCCCTCGCGGGCGTGTTTCCCATCGCCACGACCACGGAGCGCCTGATGAAACTCGAGACCCTCGCCGTCCACGCCGGTTATTCGCCGGACCCGACCACGCGCTCCTCGGCCGTGCCGATCTACCAGACCGTGGCCTACGCGTTCGACAACGCGCAGCACGGCGCCGACCTGTTCGACCTGAAGGTGCCGGGCAACATCTACACGCGCATCATGAACCCCACCCAGGACGTGCTGGAGCAGCGCGTGGCCGCGCTGGAGGGCGGCATCGCGGCGCTGGCGCTGGCCTCGGGCATGGCGGCGGTGACCTATGCCATCCAGACCATCGCCGAGGCCGGCGACAACATCGTCTCGGCCGCCACCATCTACGGCGGCACCTACAACCTGTTTGCGCACACGTTTCCGCAGCAGGGGCTGGAGGTGCGCTTTGCCGACGCGAGCAAACCGGAGTCGTTCGCGCCGCTGATCGACGCGCGCACCAAGGCGATCTACTGCGAGTCGGTGGGCAACCCGCTGGGCAACGTCAGCGACATCGCCGCGCTGGCCGAGATCGCGCACGCGCACGGCATTCCGCTGATCGTGGACAACACCGTGCCCAGCCCGTACCTGTGCCGCCCGATCGAGCACGGCGCCGACATCGTGGTGCACGCGCTGACCAAGTACATCGCCGGCCACGGCAACAGCATCGGCGGCGCCATCGTGGACAGCGGCAAGTTTCCCTGGGCCGAGCACAAGGAGCGCTTCCGCCGCCTCAACGAGCCGGACGTGTCCTACCACGGCGTGGTCTACACCGAGGCGCTGGGGCCGGCCGCCTACATCGGCCGCGCGCGCGTGGTGCCGCTGCGCAACACCGGCGCGGCGATCTCGCCGATGAACGCGTTTCTCACCCTGCAGGGCGTGGCCACGCTGGGGCTGCGCATGGACCGCACCTGCGACAACGCGCTGGCGCTTGCCCGCTTCCTGCAGCAGCACCCGAAGGTGTCGTGGGTGCGCTACGCCGGCCTGCCCGACCACCCCGACCACGCGCTGGCGCAGAAGTACATGGGCGGCAAGGCATCGGGCATTTTGTCGTTCGGCGTGGGCGGCGACGCGGCCGACCCGCGTGCCGCCGGCGCACGCGTGCTTGATGCGATGAAGCTGTTCACCCGCCTGGTCAATATCGGCGACACCAAGTCGCTGGCCACCCACCCGGCCTCCACCACCCACCGCCAGCTGGACGCGAGCGAGCTGGCCAAGGCCGGCGTCAGCGAGGACATGATCCGCCTGTCGGTCGGCATCGAGCACATCGACGACCTGATCGCCGACCTGTCGCAGGCGCTGGACGCGGCGTAAGCCTTCCACCCCGCCACCCCGACCCGCTCGGGGTGCGCGGCGGCCAGCCACGCGCCCCGTTCGGGCTGAGCGTAGCCGCGCAGCGGCGAAGTCGAAGCCGCGCCGCAAACCACCCTTCGACTCCGCTGCTGCGCAGCTGCGCTCAGGGGGATCGGTGGCGGGAGTGCGGGGCTTTTCCTGTTCCCTACTCCCCGTTCCCTATTCCCTGCTCCCCGCTCCCGCCACCCAACCATCCGCCACCGCGTTGAAGCGGGCGGCGATGTAGTCGTCGGTGAAGCTGGTCATGCCGAAGTCGCGGATGAAACCGCAGTGGCCGCCGTAGGGGGAGATGTCCAGCTCCACGTTGGGCGGCAGGCGCAGCTCCTCGAAGCTGCCTACCGGGATGACGGGGTCATCGCGCGCGGTGAGGATGGTGGCGGGAATCTGCAGCGCCTGCATGACCTCGCCGGCCACGGAATAGCCGTCCAGGTACTGCTGCAGCGACTGGAAATCGGTGTGCCGCTTGACCAGGGCCTCGGTCAGCCCGCGCAGGTGCTGTTTCAGCTCCGACATCTCGAAGTACTGGTGCTGCGGAAAGGCCTTTTGCTTGGCCAGCAGCGAGTGGCGCCACTTGCGCATGAAGTACGCCTGGTAGAACCACGGCGCCGACTCCTCCAGCGAAAACAGTCCCACGGCCGGATCGATGATGGGGCACACCGCCAGCGCATAGGCCAGCGGAATGCCCAGTCGCGGGGTCTGCATGGCCGCGCGCAGCGCAAAGTTGCCGCCCAGCGAAAAGCCCGCCAGCACCATCGGCCGCGTCGGCCAGCGGCGCGCGATGTCGTCCAGCGCCCGCACCACCTCGTCCAGCCGGCAGGAGTGGAACAGCGCCTCGTTGAGCGCGTGGCTGTCGCCGTGGTCGCGGAAGTTGAGGCGGAAAACGTCCCAGCCCTCGGCCAGCATGCGGCTGCCGGTCTGCAGCACATAGGTGGAGTCCACGCTGCCTTCCCAGCCGTGGAACAGCACCGCCAGGCCGCGCGCACGCGGCCGCGACGCCTGCGCCGTGAACGCGCCGGTGAGGCGTACGCCGTCGCCGGCATCCACCACCACCGGCTCGGCGCCGTGCATCACGGTGCGCGCGGCGGCCGGCAGCAGCATGCGTCGCACGCCGCTGGAGGAGAGCATGGTTTGCAGGTGGCCGCTGCGCAGGGGCCACGGGGGGCGGAAATCCTTGCCTTGCGGCAGGCTCATGCCGGCTTGTCGTCCAGCGCGGCGGCGATGCGCTCGCGCGACAGCTCGGCCATGCGCCGGCGCGCGTCCGGCGTGGAGGGTACCGGCGGCAGAAAGTGGATTTCCGCATCCATCGGCGCCTCGCCCAGCAGGCGCACGATGTTGGCGAAAAAGCTCTCGCCGTGGCGGAAGCCGGCATCCACCAGCCGCCGCCCGTCTCGGGCAAACCGCAGCGCCACCGGTTGCACCGTCACCTCGGCATCGAGCGCGGCCTGGAAAATGCGCGCATGAAACACCCGCAGCACGCCGTCGTAGCCGGTGCCGCCCTCGGGAAACACCGCCACCGAACGGCCCGCGCGCAGGCGCGCCACCATCGCCGCCATCACCGTGGACAGCGAGTGGTTGTTGCCGCGCCGGTGAAAGATGGTGCCGGCGCTGCTGGCCAGCCAGCCGACCAGCGGCCAGCCGGCGATCTCGGCCTTGGCCACGAAGCACGCCGCGCGCTGGCTGTGCAGCATGGTGATGTCGATCCACGAGGTGTGGTTGGCCACGAACAGCACCGGATCACGCCGCGCCTCGCCGAAACGGCGCGGCCGCATGCCGAAGATGCGCAGCAACGTCACCGACCACGCGCGGATCATGCGATGCGGGAGCGGCTCGCGCCCGTTCGTCATCACTGCCTGCTTGGTCCAGCCCAGCAACAGCGCGCAAAGCAGGATGCCGAGCACCAGATGCACCAGCACCAACGGCACGCGCCACAGGTAGCGCAGCGGACGCAGGCGATCGCGGGACGGGGAAAGGGCGGCTTCACTCATGAGCCGTGCAGTGTAGCGTCAGTGCGCCACCGCGCGGAACGGCAACCGGGGCCTGTGCGCCGTGGGAGCGACTTCAGTCGCGATGCTCTTGCCAATCCCGGCTCTCAACAGACGAATGTCTGGTCATCCCCAATCCCCGCCCGAAGGCATCGCGACTGAAGTCGCTCCCACTGCAGTCGGCGGCGGCGTGCAGGAGCGCACCTTGTGCGCGATATGGGCATGGCGAAAAGCATCGCGCACAGGGTGCGCTCCTACAGGTCTACTTTCCCCGGGTGCCATCGCCCAGGTGCGCCAGCGGCAGCGAGGGCGAGCGCTTTACCGTACGCAGCACGAAGCTGGAGTTGATGTCGGCCACGCCCGAGGCGTTGAGCAGGTGATCGAGCAGAAAGCGGGAAAAGTCCGCCAGGTCGGCCACGTAGACATGCAGCAGGTAGTCCATCGCGCCGGTCAGCGCATGGCAGGCCACCACCTCGTCCCAGGCGTTGACGCGCTCCACGAACGCCTCCACCACCGCGCTCTCGTGCTTGCTCAGCTGCACCCGCACGAACGCCTGCAGGCCCAGCCCCACGGCCTGCGGGTCCACCTGGGCGGCGTAGCCGCTGATGACCTTGTCCGCCTCCAGCCGCTGCAGCCGGCGCAGGCAGGCCGAGGGCGACAGGCTGACCCGCTCGGCCAGCTCGGCATTGGTGATGCGGCCCTCGCCCTGCAGGACGGCCAGGATGCGCAGGTCGGTGCGGTCAAGTGTGGTCATGCGCATGATTCTGCGCCATATGGCACGTATCACGCAAAATCATGGCGCTTAACGCCCGTGGCGGAGCAACAAAGCAATCTCCGTGCGGTGGCGGCTCGCTAAGCTGTCCTTCTTCCCCGCCACGCGCGCCCCGCCCATGACCACGCCCCGCAAAATCGAGCACCAGCAGACCGATCGCGGCTACGTGCCGGTGTACGCCACCGGCGTGGTGGCGCAGCCGTGGGCCGACTACAGCGCCACCGACCACGCGGTGTGGGACACCTTGTTCCGGCGCCAGCGCGACCTGCTGCCCGGCCGCGCCTGCAACGAGTTTCTGGAGGGCGTGGCGCGCTTTGGCCTGGGCGACGGCGGCATCCCCCGCTTCGAGGACGTCAACGCCGTGCTGGGCGCGGCCACCGGCTGGCAGGTGGTGGCGGTGGAGGGCCTGCTGCCCGACGAGGTGTTTTTCGACCACCTGGCGCACCGCCGCTTTCCCGTGAGCTGGTGGATCCGGAAGCCCGAGCAGCTGGACTACCTCAGCGAGCCGGACCTGTTCCACGACCTGTTCGGCCACGTGCCGCTGCTGCTCAACCCGGTATTCGCCGACTACATGCAGGCCTACGGCCGTGGCGGCATGAAGGCGTTCGCGATCGGCCCGGAGGCGCTGGCCAACCTCACCCGGCTGTACTGGTACACGGTGGAGTTCGGCCTGATCCACACCGCCGAGGGCATGCGCATCTATGGCGCCGGCATCGTCAGCTCCAAGGGCGAGTCGGTCTACAGCCTGGACTCGCGCGCGCCCAACCGCCTCGGCTTCGACCTGGCCCGCGTGATGAACACGCGCTACCGCATCGACACCTACCAGCAAACGTATTTCGTGATCGAGGACTTTGCGCAGTTGTTCAACGCGACCGGCCCCGACTTCACCCCGCTCTACGCCGCGCTGCGCCACCAGATGCCGCACGCCGCGCGCACCGTGCTCCCCGACGACCGCGTGTTCACCCGCGGCACCGGCGAGGGCTGGGCCAGCGGCGCCGATACGTAGGCGCGACCTCAGTCGCGCTTGAGCTCGCTCACTTCCAGCACCTGCGCGATGCGCTGGCCGTCCCAGCGGTAGATGAGGTGGCGCGCCTGCACGCACGGCGCCACCACGTCCGGGTAGAACGCCGCCAGGCACTCGCCGCCGGCGTGCCGCACGCTGTCGTAGACCACACCGTTGGAGCCGGCCCCGCGCAGGGTGCGGGCCAGCGTCACGCTGGCCGCGTAGGAAGCGGGATCGTGCGCGGCCGCCCAGCCGCCGCGCAGGTCGTGCAGGCGCGCGTCCACGCGGGTGGTGTAGCAACGCATCGGGATCTGGCACGGCGGCTCGGCGGTGGCGGACAGGAAGCGCTGGCGGTGATGGATGGTCTCCTCCACCGCCGTGGCCAGGCTGTGCGCCGCGTAGAACACGCCCCAGCTGCCATCGGAGAAACGGCTGCCCTCGGGGTTGAGATGGGTGAACGCGGCCATCACCGGCGTGGACCCCGGACCGCTGATGCGCCGCTCGCGCGGCACCTGCTGCAAGGCGCCCGCCTCCTCGCGCAGGCGGGGGTTGGTCAGCGCCTCGATCGCGAACACCGCCTCCAGGTCGGCCGGATCGGCCACGCGGTCAAACACGCCCACCGGCGGAAAGCGGCTGGGCACGATGCGCCAGGCATGGCTCCAGCGGATGCGTTTGACGGGTGGCAGGTCGGTCGGCATCAAGGTTCCAGCACGTTTGAAGGCGGCGCATTCCGTGGTGGGAGCAAGAGCATCGTGACTGAAATCGCTCCCACAACAACCGCCGCAGGCCCGTAGGAGCGCACCCTGTGCGCGATGCTCTTCGTCACGTCACCAAAAGCATCGCGCACAGGGTGCGCTCCTGCATCACGCGGAAATCCGGCCTGTGGGAGCGGCATCAGCCGCGCTGCGCATCCAGGTACTGGCGCACCACGAACAGGTCGGCGACGTTGCCCGACAGCATGCGCTGCATGGCGGAGTGGCCGCCGAACAGGGGCGCGGCGTTGGGCTTGTGCAGCCACGCGTCGGCCTGGGCGGGGTCGGGAAACAGGATCTGCAGTGACTTCCAGATGCCCAGCAGGTAGCTGATGCGCTCCAGCGTGTCGCGCCCCAGGCTGCCGCCCTGCTCGCGCTTCCACTTGTAGAAGGTGGACTCCGGCGGGTCACCGAGCAGGCGGCGCTGGTCGGCAATGCGCAGTTTCCAGTGCCCGGCAAGACGAAAGAAGGTGCGCAATGCGGGCGCGCCCAGCGCATCGCCGGACGCGGCGTAGCGCGGGGCCATCTCGGCGACGCGGTCGGGTCGATCAGCCATGGCGATACTCTCCCGATAAAGAGTATTTGAATATTACTTCATGCATGAAGTCCGCGCCATCAGCGGCCAGCCCGAGAGGTTGAGGAAACCGCAACCTCAGCGTGATGCACCCTCCCCGCCCTTGGCGCAGCCGCAGCCGGCGTCCGGCTCCGGCCCGCCCTGGGCGATGAAGCGGTCGATGCGCTGCTCCAGCACCGGCAGCGGCACCGAGCCGGTGGACAGCACCGTGTCGTGGAAATGGCGGATGTCGAAGGCCGGCCCCAGCGCCTTTTCCGCCTTGACGCGCAGCTCGCGGATCTTGAGGTAGCCCAGCTCGTAGGACAGCGCCTGGCCCGGCCAGCTGATGTAGCGGTCCACCTCGTTGGCGATCTCGCGCGCCGACAGCGCGGTGTTGGCGGTGAGGTAGTCGATGCCCTGCTGGCGGCTCCAGCCCATGTGGTGGATGCCGGTGTCCACCACCAGCCGGCACGCGCGCCACATCTGGTAGGTGAGGTAGCCGAAGCGCTCGTACGGCGTCTTGTAGATGCCCATCTCGTTGCCGAGGAATTCCGCGTACAGCCCCCAGCCCTCGCCGTAGGCGGAGATGTAGCTGCGGCGGCGAAACGCCGGCTGGTCGGGGCTTTCGCGCGCCAGCTCCAGTTGCAGCGCGTGGCCGGGATAGGACTCGTGCAAGGTCAGCGCCGGCATGTTGTACAGCGGGCGCGAAGGCAGGTCGTAGGTGTTGACCAGGTACTCGTCGGCGCCGCCACGGCCGGAGGTGTAGTACGGCGCGATGTCGTCGGGTACCGGCACGATGGTGAAGCGCGCGCGCGGCAGGTGGCCGAACAGGCGCGAGAGCTGGCCGTCCACCTCCTTGGCCACCCAGGCGCTGCGCATCAGCAGCTCCTCGGGCGTCTTGGCGTAGAAGCCGGGGTCGGTGCGCAGATAGTGCAAAAACGCGGGGAAATCGCCCTGGAAGCCGCTGGCGCGCATGGTCTGCAGCATTTGCGCGTGGATCTTGGCCACCTGCGCCAGGCCGATCCGGTGGATGGTGTCGGGGTCCAGGTCCAGCGTGGTGTACTCGTGGATCTGCTGGCGGTAGAACGCCTTGCCGTCAGGCAGCGCCTCGGCCGCCAGCGTGGTGCGCGCCTGCGGCACGTACTCGTCGCGGAAAAACGCCAGCAGCCGGCCGTAGGCCGGGATCACCCCGTCGCGGATGCGCTGCAGCGCCTGGCCCTGCAGCGCCTGCGCCTGGTCGGGCGGGAGGGTGTCGGGCAGTTTTTGCAGCGGCGCGTAGAAGCTGCTGGCGGTGGGATCCTTCAGCTCGGCCACGGCGGCGATGGAGGTGTCGCGGCCATCGAGCACCGCGCGCGGCACCGAAAAGCCGCGCTTGAGCCCGGCGCGCATGTTGTCGATCTGCTGGTCGATGTAGGCGGGAATCTGGCCCAGCCGGTCGACGTAGCCGCGATAGTCCTCGGCGCTGTCCAGGCGATCGCCCTGCAGCACGTAGCTGATGTCCGACCAGAACGCCGAGTCGCTGTTGAACGGCATCTGCCAGGTCTTGAAGCGCTGGCCGGCCACGAAGTTGGCGATCTGGTCGCGATAGATCGCGTAGTTGACCTGGTTGGTGGGCGTGAGCGCGTCGGCATCGACGGCGTCGAGCTGCCTGAGCACGCCTTGCCAGTAGTCCAGCCGCTGCTGCTGGCTGGCGGCGTCCACGTCGTCCAGCCGGCCGTTGTTGGGTTGCGGCTCGCCCGAGGCGCTGATGCCGGCCTGGCCCGTGCGCCACGCCCACTCCTGCTGGTAGATGGCGCGAAACTGGTCGTCGGCCGCGCCGGCGTGCGCCAGCGTGCTCAGGGCCAGGGCCGCCAGCCACAGGTAACGCCAGCGTCGGTTCATCGCGATCTCCGGAAAAGTGATCGCCCGATCATCGCACCGAACACCGTGACGTCCCCGTGCCGATGGATGGTCGCCGGCGCCGGCGCGTCACTCGACGCCGGCGTAGTGCCGGCGCACGGCCACCAGGTAGGCGTCCAGGTTGCGGCCGGCGATGTCGTCGAAGCACTCGCCGGTTTCGCGGAAATCGTCGATGCGGTCGGGACGGAAATTGCGAAAGCCGTCGCGCAGCCGGCACCACGCGCCCAGCGTCCATTTGCCGCCCCAGAACGCCAGGCACAGCGGCTCGATCTGCCGCATGCTGGCGCGGCCGGCCTCGTCGCGGTAGCCCAGCTCCAGCACGCGGTTGGCGCCGATGGCCGCGTGCAGGCGGTCGATGCGCTCGGCGAAGGCGAGGGTTTTCTCGTCGCGCCAGGTGGGCGCGAAGATGCGCGTGCGGGCAGAGCGCTCGCGCAGTTCCGGCGGCAGCACCGCCTCGATCTTCAGCAGCGCGGCCTGCGCGCCGGCGGCCAACCGCGCACCGGCAAAGGCACGCACGAAGCGCGTGCCCACCACCAGCGCCTCCAGCTCCTCGGCGGTGAACATCAGCGGCGGGATGTCCGCGCCCTTGCGCAGCACGTAGCCCACGCCGGCCTCGCCCTCGATCGGCACGCCGGACAGCTGCAGGTCGGCCACGTCGCGGTAGACGGTACGCACCGACACGCCCAGCGTCTCGGCCAGCTGGCGCGCCTGCAGCGCGGTGCGTCGGCCGCGCAGGGCGTGGATGATGAGAAACAGGCGGTCGGCGCGTCGCATCGGGTCATGATGCGGCCATCGCGATGACGGGGAAAGACGCCGCATGGCATGTCGGCCCGCCCGCCACCGCCGGCACGGCTACGGCGCCAGCGCCGCCATCACCTCGGCGTCCAGCGCCGCCGCGCGCTGCACGCCGGCGCGCGCCTTGACGCGGTCGATGTAGGCGCGGATCACCGGCAGCTCCGGCACCAGCTTGAACTGCGTGGTCCACGCCAGCGCCGTGCCCCACAGCACGTCGGCGGCGCTGAAGCGCTCGCCCAGCAGCCACGGCCCGGCGGCGAGCTGGTCGGTGAGGGTGGCAAGCATGGTGTCGTAGTCGCCGTAGCCGCAGGTGGACGGCGGCGCCGGCTCGCGCTGCATCGCCTTGTCGGTGACCGCCGGTTCGAAGCACGAGCCGTAGAACACCAGCCAGCGCAGGTACGGCCCGCGTTGGGGATCGCCGATGGACGGCGCCAGCCCGGCGCCGGCGTAGAGATCGGCCAGGTAGATGAACACCGCCGGCTGCTCGGTCACCAGCACGCCCTCGTGCTCGATCGCCGGCACCTTGCCCATCGGGTTGATGGCCAGATAGTCGGCGCGGCGCTGCTCGCCGTCCTTGAGGTTGAGCAGGCGCAGCGTGTAGTCGGCGCCGAGCTCCTCAAGCAGGGCGCGGGTGCCGGCGGAGCGGCTTTGCGGCCAGTGGAAAAACGTGACGTGCGGGAGGTTCATGGTGTTCTCCGTTGGGGCGATATGTACCGGGCGGCGATCAGGCGGCCATCGCGTCGCCCATGCACCACGGCGGCAGGCGCGCGTGCTTGAACAGGCCAAACCACGCCTCGCGGTCGCTGGCGCTGTAGAGGTCGAGCGTGCGGATCACCTCGCGCGCAAACTCCACGCTGCCCAGGTGGCTGGCGGTGGTGACGCCGCCGTCGCTGACCGCCAGCACGCCGGCGTCGTATTGCGCGGCGCCGGCGTAGCCGGGCACGTGGCTGTCGATGTGGCCGGGGCCGTTGCCGGTGTGGCGGCAATGGTCGAGCAGGCCGGCGCGCGCCAGCGCCAGCACGCCGCTGTCGATGGCCGCCACCGGCGCGCCGGAGCGGTGCACGCGGCCGATCGCCGCCACCGCCGCGTCGCCCTCGCCGCGCCGCCACAGGTGGCCACCGGGCACCACCAGCAAGGCGGTGCGGTCGACGTCGAGGTGTGCCAGCGCCAGGTCGGGCACCACCGTCAGCCCGCCCATCGAGGTCACCGGCGCCGGCGAGAAACCCACCGTGCGCACGCGCCAGTCACCGGGACGGCGCACCTCGCACAGCGCCAGCGCCGCCTGCCAGTCGGCAAACCCCTCGAACACCAGCACATGGACCGTATCGCGCATGCTCCCGCCCTCCTCCTCCGCCAGAGCAGGCACGATGGCCGGGCCCTGCTGCCAACGTCGTGTCAGCAGGGGCCGCCAGACTCAGGCGGGCAAGCCGTACGGGCGCTGGCGCATCCACTTGGTGACGATCCACTTGTCGCCCTTTTCCACCGGCTCGCCGCCGTGCAGGGTGAACGGGTCCACCTGGCCGTGGCCGTTGGTGTATTCGAAATAGACGGCCGAACCCTTTTGCGGCAGCACCCGCACGCCCACGGTGGGAAACACGGTGGCGCCGCCTTGCGCCACGTCGTTGAGGTACATCACCAGCGTGGCCACGCGCTGGCCGCCCACCGCCATCTGCGCCTGGCTGCCGGGGTCACCCGGGGAGAAGTAGTCGAAGTGCGGCTGGTACTCGCCGCCCGGGCCGTAGTGCAGTACCTGCAGGCCCTCGCCGTTTTCCACCGGCAGGTTCATCAGCGCGGCGATGCGGCGGTCCAGCCGGGCGATGAAATCGTCGGCATTGACCGGAAAAAACGTGCCCTCGCTGCTGCGCGCGGCGATCACCTGGTAGCCGCCGCCGCGCGGATCGACCGTGGTGGAGCGTTGCAGCTTGTCGGCCGAGCGGCGGATCAGCTCGTCGCATTCGTCCTCGCCCAGCACGTTGTCCAGCACGGCGATGACGGGCGAGGCCACGCGCAGGCGCACGCGCACCTGGCGGTCGGGCGTGGCGATGACATGGCCGGCGGCCAGCCGCGGCGCATCCGGCACGTAGCCGCCGCGATCGGGCGCCGCGCGCGGCGCGTCCACCGGCGGCGCCTGGCCGTCGCGCAACGCCACCACGGCGGCGTGGGCGAACGCGGCGTCGAAGCCGTGGCGGCACATGTCCTGCACCAGCGCGTCCACCGCGCAGCCGCGCGCCAGGTTGTGCGTGATCCAGTCGCGCCAGGGCGCGGTCAGGGTGGTGAGGTCGGACACGGGCATTCCGGGGGCAAGGCGAGCGTGGGCGGCCAGTATCGCGCGGGCGCCGCCGTGGTGCCCTACACTCGCCGCACCGTCGTCACAGCTCTTGCCATGCCGCTTTTCCGCCTCCGTCTCCTGCTGCCGCTGGTGGCGGCGCTCGCGCTCGGCGCCTGCGCCCGATCGACCAAGCCCGAGGTGCCGCCCGCGCTGGCCGCGCCCGCGCCGGTGAAGCTGAAGATCGGGCTGGCGCTGGGCGGCGGCGCGGCGCGCGGGTTCGCGCACATCGGCGTGATCAAGATGCTGGAGGCCAACGGCATCCACCCCGACGTGGTGGCCGGCACCAGCGCCGGCAGCGTGGTCGGCGCGCTGTATGCCAGCGGCATGGACGCATTCCAGCTGCAGGAGGCGGCGCTGGCGCTGGACGAGGCGTCGATCCGCGACGTGCGGCTGTTTTCCGGCGGGCTGGTGCAGGGCCGCAAGCTGCAGGACTACGTCAACACGCAGGTCGGCAATCGACCCATTGAGCGCCTGCGGCTGCCGTTCGCAGCGGTGGCCACGCAGCTGGAAAGCGGACGGCGCACGGTGTTCGTGCTGGGCAACACCGGCCAGGCGGTGCGCGCCTCCAGCTCCATCCCCGGCGTGTTCGAGCCCACGCCCATCGACGGCAAGCACTACGTGGACGGCGGCGTGGTGAGCCCGGTGCCGGTGGATGCGGCGCGCGAGCTGGGCGCCGACCTGGTCATCGCGGTAAACATCTCGGCCCAGCCCGACGGCGGCAACCCCGACGGCATGCTGGGCATCGTGGGCAAGTCCATCACCATCATGGGCCGCCAACTGGGCGAGCAGGAGCTGGCGCGCGCCGACGTGGTGATCCGCCCCGCACTGGACCCCATCGGCGCGGCGGATTTCGAGCAGAAGGACATCGCCATCCTGCGCGGCGAGCAGGCCGCGCTGGCGGCGTTGCCGGCGATACGGCGGCTGATCGAGGCGCGCCGCCATCCCGCGCCGGTGCACGCCACCGGCAAGCCCGCCGCACCGCCCGGGCGCTGACGGCGGGCGCGTCCGCTCAGCGCGCCGCCGGCACGGTCAGCGCCTGGCCGTTGGGATTGCGCGGATCGGACACCGGCACGGGCGTGTCGCCCACCAGCTCGATCGCCTGGATATTGCCGCCGCCACCCAGGCCGTCATGCAGCGTCCAGCCGCGCGCGCGCAGGTCGTCGGCCACCGCGTCGGGGATGCGGTCGGCCTCGTAGTAGATCACGTTGTCGGGCAGCAACTGGTGGTGGAAACGCCCCTGCGCCTGCGCCTGGGCCAGCGGCAGGTGGTAGTCCAGCACGTTCACCAGCACCTGGTAGACCGAGGTGAAGATGCGCGAGCCGCCCGGCGTGCCCAGCACCAGCGCCGGCTTGCCGTCCTTCACCGCGATGGTGGGGCTCATCGACGACAGCGGCCGCTTGCCCGGCTGCACCGCGTTCGCCTCGCCGCCGACCACGCCAAACTGGTTGGGCGCGCCCGGCTTGGTGGCAAAGTCGTCCATCTCGTTGTTGAGCAGGAAACCGGCGCCCTCCACCACCACGCCGCTGCCGTAGCCGCCGTTGAGCGTGTAGGTGTTGGCCACCGCATTGCCCCACTTGTCCATCACCGAGAAGTGCGTGGTCTGGGGTTTTTCGCCGGTGCCGGCGGTGTCGAGCGGGGCGTCGTCCAGGCCCGGTTTCACCTGGGCCAGCGGCGTGGGCACGGCCGGGTTCACCTCGGCCGCGCGGCGGCGCAGGTAGGCGGGCGCCAGCAGTTTCGCCATCGGCACCGGGTAGAAATCCGGGTCGCCCAGGTATTGCGCGCGGTCGGCAAAGACGCGCTTTTCCATCTCCGCGGTCAGGTGGATGTACTGCGCCGAACCCGGCGGCGCGGCGGCAAACGCCGGCGCCAGCACCTGCTTCATCTCCAGCAATTGCCCGATGCCGAATCCGCCGGAGCTGGGCGGCGGCGAGGTGTAGATGGTGTAGTCGTGCCAGCGGATGGCCACCGGGTCGCGCCATACGGCGCGGTAGGCCGCCAGGTCGGCGCGGGTGATCAGGCCGCCGCTGCGGCCCATCTGCGCCACCAGCAGGTCGGCGGTGTGGCCGGCGTAGAACTCGTCGCGGCCGTGGTCGCTGATGCGCTGCAAGGTGTCCGCCAGCTCGGGCTGGCGAAACAGCTGGCCCTTGACCATCCTGCCGCCGAAATAGCGGTTGAAGTTGACCCGGCGCGCGTCGGTGGCCGGCGTGGCGGTGGCATAGGCCACGAAACCGTCGCGGGCGTAGCCGATGGCTGGCGCCAGCACCTGCGCCCAGGGCAGGCGGCCGAACTTGCGATGCGCCTCCCACAGGCCGGCGACCGAGCCGGGCACGCCGGCCGCCTGCGAGCCGCTGAGGCTGCCGCCAGGCACCAGCTCGCCCCGGGCGTCCAGATACATGGTGGCGCTGGCCGCCGCCGGCGCCATTTCGCGGTAGTCGAGAAAGTACGGCTTGCCGTCCATCCACACGGTCATGAAGCCGCCGCCGCCCAGGTTGCCGGCGGTGGGCAGGGTGACGGCCAGGGTGAAGGCCGTGGCCACCGCCGCGTCGACCGCGTTGCCACCGGCGGCGAGCACGCGGCGGGCCGCCTCGGCGCCAAAGCGGTCGGGCGAGGCCACCGCGCCGGCCGACAAGGTGGCCGGGTGGTCGGCGGCGGTGATCGGGGCGCGCTGGTCGACGACGCCGCAGGCGAACAGCACCAGGGAGAACGCGGCGGCCAGGAAAACGCGCCACCTCGGCGCGTGGGGGATGCGGGGTCGGTTCATGGGGATCGGGTCAGCCAGGGGAAGGTTTGCCGCGCGCTACAGCCGGCGCAGGAAAGTGAGCCGGCTGTGCGGCTCGACGATGAGCGGCGCCAGCGCGGCATTGAACGGGCCGCCGTACGGCGCGTTGAGGTGGGCCTGCAGCGCCGCCTCGTCGGCGTACTCCTCGTAGACGAAGAACGCCTCGGGCTGGTCGGCCCGGCAGGACGCCTCGAACAGCACGTTGCCGGGCTCCTTGCGTACGGTGGTGGCGTAGTCGCGCAGCAGTGCGGCCACGGCGTCGCCGTTGCCGGCGGTTGCGGTGAACGTGGCATACAGGATCACGGAGGGGTCGGGCTTCATCGTTTGCGCCCTCCCCGTGCATGCGGGCAATGGTTCATGACTGGGTCTCCATCAGGGAATGCACCTCGTCCAGCGTGGGCATGGCGGCAAAGGCGCCGGCGCGGGTCACCGCCAGCGCGCCGACGGCGGCGGCAAAACGCAGGGCGCCGGCGAGGGCCGCGCGGTCGCGACAGAACGCCGCCAGCGCCATGCCGCCGTCGAGTCGCCGCGCCAGCTGGTACAGCAGGCCGCCGACGAAGGCGTCGCCGGCCGCGGTGGTGTCGCGCACCGGCACCGCAAACACCGGCACCTCGCCGGCATCGCCACGCGTGTACCAGCGCAGCGGGCGGTCACCGTCGGTGACCAGCAGGCATTGCGCCAGGCCTTGCCACAGGCGGTCGATCACGGCGGCCTCGTCGATGCCGTCGGCCGCGCACAGCCAGTCCAGCTCCTCGCGCGACAGCTTCACCACGTCGGCCAGCGCCAGCGCCTGCCACAGGCGCGGAGCCGGGTCGATGTCGCGCGCCCACAGCATCGGGCGCAGGTTCATGTCGAAACTCACCACCGCGCCGGCCGCGCCCGCGCGGCGCATGCCCTCGAACGTGGCCTCGGCGATCTCCAGCTCGGTGAGGCTGTTGGAGCAGGCGTGGAACACGCGCGCATCCTCGAAGCCGCGCGCATCGAAATGCGCGGCGCGAAACAGGATGTCCGCCGAAGGCGGCCGGTAGAAGCTGAAACTGCGCTCGCCGCGCGCATCCAGCGCCACGAAAGCCAGCGCCGTGCGCGCCTCGTCGGTGCGCACCACGCCATCGGTGGCCACGCCCGCGTCGCGCAGGCTTTGCAGCAGAAAGTCGCCGAACATGTCCTGGCCGAGCATGCCCACGAAGTGGCTGTTGCCGCCCAGCCGCGCCACCGCCACCGCCACGTTGGCCGGCGCGCCGCCGGCAAACTGGGCGAACGTGCGCGGCGCGCCGGGCCGGTCCGGCTGCGCCAGCATGTCGATCAGCACCTCGCCAAAGCAGAGGATCGAGCCAGGCTTGTCCATGCGTCGGCTCAGCCCATGTCCTCGAAATCGGCCGGGTCGGGGCCCAGCCGCGTGCCGGCGTCGATCGCCGCGATTCGCACCATGTCGTCGGCATCCAGCGCAAAGTCGAAGATGGCCGCGTTCTCGGCGATGCGCGCGGGCGTGACCGACTTGGGAAACGCCACCAGGCCCGACTCCACATGCCAGCGCAGGATCACCTGCGCCACCGTCTTGCCGTGCTTGCCGGCGATCGCCTGCAAGGCCGGATGGGCCAGCAGCTCGCCGCCATGGGCCAGCGCGCTCCACGACTCGGTGACGATGCCGTGCGCCTCGCCATAGGCGCGCAACGCGCCCTGCTGCAGCAGCGGGTGCAGCTCGATCTGGTTGACCGCGGGCATCACGCCGGTGGCCGCGACGATGCGGTCGATGTCCTGCGCGCGAAAGTTCGACACGCCGATGGAGCGCACCTTGCCGGCCTCGCGCGCCTCCACCAGCGCCTGCCAGCTCTCCACGAAGCGGTCGTGGCGCGGGCACGGCCAGTGGATCAGGTACAGGTCGACGTAATCCAGCCCGAGCCGCTCCAGGCTGGCGTCCAGCGCGTCGCGCGCCTTGGCACGGCCCTGGTCGGGGTTGGCCAGCTTGGTGGTGATGAAAAGCGCCTCGCGCGGCAGGCCGGCGGTGCGGATGGCGCGGCCCAGGCCCACCTCGTTGCCGTAGGCGGCGGCGCCGTCGATGTGGCGATAGCCCAGCTCGAACGCGGTGCCCACCACGCGCGGCGTGTCGGCATCGGGCACCTGCCAGATGCCCAGGCCGAGCTGGGGAATGCGGTGGCCGTCGTTGAGGGAAAGCGAGGGGATCGACATGGAAACTCCTGGAAACAAGAACCGGGGACGGTCAAACGGGAAAAACAGTCGTCACGCCCGCAGCACGCGCGCCGCGCGCAGGGCGAAAACGAGAATGAGCACGAAGCTGGCCGCCGGCACCGCGATCGACCAGTGGATGCCGGCCAGGTCGGATACGCCGCCCATCAGCGCCGGCAGCAGCGCGCCGCCGATGATCGCCATCACCAGCATCGAGGAGCCGAGCTTGCGGTGGTCGTCGTCCATGCCGGTGAGGCCGAGCACGAAGATGGTGGGAAACATCACCGACATGAACACGCTCACGCCGACCAGCGCATACAGGCCGATCCAGCCCGGCAACGCGATGGCCACCATGCACAGCAGCAGGTCGATCAGCGCGAACGCGGCCAGCAGGCGCGCCGGCCGGATCCGGCGCAACAGCGCGGCGCCGGCAAAGCGGCCGCACATGAACAGGCCCAGCGACAGGGTGAGGAAGCCGGCGGCGGTCTTTTCCGGCGTGCCCGGCAGCACGTCCTGCACGTAGCGGATCAGGTAGCTCCACACGCCCACCTGCGCCCCCACGTAGAACAGCTGCGCCACCACCGCGAACACGAAATGGCGGTTGCGCAGCAGTTCGCGCAGTTGCGCGCCGGTGCTGCCGCCATGGCGGCTGTCGCCGTCGCGGGTGGTGGGAAAGCGGGTCCATGCGATCAGTCCCGCCCACAGCAGCACCACCAGGCCGATGGCCAGGTACGGCAGCTGAACCGCGTGCGACTCGGCGGCGAAATAGGCCGCGCGCGCGGCCGGCGTCATCGCCGCCAGATCCTGCGCGTGGTACTCCACGCCGGAAAAGATGAAGGTGGAGCCGATCGTCACGCCGGTCATCGCGCCCAGCGGGTTGAACGCCTGCGCCAGGTTGAGCCGCCGCGCCGCACCCTCGGCCGGGCCCAGCACGATCACCAGCGAGTTGCCCGAGGTTTCCAGAAACGCCAGCCCGCTGGCGATCACGAACAGCGCCAGCAGAAACAGGCCGTAGGTGTGGACCGCCGCGGCCGGATAGAACAGGAACGCGCCGGCCGCGAACAGCACCAGCCCCAGCACCACCGCCGCCTTGTAGCTGTAGCGGCGCATGAACATCGCCGCCGGCATCGCGAACAGGAAGTAGCCCAGGTAGAACGCGCTCTGCACCAGCCCCGCCTGCAGGTCGGAAAGCTCGAACGCCTTCTTGAACTGCTTGATCAGGATGTCGTTGAGGCTGGCCGCCGCGCCCCAGAAAAAGAACAGGCTGATGATCAGCACCAGTGGCACGATGGCGGTGCGCGCCACGCTGCCGGCGGACATGGTGGCCACGTTGTCGTTGCTGCTCATGCGCAAACCCCTCCCAAGGCTCGTTGGATCGCTCGCGGACGGGCCGCCGTCAGAAATTGACACTGTTGTGCATGTTGATGCGCAGCTCGGTCACCGCGCGCCGGGCCTGGTCGATGGCGTCGGGCGTGGTGTCGCGGGCGGCCGCATCGCAATTGGCGATGGCGATGTTGCCGCAGGGCATGCGCGCGCGTTCGTGCGGCGGCTGCTCGCCGCGATCGAGAAACTCGTCGAACACCGACGAGTACATGTACGAGTAGCCGTGGCCCCAGCGGTTGACGGTGATGCCGGCGATGTCGCGGCTGGCGTCGAAGCCGTACGGCCCCAGCATGCGGGTGAGCTGGTCGCGCACGTGGAACTCGTAGGTCTCGAACGTGGTGCCGTACATCTCGCCGCGGGCGATGCGGTACTGGTCCTTGACCGGGATGCCGGGCGTCTCGAACACGCGCAGCATGGTCAGCACGGTGGGCTCGTCCGGCGAGGTGGAGCGCTTGTAGCCGCCGATGTCCACCGGGCATTCCAGCAGGATCTGCGAGTAGTAGCCGTTGGGCGCGTTGATGAAGCAGGCGCCGGCCTTCTCGAACGCACGCCAGTTGCGCAGCCACACGTTGACCCACAGGTTGACCGCGTGCACCTGGTAGTGCAGCGCCTCCTTTTGCCAGGCCGGCAGCTCGGTGCAGATGTACGGGATCACGTGGTGCCAGCACGCCAGCACGCAGTGGCGGGCGCGCACGCGCTCGAGCTTGCCGTCGCGCGAATAGACCACGCTGACGCCGTCGGCCGTGTTGGTCACCTGCACGGCGGTGCTGTCCAGGCGGATACGGTGGCGGTTGGCCGGCAGGTCCAGACGGCTGTAGTCGGCGCGCTGCAGGATCGAATCCTCCAGCGTCGTGCCCGGCAAGGCCTCGGGAATCAGCTGGCGCACGATCAGCCGCGCGATGGTCGCGTTGCCGTCGGGGAAGTGGTAGTTGGCGATGGGCTTGTGGGTGGTGGCCGGCGGCAGGCCCTGCATGCTGGCCGGCAGCGGGTTGTCCGGGCCCAGGTCCATGCCCAGGAAACCGGGCATGCCGCGCCGGCGCGCGGCCATGGCCGACATGCCCGACAGGCCGCGCGCGCTGCCAAAGGTGCGGTCGCGCAGGTAGGTGACCGCCATCGGATCGACCTTGGCGATCTCCAGCAGAAAGTCGCGGTAGGTGGTCTTGCGCAGCTTTTTCACGCGCTCGGCAGGCGTCATGCCGGGCAGGTAGTCGATCCTGGCGGTGTAGAGCTGGTGGACGTCCTTGCGCGCCTGCTCGCTCATCGGCGCGTGGGCGAGAAACTCGGCCCAGCGCCTGGCCTGGTCGGGCGGCGTGTTGGGGTCGTGCAGCGCCACGAACTCGATCCACGGCGCGGGGTCGCCCATCAGCACGTCCTTGCCGAACGTGGCCTGGTCGTAATACACCGACTGCCCCATGCCGCGACGCTGGTAGAAAAACGTGTCCTGGTTGTCGCGGTTGAGCCGGGCGATGTCGTCGATGCCGATGGACTGCATGAAGCGCCGCGCGTTCTCGCTGCCGGGCGAGATGTTGAAGGTGCCGGCGTTGGACATCACGGTGCGGTCGCCGAAATCGAACTGGTTGCGCTTGGCGTGGCCGCCGAAATCGTCGTGGTTGTCCAGCACCAGGGTGCGCGCCCGGCCTTCGCTGTCGCGCGCGTAATACAGGGCGGCGGACAGCCCGCTGATGCCGCCGCCCACCACGATGAGGTCGTACGTCTCGCCGGTATCGCGAATCTGCGATTCATCGATGTGCAGCGTGCCGTCGCGCATGCCGTGCCCGGCGGCAAAGGCCTTGGGGTAGCCGCTGCCGCGCATGCCGGTGAGCGACGGCGGGTAGGTGCCCGTGGTGGACACCGCCGCCGGCGCGCCCGCGGCGGCGGATGCCGCCGTGGCCGCCGCCGCTTTCGCGGACGGCGACGACGACGGCATGCCCGCAGCGGCGGCCAGCAGGTTGGGAGCCAGGCCGGTGGCGGCCACCGCCAGCGAACCCTTGAGCACGCCGTTGATGAAATCGCGCCGCTCGATGTTGTCGAGCATGCCCAGTGGATCGTCCCTCTTCGTGCTCATGCCGGTCCCCGGATCAGAAGCGGTAGTCGAGGCGGGCGAAGTAGTAGCCGCCCATCGCGTTGATGGAATCGCCGGCCTCGTACATCCACTGGTAGGTGGCGGCATTGGAGGCGCTCATGCCCTTGGCGGGGATCTTGTCCGGCTTCTTGTTGAACAGGTTGTCCACGCCGGCCGTCAGGCTGAAACCATCGCCGAAATCGTAGCCGCCGGACAGCGAGGTGATCAGCTTGGGCGCGATCTCGTACTTGTAGTTGTTGCTGAGCCGCTTGATCGGGCCGTAGTGGGTCAGGTGCAGGCCCAGGTTCAGGCCGTTGCGCTCCCAGCTGAGGCCGGCCACCTGGGTGTAGCGCGGCGAGCGGTAGCGCAGGTTGTACTGCGTGGTCTCGTTGAGCAGCGCCACGTACGGCAGGTCGGACAGGATCGGGGAGATGTCCTCGGCGTGGGTGATGTCGGTGTGCACCGAGTTGAGGGCGTAGTCCCACGACCACAGGCCGGCCGCGTTGGAGAAGTGGCCGTCGGCGGTGAACTCGACGCCGCGCGTGCGGGTGGCGCCCACGGTGCGCAGGTAGCTCACGAACAGGCCCTTGTTGGCGCTGATCGAGTAGCCCGCGCCGGACAGCAGGTTGTCGATGATGGCGGTCTGGTCGGGCGTCAGCACGTTGCCGTAGTAGTCCACCACGCGGGCGGGGTTGGTCGGGTCGTAGCCGACGTAGGTGGACATGCCCAGCTGGTCGTCGATGTCGATCTGGTAGGCATCGACCGCCAGGTTCACGTCCTGCAGCGGCGACCAGGTGAGGCCGAGGCTGTAGTTGGTGGATTTTTCCGGCTTGAGCGGCACGGCGCCCAGCGCGCGGGCCACCGGCGAGGAGACGCGGGCGTTGATCCAGCGCTGGGTGGGCGTGTCGGAGGTGAGCTGGAAGTTCTGCGCGGCCAGCGACGGCGCGTGGAAGCCGTTGCTCACGGTGCCGCGGATGGCGAACTTGTCGGTGAAGTCGAAGCGCGTGGTCAGGCGGCCGGTGGACACGTTGCCGAAGTCGGAGTGGTCCTCGAAGCGCCCGGCGATGTCCAGGTACCAGCGCCGCGTGATGTTGGCCGACGCGCCCACGTAGGCGGCCAGGCTGTGGCGCGTGCCGTGCACGGCGTCGTCGGGCAGGTAGCCGGTGTACGCGGTGATGCCGCCGCCGTACCACGAGCCGTACTCGCCCGCGCCGCGGCCGTATTCCTCGTACTGGTATTCCAGCCCGGCGCTGAAGTCGAGCGGCGAGTCGAAGCCGGAGACGTCGAAGCCGCGACGCAGGTCCAGGTTGGCCACGTTCTGGGTGTATTCGAGCTTGCCCGAGTACACGTCGGTGGGGCCTTCGGGATAGTCGAACGAGTAGTTGGCCGAGTGCTGCGTGTAGACCTGGTACAGGTCATGGTTGCGCGTGCCGCTGATGTCCCACTCCCAGTCGCCGGTCATGCCCTTGAGGCCGACCGCGCCGGTGTAGTCCTGCTCCTTGCCCACCGCCTGCGGCGTGAAGCCGTCCGGGTAGACGTTGTTGAACAGGCTCTGGTTGCTGGTCCAGGTGGTGTACGGCGTGCGGGTGTTCTGCCGCGTGCTCATGCGGCGGTCGGTGAGCGTGGCGAACGAGTACAGCGTGACCTGGTCGTTGAAGCGGTATTCCAGGTTGTAGGCGCCGGTCTTCAAGGTGTACGCGGGAGTGCTGTAGGCGTAGTCCTTGCTGGTGCGGCCGGCTTCGGCCGGGTTGACGCTGGTGCCCGCGCACAGGCTGTTGTAGGTGCACAGGCCGGTGAGGCCGCCGTCGGCGCCGACCGCCGGGTAGACCAGGTAGCTGTCGCGGAACGGTCGCACGCGCTTGGCCTCGTGCTGGTCGGTGTAGCCCACCGTGAGGTTGATGAAGCCGCGCTGGCCCAGCGGCAGGCCCACGTTGGCGCCGTACTTGCCGCGGGTGCCGCCGCCGTCAAAGCTGCTGCCGCCCTCGACGCTGAGCGTGCCGCCGCTGGCGTCGGACTTGAGGATGATGTTGATGACGCCGGTGATCGCGTCCGAGCCGTAGATGGCCGAGGCGCCGTCGCGCAGCACTTCGATGTGGTCCACCGCGTCCATGGGGATGAGCGCGATGTCGGTGTAGTTGTGGCCGGGGAAACTGGTGTCGCTGGTGTAGGCGCTGACGTTGCGGCGCTTGCCGTTGACCAGCACCAGGGTGTAGCCCGGCGACAGGTTGCGCAGCATGGCGCCGCGCACCTGGTTGTCCAGGCCGCTGCCGTAGGTCTGCAGGCTCAGCGAGGGCAGCTTGGTCAGCAGCGCCTGCAGCAGGTCGCCCTTGCCGGTGGCCTTCAGGTCGTCGGCGCTGACCAAGTCGATCGGGGTGGAGCTGTTCTCCACCGTGCGGGTGCTGTTGCGCGAACCGGTGACCAGGACGGTATCCAGGTTCTTGGTTTCGGTGGTGCCCCCGGCGGTGTCCTGGGCGACGGCCGGCAAGGCCATGGCGGTCAGCGTGATGGCGACGGCGGCGTAGAGCGCGGTGCGGACGTACGTGCGTGATACCTGTTTCATCTCGATCTCCCTCCAGATCCGAACGATGGTTGGGTGCATGGTTTGGATCGATCTAATCCGTTGATTGAAAAAACCCGTGCTGCCTTGGGTTGGTCCCCCCCCCCTGCGGATCTGCGGGGCCGAAACCTGTGAGTGTTCCGTGAAATTTAGATCGATCTAAGTCGCGACACTTTTTTAGCACAGGCTTTGGGGCGATGCATGCTGCCGCGCACAACCGGGGGAAAAACGGCGACGTGGCGCGCCTGACGGCCCCCGGCACGGCGAAAACGCCCGGCCGTCTGGACGGCCATTCAGGCCGGCGGGGTGCTTTCGCGCCGGCTCAGCTGCACCGGCGCGATCACCGAGCGCCGCGCCAGCGACGGCTTGGCCGCCCGCTGCAGCAACAGCTCGGCCGCCTGGCGTCCGCGCGCGCGCGGATCGACGCTGACCGTGGTGAGCGGCGGAATGCCGACGGCGGCCTCGGGGATGTCGTCAAAGCCGGTCACGGCGAAATCCACGCCCGGATGGCGTCCCAGCCGGGACAGGCCCAGCATCAGGCCCAGCGCCACCGCGTCGTTGTAGCAGACCGCCGCCGTGGGTGCGGGCTCAAGCGCCAGCAGCCCGTCGACGTGCGCGTTGGCCTCCAGCCGCGTGGGCGCGGTCTCGATCATCCACGCGTCATCGGCCGCGATGCCGGCGTCGCGCAGGGCGTCCTGGTAGCCCAGGCGGCGCTCGCGGCACGAGCTGGAGTCGGCGTGGCCGCCATAGAAGGCGATGCGGCGGTGACCCAGCGACAGCAGGTGCTCGGTCGCCGCGCGCGCGCCGGCGCGGTTGTCCAGGCCGAGAAAGTCGTAGTCGTAGCCGGCCGGCTGGGTCTCGATGAGCGCGCGGTTGAACACCAGCAGCGGCGTGTTGCGGCCGATCGCCAGGCCCACGTCGGCCGCGTCACTGGCCTCGGCCGCCGACAGGATGACGCCGGCCGGGTGGTGTTCCATCAGCGAGCCCAGCACCTGGCGCTGGCGCTCGGCCGACTCGCCGCTGCTGCCCAGCAAGGTGACGTAGCCCTTGGCGCCCAGCGCCTCGTCCACGCCGGCGGCGAATTCGGCGAAGAACGGGTTGGACAGGTCGTTGATGACCAGCGCCACCGCCGTGGACACGCGCTGGCGCAAGGTGGCGGCGGCGCGGTTGTAGACATAGCCCTGGCGCTGCATCTCGGCCTCCACCCGGCGCCGCGTGTCGGCGTGCACCAGCGGGCTGCCGCGCAGCACCAGCGATACCGTGGAACGCGACAGGCCGCAGGCGCGCGCGATGTCGTTCAGCGTTACTTGGCGCTGAGAATTCAAATCAGGCTCCCCCGAGCGGTTGGATCGATCCAACTTGAAGCATCCTATATACCACCGAATCCCTCGCTGAACAGGCGTGGTGGCCGGTGGCCCGTGCCTCCCAGCACTGGGCAAGCCGCGCCCACGCTTGCTAGCGTGGCGATTTTACGGCGCGGAGAAGCTCATGCCGAAACACACCCTGCCCCGGCTCGCCGGGCTGCTGCTGGCGACCACCTTGCCCGCCCTCTCGGCAGCCTCCACCACGCCGGACCCGCGCATCGCGCCGCTGCTCGACCAGCTGGCGGCGGTGCGGCCGATCCACGCGGTGGCGATGTCGCCCGACGGGCGCCAGCTGGCATGGGTGAGCGGCAGCGAGGGGAAGCCGGCGATCACCGTGGCGGCGGCCGACGGCAGCCATGCGCGCCGCGTCAGCGCGGCGGCCAAGCCTGGGCAGTGCGCGGAGTCGGGCGTGGCGTGGGCGCCGGATTCGCGCCACCTGGCCTTTATCGCCAACTGCCAGGTGGATCTCACCAATACGGCCGCCATGCACAACGACCTGTACCTGGCCGACACCGCCAGCGCCGCCGCGCCGGTGCGGCTGGCGGCGTTGCCGGGCTATGCGCGCGCGCTGCAATGGACGGCCGACGGCCACACGCTGGGCTTTCTCTACGTGCCCGGCGCCACCCGCCACGCCAGCCCGGTGATGGCCGCCAAGCCCGCCGCCGGCGAGATCGGCGTCAGCGGCGTGGAGGTGCAGCGCGTGGCCAGCGTGGACGTGGCCAGCGGCACGCTGCACGAGCTGACCCCGGCCGACACCTACGCCTACGAGTTCAGCTGGTCACCCGATGGCGCGCGCATCGCCTACACCGCCGCGCTGCCGCCGGGCGACAACAACTGGTGGATCGCCAAGCTGTACGTGCAGCCGGCCACGGCCGGCGCGGCCGCCACCGTGCTGGTGGACCCGGCCGATGCGCACGGCGCGCTGCACGACCTGCAGATCGCCCTGCCGCGCTGGTCGCCCGACGCCTCGCGCATCGCCTTCATCGGCGGCCTGATGAGCGACCAGGGCGCCACCGGCGGCGACATCTACGCCGTGCCCGCCAAGGGCGGCGACGCCACCAACCTCACCCCGGGCATCCACGTCACGCCGTCGTGGCTGGCCTGGACCGGGCCGCGCGCGCTGCTGGTCAGCCAGGTCGCCAACGGCCAGAGCCAGGTGGCGGACTACGCGGTCGATGCCGACGGCGCACGCCAGACGGCGCTGCGCTTCAGCCTGCCCGCGAGCATCGGCGACGGCAGCGCGGCGATGGCCTTGTCGCTGTCGCGCGACGCGGGCCGCGTGGCGTTCGTGCAGAGCGACTACACCGCCGCGCCCGAGGTGCACGCCGGCGCGCTCGGCCGCACGCCGCCGCCGGCGGTCACCGCGATCAATGCCGGGCGCAAGCCGGCTTGGGGCAAGGTGGCGTCGGTGGAGTGGGACAACGAGGGCTTTCACGGCCAGGGCTGGCTGCTGTATCCGGCCGACTACGACCCGAAGAAAACCTACCCGATGGTGGTGAGCGTGCACGGCGGCCCGTCCAGCGCGGTGATTCCGCGCTGGCCGTCCGCCGGCTACGGCCCGGTGCCGTTTTCCGCGCTGGGCTATTTCGTGTTTCTGCCCAACCCGCGCGGCAGCTTCGGCCAGGGCGAGGCCTACGTGCAGGCCAACCGCAAGGACTTCGGCTACGGCGACCTGCGCGACATCCTCGCCGGCGTGGATGCGGTGGAGAAAAAAGTGCCCGTGGACGACCAGCGGCTCGGCCTCACCGGCTGGAGCTACGGCGGTTTCATGAGCATGTTCGTGCCCACCCAGACGCAGCGCTTCCGCGCCGTGGTGGCCGGCGCCGGCATTGCCAACTGGCAGAGCTACTACGGCCAGAACCTGATCGACCAGTGGATGCCGCCGTTCTTCGGCGCCACCGTCTACGACGACCCGGCCGTCTACGCGAAAAGCTCGGCGATCAACTTCATCAAGCAGGTGAAAACGCCCATGCTGATCGTGGTCGGCGACCGCGACGCCGAATGCCCCGCGCCGCAATCGTTCGAGATGTGGCACGCCCTGCGCGCGCAAGGCGTGCCCACCTCGCTGGTGGTCTACCCCAACGAAGGCCACCACTTCGTCGACCCCGAGCACCAGCGCGACGTGCTGCAGCGGGCGCTGAGCTGGTTTGGCAAGTACCTGCCGGCGACGGAATAAAGGCAGGGCGCCAGGGAGGGCGCCCGACTATCTATTCACGCAAGGCACCTACTTGCGTACAAGCCACTGAAAATGAAGGCACTTGAAGGGATTTATCCATTCAAGTATCTATTCATTCATGGCTGTCCCTTCATCACCCCAGCGCTTGCTCGACGTGTTGCGCCTGCGACGGCAGGCGACGGCACGCGAGCTGGCTGAGGCGCTGGGTACCAGCCAGCCCAGCATCTCGCGCTGGCTGGACACCTTGGGCGGGCAGGTGGTGCGCGTCGGACAGGCGCGCCGTTCGCGCTATGCCGTCGTGCGCAACGTGCACGGTTGGGGCGGCCGCTGGCCGCTGTACCGCATCGACACGCGCGGTCGGCCGCAGACGTTCGGCCGCTTTACCGCCTTGTATGGCGATGGCTGCCTGATCGAGCCTGCGGCGCCCGTGGACTGGCTGCGCGGCGCGTTTCGCGACGGGCTTTTTCCCGGCTTGCCGTGGTTTCTCGATGACATGCGGCCGCAGGGTTTTCTCGGCCGCCTGTTCGCCCAGCGCCACGCGCCGGCGCTGGGCCTGGATCCGGACATCCTGCGCTGGAACGAGGATGCGGTGCTGACCGCGCTGCTGCTGCGTGGCGACGATGGCCCCGGCCACTTCGTGCTGGGCGATCAGGCGCTCGAACAGGCCTTGCGTACGCCGCCCGATCCCCTGCCCGCCGCGCAACGCGCCACGCAGTACGCCACCATGGCGCAGGCCACCCTCGCTGGCGAGCGGATCGGCTCGTCCGCCGCCGGCGAACAACCCAAGTTCACTGCCTGTATCGCCGACGACGACGGCACGCTGCGCCACGTGATCGTGAAATTCAGCGAGCCCGTGGAAGGCAATCCGGTGGCCCGGCGCTGGGCCGATCTGCTGATCGGCGAATACCTCGCCAACCAACTGCTCGCCGAGCATGGACACACCAGCACGCCCAACGCGCTGGTGTGGTCGCAAGGGCGGCTGTGTCTGGAATCGACCCGTTTCGACCGCATCGGCGCGCACGGCCGGCGCGGCTTTGTCTCGCTGGCGGCGTGGAGCGACGCCCACGACGGCGTGCGCGACGGCTGGCCGGCGGCGGCATCGCGCATGCGCCACGGCGGCTGGCTCGACGATGACACCGTCACGCAGATCACCGAGCGCTGGTGGTTTGGCCGCCTGATCGGCAATACCGACATGCACTTTGGCAACCTCGGTTTCTTCATCGACGATCACCTGCCGCTGGCGCTCGCCCCAAGCTACGACATGCTGCCCATGCTGTACCGCCCCACCGCCAACGGCGGCCTCCCGCCGCGCGACTACCAGCCGCCCGCGCCCGTGCCAGCCACCCTGCCCGCATGGCGGCAAGCCGCCAGTTGGGCCGTCACGTTCTGGCAGCGCCTGGCGGAGCATCCGCAGACAAGCACCGATTTCCAGCACATCGCCCGCGACAACCAGGCCCGCCTGGACAACCTGCGCCAGCGCTTCGGCTGACGCCCCGCGCCCGCCTGCGGCAGCGGCATCAGCCGCGATGCGGCTGTTCCGACCAAAGGCATCGCGACTGAAGTCGCTCCCACAGGTCGGGGTTTCGCGTGGTGTTGTGGGAGCGACTTCAGTCGCGATGCTTTCCGAGAAGCCACGGCAAAAAGCGCCCTCTCTCCCCAGCCCTCTCCCCCGCAAGGCGGGGGAGAGGGAGCAAAAGCCCGTCGCGCCGTGTGGGCGGAGGACCGGCGCACAAACGACGCTTGACATGATCCATGTGTATTGATGTACTGATACACATGGACGCATCGCTGATCACCATTCAACCCGCCGCCAGTGAGCCGATCTACCGGCAGATCGTGGAGCAGCTTCGCCGGCTGATTGCCGGCGGACAGCTTGCGCATGGGGAGCTGCTGCCGTCGGTGCGCGAGGTGGCCGGCTTTCACGCGATCAATCCGATGACGGTATCGCGCGCCTATGGCATCGCCGAGAGCGAGGGGCTGGTGGAGCGCCTGCGCGGCAAGGGCATGGCGGTGATCGCGCTGCGCAAGTCGGCGCAGAGCGAGAGCCAGCGCCTGGCCTTGCTGGAGCCGCAACTGGAAGCGCTGGCGCGCCACGCGCACGAACTCGAACTGCCAGCCGCCGCCGTGACGCGGCGGCTGGCCAAACTGCTGGGGGAATGAGATGAACGCCGTGCTGCGCGCTACCGAGACTGTCGTCCCACCGCTCGCCGTGCGCGAGCTGGTGCACTGCTACGAAGGCCACAACGTGCTCACCGGCGTGGACCTGGTGCTGCAACCGGGCAGCGTGCTGGGCCTGATCGGCCGCAACGGCGCGGGCAAATCCACCCTGATCCGCGCCATGCTGGGCTTGCTCAAGCCGCTGTCCGGCGAGGCCACGGTATTCGGCGAGCCGGCGCTGACCCTGGGCGACAACGCCAAGGCGCGCATCGCCTACGTGCCGCAGCAGCCGGAGGCGCTGGCCTGGCTTACCGCGCGGCAGATGCTGGATTTCGTGGGGCGGTTCTACCCGCGCTGGGACGGGCGCTTTGCCCACGACGCGCTGGAGCGCGCGGGCATCGTGCCCAACCGGCTGCTGGCCAAGCTGTCGCCGGGCGAGCGCCAGCGGGTGGAGCTGATCCGCGCGCTGGCCTCGCAGCCCGACCTGCTGGTGCTGGACGAGCCGGCCGCCGCGCTCGATCCGGTCGCCCGCCGCGACCTGCTGCGCGAGGTGGCGCTGCGCGCGGGCGAGTCGGGCACCACAGTGCTGTTTTCCACCCACATCGTGTCGGACCTGGAGCGCGTCGCCTCGCACATCGCCCTGCTGCGCGACGGCAAGGTGCAACTGCATTGCGGCGTGGACGAGACCAAGGAGCGCTACGCCCGGCTGTGGCTGCCCGCCGCCATGGCCGCCCACGCCTCGGCGCCGTCGCTCAGCCAGCGTCGCCACGACGACGGCAGCCTCAGCCTGGTGGTGGCGCGCGACGCGAACGGCCAATGGCCGTCCGCCGCCCGGCTTGCCGGCGCGCGCCTGGACACGCTGGGGCTGGAGGATCTGTTTGTGGAGATCGCCGCATGAATGTGCTGCTGTGGTTGCGGATGCCGTGGTTTGCCTCGTCACGCTCGGCGCGCACGTTGTTCTTCATCGCCGTGCTGGCGCCGCTGGCCTGCGCCATCGCATCCTGCTTCTTTTCCGGCACGCCATCCCGATGGTGGCCGTTCGGCCTGGGGCTTCTTTGCGTTGGCCAATGTTTCCTCTGGGTGTTTTTCATACCCTCCACCCTGGCGTTGGCCATGGAGGCCAACGTGTTGCGCATGCCTGCCGTGCAACGGCATGTCGTCGCCAGCGTGGTGCTCTATGGCGTCGTCAGCGTGATGGCGCCGACGCTCTGGCTGGGCCTGGTGGGCGCGCCGCCGTTGACGGTCGCCACCGCACTGCTCTTGAGCGGCTGCGCTGGCTTGATCTACGCCACGGCGCCGCGCTACATCGCCATCATGATGTGTTTTGCCCCGGGCTTGTTCAACGCGATGCGCCCCGCGCTGCATCACCTGGATCCGGGCGAGCTGGATGAGCTGTACACGATACGGCTCATGGCGGCGGTGGCGCTGGTGGTGCTGGCGATGGTTGTCCGGCGCGTCCGATGGCTGCTGTTGTACGGCGACACGCAACCCAAGGGCTGGGCTGCGCCGATGATGTTTCTATGGCGCCTCGGCAGCACCGACGAACGCCGTGTATTGCGCAACAGCCCGGACTGGCTGCGCGCGGCTCCCGACATCGTCGGCGCCGGGCCCGATCATCCGCACAAGGCCATACGCATGGCGCTGGGTGGCGTCTACATCCCGCAGACGTGGCGCGGCGTGGGCCAGCAGTTGCTCGCCGCAGGCCTGTTCTTCGCCGTGATGGCGGTCTTCGGGCTGCTTGGCGGCATCGGCGCAGCCGCACGCCGCGGCCTCCCTTCAAGCGACGTGCTGCACGTCATGTCGCTGAGCGGATTCGGCAGCCTGGGCCTGATCGTCGGCACGATGAGCGGCTTCATGGCACTGACCGTGCTCAGCCGGCGCTGGAAAGGCGCCAGCTCGGAGTTGTCGCTGCTGGCCTTGCTGCCGAAGCTGGGCGACGGGCTGGCGCTGCGCCGCAGCGTGGTGCGCGCCTTCCTGTCCGTGCCGCTGTTTCTGCAAGGGCTGACGCTGGTGGCGGTACTCGCGTGCATGGCGCTGTGGCCGCAGCAGGCGCGGATCGGGGGCTTTGCGCTGCTGTCGCTGCTGGGCACCACCGCCATCACCACCGCCCTGGTGGTGAACATTCTCGGCGGACACCCGCTGGGCACGTGGCGCAACGCGCTGATGCTGGGCCTGGGCCAGGTGCTGACCTTTGCCAGCGTGGGCCTGCCGTGGCTGGCGTGGAACCAGCACGTGGGCTGGGCCGGCGCCTTGCTGTCGCCCCTGCTGCTGGGCTGGCTGCTGCTGATCGCCGCCATGGCGTGGCTGGCGCGGCGCGGCTGGCATGGCCTGCGGCAACTGCCGCATCCGTTCCTGGCGCAGCCGGGCTGAGCCCGGCGCTATGGGAGCGGCTTCAGTCGCGATGCTTTTGGGCCGGGATTCGGAAGCCACAGCAAAAGCATCGCGGCTGAAGCCGCTCCTACACACCGGGGCGGGGCGCCGCCCCGGTCAGAACAACTCCCCCTGCGGCGACGCCTTGCGTGGCGGCACGAAGCGGGAGGTATCCATGGGCAGGTCACGGGCACGGGCAAGGCCGTGCTGGCGGCAGGCGATACGGAAGCGTTGGCGCAGCAGGTCGGCGAACACGCCCTGGCCGTGCATGCGGGTGGCGAAGTCGCTGTCGTAGTCGCGGCCGGCGTTCATCTGCTGGATCAGGCTCATCACGTGGGCGGCGCGTTGCGGCACGTGCAGGGCCAGCCATTCGCGAAACAGGGTTTTCAGCTCGTGCGGCAGGCGCACGGTGGTGTAGCCGGCACAGCGCGCGCCGGCGGCGGCGGCGCGGGCCAGGATGGCCTCCATGTCGCGGTCGTTGAGCGCGGGGATGATGGGCGCCACCAGCACGCCCGTCGGCACACCGGCCGCGTGCAGCGTGGCGATCGCCTGCAGTCGGCGGTGCGGTGCGCTGGCGCGCGGTTCGAGCTTGGCGGCCAGGCGGTTGTCCAGCGTGTTGACCGACACGAACACCTGCACCAGCCCCTCGTGCGCCATCGGCGCCAGGATGTCCAGGTCGCGCTCGACCAGCGCGTTCTTGGTGACGATGGTGCACGGGTGGTGGCACTCGGCCAGCAGCGCCAGCGCGGCGCGGGTCAGTCGCCAGTGTTTTTCCACCGGCTGGTAGGGGTCGGTGTTGCTGCCGATGTTGATCGGGCTTGGCACGTAGCCGGGGCGCGCCAGCTCGTCGCGCAGGGCCTGGGCCAGGTTGCCCTTGGCGCGCAGCCGGGTTTCGAAATCGAGCCCGGGCGACAGGCCGAGGTAGCTGTGCGAGGGCCGCGCGTAGCAGTAGATGCAGCCGTGCTCGCAGCCGCGATAGGGGTTGATGGCCTGGCTGAAGCCGATGTCGGGGGAGTCGTTGCGGCTGATGACGCGACGGGCGCGCTCCTCGGTGACCTCGGTGCGCGGGCGCGGGGTGTCCTCGTCCAGCAGCTGGCGCGGCCAGCCATCGTCCTCGGCCTGGTGGCGGATGGACTCGAATCGGCCCTCGGGGTTGGAGGCGGCGCCGCGGCCCTTGAGCGCGCGTGGTTCGGACGGATCGTGCATGCGCGCAGTGTGCCTGCGCGGCGTCTCAACGCCGGCGACGCGATCACGCAGGCTTTACGCGGCCGCAGGGACGCTTCGAGGCGGTGCGGTCCGGGGCCCCGCGCCGTTGTCCCATGCCTCGTCTGGATAAGGAGTTCGTGATGACTGCCACCGGGTTGATCATTTTTCTCGTTATCGGCGCCATCGCCGGCTGGCTGGCCGGCTTGATCGTGCGCGGCTTCGGCTTTGGCCTGCTGGGCAATATCGTGGTCGGCATCATCGGCGCGTTCCTGGCCGGTTGGCTGCTGCCGGCGCTGGGCGTGGGTTTCACGCTGGGCAGCCCTGTGGTGACCAGCATCGTCTACGCGCTGATCGGCGCCATCGTGCTGCTGGTGATCATTGGCCTGGTGAAACGCGCGTAGCCGGCCGGCAGCGGTACAAAAAAACGCCGCGGCGAAAGCCGCGGCGTTTTTCTTTGCCGGCAGGCGGCGGTCAGCCGTGCAGGTCCACGTCCTTGGTCTCGCGCACGAAGAACAGGCCGATCACGAAGGTCATCAGCGCGATCACCACCGGATACCACAGGCCGGAGTAGATGTTGCCGGTGAGCGCCACGATGCCGAACGACACCGACGGCAGGAAGCCGCCGAACCAGCCGTTGCCGATGTGGTACGGCAGGCTCATCGAGGTGTAGCGGATGCGGGTGGGGAACATCTCCACCAGCCACGCGGCGATCGGGCCGTAGACCATGGTGACGTACAGCACCAGCAGAAACAGCAGCAGCACCAGCATCGGGTAGTTGCTGTTGGCCGGCGCCGCCGACGCCGGGTAGCCGGCCTCGTCCAGCAGCTTGCCCAGGCTGGCGCCGAACGCCTTGGTCTGCTCGCCGAACGCGGCCTTGGGCAGCGCCGAGCCGTCGAACGCCTCGATGCTGGCGCCGCCCACGGTCACCTTGGCCACCGTGCCGGCCGGCGCCTCGGCATTGGCATAGGGCACGCCGCGCTTGGCCAGCGTGCTCTTGGCGATGTCGCACGAGCTGGTGAACACCGCCGTGCCGGTGAGGTTGATCTGCAGGTGGCAGTCGGCCGGGTCGGCCACCACGGTGATCGGCGCGCTGGCGCTGGCCGACTCGATGGCCGGATTGCCGAAGTGGGTCAGCCCCTGGAAGATCGGGAAATAGGTCAGCGCGGCCAGCAGGCAGCCGGCCAGCACCACCGGCTTGCGGCCGATCTTGTCCGACAGCCAGCCGAACACCACGAAAAACGGCGTGCCCAGCAGCAGCGCCGCAGCGATCAGCAACTGGGTGGTGGTGGCGTCGATGTGCAGCGTGCTGCCCAGGAAGTACATCGCGTAGAACTGGCCGCAGTACCACACCACGGCCTGGCCGGCGGTGGCGCCCAGCAGCGCCAGGATCACCAGCTTGAGGTTGCTCCAGCGCGCGAACGACTCGGTCAACGGCGCCTTGGACGCCTTGCCCTCGGCCTTCATCTGCTGGAACACCGGCGACTCGTTGAGCTGCAGGCGGATGTACACCGACACCGCCAGCAGCAGCGAGGAGATCAGGAACGGCACGCGCCAGCCCCAGTCGTCGAACTTGTCGCCGAGCATCCACTTGCAGCCCAGGATCACCAGCAGCGACAGGAACAGGCCGAAGGTGGCGGTGATCTGGATGAAGCTGGTGTACAGGCCGCGCTTGCCGGTCGGCGCATGCTCGGCCACGTAGGTGGCCGCGCCGCCGTACTCGCCGCCCAGCGCCAGGCCCTGCAACATGCGCAACGCGATCAGGATGACCGGCGCGGCGATGCCGATGGAGCCGTAGCTGGGCAACAGGCCCACGAAGAAGGTGGACAGGCCCATGATCACGATGGTGATCAGGAAGGTGTACTTGCGCCCCACCAGGTCGCCCACCCGGCCGAACACCAGCGCGCCGAACGGTCGCACCGCGAAGCCGGCGGCAAACGCCAGCAGGGCAAACACCAGCTGGCTGGCCTCGTTGAGGCCCGAAAAGAACTGGTGGCCGATGATGACGGCGAGCGAGCCGTACAGGTAGAAGTCGTACCACTCGAACACAGTGCCCAGGCTGGAGGCCAGGATCACCCGCTTGTGGCTTACGTCGAGCGCGGCGCGCCCATCGTCGATCGCGGTGGTTGCCATGCGTGTTTCCCCTTGTGATGGATGACGACGCCCCTCCCGGACGGCCGCCATCGTTCTAGTGTGGCATGCGTATCAGAACGAATACTTGGCGGTGAACTGCAACCGCTGCAGTTTGCCCGCATCGTTGTTCTCAAGCACGCGCCGGGCCCAGGTGTACTCCGCGCCAAGGTCCACCTTGGGCAAGGGCGAGTAGAGCAGGTTGATGTGGGCGCTTTCGGTATGGCGGCTGGCGGCCGGGCCGGTGAGCAGCACGTCGTTGTCCAGGCCGTTGCGCGCCAGCATCAGGTTCATCCGCCACTGCGTGTCGAAGGCGTGGTGCCAAGCCAGGTAGGCGGCCCACACGCGCCGCGACTGCAGGTCGCCGGTGGCGTCGAGCATGGCGTCGGCGGTGATGTTGGCCAGGCCCACGTAGCGGCCGATGCCCTTGCCGGCGGTGGCGCTGTAGCGCAGGTCGTCATTGGCGCCCAGCACCGCCTTGCCCATCACGCTGAGGCCGCCGCCGGTGGCGGTGTGGGTGGCGCCGCCGGGTCCGTCGTTGCGGGTGTCGGTGCGCAGCTGGCGCAGCAGGCCGGCCACGCCGAAGAAGCCCCAGTCGCCCTTCCACGTGTAGCGCGCGGTGAGGTCGGGCATCACGTTGTGGTCGGGCGAGAGCTGCGCGCTGCCGCCCAGGTACGGCGTCACCGTGGTGTGCGGGTTTTCCAGCGCCACCGCGAAGCCGCCGCTGGTGTAGCGCAGCTGCGCCTGGCGCACGAACACGGTGCCGTCGGTGGGGCCGATGAAATCCACCGCCTCGGGCAAGGCGTTGGGGTCCATGAAGTTGGTCCAGGTCTGGCCGGCCAGCCAGTTGTTCCAGTACAGGTAGGCATGGCGCAGGGTCAGGCCGTAGCCATTGGTGGCGTTTTCGTTGCCCAGCGCGTTGCCGAAGAAATCCCACTCCAGGAACGCGCCGACCTTGTCGCCGTTGCCGGTGACGCTGTCCACGCCCACGTTGATGCGCGAGAACTTGGCGTGCACGTCGCTGTAGCTGGCCGACCTGCCGCCCACCGGCGTGGCGCCGGGCAGGTACAGGTCGCGCGCGGCGTTCTGGTCGCCCAGGTAGCCGTCGGTGTGGGTGGAGAGCATGTCGGCCTTGATGAAGCCGCCGATCTTGACCTTGGTGTCCGGGTAGGCGTTGCCCGGCGTGGTCAGCACCACCTCGTGCGCCGCGGGAGCCGGCGCGGCGGCCGGTGCGGGCGCGGCCGGTGCGGCGGCCTGGGCCTGGATCAGGCTCTTGAGCTCGTTCAACTGCTGCTCCAGTTGGGCCACGCGCTGCTCGAGCTGCTGCTCGCGCGTGTCGCCCTGGGCCTGTGCGGCCAACGGCAGCCCCAGCGCGCAGGCCACGCCCAGCGCCAACGCCGTGAAGCGGTTTGCATATCGCATGGTCATGCGGGCTCTCCCCGTGGTGGACGGTGGAGCATGGCCACGCGCCTGCACGCGCCGCCATTAGCCTTTGGTCGTTGTTCGACCATGGTCGATGCCGCCGCCGACCCGCCGCCGCGCGAGGTTGGGGCTACACTCGAACGTCGGGTGGCGTCTGCCACCGTCCATCGTCCAACCCCGCCCGCGCGGCGGTCAGCAGGAGGCCTGTCATGTCGAAGCTGTATCCGGTCAATCCCCAGTTCGCCGCCCACGCCCGCATCAGCGCCGAGGATTACGCGCGCCAGTACGAGGAGTCGGTAAAGGACCCGGAGGGCTTCTGGAAGCGCATCGGCCAGCGGCTGGACTGGATCACGCCGCCGAGCAAGATCAAGGACGTCTCGTTCGACCCCGCCGACCTGCACATCCGCTGGTACGAGGACGGCCAGCTCAACGTGGCCGCCAACTGCCTGGACCGCCACCTGGCCACGCGCGGCGACAAGGTGGCGATCATCTTCGAGGGTGACGACCCGAAGGACTCGCGCAAGATCACCTACCGCGAGCTGCACGCCGAGGTGTGCAAGTTTGCCAACGCGCTGAAGAACCTCGGCGTGACCAAGGGCGACCGCGTGGCGATCTACCTGCCGATGATCCCCGAGGCCGCCGTGGCGATGCTGGCCTGCGCCCGCATCGGCGCGATCCACTCGGTGGTGTTCGGCGGCTTCTCGCCCGACTCGCTGGCCGGGCGCATCGTGGACTCGCAGGCCAAGGTGGTGATCACCGCCGACGAGGGCCTGCGCGCCACCAAGCGCGTGCCGCTGAAGGTCAACGTGGACGAGGCGCTGCAGCGTCCCGGCACCAGCAGCGTGGAGACGGTGGTGGTGGTGCGCCACACCGGCGGCGCGGTCACCATGAAGTCGCCGCGCGACCGCTGGTACCACACGCTGATGGACGGCCAGTCCACCGACTGCCCGCCCACCCCGGTGGAGGCCGAGCACCCGCTGTTCGTGCTGTACACCTCCGGCTCCACCGGCAAGCCCAAGGGCGTGCTGCACACCACCGGCGGCTACCTGGTCTACATCAGCTACACGCACGAGATGGTGTTCGACCTGCGCGAGGACGACATCTACTGGTGCACCGCCGACGTGGGCTGGGTCACCGGCCACAGCTACGTGGTGTACGGCCCGCTGTGCAACGGCGCCACCACGGTGATGTTCGAGGGCGTGCCCAACTACCCCGACCACAGCCGCTTCTGGCAGGTGGTGGACAAGCACCAGGTCACCCTGTTCTATACCGCGCCCACCGCCATCCGCGCGCTGATGCGCGAGGGCGAGGCGCCGGTCAAGAAAACCTCGCGCGCCTCGCTGCGCCTGCTCGGCTCGGTGGGCGAGCCGATCAACCCCGAGGCCTGGGAGTGGTACTACAACGTGGTCGGCGAGCAGCGCTGCCCCATCGTGGACACCTGGTGGCAGACCGAGACCGGCGGCATCATGATCTCGCCGCTGCCCGGCGCCATCGCCACCAAGCCCGGCTCGGCCACGCTGCCGTTCTTCGGCATCACCCCCGCCATCGTCGACGCCGGCGGCACCGTGCTGGAGGGCGAGGCCGAGGGCAACCTGCTGATCACCAGCTCCTGGCCCGGCCAGGTGCGCACCATCTACGGCGACCACCAGCGCTTCATCGACACCTATTTCAGCGCCTACCCCGGCAACTACTTCTCCGGCGACGGCGTGCGCCGCGATGCCGACGGCTACTACTGGATCACCGGCCGCGTGGACGACGTGATCAACGTCAGCGGCCACCGCCTGGGCACGGCCGAGGTGGAAAGCGCGCTGGTGGCACACCCCAAGGTGGCCGAGGCCGCCGTGGTCGGCTGCCCGCACGACATCAAGGGCCAGGGCATCTACGCCTACGTCACCCTGGTCGCCGGCGAGAGCGGCAGCGACGAGCTGCGCAAGGAGCTGGTGGCCTGGGTGCGCAAGGAGATCGGCCCGATCGCCACGCCCGACTACCTGCAGTGGGCGCCGGGCCTGCCCAAGACCCGCTCCGGCAAGATCATGCGCCGCATCCTGCGCAAGATCGGCGAGAACAAGCCCGACGAGCTGGGCGACATCACCACCCTGGCCGACCCCGGCGTGGTGCAGAACCTGGTCGACGAGCGGTTGATCAAATAAGGCAGGAGTGAGTGGAGAGGAGTGAGAAGTGAGAGAAGGCCGGCCGGCCCGGCGCTCTCCCGACACTCCCTTCACTCCCCAACCCCATGCCCGACATCCTGGTCGCCGATGATCACCCGCTGTTCCGCGATGCCTTGCGGCGCGCGGTGCTGACAGCGGTGCCGGCGGCGCAGGTGCATGCGGCCGACAGCGTGCAGGCGCTGCTGGGCCTGCTCGAACGCTATCCCGACGCCGACCTGCTGCTGCTGGACCTGCACATGCCCGGCGCACGCGGCTACTCCGCGCTGGCGCACATCCGCGGGCAGTACCCGGGGCTGCCCACCGTGGTGGTGTCCGGCCACGAGGAGGCGCCGGTGGCGCGCCGCGCGCTGGCGCACGGCGCCTCGGGCTACATCCCCAAGTCCAGTCCGGTCGAGGACATCGTGGCGGCGATCGGCACGGTGCTGGACGGCGACGTGTGGCTGCCGCCCACCCTGGTCGACGACGACGACGACGGGCTGCGGCCGGACGAGGCCGCCGCCGCCGCCCAGGTCGCCACGCTCACGCCGCAACAGTTCCGGGTGATGGCGATGATCGCCGAGGGCCTGCTCAACAAGCAGATCGCCTGGGACCTGGGCGTGTCCGAGGCCACGGTGAAGGCGCACATGACCGCGATCATGCGCAAGCTGGGCGTCGGCAACCGCACCCAGGTGGCACTGATCGCCAGCCACCTGGCGGTGGACCAGGACGCCCTGCCGCCGCTGCCCGACGACGACGGCTGAGCCCCGACCGCTGCGAGCGGGACGCATTTGATACATCCGTTTGGACGTCTTTTCGGGTGATTGGCGCCTCGGCCATTCAGCCTCATAGACGGCCAATTGATTTCTCTTGCATTCTTTTTGTGCGCCGCACTATATTCCATGCTCCCCTCGTACCGGGATTGAGAAATGGAACAGCCGCGCGCACAAGGTCTTTACGATCCCGGCAACGAACATGACGCCTGCGGCGTCGGCTTTGTCGCCCACATCAAGGGCCGCAAGACCCATGACATCGTCGAGCAGGGTCTGCTGATCCTGCGCAACCTCGACCACCGCGGCGCCGTCGGCGCCGACCCGCTGATGGGCGACGGCGCCGGCATCCTGATCCAGATTCCCGACCAGTTCTACCGCGAGGAGATGGCCGCGCAGGGCGTGACCTTGCCGGCGCCGGGCGAGTACGGCGTGGGCATGGTGTTTCTGCCCAAGGAGCACGCCTCCCGCCGCGCCTGCGAGCAAGAGCTGGAGCGCACCGTGCACGCCGAGGGACAGGTGGTGCTGGGCTGGCGCGACGTGCGCGTGGACGCCACCATGCCGATGTCGCCGGCGGTCAAGTCGCGCGAGCCGGTGATCCGCCAGATCTTCATCGGCCGTGGCCCCGACGTGATGGTGCCCGACGCGCTGGAGCGCAAGCTCTACGTGATCCGCAAGACCTCCAGCCATGCCATCCGCGCGCTCAACCTCAAGCACGGCCAGGAATACTTCGTGCCCTCCATGTCCACCCGCACGGTGGTCTACAAGGGCCTGCTGCTGGCCGACCAGGTGGGCCAGTACTACCTGGACCTGGCCGACCCGCGCGTGGTGTCGGCGCTGGCGCTGGTGCACCAGCGCTTTTCCACCAACACCTTTCCCGCCTGGGAGCTGGCGCACCCGTACCGCATGATCGCCCACAACGGCGAGATCAACACGGTCAAGGGCAACGTCAACTGGATCAACGCGCGCACCGGCGCGATCGCCTCGCCCGTGCTGGGCGACGACCTGGAAAAGCTGTGGCCGCTGATCTACCCCGGCCAGAGCGACACCGCCTCGTTCGACAACTGCCTTGAGTTGCTGACGATGGGCGGCTACCCGCTGTCGCAGGCGATGATGATGATGATTCCCGAGGCGTGGGAACGTCACACGCTGATGGACGACAACCGCCGCGCGTTCTACGAGTACCACGCCGCCATGATGGAGCCGTGGGACGGCCCGGCCGCGATCGCCTTCACCGACGGCCGCCAGGTGGGCGCCACGCTGGACCGCAACGGCCTGCGCCCGGCCCGCTACGTGATCACCGACGACGACCTGGTGATCCTGGCCTCCGAGGCCGGCGTGCTGCCGGTGCCCGAGTCCAGCATCGTCAAGAAGTGGCGCCTGCAGCCGGGCAAGATGCTGCTGATCGACATGGAGGCGGGCCGCATCATCGACGACAAGGAGCTGAAGGACCAGCTCGCCAACGCCAAGCCGTACAAGCAGTGGATCGAGCACATCCGCATCAAGCTCGACGACCTGCCGGCCGCGCGCGCCGAGCCGCGCTCGGACGAGACGCTGCTGGATCGCCAACAGGCGTTCGGCTACTCGCAGGAGGACCTGAAATTCCAGCTGCTGCCGATGGCGCAGGCCGGCGAGGAGGCGATCGGCGCGATGGGCAACGACTCGCCGCTGGCCGTGCTGTCGGACAAGAACAAGTCGCTGTACCAGTATTTCCGCCAGCTGTTCGCGCAGGTCACCAACCCGTCGATCGACCCGATCCGCGAGCAGATGGTGATGTCGCTGGTGTCCTTCATCGGCCCCAAGCCGAACCTGCTGGACATCAACAACATCAACCCGCCGCTGCGGCTGGAGGTGTCGCAGCCGGTGCTGGACTTTGCGGAGATGGCCAAGATCCGCGACATCGAGCGCTACTCCCAGGGCAAGTTCCGCAGCTTCGAGCTGGACATCACCTACCCGGCGGCCTGGGGCAAGGCCGGCATCGAGGCGCGGCTGGCCTCGCTGTGCGCGCAGGCCACCGACGCGATCCGGCTGGGCCACAACATCCTGATCGTCTCCGACCGTGGCGCCAACCGCGAGCGCGTGGCGATTCCCGCGCTGCTGGCCACCTCGGCCGTGCACCAGCACCTGGTGACGATGGGCCTGCGCACCAGCACCGGGTTGGTGGTGGAGACCGGCTCGGCGCGCGAGGTGCACCACTTCGCCCTGCTGGCCGGCTACGGCGCCGAGGCCATCCATCCCTACCTGGCGATGGAAACCCTGGCGCACGCCTGCGCCAGCGGCGAGGTGAAGCCCGAGAAGGCCATCGCCAACTACATCAAGGCCATCGACAAGGGCCTGCAGAAGGTGATGTCCAAGATGGGCATCTCCACCTACATGTCCTACACCGGCGCGCAGATCTTCGAGGCCGTGGGCCTGAACCGCGAGCTGGTGGACAAGTACTTCACCGGCACCACCTCCAACATCGAGGGCATCGGCCTGTTCGAGGTGGCCGAGGAGGCGCTGCGCGTGCACGCGTCCGCCTACGGCGACGACCCGGTGCTGGCCGACCGCCTGGAGGCCGGCGGCGAGTACGCCTACCGCGTGCGCGGCGAAGAGCACATGTGGACGCCGGACGTGATCGCCAAGCTGCAGCACGCCACGCGCGCCAACAACGGCCAGACGTACAAGGAGTACGCCAAGCTCATCAACGACCAGTCCAAGCGGCACATGACGCTGCGCGGATTGTTCGAGTTCCGCATCGACCCGGCCGCCGCGATCCCGCTGGACGAGGTCGAGCCGGCCAAGGAGATCGTCAAGCGTTTCGCCACCGGCGCCATGTCGCTGGGATCCATCTCCACCGAGGCGCACACCACGCTGGCGATCGCGATGAACCGCATCGGCGGCAAGTCCAACACCGGCGAGGGCGGCGAGGACGAGGCGCGCTACGTGGGTGAGCAGCGCGGCGTGACCATCAAGGCGGGCGACACCGTCGCCGGCCTGCTCGGCGCCGCGCACATCGAGCGCGACCTGGTGCTGCAGGACGGCGATTCGCTGCGCTCGCGCATCAAGCAGGTGGCCTCCGGCCGCTTTGGCGTCACCGCCGCGTATCTCGTGTCCGCCGACCAGATCCAGATCAAGATCTCGCAGGGCGCCAAGCCCGGCGAAGGCGGCCAGCTGCCCGGCCACAAGGTGTCCGAGTACATCGCCAAGCTGCGCTTCTCGGTGCCGGGCGTGGGCCTGATCTCGCCGCCGCCGCACCACGACATCTACTCCATCGAGGACCTGGCCCAGCTGATCCACGACCTGAAGAACTGCAACCCGCAGGCGTCGATCTCGGTCAAGCTGGTGTCCGAGGTGGGCGTGGGCACGGTGGCCGCGGGCGTGGCCAAGTCCAAGGCCGACCACGTGGTGATCGCCGGCCACGACGGCGGCACCGGCGCCTCGCCGTGGTCGTCGATCAAGCACGCCGGCACGCCGTGGGAGCTGGGCCTGGCCGAGACGCAGCAGACGCTGGTGCTCAACCACCTGCGCGGCCGCATCCGCGTGCAGGCCGACGGCCAGATGAAGACCGGCCGCGACGTGGTGATCGGCGCGCTGCTGGGCGCCGACGAGTTCGGCTTCGCCACCGCGCCGCTGGTGGTCGAGGGCTGCATCATGATGCGCAAGTGCCACCTCAACACCTGCCCGGTGGGCGTGGCCACGCAAGACCCGGTACTGCGCAAGAAATTCACCGGCAAGCCCGAGCACGTGGTGAACTACTTCTTCTTTGTCGCCGAGGAAGTGCGCGCGCTGATGGCGCAGCTGGGCATCCGCCGCTTCGACGACCTGGTCGGCCGCGCCGACCTGCTGGACATGCGCCAGGGCATCGCGCACTGGAAGGCGCGCGGGCTGGACTTCTCCCGCGTGTTCCACCGCCCCGACGTGCCCGCCGACGTGGCGGTGCGCCAGGTGGACGAGCAGGACCACGGCCTGGACCGCAAGACCGGCAAGGCGCTGGACCACGTGCTGATCGCCAAGGCCGCGCCCGCGCTGGAGCACGGCGAGAAAACCAGCTTCATCGTGGACGTGCGCAACGTCAACCGCACCGTGGGCACCATGCTCTCCGGCGAGGTGGCCCGCCGCTACGGCCACGCCGGCCTGCCCGACGACACCATCCACATCCAGCTCGACGGCGTGGGCGGCCAGAGCTTCGGCGCGTTCCTGGCGCGCGGCATCACGCTTGATCTGGTCGGCGAAGGCAACGACTACGTGGGCAAGGGCCTGTCCGGCGGACGCATCATCGTGCGCTCGCCGAACGACTTCCACGGCTTCGGGCCGGAGCACATCATCGTGGGCAACACGGTGCTGTACGGCGCCACCGAGGGCGAGGCGTACTTCAACGGCGTGGCCGGCGAGCGCTTCGCCGTGCGCAACTCCGGCGCCACCGCCGTGGTGGAGGGCGTGGGCGACCACGGCTGCGAGTACATGACCGGCGGCACCGTGGTGGTGCTGGGCGACACCGGCCGCAACTTCGCGGCGGGCATGTCCGGCGGCGTGGCCTACGTGTACGACCCCGACGGCATGTTCGAGCGCAAATGCAACCTGGCCATGGTAGCGCTGGAGCCGTTGCTGTCGGGCGTGGAGCAGGAGCTGCGCATCGAGCGCGGGCTGTGGCACGCGCCCGTGCGCGGCAGCGCCGGCGAGACCGACGAGGCGATCCTGCGCCGGCTGGTGGAGTCGCACTTCCGCTACACCGGCAGCTTCCGCGCCAAGGAGATCCTGCACGACTGGCAGGCCGCGCGCGGCCGCTTCGTCAAGGTCATGCCCAACGAGTACCGTCGCGCACTGACCGAAATGCACAGCAACGCCGTGCTGGCGTCCACCGAGAAGGCCACGGCCTGAGCCGCAGGGGAAAACAGAACATGGGCAAGATCACCGGCTTTCTCGAATACCCCCGGCAGGCGGAGGCCGCCGAGGCGCCCGCGCAGCGGCGCAAGCACTGGCGCGAGTTCACCCAGCACCTGTCCGACGAGCAGGCAAAGATCCAGGGCGCGCGCTGCATGGATTGCGGCATCCCGTTCTGCCACAACGGCTGTCCGGTCAACAACATCATTCCGGACTTCAACGACCTGGTGTACCGGCAGGACTGGCAGCGCGCGATCGAGGTGCTGCACTCCACCAACAACTTCCCCGAGTTCACCGGCCGCATCTGCCCCGCCCCGTGCGAGGCGGCCTGCACGCTGAACATCAACAGCGACGCGGTGGGCATCAAGTCGATCGAGCACAAGATCATCGACAAGGCCTGGGAGGAAGGCTGGGTGACGCCGCAGCCGGCCGCCGTCAAGACCGGCTGGAAAGTGGCGGTGGTGGGCTCGGGCCCGGCCGGCCTGGCCACCGCGCAGCAGCTGGCGCGCGCCGGTCACGCGGTGACGGTGTTCGAGAAGAACGATCGCGTCGGCGGCCTGCTGCGCTACGGCATCCCCGACTTCAAGCTGGAAAAAAGCCACATCGACCGCCGCGTGGCGCAGATGCAGGCCGAGGGCGTCACGTTCCGCACCGGCGTATTCGTGGGCGCGGCGGCCGACGCGGCGCGCTACGGCAAGGTGGAGGCGATCACCCCCGAGCAGCTCAAGCGTGATTTCGACGCCGTGGTGATCGCCGGCGGCGCCGAGACACCGCGCGACCTGCCGGTACCCGGCCGCGAGTTGAAGGGCGTCCATTTCGCGATGGATTTCCTGCCGCAGCAGAACAAGGTGGTGGCGGGCGACCGCCTGAAGCAGCAGACCCTGGCCACCGCCAAGAAGGTGGTGGTGATCGGCGGCGGCGACACCGGCTCGGACTGCGTGGGCACCTCCAACCGCCAGGGCGCGGCGTCGGTGACCCAGTTCGAGCTGCTGCCGCAACCGCCGGCGCAGGAGAACAAGCCGCTGGTGTGGCCGTACTGGCCGCTGCGCCTGCGCACCTCCACCTCGCACGAGGAGGGCTGCGAGCGCGACTGGTCGGTGGCCACCAAGCGCTTCAACGACGACGGCAAGGGCAACGTGAAGAGCCTCACCGCCGTGCGGCTGGAATGGAAGGACGGCAAGATGGCCGAGGTGGCCGGCAGCGAGTTCGAGATCGCCGCCGACCTGGTGCTGCTGGCGATGGGTTTCGTGTCGCCGGTGCAGGCGGTGCTGGACGCGTTTGGCGTGGACAAGGACGCGCGCGGCAATGCCAAGGCCACGACCGATGGCGACGGCTGCTACCGCACCAGCGTGGACAAGGTGTTTGCCGCCGGCGACATGCGGCGCGGCCAGTCGCTGGTGGTGTGGGCGATCCGCGAGGGTCGCCAATGCGCGCGCGCGGTGGACGAGTTCCTGATGGACAGCTCCACGCTGCCGCGCTGAGCCACCGGCGCCGCCGTCAGCGAGCGCCCGGCGGCCGCAACGGCGAGGCCAGCAAGGCGCGCAGGGCCGCCGGTTTCACCGGCTTGTGCAGCAGCGGATAGCCCAGGGCCCGGGCCTGCTGCTTCAGCTCCGCGCTGCCGTCGGCGGTGATGATGGCCGCCGGTGGCAGCGGCGGCAGCTCCTCGCCAAGCTGCTGCAGGGCCTGCAGGCCATCGATGCCCTCGCCCAGGTGATAGTCGGCCAGGATCAGGTCGACCGGGCCGCGTTGCAGCGCCTCGCGTGCGCCGGCCACGTCCGCCGCCGTGCGGCAGTCCACGCCCCAGCGTTCCAGCAGGGCGCGCATGCCGTCGAGGATCGCCTCGTCGTTGTCCAGGCACAGCACCGTCAGCGGCAGCCGCGCATCCGGCAAGGTGCGCGGCGTGCGATGGCGCGGCGCCAGCACGCCGCGATGACGCGGCACGCTCACCGCGAAGCAGCTGCCGCGACCGGGGCGCGAATGCAGGGACAGCCGATGGCCCAGGATGCCGGCCAGTCGATCACAGATCGACAGGCCCAGTCCCAGCCCCTTCTCGCCCCACGGTGACGGCTGGTCCAGGCGCTGGAACTCGTCGAAGATGCGCGCGCGCTGCCCGTCGGCAATGCCGGGGCCCGAATCCCACACCTCGATGCGCACGTCGTTGCCCACACGTCGCGCGCCCAGCAGCACGCCGCCCTGGCGCGTGTAGCGCAACGCGTTGGAGAGAAAGTTCTGCACGATCCGGCGCAGCAGTTGGGGGTCGCTGTCCACCGCCAGGGTGGTCGGCGCCACCCGCAGCCGCAGGCCGCGCTGCTCGGCCACCACGGCGAACTGTGCCCGCAGCGCGTCAAACAGCTCGGCCAGCGCAAAGCCGGTCACGTCCGGCCGGTAGGCACCGGCGTCCAGGCGCGAGGTGTCCAGCAAGGCGTCGAGCAGGTCTTCGGCGGCGCGAAACGAGGCATCGATGCGCTCGGCCAGCGCGCTGGCCTCGGCGTCCAGCCCCGGCTGCTGGCGCAGCGCCGAGGTGAACAGGCGCGCCGCGTTCAACGGCTGCAACAAGTCGTGGCTGGCGGCGGCCAGGAAGCGGGTCTTGGAGAGGTTGGCCGCCTCCGCCGCGCGGCGCGCCTGCGCGGTGGCGGTCAGCGCCTCGGACAACTCGGCGGTGCGCAGTTCCACACGTTGCTCCAGCGTCTCGTTGGCCTGGATCAACGCCTGCTCGGCATGCTTGTAGGCGGTGACGTCGGTGTAGGTGGTGACATAGCCGCCGCCCGGCAGCGCGCGCCCGCGCATCTCGATGACCGTGCCGTCGGGCCGTACGCGCTGGAACACGTGCGATGAGCCGGCCCGCATGTGGTCGATGCGCCGCGCCACATGGCCGGCCACCTCGCCCGGGCCGCACTCGCCCAGCTCGGCATTGCGTCGGATCAGGTCGGCCACCGGCACGCCCACGTGGACCATGCCGTCGGGGTAGCCGAACAACTCCAGGTAGCGGCGGTTCCACGCCACCAGGCGCATGCGCGCGTCGACCACGCTGATGCCCTGGGAGACGTTTTCCAGCGTGGTGGACAACAGCTCGCGATTGAAGCGCAGCTCCTGCGAGGCCTCGTCCATCAGCGCCATGGACTCGGCCAGATCCAGCCCGCTGCCGGACAACGCGCCGATCAGGATGCGCCGCGCGTTGGCCGCGCCCACCGCCGAGGCCAGCAGGCGCTCGGTGTACTGGATCAGCGCACGGTCGGCCACCTCGCCGGGCAGCAGCGGCCGGTCGCGGCGGGCGGCGTAGTCGGCGAAGGCGCGCCGACTGCTGCGCTCGCCCACGATGCGCTCGGCGATGGTGCGCAGGTCGCCCACCACCACGCGGCCCCGCCAGTCGCCCGGTCCGCTGCGGCCGGCCGGATCGGCATCGATGAACACCGCCGCGTGCAGGCGCTCCTCCAGGCTGGGACGAAAGCGCAGCGACACGAACACCAGGCAACCCACGTTGACCAGCAACGACCAGAACGTGCCGTGGGTGACCGGATCCCAGCCACTGAGCTGGAACAGCGCCTGCGGGCGCAACCACGCCAAGCCCAGCGGTCCGTCGACCAGCCAGCTGCCGTCGCGACTCAGCGCCGGCAACAACAAGGTGTACGCCCACACCGCGAAGCCCGCCGCCAGCCCCACCGCCACGCCGCGCCGGCTGGCGCCACGCCAGTACAGCGCGGCGATCAGTGCGGGCGCAAACTGCGCCACGGCGGCAAACGCCAGCAAGCCGGTGGCCGCCAGGTTCTCCGCGTTGGCCGCCAGGCGATAGTAGACATAGGCCATGGCCGCCAGCACCACGATGGCCACGCGACGCACCGCCAGCACCAGGCGCGACAGGTCGTGGCGTTGCTCCAGCCGCAGGCGGCGAATGCGCAGCAACGCGGGCATCACCAGGTCGTTGCTGATCATGGTGGACAACGCCACCGAGGCCACGATCACCATGCCGGTGGCGGCCGAGAACCCGCCGATGAACGCCAGCAGCGCCACGCCGCGATCACCATGCGCCAGCGGCAAGGTCAGCACCCAGGCATCGGCCGCGCCGTCGCGCACAACCGGCATGTGCGCGCCGGCCGCCACGATCGGCAGCACCGCCACGCTCACCACCACCATGTAAACCGGCACCAGCCAGCGCGCGCGACCCAGGTCGTCGGCCTCCTCGCACTCCACCGCGCCGATCTGGAACTGCCTCGGCAAACAAAACATGGCGCAGAACGCCAGCATCGTGCGGGCGAGAAAGCCGGAGGAGATGTCGTGCTCCAGCGTCGCGGCGGGCAATGGCGCGAACCCGGCCAACCCGGGACCGTGCCACAACGCGTAGACGGCCAGCGCCACGAAGGCCACCAGCTTGATCAGCGACTCCAGCGCGATCGCCAGCATCATGCCGTGGTGGTGCTCGGTGGCGTCGATGCTGCGCGTGCCGAACAGGATCGCGAACATCGCCAGCAGCGCCGCGCACCACAGCGCACTGTCCACGCCCGGCGCCTGTGCCTGCGCGCTCAGCACGCCGTAGGACATGGCCACGCCCTTGAACTGCAGCGCGATGTACGGCACCACGGCGATCACCGCGATCAAGGCCACCAGCGCCGCCAGCGCATGCGACTTGCCGAAGCGCGCGCCGATGAAATCCGCGATGGAGGTGATGTTGCGCTGGCGCACGATGCGCACCAACCGCCGCAACAGGCCATAGCCGAACACGAACAGCAAGATCGGCCCCAGGTAGATCGGCAGATACGCCAGGCCGTCGCGCGCCGCCGTGCCCACCGCGCCATAGAACGTCCACGACGAGCAGTACACCGCCAGCGCCAGGCTGTAGACGATGGGGCGCAGTTTCGGCTGGCGCGGATACAGCGGGCGCCGGTCACCCGCATAGGCCACCACGAACAGCAGGCCCACGTACACCAGCGACACCAGCAGCAGCCACCCCTGGATCACGCGTGGTCTCCCTTCGCCGGCCCGTCGGCAAGCGCCGCGCGCAGGCAATCGTGCTGTCCCGACAGCGCGCTTGTGCGCGGCCCGGGCGAAGGTCACCATGGCCCGATGACGACTGCCGACACCCGCCCGCTTGCCAACCTAGCAGAGCGCCTGGGCGATGACGAGATGCACGTCTGGCAGCTCGACTACCGCCGTGACCTGCGTCGCGAACCGTTGCGGCGCGTGCTGGCCGCCTACCTGGCCACGACGCCGGCCGACGTGCGCCTGGTGTCCGATCCGCATGGCCGGCCCAGGCTGCACGCCGCGCACGGCAGCACGCTCGACTTCAACTGGACCCACAGCGGCGACCGCGCCCTGATCGCGCTGGCCCACGGCGCCGCACCCGGCGTGGACGTGGAGCGCGTGCGGCCACGCCCCAACGCGCTGGAGATTGCCCGGCGCTTCTTCAGCGCCGACGAGGTGGCCGCGCTGGAGGCGTTGCCCGAACCGCTTCGCGGCCAGGCCTTTTTGGACGTCTGGACGGCCAAGGAGGCCCTGCTCAAGGCGCATGGTCGCGGGCTGGCCTTCGGCCTGGATCGGCTGAGCGTGGCGCGGGACGGCGCGGCCTTGCAGTTGCGCCGCTTCGACGGCCACGACGTGCGGGGGTGGCAACTGCACCGGCTGTCGCTGGGTCCCACCCTGGTGGGCGCACTGGCCTGGCAGGGCGGGCCGCGGCGCATCCGGCTGGGGATGCTTGCCAGCGTGGATTGAATGGTGCACTGTTTTCGGCCGCGCCGGCGCCACGGGAATCATCGCGCCCGCCCCTTGCAGAGGCACCTCCGGCATGACCCTACTGAGCGTCAACCTCAACAAGATCGCCGTGCTGCGCAATTCGCGCGGTGGCGCCGAACCGGACATCTGCCAGGCGGCGCGCACATGCATCGAGGCCGGCTGCGGCGGCATCACCGTGCACCCGCGACCGGACCTGCGCCATGTGCGCCCGCACGACGTGCGCGCACTGGCCGCGCTGCTGCGCGGACGGGTCGAGTACAACATCGAGGGCAACCCGTTCGCCGAGCCGCGCGGCGACTATCCCGGCCTGCTGGCGCTGGCCCGTGAGGTGCGCCCCGCCCAGGTCACCCTGGTACCCGACGGTGACGGCCAGCTGACCTCCGACCACGGCTTCGACCTCAACCGCGACATCGAGCGGTTGCGGCCACTGGTGGCGCAGTTTCGCGAGCTGGGCTGCCGCGTCAGCCTGTTTGTGGACGCCAGCAACGCAGCGCAGGCCTTCGACCAGGCAGCGACGATCGGCGCGCAGCGCATCGAGATCTACACCGGCCCGTACGCGGAGGCGTTTGCCGCCGACGCACCGGACGCGGCACTGGAAGCATGCGTGGCCACGGCCCGCTACGCGCAGCAGGCCGGCCTGGCGGTCAACGCCGGCCATGACCTCAGCCAGGCCAACCTCGGGCGGTTCAAAGTCGCCATCCCTGGCCTGGCGGAGGTATCCATCGGCCACGCGTTGATCGGCGAGGCGCTGTACGACGGCCTGGCGACCACCGTGCGCAACTACCTGCAGATTCTGCGCTGACCACGCCGGTTGTTCCCGCCGCGCACCGGCGTTGCGCGGCGGACGACGGCGTCGGCCGTGCATGGGCGGCGATACCCGCGCGCTGACGGTGCGCCGTGGCGCGCCCCAAAAGCCGGCTGATCCGCAGCCATCACCCGCACAAGACGCGGCACCTGCCCTGATACGGCATGGCGATCCACCGCTTCGCAGCGAGGTTCAACACGGGGCTTTTGTCCCCACCTCGGCAACGTGGACCGGCGCGTTTCCAAAAGCATGGTGCCAAACAAAAACCCCGCCGAGGCGGGGTCTTCGTCTGGAGCTTGCAGCGTCTGCCGGTTGGCCGGATCAGATGAGCGGATCAATCGCCTTCGGTAAAGCCGATCTTGACGAGGTTGTAGCTCTTGGCGTCAGCCAATACGCGAGCCACGTACTCGTAGGCCACCGTGTCCGCCGCGTTGATCTGGATCTCGGGCTGGTTGCTCTGCTGGGCGATCACCGCGAGCTGAGCCTTGAGGCCCAGCTCGTCAACCGGCGTGTCGTTCCAGTAGAAGCCGCCACCCGCGTCGATCTTCAGACGGATCGGATCCAGCGGATTGGGCGGATTGACCACGTTCGGGTTCGGCTGCGGCAGGTCGACCTTGATTTTGTGGGCAAGGACGGGTGCCGTGATCATGAAGATGATCAGCAGAACCAGCATCACGTCGACCAGCGGCGTGACGTTGATCTCCGACATCGGACCACTGCTGTTGCTGGAGAAAGCCATTTCGTCACTCCTTGCCGGTGGTCATGAACCCGACATGGACCATGCCTGCGTCCTTGGCGTCGCCAAGGACCTTGCGCACAATCTTGTACTCGGTCGTCTTGTCCGCACGGATCTGAAGTTCCGGCTGGGGCGATTTCTGCGCGTTGACCGCAAATTGCGCCTTCAGCTCCACCTCGGTGACCGGCTTGTCGTTGAAGAACAAGCTGCCGTCCTCCTTGACAGCCAGATCCAGCGGCGGCACCGGCATCTCGTCGTCTTTCGTCTTCGGATTGGCGGTTGGCAGGTCAATCGTGACGGAGTGGGACATCAACGGCGCCGTGATCATGAAGATGATCAGCAGAACCAGCATCACGTCGACCAGCGGCGTGACGTTGATTTCCGACATCGGACCACCGGAATTGCCCCCGGAACTCATCGCCATGGGTCAATTCCTCACTTCTGGCCTTCGACGCGAGCGCCGGTGGCGAAGAAGTCGTGCAGGTCATGCGCGAATTCGTCGAAGCGGGCGTAGGTCAGGCGGTTCGAGCGGTTGAAGAAGTTGAAGGCAAGCACGGCCGGGATAGCGGTGAACAGACCGAACGCGGTCATGATCAGCGCCTCACCGACGGGGCCGGCCACCGCGTTCATCGACGCGTTGCCGGTAGCGGCGATGCCGATCAGCGCGTGGTAGATGCCCCACACGGTACCGAGCAGACCGACGAACGGCGCCGCCGAACCCACCGTGGCGAGCAGGGTCAGGCCGCTTTCCAGACGCAGGCTTTCGCGAGCCACGGCCTGACGCAGGGCGCGGTCGACAAACTCCGAACGGCTGAGCGATTCGGCCAGGCCACCCTTGTTGGCCTGCTGGTGATGGGCCACCGCGGAGGCGGCGTCCAGCGCGATCTTGGAGAACGGTTCGCCCTTGGGCTGGGCTTCCAGCTCGCGGATGGCATCCTGGGTGGAGCCATTGCCCCAGAACCCGTTGATGACGCCATCGGCGCGCGAACGGACCATCGCATTGCGGATGGCATTGGCAATGATGAAGTACCAGGACAGGAACGACATCACCACGAGGGTCACAAAAACGATCCAGCCAAGCCAGTCGAAGTTCTGTGCCAGGTTGGCGAAGCCCATCTGCTTCATGGCTTCGGCGTTGGTATTGCCACCCATCACGGGAGAGGCATCGGACGGTGCAGGAGTCTGTAGGAACATAACGCTACCCTAGGGAAGTCAAGCGTGAACTGTGAACGTAGCCGGAAAAACCCGGTTACATCTGATTGAGGTTGAAGTTGACGGGAACGCGGGCGTATCCCTCGACCTTCTGTCCGTTTCGTACTGTGGGGTTGAATCGCCAACGCCGTGCTGCATCCATCGCCGCACGATCGAGTTCATGGTAGCCGCTGGACTTGTCGACCTTGATGTCCTTCGGTGTTCCATCCACGCCTACCAGGATCATCAGCACCACCGTGCCCTCATGCCGCTGGCGAATCGCCTGTGGCGGATAGCGGGGTTGGATGCGGCTGTTGTAGCTGAGGTCCTGGCTGGCCGTGATCTCGGTGGGCGGCGCCGGCGGTGCCGGAGGTGCCGGCGGCGGAGCCTGGACGGCCATCTGCGACGGTTCGTCCACGGCCGGCGGCGGAGCCGGCGGCGGCGGGCTCGGCGGCGGCACGACCTGCTTGATGATCTTCGGCGGCGGCTGCTTCGGCGGCTCCGGCGGCGGCGGCGGCGGCGGGGGCGGCGGCGGCGGCGGCGGAATGAAGTTCACCTGGACAATGTGTTCCTTCGCCTTCTGCTCTTTCTGGTGGGGCGCCATCGGCGCCACCAGCAACAGGAACGCGAACGCGTGAAGCCCGATGGCTACCGCCAACGCCCAGGTGCGTTTCCAACTGAATGGCTCACGCCCGTTTTCTTCGTTACTAGAGGCCATCTGTCAACTTTCTGAAGCTAGTCAATCGGAGTGGACGTGCCGCAGCGTATGGGCCGATTCATGCCCGCATCGGGACAGGATTCGCGTTGGGGATACGCGGGGAGGAATTTTCAACGGTACAACAGCGCGAAGCATTTGTATAGCACCCGTGAATGGATGAATGGACGTCCATCCATCCACGGGCAAAGGCGTTGATTTACTTGGAAACGCCCGCGCTCTTGAGCCACTCCTTGGCTTTCTCTGCAGTCTCCGGCTGCTGCGCAGCCTGCTGCATGGCGGCGATCGCCGCCGGCTTGTTCTTGAGGGCGCGCTCGCACTCGGCCAGCAGCATGTAGGCCGTGCCCTTGTGCTTGACGCCCTTGCTGAGCGCCTGCTGCAGCAGGGCCTTGGCCTGGCTGTAGTTGCTCTCGATCAGCTGCAGGTTGGCGGCGCGCAGCGCGGCTTCGCCGTCCTTGGCCAGCGGCACGGCCTTGTTGTAGGCGACCACGGCCTTGGCGCTGTTGTCGGCCATCTCGTAGGCCTGGCCCAGCAGCCGGTAGTTCTCGGCGTCGGCGGGGACCAGGTTCTTGTCGATCGCGTCCTGCAGCACCTGGGCGCCCTTGGCGGCGCTGGGCTTGGGATCGTCGCTGGCCTGCGCCTGCAGCAGGTACAGCTTGGCCAGCGTGGCATGGTCGGTACCGTCGGTGAGCGTGCCGGCGGCGCGGGCCTTCTCCAGCAGGTCGATGGCTTCGGGGTACTTCTCGGCGTTGACGTACACCGTCACCGCGTTGCGGCGCGCCGTGGGATCGTTCGGGTTGGCGGCCAGCTGATCCTGCGCCAGCTTGGTGGCCTCGTCCTTCTGGCCGCTCTGCGCGTAGCTGGCCATCAGGATCTGGTCCCAGGTTTCCTGCGGCTTGTCGGTCAGCGACTTGGCCTTCTTGATGGCCGCGATCGCCTCGGGGTACTTCTCCAGGCGGTATTGGGCATTGCCTTCCAGCGCGTAGGACTCGGGGGTCTCGCGCTTGCCCTCGTCGCGCCACTTGTGCAGCGTGTCGATGGCGGCCTGGTACTGGTCGTCGGCCATCTGGAACTGCGCCAGCTCGTACATCAGCTGGAAGTACGTGTCATTGGGCAGCACGCCGATGGCGAGCGACTGCTGCAAGGTGGCGATGGCGCCCTTGAGGTCGTCGTTGTTGTACTTGAGGTTGGCCAAGCCCTGCAGGGCCAGCGCCTGGGCGTACTTGCTCTTGCTGCTCTCGGCGATCGGCTGCAGCACCGACTCGGCCTTTTCCTTGTCGCCGGCGCTGACCGCGTCCAGGCCCTCGTTGATCGCCTTCTGGTCCTTGGCGTTGGTGAGGTCGAGCTTGGGCTCCTGCCGGGTGGTGTTGGGGTACAACGCCTCTTTCTTGGGAGCTTCGTCCTTGTGCTGGCGCGCCATCAGCGGGCTGCTGACCAGCATCAGGGCGATGGCGGCACCAGCCAACGTCCGGAACAGTGGGAGGTGTTTCATGGCGATCCTCAGGTTGCGTGGGTCACGCTGCCGCGTGCGGGGTCGTTGAGCGTAACCCGTGGCCGCGAGCGCTGACAAGTGGCGGTTCTCTGCGTTATTTTCTTGTAAATCAGTGTGTTATGTATCAACACGCGACCGGCGGATGATTTTCGCCGGTTTCGCGTGCAGGTTTTGTCGTAGCCGATGGACTGGACGGCGGGCGATGCGTGCTCACACGTCCAGGTTGGCCACCTTGAGCGCGTTGGTCTCGATGAAGTCGCGCCGCGGTTCCACCGCCTCGCCCATCAGCATGGAGAAGATCTGGTCGGCGGCGATGGCGTCCTCGATGCCCACCTGCAACATGCGGCGGGTATCGGGGTTGACCGTGGTGTCCCACAGCTGCTCCGGGTTCATTTCGCCAAGGCCCTTGAAGCGCTGGATGCTGCGGCCCTTCTTGGCCTCGTCCAGCAGCCAGTTGCGGGCCTCGACGAAGCTGAGCACGCCGCGCGAGGCATTGCCGCGGCGCACGACGGCCTCGGGCTGGATCAGGCCGGACAGCTGCTGGCTGATCGCCAGCAGCGGGCGGAACTCGTTGCTGGCGAAGAACGGCTGCGGCAGCAACCAGGTGTGGGTAAGGCCATGCTGCTCGCGCACCACCTCGATGGCCGGCGGCTGCTCGTCGTGGCCCGGACGCAGCGCCAGGCGGTAGTGCGGCTTGCCCAGGCCGCTGGCGGCCAGGCGCTGCATGGCGCCGTCGAGCCAGGCGCGCATGGCCAGCGCGTCGTTCCACAGGGCCGGCTCCAGCGGGGTGTGCTCCAGCAGGGCCTCCAGCACGGTGGCGTCGAAGCGGTGCGCCAGCTTGGCGATCTGGTCCAGCGCCTGCTGGTAGCCGCGCAGCAACTTCTCCAGCGCCTCGCCGGTGATCGGCGGCGCCTCGGGGCTGTAGGTGAGTGCGGCATTGTCCACCGCGCTGGAGATCAGGTAGTCGTTCAGCGCGGTGTCGTCCTTGATGTACAGCTCTTGCTTGCCCTGCTTCACCTTGTACAGCGGCGGCAGGCCGATGTAGATGTGGCCGCGCTCGATCAGCTCGGGCATCTGGCGGTAGAAGAAGGTCAGCAGCAAGGTGCGGATGTGCGAGCCGTCCACGTCCGCATCGGTCATCAGGATGATGCGGTGGTAGCGCAGCTTGTCGGGGTTGTAGTCGTCCTTGCCGATGCCCGTGCCCAGCGCGGTGATCAGGGTGCCGACCTCGGCCGAGGACAGCATCTTGTCGAAGCGCGCCTTTTCCACGTTGAGGATCTTGCCCTTCAACGGCAGCACGGCCTGGGTCTTGCGGTTGCGACCCTGCTTGGCCGAGCCGCCGGCGGAGTCACCCTCGACCAGGAACAACTCACACAGCGCGGGATCCTTCTCCTGGCAATCGGCCAGCTTGCCCGGCAGGCCGGCGATGTCCAGCGCGCCCTTGCGGCGGGTCATCTCGCGCGCCTTGCGGGCGGCCTCGCGGGCGCGGGCGGCGTCCACGGCCTTGGAGGCGATGGCGCGCGCCTCGTTGGGGTGCTCCAGCAGAAACTCGCCCAGCTTCTCGTTGACCGCCTGCTCCACGGCGGTCTTCACCTCGGACGAGACGAGCTTGTCCTTGGTCTGCGAGGAGAACTTCGGATCGGGCACCTTCACCGACAGCACGGCGATCATGCCTTCGCGCATGTCGTCGCCGGACAAGGCCACCTTGGCGTTCTTGGCCAGGCCTTCCTTTTCGATGTAGTTCTGCAGCGAGCGGGTGAGCGCGGCGCGGAAACCGGTGAGGTGGGTGCCGCCATCACGCTGCGGGATGTTGTTGGTGAAGCAGAACATCGTCTCCTGGTAGGAGTCGGTCCATTGCATCGCCACCTCCACCACGATGCCGTCCTGCTCGGAGGTGAGGCTGATCACGTTGGGGTGCAGCGCCGTCTTCAGCTGGGCCAGGTGCTGCACGAACGAGCGGATGCCGCCCTCGTAGGCAAACGTGTCCTGGCGGCCGTCGCCGCGCTCGTCCTTCAACTCGATGGCCACGCCGGAGTTGAGGAAGGCCAGCTCGCGCAGGCGCTTGGCCAGCACCTCGTAATGGAAATCGATGTTGTTGGTGAACGTGGCCGGGCTGGGCTGGAAGCGTACGGTGGTGCCGCGCTTGCTCGACGGGCCCACTTCCTTGAGCGGATACAGCGGCTCGCCCAGGGCGTATTCCTGCAGGTACTCGTGGCCGTCGCGGTGGATGGTGAGCCACAGATGGTCACTGAGCGCGTTGACCACCGACACGCCCACGCCGTGCAGGCCGCCGGACACCTTGTACGAATTGGCGTCGAACTTGCCGCCGGCGTGCAGCACCGTCATCACCACCTCGGCGGTGGAACGGCCCTCTTCCGGATGGATGTCCACCGGAATGCCGCGACCGTTGTCGCTGACGCTGACCGAGCCGTCCTCCAGGATGGTGACCACCACCTTGTCGCAGTAGCCGGCCAAGGCCTCGTCGATCGCGTTGTCGACCACCTCGAACACCATGTGATGCAGGCCGGTGCCGTCATCGGTATCGCCGATGTACATGCCGGGGCGCTTGCGTACCGCCTCCAGGCCCTTCAGCACCTTGATGTTGCTGGAGTCGTAATGGGATTCGTCGATGGAGTCGTTCATGCGTTGGTCGTTTCCTGGCGCCATCAACCCGCCCGACATGGCGCCGTAAAAGCCTGACGAGGGTTATGCACCCTGGCGGGATGCAACCTTTCGATTATAGCAGGGGCGCCAGCTGGCCCTGTTCCACATGGAACACGCGGTGCGGAACCGTCGCCAGCGCGGCCGGCACGTCGGTGCCGGTCAACAGGACCTGGGCACCGGCCTGCCCCAGTTGGTCAACCACGGCTTGCTGGTGCGGCAGGTCCAGCTCGGAGGCAAGATCGTCCAGGCAAACCACCGGCCATTCGCCCTTTTCGCTGGCGTAGAGCGTGGCCTGGGCCAGCATGCAGGCCAGCGCGGTGAGCTTTTCCTGGCCGCGCGACAGGTGCTCGCGCTGCGGCGCTTCGGCAAACGCCAGCGACCAGTCGGCGCGATGCGCCCCCATGGCGGTATGGCCGCGCACGCGATCCCGATGACGCTGATCGCGCAGGGCGTCGTCCAAGGTCACGGTTTCGGGCCAGCCACGCCGGTAGCGAAGCTCCACCGGCCCCAGTTCCGGCAACAGTTGCTGCGCGGCCAGCGAGAGCGCGGGGGTGAGGCGATCCAGGTAGGCCTGGCGTGCGGCATCTATGCCGGCCGCCGCCTGCCCCAGCTCAACCTCCCAGGGTTCGTACAGCGCGTCCGACGACTCGGCCGCGCGCAGCAGGCTGTTGCGCTGTTTGAGCGCGCGCTGGTAGCGGCGCCAGTGAGAAAGAAAGGTGTGTTCCACATGGAACACACCCCAATCCAGATATCGCCGCCGTTCCTCCGCTGCCCCCGCGATCAGCGCATGCGAGCCCGGATCGAAGCACACCACGGCGCACGATTGCACCAGTTCGCCCAGCGCCACCGCCTCGCCGTCGAGCCGGGCTTCCCACCGCGCGCCTTCGCGCCCCAGCCCTACCCGCCGGATCTGGCCATCGTCGTGCCGCAGCTCGGCAAACACGGCCACCCGGGAAGCCCCCCGCTGCAACAGCGCCTCACGCGCGCCGCTGCGAAAGGAGCGACCGTGCGACAGCAGAAACGCGGCCTCCAGCATGCTGGTCTTGCCCGCGCCGTTCGGACCTTCGAACACATTGATGCCCGGCGCCAGCGTCACGTCGACCGCCGACAGGCAGCGCAAGCCTTGTACGCGCAGGCGCTCAAACCGCACGACAGCGGCTTCCCCACGAAAAAACGCCGGGGCGCAAGGCGCTCCCGGCGTGTGCCAAGGCCATCGGACCCACCCTCACGAACAAGCGTCAGAGTCGCAGCGGCATGATGACGTGGCGGGCCTGCTCGCTGGCTTCCTCCTGCACCAGGCAGCTCGATTGCGCGTCGCGCAGACTGAGCCGGGCCTTGTCGCCGCTCAGCGCGGCCAGGGCATCCAGCAGGTAGCCCACGTTGAAGCCCACCGCCAGGTCGGACACGTGAGTGTCGGCCTCGACCTCTTCCACCGCCTCCTCCTGCTCGGGGTTGTGCGCCACGATGCGCAGGCGGCCTGGCGAAAGCTCCAGCTTCACGCCGCGATACTTCTCATTGGACAGAATGGCCGCGCGCTGCAGCGCGCCCCGCAGCACGTCGCGATCCAGCGTGGCGATCTTGTCCGCGCCCAGCGGAATCACCGCCTCGTAGTCGGGGAAGCGCCCGTCGATCAGCTTGGAGGTAAACACCACGCCGCCACGGCGCACGCGCAGGTGGTTGCGCCCGAACTCCAGTCCCACCTCGCCGTCACCGGCTTCCAGCAGGCCGATCAGCTCGTTCACGCCCTTGCGCGGAATGATGATCTGCCGCCGCGTGCTGACCGAGCTCTGCAGGCCGGTTTCCTTCATTGCCAGGCGGTGGCCGTCGGTGGCCACGCAACGCAGCGTGTGCTCCTGCAGGTCCAGCAGCATGCCGTTGAGGTAGTAGCGCACGTCCTGGTTGGCCATCGCGAACGCGGTGTGCTCCATCAGGTCGCGCAGCACGCGCTCGGGCAAGGTCACCGTCTCCACCAGCTCGATCTCGTCCACGGTGGGAAATTCGCTGGCGGCCAGGGTGGTTAAGGTGAAGCGGCTGCGTCCGGCATTGAGCGCCACACGGTCGCCGTTGAGCTTCAGTTCGATCTGCACGCCGTCGGGCAGGGCCCGCACGATGTCGAACAGCTTGCGCGCGGGGATGGTGATCTCGCCCTCGGAAAGCTTCTCCGCCGTGGCGGTGGCGACCATTTCCACTTCCAGGTCGGTACCGGTCAGCGACAGCGTGCCATCGACCACCTTCACCAGAAGGTTGGCCAGCACGGGAAGCGTCTGGCGGCGTTCCACCACGCCGATCACCTGCTGCAGCGGTTTGAGCAGGGCTTCTCGCTGGATGCTGAATTGCATGATTTCGCTTCCCCTATGCTTTTGCTTTGTCTTTTAAAAGAAGTTTTGTAGTGGCTGTAGGCCGCGTGGATAACTTTTATATCGCGTTTTTCGATGAAAAATCAAATGCTTGCGGCTTGATTGGGCTGTGGCTTGCGCGGCTGCTGGGCTGTTGATCCATTGTGGGTAACTTTTCGCGCCGCGTCGTCCACGCATTATCCACAGCTTGCCCGTCCGGTTATGCATGGTTTTTGCACCGCAGGCCCTCAGCCGGTGAGGGTGCGGATGAGCTGCTCCCAGTCCTGGCGCATGCGCGCGTCCGTTTCCACGAACTTGCGGATGGTGCGACAGGCATGCAGCACGGTGGTGTGGTCGCGCCCGCCGAACGCCTCGCCGATTTCCGGCAGGCTGTGCTCGGTCAGCTCCTTGGACAGCGCCATCGCGTATTGCCGCGGCCGTGCCAGCGAGCGCACGCGGCGCTTGGACAGCAGATCCTGCAGCCGCACGTTGAAATACTCGGCAGTGACCTTCTGGATGTTGGGGATGGTGATGGCCTGGGCATGCGTGGCCAGCAGGTCGCGCAGGGTTTCCTCGGCGAAATCGGTGGTGATCGGCTTGCCGTAGAAGTTGGCGCGCGCCGCCAGCGTGTTGAGCGCGCCCTCCAGGTCGCGCACGTTGGAGCGGATGCGCTTGGCCAGCAGCATCGCCACGTTCTCGTCCACCGCCACGTCTTTTTCGTGGGCCTTGGCCAGCAAGATCGCCGCGCGCGTCTCGAAATCCGGCGGCTCGATCGCCACGCTCAGGCCCCAGCCCAGGCGCGATTTCAGCCGCGGCTCCAGCTTGTCCACCTCTTTGGGGTAGCGATCGCAGGTGAGGATGATTTGCTGCTTGGACTCGAACAGCGCGTTGAAGGTGTGGAAAAACTCCTCCTGCGTGGTGTCCTTGCCGGCGAAAAACTGGATGTCGTCGATCAACAGCGCGTCCACCGAGCGGAAGCGTTGCTTGAACTGGTCCATGCTCTTGGTGCGCAGCGCCTCGATCATCGCGCCCACGAACTGCTCCGAGCGCAGGTACATCACCTTGCGCGACGGGTCCTGTTGGCGCATCAGGTTGCCGGCGGCGTGCATCAGGTGGGTCTTGCCCAGGCCGGTGCCGCCGTACAGCAGCAAGGGGTTGTAGGCGCGGCCGGGGTTCATCGCCACCTGCATGGCGGCGGCCTTGCCCAGCTGGTTGGACTTGCCCTCGACGAAGGTCTCGAAGGTGTAGTGCGGGTCCAGGTTGTGGGCGAAATCGTTGGCCGGCTCGGCGCGGGCGGGCGCGGCGGCGGGCGCCGGTTTGGGCGCTGGCGCCGGTCGGGCCGAGGTGGAGCCCACTTCCAGGCGCACGCTCAGCGCGTGGCCGGTCAGCTGCTGCATCACCGCCTCGATGCGCGCCAGGTAGCGCTCGCGCACAGTGTCCAGGGTGTACGGGTTGGGGGCGAACAGGGCCAGGCCGGTGGTACTGTCGCGGGCCTGCAGCGGCATCAGCCAGGTGTGCAGGTCCTCGGCGCTCAGTTCGCCTTCCAGGTGCTCAAGGCAACGTCGCCACAAATCACTCATTGCTGTCATCAACCACGGTCATGGGGCGCGGGTGCGCGTAAAGTCGGCCGACAAGTCTATCAGCACGCCCCTCGGGCGAGGTGGATTATCCACATGGTATCCACAGGCCGGTGAGTACGACCATTTGACAGCGCCGCCGCCTGGCCACATACTCGCAAACCTTTTACCCACATTCCCTTCGGAGTCTAGCCATGAAGCGGACCTACCAGCCCAGCAAGCTCAAGCGCGCGCGCACCCACGGTTTCCGTGCCCGTATGGCCACCGCCGACGGCCGCAAAGTCCTCAATGCCCGTCGCGCCAAGGGCCGCAAGCGCCTGATCCCGTAATCGGCGCGCAGGTCATGCCCGATGCTGGCCTGCCGCGCGAGGCGCGGCTGCGCCGGCCTGGCGACTTTGCCGCGTTGCGGTCGAGCAGCGGACGCGCAGGCGGCCGCTGTTTTCATATGCGCTACCGCGACAACGAGCTGGGCCACGCCCGCCTCGGCCTGGCGATCTCCAAGCGCGTCTCCAAGCGCGCGGTGGAGCGCAACCGCCTCAAGCGCCTGCTGCGCGAATCCTTCCGGCGCGTGCGTCACCGGCTGCCGAGCGTGGACCTGATGGTGATGGCGCGCGAGTCGGCCGCCAACGTGCCCGGGCCGCAACTGCTGGCCGAGATCGACACGCTGTGGGCCAAGCTGCTGGCTGGTCGCGCGCCGCCGAATCATTGAAGCGGGTCGGGGACGCCACCACAATCGCCCGTTGACCTTATCCTTTCGCCTCCGCGCCGCAGCGAGTCGTGGCGTCACCGGATCTGCTACGCGATGAATCAAACGCGCAACTTTCTCTTGTTCGCCCTGCTGGCGGTCGGCTACCTGCTGTTCCTGGCCTGGGAAAAGGACTACGCCCCGCCGTCGCCACAAGCGGCCGTGGCCGGCGCCTCCAGCGTCGCCGCACCGGCCGACGCCAGCGTGCCGGGGGCGATCCCCGACGCCAGCGCACCGACCGCCGTCACCGCCACGCCGCCGGCAGGCGCGGGCGATGCCTCGCCGGCGCCGCGTATCACCATCACCACCGACGTGCTGCGACTGACCATCGACACCCGTGGCGGCAGCGTGGTGCATGCCGAGCTGCTGAAGTACCTCACCGCCGCGTCCACCCACAAGCAGCCGGCGCCGCCGCCGGTGGCGTTGATGAACGACACTGGCGCGCAGTACTTCGTGGCGCAGAACGGCCTGGTCAGCAGCAATCCCGGCACGCAGGCGCAGCCCACGCACCAGGCGCTGTTCCACGCCGAGCAGGCCGCCTACACCCTGGCCAGCGGCCAGGATGAGTTGCGCGTGCCGCTGACCTGGCGCAACGCCGATGGCCTCCAGGTCACCAAGACCTATACCTTCAAGCGCGGCAGCTACGTGGTCGGGCTGGACCAGCGCATCGACAACGGTGGCAGCCAGGCCTGGCAGGGCAATGCCTACCAGCAGCTGCTGCGCACCGAGCCGCCGCATCCGGGTGGCTGGCTGCGCAGCATCTCCGATCCGGAGGCGCGCAGCTTCCAGGGCGCGGCCTGGTACACCGGCGAGAAGTTCGAGAAGCTGCCGTTCAAGGATTTCAGCGAGCCGAGCGACCAGCTCAACCGCCAGATCAAGGGCGGCTGGGCGGCCATGCTCAAGCTGTACTTCTTTGCCGCGTGGATTCCGCCGGCCAACGATACCGACCACTACGTCACCGCCACCCTCGACCCCGACAGCGCCCACCCGCGCCATCTCATCCGCGTGGTCGGCCCGGCCATCACCGTGGCGCCGGGGCAAAGCGCCAGCAGCGAAGCGCGCCTGTACGTGGGCCCCAACCTGCAGGGCACGCTGGACGCCATCGCGCCGGGCCTGGACCTGACCATCGACTACGGCATGTTCAAGGCCATCGCCGTGCCGATGCACTGGGTGCTGTCGCAGTTCCACGCCATCACCAAGAACTGGGGCGTGGCGATCATCCTGCTGGTGCTGCTGATCAAGGGCCTGACCTGGAAGCTCACCGCCGTGCAGTACCGCTCCGCCGCCCGCATGCGCAAGCTGCAGCCGCGCATCGCCCAGCTCAAGGAGCGTTACGGCGACGACCGGATGAAGATGCAGCAGGCCACCATGGAGCTGTACAAGAAGGAAAAGGTCAACCCGATGGGCGGCTGCCTGCCCATTTTGATCACCATGCCGGTGTTCTACGGCCTGTTCTACGTGCTCGAGTACAGCCTGGAGCTGCGCCACGCGCCGTTCCTGTGGATTGCCGACCTCAGCGCCGCCGATCCGTTCTACATCCTGCCGGTGATCTACGCGCTGGTGATGCTGGGCACGCAGTGGCTCAACCCCACCGCCGCGGGCATGGACCCGACCCAGGCCAAGATGATGAAGGTGATGCCGCTGGTGTTCTCGGTGATGTTCGCCTTCTTCCCCGCCGGCCTGTGCCTGTACTACGCGGTCAATGGCGTGGTCGGCCTGGGCCAGCAGTGGTGGGTCACCCATCATGTGGATCGCGAGGAAGCGGCCAAGCCCAAGGCGGCCTGATCGCGCCGCGTCGCGCCGCATCGACAGCCGCAACGGTGATCGTTGCGGCTGTTTTCATGTGAGCGGCGTGCCGCCGCCGGAAGGCGGCACACCGCATAATCCGCTCGCTCCCCGAGTTGTCTCCCCATGACCATCCCCGCCTCCGACACCATCGCCGCCATCGCCAGCGCCCCCGGCGCGGCGGGCGTGGGCGTGGTGCGCGTCTCCGGACCCGCCGTGCCCGCCATCGCCCATGCCCTGCTCGGCCGCGCGCCGGTGCCGCGCCATGCCCACTTTGCCGCGTTTCGCGACGCCGCCGGCGGCCTCATCGATCGCGGATTGCTGCTGCACTTTCCGGCGCCGGCCTCCTACACCGGCGAGCACGTGCTGGAGCTGCAAGGCCACGGCAGCGCGGTGCTGCTCGACGCGCTGCTGCGTCGCGCCTGCGAGCTCGGCGCGCGGCTGGCCCGGCCCGGTGAATTCACCGAGCGCGCCTTCCTCAACGGCAAGCTCGACCTGGCCCAGGCCGAAGCCGTAGCCGATCTCATCGCCGCCCGCTCGCAGGCCGGCGCCCGCGCCGCCCTGCAATCGATGGAAGGCGTGTTTTCACGCCGGGTGAATGCCCTGCTGCAAGCGCTGGTCGCCCTGCGCGTGCACATCGAGGCGGCGATCGACTTTCCGGAGGAGGAAATCGATTTTCTTGCCGACCCCGCGATCGCCGCGCAACTGCAAAACCTGCGCGCCGACCTGCACGCCTTGCTGACCGAGGCCCGTCGCGGCGTGCGCCTCAACGACGGCCTCAAGGTCGCCATCATCGGCCGCCCCAACGCCGGCAAGTCCAGCCTGCTCAACGCGCTGGCCGGCAGTGACCGCGCCATCGTCACGCCCATCGCCGGCACCACCCGCGACGTGCTGCGTGAACATCTGGATCTCGACGGCATCGCGCTGGAGCTGGCCGACACCGCCGGCCTGCGCGACACCGACGACGAGGTGGAACGCGAAGGCGTGCGCCGCGCCCACGGCGAGCTGCAACGCGCCGACGTGGCCTTGCTGGTGACCGACGCTGAAAACGTCGAGGCCGACCAGCGCTTCTTCGCCGAGCTTCCGCCCGGCATCGAACGCGTGGTGCTGGTCAACAAGATCGACCTGGACAAGACCCCCGCCCGCAGCGGCCAGCGCGACGGCACCCGCTGGCTGTGGGCCTCGGCCAAGACCGGCGCCGGCCTCGACGCCCTGCGCAAGGTACTGCGCCAGCTCGCCGGTGCCGGCGGCGGCGAAGGCAGCTTCAGCGCGCGCCGCCGCCACGTGCTCGCCCTCGACACCGTGCGCGACCACCTCGACCGCACCGCCACCGTGCTGGCCACCACCCACGCCGGCGAACTGGCCGCCGAGGAACTGCGCCACGCCCAGCACGCGCTGGGCGAAATCACCGGCAGCTACACCAGCGACGACTTGCTGGGCGCAATCTTCGGGTCGTTCTGCATCGGCAAATAACGCCGTCGGTGACGGCGTGGCCTGTGGCTGGCCGGGAACGACAAGCGCCTCGAATCGGCCTGAGAAAAGCAGCTCACGAAGAAGACCGGCGAGTGATGCGGCCTGGGCGCTACGCCATGGCCACCGTGGCTTTCGCCGAAAAAGCCCATCAATGCCGTCGGAAGATGGCCTTTCCCCGAGCGTTAAAAGTTAAGCACGGCAACCTGTGCTTAATGGGGTTTTTGCATGAAAGATGTCTCAGATCAGCAAGTTGCGGAGCAACTTAAGCGCCTCAATCCATGGTGGCAGAGCGGCGCGATGGACGATGTGACGCGTGGCCTGCGTCCGCGTGCTTACCTTGGTCCGGTGCGGCAGCAGACGGTTGATGGTTGCGAAATCCGCCAATGGCCGGCCGCGGTGCTGGCCTTCCATTACGGCATGCGCGCCGTACAGCGCCGCCTGGCCGGTTTTGAAGCACAACTCAAAGAGATCACGTGATGGCCGAGGCGCTGAACCGGTTGCAGGTGCTGTTGCGCCAGACGACCCGCCTGCTTCAGTCGCGGGAGATCAGCGCCATCCGCCCAGTCCGCTTTTGCCGTCGCCGCGCGCTCCAGGCGCGGCGGCGTTCGGCCAGGCACGAGAAGATCACGTACAGCGCCGGGGTGCTGAGCAACGTGAGGCTTTGCGAGATCAGCAGGCCGCCGATCAGGGCGATGCCGAGCGGGCGGCGCAGTTCGCTGCCTTCGCCAAGACCGATCGCGATGGGCAGGGCGGCGAGGATGGCGACCATGGTGGTCATCATGATCGGGCGGAAGCGCACGATGCACGCCTCGCGGGCGGCCTCCAGCGGGGTCTTGCCGTGTTCGCGCTCGGCGACCAGGGCGAAGTCGATCATCATGATGGCGTTTTTCTTGACGATGCCGATCAGCAGCACCAGCGCGATCTGCGCCACCACCGACAGCTCGGTTCCGGTCAGCCACAGCGCCAGCAGCGCGCCGACGCCGGCGGCCGGCAGCGTGGAGAGGATGGTGACCGGGTGCAGCAGGCTTTCGTACAGCATGCCCAGCACGATGTAGACGGTGAGCACGGCGGCCAGCACCAGCCACAGCATGCCGCTTTGGGCGTCCTGGAAACGGCGGAAATCGCCGCCCACGTTGAGCCGGATGTCGCCGGGCATGCGCATGCCGTCGACGGTGGACTGCACGATGGCCATGGCCTCGCCCATGCTCACCCCGGGCGCCAGGTTGAAGCTCAGGTCCATCGTGGTGTACTGGTTTTCGTGGCTGATGGACGAGGGCGACAGGCCGGGCTTTTGCGTGGCGAATGCGGTCAGCGGAATCATCTTGCCGCTGGCGGCGCGCACGTAGATGCGGTTGAGCGCGTCCGGCGTGGCGGTTTGCGACGGCAGCGCGTTCACCACCACCTTGTACTGGTTGATGTCCGAGTAGATGGTGGACACCTGGCGCTGGCCGAACGCGTCGTACAGCGCGCCGTCGATGGCGCCGATGGACACGCCCAGCCGCGCGGCGCGGTCACGGTCGATCACGATGTTCTGGCGCAGCCCGCCCTCTTCCACGTCGCTGCCCACGTCGGCCAGCTTGGGATTCTTTTTCAGCTCGGCCACCAGTTTCGGCAGCCACTCCTGCAGCTCGGCCAGGTCGTTGCTCTGCAGGCCGACCTGGTATTGCGCGCCCTGGTCGCCGCCACCGCCGCCGCCGCTGGGCAGGTCCTGCACCGGGCGCAGGCGCAGGTTGAGGTCGGGAAATTTCGCGGCCTTGGCGCTGAGCCGGGCCAGCACCGCGAAGGTGTCGTCGGTGCGTCCTTCGGCGCGGGTCCTCAGGTCGATGTTGAACGAGCCGCTGGCGCCCTGCCGGCTGGTGCCCAGCCGCGTGCCCACGGTGGCCACGTCGGGGTCGGCCAGCAGCATGTCGGTGAGCCGCTTCAGCCGCTGCCGGCTCTCGTCGAACGACACCGTGGCGCTGGAGCTGGCACGGCCCCAGATCAGGCCGGTGTCCTGCGGCGGAAACAGCCCGGTCTTGACTACCCCAAACAGGAAAAACGTCGCGCCGATCAACAGCAGTGGCGTCAGCCCCAGCGCCAGCGCGTGGCGCAGCGAGAAATCCAGCGCGCGCGTGTAGGCGCGCAGCATGCCGGCGTGGAAGCGGTCCAGCGCGTGGCCCAGCCGCGAGGGTTTCTCCGGCTCGCGGTGGCCGCTGAGAAATCGGCCGCACAGCGAGGGCGTCAGCGTCAGCGAGATCAGCGCCGACACCACGATGGCCGACACCAGGGTGGTGGCGAACTCGTGCATGAACATGCCGGTCATGCCGCCGGCAAACATCAGCGGGATGAACACGGCCACCAGCGAGGCGGTGATCGACACGATGGTGAAGCCGATCTCGCGCGCGCCGGCCAGCGTGGCCTGCATGCGTGTCATGCCCTCGTCGATGTGGCGGATGATGTTCTCGATCACCACGATGGCGTCGTCCACCACGAAGCCGATGGCGATCACCAGCGCCAGCAAGGTGAGGTTGTTGAGCGTGTAGCCGAACAGGTACATCGCCACGAACGCGCCGGCCAGCGACAGCGGCACCGCCGTGGCCGCGATCAGCGTGGGCGCCAGCCGGCGCAGGAACAGCGCCATCGTCAGCACCACCATCGCCAGCGAGATCAGCAAGGTGGCCTGCACCTCGTGCAGCGAGGCGCGGATGGTGGGCGTGCCGTCAAAGAACGGCGTGAGCCGGGTGCTCGGTTGCAGGTAGGCGCGCAGCAGCGGCAGTTGCGCCTTGACCAGGTCCACCGTGGCGATGACGTTGGCGTCGGACTTCTTGTACACGTACATCAGCACGCCCGGCCTGCCGCCGAACCACGCCGCCTGGTACGCGTCCTGCGCGCCGGCGTACACGTGGGCCACGTCGCGCAGCCGCACCGGCGTGCCGTCGTGGCTGGCGATCACCAGCGCGGCGAACGCGTCGGCATCGTGCAACTGCGCGGTGGCGCTGATCGCCATGGTGGTCTTGCCGTCGGACAGGAAACCCTCCGGCGAGGTGACGTTGGCGGCGCTGAGCGCGTTGCGCAGCTGGTCGGGCGTGATGCCCATGGCGTTGAGCGCGCGCAGGTTCACGTCCACGCGGATCGCCGGCGTGGCGGCGCCGGCGATCTCCACCGATGACACGCCGGGCAGCTGCCGCAACCGCTGCGCCAGCAAGGTGTCGGCCACGTTGAACAGCGCGTCGGCCGATTGCGTGTCCGAAGTCAGCGCAAACGCGATGATCGGGTCGTCGTTGGGGTTGGCCTTCTGGTAGCTGGGCGCGTTGTTGAGGCCAGTGGGCAGGTCGGGCGCGGCGGCGTTGATGGCCGCCTGCACATCGCGCGCGGCGGCGTCCAGGTTGACGTCGCTGTCAAACATCATGAACACGAAGGTGCCGCCCTCGGAGCTGTTCGACCGCATCATCTGGATGCCGGGCACCTGGCCCAGGTGCCGCTCCAGCGGCGCCGCCACGGTGGACGCCATGGTGGCCGCGTCGGCGCCGCTCTGGCTGGCCTGCACGAAGATCGCCGGAAACTGCATTGCCGGCAACGCCGCCACGCCCAGCAGCACGTAGCAGATCGCGCCCACCGCGAACAAACCCATCGCCAGCAGCGAGGTGCCGATCGGGCGACGGATGAAGATGCCGGAGATGTTCATGGATCAGGCGTGGCCGTGGGGACGGGAGAGGGCGTGGCGGGACGGGTTTGGGCGTATCCCGTTTCCAACGGGTGAGCGGCGAAATGGTTGATCGTGAAGAGCGACCCCTCCCCAGCCCTCCCCTGCAAGCAGGGGAGGGAGCAAATGTCGCGCTCCTCCCTCTGCAAGCGGGGGGAGAGCAAATGTCGCGCTCCTCCCCCTGCAACGCAGGGGGAGGTTGGGAGGGGGTGCTTGGGGTAGGGACGAAGCGCGGGCCTTCCCCGCATGCAAGGCAGGGCGTGCGGCGAGCGGGGCGTCATGCCGCCTGGCTTGCCTGGCCGTGGCGCAGCGCGCGTTGGGCGCGGCGTGCGGCGAGCCAGTCGGAGAAGCGCTCCATGTAGAGGTAGATCACCGGTGTGGTGTACAGCGTCACCAGTTGCGACAGCAGCAGGCCGCCCACGATGGATACGCCCAGCGGCCGGCGCAGCTCCGCGCCGATGCCGTTGCCCAGCGCCAGCGGCAGCGCGCCGAGCATGGCCGCGGCGGTGGTCATCATGATCGGGCGGAAACGCAGCAGGCAGGCGCGGCGGATCGCGTCGTGCGCGTTCATGCCGGTGCGGCGCGCCTCGATGGCGAAGTCGATCATCATGATGGCGTTTTTCTTGACGATGCCGATCAGCAGCACGATGCCCACGATGCCGTCCACCGACAGGCTCATGCCGCACACGATCAGCGCCAGCAGTGCGCCCACGCCGGCCGGCGGCAAGGTGGAGATGATCGTCAGCGGGTGGATGTAGCTCTCGTACAGCACGCCCAGCACGATGTAGATCACCACGATGGCGGCCAGCAGCAGCAACACCTCGTCGCTGATCGAGGCGCTGAACTCCGCCGCCTTGCCCACGAATTCGCCGCGCACCTGCGGCGGAAAATCCAGCGTGGCCTCGGTGGCGTGGATGGCGTCGATCGCGTCGGACAGCGCATAGCCCGGCGCCACGTTGAACGCCACCGTCACCGCCGGCAACTGCTGCTGGTGGCTGATCACCAGCGGCGCGCTGGTGACCTGGCCGCTGGTCAGCGACGACAGCGGGATGGTGCCGCCGCCGCCGATCTCGAAGCCCACGTTGCCGGTGTTGCCGATGCCCGAGGGCGTGGCCGAGTTGCTGGATTTCACCTGGCCGAAGCTGGTGGCGTTGGAGCCGGTGAGCGCGCCGTTGCCGTTGCCGCGCACGGTGAGCTTGGTCATGAGGTCGTTCGCGTTGCGGAACTCCGGCGCCACCTCCAGCACCACGCGGTACTGGTTGAGCTGGGTGAAGATGGTGGAGATCTGGCGCTGGCCGAACGCGTCGTACAGCGTGTCGTCGATGGTCTGCACCGGCACGCCCAGGCGGCTGGCCTTTTCGCGGTCGATGGTGAGCTTGAGCGCGTTGCCCTGGTTGGCCAGGTTGTTGTCCACGTCGGCCAGTTCCGGGCGCTGGCGCAGCGCCTCGGTCATGCGGCCGGCGTACTCGGCCAGCTCGGCGGAGTTCACGTCCGACAGCGTGTACTGGTACTCGGTGGCGGCCACGCGGCTGTCCAGCGTCACGTCCTGCACCGGCTTGAGGTACAGCGCCACGCCGGGGATGTCGGCCACCGCCTGTTGCAGGCGCGGCAGCAGCGCGTCCAGGCCGTCGCGGTCGCCGCGGTCCTTCAGCACGATGCTGAGCTGGCCCTGGTTGATGGTGGGGTTGATCGTGCCGGCGCCGATGAACGCGGCCACGCCGGCCACCGCCGGGTCCTTGCGCAGCGCCTCGGCCACGGCGCGGGTGCGCTGCTCCATCTGCGGAAAGGCGATGTTCTGGTCGGCCTGCACCACGCCGGTGACCAGGCCGGTGTCCTGCTCGGGCAGCAGGCCCTTGGGGATGGCCACGTACAGCACCACGGTGAGCAGCACGGCGGCGGCGGCCACCAGCATGGTCAGCGGCTGGCGGGCGAGCACCCAGTCCAGCGAGCTTTCGTACAGCGCCACGGTGCGCGACCACGCGGTGCGCTTGCCGGCGGCGGCGTGGCGCTCGTGCGCGTCGTCGCCCTCGGGCAGCGCGTCGGGGCGCAGCAGGTAGGCGCACATCATCGGCGTGAGCGTCAGCGACACCAGCATCGAGATGGTCACCGCGATGGTCAGCACCCAGGCAAACTCGTGGAACAGCCGCCCGGTGACGCCCGGCATCAGCAGCAGCGGCAGGAACACCGCCACCAGCGACACCGTCAGCGACAGCACGGTGAAGCCGATTTCCTTCGCGCCCACCTCGGCCGCCTCCTTGCCGTCCCTGCCCTGCTCGATGTAGCGCACGATGTTCTCGATCATCACGATCGCGTCGTCCACCACGAAGCCGGTGGCCACGGTCAGCGCCATCAGCGAGAGGTTGTCCAGCGACATGCCGGTGAAGCTCATCACGCCGAACGTGCCTAGCAGCGACAGCGGCACCGCCACCGACGGGATCACCGTGGCCCACAGCCGGCGCAGGAACACGAAGATCACCGCCACCACCAGCGCGATGGTCAGCAGCAAGGTGAACTGCACGTCGTGCACCGAGGCCTGGATGGTGACGGTGCGGTCGGCGAACACGTCCAGGTGCACGTCGGCCGGCAGCGCGCTGCGCAGCTCCGGCAGCACGGCGCGGATCTGCTTCACCGTCTGCACGATGTTGGCGCCGGGCTGGCGGCGGATGTCCAGCAGCACCGCCGGCTGGCCGTTGGCCCAGGCGGCGAGCTGGTCGTTCTCCACGCCGTCCACCACCTGGGCCACGTCCGACAGCCGCACCGGCGCGCCGTTCTTGTAGCTGATGATGGTGTCCTTGTACGCGGCCGCGTCGCTCAACTGGTCGTTGGTGCCGATGGAGTAGCTCTGCGTCTTGCCGTTGAGCGTGCCCTTGGGCGCGTTCACGTTGGCCTGGGTGAGCGCACTGCGCACGTCCTCCATGGTCAGGCCCAGGTTGGACAGCTGCGCCGGGTTCACCTGCACGCGCACCGCCGGGCGCACGTTGCCGGCGATGGAGACCAGGCCCACGCCCTGCACCTGCGACAGCTTTTGCGCCAGGATCGAGTCGGCCAGGTCGTTCACGTCGCGCAGCGGGCGGCTGTCCGATTGCAGCGACAGCGTGAGGATGGGCGCATCGGCCGGGTTCACCCGGTTGTACACCGGCGGGTACGGCAGGTTGCCCGGCAGCGTGCCCTTGGCCTGGTTGATCGCCGCCTGCACGTCCTGCGCGGCGATGTCGATGTCCCGGTCCATGTTGAACTGCAGGATGATCGTGGACAGGCCGGCGGAGGAGTCCGAGCTCATCATCGCCAGGCCGGAGATCTGGCCCAGGTTGCGCTCCAGCGGCGTGGTCACCAGCGAGGCCATGGTGCTGGCGCTGGCGCCGGGGTATTGCGTGGTCACCACCAGGCTGGGCGCCTCGATTTCCGGCAGCGCGGAAACCGGCAGCTGGCGGTAGCCCAGGATGCCCAGCAGCAGGATCGCCACCATCAGCAGCGAGGTGGCGATCGGGCGGCGGATGAAGAGAGTGGAGAATCCCATGGCTATCCGGAACGTAGAGGGGCGGCATCCGCCGCGGTCATGGCCATGCGCCGGCCAGGTTCACCGCATCGCGCGGCGGCGTGCGCCGCCACGCGCGGGCGGCCGGATCAGTGGCGGCGACGGCCGGCCCGGGTGTTCTGCTTGGCCTTGTCCAGCTCGGCGGCGGTGGGCACGGCGGGCACCTCGCCGGGCTTGAGCGCGTTGACCTTGCTGCCGGGCTTGAGCCGGAACTGGCCCTCGGTCACCACGCGGTCACCGGCCTTCAGGCCGCTGCCGATCATCACGTGGCTGTCGCCCACCTCGCCGGCCACCACCACGGCCTGCATCTTGACCGTGTCGTCCGCCTGCACCTGGTAGACGTAGTCGCCGTCGGGTCCGCGCTGCACCGCCTGCGCCGGGATCACCAGCGCGCCGTCGGCGGTGCGCACCTTGAGCTGCACGTTGACGAACTGGCCCGGCCACAGCGCGTTGTCGGTGTTGGCGAACTCCGACTTCAACCGGAACGTGCCGGTGCTGGTGTCGATCTGGTTGTCGATCACCTTGAGCACGCCGCCGCTGGCGATCGGGTGCGCGTCCACGCGGTCAAGCGCGGTCACCTCCAGCGGCGCGCCACCGTGGGCGGCGCTGCGCACCATGTCCAGGTTCTGCTCGGGCAGGGTGAACATCACGTAGATCGGGTGCAGCTGGGTCAGCGTGACGATGGCCGTGCTGGTGCTCACCACGTTGCCCGGGTCCACGCTGCGGATACCGGCCAGGCCGTCGATCGGCGACACCACCTTGGTGTAGGCCAGCTGCACCTGGGCGTCGCGCACGCTGGCCGCGTCGGAGGCCACCGCCGCCTGGTACTGCGCGGCGGTGTTGCGCAAGGTGTCCAGGTCCTGCTTGGAGATGTAGCCCTGGCTGGCCAGGTCCTGGCTGCGCGCCAGGTTGCTCTTGGCGGTGGCCAGTTGCGCCTCGTCCTGGCGCTGGCGGGCCTGCGCCTGGTCCAGCGCGGCCTGGAACGTGCGCGGATCGATCTGCGCCAGCACCTGGCCCTTCTTCACCGGCTGGCCCTCCTGGAAATCCAGGCTCAGCAGCTGGCCGCCCACCTGCGGGCTCAGCGTCACGGTGTTCAGCGCCTGCACCGTGCCCAGCGCGGTGAGAAACACCGGCACGTTCTGCTTCTCCACCGGCACGGCGGTCACCGGCACCGGCGCCGCCTTGTCGGCGTCGTCAGCCTGTCCGGCCGCGGCATGGGCGCCGCCGGCTCCCGGCGTGGCCGGCTTGTGCAGCAGGCGGATGCCGACGATCGCCAGCACCAGCACCACCAACACGATCAACGCGATCTTCCAAAAACGCGACATGCAGAGCTCCAGGGTTGCGCGGGGCGGCGGCCGGCAGCACGGCGAGGCGGCATGCAGGCGTAGGGGAAATCCGGAATGAAAGCATAGAGGCAGTTGAACGAACAGAAACCCTGCCAGTTGACACGGATGGCGCATGACTGACGACATGGCGCCGCAGCCGCCCTCCCCGCCGCGAACCCCCTGAAACTTGTGCCGGCCTTCGTCTATAATCGCCCGCTGGCAACGCCCCTCCACGGCGGAGGGACGGCCGGTCGCCAGGCATCGGGCTTGCCGTGCGGCCAGGGCGTTTTCATCGCGGCACCGCCGCTATCTGTGATCGGGCCGGCCGGGACCACCGGGCGTGTCCGGCCTATCCACTGACTGGAGTACACGCGTGAGCGGTTCCATGAGCAATTCCGACCAGACCACCATGCGCCAGTTCGCCATCATGATTGGCGGCCTGATGCTGGTGGCGGTGATCCTGATCGTCGCCGCGCTGTGGGTCTACAACAGCGAGCCGAAGGAAACCAACCCGCACCAGGCCGCGCAGGTCGTCGACCGCATCGCGCCGGCCGGCGCCGTGTACGCGGGCGACACCGGTCGCGCCGCCATGCAGGCCGCCGCCGACGCGGCCGCCAAGGCCGCCGCCTCGCAGGTCGCCTACGGCGGCACCACCGACGGCAAGGAAATCTTCGACCAGCTGTGCACCAGCTGCCACACCTCCGGCGTCGCCGGCGCGCCCAAGGTGGGCGACAAGGCCGCCTGGGGTCCGCGCCTGGCGCAGGGCATCGACACCCTGGTCAAGCACGCGATCGACGGCTACCACGGCCCGGACGGCAACTTCATGCCGCCCAAGGGCGGCAACCCGGCGCTGACCGAGGAGCAGGTCACCAACGCCGTGCACTGGATCGTCGATCAGGCGAAGTAATTCGCCTGATCAAACAAGCTGTCGCCAAACGCCGCCCTTCAGGGCGGCGTTTTCGTTTGCCCCTTCCCCATTCTGGGGACAAATCGGCAGGATCGCCGATTTGCACGGCGAAGCCGCCCGAAGGGTGAGCGCCAGGGATGGCCCGAATGCAGGTTGGGATGGGGAGCCCGGCGTACGGGGAAGATCAAAAGCGACCCCTTCCCAACCCTTCCCTGCCTTGCAGGGGAGGGAGCGGATCTCACCCCGGATGTTGCTCGATCCACGCCCGCGCAAACGCCTGCAACGGCGGAAAGAATGCCTCGAAGTGCCGCTGCAGCACCGCCTCGCGCTGCATCAGCACGGGCAGCGCCGTGTCCAGCGGGTTGGCGTGGCGCAGGCGTTGGCCGATGCCGGCCAGGGCGTGCTGCAAGGTGGTGTCGTCGGCATAGCCGGCGGGCAGGTCGTGGCGGTCCATGTAGGCGCGAAAGCGTTGCAGCGCGGGGGGCAGCAGCGGCTCGTGCCGGTGCAGCAGGGCGCGCAGGTCGGTGGAGAAGCCGTCCAGCGGCTGCGCGCTCCAGCGCCCGAAATCGCGGGCCAGGCAGCGGTCGAACCACATGTCGAGCAGGATGCCGCCATAGCGCCGGTACGGCGGCGGCAGCTGCGCCTTGGCCGCCAGCACGGCGGGGTGGGCATCGGTGTGGACGTCAATGGCGCGGTGCAGGCGGATGCCGTCGATCACCCGGGGCGGGAACGAGGCCGGGTCGGGCCGGCCGTGCACGAAATCGCCCAGCATGCCGCCCAGTCGCAGCGCGTCGTCCGGTCCGGCCAGCAGGGCATGGGCCAGGTGGTTCATTGACGCGGCCGGCGGCAGCCCGGGCGCCCGGCGGTTATCATCGTCCGCATGAATCCCACCGCGCTCCCCGCCGATCCCGACCATTTTCCCGATGAGGCGGCCAGTTTCATGCTGGCCGGCCCCGCCGGCAAGCTGGAAACCATCAGCGACGTCGCCGACCCCGCCTGCGCCCGGCGCGGCGTGGCGGTGGTGTGCCACCCCAACCCGGTGCAGGGCGGCACCATGCGCAACAAGGTGGTGACCATGGTCGAGCGCGCGTTGCGCGAGTCGGGCCTGGACACCGTGCGCTTCAACTTTCGCGGCACCGGCACCTCCGAGGGCGTCTACGACGAGGGCCGTGGCGAGAGCGACGACCTTGACGCCGTGGTGGCCTGGGTGCGCCGCATGCGGCCGGACGATGCGCTGTGGCTGGCCGGCTTCTCGTTCGGCAGCTACGTGACCATCCGCAACGCCGCGCGCCTGCGTGCCGACGCGCTGGTCAGCATCGCGCCGCCGGTGGGCCGCTGGACGTTCGAGGACGTGACGCCGCCGACCTGCCCCTGGCTGGTGGTGCAGGGCGAGGCCGACGAGGTGGTGGATCCGCAGGCCGTGTTCGACTGGGTGGCCGCGCTCAAGCGCAAGCCCGAACTGGTGCGCATGCCCGAGACCAGCCATTTCTTCCATCGTCGCCTGATGGACCTGCGCGGTGCGGTCAAGCACGCGATCCGCGGCTGGCTGCCCGCGTCGCGCGGCTAGTCGTACCGGCGCCGCGCGCCGCTTTTCTTCCTTCCCCCATGCCCGATACCTCGCTTACCCCTACGGCCCGCTACCTGGACGGCGTGGCCGCGCACCGGTGGGAGTCCGACCCGGCCCAGCTGGCCCTGCTGCCGCAGTTTGACCGCCTGCACGCGGCGCTGGCCGAGGTGCCGGCCGCCAGCGGCGGCCTGCTCGGGCGGCTGAAGTCGCTGCTGGGCAGCGAGCCGGCGGCGGTGCCGGGGTTGTACCTGTGGGGCAGCGTGGGGCGCGGCAAGACCTTTCTGATGGACCTGTTTGCCGCCAGCCTGCCGCACGGCGTGGCGCGGCGGCGGCATTTCCACCGCTTCATGGCCGAGGTGCACGAAAGCCTGCGTGCGCTGGGCGAGCGGCAGAACCCGCTGGACGAGGTGGCCGCGTCGCTGGCCGCGCAATGCCGCGTGCTGTGCCTGGACGAGTTTCTGGTCAACGACATCGGCGACGCGATGATCCTGGCCAACCTGCTGCAAGGCCTGTTTGCCCGTGGCGTGGCGCTGGTCACCACCTCCAACACGGCACCGGCCAACCTGTACCGCGACGGCCTGCAGCGCGCGCGTTTCCTGCCCGCCATCGCGCTGATCGAGCGGCATTGCCAGGTGGTGGAGATGGCCTCCTCGCACGACTGGCGGCTGCGCGCGCTGGCGCAGGCGTCGGTCTACCACTACCCGCCCGGCGCCGAGGCGCATCGGGCGCTGGAGCGCCTCTTTGCGCACCAGGCCAGCGGCACCGTGCATGACGGCGGCCAGTTGCACGTCAACGGCCGCGACATCGCGTTGCGCAAGCGCGCCGACAACATCCTGTGGTTCGATTTTGCCGATCTGTGCGAGGGCCCGCGCGCCGTGGCCGACTACATCGTGCTGGCCAAGGCCGTCCCCATGGTGATCATCGCCAACGTGCCGCAGTTCACCGTGTACAGCGAGGACGCGGCGCGCCGTTTCGTGCAATTGGTGGACGAGTTCTACGACCGCCGCGTGAAGCTGGTGCTGTCCGCCGCCGCGCCGATCACCGAGCTGTACGACGGCGAACGCCTGCGCGCGGAGTTCGGCCGCACCGAATCACGCCTGATCGAGATGCAGAGCGAGGACTACCTCGCCAGCGCGCATGCCGGGGGTGCGTGAAAGCGAGGCCCGCCGGCGCGGGCGCTTGTCCGCCCTGACGGATCCCTACTTCGCCTTGCCCTGGTTGGCCACGGCGGCCATCTTGGCGGCGATCGCGTCGGCGTCGCCCAGGTAGTAGTGGCGCAGCGGCTTGAGCTCGTCATCGAACTCGTACACCAGCGGCACGCCGTTGGGGATGTTCAGCTCCACGATGTCCTCGTCGGAGATGCCGTCCAGGTACTTCACCAGCGCGCGCAGCGAATTGCCGTGCGCGGCCACCACCACGCGCTGGCCGGCGCGCATCGCCGGGGCCAGCACCTCGTGCCAGTACGGCAGCACGCGGGCCACGGTGTCCTTCAGGCACTCGGTGTCGGGGATGTCCTTGGGATCAAGCGTGGCGTAGCGCGGATCGTGCACCGACGCGTTGGCGGCGCGGTCCAGCGCCGGCGGCGGGATGTCGTAGCTGCGGCGCCAGATCTTCACCTGGTCCTCGCCGAACTTGGCCGCCGTCTCGGCCTTGTTGAGGCCGGTGAGGCCGCCGTAGTGGCGCTCGTTGAGGCGCCAGTCGGTCAGCACGGGAATCCACATCAGCTCCATCGCGTCCTGCACGCCCCACAGCGTGCGCACGGCGCGCTTGAGCACCGAGGTGTGCGCCACGTCGAAGCTGTAGCCGGCCTCCTTCAGCAGGCGGCCGGCCTCGCGCGCCTCGGCGATGCCCTGTTCGGTGAGGTCGACGTCGGCCCAGCCGCTGAAGCGGTTGTCGAGGTTCCACTGGGATTGGCCGTGCCGGATCAGGACGAGTTTGTGCATGGTGGGGCGCCGTGGCTGCGAAGGTGAACACCGAATGGTGCAGTCCAGCATCGGCAGCGTCAAATGCCGCCCCTGCCACAGGTCATGACAACCCTGGCGGGCGCGGCCGCATCCCACCGGTCCCATCCTTCACGGAGCTTGCCATGCGTCGCTTTCCGACCGTCCTCATCCTCGCCGCGCTCGCCCTCGCCCTGCCCTTGCTGGCCGGCGCGCGCGACGGCGACATCGACAAGATCAACGGCGCGGCCCGCGTCGCCGCCGGCCAGCAGGCGGGCGACGTCAGCTCCGTCAATGGCGCCGTCTACATCGGCGACGGCGCCACCGTGCGCGAGGCCAGCACCGTCAACGGCGCGGTGGAGCTGGGCGACAAGGCGCAGGCCACCGCGCTGGAAACGGTCAACGGCTCGGTCAGCCTGGGCGCGGGCAGCCGCGTCAGCGGCGACGTGGAGGCGGTCAACGGCGCCATCCACCTGGCACCCGGCGCCGACGTGGGCGGCAAGCTGGAGAACGTCAACGGGAGCATTGCGCTGGACGGCGCCCACGTGGCCGGCGGCATCGAGACGGTGGCGGGCGACATCACCGTCGGCGCCAACTCGCGGGTGGAGGGCGGCATCGTGGTGGACAAGCCGCACGGCTGGTTCAGCGGCAGCCAGCGCCCGCCGGTGGTGGTGATCGGCCCCCACGCGGTGGTGCGCGGCACGCTGGAGTTTCGCCGCGAGGTGGTGCTGAAAGTCAGCGACAGCGCGCAGATCGGCCCGGTCAAGGGCGCCACGGCGGTGAGGTTCTAAAGGCAGGAGTGAGTGGAGAGGAGTGAGAAGTGAGAGAAAGCCGGAGCGGGCGGGCTGTTGCTTTCTCTCACTTCTCACTCCTCTCCACTCACTTCTCGCTCCTCGCTCAAAGCCAGTCGCGCGGCTTCAGATAACCGGCCAGCTTCGCCTCGGCCGAATCCGCGTCCGGCTGGTAGGCGTACTCGAAGCGCACGCGCGGCGGCAGGCTCATCAGGATCGACTCGGTGCGCCCGCCCGATTGCAGGCCGAACAGCGTGCCGCGGTCGTAGACCAGGTTGAACTCCACGTAGCGGCCACGCCGGTACAGCTGGAACTCGCGCTCGCGTTCGCCGTACGGCGTGGCCTTGCGGCGTTCCACGATGGGCAGGTAGGCGTCGAGAAAGCCCTGGCCCACGTCGCGGGTGAAGGCGAAGCAGCGCTCGAAGCCGCCCTCGTTGAGGTCGTCGTAGAACAGGCCGCCCACGCCGCGCGTCTCGCCGCGGTGCTTGAGGTGGAAGTACTCGTCGCACCACTGCTTGTAGCGCGGATAGACGTCCGCGCCGTAGGGCGCGCACAGGTCGCGCGCCACCGTGTGCCAATGGCGGATGTCCTCGTCCACCGGGTAGAACGGGGTGAGGTCGAAACCGCCGCCGAACCACCACACCGGCGCCACGCCCTCCTTGCTGGCCTCGAAATAGCGCACGTTGGCGTGGGTGGTGGGCACGTGCGGGTTTTTCGGGTGCAGCACCAGCGACACGCCGGTGGCCACGAAACTGCCGCCGGCCAGGTCGGGCCGGTGCGCGGTGGCGCTGGGCGGCAGCTGGTTGCCGGACACGCGCGAGAAATTGACGCCGGCCTGCTCGAACACCGCGCCGTCGCGCAAGACGCGGGTGCGGCCGCCGCCGCCGGCGGGGCGCTGCCAGGCGTCCTCCTCGAAGCGGGCGCTGCCGTCGGCCTGCTCGATCGCGGCGCAGATGCGGTCCTGCAGCTCGCGCAGGAAAGTCTCGGCGAGGTCGGCTTGCTGGCTCATGGTGTCGGCTCGTGGGTGGGGTGCGCGCAAGCTTAGCAAGCACCCGCCGCCCGCCCCTGCGGCGCGCTGCCGCGCCGGGCTGAGGTGGATCAGGCGTGCCCGGCGCTTGCGAAGAAAGCCACGTCCCGTGGCTTTCTTCTGTCGCAAGTCCGGTACATGCCCGGTGGCCGGCCTGAGCGGTTGAAAAAAATCACGACCTCAGCGGATGCGCGCGGCCATGCGCTGGTGGCCGATCAACTCGGCCCAGCGCACGCCGATGTCGATCCACATCAGGTAGGTGGCCTCCATCAGCAGCCGGCCGAGGTAGCGTGCGCGCCACGGCAGGGTCGGCTCGGCGGCCACCGGCACGCTGTCGAAACCCAGCCGCCGGGCCAGCAGCTGGCAGCGGGCGAGGTGGTAGCGGCTGCTGACCAGGGCCACCGGCGGCAGCGGCGCCTGCGGCCGGTCCGCGCCGAGCAGGCGGCGGGCGTGGCGCAGGTTTTCCAGCGAGTCGACCGAATCCTGCTCCAACTGCACGTGCGCGTCGGCGGGCAGGCCGTGGCGGCGCAGCCAGGCGTGGCCGGCCTCCGCCTCGCTGCGCGTGCCGCCGCTGTGGCCGCCCAGCAGCATCAGCGGCGCGGCGCGGTGCAGCTCCAGCAGCGCCAGCGCGCGGCGCAGCCGCAGGCGGTAGTCGAGGGCGGGCTGGTCGTGCTGCAGCCGCTGGCCGAACACCAGCAGCGTCATGCGCCGTGGCGGCGCCAGCGGGCTGCGCGCGGCGATGCGGCAGACGTGGATCACGTAGCCCAGCCACACCAGGCCGGCGCTCAGCAGCACGGCCAGCGCGGTGACCAGCGCCGCATGCTGCACGTCGCGGTCGCGCAGGTAGGTCCAGGGGTTTCGCGCTGCGGGCACGGGGCGTCGCCGGGAGGGGAAACGCCCAAGCTTAGCGAGGCGCGCCGTGCACGGCATCTTCACCGGCCTACGGGCGCGCCCGCGCAGGCTAGGCAAGGCCGGGGGCGGCCGCTAGGCTCTCGCGATGCCTTCCACGATGACACCGCTTGCGGTGACCGCCTTTACCGCCACGTCCGCCATCGGCCACGGCCTGCACGCCCACCATGGCGCGCTGGCGCAGGCCCGCAGCGGGCTGCGTCCGAACGACATCAGCAGCGCGCCACTGGCGTGCTGGATCGGCCGCGTGGACGGCGTGGAGGATGCCGCCCTGCCCGCGTCGCTGGCCGCGTGGGCGTGCCGCAACAACCAGCTGGCGTGGCTGGGCCTCAACCAGGACGACTTTCTGGCGCGCGCCCGTGCGGCGCGCGAGCGCTACGGCGCCGCCCGCGTGGCCTTGCTGCTGGGCACCTCCACCGCCAGCATCGGCGCCACCGAGGAGGCGTATCGCCGGCTCGATCCCGATGGCGGCTTTCCCGCCGACATGCGCCGTCCGGCCATCCACGCGCCGCATTCGCTGGCCGCGTTCGTGGCCGAGGCGCTGGGGCTGCGCGGCCCGTGCCTCACCGTGTCCACCGCCTGCTCGTCCAGCGCCAAGGTGTTTGCCGGCGCCGAGCGGCTGATCCGGCTGGGGCTGGTGGACGCGGCGGTGGTGGGCGGCGTGGATACCTTGTGCGACAGCGTGCTGTTCGGCTTCAACGCGCTGGAGCTGGTCTCGCCGGCGCCGTGCCGGCCGTTCGATGCGGCGCGCAACGGCATTTCCATCGGCGAGGCGGCGGGCTTTGCCCTGCTTGAGCGCGCCGAGGTGGCGCCCGACGCGCCGCGACTGATCGGCTACGGCGAGGCCAGCGACGCCCACCACATGTCCACGCCGCACCCCGAGGGGCTGGGCGCGGAGCAGGCGCTGGACGACGCGCTCGCGCGCGCCGGGCTGGCGGCGGCACAGGTGGACTACATCAACCTGCACGGCACCGCCAGCCAGAAGAACGACGAGGTGGAGGCCGCGCTGGTGAGCCGGCGCTTTCCGGCCACCACGCGGGCCAGCTCCACCAAGGGCTTCACCGGCCACACGCTGGGCGCGGCCGGCATCGTCGAGGCGGTGATCGCGCTGCAGGCGATCGGCCACGGCCTGGTGCCCGGCAACCTGGGCGCCGACACGCCCGACCCGGCCTGCGGCGCGCCGTTCGCGTGGCGCAACGAGGAGCGCCGCGTGGACGTGGCGCTGAGCAACTCGTTCGGCTTCGGCGGCAACAATGCCTGCCTGGCCTTCGCCCGCGCCGGGTTTGCGGCATGAGCGGCCTTTGCGTGCAGGTGGAAGGCATCGGGCTGTGGTCGAGCGCGCTGGCGGATTTCGCCGCGCTGCGCACGCTGCTGGCGGGTACGGTGCCCGCCCCGCCGCCGCCGCGCCCGGCGGCGGCCACGTTGCCGCCCAACGAGCGCCGCCGTGCGCCGGAAAGCGTGCTGCTGGCGGTGGAGGCGGCCGGCCAGGCGGTGGCCATGAGCGGCCGCGACGCAGCCACGCTGGCGTGCGTGTTCGCCTCCTCCCACGGCGACCAGCCGATCACCGACTACATGTGCGCCACGCTGGCGCGCGCGCCGGCCGAGCTGTCGCCGATCCGCTTCCACAACTCGGTGCACAACGCGGCGGTGGGCTACTGGACCATCGCCACCGGCTGCCACGCGCCGTCCACCGCCGTGGCCGCGCAGCACGCCAGCGCGGGCGCCGGCCTGCTGGAGGCGGCCAGCCAGGTGGTGGCCGACCAGCGCCCGGTGCTGCTGGTGTGCAGCGACACCGCCGGCAGCGGGCCGCTGCGCGAGGCCACCGGTTGCGTCGCGCCGTTTGCCTGCGCGCTGGTGCTGGCGCCGGTGGCGGGCGCGTCCGGGATGGCCCGCCTGCGCCTGCAACTGGCGCCCGCGCAAGCGCCCTCGGCGTTGCCCGCGCCGCTGGACGGCTGGCGCCGTGACAACCCCTCGGCCGAGGCGCTGGCCCTGCTTGCGCGCCTGGCCGCCGGCGCCGGGCCAAGCCGCCTGGCCGCCGCGCCGGGCCTGGACGTGATCATCGACATGGAGCCGGTCCCTTGACTACCGCTGCCGCGCGCTGGTGCGTGCTGATCCCCTGCCTCAACGAGGAGGCCGCCATCGAGGGCGTGGTGCGTTCCGTGCTGGCGCTGGGCGCGCCGGTGATCGTGATCGACGACGGCTCCGACGACCGCACGCCGCAGATCCTCGCCTCGCTGCCGGTCACCCTGCTGCGCCACGCGCATCGTCGCGGCAAGGGCGAGGCGCTGCGCCGCGGTTTCCGCGAGGCGCTGCGCCAGGGCTATGACGCGGTGCTGACGATGGACGGCGACGGCCAGCACCTGGCCGACGACATCCCGCGCATCGTGGCCGCCGCCGCGCGCCACCCCGACCACATCGTGATCGGCGCGCGCCTGCGCGACCGTGCCCAGCAGCCCAAGGGCCGGCGCCGCGCCAACGCGGTGGCCGACTGGGGCGTGTCCTGGGCCTGCGCGCAGCCGGTGGCCGACACCCAGAGCGGCCAGCGCTGGTATCCGCGCGCCGCGCTGGACCTGGTCGACGTGCCGGCCGAGAACTTCGTGTTCGAGGCGGCCATCCTGATCGCCGCCTCGCGCGAGAAGAAACTGGGCGTGGTGTCGGTGCCGATCGCCTCGCGCTACCACGGCGCGTTCCGCCTCAGCCATTTCAGCCCGGTGCGCGACGTCTACCGCATCACGGTGTATACCATCGGGCGCGTCATCCACTATGGGGACATCCTGGCCAGCTACCGCCGCTCGCGCGGCGCGCCGGTCATCGAGCACGATTTGCCAGGCGGGGGCTGAAGGCGACATGGACAAGGCGGGGTTGTTGGTGCAGCTGGCGGTGATCCTGCTGGCGTCGCGATTGCTGGCGTGGTTGCTGCGGCGGCTGGGCCAGCCGCGGGTGATCGGCGAGATGCTGGCCGGCCTGGCGCTGGGTCCGATGCTGCTGGGCACGCTGGCGCCCAGCTGGCAGCAGTGGCTGTTTCCGCCGGATACCCTGCCCGCGCTCGACGCGCTGAGCCAGCTCGGCCTGGTGCTGTTCATGCTGATCGTGGGCGCCGAGCTGCGCCTGCCCACCGGCTCGCGCCGCGCCTTGCGCACCGCCGGCGCGGTGGGTGTGCTGGCCGTGCTGCTGCCGATGGCGCTGGGCCTGGCGGCGGCATCCGGCCTGCAGGCGCGCTTTGCGCCGCCGGGCGTGGGCTACTGGCCGTTCGCCACCTTCCTGGCCGCCGCCATCGGCATCACCGCCGTGCCGGTGCTGGCGCGCATCCTCAAGGATTGCGGCCGCACCCGCACGCCGGTGGGACAACTGGCGCTGGCCAGTGCCGCCGTGGCCGACGTGCTGGCCTGGCTGGCGCTGGCCTGCGCCATGGCGATGGCCTCCTCGCACGGCGACTGGGCGCCGTTCTGGCGCGCGTTGTCGGGCGTGGGCGCCATGCTGCTGCTGTGCCTGGGCGTGCTGCGCCCGTGGCTGGCCTGGCTGCTGCGCCGCCACGCGGCTGGCGGCCATCCGGACGGTTTCGTGATGGCGCTGCTGCTGGTGGGCACGTTCCTGTGCGGCGCGCTCACCCACTGGATGCACCTGCATGCGGTGTTCGGCGCGTTCCTGTTCGGCGTGGCGCTGCCGCGCAACGACGCGCTGCTGGCCGGCTTGATGGTGCGGCTGGAAAACGTCACGGTGATCGTGCTGCTGCCGGTGTTTTTCGCGCTGGCCGGGCTGAGCACCACCGCCGCCGCGCTGGATGCGTCGTCGCTGGGCGCGCTGGGCCTGATCCTGCTGCTGGCGGTGGGCGGCAAGCTGGTGGGCGGCACGCTGGGTGCGCGGTTGGGCGGCTGCCGCTGGCGCGAGAGCGTGGCGGTGGCCTCGCTGATGAACGCGCGCGGCATGATGGAGCTGATCGTGCTGAAGGTGGGCCTGGACACCGGCGTGATCGGGCCCGAGCTGTTCACCGTGCTGCTGATCGTGGCCATCGTCACCACGATGATGAGCACGCCCATGCTGCTGGCGCTCGATCGCCACCCCGTCGTCGCGCCGGCGCCCCGCCCCGCGCCGCCCCCCACCCAGGCCTTTGCGCCGCAGGACCCCGCATGACCGACGCCCCGGATGACCGCGCCATCCACGACGTGGTCATCCTGGGCGGCGGCCTGGCGGGGCTGACCCTGGCATTGCAGCTGCGCGGGCGCTTTCCCGCGCTGGACATCGTGGTGCTGGAGCGCGCCACCCACCCGCTGCCGCCGGCGGCGCACAAGGTGGGCGAATCCACGGTCGACATCGGCGCGCACTATTTCGGCCAGACGCTGGGCCTGCGCGACTACCTGCAACGCGAGCACATCCTGAAATTCGGCCTGCGCTATTTCTTCTCGCACGGCCGCGAGGCGATCGACGCCGTCACCGAGCTGGGCGTCAGCGAGGTGTTTCCCGCGCCCAGCTACCAGCTCGACCGCGGCCTGTTCGAGACCTTTCTGGGCGAGGAGGTCCGCCGTCGCGGCATTGACCTGCGGCTGGGCTGCCGCGTGCGCTCCGTGGCGCTGGGCAAGGGCGACGCCGGCCATGTCGTGCGCTGCCACGATGATGTGCATGGCGACCATGCGCTGCGCGCGCGCTGGCTGGTGGACGCCAGCGGCCGCGCCGCGCTGCTGCGGCGCAAGCTCGACCTGACCGTGGACAACGGCCACCGCGTCAACGCCGCCTGGTTCCGCGTGGACGCGCGGCTGGCGCCCGACGAGTGGTCCGGCGACAGCGCCTGGCGCGGCCGCTGCACGCCGCCGGAGCGCTGGCGCTCCACCAACCACCTGTGCGGGCCGGGCTACTGGGTGTGGCTGATCCCGCTGGCCTCCGGCGCGCATTCGGTGGGCATCGTGGCCGACGCGGCGATGCATCCGCTGGAGACGTTCAACACCTTCGAGCGGGCGCGGGCCTGGCTGGCGCAGCACCAGCCGTCGGTGGCGCGGGCGCTTGAGCGCAGCGATGCCAAGGTGCTGGATTTCCGCTTTCTGCGCGACTACTCGCACGGCTGCGCGCAACTGTTCAGCGCCGACCGCTGGGCGCTCACCGGCGAGGCCGGCGCGTTTCTCGATCCGTTCTATTCGCCCGGCAGCGACTTCATCGCCATCGGCAACACCTACATCTGCCAACTCGTCGCCGACGACCAGGCCGGTGTGCCGCTGGCATCGCGCGTGCGGCTGTACGGGCGGCTGTACCAGTCGTTCTACGACGGCATGCTGGCGATCTTCCGCGACCAATACCCGCTGTTCGGCAACGTCACCGTGATGGCGGCCAAGATCATCTGGGACCACGCCTTCTACTGGGGCGTGCTGTGCCAGCTGGTGTTCCAGCAGCGGCTGGCCGACGCCGCGCTGTTCGCCGACCTCGCCGACGAGCTGGCGCAGGCGCGCCAACTCAACGAGCACATGCAGGCCACCTTCCGACGCTGGCACGCCAGCGCGCCGCCGCGCAACGCGCCGGTGATGCTGGACCAGCGCCAGCTGCCGTGGTTCGTCGCCCTCAACGAAGGCCTGCACGACGCGCTGGACGACGAGGGCGTGCGCACGCGGCTGCGGCAGAACCTGTGCCTGTTGCGCGACCTGGCTCAGGCCATCGAGCGGCAGGCGGCCGTGGACGAAGGCGTTGCGCCCGCGCCGCCGGACCGGCCGCTGCCGTCGTTGTTCGCCTGACCGATCAGTTCAGGTCGCCGAGCTGGCCGTCCTTGACCGGATGCGCCAGCCAGGCGCCGATGTCATTGCCCAACGCCTTCACCGTGCGGCCCAGCACCGAGCAATTGCCCTTGAAGCCGCCAAACGCGCCGCCCATGGAGTTGCGGCGGCCGACGAAATTGCCGATCTCCGCACCATCCTGGTACAGCTTGCCCTTCACCGTCGTGTACGTGTGGTGCCCGATGAAGGCATTGCCATCGGCCATGGAGTCGGCGATCTCCAGCACCAGCACCCGCCCGGCGCCGTCGGCGGCAACCTGCGGTACCTGGGTGACCGTCACGCCCTGTTCCTTGGCCCCATCCTTGATGAAGGTGGACAGCTTTTCGCCGAGCTGGCATTCGCGCTTGACCGCACCGGCGATCACCGCGCCCTCCGCGAACGGCACCACGGCCGGGATGTTTACGGCCGCATTCTCGGTCGCCTGGGCGGTGGAAAAGCACACGCTGCCCAGCAGGGCCGCAGCAAAAACGACATGACGCATGGACGATCTCCCCTTGGTGGGCCCCCTGGCCCGTCAGGCGAGTATGTCATAGCGAAAACATCGCTCAGCCCATGCCGCCGTTGATGCCGATCACCTGGCCGTTGATGTAGCCGGCGGCGTCCGAGCACAGAAACGCCACCAAGGCGGCCACCTCGCGTGGCGTGCCGGCGCGCTGGGCGGGGACCACCTCGCGGATGCGCTCGGGCGGAAACGCGGCGTCGGCCATGCGCCCGGCGATCACGCCCGGCGCCACCACGTTGGCGGTGATGCCGCGCGAGGCCATCTCGCGCGCCAGCGACTTGCTGGCGCCGGCCAGGCCGGCCTTGGCGGCGGCGTAGTTGGCCTGGCCGCGGTTGCCCAGCTGCGCGGCCACCGACCCCACCGACACGATGCGGCCGAAGCGCGCGCGCGCCATCGGCAGCAGCAGCGGCTGGGTGACGTTGAAAAAGCCGTGCAGCGACACGTCGATCACGCCGCGCCACTGCGCCTCGCCCATGCCGGCCATCGGCGCGTCGTCGTGGATGCCGGCGTTGTTGACCACGGCGTGGATGGCGCCGTCGGCCAGCAGCGCATCCAGCGCGGCGCGGGTGGCCGACGCGTCGGTGACGTCGAAGGCGACGGCCTGCGCCGCGCCGCCGGCGGCCACGATCGCCGCCGCCACCGCCTCGGCCTGCGCCAGGTGGCGGTTGGCATGCACGATCACGCGGTAGCCGCCCTCGGCCAGCGCGTGGCAGATCGCCTCGCCCAGGTCGCCGCTGCCGCCGGTGACCAGGGCGCGTCGTGGATGTACCGGTTCGGTCATGGCCGTCACCTTCGTGGAAGGGGCGCGAGTCTAGCGCACACTCACAGGGCCACCTGCAGCGTCAGCTTGACCGCGTGATCCTTGCCGTCATCGGCCAGCACGCCGTCGTAGCCGGCGCGCAGCCGGGCACGTCCGGACAGCGCCGCGTCGATGCCCAGTTGCAGCACGGCCGCGTTGGCCGCCAGCGGCGCGCCACTGACCGTGAAGCGCTCGCCGTCGGCAAAATGCTGCTGCGCCAGCGGCACGCGATCGCCGAAGGTATGCCGCCAGCCCAGCGTGCCGTAGATCGCACTGGTTTCCGTGCCGGTGCCGGCCAGGGTCCACAGGCCACGCACGCCCAGCGTGCCGAAGCCTGCCTCGCTGGTCTCGCTGTCGCTGTGCAGTGCCGTGACGCCGCCGTGTTCGTCCAGCGCGTCGGTATGCGCGGCGACGTAGGCGAGATTCACGAACGGCTGCACGCTGCCCCGGCGCAGCGCGAAGCGGTAGCTGCCCTCGAGCTGGGCCTGGCGGCTGCGACCGTGGTAGTCGGCGTGCACGGTCGCGGGCAGCATGGCATCGATGTTCCGCCTGCTGTCGATGCGGTGCCAGCTCTGCGCCAGGCCGGCATCCAGTTGCCATGCGCCCCAGCGGCTGCCGGCGTAAAGGCCGAGGTGGCGACTTTTCACGCGGGCCGTGTCGTGCAGCGCCTCGACCCGCGTGTTGTCCTGGCCCTGGCCACCGGTGATGCCGGCGCGCAGGTGGTCACCAAGCGGCGCGTCCACGCCCAGCAACAGGCCATGGCCGCTCGATCTCGCCTGCGAGGCGTTGCCGTCGCCATCGGCCCGGCCGGTGTGCTCCCAGCCGTGCGCCCAGATCGCGCCGGCGCTGCTGCCGAGGGCGCGGGCGTCGTCGCGTGCCGAGTCCGCGCGATGCAGGCGCTCGCTCATCGCGTCACGCACGAAGCGGCTGTCACGCAGCAGCGCCGTGCGGGTGGAGGCCAGCGACTCGCCCGACCACTGCGCCATCGCCGCGCGCGCATGCTCCGCATCCTGCGTGACCAGCGCCTCGTGCAGCGGGCCGTCGCCCTGGTTTTGGATCGCCTGGCCGGTGGCGCACTGGTTGGCGGTGGTTGCCACCGCGCAGAAATCCACCTGGTTGCGCACCAGGGTCAGCTGCACGGCATGGGCGTCGTAGATCAGGGTGGGATCAAGAAAGGCCAGCGAGCTGGTGACGCCGCCGAACGTGCCGCTCACGCCGCCGTCGGCGGTGAGGATGGTGTAGGTGGTCTGTGTCGCATACGCGCCATCGCGGGCCAGGTTGAGCACCGAGCCACCCTGCAGCGTGGCGCGTCCGGCGACGGCCAGCCGGTCGCTGTGGCCGGAGGCATCGGTTTCCACCTCGTAGCTTGCGCCGTCGTGGATCACCACGTCGCCGCTGGCCGTCAGCGTGCCGATCGAATGGCCTGGCGCCAGCGTGCCGGCAAGGTCGAGGTTTCCCAGCGTGCCGGTACCGGACAGCCGCGTGCCGGCATCCATCACCAGGTCGCCACCCAGCTTGCCGTCCACGGCCAGTCCGCCGGCACGCACCCGGGTGCTGCCGGCAAAGGCGTGGCTGTCGCCGCCCAGCGCCAGGGTGCCGGCACCGCGCTTGTCCAGCACGCCACCACCCGACAGCACACCGGCATAGCGACCATCGGCCGGCTGCTCGAAGCGCAATACCGCCTCGTTGGCGATGTCGCCCTGCAGGCTGGCGGTATCGCCGATCAGCGTGCCGGCGGTGATCGTGGTGCCGCCGGTGTAGCTGTTGGCGCCGGTCAGCGTCAGCGTGCCTGCGCCCTGTTGCACCAGCGAGCCAGTGCCGGACACCTTGCCGGTGAAGGCGACATCGTCGCTGCGATCGAAGGCCAGCACGCCGTCGTTGGCCACGTCACCAATGATTGAACCGGTCGTGCCGCCGTTGCCGATCTGCAACGTGCCGTCGGTGATCGTGGTGCCGCCGGTGTAGCTGTTGGCGCCGGTCAGCGTCAGCGTGCCTTCGCCCTGCTGCACCAGCGAGCCGCTGCCGGACACCTTGCCGGCGAAGACCGCCTCGTCGCGGCGGTCGAACACCAGCGCACCGTCGTTGGCCACGTTGCCGACGATCGAACCGGTCGTGCCGCCGTTGCCGATCTGCAACGTGCCGTCCGTGATCGTGGTGCCGCCGGTGTAGTTGCTGTCGCCGGTCAGCACCAAGCTGCCTTCGCCCTGCTGCACCAGCGAGCCCGTGCCGGACACCACGCCGGCGAAGGCGACATCGTTGCTGCGATCAAATACCAGCGTGCCAGCGTTGGCGACGTCGCCGACGATCGAACCGGTCGTGCCGCCCTTGCCGATCTGCAGCGTGCCGCCCGTGATCGTGGTGCCGCCGGTGTAGTTGCTGTCGCCGGTCAGCGTCAGCGTGCCTGCGCCCTGCTGCACCAGCGAGCCGCTGCCAGACACCTTGCCGGCGAAGGCGACATCGTTGCTGCGATCAAATACCAGCGTGCCAGCGTTGGCCACGTCACCAACGATCGAACCGGTCGTGCCGCCCTTGCCGACCTGCAACGTGCCGGTGGTGATCGCGGTACCGCCGGTGTAGCTGTTGGCGCCGGTCAGCACCAGGCTGCCTTCGCCCTGCTGCACCAGCGAGCCCGTGCCGGACACCACGCCGTCGAAGGCGACATCGTCGCTGCGGTCGAACGCCAACGTGCCCGCGTTGGTGACATTCCCGATGATCGAGCCGGTCGTGCCGCCCTTGCCGATCTGCAACGTGCCGTCCGTGATCGTGGTGCCGCCGGTGTAGCTGTTGGCGCCGGTCAGCACCAGGCTGCCTGCGCCCTGCTGCACCAGCGAGCCCGTGCCGGACACTACGCCGTCGAAGGCGACATCGTCGCTGCGGTCGAACGCCAACGTGCCCGCGTTGGCGACATTCCCGATGATCGAGCCGGTCGTGCCGCCGTTGCCGATCTGCAATGTGCCGGCCGTGATCGTGGTGCCGCCGGTGTAGCGGCTGGTGTCGCTCAGGGTGAGCGCGCCCGTGCCCTGCTTGACCAGGTTGCCGCTGCCCGAAACGATGCCGGCATAGATGCCGTCGACCGCCTGGTCGAACACCAGCGTGGCGTTGTCGGTCACGTCGGTGACCAGGCTGAGGGCGTCGGCCACCAGGCTGCCGGCGTCGATGGTCCAGACCTGGCCGGTCGAACCGGTGCCGGTCAGGGTCCAGCGGCTGGTGCCGGACTTGCGGTAGCTGGCGAATCCGGAAACGCCGCCCACGTCGACCGCATTGCCGCCCGGCGCGTCGACATCGCCGCCGAGGATGAAGCTGTCGCCGCCCGCACCGGAGCCGCTGATGCTGAGGACATTGCCGGTGATGCTGGAACCGGCCAGCAGCTGCAGCGTATTGCCGCCACCGGCAAGCAGCACGGCGTTGGCCTGTGCGCCACTGTTGTCGACATGGCCGCCGACAATGCTGCCGGCGTTGTCGATGCGGGTGCCGCCGCTGGAGGAGATCGCGACCGCGCCGGCGGAATCGCCCTGGCCGTTGCCGCCGATGATCGAGCCGCCGGCGCGATTGACGATGGACGTCTCGTGCGCGTTGATGGCGGAGCGGGCGCCGAGGCCTCCCGTACCGGCGATCAGGCCGCTGTTGTCGATGCTGACCCCGTTGTCGGCGCCGATCGCGGTGCCGCCGGTCGTGCTGATGTCGCTCAGGCCGCCCTCGTCACCGAGGATCGAGGCGCCGGCCTGGTTGACGATGGTGACGTTGCCGTCGGCACGGATGCCGGCGCCGCCAAAATTCCCACTGTTCAAGTCGCCACCGTAGCCACCCTGGATCACGGCGCCGCCGAGGTTGGTGATCGTGGCCTGCTCGCCGTCGGCGACAACGATGTCGATGCCGATGCCGCCGCGGCCACCGCCGATGCCACCACCGTGGCCGCCGGCGATCATGCCGCCGTTGGTGATCGAGACATTGCCACTGGCCGTGATCGCCTGCCCGCCGGTGCCGCTTGGTGCGCTTCCCCCGAGGGAACGGCCGCCCGCGCCGCCGACGATGCTGCCGTGGTTGTCGATGATCACGCTCTGCGCGCCGCTGGTGGTGGCGACGATGCCATGGCCGCCCACGCTGCCAGTACCGCTGGCCTCGCCACCGATGATGCTGCCGCCGACCTGGTTGGTCACCTGCGTGCCGTTGCCGGCGATCATGCCTGCGCCGCTGGCACCACCGCTGAGCGGTAGGCCGATGGCGGAGCCGCCGACGATCGTGCCGCTGTTGATGACCGTGTTGCCGTCGCTGCCGAGATTGACGCCGGCACCGCCACCGCCATGGTTGCCGGCGTAATAGGTGGCGTCACCAGCCTGGCCGCCGGCGCCGCCGACGATGCTGCCGGTGTTGGTGAGCACGCCCGCCCCGCCAACCAGCACGATGCCGTCGCCGCCGCCGCCGCCGCCGCCGCTAAATTGCCCGCTCGCGCCATCGCCACCGTCGCCGCCGACGATGTTGCCGTCGATGTTGATGGAGGCGGTGCCCGACAGCACGACCAGGCCGGCGCCACCACCGCCACCGCCACCGGCAATGGGGTTGTTCAAGCCGCCATCGCCACCCTGGCCACCAGTGAGGGTCAGTCCGGTGGCGAGGTTGATGCTGGTGTCCAGCGTGTAGACGCCCGCGCCACCGCCACCACCGCCACCGCTGGTGTAGACCAAGGCCGGATCGGTCTCGCCAATCACCCCGTTGCCGCCGGTGACCGAGCTACCGCCGACGGTAGTCGCGCCGACGCTGCCGCCGGCGCCTCCTGCACTGATGGCCGAGCTACCATGGCCGCCGGCGCCACCGTCGCCGCCATCGGCGGGCAAGCCAACGTCACCGTCCCCGCCCTGGCCACCGCTGCCGTTGCCGGCGCCGCCACTGCCGCCATGCGTAGCGCCATTGTTACCGCCGGCCCCGCCTTGGCTGGTGGTGACGGCCGCCAGCACGGGCGGCGACAAAAGCACGCCGGCCATCATGCCCAGTGCCGCGGCGCAGGCCAGGGCCAGCGGCCTGCGCCGCGTGCGGTCGTGGATATCCGTGGTATCGACGTGGCTTTGCGGCGAGCTGCTCATCTCGTTTGTTTCCCCTTGCTGGATCCGGAATGTTGGCCGCCCGTCGTGTCCGGGCGCTATGTGGTCCGGCGCGATGCGCAGACCAGAACCGGGGGTGCCATGACGGCACCGGCGGCATCACCTGAGAGGGGCGCATCCTGTGCGCCCGGCAGTGAGCTTGGGAGACTCACATCCCCGGTGTCGTACGTCAACGCCGCGTCGGTGGATGCAGCACTGTCGCGCGTCCGCTGGCCAGCAGGCGGCCACGATGCTCGACGCCAAAAAGGTACTGGGCGCCGCCCTGGTCGGCGTGCAGGCATGTGGCGCGGATGTCCAGGTGGCCGTCCAGCTGATCGACGTATTCCTCGGCCAGCTGCACGTCGCGCAGGCTCACCAGCATGCCGGGGCGCACGGTCTCGTCACCGCGGGCGCGGGCCAGCAGCGCACCGTGCACCGCCGTCGCCTGCGCGCCGTATTCGGCCAGGTGGATGGCGTGCAGGCCGTGCGCGTCGCGCAGCGGGTTGTCGGCGCGACGATGGCTTGCGCTGATGGCGTGGATCGAGGTGTCATCCCACGCCTCGACCGCGTCGAGCAGGCACATCGTGCCGGCGTGCGGGATCAGGTGGGCCCAGCTATTTTTCGGAAGCATGCGGCGCCATCAGCAGTGACAGGCAGAAATGGAACGCCACGCCCAGGCTCACCGTGAGCCCGATCGCGCGCAGCACGGGGATGCTGGCCCACGCCAGCATGCCGAACACCAGCAGCGCCGACAGCACGCACACCACGGTGGCGTGCAAGGTGCGCCGCTGCTCGGCCGGATCGCCGGTGTCGCGCTCGAAAAACAGCGCGTAGTGCAGGCCCAGCCCGCCGGCCAGGATCAGCGCCACCAGGTGGAACAGCGAGATCTCGATGCCGGCCAGGCGCTCCACCGCCAGCACCAGGAAAGTGGCCAGCGTCATCGGCGCCAGCACGTGCCAGGCGCGGCGGGCGCTGCGCAGCGCCACGCTGATGGTCAGCACCAGCAGCAGTACCGCCGCCGCCAGCGCCTGCAGGATGCGCGTGCGGTAGTCCACCACCAGCGACTCGGAGGCGGCCTTCAGGTCGAGCAGCCGCACGCTGCCGTGGCTGCCCTCGCCCAGCGCCTGCAGCGCGGCCACGTCGTGCACGCCGCTGACCGTGCCAAGGCCCAGCCAGTGGCCGTCACGCGCCACCAGCATCGCGGCCAGGCGCTGGCCCAGCGGCGTCTGTGCATAGCGTTCGGGCGTCAGTGGCGGCAGCGTGCGCGCGGTCTGCACGTCATCGAGGAAGGGCCGGAACAGGTCGGCGCGGAATGGCAAGTCGTCCAATGCCGCGTCCAGCGCCCGCGCCAGCGTGTCATGGTCGGGCAGGCGCTGCTGGCGCTGGCGTTGCAGCGCCACCGTGGGCAGGTAGCGCGAGGGCAGCTCCAGTGCATCCACCGCGTGTCGCGCCAGCAGCGCGTCCACCTTCGGCTGCAGTTGTTGCGACAGCGCCAGCACGCCCTGCTCGGTGGGCGCGCGCAACACCAGCAGGTAGCGCACGTCGGGCGCGCCCAGCGCCTCGCGCAGGCGCGCGTCGTGCTGCAGCAGGTTTTGCGGCAGCGGGGTCAGTGCGGCCAGGTTGTTCTGCCAGAACGGTCCCGGCGCCAGCGCCAGCATCGCCACGATGGCCAGCGCCACCAGCGGCGGCACCCAGCGCGGTCGCGGCAGGCGGTCGGCCAGCGTGCACGCACGCACCAGCCAGGGCATGTCGGCCACGTCGCGCACGCGTCGCGGCAACAGGTGCGGCAGCAGGTAGCGCGTGCTGAAGCCGGCGGTGAGCAGGCCCACGATGGTGAACACGGCCAGCTGCTTGAGCCCGTTCACGCCCGAGGCGTAGAACGCCAGGTAGGCGATGCAGGCCGAGGCCACGGCAGTCAGCAGCAACGGCCACAGCGCACGCACGCTGGCCACCGCGTCCTCGCCCGCGCGGCGATGGCTGAGCACGCGAATGGGGTACTCCTGCGCCACGCCCAGCAGGGTGAAGCCGAACGCCAGGGTGATGCCGTGCACATCGGCGAACATCAGCGTCAGCGCGGCGATGCCGGCCAGCGCCGCGCTGGCGATGGGCAGCGCGCACAGCAGCAGCGAGCCCACGCTGCGGTAGGCCAGCAGCAGCAGCGCGATGAAACCCACGGTGGAGATGCGCCCGATCCAGTCGGCCTGCTGCCGCGTCTGCGCGCCCACCACCACGCTGAAATAGCCCGGGCCGCTCAGGTCCAGCGTGACGCCGGCGCTGCCGGGCAAGGCGTGGAACGCCGTCTCGATGCCGTCGATGGCCGACTGCTGCGCGCCGGGGTCGAAGCCCGCCGCCGTCGTCTGCACCAGCAGCAGCGCCTCGTCCTGCGGTGAAAACCACACGCCCTCGCGCAGCTCCGGCGATTTCGCCGGCGCCCAGGCCTGGGCCAGGCGGGGAATCTCCAGCGTGGGGTCGCGCGGCAGCAGACCCTTGAGCAGGCTGGCGGCGGGCGAGGAGAGATCATCCAGCCGCTGCTGCAACTGGTCGGCCAGGTAGGCCTCGTCCAGCCTCTGCGTGTCCAGCGTGGGCGACAGCAGGTAGCGGTACGGCAGCAGGGCGGGGTCGAGCGCGCCGATGTCGAAACTGCCGTTGACCACCTGGCTGTAGCGCGGGTCGTGTTTCAGCGCGGCGGCCAGGCCCTGGCTCAGGGTCGCCAGCGCGGTGTCGCTGGCGCCGTCGCGGTGGATCGCCAGCAGCAGCAGGCGCGAGCCCGGCCCCTCGCCGACCTGCTCCATCAGCAGGCGCTGGTCGGGCGTGGTGGGCGCGGGCATGAAGCTGCGCAGGTCGGTGCTGATCGCCAGCCGCTGGCTCACCAGCCAGCCCAGCGCCGCCAGCGCCAGCAGCCACAGCGCCAGCAGCGTGGCGCGGGCGCGCAGGCTCAACGTGCCTCCCGGCACAGCGCCTGCAGCGCCTCGGGCGTGGGGTCTTGCGGCATGCGTGCGGCCAGCGGGCCGAGCAGGTCCACGGCCAGGTCGCCGTCACCCTCGCGCATGCGCATGCAGCGCGGCTCGCGGCCGACGCCGTCGATGCTGATGCGGGCGATGGTGCGCGCCACCTTGGCGTCGTGCGGGGTGAGGTCCAGCGTCCAGCGGCCGTCGGCGCCGGCGTGGTGGTCGATCGCGAACGCCTGCTGCAGGCGCTGCGCGTCGCCGCTCAGCAGCGCCACGAAGCTCTGCAGCAACACCTGCAGCTGCGGCGCGCGTGCCAGCGAGAAATGCCGCGCCGACTTGCCCGGGCGCTGCTGGGTCACCTCGCCGTCGGCGATCGTGGCGGTTTCCGGCTTGGGCGCGTCCACGCGCCGCTGCAAGGTGTCGCCGCCCAGCCAGGCCAGCTCGCCGGACACCACCAGCGGGCGATCCAGCACCTGCATGAAGCGGGCCTCGGCGAACGCGGTGCGTGCCGGCGCCGGCTGGCCCAGCGTGGCGACCAGCGCGGTGGCGGCGGAGGTGGCCGGTGCCGGTGCGGCCGGCTCAGACGCCCACGCGCTCGCCCACCACGGCAGGCTCAGCAGCAACAGGCGCGTCTTGCCAGAAATCATAGAAGTTGAACCAGTTGTAGGGAGCGATGTGCACGTAGTGTTCCACGCGCTGCGCGTACCGGGCGATCAAGGTGTCCAGCACCGGGCCGCGGTTTTGCCGGGGGATCTCGACGCGGTCGGCGAACGGCTCGAACACCAGCCGGTAGCGGTTGCCGCCCAGGTACAGGCCAAAGCACAGTACCACCGGCACCTGCAGCGTATGCGCCAGCAGCCACGGGCTGATCGGGAACGGCGCGGGCAAACCCAGGAACGGCGCATGCCGCAGCACCTCGTGGCGCCGGCCGCGATCGGCCAGCATCGCCACCAGGGCGCCGTCCTGGCAGGCCTCGGCCATCGCCAGCGCGATGCTGGTGCCGTCCTGCGCCGCGTCGATCACGCAGGCGCCCACCTCCGGCGCCAGCGCCTCCAGCAGCTCGGTCATGGCCGGCGTCTTCTGCTTGTCCAGCACCACCCGCAGCGGCATGTCCGGCCGGCGCGCGCCGATCGCGCGCAGCGCCTCGAAACTGCCCTGGTGCGAGCCCAGCAGCAGCACGCCGCGTCCCAGCGCCAGGCGCTGGTCGAGCAGCTCCAGGCCCACCGTCTCGATCTGGAACGGACGCTCGCCATGGGCCAGCAGAAAAATGCGGTCCATGATCGTGGCGGCAAAGCAGTGGATGTGCCGCAGCACCTGCCAGGCCGTGGCCGGCCGGCCGAACGCGCGGGTCAGGTACTGGCGCGAGGCGCGGCGCTCGGGCGCGCGGCGCAGGTAGAAATACAGCGTGATCGGATACAGGAACAGCCGGCCCAGGCGACGCCCGCCGTACAGCGCGATGTTGCGGATCAGCCACAGCGCAAAACGCCCGCCGCCCTCGGGGCGGCTCTGCCAGTTGTCGCTGCCGTCGTTGGCGGTGGTGCTCATGGTTCCCCCTCGACCATGCCGCGTGCCAGCAAGGTGCCGTCGCGGTGTATCTCGAACCGTACCCGCGCCGCCGCGTCGGTCAAGCGCACGGTGGCGTTTTCATCCGGCAGCAGCGGGGCCACGAACTTGGCCTCCAGCACCCGCGCCAGCCGCTGGCCGCGCCACGCGCGCAGCGCCTGCGCCACCTGCGCCAGCATCACCACGCCCGGCACCAGCGGCTGGCCCGGGAAGTGGCCGGGCAGCGCCGGGTGCGCCGGGTCGATGCGCAGCGGCTGCTCGAACGTGGTGGTCATGGCGTGGCCGCCCGCCCGTCGTGCAGCAGCCGTGGCCAGTGCCGCGCCAGTTGCCGCACCATGCCGTGCAGGCTGGCGTGCGGCAGGTGGCGCAGGTGCCAGCGCCGAAAGCCGTACTCCAGCACGAACGCCGCGCCGATCACCAGGTAACCGCCGCCGTGCAGCCATGCCGCCGCCAGCGCGTCGGGCACGGACAGCGCGGGCGTGAAGCCCAGCCGCGCCAGCACGCCGGTGTGTCGCGCGCACAGCAGCAACAGCGCCAGCCCCAGCGCCTGCGCGCCCAGCAGCAGCGTCCAGAACCAGGTCACCTGGCGGGCATAGCGGGCCACGCCGGGCAGCGCCAGCCGCGCCTCGCCCTCGATCGCCACGATGAAACGCGCCACGCGCGGCGCGCCGCCGGCCAGGGTGCCGCCAAACCAGGCCGCCAGCAGCGCGCTGACCAGCACCGGTACGCTTTCCAGCAGCACGTCGGCCACTCCGACGCGTGCCGCCAGCCCCGCCACGGCGAGCGCGGCCAGCCACGCCAGCCAGTGCGCCGGGCGGCGCCGCGCCAGGCCCGGCAGCAGCGGCGCGGTCAGCAGCGACAACAGCGCGGCCAGCGCCAGCCAGCGGCCATGGGTGAGCGCGCTGGCGATCATCAGCACCGGGTAGGCCGCCAGCAGCAGGCCTACGCCGATGCGCAGGCCGGAATCATGGGGAGGCATCGTCACGCCCGTTTCCGCCGCACCATCGAGGCGGCGAGCATGCGCCGGACGCGGCAACGGGGCGTGACTCGATGGCGACGCGGGCGCCGCAGTGCCGCCGGGCTCAGCCGGCGCGGTGCTGCTCGACATGCGCCGAGAGGGCACGCAGGTTGCTGAAGATCTGCCGGTTGTCGGGGTTGTCCGAACGCAGCTGGAAGCCGTAGCGCTTGGATACCGCCAGCGCGATCTCCAGCGCGTCGATGGAGTCCAGCCCCAGCTCGCCGCCGAACAGCGGGGCGTCGGGGTCGATCTGGTCGGGGGTGACCGTTTCGAGATTGAGGCAGTCCACGACCAGGGTCGCCAATTCGTGCTGCGCCGGTGTCTGTTCCGCCATGCTCGATTCCGTACTCAAAATGCATTGCCTCCCCCCGGTGGCAGTGGGCGCGGAGTGTACCATAGCGCCCCTGTCTTTCCCGGTTGCCGTCCATGATCGAGGGATGTGAAAAGCCCCGGCCAAACCCGTTGCCGCGGCGTGCGCCGCAAGTCTCCTACCGCGCGGCCGAGGCCGAGGCCGCACTGGCCGAAAGCGGCACGCTGGCGGTGTTCCGCTTTGGCCGCGGCACGCCCCATGCCGATCCGCGCTGCCTGCAGGTGGCGCTGGAAAGCGTCGATGCGCCGACGCCGGTGGAGATCTGGCAGGTCGATGCGCCGGTGACGTGCGGCGTGGACGACGGCCTGCGCTGGTCGGCCGGCGGCGGCTGGCTGTTTGCCGCCATCGAGCTGGACGAGCGCGACCACGGCGGCCCGCAGGGCGCGGCCGCGCACGCCTACGAGCGGCTGGGCGCGTTCGTGCGCGAACGCACCGAGCACCACGTGCTGCGCCTGTGGAACTACCTGGCCGACATCAACCAGGGCGAGGGCGACACCGAGCGCTACAAGCAGTTTTGCGTGGGCCGCGCCATCGGCATGGGCGATTTTTTTGCCGAGGGCTATCCGGCGGCCACCGCCATCGGCCACCACGGCGCCTCGCCGCTGCTGCAGGTGTACCTGCTGGCCTGCGACCAGGGCGGCGCGCGGGTGGAAAACCCGCGCCAGGTCAGCGCGTGGCGCTATCCGCGCCAGTACGGCAGCACGCCGCCCAGCTTCGCCCGCGCCATGAGCCTGCCCGCGCTGGACGCGCTGGCGATCTCCGGCACGGCCGCCGTGGTCGGCCACGCCTCGGCCCATCGCGACGACCTGGACGCCCAGCTGGAGGAAACGCTCGTCAACCTGGAGGCGCTGCTGGCCAGCGCCGACATGCGTGCCGGCTTCGACACCCGCTCACCGCTGAAGGCCTACGTGCGCCACGGCGCCGACGCCGGCCGCGTACGCGACTTCCTGCAGCAACGCCTGCCCGGCGTGCCCGTGCTGCTGCTGCACGGCGACATCTGCCGCCACGAGCTGCTGGTGGAGATCGACGGCTGGCGTTACGCGTGAGGCGAGGAGTGAGTGGAGAGGAGTGAGGAGTGAGAGAAAAGCCACAGCTCACCTCAGCACCGCCTTCTCTCACTCCTCACTCCTCTCCACTCACTCCTCGCTCTTTCAGCCCGCGGCCGCCATCTTGTCGCCGCAGTGGGCGTCGTAGGCCGGATACAGCCGCACTTCCTCGCGCGTCCAGCGCTTGTTGAGCGTGCCCATCAGCTTGCCGAAGCCGCGTGCGAACACCAGGTCGTCGCGCTCGTGCTCCATGCCGTGGAAGAAGGCCATGATCTCGCGCGACAGCTCCTGCATCTGGTCGGCGTATTCGTTGGCCAGTTGCTGGGTCCGCGGGCAGGCGCGCAGCGCGGGGTAGAGGTGGACATCCTCGTGCCGCAGGTGGTCGACGATCAGCTGGCGCGCGTGTGCCAGCTGGCGCTGGCCTTCGGGCGTGGCGATGCCGGCGCGGCGTACCGCTTCCAGCACGGCGCGCATGTGCACGTGCTCGTCGCGCAGGTTGGCGATGAGTGGCGAAGGGGACATGTGACGGGTCCGTCAATGGGGGAGCCGCCAGCATGACGCCACCGGATCGCCAGCCGCACTGACGTGGGTCAGGGGTGTGCGAGGGGCGAGTCGTGAGTCGCGAGTCGCGAGGGAAAAGCGGCGACGGCGCGCGCCCCGGCTTTTCTCGCCCCTCGTCCCTCGTTACTCGCCCTTCGCCGCCGCCTTCACCGGCCGCTTCCAGCCGGCCAGGGTCTGCTGGCGGCCGCGCGCCACGGTGAGTTCGCCCTCGGGCGCGTCGTGGGTGATGACCGAGCCGGCGCCCACGGTGGCCATGGCGCCGATGCTGACCGGCGCCACCAGCGCGCTGTTGGAGCCGATGAAGGCGCCGTCGCCGATGCGCGTCTGGAACTTGTTCACGCCGTCGTAGTTGCAGGTGATGGTGCCGGCGCCGATGTTGACGCCGCGGCCCACCACGCTGTCGCCCAGGTAGGTGAGGTGGTTGGCCTTGCTGCCTTCGCCCAGGTGCGTTTTCTTGGTCTCGACGAAATTGCCGATGTGCACGCCCGCGTCCAGCTCGGTGCCGGGGCGCAGCCGCGCGAACGGGCCGATGGTGCACGGGCCGTGGGTGACCACGCCGTCCAGATCGCAATGCGACTGCACCACGGTGCCGGCGGCCAGCTGCACGTTCTTGAGGCGGGTGAACGGGCCGATGCGCACGCCGTCGCCCAGCGCCACGTGGCCTTCCAGCACCACGTTCACGTCCAGCTCCACATCGCTGCCGGTGTGCAGCGTGCCGCGCACGTCGATGCGCAGCGGGTCGGCCAGGCGCACGCCGTCGCGCATCAGGGCCTCGGCATGGCGCTGGCGCAGCGCCGCCTCCAGTGCGGCCAGCTGCAGCGGATCATTGGCGCCGGCCGCCTCCACCGGGTCGGCGCATTCCACGCTGAGCGCGGGCCGCGACTCGGCGGCCGCCATGGCGAAAATGTCGGTGAGGTAGTACTCGCCCTGCGCGTTGTTGCGGTCGAGCCGGCTGATCCAGCCGCGCAGCGCGGCCGCGTCGGCCACCAGGATGCCGGTGTTGACCAGGTCCACCGCGCGCTGCTGCGCGTCGGCGTCCTTCTCCTCCACCACCGCCTGCACGTGGCTGGCGTCATCGCACAGCACGCGGCCGTAGCCGCGCGGCTGCGCCAGGCGCATGGTGAGCAGGGCCAGCGCGCTGTCGGCGCCGACCAGCGACTGCAGCGTCGCTACCCGGGTCAGCGGCACGTCGCCGTACAGCACCAGCACGCGCACGCCGTCGGGCACGCCGGCCAGCGCCTGCTCCACCGCGTGGCCGGTGCCCAGGCGCTCGGCCTGCAGCGCCCAGCGCAGGTCGGTCTGGTCGGCGAACGCGGCGCGCACCTGGTCGCCGCCGTGGCCGTAGACGATGTGGATGGCCGCCGGCTGCAGCGCGCGCGCCGCGTTCACCACGTGCGCCAGCAGCGGTCGGCCGGCCAGCGGCATCAGCACCTTGGGCCGGGCCGATTTCATTCGCGTGCCGGCGCCGGCGGCGAGGACGATCACGTGCAGGGGCGCAGCGGCCATGGGTCACCCGGGGTCGTGGAAAACCCGCAGGATAGCAGCGCCGCGCGCCGCCACATCAGTCGTCGTGGCCATCTGGCGGCGCGGGCTCCAGATGCTCCAACTGCGGCGTATAGGCCTGCACGAACGCATTGCGCAGCACGCCCACGATGGCCGCCCAGGTGCCCAGCTTCTTGTCGTCGATGCGGCCGCTGATCGGCACGCGGGTGGCGAACTGGTCCTTCGCGTGGTTCTTGAACAGCGAGGTGACGCCCTGCGCCACCGCTTCCCATGCCACCCGCAGCGGGTTCTTTCCGCCCTGCTCAACATCCTGCTTCCAGCTGAAGATCTTCACCCCGTGCAGCAGCGGCTTGGCGTAGCCGTCCAGCCGGCCGTCGCGCGCGCCCAGTTGCATCACGAAATCGCCGTTGCCGCCGGCGAAATCCAGCCTGGCGTAGGCGCGGGCAAAGTCGTTGAGGCGGGTCAGCTGGATGTCCCGGATGCGCAGCTCCATGGCGAAATCGCCGCGCCGTTCCAGCGGGTCGATGCTGGCCTTGACCTGCAGCGGCGCCTCGCCCAGCACCTTGGCGGTGGCCTGCAGCGTGGCCACGCGGCGGCCCTGGCGGCGGTCGGCGTTGGTGAGGTTGACGATGGTGCCGTCCACGTCGGTCATCTTCAGGTCGACGCGCGGCTCGGAGGTGAAGTTGTGGAAAGTCACCGTGCTGTCGTGCACCGCCACCTCGTCCAGCCGGATCGGCACCAGCATCTCCAGCTGGCGGCGCCAGTTGACGCCCTGGCCCGACTGGCTGTCGTCGCCGCCCTCGCCGTCCACGAAATTGAGCGCGGCGCCGGTGAACGCCACCTTGCCGCGCAGCCGGCCGTGGCGGAGCGCGCGCCAGCTGATGGCGATGTCGGTATGGGCGGCGTCGAACAGCGGCACCGGCACCTTGCCGCTGACTTTCACCACCTGCAGCCGCTCGATGCTGTACGCGCCGCGCCACAGGTGAATGCCCACGTCCGCCAGCTGGCCGTGGTAGTCGCCCATGCGGTCCATGTGCCGGTTGAGATAGCTCTTGACCGCATACGGCAGCGCCAGCCGCGCCGCCACCAGCACCACGACCACCACCAGCAGCCCGCCGACGCAGCGGCGATATCGGAATTTCATGGGCGATCCTTTCGCGGCTCCGGCGCATTCTAGGAGCGCGAATGTGGGCGGAACGTGGGCGGCGGACGGCCCGCCTCGCCGCTCATCTTTCCCTCGTGGGAGCGGCTTCAGCCGCGATGCTTTTGCTCTCGCTTTTTTTCTCGTGCCAAACCCAAAAGCATCGCGACTGAAGTCGCTCCCACGGTGCTTCGTCGGCCGCCTTTGTCGAGGTTCTGTCCGCGCCGTAGGTCGCTTGGCATTAAACTGCGAGGCTGCTGCGCCGCGCGCTGCCTCCCTCCTGCTCAAAGGCCTCCCCATGCCTCAACTCTCCGTCGTCGTCCCCGTGTTCAACGAGCGCGACAACATCCCGCCGCTGCTGGCCGAGATCGCCGCCGCGTTGCGCGGCCAGGTCGACTATGAGGTGATCTACGTCGACGACGACTCCAGCGACGACAGCCGCGCGGTGCTCGAGGCGCAGAAGGCGCAGCACCCGGAGTTGCGCGTGCTGCACCACGTCACCCGCAGCGGCCAGAGCACGGCGGTGTGGAACGGCGTGCGCGCGGCGCGCGGTGCGTGGATCGCCACGCTGGACGGCGACGGCCAGAACGATCCGGCCGACATCCCCAAATTGCTGGCTGCACGCGACGGCGCGGCGGCCGACGTGCGGCTGTTCGCCGGCTGGCGCACCACGCGGCGCGACAGCTTCAACAAGCGCATCTCCTCGAAGATCGCCAACGCGGTGCGCTCGCGCATGCTCAAGGACGCCACGCCCGACACCGGCTGCGGGCTCAAGCTGTTCGAGCGCGAGGTGTTTCTGCGCCTGCCCTATTTCGACCACATGCACCGCTACCTGCCCGCGCTGGTCAAGCGCGCCGGCTTCCAGGCGCAGAGCGTGCCGGTGGGCCATCGCCCGCGCACGGCCGGCGTCTCCAAGTACGGCATGCTCGATCGCCTGTGGGTGGGCCTGGCCGACCTGCGCGGCGTGGCCTGGCTGATGCGCCGCGGCAAGGTCACCGAGGTCGAGGAGCACTGACCGCCATGCACGGCGACGGGAGGATGGGCATGGGTATCGTCATCAAGCGCGTCTACGAACCGGCGGCCGCCGGTGACGGCTACCGTGTGCTGATCGACCGCCTGTGGCCGCGCGGGCTCAAGAAAGAGGCCGTGCCGCTGGACCTGTGGGCCAAGGAGCTGGCCCCGTCCACGGCGTTGCGGCAGTGGTTTGGCCACGAGCCGGCGCGCTGGGACGCGTTTCGCGAGCGCTACGCCGCCGAGCTGGAGGCGGTGGCCGAGCACTGGCAGCCCCTGGCGCAACGCGCGCGGCGGCAGACCGTGACGCTGCTGTACGGCGCGCGCGACGAGGCGCACAACAACGCGGTGGCGTTGAAGGCGCACATGGAGCACTGGCTGCGGGCGTAGGGAGATCATGCCTAAGCGCTGGGTGGTGGAGTGTAACTTCGCTTGGCAGGAGAAGAATCGGTGCCTGTGGAAGAACGCCGAGCGCAAACTCAACACTAGCCTGCAATTCATACACCTGACTTTTCTGGCACTACTGGCTCAGGGGATCGTGAACATGTTCTTAGACATCACGTATCAGCCCGGCGTAGCTATCGAGCGCCATCGATCCAACGAACCAACGATGCTAGATCGTGCTCCCAAAACAAGGACAAACCTCGCCTTTGGGCATCAAGCAGATTGTGCAATTTGTAAACGCCACCGAGCACCGCCGTTGGCACTACTTGGTTCTGACCGAAGTCGTGACGCCATGTTTCAGCCTTTACCGCTGCGTCGTTATTCAATCGCTTGACCGAATTGGTCGCCGAGTTAGATACCTTGCACTCAATCGGCATTACACGTCGGTCCCATAGCCCGACCAATACATCAGCCTTGCGATTGCCGAGCTCGCTCTCGGGACAGAATTGCCCGGGCCCCGGAGCATCGCTTAGACGGCTAACTTTGCGCGAAGCGACTTGTTGGAATCCCAGTTCTCGTAGCGCGACATGTACGGCCGACTCCTGCTCGCGCTTGCCGTCACTGCGACGGCTGGTTTCAAGCCGTCGAGTTGCAATGAGCGCGGCAGACGCGAGGACCGATGCTTCTCGCTCCGCTTCCGTGGGCTCTCGTTTGTCGATCACCCAGGGGAACCGACGGCGGTCGAGCCCATCGAGCACCACCTGCTTAATGCGCTCGACCATGGCCGGGTCGTTCCGGATTTTCTGCTTAGAGAGTTTAGCTTCGGCGACGACCCTCAGGTCATCATTAGAGATAGGGGGGCCTGCAAGATAACGGAACGCTTCCAGCAATTTCGGGGCAGTCAGCACCTCGATCAGTCGACTACTGAGGTCGGTCAGATCAATGGTGGACTCCAGCAGCTCTTCGACGACGCCTTGGTACTCATCGAAATGCTGGATGTATTGCTCGAGCGGTTCTTCCATCCGCTTATGGCGAAAGATTTCCATTGCCGCGAGCCGCTGTCGTTCCAGTTGTGCCTCGGTCCACGGGGTTGGCACGGTGTCCGTCATGCTAAGGGCTCCCGTAAAAGCTCTGGCGAGGGTACTAACAGTCGCTCCATTTCGCCCGGCTCGAACTTGGTCAATCCGCCGGCATAAGTGCGGCCATCGAGAACGCTGATGCCGGTGGAAAGATAATCAACCAATCGCAGCATCTGGTGCTCGGTCAACGTCTCACGGGGATAGAGACCATGGGCGATGTTGATATGCCGGGCGGCTGCGGCGTTACGAACAAAAGAGGGAGCCCTGCGGGCCATGTAAGTTGCCAAAATGGGTGCGGGTGCGCGCATCCCAACCGACCACCAGGTGCGGCGACTCCGGGCAACGTATCCCTCATGGGCGCCACGTGCCCGAGCGGATGCTAGAAAGCGATCGACGCCTTCACGCTCGCTCTCGTCCAGCTCATCCAACTCGTCCGGCAGATCCACCACGCAACGCAAAGTAGAGGCGTCCTGAAGGACGCGGCCAGCGGCGATTAACTCTCGCGCCTTTGTCACACTCCGCAATTTATAGCGATCCGGAACGTCGATGGTATCGGCGTTTGCGATGAATACGGCATTAGCTCCTGTAACTGTGCCGCGATGCACGCGGCAGAGCTCGCCCAGCTCTACGAAGCCTTCCGGCGGTGTGCGTCCGACATGCGTCAGCCGTGACCACCGGGATTCCAATTCGAGCCGTTCTCTGCGCACCTGACGGCCGCCGCTAAGGTCTATCAAATCTTTCATTCGCTTAACGCGCCGGAGGCGCACGGACTTGGGGTGGGACCCTACCTCAAACGTCGTTATAGCCGCCGTGGCCGCAGCGTCCGGGAATGGAGCAGCCGTCGGCTCGACTACGACGATGCTTTGCCCTCCGAGTGGACCAACAAACATGTCACGAACGAGCTTTCCGTAATTGACGTCTAGCCACTCAGCTGCGGTGATGAATGCTCCTAGATCGCCCGGCATAGCGCGCAGCACGGTTGCCAAAAAGAAATGGACGTGGAGTCCGGCTAGCTGGCTGGCCTTGAATTTGTATTTCGCGGCTGTATCCACCAACCAGCGCTTCCACTGGCTATCGATCAAATGGTGACGCACATAGGGAGGATTGCCGATGAAAAGTGTGCGTCCGTCAAACGCCTCACATGGCTCGCGGTAATCGGTCAGCTCAACATGCGATCGCTTCGCGAAACCCAAGACCGCGAGGTTTGCTCGCGCCATCAGAGCGGCCAACGGGTCGACTTCTATACCTACCAGCTTGGCCTTCGGAAGAGTCGCGCCGAGCGCGCTTAAGAATCTCGCGGAACCGACGCCAGGATCCACAATACGATCTGGCTTTGGTTGCTTGGATGCCCAGGCAGCCATGGCCCTCACGATTCCGTTCGGTGTGTAGGTGGCCCCGGACTCACGCCTAGTATCGGGGCTTCGAATGCGTGTAAAAGCGTCGCCGAGCGGGTCTTCGCCAAGGCGGATTTGGCGGCGAAGCGTGAGAATCACCTTGTTGTTTAGCAAGGTAGCGGAACGAACTAGCACTTCTTCCGCAGCGGAAAATCCTGCGACGTCTGCAGCACCAAGTCCAACAGCAGCCGCAACGAGCGACTCTTCAGTGGTCAACAGATGGGCCATTGTGGCTACCTCAACAGATCGGGTTGATGCGGTTTGGTACGGGTGCCGCGCAGCGCTTCTGCCCGGTCTGGCCGTGGGGGGCGCACGCGAGCCGGCACATAGTGGGTGGCGTCCACGTCAAATGCTGCGACGCCCAGGTTGCGGAGGCAGATTGCTAGGCTGTTTAAGCTGGCAAACACGCGAGTGGTACCCCGAGTGCTGCTAAGGGTTTGCCATTTCGATCCGCAGCGAATCGCTACTGTAAATCCACCGCGCCGCCCGGTTGCGCGTGCCGCGATGGGAGTGCCGCTCTGGACGAGTTCTCGGATGGTCAGTTCGCGGATCATGCCCAGCTCTTCATCTTGGCGGTCGGGGCAAGGTAAGCCAAATATTATTGTCTGTCGAGCGTTTAACGTTTAATGATCTGCAATCATTGTTCTACCATGCGGCCATCTACAGTAGTTGCTGTAAGAGAGCGGGGCACGCACCGTCTCCTGCAGGCCTCAGGCATTGACGGGGAGGATCTCGTGATTAGCGCGGCTCGATCACCGCACACAGCCTGATCCAAGGCGCCACTCGATCCATCGCCTCCAAGAACACATCCCACCTTGTCGCCTTGTGGTGCTTCTCGAATCCGGCACCTTGTTCCATCGACGGGCTCATCTGATCGGGGGCATCGCGCACGAGTCGGCTACGGGTTACGGCTTCAACTGCTGGGCAAAATCAGAATTTCCCTAAGGACAAGAGCCCCTCTTCAACCCTTCCCTGCAGCTTCCTCAGGAGCGCCGCCGGGCGACCAGCTGGCCAGCGACGCGCGCGCCTGTTCGCGGCCGCGCTCGATCAGCTCGCTGGCGCGGTAGAACTCGTACACGTTGGCCATGTTGCGCGGCAGCTGGATCAGCAGATCCGGCTCGTAGGCGGCCAGGCGCAGGCGCGCCAGGTTGGCCTGCATCAGGTCCATCGACTGGGTCAGCAGCTCGAACGCGCCGGGCTCGCGCGGGCCGCTTTCGCCGTGCGGGATCAGCCGGCCGATGAAATCACCGATGCGCTGGCGGTAGCTGCTGCCCTCGCGCGGCTCGGGCGGCGGCGGCTCCACCGGCACGGCGTGCAGCGAGGGGCCGTCCACGCTCACCGCGATGAGGTAGTCGGCGGTTTCGCGGATCAGCGGCGTTACCGGCACCGGGTTGAGCAGGGCGCCGTCGATCAGGCGGCGGCCGCCGAGTGTGTGCGGGCGAAACACGGTGGGGATCGCGATGGAGGCGCGGATGGCGTCGAACAGGCCGCCGCGCGTCAGCCACACCTCGCGCTCGCGGTCCAGGTCGGTGGCCACGGCGGTGAACGCCAGCGGCAGCTCCTCGATGCGGGTGTCGCCGACCAGGGCGCGCAAGGTGTCGATGATCTTTTCGCCCTTGATCAGGCCGCCGCCGGAAAACGTCCAGTCCACCAGCCGCAGCACGTCCAGCTTGGCCAGCGCGCAAACCCACTCGGTGTAGACCTCCAGCTTGCCCATGGCGTGGATGCCGCCGATCAGCGCGCCCATCGACGCGCCGGCGATGGCCACGATGTCGAAGCCCTGCGCCTCGATCTCGCGGATCACGCCGATGTGCGCCAGCCCCTTGGCGCCGCCGGCGCCCAGCGCCAGCGCCACGGTGGGTTTGCGCGCGGTAACCGCGGGCAGGTTGTCGGTCATGGCGAAGGCACCGTTGGGACACATCACGCTACGTTGGCATCGGCCTGTGCTGAAGTCCACGCTTCTGGCACCAGCGAGGGCTTTTGCTCCATGATGCGCCGCATGGATGGAGAGCTGCTGGCCCGCCGGGCCGCCGCGATGCGCGGCATGACCCCACCGGGCGCGTGTCGCCCGCCTCGCGCCGGAGCCGGGGCATGAGCTGGCAGGCGTGGGCCACCGTGGGGATCATCGCCGGCGCGATGGCATTGTTCGTCAGCGAAAAGGTGCGCATCGACCTGGTGGCCCTGCTGGCGCTGGGCGCGCTGGTGGCGCTGGGCATCGTCAGTCCCGCGCAGGCGCTGTCCGGCTTCAGCAACGAGGCCACGGTGACGGTGGCGGCGATGTTTGCGCTGAGCCTGGGCATCGAGCGCTCCGGCGTGCTTGATCCGCTGACGCGCTTGCTGATGCGCATTCGCAAGCCGTGGCTGCTGACCCTGGCGATGATGCTGGCCATCGCGCCGCTGGGCGCGTTCGTGAAAAACATCGCGCTGGTGGCCACTTTTCTGCCGCTGGCGCTGCGTGTGTGCCAGCGCACCGGCACCTCGCCCGCGCGCGTGCTGATGCCGATGGCCTACGCCGCGCAGATGGGCGGCGTGTGCACGCTGATCGGCACCTCCTCCAACCTGCTGGCCGACAGCCTGGCACAGAAGCACGGGCTGGGCGCGTTCGGCGTGTTCGAGTTCACCCGGCTGGGCGTGGTGCTGGCGGTGGTGGGCATCGTCTACCTGATGCTGGTGGGCCGCCACCTGTTGCCCAGGCACATCGACGCGACGCTGCCGGAGGGTGGCGAGCTGGGCAAGTACGTGACCGAGCTGGTGGTGGGCGAGGAGTCGCCGCTGCGCGGTCGCGCCATCGCCGAGGCGCGTCTCGGCGAGCGCTTTGGCGTGTATCCGCTGGAGCTGCTGCGCGGCGAGCGGCGCATGTGGTCGCCGCGCGAGCAGAAGCTGGAGCCGGGCGACGTGCTGCTGGTGCGCGGCGACTGGGACAAGATCGAGGAGTTCCAGCGCCAGAACAAACTGCACAACGCACCCGAGCGCCGCTACGCGCGCGAGGGCGACCGCCCGCGCGTGATGGCCGAGATCATGGTGGCGCCGGCCAGCCAGGTGGAGGACCGCCGCCTGCCCGAGATCGGCCTGGACTGGCGCTACCGCGCCACCGTGCTGGCGCTGCACCGGCGCGGCGAGGTGCTGCGCGACAAGCTCAGCGTCACGCGCCTGGCGGTGGGCGACGTGCTGCTGGTGCTGGTGGACGAGGGCGCCATGCCGCGACTGCGCAGCGACGAGTCCTTCATCGTGCTGAACGAGCGCGACGACGTGCGCGGCATGTCGCGCAAGGCGCTGGTGGCCGCCAGCATCATGGCCGCCGTGGTGGCGGTGTCGGGGCTGCACTGGCTGCCGATCCCGATCGCCGCGATGTGCGGCGCGGTGGCGATGGCGTTGACCGGCTGCTTCGGCCGCAAGGACGTCTACGAGGGCATGGACTGGAAAATCATCGTGCTGCTGGGCGCGATCCTGCCGCTGGGCCTGGCGATCGAGCAGACCGGCCTGTCCACCGTGGTGGTGGATGCGGCGATGTCCCTGGTCGGCGGCCACGGCCCGCTGGCCGCGCTGCTGATGGTGTACCTGCTCACCGCGCTGCTCACCGAGCTGATGGGCCACAACCCGTCCGTGGTGCTGATGGTGGGCATCGCCGCCACCGTGGCGCACGCCTCGCACGCCGACCCGCGCCCGTTCGTGGTGGCGGTGGCGTTTGCCGCCGCCACCTCGTTCGCCACCCCGGTGGGCTATCCCACCAACACCATGGTGTATTACGCCGGCGGCTACCGCTTCACCGACTTCATGAAAGTCGGCATCCCGCTGATCGCCATCTTCTGCGCGCTGTCGATGTGGCTGATTCCGATCTTCTGGCCGTTCAATCCGCCCCAATAAGACAACGCGCTCCTTGCGTTCGCCCCCTCTCCCCTTGGGGAGAGGGTTGGGGAGAGGAGGCAACCGTGCCGAACGGGTTCGCTTCTTCGTGCCGCCAGTCGGGATGAGGTTGGTCGCCGGGGTGGGGCTTCATCTAGGCCTGGGCGTATCCGCCCAGGGCCAGCTGCAGCAAAATCTTCATCTCCTCGCGCAGCGACATCGGCGCCACCACTTCGGCGTCGGGACCGTACTTGAGCACGTCCATCAGCAACTCCTTGGAGTTGGAGTAGGGCACCTTCAACTCGTAGCGGCCGTCGGGCAGCCATTCGCCCTTCTGCTGCGAGTGCCAGTGCTCGTCGGCGACCCAGCGTGCGGCGTGGGCGGAAAAGCGCAGCGTGGCCCAGGCCTTGGGCTTGCCGGCAAAGATGCCGTAGCTGGAGGCGAGCAGGTCGTTGAGGTCGGCCTCGGTCACGTCGATGGCCGGCTCCTCCAGCGATTGCGGCTCGGCGATGCGGTCCACCGCAAAGCTGCGCAGCGCCTCGCGGTCGTGGTCCCACACGTCCAGGTACCAGTTGTCGCGGTAGTGGGTCAGCCGCTGCGGCGAGACGGTGCGGCGGCTGTCCGCGTTGGTGGTGCGCGCGCGGTAGCGAAAACGCAGCCGCTGCCGGCGCAGCACCGCGCCGGCCACGGTGCGAAACACCTGCTGGTCCAGCCGCCGCTCGCCCCACGGGATCACCCGGATGCGCTCCAGCGGCAAGGCCGTGCCGCTGCCCTGGTCCGACAGCAGCCCCTCGATGCGTGCCTTGAACGGCGCCAGCGCGCCGGCCAGCACGCCGGGGCCGCTGCGGCCCATCAGCTCGTTCAGCGCCAGCAGCGCGGCCAGCTCGTCGGAGGTCAGCCACAGCCCGGGCAGCTCGAAGCGCTCGCCCTCGCCCGCCTCGTAGCGGAACGCCGCCGTCTCGCCGCCGGCGCTCTCGATCGGCGCGCCCAGCGCATCGCGCAGAAACGCCACGTCGCGATACAGCGTGGCGCGCGAGCACTCCAGCTCGCCCATCAGGCGCGGCAGTGGCAACGGGTAGTGCGCGGACTTCAGCAGCCGATGCAGGGTGAGTATGCGTTCGTAGCGATCCATGACGCGTCCGGCAGTGATTCGGTGGACGCGTTGTAGCACGGTCGGCGTGGCCGATGGCCGTCGGCGGGGACAGGCCGGGGCGCATGCCGTATTCTGGGGGTTCTGCATTTGCCAACCGTTTCCATGCAGCCGACCCCGCCCTCCAGCCACACCGCCACGGCGGCCAACGACGCGACCGTGCCGGGCGCGCGGCTGGCCACGCACGTGGCGCGGCCGTTGTGGCGCGTGCTGGCCACCAGCGGCTACGGCCTGTGGACGTGGCTGGGCCTGGCGTTGGCGCTGGGCCAGGTGGAAGGCCGCAGCGGCACCCTGGTGCCGTTGACGGTGGGCCTGGTGCTGATCGGCATCGGCCTGGTGCTGGCCTGCCTGCCGGGACGCGGCGCCACGCGCGACTGGTACGGCTGGCAGCCCCGTCGCGACACGCGCCCCACGCGGGCGGCGTTGCTGGCCTTTGCCACCTGCCTGCCGATGCTGGCGGTGGCCGGGCTGGCCCGTGGCGACAACGAGTTCTGGGCCACCCGCGCCGTGGGCGCGTTGCTGGCGCTGTGCAGCGCGGCCAGCCTGGCCTACAACAACTACAGCCACCGTCGCCGCTGGCTGCGCCCGGCGCTGTCGCAGCCGGAGCCCTTGCCGGTGCGGCGGCTGATCTTTGCCGCCTACGCCGGCGGCCTGTGGCTGTGGGTGTGCACGCTGGCCCAGGGCCTGCAGGGTTCGCCCTTCACCACCGCGCCGTGGCTGGGCTTGCTGGTGGGGTTGGCGCTGGTGCTGGCGGTGGTGGAAAGCCTGGGCTGGCGCGCGCTGGGCAAGCGCCGGCCCGAGCGCACGACGCCGCTGCGGCGCCATCGCGGGCTGGTGGTGGTGCTGGGCTACGGCGTGCCGGTGCTGGCGTTGCTGCTGGGCCTGCGGCTGAGCTCGCCGCTGCCGGTCGCGGCGCTGGCCGTGCCGTGCTGCCTGCTGGGGCGCTGGCTGGAGCAGCGCCAGTTTGCTGCGGTACGCCGCAGCGATACGGCCCGCTAGACGGCCATCCTCACGGGCGCCGATGCCGGCACCATTCACAACGCATTCAATGCGTCCGGTTATGGTAGGCGTTCCCCCTCACTTTTAATTAACAAACGGATCGCTTTTCGGATGAACAAGACCCTGATGGCCAGCCTGGTGCTGGCAGCGTGCGCCAGCTTTGGCGTGCAGGCGCAAGACGCGCCCGGCAACGGTGGCTGGAGCGGTTCGGGCGAGTTCGGCTTCGCCTCCTCCACCGGCAACTCGCGCTCGGAAAACATCAACGCCAAGCTCGGCCTGAACCAGGAAAACGAGCGGTGGAAAAACAGCTTTTTCGTCGACGGCCTGCGCTCCAAGAGCCAGCAGACCGTGGAAGACGAGGCCGGCAACACGATCAAGCAGTTCAACACCACCGCCAACCGCTACGACGGCGGCGCGTCGGTGGGCTACAAGCTGGACCCGCGCAGCTACATCGTGGGCGCGGCGCGCTACGAGCATGACGATTTCGGCGCCAACCTGTGGCAGGGCATCGTCTCGCTGGGCTACGGCTACATCGCCCTGAAGGACGAGCGCAACGAGCTGTCGTTCGAAATCGGTCCTGGTTACAAGCGTTATCGCCCGGCCGACGTCTACGAGGCGGTGGACGGCGAAAGCGTGGTGGTGCGCCAGCCCACCGAGAGCGAGATGGTGGCGCGCGGCCAGGCCAACTACAAATTCAAGCTCACCGCCAACACCGCGTTCGAGGACACGCTGCTGCTGGAATCGGGCTCCAAGAACACCTACCTGCAGAACGACGCGGGGCTGGCCGTCAGCATGACGCGCAAGCTGGCGCTCAAGGTGGGTTTCCAGGTGCGCCACAACAGCGATGTGCAGCCGGGCACCAAGAACACCGACACGCTCACCACCACCAACCTCGTCTACAGCTTCTGAGCTGACCGACACGGTGCATCGACGGCCCTTTCGCGCAAGCGGGAGGGCCGTTGTCGTTGGAGCGACCGCACTTCTTTTCTCCCTCCCCGGCCTTGCAGGGGGAGGAACCTCGGCCGTTGCTCCCTCCCCTGCTCTGCAGGGGAGGGCTGGGGAGGGGTGCTTTTGATCTTGGCCGCCCCGCACCCCAGCCGGCCGCTGGCGACCTCACAATCCCAGCAACGCCCCCGCGCCCTGCTTGAGCAGGGCGTCGGCCACCTCGTGGCCCAGCGCCTGCGACTGGTTGGCGTCGGCGCGCGCGTCGGCGTGCAGCAATCGCCCATGTTCCGCATCGCCCACCATGCCGCGCAGGTGCAGGCCCTGCTCGCCCAGCACGCACCAGGCGCCCACCGGCACCGTGCAGCTGCCGCCCAGCGCCTGGTTCATCGCCCGCTCCGCGCCCACGGTGATGCGCGTCTCGGCGTCGTCCAGCACCGCCAGCAGCGCCAGCACGCGCGCATCGTGCTCGCGTGCCTCGATGGCGATGGCGGCCTGGCCCGGCGCCGGCAGCCAGTCGGGCGCGGCCAGCCGCGAGCGGATGCGCGCGGCCAGGCCCAGCCGCTCCAGCCCCGCGCAGGCCAGCACGATGGCGTCGTAGTGGCCGGCATCGAGCTTGCCCAGCCGCGTGCCCACGTTGCCGCGCAGGTCGCGCAGCTCCAGGTCCGGCCGCAGCGCGCGCAGCTGCGCCTGCCGCCGCAGCGAGGAGGTGCCCACGCGTGCGCCGGGCGGCAATGCGGCCAGGTCGGCGAACGTGTTGCTGACAAAGGCGTCGGCGGCATCGGCGCGCGGCAGGATGGCCGGCAGCGCAAAGCCCGGCTCCAGCTCGGCGGGCACATCCTTCAGCGAATGCACGGCCAGGTCGGCGCGGCCTTCCAGCATGGCCAGCTCCAGCTCCTTCAGGAACAGGCCCTTGCCGCCGATGGTGGCCAGCGGCTGGTCCAGCACCTCGTCGCCGCGCGTGCTCATCGGCACCAGCACCACCTCCACGCCCGGATGCGCGGCGCGCAGCAGCGCGGCCACGTGCTCGGCCTGCCACAAGGCAAGCGCGCTCTTGCGGGTGGCGATGCGCAAGGTGGTGGTCATGGGGGCTCCGCGAGATGGCAAAACGCTATTGTCGCGCAGAACACCCGGCGGGCGGTCCGCCGCGACGGTGTGTCGCCGCCAGCGGACGCGACCGGATACATTGGCGAGCGGGCCGGATCGTTTCGGCCCGCGCTGAAATCGAACGAGGGAGCCCAGCATGCGCATGTTGTTCATCGGGGGGACGGGACTCATTTCCTCGGCGGTGTCGCCGCTGGTCGTCGCGCGGGGGCACGACCTGACCCTGGTCAACCGGGGTACCTCGCACAAGGCCGATGCGCCGCAGGGCGCGCATGTGATCGTGGCCGACGCCAACGACACGGCGGCGTTCCGCGCCGCGATCAAGGCCGACGTGGCGGCCAACGGCCATTACGACTCGGTGGTCCAGTGGATCGGATTCGACCCCGACCACATCAGTCGCGATATCGAGACCTTCGCCGACATCACCCGCCAATACGTGTTCATCTCGTCCGCATCCGCCTACGAGACCCCGCCCGGCTTCTACATCGCCCGGGAAAGCACCACGCCGCTGGCCAACCCCTACTGGCAATACAGCCGGGACAAGGCGGAGTCGGAGGCGCGGCTTGAGTGCGCCCATCGCGACAGCGGATTCCCGTTCACCGTGGTCCGCCCCTCGCACACGTACGCGCATTGCGACATCCCTGCCGCGATCAACTCGTGGACGCACCCGTGGACCGTCGTCGACCGCATGCAACGCGGCGCCCCCATTCTGGTGCCCGGCGACGGCGCAAGCTTGTGGACCCTGACCGACCATCGCGACTTCGCACAGGCCTTTGCGGGGCTGTTGGGCAACGACAAGGCCATCGGCGAGGCCTTCCACATCACATCCGACGACGTGCTGACGTGGAACCAGATCCACGCCTTCATCGCCAGCGCCGCCGGTCTGGACCCCGCGCGCGTCTACGACCAGACCGTGTTCGTGCCCACCGACCTCTTGGTGCGCTTCAACAAGGATGCGTTCGAGGGCCCGATCAAGGGCGACAAGGCGAACGCCGCGATCTTCGACAACACCAAGGTGCGCTCCCTCGTCCCCGACTACCGGCCGCAACACCGTTTCGAGAACGCGATCCACGAGTCGATCGCCTGGTTCATGGAAAAGCCCGAGCGGCGCAGCATCGACGCCGAGGCCAATGCCCTGTACGACGACGTTGCGGCGCGCTTCCTGCGTGGCGTAGGCGCGATGTTCGCCTAGCGCGTCACCGGCGTGCAGCGTTTCAGCGCGGACGTTCCGAAACGCCAGGGGCAGCGCCGACCCTTGATCGCAACCAAAAAGCAACCATAATGGTTTCGTCCGTTGCCAGAAGGGTGTCCATCATGCCGACCAACCTGACCCTGAAGAACATTCCTGACGAGGTCTACGACCGGCTGCGTTGGTCCGCCGAGACGCACCGGAGAAGCATCAACAACGAAGCCATCGTTTGCCTCGAAGCCATCTTGACGCCGGCAAGCATCCCGGTGTCCGAGCGGATCCTGAGGGCGCGAGGGCTTCGCGCCGACCTGCCCGGCAAATTCAAGGCGAAGGACATCGACGGCTTGAAACGCGATGGTCGGCCGTGATCGTCGTTGATACCAATATCCTGGCCTATCTCTATCTGCCGGGAGAGCTGACGGAACACGCCGAAGCGCTGCTGGTAAAAGAACCCGCATGGGCAGCGCCCGTGCTATGGCGCAGCGAGTTCAGGAACATACTGGCCGGATACATGCGTCGCGGCACGTTGAGTGCGGACCAGGCTTTCTCGATCCAGCAGGAGGCCGAAAGCCTGATGGCCGGCAACGAGCAATTCGTTGACTCCGGTTCAGTGCTTCGCCTGGTGAGCCGCAGCGATTGCTCCGCTTACGACTGCGAATTCGTTGCCGCCGCCCAGGCACTTGGCGTCGGCCTTGTCACCATGGATGGAAAGCTCCTGAAGGCTTTCCCCAAGATTGCGAAGCCGCTCTTTGGCGCACGCTGACGCTGGAGGCTTGCGACGCAAGGGCCGCGCCCGCTTGGCCCATCTGCGGGGCGGTGAGCCGTAGAGCCTGTTGAGGCGCCCGCAGCTGCTCATTTATAGGCGAAAACCGCCTGTAGGAGCGACTTCAGTCGCGATGCTCTTGCTGGTTTTTGTCCAGAGCAAGAGCCTCCGTGCACCTGTCGGAAACAGTGGTCAGAGTCGACTTGCCAAGAAGGTCTACTCTGACCCCTGTTTCCTGTTTCGCCGGTAGTGCATGGCGACCGCGCCGTTGTCGAGGGGCCTGGCGCTGACCAGGTCGAGCCGGCGCGTATCAGGCAGTCCGCCCTGGTACAGGGTCGGGCCGTGGCCTGCGATCCGGGGGTGGACGAGGAACACGTACTCGTCGATCAGATCCAGCCGATCCAGCCCGGTCGCCAGCTTGCCGCTGCCGAGAAGTACGCCGGCGGGACTCGCGTCCTTCAGTTTTCGCACTGCCGCGCGAAGTTCGCCGACGAGGTGGTGGGTATGGTTCCAGCGAAAATGTTGTCGCGTGGAGGACACCACGTACTTCGGCTTGGCTTCCAGTTCGATGGCCCACGCGCGCACCGCTGGCGTTGCCGCCATCTCGCCCCGGGCGACGGCCGGCCAGTAGTCCTCCATCATCTCGTAGGTCACGCGGCCCCACAGCATCGCCTCGTGTTCGCACATGAGGCGGGTGAAGAAGGCATGTGTCTCTTCGTCGGCGATCCCCTCCCGATGGTCGATGCAGCCGTCGAGGGTGACGTTGATGCTGAAGGTCAGAATTCCCATGACGGCGTGTCCCTGATGGCGCTCAAGTGGATTTTGTCCCGGACGCGACCGGCGTGTCCGCTTCAGTCACGGGGCTGTCGCGATGAGCTGGCGCGTCTGGGCACGCCATCGACGCCACTCACCCCAACCGCAACAACTTCCGCACCGCCGGCAGGTTTCTTCGACTCACTTCCGGTGTCAGCTCCGTGCCATCCAGCGTGGCCAGCGCGCGGCCGTCCGGCAGGATTTTCAGGCCCAGCAGGCGCGCCGGTGGCACCAGGCAATTGCGGTGCAGGCGCAGCAGTTGGTCGGGGTAGGTTTCTTCCAGTTGGCGCAGGGATTCCTCGATCAGCAGCTCGCCGCCCTGGTGTTGCACGACAACGTATTTTTCGTCGGCCAGCAGGCAGATGACCTCATCCAGCGCGATGCGTACGGGTGCGCCGCGCAGGCGGCCATGCAGGAAGGCGGGGCGTTCCGGCGGGGTTTCGGCCAGGCGGCGCTGCGCGCGTTGCAGGGCTTCGCGCAGGCGCGCCAGTCGCACCGGCTTGAGCAGGTAATCGACCGCGCCCAGCTCGAACGCCTGCAAGGCGTGGCCTTCGTAGGCGGTGCAGAAGATCACCAGCGGCCGCGCCCGTCCGGCCAGCCGCGCCGCCAGCGCGGTGCCGTCCAGCGCCGGCATGTCGATGTCCAGCAGCAGCACGTCCGGCTGCAGCGCGGGCAACGCGGCCAATGCCGCCTCGCCGTCGGCCACGCTGCCGGCCAGCGCCACGCCCTCGCATTCACCCAGCAGGGCGGCCAGCCGCGCCCGCGCCAGTGGCTCGTCGTCCACCACCAGCACGCGCATCACGCGCGCACCTGCGGCAGGTACAGGCGCACCACGAAGCGGTTGTCGTGCGGGCCGGCGTCGATGCGGGCGTGCGGGCCGTAGTGGTAGGCGATGCGCTGGCGCACGCTGTCCAGGCCGTGACCGTTGCCGGGCGCCGCTGGCGTGGTGGGCAGGGGGTTGGTGATTTCCAGGTGGATGCCGGTGCTGTCGCGGTGGCCGCGCAAGGCGATCTCGCCGCCGTCGCGCAGCGGCTGGATGCCGTGGCGCACGGCGTTTTCCACCAGGGGTTGCAGCAGCAGGCGCGGCAGCGGGAAATCGGCGGGCAGGTCGTCGAGCGCGCGCGTCACGCGCAGGCGTTCGCCCAGGCGCAGGGCCTCGATGGCGAGGTAGCGCTCGACCAGGGCCAGCTCCTCGCCCAGCGTGCCGTTGCCGGCGTCGTGCTGGCCCAGTGCGGCGCGGAACAGTTCGCACAGGTCCTCGACGGTGCGCTCGGCGGCGGCCGGGTCCACCCGGATCAGCGCCGCCACGGTGTTCATGCTGTTGAACAGGAAGTGCGGCCGGATGCGCGCCTGCAGCGCGCCCACCTGCGCCTGCGCCACGGCGGCCAGGCGCGCCTGCCACTGCGCCAGCACGTAGAAGTAGCGCAGCATGGCGGCGCCGAGCAGGGCGGCGACGAGGGTGTTGTCGCGCACGAAAACCGTCAGGCGCGCGTCGATGAACGGCATCTGCAGCGAGGCGTCGATCCAGCACACCACCGCGCTGGCGAGCGCCACGATCAGCACCACCAGCAGCCACGCACCCACGTAGGGCCAGCGGCCGGGCAGGCGCTGCAGGGCGGGGCGCAGCAGGCACAGCGCCACCGCGATCACCAGCGCCAGCCAGCTGGCGAACAGCACGGCCACGCTGTACAGCGTCCAGCCGCGCGGCGGGCCGGGCGCCAGCCACATCACGGTCACCGTCAGCGCGCCGACCACGAACAGCGCGAACAGCGCCGGCAGGCGACAGAAGTCCGGCAGCGGGCTGGCGTCGACGCGGTGGGCAGGTGCGCGCATCGACGCAGTATGCCGCAGGCGCCGACTCAGGCCAGCCGCGCGCCCAGCCACTGGCGCAGGTCGGCGATCTCCTCGGCGCAGACCGAATGCGGCATCGGGTAGCTGTGCCAGTCCACCGCGTAGCCCAGCGACTGCAGCAGGTCGCGCGAGGCGGTGCCGCGCGCATGCTGCACCACCGGATCGGCGCTGCCATGGCCCCAGAAGATCGGCGTGGCCGCGTTGGCCGGGTGGCGTTCGGCGGCCAGCAGGTCGGCGATCGGCACATAGGTGGACAACGCCACGATGCCGGCCAGCGCGCGCGGGTGGCGCAGGCCGGCGCTCAGCGCGATGGCGCCGCCTTGCGAGAAGCCGATCAGGACGATGTTTTCATCCGGCACGCCGCGTTCGTTCTCGCGCGCGATCAGCGCTTCCACGGCGGCGATCGAGGCGCGGATGCCGGCCTCGTCCTGCGGCGCCTGCGCGTCGAAGCCGTGGATGTCGTACCAGGCGCGCATCGGCATGCCGCCGTTGATCGTCACCGGCTGCACCGGCGCATGCGGAAACACGAAGCGCAACGCCGGCCAATCCTTCGCCACCAGCTCGGGCACGATCGGCGCGAAATCGTTGCCGTCGGCGCCCAGGCCGTGCAGCCACACGATGCTGTGGGTGGGGTTGGCGGCGGTTTCGTGTTCGACGGTGGGCAGCACGGACATGCGCGGACTCGGCGGCAAGGGCGGGCCAGTGTCCCCGAACCGCCGCGCCGCTGCCAGCCCGGGACTATACGTAGGCGGTGCCGGCCAGCGCGGCATCGACGCCGGCAAAGCCGCGCGCCATCACCCCCGCGAACGCGGCGGCGGCGTCGCGGCGGGCGCGAAACGCGTCCAGCGCCGCGCCATAGGCCACCACCAGGGTGGACACCAGCAAGGTTGCGGCCAATCGTGCGGGCGCGTCGGTACGCGCATGTCCCGCCGCCGTGGCCAGCAGGTCGGCCAACTGCTCGGCCAGCGTCACCTGCAGCTCGCGCGCGCGCGCCGACAGCGCCGGGCTGGCCGCCACCGCGCGCCAGAACGCCGCCGTGCGCCGCGTGACGCGAAACAGCGGATGCCGCGTTTCCAGCGCGGTGCGCGCCAGCGCCTGCAGCGCCGGCACCGGCGCCCGCGCGCCACGCTCGGCCAGGGCCTGGCGCAGCAGGTCCACGCACTCGGCCTCGCGGTCGAACATCAGGTCTTCCTTGCGCGCGAAGTAGTTGAACACCGTCTTGCGCGACACCTGCGCCGCCTGCGCGATCGCCTCGACCGACACCTGCTCGAAGCCACGCGCCACGAACAGCCGCGTGGCGACGTCCGCGATGGCCTGCCGCGTGCGCGCCTTCTTGCGGTGGCGCTGGCCGGTGTCGTCGTTCATCCCGCGTCCCGTTTCCAAAACATACACTCAGTGTAATATTTTTCGATGGATGCAAGGAGTGCCCCGATGCACGATGTGGTGATTGCCGGCGCCGGCCCGGTCGGCCTGATGCTGGCGGTGGAGTTGCGGCTGGCCGGCGTGCCGGTGCGGGTGCTGGAGCGGGCGCCGTCGCCCGAGGCGCCGCTCAAGCGGCTGCCGTTCGGCATGCGCGGGCTGTCCTCGCCCAGCCTCGACGCGCTGCACCGGCGCGACCTGTTGCAGGCGGTGCTGCCGCCGCCGGGCGATGGCGCGCCGCGCGCGGGCGGGCATTTCGCCGGCATCGCGTTTGCGCCCGGGCAGGTGGACGCCTCGGCATGGCCGTACCGCGTGGGCGGCCCGGCGCCCACCCACGCGATGGTGGAGATGGCCACGCTGGAGCGCGTGCTGGCCGAACGCGCCGTGGCGCTGGGCGCCGACATCCGTCGTGGCGTCGCCGTGGAGGGGCTGGCGCAGGACGCCGACGGCGTGCTCGTCCACACCACCGGCGGCAACCTGCGCGCACGCTGGCTGGTGGGATGCGACGGCGGCCGCAGCGTGGTGCGCAAGGCGGCGGGTTTCGATTTTGACGGCACGCCGGCGCAGTTCACCGGCTACACCGTCGCCGTCGACCTGGCCGCGCCGCAGGCGCTGCCCGCCGGCCGCCACTACACGCCCGGCGGCATGTACCTGTTCACGCCGCCGGGCGTGCTGGCGATGGTGGAGTTCGACGGCGGCGCGCAGCACCGCACCGCACTGACGCGGGCGCAGGTGCAGGCCGTGCTGCGCCGGGTAACGGGCAGCGAGGCCGAGGTGCGCCACCTGCACCTGGCCACCACCTGGACTGACCGCGCCTGCCTGGCCGGCAGCTACCGCCGTGGCCGCGTGCTGCTGGCCGGCGATGCCGCGCACATCCATTCGCCGCTGGGCGGCCAGGGCCTCAACCTGGGTCTGGGCGACGCCGTGAACCTGGGCTGGAAACTGGCCGCCAGCGTGCGCGGCACGGCGCCGCCGGACCTGCTCGACAGCTACACGGCCGAACGCCAGCCGGTGGCGGCGCAGGTGCTGGACGGCTCGCGCGCGCAGGTGGCGCTGATGCGGCCGGAGCCCGGCGCGCGGGCGCTGGCGGCGATTTTTCGCGACCTCATCCATACGCCCGATGGCGCCACCTGCATCGCCGGCCGCCTGTGGGGCACCACGTTGCGCCACGCCCTGGGCGAGGGTCATCCGCTGCTGGGGCACAGCGCGCCGGACCTGGTGCTGGCCGACGGCCGCCGGCTGGGCGAGCACCTGCGCAGCGGACGCGGCCTGCTGGTGGATGCGACGGCCGATCCGGCGCTGCGGGCGCTGGCCGCGCGCTGGCGCGACCGCGTGGACTACGCCACCTGCGCCGCCGCCCTGCCCGGCGTGAGCGCGCTGTGCGTGCGGCCCGACGGCCTGGTGGCCTGGGCGACCGCCGGCGTGGCCGAGCCGGGCCCGGCGGCCGAGGCGCTGGCGCGCTGGTTTGGCGCGCCGGCGTGAGCGCTGGCCCCGCAGGAATGACGAGCAAAAAGCCGGTTGATCAGACCTTCCCTCAGTGCTTGTCGTCGGCCACCGGCAAGCCCAGCTCATGGGCGAAGAAGGTCAGGCCGATGGCGCTGTCGCCCACGCGCTGGCTGAACGGCGCGCCGATGCCGTGGCCGGCGTTCATGCGCGTCAGCAGCAGGATCGGGCGGTCGGCCGTGGTGGCGTTCTGCAGCGCGGCGGCAAACTTGCGCGACTGCCACGGCGCCACGCGCGGGTCGTTGGCGCCGGTGGTCATCAGCACGGCGGGGTAGGCGGTGCGCGGCTTGACGTTCTGCAGCGGCGAGTAGGCCAGCGTGGCCTTGAACTGCGCCGGGTCGGCCACGCTGCCGTACTCGCTCACGTTGTACGGGCCGTTGGCGAAATCCGTCTCGTGGCGCAGCATGTCGTAGATGCCCACGCGCGCCACCACGGCGCGGTAGTCGGCCGGGTGCTGCACGATCTGCGAGCCCATCAGCAGGCCGCCGTTGCTGCCGCCCAGGATGCCCAGGTGGTCGTGGTCGGTCCAATGCGCGGCCACGAGCGCCTGCGCGGCGGCGTGGAAATCGTCGAACACGTTCTGCTTGTGCAGCTTCTGGCCCTGTGCGTGCCAGTCCTGGCCGTTCTCGTTGCCGCCGCGGATGTTGGCGTAGGCCAGCACGCCGCCGCGCTCCAGCCAGGCCAGGTTGGCGCCGATGAAGCCGGGCTTGATCGGGATGTCGAAGCCGCCGTAGCTGTACAGGATGGTCGGGCGCGTGCCGTTGGGGGTGACGCCGGGCATCGACAGCACGGTGACGGGAATCTTGGTGCCGTCCTTCGAGATGCCGTCGATGCGTTGCACGGTCACCTTCGAATAATCGGCGGCGGGTTTGACCTGGAAGATCGTCTTCAGGCTGCCGCTGCGGCCGTCGTATTCCACCCAGCGCGATGGCGTGGTCCAGCCGCTGTAGCTGATCAGCGCCTTGTCCTGGCCCGACTCGGAGGCGATGTCGCCCACGCCGATGCCGTGCGCGGGCAGCGGCAGCTGGCGCACGAAGGCGGCCTTGGCGTCGTACTGCTCGACCCACCAGTCCGGACCCTCGCTGCGCACCACCAGAAAGCCGCTGCCCAGCGGCGCCAGTTGCTGGATCGCGCCCCGGCGTTCGGGCAGCACCGTGGTGGTGGCGCCGTTCGCGTCCACCGCCACGACACGACCGCGCGGCGCACCCGCGAAGGCCGCCACGTAGAGACGTCCAGACACCCATGCCGCGGTGCGCACGTTGGCGTCGCGGCCCAGCACCGGGTGGAACTGATCGCCGCGGCGCAGGAACACCTCGGCCGGGCCGCCATCACCCTCGTACGCCAGCACCGCGGCCTGCGCCGAGGTGGTGTCGTCGACCAGCACGTACTCGGCCACCTTCGAATAATCGCGGCCGAATACCGTGCGGTCGGCCGTGGCGGGCTGGCCCAGCGTGTGGTGCGCCAGCGCCGCGTTGAACTGCTCCACCGGCTTGCCGGGCGCCGGTGGCACGAAGCGCACGTAGCTGAAGCCGCGCTCGTCCGCGTCCCACGCCACGCCCTGCGGCGTGGTGCCGCCGCCGGCCCAGGGCAGGGTGTCGGGCAACAGCTTGCCGCTGCGCACGTCCAGCACGTGGATCGTGGTCAGCTCGCTGCCGCCTTCGGCGCTGCCGTAGGCCAGGTAGCGGCCCTGCGGCGAAGGCCAGTAGCCGGTGATGGCGGTGCCGCCGTGGTCGGCATTGGGGTCCACCAGCGTTTTGGCGGCGCCGTCGGGCCAGGGCTGCGCGATCAGCACGGGCTGCGGTTGCGGCGGGGTCTGCTGCATGTAGAACAGCGTGCCGCCGGCCAGCACCGGGCCGCTGCGGGTGGTGGAGGTGATCGCCAGCTGCTGCACGCGCGCGGTGAGCGCCTTGCCCTCGGGCATCGCGGCCAGCTCGGCCTCGGTATAGGCGTTCTGCGCGCCGATCCAGCGTTGCACGGCGCCGTCGTCGGGGTTTTCCAGCCAGCGGTAGGGGTCGGCCACGGTCACGCCGTGCAGCACGCTGTGGTCCGGCTGCGTGGGCGTGGCCGGCGGCAACGGGCGCTGGCCGATCAGCGACACGTCGCGCGCGGGCGCGGGCGTCGCCGGCGTGATGGCGGGTACCTGGGCGCGGCACGCGGGGCCGGCGGCAAGCATCAGGGCGGCCAATGCGAGGGTGGTGCGCATGACGGATCTCCCGGCAAGACAAAGGCCCCGAGGGTAGCGCGCGCGGCACGCCGGTCGGCCCTGACTTGTGGCAGGGGTGGCGCCGGCGCGCGGAAACCGGCCGGTATGCTGGGGGTTTTGCAGGACATGCCCATGCATCGACCGCTGCTTGCCGGCCTTGCCGCCCTCACTTTCGCGTCGCTGGCGGCGCACGCCCGCACCTCGGCGCCGCTGGACCTGGCCACGATCATGGCCGACCCCGACTGGGTCGGGCAGGCGGTGGAAAACCCGTACTGGAGCGTGGACGGGCGCAGCCTCTACTACGCGGTCAAGCGCGACGGCAGCGCGCTGCGCGACCTCTACCGCGTCGACGTGGCCAGCGGCGCATCGGTGAAGCTGGACGCCGCCGCGCGGGCACAGGCCGCGGGCGCGCCGGTGTTCGACCAGGCGCATCGCCACGCCGCCTACATCCTGCATGGCGACGTGTTCGTGGAGGACATCGCCGCCGGTCAGCGCTGGCAGGTAACGCGCACGCCGCAGGACGAGTCCTCGCCGCGCTTTTCCGCCGACGGCCGCGCGCTGCAGTACCGCGACGGCAACGACTGGTACAGCTACGACCTGGCGCAGCGCGTCAGCGCGCCGGCGGCGCTGCTGAAACTGGCCGATGACCCGCAACAGGCCACCCCCGACGCGCTGGGCGAGCGCCAGCTCGCCACGTTCAGCACGCTGCGCCGGCTCAAGGCCGACAAGGACGCCGCGCGCGACGAGGACAACGCGCTGCGGGCAGCCGACCCCGGCCGCGCGCCCGCGCCGTTCTGGCTGGGCGACAAGATCACCGTGCTGGACACCGAGCTGTCGCCGGACGGTCGCTGGATGCTGCTGGTTACCGCGCCCGCGAAAGACGCCGCCGGCAAGCGCATCGATACCGGCAAGGTGCCGCAGCTCACCCGCTATGTCACCGCCAGCGGCTACGCCGAGCCGGAAAACGTGCGCACCTACGTCGGCCGCAACGATCCGCCCGGCCAATCGCTGCTGCTGCTGGACCTGGTCGGCCACCAGCGCTACGCGTTGGCCACCGACGGCCTGCCCGGCATCAAGGACGACCCGCTGCGCGCGCTGCGCGGCAAGACCGTCGCCGCGCTGGAAAAGGCCGGCAAGACCGACCAGGCCAAGGCGCTGGCGGCGCCCGCCGTGCGCCCGGTGACCGTGGTGGGCGAGGAGGGCAGCGCCATCGCGTGGAGCGACGACGGCACGCAACTGGCCGTGCAACTGCGCGCCGTGGACAACAAGGACCGCTGGATCGCCAGCGTCGACTTCGCCACCCATGCGCTGGTCAGCCGCCACCGCCTCACCGACGAGGCGTGGATCAACTGGAACTTCAACGATTTTGGCTGGCTCAGGGACAACCGCACGCTGTGGTACCTGAGCGAGCAGAGCGGTTACTCGCAGCTCTATACGCTGCCGCCGGGCGGCAAGGCGCGCGCGCTCACCGCCGGCCGCTTCGAGGTCAGCCACCCGCAACTGAGCGCCGACGGCCGCTGGTTCTACCTGCGCGCCAACCAGGTGGCGCCGTACAGCTACGACGTCTACCGCGTGCCCAGCGACGGCGGCGCGCTGGCGCGTGTCACCCGGTTCCAGGGCATGGACGACTTCGTGCTGTCGCCCGACGGCCGGCAACTGGCGGTGTTGCACTCCTCGCCCTACCGCCTGGCGCAGCTGGCGGTGCAGGACGCGGCCGGCGGCACGCCGCGCGAGCTCACCGACACCATGAAAGCGGCCTTCACCGCGCGGGAGTGGATCACGCCGCAGATCGTGCAGATTCCCTCCCGCCACGGCGCCGGCGTGATCCACGCCAAGTACTACGGCCCGGCCGAAAGCGACGGCAGCCGCCGTCCCGCCGTGCTGTTCGTGCACGGCGCCGGCTACCTGCAAAACGTGACGCTGTCGGCCACGTACTACTTTCGCGAGCAGCTGTTCAACAACCTGCTGGTGCAGCACGGCTATGCCGTGCTGGACATGGACTACCGCGCCTCCGAGGGCTACGGCCGCGCCTGGCGCACGGCGATCTACCGCCACATGGGCCACCCCGAGCTGGACGACCTGCTCGACGGCAAGGCCTGGCTGGTGGAAAACCACGGTGTCGACCCGCAGCGCGTGGGCATCTACGGCGGCAGCTACGGCGGCTTCCTGACCGAGATGGCGCTGCTGCGCGCGCCCGGCGAATTCGCCGCCGGCGCCGCATTGCGCCCGGTCAGCGACTGGACGCTGTACAACCACGAGTACACCGCCAACATCCTCAACGACCCGCAGCTCGATCCGGACGCCTATACGGCCAGCTCGCCGATCGGCTATGCGGACCAACTGCAGGACCCGCTGCTGATCCAGCACGGCCTGATCGACGACAACGTGCTGGCCGAGGACTCCATCCGCCTGTACCAGCGCCTGGTCGAGCTGCACAAGAAAAACTTCTGGATCTCGCTGTACCCGCTCGAACGCCACGGCTTCGTGCATCCCGATTCGTGGTACGACGAATACCGGCGCATCGACGAGCTGTTCGACACCTACGTGAAACCGGATGCCGCGCAGCGGCAGTGACCTATACTTCCGCGCCGAACGCCAGGGACGACACCGTGCACCACGACATCACCACCGCTGCCGCCGCGGACGCCGAAACCATCGCCGGCATGGCCGTCGCCCTCACCGAGGAAATCTGCCACCGCACGGGGGCGCAGCATTTCGACCTGGACATCGATGCCACCGCCGCGCTGTGCGCGCGGATGCTTGCCCAGGGCAACTACACCGCCTTGTTGGCCAGGGTGGACGGACGTCCGGTGGGCTTCGTCGGCCTGTCGCAGGGCTGTGCGCTGTATGCCGGCGGCACCATCGGCACGATGCAGGAGTTCTACGTGGCGCCGGAGTTTCGCTCCGGTGGCATCGGCGCCGCCCTCATCGAGGCGGTGAAGGCGCATGCGCGAACGCAAGGCTGGTGCCGCATCGAAGTCTGCACGCCGCCGCTGCCGGCGTTCGACGGCAGCTTGCGCTTCTACCAGCGCGAGGGCTTCGAGATCAGTGGCGGGCGAAAGCTGAAGGCGCTCGCCTGAAAAGGGAGGGCGCGCCCCGACTGCGGGAGCGACTTCAGTCGCGATGCTCTTGCTTTTCAGCCTCAGGGCAAAAGCATCGCGACTGAAGTCGCTCCCACGGAAAAGCCGCTCGCTGCTGCCGGCTACTTCACCACCAGCGTCGCCACCATCGTGGGGTGGAACTTGCAGTAGACCTGCACCGTGCCGGCGGTGGCTTTCATGCGCACGCTGGCGCCGGGTTTCAGGTCGAGGTCGAAGCGGCCGTCGCGGGCGGTGGCGGTGTGTTCCAGGATGCCGTGGTTGACCCATTCGATGATGTCGCCGGCGCGTACGCCGGCGGGCATCGGGCCGTACTGCATCGTGTCGACCACGATGACATGCACCGGCGTGGTGGACGGGCTGGCCACCGGGGCCTTCGCCGGGGCGGCGGCCACCACGGCCCAGCCGCCGATCGCCAGCACGCTGGCGAACACGATCATCAGGCGACGCATGGCCGGCTCCTTATTTCAGGCTCTGCGCCAGGCGCTCGGCGTGCATCTGGTGCGACTGGAACAGCTTCAGCCCCGTCTGCAGCAGCGACTTCAGCTCGCCGTTCTGTGCCGAGGGAATCAGCGTGCCGGACAGCGCCTGGTTCACCGTCTGGTGAAACGCCACCTCGTTCGCCACGTAGGCCTTGTCGTACGCCGCGCCGTCCAGCGTGGCCAGCCTGGCCTGCTCGGCCGCCGCGTCCTTGGCCAGCGACTGGCTGGTGGCGTTGTCGGCCGGCGTCACGCCCAGCTTCTTGCACAGCGCCAGCGCCTGCTCGTTCACCGCGCTGTGGTCGCGCTGCATTTCCTCGGCAAACGCGCGCACGGCCGGGTCATGCGATTTCTGCAGCGCCTGGTGCGCGGCGGTGACGTCGATCTGGCCGGCGGTATAGGCGATGTGCGCTATCTGCGCGTCGTTGATGGCGGCCGCCTGCGCGGTGAACGCGCCAAGGGCCAGCACGGCGGCAAGGACGACAAGAGGCTTTTTCACGGGGATTCTCCTGATGGGATACGGCGCAGGCGCGGCGACTTGCCCGCCTGCGCCGATGGGATGCAGGCGGCGCCCGCCAGGTTCCGGGAACCTCGCGCGCGCCAGCTGCATCCCATCGGCGTACAAAAGGAGTCGCCATGTCTGCTGTGCCCATCCCCGACTACGCCGCGCTGGACGATGCCGCGCTGGTGGCCCTGGTGCGCCAGGGCCGGCGCGACGCGTTCCGCCACATCATGCAGCGCTGCAACCAGCGCCTGTTTCGCGTGGCGCGCGCCGTGCTGGGCGACGATGCGGAGGCGGAGGACGCGCTGCAGGAGTCCTACCTGCGCGCCTACCGCAAGCTGGCGGATTTCCGTGGCGACGCGGCGCTGCTCACCTGGCTCACCAGCATCGTGCTGAACGAGGCCCGCGGCCGCCTGCGCAAGCGCCGCACCATGGTGGGACTGGACCAGGTCGACGAGGCACCGATGGATACCCCGCAGATCATCCCGTTTCCCTCGCGCTACGGCAGCGAGGACCCCGCCGTCGACGCCGCCCGGCTGCAGGTGCGCCGCCTGCTGGAGCAGGCCATCGACCAGCTGCCCGAGGCGTTTCGCACCGTCTACATGCTGCGCGACGTGGAGCAATGCACGGTGGAGGAAACCGCCGCCCAACTGGCGATCAAGCCCGAGACCGTCAAGACCCGCCTGCACCGCGCCCGCCGCCAACTGCGCGCCACTTTGCACGGCACCCTGGCCGCCACCTTGGGCGACGCCTTTCCCTTCATGGGCCAGCGCTGCGCCCGCGTCACCGAGGCGGTGATGGCGCGGCTGGAGGCCGACCCGCTGTAGGAGCGCACCCTGTGCGCGATGCTCTTCGAAAAGCATCGCGCACAGGGTGCGCTCCTACGGGGCTGCCGGCTGTGGTGGGAGCGGCTTCAGCCGCGATGCTTTTGGGTCGGGAGGAAAAGCATCGCGGCTGAAGTCGCTCCCACAAGAGACAGTTGCTGCCACGACCGCATCCATGGCCGGCTGAACATTTGCCAAGCCAAACATGGCCGCCCATATATTTGCCTTGACAAATATATCTCAGGCAATAGAATGCGCGGCCATGTCTCATGAACCCACCCTCCACGCCGCCGCCGAACCGCAGGAAAGCCTTGGCATCCTGCTTGGCCTGGTGCGCGCGGAAATCGTGCGGGCGATGGAGGCGGAGCTGGCGGCGAAAGGGCTTGGCCTGCGCTTCACCCAGTTCCTGATACTCAAGCGGCTGGCGCGCCTGGGGCCGATGTCGGCCAGCGAGCTGGCCCGCTCGGTGGAGCTTGATGGCGGCGCCATGACCCGCCAGCTGGACCAGCTGGAAGCCAAGGGCTACCTGCGCCGCTGCCCGCACGAGCAGGATCGCCGCGCGCTACGCATCGAGCTGACCGAGGCGGGCGACGCGCTGTGGCACGACCTCACCGGTTGCAACGAGCGCGTATTGCAGGCGGCGCAGCGTTCGCTGGACGCGACCGAGCGCCGCCACTTGCACGACTACCTGGAGCGCGTGCTGCACGCCCTGCGTGACCGCGCCTGACGCGACATCCCCGTTTTTCCCCATCGATACTTCTTCTGGACCCAACCCATGCGTCTGCACTCTCTAGCGGCAGTGGCCGGACTGACTCTCGCGCTGGCCGGCTGCATCAGCGACGGCGGCCTGCGCCCCGACGGCACGCCGATTGATCCGTCCGCGCTGAAGACCGGTCAAAGCCTGGCCGGCGCGGCGACGTCCCCGTGGCCGGCCGGCGACTGGTGGCGCGCGCTGGGCGATGCCCGGCTCGACGCGCTGATCGCCGAGGCGCTGCAGGACAACCCCGACCTGGCGGTGGCCGATGCGCGCGCCCGCGCGGCGCAGGCCGAGGCCGGCGCCGCCGATGCCGCGCGCAAGCCCAGCGTCGGCCTTGGCGCCAGCGTCTCGGGCGCGCGCATCCCCACCACGGTGCTGCCGGCCGACTCCGGCGGCGGCCACTTCGCGCTGGCCAAGTACGGCTATGCCAGCTTCAACTGGGGGCTGGACCTGTGGGGCGGCAAGCGTGCCGCGTGGCAGGCCGCGGTGGGCGCATCGCGTGCCGCCGAGGTGGACGCGCAGGCGGCCCGCATCGCGCTGTCCACCAATGTGGCGCGTGCCTATGCGCAGCTCGGCTACGCCTTCACCCAGCAGGACCTGGCCCAGGCCGAGCACGAGCGTGCCCGCGCCGCGCGCGAGCTGACCCGCCAGCGCGTGGCCGCCGGCCTGGACAACCAGATCCAGCTCAAGCAGGGCGACGCCGAGGTGGCCAGCGCCGAGCAGCAGCTGGCGCTGGCGCGGCGCGCCGTGGATGCGGCGCGTTCGGCGCTGTCGGTGCTGCTGGGCAAGGGCCCGGATCGCGGCCTGGCGATCGCGCGGCCGGCCGTGCTCAGCCCCGCGCAGCTGGCGGTGCCGGCCGATGTGCCGGTGGCGCTGATCGGCCATCGCGCCGACCTGGTCGCCGCGCGCTGGCGCGTGGAGGCCAGCACGCACGGCATCAAGGCGGCCAAGACCGAGTTCATGCCCAACATCAGCATCGGCGCGATGGCCGGCGTGCTGACCATGGGCGGCGGCAATCCGCTCACCCTGCCGTCGCGGTTCTACCAGGTGGGGCCGTCGCTGAGCCTGCCGATCTTCGACGGCGGCCGCCTGCGCGCCAACCTGGCCGGCAAGGACGCGCAGTACGACGTGGCGGTGGCGCAATACAACCAGACCCTGGTGGGCGCCGTGAACGAGGTCGCCGACACGTTCTCCGCGCTGGCCTCGCTGCGCGAGCAGATCGACGCGCAGCAGCGCGCGCGTGACGCCGCCGAGCAGGCCTGGCAGCTGGCCGAGCAGCGCTACAAGGCCGGCGTCGGCAGCTACCTGGAGGCGCTCAGCGTGCGCCAGCAGTTGCTGGCCGCCGAGCGTGGCGTCGCCGCGCTCAAGGCGCAGCAGGTCGATCTGTCCGTGCAGTTGATCCAGGCGCTTGGCGGCGGCTTCCAGCCGCAGGCCGATGTCCCCGCGCCGCTTTCGTCTTCCCAACCTTCCCGTTCCTGAGGCAGCCCCATGTCCAGCCAGACTCCCTCCAACCCGGGCAGTGCCCCGGCCAACGCGTCGGCCGCCGTGGCAACGCCCTCCCCCGCGCCGCAGCGCAACTCGCGCGGCCTGATGCTGCGCCTGCTGCTGCTGGTGATCGCGCTCGCCGCCATCGGCTGGGGCCTTTGGTACTACTTCGACGGTCGCTGGTATGAAGAGACCGACGACGCCTACGTCAACGGCAACGTGGTGCAGCTCACCCCGCAGATCGCCGGCACCGTCATCACCATCGGCGCCGACGACGGCGACCGCGTGCGTGCCGGCGACGTGCTGGTCAAGCTCGACCGCAGCAACGCCGACGTGGCGCTGGCCGAGGCCAAGGCCAACCTGGCCAGCACCGTGCGCAAGGTGCGCGGCCTGTACACCAGCGTGGGCGGCGCCCAGGCCGACGTGGCCGCGCGCCAGACCGCCGTGGACAAGGCCCGCGCCGACTACAACCGCCGCGTGGCGCTGGCCAAGTCCGGCGCGATCTCGGCCGAGGAGCTGTCGCATGCCAGCGACGAGCTGACCAGCGCGCAGAGCGCCCTGGTGGCCGCCCAGCAGCAGTACCAGACCAGCAAGGTGCTGGTGGACGACACCGTGGTCGCCTCGCACCCGGACGTGCAGGCCGCCGCCGCCAAGCTGCGCGCCGCCTATCTCGACGACCAGCGCACCACGCTGGTGGCGCCGGTGGACGGCTATGTGGCCAAGCGCTCGGTGCAGCTGGGCCAGCGCGTGCAGCCGGGCGCGCCGTTGATGGCGGTGGTGCCGCTGCACGAGGTGTGGGTGGACGCCAACTTCAAGGAAACCCAGCTCACCGACATGCGCATCGGCCAGCCGGTGGAGATCCGCTCCGACGTCTACGGCGGCAGCGTGACCTACAAGGGCAAGGTGCAGAGCCTGGGCGTGGGCACGGGCAGCGCGTTCTCGCTGTTGCCGGCGCAAAACGCCACCGGCAACTGGATCAAGATCGTGCAGCGCATCCCCGTGCGCATCGTGTTCGACGATCCGGCGCAGCTGGCGCAGCACCCGCTGCGGCTGGGCATGTCGCTGGCCGCGGAGGTGGGCCTGCATGACCGCAGCGGCCCCACGCTGGCGCCGCAGCCGCCGGCCAAGCCGGCCTTCAGCACCGACGTGTACGAGCAGCAGGCGGCCAAGGCCGACGCGGTGATCGCGCAGATCATTCACGCCAACATGGCCGGCGGCAAATAGTCCCCCGTAGGAGCACACCGTGTGCGCGATGCCTTTCGCGGCACCAAAAAGCATCGCGCACACGGTGCGCTCCTGCACCACTGATCGGATCCCATGACCACCCACTACCGTCCACCCAACCTGGCATTGGCCACGATCGGCCTGTCGCTGGCCACCTTCATGCAGGTGCTGGACACGACGATCGCCAACGTGTCGTTGCCGACCATTGCCGGCAACCTCGGCGTGAGCAACAACCAGAGCACCTGGGTGATCACCTCGTTTGCGGTGAGCATGGCCATCTCGCTGCCGCTGACCGGCTTTCTCACCCGCCGCTATGGCGAGGTGAAGCTGTTCACCGCCTGCACGCTGCTGTTCGCGTTCACCTCGTTCATGTGCGGCGTGTCGCAGAGCATGGGCATGCTGATCCTGTTTCGCGCGCTGCAGGGCGCGGTGGCCGGGCCGATGTACCCGATCACGCAGAGCCTCTTGATCGGCATCTACCCGCCGGCCAAGCGCGGCATGGCGCTGGCGTTGCTGTCGATGGTGACGGTGGTGGCGCCCATCGCCGGCCCGATCCTGGGCGGCTGGATCACCGACAACTACTCGTGGCCGTGGATCTTCTTCATCAACGTGCCGATCGGCATCTTTGCCAGCATGGTGGTGGCCAGCCAGCTCAAGGGCAAAGTGGAGAAGACCGAGCGGCCCAAGATGGACTACGTGGGCCTGATCACGCTGATCATCGGCGTGGGTGCGCTGCAGATCGTGCTGGACAAGGGCAACGACGAGGACTGGTTCAACTCCACCTTCATCATCGTCACCAGCATCATCTCGGCCATCGGCATCGCGGTGTTCCTGATCTGGGAGCTGACCGACAAGGACCCGATCGTCGACCTGCGCCTGTTTCGCCACCGCAACTTCACCGCCGGCACGATCGCGCTGATCCTGGCCTACGCCGCGTTTTTCGCCATCGGCCTGCTGGTGCCGCTGTGGCTGCAGCGCAACCTCGGCTACACCTCCACCTGGGCCGGCTACGCCAGCGCGCCGCTGGGCGTGCTGCCGGTGTTTCTCACGTTTTTCGTGGGCAAGTACGCCACCCGCATGGACCTGCGTTTCCTGGCGTCGGCGGCGTTCATCGTGATGGGCATGACCTGCTTCATGCGCTCGGACTTCTTCATCGGCATCGACTTCTACCACGTGGCGATGGTGCAGCTGTGGCAGGGCCTGGGCGTGGCGCTGTTCTTCATGCCGATCCTCACCATCCTGCTGTCGGACCTGCAGCAGAACGAGATCGCGGCGGGCTCGGGCCTGGCCACCTTCCTGCGCACGCTGGGCGGCAGCTTTTCCGCCTCGCTCACCACGCTGCTGTGGGAGCGTCGCGCGGTCACCCACCACGAGCAGCTGGCCGAGCACATCACCGCGTTCAACCCCGCCTCGCAGGCGGCGATGGACCAGATCGGCCAGGGCGATCCGCAGGCCGGCGCCAGCATCATCAACGAGATGATCACGCAGCAGGGCTACCAGATCTCGTTCAACGAGGTGTTTCACGCGCTGGGCTGGATCTTCCTTGCCCTGGTGGTGGTGATCTGGCTGGCCAAGCCGCCGTTCACGGCCAAGGCCGGCGCGGGCGCGGGCGGGCACTGACGGCCCATTCTTGCGCCCTGGCCGTTGGCGTGGCCAGGACGCAGGCGGCGCGCTACAACGCCACGCCGACCAGCGCCATTGTCTCGCCCAGGTTGGGCTCGTGCAGGCTGGCGTTGGAGATGTGCCGCACCTGCACGCTGAAGCGCCGGCCCTGCCAGCCCAGCGTGGTGGCGGATTCATAGACGCTGCTCAATGCCTGCGTGCGGCCGCTGTGCAGCACCGGCTGGAACGCCAGAAACAGGCCGCCGCCGTCCATGGACAGGCGCACGCCGGCGGCCAGCAGCGCCACGGTGTCGGCGGTGGTGTAGCGCTCGGCGCGATACCGCGCCACGTCGCGGCCGTCGATCCAGCCCAGCGACAACTCCGGCGCCCAGCGGAAACGGCTGTTGCCCAGCGGGCGCGGCGCGAACACCGCGTCCACGAAGGCGGTGTTCGCGCCATGGCTTTTCATGTAGCTGCGGCCGGCCTGCAGCTCCCAGCGCGCCGCGACGGCGGGCATGGCGGCCAGGGCGAGGCCCGACACAACACAGGCGCGGCAAAGCGTCGGCAACAAGGACATGGGGAGGGCCGTGGCGGGGAAAGATGTACGCCATGGTTCAGTAAAGCGCGTCGTGCCCAGGTGAACGGCTGATCATTTTTTACCCGGGCGATATTGACATCCATGCCCGATCATTTACGCTGGCGCCAGTTTTTACCCGGATCAAATGCCATGGCCGCCGACACCCCCACCTGCACCGCTTTCGACCATCACCGCCTGATCGCCCGTGGCCCGCTGGCCGAGGTGGTGCGCGCCACCAAGCAGGCGCTGGATGCCGGCGCGGCCGGGCCGGTGCTGATCTTCGACGATGCCAACGGCCAGCCGGTGGAGGCGGACCTGCGCGGCTCGCTGGACGAGGTGATGGCGCGCCTGGCCGTGGCGCCGGCGGCGGCCCGCGGCCCGGGCCGGCCGCGACTGGGCGTGGTGGCGCGCGAGGTCACCTTGTTGCCGCGCCACTGGGATTGGCTGGGCCGCCAGAGCGGCGGCGTGTCGGCCACCTTGCGGCGGCTGGTGGAACACGCCGCGCGCGACCAGCAGGCGCGCGCGCGCCAGGCGCAGGAGACGACCGATCGTGTCATGCGCGTCATCGCCGGCGACCTGCCCGGCTACGAGGAGGCCGCCCGCGCGCTGTATCGCGGTGATCGCGCACGCTTCACCGCGTTGACGTCGGCATGGCCCACCGATGTGCGACAACACCTGCAGGCGCTGGCCACGCCGGCCTGGCCCAGCGCCGACTGATCCTTTCCTCCCCACGGAATCCCCGATGCCTGCCCGCCCGCGTCCGCTGCTCACCGAAGGCCCGATCGCCCGCACCTTGCTGGTGTTTTCGCTGCCCATTCTTGGCGCCAACGTGCTGCAGTCGCTGAACGCGTCGGTCAACATGGTGTGGATCGGCCACTACCTGGGCGAGGCCGCGCTTACCGCCAGCGCCAACGCCAACCTGGTGCTGTTTTTTCTGCTCGGCCTGGTGTTTGGCGTGAGCATGGCCAACACCTTGCTGGTGGGCCAGGCGATCGGCGCGAAAAACGTGGAGCAGGCGCGCCGCGTGGTGGGCACCAGCGTGGGGTTTTTCATCGCGCTGTCGGTGGCCGTGGCGGTGCTGGGCTACGTGTTCACGCCGCAGATCCTGGCCGTGATGGGCACGCCGGCCGATGCGCAGCCCTACGCCATCGCCTACCTGCGCATCGTGTTCCTGGCGCTGCCGTCGATGTACTTCTACAGCTTCCTGATGATGACGCTGCGCGGCGCGGGCGATTCGCACACGCCGTTCTACTTCATGCTGTTTTCGGTGGGGCTGGACATCGCGCTCAACCCGCTGCTGATCTTTGGCGTGGGGCCGCTGCCGCGCATGGGCATCGCCGGCTCGGCCACCGCCACGCTGGTGGCACAGACGCTGGCGCTGCTGGCGCTGGTGGCGCACCTGTACCGGCGCAAACATTTCCTGTGCCTGCATCGCGGCGAGCTGCACTACCTCAAGCCCGACATGGCGATTTTGCGCGCGCTGGTGGTCAAGGGCCTGCCGATGGGCCTGCAGATGGTGGTGATCTCCTCCTCGGCGCTGGTGATGATCGGCCTGGTCAACACCTACGGCTCGCAGACCGCCGCCGCCTACGGCGCGGCCGCGCAGTTGTGGACCTATATCCAGATGCCGGCGCTGGCGATCGGCGCGGCGGTGTCGTCGATGGCGGCGCAGAACGTGGGCGCGCGACGCTGGGACCGGGTGGGCCGCATCGCCGTGGCCGGGCTGGGTTTCAACGCGCTGCTCACCGGCGTGCTGGTGGCAGTGGTGTACCTGTTCAACCGTGGCGCGCTGGGGTTGTTCCTGCCCGACGACGGCGCCGCCATCGCGGTGGCGCAGCACCTCAACGCCATCGTGGTGTGGTCGTTCCTGTTTTTCGGCCTGAGCTTTGTGCTGTTTGGCGTGGTGCGCGCCACCGGCGCGGTGGTGCCGCCGCTGCTGATGCTCACCGTGTCGCTGTGGCTGGTGCGGCTGCCGTTTGCCTACCTGTTGCGCGAGCGCTGGGGCGCCGATGCGGTGTGGTGGAGTTTTCCGCTGGGCTCGGTGGTGACGGTGCTGCTGGCGTCCGCCTATTACCGCTGGGGCGGTTGGCGCAAGGCGCACCTGCTCGATGACGGCGCCGACGACAGCGCGACGCAGCAAGTGCCCAGCACCGGCCTGGGCGTGCCCGCGACGGCGGTGGCGGAGTCGGCGCCAGGCGCCTGAGGCCATGCGCGTGCCGGCGCCTTACGTGCGCCGGCGTATGTAGGCATCGCTACCTTGTGCCGCATTGTGCGAAGCGGCGTGCGCCTGTCACCATAAGAGCGACCGGCCTGCGCGAACGCGGTTTCGCACGCTTTTTTTGCCGGCTTCCTCCACTGTTGTTGGGTTTTTCATGACGCGTCCTTCCTCGTTCGACTACGAACAATTGTTGGCTTGCGGCCGTGGCGAGATGTTCGGCCCGGGCAATGCCCGCCTGCCCGCCCCGCCGATGCTGATGTTTGACCGCATCACCCACATCTCCACCGAAGGCGGCGCCTACGGCAAGGGCCAGATCCTGGCCGAGATGGATATCCGTCCGGACCTGTGGTTTTTCGCCTGCCACTTCGAGAGCGACCCGGTGATGCCCGGTTGCCTGGGCCTGGACGGCATGTGGCAGCTCAGCGGCTTCTACCTGCCGTGGCTGGGCGAGCCGGGCCTGGGCCGCGCGCTGGGCGTGGGCGAGGTGAAGTTCACCGGCCAGGTGCTGCCCACCGCCAAGAAGCTGCGCTACGAGATCGACATCCGTCGCGTGCTGCGCGGCAAGCTGCGGCTGGTGATCGCCGACGGCAAGACCTATGTGGACGACCGCCTGATCTACAGCGCCGACAACATGCGCGTGGGCCTGTTCCAATCCACGGAGGGCTTCTGATGCGCCGCGTGGTGGTGACCGGCATGGGCGTGGTGTCGTGCCTGGGCAACGACGCGGCCACGGTGTCGTCGGCGCTGCGCGACAGCCGCAGCGGCATCCGCGCCGTGCCCGACTACGTGGAGCGCGGCCTGCGCAGCCACGTCGCCGGCGTGCCCGAGATCGACCTGGCCGCCGTCATCGACCGCAAGCTCAAGCGCTTCATGGGCGATGCGGCCGCGTACGCCTACGTGTCCATGCGCGACGCCATCGCCGACGCCGGGCTCACGCCCGAGCAGGTCAGCCATCCGCGCACCGGCGTGGTGGCCGGCTCCGGCGGCGGCTCGCCGCAATGGCAGATCGAAAGCGCCGACCTGCTGCGCGAAAAGGGCGTGCGCAAGGTGGGCCCGTACATGGTGCCGCGCACGATGTGCTCCACCGTGTCGGCCACGCTGGCCACCGGCTTCGGCATCCTGGGCCTGAGCTATTCCATCTCCGCCGCCTGCGCCACCTCGGCGCACTGCATCGGCGCAGCGGCCGACCTGATCCGCCACGGCGCGCAGGACATCGTCTTCGCCGGCGGCGGCGAGGAGGTGCACTGGGGCATGACCTCGCAGTTCGACGCGATGGGCGCGCTGTCCACCGCCCGCAACGACACGCCGGCCACCGCCTCGCGCCCGTACGACGCCCACCGCGACGGCTTCGTCATCGCCGGCGGCGGCGGCATGCTGGTGCTGGAGGAGTACGAACACGCCCGCGCCCGCGGCGCGCGCATCCTGGCCGAGCTGGTGGGCTACGGCGTCACCTCCGACGGCGGCGACATGGTGGCGCCCTCCGGCGAGGGCGCGGTGCGCTGCATGCGCATGGCGCTGGCCAACGTCAGCGGCCCGGTCGACTACCTCAACACCCACGGCACCTCCACCCCGGTGGGCGACGTGGTGGAGCTGAACGCCGTGCGCGAGGCCTTCGGCGACGCCGTGCCGCCGCTGTCCTCCACCAAGGCGCTCACCGGCCACTCGCTGGGCGCCGCCAGCGTGCACGAGGCCATCTACAGCCTGCTGATGCTGGGCGAGGGCTACGTAGCCGCCTCGGCCAACATCACCGAGCTGGACCCGCGCGCCGAAGGTTTCCCCATCGTGCGCGAAAGCCGCGACGCGAAGCTGACCACCGTGATGTCCAACAGCTTCGGCTTCGGCGGCACCAACGGCACCCTGGTGTTCGCCAAGGTCTGACGCCACAGCCGTGTAGGAGCGCACCCTGTGCGCGATGCTTTCGTCATGGAACCAAGAGCATCGCGCACAGGGTGCGCTCCTACGGTTCCCGCTGCCGCACCGGGATCGCCAGGCTGTCGTCGGCCGGGCTGCCGAGTTGGCGGTCGATGCGTTGCAGCGCATCCAGCAATCGCGCGCGGGCGTCGGCGGCAAACGGGTTTTCCTGCTGGATCGCGCCAAACAGGTGGCCGGCATCGCCGCGCACCGCCGCCAGCATGTTCTTCAGGCCCTGGAACGAGGGCGGCGCCACGGTCAGGTCGTCGTCCACGCCAATGTCCACCAGGCCCTTGGCCAGGAAAAACGCCAGCGCATGGGTATTGGCCATGTGCTGGTCGTGCGTGGCCGGGTCCTGGTCGATCACCTCGCAACCCAGCTCACGGAACAGTGCGCGCGCGCGTTCTGCGGCCTGCGGATGCGTGGCGCTGGCGCACACCACCGTGCGCAACGGCCGCTCACCCCGCGCCAGGCTGAGCGGCCCGAACAGCGGATGCGTGCCGGCATGCGGTATCGCCGCGCCCAGGTGGCGATCCATCAGCGCGCACGGGTGCATCTTCACGCTGCCCACGTCGATCACCGTCTGCGACGCCTCCAGGTGCGGCCGCAGCGCCAGCAGCGCCGCCTCCATCAGCGGCACCGGCATCGCCAGCACCACCCACGCGGCCCCGCGCACCGCTGCCTGCGCCGACGGCTCGGCCAGCGCCGCCGGCACCTCGGCCTGCGGATCGTGGATGCGCACCTCATGCCCGGCCTGCCCCAGCAACCCGGCAAACGCCTGACCGAAACGGCCGTAGCCGAGAATCGCAAACCGCATGGAGCCTTCCTGCGCGTCGAAAACCGTTGATGCTGCCACAAGCGCGGGTACCGCGTTCCATCGAGCGGCGTGATGGGTCGGGATTGGCCCTCCAGAAACGCGACCTCGAGGCGCGTGCCCTTCGACTCTGGCCGCTGCGCGGCCGACGCTCAGGGAGAACGGCGGGGTGGACTTCGCCTCACCCGATCACACTGAGCGTAGCCGTCCATCGGACGGCGAAGTCGACGTGCCGCCCGAGCCCCGACTCAAGCCGAGCCGCCTGCGCTGGCTTCCCGCTGCAACAACTTCTGCCGTTGCTTCACCTGCGCTCCTCGCGGACATGGCTCCACAGATGGATGGCGGGAGCGCTCAGCAGCGCCAGCAGTTGGGACACGGCCAGGCCGCCGAGGATGGCGATGCCACCGGTTGGCGCATTTCCGAGCCGTGGCCGAAGCGAAAAAGTCCAACGAACCTGATCCGCGATCCTCGGCATACCCTCGTCTTGTCTACTGCCTTTTATCCGCAGGACAGGCCACACGTGCAATCTCCAAACTTGCCGCCGGGGCTACTCTCGATTTCGTGAACGAAGACACCTTGGCCATCAGGAAATATCGGTCATCACCTTCGCCAACGGTATCGCCGACAGCTCCTATGCAGTAAGCCCTGAGCCCGACAAAAAATGAATTGACCGGCGCGAATGAACTCCAGAAGGAGGGAGAGTTCTCCGATGCACTGGCGACGTCCATCAGATAGTTGAGTGGATAAGATGGACAGTTCCGTGATTTCAAGACGGCGTCGTGTTTGACCGCTTCATGCATGCACTGTTATTGATCGATCGAAAAGAATCGTGGGGAAACCTCAGGACCCGACCCCTTTACCCGGACCCCGCCATCGGAGCGTAATGGGGAATGCGACGCCTAAGTCAGTGCCATTCAGGCCCGACTACCCGTGTTTCTATGAGAAGAAACGCGCAGTCTTCGACCAACTTCGGTTCCTAATAGAGCCGAAATAGCCAAAACAACCCAATCAACAAGCCAAAGAGGCGACGATGTATCGGTTGAGCCAATTGTCCGAAGCAAGGCGATGCCAATCGGTTCTTGAAGAATGATTATTAGAAGAACATGAAAATATAGTTGTGTAACTTGAGTGCGTGCAAGTTTCATAAAAACAAGAAACACGACAATCCCCACGCAAATTTTCTCAATCAAAAATCCATGAAAATTTCGCGCCGCGTCCACATCACTTGTAAACAGGCTGTCAGCTACAATGACAACTAAAGTTTGCAGCGAAAAAAGAATTGCCGAAAAGGTGACGATTCTTGAGTAGTTCACGATGCGCACCATTTTTCAAGAAAGCCATGATATCAGTTTTTTGGAAAAAGCCCGCGGCTCCGCCCAGTCACACCTGACTACTAATTCGCTGGAGGCATAATCATCAATGGTAGTGGTGGAATCCGGTGGGCAGTGGCATCACCATCATTAGCGACTCTGGATACGATCTGGACAGCATCGACTACGATATCAGCGTTGGTAAGGCCAACTGAGGCTTCAAGCTCTCACGACCCTGACTTTCATGGTTCGCTTGTGCTTGTCGGACGCCCGAATCGATATTGACAGCCGGATTGTTGCTTGCGTAGCCGTATCTATTGATATTGAACGCATCTCCCAGTGAAGGCCTCGCTGGATCCACACTCGCCAGTCGCCTCACCACCGGATCGTAATACCGCGCCTGCATATAAACGAATCCTGTGTCGGGATCATTCACATGCCCGGTGTATCCCGACCCGTTCGGCGCGGCCCCACTGGTCACCGGCTGCCCGTGTGGGGTGTGGTCGAACCGTGCCGTGATGTTTCCCGCAGCGTCGGCCTCCGCCCGAGGTGTCCCCCGAGGGTCGGTGTACACATAGGTCACGGTACTGGCGTGGGCCGGGGCCGTCAGCAGTCACAGGGCTGCCGCCGCCAGAAGTCGTGCGCACTGGTTCATTGGATGGATGCACCCCGATACCGTGGCGGACTCTGCCGGCGGGCTCATCAGGCCCAGCTCGGAGTGGAGTGTGACCGAGCCATAACCGCTCCAACCGAGCAGCCGGGGCATTGCAGGCCTTTACCCGGAACTTCGCCGTTCCGGTCGCAAAAAATGAGCGGGCGCCAAAAATGGGGCTCGGATCATTTGCTAGTTCATTTATTCGCAATCACCTTATAGGGTTAGGCGAGAAATGAACCTTACCCCTTTACTGCTCTAGATAACGAGTTAGCTCAAGCCATTCCACAATCTCCACGCTGCGGGCAACTTAATAACAGCAAGAAGCACACTGGCAGACACCAATCCATAAAACAATAGCGACTCCATCCCGCCAGCCAACCACCCAAACCAGACCGCCAAGCGATAGAGCAATTCGAGCACTAAAGCCAAGACGAAGATCGAAATGGCGTCAGGGAACACATTCAAGGCAACAAGTGTGAACTTTCGGAGTTTGTTTATTCGCATTTTTCCTTCGCCCCACATGATTCCACTACCCCGCTGGAATTCGACACAACCGAGCCCGCAGCATCCGCCGCACCCACCGTAGATGTTGTTGTGCGACTACCTGATAGAGTAGTGCGCTCCACATGATCCAGCAAATTTCTATCAGCAAGGGATATTGAGGAAGAAGCGCCTCTCGCATTTGCGTTCGCTGCAGACTGAAGCGCTTGAATGCCATCGCCAACAAGAGAACCTGCGACTCCCGCCACACCGCCTATAGCTGCACTCGTGCCTACGCCATTCGTTGGACTATTTCCATCAATGACATTATTCGTCACAGTGGCCGCACTGTTTACGACAGCTCCCGCAGCTCCGTTTGCCGCCGCCCGCAAAGCAACGCTAGCTGTCAACTTTGCCACCTGAGTTCCAATCCCAGCCCCAATCGCACCTGAGCCACCTGCCACAAGGATCTTTGCCCCATTTTTTAAGAGCCCGCCAGCGCTTGTATCTTTTATTTCCCCCGTCACTACCTGTCTTGCCACCTCCAACCCCGCGCCAATGATGAATCCGAAACAGGACGGACACCGTCCATCCGGGTCATTGAATCGATACGGATTGCTGTAGGCGTACGCATAGCGGTTGAAGTGACGAAGATCCCCACCATAGGCAGTGACAGGATCGACCGACAGGAAGCACCCACAGGCGGCGTCGTAATAGCGCTGCTGCATATAAACGAATCCAGTGTCAGGATCGTTCACATGCCCCGTATATCCCGGCCCGTTCGGCGCCGCCCCCACGCTGGTCACCGGCTGCCCGTAAGGGGTGTAGTCGAACCGTGCCGTGATGTTTCCCGCAGCGTCGGCCTCCGCCAGAGGTGTCCCCTGCGGGTCGGTGTACACATAGGTCACGGTACTGGCGTGGGCCAGGGCCGCCAGCAGCCACAGGGCTGTCGTCACCAGAAGTCGCGTGTACTGGTTCATTGGATGCTCCCCGACACCGTGGTGGACTCGGCCGGCTGGCTCATCAGGCCCAGCTCGGAGTGGAGTGTGACCGAGCCATAGCCGCTCCAGCCCGAGCAGCCGGTGGCATTGCAGGCCTTTACCCGGAACCTCACCGTTCCGGTCGCGAAAAATGAGCGAGCGTCAAAAATGGGGATCGGATCATTTGCTAGTTCATTTATTCGCAATCACCTTATAGGGTTAGGCGAGAAATGAAACTGACCCCTTTACCGCTGGATGCTAATCAATTCGATCATTATCACCAAATAACGTATCGATCTTCCGCGATAGAAATGTCGCAAATGTCGACACACCAACCAGATAGAAAATACTCAAAGTCAGGAGCGACGCGAAGTCCAAGGCATCCTTCAGTTTGTAATAGTTCCAACTGAAGAACACGACTCCTGCAAGATAAATCAAGATTTCGACTAGCTTCCTCATGGCTCGGCATCTCAATGGTTGAGTCGCTTATCATCCGGCGGCGGGGCGGCGACGGTCCTTATGGCACTCCAGTGGCCACAACCGCTGGCGTCACAGGACGTCACGCAATGAGAGATGGCTCCGCCCTTTTCCGAACATCCTTTTATCCTTCTGGTGCGTCGAATTTCGGATTTGTACTCCGGCGTGCTCCAACGTCATTCAAAATGAATGAGCCATTTAAACCGTCAGAAGACGCTTTGGATGAATAACCAACCAAGATAAGCTCGAGCTGGCCTCCATTCGAATATATTTCCGTGACAAATTCTCTTATTCTTTTATTTTTATACCCTTCATCATTTATCACAAGGCTTAGAGAACCAAGGCCGGGGCATTCATTACCGACTAGATACCTGCCATGCATCGTAACCTTGATATCAGTATGCAGCTCGATCAACCTCCCTTCGAATTTACCCACATTTTTCAACACGTCACAAATTTGCACCGGCGGAGCTGCATCTCCTGCGAAGCAACGAAAAGTTGCTAATGATAGAAGCGCGAACATCATAACTATGATGCGCCTAATGGCGACATCCGTAGGCATCACCATTGGCGTTCGCTTCGGCCATCGATCTCCTGAATCCGTCTCGAGCGAAGTCTGGCCACGAAGGATTCCAGACTCGATACGGGGGGAAAGTTCCGTATGCTTGGTTGATGTAAGACTGGCTGACGTATGCGTTGTATTCCGTCTGAAAGCGTTCAGGCGCAGGTGATGGATCCCATTGTCTCGAAAGAGTATCAGTAACGTGTTGGCCTTCATGCGTGAAGGTTGCCGCATACTCCACCTTGCCATCGTTAAAGTTCTCGAAATACCTTTTCATAGACGAAACATCGGACTTAACTTCGACGCCGCCTTTTTCAGTAAACGTAGTTTCAGCAGTTGAGCCAGCGCTATAGATCATTCCAAAAACGATCGGAACTTTATTTCCACCATTCTCAGTTCCATGCTTCTTTAATATCGCGTTGAGAGCTCTTGCTTGGGGTGAGCGGCCTGTGTAAATCCGAGAAGCTTTACCTATTTTTTTAATGCTTTCCTGACAATCGCTCATTCCCTTTCGTGATTTTGGTATCACATGAATACATTCCAGTAGGGTCATTTTGCATGATTGGGCTGTCATTCGCACAGGCGTACGAACTGAAACCAAGTGCTCTTCCCAATCCGAGCCCTGCAGGATCCACGCTCAAAAACCTCCCCATCACCGGATCGTAGTACCGCGCCTGCACATGCACGAGCCCGGTGTCCGGATCGTTCACATGCCCCGTATATCCCGGCCCACGCTGGTCACCGGCTGCCCGTAAGGGGCGTAGTCGAACCATGCCGTGATGTTTCCATTGGCGTCGGCCTCCGCCAAAGGTGTCCCCTGAGGGGCGGTGTACACATAGGTCACGGTACTGGCGTAGGCCAGGGCTGCCAGCAGTCACAGGGCTGCCGCCGCCAGAAGTCGCGTGTACTGGTTCATTGGATGCTCCCCGACACCGGGGCGGACTCGGCCGGCTGGCTCATCAGGCCCAGCTCGGAATGGAGTGTGGCCGAGGCATAACCGCTCCAGCTTGGGCAGCCGGTGGCATTGCGAGCCTTTACCCGAAACTTCACCGTTCCGGTCGCGAAAAATGAGCGAGCGCCAAGAATGGGACTCGGATCATCTCCTGGCTCATTTACTCCCCATCACCTTGTAGGGTTGGGCCAGAAATAAACCCGACCAGCTTGCTCTCAAATGTTGTTTCAACATCACAACTTAAAAGCACCCTTCCTCCCATGGCGAATGGTCATGATGGGGCCCAAAATGGTGGCGGCGACATGAGAAAGCACACCGACAACGAATTTCCCCCTCTTGAGTTGTACCGAAGCATAAAATCGCAGCCCCCAAGGTTGCTTGTTCTTGAATGCTCGCAGATACCATGTCGCAGCCGACTCAAAATCCCGCATCGAATGCTCGAAGATATAACCCATAAACATCATGGCTCGAACATTTGAGTCCAGATCAATGGCCTCAGCGCACAGCGAAAGCGCCTTTTCGGCATTTCCGCTCTTATCTTTCCAGTGCAGAAGCCTGGCGCAGCTAACCATACCTTCGCTCCGAAGGTCTCCGCCATGATCCATGATAAATGAATAATCCTCCATGGCCGCATCTATATTCTGGTTGACCAGCAGCCCCTCCTCATACGCCCTGGCCCTCAGATACCTGGCAAAAATACCAGAGGGGCTCTCTGGTGAATCATGCACTTCGCGATCAATCGATTCCTTGAAAAGAGACCAAGCATGCTTTGAAATCGGACGCTCAAATATCAGGCGCTTGAGGCTACCCAATTTCACTTCACCGGCATCGACAGACTTGTTGGACAAAACGCACCTATTATCAAAAAGTTGATACCGCCATGGATGGCGAAAGAAGATGACGAGGCTCGATCCATATCCGTGGAAAACTTGACGTCCATCAGGATCGATATTGAGGAGCGGATTGCTGCTGGCGTAGCCGTAGCGGTTGAAGTTGAACGTATTTCCCGGGCCAGGCCTCACCGGGTCGATGCTGAGGAAGCGCCCCACGGCGGGATCGTGGCAGCGCGCCTGCATATAACCGAATCCCGTGTCGGGATCGTTCACATGCCCGATGTATCCCGGCCCGTCCGTCGCCGCCCCCACTGGTCGCAGGCAGCCCGTATGGGGTGTGGTCGAACCGTGCCGTGATGTTTCCCCCAGCGTCGGCCTCCGCCAGAGGCGTCCCCTGAGGGACGGCGTACATCCAGGTCACGGTACTGGCGTGGGCCAGCCGTCTGAAAGCGCTCATGGCGCGGCGCCAGGCCTCGCCCATTCAAGGGGGGCGAAAAGCCGGTTCTGCCGGCCCGGTACATCCGTCCCCTCCGCGCCCCGGGCCTCTCATGCCAAACCATTGGCAGATGGCTCCCTCATTTTTTCCATGGTAGTAAATACGACCTCTCGATACGCATCTCGTCTACCGAAAAGCGAATCTCTCCCAGGGATTCAACCACCCGCCCGCATGCCACGACATCCTGCCTGTAGTATCTCATCTTTGTCTTATCAGGCTTGTATCCGGCGCCTTCTTGCCTGCGCAATTTCCCAAATAAATCATCTACAACGTTGATTCCTCCTCCCGGGGACAGGTGCATTCTCTTCTTGTAATCTTCTGTCTCGGAGTCAGATGAAATCAATATGCCGAGCTTGGATCCCTCGTCCTGCTTCAGCAGCGTATATTCCTTCGCATCGGTGCTCAATACCGCGCGTGTCTGGACCCGTTGATCAAGGTAGGTGTCTCTGTCGGAGATCAAGTCATTCAAAGAAACAAACTTTGCACTTTCACAAAATTCGTGTGCAAAAAGCGAGCTGCTGAGGGAAATTAATGAGAGCAGGGCTGCTGCACCAATTTTGGCGTTCACGGGCGTACTCCACCTGGGCAATGAAAATTGGATGAGCATCGCGCGCTCTTGCATACTTTCGGCATGTCGAGTCCGCCAAGTCCGCCATTGGACGTCCATGTAAGCAGAGGATCAGGTCAAGCTCGGAGTAGGGCATGGCCGAGCCATGGCCGCGCGGGACGAAAGAGTCGGCTTTTTTGCATTTCCCGGGCTGATGAATCCGACCCCGACTTGATTCGGCAGCAGGGTGGCCTGCCCGTAGCTTTCTGACGGCCATTTGGCTGCACAATAAGCAACCATGACGTGTGCTAGGGATTGCGGCCCGACGCAAACAGCCCCGATTGGCCCCGCAATGTGAAGCCGTTGCCATGAACCACCCCGCCCACCGGGGAATTGCCGAATGACAAGGCCCCACGCGAGGGCGAATAGATGAAGCGGGTTCCCGTGTGGTAGAGCCTGGACGATGTGCATGTGACGAGAAAAGCGTCGCCCTGAAGCTCTTTCGCTCTTTTGCAGGACAGTCCAACGTAATCCCACTTCTTCATCGCTGAAGATTTGGGAATCACGATGTCCAGCGGTCCAGACAGGCCATAGAAGGCATCGTTTCCGCAATCCTCATAGGAAGAACCAAAACTCCTAAACGAATCGTCAATGTGCGCGTCGCGTTTGTCCTATAGGCCGACGTAATGAGTAATTCGATTGGCAACAATGGACCTGTTGTCGCCCGCATTCGTTGCATCGTAGATGTAGCCGGTACACTTCTCCGTACCTCGCACATGAGGGGCAAAGAGGACGACCAAGAGAGACGCGATCGTTGCGCGATGCATGCGTAGGTTCATGGTTTGATGATCCTTCCCGTGGAACATGATGTGTCTCTGGAGAACTCGTCGCTTTGCCGGTGCATGAGCTACCTGTCGACAGAGAAAATGTCATCGTCGTCGCGCAGGTCATGTTTCAAGTGACTTCCGACAGTCTAGCTCTTCGTTCGCTGCCATGCCGTGCGCGAGCGAATATGCATATGTTGGACAATCACGATACTGGGGCGGCCAAGGCTTCATGTGGAAGGCGTCGCTTGCGGAGTGTGCGACAGTTTTGTACGACAGGCCAGGGTATTCCCCGTGCCTCACGGGCATGGTTCGGGGAATGACGATCTCCAACATGCCGCTCACACAATAAGCGCATCGTTGCGGTAATCCTCGTAGTTGCGTCTACCTTGCCGACGCCGTCGTGGACATGGACCTGCTTGCCGCCAATGATGTGGGTGCCGGGGCCGAAACAGGGACGATAGCCGCAGCGAGAAAGATCATGCTTGGCAAAGGACATGTTCTTTGCCGTGACTTGAATGGTGATGTCGTGGCGTGACTTGAGCGTCCAATGGCTTCGATGTAAGCCAACCACTCAGTTACGGGTCGCTTCCGCTCCTGTCCTTTCGTGCTCCAATAAATCGACGAAATATTCAAGATCCAGATATGTTTTCAGGATCACAACATCTCCCATGCCAGCACCTTCATCAAGGTGAGCGTCCGGCAACACAACCGACCTTTGGACCAGGTTTGGCGATTTCGGCAGCGTGAGGAGCACGTCTTCCGTTAGAACGATGCTGCTCTCCGGCGCCTTGCCTGGCAACGCGCCGAGCAAAAATTTGGTGGAAGGGAAGCATTTGTGGCCTTTTTCAGGCCCATTGGACACGAAGAGATAGGTGGCGCCTACAGTTATATCCGTCGCGCATACAGGCAAGCTCTTTTGGCTTGGTGTGGAAATTTCAGGGGTGCCTGTCAGCACGTTCCTTTTCGGAGATACCAGGGCTTCGACGGGGTAATATATTTCTTCCACTGAACCCCTTGGTCTCTCAACCTCTTCCATCGAGGGCTTGGCCATGGCTTTGGCCTCGGTAACCACGCCAATAAAAACATACTTTGCGCGAGCAAGTCGATGGAACTCGCCGGCGAAGGATGGGGCATTTGTTACGCAGGCAAGAAACGCAAGGAAAAGCACGACCAAAAGCTCCGCGCGTCTCATGGGAGCCAATGATCGCGAACTGGACCTCATGAATGGCATGTTTTCGATGCTCCTCACTGTGCATGTACGATCTTCCGCCTCATTCCCCCGGAAATTCGCGGCAGCCTCCGCGACCTCCCCTTGTTGGCAAGTACACCGTCGCGCCGGGGTCGATACTTGCGTAGTTGAACCGATTGGAGTGGGGTAGTCGCCTCTCACTTGGCGCCACGGGAGCAACGGTGGGAGAGCGCCCCATGTCTGGCCCGCAATGCCGCGCCTGCCCATTTTGGATTCCTTTATCCTGCGCGGTCCAAGAGGATGAGCCCTGCTTCATTAATCGATGGTCGTCGCCGAAATTACGTCGTCAATCGTCGGCGCGCCGACTTGATGGTCGGCCTTGGCGGAACGAAAACGGTCACCCGATTGGGTGGCGTATTGTCCCTGAGGCCGTTTGTCAAATTTGATCTTTCAATCATGAAAGACGATGGGTGATCTCCGTGCGCCCCGCAGCGTCAAGGCGGCAGATATCACCCTGAAAGTCGACGTAGTTGAAAAATGAGGATTTCCATTCCAGGCGTTCACCAGAATTGTTCTCAAATACCACGATCACGCGTAGATCGTCGGCTACCTTTTGAGCCGGTTCGCACCTCATTCCATTCAAGAACGACTGAAGCTGATCGATGCCCTGGCCCGACAAGGCCGTTTGCTACGAGAACGAGAATAGTCCATTGAATGGGTGAATTTTTTCACTTGGCCGCGTCCTTCTGAGGCTTGCTCTGCGGGAAGGCGGCGCTCCGACGGATCCAGCCATCCTCCCCGAATGGACGGGACCGTTCCCTCCGATCTCTTGAAGATGGATGGACACCTTGCTCGCCCGGTCCGCGGGCGGGCAAGTGCCGATCAATTCGCCGGCGCGGTGCCCAGTGCCCGGCGTCGCTTCTTCTCCGCCTTGCGCGCCTTGCGCGCCGCCTTGCGCAGCTTGCGGTCGTGGCTCCACAGGTAGATGGCGGGGGTGCTCAGCAGGGTGAGCAGTTGCGAGACGGCCAGGCCGCCGAGGATGGCGATGCCCAGCGGTTGGCGCATTTCCGAGCCGTAGCCGAAGCCGATCGCCAGCGGCAGTGCGGCGCCCATCGCCACCAGGGTGGTCATGGTGATGGGGCGAAAGCGCACCAGCGCGGCCTCGCGGATCGCCTCCGGCGGCGGCAGGCCGTGCTCGCGTTCGGCCACCAGGGCAAAGTCCACCATCAGGATGGCGTTTTTCTTGACGATGCCGATCAGCATCAGCACCGCGATGGCCGACATCATGGTGAGCTGGGTGTGGGTGACCAGCATGGCCAGGAACGCGCCCATGCCGGCGGCCGGCAAGGTGGAGAGGATGGTGAGCGGGTGGATCAGGCTTTCGTACAGCACGCCCAGCACCACGTACATCACCACGATCACCGCCAGCAGCATCAGCAGGCCGTTGTTGAGCGCGTCCATCAGGTTTTCGTTGTTGCCGGTGTAGCGCTGTTGCACGCCGGCGGGCAGCTGCGCGGCAAACATTGCCTGGTCGACGTATTTCAGGCCGTCGGTCTGGGTGAGGCCGCTGGCCAGGTTGTAGTTGATCGAGGCCGATTCGAGCTGGTTGTAGTGGTTGATGGTGACCGGCGCGATGTGCGGCTTGATGCGCGCCAGCGCCGACAGCGGAATCATCCGCCCCTCGCTGTTGCGCACGTAGGTGCCAAGCAGGGTGGCCGGGCTGGGCGCGCGGCCGCTGTCGGCGGTCAGCACCACGCGGTACTGGTTGATGTCCGAGTAGATGGTGGACACCTGGTTCTGGCCGAACGCGTCGTACAGCGCCGAGTCGATCTGGCCCATGTTGACGTGCAGGCGGCCGGCCGCGGCGCGGTCCACCTCAAGCAGCTCCTGCTGGCCGATGCCGTCGTAGCTGGTGCTGACGTCGCGGAACTGCTTCATGCCGCGCATCACCTGGGCCAGATGCAGCGTGGGCTGCTGCAGCGGCAGGCCGGTGTTGCTGCTGAGCTGGAACGCGTACTGGCCCTTGGCGCCGCCGCCGGGGCCGCCGCCGTTGATGAACTGCACGGTGGTCAGCGACACGTCCAGGTCGGTGACGGTCTTGTAGTACTTGTCCAGCCGGTCCACCACGGCCTGGCCCGGCTCGTGGCGGTCGTCCGGGCCGTCGCCCAGCGGCTTGAGATCGACGAACAAGGTGGACTGGTTGCCCACCGCGCCGTTGTTGTTGCCGCCGCCCAGGATGGTGGAGACATCCAGCACGGCCGGGTCGGCCTGCAGCACGGCGGCCATCGCCTGCGTGCGCTCGGCCAGCAGGGTGGGCGAGATGTTGGCGTCGGCGGTGATCTGCGCCTGCAGCAGGCCGGTGTCCTCCTTCGGCATCAGGCCGCCGCCGGCGGTCTTGGCCACCGCCACGGCCAGCACCACGGTCAGCACCAGCAGCAGGATCGGCTGCCAGCGCATCACCCGCCGATGATGCATGGCCCAGTCCAGCGCGCGCGCGTAGATGCGCAGCAGGCGCTTGTCGAAACGCTCGGCCCACTGCTCCAGCCGGCCGGGCTGGCGTTGCGCGGATTCGTGCGCCAGCCACGCGCCGCACAGGGCGGGCGTGAGCGTCAGCGACACCAGCGCGGAGATCACGATGGTGGCGATCAGCGTCACCGAGAACTCGCGCATCAGCATCGTGAACATGTTGTGGCCAAACACCATCGGCCCGAACACGGCAATCAGCGACAGCGTGATCGACACCACGGTGAAGCCGATCTCGCGCACGCCGGTGAGCGCCGCCGGCAGCGGCGCCATGCCGCGCTCCATGTGGCGCACGATGTTCTCGATCACCACGATCGCGTCGTCCACCACAAAGCCCACGCACAGCACCAGCGCCACCAGCGAAAAAATGTTGAGCGTGAAGCCGGCCACCCACATCACCACGAACGCGCCGGCCAGCGACAGCGGCACGCTGAACATCGCGATCACCGTGGGCCGCACCCGGCGCAGAAACACCAGCATCACCAGCGCCACCATCACCACGCTCATCAGCAGCGCCACCTCCACCTCGTGCAGCGCCGAGCGGGTGGTGGGGGTGAGGTCGAAAATGGGGTGGATCGTCACGTCGGCCGGCATCAGGTGCGCAAAGCCCGGCAGCGCGGCGCGGATCGCCTCCACCGTGGCCACCGCGTTGGCCTCGGCGCGCTTGCTGATCTGCATGGTCACCGCGCGCGTGCCGTTGAACCACGCCGCCGCGTACTGGTCCTCCTGGCCGCTGCTGATGGTGGCCACGTCGGACAATCGCACCGGCACGCCGTTGCGGCTGGCGATCACCAGCGGGGCGAAATCGGCCACCGTGTGCAGCGCGTCGTTGGCGCTCACCGTCATCTGCGTGGCGCCGTCGCTGAGCATGCCTTGCGGCGAGGTGACGTTGGCCGCGCGCAGCGCGTTGGCCACGTCGTTGGCGGTAATGCCCTTGCGCGCCAGCTTGCCGGTATCCAGCGCGATGCGCACCGCATGCGGCGCGCCGCCGGACACCTGCACCTGCGCCACGCCGGGGATCTGCGCCACTGCCGGCTTGAGCAGCGTGTCGGTGAGGTCGTAGAGCTGGTCGGGCGGCAGGCTGGTGGAGGTCAGCGACACCAGCAGCACGGGGATCTGCGAGGTGTCGAACTTGAAATACCCCGGCGGGCTGGGCATGCCCGAGGGCAGGTCCGACGCCGCCGCGTTGATCGCCGCCTGCACGTCGCGCGCGGCCTTGTCCGCGCTGCGGTTCATCTCGAACAGCACCTGGATCTGCGCGCCGCCCTCGCTGGCGCTGGAGTACATCTGCCGCACGCCGGGGATGCGCCCCAGGTGCCGCTCCAGCGGCGCCACCACGGTGCTGGCCATGGTCTGCGCGCTGGCGCCGGGCAACTGCGCAAACACCGCCACGCCCGGAAACTCGATCGACGGAAACGCCGCCACACCCAGCAGCAGGTACGCCCACAAGCCGCCCAGCATCAACCCGATGGCCAGCAGCGAGGTGCCGACCGGCCGGCGCACCATCGGCGCAAACACGTTCATGCGCACCGCCATGGACGATGGGCCATCGCCGGAAAACGGCGGGACGCCGGCAGCGTGCCGGACGGGCGGATCGTCGTGATGGCGGGATGGGTCATGGGCTCTCCGTAGCGGCCAAGAATAAAGGCAGCCACCGCCCACCGCGTATGTGCCTGAAGTCGCCCTGCCGAAGGGCATGCCCGCACGCGGGTCGTCGCGGCGGTGCCGGCGGTCGCGGCGTCGTCCGCGAGGAGGCGGTCGCTCAACCCACCGCGCACGCCACCAGCACGGCCGTCTCCACCAGCTCGGCCAGCGCGCCGCAGGTATCGCCGGTCATGCCGCCCAGCCGCTGCCGGCAGGCGCGCCGCCACAGCGCAAACACCGCCACGGCCACCAGCACGGCCAACGCGCCCGGCCCGCGTGCCCACGCCAGGCTGGCGGCGATGGCCAGCGCCAGCGCGCCGATGCAGGCATGGCGTGGCGCGCCGGGCAGGGCGCGGCCAAGCCCGTCAGCGCGCACGTACGGCGTGGACAGGAACGCCGCCGTGAGGGCGCCGCGCGCCAGCATCGGCGCCAGCAGCAGGGCCGGCCAACCATGCGCCGACCCGTCATGGGCGCTCAGGCTGGCCAGCGCGGCGAATTTCAGCAGCAGCACCAGCACGATGGCGACCACGCCCAGTGGGCCGCAGCGTGGGTCCTTCATGATCTGCAGCGTGCGGTCGCGGTCGCCCAGGCCGCCGACCCAGGCATCGGCGCTGTCGGCCAGCCCGTCCAGGTGCAGCGCGCCCGTCAGTGCCACCCAGGCGACCAGCACCAGGGCGGCCGCCAGCAACGGCGGCGCACCGTGCAGCATCCACGCCAGCACGGCCAATACGCCGCCGAGCAGCAGGCCGACCAGCGGATACCAGGCCAGCGACTGCACCTGCGCGCGTGGATCGTCGAACACACGCGGCGGCACCGGCACGCGGGTGAGAAAACCGATCGCCGCCAGCAGCCCGCCGATCATGCCGGCACCGCGCGCGACGCCGGCGGCCATGCCAGCGCATGCAGCGAGGCATGCGCCACCGCGATGCCGGCCATCTCGCCGAGCGGCCGCCCTTGGGCAACACAACGCAGCAGCCGGATCGCGCCGCCATGGGTGATCACGAGCACGCGCGCACGGCCGGCCGTGGCGGCGATGGCGTCGAGCGCGCCGACCAGCCGCGCCTGGAAGGCCGCCAGCGGTTCGGCGCCGGGCGGCGGGCAGCCGGACGGGTCGGCCCAGAACCGGCCCAGCGCCTCGCCGTGTTCGGCGGCCAGGGTATCCAGCGGCACGCCTTGCCAGTCGCCAAAATGGTATTCGGCCAGGCGCGGATCCAGCCGCAGTGGCAGGCCGCGTGCGTCGGCCAGCTCGCGCGCAAAGGCGGCGCAGCGCTGCAGTGGCGAGGCCACCACCGCGTCCCACGTGGCCCCTTCCACGGCCGCGCGCAGTTGCTGCCAGCCGGTGGCGCTCAGCGGGTCGTCGAGCTGGCCGCGAAAGCCGTGCCGGCCGGTGTCGCCGTGGCGCAGCAGGGTCAGCGTGACGCCGCTCATGCGCCCGACACGCCGGCCTGCTCGAACGTGGCCATGCCGTTGTGCAGCGCGCAGGCCAGGCGCAGCAAGGGCACGGCCACGGCGGCGCCGCTGCCTTCGCCCAGGCGCAGGCCCAGGTCGAGCAGTGGCGTGGCCTCCAGCGCGGCCAGCACGCGGGCATGGCCGTGCTCCTGCGAGCGGTGCGCAAACAGCAGCCACGGGCGGCATGCCGGCTGAAGCTGCACGGCGGCCAGTGCCGCCACGGTGGCGATGAAGCCGTCGACCAGCACCGGCAGCCCGGCCTGCGCGGCGGCGAGAAAGGCGCCGGCCAGCGCGGCGATCTCGAAGCCGCCCAGCCGGCGCAGCCGTTCCAGCGCCGTGGTGGCATCGGCGTGGCGCGCCAGCGCGCGCTCGATCACGCGCACCTTGTGCGCCACGCCGGCGGCATCCAGCCCGGTGCCGGCGCCGCCAAGCGCCGCTGCCGGCAGGCCGAGCAGGGCGCAGCCGAGTGCGCTGGCGGCGGTGGTGTTGGCGATGCCCATGTCGCCGCCAATGAACAGTTGCGCGCCGGCCGCGCGTGCCGCGTGCACGCTGGCGGCGCCGGCCGCCAGCGCGGCCTGCAACTGCGCCTCGGTCATCGCCGGCTGCGTGCAGGCATTGGCGGTGGACGCGGCGATGATCGCGCGGCGCACGCCGGGCAGCTCGCCCGGATCGTTCACCGTGCCCAGGTCGACCACCTCCAGCGTGGCGCCGAGCGCGCGCGCGAGCACGCTGATCGCCGCGCCGCCGCCGGCAAAATTGCGCAGCATCTCGCCGGTGACCGCCTGCGGAAACGCCGACACGCCCTCGGCCGCCACGCCGTGGTCGGCGGCAAAGATGCTGATCCACACGCGATCCACCGTCGGCCGGGGCGAGCCTTGCAGGGCCGCCAGGCGAATGGCCAGCGCCTCCAGCTGGCCGAGCGAGCCGGGCGGCTTGGTGAGCCGGGCCTGGCGCGCGCGCGCCTGTGCTTCGGCGTCGGCATCGGGTGCGGCGACCGGGTCGAGCCAGCCGCTCATGCGGCCGGCCCCTTCAGCGTCAGCGGCAGGCCCGCCGCCACGAAAACCACCCGGTCGCACAGCGCCGCCAGCGCCTGGTGCAGCCGGCCGGCCTCATCCACGAAACGGCGGCTCAGCTCGCCCATCGGCACGATGCCCATGCCGACCTCGTTGCCCACCAGCACGATGTCGCCGGGCAGCTGCGGCAGCGCGTCCAGCAGCGCGTCGCGCTCGCGCGCGAAGCGTGCGGGGTCGGCGTCGCCCAGCAGGTTGCTGAGCCACAGCGTGAGGCAATCGACCAGCACGCAGCCGTGGCTGCTCGCGTGCCGGCGCAGTGCCTCAGCCAGCGCCAGCGGTTCTTCCACGCAGGCCCAGCTGGCCGGCCGGCGCGCGCGGTGGTGGGCGATGCGGGCGGCCATCTCCGCGTCGCGCGCCTGCGCGGTGGCGAGGTAGACCACGTCGCCGCCGCTGGCGGCGGCCAGCCGCTCGGCCAGCGCACTCTTGCCGGAGCGGGCGCCGCCAAGGATCAGACTGTGCATGGACACTCCATGATGGATGGGAGGCGCCGAAGGGCGACTTCCGAGCATGGCGCAAAGCCGCCGCCGGCGGCAACGCGGCAGCGTGCGATGATGCGATGGTTTGCGGTGCCCGAGCGCCTGTGCATGCTTTTTTCCGACCCCGCCGGCAGTCCGGCCGAAACCCTCGTCACCGAGTGGCGCGACTACCCGCAGTGGCATCGCGGTCGGCAGCGCTACGGCGTGTGGCTGGCGCCGGTGGATGATCCGGCACTGCTCGGCTGCATTGCCGAGGCGCGCCGCCAACTGGCCGACCTGATCCACCCCGACACGCAACGCCAGCCGCACCTGACCGTGTTCGTGTGCGGCTTCGAGGCGGCCACTTGCGTGGCCAACGACGATTTTTCGCCGGCACAACGGCAACGGCAGATCGCACTGCTCACCGCCGCGCGCGGCCGCGCCTGCACGCTGCCGCTGGGCCGGGCGGACAGTTTTGCCAGCGCGGCCTTCCTGCCGGTGGGCGATCCCGACGGGCGACTGCAAGGCTGGCGCGACGCGCTGGCAGGCGCGTCCATCGAAGTGCGCCAGCAGGACTACGTGCCGCACATCACGCTGGGCCTGTACCGGCGCCGCGTGAGCGCCGCCGTGATCCGCCAGCGGCTGGCGGCCATCGCCGCACCCACGGCGCCGCTGCGCGTGCGCGAATTGCACTACGCCACCTACGACGCACGGGCGTTGCTCGGGCCGTTGACGTGCCGGCATCGCGTGCTGCTTGGTGATTGAGGCGGCGACGCGAAAAGCGCTCTCTTCCGCCCTGTCGGGCACCTTCTCCCGCAAGCGGGAGAAGGGCGTCCTCGGGCCTCCTCGAAACAGCCGTTCCCATCCCCCGCAAGCGGGGAAAGGACTCAGTGCGCCGCAGGGCTGTAGCGCAAGGTCAGGTAGCCGCTGCGGCCAGGCTGGTTGTAGTACCAGACCGTCTCGTAGTGGCGGTTGAACACGTTGGCCAGTCGCGCCTCGACCTGCCAGTCGCCGGCGAAATGCCAGCTGGCGCGCAGGTCGGTAGTGGCGTAGCCGCCCAGCGGGTGCGTGTTGGCCGCGTCGTCGAAGTTGCGCCCGGCGGCGTTGACGCTGGCGCCCACGCCGAAGGCGCCAAAGCGCCGATCCAGGTCCACGCGCGCGGTGTGCTCGGGTCGGTGCGCCAGCTGGTTGCCGTCGTTGGCGCTGCCGTCGCGGTTTTTCGGCTGCAACCAGGTGAGGTAGCCCTGCACCTGCCAGCCGGCGAGGTTGGCGCCGAGCTGCGCCTCGACGCCGTTGATGCGCGCCTTGCTGATGTTCATCGGGAAATAGTTGGCGTCGAGCGTGATCAACTGCTCGATGCGGGTCTGGTAGGCGTTCAGCGCCCAGTTCCAGCCGTCCGCCTGCTGGCTGAGGCTCAGCTCGGCGCTGCGCGACTTCTCCGGCTTCAGGTCAGGGTTGCCGCTGCCCCAGGGGTAGTACAGGTCGTTGAAGGTCGGCGCGTGGAACGCGCTGCCGTAGCTGGCGGTGAGCTTCAGGCCGTGCTCGAAGTGGTAGCCCCACGCGGCCGCGCCGGTGTTGTGGTTGCCAAACTGCTGGTTGTGGTCGCGGCGTGCCGACAGCGACAGCTCGTTGCGGCCGAAGCGGCCCTGGTACTGCGCAAAGCCGCCGGTGTTGTTGCGGCGCGTGGCGAGGTAGTCGGTGTCGCTGGCGATGTGCTCGCCCTGCCAGTCCACGCCCACGCTCAGCAGCTGGCGGGCGGCCAGGCGGATGTCGTTTTGCCACGACGCCTGGTTGCGCCGCGAGTAGAAGTAGCTGGCGAAGCTGCGATCCTCGTAGTTGTCGGAGCGATCCAGGTTCTGGCCCACGCTGAGGGTGGTCTTCCACGCCTCGGTGGGGCTGATGCTGAAGCTGCCGCCGGCCGTCTGCTGCACGGTGCGGCTGCGGTTCTGGAAGCTGCCGTCGAAATGCACCTCGCCCAGGCTGCGCAGCCAGGTGCCGGACAGCTCGGCGCCGTTGTCCCAGCGGTAGCCGCCGCTGGCGACCAGGTGCTGGTTGCCGAACGCGTCCTGGTCGGGCTCGTCGGTATAGCAGCCCTGGAACACCTGGCCGGCGCCGATGCGGCACACGTTGATGCCACGGGTGTGCTGCGCGCCCGCCGCGATGTTGTACCAGGCGTGCTCGCTGCCGCCGGCCAGGCCGGCCTCGCCGTGCAGCAGGTTGCGGCTGCCGGTGGTGACGCTGAAGGAGGGCTGCAGGCCGCCGTCCGGCGAGCCATGGCGGGTGAAGATCTGGATCACGCCGCCCAGCGCATCGGCGCCGTACAGGCTCGAGCGCGGGCCGCGCACGATCTCGATGCGCTCGATCTGCTCCACCGGAATCTGCTCGAACGCGGCCGCGCCGCTGCTCACCGAGCCGACCCGCACGCCGTCGACCAGCAGCAGCGTATGCGTGGCGCTGGTGCCGCGCACGTAGACCGAGGTCAACTGGCCGGCGTCACCGTTGACGGCGACGTGGATGCCGGTCAGGCCGTCGAGCAGGTCGGCCACCGACAGCGGCTGCAGGCGCTCGATGTCGGCGCGGGTGACGACCGTCACCGACGACAGCGCGTCGTCGACGTCGATGGCCGTGCGCGTGGCGGTGACGATCACCGCGCCCAGGTTGTCCGCATCGGCCATGTCGGCGGCCTGTGCGCCGATCGAGCAGGAAAGCAGCGCCGCTGCCAGCAAGGTCTTTTTCATGTGTGTTCCTCGCCACGCGCCCGCGCATGGCTCATCGGTCAATGAGCTGGTGATGCGGGGGACGACGGAACAACGGCGGACGACAGCCGGCACGCGGTTCAGCCTCGCCCACCGCGAGCCACCAGGAATCGTTCGGGCCGGTCTCCGGGCTGGCGAGTGCATGCCGGGCATGCCGCGAAACGACGCCTTCCCGTGCCAGGCACAGTGGCATTCGCCGTTTGCTGATCGCTTACCGTTGCGGGGGCAGCGCCGGCCTTGCGGTGTGAAACACCACGCACCGGCTTCCCGTTTCATCCCTCGCCGCGAAGGCTTCGGGACACCTGAACCACGCAATTTTAACGTTTTGGGGTGGGTGGGGCAATGCGGCGGGGCTTTCCTTCTCCGGGGGCGGGGAGAAGCGCCGGGGCTTGCGGCAAACCAGCCTCCTCTCCCCTGCGGGGGAGAGGACTGAGGAGAGGGGGCGGGGCTGGCGGGGAGGTTGGTTCGGGGTGGCGCCTTGTTGGAGGGTTTCCCGCGGCGTGGCCCCCTCTCCCCTGCCCCCTCCCCGCAGGGGAGAGGGTATCAAGGTGCTTTTCAGTGCTGAGGCGGCGTGGTTGCTGCGCTTTGGGGTGCTGAGGCGGCTCGGTGACGCCTGGCTTTATCAGCTGTTGTCCACGCCGCCGATCCAGCTTTGGCGCACGTGGTAGTCGTCGTCCAGGGCGACCAGGTCGGCGATGTAGCCGGGGGCGATGCGGCCGTGGCTGGCGCCCAGGCCGAGGAAGTCGGCGGGGTAGGTGCTGGCCATGCGCACGGCTTCGTCCAGCGGCAGGTGCAGCATCTGCACGGCGTTGCGCACGGCGCCGGCCATGTCCAGCGCGGAGCCGGCCAGGGTGCCGCCGGCGGTCTGGCAGATGCCGTCCTTCACGATGATGGTTTCGCCGTTGAGTTTGTACTCGGGATTGTCGGCGCCCACCGGCGGCATCGCGTCGGTGACCAGCACCATCTTGCCGCGCGCCTTGGCGGCGATCGCCACGCGCAGGCTGGCCGGGTGCACGTGGTGGCCGTCGGCGATGATGCCGCACCAGCTGTGCGGATCGTCCAGCGCCGCGCCGACCACGCCGGGCTCGCGGCTGCCGAACGGGGTCATGGCGTTGAACAGGTGGGTGAAGCCGCGCACGCCGGCGGCCAGCGCGGCGCGCGTGGTGTCGTAGTCGGCGGCGGTGTGGCCGGCGCACACCAGTACGCCGTTGGCCGCCAGCGTGCCGATGCTGCTGGCGGGGATCTGGTCGGGCGCCAGCGTCACCAGCCGCACACCCTGGTGCGGCGCGCACAGCAGGGCCAGCTCCTTGGCGTCGGGCGCGCGGAAGTACTTGGGATCGTGCACGCCCTTGCGCGCGGTGGCCAGGTACGGGCCTTCCAGGTGGATGCCCAGCACGCCGGGCACGCCTTGCTGGATGGCCTGGTCCACGGCCACCAGCGCCGCGTGCATCACCTCGGCGTCGTCGCTGATCAGCGTGGGCAGGAAGCCGGTGGTGCCGAAACGGCGGTGGCCCACGCCGATCTGGCGGATGGTGTCCACCGTGGGCGCATCGTTGAACAGCACGCCGCCGCCGCCGTTGACCTGCACGTCAATGAAGCCCGGCACGAGCATGGCGTCGTCCAGGTCGTACTGCGCCGCGGCGCGCACGCGCGGGTCGGTGACCGGCAGCACATCGGTGATGCGGCGGCCTTGCAGCAGCACGGCGTGGCCGTAGACCCAGCCGCCGGGGGTGAGTACGCGACCGTTGACGAGGGCGAGAGTCATGGTGGGGCCTCGATGAAGGACAGAAGATGGATGCCGGCACTTCGACTTCGCCCGCTGACGCGGGCCAGGCTCAGTGCGAACGGTGTTTTTCGATGCCACAGACCCGCAACCGCTCCCTGAGCGCAGGCCGCAGGCCGGAGTCGAAGGGCCGTTCAGCGTCGGCACGCGGGCAGAAAGCCCATCAAACCGTTTCGGTGACTTTGTTCAGGTGCGGCGGCACGTCGGGGTTGAAACCACGCCGCAAGGACAACTCGCTGGCGGCGCGGTAGAAGCTCTGGATGATCAGCAGCGGCGTGCACAGCGCCGGCAGGCCGGCGGCCACCGGCAGCGTGCCGGCGCCGTCGAGGCCCGGCGCGGCCACGAACACCTGCGCGCCACGCTCGCGGAACTCGCGCGCCACGGCCAGCGTGCCGTCCAGCGTGTCGTCGTCCTGGGCAAAGCACAGCACCGGGAAATCGGGGCCGACCAGGGCCATCGGGCCGTGCTTGACCTCGGCCGAGCTGAACGCCTCGGCGTGCAGGCCGCAGGTTTCCTTGAATTTCAGCGCCGCCTCCAGCGCGATGCCGAAGCCGAAGCCGCGGCCGACCACGAACAGGTTGTGCGCGCCGGTCAGGCCGGTGCTCAGCGCCGACCAGTCGGCGTCCCAGCTGCGGCGCAGCGCCTCGGGCAGCGCCTGCAGCGCGTCGGCCAGCGCCGGGTCGTTCTTCCAGCGCGCGCACAGGTGCAGCACGGCGGCGAGCGCGGCGAGGTAGCTCTTGGTGGCGGCCACGCTGCGCTCGGGGCCGGCGTGCAGCGGGATCACCGTGTCGGCCAGCGCCGCCAGCGGCGAGTCGGCCACGTTGACCAGCGCCACCACGCGCGCGCCGGCAGCCTTGGCCGACTCGGCGGTGCGCACCAGGTCGGGGCTCTTGCCCGACTGCGAGATGGCGATGAACAGCGCGCCGCGCCACTGCTGCGGCGCCTCGTACACGGAGCTGACCGACGGCGAGGCCGAGGCGGTGGCCACGCCCAGCTGGGTCTCGAACACGTACTTGGCGTACGCCGCCGCGTGGTCGGAGCTGCCGCGCGCGCAGGTGACGATGAAGCGCGGCGGCTGCTCGCGCAGGGTCTGCGCCAGGGCGGCCACCACGGCCTCGTTGGCGGCAAACTGGCGCGCCACGACGTCGGCCGTCTCGTGCGCTTCGCGGTACATCAGGGTGTCGCTGGCAGCCATGTCGGGGTTCCCAAGAGTGAAAAGATCAAGGCAAGAAATGAAGGGCGCTTGCTTGCGCTCGTCATCCCCGCGAAAGCGGGGATCCAGGGTCTCCGGCAACGTGAAGCCACTGGATTCCCGCTTTCGCGGGAATGACGGAAATGAGGTTTTGCGCAGTAAGCAACCGCCATTCGGTGAGTCATCAGTCGGTTTGCAGTTCCGCCACGAAGTCGTAGATGTCGCCGCGGTACCAGGAGCAGGTGAACTCGACCACGCGGCCGTCGTCCAGAAAGCTGCGCCGCTCGATGTTGAGCCCGGCGCTGCCGGCCGACACGTGCAGCAGGCGCGCCTGGTTGGCGTTGAGCAGCACGGCGCGCAGCCGTTGCAGCGCCCGGCGCGGGCGGGCATTGAGCCGCTCCAGCACCTCGTACAGCGAGTCGGTGACCAGCATCGGGTCGGGCAGCAGGCTGGCCGGCACGGCGCTGCGCTCGATCGCCAGCGGCTCATCCTGGCCGTAGCGCACGCGGTGCAATCGCGCCACCAGCGAGCCGGGCGACAGGTTGAGCGCCATCGATTCCTCCGGCGTCACCTCGCCCACGCTGCGCTCGAAAAACTCCGAGCGCGGCGACAGCCCGCGCTCGCGCAGGTCCTCGGTAAAGCTGGTCAGCCGCGACATCGGCTTGACGATGCGCTCGGCCACGAAGGTGCCGGCGCCGTGGCGCTGGTGCAGCAGGCCGTCCTCGACCAGGCCGGCGATGGCCTTGCGCACGGTCACGCGCGACAGCTTCAGCGCCTGGGCCAGGTCGCGCTCGCTGGGCAGGGTCTGGCCCGGCTCGATGCAGCGGCGCTCCACGATGGTGCGGATGGCGCGGCGCAGCCGCATGTAGGCCAGCGGCTGGTAGCTGTCCGGATCGTTGCTGATCCGCTGGTATTCGAGAGCCAGGGCGCTTTCCATAGTTGCAAACGATACCAATAGAAAACCAGTTGGACAACCGTGGCTGCCCGCGACAAAGGCGGCGCCTGCCCGGGCTGGGTGCGGATGATTCCCTGCAAATGGTCGTCTTGTCCAGCCCCGGCACGAATTTTCACGGGGAACTGGTGCGCTCTGGTATCCCACTGGTATGATCGACGCCGAACCGCGTGGGCGACTTCGGCTCGCCCATTTCCTAAACCGCTGGCTTGCGTTGAGGTGAAGGCGTGACTGTGATTTCCCTGCCGGTCGAACCGTTCGATCTGGTCATTTTCGGTGGTACCGGCGATCTTGCCCTGCGCAAACTGCTGCCGGCCCTGTTCCATCGTTTCCTGGACGGCCAGATCCCGGCCGAGAGCCGCATCTTCGGCGTGGCCCGCGAAGGGCTGGACGACGAGGGCTATCGCGCCTCGCTGCGCAAGGCGCTCAACGCGCTGCCCGGCGCCGAGGCGGCCAAGGTCGACGAGTTCCTGCAGCAGGTGGGCTATCGCCCGCTGGACGCGCGCAAGGACGCCGGCTGGGACGACTTTGCCGCCCTGATCGGCGAGCAGCCCGACCACGTGCGGGTGTTCTACCTCTCCACCTCGCCGGAGCTGTTCGTGGACCTGTGCGCCCGCCTGGGCCACTACGGCCTCAACGAGGGCAAGTCGCGCGTGGTGCTGGAAAAGCCCATCGGCCGCAGCCTGGAAAGCGCCAACCGCATCAACGACGACGTGGCGCGCGTGTTCGCCGAGTCGCGCACCTACCGCATCGACCATTACCTGGGCAAGGAGACGGTGCAGAACCTGCTGGCGCTGCGCTTCGGCAACGCGCTGTTCGAGCCGCTGTGGAACGCCGCCCATATCGACCACGTGCAGATCACCGTGGCCGAGACGCTGGGCCTGGGCCGTCGCGCCGGCTACTACGACCATGCCGGCGCGCTGCGCGACATGGTGCAGAACCACATCCTGCAGCTGCTGTGCATGGTGGCGATGGAGCCGCCGTCGTCGCTGTCGCCCGATGCCGTGCGCAACGAGAAGCTGAAAGTGCTCAATGCGCTCAAGCCGATCGACGCCAGCAACGCCAGCCAGCTCACCGTGCGCGGCCAGTACCGCGCCGGCGTGGCCGAGGGCACCAGCGTGCCGGGCTACCTGGACGAGCTGGAGGACCACAAGTCCAACACCGAGACCTTCGTGGCGCTGAAGGCCGAGATCGCCAACTGGCGCTGGGCCGGCGTGCCGTTCTACCTGCGCACCGGCAAGCGGCTGCCCGAGCGCGTGTCCGAGATCGTGGTGGCGTTCAAGACGGTGCCGCACTCCATCTTCGACGCCTCCGCCGGCCCGGTGGTGCAGAACCGTCTGGTGCTGCGCCTGCAGCCGGACGAGGGCGTCAAGCTGTGGCTGAGCATCAAGCACCCCGGCCCCGGCGGCCTGCGCCTGCGCCACGTGCCGCTGGACATGAGCTTTGCCGAAGCGTTCGGCGTGCAGCAGCCCGACGCCTACGAGCGCCTGCTGCTGGACGTGGTGCGCGGCAACCCCACGCTGTTCATGCGTCGCGACGAGGTGGAGGCTGCATGGAAGTGGGCCGACCCGATCCTCGCCGCATGGGCCGCCAGCAACGAGGCGCCGCGCCCGTACGCCGCCGGCAGCTGGGGCCCCAGCGCCGCCGTGGCCCTGATCGAGCGCGACGGCCGCACCTGGCACGAAGACAACGACTGATCCCCTGACCTCCACGCGCCGCCCCGCGCGGCGCCATGCCCGATCGCCATGTCATCTACTCCCGACGTCATCACCTGCGACTTCACTGACGGCCAGGCCCAGGCCGTGGCGCTGGCCGGCCGCATCGCCGGCCAGTTGCGCGAGGCGCTGCGCGAGCGCGATAGCGCCGTGCTGGCCGTCTCCGGCGGCAGCACGCCCAAGGCCTTGTTCGACCACCTTTCGCGCGAGCCGCTGGACTGGGCCCGCGTGCATGTCACCCTGGTGGACGAGCGCTGGGTGCCGGACACCGACGAGCGTTCCAACGCCCGCCTGGTGAAGGCGCTGCTGCTGCGCAACGCGGCGCAGGCGGCGCGTTTCGTGCCGCTGTACACCGGCGCGGCCACGCCCGAGGACGGGCTGGACGAGGCGCGCCGGCGCATCGACGCGCTGCCCGCGCCGTTCGACGTGGTGGTGCTGGGCATGGGCGACGACGGCCATACCGCGTCGTTCTTTCCCGGTGGCGACCGCCTGGCCGAGGCGCTGGACATCGACGGCCCCACGCGCGTGCTGCCGATGCGCGCGCCCGGCGCCGGCGAGCCGCGCATCACGCTCAGCCTGCCGGCCGTGCTCGACACCCGCGCGCTGTACCTGCTGGTGAGCGGCGCGACCAAGCGCGACGTGCTGGCCGCCGCCCGCCAGGGCGAAGGCGAGGCCCGCCACTATCCGGTACGCGCCGTGCTGACCCAGACGCGCGCGCCGCTGTCGATCTACTGGTGCCCCTGACAGCCCGCCGATCCCTCCCGCACCCCCCACGAACGCGACTGGCCGCCGCCCCGGCCGACATCTACGGAAACCCGCCATGAGCACGCTGCACCCCGTCATTGCCGAAGTCACCCAACGCATCGTCGAGCGCAGCCGCGCCACGCGCAGCGCGTACCTGGCGCGCATCGACGAGGCGCGCAGCAAGGGCGTGTACCGCCACCGCCTGGGCTGCAGCAACCTGGCGCACGCCTTTGCCGCCAGCGGCGACGACAAGCTCGCGCTGCGCGGCACGGTGACGCCGAACGTGGGCATCGTCACCTCCTACAACGACATGCTCTCGGCGCACCAGCCGTACGAGCCGTATCCCGAGCAGATCCGCCAGGCTGCGCGCCTGGTCGGCGCCGTGGCCCAGGTGGCCGGCGGCGTGCCGGCGATGTGCGACGGCGTGACCCAGGGCCGCGCCGGCATGGAGCTGTCGCTGTTCTCGCGCGAGGTGATCGCGATGGCCACCGCCGTGGCGCTGTCGCACGACACCTACGACGCGGTGCTGATGCTCGGCATCTGCGACAAGATCGTGCCCGGCCTGATGACCGCCGCGCTCACCTTCGGCCACCTGCCGACCATCTTCGTGCCCGCCGGCCCGATGGTCAGCGGCCTGTCCAACGACAAGAAATCCAAGGTGCGCCAGGCCTATGCCGAGGGCAAGGCCACGCGCGAGGAGCTGCTGGAGGCCGAGTCGGCGGCCTACCACGCGCCGGGCACCTGCACGTTCTACGGCACCGCCAACTCCAACCAGATGCTGATGGAGATCATGGGCCTGCACCTGCCCGGCTCCAGCTTCGTCACCCCCAACACGCTGCTGCGCGACGCGCTCACCCGCGCCGCCGTGTACCGCGCCGTGGCGATCACCGCGCTGGGCCAGGAGTACACGCCGATCGGCCGCGTGGTGGACGAGCGCACCATCGTCAACGGCGTGATCGGCCTGCACGCCACCGGCGGCTCCACCAACCACCTGCTGCACCTGGTGGCGGTGGCGCGCGCGGCCGGCATCGTCCTCACCCTGGACGATTTCGACGCGCTGTCGGCGGTGGTGCCGCTGCTGGCGCGCGTCTACCCCAACGGCAGCGCCGACGTGAACCACTTCCACCAGGCCGGCGGCATGCCGTTCCTGATCGGCTCCCTGCTCGACGCCGGCCTGCTGCATGGCGACGTGCGCACGGTGTGGGGCGAGGGCATGGCGCCGTATCGCCGCATGCCGGCGCTGGACGCCGACGGCAAGCTGGTGTGGAACGAGGTCACCGCCAGCGCCAACCTGGACGTGCTGCGCCCGGCCAGCGAGCCGTTCCGCGCCGACGGCGGCCTGCGCGTGCTCAAGGGCAACCTCGGCGTGTCGGTCATCAAGGTGTCCTCGGTGCCCGCCGACTGCATGGTGGTCGAGGCGCCGGCGGTGATCTTCAACGACCAGGAGGAGATGCTGGCCGCGTTCAACCGCGGCGAGCTGGAGCGCGACCTGGTGGCCGTGGTGCGTTTCCAGGGCCCCAAGGCGATCGGCATGCCCGAGCTGCACAAGCTCACCCCGCCGCTGGGCGTGCTGCAGTCGCGCGGTTTCCACGTGGCGCTGGTCACCGACGGCCGCATGTCCGGCGCGTCGGGCAAGATCCCGGCGGCGATCCATGTCACCCCCGAGGCGATCGACGGCGGCCCGCTGGGCAAGCTGCGCGACGGCGACGTGGTCCGGCTCGACGCCATCGCTGGTACGCTGGAGGCGAAAGTGGACGCGGCCGAGTGGGCCGCCCGGCCGCAGGCCGTGGCCGACCTCGCCGCCCACCACAGCGGCATGGGGCGCGAGCTGTTCGCGATGATGCGCAACGCCGTCGGTGGCGCCGATGCCGGTGTCACCGTGTTCGGCACCCGCGACCAGCACCACGCCGCCGACCTCTGAACCCACCGATCCACGGATGCCATAGACCATGACCTTGCAGGAAACCCGCCAGCAGAAACTGGCCTCGATACTCGCGCTTGCCCCGGTGGTGCCGGTGGTGATCATCGACGACGTGCGCCACGCCGTGCCGTTGGCGCGCGCCCTGGTGGCCGGAGGCATCCGCGCCATCGAGGTCACCTTGCGCACGCCGGCCGCGATGGACGCCATCCGCGCCATCGCCGCCGAGGTGGAGGAGGCCGTGGTGGGCGTGGGCACCGTGCTGCGCGGCGGCCAGCTGGAAACCGCGCGCCAGGCCGGCGCCCAGTTCGCCGTCTCGCCCGGCACCTCGCCGCGCCTGCTGGACGCCGCCGACGACAACGAACTGCCGCTGCTGCCCGGCGTGGCCACCGCCAGCGAGGCGATGACCCTGCTTGAGCGCGGCTACGAGCACCTCAAGCTGTTTCCCGCCGTGCCGGTGGGCGGCGCCAAGCTGCTGGCCGCCTGGGCCAGCCCGCTGCCGCAGATCCGCTTCTGCCCCACCGGCGGCATCAGCCTGGCCACCGCGCCGGACTTCCTCAAGCTCAGCAACGTGGCCTGCGTGGGCGGCTCCTGGCTGACCCCGGCCGACAAGCTCGCCAGCGGCGACTGGGCCGGCATCGAGCAGCTCACGCGGGAGGCGGCCGCGCTCAAGCGCGGCTAGGCAGCGGCGACGGGCGAGTCGTGAGGGGCGAGTAGCTCGACGGCTCTTTCTCGTCCCTCGCGACTCGTCCCGGCTCCCCGATGTCCTACGTTCTTCTCGCCATCGCGTGCAGCGTGCTGGTCTCGGCGCTGCTCAAGCTGGCGCGGCGTTTCGACGTGGACGTGGCGCAGGCGGTGGCGTGGAACTACCTGGTCGCCAGCGTGCTGGTGGCGCTGGTGCTGCAACCGTCGGCCGAGGTGCTGCGCGGCACCGGCGTGCCGTGGGCGGCGCTGGCCGGCCTGGGCGTCTTGCTGCCGACGATCTTCCTGGTGCTGGGCGCCTCGGTGCGCCATGCCGGCATCGTGCGCAGCGACGCGGCGCAGCGGCTGTCGCTGCTGCTGTCGCTGCCGGCGGCGTTCGTGCTGTTTGGCGAGACGCTGCGACCCACGGCGGCGGCCGGCATCGCGCTGGGGCTGCTGGCGCTGGCGGCCATGCTGTGGCGCGGCGCATCCGCCACCGTGGATGGCGCGCCCGCGCGCTGGCGCTATCCGCTGCTGGTGCTGGCCGGCTTCGGCGTCATCGACATCCTGTTCAAGCGCGTGGCGCAGGCCGGCGTGCCGCTGGGTGCCTCGCTGCAGGCGATGTTCGCGCTGGCGCTGCCGGTGGCGTTTGCCATCGCGCTCGGGCAGCGTGCCCGTGGCGGCGCGCGGTTCACCCTGCGCAACGCGGCCGGCGGCGTGCTGCTGGGCCTGTTCAACTTCGGCAACATCCTGTTCTACCTGCGCGGCCACCGCGCGTTGCCGCAGCACCCGGCGCTGGTGTTTGCCGCCATGAACATCGGCGTGGTGGCGCTGGGCGCGCTGGTCGGCACGGCGCTGTTCCGCGAGCGCCTGAGCCGGCTCAACCTCGCCGGCGTGCTGCTGGCCGCGTTGGCCCTTGGCTGCATCGCCCTGGTGTAGCGTGTGCGGTCATGTCTCTTGCCGTGGAAGCGCCATGACCTCTCCTGTCCGCAACGCCGTGCTGGTGGTGGGCTCGGCCAATCTCGACGTGGTGGTGCGCGTGCCGCATGTGCCGGCGCCGGGCGAGACCGTGCTGGGCGGCGGGGTGCGCATGTTTCCCGGCGGCAAGGGCGCCAACCAGGCGGTGGCCTGCGCGCGGGCCGGCGGCGTGCCCACGCGCATGGCGCTGGCGCTGGGCGACGACGCCAACGCCGCGCCGATCGAGGCCTCGCTGCGTGACGCCGGCGTGCAGCCGCACATCGTGCGCGTGGCCGGCGAGCCGACCGGCATGGCCTTCATCTGCCTGGCCGACGACGCCGACAACGCGATCACCGTCGCCGCCGGCGCCAACGACCACCTGACCGCCGCCGCCCTGCCGCCGCTGGACGGCGTGGGCCACCTGCTGCTGCAACTGGAAACCCCGCTGGACACGGTGGCCGCCGCCGCCGCTGCCGCGCAGGCAGCCGGCACCCGCGTGGTGCTCAACGCCGCGCCGGCCCGCGCGCTGCCGTCCGCCTTGCTGGCGCGGGTGGACGTGCTGGTGGTCAACGAGGGCGAACTGGCCACGCTGGCCGGGCGCCGCGACGGCCTGCGCGCCGCGCTCGCCGCCATCGACGTGCCGTGCGTGGTGGTGACGCTGGGTGCGCGCGGCTGCGTGGCACGCATCCATGGCGAGCTGCTGCTGCAACCGGCGTTTGCGGTGACGCCGCTGGACACCACGGCGGCAGGCGACACCTTCTGCGGCGTGCTGGCCGCCGCGCTGGCGCAGGATCAACCCTGGCCAGCCGCCCTGCGCCGCGCCAGCGCCGCCGCCGCGCTGGCCTGCACCCGCCTGGGCGCGCAGGCCAGCATCCCCGAGGCGGCGGAGGTGGACGCGTTCCTGCGCCAGCACCCCACCGACGACGCTGCCGCGCGGGCGGCGCTGCTGGACGACGCGGGGTAGTCGCTGGAAGGCCGCGCCGCCGCTCGTCCCACGGCGGATGGCGGGGAGGAGCCTCGGCCTTTGCTCCCTCCCCTGCGCGCAGGGGAGGGCTGGGGAGGGGTTCGCTCTTGATCTTCGCGCTTCGCCCCAGCCCCCTGCCGAGCAAGGGGAGGAGCCCGCGTGCCCGAGGCGCCAGGCGCGGGTTCAGCGCTTGCGCGTGGGCGCGCTGCGCAGGGGGCCGGTGGAGCCGCGCACGACCAGCTCGGGGCGAAAGCCCTCGTTGACCACGGTGGCGGGGTCGCTGCCGGCGTCGTGCTCGATGGCGCCGATCAGGCGCTGCGCGGCGTGGCGGCCGATGTCCTCGGTGGCCTGGCGGGCGGTGGTCAATGCCGGCCACGACTGCTTGGAGAACGGGCTGTCCTCGAAGCCGGTGATCGACAGCTCCCACGGCACGCTGATGCCGCCGGAGTGCGCCGCCGCCAGCACGCCGGCGGCGATCTCGTCGTTGGAGCTGAAGATGGCGGTGGGGCGGTCCTTCAGCGCCAGCAGCTTGCGCGCGCCGCGAAAACCGTCGTCGAAGGAATAGTCGCCGGCCACGATCAGCTTGCGGTCCAGCGCGATGCCGTAGTCCTTCAGCGCGTCCTCGTAGCCCTGGTAGCGCTCGCCGCTGGAGCGGTGCTCGCGCCCGCCCCACAGGAAACCGATGCGCTGGTGGCCGAGCTGGATCAGGTGCTCGGTGATGGCGTAGGCGGCGTCGCGGTCGTCCACGTACACGCAGGGCGAGCCGTCGCGCGGGTCGCTGCGGGCGGAGATGATGCGCACGAACGGGATGCCGGCGTCGGTCAGGGCCTTGATCAGCGCCGGCTGCTCGGACATCGGCGGCGCCAGCACCAACCCGGCCAGGCGCGAGTGCCGCACCAGCGTGCGCAGCTCCTCGGCCAGCTGCGGCGAGGCGGCGTTGCAGGGGTGGATCTGCAGGCCGTAGCCGCTCTCGCGGCACACCGACAGCACGCCGCGCTGCATGCTGATGATGTAGTGCGCGTTGGGGTTGTCGTACACCAGGCCCAGCAGCCGCGCATGCGTGCTGCGCAGGCTGCGGGCGGAGGGGTCGGGGCGGTAGCCCAGCGTGTCGATGGCGCGCTGCACTTTCTCGCGCGTGCGCTCGTGCACCGACGCCTCGTGGTTGATCACCCGCGACACCGTCTTCAGCGACACGCCCGCCAGCTCGGCTACATGCTTGATGGTGGCGTTGCGCAAGGCTCAGTCCCGGGCGGTCGGTGGACGGACTGGCGGCGCCGCCGTGGCGGCGCGCCAAACCCCGCATTGTAGCGCCGCGCGGTTCACGCGCGGTCCTGGCCCACGCGATGGCCGGCCAGGCCGTAATACAGGATGTACAGGTAGCACGGCACCATCAGCAGCGCGAACGCCAGCTGGAAATCGATGTGCTGCTTCAGGTGCACGAACAGCTGCGGCACGATCGCGCCGCCGGCAATGCCCATCACCAGCAGCGCCGAGCCGAACTCGGTGAGGCGGCCCAGGCCGCGGATCGCCAGCGGAAAGATCGCCGGCCACATCATCGCGTTGGCAAAGCCCAGCGCCGCCACGAAACCCACCGACACATAGCCGTGGGTGACGAACGCGCCCAGTGTGAACACCACGCCCAGCACCGCCGACAACGCCAGGTAGCGCTGCTGCGAGATCACCCGCGGAATGAACGCCAGCCCGGCCAGGTAGCCCAGCAGCATCGCGCCCAGGGTAAAGGCGGTGAAGAACTTGGTCTCGTCCAGCGGCAGCCCGAAGCCCGCGCCGTAGGTGCCGATGGCGTCGCCGGCCATCACCTCCACGCCCACGTACAGGAACAGGCACAGCACGCCTAGCCACAGGTGCGGAAACGCCAGGATGCCGCGTCGTGCGCCGTCGTCGGCGCTGCCGCCGTTGGCGCTGGACGCCTCCACCTCCGGCAGCGGCGAGCGCACCACCCATGCCGCCAGCAGCACCAGCACGCCGGCCATCACCATGTACGGCAGGTGGATCTTGGCGGCGAACGTGTCGAGCAGCGCCTCGCGCGTGGCCGGGTCGGCGGCCTTCACCTGCTGGTCGATGTCGCCGATGCCGTGCAGCACCAGCGCGCCGATCACCAGCGGCGCCAGGATGCCGGCGAACTTGTTGCAGATGCCCATCACCGCGATGCGCTGCGCCGCGCTGTCGATCGGGCCGAGGATGCTGATGTACGGGTTGGAGGCGGTCTGCAGCAGCGACAGGCCCGCGCCGATCACGAACAGCCCCAGCAGCGCGCCGGGAAACACCCGCATCGTGGCGAACTGGCCGAACAGCACCGCGCCGATCGCCATCACGAACAAGCCCAGCGCCATGCCGCGCTTCATGCCGGTCAGCTTGAGGATGGCCGACGCCGGCAGCGACAGGAAGAAATACGACAGGTAGAACGCCATCGGCACCAGGAAGGCGTTCACGTCGTTGAGGTCGAACGCCAGCTTGACGAAGGTGATCAGCGGCCCGTTGAGCCAGGTCACGAAGCCGAAGATGAAAAACAGGACGCCGATGATGAGGATCGGCCCGATGTTCGAGCGTTCCGTCGGCGCCGCGTCCAGCGTGGTTGCCATTGAGTAGTCCCCCGATGCCGCCATCGATCGATGGCGTGGATGATCGCCGCTGGCGGCCGTGACGGCAAAGCGCGGATGGCGATGCCCGTGGCGCGCTCCCCGCCGCCACGCCGGGCCGCAAAAGCCGGTCCGATGACACCTGCCTCGCCCGCGCCCGATTGCCTTGCCGGCGGCAACGGCGGCGCAAAAAGCCGGGCCCCTCGACCCGGCGGGTGGAATGTCTCGCACTTGGACAAAAAGTGCAACGTTGTCAGACAAGCGCGCGACTTTCGCGCCCCGTGCGGTCGTGCCGGTGCCCTGTCGGGGGCATGTGTTTCGGCCGGCATGACGCGATGCCGCATCGTATGAAACGCGCGGTGATACGAAGAAAACCGCTTGAAACAAGCCATATTTCGCGCCAATGGCAGGGCGCGTCCGAAGGCGGTCGCGGATTTGCCGCGGCGCGGCACGGGTCGTGGAAAAATTTTCCGGACAGGGATTGACAACGTTGTCATGAACGCCCCATGCTCCGGCCCCATCAGCGCCACGGTGGCGCGCCGAGGCCTCGCCGGCCCGGCGGCCGCGGCGCGAAACCTGGATGGGGGAGACACTCGGGTGGGGGATGCGGTGAATCAGCGTCAAGTCATGCCGTCGGCAGCCGCCGCGCCGGTCGGGCCCTTTCTGGCGGCCGACGTGGGTGGCACGCATGCACGCATCGGCCTGGTGGTTCCGACGCGCGATGGCGGCCAGCCGGTGCGCGTGCTGCACTACCACCGCTACCAGTGCGCCGCGTGGCCCAGCCTCACCGCGATCCTGGCCGATTTCCTGCGCCAGCTGCCGGCCGCCGTGCCGGGTGGCGAGGCGCCGGTGGCCTGCGCCATGGCCTGCGCCGGCTATGTGCTGGGCGACGCCATCGTCAACGAGAACCTGCCCTGGCCGGTGTCCATCGGCGAGATCCGCCGCGAGCTGGGCATCCACGAGCTGGCGGTGATCAACGATTTCGAGGCGGTGGCCTACGCCGCGCAGTTCATCGACCCGGCCGACACGCTGCCGATCATCGGCGCCGGGCAGCCGCCGTCCACCGGCCCGGTGCTGGTGATGGGGCCGGGCACCGGCCTGGGTTCGGCGGTGCTGATGCCGGGCGAGACGCGCGCCCAGGTGCTGGCCACCGAGGCCGGCCAGATCTCGCTGGCGCCCGGCAACGCGCGCGAGCGGCAGTTGCTGGAGCTGCTGGCGCGCGAGCGCGACTACGTGTCCTACGAGGAGGCGCTGTCCGGTCCCGGCCTGCTCAATCTCTATCGCGCGCTGTGCCAGTTGCGGCAACAGCCGGCCGTGCTGGCGGCGCCCGCCGACGTCACCGCATCGGCGCTGGACGCCAGCGACGCGGCCGCAGTGGAGGCGCTGCAGACGTTCTGCGGCCTGCTGGGCAGCTTTGCCGCCGACCTGACGATGCTCTACGGCGCGCGCGGCGGCGTGTACCTGGCCGGCGGCATCCTGCCGCAGATCCAGGGCTTCCTCAAAGCCAGCACGTTCACCGAGCGCTACTTCAACAAGGGCGTGATGCGCGCCTACCTGCAACAGGTTCCGGTTCGACTGATCGAACACGGCCAGCTGGGCGTGATGGGTGCCGCCGGCTGGTTTCTCGATGCGCGGGAGGGCGCATGAGGCCACCCACGCCATCCATCCGATCGATACGCAACACGTGAGAGAGCACGGCCGTCGGCACCACCGCGGTCATGAAACCAGCCACCTCTGAGGGGAGGAAACACCATGAACCATCGCAAGACCTTGCTTGCCGCCAGCATCATCACGGGCCTGTGCCTGTCCGGGGCGGTCTACGCGCAGGACACCGCGCCGGCATCCGACGCCGCCACGCAGACGGCCGCCCAGCGCGCCCGTGCCGCGCAGGAAAAGGACGCCACCAACCTGGTGGGCGTCACCGTCGTGGGCATCCGCGCCAGCCTGCAGCAGTCGCTGGACACCAAGCGCAACCTGGACACCGTGTCCGACTCGATCACCGCCGAGGACATCGGCAAGTTCCCCAACACCAACGTCGCCGAGGCGATGTCGCTGATGCCGGGCGTCACTATCGACCGCCGCTTCGGCCAGGGTGAGCGCGTCAGCATCGACGGCACCGATCCCAGCCTCAACCTGAGCTTCCTCGACGGCCACCCGGTGGCGCAGGCGATCTGGCTGTACGGCGAATCGCCGAACCGCGGCTTCGACTACACCATGATGGCGCCGGAAATCCTCGGTCGCCTGGAAGTGATCAAGTCGTCCGAGGCGCGACTGACCGAAGGCAGCCTGGGCGGCACCGTGCTGATGCACTCGCGCAAGCCGCTGGACATGGACGCCAACACCATCAGCGGCACCGTGGGCTACAGCTACAACGACCAGGCCGAGGGCGGCAAGCCGAACGTCTCGGCGCTGTACAGCTGGAAGAACGCCGACAGCACCTTCGGTTTCGACGTGGCCGCGCAGCACTTCGAGGAGCGCGTGGACCGCCAGGGCCTGGAGATCTTCGGCTACAGCAAGGTGTCCGACTTCGCCGCCGTCAACCCGAACATCGCCGCCCAGGTGGCCGCCGGCGAGCTGCGTCCGAACGACAGCGTGCCGCAGGAGGTCAACGCCGCGTACTTCCAGCAGACCCGCAAGCGCGACAGCGCGCTGTTCAACCTGCAGTTCAAGCCCAACGACCAGTTCTCCGCCGACCTGAGCGGCCTTTACATCAAGGAGAACTTCGACAGCTACAACCAGTCGATGTACAACTTCATGACGCAGAACGCGTCGTCGATGCAGGCGGTGGACTACTTCACGCCGACCACCAACGGCGTGGTCTCCGGCGGCCACACCGCCGACAGCCTCGGCAGCGGCACCGGCCTGATCTACGACAACCAGCTGCGCCAGTCCGAGGTGACCACCAAGGGCCTGGACCTGACCGCCGAGTACACCGGCGACAACTGGGGCCTCAGCGGCCAGGTCGGCATGAGCAAGTCCGACAACCCCAACATCGGCCAGTACCTGCTGGAGCCGGTCTACTCCGGCGCCTACGGCTGGGACATCCACAAGGGCTTCCAGGCCGACGACCAGGACGCCGTGCATGATCCGGCCAACTGGGGTGGCGGCTGGCTGGGCAACAACGGCAAGTTCGCCTCGCACGCCAAGGACCAGTACGCCCAGCTCGACTTCAGCAAGAACTTCGACAGCGTGATCAACCAGCTGCTGGTCGGCGTGCGCTACAACAAGCACAACGAGGACTATGCGCTGCACGTCTACGGCGGCGTGCGTCCGGGCACGCTGGCCGACGTGGGCACCATCGGCGACACCAACATCCTCGACGCGCTGCCGGGCATCTACGGCAACACCGGGCAGCACATCCAGATCGGCGCCGGCAACGTGCAGGACTGGATCAACGGCAGCACGCTGGACTTCGAGCATCCCGATCCGGGTTCCACCATCAACAACACCTGGGAGCTGGAGCAGAAGAACACCGCCGCCTACGCCCAGCTGAACTTCTCCACCGACGTGCTGCGCGGCAACGTGGGCGCGCGCTGGGTGCAGACCAAGACGGCCAGCACCGCCTACACCAAGCCGAACGACGCCGCGCCGGTGCTGCCGGCACCGGCCAGCTGGTGGGGCACCACGAGCAACACCAAGAACAACTTCCTGCCGTCGGTGAACCTGGTGTACGACAACGGCGGCGACGTGGTGCTGCGTGCGGCGGCCTCCAAGGTCATGGCCTGGGCGCCGTACAACCTGATGGTCAACCAGACCTTCCTCAACGACACCGTGCTCACCGGCTCCGGCGGCAGCCCGGCCATCGACCCGTACAAGTCGTACAACTTCAACGTGTCGGCCGAGTGGTACTTCGCCCCGCAGTCGGTGCTGGCCGGCTCGGTGTTCTTCAAGCACGTGCTCAACTACATCCTGATCACGCCCGGACAGGAGACGCAGTACAACTCCATCCGCGACACCGATCCGGCCACCTGGGGCAACCTGGTCGGCTCGCACGGCTGCACCGCGGACGGCTTCTGCGACTACAGCGTGTCGCGTCCGCACAACGGCGGCGGCGCGCGGGTGAAGGGCTTCACGCTGAACTACCAGCAGGCGTTTGGCGACACCGGCCTGGGCCTGATCGCCAACTACACCTTCGCCACCGGCAAGACCAACGCCGGCACCGCGATGCCGTACCTGTCGCGCAACTCGGTCAGCGTCAGCCCGTACTTCGAGAACGGCCCGTTCACCGCCCGCGTCAACTACAACTGGCGCAGCAAGTACCAGGGCGTGGGCTACGTGGCGGGCGCGCCGGCGGCCACCACGGATGACTACACCGACCTCAGCGCCAGCGTGGCGTGGGCGTTCAACCCGAACTTCTCGCTGTCGCTGGACGCGATGAACCTCACCAACCAGAAGTACTTCCAGTACACCGACACGCCGAACCTGCCGAACGCGCAGTACACCACCGGCCGCCGCTACATGGCCAGCGTGCACTTCAAGTTCTGAGCTGCCGCGAGGCACAGGTAACATCCCCCGTTGGGCCTGGCTCCGGCCAGGCCCATTTTTTTTTCTCGCGGCGTGGCCCCGGCCACGCCGCTGTCGCAGGAGACCCGCCATGCCTGTTGATGTCCGCGCCCTGCTTGCCACCGCGCTGCTGCTGCTCGGCGGCGTGGCGATGGCGACCCCCGCCGCGCCGTCGCTGATCCCGCGTCCGGCGCACCTGGCCGTTGCCGACGGCCACCTCACCGTCGATGCCGGCACGCCGGTGGTCAGCGACGCCCACGACGCGGCCACGCGCCGCAGCACGCAATACCTGGTCGACCTGCTGGCGCGCACGCGCGGGCTGCGGCTGCACCTGGCCGACAGCGCCGGCGCCACGCCGGCCATCGTGCTGGCGCGCGATCCGCACGCGCCGGTGGCGCAGGCCGAGGGCTATGCGCTGAGCGTCACGCCGCAGGGCATCCGCGTGGTGGCGCGCGACGACGCGGGCCTGTTCCACGGCGTGGTGACGTTGTGGCAACTGCTTACGCCCGATGCGCGGCACGGTGCCGTCGAGGTGCCGGCGCTGACCATCGAGGATGCGCCGCGCTTTGCCTGGCGCGGCCTGATGCTGGACTCGGTGCGGCATTTCCAGGATGTCGACGCGGTGAAGTCGCTGCTCGACCAGATGGCGCAGCACAAGATGAACACGCTGCACTGGCACCTCACCGACGACCAGGGCTGGCGCATCCAGATCAAGCGCTACCCCGACCTCACCCGCATCGGCGCGTGGCGCACGCCGCCGGACGCGGGCCGCCACGGCGAGCCCAAGCGCTATGGCGGCTTCTACACCCAGGACGAGATCCGCGACGTGGTGGCCTACGCCGCCGCGCGCCACATCACCATCGTGCCGGAGCTGGACATGCCCGGCCACGCGCAGGCCGCCGTGGCCGCCTACCCGCAGCTGGGCGTCACCGGCCAGCGGCCGGCCGTGTCCGTCGACTGGGGCGTCAACCCGTATCTGTACAACGTGGACGACGCCACCTTCGCCTTCATCGACAACGTGCTCGACGAGGTGCTGGCGCTGTTTCCGTCGCGCTACATCCACGTCGGCGGCGACGAGGCCATCAAGGACCAGTGGCAGGCCTCGCCGGCGGTGCAGGCCAGGATGCGCGAGCTGGGCATCACCAGCGAGGACGCGCTGCAAGGCTGGTTCATCGGCCGCATCGGCCAGTACCTGCAAAAGCACGGCCGCAAGCTGATCGGCTGGGACGAGATCCTGGACGGCGACAACCTGCCCGCCGACGCCACCGTGATGTCCTGGCGCGGCACCGACGGCGCGATCAAGGCCGCGCTGCTGGGCCACGACGTGGTGATGTCGCCCTCGCCCGACCTCTACCTCGACCACGTGCAGAGCGCGCTGGCCGACGACTATGCCGGCCGCCTCGGCGTGAAATCGCTCAGGGACGTGTACGACTTTCCGCCCGTGCCCGCCGTGCTCAACGCGACGCAGGCGCGCCACGTGCTGGGCGTGCAGGCCAACATCTGGACCGAGCACATCCCCACCTTTGCCCACGTGGAGCACGCCGCCTACCCGCGGCTGGATGCGCTCAGCGAGGTCACCTGGTCGCCCGCCGCCGACGACTGGGCCGGTTTCGTGACCCGCCTGGCTGCGCAGTTCGCGCGCTACCGCGCGCAGCACGTCAACGTGGCCGACAGCGCCTTTGCGGTGGATATCGGCCTGGACCGCAACCTGGCCCTGGCCACCGGCAAGGCCACCGTGACGCTGGCCGACCAGGTCGGCGCCGGCGCCATCCACTACACGCTGGACGGCAGCGCGCCGACCACCGCCTCGCCGCGCTACGGCGCGCCGTTCAACGTGAGCCTGCCGGTGACCGTGCGCGCCGCCACGTTTGCCGCCGACGGCAGCGTGCTGGCCGCGCCGCGCCAGCGCACGCTGGACCGCGCGAACCTGCTGAGCCTGCCCGGCGTGGCGCTGGACAACTGCAGCGGCAGCGATTTCCGCCTGCGCCTGCAGCCCACGCCCGACGCCACCAGCACGCAGCCGGTGTACGCCGTCAACGTGTTCGACACCTGCCAGCAACTGCCCCCGACGTGGATGGACGGCGTCACCGCCATCCGCATCGACAGCGTGCGCCTGCCGCGCAACTACGCGCTGGCGCACGAGCAGTCGCTGGTGCGCCAGCGTCCGCACACCACGCCGTTCGGCGAGCTGGAGCTGCACGCCGAGCAGTGCGACGGCCCGCTGCTGGCCCGCTTGCCACTGCCCGACCCGGCGAGGTCCGATGCGCGCTTCACCTTGCAGGCGCCGCTGCCCGCGCAGCAGGGCACCCACGGCCTGTGCCTGGTCTATGCCGTGCCCATCGACGGTCCGCTGTACGCCGTCGGGCAGGTGACACTGACGCCGTGAACGCACGCCGAGTCTCCTGCTGGTGGGGGAGCGGCTTCAGCCGCGACGCCTCTCACGCCAAACCGCAGGCGGCGCAGGCGTGACCCGCCGCCTCGCCTCCGTCGATGCCCTGCGCGGCTGCACCGTGGCGGCGATGCTGCTGGTCAACGATCCGGGCGACTGGGGCCATGTCTACGCGCCGCTGGAGCACGCCGCGTGGCATGGCTGCACGCCGACCGACCTGGTGTTTCCGTTTTTCCTGTTCGTGGTGGGCGTGTCGGTGGCGCTGGGCATCGTGCCGCGCCTGGCGCAGGGCGTGCCCGCGCCGGTGCTGGTGCGCGCGGCGATGGCGCGCGCGCTGCGCATCGCGCTGCTGGGCGTGGCGATCAACCTGTTGGCGGCGTGGCTGCTGCCCGGGGCGCATATGCGCTTTCCCGGTGTATTGCAGCGCATTGCCGTGTGCTTCGCGGCGGTGGCGCTGGTGGCGATCCACACCCGCGCACGCACGCAATGGGCGGCGATCGCGGCGATCGTGCTGGGCTACTGGGGCCTGCTGTGGGCCGGCGGTTCGCTGGCGCCGTGGGACAACATCGTCAGCCGCACCGACAGCGCGGTGTTCGGCCGCTTTGTCTACCTGGTCGATCCGCTGACCGGACGCGGCCACGACCCGGAGGGCCTGCTCGGCACGCTGCCCTCGCTGGCCACCTGCCTGCTGGGACTGCGCGCGGGCGACTGGCTGCGCCAGGGCGCACGTCGCGCGCTGCTGCTGGCCGGCCTTGCCGGCGTGCTGCTGGGTGCGCTGTGGTCGTGCGTGCTGCCGTTCAACAAGAACCTGTGGACATCCTCGTTCGTGCTGTGGACCGGCGGCTGGGCCACGCTGGCGCTGTTGGCGTTTCACGCGCTGGTCGACCGGCGCGGCTGGCCCGCCTGGGGCCGCCGCTTCGGCGTCAACGCCATCGCTGCGTATGCCGGTTCGGAGCTGATGCAGATCCTGCTGCCGGCGCTGGGATGGCAGGCGCCGATCTATCGCCACCTGTTCGCCGGCTGGCTGGTGCCGCTCGGCGGCCCGTACGTGGCCTCGCTGGCCTATGCGCTGGCGTGCGTGGCGCTGTGGTGGCTGGTGGTGTGGGCGATGGACCGGCGCGGCGTGCATCTCAAGCTGTAGCGCGTGCTGCCGCATGCCGATCGCCAGTCGGTTGAGCGCGCCCATCAGCGCGGCGCGGCGCTAGCGGCGTCGGCGCAGCAGGGCCACGAACGCGGCCATCGCCAGCACGCCCAGCGCCAGCCCGATGCCGGCGCCCCACAACCCGCCCCGGTTGCCGCCCAGCAGGTAGCCCGCGCCAAAGCCCAGCGGAAACAGCAGCAGGATCGGCAGGCAGCCCATCAGCGCGGTGCCGTCGCATCGGGTGGCAGGCGGCGCAGCGCGCGGATCGCCTGCTGGCGTGCGGCGGCATCCAGCTCGGCCAGCATCGTGGGCTTGCCGCTGACCAGTGCCGCGATCGGCGCGCCGTCGCGGTACAGCACGCGCGAGCCGGCCAGCGCCGGCACCTTGTCGCCGGCCAGCACCGTGCCCACCAGGTTCAGCGGGTCGCTGCCGCTCACGCATACCAGCGTGCCGTCGTCGGCCCGTTGCCGTGCCGCGCGCAGCGGCGCGATCGCCTCGGGCAGGGCAAATTGCTCGCCCACCTGCCCGTCCACGAAACGCCCGCCGCGCACCTCGCCGCGCGCCTCCAGCCGCTGGTACACGCGCAGCAGCTCGCGCCACGGCGGCAGCCACGGCGCCTCGCGCTCCAGCAGCTTCCAGAACACCACGCCATAGCGTTGCAGCAGGGCGCGGGCGATGTGCTCGGTCGCGTCGCCGGCGGCGGCGTCCGGCGTGCCTGCGCGGGCGAGCGGGGGTGTGGCGGCCCAGCGGCCCGCATCCTCGATGCCACCGAAAACGTGTCGGCGCAGACGCCGGTGCCGGCCGCTGTTGCGCCGGGATGCCGGCAGCAGCAGTGCGCGCAGGCCGGCAAAGCTGTCTGCCGTGGCGCGGCCGGCGGCCACCAGCTCGCCCAGCGCGTCCTCCAGCTCGGTGCGCAGCAAGCGGGTGTCGTCCAGCAGCTCGTCGAAGAACAGCGCGCCGCGTGCCTGCAAGGTGTCGGCCACGGCCTGGGCGCGCGAGGACAGCGGCACCTCCGCGCGGCCATCGTCGTGCGCCACGGACGTCCAGACGTCCCTGTGACGGCGTGGCAGCAGCACGATCGGCGTGGCGCGCACCGGGCCGCCGCCACCGTTGCCGCCGCGCAGGCGACTCCAGACGAGGCGGCCGCTGCGGCACAGCGCGTCCAGCCAGGCGGGTGCGTAGTCGCTGACGCGCGCGGGCAGGATCTCCGACTCCCACGCGCCCGCCGCCGCCTCGTAGCCCTCCAGCTGGGCCAGCGTGGCGGCCAGCGCATCCGGCCCGCTGGCGCGGGTGGACGCGGAAACGTGCTGCCAGTCGAACAGGAAACGCATCAGCGTGCGCCGGCTCACCGGCTCGATCTCGCGGCGCAGCCGGCCGATGGTGTAGCGGTGGATGCGCGCCAGCAGATGCCGCTCGCACCATTCGGTGTCGGTGGCGTCGGGGCTGAAGCGGCCCTGCATCACGAAGCCTTCGCCCTGCAGATGCACCAGTACGCGTTCGACCTCGCCCGGCTCCACCGCCATTGGCGCGGCCAGCGCGGCCACGGTGACGGGACCGAGTCCGCCGAGGCGGCGGCGCACCAGTTCCAGCAGCGCGTCCTCGCGTGTCCAGGTTTGCGCGGCGTATTCGGCGGGGACCTCGATCGGCGGCTGCATCGCCGCGTCGGGATGCACGGCCTGCCACAGCGGCAATTGCTCGGCGGACGTCCATACCCCTGTGGGAGCGGCTTCAGCCGCGATGCCCTCGGCTTCCGGCGCAAAAGGCATCGCGGCTGAAGCCGCTGCCACAGGGGTCGCGAACAGGGTGGTGCGCCTTGCCTTGGCCAACACGTGCAAATGTTCGCTCCAGCCCAGGTTTGCGGCCACTTCGGCGGTAGTGACAAAACCCAGCAGGGTCAGCGCCTCGTGCATCTCGTCGGCATCGCGCACGCGCGGCCAGGCCTCGCTGCGCACGGCGGCGATCGCGTCGGCGTCGAGCCGGCCCAGGTCGTCGGCGCTGTCGCCGTAGCGTGTCTGCACGGCGCGGGTGCGGCGCTCTTCCAGCGGCGCGTCGTCGAGAAAGGCGTAGGGCGCGGCGTTCAACACCTCGGCGGCCAGCGGGCTGGGCGCGGCCAGGTCGCACGCCACGATGGCGATGTCGCTGGCCTCGATGCGGCGCAGGATCGCCAGCAGGCCGTCCACGTCCATCGCCTCGCGCAGGCAGTCGTGCAAGGTCTGGTTGACCAGCGGGTGATCGGGCACCTCGCGCTCGCCCACGATGTTTTCCAGGCAGGCCACCTGGTCGGGAAACACGGCGGCGAGCAGGTCCTCGCTCTTCATGCGCTGCAGCGGCGGTGGCGTGCGCTTGCCGCCGGTGAAGCGCGGCAGCGCCAACGCCGTGACCGCGTTCCAGCGCCAGCGCGCGGGAAACAGCGGCGCGTCGAGCAGGGCCTGCACCAGCACGTGCTCGGCGGTGTGGGAGTGCAGGTAGTGCGCCACCTCCTCCAGCGGAAAACTGTGGCTGGTGGACAGCGACAGCACGATCGCGTCCTCCGTCGCCGCCGCCTGCAACTCGAAGTTGAACTGGCGGCAGAAGCGCTTGCGCAGCGCCAGCCCCCAGGCGCGGTTGATGCGGCTGCCCCAGGGCGTGTGCAGCACCAGCTGGGTGGCGCCGGATTCGTCGAAAAAGCGCTCCAGCACCAGCGTGTGCTGGCTGGGGAGGACGCCGAGTGCGGCTTTCGCGCGGGCGAGGTAATCGACCAGTTGCCGGGCAGCGGCATCGGGCAGGCCGAGCTCGTCGCGCAGCCACGCCAGCGCCTTGCTCCCCTCTCCCGCGGGCGGGAGAGGGGCTGGGGGAGAGGGTTCGGGCGTGCGGGAATGGTCGGCAAGCACCGCACCCTCTCCCCAACCCCTCTCCCGCAAGCGGGAGAGGGGCTCAGGCGGGGTGCTCTCCCGCAAGCGGGAGAGGGGCTCAGGCGGGGTGCTCTCCCGCACGCGGGAGAGGGGTTCAGGCGGGGTGCTCTCGTGCACGCGGGAGAGGGGCTCAGGCGGGGTGCTCTCGCGCACGCGGGAGAGGGGCTCAAGCCGGGCGGCGATTTCCTCGCGCAGGCGTGACACGGCCAGCGACAGCGCATCGCTGCGCCCCGGCGCCTCGCCCAGCCAGAACGGGATGCTGGGCGGTGCGCCGTGGGCGTCCTCCACCCGCAGCCGGTCGCGTTCGACGCGCTGGATGCGGTAGCTGGCGTTGCCCAGCTGGAAGATGTCGCCGGCCATGCTCTCGACGGCGAAATCCTCGTTCACCGTGCCCACCACGATCGCCTGCGGCTCCAGCACCACCTTGTAGTCGGCGGTGTCGGGGATGGTGCCGCCGGAGGTCAGCGCGACCAGTCGCGCGCTGCGGCGCGGGCGCAGCTGGCGGTTCACCGCGTCGCGGTGGATATAGGCCGCGCGCGGGCCCTGTCGCGTGGTGAAACCCTCGGCCAGCATGCGCACCACCGCGTCGAACTCGGCGCGGGCCAGCTCGCGGTACGGGTATGCGCGGCGCACCAGGTCGTACAGCGCGTCCTCGCCGCACGCGGCGCAGGCCACCTCGGCCACGATCTGCTGCGCCAGCACGTCCAGCGGCTTGGGCGGGATCGCCAGCGTGTCCAGCTCGCCACGGCGCACGCTGTCGAGCAGGGCGGCGCATTCGACCAGCTCGTCGCGGCTGGCGGGAAACAGCCGCGCCTTCGGCGTGCCGCCCACGCTGTGGCCGGCGCGACCGGCGCGTTGCAGGAACGCGGCGATCGAGCGCGGCGGGCCGAGCTGGCAGACCAGGTCCACCTCGCCGATGTCGATGCCCAGCTCCAGCGAGGCGGTGGCCACCAGCACCGACAGCTCGCCACGCTTGAGCCGCTGCTCGGCGTCCAGCCGCAGCTCCTTGGACAGGCTGCCGTGGTGCGCCGCCACGTGCGCCTGGCCCAGCCGCTCGGACAGCTGCCGCGCGGCGCGCTCGGCCATGCGCCGCGTGTTGACGAACACCAGCGTGGTGCGATGCGCCTGCGCCAACTGCGCGACGCGGTCGTAGACCAACGCCCAGCTGTCGTTGGACATCACCGCTTCGAGGGGTACGGGGGGGACCTCGATGGCGAGGTCGCGCGGGCGGTCGTGGCCCACGTCGATGATCGTCGCGGGTTGGCTCCCTCCCCTGTTCGCAGGGGGAGGAGCAAGAGTGGTGGGTGCTGAAACATCGCCGCTGCCCACCAGGAAATTCGCCACCTCTTCAATCGGCTTCTGCGTCGCCGACAGGCCGATCCGCTGCAGGCGCCGCTGGCACAGCGATTGGAGCCGTTCCAGCGACAGCGCCAGGTGCGCGCCGCGCTTGTTGCCGGCCAGCGCGTGGATCTCGTCCACGATCACCGTGCGCACGTCGGCCAGCATGGCGCGGCCGGAGGCCGAGCCCAGCAGCACGTACAGCGACTCGGGCGTGGTCACCAGGATGTGCGGCGGCAGCTTGCGCAGCAGCTGGCGTTCGGCCTGCGGCGTGTCGCCGGTGCGCACGGCGGTGCGGATCGCCACGTCGGGCAGGCCCCGTTTTTCCAGCTCGGCGCGGATGCCTTCCAGCGGCGCGTCCAGGTTGATGTGGATGTCGTTGGACAGCGCCTTCAGCGGCGACACGTAGAGCACGGTGGTGGCGTCGGCCAGCGCGCCGCCGTGCGCCACGCCCTCGCGCACCAGCGCGTCGATGGCGGCCAGAAACGCGGTCAGCGTCTTGCCCGAGCCGGTGGGCGCGGCCACCAGCGTGTGCGATCCGGCTTGGACCGCCGGCCACGCCCCGGCCTGCGCCGGCGTGGGCGCGGCAAAGTGCTGGCCGAACCAGGCGGCCACGGCGGGGTGGAAGGCATCCAGCGGCGAGGGGGCCGGGCTCATCGACCGGGCGTGCGGCGGCGGGGTCATCCCTTGCATATGGGGCCGCCCGCGCACGGCGCAATCGGCGGCGCGGCATGTCACTATCGACATTCACGCCACAGCCGGAGGAACGGTGGAGCAAGCGATGCAACCGGCGCCGCGCGAGGAGCCGCGGGCCGTGGAATCCTGGTTGACGATGGCTGACGGCCAGCGCGTTTTCGTGCGTGACTGGCCGCTGGACGGCGCGCGCGGCGCGGTGCTGCTGGTGCACGGGCTCAGCGAGCACAGCGGGCGCTACGGCGCGCTGGCGTCGTGGTTTCACCAACGCGGCTACGCGCTGCGCGGCTATGACCAGCGCGGCCACGGCCGCACGCCCGGCCCGCGCGGCGCGCTGCGCCACGGCGACGATCTGCTGGACGACCTGGCCGCCGTCTACCGCGACTACGCCCGCGCCTGGCCACGCCCGCCGCTGCTGCTGGGCCACAGCATGGGCGGGCTGGTGGCGGCGCGTGCGGTGCTGGATGGCCGGGTGGCGCCGGCCGCGCTGGTGCTCAGTTCGCCTGCGCTGCGCAGCTGGGAGCCGTCGTGGCGGCGCGCGCTGGCGCGGGTGCTGACGCGCGTGGCGCCCGGCCTGCCGCTGCGCAGCGGCCTGAGCTTCGCGCGCATCTCGCACGATCGCGCCGCCGTGGCGCGCTACCGCGCCGACCCGCTGCGCCATGGCTGGATCACGCCACGGCTGGCCGATTTCATTTTTCGCGCCGGCGCCGCCAGCGTGGCCGACGCGGCCCGCCTGGCGGTGCCCACATTGCTGCTGGTGGCGGGCGACGACGCCCTGGTGGACCCGGCCGGCAGCAGCGATTTCTCGCGCGCCGCCGCGCCCACCGGGCGGCTCACCACGCGCTTTTTCTCGATGCTGTACCACGAGCTGTTCAACGAGGCTGAGCCCGGCCGCCGCCAGGTGCTGCGGCAACTGGCCGACTGGCTGGACCGGGTGGACGGCGGGCGGCTGGAAGGCAGCCAGCGCGGCGGCGACATGGGATGATGGCCGCCGCCGGGCCGATCCGTGCCCGCGCCGCGTCATGAATCGCCACGATACTCGACGACTTCAAACCCTAAGGGTGGGGACCCATGCCAAATCGACGTCTTGCGCTGCTGCTGTGCGGCCTGTTGCTGACCGCGTGCCATGGAGGAAGCGACGGCGGCAAGCCCGCCCTGCAGGGGACGCCGGCGGCCTCGTCGTCGGCGGCGAAGGCCGGCGCCGACAACGCGGCGTTCGCGCTGGCCTCGGCCAGCGCCCAGGCCGATGACACGCGCACCGCGCTGGTGCTGCGCTTCAGCGCGCCGCTGGCCGCCGCGCAGCCGTTCGACCAGCGCCTGGCGGTCACCGGCCCCAACGGCGAGGTGGTCAACGGCAGCTGGAGCCTGCAGGACGACGGCCGCACGCTGCGCTTTCCGTTCGTGCAGCCCAACACCCGCTACGCGGTGACGCTGAAGGCCGCGCTGCTGGCCGCCGACGGCCGCACGCTCGGCCACGACGCGCGCCGCGACGTTTTTTCCGGCGACCTGCCGGCGGCGGTGGGTTTTGCCTCGCACGGCAGCGTGCTGCCGGCGCGCGGCAGCCGCGGCCTGCCGCTGGTGTCGATGAACGTGCACGACGCCGACGTGGAGTTTTTCCGCGTGCGCGACGACGCGCTGCCGGACCTGTTCTGCGCCTACCCGCGCAACGGCCGGCGCAGCACCTACGAGCTGGACCACGAGGTGCGCTACTACAACACCTGCGGCGAGGGCGACGCCGAGCGCGAGCGCCAGCCGATCACCGCCATCGCCGAGTCGGTCTACGCCAACCACTACGCCCTGGGCGGCGAGCCGAACGAGCGCACGGTGACCTACCTGCCGGTGCAGAACGTGCGGCAGCTGGCGCAGCCGGGCGTGTACATGGCCGTGGTCAAGGCCGGCGGCCATTTCCAGGACGGCTACGACACGGCGGTGTTCTTTGTCAGCGACCTGGGCCTGCACCTGCGCGTGTACCGCGACAACGTGCTGCTGCACGTGGCCTCGCTGCGCGACGGCGCGCCGGTGGGCGGGGTGGACATCGACGTGCTCGGCCCCGACGGCGCCAGCCGGCTCAAGGCCACCACCGACGGCGACGGCAACGCGCTGCTGGCGTACACGATCCGCGCCACCGACGTGCTGGTGGCGCGGCATGGCAAGGACGTGTCGGTGCTGCCGTTCAACCGGCCGGCGCTGGACGTGTCCAACTTCGACATCGGCGGCCGCCGGCAGGCGCCGTTCGAGGTGTATGCGTGGTCCGGCCGCGACCTGTACCGCCCCGGCGAGACGCTGCGCGCCTCGGCCCTGCTGCGCGACGACGACGGCAAGCCGATGAAGCCGCAGCCGTTGTTCGTGCGCGTGAAACAGCCCGACGGCCGCATCCTGGCCGAGCAGCGGCTGGCGCCGCAGGCGCTCAATTACTTCGAGCTGAGCCAGGCGATTCCGGCCGACGCGCCCACCGGCCTGTGGCAGCTGGAGTTTCGCCTTGATCCGGCCAGCAAGGACACGGTGCAGGCGTTTCCGTTCCACGTCGAGGAGTTTCTGCCGGAGCGGCTGAAGGTGGAGCTGTCCAGCCCGCAGCCGCGCCTGGCGCCGGGCGAGCCGCTGAAGCTGGAGGTGGCCTCCAGCTACCTGTACGGCGCGCCTGCCGAGGGCAACCGCGTCACCGCCAAGCTGCTGGTGGCGCCGGAGGTGCATCCGCTGCCGTCGATGGCCGACACCTTCTTCGGCAACCCGCTGATCGACCTGCCCAGGAGCGCCGCCGACGTGGTGGACGCCAAGCTCGACGCGCACGGCGTGCTGCGCCAGGACGTGCCGCTGCCCGACGAGGTGAAGCCGGTGGCGCCGGTGGCGGTGACCGTGTCCGGCAGCGTGTACGAAAGCGGCGGCCGCGCGGTCACCCGCGTGCTCAAACGCACCTGGTGGCCGGCCGACGCGCTGGTCGGCGTGCGCCCGTTGTTCGATCCCAAGCAGGGCGCCGAGAGCGAGGCCGATGCCGGCTTCGAGATCGTGCGCGCCAACGCCGCCGGCGAACGCCTCGCCGGCAGCCACCTCAAGGTGCGCCTGCAGCGCGAGCTGCGCGACTTCTACTGGCTGTACGAGCAAAACGGCGGCTGGCAGTCCAACGCCAACCAGAACCTGGCGCTGGTGGACGAAAAAGACATCGACGTGCCCGCCGGCGGTTCCGCCCACGTGGCCTTTCCCGTGCAGTGGGGCAGCTACCGGGTGGAGGTGTACGACCCGGCCACGCAGCTCACCACCGTGTTTCCGTTCTTTGCCGGCTACAGCTGGGACGACGAGAACCTGGGCAAGGAGGCACGCCCGGACAAGGTCAAGCTGCAGCTGGACAAGGCCCGCTACCGCACCGGCGACGTCATGAAGGTCACCGTGACGCCGCCGCATGACGGCCCCGGCGTGCTGCTGGTGGAGTCCGACCACCTGCTCTACACGCGCAACATCCAGGCCAAGGCCGGCGCCGTGTTCGAGATTCCCGTGGCGCGCGAGTGGGAGCGCCACGACGTCTACGTGACGGCGCTGGTGTTTCGTGGCGGCGAGGCCGCCGAGCACACCACCCCGGCGCGCGCCATGGGCGTGGAGCACGTGGCGATGGACCGCAACGACCGGCGCATCGCGCTGACCCTGGATGCGCCCGCGCAGATGCGTCCGGGCAACCCGCTGGCGGTCAACGTGCAGGCCGCCGACCTGGCCGGGCGGCAGGCCTTTGTCACGCTGTCGGCGGTGGATCAGGGCGTGCTCAACATCACCGACTACCCGGTGCCCGACGCCTGGCGCTGGATGTTCGCCAAGCGCGCGCTGAGCGTGGAGGCCTACGACCTGTACAGCCGCATCATCGAGGCGATGGACGGCGCCGAGGCGCGGCTGCGCTACGGCGGCGACATGAGCACCGACGCGTTGCCCAAGGCCGCCCGGCTCAACCCCAAGGTGCAGATCGTTGACCTGTTCACCGGCCCGGTGGCGTTCGACGCCAACGGCAAGGCCACGCTGCGCGTGGACGTGCCCGACTTCAACGGCAGCCTGCGGCTGGCTGCGCTGGCCTACGCCGACAACCGCTACGGCCAGGCCGAGGGCAACGTCACCGTGCGCGCGCCGCTGGTGGTCGAGCCCAGCACGCCGCGCGTGATGGCCGCCGGCGACAAGGCGATGATCAGCCTCGACCTGAAAAACCTCTCCGGCAAGGACGGCACCGCCCGCGTCGCCGTGAAAGGCGGCGACCTGCTCAGCGTGGACAAGGCCAGCCAGCAGGTGGCGCTGAAGGACGGCGCCGGCACCACGCTGCGCATGCCGGTCACCGCCGGCGCGGGCGTGGCGGTGGCCACGGTGGACATCCACGCCGAGCTCAACGACTACCGCGCCGACCGCCACTTCGAGTTTGCCGTGCGCCCGGCCTGGCCGGAGACGGTCAGCAGCACGCCGCTGGCGCTGGAGGCGGGCAAGGCCGAGCACTTCGGCGCCGCCGCCATCGCCGGTCTGATGCCGTCCACCGTGCGCGCGCGGCTTACCCTGGGCACGCTGCCGCCGCTGCCCTACGCCGCCGCGCTGCGCGACATGCTGCGCTACCCCTACGGCTGCATCGAGCAGACCACCTCCAAGGGCTACGCCGCCCTGGTGATGGACGGCCAGACGGCCAAGGCGCTGGGCGCGCAGGTGATGACCGACGAGGCGCGCAAGGCGCTGGTGGATGCGTCATTGGCGCGCATCGCCTCGTTCCAGGCCAGCAACGGCCACTTCAGCTTCTGGGGCGGCACCAGCCCGGTCGTCACCTTCACCACGCCGTACGTGGTCGATTTCATGCTCGACGCGCGCGACGCCGGCTTCGCCGTGCCGCAGGAGGCGCTGCAAAAGGCGCTGCAGCGGCTCAACGACGACCTGCTCGCCGGCGGCCATCCGTACTACGGCTACGAGCACCACGACCACCTGCGCATCGCCGACGAGGCGTACTCCGGCTTCGTGCTGGCCCGCGTCAACCGCGCGCCGCTGGGCACGCTGCGCGCCATCTTCGACAACGACCGCGACAAGCTGGTGGCGCCGCTGCCGCTGGTGCACCTGGGCATCGCGCTCAAGCTGATGGGCGACAACGAGCGCGCGCAAAAGGCCATCGCCGAGGCCTTCGCGTGGACCCGCGAACGCCCGTGGTACGTGGGCGACTACGGCTCGGAGCTGCGCGACCTGGCGCTGATGGTGGCGCTCACGCACGACTACGGCCTGAGCCAGAGCGCCTACGACGCCAAGCTGGTGGACTGGGCGCGCAACGCCACCGCCAACGTGCGCCAGCGCCAGCAGCGCGACGCAGGCTACCGCTGGTCGTGGTCCTACCTCAGCACGCAGGAGCAGGCGGCGATCGCCCGCGTGGCGGCCGCGTTCGACGCCAAGAGCAACGCGCCGCTGGCCGCCACCCTCACCGTGGCCGGCAAGCTGGAGACGGCGCCGGACAGCCGCATGTGGAGCCGCATGCTCAGCGCCGCCGAGCTGGCCGCCGGCGTCACCGTGCAGCCCACCAGCGACGCGGCGGTGTTCGCCACGCTCGACGTGGCCGGCATACCGCAGCAGGCGCCGCCCGCCGATGCCAGCCAGATCGACGTGCGGCGCCAGTACTTCACCACCGACGGCAAGCCGTGGACCGGCGACCAGCTGAAGGAGGGCGACACCCTGATCGCCGAGCTGGTCATCGAGTCGCGCCAGGACATGCCCGACGCCCTGGTCACCGACCTGCTGCCCGGCGGGCTGGAGGTGGAAAACCTCAATCTCGGCGGCGCGCAGCAGTGGGCCGGCGTGGTGATCGACGGCATCGAGCTGGACGAGCACGCCAGCGCCGCCGACACCGTGCACGAGGAATACCGCGACGACCGCTACGTCGCCGCGCTGCACCTCAACCGTGGCGACACCGCGCGCCTGTTCTACCTGGTGCGCGCGGTGACCCCCGGCAACTACGCCGTGCCGCCGCCGCTGGTGGAGGACATGTACCGCCCCGCCGTGCGCGGGCTGGGCACGCCCGTGCCGGCGCGGCTCACGGTGGTGGAGCCGTGACGGCCAGCGCCTCAACGCGTCATCCCCGCGCAAGCGGGGATCCCGCGCCTCGTGTGGCGGCGCAAGGTCGCCGGCACTGGATTCCCGCTTGCGCGGGAATGACGGTGCGGAGGTTTCCCGCCCTTGCCTGCGCCGCATGAGGTCACCGGCATTCCTGATGCCGACCGCCTGATGCCGGCATCCCCGCGCCGCCGTCGCTGGTGGCGATCCGCCCTCGTGGTCGTCGCCGCGCTGGCGCTGCTTGCCCTCGTCCTCGACCGCGTGTTTCCGCTGCGCCTGCCCGGCCCGGACAGCGCCAGCACCGTGGTGCTGGCGCGCGACGGCACGCCGCTGCGCGCGTTTGCCGATCGCGGCGGCGTGTGGCGCTATCCGGTCAGCGCCAGCCAGGTCTCGCCGCTGTACCTGCAGGCGCTGCTGGGCTACGAGGACCGCTGGTTCTACCGCCACCCCGGCATCAACCCCTATGCGCTGGCGCGTGGCGTGGCCGGCGGCATCGCGCACGGGCGCATCGTGTCCGGCGGCTCCACGCTCACCATGCAGGTGGCGCGCATCATCCAGCCCGGCCGGATGCGCCAGCACACGGTGGGCGCCAAGCTGGTACAGATGCTGCGCGCGCTGCAACTGGAGGCGCACCTGTCCAAGGCGCAGATCCTCGACCTGTATCTCAACCACGCGCCGTTCGGTGGCCCCATCGAGGGCGTGCAAGCGGCGTCGTGGGCCTACCTGGGCAAGCCCGCCACGCGCCTGTCGCATGCCGAGGCGGCGCTGCTGGCGGTGCTGCCGCAATCGCCCAGCCGGCGTCGCCCGGACCGCCACCCGCAGGCCGCGCGCGCGGCGCGCGACAAGGTGCTGCGGCGCATGCGCGAGCTGGGCGTGTGGAGCGAGGCGGACGTGCGCTCCGCCGCCATCGAGCCGGTGGTGGCGCGCTCGCTGCGCACGCCGCTGTCCGCCGCGCTGCTGGCCGAGCGCCTGCGCCGTGCGCAGCCGGCGGCGCGGCGCATCGCCAGCACCATCGACGCCAACCTGCAGCGCGCCGCCGAGGAGCGCGTGGGCGCCTACCTGGCGCGCCTGCCGCCGCGCACCTCCGCCGCGCTGCTGGTGGTGGACAACGCCACGCTGGAGGCGCGCGTCTACGTGGGCACCGGCGAGTTTGCCGATCCGCAGCGCCACGGCTACATCGACATGGTGGCCGCGCCGCGCTCGCCCGGCTCCACGCTGAAACCGTTTCTGTACGGGCTGGCGCTGGACGACGGCCTGCTCCACTCGCAAAGCCTGCTGGTCGATGCGCCGCAGGATTTCGGCGGCTACCGGCCGGGCAATTTCGACGAGGCGTTCAGCGGCCCGGTGAGCGCGGCCGAGGCGTTGCAGCGCTCGCTCAACGTGCCGGCGGTGGACGTGCTGGACCGCATCGGGCCCAACCGCTTCGTGGCGCGGCTGGCCGCCGGCGGCCTCGACCTGGGCCTGCCGGCGGGCGCGCAGCCCAACCTGTCCATCATCCTCGGCGGTGCCGCCGCGCGGCTGGAAAACCTGGTGGGCGCGTACACCGCGCTGGCCAACGACGGCGTCGCCGGCATGCCGCGCTACACGCCCACGCAAGCGGCGCGCCCGCGCCGGCTGCTGTCGCCCGGCGCGGCGTGGATCGTGCGCGACATCCTGGCCAGCAACCCGGCCAGCGTCGAGGGCGGCCCGCTGGCTGGCGCCATCGACCGCCACGCCGCCGTGGCCTGGAAAACCGGCACCAGCTACGGCTATCGCGATGCGTGGTCCCTCGGCGTCACCGACCGCTGGACCATCGGCGTGTGGATCGGCCGCCCCGACGGCACGCCCTCGCCCGGCCAGTACGGCGCGGTGACCGCGCTGCCGCTGCTGTTCCAGGTGGTGGACATGCTGCCCGCGCGCGGCGGCCGCCACGCGCCGCGACCGGCCAGCGTGAGCGCCGTGGACATCTGCTGGCCGCTGGGCGGCGCCGCCGACGCCACCGACCCCGCGCTGTGCCGCCAGCGCCGCACGGCGTGGGCGCTCGACGGCGCCGTGCCGCCCACCTTTGCCGAGCGCGACCTCGGCGCGTGGTCAGCCGGCCTGCTCACGCTGCGCGTCAACGGCCAGGGCCAGCGCCTCAGCGCCGGCTGCCACGCGGCCGACGAGCACACCCGGCAACTGGCGCGCTGGCCGGCGCTGGCCACGCCCTGGCTGAGCGCCGCCGACCGCGCCCACGCCGCCCTGCCGCCGCTGGCGCCCGGCTGCCCCGCCGACTCGCTCGACCGCGCCAGCCCGATCCGCATCGCCGGCCTGGGCAACGGCGCCACCGTGCGCCGCCCGCCCAACAGCCACAAGCCGGTGCAACTGGCGCTGCGCGCGCTGGGCGCGCAAGGCACGGTGCAATGGCTGCTCGACGGCCGCCTGCAAGGCAGCAGCGAAAACGCCACGCCGTTCGCCCTCACCCTGCACCAGCCCGGCCCGCACACCATCACCGCACTGGGCCCGGGCGGCGCGTTCGATGCGTTGCGGGTGCGGCTGGTGGAGTGAGCGCGGCGGGCGGCGTCACAGCTTGAAATGCCGCATCACCGGCACGCCGATGCCGCGCAGGAGCGCGCCGAGCGCATGCAGGGCGTGGCGGCGGGCGGGGGGCAGGTGGTCGATCAGGGCGACGCTGTATTCGATCGCCGGCTGGCCGCCGCGCTGGCGCTTGAAGTGCGCCACGCCGGCGCTGAGGTTGACCATGTCGCCGTGCGTGGCCGCCTCGTGCAGCACGCGCGCGGCCAGCCGGCGATACAGGCCAAGCTTGCGCGGCAGCGCGCCGTTGTAGCCCACGATGGGCGAGGTCAGCAGGTTGCCCATGCGCAGCATGCCGACCACGCCTTGCAGCACGCCTTGCCGGTCGCGCAGGCCGTGCAGGTGCAGCAGGCCGGCGCGGTGCCAGGCGCGCAGCACGCTGGCCTGGTAGCAGGGGTTGAGCGCCGAGTACTTGCGCACGTAGAGGTCGTCGTACAGCGCGGCGGCGCGGGCGTAGTCGTCGTCGCTGCCGTGCAGCGGTGCGCAGCTGAGCGCGTCGTTTTTCCACAGCAGGTCGATGTCGCGCCTGAGGTCGCGATGGCGCCGCGCCAGGGTGGCCACCTCGTCGAACAGGTACACCTGCCGGCTCGGCAGCAGCACGCCGCCATGGCGTGCCAGCGCGTGCAGCCAGTCGGCGTGGTGGGCGGTGTTGAGCGAGCGGAACCACAGCGCATGGTCGGGCCAGCACGCCTTGGCCTCGGCGATGGCGGCGACCAGGTCGACGTCGCGCAGGCACGGGTAGCTGTTGGTCGACACCAGCCAGTGGTTGAGCATGACGGCGCGGTCGATGCGGCTGCGCCGCAGCAGCGTGCCGGCGCCGCGCACCAGTGCGCGCAGCGGCGGCGACAGCAGCGGGTGGCCGAACCGCGTCACCTCCTCCAGCGCATAGCGCGCATAGGTGGTGTACGGCGAGCAGATCCAGGCCTGCGCGGTGTCGGCGTGGTTGACGGTGGCCGGCAGGCACACGCCGCCGGCCGCCACCGAGGTGACCTGCGTGTGCACGTTGGTGATGAAGCCCTCGCTGGGGCCGGCGCGGTGCACGTCGAGAAAGGCGGCGACCTGGGCGTTGAACGCGTCGGCGCCGACCTGCGGCAGGCGGCTCATGGCAGATCCAGCGCCTCGCCGTCCCATTCGATGTCGCGCGTGGAGGCCTCCCGCAGCGAGCAGCGTTGCCGCGCGGCCAGCCGCTCGTACGCCGCCAGGTCGGCCAGGCCGCCCAGCAGCGGGCGGCGATCGCCGGGCACGCCGATGACGTCGCGCGCGCGGCGCAGGTCGCGCCACCACGGGCGCAGCGACGTGGTGCGCAACGCCGGCGTCAGCGCCGCCGCCAGCATCACCGGGCCGACCATGCGCAGCGCGCCGGGCTCGGGGCGCGCGCAGCTTTCGGCCTCGCCCATCAGCGCCGCCGGCAATGCGGCGTCGCGCCCGAACAGGTGCACGCCGCTGACGGCGCGCGGGTTGCACTCCAGCGCCGTGGCGCGCCCCTCGGCGTCCACCATCCAGTCGAACGAGAGCTGCCCGGTGCAGGCCGTCTGGCGTGCGATGGCGCGGACGCTGGCCTCGATGTCCGGCGCCTCGCAGGTCTGGAATACGTAGCCGGCGCTGTCGCCGATGCGGTACACGGGGCGGTAGGTCGCATGCGCCAGCACGCGGCCGCGATCGACCACGCTGTACGAGCACAGCTCCTCGCCGTGGCACCACGCCTGCACCACCCAGCCCTGTGGCCCGGCCAGCGGCGCGGCGTCGGCGGGCAGGCCGGCGGGACAACGGCGCACGTGCACGCCGAAGCGTGAAAACTCGGGCTTGACCACCACCGCGCGCCCCGCCGCCCAGGCGCGCGCCGCGTCGATATCCGTCACCCGCGCGCTGTCGGGCACGCGCACGCCCGCCTCGCGCGCCAACTGCACGAAGTGCCACTTGCTGTGCAGGCGGGCCAGGGTGTCGAACGGTGCCGCCGCGACGCGCACCGCGCGGGGCAGGCGCGCGCGGCAGCGCGCCAGGTAGAACACCTCCTCGCAGGTGGGCAGCACCAGGTCGATGCGATGCGTCGCCACGATCCGGTCCAGCGTCCGCGCATAGGCGCGCAGGTCGTCGCGCGGGGAGGGCAGCGCGTGGGCGCCATGCGCCGCGCGCGACCAGCGGCTGAGGCGGCACGGCGCGCTGTCGGCCACCTCCACGCGCCAGCCTTGCGCGGCAAACCGGCGCGCGTGGTCCAGCGCCACCGGCGAGCGGGCGCCGAGAATCAGCACGCTACGCATGCGTGTGCGCCGCGCGCTTGCGCCAGCCGCGCACGCGGCGGCGCTTGTCGGTCAGTGCATGCGCCGGCATGGCGCTGAAATGCAGCTGCGGCGGGTCGGCTGCCAGCCGCCGGCACAACTGCTGCACCGCGTCGCGCAGGGCCTGCCGGCGTGGCGCGTCCGGTGGCGGTTCGATGGCGATGCGCAACTGGTCGGCCGCCAGCTGGTCGATCTGGTAGTCCACGATGGCCGGGTCGGCGGTCAGCAGGGCGCGCGTCAGCGCATCGGCAAACACCGGCACGGCGCCGGCGGGGCCGGACAGCCACACGATGTCGTCCTCACGTCCCTCGACGCGCTCCAGCGCGAGGTGCGGCGAGCCGCACGGGCACGGTGCGTCGCGCTCGACCAGCACATCGTTGAGCCGGTAGCGCACCACCGGCTGGGTGCGCCGGTACAGGTCGGTGACGATGGGCACGAAGCGGCGCTGCGCACGGTCGATCCAGGCGCGCTCGACGATCAGGCCGTCCTCGTTGAGGTGCAGCACGCCGTGCGCGCAGGTGTGGCCGAGAAAGCCCTCGGTTGCCTGGTAGATCTGCTCCACCAGCACGCCCCAGGCCAGCGCCATGTCGGCCTGGTCGAGCGGGTCGAGCACCTCGGCGGCCGAGATCACGCGGCGTGGCGACAGGCGCACGCGGCCTTGCCGGTGCTCGCGCGCAAGCAGCGCCAGCGCCTGCGCCGGACCGACCAGGATGGTGGGCGCGTAGTCCTCCAGCTCGGCGACGAGCCGCTCCAGCGGCTGCACCAGGTCCACGTAGCGAAACGCCAGCCGCGCGCCCTGGATGGTGTCGTACAGGTTGCTGCCGGCGCGCAGCAGCAGGGCGATGCGCTCGCGTGCCAGCAGGCCCTCGGGCAGCAGCTTGGCCAGCATGGTGCCGGCCCAGCGCCGTCGCTCCGCCGCGCTGGCGAGAAACACGCCGCGCGCGCCGGAGGTGCCGGTGGACAGGCCCACGCTGACGCCATGCAGGGTCGGGCGAAAATCGCGGCTGCGCTCGGCCTGCTCGGCGATGCGCCAGGCGTCCGCCAGGGTGATGCCCGCCGTGTTGATGGCGTCGAAATGGTGCATCCATTGCGCCTTGTCGATGACCGGCCACTGCGCCAGCGGCAGGTCGCCGCACTGCGCGTAGAACGGCGCATGCGCGACCAGCCAGCGGGACAGCGCGCGCCAGCGTCGGGCCTGGTGGGCGCTGAGCTGGGCGCGCGTGCTCAGCCGGTTTCGCCTTCGCGCTGCCAGCCAGGCGAGCACCACGCCCGCCGTCTCGGCCCAGCGCGGCGTCATGGCCGATGCTCCGCGCAGTGGGACGGCACGATGCGCAGCGACGGCCAGTCGCGCCGCAGGCATTGCAGCCGCTGCAGCGTGCGGCGGTAGGCGCGCGTGTCGCCCAGCCAGCCGGTGACCAGCGCCGGCGGCGGCACGCCGTCGCGCAGCGCGCGCGATGACCAGGCTGCGTCGGCGATCAGCAACACCGGCTCGCCGTCGCGGCCATGGAAAAACAGGCCGTAGTGCCCCACCGCATGTCCGGGCAAGGGGATGGCCACCAGGCTGCCGTCGCCGAACAGGTCGCGGCCGGGGCCGAGCGCGCGCAGCGCATCGGGCACGCCGGCGGCCGGCGCGTCCTCGATCCAGCGCACCCGCTGCGCGAAATCGCCCGGCAGCAGCGCGCGCAGCAGGCCGTGGCGTATCGCCGCCAGGCGGCCGCGCCGCTCAAGGTCGAGCCAGCCTTCGCGCGCGCAGACGATGGTGGCGGACGGAAAATCGCGCAGCCCGCCGATGTGGTCGCCGTGCAGGTGCGACAACACCACGGTGGCGATGTCGTCGGCGCGCACGCCGTCGCGCTGCAGCTGGCGCACCAGGCTCTCGCCGTCGGCCAGCCGTGGCGGCGTCACCGCACGGTACAGCCGTTCGGGCAGGTGCGCGGTGGCGCTGAAGAAATGCTCGCTGTAGCCGGTGTCGAACAGCACCGCGCCATGGCGCGGGTGGCGGATCAGGAAGGCCAGCGCCGGAAACCGCGTCATGCACCAGCGCGCGCCGCGGCGCACGCTGCACTCCGGGTGCAGGCAGTGGCCGGCCTCGTAGGTGCGCCAGTCAAGCGTCGTCATGGCACGACCATTGGCGGGCAAAACGCTGGATGCCCTCGCGCACCGACACGCGTGGCCGGTAACCCAGCACGCGGCGCGCGCGGCCGATGTCCAGCGTCTGCGAGTAGCCAAGCACGCCCACGCCGTAGCGGCTCAGCCGAGGTTCCGGCTGCCCCGGTCGCAGGCGCGCGACGGCCTCGGCGGCCGTGCCCAGCGCCACCGCCAGGCGGCGCGGCAGGTACAGCGGGCGCACGCGCAGGCGCAGCGCGCCAAACAGCTCGCCCAGCAACGCGTGCACCGGCATCGGCTCGCCGTTGGTCAGGTTGAACACCAGCGGCTCTCGGCAGGCGGGCAGGTCGAGCGCGGCCAGCACGGCGTCGGCCACGTTGCCCACGTAGGTGGTGTCGATGCAGGCGCGGCCACCGTCGACGTAGGGAAACCAGCCGCGTCCGGCCAGTGCCAGGATGCGCGGAAAGATCGCGCGGTCGCCCTCGCCGAACACCGCGCGCGGCCGCAGCACGATGCGCGTCATGCCGGTGGGGTCGCCGCCGGTGACGCATTGTTCGGACTGCCATTTGCTTTGCGCGTAGGCGTTGATCCAGCGCGCTGGCGGCGTGAAGCGCTCGCCGATGTCGAACTGGTCGGCCAGCCGGAAATAGATGCTGGGCGAGGAAAAATGCACGAAACGCGGCACGCCGTGGCGCACGGCCGCGTCGAACAGCCGCGCCGTGGCCACGACATTGGCGCGCTGGAACGCCTCGCGCGGCCCCCATGGCGCCGACAGCGCGGCGCAGTGCACCACCGCCTCGCGCCCCGCCACCAGGGCGTCCAGCGGCGCGGCGGCGAGATCGGCGACGGCGGTCTGCGCGAGCGCCCCGGCGGCGTCGGCCAGCCGGCGCGGGTCGCGTCCGCAGGCCAGCACGTCGTGCCCGGCGGCGGCCAGCGCGCGTACCACGTGCGCGCCGATGAAACCCGAGGCCCCGGTGACCAGTACGCGCGCCATGTCAGTACGTCAGCACCGCGCCGCCAAACGAGAGCCCGGCGCCGGAGCCGATCAGCGCGATCGTGTCGCCGCGCTTGACCTGCCCTGCGGTCACCGCGTGGTGCAGCGCCACCGGGATCGATGCGGCCATCTGGTTGCCGCGCTCGGCCAGCGTGCGCACCAGCTGGTCGGCGGGGAGACCCAGCAGCACCTGCAGGTGGTTCAGCGCCTTGGCGCTGGCCTGGTGCGGAATGATCCGGTCGATCTGCGCCAGCGACACGCCGGCGCGCTCGAACAGGCGCGCGATGAACGCGGGCAGGCGCTGCGCGGCCATGCGGTAGGTCTGGCGTCCGCGCATCTGGAAACAGGCGCCGTCCAGGAACGCGCGCATGTCCTCGCGCACCCGCAGGCGGGTGCCGCCGGCGCGCACCTGGCACAGCTCGGCGCCGACGCCGTAGGTCTCGAAGTGGCTGCCCAGGATGCGGCCCTCGTCCGTGCCCGGGCCGATCACCACGGCGCCGGCCCCGTCGCCAAACAGCATCGCGGTCTCCGCGTCGTCCTCGGGCAGGCCGGCGCTGGCGATCTCGCTGGACACGATCAGCACGTGCCGGTAGCGGCCGGCGGCGACGGCCAGGCTCATCGTGTCCAGCGCCGCCAGGAAACTCAGGCAGGTGGCATTGATGTCGAACGCGGGGATGCCGCTTTCGCCCAGCCCGAGCTGGCGCTGGATCAGCGCGGCCGAACAGGGGATGGCCTGCTCCATCACGCTGCACGCGGACACGATGCAGTCGAGCTGGCCGGCCTCGAGCCCGGCGGCGCGAAGCGCAGCGGTGGCCGCCTGCGCGGCCATGCTGGAGGTGGTCTCGTGCGTGTCGGCGTAGTAGCGCCGGTCGATGCCGGCGTGGCGCCGGGTCCAGCCCGCCGGCTTGGCCCAGCGCGCGTCCAGCGTCGCCGACGGCACGCAACGTTGGGGCACGTGCTCGCCCGTGCCCAGGATCCGGATCGACATCGTCAAGCTCTCCCTTGGATGGCGCCGATGCGGTCTTGTCGGCGCGGCGCATCTTGCGGCCGCCGCGCGAGCCGGGCAACGCCGCCATGCACGCCGATCATGGCACGCCGCCGGCGGTATCGGACAGTGATACCTTCAACAAGCCAAGGCTCATCGGAAGCACCATGTCCGCCACCGCCATCCTCGTGCAGGCCATCCGCGCGGAGCTGCGCCGCCGGGGCATCACCTACCGCCAGCTGGCCGCCCGCCTCGGCGTCAGCGAGCCGACCGTCAAGCGCCACCTGGGCAAGGGCGGTTTCACCCTGCAACGGCTGGACGCGATCTGCGAGGTGCTGGGCACCGACCTGGACGAGCTGCTGCACCACACCGGCGCCGACCGGCGCGCCGTGACCGAGCTGACCCGCGCGCAGGAAACCGCCCTGGTCGCGGCGCCCAAGTTGCTGCTGACGACGTATCTCATCCTCAACCACTGGCGCTTCGGCGAGATCATGGCGGCGTTCCGCATCGACGAGAACGAGCTGGTGTCGATGCTGCTGGAGCTGGACCGGCTGAAGATCATCGACTACCGCCCGCCCCAGCGCATCAGGAAACTGACCGCGCGCAATTTCTCCTGGCGCAAGGACGGCCCGGTGCATCGGTTCTTCGTGTCGCGGGTGCTGCCGGAATTCTTCGGCGAGCGTTTCGACGGCGCCGGCGACGCGTTCCACTTCGTGGGCGCCACCTTGTCCGAGGGCTCGCGCGCACGCATGCGCGCGGCAATGGCGCGCCTGGTCGAGGAGTTCGAGGAGCTGGCGCGGATGGACGCCCGCCTGCCGCTGGACGCCCGCGACGGCTGCTGCGCCGTGCTGGCGTTTCGCCCGTGGGAGTTCTCGGCCTTCACGCAACTGCGCCGCAAGCCGGGCGCCCGGCCGGGCTAGTCCGCCGCCGGCCAGCTGCTACCATGCGCCAAGTCCCTTGCGACGGGATGCTCATGTTTTCCCGCATGCCACATACCGAACCCGTCGTATTTGTCGTCGATGATGACGTTTCGGTGCGTGAGTCCCTTGAGTTGCTGCTTCGGAGTGTCGGCCTCCACACGCGGGTCTTCGGTTCTGCGGAGGCGTTTCTCGCCTGTCCGAAGACGGACGTTCCATGCTGTGTGGTGCTGGATGTCTCGCTGCCGGATGTGAGTGGCCTGGATTTGCAGCAGCGCATCGCTTCAGAGCGGTTTCGCGTGCCGACGATCTTCATCTCCGGTCACGACGATATACCGTTGATGATCCAAGCCATGAAGGCCGGTGCCGTGGAATTTCTGGTCAAGCCGTTCGACGATGAAAAGTTGCTTGATGCGGTTCGTCACGCGCTTGACCAAAGCCGGGCCGCGCTGGACGATGCGACCAAACCCTGAACCATGGCGAGCGGCTCGTCGTTCTGCGTGAGCGCGAAGTGCTGCAACTGGTGGCGTCCGGCCTGACAAACAAACAGGTCGGCGATGAGCTAGGTATCGGCGTCATGGCCAAACCCCATCGTCCCTGCCTCTTGGCGGATCTGGTGACGATCGTGGCGACGCTTGTCCCTGTGCCCGCCGGCTGCCCGCTGCGGGGAAAAGCCGGGATTTCCCCCAGGGGCATCCGCGACCGGCCCCCGTTGGATCGTCGAGCTGTCCATGCCGGTCCGATACCTTTGTATAGGTTTCGGTGCGCGGAAGCGGTGCCTAAGCTTCTCGGCTGTTGCGATGCACATGGGCAAGCGCGGAGCCTGCGGCGTTCGCCCCTGCTCTGACGAGGGTTCCGGGATGGCCGCGTTTGTGCTCCACCCCGGCACGGCGCACGCGAATCCGTTGGGGCGGGTTGGCGAGCACGCCGGCAGGCACGGCACACACTATCGTCTTGCGTGCATCCACTATCAGGACGACCTGTACGGCATGAGTTGAGCGCAGGGTGAAGGGGGGGCGGATGCTCGACCAGTGGCCGCAGACGGCAGACGACAGCTACGCCCGAATGTGCGAGGGGCTGCAGCCCTTGTGGCAGGTGGGCGAGCACGTCATCGGTCGTGCGCAACGGACCATCGGCGATGACGGCGCTACCGTGCTTGTCGCGTGGCTCGATAGCGAGCGCTCGTCGGCTGCCAGCCTGCATGGGTTTGTCCACGAATTCGCACTGAAGGGTGACCTCGACGGCGCTTGGGCCCTGCGGCCGCTGGCATTGGTGCACGAGGGCGGCAAAACGATGCTGGTGCGTGAGGATCCCGGTGGCGAGCCGCTGGGGCAGCTGATCGGCACGCCCATGCGCGTGGATGAGGTTGTCCGCATCGCTATCGGTATTGCCACGGCGCTGGGCCGTCTTCACCAGCGCGGCCTCGTCCACAGGGATCTCACGCCGGACCATGTCTTCGTGAACTGCACGGACGGACAGCCGCGACTCACCGGCTTTGGCATCGCCTCGTTGCTGCGGCGCGAGCGGCAGGCGCCCGCACCACCGGAAGCGCTCGCCGGGACGCTGGCCTACATGGCGCCGGAGCAAACCGGACGCATGAACCGGTCGATCGACGCCCGTAGCGATCTCTATGCCCTCGGCGTCACGCTCTACCAGATGCTTACCGGCGTGCTTCCGTTCGCCGCTGCTGATCCGATGGAATGGGTTCACTGCCATATCGCACGCCGGCCGATACCACCCTCGGAACAGGTGGCGGCCGTACCTGGCGTGCTGTCCGCGATCGTCATGAAGCTGATGGCCAAGACGGCCGAAGAACGCTACCAGACTGCCGGTGGCGTCGAGCGCGACTTGCGCCGTTGCCTGCACGCATGGGAAGCCCATGGCTGCATCGACGACTTTGCGCTCGGCCAGCAGGATGCGTCCGATCGGCTGCTGATCCCGGAAAGGCTCTACGGACGTGGGGACGAGATCGCGACGTTGATGGCGTGCTTCGAACGTGTCGTCAATGACGGCACACCTGAGCTGGCGCTTGTGTCCGGCCATGCGGGGATTGGCAAGTCCGCCGTGGTGAGCGAGTTGTGCCGGGTGCTGGTGCCCGAGCGCAGCCTTTTGGCTGCCGGCAAGTTCGACCAATACAAGCGGGACATCCCTTACGCCACGCTCGCCGAGGCATTTTGCGGCCTCATGCGGACGTTGCTCGGCATGTGCGACACCGACCTTCGCCACTGGCGCGATGGGATTACCGATGCGCTTGGTCCGAACGCTGCGTTGATGACCGACCTCGTGCCCGAACTCAAGCTCATCATCGGTGAGCCACCGCCGGTCCCTGACCTTTCGCCCAAGGCCGCACAACGGCGCTTCCAGTCGGTGCTGCGGCGGTTCATCGGTGTCTTTGCCCGGCAGGGCCGCCCGCTGGTGCTCCTGATCGAGGATCTGCAATGGCTCGATGCGGCCACGCTTGATCTGCTGGAAGAACTGCTGGCCCAGCCCGGTTTGTCGCACCTGATGCTGATTGGCTCTTATCGTGACAACGAGGTGGGCGCCGTGCATCCGTTCATGCGCAAACTTGAAGCCATCAAGGCCGATGGCGGGAAGGTCACGGAGATCGCGCTTGCGCCACTCGGGATCGGGCACCTGCAACAGTTGACGGCGGACGCGCTTCACGGTGAGCCCGCGCCCACCGCGTCGCTCGCGCAACTGGTGCACCGGAAAACCGGCGGCAACCCGTATTTCTTTATCCAGTTCCTGTCGTCGCTGGCCGACGAGGGCCTGCTTGTCTTCGATCAAGGTGAGGCGTGCTGGTGCTGGAACCTGGAGCACATCCGCACCAAGGGCTACACCAACAATGTCGTCGACCTGATGGTAGCCAAACTTGCACGCCTGCCGAACGAGGCGCGGCAAGCGTTGCAGCAACTGGCCTGTCTGGGCAACAGCGCGCAGGCGGCCACGCTGGCCTTGATACTGGAGATGCCGCGAGCGCAGGTGCTGAGGGTGCTTGAACCCGCGCTGCGGGCGGAATTGGTGGAGTGTCGCGCGGATACCTACCGTTTTGCCCACGACCGCATCCAGGAAGCAGCATATTCGCGGATCGCCGAAGGCGACCGGGACGGCATGCATCTTCGCGTCGGCCGGCTGCTGGCAAAGCACATGCCGGCTGGGAAGCGTGACGAGGCGATCTTCGAGATCGTCAATCACCTCAATCGCGCCATCGGGCTGATCACCTCGCAAGCGGAACGCGACCAGCTCGCCGGGTTCAACCTGACTGCCGGAAAGCGCGCCAAGGCCGCCACCGCCTACGCTTCGGCGCTCACCTATCTGGCGGCGGGCGTGTCGCTGGTCGGTGACGATGGCTGGGAGCGCCAGCGCGGGCTGATATTCGAACTGAGACTGCATCAGTCAGAGTGCGAATTCCTGACCGGTTCGCTGGTGGCCGCAGATGAACACCTGGCGCTACTTGCGGCACGCGCAGCGAACGCGGCCGAGCATGCGGCCGTCACCTGTCTTCGCATTGATGTGTGCGTGACCCGTGATGAGAACGCTGGTGCGGTGGCTGTAGCTCTCCAATGTCTCGAGCGACTGGGCATCGACTGGTCGCCGCAACCGGCGCAGGAGGAGGCCCGCCGGGAGTACGAACGCATCTGGCTTCTCCTGGCAGGTCGTTCCATCGAGTCGCTGGTCGATCTGCCGGTAATGAGCGATGCGACCTCGCTCGCCATCGCCGATGTGCTGGCCAAGCTCTCGGCGCCTGCATATTACTCAAGCCCGAACCTGGGTTGCCTCGTCATCTGCCGCTTCGTGAACCTGAGCCTCGAGTGCGGCAATGCCGACGCGTCCGCCTATGCCTATGCCTGCCTCGGCGTGATCGCCGGGTCGGGCTTTGGCGACTACGCATCGTCCTACCGGTTTGGCCGGCTCAGTCATGAACTTGTCGGCAAGCGCGGGCTCAGGCGCGATGACGCAAGGACCAGTATCACGTTTGTCGGCGCCTCCCTGCCGTGGAAGCAGCCCATCGGTGACGGCCGCGAGATACTGCTCCAGGCGCTCGACGCGGCCGATCAAAGCGGCGACCCCAGCGGCGCGGCGCATGGTTGCAGCTACCTGAACACCAACATGCTTGCCGCCGGCCTCCCTCTGGAGCAGGTGCAGGACCAAGCCGAACGAGGCCTCGCATTTGCGCAAAAGGCCCAGTACGGCGCCATGGTTGACGGCATCCACGCCCAGCTCGGATTGGTACGCACATTGCGGGGGCTTACGCCCACGTTCGGCTGCCTGGACGATGCCGATTTTTCCGAAGAGCGGATCGAGCGCCGTTTTGCGGCAAACCCCGACCTGGCCATTGCCGAGTGCTGGTATTGGATACGCAAGCTGCAGGCGCGGTTTTTCGCGGGCGAGTACGGCGCGGCCGTCGATGCCGCTGCGCGGGCGCAACAGGTGCTGTGGGCGTCGCCCAGTTTCGAGGTGGCCGAATACCACTTCTACGGCGCATTGGCGCGCGCGGCATGCTTTGGTTCGGCGACGGCGAATGAACGACAGGCGTATCTGGACGCGCTTGCCGGACACCAGCAGCAGTTGAACACGTGGGCGGAGCTTTGCCCGCACAATTTCGCGGATCGCGCGGCCCTCGTGAGCGCGGAAATGGCCCGCATCGAGGGCCGGCTGCTTGATGCCGAACTGCTTTACGAGCAAGCCATACGTGCGGCCCACAGCAGTGGCTTTGTGCACAATGAGGCACTCGCCAATGAGCTGGCGGCGCGTTTCCATGCCGCGCGGGGGTTGGAGAAAATCGCCCGTGTCTACGCACAGGATGCCCATGACGCCTATGTGCGATGGGGCGCACATGGCAAGGCACGCCAGATCGAACGGTATCGTACCGGCCGCAAGCTCGATGCGGATGCGGCGGGCTCGTCGATCATCGCCGAAACGCCTGTCGAGCAGCTGGATCTGGCGACCGTGCTTGGCGTCTCGCAGGTCGTGTCTGGCGAAATGGTGCGGGAGAACCTGATCGAGGCGCTGATGCGGATCGCTGTCGAGCACGCGGGCGCGCAACGCGGCGTGCTCGTGCTGTCGCGGGGTGGGGAGTTGTGGATCGAAGCCCAGGCCGACACCGTCGGCGACGCCGTTGCGATTGCATTGCAGGAGTTGCCGGTTTCCGGGGCCGACGTACCGGAGTCGATACTCCGGTACTGCGCGCGCACGCAGGATATCGTCATCCTGGACGATGCTTCGGCAGGGGGCGCGTTCATCAATGACGCATACATCCGCCGGGTGCGGGCACGCGCGGTACTCTGCTTGCCGCTGGTCAAGCAGGGTGGGCTGGTGGCGCTGCTGTATCTGGAAAACCACCTTGCTGCCGGCGCCTTCACCCCGGCGAGGATCGCCGTCCTGAAGCTGTTGGCCTCACAGGCGGCGATGGCGCTGGAAAACGCCCGCCTGTACCGCGACCTCGCATCGCGCGAGGCGAAGATCCGTCGCCTCGTCGATGCCAACATCGTCGGCATCTTCATTGGCGACATCCGTGGTCGCATCTTCGAGGCCAATGACGCGTTTCTGCGCATCGTCGGCTACGACCGCGACGACCTGCGTGCCGGGCTGCTCGACTGGATGGCATTGACGCCGCCGGAGTGGCTTGAGCGTGACCGTCGCGAGCGGGTGCCGCTGCTGGGGAGCACGCGTACCCTGCCGCCGTACGAGAAGGAGTTTCTTAGGAAAGATGGCGGTCGCGTGCCCGTGCTGATGGGCAGTGCGATGCAGGACGATGGTGGAACCGAAGGCATTGCGTTCGTGCTCGACCTGAGCGAGCTCAAGCGGGCGGAGGCCGAAACGCGCCAGATGCAGCTTGAGCTTGTGCATGCGAACCGGGTCACCACCATCGGGCAACTGGTGGCATCGATCAGCCACGAGATAAAACAGCCCATCACCGCGATCACCGTCGGCGCGTCGGCGGGCCTGCGCTGGCTGGATCGCGAACCGCCCTGCGTCGGCGAGGCTCGCCAAGCCATGGAACACGTCGTTCGTGACGGCAAGCGGGCCGGCGAGGTGATAGCGCGCATCCACGGCTTGGTCAAAAAGGCGTCGACGGGCAACGACCTGGTTCAGGTCGGTGACACGATCAGCGAAGTCATGGCGCTCACCTCCGGCGAGGCCAGCCGCAGCGGTGTCTCTACATACTTGGAACTGGCCGACGCCCTGCCGGCGACCCGGGGCGATCGCGTGCAACTGCAACAGGTGATGCTCAACCTGATCATCAACGCGATCGATGCGATGAGCACGTCCGTCGAGCGACCGCGCGAGTTGACGGTCAGCGCCACCCTGCGGGACGCGGGCATGATCCTGGTGCGGGTGCGTGACTCCGGTCCCGGCATCCCCGCCGAGAGCCTGGGGCGCCTCTTCGAGCCGTTCTACACCACGAAATCCCGAGGCATGGGCATGGGTTTGTCGATCTGCCGCTCCATCGTCGAGGCGCACGGCGGCCGCTTATGGGTTGGCGAAAATACGCCAGCTGGTGCCGTCTTCCACTTCACCGTGCCCGTCCGCTCCATGGACTCCGCCTAGGGGTGGCCGTGTTGCGGGTGTTCATCCACTTGAGAGTATTCGCAGCGTAGGGAATGGGCCCGCCAGGACTCGAACCTGGAACCAAGGGATTCGCGTGGTCCGGGGGTTTCCCTCCGGCGCGGACTATCTCTTCACCCTCCGCCGCGTTGCCGGCTGGCGGGTGGGGTGCGGGACGCTCGAGCCTGTGATCAAGGGCGCTTCAGCCCCCAGGTAGTCTCTGCACCTTCCGCCGGTGTACCGGCGGCTTGGCTCAGGGTTGCCACCGGCCGCCTGGGCGCCGCTGAGGTTTCCCTGAATTCATCCCGATCCCGTCCGCGGATTACGCCGCGGCGGCACCTTTGTCGATGAGTCCCCTGCTCTAACCATTGAGCTACAGGCCCGTGCGCCCATCATAGCCACAGCGCCGGCCGGTCGCCACGCGCGCCCGGTCGGCGCGCCCGGTTTTTTTGCATTGCCGCATGCATTTCACGCGCGCGCGAGTACAGTTTGTTTCTTGCCGTCCGCGCTCGGGGGAGCGTGGCGGCCAACGCCGATCTTGCCACGCAGGCGTTTTTTTGATTAGATGAATGTTAGCGCTAACACAAGGGTGGGGTAGTCATGAGTCTGGTCATCGGTCTGGACGTGGGCACGCAGAGCGTCAAGCTCGTCGCCTACGACGCGGCCACGCATGCCGTGGTGGAAACGCACGGCCACGCCCTGGAGCTGGTGGCGCGCGACGACGGCAGCCGCGAGCAGGAGGCCGCGTGGTGGATCGACGCCATCCGCAGCTGCTTTGCCAAGCTGTCGCCGGCGCTGCGCGCACGCGTGGCGGCGGTGGGCGTGTCCGGCCAGCAGCACGGCTTCGTGCCGGTGGATGCCGACGGCCAGGTGCTGGCGCCGGCCAAGCTGTGGTGCGACACCAGCACCCAGCGTGAGTGCGAGGAGATCATGGACGCCGTGGGCGGCGCGGCGCAGGCCGTGGCGCAGGCGGGCAACCCGATCCTGGCCGGCTATACCGCCTCCAAGCTGCCGTGGACGCGCAAGCACCGGCCCGAGGTGTACGCGCGCCTGGCGGCGATCATGCTGCCGCACGACTACGTCAATTTCTGGCTCACCGGCGAGCGCTGGATGGAGTACGGCGACGCCTCGGGCACCGGCTGGCTGGACGTGCGCACGCGGCGCTGGTCGAGCGCACTGCTGAAGGCCACCGATGCCGACCGCGACCTGGCCGACTGCCTGCCGCCGCTGGTGGAGGCCGACGCCAGCTTCCCCATCGCCCCGGCCATCGCCGACGCGCTGGGCCTGCCGCACACGGTGCGCGTGTCGGCCGGCGGCGGCGACAACATGATGGCCGCCATCGGCACCGGCAACGTGGCGCCCGGCGTACTGAGCATGAGCCTGGGCACGTCCGGCACGCTGTTTGCCCACGCCGATCGCCCGGTGGTGGACGAGGCCGGCGGCTGGGCCGCGTTCTGTTCCTCCACCGGCGGCTGGCTGCCGTTGATCTGCACCATGAACTGCACCGTGGCCACCGAGAACATGGCGCGCGCGTTCGGCTTCAGCAGCCGCGACGGCGACACCGTGATGGCGGATACCGCGCCCGGCGCCGGCGGCCTGGTGCTGCTGCCGTTCTTCAATGGCGAGCGCACGCCCGACCTGCCCAACGCGCGCGCCAGCCTGCACGGCATGGACATGGGCAACTTCACCCGTGGCAACGCCTACCGCGCGGCCATGGAGGGCGCCACCTACGCGCTGCGCTACGGCTACGACGCGTGGCAGGCCGCCGGCCTGCCGTTCGACGCCATCCGCCTCACCGGCGGTGGCAGCCACAGCGCGGCCTGGCGGCAGATGGTGGCCGACGTGTTCGACCTGCCGGTGGACGTGCCCGAGCAGGCCGAGGGCGCGGCGTTCGGCGCCGCGCTGCAGGCGCTGTGGGCGCTGGACCACGCCCAGGGCGGCAAGGCGGACATCGCCGCCATCGCCGCCGAGCATGTCCGTTTCGACGCCACCCGCGCGGCACGCCCGAACCCCGCCAACGTGGCGCTTTATCGAAGTCATTACGACCGCTTCCGGCATTATCTGGAAGCGGCCGTGGCAAGCCACGCCAGCCAGACCGTCGACGGCGCCTGAGCGCGGCCGAACCCCATTCACCCCCTTCAATCCCAAGGATCCGCACACATGAGCACCCCCTTCATCGGCAAACGCGAATACTTCGCCGGCATCGGCGCCATCCCCTTCGAGGGGCGCGATTCCGACAACCCGCTGGCGTTCAAGTACTACGACGCCAACAAGAAAATCGGCGACAAGACCATGGCCGAGCACCTGCGTTTCGCGGCGTGCTACTGGCACAGCTTCTGCAACGCCGGCCATGACCCGTTCGGCCCCGGCACCCGCGTGTATCCGTGGGACAAGCACGCCAGCACCGCGCTGGGCCGCGCCGAGGACAAGATCGACGCCGCGTTCGAGTTTTTCACCAAGCTGGGCGTGCCGTACTACTGCTTCCACGACATCGACATGTCGCCGGATGCCGACGACATCGGCGAGTACGAGAGCAACCTCAAGCACATGGTGGCGCTGGCCAAGGAGCGTCAGCAGGCCACCGGCATCAAGCTGCTGTGGGGCACGGCCAACCTGTTCAGCCATCCGCGCTACATGAACGGCGCGGGCACCAACCCCGACTTTGCCGTGGTGGCGCGCGCGGCCGCGCAGATCAAGGCGGCGCTGGAAGCCACCGTGGAGCTGGGCGGCGAAAACTACGTGTTCTGGGGCGGCCGTGAGGGCTACGCCTCGCTGCACAACACCGACACCAAGCGCGAGCTGGCCAACTTCGCCCGCTTCCTCACCATCGCGCGCGACTACGGCCGCAGCATCGGCTTCAAGGGCAAGTTCCTGATCGAGCCCAAGCCGATGGAGCCGATGAACCACCAGTACGATTTCGACTCCTCGACCGTCGTGGGCTTCCTCAAGCAGAACGGCCTGGACAAGGACTTCTCGCTCAACATCGAGGCAAACCACGCCACGCTGTCGGGCCACACCTTCGAGCACGACCTGCAGATCGCCTCCAACCACGGCATGCTCGGCAGCATCGACGCCAACCGCGGCAACGCGCAGAACGGCTGGGATACCGACCAGTTCCCCAGCGACCTGTACGACACCGTGGGCGCCATGCTGGTGGTGCTGCGCCAGGGCGGCCTGGCTCCGGGTGGCCTCAACTTCGACGCCAAGGTGCGTCGCGAGTCCACCGACGCCGAGGACCTGTTCATCGCCCACATCGGCGGCATGGACAGCTTTGCGCGCGGCCTGGAAGTGGCCCATTCGCTGCTCAACGCCTCGCCGTGGGAAAAGTGGCGCGCCGAGCGCTACGCCAGCTTCACACAGGGCGCGGGCAAGGACTTTGCCGACGGCAAGCTGGGCCTGGCGCAGCTGCGCGATCTGGCCGTGCAGCAGGGTGAGCCCACCCAGCGCAGCGGCAAGCAGGAGCGCTACGAGAACCTGCTGAACCAGTACCTGTTGCGTTGACCTGCGGCCGCGTCGCCCCGCTCCGGCGGGGCGACGTGGTAACCACGTTCACGCCGGCCCGGGCGCTGCCGGCGAAAGAGGGGAACCGCGACATGCGAGGTTGTGAAAAAAACCGCCCGCCCACTGCCACTGCTTCACTGCACCGGTATGGCGCAACGGACAGGCCTGGATCGTCGGCCCTCAACGTGGTCCCGACCCTGTCCGCTGCGCCCTTTCTTTCCCGCCGCGTGCGGCGCGATGTTCGCGCCACCCCGTTTTTCTCCCTGTTTTCGACGGCGTCGACGCATGCCTGCGCCGACGATGTCGGCGCGCCGCAGCGCGCGGTCCTACAGGCGTGTCTTGCCGCCGGCGGCCGGCGCCACCGAGCCGCGCGTCACCAGCTGGTGCGCCATCACGTGATCCACTACCACGCGCGTGTCGCCGCTCTTGCGGCGGATCGCGCGCAGCAGGATGTCGATGGAGGCATCGGCCATGCTGGCGATGGGCTGGCGCACCGTGGTCAGCTCCGGCCACACCGTGGTGGAGGCCGACGAATCGTCGAAGCCCACGATGGACAGGTCCAGCGGCACCCGCAGTCCGCGCCGGTGCGCCACCGAGATGGCCGCTGCGGCCATGTCGTCGTTGGCGGCGAAGATCGCCGTGGGCGGCTTGCGCAGCGACAGCAGTTTCTCCACCGGCTCCAGCGCCGAGCGGTAGGTGAAGTAGCCCTGCTGCACCAGCTCCGCGTCGGCCGCCAGGCCGGCGTCCCGCAGCGCGGCCTGGTAGCCCTCGAAGCGGCGCTGGCTGGCCATCTGGTTGGGGTGGCCCTTGACGCAGGCGATGCGCGTGTGGCCCCGCGCGATGAGGTGCTCCACGATCTCCTTGCTGGCCAGGAAATCGTCGATGCGCACGCTGGAAATGTCCTGGTTGAAGTAGCCCGAGGCCACCGCCACCACCGGCACGCCGGCCTCGGTCAGCTCCTCGATCACCACCTTGGACTCGCACAGCGGCGGCGGCAGGATCACCCCGCCCACGCTCTTGGCCAGCGCCCGCGCGGCCTTGCGCTCGGCCGTGGCGTCGTAGGCGTCCCAGTTGTCGATCACCAGTTGCGCCGCGGTGCGCGCCGCACCGTGCAGCGCGCCCAGCAGCAGCTCGCGCAGGTAGGCCGCGCTGGGGTTGGTATAGATCAGCGCGATGCGCACGTCCTGCGCGGCGGCCAGCGAGCTGGCGGCCTGGTTGGGCACGTAGCCCAGCTCGCGTACCGCCTGGTTGACCCGCTCGCGCGTCGATTCGCGCACCTTGCTGTGGCCGTTGACGACGCGCGATACCGTCATCGGCGATACCTTGGCGAGCTTCGCGACCTCATCGATGGTGACGGCCTGGCCCTTGCGGCGCGCCGACTTCCTGACTGCCTTCTTCACTGGTATTCCTTTCCGGTGGCTGCACGGCCTGGCGGCCGGAGCGCGGTTTTTCCCCGACTAGACACCCGACGCGAGGGCGGATGCTGATGCCGACATCTTTGCACATGGTAGCGATAACACGTTTTGGCGCCGACGAAAACATTTGCCGGCGCGCCGCCGGACGCAAGGGCGCCGTGCTGGGCCGCTGGCTCGGCGCGCTGGCGCTGGTGCTGGCCTGCCTGGTGGCCGGCCGCGCCCACGCCGAGGACGGCTACGAGCTGTGGCTGCGCTACCAGGCGCTGGCGCCGGCCCAGGCGCAGGCCGTGCGCGGCCACGCCACCGAGCTGGTCATGGACGACGCCACGCCGACCCGCGCGGCCGCGCTTGGCGAACTGCGCCGTGGCCTGGGCGGCCTGCTCGGCCAGGCGCCGGCCGCGTCCGACACGGTGACGCGCGACGGCGCGCTGGTGCTGGGCACGGCCGCCTCCTCCACCGTGGTGGCCGGCCTGCACCTGGACACCAGCGACTTGGGCCGCGAGGGCTACCTGATCCGCAGCGTGTCGGTGGACGGCCATCGCGCCACCGTCATCACCGGCAACGACGACGCCGGGGTGCTGTATGGCGCGTTCCGTTTCCTGCAACTGGTGCAGACCGGGCAGCCGCTGGACCGGCTCGACCTGCGCGACCGGCCGCGCATGGCGCTGCGCGTGCTCAACCACTGGGACAACCTCGACGGCAGCGTGGAGCGCGGCTATGCCGGCGCGTCGATCTGGGACTGGTGGAAGCTGCCCGGCTACCTCGACCCGCGCTACACCGACTACGCCCGCGCCAATGCCTCCATCGGCATCAACGGCACCGTGCTCAACAACGTCAACTCCGATCCGCTGGTGCTCACGCCGACCTACCTGGCCAAGGTGGCGGCGCTGGCCGGCGTGTTTCGTCCGTGGGGCATCCGCGTCTACCTCAGCGCGCGTTTCAGCGCGCCGATCGAGATCGGCGGCCTGAAGACCGCCGACCCGCTCGACCCGGCGGTGCGCCAGTGGTGGCATGACAAGGCCGACGAGATCTACAAGCTGATCCCCGACTTCGGCGGTTTCCTGGTCAAGGCCAATTCCGAGGGCGAGCCCGGCCCGCAGGACTACCACCGCAGCCACGCCGACGGCGCCAACATGCTGGCCGACGCGCTGGCGCCGCACGGCGGCATCGTGATGTGGCGCGCGTTTGTCTACTCCGAGCACGACCTGGACGACCGCACCAAGCAGGCCTACAACGAGTTCAAGCCGCTGGACGGCACGTTCCGCGACAACGTGCTGCTGCAGGTGAAGAACGGCCCGCTCGACTTCCAGCCGCGCGAACCGTTCAGCCCGCTGTTCGGCGCCATGCCCAAGACGCCGCTGATGATGGAGTTCCAGATCACCAAGGAGTACCTGGGCTTCGCCACGCACCTGGCCTACCTGGGCCCGATGTACGAGGAAACGCTGCGCGCGGACACTTACGCCAAGGGCAAGGGTTCCACCGTGGCCAAGGTGGTGGACGGCCAGCTGGACGGCCACAAGCTCACCGGCATCGCCGGCGTGGCCAACATCGGCACCGACCGCGACTGGAGCGGCTCGGTGTTCAACCAGGCCAACTGGTACGTGTTCGGCCGCCTGGCCTGGAACCCCGACCAGTCCGCCCGCGCCATTGCCGACGACTGGGCGCGCATGACCTTTGCCCCGGACGACGCCGTGGTCGCGCCCATCGTGGACATGATGATGGGCTCGCACGAGGCGGTGGTGGACTACATGACGCCGCTGGGCCTGGCCCACCTGATGGGCCCCGGCCACCACTACGGCCCCGCGCCGTGGGACAAGAGCCTGTCGCGCGCCGACTGGAACCCGGTGTACTACCACCGCGCCGACAAGGACGGCATCGGCTTCGACCGCACCCGCAAGGGCAGCGACGCGGTGGACCAGTACGCGCCGCCGCTGGCGGCCGAGTTCAACAACCTCAAGACCACGCCCGACGCCTACCTGCTGTGGTTCCACCACCTGCCGTGGGACTACCGCATGCGCTCGGGCCAGACGCTGTGGCATGCGCTGGTGGCGCACTACACGCACGGCGTGGACGAGGTGAAAAAGATGCGCGCCAGCTGGGCCACGCTGGACGGGCGCATCGACGCGCAGCGCTACGCGCAGACCGCAGCCTTCCTCGCCATCCAGCAGGACGAGGCGCAGTGGTGGCGCGACGCCAGCATCGCCTACTGGCAAAGCCTCAACCAGTTGCCGCTGCCGGACGGCTACGCGCCGCCGGTGCATCCGCTCGGCTACTACCAGAGCCTTTCGTTTCCGCACGCACCGGGACACTGACCATGACGCCAAGCTCCTCGACCCTTCACCGCACCACCCTGGCCCTCGCGCTGGCCCTGCTGGCGCCTTGCGCCGCCGTGGCCGCCGACCAGGCGCCGCTGCTGGACGCGCTGTTCCAGGACCACGCCATCGTGCAGCGCGACCAGAGCGTGCCCGTATGGGGCCAGGCCGCACCCGGCGCGTCGCTGACCATCGCCTTTGCCGGCAAGACCGTCACCAGCAAGGCCGGCGCCGACGGCCACTGGCAGGCGGCGCTGCCGGCGCTGCCGGCCGGTGGTCCGTACACGCTCAGCGTCACCAGCGCCGACGGCGCCACGCAGGTGGCCAACGACGTGCTGGTGGGTGACGTGTGGCTGTGCGGCGGGCAGTCCAACATGGAGCTGCAGGTGCACCGCACGCTCGACTCGCGCAGCGAGATCCTCGGCGCCGACAACGACCGCATCCGCATGCTCGCCGTGCCGCAGGTCGGCCGTCCCGCGCCGCAGGCCGATTTCGGCGGCCCGGTGCGGTGGCTGCCCACCACGTCGAAGAACGTGCCGGACTTCTCCGCCGCCTGCTACTACTTTGCGCGCGAGCTGCAAAAGACCGTGGACGTGCCGATGGGCCTGATCAACGCCTCGCTGGGCGGCTCGCGCATCGAGGCGTGGATGAGCGCGCCGGCGCTGCGCAAGGTGGGTGGCTTCGACGAGCCGCTGGACGCGCTGGCGCAGTACGCCAAGAGCCCGCAGGCGGCGTTTGCCCGCTGGGGCGACATCTGGGCGTCGTGGTGGGCGAGGCAGCCGCAGGTGGCCAAGGGCGACGCGCCGTGGAAGGTCAACGCCACCAGCGGCTGGAAGGATGCCCCGCGCGAGCTGATCAACTACCGCGACTGGGGCGTGCCCTCGCTGGCCGATTTCACCGGCATGCTGTGGTACCGCACCACGGTCACGCTCACCGCCAGCCAGGCCGCGCAGGACGCCACGCTGGCGCTGGGCAACGTGGACGAGATCGACCAGACCTGGGTCAACGGCCGTGGCGTGGGCAGCAGCTACGGCGGCGACGCGCGCAGCTACGCGTTGCCGCGCGGCCTGCTGCATGCCGGCGACAACGTGGTGGTGGTCAACGCGCTCAACACCTACAGCGCCGGCGGCATGATCGGTCCGTCGGACACGCGCGCGCTGAAGTTTGCCGACGGCAGCTCGGTGGCGCTGGACACGCGCGGCTGGCAGTACCGCGAGGTGCCCGCCGGCATCGCCACGCCGCCGCTGGCGCCGTGGTTGTCCGCCTCGGGCAAGACCACGCTCTACAACGGCATGATCGCGCCGCTGGGGCACTACGCGCTGCGTGGCGCGCTGTGGTACCAGGGCGAGTCCAACACCGGTGACGCGGCCGCCTACCGCGGCCTGCTGGAGGCGTACCGCAGCGACCTGCGCGCGCAGTTCGGCGCCAGGCTGCCGCTGCTGATCGTGCAGCTGTCCAGCTACGGCCCGTCGCCCACGAAACCGGCCGAGAGCGGCTGGGCCGACGTGCGCGAGGCCGAGCGCCTGGTGGCCGCCGAGGACCCGCTCTCGGGCCTGGCCGTGGCGGTGGACATCGGCGAGCGCTACGACATCCATCCGGCCAACAAGCAGGAGCTGGGCCGCCGGCTGGCGCGTGCCGCGCGGCACGTGGTGTACGGCGAGAAGCTGCCGGCCAGCGGCCCCGTGCCGGTCGCCGCCGCGCGCCAGGGCGACGCGGTGGCGGTGAGCTTGGGCGACGTCACCGGCCAGCTGGTCACCTACAGTTCCACCCGACCGGTCGGCTTCGAGCTGTGCGGCGCGCAGCCGGGCAGCTGCCAGTACGCCGACGCCGAGCTGCGTGACGGCAAGGTGCTGCTGCGCGCGGCCAACGCGGCCGACGCCAGCCGCGTGCGCTATTGCTGGTCCGAGAGCCCGTTCTGCAACCTGTACGACGAGGCCGGCCTGCCGGCCGTGCCGTTCCAGCTCGACATCCCTTCCACCCATTGATCCACCGCAAGGACATCCCCGTGAGCACCACCGAGACACCCACCAACGGCTCGTTCCGCGACCGCGAGATTGTTGACGCCAAGGTCATCGTGACCTGCCCCGGCCGCAACTTCGTCACGCTCAAGATCACCACGCGCTCCGGCGTCACCGGCCTGGGCGACGCCACGCTCAACGGCCGCGAGCTGGCCGTGGCCTCGTACCTGCAGGACCACGTGGTGCCCAACCTGATCGGCCGCGACGCCGGCCGCATCGAGGACGTGTGGCAGTTCCTGTATCGCGGCGCCTACTGGCGGCGCGGCCCGGTGACGATGAGCGCCATCGCCGCCGTGGACGTGGCGCTGTGGGACATCATGGGCAAGATGGCCGGCATGCCGATCTACCAGCTGCTGGGCGGCCGCTCGCGCGAGGGCGCGCTGGTGTACGCCCACGCCAACGGCCGCGACATAGCCGAGGCCAGCGACGAAGTGGGCATGTATATCGAAAAGGGCTTCCTGGCCGTGCGCGCGCAGTGCGGCGTGCCGGGCGTGAAGAAGGCCTACGGCGTGTCCGTGGCCGGCAAGCCGTACGAGCCGGCCGAGAGCGAGCTGCCCGCCGAGACGGTGTGGAACACGCCGCGCTACCTGGAGACCGCGCCGAAGCTGTTCGAGCAACTGCGCAAGGACCACGGCAACACCGTCGAGCTGCTGCACGACGCGCACCATCGCCTCACCCCGATCGAGGCCGCCCGCCTGGCGCGCGACCTGGAGCCGTACCGCCTGTTCTGGCTGGAGGACGCCACCCCGGCCGAAAACCAGAAATCGTTCGAGCTGATCCGCAAGCACTCGGTGACCGCGCTGGCGGTGGGCGAGGTGTTCAACTCGATCTGGGACTGCAAGCACCTGATCGAGAACCAGCTGATCGACTACATCCGCACCACCATCGTGCACGGCGGCGGGATCACCCACCTGCGCCGCCTGGCCGACTTTGCCGCCCTGCACGGCGTGCGCACCGGCTTCCACGGCGCCACCGACCTGTCGCCGGTGACGATGGGCGCGGCGCTGCACTTCGACACCTGGGTGCCCAACTTCGGCATCCAGGAGTACATGTTCCACGTCGACCAGATCAACGAGGTGTTTCCGCACGACTACGCCTTCCGCGACGGCCGCCTGCACGTGGGCGACACGCCCGGACACGGCGTCACCATCGACGAGGAGCTGGCGGCGAAATACCCGTACGTGCCCAAGCAACTGCCGGTCGCCCGTCTCGAGGACGGCGCGATGTGGGACTGGTGATGGCTGCGCATCGGCCGCTGCGCGCGCTGTGCCTGGGCCTGCTGGCCGCGTTCGGCGCGGCCGCGCAGGCGGCCGAGCCGGTGCTGTTCGACTGGTTCGACTATCGCGGCCACGACGCCGCCTTCGAGCAGCCGCTGCCGGCCGGCCACTACCGCAACCCCGTGCTGGCCGGGTTCTACCCCGACCCCAGCGTGGTGCGCGTGGGCGAGACGTTCTACCTGGTCAACTCCAGCTTCACCTACTACCCCGGCATCCCGGTGTTCGAGAGCCGCGACCTGGTGCACTGGACGCCGATCGGCCACGTCATCGACCGCCCCGGCGAGGTGGATTTCGACGGCCTGGGCATGTCGCGCGGCCTGTACGCGCCGGACATCAGCCACCACGACGGCACGTTCTACGTGGTCAACACGGCGGTGGACAGCGGCGGCAATTTCATCGTCAGCGCGAAACAGGCGGCCGGGCCGTGGTCCGCGCCCAGCTGGCTGCCCGGCGTGGGCGGGATCGACCCGTCGCTGTTCTTCGACGACGACGGCAAGGCCTACCTGGTCAACAACGACGCGCCCGAGGGCGAGCCGCTGTATGACGGCCACCGCGCGATCTGGCTGCAGCAGATCGACCTGGCCACGCGCCGCATGGTCGGCCCGCGCAAGGTCATCCTCAACGGCGGCACCGACATCACGAAAAAGCCGGTGTGGATCGAGGGCCCGCACCTGTACCGGCGCAACGGCTGGTACTACCTGATGTGCGCCGAGGGCGGCACCGGCCCGCAGCACACCGAGGTGGTGCTGCGCAGCCGCTCGGTGTGGGGGCCGTACACGCCGTACGCGGGCAACCCCATCCTGACCCAGCGCGACCTGCCCGCCGAGCGCGCCGACGCCATCATCAACGCCGGCCACGCCGACCTGGTGCAGGCGGCCGACGGCAACTGGTGGGCGGTGTTCCTGGCCAGTCGCGCCTACGGCGGCGAGCACTACAACACCGGCCGCGAGACCTACCTGCTGCCGGTGACCTGGCAGGACGACTGGCCGGTGATCCTGCCGCACGGCCGCGCGATCCCGCAGGTGGCGCCGGGTCCGGCGTTGCTGCGCGACGCGTCGCAGGCGCCGCTCAGCGGCAACTTCGAGCAGCGCGACGAGTTCGACGGCCCCGCGCTGGACGCCAGCTGGCTGTTCGTGCGCACGCCGAAACAGGACTGGGCCGACCTGGCCTCGCATCCGGGCCAGCTCGCCATCCACCCGCTGGCCGAGGACCTGGACACGCTGCGCAACCCGTCCTACCTGGCCCGTCGCCAGCAGCACCTGGCTTTCGAGGCCAGCACCGCGCTGGTGCTGCCCGGGGCGGCCGGCGTGGAAGCGGGCCTGGCGGCGTTCCAGAACGAGACGCACTGGTACGCGCTGGGCGTGCAACGCCAGGACGGCCAGGCCTGGCTGTCGCTGCGCCGCCATCGCGGCGACGAGGAAACCGTGCTGGCGCGCACCCGCCTGGCGGGCAACGCCGGCACGCTGCAACTGAAGATCACCGGACACGACGGCGACTACGGCTTCGCCTACAACCAGGGCGCCGGCTGGACGTGGCTCGACCGCCACGCCGACGGCACCCTGCTCAGCACCGACGTGGCCGGCGGCTTCGTCGGCGCCACGGTGGGTCCGTACGCACGCCAACTCGACACGCAAGCAAGCCACGAAGAAGGGGGTACCCGATGACCAAGCAATCCTGGCGCGGCATGGTCCGCACGATGATGGCAACGGCCCTGCTGGCCGGCCTGCCCGGCCTTGCCGCGGCCGCCGACGCACCGGCCGCCAAGGCGACGCCCGGCTACCTCGACCTGCAGCGCAGCTTTCACGACCGCGCCGCCGACCTCGTCTCGCGCATGACGCTGGAGGAAAAGGCCGCGCAGATGCAGAACACCGCGCCGGCCATCCCGCGCCTGGGCGTGGCCGCCTACGACTGGTGGAACGAGGGCCTGCACGGCGTGGCCCGTGCCGGCCAGGCCACCGTGTTTCCGCAGGCGATCGGCCTGGCGGCCACCTTCGACGTGCCGCTGATGCACGAGGTGGCCACCGCCATCAGCGACGAGGCGCGCGCCAAGTACAACGAGTTCATCCGCAAGGGCAGCCACGGCCGCTACGAGGGCCTCACCTACTGGTCGCCCAACATCAACATCTTCCGCGACCCGCGCTGGGGCCGTGGCCAGGAAACCTACGGCGAGGACCCGTACCTCACCGAGCGCATGGGCGTGGCCTTCGTCACCGGCCTGCAGGGTGACGACGCCACCTACCGCAAGCTGGACGCCACCGCCAAGCACTTCGCCGTGCACAGCGGCCCGGAGGCCGACCGCCACCATTTCGACGTGCACCCCAGCGAGCGCGACCTGTATGAAACCTACCTGCCCGCGTTCCAGACGCTGGTGCAGGAAGGGCATGTCGATGCGGTGATGAGCGCCTACAACCGCGTCAACGGCGAGCCGGCCACCGGCAGTCCGCGCCTGCTGGAGCAGATCCTGCGCAAGGACTGGGGCTTCAACGGCTACGTGGTCTCCGACTGCGGCGCGGTGTACGACATCTACGCGCACCACCACGTGGTGGACACGCCCGAGGCCGCCAGCGCGCTGGCGGTGAAGAACGGCGTGGACCTGGAATGCGGCAGCGTGTACGGCGCCCTGGTCAAGGCCGTGCACGACGGCCTCATCAAGGAGAGCGAGCTCGACGTCGCGCTCACCCGGTTGATGGAGGCGCGCATGCGCCTGGGCATGTTCGACCCGGCCGACCGCGTGCCGTGGTCCGGCGTGCCGTACTCGGTCAACCAGTCGCCCGCGCACGACGCGCTGTCCCATCGCGCCGCGCGCGAATCGATGGTGCTGCTGAAGAACGACGGCGTGCTGCCGCTGTCGCCGGACACCAAGAAGATCGCCGTGATCGGCCCCACCGCCGACGACGTGATGGCCTTGCTGGGCAACTACCACGGCACGCCATCCGACCCGGTGACCATCCTGCGCGGCATCCGCGAGGCGGCGCCCGAGGCGCAGGTCACCTATGCGCGCGGCGTCGACCTGGTCGACGGCCGCAACGATCCCACCGCCACGCCGCTGGTGGAGGCGCAATACCTGCGTCCGTCCGCCGACTCGCCCGAGCGCGGCCTGCGCGGCGAGTACTTCCGCAACACCGACCTGTCCGGCACGCCGGCGCTGGTGCGGGTGGATCCGATGATCGGCTTCAGCTGGGATCGCGGCTCGCCCACCGACAACCTGCTCGCCCGTGGCGAGGCCGAGCCGGCGCAGGCCGTGCCCAACGACAACTTCTCCATCCGCTGGAGCGGCCAGCTGCTGCCGCCGGTGAGCGGCGACTACGTGCTGGAGGCGGCCGCCAACGACGGCGTGCGCGTGTACCTGGACGGCAAGCCGGTGATCGACCGCTGGGAGCAGGCCGACAACCTCACCGCCAGCCAGGCCAAGCTCAAGCTGGAAGGCGGTCACGCCTACGCCATCCGCGTGGAATACAAGGAGCTGGAGCGTGACGCCGGCGTGCGCCTGGCCTGGCGCATGCCCGGCGCCAAGCCGCCGTTCCAGGCCGCGCTGGACGCGGCGCGCGACGCCGACGTGGTGGTGTTTGCCGGCGGCCTCACCAGCGACATCGAGGGCGAGGAAATGCGCGTGAACTACCCCGGCTTCGCCGGCGGCGACCGCACCGACACGCGCCTGCCCGCCACCCAGCGCAAGCTGCTGGAGGCGCTCCAGGCCACCGGCAAGCCGGTGGTGCTGGTGCTCACCAGCGGCTCTGCGCTGGCGGTGGACTGGGCCAACCAGCACCTGCCTGCCGTGCTGCTGGCGTGGTACCCGGGCCAGCGCGGCGGCAATGCCGTGGCCGATGCGCTGTTCGGCAAGGCCGATCCGGCCGGCCGCCTGCCGGTGACGTTCTACAAGGCCAGCGAAAAGCTGCCCGCGTTCGACGACTACCGCATGGACGGTCGCACCTACCGTTACTTCAAGGGTGAGCCGCTGTACGCGTTCGGCCATGGCCTGTCCTACACCACGTTCGGCTATGACGGCCTGACGCTGGACCACGACACGGTCGACGCCAGCGGCAAGCTGAAGGTGTCGGTGCGCGTGACCAACACCGGCAAGCGCGCCGGCGACGAGGTGGTGCAGCTGTACCTGCGTGCGCTGGGCACGCCGCATGCGCGCGCCAACAAGGACCTGCGTGGCTTTGAGCGCGTCACGCTGCAGCCGGGCGAGTCGCGCCAGGTGTCGTTCGAGGTGTCGCCGGCCACCGACCTGCGCTACTACGACGAGACGCGCCGCGACTACGCCGTCGATCCGGGCCGCTACGAGGTGCAGGTGGGCGCCTCCAGCGCGGACATCCGCGCCAGCCAACCCTTCACCGTGCACTGATCCACAGGACTGTTCGATGCCCCACGCCACACCCATTGAAGGCCGCGTCGTCTGCTTCGGCGAACTGCTGTTGCGGCTGTCACCCCCGGGGCAGGAGCTGCCGTTGCAGTCGGCGCGCCTGGATGCGCGCTTCGGCGGCGCCGAGGCCAACGTGGCCGCCTCGCTCGCCGTGCTGGGCCACCCCAGCGCGGTGGCGAGCGCGCTGCCGGACCACACGCTGGGCCACGCCTGCGCGGCGGAGCTGCGCAGGCACGGCGTGGACACCGGCGGCATCGGCTACGCCCCCGGCCGCATGGGGCTGTACTTCCTGTGGCCGGGCGCCATGCAGCGTCCGTCGGAGGTGATCTACGACCGCGCCGGCTCGGTGTTCGCCACCACGCCGGCCGAGGCCTACGACTGGCCGCGCCTGCTCGCGGGCGCGGCGTGGCTGCACCTGTCCGGCATCAACCTGGCGCTGGGCGACACCGCCGCCCGCGCCGCGCTGGCCGCCGTGCAGGCCGCCAACGCGGCTGGCGTGGCGGTGTCGTTCGACTGCAACTACCGCGCACGCCTGTGGGGCGAGCGCGCGGCCGAGGCGCCGGCGCTGCTGCGCCAGTTGCTGGCCGGCGCCGACCTGGTGTTCGGCAACGAGCGCGACATCGCGTTGATCCTGGGCGGCACGTTTGCGCAGGACGACCCGCTGGAGCGTTTCCGCGCCGCCACCGAACAGGCGTTTGCGGCGTTTCCGCGCCTGCGCCACATGGCGGCCACCGACCGCACGCACCACGACGTGGACACGCAGGACCTGCGCGGTTTTCTCGCCACGCGCGATGGCGTGCGCTCCACCCGCGCGTTCCGCCTCAGCCGCATCGTGGACCGCATCGGCGGCGGCGACGCGTTTGCCGCCGGCCTGCTGCACGGCCTGCTGCACGGGAGCGACGCCCAGGACACGCTGGATTTCGCCATCGCCGCGGCCTGCCTCAAGCACTCCGTGCCCGGCGACGTGAACCTGCTGGGCGAGGCGCACATGCGCGCGTTCCTGGCGCAGGAAGGTTTCGAGGTGAAGCGCTGATGGCCGCCACGACGCTTCCCCCGCTCTCGGCCGCCACGTTGGCGGCCTTGCCCGCCGACGTGGCGCGACCGGACTACGCACTGGACGACGTGCGCATCGGCATCGTGCATTTCGGCCCGGGCGCCTTTCACCGCGCGCACCAGGCGGCCTACGTGGACGCGCTGCTGCGCGAGCATTCGGCCTGGGGCATCTGCGCGGTGGCGCTCAACAGCACCGGCGTGCGCGACGCGCTGCGTCCGCAGGACGGCCTCTACACCCTGGCCACGCTGGACACGCAGCGCTCGCTGCGCGTCATCGGCGCGATCCGCGAGCTGCTGGGCGCACGCGACGAGCCCGCCGCCGTGCTGGCGCGGCTGGCCGAGCCGGCGGTGAAGCTGGTCACGCTGACCATCACCGAAAAAGGCTACTGCCTGGCCGGCGAGGACCTGGACACCGCCCACCCCGACATCGCGCACGACCTGGCCGCGCCACAGACACCGCGCAGCGCCGTGGGCTATCTGGTGGCCGGCCTGCGCGAACGGCGCGCGCGCGGCATCGCGCCGTACACCGTGCTCAGTTGCGACAACCTGGCCGGCAACGGCCTGCGCCTGCGCCGCGCCGTGCTGCAGTTCGCCGCGCGCGTCGACCCCGCGCTGGCGGCGTGGATCGAGGCCGAGGTGGCGTTTCCCTGCTCCATGGTGGACTCCATCACGCCCGCCACCGACGACGCGCTGCGCGACAGCGTGTCCGCCGCGCTGGGCTGCCGCGACGCCTGGCCGATCCAGCGCGAGGCGTACACGCAATGGGTGGTCGAGGACCATTTCTGCAACGCGCGTCCGCCGTTGGAGCAGGTCGGCGTCACGCTCAGCCACGACATCGCCGGCTACGACCGCGCCAAGCTGCGCCTGCTCAACGGCGCGCATTCCACGCTGGCGTATCTCGGTTCGCTGATGGAGCTGGAGACGGTGTCCGTGGCGATGGCCGAGCCGTTGCTGGCCGGCTTCGTCGAGCGCCTGATGCGCGAGGACATCGTGCCCTCGTTGCCGCCGCTGGCGGGCTTTGACCCGTCGACCTACGTGGCGGCCATCCTGGCGCGCTTCCGCAACCCGGCCATCCGCCACTTGTTGGCGCAGATCGCGTGGGACGGCTCGCAGAAGATCCCGGTGCGGCTGCTGGGCACCATCGCCGAGGCGCTGGCGGCCGGGCGATCCATCGCGCGCCTGTGCGTGCCGGTGGCCGGCTGGCTGCATTTCGTGGCACGCCAGGCGCGCCATGGCGTGGCCATTGTCGATCCGCTGGCCGACACGCTGGCGCGCACCGGCGCGGCCTGCACCGGCACGGCGGACGACATCGCCGCCTGGCTGGCGCTGGACGGCGTGTTCGGCACGCTGGCCGGCGACGCCCGCTTCGTCACCGCGCTCACCGACGCCTATGTCGCGCTGGCCCCGGCCACGCCGCAGGCGGTGCGCCGCGTGCTGGCCGCACCGCCGTGTGCATGAGCCTTCCTTTCCCTTTGACGCCCAGGAGCCTGCGATGCATCCGTTGCTGACCCGCCACACCACCGCCGAAGGCCCGCGCTGGGCTTTGGACGGCCATTACCTGCCGCGCGATTTCAGCCTGTCGGCGTGGCTGGCGCAGCCGGCCGCGGCGGCGCAGGCACAGCTGGCCGCGCTGGAACGCGGCGCGGCCGCCGACGGTGCGCTGCTGGCGCCGATCGAGGACGCGCAGGAGGCCTGGGCCAGCGGCGTCACCTACCTCAGCAGCCGCATGGCGCGCGAGGCCGAGTCGCAAAGCGCCGACGTCTACCAGAAGGTGTACGGCGCGGCGCGGCCGGAGCTGTTCTTCAAGGCCTGCGGCTGGCGCACGCGCGGCCACGGCCAGGACATCCGCGTGCGCGCCGACAGCGACTGGAACGTGCCCGAGCCGGAACTTGTACTGGTGCTGGACAGCGCCGGCGGCATCCGCGGCTACGCCACCGGCAACGACGTGTCCTCGCGCAGCATCGAGGGCGAGAACCCGCTGTACCTGCCGCAGGCCAAGGTCTACGACGGCGCCTGCGCGATCGGCCCGGGCATCCGCCTGTGCAACGCCGATGCGCTGCGCGACCTGGCCATTGCGCTCACCATCCGCCGCGGCGGCGAGGTGGTGTTTGCCGGCGAAACCCGCACCTCGCAGATCAAGCGCACGCTGGAGGAGCTGGCCGGCTACCTGTTGCGCGAGCTGTCGCTGCCGCACGGCGCGTTCCTGTTCACCGGCACCGGCATCGTGCCGGACGAGACTTTCACACTGAAAACCGGCGACGTCGTGCGCATCGACATCGACGGCCTGGTTTTGGAGAACCCCGTGGCATGAACGCTTCCGCATCGCTGCAACCCATTCTTGTCGACGGCCGCTGGGTGCCGGCGCAGGCGCCGCAGGGCAGTTTTCGCGCGTTCGATCCCTCGCACCGGCGCGAGCTGGACACGCATGACTTTCCCGTCTCCAGTTGGGCCGACCTGGACGCCATGCTCGACGCCGGCCAGCGCGCCGCCGCCGAGATGGCGGCGCTGCCGGGCGAGCGCATCGGCGCGTTTCTGGATGCCTACGCCGACGCCATCGAGGCGCGCGCCGAGACACTGATCGACACCGCGCACCGCGAGACCGGCCTGCCGGTGGAGCCGCGCCTGCGCAAGGCCGAACTGCCGCGCACCACCGGCCAATTGCGCCAGGGCGCGCAGGCTGCGCGCGAGGGCAGCTGGGCGCGCGCCACCATCGACACGGCCAACAACCTGCGCTCCATGCACGGCCCGCTGGGCGGGCCGGTGCTGGTGCTGGGGCCCAACAATTTTCCGCTGGCGTTCAACGGCATCGCCGGTGGTGATTTCACCGCCGCGATCGCCGCCGGCAATCCGGTGATCGCCAAGGCGCATCCGGCCCATCCGCGCACCTCGCAGCTGCTGGCCGAGGCCGCGCTGGAGGCGTTGCAAGCCAGCGGCCTGCCGGCTGGCGCGGTGCAGATGTTTTTCCACACCAGCAACGAACTGGGCCTGCGCGCGGTCACCGATCCGCGCACGGCGGCGGTGGCGTTCACCGGCAGCCGTCCGGGCGGCATGGCGATCAAGGCCGCCGCCGACGCGGTCGGCAAGCCGGCCTACCTGGAGATGTCCAGCGTCAACCCGGTATTCGTGCTGGCCGGTGCGCTGCGCCAGCGCGGCGCGGCGATCGCGGCGGAGCTGGCGGCCTCCTGCGCCATGGGCGCGGGCCAGTTCTGCACCCGCCCCGGCGTGACGGTGCTGCCGCCGGGCGCCGATGCCGACGCGTTCGTGCGCGAGATGCAGCGGCTCACCGAGGCGACCGCGCCCGGCGTGCTGCTGACCCCGCGCGCGCCGGCGGCGGTGGGCGAGGTGGTGGCCGCGCTGCGCGAGGCCGGCGCCACGCTGCTGGTTGGCGGCGCGGAGGCGAACGATGCGGCCGGCTACGCGTTCCAGCCCACCTTGCTGGAGGTTTCCGGCAGCGCGTTCCTGCGCGCGCCGCAGGCGCTGCAGAACGAGGCGTTCGGCCAGGTCTGCCTGCTGGTGCGGGCCGAGTCGCCGGCGCAACTGGTGCAGATCGCGCAGGCGCTGGAGGGCAACCTCACCGGCAGCATCTACAGCGACACCGCCGGCAGCGACGATGCCGACTACGACACGCTGGCGCCGCTGCTGCGTCGCCGCGTGGGCCGTCTCATCAACGACCGCATGCCCACCGGCGTGGCGGTGTCGCCGGCGCAGAACCACGGCGGCCCGTATCCGGCCACCGGTCATCCCGGTTTCACGGCCGTGGGCATTCCCGCCTCGCTGCTGCGCTTCTCGGCGCTGCACAGCTACGACAACGTGCGCGCGCACCGGCTGCCTTTGGCCCTGCGCGACGCCAACCCCACCGGTTCGCTGCCGCGCCTGATCGACGGCCAGTGGACCACCGCCGACGCGTGAGGACCGGCATGCAAGCGGACGACGACTCCCTGATGGACGCGATCCTCGGCGACGGCAGCGCGCTGGCCAGCACCCGCACCAGCGGCGAAGGCCCGGCCGGCAGCCTGCCGATCGACGACGCCACCTTGCGCCAGGCGCCCAGCGGCCACCTGTTCGGCATGACGCAGAACGCCGGCATGGGCTGGCGCGCCAGCGAGATCGGGCGCGATCCGTACCTCATCCTCAGCACCCAGGGCGGCCTGCGCGCCGAGGACGGCCATCCGGTGGCGCTGGGCCTGCACACCGGCCACTGGGAGATCGACAAGCTGGTGCGCGCGGCGGCCGAGACGCTGGCCGCGCAGGGTGGCCTGCCGTTCTCGGTGATGTGCTCGGACCCGTGCGACGGCCGCAGCCAGGGCACCACCGGCATGTTCGACAGCCTGCCCTACCGCAACGACGCGGCGATGACGCTGCGCCGGCTGGTGCGCTCGCTGCCCACCCGTCGCGGCGTGCTGGGCGTGGCCACCTGCGACAAGGGCCTGCCGGCGATGATGATGGCGCTGGCCGGCAGCAGCGAGCTGCCCGGCGTGATCGTGCCCGGCGGCGTCACCTTGCCGGCGCGCGGCGCCGAGGACACCGCCAAGGTGCAGACCATCGGCGCGCGCTACGCGCACGGCCTGATCGACCTGCAACACGCCGCCGCGATGGGCTGCCGCGCCTGCGGCTCGCCCGGCGGCGGCTGCCAGTTCCTGGGCACGGCGGCCACCTCGCAGGTGATCGCCGAGGCGCTGGGCATCGCCCTGCCGCACAGCGCGCTGGCGCCCTCGGGCGAGCCGGTGTGGCTGGACATGGCGCGCCGCTCGGCATTGGCGCTGGTGCGGTTGGCCAAGGCCGGCACGCCGCTGTCGGCCATCCTCACCCGCCAGGCGCTGGAAAACGCGCTGCTGGTGCACGCCGCGTTCGGCGGCTCCACCAACCTGCTGCTGCACGTGCCGGCGATCGCCCGCGCGGCCGGGCTGGCGGCGCCCACGGTGGCCGACTGGACCGCCGCCAACCGCGCCACGCCGCGCCTGGTCGACGCGCTGCCCAACGGCCCGCGCCATCACCCCACGGTGCAGGTGTTCATGGCCGGCGGCGTGCCGGAGGTGATGCTGCATCTGCGCGACATGGGCCTGCTGCACCTGGACGCGCCCACCGTCAGCGGCCGCAGCGTCGGCGAGAACCTGGAGTGGTGGGAGCACAGCGCCGCGCGCCGCATCGCGCGCGAGCGCCTGCGCGCGCTGGATGGCATCGATCCGGCCAACGTGATCATGGGCCCGGACGCGGCCCGCGCCGCCGGGCTCACCTCGGCGCTGGTGTTTCCGGTCGGCAACCTGGCACCCGACGGCTCGGTGATCAAGGCCACCTCGATCGACCCCAGCGTGGTGGACGAGGACAACGTCTACCGCCACACCGGCCCGGCGCGGGTGTTTGCCAGCGAGCACGAGGCGATCGCCGCGATCAAGCGCAAGGGCGAGGGCGCGGTGGTGGCCGGCGACGTGGTGGTGCTGGCTGGCTGCGGCCCGGCCGGCACCGGCATGGAGGAGACCTACCAGCTCACCTCGGCGCTGAAATACCTGCCGTGGGGCAAGCACGTGCCGGTGCTCACCGACGCGCGCTTCTCCGGCGTGTCCACCGGCGCGTGCATCGGCCACGTGGGGCCGGAGGCGTTGTCCGACGGCCCGATCGGGCGGCTGCGCGACGGCGACCTGGTGCGCATCGAGATCGACCGCAACACGCTCGAAGGCCGCATCGATTTCATCGGCACCGACATCGCGCAACCGCTGTCGCCGGACGCGGCCGCCGCGCTGCTGGCCGCGCGCGCCGTGCACCCGGCGATCGCCCCGCACCCGAAGCTGCCCGACGATACGCGGCTGTGGGCCGCGCTGCAGGAGGCCAGTGGCGGCACCTGGGGCGGCTGCGTGTACGACGTGGACGCCATCGTGGAAACCTTGCGCGCCGGCCGCGAGGCGCTGGCCCGCCAGCGCGGGGAGTCGGGCGCCGGTTGATCGCTCACGCCGGCGAGCCGGCAAATCCATTCGCACAGGGGGCAACTGGATGGTCACGTTTCTCGTCATTGCCGCGGCCATCGCGGTGCAGATCTTTCTCACCGCGCGCAAGGTCAGCCCGTTCCTGTCGCTGCTGCTGACGGCCATCGGGATGGGCCTGCTGCTGGGCATGTCGCCGCAGCAACTGCTCAAGACCATCGACGAGGGCGTGGGCAGCACGCTGGCCGGGCTGGCGCTGGTGATCATCCTGGGCGCGGTGCTGGGCAAGGTACTGGAGGAAAGCGGCGCGGCCGAGAAAATCGCCACCACGCTGGTGGCGCGGCTGGGCCAGCGCAACATCCAGTGGGCCTTGCTGCTGACCGGTTTCATGGTCGGCATACCGCTGTATTTCAACGCCGGTTTCATCATCCTGATACCGCTGATCTTTTCGCTGGCGCGGCGCACCGGGTTGCCGATCCTGCAGCTGGCCATTCCCACGGTGGCCTCGCTCAGCACCACGCACTGTTTCCTGCCGCCGCATCCGGGGCCGGTGTTTCTGGTCAACACCTTCGGCGCGGACATGGGCCGCACCCTGCTGTACGGCACCGTGCTGGCGATACCGGCGGTGGTGGTGGCCGGGCCGTGGCTGGCGCGGCGGATGAAGGCGATCAACCCGCCCATGCTGGAGCTGTTTGCCGGCTCCGCCACCGCCCACGCGTCGCTGCCGGGCGCGTGCAGCTCGTTCCTGATCGCGTTGTCGCCGGTGCTGCTGATCGGCGTGTCGGTACTGGCCGATGGCGTGCTGCCCGACGGCGTGCTGCGCGAAACCCTGCTGTTTGTCGGCAACCCCACCATCGCGCTGTTGCTGGCCACGGTGGCCGCGTTCTACTGGCTGGGCCATCGTCGCGGCGCGGCGCTGGAAACGCAGACCGGCTGGCTCAACGCCGCCATCAGCGGCATCTCGGTGATCGTGCTGATCATCACCGCCGGCGGCGTGTTCAAGCAGGTGCTGGTGGACAGCGGCGTGGGCGCCACCATCGCCGCGCTCAGCCGCAGCTGGCACATGATGCCGCTGCTGTTTGCCTGGCTGGCCACTGCGCTGCTGCGGGTAATGATCGGCTCGTCCACGGTGGCCGTGCTGACCGCCGCCGGCGTGGTCGGCCCGCTGATCGCCAGCACCGGCGCCTCGCCGGAGCTGATGGTGCTGGCGGTGGGCTGCGGCAGCGTGTTCGGCTCGCACGTCAACGACTCCGCGTTCTGGATGTTCAAGGAGTTTTTCAACCTCTCCATGAAACAGACCTTCGCCTCGTGGACGGTGATGGAGACGACCATCTCGGTCATCGGCCTGGCCGGTGTGCTGTTGCTCAACCTGGTGCTGGGCTGAGCGCCCGCGCCCGCTTTGGTTTGGGAATGCCGATGATGAAACCCTCGACCGTGGCCCGCTGGCTGCTTTCGCTCACCCTCGTGGCCGCGCCCGCCGTGGCGCTGGCCTGTGACGGCCCGGCCACGATCTGCGCGCAGCCGGCGGCCGGCCGCTTTGCCCTGGTCGAGGGCGGCGTGCCCGCAAGCGTGCTGGTCGATGCCGGCGCCGACCCGGCGGTGCGCCACGTGGCCGACAGTTTTGCCGCCGACCTGCAACGCGTCAGCGGCCGCGCCAGCCGCGTGCTGCACCAGTCGGCGCAGGCCGGCGGGCCGGTGGTGCTGATCGGCGTGGCCGGTGACAGCCCGCTGCTCGACGGCCTGGTCGCGGCGGGCAAGCTGCGCGTCGATGCCATCGCCGGGCAGTGGGAGGCGTTCCAGTGGAGCGTGGTCGAGCAACCCTGGCCGGGCGTGCCGCAGGCGCTGGTGATCGCCGGCGCCGACCGTCGCGGCGCCGTGTTCGGCGCCTACGACGCCTCGGAAAAAATGGGTGTCTCGCCCTGGTACTGGTTTGCCGATGTGCCGGTGCCGCGCCAGCGCGCGGTCTACGTGACGCCGGGCCAGCGCAGCGACCGGCCCGGCGTGCGCTATCGCGGGTTTTTCATCAACGACGAGGACCCGGCCTTCAGCGGCTGGGCGCAAAAGCATTTTGGCGGCATCAACGCGCGCATGTACGCGCACGTGTTCGAGCTGCTGCTGCGGCTGAAGGGCAACTACCTGTGGCCGGCGATGTGGGCGCCCAAGGCGTTTCACCTGGACGACCCGGACAACGCCCGCCTGGCCGACGCGATGGGCGTGGTGATGGGCACCTCGCACCACGAGCCGCTGACCCGCGCCCAGTCGGAGTGGCACCGCCTGCCCGACGATCCCGCCACCGGCGGCGCGTGGGATTACCAGGCCAACGGCAAAAACCTGCGCGACTACTGGCGCCGCGGCCTGGAGCGGGTGATGCGCGCCAACGGCGGCAAGGGCTACGAAAACCTGTTCACCATCGGCATGCGCGGCGACGGCGACGCGCCGATGAGCGAGGGCACCGCCACCGAGCTGCTGGAGAAAGTGGTGGCCGACCAGCGCGCGTTGATCGCGCAGGTGTCCGGCAAGCCCGCCGCGCAGGTGCCGCAGATGTGGGCGCTGTACAAGGAGGTGCAGGACTACTACGACCAGGGCATGAAAGTGCCCGACGACGTGACGCTGCTGTTTTCCGACGACAACTGGGGCCAGATCCGGCGCCTGCCCACGCACGACGTGACGCGCGCCGGCGGCTTCGGCGTGTACTACCACTTCGACTACGTGGGCGTGCCGCGCAACTACAAGTGGGTCAACACCAGCCAGGTCGGCAAGGTGTGGCAGCAGATGGACCTGGCCTGGCAACGCGGCGCGCGCCATGTCTGGATCGCCAACGTGGGCGACATCAAGCCGCTGGAATACCCGCTGGATTTCTTCATGCACATGGCCTGGTCGCCCGAGCGCATGACGCCGCAGGCGCTGGCCGCCTACCCCGCCGACTGGGGCCGCCGGCAATTCGGCCCGGCCATCGGCGCCGAGGTGGGCGAGCTGCTGACGCGCTACGAGACGCTGGCGTCGCGGCGCAAGCCGGAGCTGGTGGACGACACCACCTACGCCACCGGCGAGGTGCGCCCCGACGTGCTGGTGCGCGGCCAGTGGGACCGCATCATCGGCGATTGGGACGCGCTGGTGGCGCGGCTGGATGCGCTGCGGCCACGGGTGGACGCGTCGGCGCGCCCGGCGTTTTTCCAGCTGGTCGACTACCCGATCCTGGCGGTGTCCAACCTCTATCGCATGCACTACGCCACGGCGTGGAGCCATCGCCTGGCCTCGCAGTTCGACCCGCGCGGCAACGTGTTTCTGGACATGGCCGGGCAGGCCTACGCCCGCGACGCGGCGCTGACCGCGCAATACCACCAGCTCAATGGCGGCAAATGGGACGGCATGATGTCCCAGGTGCACATGAACTACGTGATCTGGAACGACCCGGTGCAGCAGGTGCCGCCCGTGCTGGTGCGCACCGCCGGCGACGTGCCGGAAAAAATGCGCCATCCGCAGGCGGTGTTCGTGGACCCGCCGCCGGCCACCGACGTCATCACCCTCGACGCCGCCGACGTGGCCCGCAGCATCGGTGCCGACGGCATCGCGTGGCAGGCGATCCCCGGCCTGGGCCAGGGCCGCGCCGGCCTGGTGACCTTGCCGCAGGGGCGGCCCGCCACCGCGCCGCCGTCCGCCGCGCGGGTGGAATACGACGTGACGCTGCCGCGCAACGCGGGCGTGGAAGTGCGTCTGCGCCTGGCGCCCACGCTGGACACCACCGGCGGCGCGGGCGTGCGCGTGGGCGTGTCCATCGACGGCGGCGAGGTGCGCACCCTGGTCTCGGCGCTGGAGCCCTCCGGCGGCGACGCGGCCACGGCGGGGCAAAAGGCCTGGTACCAGGCGGTGACCGACAACCGCGTGCAGCTGTCCGCCCGCTTCGACACGCTGCCCGCCGGCCGCCACGTGATCGCGCTGTGGCGGCTGGACGACAACGTGGTGGTGGAAGGCCTGGACGTGCTGCCGCGCTGAGCCGGCCGGCAGCGTCGCCGGCCTAGCGCGCCTGCGGCACCGCCAGCACCGCATCCAGCGCGGGCTTGGGCCGGTGCTGGCGGTCGAACAGCAGCGGGTAGTTGGTGCGCTCGGGGATCGGGTAGCCGTTTTTCCACGACATGTCGTCGCTCACGCCCCACACCGACACGCGCGCCAGCTTGTCGCGCTTTTGGTGGAACAACGCGAACAGCGCGGCGTAGCGCGCGGTCAGTTGCTGCTGCACGTCGGCCGGCAGGCCGTCGCGGTAGGGGTCGAGAAAGGTCTTGAACTCCGGCAGCTGGAACTGCGGATGGGCCATGCCCTGGCCGATGATCTGGCCTTCGCGGGTCAGCGGCAGCACGTCCACGTCCAGCTCGGTGATCATCACCTTGACCCCGGCGGCGGCATACGCGTCGATGGCGGCGGCGACGTCGTCCAGCGCGGGATAGTCCAGCCCCCAGTGGCCCTGCATGCCCACCCCGTCGATGCGGATGCCGTGCGCCTTGAGCATCTTGACCATGCGCACGATGCCGGCCACCTTCGCCGGACGCCAGGCGTTGAAGTCGTTGTAGTACAGCTCCGCGTGCGGCGCGGCGCGCGCCGCGCTGGAAAACGCCAGCCGCATCAGTTCGTCGCCATCGCCGATGCCGCGCACCCACGGCGTGTCGCGGTACTGGCCGTCCTCGCCGATCTGCTCGTTGACCACGTCCCACGCGTTGACGCGCCCGGCGTAGCGGCCGGCCACCTTGCCGATGTACTGGCGCATGCGCTCGGCCAGTTGGCTGCTCGGCAGCGGCGCGCCGGCGTCATCGAGGAAAAACCAGTCCGGCGTCTGGTTGTGCCACACCAGGGTGTGGCCGACGATGAACAGCTGGTGCTGCTGGCCGAAAGCCACGAAAGCATCGGCCCGGGTGAAATCCCACTGCCCGGGCAGCGGATGGACCACCTCCACCTTCATGGCGTTTTCCAGCGTGACGGCGTTGAAGTGCTTCAGCACCAACGCCTGCGAGGCGGCGTCCTGGCCGCTGACGATGGCGTCGTTGACGGCCGTGCCGACGAGAAAGTCGTCGGCGTACGCCTGCTTGAGCGTGACCGCCGGCGCCCCGGCGCGCGCGGCGCCGGCAAGCAGCGCCAGGCCGAGCGTGAGTGCGCAGGCCAACGCGTGGATCGGGCGAGGTGCGATGCGGCGGTGGGACATGCGGCGGCTCCGATGGTGGGTGGTGGTCAGACATGCGTCACAGCTCAGACTCCCTCCCCTGATCGTCCCAAAGGGACTTCCTTCGGTCGCAGGGGAGGGTTGGGGAGGGGTTCGCTTTTGATCTTTACGCTTCGCTCCAACCTCCCCCTGCCGGGCAGGGGGAGGAGCCGGCGCCGTCTCATTCGGAGCGCTCGCGCCGCGCCGCCGCTGCGTCGGCCGTCACCGCATCGACGGGCAGCGTCAGCGTGGCGCTTTGCAGCGTGTCGGCGCTGACGGTCACGGTGGCGGTGCCGGACTGGCCGGGCAGGCCGCGCACGATGGCCAGTGCCTTGCCGTTGAAGGCGTGGCGGTCGGGCGAGGGGAAGGCGGTGAGGTCGGTGGGGTCGCCGTTGTCGGTGGCCACCAGCTCGGCCGGGCCTTTCACCTGCACGTGCAGCGCGTTGTCGGCGGTGGGCACGGGGCGACCGGCGTCGTCCAGCACGCGCACGGTGACAAAGGCCAGGTCGCGGCCGTCGCCGGCCAGGCGCTGGCGCTCGGCGCGTGCTTCCAGGCGGGCGGGTTGCCCGGCGGTGTGGACCACCTCGCTGGCCCACGGCTTGCCGTTTTTGTAGGCCTGCACCCGCAGCTCGCCGGGCTGGTAGACCACATGGTCCCAGCGCAGGCGGTAGCTGTGCGGGGCTTTCTTGAGGCGGCCCTGCGAGACGCCGTTGACGAACAGCTCGGCCTCGTCGCCGCTGGTGAACACGTGCACCGGCGTCGTCTGGCCCTCGCGCCCCGGCCAGGTCCAGTGCGGCAGCAGGTGGGCCATCGGCAGGTCGGGCCGCCAGCGTGACTGGTACAGCCAGTAGCGGTCCTTGGGAAAACCGGCCAGGTCCACGATGCCGGAGTAGGAGCTGCGCGCGCTGTAGTACGGCGTGGGCTCGCCCAGGTAGTCAAAGCCGGTCCACACGAATTCGCCGGCCACGAACGGGTGGCTGTCCAGCGCGGCGAACACCTTGTCGGGGCTGGAGCCGAAATCCACCGCGTACAGGCCGTAGGCGCTCACCTGGTGATGTACGGGGTCGCCGCCGTCACCGTCGCGCACCGGCGCGCTGTCGCGCGGCGTGACCGGAAACAGGTAGGTGCCGCGGCTGTCCAGCGCCGAGGCGGTCTCGGTGCCGAGGATGGCCTTGCCGGGGAAACGGGCGTGGAACGCGTCGTACTGCGGCGGCGTGCGGATGCGGTCGGTGCCCTCGAACTGCGGGTCCTGGCGGATGCCCTCGCCCTGGTAGTTGAGGCCGATGACGTCCAGCGCGGCCGGCAGCGGCATGTCCGGCTTGGCGTAGTTCATGGCGGCGGTGACCGGGCGGGTGGGGTCTTCCTGGTGGGCGATGGCCACCAGGCGTCGCGCGATCGCCGCGCCGGCCTCGCCGGTGTACTGCTCGCCCACCTCGTTGCCCACGCTCCACAGCACCACCGAGGGGTGGTTGCGGTCGCGGCGCAGCAGGGCGCGCAGGTCCGGCTCGTGCCAGTCGGGAAACACCAGGTGGAAATCCCACGGTGTCTTTTTCATCTCCCACGCGTCGAAGATCTCGTCCAGCACCAGCAGGCCCAGCCGGTCGGTCAGCTCCAGCAGCTCGGGCGCGGGCGGGTTGTGGCTGGTGCGGATGGCGTTGGCGCCCATCGCCTGCAGCAGGCGCAGCTGGCGCTCGGCCGCGTGCGGGTTGAACGCGGCGCCCAGCGCGCCGAGGTCGTGGTGGTTGTTGACGCCGTGGATCGGCACGTGCTCGCCGTTGACGAACAGGCCGTGGTCCGGGTCGAAACGGATGCGCCGCACGCCGAACGGCGTGGTGTAGCGGTCCACCGCCTGGCCGTCGCGCCACAGCGTGGTGACGGCCACGTAGCGGTGCGGCTGCTGCGTGGGCGGCGGCCCCCACAGGCGCGGATGCGGCAGGCGCACGCGGCCGTGCACGGTGGCGCTGGCGTGCGCGGCCACGCGCGTGTCGATGTCGGCAAGGCGGGCGGCCACCGCCTCGTCGCGCTGGCCGTCGTCGCGCAGGGCATGCACGGTGGTGGTGACGCGCACGGCGGCCTCGGTGTCGCCGTCGTTGTCGAGGGTGACCTCCAGCGCCACCGTGGCGGCGTCGGCGGAAACCTCCGGCGTGGTCACGCGCGTGCCCCAGTGGGCCACGTGCAGCGGGTCGGTGGTGGTCAGCCACACGTGCCGGTACAGGCCGCCGCCGGGATACCAGCGCGCCGACTCGGCCGGGTTGTCCAGCCGGATCGCCAGCTGGTTGACGCCGCCGGGCACGACATGCGGCGTGAGGTCCAGCCGCCAGCTGGTGTAGCCGTAGGGCCAGCCGCCGACCAGGTGGCCGTTGAGCCACACCGTGGCGTAGGACATCGCGCCGTCGATGTCGAGAAACACGGCGCGGCCGGCGTCGGCGGCGGGGATGTCCAGCGTGCGGCGGTACCAGCCGATGCCCCAGCTCGGCAGGCGGCCCATGCCGCCGTACGGGCCGTCGGCCAGGAACGGCCCGGCGATGGCCCAGTCGTGCGGCAGGGTGACGCGTTGCCAGGCGCTGTCGTCGAAATCCGCGCGCACGAAGGCCACGTTGCCGCCGGGGTCGCCGGGTGGGCGCGCGTGGCGCGCGGCCGGGTCGCGGATGAGTGCGTTGGCGCTGGGCAAGATCCACGGCTTGAGCACGCCGCTGGCCGGCGCCGCCGCATGCGCGTCGGCCGCCTCGGGCCGCGCGTCGGCGGCCTTGCCGTCCTCATTGGCGGCCAGCGGCGGGCGCACGTCGTAGTCCAGCGTCACCGCCAGGTTGGCCGGGTCGCCGAGGTGGAAGCGCCAGCCGCTGTCGAGTGCGACGGAGCGCGTGGCGGCCATGGCGGACGCGGCGGCCATGGCCGGCGCCAGCAAGGCCAGCACCAACAGCAGCCGGCGACGGTGCGAGCGGGGGCGGTGGATGGGCATGGTCACTCCTGGCGGGGGCGGGCGCCTCACTGGCGCAGGGCAAGCAGCAGCACGCCGTGGGCGGGGATGGCGTGGTCCACGCCGTTGCGCGTGCCCAGCGCCTGGTCGGTCCATGCGTCGCGCACCACGTAGGTGCCGGCGGCCAGGCCGTAGTGGGCAAAGCCGGCGCGGGCCGTGGCGGGCGTGTCGCCGGTGTTGAACAGCGCCAGGTAGGTGGTGCCATCGGCGCGGGTGGTCCAGGCCACGAGCGGGCCGTCCTGTGCGGCCAGGCGCTGGCCCTCGCCGCGCTGGTCCATCGCGATCACCGCCGGGTGCGTCAGCAGCGCCTCGGTGGCGGCGTCCAGCGTGGTGAGGTTGCCGCCGAAAAACAGCGGCGAGCGCGCGATCGACCACAGCGTCACCAGGGTGCGCTGCTCGTCGCCGCTCAGTCGCGTGGCGCGCGGCGCGCCGTCGCCGGGCACCGGGCCCAGCCGGCCCAGCGGCAGCATGTCGGCGTCGGGCCAGTTGCCGGGCTTGACGTGGCCGGTCCAGCGGGCGATCACCGCAAACTGGTCCTTCACGGCCTGCGACCACTCGCCGTTGTTTTCCCAGTGGTCCCAGACATCCTGCGAGATGCGCCACAGTTGCGCGTTCCGTGCCAGCTCGTCGGCCTTTTCCAGCGGCGCGGGGCCGGGCGAGAGGCTGAGGATGATGGGCCGCCCCGTCCTGGCGATCGCACGGTGGATCATGCCGATCTCGTCGCCCTTGTACGGGTGCGAGGCGATGCAGTCGACCTTGATGTAGTCCACGTCCCAGCTGGCGTACTGCTGCATCAGCGCGTCGTACCAGGCCTGGCCGGCGGCGTTGTCCCTGACGCCGAAGTTGTCGGGGTTCCACGGGCAGGTGTCGGTCGTGTCTGCCGCGTCGGTGGCGTGGAACGCGCTGCCGGCGATCGGCAGGTGGCCGGTCACCGCCTGCCTGGGAATGCCGCGGATGATGTGGATGCCGAACTTCAGCCCCAGCGCGTGGACGTGGTCGGCCAGCGGCTTGAAGCCGGCCGCGCCCTGCGCCGTGGCGAAGCGGTTGAGCGCCGGTTCGTAGCGCCCGTTCGCGTCGAGACGGTAGTGCAAGGTCTCGGGCTGCGCGGCGTCCTGCGGGTTGGCCAGGTACCAGCCTTCATCGACCACCGCGTATTCGTAGCCGGCCGGTTTCAGCCGCCGCGCCAGCACGTCCACGTTGGCGCGAAACTGCGACTCGTCGATGGTCAGCCCGTACGAGTCCCAGCTGTTCCAGCCCATCGGCGGGGTGGGCGCCAGCTGCGCCGCTGCCGGCACGCCGACGACGAGGGCCGCCATGCCGGCCATCCACCACAAGGTCGTTTTCATCGCGTGTCGCCTCCCCGGGATGTGCATGATGTTGCCGCGCTAGAGCTTGTACGCCTGCTTGGGCAGGCGATAGGCCAGGTCCACCGCCAGCTCCGCCGCCTCGTCCTCGTCCAGCCGGTGCTCGGCCACCAGCTTGGCCAGCACGGCGCAGTCGATGCGGCGGGCCACGTCGTGGCGGGCGGGGATGGACAGGAAGGCGCGGGTGTCGTCGTTGAAACCCACCGTGTTGTAGAAGCCGGCCGTGCTCAGTGTCTGCTCGCGGAAGCGCCACATGCCCTCGGGCGCGTCGTGGAACCACCACGCCGGGCCCAGCAGCAGGCTGGGGTAGTGGCCGGCCATCGGGCCAAGCTCGCGCGCGTAGGTGCTCTCGTCCAGGGTGAACAGGATCAGCTTGAACGCCGGCTCGTTGCCGAAGCGGTCCAGCAGCGGCTTGAGCGCGCGCACGTAGTCGGTGCGCAGCGGCAGGTCGGCGCCCACGTTGCGGCCGTAGGTGCCGAACAGCGCGGGGTTGTGGTTGCGGTAGCAGCCCGGATGCAGCTGCATCACCAGGCCGTCGTCCACGCTCATGGCGGCCATCTCGGTGAGCATCTGGCCACGGAACAGCTCGGCCTCGGCCGGCGTGAAGTCGCCGCGCACGATCTTGCCGAACAGCGCGCTCGCCTGCGCCTCGGAGAGGTTGGCGGTGACCGCGCTCTCGTGGCCGTGGTCGGTGGAGGTGGCGCCCATGCCGATGAAGAAGTCGCGGCGCTGGCGGTGCGCGCGCAGGTAGCCGCGCCAGTCGGTCACGTCCTCGCCGGTGATCTCGCCGAAGCGCTTGAGCGCGGCGGGAAACGCCTCGTGCTCGGGGTCGATCACCTCGTCCGGGCGGTAGGCGGTGAGCACGCGGCCGCCCCAGCCGCTGTCGCGGATCGCCTGGTGGTGGGCCAGCGCGTCCAGCGGGCCCTCGGTGGTGGCGATCACCTCGATGTTGAAGCGCTCGAACAGCGCGCGCGGGCGAAACGCGTCGGTGGCCAGCGCCGCGGTGATGGTGTCGTAGTAGAGGTCGGACGTGGTCGCGTCCAGTCGCACGCGCAGGCCGAACACCTCGTGGAACACGTGGTTGAGCCACAGCGACGAGGGCGTGCCGCGAAACAGGTGGAAGCGCTCGGCGAACACGCGCCACGCCTCGCGCGGATCGACCGTGGCGCGCGTGCCGTCGCGGCGCGGCAGGCCCAGCGCGTCCAGCGGCACGCCCTGGCTGTAGAGCATGCGGAACACGTAGTGGTCCGGCACCAGCAGCAGCTCGGTGGCGTTGGCGAACGGCGCGTTGCCGGCGAACCACGACGGGTCGGTATGGCCGTGCGGGCTGACGATGGGCAGGCCGGCCACCTGCGCGTACAGGCGGCGGGCGATGCCGCGCTGCACGGGGTCGGCGGCAAACAGGCGGTTTTCGTCGAGGACGAGCGGCTTGGCGGAGGCGGGCGTGTTCATGGGGATCGTTCGATGCGTGGGAAAGAGGCCCTGCCCGCGCACGGGCAGGAAAGTGACCATTATCGGCGCGGACTCTCCGGCGCGCCCAGGTAGGTGTCGCGCGCGGCGCCGGGGCGCACGATCTCCACGCGCTGAAACACCACGCCCGGGTCGATCCGCCACAGCGTCAGCGTCTGCGCGCCGGCCTTGCCCGCATGGCGCGAGGCGACCACCGCCACGCTGTCGGCCACCGCGCGGCTCCACGCCATGAAACCGTCGGCGCCGGGCGAGGGGTCGAGCTTGAGCGTCACCACCTGCGGCGCCTCGTCACCCAGCGACACGCCGAAGCGCAGGCCCTCGCCGCCACGGAAATCCAGCGAGGGCGACACGCTGACGCGCACGTCCACCGTGCCGTCGCGCTGCAGCCACACCGGGTAGTCCAGGCGCGGGCCGTTGTCGCCGGCGGTGCTTGCCGGCGCGGTGGACGGCAGCGCGGTGACGCCGCCGAGGCTGCGGCCGAGGTGGGGGATGGTGGTCCATTGCGCGCCGTCGCCGTCCACCTTGCGCGCGTAGTGCGGCGCCTCGATGGCGACAATGCCGTCGCTCTCCACGAAGCCGTGCATGGGGCGGTCGTCGCGTTGCACCGGCACATCCACGTGCACCTCGGTGCCGTCGCTGCCGCGCAGGTACAGCTGCGCCGTCTGCTCGCCCGGCGGCACGGCGGCCCAGTCCACGGACAGCGTGAGGCGGGTGGCGTCGCTCACCTCGCCGCTGGCCGGCGTCACCTGCAGCCACGGCTGCGAAGGCGTGGCCTGGAACGTGAACGGCGCGCCGCCGCGGTTGAACACCTCCAGCTCGCGCGTGGTGGCGCCGAACGATTCCAGCGCCGGCAGGCGCGCGCGCGCGGCCGCCTGCGGCTGCGCCACGGCGCTGTCGGCCAGCGCCACGCCCATCACGCCGCGCGCCGGCACGTCCACGTGCGACAGCGCCGGCATCACGTTGCGCTCGGGCTGCTGCCAGTAGGTGTAGCCGATGTGGGTCTGCGACATCATGTGCGCCCACTTGCCGCCGGCGATGTCCTGCTCGTAGACGCGGGCCAGCTCGGCGTCGCGGGCGAACAGCCGCTCGGCCTCCTTCGCCCACGCATTGGCCGAGGCGCGGCCCTGCTGCGCGTACAGCCGGTTGCGCGCCACCGCCACGTACATGGCGTTGAGGTTGGCGCTGGCCAGGATCGGGTAGCCCACCAGCTGGTAGTACGCGTCGTGGTAGCGCGGGCCCAGCGCCTTGTCGATGCGCTGCGCCTCGTCGGCCAGCGCCTGCCAGTCGGCCAGCACGCGGTCGGCCTCGTGGTCGTGGATGAGGCTGAACGTCTCCGGCGCCAGCAGCTCCGGCTTGCGCCGCGCGTTGTACTGCGTGTAACGGGTGAGCAGCGTGCCGATGGCCTCGGCGTGCTCGGCGCCAAACTGCTGCGCGGCCCAGTTGCGGGCGTAGTCGCCCAGCCGCGCCAGCGTCATCGCCTGCGGGTTCCAGGCCAGGTCGAGAAAGAAGCTGGCGGGAAACTCCAGCGGCTTGATGTCGCCCACGTTGGCGATCCACAACTGGTTGGCGCCGTAGGCCGAGGCCAGCCGCATCTGCTCCCAGGTGCGCTCGATCTGGCTGGTGCCGATCCACTTGTAGTTGCGCGGGCCGCCGACGTAGTCGAAGTGGTAGTAGATGCCGTAGCCGCCGGCGCGCTTGTCGCCCAGCCTGGGCACGCGGCGCAGGTTGCCCCAGTTGTCGTCGGAAAACAGCAGCGTCACGTCGTCGGGCACGCGCATGCCGGCGTCGAAATAATCCTGCACCTCCTTGTACAGCGCCCACACCTGCGGGGTTTTCTCCGCCGGCTGGCCGGTGACGTCGGCGATGATCTTGCGCTGGTCGGTGACGATGCGCTCCAGCAGGCCGATGGCGGTGCCCTGCGTCATCGGCTCGTCGCCGTCGCCGCGCATGCCCACGGTGACCAGGCTCTCGTGGTGGTCCATGCGCTCGATGCCGCGACGCCAGAACTTGCGCAGCGCGTCGGGGTTCTTCGAATAGTCCCACGGGCCGTGGCCGTAGCGTTCCCACTCGGCGTGGGCGCGCATCATCGGCTCGTGGTGCGAGGTGCCGATCACCACGCCGTAGGCGTCGGCCAGCACCGGGTTCTGCGCGTCGTCGTCGGCGAACGCGCGGCCCCACATCGCCGGCCACAGCGTGTTGCCCTTCAGCCGCAGGATCAGCTCGAACACGTGGGCGTAGAACGCGTGGTTGGGGCCGCCGAACTTCGCCTTCGTCCAGCCGCCCAGGGCCGGATCCTCGTCGTTGATGAACAGGCCGCGATAGCGCACCACCGGCGCGTCCACGTAGCGGCCGGGCGCCACGTACAGCGCGTCGTGGCGCGGCGCCGGCACGTCGGCCCACCACGCCCACGGCGACACGCCGATGCGGCGCGACAGCTCGTAGATGCCGAAGATGGTGCCGCGCCGGTCGGCGCCGGCGATCACCAGCGCGCGGTCGATGCCCGGCTCGGGATGCTCCACCACCTGCAGCGCGTACGCCTCCCAGCGGCCGGCCACCGCGCTCATGTCGAGATGGTGCTCGCGCACGATGCGGTCGATGCGCGCGCTGCGGCCCAGCGTGCCGGCAATGACGGCGGTGCGGCCGTGGGCCGCCGCGTCGGTACTGAGCGCCGCCGGCGTGCCGGCCACGGCGGACAGGTCGGATTGCAGGTCGTGCGCGGCGCGCAGCACGCCGGGGTCGTCGTTGGCGTCGGCCACGATGAGGGCCGGCGCGCCGGCCTCGATCAGCGCCATGGCGCCGGGCACCGCCTGCGCGCAGACGGCGGCGGGCTGGCGGCAGTCGCTGGCGGCCTGCGCGTGGACGGTCCGAACGTGGGTGGCCGCCAGCAGCAAGCTGGCGGTGGCGAGGAGGCGTAGCGCGCTCATGCGTGGTCTCCGGTGGTGACGGTGGGCGCGCGCCGCGCGCGTGCGGTAGATCAAAGGTGATAGCGCTATCAGACAGGAGGGCGCCGATGGCGGGGGCCTGGGCCCTGTTTCCGCCGCCGCGCCATCCACGAAACATGCCATTTGGGCCGTTTTCCTCGGACTTTATGCCATATCGCGCGAGGGCACGTCGAATGCTGCTGTGCAGCGTGCCGGGCTTGATTGTTAGCGCTACCGTCGGCCCGGGCAGTCGTCGGGGGGCGACCGGCGCCAGCGCGCGCATGCCTGTTCAGTTTTTCAAACAACTACGTTGCTCAACGGAGGGGACCGTGCACGTTCGTATGTCGAAAACTCTGCTTTCGCAGGCCTTGGCGCTTGCGCTCATCGGTGCCGTGGGCAGTGCCCAGGCACAGGATCAAACCGCGCCCGAGGGCGCCACCACCGGCCAGGCCGAGCAGCCGAAGCTGCTCAGCACGGTCAACGTGACCGGCAGCTACCGCAACAGCCTGCAGTTCTCCACCGAGGCCAAGCGCGACGCCACCGGTTTCGTCGACGCGATCTATGCCGAGGACATCGGCAAGTTTCCGGACACCAACATCGCCGAGTCGCTGGCGCGCGTGCCCGGCATCCAGATCAACCGCGACGTCAACGGCGAGGGCATGAAGATCGCCATTCGCGGCCTGGGCGAAAACTTCACCAAGACCACCATCAACGGCAACACCGTGTCGACCGCGTCGATCGGCCTGGACCAGGCCAACCAGAACCGCGAGACCGACCTGACGCTGTTTCCGACCGAGTTCTTCAACAAGCTGACGGTCTACAAGTCGCCCAAGGCCAGCCTGCCCGAGGGCGGCGCTGCCGGCCTGGTGGACATGAGCAACGCGCATGCCTTCGACACGCCGGGAAGCCACCTCACCTACTCGTTGCAGGGCGTGCACAACTCCGTCGCCGGCGGCACCGCGCCGCAGGGCTCGCTGATCGGCAGCTGGACCAACGAAGCGGGCACGCTGGGCGTGCTGGCCGGCGTGTCCTCGGTGCGCGGCAAGATGGGCGTCAAGGGCTGGGAGGACGGCAACAGCGACTACTGGACCACGCCCGGCCTGACCGCCGAGCAGGGCGGCGGCGCCGGCACCGGCGTCTCCAACCGCTGGGGCATCTGGCCGACCGTGCCGGACAACGCGGCGATGAGGGACGCCGGCCTGACGCCGGGCGAGACGATCGACGCGGCCTGGCTGCAGGCGCACAACCCGGGCCTGAGCATGGCCCAGATCGACGACGCGCTGATCCCGGCCCTGGGCCGCCCGATCAACATGTCCGGCGACCGCGACCGCGACTCCTTCCTGGGCTCGGTGGAATGGCGTCCCAGCGACAGCGCCCACTTCTGGGTGGACACGCTGTACTCCAAGGCGCATCGCTCCATCAACCGCCTCGACCTGGACCTGATCGGCCGCAACTTCAACGCGCCCAACGGCATGATCCCGCTGGACATGAGCGTGGACGGCAACAACGTGGTCACCGACGCGACCTTTGCCGGCGCGCAGGTGTTTCTCGAGGCGCGCCCGTACAACGAGCGCGTGAAGTACTGGCAGGTCAACCCGGGCGCCACGTTCTGGTTCGGCGGCATGGACAACATCCGGTTGGACATCAACGGCGGCCTGAGCCGCAGCTGGCTGCGTCGCGTCGTGCCGACCATCATGGTCAACTCGCCGTACTTCACCGACCACTACGTCAACAGCAACGGTCGTCCCGAGATCGTGTCGGACATGGATTTCAACGATCCCAACGCCGGCTGGACCTGGAACGACCTGCGCCTGCAGAACGAGAAGCGCCTGGCCAAGTCGTCCAACCTGCGCATCGACCTGCAGTTCGGCGACGACAGCAACAACGTCAAGGTCGGCGTGGCCGGGTCCAAGGACTTCCGCCGCATCCAGGCGTTCGACAACGGCGCGGCGTGGAAGGCGTACACGCAGTCGCAGATTGCCAACGACGAACTGGGCCAGTACCTGGTGTCCGGCCCGGGCTTCATCGACGTCGACTACGGCGCGTTCTTCAGCGCCACCGACTTTGCCAACTTCAGCGCCAACGCGCCGGAGACCAACGCCGGCAACATCAACCAGTCCACCGGCAGCTTCGATGAAAGCAATCGCGCCGCCTACGTCGAGTTCAACACCACCTCCGACGTGTGGGGCCGCGAGCTGCGCATCAACGGCGGCGTGCGCTACGCCACCACCGACCAGACCATCAGCGGCCCGGTCACCCTCGGCGGCGTGCGCGAGTGGCAGAACCTCAAGAGCGACTACAGCGAATGGCTGCCCGCGTTCAGCGCCGCATGGAGCGTGGCCGACAACGTGATCCTGCGCCTGTCCGGCTCCAAGACCATGAGCCGTCCGAACCCCGGCGCGATGCTGCCGGCGACGACGATCACCGGCTCGGGCGTGGATACCGGCAACCAGGGCAACCCGTACCTGACGCCGTACACCTCCACCAACTTCGACCTGGGTGGCGAGTGGTACACCGGCGACGAGGGCTTTGTCGGCCTGACCTTCTTCAACAAGCGCGTCGAGGGCTACACCTTCCAGGGCACCACCCGCAAGACGCTGGCGGAGATGGGCATTCCGTACGACTCGCTCAACGAAAGCCAGAAGACCCAGGTGGACGCCTTCCCGGGCGGCTACGATGCGCTGCTGGTCACCGTTTCCCAGCAGGTCAACGCCGATGCGGCGCTGAACGCGCGTGGCTGGGAGGCGATCTGGGTGCAGCCGCTGGACTTCGCGTTGAAGGGCCTGGGCTTCCAGGCCAACTACACCAAGCTCACGCTGAGCACGCTGGGCCGCGACGCCAATGCCCTCAACGGCAGCCTCTACGGCGTCTCCCCCAAGATGTGGAACACCACCATGTACTGGGAGAACGACGTGGCCTCGGTGCGGTTGTCGTACAACTGGGCGCAGGGTGCGGTGCAGTCGGCGCCGAGCACCAGCAGCATCAAGGGTGCGCAGCTGTACGGCACCGATCGCGGCCAGCTTGACCTGTCGGCCAGCTACACGCTGAAGAACCTGCCCAGCAAGCCGCAGATCACGCTGAGCGCCACCAACCTGCAGAACAAGCCGTTCGCGTCGTACTTCGGCTACGGCAACGTGGGCCACGCGTACTACGACCCGGGTCGCACCGTCACGCTCGGTCTTCGCGGCACGTTCTGACGGCGGCACCGCCGCCTGAGGCAAGTCCCGCCGCGGCGCTCCCACGCGCCGCGGCGGTTTTTTTTTTGCGCTTTCGCCGCCCGGTGCAAGCGGCGAAAGCCGGCGCGCCAGGTGCGCGGCCGGGCACCTGGCGGCCCGGCCCCTCAGGCGCTCACGCGTGGTCGCCGTCGGAGGCGGCCGGCACCTCGGCCAGCCGGGCCGGTTGCAGGCGCGGCGAGAACAGGTGCACCACCAGCAACGCGATCAGGTAGGCGCTGCCGGCAAACAGGAACACGCGCGCATAGCTGCCGGTGGCCTGCAACTGCGCGCCGGTGAACAGCGACATCAGGATGCCGCCGGCGGTGCCGGCAAAGCTGCCGATGCCCACCACCGAGGCCACCGTCTGGCGCGGAAACATGTCCGAGGGCAGGGTCAGCACGTTGGCCGACCAGCCCTGGTGCCCGGCCATGGCCAGGCCGATCAGGATGACCGCCAGCCACAGGCTGTCGACCTGGGTGACCAGGGCCACCGGCGCCACGCACAGCCCGCAGGCCAGCATCGCGCCCTTGCGCGCCTGGTTCGCGCTCAACCCCAGCTTCAGCAACCGCCCGGCCAGCCAGCCGCCGCCGATGCTGCCGACGTCGGCCAGCACGTACACCGTGATCATCGGCAACCCGACCTGGGCGAGGCTGAGGTGGAACTTCGTCGCCAGAAACTTGCCCAGCCAGAACAGAAACAGAAACCACACCGGGTCGGTGATGAACTTGGCCGAGACGAAGGCCCAGGTCTGCCGGTGCCGCAGCAAGGCAAGCCACGGCACCTTCGTCGTCGGCTCCGGCGGATCGCTGCGGATGTAGGCCAGCTCGGCCGCGCCCAGCTTCGGCTGCCGGTCGGGGGTGCGGTAGGTGAGCAGCCACACCGTCAACCACGTGGCGCTGAGCACGCCGGTGAACAGGAACGCCGGCTGCCAGCCCCAGCGCGCCGCGATCAGCGGCACCACCAGCGGCGCCAGCACCGCGCCGATGTTGGAGCCGGCGTTGAAGATGCCCACCGCCAGCGAGCGCTCGCGGCGCGGAAACCACTCGGCCACCGTCTTCACCGCGGCGGGGAAATTGCCCGACTCGCCCAGGCCCAGCGCAAAGCGCGCCGCGGCAAAGCCCAGCACGTTGGTGGCCAGCGTGTGGCTCATCGCCGCCAGGCTCCACACGCCGATGGAGATGGCGTAGCCGATGCGCGTGCCGAAGCGGTCGATGATGGCGCCGGAAAACAGCAGGCCGATCGCGTAGGCCGCCTGGAACGCGGTGACGATGTAGCCGTACTCGATCTCGTTCCAGCCGATGTCGTGCTGCAGGAACGGCGCCAGCACGCCGAGCACCTGGCGATCGACGTAGTTGATGGTGGTGGCCGCCAGCAGCAGCGCGCATACGCGCCAGCGGTAGCGACCGGTCTTGCCCGGCGGTGCGGCCGCCGTGTCGGTGACGCCCATGTCGTTCCCCCTCGTCTTGAGAATGCGCCGATCATGGCAGCGCGAGGTGTGGTGAGGTAGCGATCCGAGGTGATAGCGCTATCAGGTTCGGCGCCGCCAGCCACGGGTTTGCGCGCATCTTCGAGCTGTCCGTGCGACCGGCGTTCTACGCCGTTTGGACGGTTTTCTCCCTGCTTTATGCCACATTGCGCGACCGGGCGTCGATGTTGCTCTGCAGCGTGCCCGGTCGAATTGTTAGCGCTACCTTCGCCGCCGGGCATCCGCCGCCGGCCGTCCGGCCACGATGTGCGTGCCCGTTCCCCACCCCAAAAAAACAATTCCGCATTTCGGGAGAGGTTGTGCAGATTCGTATTTCCAAGACCCTGCTTTCGCAGGCACTGGCGCTTGCGCTCATTGGTGTCGTGGGCACTGCCCAGGCACAGGACCAGGCCGCGTCGCAGAACGCCGCCACCGACCCGTCGGCCCCCGCCGAGCAGCCCAAGGAGCTGACCACGGTCAACGTCACCGGCAGCTACCGCAGCAGCCTGCAGTTCTCCACCGAGGCCAAGCGCGACGCCACCGGCTTTACCGACTCGATCTTTTCCGAGGACATCGGCAAGTTTCCGGACACCAACATCGCCGAGTCGCTGAACCGTATTCCGGGCATCCAGCTGAACCGTGACGTCAACGGCGAAGGCCTGAACATCGCCGTGCGCGGCCTGGGCAGCAGCTTCACCAAGACCACCATCAACGGCAATTCGGTGGCCACCGCCTCGATCGGCCTGGACGCGACCAGCCAGAACCGCGAGGTTGACCTCAACCTGTTCCCGACCGAGTTCTTCACCCAGCTGTCGGTCTACAAGACCCCGATGGCCAGCCTGCCCGAGGGCGGCGCCGCCGGCGTGGTGGACATGCGCAACGCGCATGCATTCGACAACCCCGGCACGCACGTGACCTACTCGCTGCAGGCCGCCAACAACAGCATCGCCGACAAGATCGCGCCGCAGGGCTCGGTGATCGGCAGCTGGACCAATGACGCCGGCACGTTCGGCGTGCTGGTGGGCGTGTCCTCGGTGCGCAGCAAGATGGCCGTGGACAGCTGGGAAGACGGCAACGGCGGCTGGATCGATCCCAACCTGACCGACGCGCAGTGCGGCGCCGATTGCGGCCGCAACCCGTCGTCCAACCGCTGGCGCATTCCGGACGTGGTGCCGAACAACGCCAGCACCATCGCTGCCGGCCTGACCCCGGGCGACGTCATCGACGCCGACTGGCTCACCGCGCACAACCCGGGCCTGACCACCGGCCAGATCGGCGACGCGCTGGTGCCGTACCTGCCCCGTCCGGTGAGCATGCGCGGCAATCGCGACCGCGACGCGCTGCTCGGCTCGGTGGAATGGCGCCCGAACGAGGATGCCCACTTCTGGGTGGACTACCTCTACAGCAAGGCCAAGCGCACCAACAAGCGCATCGACATGAACCTGGTGGCGCGCAACAACGACGCCAACGGCATGATCCCCACCGACATGCAGGTGGACGAGAACGGCGTGGTCACCAGCGCCACGATGAGCAACGCGCAGTTCTTCCTGGAGGCGCGTCCGTACAACGAGAAGGTCAACTACTGGCAGGTCGATCCGGGCGCCACGTTCTGGTTCGGCGACAACGGCGACATCAAGCTGGACGTGCAGGCCGGCACCAGCCGCAGCTGGATGCGTCGCGACTCGCCGACCATCCTGGTGACCTCGCCGTTCACCAACGTCACCTACACCAACACCAACGGCATGCCGACGGCGACGTCCGACCTGGACCTGAACGACCCCAACCTGGGCTGGTCGTGGGCCAACGGCGGCCGCGTCAACGTGCAGAACGAGCACCGCCTGACCACGACCTCGAACGTGCGCCTTGACCTGCAGCTGGGCGGCGACGACAAGAACAACGTCAAGGTCGGCGTGGCCTGGGACAAGAACTTCCGCAAGATCCAGGGCTTCGACAACAGCCCGGCGTGGCAGAGCTACGTGTTCTCGCAGATCCCCGATTCGGCACTGCCGCAGTACCTGCTGCCGGGCCCGGGTTTCATCACGGCCGACTTCGGCTCGTTCATGGATGCGACCAACTACGCCGACTTCCGCGACAACGCGCCGGAAGGCGGCTCCACCAACAACACCGCGCAGACCGGCAGCTTCAACGAGATCAACCGTGCCGCCTACGTGGAGTTCAACGAGGCCAGCGACGTGTGGGGCCGCGAGCTGCGCATCAACGGCGGCGTGCGCTACGCCACCACCAACCAGACCATCAGCGGTCCGGTCACCCTCGGTGGCGTGCGCGAGTGGCAGAACCTGAGCAGCACCTACAGCGAGTGGCTGCCCTCGTTCAGCGCCGCGTGGGACGTGGCGCCGAACGTGGTGCTGCGCCTGTCCGGCTCCAAGACCATGACGCGTCCGAACCCCAGCGCCATGCTGCCGGCCACCACGTTCATCGGCATCGGTGCCGACTCGGTCAAGCAGGGCAACCCGAACCTGTCGCCGTACATCTCCACCAACTTCGACATCGGCGGCGAGTGGTACACCGGCGACGAGGGCTACGTGGGCCTGACGTTCTTCAACAAGCGCGTCGAGGGCTACACCTTCAACGGCCAGACCATCAAGACGCTGTCGCAGCTTGGCGTGCCGTACGACGCGCTGAACGACACCCAGAAGAGCCAGGTGGACGCCAACGGCGGCTACGACAACTTCCAGGTGAATGTGTCGCAGCAGGTCAACGCCAATGCCGCGCTCAACGTGCGCGGCTGGGAAGCCACCTGGGTGCAGCCGCTGGACTTCGCGCTGAAGGGCCTGGGCTTCATGGCCAACTACACGAAGCTCGACCTCACCACCGCCGGCCACGACGCCGATGCGCTGGGCGGCAACATCTACGGCGTCTCGCCCAAGATGTGGAACAGCACGCTGTACTGGGAAAACTTCGGCGCCTCGGTCCGCCTGTCGTACAACTGGCAGCAGGGCGCGAAGGGTTCGTCGACCAACCAGAACAGCATCCCGTTCGCGTACTACTACGGCGCCGACCGCGGCCAGTTGGACCTCTCGGCCAGCTACACCCTGGCCAGCGTGCCCAGCAAGCCGCAGATCACCCTGGACGTGCAGAACCTGACGAACAAGGCGATCACCTCGTACTTCGGCTTGTCCAGCATGGTGGACAAGTACTACGAGCCGGGCCGTACCATTACGCTTGGCATTCGCGGTACGTTCTGATGGCGGTTCTCACCGCTTGATGCAAGTCCCGCCGCGGCGCGCTCGACGCGCCGCGGCGTTTTGCCTTTTCAAGTTGCCGACGGGGGTCGGCATCACAGGAACCGGGGGTGGCATGAGCAACGTGACGACAACGACCCAGGAGAAGCTTTCCGTCAAGGAAAAGCTCGGCTACAGCCTTGGCGACCTGGCCGCCAACCTGATCTTCCAGACACTGATCACGTTTCTGGCGTTTTTCTACACCGACGTGTTCGGCATTCCCGCCGGCACGGCGGCCACCATCATTTTCATCGTCGGCCTGCTGGGTGCGTTCGTGTTCACCCCGCTGGTCGCGCTGCTGGCCGACCGCACCAACACGCGCTGGGGCAAGTTCCGGCCGTGGATCCTGTGGACGGCCATACCGTTTGGCGCACTGGCGCTGCTGGCCTTCAGCACGCCCGACCTGGCGCCGGGCGGCAAGGTGGTCTACGCGGCCACGACCTACACCTTGCTGGTGATGGTCTACGCGGCCAGCAACCTGCCCTACTCGGCGCTCAGCGGCGTGCTGACCGGCAACATGGCCGACCGCAACAGCATGTCGTCCTACCGCTTCGTGGCGGTGATGGTCGCCCAGCTGATGGTGCAGTCGCTGCTGCTGCCGCTGGTGCTGATCCTCGGCGGTGGCGACAAGGTGCAGGGCTTCCACAACGCGATGCTGCTGTTCGCGGGGGTCGGCACGATCTTCCTGCTGATCACCTTCTTCACCACCCGCGAGCGCATCGTGCCGGCGCCGGAGCAGAAATCCAGCGTCCGCCAGGACCTGGCCGACCTGGTCGGCAACCGCCCGTGGATGGTCATGCTGGTGCTCACCATCCTGGTGTTCACCAACCTGGCGCTGAAGGGCGGCACCTACGTCTACTACTTCGAGTACTACCTCGACGAGTCGGCGCTGGCGGCGTTCTTGCACAACATCGGCTTCAACGGGTTCATCGACGGCCTCAACGCGCTGCTCACCGGCATTGGCCTGACCGAGTTCAAGTGGCCGGAAGATCCGGCGACCTCCGCGTTCAGCCTGTTCAACGCCGGCGGCATCATCTTCATGATCGTCGGCATCGGCTTCTCCAAGCGCCTGGCCGACCGTTTCGGCAAGCGTGACGTGTTCGGCGCGGCGCTGTTCGTGTCCACCCTGTTCCTGCTGGCGTTCCTGGCGTTTCCGCCGGACCGCATCGGGTTGGTGTTTGTCTCGCAGATCCTGCACGGCTTTTTCTACGGCATCACCATCCCGCTGCTGTGGGCGATGACCGCCGACGTGGCCGACTACTCGGAGTGGAAAAACAACCGCCGGGCCACCGCCATCATCTTCTCGGCCATGCTGTGCGGCCTGAAGCTGGGCCTGAGCATCGGCGGCGCGCTGGTGGCCGGCCTTCTGGCCCACTACAACTACCAGGCCGGCGCGCCCACCCAGGCCGCCGACACGGTCGAGGGCATCCGCCTGTCGATCAGCCTGTACGCCGCGTTGCCGTTCCTGGCCTGCGTGGCGCTGCTGTTCTTCTATGAAATCAACAAGTCGATGGAGTCGCGCATCGAGCGCGAACTCGAACAACGTCGGCAACGGTCCGAGGAGGCCGCCTGATGTCCGCACCCACCGGTATCCCTGAAAACCCCACGCCGGAGGAGATCGAGGCGCTGAAGGCGCGCGCGATCTCCGCGCCGCTGGTCACGCACATCTACACCGCCGATCCGTCGGCCCACGTGTTCGACGGCGCGATCTACATCTACCCCTCGCACGACATCGAGGGCGGCGTGCCGTTCAACGACAACGGCGACCATTTCTGCATGGAGGACTACCACGTCTTTCGCATGGCCACGCCCGACAGCGAGCCGGTCGATTGCGGCCTGGCGCTGCACGTCAAGGATGTGCCCTGGGCCGAGCGGCAGATGTGGGCGCCCGACGCGGCCACCCGCGACGGCAAGTACTACCTGTACTTTCCGGCCAAGCGGCCCGACGGCATCTTCCAGATCGGCGTAGCCGTGGGCGACCGCCCCGAAGGCCCGTTCAAGGCCGAGCCCGCGCCCATCGCCGGCAGCTACTCCATCGATCCGGCGGTGTACCGCGACGAGGACGGCGAGCACTACATGTACTTCGGCGGCCTGTGGGGCGGCCAGCTGCAGAAGTACCGCGACAACGCCTACGCCGAGGGCAACGAGGAGCCGGCGGCGGATGAACCGGCGCTGGGGCCTCGCGTGGCGAAGCTCGACGCGGCCATGACCGGCTTCACCGAGGCGTCGCGCGAAATCGTCATCCTCGACGAGGACGGCCAGCCGCTGCGCGCGGGCGACCATGACCGGCGCTACTTCGAAGGGCCGTGGATGCACCGCCACCAGGGCACGTACTACCTGTCCTATTCCACCGGCAACACGCACTTCCTGTGCTACGCCACGGCGGACAACCCGTACGGCCCGTTCACCTACCGCGGCCGCATCCTGACCCCGGTGGTGGGCTGGACCACGCACCACTCCACCTGCCAGGTCGACGGGCAGTGGTACCTGTTCTATCACGACTCCCTGCTGTCCGGCGGCGTGACGCACCTGCGCTCGATCAAGATGACGCGGCTGCAGCACGATGCGCAGGGCCGCATCGTCACGCTGGACCCGTATGGCGCCTGACGGCACGCCCCAGGCACCGTCCAGCGACGTCCTCGCGCCGTTGGCGCCCGGTCCGCTGCGGCGGATCGGGCACGGATCGCTGGTGGTCGACATCGCGCCCGAGGCCGGCGGACGCGTGGCGCAGGTGATGTTCGACGGCGTGGCGTGGCTGGTGGACTACGGCACTGACAACACCGCGGCGATCGCCTGGGGCAGCTTTCCCATGCTGCCGTGGGCCGGTCGGGTGCGCCACGGCGCGTTCGACTTTCACGGCCCGCGCCAGCTGCCGGTCAACCTGGGCGAGCACGCCATCCACGGCGTGGGCCTGCTGCTGCCGTGGCAGGTGGACACGCACTCGGCCACGCATGTGGACTTGTCGCTGGCGCTGCCGCGCGACGCGCGCTGGCCGTTCGGCGGCCGCGCGCACCAGCGCATCGAGGTCGGCGAGCGGCATCTGCAGATGACGCTCTCGGCAAGCGCCGACGAGCAGGCCATGCCGGTCACCCTCGGCTGGCATCCCTGGTTCGTGAAGCCCGACCGGCTCGACTTCCACCCCTCGCGCTACTACCCGCGCGACGCCGAAGGCATGGCGCACCTGCCGCTGGCCGCACCGCCGCCGGGGCCGTGGGACGACTGCTTCGTCAACGACCGTCCCGTCGTCCTCACGCGCGGGTCCCAGCGCCTGCGCCTCACCTCCAACTGCGACCACTGGGTCGTCTACGACCAGCCCGCCCACGCCACCTGCGCCGAACCGCAGAGCGGCCCGCCCGACGCGTTCAACCTGGGCCTGGCGCAGGTGCTCGAGCCCGGCGCCACCGCGTCGGCCTGGTACCGCCTGGAGTGGGATTGACCGTTGCTGTGGGGGAGCGGGATTTTCGCGTGATGTAGGAGCGCACCTTGTGCGCGATGCTCTTCGTCACGGAACCAAGAGCATCGCGCACAAGGTGCGCTCCTACATGCCTCCGGCAATCGCCAAGGGCGTCTCCCGCTCAACGACAAAGCCCCGCACATGGCGGGGCTTTGTCGTTGAGCGGGAGTGGCTGGTGCTTATTCCACGTCGAGGAACGAGCGCAGCTGTTCGGAGCGGCTGGGGTGGCGCAGTTTGCGCAGGGCCTTGGCCTCGATCTGGCGGATGCGCTCACGGGTGACGTCGAACTGCTTGCCGACCTCCTCCAGCGTGTGGTCGGTGTTCATGTCGATGCCGAAGCGCATGCGCAGCACCTTGGCCTCGCGCGGGGTTAGGCCGGCGAGCACGTCGCGCACGGTTTCCATCAGGCCGGTCTCGGTGGCCGAGTCGACCGGCGAGCTGGCGTTGCCGTCCTCGATGAAGTCGCCCAGGTGGGAATCCTCGTCGTCGCCGATCGGGGTTTCCATGGAGATCGGCTCCTTGGCGATCTTCAGCACCTTGCGGATCTTGTCCTCGGGCATCTCCATTTCCTTGGCCAGCTCCTCCGGCGTGGCCTCGCGGCCGAACTGCTGCAGCATCTGGCGGGAAATGCGGTTGAGCTTGTTGATCGTCTCGATCATGTGCACCGGGATGCGGATGGTGCGCGCCTGGTCGGCGATCGAGCGGGTGATGGCCTGACGGATCCACCACGTGGCGTAGGTGGAGAACTTGTAGCCGCGGCGGTACTCGAACTTGTCCACCGCCTTCATCAGGCCGATGTTGCCCTCCTGGATCAGGTCGAGGAACTGCAGGCCGCGGTTGGTGTACTTCTTGGCGATGGAGATCACCAGGCGCAGGTTGGCCTCGACCATTTCCTTCTTGGCGCGGCGCGCGCGCGCCTCGCCGCTGGCCATGGCGCGGTTGATGTCCTTGATGTCGATCAGCGGCAGGAACAGCTTGCGCTCGATGGCGGCCAGCTTCTCCTGCTCGGCGTCGATCGCCTCGCGGTGGGTCTTCACGTTGGGCGACCACTTCTGGCGCTTGCGGCCCAGCTCGGCCGCCCACTCCAGGTTGCCCTCGTTGCTGGGGAAGGTCTTGATGAACTCGGTCTTGGGCATCTTCACCTGCTTGACGAAGATGTCCATCAGCACGCGCTCGTGGTGGCGGATGTCGCCCACCACCTCGCGCAGCTTGCGCACGAAGCCGTCGATCAGCGCGCTGGGCAGCTTGAGCTTGAGGAATTCCTCGGCCATCTGGTCGCGCAGCTTGACCACCTTCTTGTCGGTGATGCTGTCGGCCTTGGCGGCGGCCTTCTGGAACTTGGTGTAGTGGTCGCGCAGCAGCTCCATGCGGCGCTTGACCTCCTCCGGATCGGGGCCGCTGGGACCGCTCTCCTCTTCCTCGCTGGCATCGTCGTCGTCGTCCTCGTCGCCCTCGGCATCCTCGTCCAGGCCCTGCTCGGCGGCCTCGGCGGCGGCGGCTTCCTTCTCCTTGCGGGCCAGGTCGGCGGCCTCCTCCAGGTCGAGGAAGCCGGCCAGGATCTCGCTGAGGCGGCGCTTGCCGTCCAGGTGCTGGTCATACTCCTCCAGCAGCAGCTCGATGGTCAGCGGGAAGCTGGCCAGCGCGGTCTGCACCTGGCCCAGTCCTTCCTCGATGCGCTTGGCGATGGCGATCTCGCCCTCGCGGGTGAGCAGCTCGACCGTGCCCATCTCGCGCATGTACATGCGCACCGGGTCGGTGGTGCGGCCCACCTCGGCGTCCACGGCCGAGAGCAGGGCCACGGCTTCCTCGGCGGCGGCCTCGTCGTCGTTGCTGCTGCCGGCCTTGTCGGCCAGCGGGTCGGCGTCGGGCGCGGCGTCGTGCACCTCGATGCCGACGCCCTTGAGCACCGCCATGATGTCTTCGATCTGCTCCGGGTCGACGATGTCGTCGGGCAGGTGGTCGTTGATCTCGGCGTACGTCAGGTAACCCTGCTCAAGACCCTTGGAAATGAGGGCCTTGATTTCCGACTGTTGCTCGTGGGGAGCTTTGCTGTTCATTAACCGACCACCGAGGGGTTCAAGAACCGGACATTATAGCGATGTGCTGCTTTTTTGACCAGTTTGCAAGTGAGGAATGGGCCGGACGACCTACGCAAAAAGCGCGCCAAATCGGGGCCTTGCGGGCTGTTGCGTGAGTGCGTGCCGCACGCGGCGGCTCGGCATGCTCAGCCCGTGTCCAGGCGGAACGTCACCGGTCCGTCGTTGACCAGCCGCACCACCATATGGGCACCGAAGCGGCCGGTTTCCACCCCCGGATGCGCGGCACGCGCCAGCGTCACCAGGTGGTCGAACCAGTGCCGGGCATGTGCCGGCTCGGCCGCGCTGGTGAAGCTGGGACGCATGCCCGAGCGGGTGTCGGCGGCCAGGGTGAACTGGCTGACCAGCAGCAGGCCGCCGCCGGTGTCGGCCAGCGAGCGGTTCATGCGGCCGGCCTCGTCGCTGAACACGCGGTAGCCGAGCAGGCGCTCAAGCATGCGCCGGGCCTGCGTCTCGCCGTCGTCCGGCTCCACCGCCACCAGCGCCAGCAGGCCGGGGCCGATGGCGCCGACGCATTCGTCGTCCACCTCCACCGAGGCGGACAGCACGCGCTGGATCAAGGCAATCATGGCCACTCGCCGCGAAAACGAAGCGCCCAGCTTACGGTGTGGCCGCCGCACGCGCACGCGTGTGCGGCGGGACGCGTGCGCTCCCGTAAACTTCGCGGATGCGACCGGACATGTATGCCTTCTATCTCCTGCTGCGCCTGCTGGCGCTGTTGCCGTTGCGCGTGCTGCATGGCGCCGGGCGCCTGCTGGGCCTGGCCCTGCTTCGGCGTGGCGGGCGGCCCGCGCGCGTCACCGCGATCAATCTGCGCCTGGCGCGGCCGACGCTGGACGAGGCCGCGCAGGCGGCGTTGCTGCGCGAGGCGATGGTGGAGGGCGGCAAGTCGGTCACCGAGATCATCAAGATCTGGGGCAGTGGCGCGCGGCGTTCGCTGGGGCTGATCCGCGAGGTGCGCGGCGAGGCGCTGTTCGACGCGGCGCTGGCCGCCGGCAAGGGCGTGATCATCGCCGCGCCGCACCTGGGTTGCTGGGAGCTGCTCAACTACTGGCTGGGGCACAAGACGACCCTGGCGATCCTGTACCGGCCGCCGCGCATCGCCGCGATCGAGGGCCTGCTGCGCAAGGTGCGCGGGGCGCTGGCGCCCGAGCAGGTGCGGGCCGACGGTGCCGGCGTGCGCGCGTTGTACAAGCGGCTGGCATCGGGTGGCACGGTGGGCATCCTGCCTGACCAGAAGCCGCGCGCCGGCGAGGGCCGGATCGCGCCGTTCTTCGGCCAGAGCGCGCTCACCATGGTGCTGCTGCCGCGACTGGCGGCGCGCACCGGCGCCACCGTGCTGTTCGCGTTCGCCGAGCGCCTGCCGCGCGGCGCCGGCTACCGCATTCACCTGCTGAGCGCGCCGCCGGGGCTGGCCGATGCCGACATGGACAGCGCCTGTCGCGCCTTGAACGCCGGCGTGGAGCAGTGCGTGACGCTGGCCTTCGCGCAGTACCAGTGGCAGTACAAGCGCTATTCGGCCGACGGGCTGGTGGACCCTTACCGGTAGGCTCGCGCCGCCTACGGTGGCGGGGCTTTCTCCAGCCGCCGGAGAAACACCGTCATCTCCTTTTCCGCCTGCTTGTCGCCGCGTTGCGCGGCGGCGGCGATGCCCTGGCGCCAGGCGTCGGCGGCGTCCTGCGGCCGATGCGCGGCGAGGCAGGCCTTGCCCAGGGCTTTCCAGGCCGCCGAGTAGGCCGGGTCGAACGCCACCGCGCGGCGCAGCTCGTCGACGGCGGCGGTCGCGTCGCCCTCGCCCAGCAGCGCCGAGCCCAGCGAGAAGCGCAGCAGCGCACCGTCACGGGGGCCGCCGCATTGCGCGCGCAGGCTGGCGATCAGCGCCGCGCTCATGGCTGCGTGTGGTGGCGCCCGTCGCCGGCGGGATAGACCTGGGTGGGGCGGCTCGGCTCCGGCGGCGTGTGGCCGGCGCGCAGGTCGGCCAGCGAGGCGGCCGGCCACACGGCCAGCCACGACGAACGGAACGGCTGCACCAGCAAGGCGTAGCGCAGGTCGTTCGCGTCGAGCGACGACGGGTGGGTCACGATCAGGCCGTCGGGATGGGCCTTGGCGAAATCCTGCAGGGCCACGTCGCCGTACAGCTCGGCGATCGGCCGCGTCAGCCGGCCCTCGAAATGGAACTCGCCCGCGTAGCTGCCCGCGTAGCCGATCGGTCGCCCGGCCTGCTCGGCCGCGCCCAGCAGGTGCGCGATGGGGCGCAGGTCATAACGCGACCACAGCGTCAGCGTGAACAACGTATTGAGCGCCAGCACGCCGACCACGCCGGCCACCGCCAGCCGGCGCAGCTCGCCGCGTCCGCGCAGCAGCAACAGGCCGCCCAGCAGCAGAAACACCACGCTGAAATAGCGGCTGTAGGGCGCCGCCTCGGTGGCCCACGCGCCGGCCAGCGTGTGGTGCTGCACCAGTTGCGGCATCGCCAGCAACAGCAGCGCGAACCCGATGCCGCCCACGCCCAGCGGCCAGGTGCCCAGCCAGGCATGGCTGGCCAGCGTGGCATGGCGTTCGCGCAGCACGGCGATGGCGCCGGCGATCAGCAGCACCAGGCCGGTCAGCTCCGGCAGCAGGTAGTACAGCTGCTTGCCGCTGATCAACGAAAACACCAGCAGCCCCGGCAGCAGCCAGCACAAGGCGAAGCGCAGGCCCGGCTCCAGCGGCCGGCGCAACAGCGCCACCGACAGCGGCACCAGCAACAGGCACACCAGCAGCTTGGCCAGCCACGGCAGCGGGTGGCCGAGCAGGGGCAGCGCCAGCAGGCCGGCCAGCGCCAGCGCCGACAGCCACAGCGCGGGCTTGATGCCGCGCTCCCACGGCCGGCGCAGCAGCGTGGTCACCACCGCCACCGGCGCGCGCGGCCAGCCGCTGAACGGAAACAGCAGCGCCGGCAGCCACAGCAGGTACCACCACGCCGGCTGGGCGTGGTTTTGCAGGTCCTTGCCCTTGGCCAGCGCGTTCACCACGCGGCCGGCGGTCTGGGTGAAAAACAGCCGCTGCCGGTAGGCCTCGCCACCGGCGGCGCCGGCCGGCAACGCCCAGGCCAGCAGCATGGCCGCGCCCAGCAGCAGCGACAGTGCGCCGGCGCCATACCAGCGCGTGCGGTGCGCGCGCGCCCAGGGGTTCCACAACGGGCCCAGCAGCCACGGAAACACCACGTGCAGCAGCATCACCGGACCCTTGGTCAGCAACCCCAGCCCGATGCACAGGCCAAACAACAGCCAGCGCGGCTCGGCGCGGCGCGCCTTGGGCGTGAGGCACAGCAGCGCCGCCAGCGTCCACACCGCCAGCAGCACGTCGTACATGATCTGCAGGCCAAACAGAAACGCGTAGCCCAGCGCCAGCAGCATCCACGGCGTGGCGCGCGCCATCCACGGGCGATCGGGAAACAGACGCTGCGCCAGGGTGGACGCCAGCACCAGCTGGGTGGCGCCAAACAAGACCTCCAGCAGGCGCGGCCACACGTCGCTGACGCCGAACACGTGCCAGCCGGCCTGGATCAGCCAGAACAGCAGCGGCGCCTTTTCGCTGTACGGCTGGCCGTTGATCTGCGGCACCAGCCAGTGGCCGTGGCTGTACATGTCCCAGGCCACCGCCAACGTGCGGGTGGAATACAGCGGCATCGGTCCGTGCGAGAAAATGGCCAGCAGCGCCGCCACCGTCCACAGCAGCAGCCACGGCCACACGGCACGCAGGTTCTCGAGACGACTACAGGGATAGGCGGGCACGGGCGGACTCATCGCGGGTCGGAAACCGATTCTAGCCTGCGCCGCCCCGCGTCAAGACGACGGTGGCGGCGGTTTGCGCCACGCCGGCGCGGTCTAGCGCTCCAGACCGTGACGCTGCAGGGCGTCGGCGGCCATCGCCACCGAGGCGGGGTTGCGGCACATCTCGTAGTAGCGCATGCGCTTGTAGACGGCGTAGCTGGCGTTGGTCTGCGACACGGCAAAGCCGCGCCAGCCGTCGAGCATGGCCAGCCGCAGCACGTAGTCCTTGAAGAACGTGGTGGCGAACACCAGCGCGCAATCCCACATGCGCGGCGCGCGGCCCTTCTCGCGCCAGTCGCGCGCCTTCAGCTCGGCGTAGCGCAGCACCTTCAGGCCCTTGTGCACCAGGGTGGGGTTGTTCTCGTGCTCGAACGGGGCGCGGAACGACGCCTGCGGCCCGCTCCACGCCAGGGACTCGTGCACCCGCACGTCACGCCAGCGCGCGCGGTCGCGGTGGTACAGGCGCGCCAGCTTCTCGCCCACCATCGGCCGGTACCAGCGCATCGGCGCGCCCATGTACAGCGTGCGCCGGCGCAGGATGCCCACCGCCGCGTCGGAGGCCATCACCTCGGGCAGGCGGCGCTCCATCTCCGCGACCAGCGCCGGCGACAGGAACTCGTCCGCGTCCAGCGCCAGGATCCACGGATGGCTGGCGTGGCTGGTGCCGACATTGCGCTGCGGGCCAAAGCCCAGCCAGTCCTGGTGCACCACGCGCGCGCCGTGGGCGCGGGCCACCTCGAGCGTGGCGTCGGTGCTGCCGCAGTCGATCACCAGCTTCTCGGCGGCAAACGGCACGCTGTCCAGGCAGCGACCGATGGTGGCCGCCTCGTTGTGCGTCATCACCACCAGGGTGAGCGGGAGGGTCATGGCAGGCTCCGGGGAAAGGGTCAGTCGAACCGGTCGATGATGGCGGAGATCACGCCCAGCGCCTGGCGCAACTCGTCCACGTGGGTCTTGTCCAGCACGCGCAGCAATTGTTTCAGGCTGGTGCTGGAGACGCCCTCGGTGCGCGGCAGGTAGACCACCTCGCAGTGCGCCTTCAGCGCGTCGAAGCGGCCGGCCCAGTCACCGCCCATGCCGAACACCGACACGCCGTAGCGGGCGATGTCGTCCACCTTCTGCTCCCAGTGGTCCTCGGCAATGGCCAGGTCGACGCACTTCACGTTCTGCACGATCCGCCGGCGGTCCTCGAACGGCACGATGGTCTGCTTGCCCTTGGTGGCGTTGAACGCGTCGGTGGACACGCCGACCACGAGGTAGTCGCCCAGCGCCTTCAACCGCTGCAGCAGGTTCAGGTGGCCCACGTGGAACAGGTCGAACGTGCCGTAGGTGAGCACCACCCGGCCGTGCGGGCGGTCGGTGGCGGCGGGGGTGTCGTCGTGCATGGTCATGGCAGGCTCCGCCAGTATTTGAAGCGGCGCAGCACGCTCCATGGTTTGCGTTTCAGGCCGGATCGGCCGCTGGCCAGCATCGCCTCCACCGCGTCGAGCACGCGCTCGCTGGAGCGTCCGTCGCGGTACGGCTGCATCGCCTGCGCATACTGGCGGCGTCCCTCGCGCGTGGGGTCGCCGGGGCCGAGCGCGCCTTCCAGGGCGGTCTCCAGCGCGGCCGGGTCGTCCACGTTCAGCAGGTGCGGGCCGGGCGCGCGGTTGCGAAACGCCACCACCGGCTTGTCCAGCAGCATGAACTCGGCCGCCGCCGAGGAGGTGTCGGTGAGCATCGCGTCGGCCTGGCGCAGCAGCGGCGCCAGCTCGGTGGCCTCCACGATGTGGAAGTTGGCGGCCTGGATCGCGCGCAGCGGCGCGGCCAGCTCGGCCGCCATCTTGGGGTGGAACTTCACCGTCCAGCGCCATGGGCGACGCGCCACGATGCCGGCGATGGTCTGCGCCAGCGCCGGCACCGAGGTCAGCGACGGGCTGAAGGTGGGCGCGTACAGGATGTGCTTTTCGCCGTCGGCCAGCGGCGGCGCCGGCTCGCGCAACAGCGGGTCGGTCTTGGGCCAGCCGGTTTCCACCACCTTGAACCAGCCGTGCCGGCGCGCCAGCTGCTCGAACGGCGCGGTGGTCAGCGGCCCGAACGTGCAGAACAGGTCGAACATGCCGCGGATGCGGAAGTGGCCCTTCTTCTCGATGCCCAGCCCGTGGAACACCTGCACCTTCAGGCCGGGAAACGACAGCGGCACCTCGTTGCCGGGCACCAGCACGGCATCGGGCGCGAAGGCCCGCACCTCGGCCACGGTGTGCAGCAGGCGCTCGTCCGGCAACAGGTTGTCCGCCGCCGGCCCGTTGAGAAACCAGGCCACCTCGTCGCCGCGCGCGCGCGCCGCCGCCTGCAGCGGGCGCAGGATCTCGAACGCGTACGACAGCTCGGCAAACAGCAGGTAACGATGCGGCGTGGCCATGGCGGTTCCGTGGGCGGCCCCGCGTGGCGCGGGGAAAGGGAAAGTCTAGCGTCTGCCCGGCCGCTCAGTCCGCCGGCGGCAGGTCGCCGCACACGGCCCGCAGGCGCAGGCCGCGCCCCACGCGCAGGCCCAGGCCCAGCAGCAGGAAAAAGAACAGCGACTGCGACATCACCCGAAACAGCACGCTCTCGGTGAGCGCGCACACGGCAAACAGCACCACGATGGCCATGCCGCCATAGGCCGGCAGCGCCACCTCGTCATCCGGATCGGCGCTGTGCCGGAAAAAGTAGGCGAACGGCAGCGCGAACAGCAGCACCAGCACCGCCAGGCCCACGATGCCGCGCGTGGCGGCCGCGTCCAGGTATTCGTTGTGCGGGTGTCCGTACTGCGCCACGGCGGCATTGGTGCGCCCGGCCGCCACCTCGGCCTGCACGTAGGTGCCGAACTGGTCGATGCCCACGCCGGCCACCGGGTGCTGCTTGAACGCGCGCACGGCCGTGCGCCACATCTCCAGCCGTTCGCGCACGGCGCCACGGGCGTTGTGGTGCTGGTCGTACGAGTTGACCTCGTGCCCGATGCTGGCGAAACGCTCGGCCAGCCGGCCGTCGAGCGTGGCCGCCGCGGCCATCGTCGCGGCCAGGCCGATCAGCAGGATCGGCAGCCACTGCCGCAGCCGCAGGCCGCGGCGGCGGCCATGCAGCGCCAGCAGCAGCGCCAGCGCCGGCACGAAGGCCAGCAGCGGGCCACGGCTCTGGGTCAGCAGCGCGCCATAGAGGCCCAGCGCCATGGCCGTGGCGTGCAGCCATTTCGCGCCGGTGCCGGTGCCCGGCCGCAGCAACTGCAGCAGCGCCAGCAGGGCCAGGCCCAGCAGCACGGTGGCGAACTCGATGGTGCTGGCCGGCCCGCCGTTGAGCCCGGCCGGCCGCGCCACGCCGAGCACGTGGTGCTGCACCACGCTCACCGCGCCGAGAAAGACCAGCGTGGCGCTGAACCCGTTCCATACCGTGCGCATGCGCAGCGCAAGGCCGAACACCGCCGCGATCACCAGGTACATGATGATGTGCGCCGACTGGTCGAACTGGCGCCAGCCCAATCCGTGCAGCCGGATGTTGACGATCGACAGCGCCACCACGAGCAGGGCCGGCACCACCACCGGCCAGGCCGCGCGGTAGTTGCGGCGCAGCGCCGGGCGCGTCGCCAGCAGGGCCAGCCCGGTCAGGAACAGCAGCGCCACCGGCACGATGCGCACGTGCTTCTCGATCGAGAACGACAGCGGCACCAGCATCAGCAGCCAGGCGCAGCACGTCGGCAGCCATGTTCGGTACGGGAGACTGGCGTGCATGGCGGTCCTTCGTCAGCGGTGGTGCGGTGGGGAGAGGGGATGGGGATGTGCCGGTATAGCCGGTGCAGGCTTACCACCGGCTGAGCCGGTCAGGTGGCGCGCTTGTCGATCACCGCGTAGTACATGCCGTCCAGGTCGCCGTCGCCGGGAAGGATCTGCCAACCGGTGGCGGCGGCCTGGCCGCAGGGCAGGGTGAACGGCACGGCGCGGGCATCGTCCTGGCGCGCCAGCAGCTCGCCCACGATGGCCTCGTTCTCGGCGCGCAGCACCGAGCAGGTGACGTAGACCAGCCGCCCGCCGGGCGCCAGCAACGGCCACAGCGCGGCCAGGATGCGCCGCTGCTGCGCCTGCATCGCGGCGATGTCGCTCTCGCGCCGGTGCAGCCGCACGTCGGGGCGCCGGCGCAGCACGCCGGTGGCCGAGCACGGCGCGTCGATCAGGATGCGGTCGAACGGCTGGCCCTTCCACCAGCCCCTGGGCGCGCCTGCGTCGCCCACCACCAGCTTGGCGTCCAGCCGCAGGCGCATCAGGTTCTGGCGGATGCGCTCGGCGCGCGCGGCCTCGAACTCCACGGCGGTGAGGTCGATCGCGGCGCGCTCCAGCAGATGGCAGGCCTTGCCGCCCGGCGCGGCGCAGGCGTCGAGTACGCGCATGCCGTCGCGCACGTCGGCCAGGTCGGCGGCCACCTGAGCGGCGCCGTCCTGCACGGCAAACACGCCGTCGTCGAAGCCGGGCAGGCGGGTGACGTCGGTGCTGTGCGGCAGCACCAGCGCGTCGGCCAGCCAGGGATGCGCGCCGGCGTCCTGGCCGGCGTCGCGCAGCTGGCCGATCAGCGCCTGCCGTTCGCCGCGCTGGCGGTTCACGCGCAGCATCAGTGGCGGTTCGCGGTTGTTGGCCGCCATCACGGCGTCGGCCTGCGCGGGCCAGTCGCGGTGCAGCGCGTCGGCCAGCCAGGCCGGATGCGCGTGGCGGGTGCGCGCGCTGGCGTCGAGGTCGGCCAGCAGCGTGTCGCGCTCGCGTTGCCAGCGGCGCAGCACGGCGTTGACCAGCCCCGCCAGCCGTGGCCGGCCCAGCGTGCGCACTGCCTCGACCGAGGCGGCCACGGCGGCGTAGTCGTCCAGCTGCAGGATCTCCAACTGCACCAGGCCCAGCACCAGCAGCGCGTGCACGGCCGGGTCCTTGTGCCGCAGGGGCTTCTCCAGCAGGCGGTCGATGGCGGGGTCGAACCGCAACCACCAGCGCGCGCCCTCGCTGAGCAGGGCCATCAGCAGGGCGCGGTCGCGCGCGTCGCGCAGTCGCGGCGCGTGGCGCTCCATCACCTCGCGCAGCGAGGCGCCGCGCACGGCGATCTCGGCCAGGCCACGGGCTGCCAGGGCGCGGGTGTCGGGCTTCATCGCCGGCACCCGGTGTCCGTCCCATGGGGCAGGCGCGGCGATGCCGGGAGCACGTCAAAGGCTCCCGGCGTGGGGGCGCGGCGACAGCAGGTGGGGACGCGCGTTGAGATAGTCGGCCGCGCCGATGCGCTTGCCGCCGGCGCGCTGCACGGCCTGCACGCGCAGCACGCCGTCGGCGCAGGCGATGTCGATGCCGTCGCGGCTGGCGCCCAGCACGCTGCCGGGCGGCTGCCCGTGCGTCATTTCCAGCGCCTGCGCGGCCCAGATGCGCAGCCGCTCGCCGGCGATCTCGGCCTCGGCCACCGGCCACGGATCGAACGCGCGCACCTGGCGCTCCAGCGCGATTGCCGTGCGATGGAAGTCGAGCACGGCTTCGGCCTTGTCCAGCTTGTGCGCGTAGTGCACGCCCTCGTCGGCCTGCGCCACCGGCACGGGCGGATCGCCCGCCAGCAGCCGGCGCAGGCCCTCGGCCAGCACCTCGGCGCCCAGCACGGCGAGGCGGTCGTGCAGCGAGCCGCCGGTGTCCTGGCGGGTGATCGGCGTGCGCCGCTCCAGCAGCACGGGGCCGGTGTCCAGCCCGGCATCCATCTGCATCAGGTCCACCCCGGTCTCGCTGTCGCCGGCCAGGATCGCGCGCTGGATCGGCGCGGCGCCGCGCCAGCGCGGCAGCAGGCTGGCGTGCACGTTCCAGCAGCCGTGGCGCGGCAGCGCCAGCACCTTGCGCGGCAGGATCAGCCCGTACGCCACCACCACCAGCAGGTCGGGGCGCAGCGCGGCCAGCGCCTCGCGCGCCTCGGCCGGTTTGAGCGATTCGGGTTGTGCCACGGCCAGGCCGGCATCGAGCGCGGCCTGCTTCACCGGGCTGGGCGTCAGCTTGCGGCCACGCCCGGCGGGGCGATCCGGTTGCGTGTAGACAGCCACCACCTCCGCGCCGCTGGCGCGGCAGGCGTCGAGGCAGGGGACGGCAAAATCGGGGGTGCCGGCGAAAACCAGCCGCAGGCCGGGGCTATTCAAGCACTGGCCGCCTGCTTGCGCTGCTTTTCCATTCGCTTCAGCAGCAGGTTGCGCTTCAGCGGCGATAGGTAGTCCACGAACACCTTGCCGGCGAGGTGGTCCATCTCGTGCTGCACGGCCACCGCCAGCGGGCCTTCGGCCTCGTAGATGAATGCCTTGCCGTCCGCGTCCTGCGCCTTCACCTTCACGCGCAGCGCGCGGGTGACGTCGGCGTAGATGCCGGGAAACGACAGGCAGCCCTCCTGGTAGACCTGGTCGCCGTCCTTCTCGACGATCTCGGCGTTGATCAGCACCAGCGGCTGGTCACGCCCGTCGCTCATGTCGATCACCAGCACCTGCTGGTGCACGTTGACCTGGGTGGCGGCCAGGCCCACGCCGTTGGCGGCGTACATGGTCTCGAACATGTCGGCGACGAACTGCTTGAGTTTCGCGTCGAACACGGTGACCGGCTTGGCCCGCGTCCGCAGGCGCGGATCGGGGAATTCGAGAATGGATAGAACGGACATGTCGACCTGCCTCGACGCCGAAAGTGCGGGCGACTTGGTAAAAACCCGCCCCGGGCGCCATCTAGAATGTGCCTTATTGTACGTCGGCAAACGCGCGCCTGCAGACGATTTTTGCCGCCGGGCGCTGTTGCGCGTCAAAAGGGTTCAGCTACACTCGACCGAGCATCTGGGGAGGGGGATTCCCGCAATGATCCGAAAAACAATCGTCCTGCTGGCAGGGCTGCTGGTGACCGTGGCCGTCTATGCGGCCGGCGCCCAGTTGCGTACCGATCATCCCGATACCTACACCGTGCGCCGCGGCGACACGCTGTGGGACATCTCCGCCCGCTTCCTGGCCAAGCCCTGGTTGTGGCCGGAGATCTGGCAGGCCAACCCGCAGGTGCGCAATCCCCACCTGATCTACCCCGGCGACGTGCTCAACCTGGCCTTCATCAACGGGCCGGCGCTGCGCCTGCAGCCGAGCGTGCATCGCGAGGGTGATGCGGTGCCGGCGATCCCGCTGTCGGAGCTGCGCACCTTCCTGAAGGACCTGCGGGTGATGGACGCCGACGCCGTCAGCTCCGCGCCCTACGTCGTGGGCCTGGAGGAAAACCGCCTGCGCGGCACGGTGGGCCAGAACCTCTACGTGCGCGGCCTCGACGCCACGCCGGGCCAGCGCTGGGCCATCGTGCGGCCCAGCCACGTGTTCCGCGGCTTCGAGCAGGACGATCCGACCGACGCCGACCACGGCATCACCGCCCACGAGCTGGAGAGCAACGTGGCCCTGGTCAACGCGCCCTGGCGCGAGGACTCGCGCAATGACGGCCACTACGGCCGTGGCGACGACCTGGGCGTGGAAGTGACCGTGATCGGCACCGCCGAGACCCTGCGCGCCGGCGATCCGTCCACGTTGCTGCTGCTCGATTCCACCCGCGAGATCCGCGCCGGCGACCGCGTGCTGCCGCTGGACGACACGCCATACGACCCCTACTACTACCCGCATCCGCCCAAGTCCGTCGCCGCGCAGGCGCGCGTGATCGGCTTTGCCGACGCGCTGGATTCGGTCGGCTCGCGCCAGGTGGTGGCGCTGTCGGTGGGCGCGCGTGACGGCGTGGACAACGGCCAGACCTTCGCCATCTACCATCCCGGCGAGAACATCCACGACGACGTGGCCAGCAACAGCTGGCGTCGTGGCGTGGGCGAGCGCGTCACCCTGCCGCCGGAGTTCGTGGGCCACGTGATGGTGTTCCGCACCTTCGACCGCGTGAGCTACGGCCTGGTGATGGACAGCCTGCGGCCGGTGCATCGCAACGACACGCTGGCGATGCCCGACTGACCGCTGCGGCCCCCGCCATCGGCAAAACCTGACACCACGGCGCGGCACCCCCGCGCCGTGGTCGTTTGTGGCCGCTGCCTACACTGCGGCGATGGACGACATCACCGACACACGCGCCTGGCTGCTGGCGCTGCGCACGCCCGGCCTGGGTCCCGGCGGCCTGCGCCGGCACCTGGACGCGAGCGGTGGCGACATCCACGCCGTGCTGCGCCGGCTGCGCCGCCCGTGTGCCGCGCTCGATGACGGCGCCCGCGCCTGGCTGGCCGCGCCGGACGAGGCGCGGCTGGACGCCGACCTGGCCTGGCTGGCGCAACCCGGCCATCGCCTGCTGTGCTGTACCGATGCCGATTTCCCGCCGCCGCTGGCGCACATCCCGCAACCGCCGGCCGCCCTGTTCGTGGCCGGCGACGCGGGCCTGGCGCTGCTGCCGCAGGTGGCGATCGTGGGCGCGCGCAGCGCCAGCGCGGCGGGCATGGCACATGCGCGCGCGTTCGCCGTGGCGCTGGCACAGGCCGGCTTCGCCATCACCAGCGGCATGGCCGACGGCATCGACGGCGCCGCCCACGCCGCCGCGCTGGACGCGGGCGCGCCCACGTTGGCGGTGATCGGCACCGGGCCGGACCGGGTCTACCCGCGCAAGCACCACGCGCTGGCCCGGCGCCTGGCGGCGCAGGGCGCGATCCTCAGCGAATTCCCGCCCGGCACCGGTGCCCGCGCCGACCATTTCCCGCGCCGCAACCGCCTCATCGCCGGGCTGTCGCTGGGCACGCTGGTGGTGGAGGCGGGGCTGCGTTCCGGCTCGCTGATCACCGCCCGCCTGGCCGCCGAGCAGGGGCGCGAGGTGTTTGCCCTGCCCGGCTCCATCCACAACCCGCTGGCGCGCGGTTGCCATCGCCTGATCCGCGACGGCGCGCGCCTGGTGGAAACGGCGGCGGAGATCGTCGAGGCGCTGGCGCCCGCCGCGCGGGCGCTGGGTGGCGAGCTGGCCGCGCGGCTGGGCAAGGCTGAAGATGCGCCGCCGCCGGCCGATACGCCCACGGCCGACGATCCGGACCACGGCGCGCTGTGCGCGGCGCTCGGCCACGACCCCACCACGCTGGACGAGTTGGTGCGGCGCACCGGCCAGCCGGCTGCCGCGCTGTCCTCGATGCTGCTGATGCTGGAGCTGCAAGGCCGGGTGGAAAGCCTGCCGGGCAACCGCTACCAGCGGCTTCCCGGCTGAGGACGGCGAGCCCGCACGCCGCGCGCGGCGCTTGACAGTCGCCGGGCCGGCGTGGTTTCAACTATATATATGCGCCCGCCGCCGGCCGGCGGTCATCCGTTCGTGGAAACCCTGTTTCATGGCAAAAAACCTGCTCATCGTCGAATCGCCGGCCAAGGCCAAGACGATCAACAAATACCTCGGCAAGGATTTCCAGGTACTGGCCTCCTACGGCCATGTGCGCGACCTGCGCCCCAAGGAGGGCGCGGTGGATACCGAGCACGGCTTTGCCATGGCCTACGAGGTGATCGAGCGCAACGAGAAACACGTGGACGCCATCGCCAAGGCGGCGCGCGCGGCCGACGACATCTACCTCGCCACCGACTTGGATCGCGAAGGCGAGGCGATCAGCTGGCACATCAGCGAGATCCTCAAGGAGCGCGGCCTCACCGAGGGCCGGCGCATGCACCGCGTGGTGTTTTCCGAGATCACGCCCAAGGCGATCAAGGCCGCGGTGGCCTCGCCGCGGCAGTTGTCGCACGACTTGGTCGATGCGCAGCAGGCGCGCCGCGCGCTGGATTACCTGGTCGGCTTCAACCTGTCGCCGGTGCTGTGGCGCAAGGTGCAGCGCGGGCTGTCGGCCGGTCGCGTGCAGAGCCCGGCGCTGCGCATGATCGTGGAGCGCGAGGAGGAGATCGAGGCGTTCAAGGCGCGCGAGTACTGGACCGTCGAGGCCCAGCTCAAGCATGCCGAGGGCGATTTCAGCGCGCGCCTGGTCAAGCTCAACGGCAAGAAATTCGAGCAGTTCGACCTCACCAACGAGGCCGACGCGATGGCCGCGCGCGCCGCGCTGAAAGACGCCGCGCACGGCCGCCTCAGCGTTGGCGAGGTCGGCTCCAAGGAGCGCAAGCGCCGCCCGGCCGCGCCGTTCACCACCTCCACGCTGCAGCAGGAGGCCGCGCGCAAGCTCGGCTTCACCACCAGCCGCACGATGAAGGTGGCGCAGGGCCTGTACGAGGGCGTGGCGCTGGGCGACGAGGGCAATGTGGGCCTGATCACCTACATGCGTACCGACTCCACCATGCTCAGCGACGACGCGCTGGGCGAGTTGCGCCAGCTGATCGCGCGCGACTACGGCGACAAGGCCCTGCCCGACGCGCCGCAGGTGTACCGCACCAAGTCCAAGAACGCGCAGGAGGCGCACGAGGCGATCCGCCCCACCTCCGCGCTGCGCACGCCGCGCTCGATCGCCAGCTATCTCAACGACGACCAGCGCAAGCTGTACGAGCTGATCTGGAAGCGCACCGTCGCCTGCCAGATGATCCACGCCACGCTCAATACCGTGTCGGTGGAGTTTCCGCTGCCGCACGCCGCCGGCGGCGAGGCCGCGTTCCGCGCCAGCGGTACCACCGTGGTCGATCCGGGCTTTCTCGCCGTGTACGAGGAAGGCAGCGACCAGAAAAAAGCCGATGACGACGACGAGGGCCGCCGCCTGCCCCGGCTGGAAAAGGGCGAGGCGGTGCCGCTGCACGAGATCGCCGCCGACCAGCACTTCACCGAGCCGCCGCCGCGCTACTCCGAGGCCAGCCTGGTCAAGGCGCTGGAGGAGCACGGCATCGGTCGTCCGTCCACCTACGCCAGCATCATCCAGGTGCTGCAGAACCGCGAATACGTCTACCTCGACAGCCGCCGCTTCAAGCCCAGCGACGTGGGTCGCGCGGTCAGCAAGTTCCTCACCCAGCACTTCACCCGCTACGTCGACTACGACTTCACCGCCAAGATGGAGGACGAGCTGGACGCCGTCAGCCGCGGCGAGGAGGCCTGGGTGCCGCTGATGGAGCGCTTCTGGCAGCCGTTCAAGCAGCAGGTGGACGAGAAGACCGAGTCGGTCGACCGCAGCGAGGCCACCGGCGCGCGCGAGCTGGGCACCGATCCGAAAACCGGCAAGCCGGTATCGGTGCGGCTGGGCCGGTTCGGGCCGTATGCCGCCATCGGCACCAAGGACGACGAGGAAAAGCCCACCTTCGCCAGCCTGCGTCCGGGCCAGAGCATGCACACCATCACCCTGGCCGAGGCGCTGGAGCTGTTCAAGCTGCCGCGCAAGCTGGGCCAGGCCGCCAACGGCGACGAGGTGAGCGTGGCGATCGGCCGCTTCGGCCCGTTCGTGAAGCAGGGCAGCACCTATGCTTCGCTCAAGCCCGAGGACGACCCGTACACCATCGAGCTGCCGCGCGCACTGCAGATCGTGCAGGAAAAGCTGGAGATGCTGGCCAACCGGCTGATCCTCGATTTCGGCAACGGCGTGCAGGTGCTCAACGGCCGCTACGGCGCCTACATCACCGACGGCGAGAAAAACGCGCGCATCCCGAAAGACCAGGAGCCCAAGACGCTGACCGAGGCCCAGTGCCTGGAGCTCCTGGCGGCCGCGCCGGCCAAGAAGGGCCGTTTCGGCAAGAAGACCGCGGCGGCCAAGAAGGCGCCCGCCGCCAGCAAGGCCGCCACGAAAAAGGCCGCGCCCGCCAAGACAGCCGTGAAGAAGGCCGCCGCCAAGAAGACGACGGCCAGGAAAACCGCCACCAAGAAAGCCGCCGCGAAAAAGACGACCGCCCGCAAGGCCGCCGCCAAGACCCGCACGGACGCCTGAGTGTCGCGGCGTTTTTCCATCGACGAGGTGGCTGACGCCGCGCGCCTGCTGCGCGACGGCGGCGTGCTGGCCTATCCGACCGAGGCGGTGTTCGGCCTGGGTTGCGATCCGCATGACCAGGCCGCGTTCGGGCGCCTGTTTGCGCTCAAGCAGCGTCCGCCCACCCAGGGCGTGCTGCTGATCGCCGCGGATTTTGCCCAGGTGGCGCCGTACATCGACGTCGCTGCCGTGCCCGCCGAGGTGATGGCGCGGGTGCAGGCAAGCTGGCCGGGGCCGCATACGTGGATTTTCCCGCGCGCCGCCGCCGTGCCGGCGTGGATCGCCGGCGCGCATGCCGGCATCGCGCTGCGGGTGACGGCGCATGCGCCCGCCGCCGCGCTGTGCCGCGCCTTCGGCGGTGCGCTGGTGTCCACCAGCGCCAATCCGCACGGCAGCGCGCCGGCCCGCAGCGCCGACGAGGCGGCCGACTATTTCGGTGCGGCGCTCGACGGCGTGCTGGTGGCGCCGGTGGGCGACCTGCCGCGCCCCACCACCATCCGCGATGCGCTCACCGGCGCCACGCTCAGGCATTGACGACCCCACCCCGCCGCAGGACGCGACAGGAGACTTTCCGCTTGGCCATCGTCTACGACACTTTCCAGCACGACGCACCGCACCGCCTGCCCCTGCTGCTGGCCGGACAGCCCGACCGCACGGTGGCGTGGCGCGACGGCGTGGCCGTCGGCGCCGGCCAGTTCCTGGCCCACGTGCGCCAGGTCGCCGCGCAGCTGCCGGCCGCCGCCACAATCAACCTGTGCGAGGACCGCTACGCGTTCCTGGTGGCGTTCTGCGCCATCGCCCTGCGCGGGCAGACCAACCTGCTGCCCTCCTCGCGCGCGCCGCAGGCGGTGGACGAGGTGATGGCCGCGCATCCGGGCTGCCATGCGCTGGGCGACCTGCCGCTCGATCCGGTCCCGCCGCGCTACCACCGCATGCCGGTGCTGGCGGCGGACGTGGTGGCCGACGAGGCCGGCGTGCCCTTGATCGACGCCGACCAGGTGGTGGCCATCGGCTACACCTCCGGCTCCACCGGCACGCCCAGCGCCAACGCCAAGACCTGGCGCAGTTTCCACGCCTCCAGCGCCGGCAACGCGCGCATGCTGGGCGAGGTGCTGGGGCCGCGCTTCGACGTGGTGGCCACGGTGCCGCCGCAGCACATGTACGGCATCGAGATGTCGGTGCTGCTGCCCTTGCTGGGTGAGGTGAGCGTGCACGCGGGGCGGCCGTTCTTTCCTGCCGACGTGGCCGCCGCACTGGCCAGCGTGCCCGCGCCGCGGGTGCTGGTGACCACCCCGGTGCACCTGCGCGCGCTGGTCGATTCGGGCATCGCGCTGCCGCCGCTGGCGGCGATGGTCTCGGCCACCGCGCCGCTGGCCACCGAGCTGGCGCAGGCGGCCGAGCAGCGCTTTGGCGCGCCGCTGCTGGAGGTGTTCGGCTCCACCGAGACCTGCGTGTTCGCCAGCCGCCGCGCCGGCACCGAGCAGGACTGGTCGCTGTACGAGGGCGTGCAGCTGCATCCGCAGCCGGACGGCACGTCGGTGGACGCGCCGCAGCTGGATCGGCCGGTGGTGCTGGCCGACCTGGTCAGCCTGCTCGACGGCGGCCGCCGCTTCTGCCTGCGCGGCCGCCATGCCGACCTGCTGGAGATTGCCGGCAAGCGCGCCTCGCTGGGCGACCTCACCCGCCGCCTGCTGGCGATTCCCGGCGTGCGCGACGGCGTGGTGCTGCAACTGGACGACGCCGACGCCATCGGCGTGCGCCGCATCGCGGCGCTGGCGGTGGCGCCGGGACTGGACGAGCACACCATCCTCGACGCCCTGCGGCGCGCCATCGACCCGCTGTTCCTGCCGCGCCCGCTGCGGCTGGTGGACACGCTGCCGCGCAACGAGACCGGCAAGCTGCCGCGCGCCGCGCTGCTGGCGCTGCTGCACGCCCACGACGCCACCACGCCGCGCTGACCGCTCCGGCCGCCTGCCCTACAATGCGCGACGGCGCCGCGCGGGCGCCGCCTGCATTCGGAGCAAACATGAAGGTTCTCGTCATCGGCGGCGGCGGTCGCGAACACGCGCTGGCGTGGAAGCTGAAGCAGTCGCCGCGGGTCAGCGAAGTGATCGTGGCGCCCGGCAACGCCGGCACCGCGCGCGAGCCGGGCGTGCGCAACGCCGACATCGCCGTGACCGACCTGGACGGCCTGCTCAAGCTGGCCCGCGACGAGGGCGTGGCGCTGACCGTGGTCGGCCCCGAGGTGCCGCTGGTGGCCGGCGTGGTGGACCGTTTCCGCGACGCCGGCATGCGCATCTACGGGCCGCGCGCGATCGCCGCGCAACTGGAGGGCTCCAAGGCGTTCGCCAAGGATTTCCTGCAACGGCACAACATCCCCACCGCGCACTACGCCGTGTTCACCGAGCTGGCGCCGGCGCTGGCCTACGTGCGCGAGCATGGCGCGCCCATCGTGATCAAGGCCGACGGCCTGGCCGCCGGCAAGGGCGTGGTGGTGGCGCTGACCCAGGCCGACGCCGAGCTGGCGCTGCACGACATGCTCGGCGCGCACAGCTTTGGCGACGCGTCCGCCCGCGTGGTGATCGAGGAGTTTCTCGACGGCGAGGAGGCCAGCTACATCGTGATGAGCGACGGCAGCCACGCGCTGCCGATGGCCTCCAGCCAGGACCACAAGCGCCGCGACGAGGGCGACCTGGGCCCCAACACCGGCGGCATGGGCGCGTACTCGCCCGCGCCGGTGGTCACGCCCGAGGTGGAACAGCGCATCCTGAAGGACGTGATCGAGCCCACCTTGCGCGGCATGGCGGTCGAGGGCGCGCCGTTCATCGGTTTCCTCTACGCGGGGCTGATGATCGACAAGCAGGGCAACCCCAAGGTCATCGAGTACAACGTGCGCTTCGGCGACCCGGAAACCCAGCCGATCCTGATGCGGCTGAAGTCGGACATGGTGGACCTGATCGACGCGGCGCTGGACGGTCGCCTCAACGAGATTTCCGCGCGCTGGGACCGGCGTCCGTCGATCGGCGTGGTGCTGGCCGCCGAGGGTTATCCCGGCAAGGTGCGCAGCGGCGACGCGATCCACGGGCTGGACGCGGTGGACGACGCCGACGTCAAGGTGTTCCACGCCGGCACCCGGCTCGATGCCGACGGCCGCGCCGTGACCGCCGGCGGCCGCGTGCTCACCGTGTGCGCGCTGGGCGACGACCTGGCCGGCGCGCGCGAACATGCCTACGCGGCGATCGGGCGCATCGGCTACGACGGCGCCTTCCATCGCCGCGACATCGCCCACCGCGCGCTGCACCGCGCCTGATGACCACGCGCCGGTGGCGACGCCGGCCGCGTGACTGCCGCGCCGCGAGGACGCTCCCACCACGCCGACAGGATGCCGCATGAGCCAGTTCGCCTTGCTGGGCACGCGCCGCTTCGCGCCGTTCTTCTGGACGCAGGCGCTGGGCGCGTTCAACGACAACGCGTTCCGCAACGCCATGCTGATGCTGGTGGCGTTCCAGATGGGGCTGGAGGACCACACGGTGTCGCTTTACACCAACCTGGCGCCGGCGCTGTTCATCATCCCGTTTTTCCTGTTTTCGGCCACGGCGGGACAATTGGCCGAGAAGTTCGAAAAGACGCGCATCATCCGCGCCGTCAAGCTGTTCGAGATCGCGGCCATGGCCATCGCCGCGATCGGCTTCCACACGCACCACCTGTCGCTGTTGCTGCTGGTGCTGTTTCTGATGGGCGTGCACTCGACCGTGTTCGGGCCGATCAAGTACGCCATCCTGCCGCAGGTGCTGGAGCCGGCCGAGCTGGTCGGCGGCAACGGGCTGGTGGAGATGGGCACGCAGCTGGCGATCCTGCTCGGCATGGTGGCGGGCAATGCGCTGATGCTGGTGGCCGGGGTGGGGCCGTGGCTGGCCTCGGGCGCCACCATCGCGGTGGCGGTGGGCGGCTACCTGGCGTGCCGGCGCATTCCCGCCGCGCCGGCCACCGCGCCGGGGCTCAGGTTCAACGCCAACCCGTTCAGCGAGACGGCGCGGGTGCTGCGCATCACGCGGCACGACCGCGCGGTGTGGCATGCGGTGCTGGGCATTTCGTGGTTCTGGTTTTTCGGCACCGTGCTGGTGGCGCAGCTGCCCAACTACACGCGCGTCACGCTGGGCGGCGACGGCTCGGTGAACATCCTGGTGCTCACCTTGTTCTCGGTGGGCAGCGGCATCGGCGCGCTGCTGTGCGAGCGCCTGTCGGGGCGGCGGGTGGAGATCGGCCTGGTGCCGCTGGGCGCGTTCGGGCTCACCGTGTTCGGCGTCGACCTCTACCTGGCGCGCCACGGCGCGGCGGCGGTGCGCGGGCTGGACTGGTGGGCGTTCCTGCACGGCGCGGGCAGCTGGCGCGTGGCGCTGGATCTCACCCTGGTGGGCGTGTTCGCCGGCTTCTACGTGGTGCCGCTGTTTGCCTTCGTGCAGGCGCGCGCGCCGCGCGAAAAGCTGTCGCGCATCATCGCCGGCAACAACATCGTCAACGCCTTGCTGATCGTGCTGGCGGCCGGTTTCGGGCTGGGCATGGGCGCGCTGGGCTTCGACGCGGCGCAGGTGTTTCTCGCCGCCGCGCTGCTCAACATCGCCGTGGCGGCGTACATCTTCACCCTGGTGCCCGAGTTTCCGATGCGCTTTGTCACCTGGGTGCTGGTGCACACGCTGTACCGCGTGCGCGTGGCGGGCTTGCGCCACGTGCCCGCCGAGGGGCCGGTGCTGCTGGTGTGCAACCACGTCAGCTACATGGACCCGCTGCTGCTGATGGCCAACCTGCGCCGGCCGGTGCGCTTCGTGATGTATTACCGGATCTTCAACATCCCGCTGCTGCGCTTCGTGTTCCGCACCGCCCGGGCCATCCCCATCGCCGGCCACAAGGAGGATCCCACCGTGCTGCAGCAGGCGTATGACGCGATCGACGCGGCGCTGGCGGCAGGCGAGGTGGTGTGCGTGTTTCCCGAGGGCGGCCTGAGCGCGGATGGCGCCATCGCGCCGTTCCGCGCGGGGGTGGAGAAGATCCTGGCGCGGCGCCCGGTACCCGTGGTGCCGCTGGCGCTGCGCGGGCTGTGGGGCAGCGTGTGGAGCCGGCGCGATTCGCGGCTGCACCGCGCGCGGTTGCCGCGGCGGTTCCGGGCGCGGGTGGAGCTGCTGGCGGGCGAGCCGCTGGCGCCGGCTGATGCCAGCGCGCCGGTACTGGAGGCGCGCGTGCGCGAACTGCGCGGCGACCGCGCGTAACTAGGCCACCCAGCCGCCGATCACCACCAGCGCCACCGCGCTCAGCCACGCCAGCAGCGCGCGCAGCAGGGCGCGGCGCAGGCGCTCCACCTCGGTCAGCGGATCGGTGCGCTCTTCCACGTAGCCGTCGCCGCCCTCGATGTCGCTGTGCGCCTCGGCCCGCGCGGCGGCGGCCAGGAACGCCGGCCCGACGCTGTACCAGGCCTGGGCGACGGCCTGCTGGTGCCAGCGCCGCCATGCGCCGATGACGGCCTCCCAGTGGCCCACCACGGCCAGCGTCAGGGTGAGCAGTTGCGCCGGCAGCCAGTCCAGCGCGTTGGCCAGGCAGGTCGCGCTGGTGGCGCTGGCGTCGTCCAGGTCGATGGAGCGGTCGTGGCCCAGCGTCTGCGCCAGGCGGTACGCCAGCGCGCCCACCGGCCCGAGCAGGAAAAACCAGAACAGCACGCCAAACCGGCGCCGCAGCGCCGCGTACGCCACCGCCTCGCCCAGCGCGGCCGCGTCCCAGCGCACGGTTTCGCCCTCGCTGGTGAGCGCCTGCGCGGCGGCCTCGCGGTGCACGTCGTCGGGCGCGCGCAGGATCGCTTCCAGGTCGGCCTCGAACGCATGCGGGCCCAGGCTGTAGAGCAGCACCACCAGCGCGAACAACGCCTGCCACAGCTCGCCCGGCGGCAGGTAGCCCAGCAGCCAGCGCAGCAGCAGGCACGCGGCCACCGGCCCCAGCAGCACCAGCACCACGCGGCCGGCGCCGCTGGTGTCCGCCAGTTGCCGCACCCAGCGGCGGAACGTGCGGTCACCTGCCCGGCGGACGAGCTGCGGCCACACGTGCAGCAGGCCGAGCGCGATGAGGACGGTAAGCAGACTGAAAGCCATGGCGAGGTTCCCGGACAGAGACCGCCATTGTATGGGCGCCCGCGCGGCGGTGGTCAGCGTCGGGTGGCGGCAACCAGTGCGTCCAGCTCCGGCCCGCCGCGCTGGCGCAGCCAGTGCGCCAGCAACTGGTAGGACACCGACAGCGGCGGCGAGGGCAGGAAACTGCCGTCGGCCAGGCCGTCGGCGATCTGTTGCGGGGTGAACCAGCGCGCGTCCTCCAGCTCGGTGTCGCGCATGGCGATCGTGCGCGAGCGGGCGGTGGCGGTAAAACCCACCATCAGCGAGGCGGGCAGCGGCCACGGTTGCGAGGAGTGGTAGTGCACCGTATCCACGATCACGCCCGATTCCTCGGCCACCTCGCGCCGTACGGCGTCCTCCAGCGCCTCGCCCGGCTCCACGAAGCCGGCCAGCGTGGAATAGCGCCCGGCCGGCCAGCCGGCCTGGCGCCCCAGCAGACAGGCGCCGTCATGCTCCACGATCACGATGATGGCCGCGTCGGTGCGCGGAAAATGCATGCGGCCGCAGTCGGGCGCGTCGCACTGCGCGCGGTGGCCGGCACTGACCAGCCGCAGCGGTGCGCCGCAGTGGCCGCAGTAGCGGGTTTCGCGCTGCCAGTGCGCCAGGCCCTTGGCGTAGGCGAACAGGCCGGCCTCGTCCACGGCCAGTTGCAGGCCGGCGTGGCGCAGGCTGGCGCGGCGCGCGCCCAGCGAGATCTCCAGCGCGGCGCTGCGCGCGTCATCGTCCAGCGCCAGCGCGAAGTGGGGGCGGCCGTCGATCAGGCCCAGCAGGCTTGCCGGCACGTCGCCCAGTCGCTGCCGGCGCTCGTCGGCGTCGATCCAGCGCAGTGCCGGGCGGTCGCGTTCGAGCAGGGCGTTGCCGGTGGCGTCCAGCAGCAGGTAGCGCGCCTGCGGTGCGGCGGCCTGGCTGGCGACCCATGCCTCGTCGTCGCGGCGCTCGGCCACGCGGTCGAGCAACAGGCCCAGGCCGGCGAAGGTGTTGGACGGCGTGTCGCGGGCCCGGTCCATGCGAGCGGGCCGCTCAGGCGGAGAACGACGAACCGCAGCCGCAGGTGGTCTTGGCGTTGGGGTTGGAGATGACGAACTGCGCGCCGCTGAGGTTTTCGGCGTAGTCGATCTGCGCCCCGGTGAGGTACTGCAGCGACAGCGGGTCGCACAGCAGCGTCACGCCCTCGCGCTCGATTGCCAGGTCGTCCTCGGCCTGGGTCTCGTCGAAGGTGAAGCCGTACTGGAAGCCCGAGCAGCCGCCGCCGGAGATGTACACGCGCAGCTTCAGCGCGGGGTTGCCCTCCTCGGCGATCAGCTCGTGCGCCTTGCTGGCGGCGGCCTCGGTGAACACCAGTGGCGCACTGGCGCTGCGGTAGTCGGGAATGGCGACGATGGTTTCCATGGCGATACCAGATGGGGGCGCGGCGGGGAGGTACAAGCATACGTCGCCACGCCCGCGCGGGCGATGCGGGCGCCGCCGGCGGCTCAGGCCGGCGTGGCGTCGGGCGCGGGCAGCTCGGCCGGCGGCGCCTGCACGCCCGCGTCGCGGCTGATGTGGCCGTTGACCTGCGCGCCGGCGGCCATTTCCAGCATGTGATAGTGCAGGTTGCCGTCGATGCGCGCCTGCGCCGACAGCTCCAGCTTCACGCTCACCACCACGTCGCCCACCACGTGGCCGTTGATCAGGGCGTGCGGCACGCGCACCTCGCCCTCCACCTCGCCGTGCTCGCTGAGGGTGAACATGGCGTCGTCGCCATCGCCCACGATGCTGCCCTCCACGCGGCCTTCCAGGTGCAGTGCGCCGCGAAAGCGCAGGTCGCCGCGAATGGTGGTGCCATGCGCGACCAGGCTGGTGTGGTCGTTGGCGCGGGTCTCGTTGCGTTTACGGTTGAGCATCGTGATCTCCCAGGACGGTGGTGACGTTGCCGCTGAGCGCGTCGCTCCAGGCCACCGTGCGCACGATGGCCGGCTGCCCCTCGGGCGCGATGTGGATGCGCAGCCGCGTGGGGCGAAAGCCCGCCGGCAGCACCACGGTGCCGTGCAACTGCTGGAAATACAGAAAGCGGAACGGCATGCCGCCCTCGCCGCCGCCCAGCGCCGGCCAGTCCAACTGCGTCACCGCGTCGCCGCGCAGGCCGTCCACCTGCACGGTGACAGCGCCGGACACCTCGCTGCCGCGCTTGGTGTTCTGCGACAGGCTGAGGGCGAGATCCCAGCCGCGCGATCCGGCAATCGCCTGCAGGCGCACGCCCTGCACCTGCAACCCGGCGCGCTGGCCCTCGCCACCGACCAGGCGCGAGTAGAAGCCCAGGTCGGCGCGCAGGCTGCTCAGTTCGGCCTCGCGTTGCTTGAGGGTGCCGCGCAGCGACTGCGTGGCGATGTCGTTGACCCGGGCCGCGCCCTGCAGGTTGGCCAGCTGTTGTTTGAGGTCGTCGATCTGCGCGTGGAGCGCGCGCTGCTCGCGGCGGTCGACGCCGGCGGGCGTGCGGTGCGAGGCCACCAGGGCCGCCACCACGGCGGCGGCCACGACACTGGCCAGCCAGGCCAGGCCGATCCACCAGGTCCGGTGCCGCGTGTCGCGATGCGGTCGCACCACGAAGCGCGGTGGCGGTCGTGAGGCCATGCGGCTCGTTTCCCCGAGACAAACCCAAGGTATAGCGTCGCCGCGGCGGCACGGTCAAGGATGGTGGTCGCGAAACGGGCGCGTGCCCGTTTCGCGACGCGGGCATCAGCCCTGCATCTTGCTCTGCAGGTAGCGCTCGGCGCCGATGTCCTTGACCAGGCTGAACTGGGTCTCCAGCCAGTCGATGTGCTCTTCCTCGTCGTGCAGGATGTTCTTGAACAGGTCGCGGCTGATGAAGTCGGCAATGCCCTCGCTGTAGGCGATCGCCTCGCGCAGGTCCTTCACCGCGGCCAGCTCCAGGTCCAGGTCGCCCTGCATCGACTCCAACGCGTTCTCGCCAATGCGCAACTTGCCCAGGTGCTGCAGGTTGGGCAGGCCGTCGAGGAACAGGATGCGCTCGATCAGGTGATCGGCGTGCTTCATCTCCTCGATCGACTCCTTGTACTCGTGCTCGGCCAGCTCGGTATAGCCCCAGTCCTTGAGCATGCGGTAATGCAGGAAATACTGGTTGATCGCGGTCAGCTCGTTGTAGAGCACCTTGTTGAGAAACTCGATGACCTTGGCATCACCCTTCATGGCGGTTCTCCGTTGAAACAACCCGGCGACTATACAAAGCCCGCCCGGCGCGCGGCGAAACGCGAATGGCTATGGTTTGCGATGCGTCGCCGGCGGCGACGCGGGTGGCCGGATCAGGCCGCGACGAGCGGCAGCGGCAGCACGGTGACCTGGGCCAGGGCGCCTTCCAGCGTGGCGCGGGCCTCCTGCTCGCAGCAGCCGCAGCAGTCGGAGCAGCCGGTGCGGGCCTGCAGCTCGGCGAACGAGCGCACGCCATCGGCCGCTTCGCGGCGGATGTCATGGTCGGTGACGGCGTTGCACATGCAGATGTACATGCCGCGTATAAGAACGCGAATGCGAATGATTGTCAACACCGCATGATGCGGTGTTGCTCAGGCCACCCGTCGGCCGCCCTCGGGGCGGGGCGCGGCCGGGCGCGGCGGGGCGTTGCCCAGGTCGATCTGGAACAGCCCTTCCACCATCGGCGCAAACTGGCGCAGCGCGCGCTCGTACACCTGCCGCTTGAAGTTCACCACGTGCGCGGCGGGGTACCAGAAATCCACCCAGCGCCACAGGTCGAACTCGGGCTTGTCGCCCGCATCCAGCCGCAGCGCGTCCTCGCCGCCCACCAGCTTGAGCAGAAACCACACCTGCTTCTGGCCGATGCAGGTGGGCCGCTGGTGATGGCGCACGTAGCGGCCGGGCAGGCGGTAGCGCAGCCAGCCGTGGGTGGCGCCGACCACCTCCACATGGCGCGCGGCCAGGCCGGTTTCCTCCTCCAGCTCGCGGTACATCGCCTCCAGCGGGGTTTCGTCGCTGCGCATGCCGCCCTGCGGAAACTGCCAGCCGTCGCGATTGACACGCCGTGCCCAGAACAGCCGGCCATCGTCATTGAGCAGCACGATGCCCACATTCGGGCGATAGCCATCGGCGTCGATCATCTCGCATCCTCGGAACGCGGCGCCGCATGCTCGGATGCGCGCCATATCTGGTCCGATTCAAACACGCGCGCCAGGTCGCGGCAAGCCAAAGGCTTGAACCAAACGGTGCGGACGACTACACTGCCGCGCCCCGCCGGCAATCCTCCCGACTGCCCCATGGCGCGGTTCCCAAGGCTATGTAGCTCAGCTGGTTAGAGCACAGCACTCATAATGCTGGGGTCGGTGGTTCGAGTCCACCCATAGCCACCATCCTCCCTCCGTGCATCACGCCACGGGATGATGGACGCCAGGCCCGCACTTCCGCGGGCTTTTTTGTGCCATCCGCTGCGCTGCTGCGCTTGCGACAACTTTTGGCGCGCCCCGGTCGCAGCATGCGTCCCATGAGCAAGCCACATACTCCCGCATCCACGTCACTACGCCGGGTCGCACGCAAGGTCGGTGATTGCCCGCCGGTTCGTGCCGACGGGCATCGGTGTCCAGCGAGCGACAGGAGGGGCCGGATGACCCGTCACGTCGTGGTGTCGAAGCATGGAAAGCGCGTGCGGCGTTTTCTGGTCGCGTTGTCGCTCGCGGCTGTCGCCTTTCTCCTCGTCGCCGACCTGCCGCTGCTCTGGCAGTTCTCGACGTGGGAGGAGTGCTTTGGCGCGTCGAATCTTCTGTTCCTGGCGGTCGTGGCGGGCATCGTGGGCAGCGGCGGCCTTTACCGGCTGCGCACGCTGCGAGGCGACGGGGCAAAGGTCGCCAAGCTCCTCGGCGGCACGCCCGTGGAGCTTGCACCGCAGGATGCCGCCCTGGCGCGATTCCGCACGGTGGCGGCGGAGGCGGCCGAGGCGGCTGGTATCGCCTTGCCGCAACTGTTTGTCATGGCGCGGCAGGAAAACATCAATGCCTTCGCGGCCGGGACGCTGGCCGAGGGGACGGCGGTCTGTGTCTCGGCCGGGGCGCTCGACCGCCTGGACCGCAACGAGCTGTTGGGCGTTGTCGCCCATGAGATGGCCCATCTTCGCCATGGCGACGTGGCGATATCGCGCGTGCTGACCGCCGCCGTCTTCGGGTTGCGATGTTTCTCGCTGCTTGGTCTTTGGCTGTTGCGCATGGCCGGGTCCGCCGGCGGGCAGAAAGAGGGAGCAGCCGGTGGACTGCTTCTTGGCGTGGTTGCGCTGTGCATCACGCTGGTGGGAGCTGCCGGCTGGCTCGCCAGCGCGCTGCTGGACGCTTCCACCAGCCGCGAAATGGAGCTGCGCGCCGACGCCGACGCTGCCCGGATGCTGTCCGATTGCAGCGGGCTGGTCGGTGCGCTGGTGAAGATCGGCATCGAGGCAAGCCAGCTCCCGGCCGAGGCGGCCGACGAGGCGACGGCGCACAACCCGATGCACTTCAACGCCTCGCTGAAGGCCTATTGGTTCGACAGCCACCCGCCGCTGATGGCCCGCATCCGCGCGCTCGACCCGAAAAAGGCGCAGGAACTGCCATGGAACATGAAGGGGTGATCCGGATTGCTGCCGGCGAACGTCGGCGGCGGCGCGGGCCGGAAGGCCGCTTGGTGCAGGCCGTTGGCCGACGGCCGCGGGCGTGGAGGCTGCCGATCCTTCATAATGGGCGGCCCACAGCCACCGCGCGGGCGTGTCGTGCCCGTCGCGCCTCCCCAGGCGTTCGCCATGCATATCTTCAAGGTCTTTCAGCTGGAGGCGGCCCATCGCCTCCCCCATGTGCCGCCGGGGCACAAGTGCGCGCGCCTGCACGGGCATTCGTTTCGCGTGGAGATCCACGTGGCCGGCGAGCCGGATGCGCAGATGGGTTGGGTGATGGACTTCGCTGACGTCAAGGCGGCCTTCGCGCCGCTCTACGAGCAGCTTGACCATCACTACCTCAACGACATCCCGGGGCTGGAAAACCCCACCAGCGAGACGCTGTGCCGCTGGATATGGCAGCGTCTGCAGCCGACCCTGCCGGGGCTGGACAAGGTGGTGGTGCACGAGACGTGCACCTCCGGCGCCAGCTGCGGGCGGGGTGATTTCTGACGCGCTGCGAAACCGGCGCAAGGGCGCTCAAGTGGACGTGGAATATGAATTTTCCATGACGCCATCACGTTTTCACAAAAAATATGTTGCATCGCACAAAGTTGCGGGTTAGGCTACGCCCAACATCCCGAATCCTCAGTGAGGAGCTTTGTCATGACGCAGCAATTCGAGCAGTTCTTCGACTACGCCAAGCAGTTCTCCGACAACGCCTTCAAGGCGCAGGCGCTGACCCTGAAGGGTCTGCAGACGGTGGCCGAGCTGCAGCTCAAGTCCCTGCAGAAGCAGGCCGGCAGCGCTGCCGAGCTGGTGGCGGCCGTGCAGGAAACGCGCGACATCGACGGCCTGCGCAGCCTGTGGGAAAAGGGCGCCAGCCTCAGCCGCGAGCAGGCCGAGCAGGCCGTGGCCGTGTCGCAGGAGGTCATCGCCATCTCGCAGAAGACCGCCGAGTCCCTGGCCGCCCTGGTCCAGGAGCAGCGCCAGGCCGCCAACGACGCCGTGGCGCCGGCTGGCCGCAAGGCTGCCGCCAAGTAAGACCGAGATACCCGCGCTCCCCCGCGTGTTTGGGCCGGACACTCCCCATGTCCGGCCCTTTCTTTGTGTGCGGCGGGGCGGCGTGCGGGTGGTTTGCCGACAAAATGTCGCAGCGGCGCGGCTTGTCGCTGCAAGGCGCGCGCTGATATACTTTTTCGGATCGGATCGTGGCCCGTAGCTATCGGTGCCGCCTGGTGTAAACCGCGCGGAGGCCTTGCGTGCTGAACAGTCTTGCCACCGGTCGTCGCCTCGCCTTGCGTACATCGCTGCTGCAGCTTGCGGCGGCGGCGTTGGTGGGAGCGGCGTTTCTGGCGCAGGGCCGGCGTGAGGCGATGGCGGCGGCCGCCGCGGCGACGATGGTGGCGCTGGGTACGGCGCTGCTGTCGGTACGGTTTTTCAGTGGCATGAACGGGGCTGGCGCGGCGTTGATGCGTCTGCTGACGGGCATGCTCGTGAAGTGGATCGTGATCGTCGGGGGGCTGATCGTGATCCTGTTCCAATTCAAGTTGCCGCCGCTGGCCGCCGTGACGGGGCTGGTGGCTGCCTCTGCGGTTTATCTGCTGGCGTTCAGATTCAAGGGTTGAGACATGGCAAGCGAGTCCACGGGCGGCCTCACCGAATACATCCAGCACCATCTCCAGCACCTTGTGCCGCATGCGAACAAGGAAGGCTTCTGGGCGGTGCACATCGACTCGGTCACGGTGTCGCTGGTGCTGGGCGTGCTGTTCTGCCTGTGGTTCTGGCTGAAGGCGCGCAAGGCCACCGCCGGCGTGCCGGGCAAGGGCCAGGCCTTTGTCGAGATCGTGCTGGAGTTTGTCGACGGCCAGGTCAAGGACGTCTTCCACGGCGACCGCCGCGTGCTCGGTCCGCTGGCGCTGACCGTGTTCGTCTGGGTGTTCCTGATGAACGCGATGGACCTGCTGCCGGTGGATCTGCTGCCGTGGATCACCGAGAAGTTCGGCGTCGGCCATTTCCGCGCCGTGCCCACCGCCGACATCAACATGACCTTCGCGATGTCGCTGACGGTGTTCGTGCTGATCCTCTTCTACAGCTTCAAGGCCAAGGGCGCCGGCGGCTACATGCACGAGCTGTTCACCGCGCCGTTCGGCAAGCACCCGCTGCTGTGGATTCCCAACTTCGCGCTGAACCTGGTGGAGCTGGCGTCCAAGCCGGTGAGCCTGGCGATGCGACTGTTTGGCAACATGTACGCCGGCGAGCTGGTGTTCATGCTGATCGCGGGCCTGTTCACCGCCGGCAGCTGGTTGCTGTATGGCATGGGTATCCTCGGCTACACGGTGTGGGGCATCTTCCACATCCTGATCATCGCGATCCAGGCGTTCATCTTCATGGTGCTGACGATCGTGTACATCTCGATGGCACACGATCACCACTGATCCGCGTACCTCGAACCCCTCGTTTCAACCGTTTTGTCCATTTCAGCTTGATTTTCTCAGGAGATCGTCGTGGAACTCATCACTCACATTGCTCAAGTCCAGTCCTTCACCGCCATCGCGCTGGGCCTGATCATCGGCCTCGGTGCGCTCGGTGCCTGTATCGGTATCGGCGTCATGGGTTCGAAGTTCCTCGAGGCCGCCGCTCGCCAGCCTGAGCTGGTGCCGCTGCTGCAGGGCCGCATGTTCCTGCTGGCCGGCCTGATCGACGCGGCGTTCCTGATCGGCGTGGCGCTGGCGATGTACTTCGCCGTGGCGAACCCGCTGCTGTCGAAGCTGGCGGGCGCGTAAGCCTTCCAGTGGCGGCGCCGAGGCGCCGCCTGCCTGGCCCGGGCGTCATGACGCCCGGGCCCGTTTCAACCCGTATTTACAGGTAACGCAGCGATGGATTTCAACGCGACCTTGATTGGCGAAATGATTTCGTTCGCCATCCTGATCTGGTTCAGCGTCCACTTCATCTGGCCGCACATCAACAAGGCCATCGAAGATCGCCAGGTCAAGATCGCCGAAGGCCTGAACGCCGCCGAGCGCGCCCACGCCGAGCTGAAGAGCGCGGACGAGAAGGTGGCCGGCGAGATCAAGGCGGCCCGCCAGCAGGCGTCGGAGATCATCGACAAGGCCCAGCAGCAGGCCAACCAGATCATCGACAAGGCCCGTGGCGAGGCGATCGCCGAGATCAACCGGCTGAAGGCGACGGCGCAGGACGACATCGCCTCGATGGCGCAGCGCGCCCGCGAGCAGCTGCGCGAACAGGTGGGTGCGCTGGCCGTGGCCGGCGCGAGCAAGATCGTGCAGCGCGAGGTCGACGCCTCCACGCACAAGGCCCTGCTCGACCAGCTCGCGGCCGAGATCTGATCGATGGCCCAGGCAATCACTCTCGCCCGTCCCTACGCCCGCGCCGCTTTCGAGGTGGCGCACGCGTCGGGTTCGCTGTCGGCGTGGTCGCAGGCGCTGGCATTTGCCGCCGTCGTGGCGGCCGATCCGCGCGTGGCCGGGCTCGGCAACGATCCGCGCGTGCAGCCGGCGCAGCTGGTGGCCCTGCATCTGCCGCAGGGCGTCGATGCCGATGCGCCGTTCGGCCGTTTCCTGGCCGACGTGGCCGCGCAGCACCGCATGGCGCTGCTGCCGGAGGTGGCCGCGCTGTTCGAGGAGCTCAAGCGCGAGTCCGAGTCGCAGCTGCTGGTCAAGGTGACCAGCGCGATGGCGCTGGACGCGGCCCAGGCCGAGCAGCTCAAGGCATCGTTGAAGCGCCGTTTCAAGCGCGAGATCGAACTGGAAACCCAGGTCGACGCCTCGCTGCTGGCCGGCGTGGTGATCGACACCGGCAGCGAGGTGATCGACGGCTCCGCCCGCGGGCGGCTGGCCAAGCTCGCCGGCGCGCTGGTGAATTAATCAGATGAAGAGTGGGGAAAGCGGGCATCGCGCGGAACGTCGTCATCAAGCCGCCAGCCTCGCTCACTGCTCGCTCCTCTCCACTCGTTTCTAGATCTTCAGGATAACGACCATGTCCAGCACCACTTTGAATCCGTCCGAGATCAGCGAACTGATCAAGACCCGCATCGAGCAGTTCAAGCTCGGCGCGGAAGCGCGCAACGAAGGCACGATCATCAGCGTGTCCGACGGCATCGTGCGCATCCACGGCCTGGCCGACGTGATGCAGGGCGAAATGATCGAACTGCCGGGCAGCGCCTACGCGCTGGCGCTGAACCTCGAGCGCGACTCGGTCGGCGCGGTGGTGCTGGGCGAGTACCAGCACCTGCGCGAAGGCGACACCGCCAAGACCACCGGCCGCATCCTCGAGGTGCCGGTCGGCCCCGAGCTGCTCGGCCGCGTGGTCGACGCGCTGGGCAACCCGATCGACGGCAAGGGCCCGATCGGCGCCAAGCTCAACGCGCCGATCGAGAAGGTCGCGCCGGGCGTGATCTGGCGCAAGTCGGTCGACCAGCCGCTGCAGACCGGCTACAAGTCGGTCGACGCGATGATCCCGGTCGGCCGTGGCCAGCGCGAGCTGATCATCGGTGACCGCCAGACCGGCAAGACCGCGCTGGCGATCGACGCGATCATCGCGCAGAAGGATTCCGGCATTAAGTGCATCTACGTCGCGATCGGCCAGAAGCGTTCGTCGATCGCCAACGTGGTGCGCAAGCTCGAAGAGAACGGCGCGCTGGCCAACACCATCATCGTGGTCGCCTCGGCGTCCGAGTCGGCCGCGCTGCAGTACGTTGCGCCGTACTCCGGCTGCGCCATGGGCGAGTACTTCCGCGATCGCGGCGAAGACGCGCTGATCGTGTACGACGACCTGTCCAAGCAGGCCGTGGCCTACCGCCAGATCTCGCTGCTGCTCAAGCGCCCGCCGGGCCGTGAGGCGTATCCGGGCGACGTGTTCTATCTCCACAGCCGCCTGCTCGAGCGCGCCTCGCGCGTTTCCGCCGAATACGTGGAGAAGTTCACCAACGGCGAGGTGAAGGGCAAGACCGGCTCGCTGACCGCGCTGCCGATCATCGAGACCCAGGGCGGCGACGTGTCGGCGTTCGTGCCGACCAACGTGATCTCGATCACCGACGGCCAGATCTTCCTGGAGACCGACCTGTTCAACGCCGGCATCCGCCCGGCCGTGAACGCCGGTATCTCGGTGTCGCGCGTGGGTGGTTCGGCGCAGACCAAGATCGTCAAGAAGCTGTCCGGCGGCGTGAAGCTGGCCCTGGCGCAGTTCCGCGAGCTGGCTGCGTTCGCGCAGTTCGCCTCGGATCTCGACCCGGCCACCCGCGCCCAGCTGGACCGCGGCCAGCGCGTCACCGAGCTGATGAAGCAGCAGCAGTACGCGCCGCTGTCGATCGCCGAACTGGCGCTGTCGGTGTACGCCGCCGAAGGCGGCTACCTGGACGACCTGCCGGTCAATCAGGTGCTGGCCTTCGAGAAGGGCCTGCACGCCTTCATGCACCAGAACCACGGCGAGCTGATGAAGACCATCGTCGCCACCGGCAACTGGGACAAGGACATCGAAGCCACCTTCAAGGCCTCGCTGGACGAGTACAAGAAGACGGGCAGCTGGTAAGAAAGCCGGGAATAGGGAATGGAGAACAGGGAATAGGAAAAGCAGCCCGATGCGGCTCTCCCTATTCCCGACTCCCTGTTCCCCATTCCCTTTGAAGCGAGCATAGCGAGCGAAAGAATGGCAAGCGGACGCGAAATCAAAACCAAGATCAAGAGCACGCAGAACATGCGCAAGGTGACGCGCGCGCTCGAGATGGTCTCGGCCTCGAAGATCCGCAAGGCGCAGGATCTGATGAAGGCCTCGCGGCCGTACGCGCGGCAGATGCGCAAGGTGATCGCGCACGTGGCGCAGGCCAGCACCGACTTCAACCATCCGTTCCTGGTCCAGCGCGACAACGTGGCACGGGTCGGTTTCATCGTGGTGTCGACCGATCGCGGCCTGTGCGGCGGCCTCAACTCCAACCTGTTCCGCCGCGTGCTGCCGGCGATCGCCGAATGGCAGGCCAAGGGCGTGCAGGTCGATGTGGTGGCGATCGGCCAGAAGGCGGTCGCTTTCTTCCGTCGCCTCAAGGGCGTCAACTTGGTCGGCAGCGTCACCCACCTGGGCGAGAAGCCCAAGCTGGAGCAGCTGGTCGGCGTGATCAAGGTGATGATGGACGCCTACCAGGCCAACGGCCTGGACCGCGTGTTTCTCGCCTACAACGACTTCGTCAACACCATGACGCAGAAGCCCACCGTCGACGCGCTGCTGCCGCTGCCGCTGGTGGCGGCCGAGATGGAGGAGCAGCAGGCGGCGGGCGAGTCGGCCTACGCCGGCGTCAAGCTCGATGCCAGCCATGACTGGGACTACATCTACGAGCCGGACGCGCAGACCGTGCTGGAGCACGTGCTGACCCGCTACATCGAGTCGGTGGTGTACCAGGCCTCGCTGGAGAATCTTGCCAGCGAGCACGCCGCGCGCATGGTGGCGATGAAGAGCGCGTCGGACAACGCCAACAAGGTGATCGGCGAGCTGACGCTGGTCTACAACAAGGCGCGCCAGGCGGCGATCACGCAGGAAATCTCGGAAATCGTCGGCGGCGCCGCGGCGGTTTAATTCGGGAATGGAGAACAGGTAACAGGGCATCGAAACAGCAGCGACACCGCGCTTCGACGATTCCCCACACCCTTCTCCCCCTTCCCTTTCGCAGAAACAAATCAAGTTACCAGGTGGAGTTATCCCAATGAGCCAGGGCAAAGTTGTTCAGATCATCGGCGCGGTCATCGACGTGGAGTTTCCGCGCGATCAGGTGCCGCAGGTGTATGACGCGCTGAAGATCGACGGCACCGACATCACGCTGGAAGTGCAGCAGGTGCTGGGCGACGGCATCGTGCGCACCATCGCGCTGGGTTCCACCGAAGGCCTCAAGCGCGGCCTGCTGGCGCGCAACACCGGCGAAGGCATCAAGGTGCCGGTCGGCAAGGCCACGCTGGGCCGCATCATGGACGTGCTCGGCAACGCCATCGACGAGGCCGGCCCGATCGGCGAGCAGGACCAGTGGGTGATCCATCGCGAAGCCCCGAGCTACGCCGACCAGGCGGCCGCCACCGACCTGCTGGAAACCGGCATCAAGGTGATCGATCTGGTCTGCCCGTTCGCCAAGGGCGGCAAGGTCGGCCTGTTCGGCGGCGCCGGCGTCGGCAAGACCGTCAACATGATGGAGCTGATCAACAACATCGCCAAGGCGCACTCGGGCCTGTCCGTGTTCGCCGGTGTGGGCGAGCGTACCCGCGAGGGCAACGACTTCTACCACGAGATGAAGGACTCCAACGTCCTGGACAAGGTGGCGATGGTCTACGGCCAGATGAACGAGCCGCCGGGCAACCGCCTGCGCGTGGCGCTGACCGGCCTGACCATGGCCGAGTACTTCCGCGACGAGAAGGACGAGACCGGCAAGGGCAAGGACGTGCTGCTGTTCGTCGACAACATCTACCGCTACACCCTGGCCGGTACCGAGGTGTCCGCGCTGCTCGGCCGCATGCCGTCGGCGGTGGGCTACCAGCCGACCCTGGCCGAGGAAATGGGCGTGCTGCAGGAGCGCATCACCTCCACCAAGACCGGCTCGATCACCTCGATCCAGGCCGTGTACGTGCCCGCCGATGACCTTACCGATCCGTCGCCGGCCACCACCTTCGCCCATCTGGACGCGACCGTGGTGCTCTCGCGCAACATCGCCTCGCTGGGCATCTACCCGGCGGTGGATCCGCTCGACTCGACCAGCCGCCAGCTCGATCCGAACGTGATCGGCCAGGAGCACTACGAAGTCGCGCGCAAGGTGCAGGGCACGCTGCAGCGCTACAAGGAGCTGAAGGACATCATCGCGATCCTGGGCATGGACGAGCTGTCCGAAGAGGACAAGCAGGCCGTGGCCCGCGCCCGCAAGTGCGAGCGCTTCTTCTCGCAGCCGTTCCACGTGGCCGAAGTGTTCACCGGCTCGCCGGGCAAGTACGTGTCGCTGAAGGAAACCATCCGCGGCTTCAAGATGATCGTCGACGGCGACGTCGATCACCTGCCGGAGCAGGCGTTCTACATGGTCGGCGGCATCGACGAAGCGATCAAGAAGGCCGAGGAGATGGGCGCCAAGAAGGCCGCGTAAGCGGCTTTCGGGGAATAGTGAATAGGGCGTAGGGAACAGGAAAGGCGCTTCGCCGCCAACTTCCCCGCTTTCGTCTGTTCCCCATTGCCTCTTCCCCATTCCCGTCGAGCAACGCGAGACAAAAGATGAGCCAAACCATTCGAGTCGACATCGTCAGTGCCGAGGCCGAGATCTTTTCCGGCGACGCGACGATGGTCGTTGCCACCGGCGAGGTCGGCGAGCTCGGCATCACGCCGCGCCACGCGCCGCTGATCACCCGGCTCAAGCCCGGTCACGTCGACGTGCTGATGGACGGCGGCGAGCGCCAGCAGTTCTGGGTATCCGGCGGCATGCTGGAAGTGCAGCCGCAAGTGGTCACCGTGCTGGCCGACACCGCCGCCCGCGCGGCCGACCTGGACGAGGCCTCGGCGCAGCGCGCCAAGAAAGAGGCCGAGGATGCGCTGGCCAACCGCACCGACGCGCTGGAAATCGCCGAGGCACAGGCCAAGCTGGTCGAGGCCATGACCCAGCTGCAGGCACTGGAGCGGCTGCGCAAGACCCTCAAGCACTGATCGGGGTAGTGTGCGGGAGCGACTTCAGTCGCGACCACTTCACCGCGAAATCCCACGCCGGCCTCGTGCCGGCGTTTTCGTGTCCGGTCCCGGATGCGCCAGACACGCGGTTTTCCGTAGGAGCGCACCCTGTGCGCGATGCTTTTGAGGAATAACGAAAAGCATCGCGCACAGGGTGCGCTCCTACGGAAAGGGCGGCAGCCGTTTCAGCGGATCTTGCCCAGGATGCCTTCGAGCTCGTCGTGGCTGTGGTAGTGGATCACCAGCTTGCCGCGTCCGCCGCGTCCGGCCGCCAGCTCCACGCGGGTGGCCAGGCGTTCGCCCAACTGGCGCTCCAGGTCGGCGATGTTGGGGTCACGGGCCGGGGCGTTCTTGGCCTTGCCCTTGGGGGCGGTCTGCGCGCGGCGGGCGGCGTCCTCCAGCTCGCGCACGGTCCAACCGTGGCGCACGGCTTCCAGCGCCAGCATCTCGGCATCGCGTTCGGGCAGGGTCAGCAGGCAGCGGGCGTGGCCCATCTCCAGCTTGCCTTCGTCCAGCAGCTTCTTGATGGCGGCGGGCAGTTCGGTGAGGCGCAGCAGGTTGGAGACGGCCGCGCGTGAGCGGCCCACGGCGTCGGCGGCCTGCTGGTGGGTGAGGTCGAAATCGTCGATCAGCCGCTTCAGCGCATCGGCCTCCTCCAGCGGGGTGAGATCCTCGCGCTGGATGTTCTCGATCAGCGCCATGGCGGGCACCGATTCCTCCGGCACGCGCTTGACCAGCGCCGGCAGCTCGGCCAGCTGCGCGCGCTGCGCCGCGCGCCAGCGGCGCTCGCCGGCGATCAGCTCGTAGCTGTTCTTGCCCAGCGCGCGCACGACCACCGGCTGGATCAGGCCCTGCGCCTTGATCGACGCGGCCAGCTCGTCCAGCGCGTCGTTGTTCCAGTGACGGCGCGGCTGGTACTTGCCCGGCTGGATCTGCTGGATCGGCAGCGTGCGCAGCTCGCCCTCCTGCTCGATCAGTGCCGGGGTGTCCGCGTCATCGCTTCCGAGCAGTGCGTCGAGCCCGCGTCCCAGTCCACGTTTCTTTGCTGCTGCCATGCTCAATCCTGGTGAATGCCGGCGACGGCATCGCGCGTCGCGGGGTGTGCGTGTTCGTGCGGGCCGGTGTCGGCCGAGGCCTGGTTGCGCTCGCGCCGGATCATCTCCCCGGCCAGGCCCACGTAGGCGATCGCGCCGCGCGAGCTGCGGTCGTACAGGTGGATCGGCTGGCCATGGCTGGGCGCCTCGGCCAGGCGCACGTTGCGCGGGATGATCGAGCGCAGCACGGTGTCGCCGAAATGCTGGGTGAGCTGGGCGGACACCTCGTTGCCCAGGTTGTTGCGCACGTCGTACATGGTGCGCAGCAGCCCCTCGACCTGCAGGTTGGGGTTGAGCCGCTGGCGCACGGCCTTGATCGTCTCCAGCAGGCTGGACAGGCCCTCCAGCGCGAAATACTCGCACTGCACCGGAATCAGCACGCCATCGGCGGCGGCCAGTGCATTGAGGGTGAGCAGGTTCAGCGAGGGCGGGCAGTCGATCAGGATGGTGTCGTAGTCGCCGCCCACCTTGGCCAGTTGCTCCTTCAGCCGGTGCTCGCGTGCCAGCGCGTCCATCAGCTTGAGCTCGGCGGCGGTGAGGTCGCCGTTGCCGGGCAGCAGGTCGTAGTGCGCATCGGTGGGTACGATGGCCTCGGCGATGGGTACTTCCTCCAGCAAGACCTCGCAGCCGTTGGGCTTGATGTCGCGCTTGCTGACGCCCGAGGCCATGGTGGCGTTGCCCTGCGGGTCGAGATCGACAAGCAGCACGCGGCGCTTCGCGGCGGCGAGCGCCGCGGCGAGATTGACGGCGGTGGTGGTCTTGCCGACGCCGCCCTTCTGGTTGGCGACAGCGATGATGCGGGCCATGGGATTGAACGTCACCGTGCGCGGGAGTGGGCTAGATTACCATTGCTGCGCCGGCATGCCGCCGGCTCAGGTGCCCGCGTGGCCCAGCTCCACCAGGTGGCGCTGCGCATCCAGGCCGGGCACGGCAAGGTCGTGCACGGCGCGCACCGCAAAGCCGGCCGGCACGCCCGGCAGCTCGTCGTCGGGTTGGCGGCCCTTCATCGCCAGCCAAGTGCCGCCGGGGGCCAGCAGGTGACCGCCCCAGGCCAGCATGTCGGCCAGGCTGGCAAACGCGCGGGCGGTCACGCAGTCGTATTGGCCTTGCACGTCCTCCACCCGCGACTGCAGCGCCTGCACGCCATCGAGCTTGAGCGAGCGGATCGCCTCGCGCAGAAAGCGCACCTTCTTGCCGTTGGAGTCCACCAGCAGAATCCGACGCCCGGGCGCCGCGATCGCCAGCACGATGCCGGGCAATCCCGGGCCGGTGCCCAGGTCGGCCAGCGTGGCGCCGCGTACATGGGGCAGGATCGCCAGCGAGTCGAGCAGGTGACGGGTCACCATCTCGGTCGGGTCGCGCACGGCGGTGAGGTTGTAGGTGGCGTTCCAGCGTTGCAGCAGCGCCTGATAGTCCAGCAGCCGCGGCACGGCGTCGGCCGGCAGGTGCAGGCCCAGTTGGTCGATGCCTTGTTCAAGCCTTGTCTGCAAGGCATCACGCGCGGCCATGGCGGCTCCAGAAACGTCGGGGCCGGCAGTATCCCGTCCGGGCGGCGCGGATGCCAGCTTGGGGGCAAAGAAAACCCGCCGGGTGGCGGGTTGGGAGGTTTGGTCGGGGTGCGCGGGGTCAGGCGCGATCCAGCTCCACCCGCGTCACCATCATGCCGCGCTCGCGCAGTGCGCCGTTCAGCGCCTGCTTCAGGCGCGTGCCCAGCACGCGGCGGTCGGTGGTGCCGTCGGCCATCGCCTCGTCGCGCAGGGCGGCCACGGCGCCGGAGCGGATCATCTGGTCGAGCTGGTCGAACACCGCATCGGCGCGCTCCGGCTCCAGCACCTGCCAGTACACCGTGCCGCGCACCGCGCGGGCCTCGGCCAGCGGGGCTTCCAACTGCAGCGTCTGGCCGTCCAGGTTGATCTTGTGCGCCACGCGCTCCATCAGCGGCAGCACCATGTGCACGCCCGGCGGCAGCAGCCGGGCCAGCTTGCCGCGCCGGTGCAGGCTGTAGACCTGGCCGGAGGGCACGCGCTTGATCGCGCAGGCGACCAGCGCGGCGGAACCCAACAGCAGCAAGGCAAATAGAATGTTCATGATTGAAAACAACCCTTTATGGGCTTGTTCCTCATCCAGTACAACAAGTTCAGGATAGCGCGACGCTATGTCGCATAGGTTAACAGCCATTTAACGGCCTCGCCAACCCGGGGCCAGCCCCTGCGCCAATTGCGCGGATTTCCCGCCTGCCTTGCCCCCGAAAAACCGGCAACGCTTGTTTAACGCTTCGGCGGGGATGCGGCGATCTTTAGCGCCGGGCGGCCACGGGCCCGGCACATGCCCGTCCGGCAGGGACCAAGTAAGGTAGGCGGCTGGCTTTCAGGCTCGGGGGCAAGGCGCGCGATGCGACAGGACGGACAGGCCACGATTGTCGTGGTGATGGGGGTTTCCGGCTCAGGCAAGACCACGGTGGCGATGCGCCTGGCGCAGGCGCTGGGATGGGATTTTCTCGAAGGCGACAGCCTGCATCCGCCGGCCAACATCGCCAAGATGAGCGCCGGTCACCCGCTCGACGACGACGACCGCTGGCCCTGGCTCGACGCCATCGCCGACTGGATGGCGCAGCGCCTGCGCGATGGCCGCAGTGGCGTGGTGGCCTGTTCGGCCTTGCGCCGCGTCTACCGCGACCGGCTGCGCCAGGCCGGCAGCGGCGTGCGTTTCGCCTACCTGCACGTGGCCCGCGACGAACTGGCGCGTCGCATGCGCGAGCGCCAGCATTTCATGCCGCCCTCGCTGCTGGACAGCCAACTGGCCACGCTGGAGGTGCCTGGCGCGGACGAGGGCGCGTTGCGCGTCGATGACGAGCACGGCCCGGACGCGGCCGTGGCCGCCATCGTCGACTGGGCCGGGCAGGGCGTCCCCGCCCCGCGTGACGCGGCGGCGGGGGAGTAGCGCGCTACCCGCTTCAGAACTTGCCGGCGCGGAAGTCCGCGATGGCTTCGTGGATCTGCTCCGGGGTGTTCATCACGAACGGCCCGTAGCGGGCCACGCGCTCGTTCAGCGGTTGGCCGGCGACCACCAGCAGGCGCGCGGCGGTGTCGCCGCCGGCCAGCTGCAACTGCTCGCCGTCGGACAGCACGCCCAGCTCGCTGCGCTGGAGCACCTCGCCGCCGACAAGGGCGGACGGGCCGTCGAACACGTAGGCAAACGCGTGGTGGCCGGCGGGCAGGTCCAGCGTGAACGTGGCGCCGGGCTGCAGCGCGATGTCCATGTAGACCGGTGCGGTGGCGATGCCCTCGACCGGCCCGGTGGCGCCGCCCAGCGTGCCGGCGATCAGCTTGACCTCCACGCCGTCGGCCGGATGCAGCACGGGGATGCGCTCGGGGCCGATGTCCTGGTAGCGCGGGGCGGTCATCTTGTCCTTGGCCGGCAGGTTCACCCACAGCTGGAAGCCCCACATCAGGCCGTTTTCCTGCTGCGGCATCTCCGAGTGCAGGATGCCGCGACCGGCGGTCATCCACTGCACGGCGCCGGGGGTGAGGTCGCCCTGGTTGCCGTGGTTGTCGTGGTGGCGCATGTGGCCGGCCAGCATGTAGGTGACGGTCTCGAAGCCGCGATGCGGGTGCTCGGGGAAGCCGGCGATGTAGTCGTCGGCGCTGTCGGAGCGGAACTCGTCCAGCATCAGGAACGGGTCGAGCATGTCCAGGCCGGGCTGGCCGATGATGCGCTTGAGTTTCACGCCGGCGCCATCGGCGGTGTCCATGCCGCGGACGCGGCGGGTGATGTGGCGGTCGCTCATGGCGTGCTCCTTCCAAGGGTTGACTGGCCGCCAAGATGCGCGCGTCGCGGCGCTTGTCCAAGCACCGCGACGCGAACGGATCGTTTCCCGCCGGTTACGCCGGCAACGCGGTGCCGCAGTGGCCGCAGAAGCGCGCTCCCTCGTCCGCGCTGCGGTGGCAGCCGGGGCACTGGCGCGGCGTGGCGGCGGCCGCCAGCGCGTGGGCGGCGGGGGAGTTGCCCAGCGCCTGGCCGAGGTTTTCCGGCGGCGCGGCCTTGCCGCCGCCAAGCTGGTTGAGCGCGCCCAGCGTGGCGATCTTTTCCACGTCGCGGCGCGAGGTGGGCATGTCGATGCTGCTCTGCTCGGCGGCAAAGCCCTCCAACTGCGCGCGCAGCGCGCCGGCCAGGTCGGGGCGCCCCCGCAGGCCCACGATGCGCCGCTCCGATTCGCTGCCAAAGGTGACCGAATCCACCTCGGCCACCCATACGCGCAAGGTCATGTCGTTGACGCTGACCGTTTCCTTCTCGGTGCGCACGCGGTCGGTGAACTGCGCGCCCACCGCCGTGCTGGAGCGCTGGAAGGTGCCGTCGATCTCCACCCAGCTCAGCCGCGACACGAAGTCGAAACGCGCCCACAGGATGTGTCCCGCACGCAGGCAGAACAGCGCCAGCGAGAACATGCCGCCGGCCAGGCACAGGTACTTCCACAGCGAGGGCTGGATCTGGTGCGCGCCGATCTTGCCGATGAACAGCAGCATCACCACCGCGCCGACCAGCGTGTACAGCACGCCCAGCGCGCTGAGCACGGTCAGCCAGCGGTAGCGCGGTTCGGCCAGCGCATGGGCAAGGCTCACCGTGCGCATGTCCTCGCGCGGCATCGGCTGGGTTTCCTCCAGCAGTTCGCCGCTGAAATCGCCGGAGGCGCCGGGCGTCTGCGGCAGCTGGCGGGCGTAGCGGCGGTTGGGGATCTGCTCGACCCAGCCGCGCTGCATCTCGCGGTCCAGCTCCACCAGCAACTGGTTCGGCGGGGCGTTCATCGACAACGTAGCCAGTTCGCAGGCCATCGTGGTCTGCGGGCGATCCACCATCTGCCGCAGCACCGCCACGAAAAACACCAGCACGGCGGCCAGCGCGCAGACCAGCAACAGCAGCGCCAGCGCACTGAGATCGACGCCACCCAGGCCGGGCAGTGCGGCGGACACGTAGTGGATCAGCACCGGCGCCAGGATCGCCACCAGCACCAGCACGATCAGGCCGCGCGAGCTCATGCGGGCCTGCGCCTGCGCGCCGGTTTCCAGCGGCTTGAGCAGCAGCACGCCGGTGTAGACGAAAAAGAACAGGCCCAGCCACACCGAATCCTTCGGATCGGCCACGCCCACCATCGACACCAGCAGGCCGGCCAGCACGATCAGCAGCGTCAGCCCGGTCTGGAACTGGCGTTGCGCCACCCACTGGATGCGCTGTGGCGCCCAGATCAGCGCACGCACGAGGCTGTAGAGCAGGCCGTTGAGCGCGCCGGTGGGTTCCTCCACCGCGATGGCGCCGCTGCGCACGCTGGCTTTGAGCGCGCTGGCGTTGGCACCCTCGCCGACCGCGTCATCGGCCAGTTCGCCGGCCAGGCCCATCGGCTTGCCGCGGCCGAAGTAGAAGCGCAGCCGGCTCAGGCCCGTGGCGGCGTGCCGGATGCCGGCGGCCAGCATCGCCACGCCGGCGATGATCGGCGCCAGCGCCCAGCCGTCCAGGTGTGCTCCCAGGCTGTCGCGCCCCCGGAAAATCGCGTACACGCCGCAGCCGATCAGGATGCCCGCCGCCATGAAGCGGAACACATTCTCGATCCGGAAAGGGTTGGGAAAATCCAGCCCCTGTGCGCTTGAACCGTATTCGTAAGCCATCGCCGTCCCCTGTATCGCCTTGGCCGCGCCGCGCGCGTCCGGTGGTGAATGGGCGAAGCGTCGCATACCGGCGTGACGCGGGAAAGAACACCGCGTGCGGACAGGTGCCGATGCGGGCAAGCGCCTCAGCGCCGCCCCGGTGAGGCGCGGCGCCGGGTCAGTGCACCCAGTGGCCGCTGCGCTGGCGTGGCGGGGTGTCGTCGCCACCCTTGGCGTCGGGCAGCTGCAACACCATGGTCTCGATCTCCGCCTCGGTGGCGGGGTTGGCCTGCCAGTACTGGTTGACGGCCGCCAGCACGGCGGGCACCTGCGACAGGCACTCGTCGTATTCCTCGTCGCTGAGTTTCTCGAACTCCGCGTCGGCGCTGAGCACGCCCTCGTCCACCGCCAGCGCCATCACCGGGCCGAGCAGTTCCATCAACTGCGGGTCCTGGCCCAGGCGGCTTTCCCACAGGCCGGCGCGCAGGTCGATGCCGCGGCTGAAGCCCTCGCACCAGCCGGCGGCCGACAGCAGCATGCCGTGGTCCAGCTCCACCTCGCCCAGGATCGGCTCGTAGGCGTCCACGTCCAGCTCCGCGCTGATGGAGTCGTTGAGCTTGGCCAGCAACGCCAGCACGCGGTTGCCCTCGTCCTCGTCGGCGAACGGCTCGTGCAGCACCTGCGGCAGCCACTCGTCGGGCAGCACCTGCAGCGGGCCGACCGCCAGCGCACTGAGCAGGCCGTGCACGCCGTCGAGCAGCAGGTCGTCCTCGCCGGTGTGGGCGCGCAGGTAGCGGTCCAGTTCTTCCAGCTCGCTGTCGTCCAGCGAGCTGGGCCATTCATTCTTTGCGGTCATGTCTTGAAACCTGTGGGCGTTGGCGCGGGGCGCCGGCGCCGTTGGAGGTCGGCGGCGCGGGCCGGCGGCAAGAGGGCAGTGTACGTCGGGACGGGGGAGGGCTGGCGTCGCGCGGCCTCAACGGCACGCGTCCATGTCCAGCTCCAGCGTCACCGGCGCATGGTCGGAGGGCCGCTCCCAGCGGCGCGGCTCGCGGTCGATGGCGGCGGCGCGGGCGGCGGCCTTGAGCGCGTCGCCGATCAGGATCAGGTCGATGCGCAGGCCCAGGTTGCGGCGAAACCCGGCCTGGCGATAGTCCCACCAGCTGAAGTGGCCGGCGTCGGCCTCGAACAGGCGGAAGCTGTCGTGCAGCCCCAGGTCGGTGATCGCCCGCAAGCCCGCCCGTTCGGGCGGCGAGCACAGCACCGCCTCGCCCCAGGCCTGGGCGTCGTAGACGTCGCGGTCGTCGGGGCAGATGTTGAAATCGCCCAGCACCACCAGGCGCGGGTGGCGCTGCAGCTCGTCGGCCAGAAAATCGCGCACGCGCGCGAGCCACTCCAGCTTGTAGGCGTATTTCTCGTCACCCACCGCCTTGCCGTTGACCACGTACAGGTTCACCACGCGCAGGCCGCCCACGCTGGCGGCCAGGATGCGCCGCTGCGGATCGTCCAGGCCGGGGATGTCGGTCACCACGTCGGTGGGCGTCTGGCGGGCCAGGATGGCGACGCCGTTGTAGGTTTTCTGGCCGGAAAACACCGCCTGGTAGCCGGCCGCCGCCAGTTCGTCCACGGGAAAACGGGCGTCTTCCAGCTTGGTTTCCTGCAGCGCCACGATGTCCGGCGCCGCGTCGGCCAGCCACTGGGTGAGGTGCGGCAGGCGCACTTTCAGCGAATTGACGTTCCAGGAAGCGATTTTCATCGCGCCATTGTAGGGGATGCACCGGATCGGCTCGCGCGCACGTCCGTCATGCCCTTGTTAAATGGTGGTAAACAAATGGGAAAAGTTCTTAACCCACGGCCAGCATTCCAGTGTATGCTGGCGAAGCAGGGTGTTGGGACAACCCGGATTCCTGCTTCTGTTGCGGTCGAATGCGTCAAGCCCCAAGCCGCAAACCCTCAATGTTTCAAAGGTAATGTTTCATGTCGGATCGTCAGAGCGGTACTGTCAAGTGGTTCAACGACGCCAAGGGTTTTGGCTTCATCACCCCGGAGAGCGGTGACGACCTGTTCGTGCATTTCCGCGCGATCCAGGGCACGGGCTTCAAGTCCCTGCAGGAAGGCCAGCGCGTCACGTTCATCGTCACCAAGGGCCAGAAGGGCCTCCAGGCTGAAGAAGTCCAGGCCGTCTAAGTCCACGGACTCATACTGCTGGAAAAAGGCCCGCTTCGGCGGGCCTTTTTTTGTCCGCGTCGCGCCGGCGGCTCAGGCTGGCGGCTTCCAGTCCGCCGGTGCTTCGGTGGCGATGCCGGCCTGGCGCAGGGCGGCCAGCATCAGGCTCATCTCGGTGCCGCCGCTGCGGGCCAGCGCCAGCAGCTGCCGGGCCATGGCCGGATCAACCTGCGCGCGGGCGCAGACCACGGCAAAGTTGTGCACCTGCCACACCAGGTTGCGGCGCGCCTGGCGCGCATCGTCCTGCTGCGCCGGGTCGTCGGCCAGCGTTTCGCGCAGATGCAGGCCGAGCGACCGCGCCAGCGGACTGGAGCCCCATTCCAGCAACTTGCCCAGTTTCAGGCAGTCGGCCTTCAGCGCGGCATCGTCGGCGCCGCCCTCGCACAGCCGGGCGGTGGCCGGCAGGCTGGGCTGCGGCTGGGTGCGGGCGCTGCCGAACACCATCATCACCTGCACGCCGGCGGGGCCGGCGGTGGTTTTCGCGTCCAGCGTGGCCGCCGGTGGCGGCAGTACCGAGACGGTGCTGGCCAGCGCCTTGAGGCTGATGCCGGCGTAGTCGTCGTATTGCCGGGCGGCGGCGGCGCGGGCCAGGTCCTCGCGCGCGGCCTCGCCATGCAGGTTGCGCTGGTCGTCACCCAGCTTGAGCAGCCACACGGCGGCGTTGTCGGGCGCCTGCGCCTGCAAGGTCGCCAGCGCCTCGGCATTGGGGCAGGCGCCGGCCTTGCTGTCGCAATCGGCCAGTCGCATCCACGCCACCGCCGGGCCGGCGTCGTCCGCCTGGGCGGCGCGCTCGATCAGGGTGTGGAAGTCGTTGTACTTCGGTTGCCCGGCCAGCGGCCGCGCCAGCACGGCGGCACCCAGCAGCGGCAGCGCGTCGGCACGCGGCGCCAGCACGCTGATCAGGTCGCGCTGGAATTGCGCCAGCGCCTTGTCGCGCGACAGGTCGGCCTTGTGGCCGCTGGCCTTGGGGTGGCGTGCCGCCAGCGCCGGCGTGGCCAGCAGGGCCAGCGCGCCGAACATGGCGGCGTAGCGCAATCCTCGCATCGTGCATCTCCCGTCGGACGAAACGGCCAGCTTAACGGCCGAATCTTAAGCCGGGCCGAACGCGCGGTTTGCGCGCTGGCCGCGCTTGCGCGAGTCTTGCGGACTGGACGTGGCCGCAGGTTTCAGGCGAGGGCACGGCGGCAGCCCGAGGAGACAGGCGTGAATCATTACTTCACATGGGTCGACGGCGCGCCGTGGTTTGCCGGCTGGGGCACGCTGGCCTTGATCAACGCCGCGCTGGCGCAGGGCAAGAACCGCAGCGGCCTGCTGTGGTTCCTGCTGTCGGTGCTGCTGGGGCCCCTGGCGACGCTGTTGCTGGTGCTGCTGCCGAAGGTGCGGTCGAAGATGTTCTGAGGCTTTGCAGGGCAGGGGGAATGGTGAACAGGGAATGGCGGAGCGGTGCCCTGTTCACCCTTTTCTGCGCTCAATTCCCTGGCTTCACTCCCCCAACTCCTCGCGCATGAACTCCGGCTGTGCCAGTGCGCCCTTGTGCACGTCGGCGTTGTAGTAGCGGGTGGGGAAGTTCTTGCCGATGGCGCCGCGCTCGCGGAAGCCGGACAGGTCGCCACCCTTGCGCGCCATGGTGCAGCTCCACCAGCCGGTGGGGTAGCACGGCTGCGGGAACGGCAAGGTCTTGACCGCGCTGAAGCCGGCCGTGCGCATCGCCGCGCGCATCGACTTGATCAGCTCGATGTGGGCCAGCGGGGACTCGCTCTGCTGCACCAGCAGGCCGCCGTGGCGCAGCGCCTTGAAGCAGCTGGCGTAGAACGCGGCGTTGAACAGGCCCTCGGCCGGGCCCACCGGGTCGGTGGAGTCGACGATCACCAGGTCCAGCGATTCGGGCTCGCACTCGGCCATGTACTTGATGCCGTCGATGAACAGCAGCTCGGCGCGCGGGTCGTTGTTGGACTCGCACAGCTCGGGAAAATACTGCTCGGCCAGGCGCGTCACGCGCTCGTCGATCTCCACCTGGGTGGCCTTTTCCACTTCCTCGTGCTTGAGCACCTCGCGCAGCGTGCCGCAGTCGCCGCCGCCGATGATCACCACGCGCTTGGCCCGCGCGTGGGTGAACAGCGCCGGGTGGGTCATCATCTCGTGGTAGAAGAAATTGTCGCGCGTGGTGAGCATCACGCAGCCGTCGATCACCATCAGGTTGCCCCAGTCGGTGGTCTGGTGGATCTCGATGGTCTGGAACGGGGTCTTCTCCGCGTGCAGCAGTTGCTCGGTGCGAAAGCCGATGGAGGAGCCGGAAGCCTGGTGGGCTTCGGTGAACCAGCTGAGCTGCTGCGACATGGTGTGGTGTCCTGGAAAACCGTGGGGTAGCGGCCGCCCATTGTAGCGGAACCTCCGCCACCTGCCGCCGCCGGCGTTGTGGCCCCATCGTCACATGCGCCCATTACAATGGCCGCTTGGCAACGGCGCCGCAGGCGCCGCCTGCCGCAAGCCCGATCGGCCCCGCGGCGTGCGAGGCTTCCGGTCGCCCGGGCCTGGTGGTTTCACCGAGCACATCCGTCAAGGTCCGCCGCTGCGACGATCACCCGTGGAAACGTGGCCACCGGGCGCCGCCACGCGCCCGCGCCGGCTGCACAGGAGATCACACCGATGGCGAAACAGTGGACCACCGACGACGCCCGTCACGCCTATGCCGTGCCGCACTGGGGCGACGGCTACGTGGACGTGGATGCATCCGGCGAGATGGTGATGCGGCCGCGCGGCCCCGGCGGCCCGTCGCTGTCGCTGCCGGCGATCGTGGAGCGCGCCCGTGCCGACGGCCTGCGGCTGCCGCTGCTGGTGCGCTTTCCCGACATCCTGGCCGACCGGCTGGCGCACATGCGCGCCGCGTTCGCCAAGGCCATCGACGACTGGGACTATGCCGGCGGCTACACCGCCATCTACCCGATCAAGGTGAACCAGCAGCGCGGCGTGGCCGGCGAGCTGGTGGCGGCCGGGGTGGAGGGGTTTGGCCTGGAGGCCGGCTCCAAGCCCGAGCTGATGGCCGTGCTGGCGATGGCGCGGCCCGGCTCCATCGTGATCTGCAACGGCTACAAGGATCGCCAGTACATCCGCCTGGCGCTGATCGGGCGCAAGCTGGGCCTGCGCGTGCACATCGTGATCGAGAAGCTGTCCGAGCTGGAGCACGTGTTTGCCGAATCGAAGGCGCTGGGCGTGGAGCCGCTGCTGGGCGTGCGCGTGCGACTGGCCTCCATCGGCGCCGGCAAATGGCAGAACACCGGCGGCGACAAGGGCAAGTTCGGCCTGTCGCCGAGCCAGGTGCTGACCCTGGTGCGGCGGCTGGACGAGGCCGGCCTCAAGCACACGCTGAAACTGCAGCACTTCCACATGGGCTCGCAGATATCCAACGTGCGCGACATCGCCAACGGCATGCGCGAGGCCACGCGCTATTTCGTCGAGCTGAGCCGCCTTGGCGTGCCGCTGGACATCGTGGACGTGGGCGGCGGCCTGGGCGTGGACTACGACGGCTCGCGCTCGCGCAGCTACAACTCCATCAACTACTCCATCGAGCAGTACGCCTCCACCATCGTGCAGTCGCTGTCCGAGGCGGCCGCCGCCGAAGGCCTGCCGGCGCCGCACATCCTCACCGAGTCGGGCCGCGCCATGACCGCGCACCACGCGGTCATGGTCGTCAACGTGACCGAGGTGGAGCCGGTGCCCGCCGGCGCGATGCCGCCGGCCGCGCCGGACGAGCCGGCCGTGCTGCGCCACCTGCGCGAAACCTGGGCCGAGCTGGACCTGCGCCCGCCGCTGGAGCTGTTCCACGAGGCGCAGCACCACCTGGCCGAAGGCCAGACGCTGTACGCGCTGGGCCAGCTGGCGCTGGCCGACCGCGCCCGGCTGGACGAGATGTACTACGCCGTGGCCAACGCCGTGCGTACCCGCCTGCTGCCGGCCGAGCGCTCGCATCGCGGGGCGCTGGACGAGCTGGACGAGAAACTGGTGGACAAGTACTTCGCCAACTTCTCGGTGTTCGAGTCGATCCCCGACGTGTGGGCGATCGGGCAGATCTTTCCCATCGCGCCGATTGCGCGGTTGGACGAGGAGCCGACCCGGCGTGGCGTGATCGTCGACCTCACCTGCGACTCCGACGGCCGCATCGACCACTACGTGGACGCCGAGGGCGTGGACGTGAGCCTGGCGCTGCACGCGCTGAAAGAGGACGAAAGCTACCGCCTGGGCATCTTCATGGTCGGCGCCTACCAGGAGACCCTGGGCGACATCCACAACCTGTTCGGCGACACCGACGCGGTCAACGTACGCGTGGACGGCGACGGCTTCGTGTTTGCCCACCAGCGCCGCGGCGACACCACCGACCTGATGCTGGACTACGTCGGCTACGACCTTGAGGCGCTGCGGCAAAGCTACCGCCAGCGCATCGCCGCCGCCGGCGTGGCCGGCGACGAGGCCGGGCAGCTGTACGCCATGCTCGACAGCGGCCTCACCGCCTACACCTACCTGGCCGAAGACTCCCATTGATCGTAGGAGCCCGCTCGCGGGCGATGCTTTCGGGCTCTTGCGAATCCCGAATCCCGGCTCAAAAGCATCGCCCGCGAGCGGGCTCCTGCATGGCCCGTTCCCTCCAGTTCCAGTCGCACAGGAGCAGCACATGACAAATCTCGACGGCAAGGTTGCCCTGATCACCGGCGCGGCCAGCGGGCTGGGCAAGGCCATCGCCGAGCTGTACGCCAAGAACGGCGCCAGCGTCGCCATCGCCGACATCAACCAGCAGGCGGCGGACCAGGTGGCGAACGCGATCAACGCTGCCGGCGGCAAGGCGATCGGCGTGGCGATGGACGTCGCCAACGAGGATGCCGTCAACGCCGGCACAGACAAGGTGGTCGCCGCGTTCGGCGCGCTGGACATCCTGGTCTCCAACGCCGGCGTGCAGGTCATCAACCCGATCGACCAGTTCAGCTATGCGGACTGGAAGAAGATCATGGCGATCCATCTCGATGGCGGCTTTCTCACCACCCGGGCGGCGCTCAAGCACATGTACAAGGACGACGGCACGGGCAAGAGCCGTGGCGGCACCGTGATCTACATGGGCTCGGTGCACTCGCACGAGGCGTCCCGGCTGAAATCCGCCTACGTCGCGGCCAAGCACGGCCTGCTGGGCCTGGCCCGCACGCTGGCCAAGGAGGGCGCGCCGCACGGCGTGCGCTCCCACGTGATCTGCCCCGGTTTCGTGCGCACGCCGCTGGTGGAAAAGCAGATCCCCGAGCAGGCGAAGGAGCTGGGCATCAGCGAGGAGGAGGTGATCCGCAACGTGATGCTCAAGGACACCGTCGACGGCGTGTTCACCACGGTGGATGACGTGGCGCAGACGGCGCTGTTCCTGGCGGCCTTTCCCAATGCCGCGCTGACCGGCCAGAGCATCACCGTCAGCCACGGCTGGCACATGCAGTAGAACCGCGAGACACAGGAAACCTGTAGGAGCGGCTTCAGCCGCGACGCTCTTGCCACCAACATGAGCGAAAAGCATCGCGGCTGAAGCCGCTCCTACAGGGCTGTTCAGCTGTCGCGGTGCACCTGCAGGCCGGCGGCCGACTGGTTGACCGGCATCACTTCGACACGGTTGATGTTGAGGTGCGGCGGCAGGGTGGCGATCCACCACACGGTGTCGGCGATGTCGTCGGCGGTGATCGGGTGGGTGCCGGCGTAGAGCTGGTCGGAGGCGGCCTGGTCGCCGCCGGTGCGTACCAGGGTGAACTCGGTCTCGGCCATGCCCGGTTCGATCGAGGACACGCGCACGCCGGTGCCGTGCAGGTCCACGCGCAGGTTCTGCGAGAACTGGGTGACGAAGGCCTTGGTGCCGCCGTACACGTTGCCGCCGCGATAAGCGTAGCTGCCCGAGATCGAGCTGATGTTGACGATGGCGCCACGGCGTTCGATCAGCTGCGGCAGCAGCAGGTGGGTGATCGTGACCAGCGCGGTGACGTTGGTGTCGATCATCTGCTTCCACTGCGCCAGGTCGGCCTGCTGCGCGGGCGCGGTGCCCAGCGCCAGGCCGGCATTGTTCACCAGCAGATCGATGCCGGCGAAAGCCGGCGGCAGGCTGGCGTGCGCGGCGCGCATCGCCGCCTCGTCGCGCATATCGAACGCGGCGACGTGCACGCGGTCGGCGCCGTGGCGCTCCACCAGCCGGTTCAGGCGGTCGGCGCGGCGGCCGCTGGCGACCACGCGCCAGCCGCCGGCCACGAAACGTTCCACGGTGGCGGCGCCAAACCCGGAGGTGGCGCCGGTGATCCATGCGGTCTTGGTAGTCATGGGCGTGGCCAGGAAAAAACGGAGACTAGCGACCTTCCTTCAGGGCGATCGCGTTGATGCCGGCGGCGGACAGGCGTTGCTTGGTCGACTCCAGCTCGGTGGCCGAGCGGAACGGCCCCAGCCGCACGCGGTTGTAGGTCTGGCCGCCGATGGCGACCTGCTGCACGTTGGCGACGAAGCCCTGCAGGGCGAGCTTGGCCTTCAGCGTCTCCGCGTCGGCGGCGTTGGGAAACGCGCCCACCTGCAGCAGGTAGCCGCTGCCGGCGGCCGGCGGCGGCACGTGCACGGCGGTGACGTTTTCGCTGGCGACGGCCGGCGCGTTGGCCGGCGGTGTCGCCGGGGTCGGGGCTGGTGTTGCCGGCGCTGGCGCAGCCTGCTGCTGGGCCTGCTGCTCCACCCGCGCCTGCGCGCTGATCTCGGCGTCGGGAATGCGCACCTCGCGCTCGGACAGCACGGAGTAGAAGTCGTATTGCGGCTTCTTGCGCGGCGCCTCGTCGCTGCCTGTTTCCAGCACGCCCGGCTCGCTGGCGCGCTTGGCGGTGGCCTGCGGATTGGCCTGCGGGCCGTCGGCCTTGTGCAGGCTCGTGAGCAGGTTGCCGCGCATGGCCATGACCACCAGCACGGCGCCGATCAGCACGCCGATCAGCACGGCGGCCCACATCGGAAAGCCGCCCTTGTTGTTGCGTACGGCCTGGCGGCCCTTGCCCTTGCGCGGTGCCATCACATCGTCTCCGGCGCGCCCAGGCCCAGCAGGCCCAGGCCGTTCTTCAGCACCTGCCGGGTGGCCACCACCAGCGCCAGGCGCGCGTTGCGCAGCGCGGCGTCGTCCACCAGGAACTGGTGCGAGTTGTAGTAGGTGTGGAACGCGTTGGCCAGCTCGCGCAGCCAGCCGGCGAGCAGGTGCGGCTCCAGGTTGAGCGCGGCGGTTTCCACGATCTCGGGGTACTTGGACAGCTCGGTCAGCAGGATCTGCTCGTGCTCGTTGTCCAGCCGCGCCAGCTGGGCCAGGCCGTCGTCGAGGTCGAACGTGAAGCCCTTCTCCGGCGCCTGGCGCAGCACGCTGCACACGCGGGCGTGCGCGTACTGGATGTAGTACACCGGGTTGTCGTTGGACTGCGAGCGTGCCAGGTCGATGTCGAACACCAACTGCGAATCGCTCTTGCGCGAGATCAGGAAGTAGCGCGTGGCGTCGCGGCCGACCTCGTCGATCAGGTCGCGCAACGTGACGTAGCTGCCGGCGCGCTTGGAGATCTTCACCTCTTCGCCGCCGCGCATCACGGTGACCATCTGGTGCAGCACGTAGTCGGGCCAGCCCTTGGGGATGCCCACGTCCAGCGCCTGCAGGCCGGCCTTCACGCGCGCCAGCGAGCCGTGGTGGTCCGAGCCCAGCTCGGTGATGGCCTTCTCGTAGCCGCGCTGCCACTTGGACAGGTGGTAGGCCACGTCGGGCACGAAATAGGTGTAGGTGCCGTCGGACTTGCGCATCACGCGGTCCTTGTCGTCACCGAAATCGGTGGTGCGCAGCCACAGCGCGCCGCCTTCCTCATAGGTGTGGCCGTGCGCCACCAGCTCGCGCACGGTCTCCTCCACCTTGCCGTCGCTGTACAGCGACGACTCCAGGAAATAGGTGTCGAAGCTCACGCCGAACGCCTGCAGGTCCAGATCCTGCTCGCGGCGCAGGTAGGCCACGGCGAAGCGGCGGATCGATTCGAGGTCGTCCGCGTCACCGGCGCCGGTGATGGTCTCGCCGTCCGCCACCACGGCGTCGCGGTCGAGGTAGCTGCGCGCCACGTCGGCGATGTAGTCGCCGCGGTAGCCGTTCTCCGGCCAGTTGCTGTCCTCGGGCGTGATGCCGCGCGCGCGTGCCTGCACGGACACGGCGAGGTTGGCGATCTGCACGCCGGCGTCGTTGTAGTAGAACTCGCGCTTCACGTTCCAGCCGGTGGCGTCGAGCAGCCGGCTGAGGCAGTCGCCGATGGCCGCACCACGGCCGTGGCCCACGTGCAGCGGGCCGGTGGGGTTGGCCGAGACAAACTCCACGCCCACGGTGCGGCCTTCGCCCCCGTGGCGGCCGTAGGCGTCGCCCTCGGCCAGGATGCGCCGCACCTCGGCGTGATAGGCGCTGGCGGCGAGAAAGAAGTTGATGAAGCCGGGGCCGGCGATCTCCACCTTGGCCACCAGGTCGTTGGTCGGCAGCGCCGCCACCAGCTTCTCGGCCAGGTCGCGCGGTTTGGCACGTGCGGGCTTGGCCAGCAGCATCGCCACGTTGCAGGCGAAATCGCCGTGCTCGCGGCTGCGCGCGCGCTCGATCACGAAGGCCGGCGGGGCGAGGTCGGCGGGGAGGGTGGCGTCATGCTGCAGGGACGTGACCGCCTGCAGAACCAGTTCGCGAAGCTGCTCTTTCACGGGGCGTCGGTATCGTGATGGAACCGGTAATCCTAACAGACCGGCATGCCGCCGAACGTACGCGGCCGCGGGCCGGCGGCGTGGCGGCACGGCATGCGCGGGTGGCGACCGGCCTGTGGATAACTCTGTGGGGAAAGCCGGGGCGCGGTGGCTCGCGATTGTCAAGTCCGCCGCCAAAAACCGCCGTTACGCACCATAAGTCATGTTTATCAACAAGTTGCGTTCACATGGTGCGATGATGCATGTGAAGGCGCCGGCAAGTGGCGCTTTTGCGTTTTGTGCATAAGTTTCGGGGCCCGGGCGCCGGCCTTGTCATGGCGCTGTCACGTCGCGCTGCCAGACTGTGTTGGCCGGGACATGACCCCCTCCCCCTCATGGAACGGCCCCGGGGCCGTACCCCTCCCCATCGGCGGCTCCCCTTGGCGTGGCTTGTTCCACGCCATTTTTTTGTCCGCGCCGCGGTCTAGAGGATGCCCATGGCAGCCATGGATACCGGCTCGCCGCTGCCGATCACCAGGTGGTCGAGCACGCGCACGCCGACCAGGCGCAGCGCGTCGCGCAGTTCGTGGGTGATGACCCGGTCCGAGGCGCTGGGCTCGGCCACGCCGGAGGGGTGGTTGTGGGCCAGGATCACCGCGCCGGCGTTGTGGTGCAGGCAGGCGCGCACCACCTCGCGCGGGTGCACGCTGGCGCTGTCCAGCGTGCCGCGAAACAGCTCCTCGAACGCCAGCACGCGGTTGCGGTTGTCCAGGTACAGGCAGGCGAACACCTCGTAGGGCAGGTGGCGCAGGCGGGCGCGCAGGTACGCGGCGCTCTCGCGCGGGTTGCCCAGGCTGGGGCTTTCGTGCAGTTGCTCGGCCAGGCTGCGGCGGGCCAGTTCCAGCGCGGCGGCGATGCGCGCGCGCTTGGCCGGCCCCAGGCCGCCGGCCTTGATCTGCCGGTCGGGCCGGCCCAGCAACGCGCCCAGGCTGCCGGCGCCGGCGATCAGCTCGCGGCCCAGCGCCAGGGCATCCTTGCCGCGGCTGCCGCTGCCCAGCAGCACGGCCAGCAACTCGGCGTCGGACAGTGCGGCGCTGCCGCGGGACAGCAGTTTTTCGCGGGGGCGTTCGCCCTCGGGCCAGTCGCGGATGCTCATGCCGCCAGCGTGTCCGGGCGGCGGGCCCGGTGGTAGCGGACAGCCGGGGTGAATCCGGTAAGCTAGACGTCTGCCCGTCTGTCAGGCCCACCTTACATGTCTCTTGCCCAACGCCGCATCCTGCTGGGAGTGTCCGGCGGCATCGCCGCCTACAAGTCCTGCGAGCTGGTGCGCCGTCTGCGCGATTTCGATGCCGAGGTGCGCGTGGTGATGACCGAGGCGGCCACCCATTTCGTCACCCCCACCACGTTCCAGGCGCTGTCCGGCCAGAGCGTGCGGGTCAGCGGCTGGGATGCGCAGGCGGAGGCCGCGATGGGCCATATCGAGCTGGCGCGCTGGGCCGAGCGCATCCTCATCGCGCCGGCCAGCGCCGACCTGCTGGCACGGCTGGCGCACGGACTGGCCGACGACCTGCTCTCCACGCTGTGCCTGGCCAGCGCCGCGCCGCTGTACCTGGCGCCGGCCATGAACCAGCAGATGTGGGCGCACGCCGCCGTGCAGGCCAACCTGGCCACGCTGCGCCAGCGCGGTGCGCAGGTGCTGGGGCCGGCCTCGGGCGAGCAGGCCTGCGGCGACGTGGGCTCGGGCCGCATGCTGGAGCCGCTGGAGCTGCGCGACGCGCTGGTGGCGTCCTTCGGCGACGGCCCGTTGTCCGGGCTGCATATCCTGGTGAGCGCCGGCCCGACGTTCGAGGACATCGACCCGGTGCGCTTCATCGGCAACCGCAGTTCCGGCCGCATGGGTTTCGCGGTGGCGCAGGCGGCGGTGCAGCAGGGCGCGCGCGTCACCCTGGTGGCCGGGCCGGTGGGCCTGGGCACGCCGCCGGGCGTGGCCCGGCGCATCGACGTGCGCAGCGCCGCGCAGATGCACGCGGCCGTGCTGGAGGCCGCCGCGCAGGCCGACATCTACATCGCGGCGGCCGCAGTGGGCGACTACCGCCCGCGCGAGGTGTCGCCGCACAAGCTGAAAAAACAGGCAGGCGCCGACCTGTCGCTGCAACTGGCCGAGAACCCCGACATCCTGGCCAGCCTGTCGGCGCAGCCGGCGCACCCGTTCCTGGTCGGCTTTGCCGCCGAGACGCACGACGTGGCGCGCTATGCGCAGGGCAAGCTGGCGCGCAAGAAGCTGGACATGATCGCCGCCAACCAGGTGGGCGAGGGGCTGGGTTTCGAGACGGCCGACAACGCCATCAACCTGTACTGGGACGGCGGCATGCGGGAGTTGCCCCGTGCGGGCAAGGCCGAGCTGGCGCACCAGTTGCTGGCCTGCGTGGCCGAGCGTTACCGGGCTGCGCGCGGATGAGCGGGCGTTCGGTGGTGGACGTGGCGCTGAAGATCCTCGATCCGCGGCTGGGCGACAGCATCGCGCTGCCCGAGGCGGCCACCGACGGCAGCGCCGGCATGGACCTGCGCGCCGCGCTGGAGCAGCCGCTGACGCTGGCGCCGGGCGAAAGCGCGCTGGTGCCCAGCGGCATCGCCATCCACATCGGCGACCCGGGCTGGTGCGCGCTGATCGTGCCGCGCTCGGGCCTGGGCCACAAACACGGCCTGGTGATGGGCAACCTGGTGGGCGTGATCGACGCCGACTACCAGGGGCCGTTGATGATCTCGTGCTGGAATCGCTCCGCCGCGCCGTACACCATCGCCGTGGGCGACCGCATCGCGCAATTGCTGCTGGTGCCGGTGGGGCAGGCGCGGTTGCAGGTGGTGACCTCGTTCGCGCCCAGCGCGCGCGGCGAGGGCGGCTTCGGTTCCACCGGCGTCAATTGAGCGGTGCCCGCGACGCGGGCGCCTGGGTGACACGACCTGCGGGGGCGGGCATTGCTGATGAAAATGGCCACGGGTAGATCGGTCGACTGGCGCGGACTGCTGCCGCTGGCGGCCGGCACGCTGCTGCTGATGCTGGGCCTGTTCTGCGCCTGGCAGACCTGGCTGATCGCCGGCGAAGGCAATGTCGCCGCACGCGTGCACGCCGCGCAGGACCAGGCCGTGAAAGCGCTGGCGCAGGAGATCGCCAGCCAGCGCGACGCCGTGGCCCGCGCGCTGGACGCGCTCGATGCCGCCGCGCTGGACGACCCGGCGCAGGCCGCCGCCCGCTTGCGCCAGCAGCTGCCGCAGGCGCGCCGGCTGGAGCTGTACAGCGGCAGCCTGGACGAGGTGCTGCACGCCAACTACCACGACTTCGGCTATGCCAAGGCCGCCCAGCTGATGGCCGCGCAGACCGCCGACGGCACGCCGCCGGCGCAAAGCGTGCCGCACGGCAACGGCGACCGCAGCCTCAGCCTGGTGATGTCGGTGGGTCCGGCCAACCGCGCACGGGCCTGGGCCTGGGTGGAGCTGCCGTTTGCGCCGCTGCAGCAGCGGCTGGATGCGATCTCCCCGGCCGGTGGCCGACTGGACTTGCGCCAGGGCGACGAGCGCGGCGACATGCGGCTGCTCTCCCACGGCGTCGCCTCGGCGGAAACCGAGTCGACCGGCAAGCCGGTGCCGGGCAGCACGTTCAGCGTGGGCGCCGCCTTGCCGCGCGCGTTCATCGTGTTGCCGCATTCCGTGGGGCTGGCCGGCCTGCTGGCGCTGCTGGGCCTGGGCGCGGGCGTGCTCATGCTGTGGTGGCGCACCCGCTCGCCGGCCGAGGCGCCGGCGCCGGTGGAGGACCCGGTGCTGCCCGTGGCCATTCCTCGCCGCACGCCCGAGCCGCCGGTGGCGGTGGCCGCGCCGGCCGTGGCTGCGGCCACCGCCACCGAGGTCGACGCCACGATCTTTCGCGCCTACGACGTGCGCGGCATCGTGGGCAAGAACCTCGACCGCGACGTGGCCCACCGGCTGGGCCAGGCGATCGGCGCGGTGATGCGCGAGCAGGGCCTGCGCGAGATCGTGGTCGGCCGAGACGGCCGGCTGTCCGGCCCGGAGCTGGCCGGCGCGTTGTCCGATGGCCTGCGCGTGGCCGGCATCGATGTGATCGACATCGGCGCCGTGCCCACGCCGGTGGTGTACTACGCCACGTTCCGCTTCGAGACCGGTTGCGGCGTGGCCGTCACCGGCAGCCACAATCCGCCCGACTACAACGGCTTCAAGATCATGGTGGCCGGCCAGACGCTGGCCGAGGACGGCATCCGCGACCTGTACCAGCGCATCGCCAGCGGCGCGCTGCCGTCCGATGGCCACGGCAGCCTGCGGCAGGTGGACGTGACGCCCGACTACATCGAGCGCATCGCCTCCGACGTGCTGGCCGAGCGCAGCCTCAAGGTGGTGGTCGATTGCGGCAACGGCATCCCCGGCGCGCTGGCGCCGCAGGTGCTGCAGGACATCGGTTGCGAGGTGATCCCGCTGTATTGCGAGGTGGACGGCACCTTCCCCAACCACCATCCCGATCCGTCCGAGCCGCGCAACCTGCAGGACCTCATCGTCAGCGTGCAGAAAACCGGCGCCGACCTGGGCCTGGCGTTCGACGGCGATGGCGACCGCCTGGGCGTGGTGACCCGCGCCGGCGACATCATCTACCCCGACCGCCTGCTGATGCTGTTTGCCCGCGACGTGCTGTCGCGCCAGCCCGGCGCCACCGTCATCTATGACGTCAAGTGCACCGGCCACCTCAAGCGGCAGATCCTGGACGCCGGCGGCAGCCCGCTGATGTGGCGCACGGGCCATTCGCTGATCAAGGCCAAGATCCGCGAGACCGACGCGGCGCTGGCCGGCGAGATGAGCGGGCATTTTTTCTTCAGCGAGCGCTGGTTCGGTTTCGACGACGGCATCTACGCGGCCGCGCGCCTGCTGGAGATCCTGGCCGCCGACGCCGAGGGCCGCACGCCGGAGGAGATCTTTGCCACGCTGCCCAAGGGCGTGTCCACGCCCGAGCTGAAGGTGGAGATGGCCGAAGGCCACAACTACCGCTTCATGGTGAATTTCCGCGCCAAGGCGGCGTTCGAGGGCGCCACGCTGATCACCATCGACGGCGTGCGCGCCGACTGGCCGGACGGCTGGGGCCTGGTGCGCGCGTCCAACACCACGCCGGTGCTGGTGCTGCGTTTCGATGCGGATGATGCCGCCGCGCTGCAGCGCATCCAGAGCGTTTTCCGCGAGCAGATGCTGGCGGTCGATCCCACGCTGAAGCTGCCGTTCTAGGCCGGGTCGGCGGCGCGGGGGCTACGGCTGCGGCGAGGTGTCCTGGGCCGCCTTCAACTCGCGGTAGCGCGCCAGCTGGGTGGCCTGCGTGGCGGCGGTCTGCTCGCGTTCGGCCTGCTGGCGCGCCAGCGCGTTGCGCTGCGCCGCCACCACGTTGCGCTGCGCGGAGATCTTGTCGGTCATGAACTTGGGCACCGGCTCCTTGGCGCGCTCCATGTCGGCGGCGCGGTCGAGCAGGTCGGTCAGCGCCTTTTCCTGGCTGCGCAGGTTGATGCCGGTGGTGCGGATCTGCTGGTCGATCGCGTCGAGCACCTGCTGCTGCGAGGCGCGGTAGGCGGCCTCGTCGGGGTAGGCGGTCATCATCTGCGACTCGGCGAGCGCGACGGCCTGCCGTGCGCGCTCCTGCGCGGCCTGCTGCGCCGCCAGCTTGTTGGCCTCCACCCGTTCGGCGGCGGTCAGCTGGCGCGGTACGTGCCGCACCACCAGGCCGCGGTCGTTGACCACGTCGTAGCCCGACTTCATCGCCTCGGTGGTCAGGCTGTCGCTGTAGTGCGCCAGCCCCTGGGCGTCGACCCACTTGTAGCGGTAGCCATTCTTCTGGGCGTGCACGGCCGTGGCGGCCAGCAACGTACCTGCGATGACGGCGGTCAAAAGCTTGCGCATGGAGGGCTCCCTTTGCCGGCCAGTATAGCGGTGCGCCGCCGCCTGACGGCCAGCGCCGCGTGCCCGGGCGGCGGCGCTTTCGAGACCGGCGTCGCGTCTCAGCCGGCTGCCGCGCTCACGCCGTAGCGTTCGCGGTAGGCCAGCAGTCGCGCGTGCTCGGCGGCCAGTTGCGGGCGCTCGCCGGCGTAGGCCAGCACGTCGTCCAGGCTGGTGATGGCGATGACGGGGATGCCGTGGTCGGCGGCCACCTCCTGCGCGGCGGAGCGCTCGCCCTGGCCGCGCTCCTGCCGGTCCAGCGCAATCAGCACGCCGGCGGGCGTGGCGCCCTGCGCACGGATCAATGCCAGCGACTCGCGCACGGCGGTGCCGGCGGTCATCACGTCGTCCACGATCAGTACGCGCCCTTGCAGCGGCGCGCCCACCAGGGTGCCGCCTTCGCCGTGGTCCTTCGCCTCCTTGCGGTTGTATGCCCACGGCAGGTCGCGGCCGTGCCGGTCGGCCAGCGCGATGGCGGTGGCGGCGGCCAGGGCGATGCCCTTGTAGGCGGGACCGAACAGCATGTCGACCTGAAGCCTGGAGTTCACCAGGGCATCGGCGTAGGCGCGACCCAGCTGCGCCAGCGCGGCGCCGGAATCGATCCGGCCCATGTTGAAAAAGTAGGGGCTCTGGCGCCCGGACTTGAGGGTGAACTCGCCAAAGCGCAGCACGTCGCGTGCAAGCGTGAGGTCGATGAAGTCGCGCTGGTAGTCGTGCACAGTCGTCTCGCTGGAGTGATCAGGGCAGGGTGCGGGTCAGCAGGCGTTGCGACCCGGCGGGCCCGCCATGGTAACGCGCGCCGCTGTCCACGAAGCCGGCGCGGTGGTACAGGCGCAGGGCTACCGCGTTGTCGTCGTCGACCGTCAGCGCCAGCCGCCGCGTATCGGGGTGGCGTGCCGCCACGTCGGCCAGCAACAGCGCGAGCGCGCGCGACCCCAGGCCGCGCCCTTGCCAGCGCGCGTCGATGAAAAACGAGCGCAGCCCCCGCGCGCTCGGGCCGAGATCGCTCACGGCCACACTGCCTGCGGTGGGATCGATGCGGGCGTAGCCCACCGGCGTGCCGCCCAGCATGATCGCCATCGGCTCGCAGCCGGGGCACTGCACCACGTCGGCCAGCAGGTCGGCGATGGCGCCGACGCGATGGCGCTGCGCCGGCGCGACGCTCAGGTCCGCCATGGCCCGGCGCAGCGGCGCGTCGGCCACCGTCACGCGCAGCGCCGGTGGGGCCATGTCGTGGTTGTTATGATCGACGATCACTCTCGGGAGATTCCATGCGCATCATCAGCCTCAACGCCAACGGCATCCGCTCGGCCGCCAGCAAGGGCGTGTTCGACTGGCTGCGCCAGCAGAATGCCGACGTGGTCTGCCTGCAGGAAACCAAGGCGCAGGAAAGCCAGCTGTCCGACCCCATGTTTCGCCCCGACGGCCATCATTGCTTCTACCGCGACGCCACCAGCAAGAAAGGCTACAGCGGCGTGGCGATCTACGCGAAGCGCGAGCCCGACCAGGTGCTGACCGAGCTGGGTTGGGATGAATTCGACAACGAGGGCCGCTACATCGAGGCGCGCTTCGGCAACCTGTCGGTGGTGTCGCTGTACTTCCCCTCCGGTTCCTCCGGCGACGAGCGCCAGCAGTTCAAGTTCAAGGCGATGGAGTGGATCACGCCGATCTTCGACCAGTGGCTGGCCAGTGGCCGCGACTACGTGATCTGCGGCGACTGGAACATCGTGCACACGAAAAACGACATCAAGAACTGGACCTCCAACCAGAAAAACTCCGGCTGCCTGCCCGAGGAGCGCGCCTGGCTGGATCTGCTGTTCCACCAGCGCGGCTGGGTGGACAGCTTTCGCGCGATCAGGCCCGAGGCGGTGGAATACACCTGGTGGTCCAACCGCGGCCAGGCGCGCGCCAACAACGTGGGCTGGCGCATCGACTACCAGGTATGCACGCCAAGCCTGCGCGAACGGCTCAGGGATTGCTCGATCTACCGCGAGCAGCGCTTCTCCGACCACGCGCCCTATACGGTGGACTACGCCGACTGAGCGGCACCGCTCAGGCCGAGGCGCGCACGTCCGCCTCGGTGATGGCGCGGTCCACCAGGCCGCGCCGCATCATCCACGCGAACAGCGCCACGCCCGGCAGCGCCACCAGCGTGGTCAGCAGGTAGAACGCCACGTAGCCCATGTCCTGGATCAGCGCGCCGGCGGTGGTGCCGGTCACCAGCCGGCCCACCACCGAGGCGGCGGCCGACAGCAGCGCGTACTGCGACGCGGTGTAGGACAGGTTGCACAGCGCCGACAGGTACGCCACCACCACCACGCCGCCGATGCCGCTGGCCACGTTCTCGAAGCCGATGGTGAACGCCAGCATGCCGTTGTCGTGGCCCATGTGCGCCAGTGCCGCGAACGAGAGGTTGGACACCGCCATCAGCACCAGGCTCAGCAGCACCGCGCGCTTCATGCCCAGCCGCACGTAGAGCACGCCGCCGACAAAGATGCCCACCAGGTAGGCGATGAAACCGAAGCCCACGTCGTAGGTGGCGATCTCCTCGTTGCTGAAATGCAGGTCCTGCAGCAGCAGCCGAATGGTGAGGTTGGCCAGCGTGTCGCCGATCTTGTGGATCAGCACAAACAGCAGCACCAGCCACGCGCCGCTGCGGCGGAAAAACTCCGACAGCGGGCCGACCACCGAACTCACCGCCGCGCCCAGTCCCTTCACCGGCGCGGGCGCGCGATGGCGCGCCGGCTCGCCCAGCCAGAACCCCGTGACAACGGCCGGCAACGCGAAGAACGCACACAGCACATAGGCCAGCGACCAGCCGTAGTTCTCCGCCACCAGCAGCGCCAGCGCGCCGGCGCTCACCGAGCCGATGCGCCAGCCGTACTGCGACATGCCCGAGCCGATGCCGAGCTGGCGCGGCTCAAGGATCTCGATGCGGTAGGCGTCGATCACGATGTCGAACGTGGCGCCGGCCACGCCCACCAGCACGGCGGCCAGCGCCACCGAGGCCAGGCTGGCGGCGGGATCGGCCAGGCCCAGAAACACGATGGATGCGGCCACCGCCAATGCCGACAGCCACAGCCACGAGCGCCGCTGGCCGCAGCGGCCCAGCAGCGGCAGGCGCACCCGGTCCACCGCCGGCGCCCACAGGAATTTCAGGTTGTAGACCAGAAACGCCAGTGAAAACGCGGTGACGCTGCGCTTGTCGATGCCGCTCTGCGCCAGCCGCGTGGTCAGCGTGGCGCCGATCATGGCGTAGGGAAAACCGGAGGAAATGCCCAGCAGCAGGGCGCCGATCGGCGCGCGCTCCAGGTAGGGCCGGACCGATGCGAGAAGCCCCGCGTCGCCGGACGGGTCGGATGTCGTCATGCGCGCATGCTAGCGGACGGCGCCGTCCTTCGGCGCGGCGTGGATGGCGCCGAGCACGCGCGGCCCACGCGCGCCGGTCACGGCGGGCAGGTTGCCGGGCAGTCCCAGCAGCCGCTGGCGCGCCAGCCAGGCGAACGCGGTGGCTTCCAGGTAGTCCGGATCAACGCCGAAGCGCGCCGTGCTGCACAGCACGCGCGGCGCCAGCAGCTCGCCCAGCCGCCGCATCAGCGCACCGTTGTGCACGCCGCCGCCGCAGGCCAGCACCTCGGTGGCGTCCGGCGCGTGCACGGCGATGGCATCCGCCACGCTGCGTGCCGACAACTCCAGCAAGGTGGCCTGCACGTCGGCTGGCGCCACCTCGGCCAGCCGCGGCTGCGCTGCCAGCCAATCCAGGTGGAAATACTCGCGGCCGGTGCTCTTGGGCGGCGGCAGCGCGAAATACGGATCGCCCAGCAAGGCGCGCAGCAGCGGCGGGTCGACGCGACCGCCGGCGGCGAATGCGCCGTCGCGGTCGTACGGCTCGCCGCGATGGCGCTGGCACCAGGCATCCAGCAGGCCGTTGGCCGGGCCGGTGTCGAAACCGCGCACGCCGCCGTCGGCGGCCAGTACGGTGATGTTGGCGATGCCGCCCAGGTTGAGCACCACCCGCGCCTGGCCGGGCCGGCCCAGCAGCATGGCGTGCAGCGCCGGCACCAACGGCGCGCCTTGGCCGCCAGCCGCCACGTCGGCGCGGCGAAAATCGGCCACCACGTCGATGCCGCAGCGTTCGGCGATCACCGTGGGGTCGCCCAGCTGCAGCGTGAACGGATACGGGCCGTCGGGCCGGTGGCGCAGCGTCTGCCCGTGCGAGCCGATGGCCCGCACGTCATGCGCAACAGTGCCGCTTTCCTTGAGCAGGGCCAGCGCCGCGTCGGCAAAACCATGGCCGATCTGGACGTCCAGACGTCCGAATGCATCCAGCCCCAGCGGCGCGTTGCCCTGCGCCAGCGCCACCATCTTCTCGCGCAGCGCCGATGGCCACGGGTGGTTGTGCGCCGCCCTGAGTCGCGGCGTGTCGCCGGAAAAATCGACCAGCACCGCGTCGATGCCGTCGGCACTGGTACCCGACATCAGGCCCAGGTACAGGCCGGCGTGGTCGCTCACGGACGCGCGGAATCAGCTGTCGCTGTTGCGGGTGGTGGCGTTGCCGCGCGCCAGCCGGATGCGCGAATCAAGGGCCTCCAGGCGTGCCAGCTGCGGCTTGACCACCTCGGCCTTGAACTTCGCCAGCTGCGCGGCCGGAAGCGGCTGCGGGCGCGGCAGCGTCACGGTCTGCGGGTTGCGCTGGACGCCGTTGACGCGGAATTCGTAATGCAGGTGCGGGCCGGTGGCCAGGCCGGTCATGCCGACGTAGCCGATCACCTCGCCCTGGCGCACGCGCTGGCCCACCCGCTGGCCCTTCACGAAGCGCGACATGTGGCCGTAGGCGGTGCTGATGGTCTTGTCGTGCTGGATCAGCACGAAGTTGCCATAGCCGCGCTCCCAGCCGTGGTACTTGATCACGCCATCGCCGGCGGCATGGATGGGCGTGCCCGACGGCGCGGCGTAGTCCACGCCCTTGTGCGCGCGCATGCGGCCCAGCACCGGGTGCATGCGGGCGGTGGTGAACTTGGAGGAGATGCGGGTGAAATCCACCGGGATGCGCAGGAACGATTTCTGGATCGGCCGGCCGTCCTCGCTGAACCAGCCGTAGTCGCCGTTGGCCTTCTTGAAGCGGTAGGCGGTGTAGCGCTTGCCCTGGTTGACGAACTCGGCGGCCACGATGTCGCCCTGGCCGTAGCGCAGGCCGTCACGGTAGATGTCGTCGTAGATCACGGTAAAGCTGTCGCCGTCACGCAGGTCCTGCACGAAATCGATGTCGTACTTGAACAGGTCCGCCAGCTTGCCGACCATCGCCGCGTTCATGCCGGCGGCGCTGCCTGCGGCGTAAAGACTGGAATGGATCACGCCGTGCGCCACCTGCTCGCGCAGGTCCATGTCGCGCTGCTGCACGGCCAGCGTGGGTTCGACGCCATCCAGCCGGACGGTGGCGCGGCTGGCCTGGTCCTTGTCGAAACGGAAACCCATCAGGCTGCCGTCGCTACCCTGCAGAAAGTCGAACTCCTGCCCGGGATGGATGTGGTGCAGGGCCGCTTTCGCGTCGCCGGCCGCGTCCATCACGCGCTGCAGGTCGCTCATGCCGAGGCCGCGGCCGCTGAAGATGTCCGACAAGGTCTGGCCTGGCTCCACCCGCACGGATTCCCAGTTGTTCTCCATCGGCAACGGCGCGCTGCCGGGCGCGATCTCGGGCAGCGGCAGCGGCAGCAGGGCGTGGACCTCGGGCAGCGGCGAGGGGCGCATGGCGCTGGCCCAGGCCGGCATGATGAAACCCGAAAGCAGCGTGATCAGCAGCGCGGTACCGGCCAGCACCCAGCGCTCGCGGTGCCACGACAGCGGCTCGATGTCGCCAGTGCGGTCGAACGACCAGTGCGAGCAACGTTCGTAGAAGTGGGAGTGGCGCTGTTGCGCCTTGCGGCACATGGCCAGCCTGCGCGTCTGGCGCGCCCCCTGCTTCTCATCGCTCATGCCGTCCGCCCCGCGGTACAAAGTAACAAACTGCGCGTACCATAACGGCCCTGTGTAAAGGGCGTCAACGCCTTTTCCATCAAGGGTTTGCGTCACATTCCTGGTTAACGCACAATTAACGCGGGCAGCACAGTCAGCCCTTGGCTGAGGCCATGCCCACCACGGTCACCAGAGAGGAATTCATGAGCGAGCTGGAACAGGCGCTGGCCGCGATCGCGCGCGGCGCCGACGAAATCATCAAGCGGGAGGATCTGGCCGAGCGGCTCAAGAGCGGTCGTCCGCTGCGGGTCAAGGCCGGTTTCGACCCGACCGCGCCCGACCTGCATCTGGGGCATACGGTGTTGCTGAACAAGATGCGCCAGTTCCAGGATCTCGGCCATCAGGTGATCTTCCTGATCGGCGACTTCACCGGCATGATCGGCGACCCCACCGGCAAGAATGTCACCCGCAAGCCGCTCACGCGCGAGGACGTGCTGGTCAACGCCGAGACCTATGCCGAGCAGGTCTACAAGGTCCTCGATCGCGAGAAGACGGAGCTTCGCTTCAATTCCGAATGGTTCGGCCAGATGTCCGCCGCCGACATGATCAAGTTGGCCGCGCAGCACACCGTGGCACGCATGCTCGAACGCGACGACTTCACCAAGCGCTACGCCGCGCAGCAACCCATCGCCATCCATGAGTTTCTCTATCCGTTGGTGCAGGGCTACGACTCCGTGGCGCTGAAGGCCGACGTCGAGCTGGGCGGTACCGACCAGAAGTTCAACCTCCTGATGGGGCGCGCCCTGCAGGAGCATCACGGCCAGCCGCCGCAGATCGTGCTGACCATGCCGCTGCTGGAGGGCCTGGACGGCGTCAACAAGATGTCCAAGTCGCTGGGCAACTACATCGGCATCGACGAGCCGGCCATCGACATGGTCACCAAGACCATGAAGATCGGCGACGAGCTGATGTGGCGCTGGTTCGAGCTGTTGAGCTTTGACGTTTCGCTGGACGAGCTGGCGCAGCTGAAGCAGGACGTCGCCAGCGGCGCGCTGAACCCGCGAGACACCAAGCTGCGACTGGCTCGCGAGCTGGCCACGCGATTCCACGGCGCGGCCGCGGCCGAACAGGCCGTGGCCGGCTGGCATGCCGTGGTCCGGGGCGAGGGCGACACCTCGCTGCTGCCGCAGGCCCAATTGGTGGTGCCCGCCGAGGGCCTGCGCCTGGCCGCCCTGCTCAGCGCCGCAGGCCTCACGGCCAGCAACTCCGAAGCCAATCGCAAGATCAAGGAGCGCGCGGTGCGCATCGATGCCGAGGTGGTGGAGGACGCACAGCGCACGTTCGCACCGGGCTTCGAGGGGGTTCTGCAGGTCGGCAAGCGCAACTTCGCGCGGGTGAAGCTCGTCGCCGCGTAGGCCGTGACCGCATGGCGCAGCGCTCGTGAAAAAAATTCACAAGCGCTGCCAACGGCTTGCACGGCATTTTCAGTTTTTTTCTCAAGAACCGCTTGCCAAATCCCGCGAGGCCCGTATTATTCGCGGCCCGCAGTCGCCCAACGTCGCAAGACGGACCGCCGGGACCTCGAAAAAAACTTTCTCGAGGGTGTTGACGGAAGCAGAAAGCGATGTAGAATGGGCGGCTCACCCGGGACGAAACGTCACGGGGTGCAAGCCGGAAACGGTGAGCGAGCGAAAGATCTTTGACAGTGTGCGCAGGTGAATTGTGTGGACGTCTTGCGCTGGAGGGTCACGACCCGTCCAAGCAATGCAAGCGTCCCACCGAAAGAAAGTCAGTAATGAGTTTTGATTGG